>Ga0208402_100001_pt1 | contig 1423713 bp, 1277 predicted proteins | sample LakWasM121_LOW14_2_FD_183933 | JGI IMG/M metagenome (GOLD analysis project Ga0208402, IMG submission 183933) | Freshwater sediment methanotrophic microbial communities from Lake Washington under simulated oxygen tension - Sediment Metagenome... | ecosystem: Environmental > Aquatic >... | reverse complement strand
CAGTTGTTATATTGTTAAAGAACTTTTCGTTTCCGTCGTTACGCATTGCGTTAACGAGGTGCGCATTATACAGAGCTTTTACCGCTCGTCAACCTTAATTTCGTAATATTTACTAATTAAAATTAACCGTACTTTTTACTGCGCCTTCTACTACTTTTCGCTAACAGTGTTTCGTTAGCGAGGTGCGCATTCTACAGAGGTTTTAAATCTCGTCAACAGTAATTTTGAAATAAATCTAATTAATATTGAATATAGTTTTTACGGCACTTTTTATTACTTTTAATTCTTGCATTTGCTGCTAATCGTTAACAGTATTCGTTAGCGAAGGCGCGCATTCTACAGGGCTAAACTATTTGGTCAACCCCAAATACACGCCGTTACAAAATTGTTACATTTGCAAACTTACGTTTACCTACCTGGGCGACAACGGCACTACCTTTATTCAGCACAAACGCTTTATCCGATATCTTTTCACCATCCAATTTAACACCCCCCTGCTCAATGGCACGGAATGCTTCTGAGGTGCTAACCACCAAACCAGCCAATTTAAGCATCTGTGCAATACCAACTTGCTCAGTATCAATCGTCACTGTTACTTCTGGCACATCGTCCGGGATGCCCCCTTTTGAACGCGTTTGAAAATCAGCTAAAGCCTTCTCGGCATCCGCTTGCGAATGGAAACGCGTTACGATCTCTTGCGCGAAGCGCACTTTAATGTCGCGCGGGTTACTGCCTGCAGCCACATCCGCTTTCCATTGCGCAATGGTTTCTAAGGACTCAAAAGAAAGTAGCTCTATATAACGCCACATTAACTCATCTGATATCGACATAATTTTAGCGAAGATGATTTCTGGCGCTTCTGCGATACCTATATAGTTACCTAAAGATTTGGACATTTTATTGACGCCATCCAAACCCTCTAGCAATGGCATCGTCAGCACACACTGAGGAGTCTGCCCCGCTTGCTTTTGTAGCTCGCGCCCCATGAGCAAGTTAAACTTCTGGTCGGTGCCGCCCAACTCTACGTCTGCACTCAGTGCAACAGAATCGTAGCCCTGTAATAAAGGATAGAGGAACTCATGAATCGCAATCGGCTGGTTACCCTTAAAACGCTTAGAGAAGTCATCACGCTCTAGCATGCGCGCCACAGTGTGGCTAGCTGCCAGCTTGAGCATACCTGCAGCCCCAAGCTCGGTGAGCCATTTAGAGTTGAACACCACCTCTGTTTGCTCAGGCTTAAGTATCTTGAAAACTTGCGCAGTGTAGGACTTTGCGTTCTCCTGCACCTGCTCGGCCGTTAATGGCGGACGCGTTGCACTCTTACCGGTAGGATCCCCGATCATGCCCGTGAAATCACCAATCAAGAACAGCACTGTATGCCCAAGCTCTTGAAATTGACGTAGCTTATTAATAAGTACAGTATGTCCAAGATGCAAATCTGGCGCTGTTGGGTCAAAACCGGCCTTAATTCTTAATGGCTGACCTTTTTTTAGCTTTTCAATTAACTCGGCTTCGATTAACAATTCATCTGCGCCGCGTTTAATCACCGCAAGCTGTTGGCTGATTTCAATATTCACGTTTTAACGTCCTTAAACTCTATGGTTTTTTACCGCTAGTTTATTTGTATAAACTTAATTTTCTGTTAGTATCAAGCGCTGAAATAATTAAGTAAAGGTTAGCCCGTGGATATTAACGAGCCCAATCATCACCAATCACCCCAAAACGCTATTTTAACGCAAAACGCCAATAAAGCTGAACGCAAGCAACAACGCTTATCAGAGCGCAAATTTAAGCTGCGTTGGGTATTGGCAATTTCTTGCTTACCATTATTTGGCATTTACACCGCATTTGGTATCGCACCACAAACAATCACAACGAATATTGCAACTTCTATGGTGGTTGAAGAAGTGGCACTGCCTGCACTTGAGCAGGTCTTAGATAATGACGCCAACTTAACCGAGAAATTTTGGTATAAAGATTACGTACGCAGAGACGATACACTACAAAGCGTATTAGCTAGGCTCAACATTCGCAGTCGTGATGCTTTGGAGTTTATTCGCACCGATAGCGTTGCCAGTGAAATTGCACGTTCAATCATCCCTGGTCGCCAAGTTAAGGCAGAGACTGATGCGGATGGTAATTTGTTTCACTTCGAATACCAAGTCAGTACTGACACATTTTTAACAGTATATAAAACTGATGATGGCTATACTGCCAAGCAAGATGATCGCGTGTTAGAAGTGCGCCCTGTATTAAAATCAGCAAAAATCACCAGCTCGCTATTTGGCGCAACAGATGCAGCCAACATTCCAGACAATATCGCAATCCAGCTCGCAGACATTTTTGAAAGTGAAATTAACTTTCATACTGACTTGCGCCGTGGTGATCACTTCAATGTGATTTATGAAGGCAGCTACGATCAGGGTGAACTGATTAAAGTAGGCGAAGTGCTGGCGGCAGAGTTTGTGAACGACGGTAAGGTTTACCGCGCGGTCGGCTTCCGCGATAGCAATAATCAAATGCAGTACTACACACCTGAAGGTAAAAGCACGCACAAATCGTTTTTGCGCTCACCTTTGGAGTTTAGCCGTGTAAGTTCCGGTTTTAGCGTTGCAAGATTTCATCCAGTGCTACAAAGAATGCGTGCACATAAAGGCGTGGACTTTGCCGCACCTACCGGCACACGTATTAAAGCATCTGCGGATGCTGTGGTTGACTTTGTTGGGCAAAAAGGCGGTTATGGCAACGTGATTATCCTGAAACATGCAAATGGCGTAAGCACTTTGTACGGACACCTCTCACGCTTTGCACCAGAGTTACGCCGTGGCTCAAAAATCACGCAAGGACAAATGATAGGATTTGTAGGGATGTCGGGCGTGGCGACAGGCCCACATTTACATTATGAGTTCTTAATCAATGGTCAGCACCAAGACCCTATGAAAGTTGCATTGCCTAAAACCAATATCATTCAAGGCAGCAACAAAGCTAAATTTGAAGCGATCAGCAGTCAAATGACAGCTCAGCTTAGATTGCTAGGCACCAGCAATATTGCGGCCTTAGAATAATTTAGTAGCATTACATCACCATCATGGCTAGCGAGCTTTTTATCGGCTTAATGTCGGGTACTAGCCTAGATGGGGTGGACGTTGCCTTAGTCACATTTAATCAAGCACAGCAACCAAAACTGCTGAATACACATTTCGTGGCTTATCCTGCCGATTTACGCAAGCAAATCCTCGCTTTACAACATCCCACCACAAACGAGCTAGAAACAACCGCACAAATGGGCAACACCCTTGCCCGTTTGTATGCAGATGCAGTGAATGCACTGCTTGCAACCGCGCAAGTGGATGCATGTACCATCACCGCAATAGGTTGTCACGGCCAAACCATCAGACATCGCCCAGAACTGGGCTTCACCATGCAAATTGGTAATGCAGCCCTACTGAGCGAACTGACCGGCATCACCGTAGTGAGCGATTTTAGGAGTAGAGACCTTGCAGCAAGTGGCCAAGGCGCACCGCTGGTGCCTGCATTCCATCAGGATGTTTTTAGCAGTAGCGCCCATGATCGTGCGATTATCAATATCGGCGGAATTGCCAATATCACTTACCTGAGCACTACAGGTGATGTATTCGGCTTTGACTCAGGCCCCGGCAACATGTTACTGGATGCATGGATTAAACAGCATTTAGGCTTAGACTACGATGCGGATGGCCAATGGGCTAGCACTGGCAAAACCATTGAGCCGCTGCTCACGGCGATGTTGAATGAACCTTACTTTACCGCCGCACCACCCAAAAGTACGGGCCGTGATTTATTTAATGCAACATGGCTAAACCATTACCTCACCCAACCCGATTATGCAGCTCAGGATATTGCACGTACTTTAGTAGCCTTAAGTGCACACTCCATTGCCAATGCTGTCCATCAATTTTGCGGCTCTGTCGATGAAATATATCTATGCGGCGGCGGCGCAAAAAACAAACTCTTACTGAGTGAATTACAATCGCTCATGGGCACAACCACCATCGCAACCACAGACCAACTAGGCATGGGTGTGGATTGGGTTGAGGCGATTGCCTTTGCGTGGTTAGCAAAGAAATGTATCGCCAAAGAAACGGCAAACCTACCGCAAGTCACCGGCGCCAAAGGCTTACGAATTTTAGGTGCGATTTACCAAGCTTAGTAAGCTTTTTACATTCATCTGCTCGCCTTGATAAAGTATAATCACAGTCAATGATGATTAGAACTGCAAAAACACCATGAAAAACAATACAAGTACCGCAACACTCAGCTTTGAAAATGGTAAGTCACCGATTGAATTGCCCATACTTTCAGGCTCACTGGGCAACGATGTGATTGATATCCGCACCTTAGGCAAGCACGGCGTATACACTTACGACCCAGGCTTTATGTCTACTGCTGCCTGCAACTCCAACATTACCTTTATTGATGGGGAACAAGGCCTACTGTATCACCGTGGTTACCCGATTGAAGAGTTAGCTGAGCACTGTGACTACTTAGAGGTTGCTTACCTGTTAATGCACGGTGAGCTACCGAATGCTGCTGAGAAACAGCAGTTTACCGACACCATCACCGGCAGCACCATGCTGCACGATCAGCTCAGCAATATTTTCCGTGGGTTTAGACGTGATGCTCACCCGATGGCAGTCATGGTAGGTGTGGTTGGCTCACTCTCGGCATTCTACTTTGACTCAATGGACATTCTTAACCCTAAGCATCGCGAGATCTCCGCGCACCGCTTGCTGGCTAAAGTACCAACCATTGCAGCCTGGAGCTACAAGTACAACATAGGCCAGCCATTTATGTACCCGCAGAACCATTTGAACTATGCGGAAAACTTTATGTACATGATGTTTGCTACGCCATGTGAGCAATATGTACCTAACCCTGTATTGGCAAAAGCATTTGAACGCATTTTAATCTTGCATGCAGACCACGAACAAAACGCATCGACATCGACAGTGCGTCTAGTAGGCTCTAGCGGCGCTAACCCGTTTGCATGTATCTCTGCGGGCATTGCATCGCTATGGGGGCCAGCACACGGCGGCGCGAATGAAGCTACGCTGAATATGCTGGAAGAAATTGGCGACGTTTCACGCATTGGTGAGTTTATTAACCGTGCCAAAGACAAATCAGACAGCTTCAGACTCATGGGCTTTGGTCACCGCGTTTACCGCAATATGGATCCGAGAGCCGCCATCATGAGAAAAACATGTCATGAGGTGCTAGATGTATTAGGCCTCAACAATGACCCTATGTTTAAACTTGCATTAGCCTTAGAGAAGATTGCGCTGGAAGACGAATACTTTGTGTCACGTAAACTCTACCCTAACGTAGACTTCTACAGCGGCATTGTGATGCGTGCGATGGGTATTCCCAATAGCATGTTTACCGCTATCTTTGCACTTGCCAGAACAGCGGGCTGGATTGCACAGTGGTCTGAAATGCATTCTGATCCTGAAGCTAAAATTGGCAGACCACGTCAGCTTTACACAGGCTCAGCAAAGCGCTCATTTGTGGAATTAAATAAAAGATAGGAATAACGTTAGGTGCAACACTGTAGTGAAGTGATAGCTAGATTGCACCTAAGTTAGCGTCTATTTCAATAAAACTATTGAATTGATATCGATTTAAAACCTAGCCCCACTCAACTATCGCAACTAACGCCCTTGGCCTGCCTTATCTGAGAGATGTAATAACAAAGGGCTGGTAAGGCTCCAGATAACAAAACACGCTCTGCTAATCGGATGCTTAACCTGCAAGCAACCAAATTAACACAAGCGCGTCATTGTAAATTTAGCAGTTCTAAACTGCGCTAAATTTTAAACCGAGAAAGATGAACCACATCCACAAGTTGTTTGTGCATTTGGGTTACGAATCACAAATTGTGAACCCTGCAAGCTATCTTGGTAATCGATCTCTGCACCCATCAAATATTGCAAGCTCATTGGATCGATCAATAAGGTAACTGAGTCTTTTTGTACTTGTGTGTCGTCATCGTTCACTTCCTCTTCAAACGTAAAGCCGTATTGAAAACCTGAACAACCGCCACCGCTAACAAAAACACGCAACTTAAGATCTGGTGATCCTTCTTCTTCAATTAATTCTTTTACCTTTTTAGCCGCATTATCGGTAAAAACTAAAGGTGAAGGAATGTCTAATTCCTGAACTTCTGCAACTGTACTCATGGTGTACTCCTAAAATTTCAATTAAATATCTCTGTTAATATGCGACCTAACGCACTGAATTTCAATAGCAAAAGCCTATATGCACTAGCTTATTCTGCATTATCATCCAAATAAACCAATTTCCCCTCAATCACTGCACCGGTATGCATTTCTAGGGTGTTGTAATAAACATCGCCAGTCACTCGCGCCTTGGTTTGTAGCTCTATAAACTGCGCCGCCTTCACCGGGCCAATCACTGTCCCGTTCACCACAACCTTAGATGCAGTAATCGCACCCTCGATACGGCCTAACTCACTAAGTATTAGTGTACTTGGCTGGTCATTAGGTTCAGACACTGTGCCAATTACTGTACCATCTACACGCAAACCGCCCGCAAAATGAATATTGCCCTCAACTCTAGTTCCTACACCAATCAAGGTATCAATGGTATTTTGTACACGGTTACTTTTTTTAAAAAACATCGTAAATCCTCTAAACTTTGATAGCTAACTCATTCATAGACTACTACGCATGATACTGCCATAAAAAGTAAGTACGATTACCTTTTACTGTTCGTCATATTCTTATAAAAAGCCAAATCCTCTTTAAGATGAATATTTTCATCTTGAACATCACGTAATTCTTTAGTTAAAACACTCTGTGCCGCTTGTTCAATTTGCAGTTGCCGCTCTACTTGTATCACCTTGGTATTCAAGGCCTGATTATCAAGCATGGTCTGTCGTAAACTCTCGCTGCCCGTTGCATACTGCCAGTAGGCGACAGCATAGCCCAGCCCGACAAACACAAACGCTGCACCGGTCTGAAAATACCATGGACGCTTGGATCTGACGGCCACTTGTTTGGCTGTTAACCCAAAATGACGACGAATTCTGCGGCGAACTGGCTTCATTCAGTTAAGGCAATAAGGGTAAAATTTCTAAACCACTGCGTTCATCAAATCCAAACATGATGTTCATATTTTGCACGGCCTGACCCGCTGCCCCTTTTACTAGGTTATCCTGCACTACTATCAAGGTCAAATAGTCAGAGCCTTGCCTATGCAGGGCGATACGCAATTGGTTGGAACCACGTACTGAACGGGTTTCTGGCAACGCGCCCGCTGGCATTACATCGACAAAACGCTCATGTTGATAAAGCTGCTCATATAAAGCCTGCAAATCCACAGCTTTGGCAGCATCAGTCAGTTTAACGTATATTGTTGATAGCATGCCACGTATCATCGGAATTAAATGTGGCACAAAAATAAACTGAATGTCTGCATTTGCTAATTGCGTCAGCTGCGCATGAATCTCAGGATGATGACGGTGCCCAGCCACACCATACGCCTTCATGCTATCACTGGACTCCGCAAACAAAGTTGCGACTTCCGCTTTTCTGCCTGCGCCAGACACGCCAGACTTAGCATCAGCCACAATCGGTGCAGAAAAATCAATATAACCCTTCTCTAGCAATGGCGCCAAACCCAGCAATACCGTGGTCGGGTAACATCCTGGATTACCAATCACCTTCGCCGATTTAATATTCTCGCGATTTAGCTCAGGGATACCATACACCGCCTCACTGAGCACATCAGGGCAGCTATGTGGCATTTTGTACCACTGCTCAAACACAGCGGTATCTTGCAAACGGAAGTCCGCGGCAAGGTCAATCACCTTAACATTGGCAGCCAACAGCGCTTGCGCCTGACTCATAGCCACGCCGTGTGGCGTTGCAAAGAACACGACATCGCAAGCACTTAAATTTGCAGTGGCCGGATCAGAAAATGCTAAATCAATATAGCCACGTAAGCTAGGGAACATATCAGCAACGGGCAGACCTGCATCACCACGCGAGGTAATCGCCGTTAACTCCACCTGTGGGTGCAGTGCTAATAGGCGCAACAGCTCAACACCTGTATATCCGGTGCCGCCAACAATCCCTACTTTTATCTTTTTCGATGCCATGTTGTTTATATTCATTTACCAAGTGTTCTGATTATAAGCGCTCTATCTTTTTCATCCAATAAAAAAGGCCGCCAAAGCGACCTTTTTCCAATCCAACCGCCTGATTAGCGTTTAGAGAATTGTTTACGACGACGCGCTTTGCGTAGACCAACTTTTTTACGCTCAACTTCACGTGCATCACGTGTTACATAACCAGCGTGTGACAATGCACTTTTCAGTGTAGCGTCAAAGTCGATCAAAGCACGTGTAATGCCATGACGAACTGCACCAGCTTGACCAGACTCACCGCCACCAATCACGTTAACCATGATGTCGAAGCTAGCTGTGTTGTTTGTTAACTCTAAAGGTTGACGCAAAATCATGCGTGATGTCACGCGTGAGAAATATTCATCAACTGGCTTGTCATTAACAATGATGTTGCCTTTACCTGATTTCAAGAACACGCGCGCTACTGAACTTTTGCGGCGGCCTGTACCGTAGTTATATTTACCGATCATTTTTTATCCTTAGATGGTCAATGGTTGCGGTTGTTGTGCCGCATGGTCATGCTCACTACCTGCATAAACCTTCATTTTTTTGATCATTGCATAGCCTAAAGGACCTTTAGGCAACATGCCTTTAACCGCTTTTTCTAAAGCACGACCTGGGAAACGATCTTGCATTTTAGAGAATGTTGTTGTTGTGATACCACCTGGATAACCAGAGTGACGGTGATAAAGCTTGTCATCTGCTTTATTACCAGTTACTTTTAATTTGTCGGCATTAATAACAACTATATAATCACCTGTATCAACGTGAGGCGTATAAATTGTTTTATGTTTGCCGCGTAAACGGTGTGCAATTGCGCTAGCTAGACGGCCTAGCACTAGGTCTGTGGCATCAACCACAAACCAATCGCGCTTCACTTCGTGTGATTTTGCTGAAAAGGTTTTCATCGTGTTACCAATACTATGAGCTAAAAAAATTAAGAGGCGGATTTTATGCTAAATAAATACGTCTTGTCAAACAGTATTATACTGTTCTCCAGATATTTTTAAGTTTATTGCTGACTTACAGCAATATGTTTAGCGCCATATCAAACAACTCGCATCCATATATTGCTTGATATTCACACCAACACTTATGTTGGCATGAGTTGTGCTTTTTGTTATGGTAGTGTTACATTGCTCTATACGCGCTTTACCATAGTATGTCAGCACAAACGAGATTCTAACAGACCAGCTTAACAATGCAATAAAAATCAGCATAACAATTTGAAAACAAACATATTTTGAGATTATTCATACCCATTATTTTCGTCCTCTACGCCAATGCGAGCTTCGCATTAGGCCTAAGCGAAGCTACGCTTAAGTCGTACCTGGGTGAATCTCTCATTGTTAAATTAAATGTCACTGACGTTGAAAAGTCGCCAGACACCAGCTGTTTTACAATATCAGACACTAACGACACCCCGGCTTTTAAAAGAGCATTTTCTTCATTAAGCGCACAAAAAGATGGCTTTTTACTTACCATCACTACGCAATCTGTCATTACAGAACCCATTCTGAGCTTGCGCGTTTCTTATCATTGCGAACCACAGCTACACCGTGACTACGTTTTGTTATTAGATCCTGCATCGACTCTTAGCGAAACCTCTGCTAACAACGTCGTCGCCAACACGACAAGCATGGTTGGCAAGCAACAAAGCAACAAAACCAAGCCTTCAAGTAATGCAGACAATAGTGCTGTGAGCTTATCTAGTGATGACACGGGCAGCTATACACCTCCAAAGGCAAAGCGCAAGCTGAAAAAACGCCACGCCAATGTCGCATCCAGCGCTGACGAAAAAATTATGGAAGCCTATGTCGGCAAACAACAAAGCGCCGCAAAACCAACGCCACCAGCTAGCGTAACTACCAGCGAACCGCCTGTACCAGCCAAACCAGACACCTCAAGCAAGCCATACTTAAGCATTTCTGGGGGCAGTCTGGCATCAGATGCATCCGCAGGGAAACATAGCATCAGCTTGCAGTTTGAAACACAAATCGACCTTAATCGCGCAGCGCCAAGCAACCCACCTAGCAGCACGGACTTGCAGGATGAAGCGACCGTGATGTCCAATCGACTGGCTCACCTAGAAAAACAGATTATCAGCCTGCAAACACAAAATACGCAGTTAAGAAGCGAAGCAGCACAGGCAAAAAATGCGTTAGCAGAGCAGCAATCTGGCTGGCTCAACTACTTATGGGTGGTAGTTGCAGCAATACTTGGATTAGCCGCACTTGAATGGCTACGCCGCATCATCATGACTAGACGCATGATTAAGCAAGAGCAGCATTGGTTTGACGCGGACGAAAATGCCAATAGCGAACAAGCATCCTTTGCCGCCACTACTCCGGCAACTGCCGATTACAAAGCGAGCAAGCACAATACGTTCTCGGATAGCTTTCTTGACGATGAGACTGACGATGAAGAGGAAAAAGCTACGCCAGCTAAGTCCGGCATACTATCGCCCGCGGAGCATGTAAGTGATGAGCACGACAGCATTATCGATAATGCCGATGTGTTTATAGAGCATGAACGCCCACTATTAGCCATTCAGTTACTGCAAAACCATTTGAATGATTTTCCAGCAGAATCGCCCAAAATCTGGCTTAAGCTGCTATCACTGATGGCCAAAGAAGGAACGGAAGCAGAATACGAGGCAACCGTGATGGAAGCCAACAAACACTTCAATATCAAAGCGCCGAACTTTGCAGAGGCTAATCTCGAAGACAATTCTTCAATTGAAGAATACGCCAATATTGTTGCCAGACTTGAAGGGGTTTGGGGCTCACCATTTGCCGTTAAGTTTTTAAATGATTTGATTTACGATCATTATGCACAGCCAGCTGAGGGCTTCTCACCCAACAATTATGAGGAGTTATTCTTCCTGAAAAGAATCGCAGAACTGCTCAACACAGGCATTTCAACTAGCCAGCACACTCTGTATCGAAGCGCGCCCCCTAAAACAGAGAGCGAACATACAAACTCTGCACCCAGCAATTTAGATAACACAGTACTTAACACCGTAGCATTTAACAGTGTCGCTTTTGGCGATGATATTTCTGTTGATGCAGACACCACGGGCGTAAGCACGGCAAAACCCAAAACCAGCACAATCAGCGATGCAGATTTCACTGTTGCACCATTTCCAGAGATGCCAGAACAAGCCGCTTGGAGCAGACCTACACAGGAAGAAATGAATGCACAGTTCGCAAATTCGCCTTTTCAAAAAGTACCGTCTTACGAAGTGGACATGCTCACCGACTTTGATGACCACATTGAGGTAATTGCACCGACCTTTGGCAAAGACAAAGATGCTACGCATGCAACTGAGGAATCAGCCGCGCCCACCTTGGCAAAGACTGCATCGACCGAAATGGCGGAGGAGTTTCTCTTCCCTGCAGATATCTACCTAGAGGAAACAGCCTTAACAGACAATGCGACAAGCAAACCTGAGGAGGAGTTGGAGACCAAAAAAGCTAAAGACTCCAACATTATTGAGTGGGATTTGCCTAAATCAAATACTTAATTTAAGCCAAATACTTAAAATATATAGGCTAACTAATACGTTTACGCTTAATCACTAATGCGCACGAATCAAGTAATGCGCAAGTAACCCAGCAAACACAAAAAAACCAAACCAGTTATTACCTAAAAACGCCTGAAAGCATTTTGCTCTGATACGCGCTCTGATCAGGTAATAGTGATATAGCGCAACACACGCGGCCAAGCCCAAACCAACATAATACGCATACGACAGTTTGAGCTGATAACCTGCCAGCCCGAGCAACGCCAAGGTCAAGCCATAACATAACATAATAGCAATAACATCAAAACGGCCAAACGTAATGGCAGATGATTTAATACCTATTTTCAAGTCATCGTCCCTATCTACCATTGCATACTCAGTATCGTAGGCAATCGCCCAAAACACATTGGCACACAACAGCAGCCATGCAACAGCAGGAACCATGTCAGTGACCGCTGCGAACACCATGGGGATACCAAAACCAAAAGCCACGCCTAAATATGCTTGCGGCATCACAAAAAAGCGCTTGGTTAACGGATAAGTCATGGCTAAAAACAGTGCCAGCACGGATAGCTTAATTGTTAACACATTCAGCAAGCAGACAAGCGCAAATGCCATGATACTTAACGCCAACGCCAATAAGTACGCTTCTTTTTTAGTGACTTCTTTATTGGGCAAAGGGCGATGCTGTGTACGCTCAACCAACCCATCGTACTGACTATCGGCAATGTCGTTCATCACACAGCCAGCGCTACGCATTAACACTGTACCAGTGATAAATATCAACATAATAATCCAGTCTGGCTTACCGGCTGAGGCAATTAACAGCGCCCACAAAGTAGGCCACAGCAACAGCAAAATACCTATCGGTTTATCTAAGCGCATCAGGCGCTCATAGCTGTTAATCTTGTTTACCAAGTCTTGTATTTTTGGGGTTTGTATTTTCATGTGGCAACGATACTCGGCAAGAAAACTTCAGTAACCATAATACTAGCGCAGTTCAGACTAAACACTGAACGGCGCGCCCAAAGATAGCCGGGTTTAACCATTAAATGCCTGCTCGCGTGCTGATACAGCACGTGATTGGATGATAGTTTTTTATAACTTAATGCAGTACGTTTAACTTTGGGGTTGGCAAACAAGGTGGCGCCCAGTGGCTTGCTACCCAGTTTACCCAAGCCGTGCCAAACACCACGTAATCGCTTAGTAGGCAAAACACTGTGCGCAAACACCACCGGCTCTGCTCCGCCACACAGCAACACATCGCGCACCAGCACCAATTTATCCGCACATAAACTTAACAGTGCGGCCTCATCACGGATAGGTTTACGCAAAGCTACAGTGAGCGGCATCACGTAAAAATCCGGATAGCATTGCTGCAACTTAGCAGTTAAGGATTGACCATGCATTAGCCATGAACGATAGCGATGGCTATGCAACGGCTTTACTAACCAGCGATAACGCGCTTCTGGGGTGCTTTTACGTATTTTCACGGCAGAATTATCGCATGTAGTGAATAAAATCTAGAGACATGTTGCTACACTTTCACCAATTCGCCCGCCGTACTCATCCAGCGATCTAGATGCTGTTCAACTTCGGCTGGATAGTTTTGCAGCAGTGTATCGGCCATATCTTTTGCTGCTTCCAGTAAATCAACATCACGCTCTAAGTCTGCAATTTTAAGCATAGGCACACCGCTTTGACGCACCCCTAACAACTCGCCCGGGCCGCGAATCTGCAAGTCCGCTTGTGCAATGGCAAAACCATCATTACTTTCATAAATCACTTTTAATCTGGCACGTGCAGTGTCTGACAATTTGTTCTGATAGAGCAAAATACAAGTGCTTTTTGTCGCTCCCCTACCCACTCGCCCACGTAATTGGTGCAGCTGTGATAACCCCATGCGCTCCGCATGCTCAATCACCATCAAGCTGGCATTTGGCACATCCACGCCCACCTCAATCACGGTGGTGGCCACTAAAAGCTGCGAATGCCCGGCACTGAACTCAGCCATAACCGCCTGTTTCTCGGCTGGCTTCATGCGACCATGTACCAAACCAACCTTTAACTCTGGGAACTCGTGTTGCATCAGTGCGTAAGTATCATTGGCCGTTGCCAATTGCAAGGCTTCAGACTCCTCAATCAACGGGCAGACCCAATAAGCCTGATTGCCCTGCAAACACGCCTCACGCACGCGCTGCAAAATTTCGTCGCGCCTAGCGTCAGACACAATTTTGGTGACGATAGGCGAACGCCCGGGTGGTAGCTCATCTATCACCGACACATCAAGGTCCGCGTAATAACTCATAGATAACGTACGTGGAATCGGTGTTGCAGACATCATCAGCTGGTGCGGCTCTGGCTGTCCTTTCTGGCGCAATGCCAAGCGCTGATGCACACCAAAACGATGCTGCTCATCGATGATGGCTAAACCCAGGCTTTTAAAACGCACCGCTTCTTGAAACAAGGCATGCGTACCCACCACTAATTTTGCTTCGCCACTGGCAATAGACTCAAGCGCAGCATCACGGTCTTTTTTGTTTTGGCTGCCAGTGAGCCATGCAATCTTGATATCCAGTGGCTGTAGCCAGCTAAGCATTTTACGGTAGTGCTGCTCTGCCAATATCTCCGTGGGAGCCATTAAAGCAACCTGCCAGCCGTTTTCCACACATTGCAATGCCGCCATGCACGCCACGATGGTTTTACCGCTGCCGACATCGCCTTGCAACAAGCGCTGCATAGGGTGTGCTTGCGTTAAATCGCGCTCGATTTCCAACGCCACTTTTTGCTGCGCACCAGTTAACGCAAACGGTAAACTTTTCAATAAAGCAGAAACCAACTTTGTAGATCGCTTAAATTGCGGAGCACTCACGCTACGACGACGTGCGTAATGCTTACGCATGGATAGCTGCTGCGCCAGCAATTCATCAAATGCCAAACGCCGCCAATGTGCCGTGGTTTTATTATCCAGTGCGCGCAGACTCACATCGGGGCTAGGATGATGCAGTGCCGTCAAACTTAAAGCAAAACTAGGGAGATTTAAATCGGCATAAATCTGTGCAGGCAATGTTTCTAGCATCTCGCCTTGCTGCTGCAAGGCAATGCCTATGGCCTTACGTAGACTAGCCTGGCCCAAGCCGGCAACCGTAGGGTAAACCGGCGTTAAGGTTTCTGCGACGATGGTTTTTTCACCCACTGCTTTACAGGTAGGATGCACCATCTCATAGCCAAAAAAGCCACTACGCACCTCACCATAAACACGTAGCTTAGCGCCCACCTTAAGGGCATTAATCTGGCTGGGATAGAAATGTAGAAAACGCAGGGTGAGCTGTCCGCTCGCATCCTCCAACCTGGCAATTAGTGCTTTGCGTGGCTTGTAAGTCACTTCTGCATGAACGATTTCACCTTCAACCTGTGCAGACTCACCCATACGTAAATCACGCACCGCCGTCACATGGGTTTCATCAATATAACGTAAAGGTAGATGTAGCAATAAGCCTTGCAGATTACTAATGCCCAACTTTGCCAAGTTGGCAATCAAGGGCTTACTGAAGGCTTTAATTTGAGTGAGTTGCGTCACATTGAATGTGGCTGACCTAAAGCACAGAAAGGCATTTACTTAAAATAACGTAAAGGCACGCGCCCTAAGCCAGCATTGAGCTGATTAAAGCACCATCACGGCATCAGCTTCAACCAGCGCAGCGCGTGGTAATGAAGCAACGCCTACCGCAGCACGTGCTGGATATGGCTGGCTAAAGTACTCAGCCATAATGGTATTCACCAAAGCGAAGTGAGATAAATCCGTCAGGAAAATATTAAGTTTAACCACATCAGCTAAACTACCGCCTGCAGCATCAGCCACCGCTCTTAGGTTTTGAAATACGCGATGAACTTGTGCTTCAATGCCATCCACCATTTGCATAGTGACTGGATCCAGCCCGATTTGACCAGACAGATACACGGTATCGCCTACTTTCACAGCTTGCGAGTAAGTGCCAATAGCTGCTGGTGCGCCTTGTGTTTGAATAATTTGTTTTGTATTAGTTGTCATTTAATTAAACCACGGTTTGTTAAAGAAATCATGCATTGCGACTACTGCTTGCTTTGCCTCTACTGAGAGTATAGTTTTACATTCGAGTTTTTACGATTGCCGGGAGCACTGCCTTTGGTGCGATTAATACGCACCACATCGGGAATCTTGCGCAGACCACGCATCAGCTCCGCCAAATGCACACGGTTTTTTACCTGTACGGTAAAGTATAAATTGGCATATGCGCTGCCATCTGCCTCCTCAACACTGACGTTATCAATGTTAGAGCCTGCATCTGCAATGCCTGAGGCGATTTGCGCCAGCATGCCAGGCTGGTTTGCCACCGTCAGATTTAAATTAGTTTTGAATAGGCGCGAGCTTTCTGGCTCCCACTCTACATCCAGCCATTTATCTGGGTCTAGTTTAAATTTACGCACACTCGGGCAATCGTGCGTATGAATCACCAAGCCTTTATCTTTATTGATAAAGCCTAAAATCGGGTCACCCGGAATCGGTCTGCAACAAGGTGCAAACTGTACTGCCATGCCTTCAGTACCACGAATGGTGATAGTATCCAGCGAGGCCGCTGGCAACTTGGTATGCTTCTCGGCATGGTCATCGGTCATCGCCACCAATTGATGTGCCACCATCACGTTTTGGCGCTTACCTAGGCCAATGTCAGAAAGTATTTCAACTTTTTTCTTCACGCCATAGTCACGAATCAGCTTTTGCCAATGCTCTTCTGAAATATGGCTAGGGTCTACATGCAAGGCACGCAAGGCTTTATTCAACAAGCGCTCACCCAAGTGCGCGGACTCAGTAGATTGCTGTGATTTTAAGAAGTGGCGGATATGCGCACGGGCACGCCCAGTCACTACGTAATTAAGCCAAGCAGGGTTAGGTTTGGCTAAAGAACCAGTAATAATTTCAACGTGGTCGCCATTATGCATCTCGGTACGTAATGGGGCTAAGTCGTGGTTAATCCGCACCGCCACGCAGCTATTACCAATGTCAGAATGTACCGCATAGGCAAAATCAACCGCAGTCGCGCCTTTAGGCAAGGCCATGATAGAGCCCTTGGGTGTAAATACATAAACCTCGTCTGGGAACAAATCAATTTTAAGATGCTCAAGAAAATCGAGTGAATCTGCGCTTTCGCTTTGGATATCCAGCAAGCGCTGTAACCACTGGTGGGTTTGCTGCTGCAACGCGGTCAACTGCGCGTCGCTTGCCTTGTAGAGCCAATGCGCGGCAACACCCGCATCTGCAATATTATGCATGTCGGCACTACGAATCTGCACCTCAATTGGTGTACCAAATGGGCCAAATAAAGTGGTGTGTAACGATTGATAACCATTTGCTTTAGGGATAGCGATATAGTCTTTAAACTTGCTAGGAATCGGCTTATACAGCCCATGCAACGCCCCTAACGCCAAATAGCAGCTAGGTAAATCTTTGACAACAATCCTAAAACCGTAAATATCATACACTTGTGAGAACGGCGTTGCCTTACTTGTCATCTTTTTATAGATGCTATACAAGTGCTTTTCGCGCCCTGACACTTCCGCTTCAACATTGAAACTACTTAACTGCTGCTTGATTGACTCTAATATTTTGCTAATGACTTCTTTACGATTACCACGCGCGGCCATAATCGCTTTAGAAATCGCGTTATAGCGCATAGGGTGAAGGTATTTAAAGCTGAGATCCTCTAAGGCCTGATAAACATCATTTAAGCCTAAGCGATTGGCGATTGGCGCATAAATATCCAGTGTTTCTTTGGCAATGATGCGTTGCTTTTCTGGTCGCATCGCCTCCAACGTTTGCATGTTGTGCAAGCGGTCTGCCAGCTTAACCAGAATCACACGTACATCTTGCGACATCGCCAACAGCATTTTACGGAAGTTTTCCGCCTGCGCCTGACTCGCGCTTTGGAATTCGATTTTATCCAGCTTGGTCACGCCATCTACTAATTCAGCGACTTGCGGACCAAACTTTTGCTTGATATCTAAAGTGGTAATGTCGGTATCTTCGACCACATCATGCAGTAGCGCGGCGAGAATAGTTGGCACATCCATATGCAAATCGGCCAGAATGCAGGCAACAGAGACAGGATGCGTGATATACGGCTCGCCCGTTTTACGCACGACGCCATCATGGGCGGCAAACGCGTAGCGATAACCTTCCCATACTTGTTCTATATCTTGAGGTTTTAAATACGAGTGTAATCGTATACTTAAGGCTGAGCCCTCGCTGTCCGCAGGCAGCAAGGGAGCCGATGTTAACTTTGATAATTCCGCTTTAAGATTGTTTGCGGTTTTTGGCATGCCGGTGTCACTATTTTTACGAATAAATTAATAAATGCCAAGACACGGCAGATTACGCATGCCCGCGCGCTAAAATTTCCACACCAATTTTACCAGCAGCAATTTCACGTAATGCAATCACTGTTGATTTGTCGCGTGTGTTTTGCACGTTCACTTGTGGTTCTGCGCCATTGTGCAACTGACGGGCACGATATGCAGCCACTAAAGTTAATTGGAAGCGGTTTGGGATTTTTTCTAAACAGTCATCTACCGTGATACGTGCCATGATGATATTTCCTAATGATAAACAAAATTAATTACTAAAAGACCAGCAAGCGCCTAGACAGTTACCGCTAAGCAATATACAACTTAGCAATTAAGTAAGCGCTTGAATTAAACTGGCATAACGTTGCAACTGTGCGGCACCAACTAGGCGATGTGCGCGGATGATAGCGCGAATGTCCTGCAACGCTACGTCAAAATAGTTGTTAATTGTAACATAATCGAACTCGCTCACATGGCGCATTTCAGCACGCGCGGCCGCAACACGTTTAGAGATAGTCTCTTGGCTATCCTGCCCGCGGCTATTCAAGCGCTGTTCCAATGTTTCGATGGAAGGCGGCAATACAAAAATGCTGATGGCATTGGGATACAGCTGACGCACTTGCGCAGCGCCCTGCCAATCAATCTCCAAAATCACATCATGTCCAGCTTGCAGTGGCGCATCCACGGCAGACTGCGAAGTACCGTAACGCGCGCCATGCACCTCTGCACTTTCCAAGAACTTTGCTTCGCCTAGCATCTGCAAAAACATGGCGTCATCCACAAAGTGGTAGTCAACGCCATTCTGCTCACCCGGACGCGGCTTGCGCGTGGTGTGCGAGATAGATAATTTCAAATGCGCATCTTCAGCCAGCAATGCCTTAATTAGGCTGGTTTTACCCGCCCCTGATGCTGCGGTGATGATAAAAAGATTACCTGGAACCATTCAATGACAACTCTCTATAGCGATATGTTCGGATTATTAAAAACTCTAATTATTAAAATAATCTAGCAAGCTAGATTAACACCAATCCGGGCTTGGCAATGCACTAAATACTGAGCGCAAGCCATCTGCCCAACCTTGGCGAATTTGTACGTAATATGGGTCAGTTTCTGTAATGCGCTGCTGACAGTCAGCATGCAGGCTATCTACCCGATAAATCAGCAAGTCTATCGGTGCAGCCACAGAAACATTGCTGCGTATGGTGGAATCAAACGAAATCAGCACACATTTCACCGTGTCCATAATGTCGCTATTCTCCGCCACTACGCGGTCGATGATAGGCTTACCATATTTGGTTTCACCAATCTGAAAATACGGTGTTTCCTGCGTGGATTCAATAAAGTTACCTGCCGCATACACATTGAACAAACGCGGCCTTTCACCTTTAATTTGGCCGCCCACAAGGATGCTCGCGTTAAAATCAATCTGATGGTTTTTAAAGTGCTCACCGTCACGTTCAAACGCTGCTCTTAGTTCAGCGCCCACTAACCCTGCCGCATCAAACAAGCTGTCCACATTGTGCAAGTGCTTACTATCCGGCACATTTTTCTCGACACGCGCTCTCAGTGCGTTCACCACAGACTGGGTAATCGCAAGATTACCAGCCGTTAGCAACACAATCACGCGCTCGTTTTTAAGCTCAAAAATATGCATTTTAGGCGTAGAAGCCACCTGATCCACGCCTGCATTCGTACGCGTATCAGATGCCAACACCAATCCTTGTTTCAGTAATAAACCGACACAATAAGTCATAATTTTTGTTTAATTTGGAAGAATTGCCATCATACCATTTTGCGTAATCGCTCGCCAAAAAACTGCGGCACATCAATGCACATAATCATGGCAAAGGTTATGAATTTGCATGCGGGCAACCATTCATCGGCTGTTACATAAACCCTGCAGCTTCAGTGAGCTTAGCCACATTCTCTTTAGTAAAAAATCCATCAAAGTTGCCATAACGCTGCACGTATTCGATAATCAGTGAAGAGTGTTCGGAGGCATTGGAGAATATCTGCTTTAGCCCTTGCTCTTTGGAGCCAATCACATCCAACAAAAAGCCTTTGCCGTTTTGTGAAATCGCATCGACAACGATATCGATGTGCTCTTTGCCATGACGCTCACCATCTTTTACGGCGATTGCCATGTGATGCAGGCGCGGCCCGTAGTTACGCACAAAAATCTCGGTGGGTGATGGCAGGTGCTCTAGATGGCTGATGAAATAAGGCGTGTTATTGGCGGTAAACACTTTGGCCGGACTTTTAGACTCGGGTATGGCATGGGTGCTTTTAGTCACATTGGTCGATGAGTTCTGGTCTTTAATATTATATGCACCCCAGAAGTAATAACTAGACCATGATAAATATTCCAAAATGGCGACTTCACGGTTTTGGCTATAAACACGGGTTGCCAGATGATCCAACGGCAACAACAAATCGCTGATACCGAGCTTAGTCTGCAAAGACTTTGCATTTTCATAAGCAGCCTGCGCCTCGGGCGAAATAGTGCTTAAACCTAACGAGTACACGCGCGTTTCGTCAGAGGCCCTTTCCAAATAAGCGACAATATTATGGGTATACGGAGAGGGCTTGCTTACCGCAAGGTTACCCGGCAGCTCTAACTTACGCACTTCATCCTGACTGAAAAACCTGAAATCGCGCGCTTGCTGTAAATCCACCACGCCATGTAAATCAGTCACGCGCAGTATCTCCCCCATGTAACGGCTATTCGGCCGTTTAGCACCGATAGGGTAAACCTCGTTCAAGCTTCTAAAAATATCGCGGAGACTAGGGTCTTTTACCTCGCGCAATAGAATATCCGGTGAATTTAAATCAATACGCAACACATGCGTGAGGTGCTGCTCACTCTCTAGCGTGACCAGATAATGGTAAGGCGTCATTAACGCCAGCTCTGCAATATATTGGATAGCGTGCCCGGGGTCGACTGAAATCATGAGCGCATCAATTTCATGAATCATGGCAGTTAAACCTAGTGCATCACGCTCTTCTAGCAAGCGAATCAGGTTTTCTTCAAAAAATGTAGAATTTACTTTGTCACCATGACGTTCATACATGAGCGAGCTAACAGGTTTTTTCATCAGTAGTTTGCTTTCATTGATGGCGTGCTTGCAAGCCTGACACTAAACGCTATTGCTGCTGCGCATACTGCGACTGCTTTTCCAACACAGCTTCAGCACGTGCCACACGGTTTAGTTGTGCCTGCTCCAGTAACTGCACTGTATTTATTTTTTTCGGCTGCTCTGCGACCAAACCAGCCTGATTCACAATCACGCTAGAGGCCATGCCTTCAATACCGCCACCCGAACGCATACCGCTAATCGGACTGGCGCTACGGTAATCCAAGCCGGTGGCAAGACGCACATGGGTTTCACCCGCACGGCAGCCATTTGACACATCAAAACTCTGCCAACCTTCGCCAGCGACAAACACATCTGCCCACGCATGAGTCTGCATTAAACTGCCATCTTCTGTAAACAAATATCCGCTCACATAGCGCGCAGGCACCGCTATAGCGCGGCAACAGGCGATGAACACATGGGCGTGATCCTGACAGACACCTTGCCCTAGCGCAAACGCCTCAACCGCCGAAGTGGTCACCTGCGTTGCGCCTTTAATATATTGTACGCGCGACAGCAGCGCGTGCATCATCTCCTCTAGGGCTGCATTCTGGCGCTGAGGCTGCAAGTACTGTTGGGCGAACGCGACCATCTCTGCACTGTACTGCGTGAGGGCTGTATCGCGTAAATAAATAGGCAGGGGTAATGCCATATGCTGCGACACCGCATCCAGCCCGGTTTCAATTTGCCCGGCGGCAACAATCAGCAGCTCGCTATGCGGTGCATCCACCACCAACGTATGCGTCACATTGCCATAAGCATCTTGCGAAGGCTGCAGCTCACCATTGACTTTAATGTCCCAGTGCCGCACATGCTGGCCAAAGCCATGCTGCGGAGTGAGGCGTAACTCCTGTATGGTGTAGTTCACATCTTCACTATAAGCGTAGCGCGTGTGGTGTTCTATGTTAAGTAACATGATAGTCCTGCCTGAATTGAGGTTAAGAAATGCTTAAAAAGGTTTTATGCACTTCCACACCCAATTTGTTATTGGCGGAAATAAAATCACTTAAAAACTCATGCAAGCCACGCTGAAAAATATCGCGCATTTTGCCGAAGCGCAATTTTGAATGCAGCTCGCCCGCCATACGTTTGCATTCACCGGCACGTGAGCTGGACAATTGCTCCAGAATTGAAGTAATTTCATCAAAACAGGCATGCAAAGACCTAGGCATATCACGCCTCAGCACTAGTAGCTCTGCCACCCGCCACGGCTCTATCGTGTCGCTAAATATTTTTTGGTAGGCCTGAAACGCAGAAACCGAACGCAGCACCGCACTCCACTCGTAATAATCAACCGCACCACCCACCTCCTCTTGCTCCGGCAGCAACAAGTGATACTTCACATCCAGCAAGCGTGCAGTATTGTCTGCACGTTCGATAAAGGTACCTAAGCGCACAAAGCTAAAGGCGTCATCGCGCAACATCGTGCCAAAACACACCCCCCTGAATAAATGCGAGCGGGCTTTTACCCAATCACAAAACTCACTCAATCCACTTTGCGATAAATCCTGTCCAAAAAACTGCCCAAACTCCAGCCACAGTGAGTTAATGTTCTCCCACGTTTCCGAGGTCATGGCGACGCGCACCGCGCGTGCGTTTTCCCGAGCACTGCGTAATGAGCTATAAATACTGGAGGGGTTATTCATATCCATCGCCAGATAATGAATCACATTTGCCGCCGTATACTCCTGCTGGGTTTCATTAAAATAATCGCGCTCGTATGCTTCTACATTGCCAGAAATCTCTAATGCGGGCAGCCACAGCGCAGCCTCACTCTCAGCCGCATTCGGCACTAACGACATGTTGTAGGTTACGTCCAGCACGCGTGCCATGTTCTCGGCACGCTCAATATAGCGCGCCATCCAATAAAGGTGATCCGCTGTTCTACTTAACATAGCATTTCCTCTGCCTGATTAACGTTAGCCTTGCTTGGCATCGCCACATCCTCCTCCAGCACCCAAGTATCTTTGGTACCGCCACCCTGTGATGAATTCACCACTAACGAACCTTCTTTCATGGCAACTCGGCAAAGTGCTCCTGGCACCAACGTGCAGGTTTTCCCCGAGAGCACGAAGGGTCGCAAATCCACATGCCGCGGCGCAATACCCTCTGCCACCAAGGTTGGGCAGGTAGAGAGCGCCAGCGTAGGCTGTGCAATGTAGCTGGCAGGGCTAGAGATGATGCGTAAGCGGAACTCTTCTAGCTCTTGTTTGCTGGCGGCGGGTCCTACCAACATGCCATACCCACCCGAGCCTTGGACTTCTTTCACCACCAACTCATCCAAGTGCGCCAAGGTATAGGCTAAATCATCTTCTTTGCTCAGCTCATAGGTAGGCACATTTTCTAGCAGCGGCTCTTCACCCAAGTAAAAACGTATCATGGCTGGTACGTGGATATAAGTGGCTTTATCATCTGCCACGCCGGTACCCACCGCATTAGCCAAAGTCACGCCACCATTGCGGTATACGGACAGCAGACCGGGCACCCCCAGCATAGAGTTGGCGTTAAACACTAAGGGATCGATATAATCATCATCAATACGTCGGTAAATTACATCCACGCGTTGCGGCCCCTCTGTGGTGCGCATATACACTGCATTATTACGCACGAACAAATCCTGCCCCTCTACCAGCTCGATACCCATTTGCTGCGCTAAAAACGCATGCTCAAAATACGCGCTGTTATATGCCCCTGGAGACAGCACCACTACCGTAGGCTCTTGTACATTGGTTTGCGCCACCGCGCGCAGATTGTTAAGCAATACTTGCGGGTAATGTTCAACCGGTGCTATCGGATATTGACGGAATAACTCAGGAAATAATCGCATCATCATTTTGCGGTCTTCCAACATATAAGACACACCAGACGGCGTACGCAAATTATCTTCCAGCACGTAAAACTGCGATTCACTAGTGCGCACTAAATCCACACCTGCAATATGCGCATAAATCTGGTTAGGCACATCCACGCCAAACATCTCAGGGCGGTATTGGCTGTTGGCTAAAATGGTCGCCGGCATGATGCCTGCTTTGATAATGTCCTGATCATGATAGATATCATGCAAAAACATATTCAACGCTTTCACCCGCTGAATTGAGCCTGCGGATAAATGGCGCCACTCGGCTGCCGACAAAATGCGCGGCAGCACATCAAATGGGATCAAGCGTTCTGCGCCATCATTCTCGCCATACACATTAAACGTAATGCCTACGCGGCGAAACAACAGCTCAGCCTCCATGCGTTTGCTGTTAAGCTGGTGATGCGGCACATTCTTGAGCCACTGGTGATAGGCTTTATAAATCTCACGCACGCCCTCGGGGCTGCTTGCGGCTAAATCCAGTTGCATTTCATTAAAAAATTGCGGTTGTGATTTTTTCATGATGTAAGCCTTCCCTTGATACATAAAGCATAAGCAAGGGGCATACCAGATAATTAACTGATTAAAATCATTAGGTTAACAACAACACAAACAATTAACTCAGCATAACGCCCACAATAAGTGCATAAATACACAGCATCCAGCAATTACGCTAGATTAGTGTGCAGATATGGTGAAAAATTGATATGTAACATCAGCAGGCCACTGGCAAAACAGCGCAATGCATAACTATGCTTGACGATTTAAGGTCAGGCAGGGAAGAAAACTTAATGGGAGGGAATGGATATTTACCACATGATGCAAAGGATGCATTAGCAAAAGGCGGCGCATGCGGGTTTACTGCTGAGCGCCACCCGCATACCTCAAACTTAATCTATAAAAAATTATTCAATATTTTGAATCTGCTCACGCATTTGCTCGATCAGCACTTTCAGCTCCATAGACACTTGGGTAGTGTGCACCGATACTGACTTGGAGCCTAAGGTATTCGCCTCACGATTCAGCTCCTGCATCAAAAAGTCCAAGCGCTTGCCTGCCGGCGCATCACTACTTAAAATGCGCTTCACTTCTGACACATGCGCAGTTAAGCGACCAAGCTCTTCATCCACATCAATGCGCTGTGCAAACAGCACCAACTCTTGGGCGATGCGGTCTTGATCTATGGTTTTTAGTGTTTCGTATAACTTATGCTCAAGCTTTAACTGATACTCTTTATTTAGGGCAGGCAATAGCGGCTTAACCTTAGCTACCAAGGCCTCAATTTGCTGGATGCGGTCTAAAATAATGACTTTTAGCTTTTCACCCTCACGCTGGCGTGAAGCGTTCAAATCTTGCAAGCCACGTTCCACCAGTTGCTTTACATCTTCTATCAATGATTCCTGGCTTAAACCATCTTGCATCACCACGCCAGGCCAGCGCAGGATATCTGCCACGCTGAGTTCACGGCTTGCAGGGAACAAGGCCAGCGTTTTTGCCTGTAATGTCGCTAGCTGCTGCATTAGCTGCTCATCCAGCTTAGGGGCCTGATTGGATTGTGAACGCTGGATAAGATTAACCTTACATTCCAATTTGCCACGGCTCAAATGCGCCGCGATAAGTTCACGGATCGCTGGCTCTAAACTGCGGATGCTTTCATCCAATTTAAAATGTATGTCTAAGTAGCGGCTATTAACTGCACGCAACTCTAATAACAGCGTGGCATTTTCTATCGGCTGCTCTAATGCCGCAAAACCCGTCATGCTAAAAATCATCTTAAGATTTTCCAATGAATAAAATAAATTGGCATCATGTTATCAAATACTAGGCGTTAAGCACTAAAAGTTTCATCACCACACAATCCATCACCCTAAATTTAAACATTGCATCAAAAAACTTTAACTTAAGCCCATTACGCGCTATATTGCTGTAGTAAATTTAGACAAAAGTAGCCCACCCTGAAAATGCAGGCTTGCGCGCATGATGCACACAAGCTTAATGGTAAATATCATCAAAGAAATCAATTTAAAGTGACCTCTACCAAGAATTTATCGTCAGTGAATTTAGCGTTAACTGCTGGCTACAAACTACATGACTATGAAATTACCAAAGTACTAAGCTCTGGTGGCTTCAGCTTTGTTTACCTTGCGCGCGATAAAGAAAAAAATATCGTTGCTATCAAAGAGTACTTGCCGACCTCTATCGCCACTCGCGCAGATAGCGCCACCGTACTGCCCAACGCAGACGATGTAGCCTTGTTCCGGCACGGCTTAAAATGCTTTTTTGACGAGGGCCTGGCGCTCGCAAAAATTGAGCACAAAAACATTGTGCGGGTGCTTAACTTCTTCCGCGCCAATGAGACCGTGTATATGGTGATGCAGTACGAACGCGGAAAATCGCTGCAAGAATATATCTTGAGTCAATCAGAGCCGGTATCAGAAAAGTTTATACGGCGCGTGTTCAGCGAGTTGTCGAACGGCTTGCGCGAGGTACACACACAAAAGCTGCTGCACTTGGATATCAAGCCGGCCAACATTTATATTCGCCTAGATGGCTCACCGGTACTGCTGGATTTTGGCTCATCACGCCAAGCACTCACCGAGAACCAAGCTAAAGTTTCACCAAGCTACACGCCGGGGTTTGCACCACCCGAGCAGTATTACGACAGAAAACTACTAGGGCCATGGAGCGACATTTACAGTATAGGCGCCACCATGTACTCCTGCTTAACACGCACCTCACCGCTGGCGGCTAATCAGCGGATTAAAAACGATTTACTGGTACCAGCGGTTAAAATCGGTAAAGACCATTATTCGCAAGACTTGCTGCAAACCATCGACAAGTGCTTAAGCTTAGATTACCTTAAGCGCCCGCAAAGCGTATTTTCACTACAAAAATCACTGCTGGAAAACATGCCTAAGACTGACAAAAAGGCTGGCCTAGTACATAGAGTGATGAATGTTCTAAACAAATCAATATCGCTAAACAGCAATAAATCACAATGAAATTTACCATTTTCCAGAATAGCCGTCAGGGTCCGCGCCCTTACAACCAAGACAGGCTCGCTTACTCCTACAGCAAAGATGCGCTGCTGCTTGTAGTGGCAGACGGCATGGGCGGCTATCGTCACGGGGAGATTGCGGCACAGCTTGCAGTAACCACCATGACTGATGCCTTTCAACGCTTGGCAGTGCCTGCACTGTCTAATCCGGCCAAATTTTTAACTGACCATATCCAGCAAGTGCACGACATGATAGACCAGCTCACGCAAGAGCGAGAGATGCTAGAAGCACCGCGCACAACCATCGTGGCAGCAATCGTACAACGCGGCATGTTGTATTGCGCACACGTAGGTGACTCACGGCTTTATCATTTTCGTGATGGGCATTTACTCTACCGCACTGAAGATCACTCTGTCGTACAGTCGCTCTACAATCGCGGCATGATCGAAAAAAGTGACATGTCCACGCATCCGTACCGACACAAAGTCTATAGCTGCCTAGGCGGTGATGTCCCACCTAAAATCACACTGTCAGATAGGCAGGAGCTGATAGAAGGCGACACTGTGCTACTTTGCACCGATGGCGTATGGGGCGCACTGACCGATGACCAGATCAAACTCATGCTAAATGGCCCCTCCATTTCGGACAACGTAACTCAGTTACTTGACGAGGCTGAAGCTGTCAGCCAAGAACGAGGCGATAATATGAGTGCAATTGGCCTACAGTGGGGCGATAAGCAACATAGCCAACTAGCCGTTTCCACCATTACCATGCCGATGGGCGCAACCACTACCATCATGAACCCCATCACGCGCCCAGACAATCAGGCTAATCTGGATCTCTCCGATGATGACATTGAGAGAACCATTGCCGAGATTCAGCAGGCTTTACGCAAAACCAAACGCGTTTAAACATTTATATATTTCTAGAAATTTCAGGATTAAAATCATGCAACAAAATATTAGACCCAGCCAACGCGCCTGTAACCAACTTAGACCGGTTGAGATTATTCGCCATTACACCAAGCACGCAGAAGGCTCGGTATTAGTGAAGTTTGGCGACACGCACGTGCTGTGTACCGCCAGTGTGGATGAAAAAGTACCGGGTTTCCTTAAAGGTAAAGGCCAAGGTTGGGTGACCGCAGAATATGGCATGTTGCCACGCTCTACAGGTAGCCGCATGGACCGGGAAGCCGCACGCGGTAAACAATCTGGCCGCACCCAAGAAATTCAGCGTCTGATCGGGCGCTCGCTACGTGCCATTATCGATTTAGAAAAACTAGGCGAACGCAGCATTCAAATTGACTGTGACGTAATTCAGGCGGACGGTGGCACCCGCACCGCCAGCATCACAGGCGCCTACGTAGCCTTGCACGATGCAATTTCATTTTTGCTGAAAAACGGTAAAATCAGCGAATCACCATTAAAAGATTCTGTTGCGGCAATTTCTGTAGGGGTGTATCAAGGTACACCAGTATTAGACCTAGACTATATTGAAGACTCTGACTGCGACACCGACATGAATGTAGTCATGACCGGCAAAGGCGGTTTTGTAGAGATTCAAGGCACCGCAGAGGGTGAGCCTTTTGAGCGTGATGCAATGAATGCGATGCTGGACTTGGCTGCACACGGTATCCAACAATTGATTATTGAACAAAACAAAGCACTCGGTTAAACACATGGCACTTCCATTTAATCAACTTGTCATTGCCACAGGCAACAAAGGCAAATTACGCGAAATTCAGCACTTACTCAGCCCACTCGCGATCGCAATCACTCCGCAGTCAGCGCTGAACGTGCCTGAGTGCGAAGAACCATACTGCACTTTTATCGAGAATGCATTAGCCAAGGCACGCCATGCCAGCAAACATACTGGTTTGCCAGCACTGGCAGATGACTCCGGCCTGTGCGTGGATGCATTGTTAGGCGCACCCGGTGTGCGCTCAGCCAGATATGCAGAAGCAGACCCTGCCTCTAGCCTAAGCCAAGATGCACGCAATAACCAAAAACTGCTCAATGCTTTGCAAGGTGAAACCAATCGCCACGCACATTTTTACTGCGTGATGGTACTGGTGCGCCACGAGCACGATCCTGAACCTATCATTGCAGAAGGCCAATGGATAGGCGAGATACTCAACGAACTGCGTGGCACGGATGGCTTTGGTTATGACCCCTTGTTTTTGGATGCAAAAACCGATAAAACAGTAGCCGAACTACCCTTAGATATTAAAAGCCGTATTAGTCACCGTGGCCATGCCATGGTAAAACTACTGCAAAAGCTAGAAAGGCTGAGCCATGACTAAGCCAGAACAAGCATGGCCTAAATGGTTACGTGATGATGGCAGCGTAGTCTCATGCACAGAAAAAGTTAAAGTGATGACAGAAAACTTTGACGAGCTGAAACAGATTGCACAAGATGCGCTTGAAGACGGCTTACTGATGGAAGTATCCGAACAGCAAATGCGCGAAGCACTACACCAACTGGTCGATGCGCTTATCAATCCCTACCAAAGGTAATTGACCATTAAAAAGATTATTGAAATCAAAGCTGCGGCTGAATTTAAGCCGCAGTCGATTAATACCGTAGCACCATTGGCGGGTGCTGCCACCCTATCTGGCCTGAGCAATCCACCCCCGCTGGCTTTATACATCCACATCCCTTGGTGTGTGCAGAAATGTCCATATTGTGACTTTAACTCCCACGAAAGCAAGCACAAAAACGGCGAACTACCAGAAGCGACTTATGTTGAAGCGCTTATCAAAGATTTAGAGCTTGCCACGCCCAAAGTGTGGGGCAGAAAAATCAAAAGTGTATTTTTTGGCGGTGGCACACCTAGCTTATTTTCACCTGCGGCTATTGATACCATTTTAAGCCAAGTGCGCGCGCTCACCCCCCTAGAGTTCGATGCGGAAATCACACTGGAGGCCAACCCAGGCACAGTGGATATTGCCAACTTTGCCGGTTATAAACAGGCTGGCGTCAACCGTCTTTCGCTAGGTATACAAAGCTTTAATGCCGGCTATTTAAAGGCACTAGGTCGCATTCATGATGACAAGCAGGCGATTAAGGCCGCAGAGCTAGCACTCGCCACCTTTGATCGCGTGAATCTGGACGTGATGTACGGCTTACCTCAACAATCACTGGCCGACGCACTGGCCGATGCCAAACAGGCGGTGATGCTTAATCCCGATCACCTCTCGTTTTATCATTTGACGCTAGAGCCCAATACACCGTTTTACCATACCCCACCCAGCCTGCCGGATGACGACACCAGTGCGGAAATGCAAGTGGAGATTGAGAACTTCTTAGCACAGCATGGTTATGAACATTATGAAACCTCCGCCTTCGCTAAAAAGGGCAGTCAGGCACGGCATAATCTCAATTACTGGCAGTTTGGCGACTACTTGGGCATAGGTGCAGGTGCACATAGCAAATTAAGCTATCACGACAAAATTACCAGAGAAACTCGCCCTAAGCACCCCAAAGCCTATATGGAGCAAGCTCTGCAGGGCAATGCAGTGGAGCGTGAATCTATCGTTAGCCAGGACGCACTAGGTTTTGAGTTCATGATGAATGCCCTCAGGTTGATTGACGGCGTACCACTCACCTTATTCCAGCAGCACACCGGGCTGAGCCTCATCACCTTAGAGCCTGCCATCAGAGAAGCGCAGCAGAAAAAACTGCTCGTGATTGAAAATGACTATATCAAACCCACCTTACTCGGCCAACGCTATCTGAACGAGCTGCTTCAATTCTTTTTAGACTAACGCGCATCCAAGACTCAGGCAGCTGCACAGTTGCCTGATATTAAAAGTAGTAGCGCATTACCGCTGCACTGTACCTACCCTGCCATTCAATCGCTACACCTCTCGTAAAACACGCATATTAGCAAATGCCGCTATCTAGCTATGCGCAGCTTTCAATACCCTACCTGTGGCATATATATTGCTTTTATATAACGCAATAACGATCACTCCTCTACATTTAACAGGTTCTATATGCAAAGAATTACTCGTGAACTGATATTGAGCAGTACCTTAGCATTACTCATTCCCTCTGCGGCCTTTGCTGGCGCTGTAGGTGGCGCAGTGAGTCACCCTACCGCATCAACCATTTCCATCAATAGCGTATGGGTAGTGCTGGCAGGTGCATTAGTATTCTTAATGCAAGCCGGGTTCGCCATGCTCGAAACTGGGATGTCACGCTCTAAAAATGCTGTGAACATTATGATGAAGAACTACATGGATTTATGCGTAGGCTCCTTACTATTCTGGCTGCTTGGTTACGGTTTAATGTTTGGCCTCAACCCAACAGGCTGGATAGGTACCGATCACTTTGCACCTAGTTATGGGGGAGATTGGGACTTCACCCTACTGTTCTTCCATATAATGTTTGCCTCCACAGCCGCCACCATTGTAAGTGGCGCAATGGCGGAGCGAACCAACTATTTATCCTACCTTTTTGGTGCTATTGGTATCACAGCAGTTATTTATCCAGTACTGGGCAGCTGGATCTGGAATAGCAATGGCTGGCTGAAGCAAATGGGATTTATTGACTTTGCCGGGTCTACGGTCGTACATTCGCTTGGGGGCTGGTGTGCGCTAGCAGGCGTTATGCTGCTGGGACCGCGTTTAGGGAGATTTAGCGGGACGGGAACGATTCATAACATTCCAGGCCACAATGTCGGCATGCTGGGCCTGGGTGGCTTTATCTTATGGTTTGGCTGGTTTGGCTTTAATGCTGGCAGCACGCTGGAGGCTAGCACCAATATTGGGCTGATTGTACTCAACACGCAACTATCTGGAGCGGCAGGTGCTATTAGTGCATTGCTGATTAGCGTTATTTTACGCAAACCTATTTTAATCAGCAGCGCGGTCAATGGCAGCATTGCAGGCTTGGTTGCCATTACCGCCGGCTGTGCCACCATGGATGTGCCTTACGCAGTATTAACCGGGTTTATCGGCGGCATTATCTCTGTGCTAGGCGTACTGTTGCTGGAAAAAGTACGGATTGATGATGTAGTCGGCGCGATTTCAGTGCATGGCTTTGCCGGCGTTTGGGGCACACTGGCGGCAGGCATATTCTTAAAAGGCAATCTGTTTAATGGTGACCAAATTATTGTGCAGCTGATCGGCATTAGCGCCACATTTATTTGGGTGTTCTTTGCTGCGCTGATTATGTACGGCTTAATCAAAATCACATTTGGCTTGCGTGTTAGCACCATGCATGAGCAGCGCGGCCTAGACATTACTGAGCATGGCGAGATTGCATACCCTGAGTTCACGCACAACGCAGCTTACAAGACTGAGCATCTACCCCACTTACAGAAACTATAAGCAGAAATCACAAGACCCATCATGGACCTAGTATTAAAACGCCGCGCCATTTATACCGGACTCAAACCATTTTTAAACGCTGCTGAGATGGCGCCTGCATTAAGCATGTGGGAAACAGAGTTCTCTTCTAAACCCAACTACGCCTTGGCAAACTTTGTAACACGCTGCTGCACGACAGATGCATTAAGAAGAATACGTACACAAATCTTAAGCGCACTCATCGCCGCGCTAGAGTCACCTGAATCGTTACTATTAAGCGACCCAGGCTCTCAGGTGGGCAGACTCACCATGTCGGATGAAAGTGCGCGTGAGGTGGTGCTAGATGCAAAAAATTCGATATTTATTGCACTCTCTACCCAGCTATGGGCCGCCGTTGATGAAATGACAGAAAAAAGCATCATCGATTTTATATTAAGAAACCTAGCCCATCTTAAACTGAGCAGCGAGCACGCCAACAGCCTCAAAGACTGGTTTATTAACCGAAGCACAAAGTTTCCATGTAATTTTGAATTGGCAACCTTGCAGAAACTGATTAACCTCAACTACATCGCGCTCTGCGAATATTACGGGCCAGTAAAAGCAGACAGGCTGTTATCGCAAGCGACTCATGCAGTTGAGGCTGAAGCAATGCAGCGTCAGTTCAACTTGCATGATCTACTTTAGAAACAATTAAGACGGCAGCACCAACCTAGGCAATAAGCCGGTTGGCGCCCCAATAACTATTTGTTTGCTAGGAGTTGTCTCGCGCGTGCAATGGCAGCTTTTACCTGTGCAGGTGCAGTGCCACCAATATGATTGCGGCTATTTAGCGAGCCGTCCAATGTAAGCACGGCGTACACATCGTCCGTGATTTCATGGGCAAACTCTTGCAGCTTGGCCAACGGCAAGTCACTTAAATCGACTTTTTGGTCTACCGCATAACGCACAGCCAAGGCCACAGCTTCATGCGCATCTCTAAACGGCATGCCTTTTTTAACGAGGTAATCAGCCAGATCCGTCGCCGTTGCAAAGCCTTCGCTCGCGGCCTGACGCATATTTTCTTTATTCACGGTAAAGCCGGCTTTAACCACCACGCCGTTTTCCACCACAGGCAAACGCAGCATATCTGCATAAATTTCCAGTGTGACCAACAAAGTATCAGCGGTATCAAACAGTGGCTCTTTATCTTCTTGATTATCTTTATTGTAAGCTAGCGGCTGACCTTTCATCAAAGTCAGTAAACCAGTCAAATGACCGTAAACACGGCCAGTTTTGCCGCGGACCAACTCAGGCACATCCGGGTTCTTTTTCTGCGGCATAATGGATGAACCGGTACAGAAGCGGTCAGCAATATCAATAAAGGCGAATCTTGGTGAGCACCATAAAATCAGCTCCTCTGATAGCCTGGACAAGTGCATCATCACGGTAGATGCCGCGAAGGTAAACTCAATTGCAAAGTCACGATCTGACACTGCATCCAGTGAGTTTTCACAAACGCCGGCAAAACCCAAACTCGCCGCCACGTTTGCGCGATCTATCGGGTAGCTAGTGCCAGCCAATGCCGCAGCGCCCAAAGGCAACATATTTAAACGTTTTTGACAGTCCTCAAAACGGGAAGCATCTCGTTTCAGCATCTCGTAATACGCCATTAAATGGTGGCCGAAAGTGACAGGCTGCGCTACCTGTAAGTGCGTAAACCCAGGCATCACCGTATCAAAATTAGCTTCGGCCAAATCTAACAAGCTGGTTTGCAAATTAAATAAGCCTGCAATCACCTGCTGGCAAGTCGTACGTAGCCACAACCGCACATCGGTAGCCACCTGGTCGTTACGGCTTCTGCCAGTATGTAAGCGCTTACCTGCATCACCAATCTTATCAGTTAAGCGCTTTTCAATATTAAGATGCACATCTTCTAAATCTAGCGACCATTCAAACTGACCCGCGTTGATTTCGGCCAGAATCTCCAGCAAACCAGTTTCAATCGCGCTGAAATCCGCAGCTGAAATAATGCCTTGCGTGCTGAGCATGCGTGCATGCGCAATAGAACCCTCGATGTCGTAAGGGGCTAAACGGTAATCAAAACCAATAGATGCCGTATATTTTTTAACCAGCGCTGCTACTGGCTCGTTAAAACGCCCAGACCAACTGGTATCTTTTTTATTGAGCGCGCTTATTTTCTCTGTCACTTTATTTGCCTATCTAGTATTAACTGTCGTATTCCGATCAATGATAAAAATGCTTAAAAAGCACACGCTGCCGCCTTAGCTTACACAAGCGCGCCTTTTCTTTTTATATCTTCACTTTTATATCTGAGGAAATTAAATTGCGATTGTTGTACAAATTTTATTCAACATTAAAAAAATGCTTAATAACAATATACTTATATGCATTAGTATAATGCAAAATAAAGTCATTTAAGATAAAGCGATTGTACTTGGCGATATAAATGCAGATAAAAACCCGATGAAAAATACCAGCCGCCTGCCCAATCTACGTAACTTAGGGGTTGCATTACGCATACTCATCATCGCTAATTTAGCGCTGATATTAGGGGCTTTTATTTTAAGTGACGGCATGCAGACATTTATGTATCAGCTCACCAGCATTTCCACCTTCGCGCAGCCTACCTTACTGATTAGCCTGTTTTTACTCTACAGCGGCTACCCCTTAATCTGCAAACTATCTTATGCAGGAGCCATTGCCGCCACTTTTATCCTAATTGCACTCAGCGCGGCTGCAGTCCATGCGTTTTTCTCACAGTTTTGGATTTTTACCGAGCTACCCTCCCTTGCTCGCGTTATTTTATATGCATGGGTAATCAGCGCACTTACGCTGTACTACTTCAACCTGCATCATCGCGCCTATTCACCAGCTGTCACCGAAGCCAGACTGCAAGCCCTACAAGCACGCATACGCCCACACTTTCTGTTCAACAGTTTAAATGCAGTACTGTCATTGATTCGCGACCAGCCTAAACAGGCTGAAACGGCACTGGAAGATATGGCGGATTTATTTCGGGTACTCATGGCCGAAAATCGTGAGTTGGTGCCACTCGCGCAAGAGATCGCACTGTGCCGCCAATACTTAGCGCTAGAGAAGTTGCGCCTGGACGAAAGGCTAAACGTAGAATGGCTGATTGATGAAGTGCCGCCGGACATTTTAATCCCACCATTACTACTACAACCTCTGATTGAAAATGCGGTATATCACGGCATAGAGCCATCAGCCAGTGGGGGCACCATTACTATCCAGATTTACACCAAGCAAAACGAGGTGCACTTGCTGCTAAAAAATCCATGCACTGCGCACAATAAGCACCACAACGGTAATAATATGGCGCTAAAAAACATCAAAGAGCGGCTGACGCTACACTTTGATCTGGAAGCCTCGCTGAAGAGCAAGCAGCTAGGCGACACTTACCAAGTACATATTATTTTGCCGAACCAACAACACAAGACTTATGCCCAATCATACTCATCTTAATATTGTCATTGCGGATGATGAAGCCCCGGCACGCAATCGCCTGCGCAGTCTGCTGGGAGACATTGAAAATACGCAAGTGCTGGCGGAAGCTAAAAATGGCAAAGAGCTGCTAGAGATTATTAATCAAGCGTACGATACACAAACTGCCGCCAACATCGTACTACTAGACATCCGCATGCCAGAGATGGATGGCATAGAAGCTGCACAGCACTTACAGAAACTGCCCAAACCGCCTGCAGTGATTTTTACTACCGCCTACGACAACTATGCCATACAGGCGTTTGATATCAGCGCCGTGGATTATTTATTAAAACCTATTCGCCTAGAGCGCCTGCAAACTGCACTACAAAAGGCACGCGCACTATTGCCCAGCCAGCTTGAAACCCTAACGCCACTTAGCCCAAAACGCACACACCTCAGCATTAACGAGCGTGGCCGCATTTTGCTGGTGCCGATTAGCGATGTGATTTATCTACGTGCTGAGCTCAAATACATTACCGTACGCACCGCTGAGCGCGAATATTTAATAGAAGAGTCACTCTCGCATCTGGAGCAAGAGTTCAGTCACATTTTCACACGGCTGCATCGCAACTGCCTAGCTGCCAATGCCTATATTCTGGGCTATGAGAAGCGTCACCACGATGAACATGCAGAAAAGCAATGGGTAGCACTACTCAAGCATGTGCCTGAAACCATTAGCGTTAGCCGCAGACAGCAGCATTTGATTCGCCAGACGATACTAAACTAAACATTTGACGCTATGCCTATGCGGCTCTGCTAGCTGTGAGCAGACCGCATGGGGCTAGCGCCCCGTGCATCAAAACTTACTTATTCTTAAGTCTATTGGCATCCAGCTCAGCAATGGTTTTCGCCGCCCACTCTTTACCGCCTAAACCAAACGCCAAAGCTAAGGCCAAGAAAATTGCGCCAAACACAATCACAAATAGTGAATGTATCAGTTGCATGCCTATCCCCAACTGCTCTAATGCCACGAATATGGCCAATATTTGGATGCCATACTCAGACGAAGTGCTCACTGTAAGAGCCGCAGAAAATTTAATGCTATGTAGCCATGCAAACATCAATTTGTTCACAAAACGTGCCAGTAGCGTACCAAAGATAATGACCAGAATCGCCAGAATAATACGTGGCAAATAGCCTGCCAGTTGCTGCAGCAAGCTCGCAACTTCAGTGAGACCCAGCATGCTGGCACCGGTGGTAATAAATAAAATAATCACCAGCCAGTACACCACCTGGCTAATAATACCGCTCAGCGTGACATGTAAACTGCCGCTGTTCATAAAAGCCTCTAAACCAGACCGCTGCGCAAACTTATCAAATTGCGTGAGCTCTAACAAACGTTTAACCGCCAGCCTTACCAGCTTTGCCACTATCCAGCCAAAAAACAGAATCACCACTACGGCTAATAATTTAGGTACAAATTGCACAAGCTGTAACCAGAACTGGTTGAGAGATTCAATGAAAACTTCAAATTGATATTGCATTTTTACCTCCTTAACGCTGTTAAAAGTGTACTTTCCATTTCGATTAATTTTAACTAAGTCATAAGCTTACCTCATAAGCTAACATCATTTAAACACGAAACGGAAACTTTCGCCGCCTAATGCTTGCCTGCAAGTGCTGTGTTAAAATCATCAGATGCAAAACTCAAACCTACACACAGCCCCTAAAAAATTAGTGATTGCTTCACGCGAAAGCGCGCTCGCCATGTGGCAAGCTCGCCATATTCAAAGCAGACTGCAAGCACTCTATCCTCAAACAGAAGTCACCATTCTGGGGATGACCACCACTGGCGACCAAATTTTAGATACGCCATTAGCGAAAGTGGGTGGTAAAGGATTATTTGTAAAAGAATTAGAAACCGCATTAGCCGACGGTCGTGCGGATTTGGCAGTACACAGCATGAAAGATGTGCCGATGAACCTGCCAGAAGGCTTTATCCTCGCCGCGACCGGTGAGCGTGAAGACCCACGCGACGCCTTTGTTTCTAATGATTACCCATCACTGGAAGCGCTGCCAGCTAACAGCATTGTTGGTACATCTAGCTTACGCCGCCAAAGCCAGCTACAAGCCCGCTTCCCACACCTTAAAATCGAGTCACTGCGCGGCAACCTACAAACCCGTTTACGTAAACTGGATGAAGGCCAGTATGCGGCAATTATTCTGGCAGCCGCTGGCTTAATTCGATTAGAGCTAGGTAGCAGAATTCGTCAATTCATCGCGCCAGAACACAGCATCCCAGCAGTAGGGCAAGGTGCTTTAGGTATAGAAATCAGCGCTGACCGCCCTGACCTGATTGCGACGCTAGCCCCGCTTAACCACCCAGATACCCAAGTATGTGTAGAGGCTGAGCGCGGCATGAGCCGCACGCTTGCTGGTAGCTGCACCGTACCGCTAGGCGCTTACGCAGTATGTGAAGCAGATAACATCCGCATTACTGGCTTTGTGGCGAGTGTAGATGGCAAACAAATGCTGGTAGAAACTGCAGTAGGTAGCAGAGAAAACGCTGAGGCGCTAGGCAAAACGCTAGCGAATCAACTCGTCGCCAAAGGCGCAGACAAGATTCTCGCTGCCCTGTAATCACACCAGGCAATCACATCAGACTGGCTTAACCATGCGTGCCGACCATCTACTGAGCAACTTGCATATTGCAGTCACCCGGCCCTTAGACCAAGCCGCCAGCCTGAATGTTGCCATTACCCAGCATGGCGGCACGGCGATTGCATTCCCATTGCTGGCCATCGTCGCGTTGGATGACTACCAAGCGTTTGAGCAACAGCTAAACCGCATTAATACCACGGACCTGGCAATTTTCATCAGTTCCAATGCTGTTGATTACGCCATGCCGCATTTAATCAAAAAATTTGGCAAGATTCCCGAACATTTAAAGTTTGCCGCCATCGGCCACCAGACGGCAAAAGCGCTGGCGCAATATGGCGCACACGAAGTGCTGGTACCACATACCCGCTTTGACAGTGAAACTCTGCTTGCGCTACCAGAACTACAGGACGTATCGGCAAAAACCATTGCGATATTTCGCGGCGTGGGTGGCCGCGAACTGATGGCGGAGACGCTAAAAGTCAGAGGTGCAGACGTCTATTTCGCAGAAAGCTATCGACGCGTAAATCCGCAGCACAATGCCGACTTGCTAGCAGCACAATGGCGACAAAACAAACTGGACGCAGTGATTGTCACCAGCAGCGAGGCCATGCGCTACTTGCTACAGATGGCGCAACATGCAGAATGGCTAACGCATGTCACATTATGTGTAAATCATGAGAGAATCGCAGAGCAGCCTAGACAGTTAGGTTTAAAAGTACTGGTCGCCAGTGCGCCGGGAGATGAAGCCATGCTGCAATGCCTATCACAACTTGTAAAACACCATGACTAATACAACGGACACACCATTTGTAGATAGACCAAGGCCTTCCATGTTTGCAGTTGGCACCATGGTGTTGGTTATCATTGCCATTTTGACATTGGCTTGGCAATGGCTTAACACGCGCCACCGCTTCAACGAGATTGAAAAGTCCCTAAGCATCAAACTAGAAACATATCAGGCACTGAATCAGCAAAGCTTGGCGCTAGCCAAACAGGCAGAAGAACGCAGCACACAAGCCAATGCGCGCACGGTCATTTTAGAGCAGAAACTAGCAGAATCGCGCGATCAGCAAGAGGCGCTGCAAACCCTGTACACACAGCTCGCAGAAAACCGTGAAGCAACCGCCGTTGCTGAAGTAGAGCAACTGTTAACCATTGCCAAACAGCAATTGCAGCTGGCCAGCAATGTGAAGTCAGCATTATTGGCACTGGAAGCAGCAGACCACAGACTAGAACCACTGGACTTACCAAGAGCAGTGCAGCTACGCGAAACACTGCAGCTTGAAATCGAAACCTTACGCGACCTACCGCAAATCGATATGATTGCCCTTAGTGCACAGCTCACCTATCTCACAGAGCTATGCAACACCATCCCGCTCATTAGCGAACGCCAACCCACTCTTAACATGAATGCGGGCAAGAGTACGACGCCAACTCAACCACTACATGACGTACAAAAGTTCTGGTGGGCAATCTGGGATGATATTAAAAACCTGGTGACTGTAGAGCGCATTGATAAGCCTGAGCCGCCACTCTTATCACCAGACCACGCTTTATACCTGCGCGAAAATGTAAAACTGCGTCTGCTTACTGCCCGTATTGCCTTGCTGCAGCACGATGAAAGCACCTACAAAGCGGATCTGGGCATGGTGAAAACCTGGCTTAATCAATATTTTGATACCAAACATCCAGATACCATCAAGGCACTGGTACTGTTGAATAAGCTATCTAGCAACAACATCAGCCTCGAACTTCCACAATTAAGTGACAGCTTAGCGGCGGTTAACAGCTACAAACTCATGCTTGAGAAAAACGAGTAAACCGCCATGCTTAAAAACAGATTTTTTTGGTGGGCGCTCACATTATTCGCCATCATGCTGATTGTGTGGCTAGCCAGCAATAATCAAGGCTATGTGCTGATCATACGCTCACCATATCGCATCCAGATTTCGTTTAATTTCTTTTTATTAGTATTTGTACTCAGCGTTTTTGGCTTGCATCACTGTTTAAGATTCCTCAGGTTTCTTAGACACTTACCGGCAATGCGTAAAAGCAAAAAAGAATCGCTGCGCTTGAAAGCAGGGAATACCGCGCTACTGGAAGGGATGCATGCGCTAGCCGCTGGTGACTTTGAAACCGCAGAGGCTTCAGCAAAACTAGCACAAGAGTTGATTCAGAACTCGGACCTTGAAACACTGATCCAAAAACTTGCCGCAGAAAAAAATAAACGCTCGCTCCCTTCTCAATAAGCAGCGAGCGCTAACGCTTAACCGAACGCGCTAAACGCTAGGAGTAGGCACAGGTTTCGCGTAATTAAAAGCATCCGAGTAGAAGGCACCTTCAGGCAATCCCGCTTGTGCGAAACTAGCATGCGCTACTTCAACCATGGCCGGTGCGCCACAGCAATAAACCTCAACCCCGCTTAAATCACTAAAGTCATCCAACACCGCCTGATGCACCAGCCCTGTTCGGCCTTGCCAATTATCTTCTGCCAGCGCATCAGATAACACCGGGATAAACTCAATATTGGCGTAAGCCTCAGCCCATGCCTGTGGTAGCGCTGGCATATACAGATCTTCCAACGCGCGCGCGCCCCAATATAAAGTCACTTTGCGCTTAATATCATTGTGTATCATGTGCTCGATAATTGCCTTGATTGGCGCAAAGCCAGTACCGCCAGCTACCATCACCATTGGTTTTTCCGAGTCACTTCTGTAGTAAAAACTGCCAAACGGCGCTTCTATGCGTAAAATCGCTTTATCCGGCATCTCATTGAACACATACTCAGTAAACTGCCCGCCTGGAATCAAACGCAAATGTATCTCTAATAAGTTATCTGCATGCGGTGCATTCGCCAGTGAAAAAGCGCGGCGCTTACCGTCTTTAAGCAAAAATTCAACATACTGCCCCGCCATAAACTGCAGGCGTTCGCTGCTTGGCAGCTTTAAAAATAAAGCCATAACATCATGTGACAGTTGCTCTTTGCGCTCTACTCGCGTGGGTAGAATACGCGGCGGAATCACTCCTGAATTAATCTCTCTGCACTCTATCGTCAAATCTGTGAGTGGACGGGCGCAACAGAACAATGCCTTGCCTGCAGCTCTATCCGCATCCGTCAACGCACTGCTAGCGTAATCGCCATGATCCACCTCACCGCTTAACACCGTGCCTTTACAACTGCCACAGGCGCCATTGCGGCATCCATAGGGAATATTAAAACCAGCTTCTATCGCTGACTCAAGAACCGTCTCATAAGCTTTTGCCTGATAGCTATGCCCGCTTGGTTGAATAGTAATTTGATATGTCATGTCGTATGTTTCTGTTGATGTATTTTTTAAGTATGTCTAATTAATCTTCGCGGCGGAACTCGCCCTCGATCACGTCATCATTTGCGGCCTGGCCAGCTTGGTACGGTGACTGCGCATTAGGTGCTTGGCGAGTTTTAATCGGCACTAGCAATAAAATCACTGCAATCATATCAGTAATCACGCCTGGCAATATTAACAACACGCCTGCAATAATATTGCGCGCACTGCCAAAAATTGCTTTTACCGGGTGATTGCCGGCACTTAAGGTTTGTAGCACGCGCCCAGTAAACAATGCTTTTTCATCTTGAATTAAGCGCAAACCTAATAAGGCAATCCCTACCAGATAAACCAGCAACCACCATCCATATTGCTGCCCCAGCTCAATCAACAGCCATATCTCAGCGACTGGAAAAGCGAGTAAAATCAAACCTATCAATAAACGCATATCTTGCTATCCTAAATAATTTCGAACCCAGAATAATGTCAAACCCAGAAAGTATTTTACTAGTGCTCACCAATGTGCCGGATACAGACACTGCCAATCTCATCGCGGAAACACTGGTCACGCAAAAACTAGCAGCATGTGTCAATATATTAAGCGCATGCCAATCTACGTATATGTGGGAAGGCAAGCTAACACGCGCAAATGAAATACCCTTACTTATTAAAACTACCCAATTACAGTATCATGCACTGCAGGACGCTATTATAAAAGCACACCCTTATGAACTTCCTGAAATAATCTCTATCAACGTAGATGGTGGCTTACCTGAATATTTACAATGGGTAAGCACGCAATTATCTGCGTAAGGAATAAAATGTTTAAAAGATTCTCGTATTTTTTGTTGCTTAGCCTTTTTATATTTTCAGCGTCTATTAGCCACGCAGGCAACACCAGCAGTGGCCTGAAAAGCTTATTTACGGGAGAATCCGCAGAAGATGAATTTTTATCTCCGGATGCCGCTTTCGGCGTGATCATTAAACAAGACGGGCAAAATATCCTCGCAAATTTTACGGTTGCACCCAACTATTACCTTTATAAAACGCGCACTAAATTTGAGTTCACGCCCGCGCAAACGTTCGACACGACATTACCTAAAGCTGACATTAAGAATGACCCCAATTTTGGAAAAATGGAGGTCTATCATCAGGACTTTAGCGCGAACTTGCTGATAAAAGACAAGATTACCGCGCCTATTAATCTCAAAATCACCTACCAAGGCTGTAGTGAAAAAGGCCTATGCTACGCTCCGCAACACAAAAGCTTCACCATCACGCCTGGCGCTGGCACAGCATCTAGCGTAGCCGCGGCATCAGACAATACAGCCACATCCAGCAGCGACAATGCCTCAGACAGCGACAGCCAAGCAGCCAATCTGCTTAAAAGCGGAAAGTGGTGGCTGATTATTCTCGGCTTTTTTACCGCAGGGCTGTTGCTCGCGTTCACCCCCTGTGTATTTCCGATGATTCCTATCCTATCTTCTATCATCATCGGCAAAAATGCGCATGTTACGCGCCTGCATGCGTTTAATTTATCGCTGGCTTACACCTTAGGCATGTGCCTTACCTACACACTTGCCGGTATTGCCGCAGGCCTCTCTGGGCAGATGCTCAGCAGCACACTGCAAACACCCTGGGCATTAGGTTTTGGCGCATTCATATTTGTAGTGTTGGCCCTTTCCATGTTTGGCTTTTACGAACTCAAGCTCCCCAGCAACATGGAGAACGGCCTCATGAACTTAAGCCGCCGCATCAAGGGTGGGCGCTTTTTCAGTGACTTCCTCATGGGCGTGCTCTCAGCGCTAATTATCAGCCCGTGCGTAGCGGCACCACTAGCCGGCGCATTGCTTTACATTAGTAAAACCAATGATGTACTCTTAGGTGGCGTAGCACTGTTCTCACTCTCGGTTGGCATGGGAACACCGTTGTTACTGATAGGCGCCTCAGCCGGGACCCTGTTACCCAAAGTTGGTAGCTGGATGAACGCTGTGCGTAATTTATTTGGCGTACTGATGCTGGGCGTTGCAATCTGGCTTATCGCCCCAGTTATTCCCATGCAAGTGCAACTGGCATTATGGGCGGCAATATTAATTGTGCCTGCTATTTTCATGCATGCGCTAGACAGCCTGCCTACCGGTGCCAAAGCTGCGCTTAAATTCTGGAAAGGTATCGGGGTGATGATGGTAGTCACCGGTTTGGCACTGCTAATCGGCGCCCTCTCCAATGCAAAATCACCGTTACAGCCACTCAGTGGGCTGGTTGCCACTAGCGCTAAGGAGCAAGCGCATCAAAATCTTAGCTTTCAGCCGATTAAAAGCATAGCCGAACTGGAAAATGCCCTTAACAATGCGTCCGGCAAATCTGTAATGCTCGATTTTTATGCCGATTGGTGCGTGGCATGTAAAGAGCTAGAACAGTTTACTTTTAGTGATACGCGCGTGCAATCTGCCTTAAAGGACACCTTATTATTACAGGCGGATGTCACCAACAATACCGAAGACAATAAAGCCTTAATGCAAAAATTCAATATCTTTGGCCCACCCGGTATAGTGTTCTTTAATGCTAAAGCGGAAGAAGAAAGCCATTTAAAAGTGGTTGGTTATAAAAATGCGGATACGTTTCTGCAAATTCTGAATCAGCGCGGCAGCTGCCTGCCAGAAACTATCGAATGCTAAAAAGCATACTGAAAGCATTTTTCTTTACTGCCCTAGCCTTCTGCTTGGCATTAAGCATCGCAATCGCTGTGCGCTACTTTGCAGACCCCAGCGACAAACCTGACAGCGCAACCTTATATGCTGCCAACTTGCCGGATACATCCGGAAAATTGCAGAGCCTTGGGCAATATCAACACAAAATCATCATCGTTAACTTTTGGGCGACATGGTGCCCACCATGTCGTGATGAAATGCCTGAACTGATTGCGCTGCAGCAATCCTACCAGGATAAAAATGTCGTTGTACTGGGCATCGCACTAGATGACCCTGCTCTGGTTGCAGACTACTTAAAGGCTACTCCTGTGAACTACCCTATTTTCGCTTCCGAGACAGCAGGCAGCTTGCTCGGTGAGCAATTGGGCAATGACAAGGGCGTTCTGCCTTACACGGTGATTATCGATGGCGATGGTAAAATTATCAGCACCCACTTTGGACGCATTACGAAAGCGATTATCGAAGCCAACATCAAGCCTTTAGTCTCGGCGCCAGTCCACTAGCGACAAGTACAATCTATGCATTTTCGCAGAAGTTAAGCTACTCACTTAGCATAGAGAATATACGAAATCAACTTGGGCAAATTCGCTTAAATTCTCTAAAGTTGCTGGACAAAACCCTTTAACTTCGGCAAACTCGCGTTTATGAATTATAGTAATTTATGCATAAATAGTTTAAAACGGGTGGATTGCCATGGTAGCTAAGCGTATTTTGGTATTACATGGCCCTAACCTGAACCTATTGGGTCTGCGTGAACCACAACATTACGGGAATGCTACACTTGATAGCATTAACCAGACCCTAACAAACAAAGCAAAGTTAGCCAATATCACATTAGAGAGCTTCCAAAGCAATGCCGAAGCAGATCTTATCGATAAAATTCAGTCTATTGCGACTAAAAGCGTAGATTTTGTCATCATCAACCCCGCAGCATTCACGCATACATCAGTTGCAATGCGTGATGCACTGAGTGCGGTTAAGGTTCCATTTATAGAAGTACACTTGTCAAATGTGTTTGCACGAGAAACATTTCGTCACCATTCATATTTTACAGACATCGCTGTAGGCATTATTAGCGGGCTAGGTGCAAAAGGCTATGAACTTGCACTGGATTTCGCTATTGAAAAAATCAATCATTCTTAAAATAATAATTTATATCGAATTAGTTAGGGGTCATCATGGATTTACGTAAACTTAAAAAGCTTATTGATTTGGTAGAAGAATCAGGCATTTCTGAACTAGAACTGACAGAAGACGGCGAAAAAGTACGCATTAGCCGCAACTTCACCACCAGCATGCCAGCACAAAATTACGGTCACTACATTCCTCAGCAACAGGCACCTGCACCTCAAGCTGCACCTGCGGTGGCTGTTGAAGCTGCACCAGCTGTAGAAGAAGGCCATGCGGTTAAATCACCGATGGTCGGCACTTTCTACCGTTCACCATCTCCAGATGCTAAAGCGTTTGTTGAGGTAGGCGATACCGTGGCAGTAGGCGACACACTATGTATCATCGAAGCGATGAAGCTATTAAACGAGATTGAAGCAGATAAAGCTGGCGTCATCAAAAAAATCTTGGTTGATAACGGCCAAGCCATTGAATACGGCGAGCCACTGTTTATCATCGGCTAATGCTGTTAGCTTATTCAATTACTGCTTAATTAATTAGGTCTTACATCAACACTAAGACCTAAATACTAGGATTTCACTTTCATGGCAATGTTTGACAAAATTTTAATCGCCAATCGCGGCGAAATCGCGTTGCGCGTACAGCGCGCATGTCGCGAACTCGGCATCAGAACGGTAGCCGTACACTCCGAGGCTGACCGTGAAGCTAAATACGTAAAATTAGCAGATGAGTCAGTTTGTATCGGCCCTGCCCCATCTGGCCAAAGTTATTTAAATGTCCCTGCGGTGATTAGCGCTGCTGAGGTGACTGATGCGCAAGCCATCCACCCTGGTTATGGTTTCTTATCAGAAAACGCGGACTTTGCAGAACGTGTAGAACAAAGCGGCTTTGTGTTTATTGGCCCGCGCGCTGAGACCATCCGTTTAATGGGTGACAAAGTATCGGCTAAAGATGCAATGCGTAAAGCTGGCGTACCTTGCGTACCTGGCTCAGAAGGCGCACTGCCGGATGACCCTAGCGAAATCATTAAAATCGCTAAGCAAATTGGCTACCCAGTCATTATTAAAGCTGCTGGCGGTGGTGGTGGTCGCGGCATGCGAGTAGTACATACCGAAGCTGCGTTACTGACTTCAGTCAACATGACCAAAGCTGAGGCTCAAGCTGCATTTAGCAACCCAATGGTTTACATGGAAAAATACCTTGAGAAACCACGCCATATTGAAATTCAGGTATTAGCTGACCAGCATGGCAATGCAGTGTTCTTGGGCGAGCGCGATTGCTCTATGCAACGTCGCCACCAAAAAATTCTGGAAGAAGCGCCAGCGCCATTACTCAATGCGCGCTTACGCGACAAAATTGGCGAACGCTGTGCCGAAGCCTGCCGTAAGATTAAATATCGCGGCGCGGGTACTTTCGAGTTCTTGTACGAAAACGGCGAGTTCTATTTCATTGAAATGAACACACGTTTGCAGGTAGAACATACGGTGACTGAAATGATTACCGGTATCGATTTAGTACAACAACAGATTTTTGTAGCGGCTGGCGAAAAGCTTAAATTCCGTCAAAAAGACATTCAATTGCGCGGGCATGCGATTGAATGCCGCCTAAACGCAGAAGATCCTTACAATTTCGTGCCTTCACCAGGCAAAATCACTAAGTTCCATATGCCGGGCGGCCCTGGTGTGCGTATTGATACACATGCATATTCAGGCTACACGGTGCCTCCGCATTATGACTCGATGATTGGTAAGTTAATCACTTACGGCGATACCCGCGAACAAGCAATTGCTCGTATGCGTATTGCATTATCTGAAATGATGATTGAAGGCATTAGCACCAACATAGCATTACATGCCGATTTAATGGCTGATGCAGCGTTTCATTTAGGTGGCACAAGTATCCACTACCTAGAGCAAAAGCTTGGCATTTATAACAAGTAATTGTTATTTCTGAAGCAACACTGAGAATACGCGTTACCGTGCATACGGTATACGCGTATTTTCATACATGTAGTTTAAATCGGTTAAGTATTAGATAGGTTAAGTATGGCGTGGGTATCATTAAAAATTGAAGCACAAGACAATAATGCTGATTTAATTAGCGATACGCTCATGGAGCTAGGCGCCCTATCAGCGATTATTGAAGATGCCAATGCTGAAACCATTGATGAACAACCGATTTTTGGTGAGCCAGGCGACCCGCCTCCGGGTATCTGGCAACAGAACCTAGTGAGTGCGTTGTTTGACGAAGGCGTTGATGTGGCCGCGGTGATACAAGCGTTACAACAGACGGCAAAACTAGGCGCGCTTAATTACACCACCGAAACCATACAGGAACAGGATTGGGTACGTGCCACACAGTCGCAATTTGACCCAATTAAAATCACCGACACACTGTGGATTGTGCCAACATGGCATGAATCACCTAATCCAGATGCGATTAACATCGTATTAGACCCTGGCCTAGCCTTTGGTACCGGTAGCCACCCGACCACCCACTTATGCCTGGCTTGGTTAACAAAAACAGTGAGCGCCGGCAGTTCCGTGCTGGATTATGGCTGCGGCTCAGGCATTTTAGCGATTGCTGCAAAGAAACTAGGGGCAGATGAGGTAGTAGGTACCGACATCGATACTCAAGCCATACAATCTAGCTTATATAACGCTGAGCAGAATCAGGTTGAAGCCGAGTTCTACGATGCGAATCAATATCAATCTAAAGAGTTTGATATTGTGGTTGCCAACATCTTATCCAGCGCCTTAAGTGTTCTGGCGCCTGCGTTGGCAAAATCATGCAAGGCCGGCGGCAAGATTGCGCTTTCTGGGATTTTACGTGAACAAGAAGCCGCTGTTTCTGCCATTTATGCTGAATGGTTTGATATGGGCGCCCCACAGCACATGGATGCTTGGGTGCTGCTCACAGGCACGAAAAAATGCGCGACATAACCCATTGCCCAAACTGCCAAACTCAATTCTTTGTTAGTGAAGACCAGCTCAAGCAGCATGGTGGCTTAGTGCGCTGCGGGCAGTGCCTGCACGTATTTAATGCCAAAGAGCAATTTGTCCCCACCAGCACACCTACACCAGAAAACACGGCATCCGTAGCACCTAACGCTACGGAAGCGGCCACAGATACATCAGCCAATCGCAACGCACCGTCGACCTGGCCAGCAATTGATCTGAGTTTTGAAGAAGCCACTCCAGCTACGAATAGCCTAGAAGCTAACCCAGAACCTGCCGCACCGACAGTTGCTCAATCTAGCGTAACGTCAGCAGACACAGCATCTGCTAGCGAGCAACCCACGGCAACCATTACACATACTGGCGCACTTGCTGAACTACCACATGACCCAAGCAGCATAGCGGAACATCCGCCTAACGACACGGCGATACTAAACCTTTCCCACCATCACCCTAACGATTTTAACGAGCTAGCCAAGCACGCAAAGCGAGATGGCAAGAAAACTACTAGTCGCCGCTGGCTGTGGGCGTTAGGTACATTTGTATTCTTACTAAGCGCTGTGGCGCAAAGTGCCTATTTCTTACGCAATACCATCGCTATCTATTACCCCAATCTCAAACCGCAGCTAGTGCAAGCATGCCAACACCTAAAATGCAGCATAGAGTTACCCAAGCAAATTGAGTGGATTGTGATTGATGATTCTGACATGCAGGAAGATCTGGAACACACAGGGGTGATGCACTTGAGTAGCAGCCTCTTAAACAAAGCAGGCTTTGTGCAGGCGTACCCCAACCTGGAGTTAACTCTAACCAACACTGACGACAGTGCAGTGTTAAGACGTGTATTTAAGCCAACTGAATATTTACCGCCACATACGGACATTGCTGCCGGCTTTAGTGCCGGCAATGAAATCAAAGTGAAGCTTGCCATCACCACGCAAGATGTTAACGTTGCAGGCTACCGTATTTACGTAACTTACTAACACTCTGCCACAAAACTTAAAACAATTGCTGCTTGACTTGCATCAATAAATACCTGGACCTTAAGTATACGATGGTAAAACCATATGACTAAATTGGATATTTAAATGGAACGACCTTCATCAAATATTGTTTCCAAACACTCCCTTTCTCTACTGTGGTTAATATCCTCGGTCATCGCCATATTGTTTACATCTGGTTTGTTAGTCTGGGTACAGCGTCTACTTGAAAGAAAAGTAGCAATACCTGAGTTTATAGGTATTGTTTTATCCAGCTTTATCTTCAATGGGTTGGCTATTTATCTATTTGCAAGAAATAGCAAACAGATACTCTCTAGCAAAATAACAGCGCTGAATATTGACATCAGCGCTTTAAAACAAAGTGAATCAAGACTACAAAGAGTTGAATATTACCAGCGCGCCTTTATTGATAGCCTACCTTTTATGGTCTGGCTCAAAGATGAAGAAAGTCGATTTATATCGGTTAATAAAGTCCACGCCAATAATTATGGGGAGGACAGCCCTGAAAAGATGATTGGCAAAACAGATTTTGATTATTCACCGAAAGAGCTTGCTGAATATTATCGCCAAGAAGATTTAAGTGTTCTCGAATCGAGGCAACCAAAACTGGTCGATGAAACATTTATTGACCCAGAAGGCAAGACGCATTGGATAGAAACCTTCAAAGCACCAGTCACAGATAATGATGGAAATTTATTAGGTACTGTCGGGTTTGCACGTGATATTTCTGAGCAAAAAAGAATTGAAAATGAACTTAAAGTTTCGGCTATAGCCATGGAATCGCAAGAGGGTATTATTATCACGGATGCCAACGCTAAAATTTTAAAAATCAACGACGCATTTACTAAAATAACAGGCTTTACTAGTGAAGAGGCCGTTGGTAACAGGATGACGCTACTAAAATCTGGTGTTCATGATGCAAACTTTTATAAAGAAATGTGGGAGTCAATTTCTACTCAAGGCTCATGGCAAGGTGAGATTTGGAACAAACGCAAATGTGGTGAAATTTATCCAGAATGGCTAACTATTTCTGCCGTAAAAAATTCAGAGGGTATAGTGACCAACTACGTTGGGACGATGATTGACATTACCGCTAGAAAATCAATTGAAGAGCGCGTTCATCATATGGCGCATTATGACCCCCTCACAGATCTACCTAACCGCAGCCTACTAACTGACCGCTTGCATCAAGCCTTAGCGCAAGCACGTAGAGAAAACACTATGCTAGCGGTTATGTTTTTGGATTTGGATAAATTTAAAATAGTCAATGACACGCTAGGCCACGATATTGGGGATGCCTTACTCAAAGCAGTAGCCATTCGCTTAACTAATTGCTTTAAAAGGCAAACAGATACCGTATCACGTCTTGGTGGCGATGAGTTTGTAGTTTTACTTGCCAAGATAGAAACAGAGCAAGATGTGGCAATGGTGGCTCAAGAAGTAATACAGTCGCTGACAGAAACTTTTTACATTGAAGAGCATGTGATTAATATTTCTTGCAGTATTGGTATTAGCTTGCATCCTAAAAATGGTAGTGATGTAGCATCATTGTTGCGTAGTGCTGACAATGCAATGTATGAATCAAAACATGCGGGAAGAGGTTGCTTCAGATTCTATAATGATATTGCTAATCAATCATCTCAAGACAATCTGAGCTAATCGCCTTAATTGCATCAGCTACACATTTTACCGCCAAGTCTCTGGCATAGCTTTTACGCCAGGCTAACGCTACTCTGCGCACAGGCACTGGGTCTGAAAATGGAATCACTCTCACCAATGGATTTAAATATCGGTCGGTTGCTGCACTGCATGGCAATACTGTAATGCCCAGATTAGAAGCAACCATATTGCGTATGGTTTCTAAAGAGTTACCCTGCAACACTTGCCCTTTGCGCGACAAATCGGGGCAAGCCTGCAACACTTGGTGGCTGTAACAGTGTCCGCTGTTTAATAGCAGGACATTCTCATCGGCCAGTTCATCAGCACTCACGGAGGCGCGGCCTGCCCAAGCGTGATTAACCGGCACCATCACTAGGTATTGCTCATCATATAGCGGCAATGTATTAATACCGGCCACCTCAAACGGCAACGCAACAACCGCTGCGTCAATCACGCCATTCTTGAGTTGAGACTCCAATTGAACAGTTAGATTCTCTTCAATATCCAAAGGCATATCAGGTGCATTCTGTCGCAAAATGGGGATAAGCTCAGGCAACAGGTACGGACCCACCGAGTAGATTAAACCAAGCCTGAATACACCACCCAACTGATTATTACCCTGCAGGGCAATCTCACGAATATAGTTCACTTCCTCGATGGCTTTAATTGCCTGCTCAATAATCTTTTCACCAATAGGTGTTGGGTTAATGTCAGTACGGCTACGTTCAAAGATCTGTACGCCTAAATCTTCTTCCAGCTTTTTAATCGCCAAACTGAGGGCAGGCTGGCTGACGTAACATTTCTCGGCAGCGCGCCTGAAGTTACGCTCTTTTGCCACAGCCACCACAAAACGTAATTCACTTAGTGTCATTGATAGCATTCTGATTATGTATTATCGATAAGCATAGCATATCAATAAAATTAAAACATTCAATTATACAAATCAACATTAGGTCTATACACTGGTCTCACTTGCTACTCAACATTGCTTTTCTAAACCATCGAGATGGCAACATAAATGGAGAGAATAATGAACAACTATTTATACGAGTTACAAGAAATTTTTATTGAGATGTTTGCACAATACGCATTAAGCCAATAGCAAACAATACGTGCGACCACCTGCCGACTTTTATACTCTATGTATTAAGTTTGGAATATTCGAGCTTGATGTTCAGCATAGATATTGAAACAGGTCGATCACACTCTATACAACAACAGGAGAACACAATGACAGCCGAATCAAAATGCCCATTCTCTGGAGGCGCCTCTAAACCAACAGCATCTGCGGGCGTTGCCAATGCAACCTGGTGGCCAGAACAATTAAACCTCAACATACTGCACCAACACTCTTCTAAATCAGACCCTATGGGTCAAGATTACGATTATGCGACAGCGTTCAATAGCTTGGACCTAGATGCAGTCACCAAGGATTTGCATGCATTAATGACTGACTCGCAAGAATGGTGGCCGGCGGATTATGGTCATTATGGCCCATTCTTTGTGCGCATGGCGTGGCACGGTGCTGGTACTTACCGTATTTACGATGGCCGTGGCGGCGCTGGTTCAGGCTCACAACGTTTTGCACCGCTCAATAGCTGGCCCGATAATGGCAACCTAGATAAAGCACGTCGTTTGCTTTGGCCTATCAAACAGAAGTATGGGCATAAGCTGTCTTGGGCAGATTTAATGATACTGGCTGGTAATGTTGCACTAGATTCCATGGGACTTAAGACCTTTGGCTTTGCCGGTGGGCGTAAAGATATCTGGGAGCCAGAGCAGGACATCTATTGGGGCCCAGAGACTACATGGCTAGGGGACAAGCGCTATCAGGGTGATCGTCAATTGGATAACCCGCTAGGCGCGGTGCAAATGGGTTTGATTTATGTAAATCCAGAAGGCCCGAATGGCAACCCAGACCCACTTGCCTCTGCTAGAGATATTCGCGAGACATTTGCACGTATGGCAATGAACGACGAAGAAACGGTAGCATTGGTCGCTGGCGGCCACACTTTTGGTAAATGCCATGGTGCAGGCGACGCTAGCCATGTTGGCGCAGAGCCAGAAGCAGCAGAGATTGAGGCACAAGGCTTTGGCTGGCAGAACAGCTTTGGCAGCGGCAAGGGGGTACACACCATCACCAGCGGTATCGAAGGTGCATGGACCAACAATCCAACGCAATGGGATAACAACTATTTTGAGAACTTGTTCGGCTACGAGTGGCAGCTTACCAAGAGCCCTGCCGGTGCGCACCAATGGACACCTAAAGAAGCGTCTGCATTAAACACCGTACCAGATGCGCATGATGCATCTAAACGCCATGCGCCTATCATGACCACTGCAGACATGGCCATGAGAATAGACCCAGCATATGAGAAGATATCCAGACACTTTTTTGCCAACCCAGAAGCATTTGCAGATGCCTTTGCCAGAGCTTGGTTCAAACTGACACACCGTGATATGGGCCCAGTGTCACGTTATCTTGGTCCTTTAGTACCTAAAGAAACGCTGATTTGGCAGGACCCGGTCCCGGCAGTGAATCACGCATTGGTAGATGCACAGGATATTGCCCTGTTGAAAACAAAAGTATTGGCGTCAGGATTATCTATCTCGCAACTAGTGAGCACAGCTTGGGCATCGGCATCGACATTCCGCGGCTCAGATAAACGTGGCGGCGCCAACGGCGCACGTATCCGTCTCGCCCCACAAAAATACTGGGAAGCTAACCAGCCCGCAGAGTTATCAGCCGTACTACAAAAGCTAGAGGCAATACAGCAGGAGTTCAACGCCACACAGGGTAGCGGCAAGCAGATTTCGATTGCAGATCTTATTGTGCTGGCTGGCAACGCCGCGATTGAAGTTGCCGCCAAAAATGCAGGACATACGCTACAAGTACCTTTCACACCGGGACGTACAGATGCAAGCCAAGCGCAAACAGATATTGAATCATTTGCCGTGCTGGAGCCGATTGCCGATGGCTTCCGCAACTACACAAAAAGCAATGTGGAGGGCAATCCGGCCGAATTGCTGTTAGATAAAGCGCAGTTGCTCACGTTAACTGCACCGGAAATGACAGTGCTCATCGGCGGCTTGCGTGTGTTAAATACTAATCATGGAAAATCTAAACATGGCGTGTTCACGCAACGCTCAGAAGCATTAACCAATGACTTCTTTGTGAACCTGCTGGATATGAGCACAAAATGGCAAAAGTCTGCTGGTGCCAAACACGTGCTTGAAGGCTATAACCGTGCCACCAATACGCTTAAATGGACAGGCACTGTGGTAGATTTAGTATTTGGCTCTAACTCACAGCTACGCGCAATTGCTGAAGTTTATGCAGCCAGCGATGCTCAAAACGCATTTTTACGCGACTTTGTGCGGGCATGGACTAAAGTAATGAATCTGGATCGTTTTGATTTAGCTTAATTGCACTAGCCAAGCATAGGCGTCACACAATAAAAAGCCCCAACCTGAATCAAGGTTGGGGCTTTTTTAATGGCTCAAGATTTATCACCCAATTAAAGCTGCGCGCTTACTTGCTTAAAACAAGCATCTGTCACGCAGAGCGTATTGATACGCGTGTTACTACATGCCCATGTAAGTTGGGCCACTGCCGCCCTCTGGTGGGACCCAAACAATATTTTGCGTTGGGTCTTTAATATCGCATGTTTTGCAATGTATGCAATTTTGCGCATTAATGTGTAAATAATTAGCGTCTTTCGTCCTCACTATTTCATACACACCTGCTGGGCAATAGCGCTGCTCAGGCGCGTCATAGTTGGCTAAGTTAACGCTGATAGGTACGTTTTTGTCTAACAGCGTCAAATGGCAAGGCTGATTTGCATCATGTGCAAGATTGCTCAAGCTGATTGAGTTGAGGCGATCAAAGCTATACACACCATCGGGTTTTGCATAATGGATAACTGGCATTTCAGCAGCCGGCCTAGTGCACTCATGGTCAGCCTTCTGGTGCCTCAGCGTCCATGGTAAGCGGATATTCAGCGCGTGTAGCCACATCTCAATACCGCCCAACAAAGTACCGCCCCAACTGCCAAATCTCGATAACAGCGGTTTGACATTACGCACCGCATCCAAATCACGCCACACCCATGAATCTTTAAGCGCTTGCGGATATGTTTCCAGCAAACGGCTATCTTGTTTCTCCGCCTGCGTTAAGGCGTTAAATACGGCCTCTGCTGCCAACATACCTGATTTCATTGCATTATGGCTACCTTTGATGCGCGGCACATTGACCATGCCGGCACTGCAACCAATCAGCGCACCACCGGGGAAAATCAACTCAGGCCAAGCTTGTACGCCACCTTCACTAATCGCACGTGCGCCATAACTTAAACGCTCGCCATCTTTCAGCAATGCTTTAATCGCAGGGTGTGTTTTAAAGCGCTGGAACTCATCGAATGGAGAAAGATGTGGATTAGCGTAGTCCAGATGCACCACAAAGCCGATAGACACTAACTGTTCGCCATAATGGTAAATAAAAGAACCACCTCCGGTATCAGCACTTAGCGGCCAACCGATGCTATGTTGCACCAAGCCTGCACGATGCTGCGCCGCAGGCACGCGCCATACCTCTTTGAAACCTAAACCATATTTCTGCGGTGAAGACTGTTGACGTAACCCGTACTTACTTTCCAGCTCACGCGTGAGTGAGCCACGCGTGCCCTCTGCCACCAAGGTATATTGCGCCCTAATCTCAATGCCCTGCGTGAACTGCGCGGTTTCTGCACCATGTGCATCACGCCCCATGTCGCCGGTAATCACGCCCACCACTTGCTGCTGCTCGTCGTAGAGCATAGCCTGCGCCGCAAAACCTGCGTAGATTTCTACACCTACGGCATCTGCCTGCTCACCCAGCCAGCGGCTAACATCACCCAGACTTACAATATAATTGCCTTGGTTACTCATCAGAGGTGGCATCAACCAATGTGGAATCGACCACGATTTAGTTTGCCCCAACAGCAAAAACTCATCTTCATTGACGCTGGTATGTACTGGCGCACCTTTTTCACGCCAATCCGGAATCAGCTCATTCAAAGCGATAGGGTCTATCACCGCGCCAGATAGAATATGCGCGCCAACTTCGGCCGCTTTTTCGAGCACACATACACTGAGCTCCTGCCCAGCTGCATTTGCCAGCTGCTTAAGCCGAATCGCTGCCGCCAAGCCAGCTGGCCCAGCCCCTATAATCAAAACATCATAATTCATTACATCGCGTTGCACATCTGTCATTTAAAGACCGTCCTTTAAGCTATTTCTGGCAAATTAACTTGATCGCTGCGTTCCGCGCCAATCACCATTTTTTTGCATATCATGATAAATTCACGCATACCTGTTGTCTGATACTTTTGCTTGTGCCAGAGAAAATAAAAATATCTTCCCAAGCTGAGTTCTGGTGTTGCTAACGGCACCAAGCTACCTCGACGAAAAGCGTCTTTCAACGCCAAGCGCGAGATACAGCCGATGCCCAAGCCAGATTCTACTGCCCGCTTAATTGCCTCGGTGTGCTCCAGTTCCAGACGGATATGCAGCCTCGCATTGTTATTATGAAAAGCACGATCAAAAGTTGCCCGGGTACCTGACCCCTGCTCTCTTAAAATCCACTGCTCCTGCAATAATTGTTCTATCGAAATTGCTTTTAACTTGGCCAACGGATGATTAGGCGCAGCAAAAACGACCAGTTCATCTGCCACCCAGCGCTGCACCTCTATATCCGGATGGTTACAGTCCCCTTCAATCAAGCCCAGATCCAGCTCATGATTAGCGACTTGCTGCACAATGGTGCTGGTGTTGTGTACTTGTAATTGAATACGGCTTTCAGGATGGTCCTGCAAAAACTTTGCGACCAGCATTGTGGCAAGATAATTGCCAACCGTTAAAGTTGCGCCAATTTTCATGTAGCCAAAACCCACATGACCGCGCAACATATTTTCTATTTCACTTGCCCGGTCTAATAGCTCTACAGCCTTAGGAAGTAGCTGTAGCCCGGTTTCATTGATGCGTAGCGTTTTACCTACCCGATCAAAAAGCTGCAGGTCGAATTGTCGCTCCAGCTCGCTCAGTGCTGTGCTGGTTGCCGATTGTGATAACGCTAAAGCATCGGCTGCGCGCGAGACACTCTCGGTACGACTGATGACAACAAAAATCTCTAGTTGCCTTAGGGTATATTTCATACACTCCTATATCTATTTCACAGATATATAATATCTTTACAATCTAATTTATATATATTATACGCTGATGTAAAATACGCAGCAATTACTGAGGAAATTGCAATGAAAATATTGGTCGCAATAAAACGTGTCGTCGATTACAACATCAAAGTACATATCAAGCCTGATGGCTCAAATGTAGAGACTGACGGCGTAAAGATGAGTGTAAACCCATTTGATGAAAATGCAATCGAAGAAGCCTTAAAACTAAAAGAAAAAGGCATTGCATCTGAAGTGGTTGTGGTGTCTTTAGGTAGTGCAGCAAATCAAGATGTATTAAGGCACGGACTAGCCATGGGCGCCGACCGCGCAGTGCTGATTGAAAGTGATGAAGAACTACAACCATTGGCCGTTGCCAAACTACTGAAGGCTTTGGCAGACCGTGAGCAACCGGGGTTGATTATGTTAGGCAAACAAGCGGTAGATGATGACGCAGGGCAAACTGGTCAAATGTTAGCCGCGTTGCTCAATTACCCACAAGCCACTTACGTATCAGCAATCACCATTAACGGTAGCGAAGTAGTAGCCACACGTGAAGTAGATGGCGGCACAGAAACCATAGGCTTAAATCTGCCAGCAGTGATTACCGCTGACCTGCGTTTAAACAACCCACGTTTTGTAAAACTGCCAAACCTAATGATGGCGAGAAAAAAACCGATTGAGACAATCAAGGCTGCTGAATTTGGTGTGGATACCAAACCACGTTTGCAGTTGTTAAAAGTAGCAGAGCCGCCAGCAAGAAAGGCTGGCATTAAAGTGAGCAGCGTACAAGAATTGCTGACGAAATTGCGCGAGCACGAAGGAATACAACTATGAAAACTCTAATTCTAGCCGAACATAACGGCACCACACTGAGCGCATCAGTTTACCAAGCGGTAACGGCTGCGCAGTCCTGGAATACTCCGATTGATATTTTAGTGACTGGCAGCAACGTCAATGCTATTGCACAGCAAGCCGCGTTAATTGATGGCGTAACGCGCGTTATTCAAATCGATGCCGAACATTTAGCGCACCAACTCGCTGAAGATGTGTCACAGATTATTGCCAATATTGCTAATGAATACAGCGTGGTGTTAGCTGCGCACTCATCGTTTAGCCGTAACATATTGGCACGTGCCGCTGCGTTGCTTGATGTTGCCATGATTTCTGACGTACTGGAAATTCAAGACAGCAACACCTACGTGCGTGCGGTGTACGCTGGCAACATATACACCACGGTACAAAGCACAGACCGCATCCAACTACTGACTGTACACAGTAGCAACTTTGGCGCAGCCAGTGCGCATACGCAAAGCGCTGAGATTAGCACCGTGGCAGCACCAGCAACACAGAAGCAAACCCGCTGGCTATCTGAAACACGCACCTTGTCAGACCGTCCGGCACTAAGCACAGCAAAAATCGTTATTTCTGGCGGTCGCTCATTAGGCAGCGCAGAAACATTTGAACAAGTACTGGCACCGCTAGCCGCTAGACTTGGTGCCGCACTAGGTGCCACTAGAGCTGCGGTAGACGCAGGCTACGCACCTAACGATATTCAGGTAGGCCAAACCGGTGTAACCGTCGCGCCTGATTTATATATCGCGGTTGGCGTGTCAGGTGCCGTGCAACACACCTACGGTATGAAAGACAGCAAAGTCGTGGTTGCCATCAACCAAGACCCTGATGCGCCTATCTTTCAAGTGGCAGACTATGGCTTAGTTGCCGACTTATTTGAAGTGATCCCAGAACTCACTGCAGCTATTTAAAAAATTTAAACTTTAAGAAATTTAGACTAAAGAAAAATCAAAATGAGTAAATATACGACCGAACGCATTCTAAGTGTACATCATTGGAACGACACTCTTTTCAGCTTTAAAACCACACGTGACCCAGGCTTACGCTTTGAAAATGGTCAGTTTGTGATGATTGGCCTGGAAGTTGATGGCATCCCGCTAACTCGTGCTTACAGTATTGCCAGCCCGAACTATGAAGAGCATCTAGAGTTTTTTAGTATTAAAGTGCCAAATGGCCCGCTTACATCAAGATTACAGCACTTGAAAGTAGGTGACGACCTGCTAGTAAGTAAAAAACCGACTGGCACATTGGTCACTCACGATTTGAAACCAGGTAAAAACCTGTACTTCCTTTCTACCGGTACAGGTCTAGCGCCTTTTATGAGCCTGATTCAAGACATTGAAGTATATGACCGCTTTGAAAAAGTAGTGTTAATCCACGGTGTACGTCATGTGAACGAATTGGCTTATGCTGACTTTATTGAAAAAGAACTACCAAACAATGAGTTCTTTGGTGAAGAAGTACGTAACAAACTGATTTACTACCCAACGGTGACCAGAGACCCGTTCCGCAATCAAGGCCGCTTAACCGACCTGATTAACTCAGGCAAACTATTTGAAGATATCGGTCTGCCGCCGCTAGATCCTGCGAATGACAAAGCCATGATTTGCGGTAGCCCGCAAATGCTTAAAGATACCGAGGAGCTATTGGACTCAAGAGGATTTATCGTTTCACCACGCGTAGGCCAGCCAGGTGACTACGTAATTGAACGTGCCTTCGTAGAGAAATAAGGCTTGATAAAATAAAGCAGCAAACCTCAAGCACGTGATTGCATCATGTGCTTGAGAAACACCCAAACCGCAGGCAAGCTAGGAATAACAATCAGCGCCAGCGCCACCACAGAGAAGTTAGCCTGTACCCACGGGTGATTTCCCACCAAAAAGCCGATACCGGTCAAGCCACAAACCCAAATCAAACCGCCAATCACGTTATAAAAAGCAAACTTTGGATAGGTCATCTGCGCTACGCCGGCAACAAACGGGGTAAAGGTGCGGATAAATGGTAAAAACCTGCCTACCACGATAGTGATAGCACCATGCTCCTCATAAAATGCATGCGTCTTGTTAAACGCATCTTTATTAAACCAGCGCGAGCTCTCCCAAGCAAACACCTTATGTCCAACCCATTTTCCTACTGAATAATTAACCGCATCGCCGCTAATAGCTGCTAGCGACAGCAATGCCATCAATAACGGCAGGCTCATGCCGCCAACCGCAGCAATAGCACCCGCCACAAACAGCAGTGAGTCTCCCGGCAAGAAAGGCATGGCTACCAAACCGGTTTCTATAAATATGATCAGAAACAAAAGTACGTAAATCCACACACCCCAAGTGCTGGCTACAACCGCCAAATGTTTATCCAAATGCAAAAATAAATCTAACATATTCTGTATATCCATATTTAAAGCACCCCCTCACTCTGCTGCTCAGCAAAGTCATGGCGTATATTTAACTATCCATCAACAAGCGCTGATGGGTGAAAATCTAGCAAATTATTATGTGCATGGCTAAGCATAGAACCTAACATGCTTATTCATCGCCATTACAAGACCTGAAGCCGTCACATTATAGCGTTAGGACAATAAAAAACCCGCCGTTAAGCGGGTTTTTTATTGTTTAGAACTGATTACACTTCTAACTGTGGACGACCGGCTTCTGGCCAATCCAAGTGGAAGAATTCGCCACGTGGCTGATCTTTACGCTCATAAGTATGTGCGCCGAAGTAGTCACGTTGACCTTGTAACAAGTTTGCTGGCAAATCTGCACTGCGGTAGCCATCGTAGTAAGCCATTGCAGAAGCAAAACCTTGTGCTGGAATACCGTTAGTCACTGCCAACGCAATCACTTTACGCCAGCCTGCTTGACCTTCGTTCATCGCATTGGTGAAGTATGGGTCTAGCATCAAGTTTTTCAGACGTGAGTTCAATGCATAAGCATCAGTGATTTTCTGCAAGAAACGTGCACGAATGATACAACCACCGCGCCAGATTTGTGCGATCTCACCGAAGTTCAATTTCCAGTTGTAAGCCACTTGTGCTTTGTCGATTAATTGGAAGCCTTGTGCGTATGCGCAGATTTTTGAGCAATACAGAGCGTTTTTAATTGCTTCGATAATTGCTTTCTTGTCTGACTCCACTTTAATTACTGGGCCTTTCAAGATTTTGCTCGCTTCAACACGCTCTTCTTTTAAGCTTGACAATGCACGTGCGTATACCGCGGCTGCAATCGCGTTAGCTGGTGCGCCTAATTCAAGCGCATTTGCTGCTGTCCATTGACCTGTACCTTTTTGACCAGCAGTATCCAAGATTTGGTCAACCAAGAAACCTTTGCCCATTGGGTCTTTTTGTTGCAAGATATCAGCCGTAATTTCAATCAAGAAGCTTGATAATTCGCCTTTGTTCCACTCAGCAAAAACTTTACCGATTTCGTCCGCTTGCATGCCTAGCAGATTTTTCATCAACCAGTAAGCTTCACAAATCAATTGCATATCGATGTATTCGATACCGTTGTGCACCATTTTTACGTAGTGACCAGCACCGTCTGGGCCGATATATTCAGCACATGAGAAGCCGCCTTCTACTGGCTTACCTGGCTTGCCGCCTTCTAAAGGCTCGCCAGTCACAGGATCAACCTTAGCTGCGATATCACGCCAGATTGGCTCTAAACTCGCCCAAGCTTTACGTGTGCCTGATGGCATCAATGATGGGCCGAAACGTGCACCTGTTTCACCGCCTGAAACACCAGAACCGATGAAATCAATCCCTTTAGCCGCTAATTCTTTTTCGCGACGAATAGTGTCTGTCCACAACGCGTTACCGCCATCAATAATGATGTCGCCTTGCTCTAGGAATGGTAATAACGCATTGATAGTTACATCAGTTGCGCTACCAGCTTTAACTAACAAGATGATTTTACGTGGGCGTTTGATACTTAAAACAAATGAAGCTAAATCAGCATGACCAACTACGTTGGCATGTGAAGGTTCATTTTTTTTGCAATCTTCAATGAAATTCACCATTTTTTTTGGGTCACGGTTGTAAACCGCAATGGTGTAGCCATGATCGGCAATATTGAGAGCCAAGTTCTGGCCCATAACAGCTAGGCCAACTAGGCCAATATCAGCATTCTTCGTAGTCATTTATCTTCTCTTTTGGAGTTGTTTAATGGAAAGGTTTTTTTGGTAGGCAAGATTATAGAACTTTTTTATGAATTAATTGCTGAAAATTGACGTAGATCAGAGAATTATTTTCAATTTATGACAAGATCCGACATAAAGTGCTGAAACTGCGGATAAAGTTTGGGTTTGCACCCTCCAAACTACAGTCATCTCTAAACGTGCGAAGACTACTGCCATCGAGATAAAAGGCTGGAGATTTGAAATTTGAACTGACAGACGCTACGTCGTTTTTATACGGTACACGTAGACAATGCGTACCTTTAATAATCACTGCTTCTGCCAGTTGAGTAGCCCGCTGGCACATCATTTTGCCAGGCGCCGCAATCAGCACAGCAATGGTCGTGCATGGTCGGACTTAACACCAGCCGCATGCTTTGGCATACTTTACAATGAGGGACGTTTTCTTCGGCAACTTTATGATGCAGGCGATGATGCTCAGTCGCCACCTTACTACTACCTAATCCGTATTTATTATCCATGGTAAACTCCATGTGAGATATTAAGTTGACGGTAATAAAGTTACGCTTCTTTCATGAAGCCAGCAAGTGATTTAACACATTACGATTACTGCATACTGCTCTTAAAGCTGAAGCTAGCGTAAAAGTTAACGCACTTAATCCAAGCACGCTATGCCAAGGCTGATTAAACCAGGCCCTGAGTCCAGTCTGGGGCTTGCTGATAAGACTCCACCCAGTGCTGCACTTCATCTGCAACCATAGGACGAGCCACCCCATAACCCTGCACCACAGAGCATCCCATACGCAGCAACCAAAGCCCCTGTTCGGAGTTTTCTACGCCCTCTGCCACCACTTTGCGCTTAAAGTCACGGCTCAAGCTGATAACGCCGGCCACCACCGCTAAATCATCCACGTCTTGTAGCATATCACGCACAAATGACTGGTCAATTTTAATGGTTTCTACCGGCAAGCGGCGCAAGTAGGTGAGTGAAGAGTAGCCTACACCAAAGTCATCCAGCGCGAAGCTGATGCCTAGCTGCTTGCAACTGTTAATCGTGTTGGCCACGCCCGACACGTCTTCAATCGCAGCGGTTTCTGTAATCTCCAGCTCAATTTTATGCGGTGCAATCTCAGGGAAATCAGACAGCAATAAAATAAGACGGTCGGTAAAGTTGGACTGCACAATATGTTTTGCTGAAATATTCACACTGACCTGGAAGTCCAAACCAGCGGCTTGCCAAATTCGGATTTGTCCTAAGGCCTCTCGAATCACCCACTCACCCAATGGAATAGAGAAATCCGTATCCTCTACCAGTGGCAGGAAGGTGGCCGGTGAGCGCAGACCCAACTCAGGGTGCTCCCAACGAATCAGTGCTTCCATGCCGACGACTTTGCCTTGACGCAAATCCACCTTAGGCTGATAGTACAAGCGGAACTCTTGGTTAGGCAACGCGGCCTCTACACGCTCACGATCCTGACGCAGGCCTCTGAATTGGCGGTCATGATGTGAGTCAAACTGTTGCACGCGGCTACCGCCATTAAGTTTTGCCTGGTACATCGCATGGTCGGCATGCCTTAGCAAGGTATCAGGCTCGCAGCCATCATCAGGGAAAATTGTGTAGCCAATACTGGAAGAAACCGTCACGGATTTGTCGCCGATGTTATAGGGCGTTTTAATCACACTCAATAAGCGCTCTAGGGTCTGTACGCACTCATCCACATTTTGCAAGCCACATAACAGCACCGCAAATTCATCGCCACCTAAACGCGCTACCGTATCACTATCACGCAAGCAGGCACTCATCCGCACAGCAAGCTGCACCAGCAGATAATCTCCAGCCTCATGCCCTAACGTATCGTTGACCGGCTTAAATCCATCCAGATCTAGGCAGCACACTGCTAACAGCTCACCAGAGCGCTCTGCTCTTGCCAGCGCTTGCTGCAAGCGATCAGAGAGTAAAGCGCGATTGGGCAATTGCGTCAGCGGATCATGGTAAGCCATACGCTCCAGATTTTGCTGCTGCTCTTTGGCTTGGGTAATATCTGAAAACAGGCCAACAAAGTTTCTAACCTGATTAGCTTCGTCGCGTACACAAAAGATATCGAGCCAAGCGGCATAAACGTCACCGTCCTTGCGACGACTCCAGGTCTCGCCGCGCCACTCACTGTTACTTTCAACCTGCAACCACAGCATATCCAGCAAACTGTCATCGTAAGTGACGAAACCCAGCGCCTGCGGTACGCGACCTAGCGCATCATCGCGTGAGTAACCGGTAATTTGGGTAAACGCATAGTTGACTTCAACAATATTGGCATGGGCATCTGTAATAAAAATACCGTCATGCGCATGATCAAATACGCTTGCAGACAAACGCATGCGCTCAGCATTTTGGCGCAAGGTATCAATAGACTCACGCAACTTCTGCCGCATTTCCAGAACGCTCGCCATCAAGGTGTCTGGCTTGGCGTGCAAGCCATCCTGTGCCAAATCGCCTGCAGCAATGCGTTTCACCACATCGATCGCCAGCGCAGGGTCACCGCCGATTGGGTTCAGAATCAGGCGCCTTAATTGCCACAGAATAATCACGATCAATAAAGTGCCAAGCAAAATGCCCGCAAACACTACGAACCATGCATTCGCCAAACTAACTGCACGTGCTTCGCTGAGCGGGTATGCCACAATGACATTAAAGCCCCATTTAGGCACACCCTCAGTGACAAACTCCCAGTTATCAGGCCTGGACTGTAGCAAGCTCACTGCTTTGGCCGCAGTGGTATGAGATGAAAGGAAGCGAATGTTATTGGTTTGATCCAATATCACCGCAAAGCCAGTGGTGAGCTGACGCATGTTTTGTACGGTATCGCGCAGCACTTTAATATCGACCTTATAGCCGATATAGTAAGCACCAATCACATTGCCGTTAGTATCAATAAGGGGATCGTAGCGAGTGATATAAGGCTGGCCCAAAATATCCACCACGCCGCTATACTCTTTGCCGGCCAGTAAGGCGCGAATCACTTTGCCTTTTGGATTAAGGAGTGTACCTACGGCACGACTGCCATTCTCGTGCTTAACATTGGTAGCAATGCGCACAAAACTGTCGCCAGAACGCACAAACATGGTGGCAGTGCCGCCAAATAGATCGCTCACGCCATCCACCAGGTCAAATTGCCCAGTGATTTCAGTACTGCCCATTTTGAGGTTAGGTAAGGTTTGACCCTGCAGTTGCACAAGACCATCAATACTGACGTCACCAAGTTGCTGACTACGCTGCTTCAACAAGCGCATGGCAGCATTTACCTGCTCACCGACCAACTCCTCGGTGACATCCAAAAGGCGAACTAAGGTATGTGCTTGCTCAGTTGCACCTGCATGAATATGCCCGAGCTGTTGCGAGGCTTGCTGCCCTGTCAATACAAAAGGCGCGACCGTCAGCAGCACTAACACGGGTAGCAGGAAACGCCAAATTGTAGAAATCTTTTTTTGCATAAAGGACTAGAAGCCTATGTTGAAATTATCCTATCATAATTTTATGGGGTTGCAGGACGCGAACAGACTGAATCACCAATAAAATTAAGATTGCCAGTTACAACTAATCAAAAAACATTGCCCTGCTTCATGCAGATGATGTTTTTTTGAAAGTACTATTTTTTCAACTGCGGCTTGCAATTAACGTAAGCTATTTTTTCACCGTCATTGAGCGTGGTGGCGTCACCATTAATGACTAATGCAATCAAACCACTCGCATAACGGCGACTATCATCGCTTGATTTCGGCAAATTCACTTCATGATCAGGGTAGATTAGCCAAGCATCGCTACCATTATTCAACATACGCACGTAAAAGTGTTTATCGCCATCACAGACGTACTCGGTTGCATCTTTCGGATTACGTGATAGCTCGCTGCTATTAGTGCCAAAAGGGTTGCTCAAGCCAATAGAGCTGCAGGCCGGGATTAAGACCGCCAACAAAAATGCTAGAACGAACTGTTGTAATTTAATAATCATATTTAAAACCTAAATTATGCTGACAAATCACTTAAATGAACTTAAGCAATCCGTAATATACAACAAATTATCGATATCCCGCGCGACTTAATCTATCCAGCACCGCCATCCATATGGGTAGACTGGGCGGCAACTCCACCAACAAGCGGTCAACTTTCATCGCATCTAAGCTATGCAACGTGCTGTACAACAACTCCGCAACCTTGTCTGGCGAGTCTGGCAATGTGACATGGGGGCAGTTTGGCACATCTCCGTTGCCAATCAGCATAGCGGCACAAGACAAGCCCGCTTGTTGCAGCGACTCGCACTCTTGCGTCAGTGCTGTTCTGTCTTTAAACAACAATAAGGGAGTGCGCGGTGAGTAATGTAAAGCATGCTGGCCTGGGGCTTTAGGCAATGGCTGCTGCACTGCAGCATCAGCGCTTACCCCTGTTGGTGCTTGCTGGTGGGCAGCACGCGTTGCGACAGCGGCAATTGCTTGCTCACTGATCATGCCAGGGCGCAACAGTTGCCATTGCCCATCTGCGCTGACGCTGACGATGGTTGACTCTATGCCCACATGGCAGGCACCGCCATCCAACACTGGAATATCCTCACCCAAACCAGCCTCAACATGGGCAGATGTCGTTGGGCTAAGCTGCGTAAATAAATTTGCAGAAGGTGCGGCAACACTTAAACCGCCTTTAGTCAGCAACGCCAAGGCAACCGGATGGTTAGGCACACGTAGCGCTACTGTGGGTTCATCACCACGCACGACGCGGGAGACATGCGGCTGTGCGGGTAACACCAAAGTCAGCGGACCTGGCCAGAATGCTGTTGCGAGTGCGCGCGCCACTTCAGGAAAAGTAGTCACCCACTCTTGCACTTGGCTTATGTCACCAATATGCACAATCAAAGGGTGGTCTGCCGGGCGCTGTTTAATCGCGAAGATTTTCCTCAGCGCGCTATCATTAGTCGCATCTGCGGCCAAGCCATAGACTGTTTCGGTAGGAATCGCAACGACACCTCCGTTTTTGAGCTCGGCAATTGCCTGTTCTAAACTAACACGCATAATATTTAACGATAACTAAAATGTGCATTTTACTACTTTACGCGCATCAGCACCTAAATTAGAACATTTCAGCTTTATGGCCTGATGGGATAAAATGGATTTTTTAAAAGGAAGACTCATGACCCAAATCACCGTTGAAAAGAACCCAAGCCAACAACGTTTAGAAGCTTTGAACGTAAGCAAATGGCCAACATGGGAGAAAGAAGTTTCTGTTTTCCCGTGGACGTTTCCTGAACAAGAAATTGCATACATTTTAGAAGGTGAATGCGTGATTACACCAACCGGCGGCACACCGGTGACCTTTGGCAAAGGTGATTTGGTCACTTTTCCAGCAGGCATGACCGCAAGCTGGGAAGTTAAAAAACCGCTACACAAACACTACCAGTTAGATGGCTCAAAACTTTGCCAAATCTACCGCCGTATCAAACTTGCGTTAAAACTGTAAGCTTTGCGTTACCCGGCTTTACGGAAAGTAAGATTGATTCTAACTTCCCCTAAAGCTGGGTGTACATTTGCCTTAAGTGGCAGTATGCCGTGATAGCGCAAACGCGCGTCCCCACCCCAGACGACTACATCACCATGATAGAGCGGAAAACTCAAAGCTTTATCTGCACGCTTAAAACCACCAAACTGAAACATTGCTGGCACACCTAAAGACACCGAAACAATAGGTTGCGTGAAATCTCGCTCGTTTTTATCTTGATGCAGCCCCATCCGCGCACCGGTTTGATAACGATTTATTAAACAGGCATCAGGGGTAAAGTCAGCATAGCCTGCAGTGAATGCAGCCGCTCGTGACAAGGTTAGGAAACTAGCTGGCATAGCTGGCCATGGCGCATGTGTGAGCGGGTCTAGCTGAGCATAACGATAGCCTTGACGGTCTGTCACCCAACCTAATTCACCACAATTTGTCATGGCAACGGACATCGCAAAACCGCTCGGGGTAACCATATGACGAAATGGTGCCTGTGTGACAATGCTTGCTAAATCTGCAAGTAAGATTGCCTCATTTTTAAGCGCAAACTCCTTAAGCAAGCTCACGCCAGCAAGTGCGGTTTCAATGGGCGTTATGTCGCCAAATAAATCCAAGTTCAATCACTCCATCCATCTGTGTCTGGTTTGTTTAATCACAGTACTGGTCAATATTGAATACAGGTGCTTATAATCACAGCATGAACGCTCCTTACCAGCAGGCAGAAGACTTTTTACGCACGATAGACAGCGACTGGTCACAATTGATTGACCACGTTGGTGCATGCAAGTTTACAACAAAAAGCGAACGCGACCCTTACGAGGCATTAGTGCGCGCCGTGGCGTATCAACAACTCAGCACCAAGGCTGGTGACGCCATTTTAAAAAAGCTGGTTAATCATTACGGGCAGTTCCCGCAGCCACCACAGTTACTCGCGACTACATTTGATGAACTGCGTGCAGTGGGCTTTTCAGGCAGAAAGATAGAGACGCTCCAAGGCATCGCAAACGCAGCTTTAAGCGGGTTAGTCCCCACACAGGCGACTGCGGACAGTATGAGCAATGAAACCTTAATTCAACAGATCACCACCATTAAAGGCATAGGCCAATGGACGGTAGAAATGATGCTGATGTTCACTTTAGCGCGCATGGACATTTTGCCCGCGGATGACTTTGCTATCTTAGAGGGCTACAAACGGCTTAAAAAGCTGGAAACTGCGCCTAAACGCAAACAAATGGCAGAAATTGGCCAAGCTTGGAGCCCTTATCGCACAGTCGCCAGCTGGTATTTATGGCGCGTGCCGAAATAAGCGATCTAAATTTAAGCATAGACTGATAACTGAAGGTTTATGCAAGCCACCTAATCTAGATTTACGTCTAAATAGCGTGGCGTAATGCAAAAGAAACAAAAAGATAATAAAATCACAGCATGAGAAACTTAATACTCCTATCCGTCTTGTTTTATGCACAACCAGCTTGGTCAGCCCGCCCTTTTGTGACCGATGATGCACGGCTCACCAATTCAGGTAGTTGCCAACTTGAGAGCTGGACTCGCATTTACTCAGACAGCACCGAGTTTTGGGCTTTACCTGCTTGCAACCCTACAGGTAACTTTGAAGTGACTCTAGGTGCTGGCTTGTCTACAGCCAACGACGTTAAAGATACATCTGACTATGTGATACAAGCAAAGACTTTATTCAAAGTCCTCGAAACAAACGGCTGGGGAATCGGCTTATCAATCGGTAAGGTTTATCATCCAGCAGTCACGCCTAGCGCAAACCAACTTGGAAACACATATGCATATGTCCCATTTTCGGCTTCATTCAACGATGACCAAATAGTGATGCATCTGAATATGGGCGTACTACATGACAATGCCTCAAACAAAGACAATATGACTTGGGGTGTCGGTGGTGAATTCAAAGCTTCACCCAGATTCATGGGAATTTTAGAAGCATACGGAGACCATCAATCAAACCCATTCGCTCAAGCTGGAGTGCGGATGTCAGTCATTCCCGATCTGTTTCAAGTGGACGCCACATTGGGAGGGCAACTCAATGGTGTGAATGATAACCGCTGGATTTCTTTTGGGATTCGCATTACGCCCGACAAACTCTTTTAACACCTATTGTACGTATTAGCAGTTTTAGCCACTCCGTGAAACATGGTACCACCAACAAATAACAAGGTGGTTAGTGCGCCTAATCTATATCGGTAGAATCACACTAGGTCAATGATGACTCATCGGCAAGTTCAGATAAATCTTTCAGCTTGCTTACTACCTTATTCACTGCACTAACCTGTACATTCTATCCGTTTAGCTATTCGCTTTAAATGTTTTTATCAACGCTCACATGCCAATTCACCGCTACTGCCGATTAAGCAAGGGCTATTTGCACTTATAATGTCGCCCATGGAATTATTTAAATATCATCAATTTGCTTTCGCCAAACTTCTGGCATTTCGTATTCAACTGGTACTGGCTTACCAAATATTAGCGGTGGTAGTAGGCTGGCATATTTATCAGATTACACACAACCCATTGTCTTTAGGATTAATAGGTTTGGCCGAAGTGATTCCTTACTTTGCCTCTGCGTTATTTGCTGGCCATGCAGTAGATCACTATTATTCACGCCGCTTATTTGCCGGCTTAGCAGCAGTGCTGCTCACTATTAATGCATTCACGCTCGCCTTGGTGGCACTAGGCTGGCTAGATGGCAACATCACCTACTGGATTTATGGCTCTATTGCCTTTACCGGCGTGGCGCGTGCATTTATTGCACCCAGCTACAATACTTTATTCGCCGTCATCTTGCCGCGTGAGCAATATGCACGCGCCGCGGGTATCGGCACCTCTACGTTTCAGATAGGCTTAGTATTAGGCCCGGCTATTGGTGGCATGCTGGTCGGGTTTGGCAGTAAAGCCCTCGCCTACAGCGTTGCCACTGCGCTATGCCTAGGTGCAGCCACCTCGATTGCTTTACTTAAGTTAAAGGAGCCGGAAAAAGCGGAAAGCATCCCAGTTTTTACCAGCATTGCACAAGGCCTACGTTTTGTATTTAGTAACCAAATCGTATTAGGTGCATTATCCCTCGATATGTTTGCTGTGTTATTTGGCGGTGCGGTTGCCATGCTACCCGCGTTTATTCATGACATTTACCAAATGGGGCCAGAAAGCCTAGGCATTTTACGTGCAGCACCCGCACTGGGCGCCATCGCCACTGGGCTTTGGCTCACGCGGCACCCGATTAATCTAAACGCCGGGCGCTGGTTACTTGGTACGGTTGCAGGGTTTGGCTTATGCATTATTGGTTTTGGCCTCAGCACTAGCTTCTGGATGGCGGCCGTATTATTGCTGCTGTCAGGCGTGTTTGACGGTGTTTCCGTCATCATGCGTCAAACTATTATGCAGCTAGCCACACCGGATGCCATGCGCGGGCGGGTCTCTGCGATCAATGGTATCTTTATCGGCTCGTCTAATGAGTTGGGCGCATTTGAATCAGGGGTGACGGCACGGCTGATGGGCTTGGTACCATCTGTGGTCTTTGGTGGCTTCATGACATTAAGCGTGGTTGGAATCACCGCAAAACTGGCACCGAAGCTACGTAAATTAGAGCTACACCAACTACACTGAGCCAAGCCAGCAACGTGCGTGACCTAGACCAGTTATTTGCCGCCCTAGCGCAATCCACGTTCAGAACCAGCTTTGAATTACGCGCTAAAGATTTAGCCTATTTGCGGCAAAAAGGCTTATCTACTGTGTTGGACCATGCTGAAGACTTTATAGGCAAACGTCTGGCACCCGCTAGCATCGATAACGATGGCAAGCAAACGCCGATGCGTGGCCACCCCGTGTTCGTAGCACAGCATGCTACCGCTTGCTGCTGCCGTGGCTGCTTACAAAAGTGGCACCACATTCCACTGGGGCGTGCGCTCACATTGGCAGAGCAAGCCTATATTGTTGTTGTACTGGAGCGCTGGCTGCAGGACAGGGTTTAACCAGGACTGCCATCGACTCTGGGCTTGTATAGGATGGGCGCATATATCCATACAAAAATTGCAAATGCCATTATCCAGCATAGCGCAGAGGCAACAATCCAATGCGGGTAAAACTGCATCGCAAACATTGGTGCAAACACACGCAACAGCAAACTTAACATTACGGCAATAAAAGTTGGCACTAACCAGACCGATGCAGTGCGGATATCACGCCCAGTATGCCCAAGCGCTACACGTGCCATCATGGCTAGACTCATTAGGCCTATGCCACCAATCGTGAACAGGTGCAGCACCAAAATTAACGGGATAGCGCACAAAGCATGTAGTCCATACAGCAAAAATCCTACATTAATCATCCACGCCGATAAGTAGAGGCTCCACAACAATGGCACACGCCAGATGCCCCACACATGCCAACGAGATAAGCGGTAACCATTCATCATGAACAAACCGATCGCTAAGTAAGGCGTCAACTCAGCATGCTGATAAAAAATCTCATTGATAAACAATGCAAGAAACGCCACTAAAATACTGGTATCCAGCCATTGATGATGTTTAATTTTGAAAGGCTGTGATACGCCACGCTCTATGAAAAATGGAATAACACGGCGCCCTATCATTAAAATCAAACCAATTAGTAACAACACCGCGCCGTTAATAGCGTACAGCATGCCATCTTGCAGGATTTGGTAGTAACCCAGATAAAACACGATATTGCCTACCCAGAGCATAGCGACCTTCACAATCACCGCAAGTTGCGGCCACTGCTTTGCACGAAAAATAGGAGTACTAATGGCGATAATTAACTGCAGCCCGAATAGCAAATCGGCAATGGTGGCCAACAGCATTAAGTTGGTACCAAATAAAAACAGCAGCCGCGCACTAACCCACAATGCAAATAAGCCCATCAAGGGCTTACCATGCGGGGTGGAAACCCCGGTCCAATTACGCACAGCGGTGAGCAAAAAGCCAGCAACCACCGCTAGGCCATAGCCATACAGCATTTCGTGCGCATGCCACTGCGCGTTGGTAATCGATTGAATCTGCACAAAGCCGTGCCCGCTATACACCAGCACCCACCAAACAATGGATACGATGGCAAAAACACCTGCACCAAGAAAGAACGGGCGGAAGCCAAGGTTGAATAATGCACAGCCTTTAGCTGGGCTAGTCTTACGCATCTGAATTTGCACAACCGCCATAGTCATCATGCCGTTAATTGATCAAGTAGCATTCATCTTAGCGCAAGCTGCACCAGATTAAATTGATTTAGGACAGGTTATTTGCACGCGCCCAAAATAATTTTCATGATTACATTTTTTGATGTTCAGACAAAAACTGCATGAAATCAGCAAATGACTTAGGCTTAGAAATGAGATAGCCCTGACCATAGTCACATTCAAAACTACTTAACATGCGTGCTTGCGCTTCAGTCTCTATCCCCTCAGCCACCACCGTCATCCCTAGCTTATGCGCCATGCTGGTAATGGCTTCACACAAAATTGCATCTTGATTATTTGCCTGCAGGTTATGTGTAAAGGAACGATCGATTTTTACATACTCAATATCAAACTTGTTTAAATAAGCCAGTGCAGAATAACCTGTACCGAAATCATCGATAGAAAACTGAATACCAAAATCACGTAAAGCGGAAATAGTATTGACGACAGACAGGCTAGGTTGGAGTAATAGGCCCTCCGTGATTTCAATACAAATATGACGCCCTGCCACGCCTGCATTTACTATGGCTGTTTTCCAGGCTAGCAAGCGCTCTGGCCGGATAAACTGTTTAGGGGACACGTTCACACTGACCTGGAAATCTGGCGAATATTGCGCATGAATATGCTTGATATCATGAAGCACTTGGTGAAATACCCATGCCCCAATTTCTTCGATGAGGCCAGTTTCTTCGGCAAGTGCAATAAACTCTGAGGGATTAATCAGCCCATTGGCAGGGTGATTCCATCGAATTAACGCCTCTGCCTTTAGAATCTCTTGTGTATCCAAGTTGATGATTGGCTGGTAATAAAGTTCGAATTGCTGCTGCGCAATTGCCTCTCGCAAGTCATTCATGAGCGCCAATCTTGTCGTCGTATCAAGCTGCATGGAAGCTTGAAAGAACTGAAAACGGTTACGGCCTAGTTTTTTGGCTTCATACATGGCCTGGTCGGCATAACTAAATAACGCTTCTGGATCAGAAGTATCATTCGGATAGATGGTAAGCCCTATGCTCGCCGAGATATAAAAAAGCTCATTATCAATCTGGAACGGCTGCTGCAAGACTGCCAATATTTTTTTTGAAGTTTTTTCCAACGCCTCTTCGTTATCAAAATCGGACATGACCACCATAAATTCATCACCACCAAATCGCGCGGTAGTGTCATAAGCCCTTACACAACGTGTGATTCTATTGGCGGCTTCTTTAATCAGCTTATCCCCGATGGAGTGACCAGCAGTATCGTTCACATGCTTGAAGTTATCTAAATCTATAAACAGTATGCCCACCGGTGACAAGGACTCATCCGCTTTATCCATTGCCTGTCTTAACCGACTGTCCAACAAGTGGCGATTGGGCAGATCGGTTAAATAATCATAATTTGCCTGATGCCAAATCGTTTTCTGAGCCGCAATATTTTGTCGCCTGATGGTCTGCTTTAATTTAAAGATTCTCATCAGGCCAGCAATTAAGAATAGGCTCGCAATAATGGCCGCAGGCGCTAACCAGCGTTGATATTGGCTGTCTGAGATTTGCCAATTTTCGAGTATTTCCTGATTGTTCTTGCCTATGGCCTGCAGGCCTTTATTCAGTATAGAAGCCAGTTCTGGCAGATCATCTCTGACCGCCATTGATACATCAGAGCTAAAAGGGGTCATCGCCACTTTTTCTACAAATTTCAAACGATGCACCACAATATGATAATCAATAATAATCTCGTTACCGATATAGGCATCGACCCGCTGCAACCTTAGCTCTTCTATTGCCTCGTCAGCAATGTCCACATACAACAATTTAATTTGTGGGTAATTTGCCGCAATCTCTTTCGCTACCGGCCCATTCTTAAATACGGCAACGCGCTTATGATTGAGATCAGCCATCGAGGTGATTTCAAGGTGATCATTTGACTTTTTATTAACGTAGATTGCAAACGGGAAAGTTAAAAACGGATAAGGTTGCCGCTTGAACTGTGGATATTTGACATTAGTGCTAACTACGCCTGAGATCACATCAACAGCAGAAGTGTTCATATTTTCTGAGTAATCTGAGAGCACAAAGCGAATGTTGAAAATACTGCTGAGCGCTTGCAGGTAATCCACACTAATCCCACGGTGCTGGTTACTCTCTAGCTTAAACTCTATGGGCATCCATCCATGCTTAACTGCAACACGCACTTCAGGATGGGTCTTTAGCCAGGCAACTTCATTTGGCGTTAACTGGATTTCACCATACTTGTGGTGCGCTTTCACGCTGCTTTCGCTTTTAATTGCTACGGGAATAAGCAAAATGCTGAGCCCGACCAGAAACAACAGCGCTCTCAGTTGCGCGACACTGAAACGACTTTGCTTGATAGAGCGAAGGGCAATGAATAGTTTTTTAATCATTTTGAGACGCTACTTTTCTCAGCGGATCCAGCAGCTGCGACAAGCCATTATGGTCTATTTCCTGCATTAACTGTAGCAAGCGGCCTAAGTCCCCCGCAGGAAAGCCCTCTCGTGCAAACCAGTTTAAATAATTGCCAGGCAAATCAGCAATCAGCCTCCCCTTATATTTTCCATAAGGCATGGCTAATGTGACTAATCGCTGTAGATCTTCTGGGTTCATCATTGCAGGACGACTTTATCACACTTTGGCAATTCATTATCTGTGCAATAGCGCCGCCCTTGCTACTAAACACCTTCAGTCTATCGACACCCTATTTGCGCCTGTGCATATTGGCACTCGGTAAGCCGATATGAAAACCTTGCACATAGTTAATGCCCATGTCCTTGAGGTCTTCTAAATCCAACTGCAGCAGCGAAAAGTCATGCTTGTGGCACAAACCCTTCTTACGCCCTACATCCACAACCTCAAAACAGCCACTAGTTAATTGTCTTGCAGCTTGCTACCATTTAACAACTGATTCAACTCGTCCACCGGCAAAGGCTTGCTGAACAGGAAGCCTTGGAAATAATCACAACGCCGCTCTCGCAAGAAATCAGCCTGCTGTGCATTCTCAACACCCTCGGCAACGCTGGTAAAGTTCATGGCTTGCGCCAAACCGAGTACCGCGCTGGCAATGGCACTATCGTCATTATTGTGTGGCAGATTAAGTACAAACGACTGACAAATTTTAAGTGTATCCACAGGGAAGTCTTTTAAGTAAGCCAGCGATGAAGCGCCACTGCCAAAATCGTCAATTGCGAGCGATACGCCCAAGGCTTTAAGCTGCGTAAGTTTATTGACATCACCAGTCGCGCTATCCATAAACATACTTTCGGTTAACTCCAGCTCCAATAGCTCTGGCGGTAAACCACTTTCAGCCAGAATCTCCGCAACATCAGCCACTAGACCTGGGTGTTTAAACTGACGGACTGAAAGGTTAACCGCCACCCGCACCGGCGTGCCGGCGTCATACCACGCGCGCCCCTGCTGGCATGAGGTTTTTAACACCCATTTGCCTACAGGAACAATCAGGCCGCTTTCCTCCAGCAGCGAAATAAACTCGCCCGGCGCCACCAAGCCGCGCTCCGGGTGCTGCCAACGTAACAGGGTTTCTACTGCGGTGACACGGCCGCCCTCTACCGCGATTTGCGGCTGATAATACAAAATGAACTCATTGCGATCCAAGGCATGGCGCAGGTGATTTTCCATCACTAAGCGCTCGTAAGCCACCTCATCCATCTCTGAGGAGTAGAACTGGTAGTTATTGCGACCACGCTCTTTAGCGTGATACATCGCTACATCGGCTTTTTCTAGCAATACGTCTCTGTCATCTTGGCCGGGGCGATAAAAGGTAATGCCGATACTTGCCCCAACAAAAACCTCATGATCGTCCACCATAAATGGCAAACGGAGCGCATCGATGATTTTTTCTGCCACTACTGCAGCATCGCGCTCCTCCCTTACGTTCACCAATACAACAGCAAACTCATCACCGCCCATCCTTGCTACAGTGTCAGACTCGCGGATACAAAGACTGATACGAGCGCCGACCTGCTGCAACAGTTTATCGCCTACGCCATGCCCTAGTGTGTCGTTGATATTCTTAAAGCGATCCAAATCAATAAACATGACCGCAATAGTATCGCTAGTACGATTCGCATACGTTTGTGCCTGTTGCAGGCTTTCATTAAACAGTAGCCGATTCGGCAAGCCTGTCAGCGTGTCGTAGTGGGCAAGAAAATGTAGCTGCTGCTGGGTGCGCTTGCTCTCGCTGATATCGCGTACGATGCACAACACCTGCTCTTCACTTGCTCGGATAAAGCGGGACTCGTAATTAGTTACCCCTTGCGGTAGTGCCATCTGATATTCAAAAGAGGCAATACCACGGCCAGCCACGGCCTTTTCCAGGCAGAGCATGGCCTGATCAGCAACCCCCTCGGGCAAGGCCTCATGGATGGTTTTACCCAGAAAGTGCTCAGGTTCGATGTGTGTTTGAAAGTCTTTAGCCGGTTTGTACTCCAAAAAGCGCCCTTCTAAATCCAGAAACAGCAGCAGATCAGGCACAGCCTCGTACAAAGCGCGCACTTTAGCCTCACTCTGGCGCAACTCAAGCTCGGCGCGCTTGCGCTCGATAGCGTAACGCATTACACGGAGCAGCCAGCGCCCATCCACGCTACCTTTCACCAGATAATCTTGTGCACCCGCCTGTGCCAATTCTGTCGCCAGTACTTCATCATCATGTCCGGTCATCACTACTATCGGCACGTTGGACACCACGTCGTGCAGGCGCCAGAAAGTACTACTGCCTTGCGAATCTGGTAGGGATAAATCCAGCAGAATGATATCAAACTGCATTAAACATGCATGTGATATCGCCTTACCTAAAGTATCGGCATGCGTGAGCGTGCATGCTGTCAGCACGTCATGCAGCATAATCTCTAAGAGCCGTGCGTCACCTTGATTATCTTCTACCAGCAGTATTTTCATACTATGCCGCCGCCACTGGGCCAAGATGCTGCCCACGCTCCAACAATGCGGTTGCTGCATCAGATGGCAGTGGATGGCAATATAGATAGCCCTGCGCATCATCGTAAGCAAGATTACGCAAGGTATCGAGCTGCGCTGTGGTTTCTACACCGCCAGCCAGACCTTTCATGCGGAACACATGCGCGACTTGTATCACGGCACGTGCCATATCGGCGCCATCTGTGCTGGCAGATGCGGCTTGAGTAAGCCGACGATCCAGTTTAATCGCGTGGAAAGGAAACTTGCGTAGGTAATAGAATGAAGCGCGGCCATTGCCAAAGTTATCCAGTGCCAAGCGCACACCTAACTGATTAAGTTTAGTGACTTGCTTGAACGCGCATTCCTCGTCTTCCCATAGCGCATGCTCGGAAATATCAAGCTCTAAGCAGTGCGGAGGCAAGCCGGTCTCCGCCAGTACCGCAGAAACCTGCTCAGCAAAATCGTCTTGCAGTAACTGACGTGGTGATAAATTAACTGACAATACCAAAGGCACATCAGCAGTCTCTCGCCATGCCTGGCCTTGTGTGCATACGCAGCGCAATACCCACAAACCAACTTCTAGGACAAGTGGCGAGCTTTCCAACACATTCATGAACGCTGCTGGCAATAACAGGCCGCGTGTTGGGTGCTGCCAACGCAGCAATGACTCCATGCCATTGATATGGCCTGTTTTCACATCCACCTGCGGCTGATAGTTAATGACAAACTCGCCTTGTGTGACAGCGGTTGCTAGCTCACTGAGTAACACACGATCTTCAGTGGCTCTATCATTCATATTCGCCGAAAAGAAACGGTAAGTATTTTGCATACCAATCTCAGCTTTAGCCTGATACATCGCAACATCGGCATTACGCACTAGCGACTCTAGGTTATCTGCATCTGTAGGGTAAATACCGATACCGATACTGACGCCCACATCTAACGCGCGTCCATCAATTAGGAAGGGGTGTCCAATCGACTCAATAATTTTGCTGGTAGCAGCAACAGCATCCTCTTCGTCATAAATGTCGCTCAATATCATGGTAAATTCATCACCACCGATTCTGGCCACACAATCCGTTTCGCGCATACACTCACGCAGGCGCTGTGCGACGCCTTGCAACAACAGATCACCCACATAGTGACCCAAGGTGTCGTTAATTGCCTTAAATCCATTCAAATCCAACAGCAGCAGCGCCAGCTTGGTTTCATGCCGACGAGCTAGTGCGATGGAGTTTTTCAGCGTATCGTAAAAATGTTTGCGGTTGGATAGGCCCGTCAAACTATCATGATGAGCAAGATGATTTAAACGCTCTTCTGTACGTTTACGCTCAATCGCATAACGCAAGGAGCGCGTTAACTGGTGTGCATCCACATAGCCTTTTACCAGAAAGTCCTGAGCGCCTTGCTGTACCGACCTCACTGCCAGACTCTCGTCAGCAGTACTGCTCAGCACAACAATCGGGATGCCTGGCGCGTTTGCATGTATTTTCAGGAGCGTATTCAGGCCACTACCATCTGGCAGCTCTAAATCAAGTAATATCGCAGTAATATCCTGACTATCCAAAATAGCCAACGCAGTTTCTTGCCTGTCTGCTGTGACTAAAACGAACCGTTCGCTTTGGTCCGCGGCCAATAGCTCTCGCACCAGACGAATATCACCTGGATTATCTTCAACCAATAAAATGGTCAGTGACGTGCTATTCATACACCCCCCATAATACAGCTAGTCTCTAACGTCCGATGGCAACTTAACAATGGTCAGCCAGAAACTTTCAATTGCTTGAATCACTTTGATAAACTGATCTAAATCTACCGGTTTGCTCACGTAGCAATTGGCATGCAAATCGTAAGTACGCAGGATATCTTTCTCTGCTTCAGAAGAAGTCACAATCACTACTGGAATACGTTTAAGCGCAGGGTCTGATTTAATTTCAGCGAGTACCTCACGCCCGTCTTTTTTAGGAAGGTTCAGGTCCAGCAACACCACATCAGGGGTGGGCGCATCTGCGTATTGGCCTTCTTTACGCAAGAACGCCAGCGCTTCCACGCCATCTTTAACCACATTCAGGTTGTTACTTATCTTACTTTCACGCAATGCTTCCTGCGTTAATCTAACGTCGCCGGGGTTGTCCTCAGCTAATAAAAACTCAACCTGCCTACTCACTTCACTCTCCATGATGTTTCCTTTCCCCATGATGTATGGGTAAGGTAAAATAAAAAATTGCACCCTTGCCGACTTCGGACTCTATCCAAATCCTACCGCCATGTCGTTCAACGATTTTCTTGCAAACAGAGAGGCCGATACCCGTGCCCGGGTACTCATGCTTACCATGCAAGCGCTGAAAGATAATAAAAATGCGCTCAAAGAAATCTGGGGCGATACCGATGCCGTTATCGCGTACGGAAAATAACCACTCACCCTCTTTTTTCTCTGCGCCTACATGAATAATGGGGGAAGTATCCCCGCGAAACTTGATACCGTTACCTATCAGGTTCTGGAACAACTGCGTAAGCTGTGAAACATCCGCGTCCAGCCTAGGCATAGGGTCACGCGTCACTACCGCGCCAGACTCTTCAATAGCCAGGCGCAAGTTTGACACTGCACGCTCTAATGCAACGGAGGTCTCGCATGTTTCCATTTGCTTACCATGTGTACCAATGCGCGACATGGTAAGTAAATCAATAATAAGTGCCTGCATGCGGGTAGCACCATCTACCGCATAGCCGATAAACTCGTTCGCATCCTGATCCAGCTTATCTTTATAGCGCCTTGCCAATAGCTGCGTATAGCTGGCCACCATACGTAAAGGCTCCTGCAAATCGTGTGAGGCAACGTAGGCAAACTGCTCCAGCTCACGATTAGAGTTGGCTAACTCCTCTGTACGCTGCGCCAGCGCCTCTTGGGTCTGTTTGAATGCGGTAATATCAGAGAACTCAGCAATCACCTGCGTCACTTTGCCGACCGCGTCTTTAACGGCATTCATATTCATCCAGGCCAAATAATCATCACCCTGCTTATTTTTTAACCAAATTTCCCCTTGCCACTGGCCGCCACCTATCACTGTGTTCCAAAGGTCTTGGTATAAGGTCGGCTCCAGCTCTGCCAGCAAGTTTTGCATCGGTGTGCCAATCAGCGCGTCGGAAGCATAGCCCGTAATCTTAGCCACCGATTTATTGACGTGAAGCATACGGCCTTTCACATCAGCAATAATCACGGCCTCTAAATTACTTTCAAACACTTGCGCTAGTAAGCGCAGCATTTCATGGTCAGCATGGAAATAAGCAGAAAGGGAAAGCTCAGAATCAAACATGGCAATTTTAGTAATCGCCTTTGAATATGCGAGAAAACGTTCAGCATCATTGCCCACCAAACGCATTACTTCCGGTAGGACCAAAGATAAATATTTGTTATATGCGCCCAAATACCAGCGTGGTTCCAACCCTATTTGCTGATAGCTAACGCCGACCTGCAAACGGCTTTTGATATAGTCAGGGCCGTAATCTCCGGCAAAAACCTTCTTAAAGTATTCTTGTTGTTTTTGTTTAAGCTGTGACAATTGCTCAGGATTACTGAGGGTCGCAGCCATTTCTGGATGGCTGTCCAGATGTTGGGATAAGCTATCAGCAAAGGCACTCTCAAGTGGCGCTAGCAAAGGCCCCAGCTCCTTAAGCAACAGAGAGTCTTGCTCGCTGAACTCAAGCACATCCTTACGCGACTGAACCTCATCGGCGCTCGGGGTCATGCTGTCGATTAGAGCATCAACGGTAGGCTGGTGCAATAACATATTGTCTCCCACAAAAGTACTAATCTCGTTCCTGAATCCCTAAGGAGAGCTGGAGGTAGCATGGGAGTGATATGTAGAGATACGGGGAATCCGCACATCTGGTACTCCCGCTATCTTAGAACTTACGCCCCTTAGACCGGTGATTTTGCGCCCTCGCTTTTCAGCTGAGTTTGCCTTTTTCAAATGCAATGCCGCATGAGTATCAGTAGATTTATAAAATCAGTCAACCACCCATTCTAGTGAATGGCCTTTATGCTAAGTTTAGCCATGCATCACAACCATCGACTACAAACCCACCAGATTTGATGCTTGCCATCAAGCCTAGTGATATGATGTAACCGTATAAACACTTAAGATGACATAACAAAGATTAGGTGTGACTTTTGCCAAAAAAATGGGCACAGAATGATGTAGCACTCACATCAGCAGACCCAGTCTTAATCCACGCAAAATCACATCCCGTCAGGAAAAATCCATGCTCAGCAAAATAGGCCGCTTTGAATTGCTACGTAAGCTTGATGAAAGCAAGCAAAATACCGTCTATTTAGCCCGCGACTCTCACATGGAGCGTGAGGTCTTGATTAAACTGCTACCCAATGGCGATTGGCCACTTGAGGTTTTGTTACCGCAGGTACGCCTTGTCAGCAAATTACAGCATAAGAATATTGCCACACTACTGGACGCAGGCGAGCATGAGGGCGCACCTTATCTGGTCTACGCATTGGTTAACGGCACCATGCTATCGCAGCAATTAAAATCATCTGAACCATGGGCCGCCACACAAGCTGCTCAAATGATTGCTGACGTACTCAAAGCAGTGAGTTACGCACACGCTCAGGGCTTACTGCCCTTAGATCTGCAGGCAGAGCACATCATGATCGCCGAAGATCAAACGCCCATGCTGATAGGTATCGGCATGGCTGGTTTTGCAACAAAAAACCAGCATACGCATTCCGCAACGCCCTACACCGCACCCGAGCTTATCGCTGGCAACAAGGCTACAGTTGCCGCAGATATATTTTCATTAGGGGTATTGCTGCATGAGCTAGTGACAGGGCTGCCTTTTATTGAAAAAGCAAAAACACCTACGGCTCTAGCCAAGGCTGGCGTCATCCCCCAGCAATCGATGCAGATTCATCTTGATGAAGCCTTAGAGTGCATCACCCTGAAAGCCACGAGCAAAGCGCCGGAGGATAGGTTCGCAAATGCTGAAAGCATGCGCAAGGCTTTGCAAGATTACCTAACGCCAGTACAAGGCGAGCATAAACCCGTAGACGCGCACAGCACGATGGATTTTTTGCTGCGGCGCATGCGTAGCAAAAGTGACTTTCCTGCACTGTCACACACCATTAGCGAAATCAATCGGCTGGCAGATGACGACTCCGCCAGCAACAACGCGCTGGCGCAAAGCATTCTGAATGACTTTGCACTCACTAATAAATTATTAAAACTGGTGAATACCGTTACCTACGGGCAATTTGGCGGTCATATCAACACTATCTCCAAAGCCGTGGTCATCTTGGGCTTTGAAACCATACGCAATGTAGCAATGTCACTGATATTACTGGATTTTCTGCAAAATAAAGCACAGGCATCCCAGTTAAAAGACGACGTACTTTCATCATTCTTTGCCGGCATCGTCGCGGCACAGTTAGCGCCCACTAGCCATGTCAGAAATGCAGAAGAAGCAATTATTTGCTCCATGTTCCGCAATTTAGGCAAACTACTCGCCAGCTTTTACTTTTTTGAAGAAAGCCAGCAAGTTGCACGCCTGATTGACCAAGGGGATAGTGAAGACAAAGCCGCAGTTAAAGTGCTGGGCATGACTTACAACGAGCTGGGTATAGGCGTTGCAAAAAGCTGGAACTTCCCGCCGCGCTTAATCGCCGGCATGCGTAAACTGGATAGCAATAAAATCATCAAACCGAATGGTGAGCTGGAGAGCTTGTCGCTAACGGTTAATCTGGCCAATGAACTATGCACGATTGCCAGCAACGGCAATATCGCCGACAAATCCAAAGCGCTCAAACAACTGACAACCCGCTACGAAAATGCACTTAGCGTATCAGAACAGCAACTGCGTAAATCGATGGAGCAGGCTTTAGATGAGCTTGCCGCGCGCGCCAGAGTAGTGGGCATCAACGTGGCACAAAGCCAGTTAATGACTCGTGTTAACACTTGGATAGGCGCGCGTGCTGAGGCATCGCACAAAGCGACGGAAGAAACCGAGCTCACCGCATTAGGTATCAATCTTGAGGCAGCAGATGAAAAAGGCAGCGAGCCGACGAAGCCTGATTCTGAGTCCATCCTCACTGAAGGTATTCAGGAAGTCACCAACACCCTGATTGAAGACCACCAACTCAATGACATTATGCAGATGGTGCTGGAAACCATGCACCGTGGCATGGGCTTTAACCGCACCATCCTGTTTATTCGAGATGTCAAAAACAATCAAATGGCGGCACGCTTCGGCTTTGGTCAGGACATTGATACGGTACTGAAGAAATTCAGGTTTGGTTTAGACTTCACTCCTGATGTATTTCACCTTGCAACCAGCAAGGGTGCCGACTTGATGCTAGAAGATATTACGGCGGAAAATGTAACCGCTAAGATTCCGCAGTGGTACAGGCAAGCGGTATCGTCACAAAGTTTTTTACTGCTGCCGATTATGGTAAATAACAAAGCACTCGGCATGTTTTACGCAGATATGGAGCATGCCAATAGCATGCAGGTTTCGACCAGACAGCTCTCCCTATTGCGCACACTGCGTAATCAGTCAGTGCTCGCGATCAAGCAAAAAGGCTAGATTCAGGGCTGAAAGCTAGGCGGTAATCTGCAAGAGTTGTTACCAATCAACGGCAGCTTGACCTGAGTCAATGCCAAACGCAGCATTTACCGTCATCATAAGCACCATGTCTAACACCAATAGCGCTTGGTAGCATTATGCTGAACTTTGATATCGTGATTGTCGGGGCCGGCCCGGCTGGACTATGCTTTGCGCAGGCTGTTGCCGGATGCGGCCTACGTATTGCCATACTAGAGCGTCAGCCGGAATCAATGCTGGCAGACCCAGCTTTTGATGGGCGTGAAATCGCCCTCACACATCACTCTGCACATATCATGCAAGCACTGGGGTTGTGGCAACGCATTGATAACAAGGCTATTTCTCTATTGCGCGATGCACAGGTACTTAACGGCCCATCGCTTTATGCCATGCAGATTGAGCACGACGCCAATAAAACCGCGTCCTTAGGCTATTTAGTCGCCAATCACCTGATCCGCAAAGCTGCCTATGAAGCTGTGAAAGCATCGCCGGATATCACTTTACTTACAGCGTCGGACATTACCGCCATCAGCACGGATAATGACGGCGCCTATATCAGCCTTGCCAATGGCACCAAAGTGCAAGCACAGCTATTGGTGGCGGCAGATAGCCGTTTCTCTGAAACCAGACGTGCGATGGGCATCCCTGCCACCATGCATGACTTTGGCAAAACCATGATGGTATGCGTGATGGAGCATAGCACCCCGCATCATCACGTAGCATGGGAGTGGTTTGACTACGGCCAAACCTTGGCGCTTTTACCAATGAACGGCACACAATCCTCTGTGGTCATCACCCTGCCCGCTGCTGACATTCAACGGCTGATGTCGCTGAACGAAGCCGAGTTTAATCAGGAAATTGCGCTGCGCTTTAAGCATAGATTAGGCAGCATGCAACTAGCATCGACCCGCCATGCCTACCCCCTAGTCACCGCCTACGCCAGCCAACTAGTTGCAAAACGCTTTGCTTTGATTGGCGATGCTGCGGTGGGGATGCACCCAGTCACAGCACATGGTTTTAATTTTGGATTATTTGGTATCGATGTGCTTGCCGATGAAATTAAAACGGCTAAATCACGTGGCAGCAATATCGCCGCCAGTGCCCTGCTTGAGCGTTACCAAAGAAAGCATCGCTTCAAAACACGCCCGCTGTTTTTGGCGACCCATGCAATTGCCAAGCTGTATGGGAATGACACGATACCGGCACGCCTGATTAGAGCGGCATCATTGCGCCTAGGTAACCGCATCTCGCCTTTTAAACGTGCCGTGGCGCACATGCTGACAGAAGCTAGTTAATAGGGAAGAAACCTAGCGTCTGGTATCGCTGCAAGACAAGCGTAGGCTTAAACTAGCTTGGTGATATTGCCATGCTGCGCATAATCATGCATTAATGCATCAAACTGCTCAATAGGTAACGGCTTGCTAAATAAATAGCCTTGATACGCCTTACACTCATGCTGCTTCAGGAACGCCAGTTGTGCTTCAGTCTCTACCCCTTCAGCAATCACGTTGAGACTAAAGTTCTGCGCCATATCGATAATCGTTTTGACCATCACTGCATCACTTTTATCGGTGGTGATATCACGTACAAAGCTTTGGTCAATTTTAATCTGATCCAGCGGCAAACGTTTTAAATAAGACAGTGAAGAAAAGCCGGTACCAAAGTCATCCAAAGACAGCGTCACGCCTACCGTTTGCCTTAGCAGGTTCTTTTTGGCGATCACATCAGTAATATCATCCAATGCAACACTTTCCGTCAGTTCTAATTTAAGGCGCGACGGGTCAATCCCATGTTTATGAATCGCCGCAATCACCTGATCTACGAAATGCGTTTGTTTAAACTGCTGTGCACTAATATTTACCGCCAGCACTAAATCACACATTTTCGCATTGTTGCTCCAAAGCGCAATCTGGCGGCAGGCTTCATCCAGCACCCAATCACCAATATTAAGAATCAATGCGCTTTCCTCTGCCACCGGAATAAAATGCGCGGGAGAAATCATGCCGCGTTGCGGGTGCACCCAGCGAATCAAGGCCTCTGCACCGATTGGTTTATTTTCATGATCGACCTGTAGCTGATAATGCAACTCAAATTGATCAGTCTCCAGTGCATTATGTAAATCAGACTCCAAGGTAGCGCGCACCTCCACCAGCTCTTGCATTTGCGGATCAAAAAAGCGCGTGCGGTTACGACCACCATCCTTTGCCTGATACATGGCCATGTCGGCACGCTTAATCAGCTCATCGACATCTTTATCATGGCCACAAAACAGCGAGACACCAATGCTGGATGAGCTGTGAATATGCACATTATTAATTTGGTAGGGCTCGGCCAGCGCCAGACGTATGGTTTCTGCAATCTTAGACGCCGTACGCGAGGCTTCTTCCAAGCTCTCGCCTAAGCGTTCCACCAGCACGACAAACTCATCACCGCCCTGACGCGCCACGGTATCAATCTCACGCACACAAGCGGTAATTCTTTTTGCCACTTCAATTAAGAGCAAATCGCCATCACCATGGCCTTGCGTATCGTTAATGACTTTAAATTTATCTAAATCCAGAAATAGCAAAGCGCCATACTGCATGCTGCGCGCCGAAGTCGCCAAGGCTATACCTAATCTATCCAGCATTAAGCGTCGATTAGATAAACCGGTTAACGGGTCTTTGTACGCTAACTTCTGTACCTCTTCTTCTGCCCGTTTACGGTCGCTAATATCACGGCCTACCGATTGGATCTCTGTGAGCTGACCATGCTCATCAAAAATACCGCGGTTACTAAACTGCATCCAGTGAACGGCTCCTGTTGCCGACAGTACCCGATTTTCTATCATCACCACTGGGTTAGCAAAGGACAACATAGCTAACTCGTCCACCACGCGCTGTAAATCTTCGGCATAGACCACAGGCTTCCATGTGGAGCCTATCATCTCCTGTTCAGTCTTACCAAAGAAGCGACAATAAACATCATTCACAAAAATATAAGTACCGTCTGCACGCAACCTTGAAATCACTTCAGTCTGATCCTGCACCACTGAACGGAAGCGCTCCTCACTCCCTCGCAGTACCGCCTCTGCTTTTTTAATCGTACTAATATCAGTGAGTAGCACAAAAAAACCTTTTACCTCACCATCTCTCACATCTGGGATGTAATTTGTTAAAGAGTGGCGGGAGCAGCTACTGTCTGCATTAGGGATAACTCGCTCAAACGTCTGTGGCTCACCTCTTAATGCGCCTTCAATATGCGGGAGATTGAGGCGGTAAAGTTCATCCCCCAGCAACTCCCAAATATACTTGCCTCTCAGCTGGCTAGCCTCAACACCAAACCACGCTTCATATGCTTTATTGGCAAGGCGGTTTTTGAGTGTGTTATCCCAATAGCCGACCACGGATGGCAAGCAATCGAGTACCTTCTGAATAACAGCGCTGGATGATAATAATGACTCTGCCTCTTGATCAAAAACAGAAGAAAGCGTGGATAAGGCTTCTGCTGGCATCATGTCTTCAGCATCCCCAGCGGGTACACTTGTGGAGCTAGCGGCTGGGGTTGGATTGTGCGGAAGTTTCATAATGGCATAGTGCCATAACTTATTAAAGTTAAAAAGCTATTAGTCATAAACCAACCATTAGTTGACGCAACGCTGCATCATAAAACCGCTTTTGCCAGCTGCGCTAATTAGATAGGCTTCATCAAGATGCCGCAACAAAAAAGGAGCCTAAGCTCCTTTAAAGTTAAATACACGGCACCCGTCTGCCACATGAGCCAAGGTGCACATCCATCTTATCCTACTTTTTGGGCATACTAGGCTTGCTTGGCATGACGGTGGAACCCGGCATCACTACTGCTTTTTTGCTTTGCTTAGGTTTTTTTGCCTCTTTGTTTTTGTGTAGCTGTCCTTTTGCCATGATGTTTCTCCTCAAATGTTTAACATCAAACTGATTGCGCAAACGGGTTTGTCCTAGCAATCACTGGATTGGACTAAGCGCTGCATCAATGGTTTCATTCTGGAATACTGGAGTGATATGCAAACGAAGGATAGGACAGCAGTGTGGGCGCCAAACAGAAGCCACGGTGCGGTTCGCCAATGATGCAAACCTAGAGGTAAAAACTGGGGAATATATGGTCGGCGTGGAGAGATTCGAACTCCCGACATCCTGCTCCCAAAGCAGGCGCGCTACCAGGCTACGCTACACGCCGAAGGCCGGCACTATACTGACAACCAACCAGATAGTCAATATCAGGCTGATTCAATTACCATAATTATTCACACTGGCTGTTCATACCGTCCAACATTTAGTGCTATTATTTTTAGCATTATTTTCATCAAAATAGAGAAGTTTAGCCCCATGTCACATGCGATCAAAGTTCACCAAACAGGCGGCCCCGAGGTGTTGCGCTGGGAGCCAATGACGGTAGGCGCACCGGAGACTGGTCAGGTCAGATTACAGCAAACCGCAGTGGGTCTGAACTTCATTGACGTGTATCATCGTACCGGGCTGTACCCACTGCCGCTGCCGTTCATTCCCGGCATGGAAGCTGCTGGGGTTGTGGAGGCAGTGGGCGCAGGGGTCTCACATTTAAAAGTGGGGGATCGTGTGGCGTATGCCTCAGTGATTGGCGCTTATGCAGAGTCTAGGCTGATTGCAGCTGAGCGCTTGATTAAGCTGCCGGATAGCATTGATGACCTGACTGCCGCCGCCATGATGCTACAAGGCATGACCGCACGCTACCTAATCCGAGATATCTACAAAGTAAGTGCTGGCGATACCATACTGGTGCATGCAGCGGCTGGCGGCGTGGGGCTTATCGTTTGCCAATGGGCAGCGGCGCTGGGCGCAACCGTGATTGGCACCGTCTCTACCGAAGAAAAAGCGGCATTGGCGAAAGCCAATGGCTGCCACCACCCCATTATCTACACCCGCGAAAACTTTGCAGCACGCGTATTGGAGATTACCAACGGCAAAAAACTGCCGGTAATCTACGATTCAGTAGGTAAAGACACCTTTATGCAATCGCTAGACTGCCTGCAACCCAGAGGGCTCATGGTGTTATTCGGCGCCTCGTCTGGCCCGGTGCCACCGCTGGATTTATCCGTGCTGGCACAAAAAGGCTCACTTATGGTGACTAGGCCAGCACTTGCCACCTTTATTGCCAGCCGTTCACAACTTGAGGAAAACGCTTCCGATTTATTTGAAGCAGTCGCGAGCGGCAAGGTAAATATTCAGGTCAACCAGACCTATGCACTCAAAGACGCCAGCACCGCTCACCGCGGCCTTGAGGCCCGTAAAACAACCGGTGCAACGGTGCTGACAATTTAACTTACAACACGGCAATACCGATGCATACTTAGCCTGTGTGTTTTTTGTCTTTAGTGGTGCGCCACTGCGCGTGCAGCAGGCGATCATGGCGCTCATCAGGCAAGCGCCGAATAAACGTGCAGGCTTGGCTGTGGATGGTCACACCGCGGTCGCAGGTCACATAGCCGACAATAGCATCCGGAAAGGCCGGCTTGCAGCACTGTGCCATATAGGTCTGTAGATTGCCGACGCCTTCTACCGTGACCTCAGTTGCCACTGGCTGTGCTGTTGTCTTCCGAGAGACCACCTGATTGATTTTTTCCATCGGTTTCAGGTGTGCGATTTCATGGATAGCACTTGCGATTTGATACTCGCTCACATCACCACGGCCTATCGCGCTTAAAAAGTCTTCCAGCTTATTAAAGTGCAGCTTCTGTGCGATTTTTTCCTGATTAATCGCCCCGGCCCCTGCACGGTGTAGCTCTTTATCTAATTTGGCACGGCCTTGCGTCACGTTTTCTTCTGCGTGCTGATGCCTGAACCAGTGCCGCACCTTGGCGCGCGCACTGGCACTTTTTAAGTAGCCTAAGGTCGGGCTTAACCAGTCTCGGCTGGGCGCACCATGCTTGGTGGTGAGAATTTCAATGCGTTGCGCGTTCTGCAATTTGTAATTGAGCGGCACGATATTGCCGTCCACTTTAGCGCCACGCGTTCTGTGCCCTAAATCCGTATGCAGCGCATAGGCAAAATCAATAGGCGTCGCGTCCTTGGGTAAATCTATCACCCTGCCTTGCGGCGTAAATACATACACGTTCTCCTGAAACAATTCGGTCTTAAATTGCTCCAGTAAGTCACTGCTATCAGTGGCGCCTTCTTTCCATGCCAGAATCTGACGCAACCAGGCGATTTTCTCGTCCAACACAATATCGGACTTACCACCTTCCTTGTAGCGCCAGTGGGCGGCGACGCCCAGCTCAGAGTACTGATGCATTTCAAACGTGCGGATTTGCACCTCTAGCGCCAAACCTTGAGGGCCATTGACTGCGGTGTGCAATGAACGGTAGTTATTACTTTTAGGGCGTGCGATATAGTCATCAAACTCGCCTGGAATCGCCTGCCACAAGGTTTGAACCAAGCTGAGCGCGCTGTAGCAATCTTTTACATCGTCAACCAGAATCCGCACAGCACGCACGTCGAACAACTGCTCAAAATCCAGCTGTTTGCGCCGCATTTTATTGATAATGCTGTAGATGTGTTTAGGCCGGCCTGAAACCTCTGCCCGAATACCAGCCTGCGCTAATTTTTGCTTCAGTATATTCTCAACATCTGCAATGTACTGCTCACGGTCCACACGGCGTGAATCCAGTAACTTGGCGACTTCTTTGTAAAGCTGCGGCTCTAAGTAGCGCAATGAGAGATCTTCCATCTCCCACTTGAGCTGCCAGACCCCAAGACGATTAGCCAGCGGAGAAAAAATACCCTGCACCTCGCGCGCGATCAGTATTTGCTGCTCGCGGCTAGCACCAGCCAAGCTACGCAGTATTTGCGTGCGCTCTGCCAATTTAATCAGCACAACCCGAATATCCTGCACCATCGCCAACAACATCTTGCGCAGGCTCTCAACCTGCTTGCTGTTATCTGCATTTTCCTGCCCTTGCAGATGCAGACGCTCAAGCTCACTGAACTCCTGCACTTGCGCGATACGGAGCAAGCCTTCAACCATGCTTACAATATTGCTGCCGAAGCGCAGCTTGATGGTTTCCTGCCAATTATCGATATGCTTAGGTGCCGCATATAAAATGGTCGCAATAATGGATTCAGCATCCATATTTAGACTGACTAATATCGCGGCAGTGCAGGTTGCATGCCGCAACAGCGGCTCACCAGTCAGCTCGGTCTGCGCATCATAAGCCAAGGTTGCCAACTGGCAAGCCTGACGAATGAGCTCCACGTCTGCTGGCGAATAATGCTTAGCTAACGAAACTATCCATGCTTGCGTATCATTATCGGATAAAGCAGGTATTTGTAATGAGCTGGAACCATGGATCATTATTATTTAATCTTCTATTCTAAAACCAACCTTGATGGTCACTTGAAAATGCGCAACCCCACCATTCACAATATGCCCTCTAGTCTCAACTACTTCAAACCAGTCCATATGCTTAACGGTGAGGGCAGCTTTCGCAATCGCATTACGGATTGCATCATCAGTGCCAACGCTAGAACTGCCTACGAGTTCGATGAGTTTATAAGTATGTGCAGACATAGCATTCTCCTTGACTAAAAATCTTGGAATAATTCCAGATAACTATAATCATCTACCTTTTAGCCATAGATTACCAATTTTTATTTGGTGCCTAAGCTTGAACTTTCAAGCAATTTTTAAACAAATACATCATGTCACCCAATCTGTACCCATCGATGCCAAGCGCTCTATGCAAGGCCGCCTGTGATAAGATTCCACCATCCTTTAATTTGATTATGCATTTGACCTGCCCATGACAAACACACCAACACAACCATCAGCCGAGCTAAAAAGCATTACCGGCCTCAATGACCAAGAATACGAAGCACTGAGTGCAGCCCTTGCTAAAATGCGAGCACCGCAAGTAGAAACGCAAGCGCCTCAGACAAAAATGCTAGCGGCCGTGCGCAATCAATTGCAACAACGCTTAAACAACCCGCAGTTGAGTGAAGCCGAAAGAACCAAACTCACCAATGACATTGCTGATCTTGATCGCAAAATGAATGCGAGTCAGTCATAACACGTTACTCTGCGTGCAAGCCATAATGGAACACAACATGAAAAAACTGCTAATCGCACTCACACTGGCGCTGACCAGCACTAGCACATGGGCGGATTGGACTGAGTTTAGCGGCTCAAGCAACCAAGGTGGCGTCAAGGTTTATTACAATCTGGCTTCGCTGCGCAACCAAGACCATGTGCTAAAAGTTTGGCAAATGCAGGACTACAACGCACCGCAAACCGTGCAAAGTCAAACTTACCTCTCGGTAAAATCTTTGCTTGAGGTTAACTGTAAAACCAAAATGCGCAGGACCATGGCCGCTAGCAACTACAAGCTGAATATGGGGCGTGGCGAAGCTATCCTTAAAACCAGCAGCCCTGCACAGTGGGAATATATTGCCCCGGATATAACGGGCGAAGCCATGCGTAAGTTTTATTGTGGCCGTGAGTAAGCAGGGCTAAACCTAACTTACCATACTGCAACTGCAAGCGTTTAGATAACCAGTATTGAAAACAAGTACTGATAAAAAACAAGGATGGATGCAGCCCGGTAATCGGCTACCTACGTAGCACAACTACCGGGCCTGCAATATTGCGATACCGACGTATTAGAGATCAGTAATTGGCAGCAAGCCTAAGGTTTTAGCTTCATCAAACAAACCTGTCATGGTCCAATTTTGCCTTAAAGCACCCGCACCATAGTTTCTTGAGCCACCCACCGCCTCAGCCAGCAATTGTAAGCGCGCAGTTTCTTCGAGCAGAATAATGGTGTCAGTCAGCGCTCGCACGCCGCCTTTGCCCCATACTGTACCGCCGCCATTGGCTTCAATAATGGCAAAGTTATGCGGGTTTTCATTCACTTTCTCAACAATAAAATCTACTTCTGGCTGGCGTCTATCAATATAAACAGGCAGCTCGCGCACCAGATGGTGGCGATTAAACGCAACATAGTTAATTGGAAAAGTACGGTGCGTTTGTGCCCAAGCAGCCAGATACAGGGTATGTACGTGTGAAATGATATTGACGTCTGGATGCTCTATAAACAGCTTGTTGTAACGTTTGCCACCGCTATGGTTGCCAGCATACACCGTACCATCAAAGCCAATAATAGCCGGTGTGATTTCTGCGCCCCTATTCCACGGACCCGGGTCGTTCACCACCACCAGTTTTTCGTGCCCAGGCACGCGTACCACAAAGCCTACCGTACCATAGGCCGTAGTGGTGTCGGTTTCGCGCAGCACTCTAAAGGCGTGCTCGGCGTCTTGCTTCACACTTTGTGCAAATGCCGTGACATCTGCCGCTAATTCTGTATCGATTTTTCCCATGCTAAAACTCCTTCATTAAAATTAAATAAATTACGCAGCTTTGCTCTGCGTTTGGTAATAGTTATCCAGCCACTGCCGTGCAGCCGCCAATGGCCTGTGGTCTATCCATGCGTCCAGATTAAAATCACGGTCTAACACACCGTGAATTAAGGTGAAGTTCTTTTGGATTTTGAATAAATCCAGCAACTCTTTTGATAGGCTAGGATGTAACGACTGATGAAACCCATCGCGGTAAGCCGTTGCCACCCCGTCGTCGCCGGCACGAGTTTCGCCTTTTAAAATTTGATGCACACCGTTCAGATTAGAAGCTGCCCAATCTGCAGCACGCAGGGTTTGTGCAAGAAAGCGCACTAACAAATCAAAGTGGTTTTCGATAAAATCTTCATGCACAGTAATCGGCCGCGGTGTGCCGTTATTGACGCGGTATTGGCGATCGGTGAACCTGTCAATATCAATACCCACTACGGCGCCGTAGCGTTTGGCGGCATCAACTGCCGACGCGCCTTTGACGTAAACCGCATCGACTTCGCCGCGTGCCAAGTTATCAAGCCCAGCCCACAGCCCACCCAGACCGGCATCTGAATCCTGTCCCGAGCCCACCTCAACAAAGGACACGTCATCCAGCGTTAAGCCTGCATAAGCCAGAACGCCCTTCACTCCTTGCAAGGTCATGCCGCGCGCAATACTGCTGCCGCGCACATGCGACTGTATTTCACGCTCTACATACGCTGGCAACGCAACACGTCGTCCTTTCAGGTCTGCCGGCCGATTGATGTGAGAGTCCGGGCGCACCAAAATCACCTGCCATTCGTCTATCCAGGTTAAGCCGATGACTTTTGTTTTTGCGCCCTGGGCTTTAGCCGCTAAGGCGAGCAAGCTGCCACCTTCCCGAATCAAGCTGTTGATTTCATGGTCGTAATGATGGCGCGCAAGTGCTTGAGGCGCGTCCTGAATCGTTGCGACCGAAATACCGTCTTTTGCAAACTCTTCTTCAAGCCATCCTAATTTATAAGCCAGGCCAGTTGCCGTGGGCACTGGGCAGCGTGTAAACCAGATGTCTTTAAGTTGCGTATTCACTGATAATGGATTGGTCATTTAATTACCCCACGGCGCGCAAAATCGCGGTATCTGTTTTGCCGCGCAATAGCGGCAGCACTTCTTCACCCACGCGATACGCTTCTTCAAGGTGTGGCGTACTGGCTAAAATAAATGCATCTGCACCCAACGCCACCAATTGGTCCAAGCGTTCCGCTACCTGCTCATAGCTACCGACGATGCCGTTAGTTTGACCGCCGCGCAGCAGGCTAAAGCCAGACCAAACATTCGGTTCAATAATCAAATCTTTATAACTATTGATAGTGGTCGGCCGATTGCCACGCTGACGCGCAGCGCCTACAGAATCACTGGCATCCGGGTTCTGAAATTTATCCAAAGCCTCACGACTCAGGCTGTTAAAGCCTTTTTCAATCTCCGCCCAAGCCTCTTCTTCAGTGGGTCTGGCAATGATATCCACACGGATTGCGCATTTAATTTTGCGCCCAAGAATCTGCGTGCGGGCTTTCACACGGTCAAACTTCTCACGCAGTTGATCAAACGGCTCTAGCCACGTTAAATAATAATCAGCATGTTTAGAGGCAGAGGCGAGCGCCGCATCTGAGGAGCCGGAGAAATAAATTTCCGGATATTCTTCCTGCGACAATGGGTGCGCCAAACCAGCATCTTCCACTTGGTAGAATTTGCCATGATATGAAAACGGCCCACCATTCCAGACACCTTTCAATACATCCAGAAACTCTGTGGTTCGCCCATATCGATCATCATGCGAAGCGGAGTCTCCCCACCACAACTGCGCAGGGCCACCGCCACCGGTAATGATGTTGTATAAAGCGCGGCCACCGGTGGCACGTTGCAAGCTTGCGGTCATCCGCGCAGCAACCACTGGGTTGAGAAAGCCGGGCTGAAACGGAATCATGAAACGAAAGGTAGAAGTCTCACGCGCCAGTAACGAAGAGATCACCCATGGCTCATCCGTCATCGGGAACGATGGAATCAAACCGCCCTGAAAACCTGAAATCTCGGCAGCACGCGCAATCTCTGCCACGTAATCGATATAGCCCTGCCCTGTACCGCCTACACTACCTGGCTTGGCTTTAGTGTCATCGCCAGGAAACCAGTCACCGCGATGCGGAGTGCGATTACGGTGTGAGCTTGGTTCGCCATGGGTCGGAATCCGCCAGAAAACATCAATAGTCATACAATATTCCTTAAATTTAGTTAGGCAGCACGACGTTGGTCGTGCTTGATTTGGGCGCGTACCGCAGGTAAAACGTGTTCACCTAGGCGATAGGCCTCTTCAAAGTGCGGGACAGATGACAGCAGGAAGCTGCTGACTCCGGCAGCGGCATAAGCCACAAGCGCTTCTGTCACTTGCTCGTAGCTACCGACCAGCGTGGCATTGGCTGCTGTGGTATCAGTTGATAGGCCAGCCCATAAATTGCCGTTAATGACAGGCTGATGATTGCCCTGCTCCGACTGCTGCCAATAGCGGCGTGCATCAAAAGTCGCTTCATCCTCAGTTTCGCGGCTGACGATATCAATACGCAACGCAAATGCAGGCTCACGTCCATAAGGCTTGGCAAGTGCACGCAGCTCTTGGATTTGCTGTTGAATACTCTCAACCGTGTCTGCATCAAAAATGTGAAAGTCCGCAACCTTAGCGGATAGCGCTAAGGCTTCTTGACTCTTACCGGAAAGGTAAATAGGCGGCACTTTCTGGTTAGATAACGCTCCCTGAAACCCGCCATTGAGCACCTCGAAATACTTGCCTTTAAAGCTATATGGAGACTGGGTGAGCACACCGCGTGCCACGGTAACAAACTCTTCAATGCGCGGATTAATTTCACTATCTGTCACAAAATCGCCCAAGGCACGTCTATGCTTATCATCACCGCCAGCACTAATTTGCCAGGCAAAACGCCCATCGGTAAAGCGCTGGTAGCTCACTGTATTTTTTGCCGCGTACACCGATGAACCACGTGAGGCATCAAACTCGGTGACTAGCTTTAAATGGCGGCTGCCGCGTGCCACATAGCCGGCAATAATCCATGGTTCATCGCCATTGATATCTTCCGGAATACGGATGCCGTCGAAGCCGGCAAGATCTGCCGCACGTGCAACCTGATGCAGGTAATCAAAATAGTTGAAGCTCAAACCACGCGGGTCGGTCACACCATCCGAGTAGGGATGGCCTGATGAGGCACGTTCTGCACGGCGCTCTTTTCTACTATTGCCGTAACGTCCATCACCACTGGTTGGCAATTGCCACAAGAACTCTGTAGTCATACATTCCTCCTAAAATTAAACTGGATTAACTAGCTACATTGATATGTCTGTAGCACTATCTCTTTTAATTTGCAGGATGCATGCCAATATCCGGCACCAATGAAAATAAACGCAACCAATTGATTTGTATTGTTTTTTAACAAAACAACAGCTCACTGTTATTTTGCAAAATAAATAGTTGCTGCAAAATCAACAAGGCGATAAACAGCGCTGTTGATTTTGCAAACCATTCACCCCTTATGCAGCCAGCTTTTTAAAGTTGCTGCTGATAAACGCACGAAAGCCTGGGCATACTGCCAACCAGATAGGAATCCACAGTAAAAATATATCCTGCAGCACAAAGCCTTTGCTTAAAAAGCCACCCAGAGTGGCGCCCACAAAGCTACCAGCCATGCCAACCATCGTAAACAAGCCGGAAACGTGACCCATATTCTTACCAGAATGTGCCAAGCGTGAAATATTGACGAGATGATTAAACGCCTGACCTATCGCCTGTAATACAGCACCTACCAAAAGCCCGACCACGCCACTACTTAAGCCCAAAAACGCTAAGCCTATAATCAGGCTGGCATGGCTCAAGTTATAAGTGAGATTTTCACCTAACTTTGCCACCACATGCCCCAGCAACAGCAGCACTGCAACAAAAGCGGCGCCCTCTACCACCATGAGGGTGATTCCCTGCTGTGCAGTCCAGTGGAATTGACGCACTGCAATCACGATAATAAAAGTGCCGAAGAAGCCACGCACCATGCCGCCTAAGCCATCATAGATACATACCTGACGCACCATCGGGTCAGTAAGGTATTGCAGCATTTCCTTCACCCCGCCACGTACACTTTTGGCACGATCAGCCGCACGTGTGCGCGATAAAATGGTGAAGCCATAAAACGACATCACGGCAAACAATAGGCTGGTAATCCAGTAGCTACCCTGTATCCCTAAATGGCTGGACACCAGGTTGCCAAGTAATGGCCCGACCAAACCTATGCCCAGCATCAAGGTGCCTCGATACCAGCCGCCACGGCTAGTGCCAACCTCAGGCAGACGTTCCAGCCATGAGGTATTCATGGCTACCACGCGAAACGGAATACAAATGCCGGCAATAAACAAAAAGATGGCGGCCAGATACCAAGAAGTTGAGTAGCCAATCAACGGATATAAGGTCATGGCGCCCAAACTAGAAATTGCATATACCCAGCGTGCACTGAAGCGGCTGATAAAGATACCGGCCGGCAACGACATCAGCATCATGGATAAACTTTCCGCACCGATTAACAAGCCTATCTGCCAAGACTCGGCATTCAGGTGCAGCGCTAACAACGTGACTAAAATCTTATTCATACCAATGGTGATGCCACTCATCAGCGCCAGGCCAACAAATGAATAAGTGAAATGATGGGTGGCTAATAAGGGACGTTGCGTATTTAACGTATTGGATTGGCTCATATTGATGCACTCTCAGGATAGAAATGAATAACAGAACTGTTTGCGCCAGCATCGGGCGCAATGATGCGATAGGTGTGGTGCTGATAAAAATAACGCCAGACTACCTAATGGGAATCTGGCGCTTTTTACATCAACGCTTGCGTGGATAATTACCAGCGCGTGGTGACTGAGACGCCAACTGTTCTTGGCGCTGCCCAATAAATGCTATCGCCATTAACGCCCTGAGCGGCGTTAAACGCTGGCAATGAATGGTTTTTGTACTCTTTATCAAATAAATTATTCACGTAGCCAGTAAATAAATATTTGTCATTGTGCGTAGCGAATGAAATCCGCGCATTTGCCAAGGTATAAGCCTCTTGATTCAAATGCCCACGCGCTTCAGACTGAGGATCAATAAAGTAATACTGTTTAGCTTGGTAACGTGCATCTGCACCGATAATCACCTTACCGTAGCGCACCGGGATACGATAATCAGCAGCAAGCTGTGCCGTTACATGCGGCGAACGCACTAATGACCTACCGCTCAAATCTGCCCCGCCGTTTACCACCTGCAGGCTGTCATAATCTGCGTCTAACAAACCTAGGCTGGCATTCACGTGCAAGTTCTCTAGTGGCAATGCTTCCACCTCAAACTCAGCACCATTTACCGTGGCTTTTTTAGCATTCTGCAAATAAGAAACGGTGGTATTGGCATTGGCATTAAAGCCAACCACGTTCACCTGCACGTCTTTATAGTTGTAATGGAACAAGCTGGTATTAAAGTTTAAGCGCCCATCCAACCACTCTGACTTATAGCCAACCTCATAAGCATCTAACTGCTCAGGTTTTACCGTATTTACCGCAGCCAGGCTAGTCGCGGCAGTGTTAAAGCCGCCAGATTTCTCGCCATGCGAATATTTGGCATATACGCGGTCATGCGGGGTGATTTTATACTCAGGCGTAATGTCGTAAGTTAAAGCATTCCAGGTTTTAGAGTCTTTAGCGCTAAACGTGCCCGAGCCAGATGGCCCTGCTGCGGCATAGGCTCCGGTATATGTGCTCCACCACTGTGCCAGGTTGCTCCAGCTACCAGTTCCGGTTGAGCCTTTTCTGTTCAGGTCATATTCTTTAGTCTCGCGCGTCCATCTCACGCCCAAAGTCGCATTGAACTGATCGGTAAAGTTATAGGTGTTGCTGCCAAACAATGCAAAACTCTCCGCATTATGCGTTAAGTCTGATTTGTTATAAGTTGCCCCCGGTGGCGCGCCAGCCAAACCAGGCACTGAAGCAGACGGCAACTTAGCTCCCTGCGTACTAAAGTTAACATTCTCATTAAAATAGTGAGCACCCGCTAACCAGTTCCAGCGATCCTCTTTAGGCGATGCCAACCTAAACTCTTGCGTAAACTGCCGGCTTTTGCCATCGGTGTGCGATCTGGAAATCTCTAGCGGCGTGTAGTCGTTATCTGTCACAATTTCAGACTGAAAATCTTCATAGCCCGTAATAGAGGTCAACGCTAAGCGGCCAAGCTGCCATTTCAAATTCAAGCTCACGCCGTTTTGCGTGTTGTCGCTAGAGTCAGGCGCATTGGTGCTCACATGCTTAATATCTTTACTTGGCTTGTAGCCGTTACGGAACACGCCATTCGCCGCATAACTTCTGGTGGTGGTAATGGCACCATCGGTTTCATATTTTCGGTAATGCACATTTAACAATGCTTCTAAATCCGGCGTTAAGACAGCCAACAACTGCCCGCGAATCGCGCCTTCAGATAACCCACTATCATTGCTGCCGGTATATTGGTTCTTTAAACGGCCATCCTGGTCTTCTTGTAAAAATGAAACACGGCCTGCCAGGCGCTCATCAATAATCACACCACCCACGCCGCCTTGGACGATTCTGTCGTTGTAACTACCGTAATCTACTTTCACGTAATTATCCTTGGCATCGGTATTAAATGATGGTTTTTTTGAAACCACGCTCACCGCACCGCCTGTCGTATTTTTACCCCACAACGTGCCCTGCGGGCCGCGCAGTACTTCCACACGCTCGATATCAAATAAAGGGAAGCCGGTAGCACTGGCATTGCTGATATAGACTTCATCTAAATAAAACCCAACCGGATTGGATAAGTCATATTGCTGCTGACCGGCACCTACACCACGAATCCACCAGCGTGGGCGTCCATGCTGCTGCGTTCCAGCTGAGGCATTAGGTACATAATTCAATACTTCACTGGCTGAGCGACCTACACCTTGGTCTAGCAAATCTTTACCACCTAGGGCCGTAATCGCGGTTTTCACTTCCTGCACACTCTCTTCGCGCTTCTGTGAAGTCACCGTCACTGAAGGTAGTGCCACGCCTTCTACTTTGGCTTTATCTTCAGCCTGGGCTGGGGCGCCCTCCTCAGCGTAAGCCAGATTGGCATTAAGTACCGTAGCCGCGCTAATTGCCAATGCTATCGATACATTCTTGACCAGCGGCTTTAACTGGAAGGTAGCTTGGCGCGGATGCGCGCCTTTAATTTCTTTACTTCTCATTGAATACTCTCTTTAACTGTGATTAAAATTTGCATGGCACAAATGCCTTAACAGTTATAGAGATTGCAGAATATGTGCCAAGTATCAAATACCGCACAACACATTGATTTTATTGAACATAAACAACAACACACCAATCAATGCATGATTACGTTTGCTGTATAAGCAGCAACAATCTGAACAGTTGCTTGTTAATAAACAGCCCTTAGTGACGGTTGCTGGCTAAGCGTGATGTAGAAAAAACAGGGTAAGAATCTCTATACAAAAAAATGCGGTGCATCCGTAGACACACCGCACACAACACCACGAGAATCACTTGCTTAAGACAGCATCAGCGTACGCTACGCCAACGCAGCAGATATTGGCGTAGATGAGACAAACTAGCGTTCATCAGTAAACCGGTCAAACCGATACTTACCACAGCCACAATCACAATATCCATTCTTGATGATTCCTGCGCCATCAGCATCAGTCCGCCCACACCGGGGCCGGTTGAGAACAGTAGCTCAGAGCCTACGGTAGATACCCAGGCAAAGGCCAATGCGTGCATAAAACCGGTCATGATTGATGGCGTGGCTGCTGGCAATAAAACATGTATTAACAACTGCAAGCGGTTAAATTTAAGCACCGATGCTACTTCTACATACTTATGCTCGATGCCGCGCATGCCCTCAAAGGTATTCAGCACTACCGGATAAAATGCGGCAAGGCTGACAATCAGTATTTTAGAAAACAGATCATTGCCAAACCATAAGGCAATTAAGGGGATTAGCCCTAACAACGGTACCTGCCGCATAGTGTGGTATAGCGGCCCGATCAGTTTATTAGCAAGTGGTGATACCGCCATTAAGCCACCCACAAACAGACCGGCAAAGCCGCCTATCAACAACCCGATCACGGTGGTCTGTAAAGTTGCCACGAGGTTGATTAGCAATTCCCCGCTTTGAATCAGCTCCACAAAACCACTGCCAATTTGGCTTAAAGGCACAAAAATATAGGTATAAGCATCCCCCTGCCGTGACATAAATTCCCACACCACGGCTACCGTAACAGGCAGTAACAGCCCACTAAAATGCTTCACATTCAATAAAAACTGATTAATTATATTCATCATTACCTCTGCTAATTAGCTTTGTTGCCAGCGACCAAGATGCGTTTCTACAGCGCGCAAACTACGGTCTAGCAAGAAACCGATCAGCCCAGTGACCAGCACGCCTACCAACACAATATCGATTCTGAACATCTGCCGACCCATTTCCATCATCTGCCCGATGCCGCTGTCTGCCGCGATTAGCTCGGCCGCCACCAGCACCATCCAGGAGCGACCCAGCGCCAGACGCAGACCTGTCAGTATCGGCGGTACCGTCGCCGGCAGGATGACATGCCTGACTAAGCTTATGTGGGACAGTTGATACACTTTAGAAACCTCAAAATAACTGCGTGGTATGCCTTTAACCGCATCATAGGTGGCCATAGTGATTGGGAAAAAAGCCGCTTTAGCCACCACCACAATCTTGAATGTTTCTTCCACCCCAAAAATCATCACCAGCATGGGGATAAAAGCGATAGTCGGCACCTGACGTAAAGCGTTAAATGTAGGTGCAAAAAAAGCATCGATAGGCTTAAACAGCCCCATCAATACACCAAACACCAAGCCTAGCAGTGAGCCGATAGCAAAGCCCAGCACTAGACGATACAAGCTGTCATGCAGGTGCGATTGCAGCTCGCCACTGCCCCAAAGCTCGTGCGCGGTTTGATACACGCCAGCGGGTGAAACTAAAATCTGCTCAGGAAATATGCCAGCGCTGCATACCCACGCCCATGCAAGCAACAGCAGTATCGGCGACACAAAGAACAATACATTGGCATGCAGGCTATTAGCTAAATCCCGTATTTTTGTCATGACTAAGCCCCTTTAAGCGCAACTTTTCTCGGCTGCCAGTAGCCTTCAAGTTTGAGCTCCTTGATGGCGGCATTTAAAAAACGTGCATCAAATAACTGCTTGGTATTAATATCCTTGCGAATCAGGTTGGCCTGGCGGCTGTATTGGGCAACATTGGCATAGTGATCTAGCACCAAGTCATCAAACAGCGGGCTCCAGCGTAGCTTCCATGATACTGAGTCATCAGAATACTCACGTCTGAATACGTTTTCAGGCTGGCCATTTTGATTGGCAATCTTCAAATACTCATCCAGATGTGCCTCTTGTGAGGTCCAGTACACCGCTCTCACGTAAGCAGTAGCAATAATCTGTGTGATGGCAGGGTTTTGCGCAATAAAGTCTTTGGCACCCCACAGCTCAGCGCGCATTTTCCAATCTTGGGCAGCGCTCTTAGTAGACCAAATGATCTTGCCTACTTTTTTATCTTCCAACTGGTAAGCATCGCTCAAGGTGACAAACGCATCCACATTGCCCGCCGCTAAAGCAGCAGCACCCGCACCCGGGTTTAGGTTTGAAATCTTGAAATCAGAGAACTTAAATCCACTTGCGGCCACATAGCGCGCAAATGCGATTTCCCAAGGGCGACCACGATGCAACGCAATACGCTTACCTTTCAGGTCAGCCAACGACTTTGCGCTGGAGTTAGGCGGCACCACCAGATACACGTTGTTGCCGCGCCCGCCTGGCACCACAATGCGTGTTTCTACGCCGCCAGAGTTAAGGATAATCGATGGCAAATCGCCATAGCCAGCAAAGTCTATGCTTTTATTGGCAAAACCCTCGTTAATGGTCACTCCCACAGATTGTGCAGTAACCGGTACCCAAGTCAGGGTGACGCCTTGCTTTTTAAGCTCCTCTTTTAGCCAACCCTGCTCCTCAACGATAGCCGCTGTACCGTTAAAGCCTATCTTGCCGTTCACGTTATAGGCTACGGTGGCTATCCTGACTTCTTTGGCCGGGTCTGCATTGGCATCGGTGAACAGGCCAAACATAAAGGCCAAGCCCACCAATAGCCACGCAATCACAGGTGTTTCACTTTTAATACTGAAATTCATTTTGTTCTCACATTCAAATACAAGAATTAGCCAGGCACTTACATGCCTAGCCTATCAGGCGGTAATCGCCTGGCGTTTGCTGATCACGGCATCGTAAGGTCTGGTATCAATCCAATCATTCACATTGAATGGCTGAGGGATAAACTCCCAGCGATGCAGAAAATTCACAAAGTCCTGCAAACCATCGATAGACGTCTGTGCAAAATCGGTTTGCAGGCGCAGATGTGCGTCAGTGCCATACGCCACGCTTACCCAATACTCACTACTATTAGTTTCTTTAGCCAGAAAGCGGCGGGTTTCATCCGGGTGCGCATGGGCCCAATCTTCGGCACGCAGCACCTGCTCCACGATGCGTTCAGCAGCATCAAAATGATTTTCAATTAAATGCGTATCTACACTCAAAGTACGTGGCGTACCATTGTTGGCACGTATCAGTGGCTCTGGATGTGCGCCGGTATCAATCACCGTCACCAGATTAAGCTGGCTAGCTAGCGCTACTGCACTTGCCCCTTTAAGGAAAATGGCATCCACCTCGCCACGCAGTAAGCCAATTAACTCGTCGTTACGGCTACCGGACTGGCTGCCAAAGATATAGCTACCATCTGCACTTTTTTTGGCTGGCGTATCGCTATAGCCTATGCCAATCTCGTAATCCACAATCTCAACATCGCTTACCGCCAACCCGTCTAAGCTAAGTGCGTTTTCCAAGCCGCGTAGCGCCTGTGCACGTACAAAATCAATCTGTACATTGACCCACTCAGGTAAACCAAATTTCCTGCCTTTTAAATCCTTCACATTACGTATGCCAGAATTCGGCGTCGTTAAAATCAACTGCGCCTCATCTGCCCATGACAGACCAATTACTTTGGTTTCGCGACCAATGGCACGTGCCCATATCGCTGGGATATTACCGCCATGTCGTACTGAGTTAGCCAAAGTATGGTCAAAGTGTGATTCACGTACCGATTGATTATTTGACTCACGTAATGATTCAATCTTGGTAGATTTCGCGCGAAAGCTCTCTTCTAGCCAGCCTTTTTGCACGGCGATGCCTAAGCCTGTCGGCACTGGGCAACGTGTATACCAAAGTGTATCTAATGCTGTACTCATGATTTCTCCTTAAATATTTAATGCGTGGATGCACGCAAGCTTGATAAGGATTGAGCACGCTTCATGCCAACAAATAAAACATATACAAATCAATACGATACATAACATAAACTGAATTATTAATCCAATCTGCTGATTACGCCGCAGGCTACATGTGGCAACAGCAACAGCACTGTTGCCTAAGCAGCAGCCGCGGCATGCGCTCGGATGCAAATGCATATGCTGCTAATTCAACAGTAATCAGTTAGTGACTGTTGTTTAAGCAACAAACATCAGTCTTAAAAATATACAAAATTGGTTAACACTCTGTTTATAAACATATATTTATTATGGCATGGCATTTGCAATATAGATTCAGAGCCACTCGTGGCAATTGTTTATCGGTATGGAGAATTTAAGGCATGACAACATATAACGTGGCTATAGACTTTAGCAAAAGCGCAGCACCTTTTAACAAGGTGAATATAGCAACAGATTCCCCTGCTGCGCACCATCCTCATAAAGATCTGATCACCACTGACAGTAATAAGACGACGACTGAAGAATCTTTACTGATTCAGGACGTAGTTAAAAGTTATCAACTGCAAAACACGACGCTAAAAGTGCTTGATGGCATTAACCTTGAGATTATCCCGGGTGAGTTTCTATCTATTGTCGGCACCAGTGGTTGCGGCAAATCCACCTTGCTTAGGTTAATCGCTGGTCTGGATAGCCACTACGAAGGTTCTATTATCTATCAGGGCCAGCTGGTGACTGGTACCGACCTCAGCCGCGGTATTGTGTTTCAGGAGCATCGTTTGTTCCCGTGGATGACTGTGGAAGAAAATATAGACCTAGCTTTCTCCGCCACGGATGTGCCTAGTCACGAGCGTAAGCTGCGTGTGCAGCAGCAGATTAATGTGGTGGGCTTAACTGGCTTTGAAAAAGCCTACCCTCACCAGATTTCCGGTGGCATGTCGCAACGTGTGGCTATTGCCAGAGCCTTGGTATTAAAGCCAAAACTACTGCTGCTGGATGAGCCCTTTGGCGCGCTGGATGCGCTAACTAGGCTAAAGCTGCAACAAGAGCTGCAACGCCTGTGGGAGCAAGAAGGCCTCACCACCATCTTGGTCACGCATGACGTAGAAGAAGCAGTGTTTTTGGGCGACCGGATTGTGGTCATGGAGTCCCACCCCGGTCGCATCAAGCGCATCGTCCCAGTACCGCTGCCTCGCCCGCGTGACCGCTCTTCGTATTTATTCCAAAGTATCAAGACTGATGTCATGTCTGATTTCTCAATGGCAGGGGTTGAGTAATGCTGGCTGCAAATCATCACCCCTGGCAGAAGGATTAATATGTCTACATTAACCAGATCTTCAGTCGCATTTGCCAGTGTTGGCATAGAGGCGCCAACCGCCTATGACACTGAAACGGTAACGTATCCGTACCGCACTGCATACGACTTTAAACCAGACACGGCGATTGAGCATACGGCCATTAATAAGCGCCACCTATTGGCATTAGGTGCATTGGCGGCGCTCTTGCATGGCGCGGCTGTGATTGTCTATCTGAACTACCCGGCAACACCGGCAGTGCAGCAAACTAAGGTGAATAAGGTGGAAATTGAGTTTATCAAAGCAAAACCGCCTGAAGTGATAGAGCCACCTAAACCACCACCTCCGCCGCCACCAAAAGTGGTGAAACCGGTAACGCCACAATCTGCCAAACCAGCGCCGGCGCTACGCACTGCAGTCGCTCAGGACAACGTACCGGCCGAGGCTATCACTATTCCAGAGAACCGTCAGGCACCGGTCACTGCGGCACCAGTAGTGGCTGCCCCGCCTGCACCAGAAGTCCCAGCGATAAAAGCAGAAGAGCCAATCACCGAGGCCACGGGTAACGCGGCTTATTTAAATAACCCACCGCCAGATTACCCAGCGTTTGCACAGCGCCAGGGCTGGGAAGGCAAAGTGCTACTGCGCGTGCATGTACTGGCAAACGGCAAGCCGGACAAGGTGGAAATAAAACAATCCAGCGGTCGTAAGACCTTGGATGAATCGGCAACCAATGCCGTAAGAAACTGGACCTTCATTCCATCCAAACGTGGCACCACCGCCATTGATGGCTGGGCGACTGTCCCTATTGAATTCAAACTAGCTAAATAAAGGTAATATTACTATGTATAATTTTTCTGACACCTCTACCTCCATTGTTGTACAAGCCGTGCTATTAACGCTGATTGCCGGGTCTTTTGTCACTTGGACTTTAATCTTGGCCAAATCTTTACAGGTATGGTTAATCCGTAAACAAAATGTTAAGTACAGAGCGGCATTCTGGAGCGCACGTAATTTTCAATCAGCCGCAGATCTGAAAGACCACAACGGCCCTGCCTATCGGGTGGCAACAGTAGGATTTAATGTATTAAAAGACATTGACTCCAACACTGCCAATGATTTACAGCACTTTGGCGATAGACAAGATGTATTGGAGCGCGCATTACGCCAGCAAATCCAGAAAGAACGCGTCACCAGAGAGAGCGGCCTAGTGGTACTGGCCAGCATAGGTAGCACAGCACCGTTCGTTGGCCTGTTCGGCACGGTGTGGGGCATCATGCACGCACTCTCTGCCATCGGTAAAACCGGCTCTGCCAGCTTAGATGTAGTAGCTGGCCCCATTGGCGAGGCGTTAATTGCAACGGCAGTGGGTATTGCCGTCGCCGTACCAGCAGTATTGGCTTATAACTTCTTCTTACGCAGATTAAAAACCAGCAGTAATAATCTGGATGACTTTGCTGAAGACTTAATTACCCTGTCACGCAAAGCAACGTTCAGAAAAAATACTGATACAACCGCTAACCAAGGCGAAAAAGCCGTGGTGCATAACCTGAAAGGAGCGGTAGCATAATGGCTTTTTCCTCTCAAAGCGATGGGGATGACGTACTAAGCGAGATCAACGTCACTCCTCTAGTGGATGTAATGTTGGTGCTGCTGGTGGTGTTTATTGTGACTGCCCCGCTGCTCAATAACGCAATTACCGTTAACTTACCTAAAGCGAGTGCATCCAAACTAGCGGACTCCAGCACACCGGTCACCATTAGTGTGAATGCAGAAGGTAACGTTTACCTTGATAAACAGGCTGTGACACTGGCAGCACTGGAGCCTGAGTTAAAATCAAGGTACAACAGCAACCCTGACCAAACCTATCATTTAAATTCAGATGAGTCTGTTAAATATGGTTCAGTAGCCAAAGTCATGGCTGCAATTGAGCGCTCTGGCATCACTAAGCTTGCGGTAATTACTCAAGCAAATTAGAGCAATTAATAATCACCATTCCTCTAAAAAACTAAAGTTAAAACCAAAATAAAAAGCCCATGCATTTCTGCATGGGCTTTTTAATGTTCACTATGTTTAAAATCTAAGCAGCAAGTGCCTGTGCTGCTTTGTTCTCTAATAAATTAAGCGCTTGATTAACTGCTGTGTTAACACGCGCTTCAATCGCCTCGCTATGTAAACGGTAATCGATAAACTCATTATCGCGTGCATAAATGGCGGTAGGCGCTGTGGTGACACCAAAAAAGCTAACCAATGGTCTTAACTGATACTCCAGCACTAGTGCATGCTGGTCGGTGCCGCCAGTGGCAGCCAACACGGCAACTTTACCAACTAATAATTTTGGATCCAGCAAATCAAAAAAGTGTTTCAATAAACCGGTATAGGATGCTTTGTACACAGGGGTGCCAATAATAATTAAATCAGCCTCGGCAATCGCCGCATAAGCATCAAACAGCACTTTAGGGAAATCATTATAAGTCACGGTACTGCCTAACTCGGGAGCAAACTGTGCAATATCAATCAGGGTATGTTTGGCATGTACCTTCTGCGTTACGTTGTTAAGAATATTTTCTACCAATGCCTTGGTACGGGATGGCGCGCTGAGGCTGCCTGAGATAGCAACAACTTTCATTTTTTAATCCTTTGCGAATAATGCGTCAATTAAGTAAAACGTACCCATTAACATCAGCACGATTCATGCCTGCATTTAATGGCTAAAAATGGTGTTTTTGCTCGGTTTTCTGGTTAAAAAAAAACACCCCTGCTTGTTATGAAGCAGGGGTGTTGCAAAGTAAACAACATGCAGCTAACTATTGAATCACGCCAAACTGTTTCAGCAGGGTACGTAATATGTTTCTACTAATGCCTAGCACCCGTGCGGTTTGCACCTGATTTTGGCGGCAATATGCATAAGCAGACAACACTAACTTGCGATTCACCGTTTCATATAATTGCTCAGGTTCGGATTGAATAATTTCGTTAAGCGCTTTATCCAAGGTGCACGCTTCATTGCTTGCATAATGCAAAGCATTGTCCGCAGCTGCGCCTGACGATGAACCCGCTGCCAACTGTATCGCTGGCAAATTTAAATCGCGCGGACGCAGCTCATTACCATCACTCACCAATAACGCACGATGAATAACATTCTCAAGCTCACGAATATTGCCCGGCCACGGGTAGTCATGCAGCAGCTTAATGGTTTCGGGCGCCAATATTGGCTGTTTTGTATGCAGGCGATTTTTGTAGATGGACAGAAAATGCTCGGCCAACGGCAAAATATCACCAACTCTATTACGCAAAGGTGCAATCTGAATCGGCACCACGTTAATCCTATAGTACAAATCCTCCCTAAAACGGCCAGCTTTTACTGCATCTTCCAAATTAACATTGGTTGCTGCCACTAAACGCACGTCAATAGGCGTGGCCTTTCTGGAGCCGACACGCACAATCTCACGCTGCTGAATAACGCGTAATAGTTTAACTTGTGTAGATAACGGCAGATCGCCAATCTCATCCAAAAACAAGGTGCCGCCATTAGCACTTTCAAACCATCCTTGCTTGCTGGATACGGCGCCGGTAAACGAGCCTTTCTCATGCCCAAACAGCTCACTCTCTACCAAAGACTCAGAAAATGCACCGCAATTAATCGCGGCAAATGGGCCATGTTTACGCGGGCTTAATGCGTGCAAGTGGCGCGCCACTAACTCTTTACCTGTGCCGGTCTCGCCCATAATAAAAGCGGTAACATCACTAGGGGCAACCCGTTCAATCAATGACAGCAACTTGCATGACTCTGGGTCTTCAAACACCAGCGCACTTGCCCTAATTGAAAGGCTAACCTGATTGAGATTTTTAAAGGTGATGACGGGTGGGCCGCTTCTTGCCTTATATTCAGCCTCACCATACTCGTTAAATTCTATATGCCCCATAAAGTACCCCTAATGCAATTCAGGCTGGATAATATAACGGCATATATATAACTTTTAATATTTAAAACTTATATATTAAAAACTAACAATTATAACGAACTGCTAATCTGTTGACCCAAGCCACGCTCAGGCAATCTTGTCCTGCTGCTTATCCGTACTAATTTTTTATCGTAAGCAAGCGCATGGTCACTGTAGCGAATGAAGCAATAAAAAACTCAAATCTGTGCTTTAACTACAAATAATGTATTGTACACAATTTAATTGTGAAGTATTATATATCCATGACGAATATTACAGCACCCGATAAAAATCTTTCAGCAACCAAAGTGTCGAATGTCGACTTGCAACTTTGCTTTGCGCTCTACTCAGCCTCATTGAGCATGACCAAGACATACAAACCTTTGCTCTCAAAGCTAAAGCTGACCTATCCACAATATTTAGTGTTATTAGTGTTATGGGAAAAAGATGGCATGACCGTCAATAGTATCAGCGAACGATTATTTTCAGACTCTGGCACGTTAACACCCTTGCTTAAGCGTTTAGAGAAACTAGGCATGATTCAACGCCAGCGTGCGCGCGAAGATGAGCGGAAAGTCATTATCACGCTCACAGAAGCAGGAAGGCTACTGCAAACAGAGTCGACTAATGTGCATAGTCAAATTGCGTGTAGTACTGGCTGCACAATCACCGAACTACAAGCGTTAAATAATCAGCTTATTATGCTGAGAACCAATTTGATTAAGAATTTAAATACTGTTTAACTGAACTACCTTTATTTAACGCGCCCATCACTTTTTATACTTAGGACAACATGATGAAAACAAAGAATAGCTTGATTAAAAGTTTTGCCCTCACCGCCCTAGTTTTAAGCATTTCTAACGCTTATGCCGAGAACGCATCTATCGCAGAAGGCGATAAGCCAGTCGTTGAACAAATTGTGAATACACTCACCAAGTTATCCGGTGGTCCACACAAGGGCTACCGCGCCAACCACGCCAAGGGCATTGTGGTGCAGGGTGAATTTATACCAGCAAAAACTGCGGCCAGCCTCAGCAGTGCCGCGCACTTGCAAGCAAAAGCCAGCGCTGTCACCGTGCGCTTTTCAGATGCTACCGGCCTGCCAACAATTCCGGATGCCGATGGCAACTCATTTCCTAAAGGCATCGCCATCCGCTTTCAGCTCCCAGACGCAACTTATACAGATATTGTGAGTATTTCTACCAATGGATTTCCAGCAGCGACACCTGAAGACTTTTTAGGCCTGCTCAATGCAATTGCTGCGAGTGGTCCAAACGCTGCCAAACCAACGCCAATTGAACAATTTTTAGGTTCACACCCTGCCGCACTCAGCTTTGTGCAAATGCCTAAACCCGCGCCTGTAAGCTTTGCAACCGAAGCTTTTTACGGTGTAAACGCGTTTAAATTCACTAACGCACAAGGGGCAACCCAGTATGGCCGTTACCGCATCACCCCAATCAACGGCACAGAGATCTTAACCAAAGAACAAACCGCCAATGCCGCGCCTAACTATTTAATAGATGAGCTACCAGTGCGCTTAAGCAAAGCACCTGCTAAGTTCAAAATTTCAGTGCAATTGGCGGATAAAGATGATGCCGTGAATGACCCTACAGTGGTGTGGCCAGAGACAAGAAAGCAAGTAGAACTAGGCACACTTACCCTTAAAAATGTAGATGCCAATGGCTTGGCGTTTGAAAAAGCTACTATGTTCAATCCGCTTAACTTAGTGGATGGCATCGAAGAATCTGATGACCCAATATTACTAGCGCGGCCTGCCGCTTACGCAGTGAGCTATGGCAGACGCCTAGGCCAGTAATTAGCTCAGTAATATAGCCCTAAACTGAGGATTTACTTTATCTACCTAGCTAAATCCTCAGTTGCCTAGCCTTCCATCTGCATGATGCAAAACACCACCATAAACGTCATTACCCATTGATTTTTATCAACTAATTATCAAACCCTATTTTGCATTAATTGTCATTTGCATTTCTTGTTATAAACACTCATAATCAACCCGACGTCTAAAAAAATAATAAGGAACCCTATGTTAAATTGGGCAGCCGTTGTTATTAATATCGAGATTTATCAGCTGCAATGAGCCAGCGCAGTCTAAATAGCCTGCCTCTGATCTTGGCAATGCTGCCGCCTTGCCTTGCCTTCTTCGTACAATGGGAATATGGAAATGACGTGCAGCCGTTTGCATGGTTTCTGTTTTATCCCGCAGTTTTTCTGAGCGCATGGCTAGGTGGCTTGCGCGGCGGATTACTCGCTACCTTCACTTCTGTCGCCATCGTCTGGTGGTTTTTCATCCCTCACGTATTTTCATTCAGCCTGCAAAGCCCTGTTTCACTGATTTCTATCGGTGTGTTTACACTGATGGGGGTTGTTTTTAGCGTGGTGCTGGGTCGCCAGCGCAAATTTATCCAAGAGGTTGCACAGGCAAACGCGTCTTTACTGTATAGCGAAGAACGTTATCGCATGTTATTTAACTCGATGGATGAAGGCTTCTGCGTGATTGATATGCTTTATGACGCGGATGGCAAGGCGATTGATTATCGCTTTTTAGAAATCAACCAAGCTTTTGAAAACCAAACGGGGCTAAAGCAAGCTTTGGGCAAGACGATTCGTGAGATGGTGCCCAATCATGATACCTATTGGTTTGAAATCTACGGCAAAGTAGCACTCACGGGCGAAGCCATTCGCTTTGAGAACCGAGCCAATGCGATGAACCGGCATTACGATGTGTTTGCATCACGCATCGGGGGGGATGGCAGCACGCAAGTAGGCATTCTCTTTAAAGATGTCACCGAGCGTAAGAAAAACGAGCAGGCGCTGGTTTCAGCTAAAGAGCAAGCAGAGCTTGCGAATCGTGCCAAAGACTCCTTTCTTGCCACCATGAGCCATGAAATACGCACACCGCTAACTGGTATGCTGGGCATGCTGGAAGTGCTCTCCTTAGCGCCCCTAGACCATGAGCAGAACGAAACACTACAAGCTGCCTGGGATTCCGGCAGAAGCTTGTTACGCATTGTGAGTGACATTCTGGACTGGTCAAAAATAGAAGCAGGAAAACTGGAGCTATCACCGCGTGCTACGCACATTCACCAGTTATTGCAAGAAGTAGATAACACGTATTCACGCGTCGCCAGCGCAAAAAGCCTCATGATTGTGCAGCACTCAGACCCGCGGCTCAGCCCAGCACATATAGTTGATCCGTTACGGTTATCACAAGTATTAAATAACTTTGTGAGCAATGCGATTAAATTTACTGAACACGGTGGAATTGAAATCCGAGCCGAACTAGTCAGCCAGCTGGAGAATAGTGAAACCATACGCTTCTCTGTAAAGGATACCGGTATTGGCATGAGTAAAGAGGTGCAGCAGCACCTATTCCAGCGCTATCGTCAGGAAAGTGCAGATACCGCACGCATGTACGGCGGTACTGGCTTGGGGCTCGCTATTTGCCGCCGCTTGGCCGAGTTTATGGACGGTAAAATTGAGTTAGAAAGCGAACTAGGTCACGGCTCTACTTTTAGCCTTACTTTAACGCTGCCTGTTTCTAGCGCTTTAGCAGAGACCTTGCACAGCCAGCATCCAGAAGTAGCAAGAAGGAACGTGCAACCTTTATTTGACTATAACAACCACGCCCCTCTTATCCTAGCAGTAGATGACCACCCCATCAACCGCAACTTGTTAGCACGCCAGCTCAAATTGCTTGGTTTACGTTCTAAAACTGCTGAAAATGGACAATCGGCACTGGCCATGTGGCGAAATGGCGGTTTTAACATGGTCATCACCGACTGTCACATGCCAGAAATGGATGGTTATGATTTTGCTCAAGCCATACGCAAAATTGAGGCAGAAGATGCCAGACCACGCACACCAATCGTTGCCTGGACGGCAAATGCGCTAGCTGAAGAAAATGAACGCTGCAAACTCGCAGGCATGGATGACTTATTAGTGAAGCCCGCCAATTTAACGCAATTGAAAGAGGTGCTCATTAAATGGCTCAACATTTCAGCAAACGATGAGCACCAAAGTGAAGCTTCGATCTCGGCATTCACCAGCCCTAACAACAGCCCCATCGACTTTGAAATATTGAAAGAAGTGGTACCCGATAGCATTGAGCAAACTCAGGTACTCACAGAGTTTCTGACCTATATTCGTGGAGATAATCCTAAACTGATAGAAGCGCTAGAGCAAGGTGATCAAGCCAGTGTACAGCGCATGGCACACCGCATGAAAGGGTCTAGCCGCATGGTAGGCGCAACGCAGCTCACCAAAATATATACCTTCATAGAGCTGGCGGCAAAAGGCAAAGAGCTCGCTAATCTCCAAACAACAACGGCTGCATTAAATGAAGCCATACAGCAGTTTGAAACATGCCTACTTGCAATAAAAACCCCAAAAACAAAATAAAAAGTGGAAAAATCATGCAAACGAAAGAGCTCAATATTTTAGTAGTTGAAGACGATGATTTTCAGCGTCAAATGGTCATTAATATGCTGCGTTCACTGGGGGTGGGCTCGATACATGATGCAGAGAACGGCCAGCTAGCCATTGAAATGGTGCGTGGAAATACTGAAAAACTGGTCGATATTATTATCTGCGACTTAAACATGCCAGAGATGGACGGCTTAGAGTTCTTACGCCACTTAAGCCAGGAGCGCCACAACGTTTCTATTATCCTGATGAGCGCACTCGGTGGCAGGCTGCTGGGCTCGGCGGCACGGATGGCAAAAATGTATGGCATAAAATTGCTCGGCGCCATTGAAAAACCCGTTGCACTAGTACAGCTCAAAAGCATGCTACTTAAATATGAACGCTCGGAAAATAAATGGCTAGACGCAGCAAGCATTGCAGATGGTTTTATGCTGAAAGATATCCTGCAAGGAATCGAAGCCGATGAGTTTGAGCCATTCTTTCAGCCTAAGATAGATTTAGCCACCGATCAACTTGTAGGCGCTGAGGTATTGGCACGCTGGAACCACCCCAGACTGGGCGTGGTTGGCCCTCATGGCTTTATCCCACAGCTTGAGCAAACTAATAATATTGAAGGCCTAACCTTTATGATGCTGGAAAAAGCCTCCCTCGCCCTGCGCGATTTTCACGATAAAGGCCATACCTTTAGTCTATCCGTGAATATCTCGCTAGCCTCACTGGATGACACTGCATTTGCCGACAAAATTACGCGTATCGTCCGAGAGGTTGGACTTGAGCCTAACCACATTATTTTAGAAATCACCGAGACTGCTGCAATGTCATACGCTGCACATGCTCTGGAGAATCTAACGCGTTTATGCATGAAAGGATTCACGCTATCCATTGACGACTACGGCACCGGCTACTCCACCATGCAGCAACTGACGCGCATTGCATTTAGTGAGCTTAAGATTGATCAGTCTTTCGTAACCGATTTATCAGATAGCGAAGCAATGCGTATCGTGGTTGAATCCAGCATAGAAATGGCACATAAACTACAGGTTAAAAGTGTGGCCGAAGGCGTAGAAACACAAAAAGACTGGAATACACTGAAGCGCTTGGGTTGTGATACTGCACAGGGCTTCTTTATAGCTAAACCAATGAATCTGGCCTCATTTGTAGATTTTGTGCACAATAATTAAACGATTAGGCTAGCTTTGGATTGATCTACAGTTTTGTTCCACTCTCGCCGTTGTAGGCACTACAGGCTGCATCGCAGGTTAAGGTGATGAGCCAAAAGTACTACTTCTGATAAAAGTTAAAGCGGTTACGGCCTTGCGCTTTGGAGTCATATAAAGCGATATCCGCCTCTTTCAACAGTTCTTTAATGCTGACAGGATGCGCTGGGTCGTAAACCGAAATCCCTATGCTTAAGTGTATCGTGATTTCTTTATCCAGCACTAACCAGGGGCTAGCGAACACCTCAGTCAGCTTATTTGCGATTGCATGCACATTGTCTAAAACTTTAAACTCTTTCAGCAGCACAATAAACTCATCACCGCCTACGCGGCTCACGGTATCAGTATCACGCAACGTGGCTTTAATGCCATTAGCCACGGTTTTAATCACCTCATCCCCAAAATCATGGCCATAAGTATCGTTAATTTTTTTGAAATAATCGATATCAATAATGAGGATTGCCATCATTTTGTGTAAACGGTTACAGGCGTAATAAGCCGCATCCATACGGTCCTGCAACAGCCTGCGGTTTGGCAGATGCGTCAAACTATCCAGCATGGCTTGTTCAGATAGCCTGCGCATTGCGTGAATCATGCGATAAACCATTACCCCACATAACAGGCTGAATAAAACCCCAATGATCTGGTAAACAAACAATTGATTGGTAAATGTATTGGTATGGTTTTTAATCGCCCACTCCCATTTGCCATTGGGCACGATACTAGTCTGCTTATAGGTGTTTTTATCGGCAAACAATTGTGGATCCCCATAAAACACTTTCTTACTCTCATAGGAGCGGATAGCGAATTGATGATTTTTGGGAGTGTTTTTGAAGGCTGCATCTAAAAACTCATCGGTATCGATGACCGTAGACATGATTCCCCAATACTGATCATCTAAGTATATCGGGTAGCGATAAACAAAACCCTTGCCGCCTTGTATTAAGTCAACAGGGCCATCAAACACGCCTTGACGAGTATCAACAGCCTGCTTCACCTTGGCCCATTGTTTGGGAATATCGCGGAAATCCTTACCTATTACTTTTAGATTATTAGCCTCAGGGTATACATAAGTGATTTTGTAACCCACGGCCACACCTAAATTACGAACGTGCTTAGAGCGCTCCCATAAATCTTTAAGGATGAATTTAATTTTCTCCGGGCGCAGTTCATCCCTATATGCTGAGATAAAACTGGCCATGCCATTAGAAATAAACAAAAGTGAATTTAATTCACGATCTACTTCAGTCCAAAGCAAACTGCCATAAACAGACGACTTAAGCGTTTCATCTGCATTCAACTTCTGCTTTTGCAAATTAAGAAAATGATTTAGAAAAAGAAATACACCTAGCGCAGTGATCACAGCGGCTACGAGGCACTTAAGATTCCATCTCTTATCTGAACTCATAAATTTCGTCTGTATCAATGGCTTATATATGCAATAGCATCAGTAACAACGGTTTGTAAGGAACCCACTAGGGCCGACAATCTTCCATTTTTGGCTAAGCTTAAAGCTTATTTGAGATTTTCTAACATAGTAACATTGCTAAAGAATTATTTAACAAATTGTTGTCTGCGCTCAGCCCCAAACACACCGACACAAACCCAAAGCACCAACTACATCAGTCTAGTTACATTTTCCAATTGTTCATTTAAATGAAAAGTAATTTACCATTTAACCATCTAGTACACAAGTTTTCATCTCCGTATAGTGGGAACCGTTCCAGCAACAAACAAATTAAAACACTAAACATTATTAAAAAAAGGAAATGAAAATGAACAAACCATACGTACGTCTAGACCGCGATAACGCAGTAGTGTTACTAGTAGATCACCAAGCAGGCCTGTTATCTTTAGTGCGTGATATTGACCCAGACCGCTTTAAGAACAATGTGTTGGCGCTAGCAGATGCTGCTAAGTACTTTAAGTTACCAACGATCTTAACCACTAGCTTTGAGAATGGCCCGAACGGTCCGTTGATGCCAGAGTTGAAAGCGATGTTTCCAGATGCACCATTCATTCCACGTCCAGGCCAGATCAATGCGTGGGATAACGAAGATTTTGTGAAAGCGATTAAAGCCACAGGTAAGAAGCAATTGATTATTGCTGGTGTGGTGACTGAGGTATGCGTGGCGTTCCCGGCATTGGCTGCGATTGAAGAGGGGTTTGAGGTGTTTGTGGTAGCGGATGCTTCCGGTACGTTTAATGAAATGACACGTGATGCAGCATGGCAACGCATGGCAGCAGCTGGTGCGCAATTTATGACATGGTTCGGTGTGGCTTGTGAGTTACATCGTGACTGGCGTAATGATGTGGAAGGTTTGGCGACTTTGTTATCTAACCATATCCCGGATTACCGTAATCTGATTACTTCTTTTAACGCGCAAAGCGGTAGTAAATAGTGCATCAAACCAGAAGGGGAATATTCCCCTTCTGCCCCGCTTGTTATTTGCCTAAATTAACTCGCCATTAAACCTGCATTTTAGAACTTTTAAATCATGACCAAACAAATCAAAACAACTGGCGTGGTACCCATGCGCTTAACGGCAGCGATGATGGCCGGTGCAATCACTTTTCCAGCCTTGGCCGCAGATTACATCGTTGCCGACAACCAGCAACATGACGCACAGTTCGTGCATCCTCATGAATCTATCCTCGCTGAGGATGTACCGTTTGGGGCGCCAAATGCTAAGCCACCGCCTTATACCATCCTGCGCTACACCGAGCGCTATTCATATCTGGCAGACCCTGCAAAACGCACAGACCCTTTTGATACCTACAAATACATTCCGTTAGACCCTGAAAATACTGAAAGCTACCTCTCTTTCGGCGGCGAAATACGGGAGCGTTATGAGCAGTCTCACAATCAAGCCTTTGGCATCAAAGGTGCAGACAGTGACCATTATGGCTTACAGAGAATCATGCTGCATGCGGACCTGCATGCAAATGAACGCCTACGCTTCTTTGTGCAAGGCATATCCAGCATACAGTTTGGCGGCGAGCAAAAGCTAGACGTAAACCAGAACCCGCTCGACCTACAGCAAGCCTTTGTTGACTATACCTTTGGTGACCCAAGCCCGAATGGGAACAGGCAAACCGTACGCGCCGGCAGATTCTCCATGAGTTATGGCTCTGGTAGATTGATTGCCACCCGAGCTGGGCCCAATACCCAACTGAAATTTGATGGCCTGCAGTTTATTCACTCTAACGAAGGTAATAAGAAACTGTATGCGTTTATTGCCCGCCCGGTAAAAGAAGATAGATACGAGGCCGACAGGCCAAATCAGGCACAAAATTTTAGTGGCATTTATGCCAGCACGCCCTTAAATGCCACATCTGGCGCCAGTGTGGATGCTTATTACCTCAACTACCGTAATGAAGAAGCGGCATATGTGGGTGCCAAAGGGGTTGAGAACAGGCACACCTTAGGCCTGCGCTGGTTTGGCAAGACTGGGCAATGGGATTACGACTGGGAAGCTGTGGCGCAATTGGGCGAAGTTGGTGACCAAGAGATTCGCGCCTGGACATTTGCCAGCGATACCGGTTACACCTTTGCTGACACGGCTTGGCATCCGCGCCTAGGCATTAAAGCGGATATCGCAAGTGGTGACCGCAATAAAAAAGACGGTAAACTAGAAACCTTTAATCCACTATTCTTTAAAGCCAATTATTTCAATGATGCCGCGTTTTTCCGCCCGGCAAACTTGGCAGACATTCATGCCTCACTACAGATGCAGCCTAGAGAAGACCTGACCATCACGTTTGGCAGTGACTTCATTTGGAAACATAGCAAGCAAGATGCAATTTACGCAACCACAGGGCGTGTGCTGTTACCCGCTACAGACGCATCCAAATATGTAGGCACTGCATTAGAAGCCGCAGCCCAATGGAAAGTTAACCGACACATGGTCGCCACCGCATCTTATGTGCATATGTACACAGGCTCACAAGTGGAGAAAGCCGGTGGCGGTGACATTGATTACCTTGCTACTTGGGTTAGTTTTATTTGGTAGCGCCTTAAAAATTAGCACTATTTCGCGCAAAGGCATCTTGTAGATTTAGACTCTTGCGTCCGCCTAAGGCCTTATCCAGCTGACCATTGCTGTCATGCTATACTCGCTTCAAACTGTTAACAGGCAATGTTTAAGCACTCACCATGATTCAATATAACCCAAAAGACTGGATTATTTTTATCTTCCGTTTTCACGAATCGGACACCTTTAGGCGCCTTATCCCCATGATGATATTCATAGGGCTATACGCTGGTGGCATTGCCTACTTGGAATTAGAATTCTGGCAGCTATCCGAAAAAAGCCATGTGAAAAATATCCCGCTAATGCACACCACAGTCGGTTTTGTACTGTCATTATTATTGGCTTACAGAACCAACACCGCCTACGAGCGCTGGTGGGAAGGCAGAAAACAATGGGGTGCCCTAGTCAACAACAGCCGCAACCTAGCGCTTAAACTTTCTGCTTATTTACCCGAAGAAAGTGACCGCAATTTCTTTAGAAAAGCCATCCCGACCTATGCTTCGGTGCTCTCTAAACATTTAGCCAATGAGCTATACACCACAGGCAAAATCACAGGCGACCAGTTTTATATCATTAAAGATGAACTCCAATCGTTCACCGAAGTTTGCGGCGCATGCGAACGCATAAAAAACACACCAATCCCCTATTCTTACAGTGCATTTATTAAGAAATTCATCTTCTTTTATGTGATGACACTGCCGTTTGGCTATGTGTTTAATTTGGGCTACTACGTGATTCCAGTGGTCGTGTTTATTTTCTATGTGCTAGCCAGCTTAGAACTGATTGCCGAAGAAATTGAAGACCCGTTTGGCGGCGATGATAACGACTTACCCACAAAAAAATTGGCTGCGAATATCAAAAAACAGGTAGAAGAATTGCTCTAACAATCAATAGCCCACCCTACTTGGCTACTCAGGTTAAACCTCAATCATGCATGGCGTTTGCAGTACCGATGGCTGCACGCCAGGCCATCACTTTTTGCTCAAATGATAGTGCTGCATGTGCCGGGCTGGTTGATGGTAAGCGCATATAGTCGATAGCAGTATGCTTGCATGTGGGTAATACGTGCTTTTGATAACACTTTGCTGCTGCGGCACCGTTGAAACACACCCTTGTAATATGCGGATGCTGCGCTAGAAACGCATTAAAGTCATTCACTTCGATTGAGTCGTTTTTAATCGCGGAATCCAGACTACCTTCACGGTAACATGAATGCAAAACATCCCACAATGCAATACCAGCAAGCATCAGTGCGGTAACACGTTGCGCATAAGGCGCCTGCGGATCAAACCCAATAAGCTCCCCCATAATCTTCCAAAACGTATTGCGCGTATGTGCATAATATTGCCCAGCGTCAAGTGATACCTCCCCAGGCATGCTGCCAAGTATCAGTATGCGTGCAGAGTTATTGGCTATCGGCTCAAAACTTACAATACGAGCGCTCATGGTACTCATCCGTTAAATAAAACAAGGATATGCTAGCACCAATAGTGAAAACATTAGCGCGTAAAAAACGAGAAAAGCCGCTAATTTAGCGGCTTAACATGCGTTGTTTTATTCATAACGCCGTTGAGAAAAAGCAACAACATTAACGGCCTCGGTCGTGGTCGTCACGGTCACGACCTCTGTGCCCATCTCTGTCCCAATCTCGCCCATCACGGGAACCTCTATATCTAATTTCTTTAGGGTAATGGCTGCGGGGTAAGTCTAGCCAAGGGCCTGCTCGTGAATGTGAATAACGCCAGTAGTTATTATCGTAATAATAGTAATAACCTTGTTGATAATAATATGGCTCAGCACCAAACTCCACAACTACTGGCAAGGCCGGCGCTACCACCACCCTATCTGCGGGAGTCACCACACAGCCACCTAATAGTAAACCTACAAGTGGTAAAACAATATGCATTTTGGACATTTGACTTCTCCTTTCGGGCGAAGCATATAAATCCTATCACTAACTATCCGCCCAACCTAAGCCAGCAAAATTAAAGCACTCAAAACACCGTTAAGCAGGCTTAAGATTTTTTACTTAACAATCTGTTTGAATGCCAAAACGATAGATAGTTTCTCACAACAAAGAATGAGTTGTAGATGGAAATGACTCACGGTTATAGCTTACCGCCCATGAAGCTGCGCAGCACAGGAATCAGCGGTATGGGGTGAGTTTCACAACCGACTTAGTGCTTTCACTCAGAATAATGTGCTTTAGCACATATATTCTGTGGGGAAGACCTTTACGGTCTTAGCACTTAGCGAGGTTGGGGATGCCCCTTGCGGGTATTATTTGGTTACTTCTTTTGAGCAAGCAAAAGTAAAGTAACTAGCCTAGAAGCGAAAAACAATATTACATACTGCAAGCGAGTACGCCCTACGCGGACGGCTTGGTGGCTAATTCCAATTAGGAACCAACGATTACAAATGATCACGACAGAAATGAAAAAAGCCGCTTATTCAGCGGCTAAATTGGACAAAATAAATTTTTCTGAATGGTAATTAATTTACTTACCTTATTTTTTATAAAATAATTGCTGAATAGTAAATGGTATTGGTCGCTTTGGATTTGCTTGACCACTCTCTTCGGGAGTTGTAAGAAACTCTTCGTAAGCTTTGCGCTCTCTTTGTTTCAATTTGCATTTTGTATCATTTAAGGCTGCTAATATTGATATAGATACTGATTCACGGATTACTTTATCAAGATCCAAGCGTTCAAATAAAAGCACTTCCAAGATATATCTTATATACAGCAAGGAAATTCTTGGCTGTATATTCAAAATAATCCTTATTATAAACTCACAGCACACATAGACACCTGAAACAATGTCTAGCGTGGGTCTACGGAAAGTATCTAAAGCTTCTTTTAATGAGTCTGAAACTCGATATGGTGTTAGCCTTGCAATTGTGAACATATCTTCAGCTCTAATACTAACGAAATCATGTCCAGAATCTAGCTTAGAGAATACTATATCCGCATATACTTTTTTACTGATTACTCCAGTATCACAAGCCTCCATTAATAATGGCTGAGTTCCCATAGAATTAGCTACGCCAGCCTCTGTCGCTATAAGGCGAAACGAACCATCTTCAGAGATTAAAGTAGCATTCCTTTCATTACAAAGATAAATAACGTCCAAAGAATCATGATCTAATGCTTCGGCAGCCAATCTATGTGCGTCTGTAACTTCTTGTGGTCCTGTAGTTACTACTACTTCACAAAAGTTATCAATACAACTTTGCATCTCCAGTAAAAATGACAAACGATTTTCGTGATATTTCGGCGGTATATCATTCATTATCAACTGGCCATTATTTTCACGAATTGAGGCACTCTCACGTGGTGCATTCGCCAACTCGATTAACATTAATAGATGCTCCCTTACAGTAGAAGGGACTAAAGGACGACCGGTTAATTTGGTTATCGAATCAAAACATTTTCTGGATACTAATTCGGCAATAGTTAACAAATCCAGAACATAACGAGCTTTGTTTTCTTTAATTAATTTGACTGAGTTTTCACGCTCTTGATGTGTTCCAGACCCTACAAAAAATGGCACCTCTTTGTATGGCCACTCAAACATTAAGGTAACAGGGTCTGTGCCCAATGATTTAGCTAGCATCACTATAGGGAAGCGATATTTTTTATAAGTATCGAAAATTCTTTGGACGTGTTCTCTTCTTTGTTTAGCAGATTCTAGTATCGCTTGGATATCAAGTGTGCCATCGTCATTAACCACTCTAACACTGTATATCGGACCTGTAGGTTCCGCCGCTGAAGAAACTAATTCATGTGCCTTACGGGCAGCGAAGTTATAAATACTTTCGATATTAGTTACTACATAATCACTATTAGCTAAGCCACTATCTAAAGTTACATGTTCACCTTTTTTCAAACCTAGTAATTTTTTAAAAAGGACAGAATTTGAAGAGATCAACTCTGGCCAGCTTTTTACGTCAAATTGATCAATATCAATTACTATACAGCGAGAATTGCTCGAGCTTTTCAGATGAACTGCACAACCAGAAGCCACTACATCTAACTCTAACATTTCTGGTAATGATTTACCGATAAGCACTTGGCCCAGATAGTAACTAGCTGCCTTTGTGCTTGAGGAGTTATCTCGATATTGGCGGTATAATCTATTTAAGGCTAGGAGACTCAATCCTTGATTGGCTTGATATTTTGAAAACTCAAACTCCGCCTCTAATGTAGAGTTCTTAAACCTTGGATCTCTTTCTAGATATTTTGTTATAACTTCTAATTCGTTAAGTCTATATGCAGCTCCTAAGAAATTAAGTGCGACATTTATATTTTCAGGCTGCTGGTCTAATTCAATTGCAAGCAAGTCACGCATTAATGACCAATTTCCCATTCTGCGAGCAAGATTTGCTTCAATCCTTCTAAAGTCTGAGAACTCTCTAATTTCTGCAGGCAAATAGTTAAGAATATCTAATGCTTTTCGACGTTGATCGCTCTCCACTAAGCAAATAAGCAATTTTTTGGTGAATTCATCACTACCAGGTTCTTTGACCAGTTGATGATAAATTGAGCTCGCTTCAGAAAACTCTTGCAATTGATAAAGCAGTTCTGCAACTTGTAATTTTTCGAGGGAGTTAGCCTCTGAAGACAGATACTCCTTAGCAGTAAGTGCTTCTTTAATTGCATCATCAAGCTTCCCAAATTCTTTCAACATTTGGCTTAAAATTACTCTAGTAAGTACATCATCAGAGTTCTTTTCTAAATATGCATATGCGATTTCTACCGCTTCACTCTTATTCCCTGACTTCCATTCAGCTAAGATTGAAAATGTGCGCAGCATTTCCAATCTTTTAATTTCCAAATCTGACTTTTCAACTATTTCCATTAAAGTTGCATACCAAGCTTTATCGCCTTGGTTAGCAGCAATTTCAACCAAAATCCCAATTACTGGGACTGGTAATTCATTCAGGTGTAAATCTGTTAAGTTGTGAATTGCTTTGATGTCATTTTTTTCATCAAGCTCTTGTAGTTTTATTCTTAGCAAATTCTCTAAAAGAGGATGTCTGTTCAATAAATTATTGACCAAAGCAAAAGCACGATCTTTTTGATCTAAAAGAACAAGCGAAACTACGATGTTACTAGCCACTTCTTCAGAAATATGATCTGACTGAATTGAAGGCAAGTTTTTTTCTAGAGGCTCAAAATGAGCTACAGCTTCGGCCAATTCTGCATATTGAGTTTTAGAAATTTGACCATGCAATGCTCCCACTGGGTCCGAAGCACACCAGGACAATGCGTCTGCTAGATATACGCGCTTAGAATTAAATGAACCACCATCAGCAGCTATACTTTGTTTAATGAACGCGATGGCAGCAGGATAATCTGCTTTTGTAGATTTGACTCCTGCAAGTCCAAATAAAACATCTGAACTATTAGTTATTTCTTCTGGAATATCTTTAGCAGGTTCAGTGTCACCTAATGATTGAAGAATGTTAACCTTCAGAGACCACAATATTTCACTCAATGGGAATTTAGCTAGCCCCTCTTCGCAAGCCGATAAGGCAGCTCTAAAATCTTTTTTGAGGATTAGTGCATGAGTTCTATTTGCATTAGCTTTTTCATCATCTTGGGCAAATGGATATGCTTTAAGAAAGCCTTCTGCAGCCTCACTATAGTGACCTTCCAAAAGATGAACGAAGGCAAAGTTAGCATGCCAGCGGAAACATGAAAACTGATCTTTAAAGTCTGCTGGGTCTCCCAGTGCGTTTAGCAGCTCGAGAGCATCTTTACATTTTCCTTCACGTAATTTATCTCTTATTAAATCAAGGCTTGCCACAACTCTGGGATCTGCCTCGTCACCGCGTGCAGCTGGAATTGAATTTGTCTGTAAGTTACTTCGCTCAAGCAATGTTTTTGCCATTGCAAAAATTTCTGAAGTTTCTTGTGAAGTTTTTGCTCTAGTTGCAGCGTCTGCAGTGTACAGATCAAAATGAGTATCAACTGTTTCTTGAATCTCAAGAATAGTGGAACCAGGAAACCCTGGAATAAAGCTTCTACCTACTTGTGGATAAAGCCTGATATGCCCAGATATATCTTCCCAAAAATTGACGTATACAGAAAATTTTCCCTCTTTTATTCGCTCAGAATTAAGCTCGAAAACTTGTCTGACAACATCTGCTTTGCTTGCTGCCGTAGTTGCAAACAATAGATGATCGATTTTGAGATTTGCATCTTCAACTTTTTTAATATCATCCTTAACTGTAGTTAAGGTGAAAGGTTTTTTATTGTAGTGCTTACATTGAATCCCAATGGACTTAGCGCCATCATGCCCGAGAATATCTACTCCAAATTGGTTTTGTCCTGGACCACCGACTCTGGAAAAGTTGTTGTTATAAACTAAGCCATACAATACATGGCACATAGCCTCAAAATCATCTTCTGAATTAGGACGTGCTAGCTCGTTACTTACTCCCACTTCTAACCTTTCTGTATCTTCAGTTGATTCTGATTTATTCTCAATTATTGTTTAATTTTTACTGAAGTCATTACATGATTATAGCCAACAAGTTGGTAAAAAAATAAAGCCCTATAAGGGCTTTATTTAATTGCAGTTTATGATGCGTGCTAGTTGTACCTTATGAGGTAAAAGTTGCAGCTTTTGGGGTAACCCACAATAAAAGGAGCCGAGGCTCCTTTTTTAATTTAACCGCACTTACTTTCACCGCAATTCAAGCAAGTTAAGCATCCGTCCATAATAATGCTAGCTTTGGTATTACACTTCTTACAAAGCTGCGCACCTTTTGGGAAGCCTTCTTCATTCACTTCTTCACCTGATTTAGCGTGTTTTTCCAGGTATTCTGCTTTTTTCTCTTCTACCAGTTTTTGTTGGTGTTCATCTAAGCCTGGTTTTTTAAGCATGCCGATTTCTTGCAAGTGTTGCTCGACTACTTCGCCAATTTCTGCCACTAGGCTAGGTACAAATTTACCGCCTTTTTTGAAGTAACCGCCGCTTGGTTCAAACACGCTTTTAAGCTCTTCTACCAAGAAAGTCACGTCGCCGCCTTTACGGAACACGGCTGACATTACGCGAGTTAGGGCAACAATCCATTGAAAGTGCTCCATGTTTTTGGAGTTGATAAATACTTCAAACGGGCGGCGGTGCTCTTGTGGTGTGCCTTCGTTCATCACGATATCGTTAATGGTGATGTAAAGCGCGTGCTCGGTGACCGGTGTTTTAATTTTGTAGGTGTTGCCTACCAATTTCTCTGGGCGGCCTAGTGGCTCACCTAGTTGCACAACGTTAGTTGCGGCTTCTGCTACTTTGGCTTCGGCAGCTTTTGCTTTGTCTTCTTCTGACACTAGGTTGTAGCTAACGATTTTCTTTTCAATTTTAATTGCCATGTTGTTCTCCTTTTGAGGTTGCCCTCACATTTATTCGCTCTTGTTTTAAGCGTTGCGTGTGCAGTTAAGACAAGGCGGGTTTAATTTTTTTACCGGAATGTACAAGTAGTACATGAGGATTAAAAATTTAAACGCAACGCCGTATTAACAAGCAAAGCAGCTTAGAACTTGCCGTAGTAGCCTTCTTTTAATGCATCGTATAAGTTCGCCGCACTATGAATCTCACCATCATACTCAATCTCATCATTACCTTTGGCCTCAATCTCAGTGCCGTCTTCTAAGGTAAATTTGTAAGTGGTGCTTTCTAAGTCTTTCTCAGTCACCAATACGCCTTGGAATGCTTCAGGATTGAATCTGAATGTTGTGCAACCTTTTAGGCCTTTGTCATATGCGTATAGATAGATGTTTTTGAAGTCTTCAAAATCATAATCGGTAGGCACGTTAATGGTTTTTGAAATTGAGCTATCAATCCATTTTTGTGATGCGGCTTGAATATCCACATGTGCTTTGGCCATAATGGTTGAAGAATCTAGGAAATAATCCGGCAATTGCTCTTCTGGCTTGTCGCTAAATGGCATTGCATTTGGATTAATCAACTCACGGTAAGCTAATAACTCATAAGAGAACACGTCTACTTTCTCTTTTGATTTTTTGCCTTCACGAATCACGTTACGTGCATAGTGGTGCGCGAATGATGGCTCAATACCGTTACTTGCATTATTAGCTAGTGACAATGAAATCGTGCCTGTAGGCGCGATTGAGCTATGGTGTGTAAAACGTGCGCCTTTGCTTGCGATTTGGTTACGCAAGCCTTCTGGGAACTGCTGCATGTAGCGGCTGTATTTACCCAGCAATACTTTACCTGCGATTTTTTGGCCAACTTTAATGCCGTCTGCCGCCATTTCTGGGCGTTTTGCCAGCATGTCTGCGGTGACTTCAAACTTCTCGTCCATGATCGGTGCCGCGCCTTTTTCTTCGGCCAATTGCACACCTACACTCCAGCCTTCTTCCGCCATCACGCGTGTGACTTCTTCTGTGAACTTGATTGAATCTTCTTCACCGTATTTCATTTTCATCATGGTGAGGCTAGAACCTAAACCTAGGTAGCCCATGCCGTGACGGCGTTTGCGCATGATTTCATCACGTTGCTGTTGTAATGGCAAGCCGTTGATTTCCACCACGTTATCTAGCATACGCGTGAAGATTGCGACTACTTCGCGGTATTCTTTCCAGTCGAAGTAGGCTTCATCGGTGAATGGTTTTTTCACAAAGCGTGTCAGGTTAACTGAACCTAACAAGCAAGCGCCATAAGGTGGCAATGGTTGCTCGCCGCATGGGTTGGTTGCGCGGATGTTTTCGCAGAACCAGTTGTTGTTCATTTCGTTGACGCGGTCAATCAAAATAAAGCCCGGCTCAGCAAAGTCGTAGGTTGAGGACATAATCACATCCCACAAACGGCGTGCTTTGATGGTTTTGTACACGCGGCATGCTACTTTGCCTGCATCTACGCCATCGGTTTTAGTCAGGTATTTACCCTTGATTGGCCACTCGCGCCATACTACTTGGCTTTCGTCGTTAACATTCAAGCCATCAATAATGGATTCTTTTTCTGTGACAGGGAATGCCAGTTTCCATTCAGCATCCGCTTTTACTGCTTCCATGAACTCTTTAGTGATGAGGCATGACAGGTTGAATTGGCGTAAACGGCCGTTTTCACGTTTTGCTTTGATGAAGTCTGTCACATCTGGGTGTGAGATATCAAACGTTGCCATTTGTGCACCACGACGGCCACCCGCAGAAGAGACGGTGAAGCACATTTTGTCGTAGATATCCATGAAAGATAATGGGCCGCTGGTGTAAGCACCCGCGCCAGCCACAAATGCGCCTTTTGGACGCAAGGTAGAGAACTCGTAACCAATACCGCAACCTGCTTTTAGGGTTAAGCCTGCCTCGTGCACTTTGCCTAAAATATCATCCATGCTGTCTGAAATGACGCCAGAAACAGTACAGTTAATGGTAGAAGTGGCAGGCTTGTGCTCTAACGCACCCGCGTTTGAAGTAATACGGCCTGCTGGGATAGCACCGCGGCGCAATGCCCATAGGAACTTTTCATGCCATTCCGCACGTTTTTCTTCTGTGGTTTCTACATCGGCTAGGGCACGGGCTACGCGTAGATATGAGGCATCCATGTCTTGATCAACATTTTCGCCCTGCTTAGATTTCAAACGATATTTTTTATCCCAAATATCTAGTGAAACAGGCTGAACCGGGATTTCTTTTTCAACATCTGTACTTGAATTCTTAGCAGCATCTACGGCTTTTAGCATTATTTAACCCTCTTTATTGGTAGACTTAAATCAGCGATAAAACAATGAGGTAAGTCTGTATTATTTAACGGCAACGCAGTTGAAGATGGTAAGCACACACTAACTTTTCAACACCACCACAACCATGCATTAACCACTATATATTGTGTTTTTTTAGTAATTTAATCATTCTGTAGTGGTAGGTCAAGCTGTTTTTCGATAAATATTTTTATCCAAAACAGCAAATTTCTCTTGCCAAATTTCAAGGCCGCACTGGCGCTGGCTTAGGGCAAATCGGCAAATTAAATCTACTGCAATGCAGCTTAAAAAACTATATGAAAAAATTTATGCGAAAATACAACAACTCTATATTGCACCTGACCAGTACCGATAAACAAAATGACACGTAGCTTATACACATGCTTACTTTATCTATTGCTGCCGTTTACGCCGCTTAAGCTGCTTTGGCGCGGCAGAAAGCAGCCTGAGTACTTAGCGCACTGGCGTGAGCGTTATGGTTTTTATCAAGCACCAGTGCAAAAGCCTGTTATTTGGCTGCATTGTGTTTCGGTTGGCGAAACGCGTGCCGCAGAACCCCTAATCAAAGCTTTATTAAGCCAATATCCTACCCACCAATTATTACTGACACACACTACACCAACCGGCCGCGCGACCAGCGAGCAGCTGTTTGGGGATAGTGTCACCCGTGTTTATTTACCCTACGATGTACCGTTTGCCGTTGCCCGCTTTTTACAGCACTTTAAACCGGTAGTGGGCGCACTGATGGAAACCGAGCTATGGTTTAACCTGATTGCGGGCTGCAAGCAACGTCACATCCCTGTGTTACTGGTGAATGCCAGACTCTCAGCAAAATCTGCCGCAGGTTATGCCAAACTAGGCCAGCTACTGCCTCAGGGTTTGCAAAACTTAAGCGCGATTGCTGCACAAACCGAAGCCGATGCTAGCCGTCTGCAATATTTAGGCGCAGCCGAGGTAAGCATTACCGGCAATATCAAATTTGACGTTACCCCACACCCCACCGCACACAGCTTAGGGGCGCAGTTACGCCAGCAATTAGGCCAGCAACAAGATATAGCACGCCCGGTATTTCTAGCCGCCAGCACGCGCGATGGCGAAGAAAGCCTGATTCTTGATGCGGTGAGTCAGGCCAATATCCCCCACTTACTCACGATTATTGTGCCTAGGCACCCGCAGCGTTTTGATGCCGTGGCCGAGCTGTTAAAAAAAGCCAATCACGCATATATGCGCCGCTCTACCCTAGACGGCGCGGCTGTGCCTAGCGAGGTTGATTACCTGTTAGGTGACTCCATGGGGGAAATGTTCACTTATTATGCCAGTTGCGATGTAGCCTTTATCGGCGGCAGTTTGCTGCCGCTGGGTGGGCAAAACCTGATTGAAGCCTGTAGCATGGGTAAACCCGTGCTGGTAGGGCCATACACCTTTAACTTTGAAGAAGCTACCAAAAAGGCAATCGCGGCTGGTGCAGCTAGCCGAGTGCAGAATGTAGATGAGCTAAGCCAAAAACTACAGCAATTATTTGCACACGAGCAGCAAAGGCAAGCCATGTGTGATGCCAGCATTCAATTTAGTGAACAGAACCGCGGCGCCACGGAAAAAACCTTAAAGGTAATGAAAGCTTATATTCAAGCGTAATATTAGAGGGAAGATCCTAAGTTAACCCAAAACAAAAATGCCTATCACTCCATTTCATTTTGGCCCTGGTGTAGCGATTCATGCTATTGCCCCTAAGCATGTAAGTTTTTTAGCCTTTTGCTCTGCCAATGTTCTTATTGATATTGAACCACTTTATTACATGTTCACAGGGCAGTACCCTCTACATAGATTTTTTCATACCTACATCGGTGCTACCATCATTATGGTTGCTACAGCGCTTATTTTCTTTTTCGTCCTAAAGTTGGCTTCACGGGTAAGGCTACCTAATTTATTTCAATGGCAAAGCTTAAAGCCACTCCCCATCTTGCTGGGTGCGGCGGCTGGTAGCTATTCTCACATTGTGCTCGATAGTGTAATGCATGCTGATATTGTTCCACTCTCACCATTCAGTGAGGTTAACGTGCTTTATCAGTTAGTTTCACTTGGTGAACTGCATCTTTTTTGTGTATTTGCTGCGGTGTTGGGTTTGGCTATACTTGGCATTCGTCGGCTACTTAAAGCTAGACATGCAGGCTAGCCAATCGCTCAGGCGTGACCGGTCACACCAGGCTTATTCAAGCGTTAGCGAATCAACTTACTAATCGCCTTGAATGCATCGCCCTGCGCCACTCCTAGCCACTCGAACACTAGCGACTCAGTATTAGTGATGATGCAGCCAGCACTGCGCATACGTGCAATGGCATTAGCTTTATTTGTGGGGCTGCGCGAGATAATGGCATCTTCCACCACAAACACCTGTTTACCAATAGCGATTAAATCCAGCGCCGTTTGCAGCACGCAAATATGCGCCTCCATCCCGGCAAGCGCCACTTGCGCATGATCACGCGTTAATTGGCGGCTAAATTTGGGCTCGGCCAAACAAGAGAAGCTTACTTTTTCTACCGCGTGGATATGCGGGCTGACCGCAGATAGCTCAGGTACGGTATGGCCTAAGCCTTGTGGATATTGTTCAGTAATAATCGCGGCCACCTTCAGCATATTGGCGGCCTGCAGCAATATGCTGCAATTTTTAAGCACGGCCTGCATGTCATTTTCTGCCATGACTGCGGCTAGTTTGGTTTGTACATCCACTACCACTAACTGGCTTAAAGTAACATCGGCCTTGTGCTGAATATTCATATCAACGCGCTCCTGCAACCACTAACTGCTGGTTAATATCCGCTAAATCCACCTCGGCTACCACGCCAGTAGTTGCTTTCAAACGGATGATATTCACCAAATAGCTGTAACGCGCCTGCAATAAATCACGTTTAGCGCTAAACAGTTGCTGCTGCGCGTTCAGCACATCTACACTGGTACGCACGCCCACCTCATAACCTAGCTTGGTAGAGTCTACCTGACTTTGGCTAGACACCAGCGCCTGCTCGTAAGCTTTCACCTGCGCAATACTGGAGCTTAAATTAAGGTAAGCACGCTGCGTTTCAAGCTCTGCACTGCGGCGTGCGATTTGCACATCGTCTTGCGCTTTTTGCTGATTGAGCACCGCCTGGCGCACGCGTGAACTGACCGCGCCGCCCTGATACAGCGGGATTTGTAACTGCAGGCCGATGACAGCGGTTTTGAGCTCACTGCCGATGCCGTTTGCGCTGCCATTGGAGTAATTGTCGTTATAATTCGCCACCGCATCCAATGTAGGCAGATGCCCTGCGTTTAAACGCTCTACCTCTTGCGCAGAAAGCGCCAACGCATCCTGTTGAATCTGCAGTTTTAAGTTATTCTGGTTGGCAACCTCTAGCCACTTATCCACACCCTGTGTCAAACTGGTAGCTGCCATGTCTGACTTAACGCTAGCTAATTTCTGTGGTGTTTGCCCAGTAATGGCTTGCACCGAGCGCTGTGCAATTTGGTGCTCATTCACCGCCGCAATCTCTTGCGCGAACACTAAGTCATAACGCGCCTGCGCCTCGTTGACATCGGTAATGGTGGCGGTACCCACCTCAAAATTAGCCTTGGCCTGCTCGAGCTGGCTGAGAATGGCGGCTTTCTGCGCAATGATTAAGTCTATTTTGTCTTGCGCCAGCAATACATCAAAGTAAGCCTGCGTCACGCGCAAAATCAAATCCTGCTTACTTAGATTCAGCTGTTTATCTGCCTGACTAACCTTCACTTTGCTTTGGTCAATTTGCACTAGGCTATCTTTACGATAAATGGGCTGGCGCGCCTCTACACCATAGCTATAGCCTTCATAGTTAGAACGCCCTTGTACTCTGAATGGGCTATTTCCGGATAAATACTTAAGGTCAGACTGGGTAGCGGTGGCGGCTGCATTTAAATTTACCGTGGGGCGATACAAGGCCTTGGCTTGCTCTATGGTTTCTTGCGCCGCTTGATTGGCGCTCAAGGCTGACGCCAGCGTGGGGTCATTGGCCAGCGCCTGCTGGTAAACCTCTATCAGCGAATAAGCTTTGTCATCAGCATAGGCGCAGGACACCAATACTGACCACAACACCATGCACTTGATTAAGACTCTAAGCATATTCAATGTGGGCGCTTAATCAATACTGGCGATTAAAAAGCAAACTTGGTGGCCTGTGGCGCGTTTTCCAGCACTGGCAAGCAGGTTTCAAAAATCGTTTCATGACGGAATGACGCTTCGCTGACACGCTCAGTCACCGTGGCTTCCATAATTGGTGCATCGCCCACGACGGCAAATAGACGGCCACTAATGTTTAACATTTTTTCTGCAGCAATCGGGCGTAGCGGCAATGAACCTGCAAACACGATGACATCGTAAGGTGCAGCTGCAGCAAAGCCATTCACGCCATCGCCTACGTACAGCGTAGCGTTATGGATACCCTGCGCCTGCAAACGATATTGCGCGGTATTAGATAGCTCTGGGTAAATTTCAACAGCATGTACATGCTGCGCCAAAGTGGCCAACAGTGCAGCCAGATAGCCACTGCCGGTACCGATTAGCAATACTTTATCGGTTTTTTTAATATTAAGCGCTTGCAGAATACGGCCTTCCAGCTTAGGGGACAACATGGTTTGGCCTTCACCAATAGGCAACTCTACATCTGCAAATGCCAAGCCCACCTGAGACTCTGCAACAAACTTTTCACGCGGCACAGCATCTAGCACCGATAACACTACTGGGTCTAGTACCTCCCAAGTGCGAATTTGCTGCTCAATCATGTTAAATCTGGCTTCACCGATATTAAATTGAGCGCTTTCTACTGTTTTTGCTGTTTGTGTCATGTTGATTACTCTAAATGGGTTTTATTTAATGTTAATTATAACGCAAGTGCTTATTGGCTAAGGTACTTTTACGCTAAACCATACCGCCATCTAGGCTGTCAAGCCTCATGCTAACTGATGCCGTACTGGCTCAACTTATACCATAAGGAGCGTTCGCTAATTTCCAGCACTTTAGCTGCCTTGCTTTTGTTGCCATTGGTCTGCGCCAGTGCTTGGGCGATAAGCTGCCGCTCTAACTGCTCCACTGCATTGGGCAAGCATAGCGGGTTGTGCTTTGCTTCGGCAGTATCTGCATCATGACCTAACGCCGTGGCGACCATGAACTCACTGGTGCTATTGAGCATTTCAGCCGGCAAATGTTGTGGCTGTATCTGCCGATTGCCGCTGATGATTGCCGCGCGCTCCAATACATTTTCCAACTCGCGCACATTGCCCGGCCAGTCATACTGCATGAGCACCTGCACGGCTTGCGCTGAGATCTCTACGCGACGCTTAGCCAAAAAGTGCGTTGCCAGCAGCTCAATATCCGACTTACGTGCTTTAAGCGCAGGCAGATCAATACGGAATACATTTAAACGGTAATATAAGTCTTCACGCAGCTTGCCGTCTTTTATCGCATCACGCGGGTTGCGATTAGTCGCCGCCACCACGCGAATATCCACAGCAATCGGGCGATTACCACCCAAACGCTCAATCACATTTTCTTGCAGCGCACGCAGCAGCTTGGCTTGTAGCTGCATCGGCATTTCTGTCACTTCGTCCAGAAATAAAGTGCCGCCATCAGCCAACTCAAACTTACCGACCCGCTCTTTCACTGCACCGGTAAACGCGCCCTTTTCATGCCCGAACAGCTCTGACTCCAGCATTTCATGCGGAATCGCCGCACAGTTCACTGCAACAAACAAAGCATTGCTACGTGGGGAAGCGGCATGAATCGCACGCGCCACCAGCTCCTTGCCTGTGCCTGTATCACCCGCGACCAGCACTGTTGCCTTTTCGGGCGCTACCTGACGAATAGATTCAGCAAGATGCTGCATCGCTGGGCTATTGCCAATCAAACCGGTACCGACTGCTTTATCTTCACGCAGAAATCTATTCTCAACCACCAAGCGTGAAAAGGATAAGGCACGCTTAATCGCAAGCTCTAGCTCGGTTAAATCAAACGGGCGCAGAATGTAATCTGACGCGCCATTTTTCATGGCGTCTATCGCCGAGCTGATCTCACCTTGTGCCGTCACGATAATCACAGGCAACTCAGCGTCGTTTTTACGCACCTCTTTCAGGAGCTGTAAGCCATCCATACGCGGCATGTGTAAATCTGTAACCACGCAATCCACTTTTTGCGTATTAATCACATCTAGCGCTTCGCGCCCATCTTTGGCAGTCAGTGGCTGATAGCCAGCCTGACGCAGGCTAATCTCTAGCAAGCGCAGCATGCTAGGCTCATCATCTACGGCTAATATGTATTTGGTACTGTCTGACATAATCTCACTTTGCCATTTTACTTTTCTTATGACGCCGCATCTTCCAGCAACTGTCGTTTCGGTAGTTCAATTCTAAAGTCTGCGCCACTGCTGCCCAATGTGCTTTTCTCAACGGCCAGTGTTCCAAAGTGAGCAGTTACTATCTGTTTAGATACTGCCAAACCTAAACCGATACCGCCTGGCCGCTGCGTAAAGAACGGGTCAAATATCTGTTCTTTTTGTGCATCAGTGACGCCTGCCCCATTATCCGCCACGCTAATGATGACATGGTCTGGTGCATCAATAATAGACGCTACCACCTTGCCACCGACTGGCAGTACCTGAATCGCATTTAATAGCAAATTCAGCAGTACCTGTGTCATCTGTTCGGCATCGCACTCGACCAACACACGGCTTACAGCCTCAGTTGCGGAGGACTGAGGCAACACCACCGCTAGATTAACATCCTTTTTATTGGCCTGCATACGCAGCATTGCCACCGCATGCTCCACCATCGGCACTAAGTCATGCACAGCAAACTCCGGTGTGCGTGGACGCGCAGAATCCACTAACGTAGACACCAATTTATTTAAACGTTCAGTTTCCATATTGATAAACGCCACCACCTCTTGCCCTTCTGGGCTCAGTTTTTTTTCACGCGCCAACACTTGGGCTGATGAGCGTAATATGCCGAGCGGTGTTCTGATTTCGTGGCTCATCGCTGCCGCCATTTCACCTGCCACCGCCAGTTTGGCTGCGCGGGTCAGGTTTTCTTTAGACAAAGTTAAGTCATCCATCATTTTGCTAAACGCGCTGGACAATGCGCGTACCTCTGTCGGCCCATCCACTTTGGGTGGGGCTCCGTTGGTAGAGCGCATAAAGTGATTGGCATAATCTGTCAGCCTAGCCAACGGTCGCGTAATGCGTGCCGACAATGGTGCTGCAAAGGTGGCGGCCGTTAAGCCGGTAATAATCAAGAGCAGAATAAACATATAGCCCATGCGATGCACTGGCGCCATTACCACAGAGCGATATTGTGCAATTGACACAACCCAGTTAAATATCGGCGGCTCGGCAGTAGGCTGCAAGACAGAGTCGACAGAAATATCATGGGCCGCCACGATTTTTTTCCAGTGCTGTGTTTCTGCCAGCACGCGCTTAGCCGGATGTGGGTCATCCGGATTAATCAAGGCAGCCGCACTCCCCTGATTAACCGTGCTTTCTAAAATCCTGGTGACTGCATTCCAGTCAAAAACCACCCATAAAGTCCCCACTTTATGTTGATTGGCATCAAGAATGTCACTGGCTATACGCAACCTGTGCTGCTGCAGCTGATACAAGCGCACAACACGATTTGCAAATGAAATTTGCAGCCATAACGGCACACTGGCATCTGGTTTGCCAATATCAGCTGGCTGGCTGGAAGCCACGATCACATTGTGATTATTGACCACATAAATAGATTGGTACACCCCGTGATAACTTACTTTCAGCTCATTAAGAAAGTTAGATAAGCGCTTGTCAAAGTCGCCAATCACGACTTCATCCATGATTTCCAGGCGGCTCCAGGAGGCAAGATTCTGCAACCGCTCAAACATCATGTTATCCACCTGGCGCGCGGCTGCATTGGCGCGCGTTTGCATATCGCGCGCGATTTCTTCCCTCAATACTGTGCGCGCTTCATAGAAGGTAAGCAGCGTCACTATCAGCATCGGCAGTAATGCCGTCATCAAGAAACCCAGCAAGAGCAGTTTCTTTACTGACATTGATTTTACGGTGGATAGATTCAAAATATTTAGCCTGTGCTTAAGCACCTATAATTCATGCAGTACCGGATTAACAGGATTGCGTCTCCGTTGACCTGCCGCAACGCTTTGCGATAGATATCGAATATAATTCGCCTATGCATTTAATTTCAAAAATTATCGCTGATTTTAAAGCTTGGAGCTTCCATGCGTCTCATCAATAAATTTCGTATCAGCAGTGTAGCCGTGCTACTGCTGCTGTGCAAGGTTACCTATGCCGAGGAAGCCTCCGACCTGCAAAAAGGCGTGCTGGATGGCTTTAGGCTAGGCGGCTACACCAGCGCAGGCATTACAGTGCCGCGTGAATCAGAAGCAAGCGCCGCCATTAACGAAATCAGCCTGATTTTGACTTGGGAGGGCGAAAGCCGCCTCAGGTTTTTTAGTGAACTAGAATTAGAAAAACCGCTTACTTGGGATGATGATAACAAGTTCCACAGCAAACAAAGCAATATTGATTTAGAGCGCTTTTATCTAGATTACAACCTGTCAGACAATATCAACCTGCGCGGCGGGCGCTTCCTCACGCCTACTGGCCGCTGGAACCAGCTACACGCCTCTCCATTGGTATGGACAAGCTCACGCCCCATTGCAACTAGCAGACTCTTTCCAACAGCAATTAACGGGGTCATGACCTTTGGCGCAATTTCGCTAGATAAAAGCGCGCTTGAGTACTCAATATACATAGAGACACTCAAAGACCAAGATGTCAGCAAGGACGAGCTAAACTTCAAAAACACTAAGGGTGCGCGTATTGCGTTTGGCCAACAGGCCAATATAGGCGTGAACTTAATGTCGTTTGAAGAAAAAAACACCACTAGCGCTCGTTACCATATGCTGGGGCTAGACTTCCTTACGCACTATCGCGACATTGAAATATTAGGTGAGGCATTCCAGCGCTGGGATGCACATAACAACAGCAGCGGCTATGGTGCCTATCTGCAAACCGCCATCCCGTTACCTATCGGTACCAACTGGTATGGCATTACACGTGTTGAAACCTTCCAGCGCCCTGACGAAGGGCATCAGCAACGCTGGTTACTAGGCGCCACTTGGCGCATTAAGCCCGCCCAGTTATTAAAGCTGGAATTTACCGGCGGCAGTGGCGACCAGCCTGAGTCACCACGCGGCTTTTTAGCTTCATTTGCGGTGCTGTTCTAATGCGCTTACTGATTGCAATCTTGCTAGTAACAAGTAGCCTGTGCCTGCCTGCGCCTAGCTATGCCGCAGATAAAACCATGATTGCGGTGATTGTAGCCAACGACAATCCCATCAAAAGTATTGCGGTGGGCGAACTTAAACTCATTTACTGGCGCAAAAAAACTTACTGGTCACATGGCCAGCGCATTCACCCGATTAACCTGCCACCTGACAACCCGCTTAGACTGCACTTCTCCAATAGCATTTTAGGCAGTTTGCCTAATACACAAAGCGACTACTGGAACGGTTTATATTTCCACGGCGTATCACCGCCCCATGTACTATATTCGGACGAAGCCGCCATCCGCTACGTGCAGGAAACAGCAGGCAGTATTGCCTATGTAGACGCCTGCAAACTGGATAATCGCGTTAAAGCCGTGTTATGGATCCTGCCTAACGGTGAAACCAGTACCGACGCCGCTGTACTTAAATGCAATTAAGTGACGCTTTCTCAGCTTCTATCATCTTTAAATAGCGCCTGCCTGGTTAATAAAACTTACTGCAACTCTGCGCATTGCCGCAAACATGGCAATCCATGGCCGTTCAAATTAAACGCCGGCTGAATTCTGCTAAAAATAAACGCATCGGCGGCACCAACCAATAAATCCAATGTCAAAAATTCTGTAAGGTGCCAGCACGGCACGAGCAGTAACTGATTGTTATCTCAGGGATTATTAATTTACTGCACCAAGCTTAATTGCACCTCCTTAATTTAAGTGCAATATTTGCATGGTGTAAATTTATAAGTCTCAATGTTACATACCATTTTTGCATACACCTTGCTTGGTAGACACAGGTATAGATGGTATGAATATATGATTGAAAGGGCTAAGCACCCATTTTACTAACAAATATAAGTTATTGATTATTATATACATAGTCAATTATTTAACAAAAGTGATTGATGCCAATCCTCACCTCAAGACAATACATCGGCATGCTAATTGCCTTAGCTTATATATGATTAATTGAAGGTGAACGACAACATGCTGAGCCTAAGTTTTGATGCAAGTCCATTATTTTTTAATGCAGAAGCTGCGTATAAAACCCGCCCTTTTGCTGCAGCCAAACGCCACCTTGCTAGCGACATCAAGGCTGCTAGCGTTGAGCTAGGGGCGCCTGATCGCCGTGAGGTTGAACAATTTATTCATGATGTATTCGCTCACACCTATGGTGCTGATATACAGCACTTTATGCCGCAGCTAATTAGCCTGCGCGGGGAGAATAACCAGTTAGTCGCAGCATTTGGCATGCGCAAAGCAGATGCAGAACCCTTGTTCTTAGAGCGCTATTTGGATGCGCCAATTGAAACAGTGATGTCTAATCACTTTAACCGTGCAATTACACGCCAGCAAATTACTGAAATTGGTAATTTAGCGGTGTCTAATCCCCGCAATGCCGGCGTTTTAATTGCGCATGTCATCCAATACAGCTTAGATAATAACGTTGAGTGGTGCGTGGCCACCGCCCACCATAGCCTACAAAATGGACTCATTAAAGGCGGGCGAGATGTTTACGCACTACAAGGTGCGGACAAATCACGCCTCACAGCAGCAGAACAAAGCGCATGGGGGCGCTATTACGACAACTCACCACAAGTGGTGGCGGTAAGAGGTATAGCTCAGCTATAAGTGCGATGCAGCAAAATATCATGATCAATGCTATCGCAAACCATGCAGAGCAGCATGGCGATAAAATCGCACTGCGTGGCAAAGATAGCCAGCTCACCTATGCTGAACTGCAAGCTGAGATTCAAGCACAGCAACACATGTGGAATGGCTTAGGCCGGCAAGCACAGCCCACCATTGCGTTGGCGTTAGACAACCATCCGGCCTGGGTGGCACTGGACTTGGCTGCGCTAGCAAGTAACTTCCCGCTTATTCCACTACCGTTCTTTTTTTCAAACACACAATGGCTGCATGCGATTACAGATGCCGGTGTGGATATCGTGATCACCGACCATCCAGAATTGTTTGAGCCCTTACTGGCAAATAACATTGTCAGTCAAACACAGTGGACAGTGGCGGGAAAGACGCTCACGCAATTTGCATTAAAATCGCCAGCAAAGGCTGTGTTACCTGCTCAGACTGCCAAAATCACCTACACCTCTGGCTCCACAGGCACCCCTAAAGGTGTATGCCTCAGTGCAGACAATATGATTAATGTAGCAACCTCTATTGCCGAGGCTACAGAACTAACCTCAAACGATATTCATTTAAACGTGCTGCCACTGGCTACCTTATTAGAAAATGTGGCGGGCGTTTACGCGCCATTGCTTGCCGGTGCCTGCTGCGTATTGCTGCCTGGCAGCGACATCGGCCTAACGCGCGCCACTGGGCTGGATATTCAAAAGCTGCTCAATGCACTTGTACAAACGCAAGCGTCCACGGCGATTTTTACCCCAGAGTTACTCAATGCCTTGGTGCATCAAACAGAAGCAGGCGATCAGCTCCCTAGCAGCTTACGCTTTTTAGCGGTAGGCGGCGCATCCGTGTCACCAGCACTACTTAAGCGCGCACAGCAAGCCTCTATACCGGTTTACGAAGGCTATGGACTTTCTGAATGCGCGTCCGTGGTAGCGCTCAATACCCCAGCATTGAATAAAATTGGCACGGTGGGTAAGGTGTTACCACACCTGAACGTGAGCTTTACAGACGAACATGAAATTGTGGTGAGCGGCAATGCCTACTTAGGCTACGTAGGGCAAACCGCCACATCATCTCCACAGCTTTACACTGGAGATATTGGCTATATTGATGCAGATGGCTATTTGGTGATTTCTGGCCGCAAGAAAAACATATTTATCACCTCATTCGGGCGCAATGTATCCCCAGAGTGGGTAGAGCGTGAGCTAACCATTTCGCCAGGCATTGCACAAGCCGCCTTGTTTGGCGAAGCAAAGCCATGGAACACTGCGATTATCGTCCCCGGAAAAAATAGCACGACAGAACAGATTAAAGCCACGATACAAAGCATCAATCATGGCCTGCCAGACTACGCCAGAATCACGCAATGGCTGCCTGCCGATGAACCATTTACACTAAACAACCAACAGCTTACGGCCAACGGCAGAAACCGCAGAGACGTCATTTGGCAACATTACCAGCAAAAAATTAATGCGCTTTACGAAAGATAATGCATATGAACTTTTACCAAAGATTACTACAGGCCACTGAAAAAGAACGCAATGAACTACTCAGCCTGCCGCTTATTACCAAAGGCGCCACCGGCAAGATTTCACGCGAAACTTATGTGGGGTTTTTAACCCAGGCTTACCACCATGTGAAGCACACCACACCATTACTTATGGCATGTGGCGGCCGCCTGCCAGCGCATTATGAATGGCTGCGTACAGCCATCGGTGAGTACATTGAAGAAGAAATGGGGCATCAGGAATGGGTGCTCAATGACATTGAAGCATGCGGCGGCGATAAAGAAGCTGTGCGCCACAGCACAACAGCGAGCCACAGTGCCAGTTTCGCCACTGAAGTCATGGTAGCGTATGCTTACGACATGATTAACCGCGTGAACCCGGTCGGCTTTTTTGGCATGGTACTGGTACTAGAGGGAACCAGCACCGCAGTTGCCACACACGCAGGTGAAGCGCTGATGCAATCATTAAACCTGCCGAAAAAAGCCTTTAGCTACCTGCTCTCCCATGGCTCGCTTGATATCAGCCACGTTTCTTTTTACGAGAGCTTAATGAACCAAATCATCAATGCTGACGACCAAGCACTACTGATTCACAGTGCAAAAACATTTTATAGATTGTATGGCAATATATTCCGTACAATAGCAGCCGAATACATGCAAGATTGAATAGGATCCCTATGCAGCTAAAAAACAAATGCATTCTACTCACTGGCGCCACTGGCGGCATAGGCAAACATCTGGCATTCATGCTGGCACGCAAAGGCGCCAACATGATTTTAGTCGGGCGCGATAGCAATAAACTTGCGGCATTAAGCCAACAAATTCAAGACAAAGGTGGCAAGGCCAAAACCATTATTGCCGACCTTCAAGCCTCAGGTAGCGTGCAACAAGTGGCCCAACAAGCATTGCAATTATTTGATGGCATAGATGTGCTGATTAACAATGCGGCGATTCTCGATTTTATTCAATTTGAAGACCAAAGCCCTGAGCGCATAGCGCAAATGGTACACACCAACGTCACCGCGCCGATTCAACTAACCAACGCACTGTTACCGCACTTTAAATCGAACAATCAAGGTCAGCTAGTGATGATAGGCTCGATTTTGGGCTCATTGGGCTTTCCGCACTATGCTACTTACTGTGCTACCAAATTTGCAATACACGGCTTTTCACAAGCCTTACGCCGCGAGCTGTGCGATACCAATATTAGCGTTACCTACATTGCCCCGCGTGGGGTCAACACACCGATGAACGATGCAGCAACACTAGCGATGCTGGCTAAAACCGGCGGCAATATTGATGACCCGGAAAAAGTGGCACAAATGATTGTGAAGGCAATTGAACATCAAAAACAGGAAGTATTTATTGGTCAGCCAGAAACGTTCTTCGCCTGGCTCAATGGTGTGCTACCCAGCGCTGTTAACCTAGGTCTAAAAAAACAGGCAAGACTGGCGCGTGAGTTTGTGACAAAAAAATAATGCAGGGCTAGATTGCAATGCGCGACGGCAGATTAAAGATAAAGGCTTAAACGTAAAGCACCACAGGAAATACAGTTGCCGCCAATACCAAAATCACCCACTCCATACCCCAGCGCTCCAAATGACCAGTGAAATGAAAAAAGAGCGCTGTAATTGCCACAAGGTAATAACCGATATAGATAGCTAATGCCATAATCTCACCAATACCATTTTAAGTTTGAGTTAAATACGATACGTACAATACAAGTGTACCAAAAAACCTACACAACCACTGCTTTTTAAGCATCGCCCATCAAAAACCAATGGATAGCCGCACCAGCAAGCGTACTGATAGGCGTAGCGATACACCGCCAGCACCCTTAAATAGTTACGGTAATCTCCCGTCTTACTTTAATCCGCAAGTTACAGCAATTAAACACTTGACTTAAACACTTGGTTTTATAGCAAATTTAGCGTATATTTCGCTAATTGCTAGGGGTCTGTATTTTTACCTAAATACAGTGAGATATACCCTTCGAACCTGATGCGGGTCATGCCGCCGTAGGAAAGCATCTATCCGCTTTCCTACAAATATACTAGTAAGGGCACGCAGTTTTCCTGCTCCTTACGTTTTTGCTAGGAGCCACACTTGAACGCCACCGATAAAAATCTTACCAAGTTTCTTAATGAAACTGCCTCTGTTGATGAGAGTGCAACTACCCCTTTTGCTAAATCACGCAAAGTTTATGTTGAAGGCTCACGCCCAGACATTCGCGTACCATTTCGCGAAATTTCATTAAGTGACACCCCTTCTGCTTTTGGTGCAGAAAAAAACCCACCAGTTGTTGTCTATGACACTTCAGGCCCATACACAGACCCAACCATCAGCATCGATATCCGTAATGGCTTGCCTGCATTACGTACCGGCTGGATTATGGAACGTGGCGATGTAGAACAATTAGATGGCCCTACTTCAGAGTTTGGTCACCAACGTTTAGTTGACCCAGAGCTTTCAGAAATGCGTTTTAACCTGCACCGCAAACCATTGCGCGCAAAAGCAGGCCAGAACGTATCGCAAATGCACTACGCACGTAAAGGCATCATCACCCCAGAGATGGAGTTCATTGCTATTCGTGAGAATCAACGTCGCGAAAACATGAGCGAGCTGTTGCAAACACAACACCCGGGCCAAGATTTCGGTGCAAATATCCCTAAAATGATTACACCAGAGTTCGTCCGCGAAGAAGTAGCTCGCGGCCGTGCAATTATTCCACTGAACATCAACCATCCAGAAATCGAGCCAATGATTATTGGCCGTAACTTCTTGGTAAAAATCAACGCTAACATCGGTAACTCAGCACTAGGCTCTTCTATCAGTGAAGAAGTTGAGAAAATGGTGTGGAGTACACGTTGGGGTGGCGATACCGTCATGGATTTATCAACAGGTAAAAACATTCATGAAACACGTGAGTGGATTATCCGTAACTCACCCGTGCCTATCGGTACTGTGCCAATCTACCAAGCGCTAGAAAAAGTTAACGGCAAAGCTGAAGACTTAACTTGGGAAATTTTCCGCGACACATTAATTGAACAAGCTGAACAAGGTGTGGATTACTTTACTATCCATGCGGGTGTACGTTTGGCCTACATCCCAATGACAGCAAAACGTATGACAGGTATCGTGTCACGCGGTGGTTCTATCATGGCGAAATGGTGTTTAGCGCATCATAAAGAGTCTTTCTTATACGAACACTTTGAAGACATCTGCCAAATCATGAAACAGTACGACGTTTCATTCAGCTTAGGTGATGGCTTACGTCCAGGCTCAATCTACGATGCAAACGATGAAGCACAATTTGCTGAGTTGAAAACATTGGGCGAATTAACCCAAATCGCTTGGAAGCACGACGTACAATGTATGATCGAAGGCCCAGGCCACGTACCAATGCACCTGATTAAAGAAAACATGGAACTGCAATTAGAGCATTGCGGTGAAGCTCCATTCTATACATTAGGCCCATTAACAACTGACATCGCACCTGGTTACGACCACATCACCTCAGGTATCGGTGCTGCCATGATCGGTTGGTATGGCTGTGCAATGCTGTGCTACGTAACGCCTAAAGAACACTTAGGCTTGCCAGATAAAGAAGACGTACGTGTTGGTATCATCACCTACAAAATCGCAGCACACGCGGCAGATTTAGCAAAAGGCCACCCAGGCGCACAAATCCGTGACAATGCATTATCTAAAGCACGTTTCGAATTCCGTTGGGAAGACCAGTTCAATCTAGGCCTAGACCCAGAGAAAGCTAAGGAATTCCACGATGAAACATTGCCACAAGAAGGCGCAAAACAAGCGCACTTCTGCTCAATGTGCGGCCCACACTTCTGCTCAATGAAAATCTCACAAGATGTACGTGATTACGCAGCTGAGCAAGGTGTTTCAGAACAAGAAGCACTGACCAAAGGCATGCAAGAAAAAGCCATTGAGTTTGTGAAAAAAGGTTCAGAAGTCTATCAAAAGGTCTAAACACCTTTTGCTGGGTTTATTTGTAAGTTTAAATAAACTTCCTAGCTAGTAAAAAAGCCAGCATCCTTGCTGGCTTTTTTACTTTTAGCATAGGGTTTAAGTCTTTAATCTTATTTATCTGCTTTATTTCTGCGTGTATTTCAGCCAACCTGCATTATGCTAAACTTTTGATATCCTCTTTTATCTTAGATCTGGCTGCGTCTCGTGAACAATATTGAATCCAGTGTCATTGCTGACTTTAGACAAACGCTGCTTTGGCCTGTCCAACTGATTTCAGAGTCGAACAGCCAAAAAATCCAGCGTCCGTGGGATATTCTTAAAGCTGAAAACTGCCCTTGGCAAGAGATTCAAGATGAATTTTCGTTAGCTAAACACTCATTAAGTGAAGTGCGTTACCAAGAGTTTGTCACTTTTATGCCGTTTGCGCAGCGCTTTTTATACGGAGAAGGCAAGCATGGACGCGAATCTGGCGGCTATGGTGAATCGCCGATTCATATCTTTTCACGTTCTGATGTGAATCAGGTCCGCATTACCCTCAACAATCACGAAGCCCCTATCATCTTAAAAGTAGCGCATATTGAGCTGTATTTTTTCTATGATATTGATGTCGCTTTTTTAGCGCTTGAAGTCACCGGAGAAAATATCCAGCTCAACCATGCCATGGAGATTTTGTACCGCTTAGGGCGCACCTACCCTAATTATTGGGAAGAAAATGGCGATGCCGGCCACTGTGCAAAAAGCATTGAGTGGTTAGATAAACAAGGTCATGTGCTTGCATGCTCTGACTACCAAGACAAGACCCGATATTTATCATTTGTAAAAGATAACCACGTACCCTGCGTTTCTTTGCACTGGGAATTCTTGATGCACCCATTGGTGCAGCATTACTCCAGCCAAGAAGGCGAAATTCGTTATCGAGAAATTGAATATCAACGTATGCCATTAATGGCTTACCTAGCGTTTGAAGACGTTAGCAAGCTCACTCGTGGTGATTTGATACGCTTAGGTTTGGTTACCCAGCCGTGGGATTCCGAAACGCTACCATTTACCGAAGAGTTTTTAAGTAATTTTGAACACAAGCACTGCTACGACCGCTACTGGGATAATAATAAAAGCGACCCATGGAGCACCACTCGCATTATGTGCACAGGGCAAAATTTTATTGTGATTGGCAGTAAACAGCACCGCGTATATACCAATGAAAGAACTGGCATTAAACGCAATTATCAAAGCCAATATTTCTTACTGTTTCTAATTGCCCACTTTCAAAAAGCAGCACTGTTGATGCTATCAGACCGCATGGTACAAGCCATTAGTCGTTTAAATATTGAAGATGAGACTTCCATCAAAACATTTAGACAAAGCATCCGCAATGTGATGGGCGTATTTCTACGTTTTACCCATCGCTATTGGTTTGAAAGCGTATCAGACCAAGCCGTTGCAAAAGATATATTTGCCATGATGCATCAACAATTAAACACGCTAGATTTATTTAAAAAAACGCGTAGCCGCATTATGGATATGGCTGAATATTTAGAAGGCGAAGAAATTAAACGCCAAGCAGATACAGTAGTCAGACTAACAGTTGTCACCATTTTAGGCTTAATCGGCACCATGACCAGTGGCTTGCTAGGCATGAATATTTTTGACTTCTCTCAAACAACTAGCATAGAAAAATTTGCCTATTTTGTAGGCATCTTTGTACCGGTAAGCATCCTCACCTTTTACACGGTCGTTAAATCACGCAGGTTATCCTTATTCTTAGACGCACTTTCTAATGAAAATACCGGCTTACTGTATAAGGTCGCTAAATTGAAAAGCGTCTGGTTTGGTAAAGTAGATAATTAGAGGTCACACTTTACGCTGACGCAAATAGCTACTGCTAATAGCAGATTTGATTAAATGACTTAGATTGCTTTTGGTCATTTTTAAGTAAGTTTCAACCTTGATGTGATCAAAACAGCCCGCTAATCGCTGGCTGTTTTGTTTTAAATTCAATCAATTGTATTCACGCCTAGCCAATAAAAAAGGCGTAAAATAGTAACATTCAAGGAAAAAACTTTTGACTACCCTAAAACTCTCAAAAAAATCTGGTGATGCCCCAAGCAATGTGGCAAGTAAAGCACCTGTACGCCGCTCAAACACGCCTACGCGTGATAGAACAACTGCACCGGTTAGACCACAACGCCCTAGCGCACCAGAGGCAAGCGCGCCGGTGCGTGCCAGAAGTGAATCTAGAGACCAAACTAGAGATCAAGCAAGGCCTGCGCATCAAGATGCGCCACGTCAACGTAACCACCGTCATAATGGCTCCTTGCACACGTCCTCTACACCTAGAGCACAAACACCAGATAGCCGTGCGCCATCACCGCGCCCAATTGATCCGGATGCGCGCAGACCGGATGCTCACAAATTAGACAGCATGCAAACTACCCGCGATAGAGCAGACCGTGAAGGTGCTTACCGCAACCCGCCACGCCGCGGCGGCAAGGTGCGCGATGGTTTTGTAGCCAGTGAGTTTGATAAAACACGTAGTAATAAAGAAGCATTTGCCGCCAAAGCCAATGCCAGCCAGCCTGATTTGCCACGCTTATCTAAAGTAATGGCAGAACGTGGCCTGTGTTCACGCCGCGAAGCAGATGAGTGGATTGCCAATGGCTGGGTAAAAGTAGATGGTGAGATTATTGAAACACTAGGCTCACGCATCAAACCTGACGCCGAAATCATTATCAGCAGCTATGCTCAGGAATACCAAGCTGAAAACGTGACGATTATTCTGCACAAACCTGTGGGCTATGTGAGTGGCCAGGCAGAAGATGGCTACCAACCTGCGATTGTGTTGATACACCCAGATAACCAGTGGGAAGACGATCCAGAGCTACACCACCATCACCCCAAACAGTTCCATCGCGGCATGCTACAGGGTTTAGCGCCAGCTGGCCGCCTAGATATTGACTCTACAGGAATGTTAGTGCTCACTCAGGACGGCCGCGTTGCGCGCCATTTGATTGGGGAAGACTCTACTGTTGAAAAAGAATACTTGGTGCGTGTGACTGGCGAGCTTAGCGATGCAGACTTAAAACGCTTGAACTACGGCTTGAGTTTAGATGGCGTAAAATTAAAACCAGCCAAAGTAAGCTGGCAAAATGAAGACCAATTACGCTTTGTATTACGTGAAGGCAAAAAACGCCAAATTCGCCGTATGTGTGAAATGGTAGGGTTGCACGTAGTAGGCTTAAAACGTATTCGTATCGGCAGTGTGACTTTGGGTAAATTACCCGTTGGCGAATGGCGATATTTACGCAACGATGAGCGCTTTTAATGTAGCATCTGGCTTAATGATTAATTATTGATAGCGAGGTTTTATCATGGGATTATTTGATAGTTTAGCTGGTGCAGTGTTAAGCAACATGGGCGGCGATAAAGGCGCTATGTTGCAAATCGCCATGGATCTATTTAAACAGAACGGTGGCTTGGAAGGCGTAGTGGCCAAATTTAATGAGGCTGGTTTGTCTGAACAAGCTGCATCATGGATTAGCAAAGGCGACAACTTACCAATTTCTGCCGAGCAAGTAATAGAAGTACTAGGCCGTGACAGTATTGCCGGTATTGCCGAAAAACTAACGATGTCACCTAGTGACATCAGCGCAAAAATTGCCGAATACTTACCGCAGGCCATCGACAAAATGACGCCCAATGGTGAAGTAGACAGCAACTCAGGCAACCTGCTGACAGCCGTCATGGGGATGCTTAAATAACAGCACCACAATAGAAACGGCGCTTAGGCGCCGTTTCTATTCAATACTCACATACCTGGCATCATAATGCCCTGCTATGCACATACTAAAATTACTGTACGTTAACCTTTACCTGTAAGCTCTGTTACTGCTTACCAATCACTTTAATTTAATAAAATCAGCATATGGATATCTTGTTACTACTTAAAGCCGCCTTACTGGGCATTGTTGAGGGCGCTACCGAGTTCTTGCCTATCTCCAGCACCGGGCATTTAATCTTGGCTGGTGACCTACTCAATTTCATGAACCATGAAAAACGGAATGTATTTGATATTGCCATACAACTGGGCGCTATCTTAGCGGTGGTATGGGAGTATCGTACGCGTTTTGTCAGTACATTTGCAGGAATCGGGCGCGACCCTATCGCCAACCGTTTATTCATTAATTTGAGTATTGCGTTCTTGCCACTAGCCTTCTTGGGCTTGGCTTTTGGTAGCACCATCAAAACCCACCTGTTTAAACCAGTGCCGGTTGCCTTGGCGTTTATTATTGGTGCGTTTATTATTTTGTGGGCAGAGAAGCGCACACATACCGTGACCATAGAAACCGTGGATGACATTCGTCCCTTAGATGCCTTAAAACTAGGGCTGGCACAAGCAGTAGCGCTGATTCCAGGCATGTCACGTTCTGGCTCCACCATTATCGGCGGCCTATTTTTTGGTTTATCACGCAAAGCGGCCGCGGAATTTTCATTTTTCCTCGCTGTCCCAACGCTAGGGATTGCCTCTATTTACTCGATGTACAAAGATCGTGCCCTGCTCAGTATGGATGACATGGGCGCATGGGCAATGGGGTTTATATTTTCTTTCATTAGTGCCATGATTGCGGTTAGAGCGCTTATTCGCTACGTCAGCAACCATGACTTTACGATTTTTGCATGGTATCGCCTTGCATTTGGCGGAATCGTACTGCTAACCGCGTATACAGGCTTAGTCGACTGGACTGTACACTGAAGTAATAACAACAATATGAACGTGCATATACTGGTAATGACAACAGACGCATTATCAATATAGCTAACAAAGGTGACATCATGAAAAAATTATTGAAATACGGTCTCTACGGTGCAGCTGGCGTGGTTGCCTTGCTGGTTCTGGCCGTTGCCATCATCTCTGCAACATTTAACCCGAATGATTACAAGCCGCTCATCATTAAGCTAGTGCAAGAAAAGAAACAGCGCACCCTGAATATTGAGGGCGATATCAAACTCGCTTTCTGGCCTAAAATTGGGGCAGATTTAGGCAAACTTTCAATTTCTGAACACAACTCCGAGCAAACTTTTGCCTCGATTCAAGGTGCAAAAGTAGCACTGGCTCTGTTACCTTTGCTTAAAAAAGAGCTGGTGGTAGATACCGTCTACATTGATGGTGCGCAGGCTAACATCATTAAATATAAAGATGGCACTAATAACTTTGATGACCTACTCAGCAATGATGAAGAAGAGTCCGAGCAAATTAAATTTGATGTGGATGGCGTTAAAGTCACCAACTCTGCCATCAACTATACCGACGAAGGCACGGGTGCAAAATATGCACTCTCTAAGTTCAATTTAACTTCTGGCCACATCGCATTAGCTGAGCCGATTGATCTGGCCACTGACTTTAGCGCAACGGCAAATCAGCCGGCATTGGCGGCTAATGTAAAACTTAAGGGGACTTTCCTTGCAGATCCTGAGGCCAAACACTTTGCCGCAAAAAACCTAGACGCCAGCATTAAAGGCGATGTGCTGGGCGGTAAAGATGTAGCAATCACCTTAAGCGGTGATGTTGATGCCAAGCCGGAAACGCGTGAATTCTTAGTCGATAGCTTGAAATTAGCCTTAGCCGGTCAATTTGACGGTGCCAAAGTCACCTTGGATTTAAACGCACCCGCACTGGTTGCGCAAAAGGATGAAGTCACCAGCAAAAAAATCACCGTGAGCTTAAGCCAAGAAAAAGCGAGCGACAACTTTAAAGCAAACTTAATCCTGGCTGATATTAAAGGTTCGCCTAAAGCACTACAAAGCAGCGGCATTAGTGGTGACATTAGCGGTACACAAGGCAAGCGCAGCATCAACGGCAAGTTTTCATCTCCTTTCCAAGGCAATCTGGAAAGCCTGATTTTTGACTTACCAAAATTTGCCGGCAATATCGACATTAAAGACCCTGCCATCCCTAATGGCAGTGCCAAAGTGAGTTTTGATTTAAGTTTGCACGCAGATGCTAAGCAAGAACAAGTGCATAGCAAATTCTTGATGAATGTAGATAACACCAAGCTTAACGGTAACGTAGCGCTCGCTAACTTTAAAAAACCCAATATTCAGTTTAATTTAACTGCGGATGCTTTAGACTTAAACAAGCTATTAGGACCAAGCAAGCCTAAAAAAGCTGAGCCAGTCAGCCAAAAACCTGCTGATATGTCGGCATTGGCTAATTTACTCTTAGACGGCAAAATCAATATTGGACAAATCAGTTACGACAAATATCGCTTATCTGGCCTCAATGTTAACGTGAAAGCCGATGGGCAAAAGCTGGCACTATCCGGCTTAAATGTGAAGTTTGACGAGAGCCAGATTAAAGGGAGCTTGGGCATCAGCCAATTTCACAAACCGCTTTATACGTTTGATCTTGATATTGACCAGCTGAATCTTGATAAATATATCATTGCAAGTGACAAGCCAGTAGAAACCAAAGCCAACACAGGCGATGCCCCGCTGGATTTAAGCGCACTGAAAGCACTGAATGCCAATGGCTCTATCCGTATTGGCAATTTAAGATACGGCAAAACCAAGGCTTCAAACGTACGTGTAGACTTAAAAGCCGCTGATGGCGTTGCCACTATTGCCCCGCTGTCTGCAAATTTGTATCAAGGCAGTATGAATGGCTCACTTAGGGTAGACGCACGCAGCACCCCCAGCATCGCCTTCAAGCAAGACATGAAAGGCATTGCCATTGGCCCTTTACTAGTAGATGCGATCAATAATGATATGTTAGACGGCAAAGGCACGCTTAGCGTTGACGTAACCGCAACAGGCAATACTGTGGGTGCCATGAAAAAAGCACTGAATGGCACATCTTCACTGCAACTGGCCGATGGTGCAGTCAAAGGTATAGACATTGCCGGCACTATTCGCAATGCCAAATCTAAAATCAATATTTTCAAAGACAAAAACAGCATTGGTGCTGACCAAACACAGAAAACTGACTTTAGTGAACTCACCGCGTCATTTAACATTAAAAATGGGGTCGCCCACAACGAGGACCTTGCCATGAAGGCTCCTATTTTGCGCTTAGCCAAAGGTGATAGCCGTGGCGATGTAGATATTGCTAACGAAACCATTAACTACTTAGCTAAACCGACGATTGTTAAATCCCTTAAAGGCCAGGGCGGCGCAGAGCTAGACTCCCTTGCTGGTGTATCCATCCCAGTTAAGGTGACCGGTACCTTCTCCGCACCTAAATACGGCATTGATTTTGCCGCACTGGGCACCGCTATTGCGAAATCCAATTTAATCGACAAAGTAGGTGGCGATAAAGCTGGTGCCGTGAAAGCACTGGTGGGCGATGGTAACAAAGTAGATGCATTAAAAGGCCTGCTCGATAAAAACAAACCTGCAGATAGTGCTACTGCACCGGCAGACGGCGGCACCGCAGAGCAGCCAAAATCGACTGAAGAGTTAGCGAAAGAAAAAGCAGAGCAAAAACTTAAAAAACTGTTCAAATTTTAAGCAACTTGCATACAGTTACACCCTCTTTCATTTTTATTAAGTAGCTTGATTCATGACTGACCTTGCCAGCCGCCTGATTTCTTGGCAAAAAATACACGGTCGACACGACCTACCTTGGCAAAACACTACAGACCCCTATGCCATCTGGGTATCTGAAATCATGCTACAGCAAACCCAAGTATCGGCGGTAATTGGTTACTACGGCAAATTCATGGCCCGCTTTCCAACCATTGCCGACTTAGCCAATGCCACACAAGATGAAGTATTGCAGCATTGGAGCGGCCTTGGTTACTACTCTAGAGCACGTAACCTGCACCATGCCGCACAAACTATTGTGGACGAACATGCTGGGCAGTTCCCACAAGACTTCAACACCATACAAACACTCTCCGGCATTGGCCGCTCCACCGCAGCTGCCATCGCCTCGTTTGCCTTTCATCAGGTACAAACCATTTTGGATGGCAATGTAAAACGGGTGCTGGCAAGGCACTTTGCCATTAGCGGCTGGACCAGCACACCCAAAATTGAAAAGGCACTATGGCAGCTAGCTGAGAGCCTATTACCTCAGTCTGACATGGTGGCCTACACCCAAGGCCTGATGGACTTGGGTGCAACCGTATGCACCAGAAGCAAGCCTAAATGTGCGGTATGTCCTTTAAATGAAAGCTGTTCAGCGCGCCAACAAAACCTCACCTCAGTATTACCTACCCCCAAGCCCAAAAAAAGCATCCCTGAGAAGAACACCACCATGCTCATTTTGCAGCAAGGTAATGAGGTGATGCTGGTCAAGCGCCCACCCTCAGGTATATGGGGTGGCTTATGGAGCTTTCCGGAATCGGACGATACAGAGAATCAGGGTTACGCCGCGACCGTGCTCAAGCAATTTGGCATCAACGCAACGGTAGATGCACCATTAGCCCCCATCAGCCACGTTTTTACTCATTTTAAGTTGCATATTAAGCCTCAGCCCCTTACCGTTAGCCAGCACGCACTACAAGCGCGCGAAGCAACGGCAATCTGGCTGACGATTGAAGATGCACTTGGTGCCGCGATACCCACTCCGGTACGTAATATTCTCTTAAAACTAGCTCACGACCGCACTTAACCATACACTTCTTGCCCTATGTCCAAGCAAGGCGTAGGATTAAAGCTATCATAACCATCAATTAAATTGAATCTAACGTTCAGATGGCGGTCAGACCTCTCTCAAACAACAACACATAAGGAGAAACATAAATGAACAACAACAATTTACCTTCACCAGTAGATGTTTCTAAAGAACAATTGATTGCCGACTTCAAAGTAGTCATCGCTGATGCAGAAGCCTTACTAAAAGCAACCGCTAGTCAGGGCGGCGAAGCAATGGCAAATTTACGTGCAAAAACTGAAGAATCACTTGCTGTTGCCAAAGAAAAATTAGCCGATGCACAAGAAGTTTTAGTCGCAAAAACCAAAGCCGCAGCACGCGCAACCGATGACTATGTGCACGACAAACCTTGGCATGCCGTTGGCATCGCAGCGGGCGTTGGCTTAGTGGTTGGTTTACTTATTGGCCGCCGTTAATTGCAATGAGTGATAGCAATAACAATGACGGGCTATTAGGCTCGCTGAAAAGGCTTACCAACACCTGTATTGGGATTGTACACACACGCCTTGAACTCCTAAGTACAGACTTAGAAGAAGGACGCGAGCGTCTAATCTCATTACTGGCGATGACCTTTGTTGCCCTGTTTTGCCTGTGCTTCGGTATGGTGTTGTTGGCAATCCTGATTGTGGTTTTATTCTGGGATACGCATCGTTTGCTGGTGTTAAGCCTGCTCACCGGACTATTTATTTTCACTGGCGGCGTCATTGGTGCGCTAGCGATTCGCGCGCTCAAATCCATGCCTAGGATGTTCGAAGCCAGCTTAGCTGAGCTGGTGAAAGATCATCAAGAAACCAGCAGAGACTAGGAGCGATTTGTGAGTCCGAAACGCGCAACCATCGCCGAGCGCCGCGAAAAACTAATCCTTAAAGCGGCATCGCAACGTGCCTTACTCGCACAAGATATCGCCCCCTTAGGCAAACCGTTAACCATTGCTTACCGAGGCTTTCAACTTGTACGTTACGTACGGCAACACCCTATTTTGATGCTTGGGGTCACCACCGCAATTAGCGTTATTCGCCCTAGCCGTGTGCTCAAGTGGTTAAAAACCGGTTTTTCTGCACTCAATCTGGCACGCAGTGTCAGTGATATCTTAATCAGGAAATAAAAAAAGCGGCTTATAGCCGCTTTTTTGTTCACCTACAATTCTGATGTTTAAGCCTAGTACAGCTTAACCATCAATGTAGATGAGATAACTTAATCAGCTATCTTATTTTTGATCCCAAGAATCTTCCCACATGCAGTGTTTGATTTTGTGACGGTTAGCAATTAATTCGTCAATGCTAGGCTCGTCGTTCAATGCACGTTTGATCGCCAATTTAGTCGCATCGTAGTTGTTTTTGTACATATCAGCTTTGTCTAAAGTGCCTGCCTTTTCTAGCTCGATACAACCTGGGTCAATCCACACCAAGCTGATGATACATAGATCATTTGCTTGCTCTTTAGGGATGATGCCTTCAATTACACAGTCCAAAATCGCATCAGCAGTAGCTGCTTGCACCACACCACCGAACAAGGCTACATCTGTGCTGCCTTTCAATGTTACTTTTGGTACGGTCATACATACTGGGCGTACCAATTGGTTGATATCACGTACCGCAAACATTGCAGTGTGGCCTTTGCTTTGTGCCATTAAGTTTGCAAACGCTTGGCCTACTGGGCCGTCAACCGCGCCGATTAAGATTTCTGGCATTGCTGCGGTAACGTCTTTACCTTCTGAGTAAACAGTAGCTTCGCCTGCTTTGAAAATGATTTTTGACATGAGAAATCCTTGAGAAAATAAAACGATGGAAAATACGAATAAAATCAATGATGCTATTCTATAAAGTAGGATTTTATAGAATAGCCCTGCTTTAAGCAATTTACATGCAAATAAAGCATCCCTAGCATGTATAAACCCTCCACAGTAGGCCGTGTACAGCATCAGCGCACTAATCTGGTGCGCCAAATTAGTGCATAGTGTAATATCATTAAAAATATACTTAGGTTCACAAGCTTGGATAAACTTAAAAACTGGCTGAAAGGCTTTGTCCCAGAACGCATTGCCGTTAATCATACCGAACGCCTGCGCGCGGGTGTCGGCGCTTTTGTCGGCATTTTATTAACTGGCCTAGTGACCGTTCTAATAGAGGGTGATACCAGCACTATCCCCTATCTCATTGCCCCGATGGGCGCTTCCGCCGTACTGTTATTCGCAGTGCCTTCAAGCCCGCTGGCACAGCCGTGGTCGATTATTGGCGGCAATACCACAGCAGCCCTCATTGGTGTGACTTGCGCTATGTGGATCCCACACCCAGCTGCTGCCGCTGCGATAGCCGTTAGTCTTTCCATTGTCGCCATGTTTGCGTTAAGGTGCATACACCCGCCCAGCGGCGCGGTGGCACTCACAGCCGTACTGGGCGGTGCTACCATCCATGCACAGGGTTATTGGTTTGTGTTGGCACCGGTCGCGCTTAACTCGTTGATACTTTTGCTGGTCGCCATTATCTTTAACAATGCAACACGCCGCCCTTATCCACACCTTGCAGTAAAAGCATCTCAGCAATTAGCTAAGGATATTCCCGCTGAAATGCGCTTTGGCTTTAATACTGAAGATTTAAATGCAGTGCTCAAAGAATACAACCAAGTGCTCGACGTAAGCCGTGATGACTTGCAAACCTTGTTACAACAAACCGAAATGCACGCTTATCGACGACGCTTTGGTGAGATTGTTTGTGCAGACATTATGTCTAAAAATGTGGTGAGCGTCGTATTCGGCACCTTGCTGGAAGACGCCTGGCTACTCATGCGACAGCACGAAATTAAAGCGCTGCCAGTGATTGATCGAGCACGGCGTGTGGTTGGTATCATCACGCAGGCTAACTTTATGCAGCATGCCAATTTAGAGGTATATGAAGGCTTTGAAACCAAACTTAAAAGCTTTATCCGCAGAACGCATACCTTGTCATCACACAAGCCTGAAGTAGTCGGCCAAATCATGACATCGCCAGCGGTCACCGCATCAGCCAATATGCATATTATTGAATTGATTCCACTCATGTCGCAAACCAAGGTCCACCATCATATTCCCGTGGTTGATGATGAGCGCCGCTTGGTGGGCATGGTGACACAGTCTGATTTGGTGTCTGCGCTCTATCACGGGCGCGTAGCTAACTTAAAAACGCTGGGCTTATCCTCTTAGTCTTAAGATGTACTGCACACATCCATCTCGGTATAGGTGACTACTCGGTTACGCCCGCTCTCTTTAGCACAATAGAGCGCTTTATCCGCGGCCGCTACTAAATCGCTAAACTCTAAACCAATCAAACTAGAGTCTGCTACGCCGATACTCACTGTAATGTTAAGCCGCTCTTTACCCACGGTTAACGTAAACTCAGCAAAAGCCAAACGCAAACGCTCCGCCAAATCTAATGCCTCATTTTCGTTTGTAGAGGTAAGCAACATGCAGAACTCTTCACCGCCATAGCGGGCAAAGTAATCCTCAGCCCGGATAGATTTTTGTGCGATATCCGCTACCGCACACAACACTTTATCCCCAACCGGGTGGCCATAACGATCATTAATAGATTTAAAGAAATCTATATCAATCATCATAATCGCCAAGGTCTCACCAGTACGCATGCAACGTGCCCTCAGACGCACAGCTTCCTCTTCAATCCGTCGGCGATTGAGCACGCCAGTAAGCGCATCACGCGACGCCATTTGGTAAACGTCAGCAATCAGACGATGATTAAGCATCAACAACAAACCAAAAGCCACACTAAATTCAAGTAGACTCGCAATCACAAATGGCAGAGTATTAATTGAGGTATTTACATGCAAGCCTATTTCAGCATCTGGAGATAGTAGCAGCACTACTGCTCGCGTTAACATTAATAAAGCTAAAGCTACGAATGAAGCACCGGTAAACCAGTACGCAAGTTTTTGTGAAGCCTCTACCTTAACTAGCAGCACGCGAGCGCACACAGTGTAAACACTAAAAAACAAGAGGGAATTAACAATCGCACGCATGCGTGTATCAGGATTAATCACACTAAACCAAGTAGCTTGGCATATAGTAATGACAATAAATAAGATCAGTATGCTCCATGAAACCGCTTGCTTTTTGAACGCTAGAATCCCAGTCAATTGTAAGCAGGTGCCCAATGCAAATAGAGTTAAACCAATCACCGCGGCCCATTCATGCCCAGGCGTTGTTTGCCCATAAAAATAGGCAAGGCTAAACCCTAGGCTCATGCACAGACTAGCTATCGCCCATTGCCTAACGCCACGTATATTACCTACCCGCAAACCTGCCAATTCAAACAAGCAGAAAAACATAAACGCCAGCATGGAAAACATCACCATGACAGTACGTGCATCTAAGCCCATGTAAACTCCTAATAACTATCAGTATTATCTATTAATTACGGATATTTAAGAAATTTATCGCAAACTTAATTAGCTAAATAATTACGTAAAATCATGATGCTGCATTCATTAAAGTACATATGCCTAGGCTGCAACTGTTGGGTATGATACTAATCATACAAGCACAGCATCAATCTTGATGTTAATAACTAACCGGAGAATTATTATGTGGACAACACCAGCAGCAACAGAAATGCGTTTTGGCTTTGAAGTGACTATGTACGTAATGAACAAGTAATACAACTTAGCCAGCGACGTCTCGCGAAATAAAAAGCCTGCTCAGTAATGTGCAGGCTTTTTTAATAGCTAAAATTATCTACCCTTTAAACCAGTGATGGCTCTATGCGCTGCATATCCCTGTGCAAAATACCCGCATCCATATACGCCTCGCTACACACCTTAAAGCCAAACTTCTCATAAAAGGCAATCGCATGCACTTGTGCTGACAGGGTAATGACAGGCAATGCTCGTTGCTGATAATAAGCTATCGCCGCTTTGAGTAAGGCAGCACCTACTCCTGAGCCTCGCCAGGGCTTTAATACCGCCATACGGCCTATACTACCACCCCCTAACAATCTGGCGCAGCCTATGGCCTCTCCTGCTACGTTGAACGCCAATAAATGTTGCGCTGCTTCATCTAAACCATCCCACTCCAGTCCTGCCGGCACTTTCTGCTCAACGATAAACACCGCTTCCCGCACCGCGATTAGTTGTGGCGCGCGCGTTTGCCAGCTTACTTGCTCTATATTGAAATGATCTTGCAATGTTAACCCCTTGCGAGCGTTGGCAGTAACAGGCATTATGCAGCCTTGGTCTTTAATTAATGATTAAGGTGTTATATGCAAAAATACTTAGCAACTGCAGCACGCGTTTTATTATCACAATTATTCCTGGTTCAAGTTGTGGTGCTGATTATTGGTTTTACTAATAATCCTGACGGATATCAGCAATATCAAGCTAGTTTAGGTAGCATGGGCTTGCCTGGCATTTTTGCCCCGCTCATTATTTTAGTGAACTGTATTGGTGGCTTAGCTTTATTACTAGGCTACAAAACCAAAGCCTTTGCGTTAGTCATGGCATTTTATATCGTGGGCTTAACCTTATTACTGAAATTGCCATTATTGCAATACTTAGCCATTGCCGGCGGTTTGTTGCTATTACACGCAAACCCAAATACAGCATGCAGCTTAGACAACTGCAAGAAAAATGCTTAACCGGCATTTAGCTTAAATCGGCAACACTCAAGCGGCTTCATTAGCCGCTTTTTTTCATTCCCACTCCAACACCGGGTATATCGTATTGACATTGCGTCGATTGGCAATTTCAAACAGTTGCCATTTATTGCGCTCACTCTCGGCCGCAGTATCCATGGTTTTTTCCATACTGATATTACGCTTAATGTTAGTACGTACATCGCTCAATAGTACGGTTAAATAACGCTCGGCATCGGTTAAAGCTGCTAACCAATCCTTGGTCACTGGACCATGTCCTGGTACCACCTGTTTTGCCGGGCTGCTCTTCAACTTAATAATTTCTGCGATTAAGCCTTTAATATCACCCTCTACCACTGGTGTACGCGTGATAAATAACAAATCGCCAGCAAACAAGGTACCGGTTTTGCTATCCAGTAAACTAATATCGGTATTGGTGTGGGCTGGTGGGTGTGCAGTGACTACCAGTAGCCGATCACCCAAATCAAGCTCTAACGTGCTGGTGACCACCAGTGTTGGCTTTACCAGATCACTGCCTTTAGCATCCTCGTGCAACAAGCGCTCATTCAGTTTGGTGTACTGCTCGCTTCTCAAATCCATGGCATGGCCTAATTTCTCATGGCCTACAAACTCAGGCTTGGGTTCATTCGCGGTTTTAGGCAAAAATGCTGCATTACCGTAAATATGGTCTGGATGTACATGCGTGTTAATCACATACAACACTGGTAGCTTAGTAACTTTACGAATCGCCGCATGTAGTTGCTCCCCCACTTTCAGGCTACCGCCACTATCTATCACGGCTACGCCCTTGCTACCGACAATAAAACCAATATTACAGATATCCCCTTGGTAGCCTGTATCAATATCTAAATGTTGTCCATGATGCACATAAACACCTTCAGCCACCGTCTCTAGTGCAAAATTTTCATGCTGCATTTGCGCATGTGTACAGCCCATTATTGAAAATAGGCTCATGGTTATCATTAAAATTCTCATAAATGATTCCTTGCGTTAAAGTTAGTGATTAAAATGACTGCGTTTATGCAATCATTTGTGATGACTATAGTCACAATTGAACGTCAACTGAAGTGTTACTTAGGATATTACTATGAATCAAGATTCTTCACGCTATACAAAACTCGCTGTTATTCTGCATTGGTTGATTGCACTGGTGGTTATTGCCATGTTTGCACTGGGTTGGTACATGACAGAGCTGCCCAAAGAAGCTGCCAAACAAACTGCTTTCGATTTGTTCGACTTAGGTGTTTACACCTGGCATCTTGCGGAAGAAGTCAGCCCAAGAAACTTTTACTTTAACCTGCACAAATCTATCGGCGTTACTTTATTAGCACTGATTGGTCTGCGTGTACTATGGCGCATTACACACCGCCCGCCGGCGATGCTTGCTTCATATAAAGCATGGGAAAAGAAACTAGCCACAGGTACGCATCACCTGCTGTATTTATTAATGGTGGCAATGCCAGTGAGCGGCTTAATCATGGCCATGAGCGGCAAGTACGGGGTAAAGTGGTTTGGTATTGATATCATTGCAGGTTTAGATAACAGCACGCTGCGTGACATTTTCAAAGAAGCGCATGAAATTATCGGCGCCATCTTTCTGATTGCCATCATCCTGCATATTTTAGGCGCATTAAAACATAAATGGATTGATAAAGACGGCACGATGAAACGTATGTCTTTTTAATTACATACATCAAACAATAAAAAAGCCCGCTCAATGCGGGCTTTTTTATTGCAGTCACGTTAGTGCTCATCAGGCTTTCTGGTAGCAATCAAGCTCAGTAGCATGCTGGTACCCAATACCGCCACTACTACCCCCAATGACACCGCCACAGGGACTTTAAACCATTCCACTATCAGCATTTTTGTGCCGATAAAAATCAATACCAGCGCCAAACCAAACTTGAGCAAGTGGAAGCGCTCTGCCATATCTGCCAGCAAGAAATACAAAGCGCGTAAACCTAATATCGCAAAAATATTGGAGGTAAACACGATGAAGGGGTCATCGGTAATCGCAAATATCGCTGGGATACTATCCATCGCAAAAATCACATCTGAGAACTCAATCAGCACCAATACCAAGAACATGGGCGTAAACCAGCGCACACCGTTCTGCGTAATCCAAAACTTATCCGCATGAAACTTATCGGTAATACGCATATGTTGGCGCAACCACTTTAATAATGGATTCGTTGCTAAGTTAGGCTCATGGTCAGCAAACACAAACATCTTGATACCGGTAATCAATAAAAAGGCGCCAAACACATAAAGCACCCAGTGAAACTCAGCAATCAACCAAGCCCCGACCAATATCATTAGCGCGCGTAAGATAATCGCTCCTAGCACTCCATACACCAATATGCGCTTTTGATACTCCAGCGGCACAGCAAAGTAGCTGAATATCATCACAAACACAAAGATGTTATCCATAGCCAAGGTCTTTTCAAGCAGGTAACCCGTCACGTACTCCATGGCTCTGGCATCCGCAATTGCTCTGCCACTGGTATGGTCTAACCAGGCCCATAGGGCAGCGCCAAATAGCATGGCCAAGCAAAACCATACTAGCGACCAAATAAGTGCCTCACGCGCCCCTACCTTGTGTGCGCCTTTGCGCCCTAATGCAAACATATCAATAGCCAGCATCACGATCACAAATATGCCAAACCCTGCCCACATCCACCAAGCACCTACCGACCCTAATTCACTCACGCGTGCCTCTCATTTCATACATCTCTATTAATTAATCGGCATTGCTTGCAATCACGCTACCGAACATAAATAAGGCCGAGAAATACCGTTTATATCTCTCAGCCTTGGTTTACTACAGCGGCCACCTTGCTAACGGTAGCCACTTTTACTTATTGCGCTTCACGCAATGCGGCAATACGCTCATCCAAACCTGGGTGGCTAGCAAATAGTTTTGATAACCCACCTTTGCCTGAGATACCAAAAGCAGCCATTTGCTCTGGTAATGCTGAAGGTTCATGCTGTGCCTGCAAACGTTGCAGCGCTGCAATCATCTTGTTTTTACTTGATAATTTAGCCGCACCAGCATCCGCCCTGAATTCACGTTGACGTGAGAACCACATCACAATCATAGACGCCAAAATACCTAATACAAACTGCGCAATCATCATGGTGATAAAAAATGCAGGGCCTGTACCGCGTTCAGTTTTAAACACTACCTTATCCACAACATAGCCAATCACGCGTGATAAGAACATCACAAACGTATTCACCACGCCTTGAATCAGGGTCAATGTGACCATGTCACCATTGGCAATGTGTGATACCTCATGTGCCAGCACCGCTTCAGCTTCGTCTCGCGTCATGGCATTTAATAAGCCACTTGATACTGCCACCAAAGAACTGTTTTTAGTCATGCCGGTTGCAAATGCATTCACCTCTGGTGTATCAAAAATAGCCACTTCTGGCATTTTAATCCCCACAGCATCGGCCTGTTGACGCACTGTTTTCACCAGCCAGATCTCTGTTGGTGTGCGCGGCTCTTCAATCACTACCGCACCAGACATACGTTTTGCTGTCCATTTAGAAATTGCTAGCGAGATAAATGCACCGCCAAAACCCATAATGGCTGAAAAAACTAACAAGCTACTCAGATTCAAGCCGTTCGCATTTAAATATGGCTCTACCCCCAAAATACGCATGGTGATAGAAAGCACAAACACAATGGCTAGGTTGGTTGCTAGAAAATATAAAATACGTTTCATATGGTCTCCTTCGGTTGAATCAACGCTTTGTGAAATCAAGCATGATTATCATGCTGCTACTTTAGTCTGTTTCTATATTCAATAAAAGCAGAATATTTCTGATTGATTATTCGGTTTTTACGAGCTATTGTTCACCCCTATGATTAATTACAAACAATTCCATTACTTTTGGGCGGTAGCAAAAGCTGGCAGCATTGTGAAAGCCAGCAGACAGTTACATTTAACGCCACAAACCATCAGCGGGCAAATTGCGATTCTTGAAGCCTCACTCGGTGTTTCACTATTCAGAAAAGTCGGGCGCGGCATCGAACTTACCGAAACTGGAGAGTTGGCACTCACTTACGCTGACGACATATTTCAAACCGGTAATGCACTAGAAGAAACACTACGCGCAGGCTCCAAAGAACGTTCACGATTATTTAGAGTGGGCATTTCCGATGCCGTTCCCAAATCCATCGCCTATCGATTACTAGCGCCGGCAATGTCATTAGCAGAACCGATTAAAATTATTTGTCGTGAAGGTAAGCTAGAGTCTTTACTCGGTGAGCTTGCCATCCATCGTCTGGATTTGGTGTTATCAGACCGTCCTATGCCTAGTGAAATTGATATTAAAGGCCGTAGCCAGCAACTATTGGAATGCGGCGTGAGCTTCTTTGCAGTTTCTGGCCTTGTACAATCGTCTGCGCTAGTGTTTCCACAACATCTAAGTAACACACCGTTACTGGTACCAGGCGAGGACAGCGCTGTACGTAAACGCCTGATGTCATGGCTCAACACATTGCGTATGCAGCCACAAATTGTGGGAGAGTTTGATGATAGCGCGCTTATGCGTGCCTTTGGTCAGGCAGGCGTTGGAATATTCTGTGCGCCATCCATCATTGCAGATGAAGTGATTGCGCAACACAATGTGATTAAAATTGGCGAGACCGATCAAGTGACCGAACGATTCTACGCCATTTCTGTAGAACGTCGCGCCAATCATCCTGCGGTCGTCGCTGTTAACATGACATCATCAAAGATAAGCTAAAAAACCACATCTATTGAAGAACTTATTATTTTTGCGTGGCTCATATCTAGCAATATTTTTTAAGATTAATAAGAGTTAGCCATGTGTAATCTAATATTTCGTCGCTTAGCTTTTACCGCAATGTGCTGTCTTTCATTAAATAATGCCTACGCCTGCCTAGACAATAAATCTATAGCGCAATTAAAGGCGAATGAGGAACAGTACTTAGCCTCACGTAATGTAGCCACCATGACAGATGCTATTGAGGACAAACTGTTATCTGTTGGTGTCGAACAAGCAAAATCAGAGGTGAAACATGCCGAGGATGCATGTAATGTAACGATTACTTATACAGTATCCAGTGTAGATATTGATGAGGCTAACCAGTTATTGAGTGCTAACCCAGCAAAACGTATTATGCTAGCTGGTCAAGGCTATGAACTGCCAAGCCAAACTAGATTAATTGCTACCGTTGGCGTTAAGCCAGATACTTTATCAATTCAACACAAGGATATATTACAAAGCGCTGCACTAGGCAAAAATCGCGCTTCCGTGGAACTGCTGTATGCAACACTTGCACAAACCAGAGCAACGGTAAGCCCTCAAAGTATAAATACTGAACGCTGGCCAGCGAGCTTGTTAGATCAAGAAATAAGTTTATGCGAAAGCCAATATACTAGCGAAAGCAACGTGAATGGCTGCACTTGTAAAACCGATGCGATTAGTAAAAAAGTCAGTCCGCGCCAATTAAAATACATCAAATATCTAGCAAATGACCCTTATTCCTCCGCCACCGGCGCACTTTCCAGCTATAAAGAGTTGTCAGACCAAGTGAATTTTGAGTGCAAATTAAAAAAACGTTAACTATTATTAATACTATAGCTAGATAATGGTTTCATCCTCTACTGTTCTGTATCTGTCAGGTTAACTCCATTTTCCTGACACCATGCTATCAAAGCATCATCCGAAGCTTGTGCCTCAAACGCATACCACTTCTCAAGCAAGCCTTGATATTGCAGCATATCTTTAAACCGCCTGTAGGCACCTCGCTTGCGAAATAAACTAGCTACAAAGTTGTACTCATGTGGTAACTCTTGATCAATAAAAGACAAAGCGAAGCTCTGACCTAGCTTTAACTCGTTTTTATGCGGAACCTCTATGTAGTTTGATGAGGTTTCAAGGTCGTCTGGCACCTCTTCCTCCAGCGTCAACACACTAGATGTCCAGTAAATTTCGCCCGTATCTTTATTGATATAGGCATGATGCTGCGCTGGCGAACCTGAGCTCACGAATTCAAACGCATTTCTAATCTCTGTAAAGCTCACACTAAGCATTAATTATTCAACCTATTGATTCATCGATATTTTATTCATCATATTCGCTAGCCACACCGCTCTTTTTGGCTTCTAATATTCTAGGTAAATTAATTTCTATCCAATCTACCAGCAGCTCTAACTGTTTTGCCAGCTCTTCACCTAGTGGTGTTAACGAATATTCAACATGCGGCGGCACTACTGGATAAGATACGCGCAAGATAAAACCATCCTGCTCTAATGTTTGCAGGGTTTGCGCCAACATTTTTTCACTTACGCCACTTAATTTTCTGCGTAAATCACTAAATCGGTGCATACCTTGCAATAGCGCCACTAACACCAGTCCACCCCATCGATTTGTCACATGCTTAAGTATTTCACGTGATGGGCATTTATCTGAAAAAACCTCACCACGCAGCATGCGCTCAGCTAATGTAATTGCTTGTTGTGTTGTCATCATACTTACCTTTTTGTACGTACTTACTAATAGTAAGTATATAGATTATTATGCATTACACCAATTCATTCATCTTACTAGAAAGGTTTTTTTATGATCGTTATTACAGGCGCAACCGGCCAATTAGGCCGTTTAGTGATTACCTCACTTTTAAAAACAATCCCTGCATCCAACATCGTGGCAGCAGTTCGCAACCTTGATAAAGCCAAAGATCTTGCCGATTTGGGCGTTCAAGTACGCCATGCTGATTATAGCCAGCCCGAATCATGGGATACAGCTTTAGCCGGCGCCAGCAAAGTATTACTAATTTCATCCAATGAAATCGGCCAACGCTTTGCGCAGCACCGCACCGTGATTGATGCTGCAAAAAGAGCTAATGTTAAGTTATTAGCCTACACCAGCTTATTACATGCTGACACCTCACCACTGGGTTTAGCGGCAGAGCACCTATCTACCGAACAATACCTTGCAAACTCTGGTGTGCCATTTGTATTATTACGCCATGGCTGGTACACGGAGAACTACACCAGCTCATTAGCACAAAGTGTTGCCCACGGCACCTTGTACGGATCTGCGGCAGATGGGAAAATTGCCTCAGCCAGCCGCGCAGACTATGCAGAAGCAGATGCCACGGTACTCACCACAGAAAATCAAGCAGGAAAAGTGTATGAGTTAGCTGGAGATAGTGCTTACACACTCACAGAGTTAGCAGCAGAGGTCTCCCAACAAACCGGAAAGGCCATCAACTACATCAACCTACCCGAGCAAGAGTATCAAGCACTGTTGCTAAAAATAGGCCTCCCAGATGCTTTTGCGCAACTGATTGCCGATTCAGACACTGGTGCATCCAAGGGCGCACTTTATGACGACAGCAGACAACTTAGCCAATTAATAGGCAGAGCAACTACCCCATTAAAAGCAACCATCGCAGCAAATATTTAGATCCATTAAATTGTGCTTAGATGATACTAAAAAACGGCAACCATTTTAGGTTGCCGTTTTTAGTTAAATCTCAAACTTTAGCTTTTCAGAATATATATAAATTTACAACGAGCTTGTAGGTTCTCTTTTATATCAATATTTCAACACTACACAATCAATAAGTTAACAGAATAGTAAAGAGACGATTTTGCTAGTTTGTCTTAAATTTATAGATAATCCTACTTAAGCGAGTGAAATCCTATCAGCGAGAATGTTTTTTGAGTCATGCGGTAAAGATGCAGCAAAAAATGAAAGTCCTTGTACTTGGCTTGATAAGTATTGAGGACAGCGCTCTCAGATTTAGCTAAAGAGCATGCCTGTTACGCTATCTGGCAGCTAAATCCGCAAAACAGACGGCCAACTATAGAGATTGAGAGACTGCAACAGTGGTTGATGACAACCATGGAATGCGATTTTAGGTGAACTAGTCTCAATCTAATCTGACAGACACCCTAAAAATTCGGTAACTGTCAGCTCAGGTCTGAGCTAGTACTATTTGGGCATACTTTCTTTGAAATTTATGAACATCTCGCCCAATCCCCAGTTTACTGGGGATTGGGCCTTAAAGCTCGGGCTGATTGACCGGGATGTCGATAAAAGTTATCTCCGCTCTAGATTAATTATCAATCGTCTCAAATTACTTTAAAGATGGCAAAAGAAGCAAAGACTCCTTTGCCCTATGTGCTGCAGTCACTTTGAGTTGTGAGCTTTTAAAGTGATGAGTGTCATCCAACTTAAATATACTTACCGCTCGATTCATCTCTTCTGATTGCTCCATAAGAGACTCAGCTGCGGCTGCGGCTTGCTCAACCAGTGCAGCATTTTGTTGAGTAACTTGGTCCATTTGCGTTAGAGCTATATTAACCTGATCAATTCCACCACTTTGCTCTGATGATGCAGCTGAAATCTCAGCCATGATATCTGTTAGTTTTTTTACAGAGGTTACAACCTCTTTCATCGTATTGCCAGCATTTCCAACAAGCTTAGTGCCCTCAGAAGTTTTTTCTACTGAGTCTGAAATTAGCTCTTTAATTTCTTTTGCTGCAGAGGCTGAACGTTGTGCAAGATTGCGGACCTCGCCCGCGACAACGGCAAACCCTCTCCCTTGTTCACCAGCTCTTGCAGCCTCGACTGCGGCATTAAGCGCAAGAATATTTGTCTGGAATGCAATTCCATCAATGACAGAAATAATCGCTTCAATTTTTTGTGAGCTTTGATTAATCATGGTCATTGTACTTACGACCTGCTCCATCACATCTCCACCTTTAGCTGCAACAGTAGAGGCTGTCATTGCCATTTGGTTAGCTTGTTTTGCATTTTCAGCGTTTTGTTTTACAGTTGACGCTAGCTCTTCCATACTAGAAGCAGTTTCCTCAAGAGATGCAGCTTGCTCTTCTGTACGCTGAGATAAATCTATATTTCCTTGTGCAATTTCTTTGGCCGCAGTATTAATTGTCTCGGCAGACGACTTCACTGTAACAATCGGCGCCACAATCAGCTCAAGCGTATTATTGACGCCCTCTATAATCTTTCGGAAATCGCCTAAGTGTTGAGATGCATCTGCACGCACAGTAATGCGCCCTTCAGCTGCTGCAGCTGACAACATCTGTGCATCATTATTTAAAGCTTTTAGATTTTTTCGAACGGCTTCAATTGCTTCATTAACGAAGATTTTTTTGCCTGGGAATTTTTCCAAAGGCACATCAAAATCACCTTCACCAAAACGAGATACAACACCTAGTGCTTTTCGCTTGACGTTTAGATGGCCAGCCACCATTTGATTTACGCCATCAGCCATATCAGCATATACACCTTGATATTTCTTTTCGTCGATTTTCACATCAATGTCGCCTAACTCGTGCTGCTTAGCCATTTCGTTCATATCGGCTATGAATGCTTTTATATTACTGCGAGTATTCTCAACCGCTTCGTTAATCAGCGCTTTTTTACCTGGAAATTTTGCTAATGGAATGTCGAAGTTACCCTCACCAAACCCTTTTACAACACTTATGGATTTATTGCTAACATCAATATGACCAAGAACCATACTATTCACACCACGAGCCATATCAGCATAGGCTCCTTTGTAACTTGCAACGTCAATAAGCACTTCAACGTTTCCAGCGTCATGTTCTTTTGCCATATTATTCATATCAATAATAAAGTGTTTAATGTTGCCACGTACTTGCTCAATACATTGATTAATAATCGCTTTTTTACCGGGAAACTTTTCCAATGGTGCATCAAAATTACCTTCACCGAAAGCCTGCACAACAGCCATGGCTTTTTCGTTCATTTCAATATGGCCTTCTACCATCTTATTGATGCCAGTCGCCATTTCTGCATAACCACCTCTAAACCTCTTTACATCCACTCGCTCATCAATATCACCTGCATCATGTTGAGCACTAATCGTTTTTAGTGAGATAACCAGTTCATTCAATGTAGATTGCAAGAGTCTAATAGAGCTCGCAATGCTAGTTGTATCATCCGATTTCACATCAAACTTTGTATTTAGGTTACCTTCGGCAAAACCTCTAGCAATAACTGCCAAATCTGCAGGTTCTGCGCCAATGGCTCTTAAAATAGCATTCTTGGTTAACACACCTAATACAGTTATTACTAAGAGCAGCAGAATTGATATCGCTAGTGCGATCCATACTGCAACATTCTTACCAGCTAAGGCAGCAGACGCACCATTGTTTCCCAACTCAATATTATATTTTGTATGCTCTTCAAACTTTTTCGCAATGGCTACACCAATAGCATCTATGCTCTCAAGCTCTGCTCTGATGTTGGCTGTGATGGAAACTTGGTTTGCTGACTCCTCAGGACTTAATAAGACACTACTTCGCGATAGTGCAAAAATTTTGGGAACTTTACTAAAGTAGTCTTCAAGCATTTCTTTTTCTTGGTCATAAAGTTCTTTATCTTTACCTCCAACCAAGGTAGTTTCATATGCTTTAAATGCTTTCAGTGAGAGTGCTTTACGATCTTCAAACGCAAGCTCTAATTTTTGTTTCGCTTGAATATCTGTAGCTGTAGTATGTCGTATCAGATTGATTCGAGCTCGCTGGAATAGGCTATTTGCCTCCCCGAGAGACTGTAAAGCAGGAACAGTATTAATCGTGCTAAAGTTAGCCTTCTGAAATACTTCATTGATTAAATATATATTTACCCCAACCAATAAAACTAGACCAAGACCTGTAGCCAAAATTAGCAACGTAATGCGCTTTGCGACAGTAAGTTTCATCTGTTACCTTCCAGTTCCTATTAAAAAAAACAATTGAGAGTTAAGTTAATGCCGCTGATTGTTAACAGTTTACTCTACTTAATTGATCGCTCTTTAAAGATATAAATCTATAATTATTGGCGCGATCCACAGCAAAGTTGAAATTCAAGTTGTTATCGGCCGTTTCTTCATATTACTTATGACGCTTCTCCTTCAGCTTAGTGTGTTGCCTAAGCCGACTCTTTCCAGCAATTCTGAGTAGACGAAGAAATTTCGGGCATTCAAAATGATTGGGAGCTTTGCAGGCTGCTGCATGTAGCAGCCCATCTCGCATAGTCGTCAGCTCAACAATTTTCCGATCTAACTCACTGGCCTTAGCTAAAAGCAGATTTCTATTGATGACTGGCCCATCAGGTGTAAACATTTCATAGATTTCCTCTAATGAAAAACCTGCATTACGTCCCAGCGATACGAGCGCTAACTGCTCTACTACATTAGGACTAAATAAGCGACGTAAGCCATTCCGGCCATAGGATTTAATCAGGCCTTTTTCTTCATAAAATCTTAATGTAGAAGCAGGTAATCCTGACACTTTTGCAACCTCAGCAATATCCATTATTTCGCCCATCTAAATTAATACTTGACTTCAAGTTGACTTGAACTTTTATCCTAATCTAAATGCATCACTTATCACAGAGTTTTTTTAGGTTTGTTGCATATTAATGATATTCGAATAATTAAGGGGTCTATATGCTACATATTGAATGGGTCGTGTTATACATTGCTTTGGGTGCTTTTGTTGGTTTTATATCTGGCTTGTTAGGGGTAGGTGGAGGTGGACTGCTTGTTCCTTTGCTAGCATCAATCTTTATCTATCAAGGAGTAGACACAGATAGTATTGTTCATTTAGCTTTAGCTACATCATTAGCCTGCATGATTATTACTTCATCATCAAGTGTTCTTGCACATACTTCTCGTGGAACTGTTGTGTGGGGTATTGTAAAAGGTATGGCTCCTGGAATTGCGGTAGGTGCTTTTATAGCTACTCAAGTCGCAAGTATTGTTAATTCAACGTATATTGCGATATTCTTTTCGCTGTTCATGGCGCTAGTAGCATTACAGACTTTTCTGAAGTGGCAACCTAAACCTAGCGCAGAGCCTCTAAACATGTTTGGATTAATATTTTCCGGAATGGGCATTGGATCAGTATCTGCGCTAGCTGCTGTGGGAGGTGGTTTTTTAACAGTAGTGTATCTACGCTATAAGAATCTAGACATTAAAAGAGCGATTGGGACCTCTGCTGCAATTGGATTTCCGATAGCTATCACCGGTACTATTGGTTATATGATAAATGGTTGGACTACAACTTTGGATAGTCCTTACACTTATGGATTCATTTATATTCCAGCATTTTTAGCAATATCAATTGCTAGCGCCATTTCAGCTCCCTACGGTGCTCGTTGCTCTAATAGTTTGCCTGAAGCTAAGTTGAAAAAAGTTTTCGCCATAGTCTGCTTAGCTTTGAGTATAAAGATGTTAGTTTCATTTTGGTAATCCTGGACTTCACCCGTTTTTATAGACACATCATAATGTGAAAATTGGAACGGAGAAAATGCAATCAAGGCTACCAGTTACACAGCTGAGTTTAAGGCTGAAGCAATATTTGTGTCAGGCTACATGTGTAATTTTTATTTAGTTTTTCTTATAGCCAATTTAATTTATAAATTTTTATATTAAAAAAGCCCAATATGGGCCTTTTTAATATCTCAAAAAATATGAACTTTTAAGAAAAATACAAACTTCAATGAGATCCTACAGAGCTAAACATCCAAATTACCTACGCCCAACGCGTTATTTTCAATAAATGCACGCCTAGGCTCAACATTATCGCCCATCAGGGTAGTGAATATCTCGTCTGCGGCAATCGCGTCATCAATTTGTACTTTGAGTAAACGACGCACTTTCGGATCCATGGTGGTTTCCCATAACTGCTCAGGGTTCATTTCGCCAAGACCTTTATAGCGTTGAATATTCAGCGTATTTTTCGCTTCACCTTGCAGCCAATCTAGTGCTTGTTTAAACGTAGAGACTGTTTGCTCTTTTTCGTTACGCTTAACGATTGCTCCTACACCCACTAACCCATTGAGCATATTTGAGGTTTTTAGCAATTGTCTGTAATCGCCGCTGTTTAAAAATTCAGCATTAATCACGCAGCATTGCAAGTTACCATGCACATACTTGTTAATCTCTAAGCGGTAGGCATTGGTTTCTGCGTCAAACGCTACAATTACCTCACTACCCACTGCGCCTAGGATAGGGCGTAACTTCTCAGCAATCGCATTTGCACTAGCTTCTGTGCTTAAATCAATTGCACCTGCATCCTGAATTGCACGTAGTACACTCTCGTCATACAGTGAAGCAATACGGCGGATCACAGCTTCTGTGAGCACAACTTGTTTGGCAATTTCAGATAAGGCTTCATCTTTTAAAGTGCCTGCATTGGTTTTAGTGTCTAGTTCAGCATTTTTCAGCGCAGATTGCAGTAGGTAAATATCTAACTCCTGCTCATCTTTGAGATAGCGCTCATCCCTACCCTGTTTTACTTTGTATAACGGTGGTTGCGCAATATAAATATGGCCACGTTCCACTAACTCAGTCATTTGACGGTAGAAGAATGTAAGTAACAGTGTACGAATATGTGCACCATCAACGTCCGCATCAGTCATGATGATAATACGGTGATAACGCAACTTTTCAGCACTAAAATCTGCTTTACCAATACTGGTACCCAGTGCTGTAATCAGCGTTGCAATCTCTTGTGAACCTAGCAGCTTATCAAAACGCGCCTTTTCTACGTTCAAGATTTTACCTTTAAGCGGCAAAATCGCTTGATTTTTACGATCACGACCTTGTTTGGCAGAACCGCCCGCAGAGTCACCCTCGACTAGATAAATTTCACATAGTGCCGGGTCTTTTTCTTGGCAATCAGCCAATTTACCAGGCAGACCCATGGTATCCATCACCCCTTTGCGGCGTGTAATTTCACGTGCTTTACGTGCAGCTTCTCTGGCACGTGCTGCTTCAACCACTTTACCGCAGATAATTTTCGCATCGGCTGGGTTTTCTTGCAAAAACTCAGCCAATTTTGCCGCTACTACCTCAGACACCACTGGCTGCACTTCACTAGAAACGAGTTTATCTTTGGTTTGAGATGAAAATTTAGGGTCAGGTACTTTAACTGACAATACGCAGGTAATCCCTTCACGCATATCATCACCGGTTGTTTCAACCTTTGCTTTTTTAGCCATCTCGCTTTGTTCGATGTACTGGTTTAAAGTACGTGTCATTGCGGTACGTAGGCCAGTTAAGTGTGTACCACCATCACGCTGTGGAATGTTGTTAGTAAAACATTGCACAGTTTCACTGTAAGAGTCATTCCACTGCATAGCAACTTCAATGGTCATGCCGTCTTTTTCACCTGATGCATAAAAGGTTTTAGGATGCAGTACCGTTTTGCTACGGTTCATATACTCCACAAAGCCCTTAATACCGCCGGAATAAGCAAAGTTTTCACTTTTGCCTGTGCGCTGGTCTACTAACTCAATTTTCACACCGTTATTCAAAAATGATAGCTCGCGAATACGTTTGGCTAAAATTTCAAAATGATATTCAACCAGCGTAAAGGTTTCAACTGAGGCTAAAAAGTGTACTTCTGTGCCTTTTTTATCAGTTACGCCTGTTTCAACTAGGGGAGCAACAGCTTCGCCGCGACGAAATTCCATTTGATGTACTTTGCCATTGCGGTAAATTTTAAGCTTTAGCCAATCAGACAAGGCATTGACCACTGAAACACCTACACCATGCAAACCACCAGACACTTTGTAAGAGTTTTGGTCAAACTTACCGCCTGCATGTAGTTCCGTCATTACAATTTCAGCAGCCGAGCGTTTTACCGCTTTGATGTCGTCATATTTAATATCAGTTGGAATACCGCGGCCATTATCAGCCACACTTACCGAGTTATCAGGATGTATTATCACTTTTATATCATCGCAATGACCAGCTAATGCTTCATCAATGGCATTATCCAGCACTTCAAACACCATATGGTGCAAGCCTGAACCATCTGATGTATCACCGATATACATACCCGGGCGCTTACGTACGGCATCTAAGCCCTCCAATATTTTAATACTGGATGAATCGTAATCTGGTGATATTGCGTTGTTTTCACTCATACTTATTTTCTTTACTTTAAAGTTATCTTTAAATTTAATACTTTTACTGATATAAAAATACTAAAGCTTTGTTTCACGTGAAACACTCGTTAGATGCGCATTGGCATCACAACGTATTTGTAATCTGGGTTATTCGGCAAGGTAATTAAGCAGCTGCTGTTTGCATCCGCAAATGAGAATGTTACTTGCTCACTATTGGTATTGTTAAGTACATCAATGAGATACGTGACATTAAAGCCAATATCTAGAGTATCACTACCGTATGCGATTTCTAATTCTTCCTCAGCCTCTTCCTGATCGCTGTTTGTACTAATTAATTTCAGATTATTATTACTTAGTACCATGCGAATACCGCGATATTTCTCATTAGATAAAATAGAAGCACGTTGCATTGCTAACAATACACCTAAACGTTCAGTGGTAAATGTATTTTGATGACCAGTCGGAATTACTCGGTTGTAATCAGGGAACTTGCCATCAATTACTTTAGAAATCAACCTAATATTACCAAAACTAAAGTTAACTTGGTTATTGGCTATCTCTACATTGACATCTTCTTCACTATCATCCAATAGTTTAATTAACTCAATTACTGTCTTACGAGGCAAGATAACATCTTGTTTTTCATAGTTTTCTTTAAGTTCAGTCGATGTAAAACTCAATCGATGACCATCAGTACCTACAATATTTAAACGGTTAGCAACGACCTCTACTAATAAACCATTTAAATAATAGCGAATGTCTTGTTGCGCCATAGCAAATTCAACTTGCTTTAGTAATTCTTTTAACTGTCTTTGCGGAATTGTAATTACCGTACCTTGTGACTGGGTTTTAGTCATGACTGGGTAGTCAGCTGCAGGCAATGTTTGTAAATTAAAGCGGCTCTTACCTGCTTTAACAGTAATTCGGCTGTCATTAGTTGCCATATTGATATCTGAGTTATCTGGTAATGATCTGCAAATATCTAATAATTTTTTAGCTGAAATCGTTGTTGAGAAATCATTAGTAGTAGCACTGTCCACAGATAACGATATTTGCATTTCCAAATCAGTTGCTGTGAGATGAATTTTGTTTTGTTTAGTTTCAAGCAATAAATTAGACAAAATAGGTAGCGTATGTCTCTTTTCTACAATACTTGTCACTGAAGTTAACGGTTTTAATAACGTTTCACGGTTGATTTGTATATTCATCTCTATAACCTAAATAATATATATATAAAATAATAACAATAATAATGTTGCATTTTTTTGTGCATAACTACTTTTTGTTTAATATTTTCAATAGCTTGCAACAATTTTTTTTATCTTGGTAAAAACATAATCTACTGTGGGTCAATTGTTGATTAAATTTCCCAAATTTCTTAATTACAACCTTATGCTAATTTTATCCACAACTTATCCTTAACCCGATTGTAGAAAATTAAGCTGATTTTTACTGTTTAATCTCTAATTACCTGAACTAAAAACCCAATATCTCTGGCAATTGTTGCGTCATTTTGTCTTAATAAATCAATTTCATCACACGCATGCATTACTGTAGTGTGATGTCTGCCGCCAAATGCCTCGCCAATTTCAGGGAAGCTATGGTTGGTTAATTCACGTGATAATGCCATTGCGATTTGTCTAGGACGGGCAAAATTACGTGTCCTTTTTTTGCTATACATTTCCGCTACTTTGATTTTGTAGTAGTCAGCAACCGTCTTCTGTATGTTTTCCATCGTCACCTGACGGCCACGTACCGCTATTAAGTCACGTAATGCGTCTTTAGCGAGGTGTACGTCTATCGCATGACCGGTGAACTTAGACATAGCAATAATACGGTTTAAGGCACCTTCCAGCTCGCGTACGCTAGATCTAATCTGCTTAGCGATAAAAAAGGCGACATCTTCAGGCAAGTTAAGATTTACCGCTTCTGCCTTCTTGAGCAAAATCGCTACACGCATTTCAAGCTCTGGAGGCTCAACAGCAACAGTTAGACCCCAGCTAAAGCGGGTTCTTAAACGTTCATCTACGTCAGCAATTTCTTTAGGATAAGTATCACAAGTGATAACAATTTGTTTTTTTGCTTCAATTAGTGAGTTAAACGCATAGAAAAACTCTTCTTGCGTACGTGTTTTTTTAGCAAAAAACTGAATATCGTCAATCAGTAACAAATCCAGAGAGTGATACTGGCGTTTAAATTCATCAAACGCCTTATGTTCATATGCTTTAACCACATCTGATACATAGCGCTCAGCATGCAAATAACGAATTTTTGCATCCGGGTTATGTAGTCTTAATTCGTTACCGATTGCTTGCAATAAGTGGGTTTTACCTAAACCTACACCACCGTAGATAAATAATGGGTTGTAAGCGCTACCAGGATTCTCAGCCACTTGTATCGCCGCCGCGCGTGCTAATTGGTTAGCACGGCCTGTTACATAATTATTGAAGTTGAATGTAGGATTTAAGTTTGAAGTGTCTACGTTTTTATGAGCCGTGACTGTTGTTTTCTTAGTTTTTGCTAACACTTCACTTAGGTTTTGTTTAATGCTCTCAGACTTGATTTCATTCATAGCCTGTTTATTTTCAACAATAACTTTAGCAACCTTTTTTACAGGTTCATCAGCGTTGATCTTGGTCGTGGCATCGCCTAGTACTAATTCAATTTGAATATTAGGCTTATGCTCTTCCGCAAATTGTTCAATTTTTTTCAAAAATCGATCTTTAACCCATTGCATCACAAAACGATTAGGCGCAAATATGCGCACAGCATCACCGTTCACTTCTGTATGCAGCGGTTTGATCCAAGTATTGAATTGTTGTGCTGAAAGTTCTTTCTGAAATTTAGAAAGACAAGCAGGCCAAAAATTTTCCATCTGTAGTGATATACCTTAGTTTGTACAGTTATTTTTAACTAACGTATTGAAATAACAACGATTGTATGAATGATTAACTTATTGTTTTTATTTTATTTTTTGGTAAAATTGCGTACAACTAAACGCTAATCTATCCACTGCATTTTAGCTGGTTTATCACAACTTATCCACAGCCATTTTCAAAATTAACGAATAAAATTTTTATAAATTAAAACTGATAATAATTAAAAAGTTAGCTTGATTAATAAAACTAAATAAACGTTGACAAAACACTGTGTTATCGGGTCTAATAGCGCCCTTTGTAGCATTTTGCTCGTCGGAGATTCACATGAAACGTACATATCAACCTTCTAAAACACGTCGCGCACGTACACATGGCTTTTTAGTTCGTATGAAAACTAAAGGTGGTCGCGCTGTTATTGCTGCTCGTCGCGCTAAAGGTCGTTCACGCTTAGGTCTATAAGTTAGTAACGCCATTGGCGTTACTTTCGCTGTATGTGTCAGTTTAATTACAGTAAAAACTTAATATAGTGCGCACGCTTAGGTTTACGAAAAAAGCTAAGCTTATTAAAACGGATGAATTTTCATCCGTTTTTAATTTCCGCAAACGTATTTTTGCACAGTATTTAGCCGTGCACTATCAACCTAACACTTTAGGGCACGCTCGCCTGGGTTTGGTGGTTGGGAAAAAGACGGCGAAATCGTCAGTACACAGAAACTATATGCGGCGCGTGTTGCGCGAGTTTTTTCGCTTGCATCAACATAGCATTAACCCCTTAGATTTAGTGGTGCGTGTGCAGAAAAAATTTAATAAAAAAGATTTTTTATCTGTAGTGCAAGAGTTTGATTCTTTACTGAATAAAATTAATCTACGCACCTCATTAAATACACCGCAAAACAACACCAATGCTTCACCATTAAAAGGCAATCAGCCTTTATAATGCATGATTGCACTGTGCGCTTAATTTTTTGTGATAACAAGAATGTCGCATTTATTGATTTGGTTAATTAAAGGATATCAATTAATTTTGAGTCCTTTTTTTGGGCAGCAATGCCGCTTTTACCCTACTTGCTCACAATATGCAGTAGAGGCGATTCAAAGGCATGGTGCTTTGCGCGGCAGTTACTATATGGTCCACCGATTGTGTCGCTGTCACCCATGGTGTGAGGGTGGGCATGATCCAGTACCTTGATACCCTCTTTTAAGTTGCATTACTAAATATTTATATAGATTGCTTATAAAACAATATGGATACAAGACGTTTAGTATTATTCGTAATTTTTTCGATGTCTATTTTGATGTTATGGGATGCATGGCAAACTAAACATGCACCAGCCGCGATTGCGCCAGTTGCTAGCGTAGGCTCAGTTCCCACTGCAGATGTTGGTGCTGCTGCCGGCGCAATTGATACGCCAGTTGATACTGGCTATGCACTGAAATCTGGCCAAAATATTGCTGTTACCACCGATTTATATCAAATTAATATCAATACCATGGGTGGTGATTTACGTAAGTTAGAATTGCGTAAACATCGCGCTAACAATAGCCAATCTAATTATTTATTGTTGGATGATGCAGCTAAACCTATGCTTTATGTTGCACAAACTGGTTTAATTGGCCAAGATTTACCTACCCACAATACGCTGTTCACTAGCACAGCACCAAGCTACCAAATGCAAGAAGGTCAAGATAAGCTTGAAGTGCGCTTAAGTGCGGTTAGCAATGGTGTTACAGTTAATAAGGTATATACCTTCCATCGTAATCGTTATGAGATTGACGTTAATTACGAAATTAAAAACGACTCTAGCGCCGCAATTACACCTGTTGTTTATTATCAAATCGTCCATGATAGCGAGTCTAATCAAGGCTCGGCATTAATGCCGACCTTTACTGGCGGTACTTACTATACAGAAGCAAGTAAATTCAAAAAATTAGCATTTAAAGACATGGCGAAAGAGCCGTTGAATATCACTTCAAATGATGGTTGGGTTGGTATTTTGCAGCATTATTTTGTAAGCGCCTGGATTCCTAAAGATGGCTTGGTGCGTAAATTTTATACTGAGAAACTCAGCAGCAATATTTTCAGAATTGGTACCAAAAGTACACTAAGCACTATTCAGCCAGGTGCTACCCTTGCGGTACCTGCTCGCCTCTACTCTGGCCCACAAACCAAGGCTGACTTAATTGCTGCTGCACCAGGCTTGAAATATAGCGTTGATTACGGTTGGTTAACAGTGATTGCATCACCATTATTCTGGTTGCTGTCTAAAATTCATTCCTTAGTGCAAAACTGGGGTGTGGCGATTATCTTGCTTACTATCTTGATTAAAGCTGCATTTTTTAAACTTTCAGCTTCTGGTTATCGCAGTATGGCGCAAATGCGTGAATTGGCGCCACGCTTACAGTCAATGAAAGAAAAGTTTGGCGATGATCGCCAAAAAATGCAGATGGCGATGATGGATCTCTATAAAAAGGAGAAGATTAACCCAATGGGTGGTTGCTTCCCTATTTTGATCCAAGTGCCTGTTTTTATTGCACTTTATTGGGTATTGTTAGGTTCTATTGAGTTGCGTCATGCACCGTTCTTTGGTTGGATTCAGGATTTGTCAGCAATTGACCCATTCTATATTCTGCCTATCCTCATGGGCGCAACTATGATTGTGCAAACTAAACTTAACCCTAAACCTACAGACCCTATGCAGGCTAAGGTTATGACCTGGATGCCTGTAGTGTTTAGCGTATTCTTCTTCTTCTTCCCTGCAGGCTTGGTATTGTATTGGTTGGTTAATAACGTACTTTCTATTGCGCAGCAATGGTATGTTAATAAAATGATTCACGCTGAATCTGTAGCCAAAAAGCAAAGTCACGTAAAAAAATCAGGTGAACATCACTAATTCTTCAGATACCATTGCCGCCATCGCCACAGCTAGTGGCGCTGGCGGTATTGGCGTCGTAAGGGTATCCGGCCCTTTATCTCAAGCGATTGCAATCAGTGTGCTTGGGCAATGCCCTAAGCCACGCCACGCAGCTTATCTCGACTTCCTGCATGCCGATGGCGATCTAATCGATCGCGGTATTGCTATTTTTTATCCTAATCCACACTCTTATACTGGTGAAGACGTGCTTGAGTTGCAAGGCCATGGCGGTACTGCACTGATGCAAATCTTGCTGGCTAGGTGTATTGCGCTTGGTGCACGCCAAGCTGAGCCTGGTGAGTTTACGCGGCGTGCTTATCTCAATGATAAGATGGATTTAGCCCAGGCAGAGGCGGTTGCTGATGTCATTAATGCCGCTACTATAGAGGCGGCTAAAAGCGCGGTACGCTCATTGTCTGGTGAGTTTTCACAGCGGATTAATACTCTGCTCTCCAAGTTAGTTGATTTGCGTATGTATGTTGAAGCGTGTTTAGATTTTCCTGAAGAGGAAATTGACTTCATTACGCAAGGGCGAGTAGCGGAAAAGTTGGACGCCATTATTGTAGAGATGCGTGCCGTGTTTGCGAAAGCTAAACAAGGTAGTTTATTGCGAGAAGGTATCAACGTTGTTTTAGTTGGCCAGCCTAATGTGGGTAAATCTAGTTTGATGAACCAATTGGCTGGAGAGGAAGTTGCTATTGTCACCTCAATAGCGGGAACGACACGTGACACTATTAAGAATGCGATTCAAATTAATGGTGTACCTTTACATGTGATTGACACCGCCGGACTGCGTGAAACAGATGACGAAGTGGAAAAATTTGGTATAGCGCGAACTTGGCGAGCCACAGAAACGGCTAATATCGCATTATTGTTGGTAGATGCAGCTCATGGTATTACCGAGACAGAAAAATCGATTTTAGCTAGGTTGCCGCAAGAAATTCTCAAAATTTGGGTGCATAATAAAATTGATGTGACGCAAGAGCCGGCTTTAATTGAACAAAAAGCACGGGCTACGCATATTTATATTTCCGCCAAAACGGGTGTTGGGGTTGATCTGCTAAAGAGTCATTTGTTGGAATTGGCTGGGTATCAGAATAATGCCGAAGGTGTTTTCATGGCGCGCGCTCGGCATATATCTGCATTGACTGAAGTTGCTGTGCATTTGGATTTGGCGGCGAGTCAGATTAACTCTGCAGAATTGGTGGCAGAAGAGTTACGTTTGGCACAAGAAGCCTTAAGTACTATTACTGGTGAATTTACACCTGATGACTTATTGGGTGAAATTTTCTCTAAATTCTGTATAGGCAAATAAGTTAAGATTTAATTTATGTGTGGCTAGGTTGCTATTTGCTACCTAGTTGGATGTATGGAACTGCCATTGTAGGATAAAAAATAGCGCCTAAATAGGCGCTATTTTTTTTGTAAATTTTAAGCTGTCAGATCTTTAATGGTTGCATCTGGGCCATTTTTCTTTACAGATTCAATACCATTATCTCGAGAAGCTTCGCTTTCATATAGTTGGCTTTGGCCAATTACTTGATGGTTGGCTGCTTTGAGTACGAAGTATGGTTTCTCAGTTTTAGACACGAGACGCTCGTAGCGTGCATCGTCAGCTGCGTTTTTTTGAATGGAGGCAATGCCATTTAATGCGCTGGCTTTAGTCTCGTACATTTCAGATTGCAAGATAATCTGGCCGTTACCTGCCAATAAATTAAAGTGAAATTGACCACTTTTTGCCGTTTTTAATTCAAATTTTCCAGCCATAAAATTCTCCTTAGTATTATTTGTCGGTCCAATATTCGTTTTTACGCCAATTGCTACATGTACTATAGGCGCCCATGTGTGTACAAGTCAATACCAATACGTAATGCTTGTCAGCGTTATAGGTAAATGAGGTGAATTGTTTCACGTGAAACATAATATTGTGCTTGGATTGCGGTGGTGGCATTGGAGGGTGATTTGTGGATGCGTTGCTAAAAAGTAAATATTGGTATGTATTAAGCTTCGGTTAGCGCTGCTGATTTTTGGTTGGAATGGCGGCGGCTTGTTATAGGTTTTTTGTTTTGTAATGTCTGGAGATGCGATTTTGCAACCTGCCGTACTATGTTTGATAAGACTCTGGTGTAGGTTTGCTGAAGGCTGTTGTAAGCAGTTCTAGTAATTATATTAAATTAAATCAGCCTATTGAGATGCTTTGGATGGGGTTTAGTGTGCTGGTTGGAAATGGGCGTAAAAAAAGCAGAGCCGTATTAAGGATCTGCTTTTTAATTACAGTAGCTAATTATTTTTTAGCTGAAGGTGTTCTTTCAGTTAAAAGATAGATAATGTAGTTAGCTTTTTCAGCTGCTGTACAATCTGCACCGATAATTTCGTTGCAGTGCTCAGTGAATTTCTCTTCAACTTTTTCAATATCTTTAAAGCGTTTGTTGTTAACCGCAGGTGAAAGTGGCTCAATTGATTTGCCAGTTAATGCGTGTTTACCTGGATTAGCTGGGTTGGTTGTATGGCATGAAGCACAGGCCATTTCTTTGCCATTAGGCATTTTGATCTTGCGGTTAAAGAACATCTTACCTTCTGTGACTGAAGATACGAACTCTGGATTAACCGTTTGTGCAATGCCGATGTATTTTTTTGTTAACGCTTCGGCGTTGGTAACATTTGCTTGCGCAGCATGGGCTGTAAGTGAAGCAAAACCTAGTAACGTGGCCAAAATAATATGGGTGTGTTTCACGTGCGACTCCTTAGTAATAAACCAATAAAACCAAATCTTGTTAAAAAAGTATATTGATTGTGCTTGTTATAATATGCCTTAATTCTAAACCAATTATAGCTTGCATGATATCGATTAGCATGAATTTTATTGCTATTTTGTGAAGAAATTATGACTGAGCGTCGATTTTTGATTGTTTCACGTGAAACATTGATTATAAGTAGCGTTATGCATGACCTAAACTTGAGTTTAAGTTAAACTGCTACCTCTTGAGTAATAACGTTTTTTTGTGATTAAAATATGAATTATCCTGATATTTTTGATGTGATTGTGGTCGGCGGTGGTCATGCTGGAACTGAGGCGGCGCTTGCGAGTGCAAGAATGGGTCAAAAAACCTTATTGCTCACACATAATATTGAAACCCTAGGCCAAATGTCTTGCAACCCGAGTATTGGCGGTATAGGTAAAGGGCATTTGGTCAAAGAGATTGATGCCTTGGGTGGCGCGATGGCGGCCGCTACTGATGAAGGTGGTATCCAATTCCGCATATTAAATTCAAGTAAGGGCCCAGCTGTACGTGCAACACGTGCGCAAGCGGATCGTGTGCTATATAAAGCGGCGATTCGACATAGGTTGGAAAATCAAGAAAATCTTTGGTTATTTCAGCAGGCCGTAGATGACATTATTTTGGAAGGCGAGCGTGCTGCTGGCGTGGTAACGCAGATTGGCCTGCGCTTTGCTGCAAAATCTGTGGTGTTAACTGCGGGGACGTTTTTGGGTGGTCTGGTGCATGTGGGTTTGCAAAACTATCAAGCCGGACGTGCTGGGGACCCTCCTTCTGTATCTTTGGCTGCACGTTTACGTGAAATAGGTTTACCTGCCGGTCGCTTGAAAACCGGTACGCCACCGCGTATTGATGGCCGCACAATTGATTACTCTGTAATGACGATACAGCCTGGTGATGATCCGGTGCCTGTGTTCTCGTTTTTGGGTAGCGCATCACAACACCCTGCGCAATTGCCGTGTTGGATTACCCATACCAATGAACGTACGCATGACATTATTCGCAGCGGGCTAGATCGCTCACCGATGTATACGGGTGTGATTGAGGGTGTGGGCCCTCGCTACTGCCCTAGTGTAGAAGATAAGATTCATCGTTTTGCGGATAAAGAATCACATCAAATTTTCTTGGAACCAGAGGGTTTGGCAACCAATGAAATTTATCCGAATGGTATTTCCACCAGTTTGCCTTTTGATATCCAACTTGCTCTGGTGCGCTCAGTGCGTGGCCTAGAGAATGCGCATATTCTGCGCCCGGGTTATGCAATTGAGTATGACTATTACGACCCGCGTGGTTTGAAGTCAAGTTTAGAGACAAAAGCGGTACAAGGTCTGTTTTTTGCCGGTCAGATTAACGGTACAACCGGTTACGAAGAAGCTGCAGCACAGGGCTTGTTAGCTGGTGCCAATGCGGCATTGTATGCACAGGGTAAAGAAGCATGGTGCCCAGCACGTGATGAGGCTTACTTAGGTGTGTTGGTGGATGATTTAATCACGCGTGGTGTGAGTGAGCCCTATCGTATGTTTACCAGCCGTGCAGAATATCGCCTGCAGTTGCGCGAAGATAATGCGGATATGCGCTTGACTGAAATCGGTAGAAAGCTTGGCCTGGTGGATGATGTGCGCTGGGAAGCTTTTAGCCGCAAAAAAGAAGCAATTGAACGCGAGCAGGAGCGCTTGAAGAAGACCTTTGTGCAGCCAGCCAATTTGAGTGCAGAAGTGATGCAAACAGTGTTTGGTAAACCACTGGAGCATGAGTATAGTTTGTTTGAATTGTTGCGTCGTCCAGAGGTGAGTTACGATGCAGTGCTGAGCTTGGATGGCTTAGGTTTGGGTGAAGTGGAGCCTGCTGTGCGTGAGCAGGTGGAAATTGCTGCTAAGTATCAAGGCTACATCGATCGCCAGGTGGAAGAAGTAGCGCGTAGCCGTGGGCAGGAAAATACTGTATTGCCTAAGGATTTAGATTATCGAGAAATTCATGGTCTGCCAATAGAGGCTCAGCAAAAATTGAATGCACATCAGCCTGAGACGATAGGTCAGGCTAGCCGTATCTCAGGTATTACACCTGCGGCAATTTCCCTGTTGCTGGTTTACTTAAAGCGTAAATCACGTGCAAAGAGTTTGGATAACACAAATACAGATATGGGAAATGTAGCATGACGGCCGCTATGCCAAAAAATCTAAAGCAGGATGATCGTGCGCAATTGCAGGCAAAACTAGAGAGTGGCTTGGATCAGATGGGAATCAGCTTGCTCCCTGAACAAAAGCAAAAGCTGCTGGATTATGTTGAGTTAATCTATAAATGGAATCAGGTGCACAACCTAACGGCTGTGCGCGAGCCGATGGAAATGGTAACGCTGCATATATTAGACAGCTTATCTGTGTTGGCACATATTGAATGTAAACACTTACTTGATGTTGGTGCCGGTGCTGGCTTGCCAAGCATTCCGCTGGCGATTTGTTTGCCTGCGTTGCAGGTAACCGCGATTGACGCAGTGCAGAAAAAAGTGAGTTTCATGCGTCAGGTTAAAGCTGAGCTGGGTTTGACAAACTTTACCGTCATTCATGGGCGCATTGAAGAGCAAGCGGTACCAAGCAAAGAAATGCCAGAAAAGTTTGATGTCATCATCTCACGTGCGTTTTCCGAGATTGCGCTATTCATCAAGTTGACTAAACATTTGCTGGTTAACGGAGGCTCATGGCTGGCGATGAAAGGTGTGGTACCTGAGCATGAGTTTAAGAAGAGCAGTATTCAGCCTACAGAAATTCGTCCATTGAAAGTGGCTGGTTTGGATGCAGAGCGTCATTTAGTGGTGTTAAAGCAAGATACGTAATTAGTTAACTGAGCAGTTTTGAGTGCCGCATCAGGTACATGTGTAATCATTAAAAATGCAAAGAAAAATATAATGAAAATATTGGCAATCACAAATCAAAAAGGTGGTGTAGGTAAAACTACAACTTGCGTCAATTTGGCGGCAAGTCTGGCTAGCCTGGGTAAGCGTGTATTGTTGATAGATTTGGATCCGCAAGGCAATGCAAGTACCGGCAGTGGAATAGATAAAGCGCACCTTAAGTTAAGTATCTACCATGTCCTGATTGGTGAGAAAACGCTAAAAGAAGTTGTAGTTACTAGCGAAAAAGGTGGTTTTGATATTGCACCATCTAATCGAGAGTTAGCAGGTGCAGAAGTCGAACTGGTGAATGAGCTGGCACGCGAGAACCGGCTCAAGGCGGCCATAGCAAAATTGGGTGACAGCTATGACATCGTATTGCTGGACTGCCCCCCTGCCCTCAATTTGGTCACGGTGAATGCACTCACTGCAGCCAATGCGGTGATGATTCCGATGCAGTGTGAATATTATGCACTCGAGGGGTTGTCGGATTTGGTGAATACCATTAAAAAAGTGCGGGCACACTTAAACCCAACCTTAGAAATTGAGGGTTTGTTACGCACACTGTTTGATAACCGCAATATGTTAGCTCAGCAGGTTTCTGCGCAATTGATTAGCCACTTTGGTGACAAAGTCTACAAGACGGTGATTCCGCGCAATATTCGTTTAGCCGAGGCGCCAAGCTACGGTGTTCCAGTATTAAATTACGATAAAAGCTCAAAAGGTGCGCTGGCCTACATGGAGCTAGCGCAAGAAATTACTAATAGAGAGCGCGTCTGATCGGATTTTAGGCGTTATCCATAAATATAAGTTAAAAGAGAAGCAGATATGGTTAAGTTAAAAGGTTTAGGGCGCGGCCTTGATGCCCTACTCGCTGGGGATATGGGGAGTGTTGGCGAGGCGGATTCGCTCATGATGCTAAAAGTTGAGCAGTTGCGACCTGGTAAATATCAACCAAGAAGTTACATGGATGAAGCGGCGCTGAAAACGCTGGCTGATTCGATTAAAGCGCAAGGCATTATGCAGCCTATTCTTGTGCGCCAATTGGCGGATGAGCAATATGAGATTATTGCTGGTGAACGTCGCTGGCGTGCGAGTCAGCGTGCAGGCTTGCTCGAGGTGCCTGTGTTGGTACGTGAAATAGCCGACGAATCAGCATTGGCGATGGCGCTAATCGAAAATATTCAGCGTGAGAATCTTAATCCACTGGAGGAGGCGCAAGGAATCAAGCGCTTAATCGATGAGTTTGCCATGACGCACGAAAAAGCCGCAGAATCAGTTGGGCGTTCACGTGTGGCGGTGTCTAATCTACTGCGATTACTCACCTTGACCGATGCTGTGCAGGAAATGTTGATGCACGGCAAATTGGATATGGGGCATGCGCGTGCACTGGTTGGGCTGGAAGGTGCGCAGCAAGTGATGTTGGCTGAGCAGATTGTGCATCAACGTTTATCTGTGCGCGAAGCGGAAGCATTAGTCAAAAAACTGGCTGAGCAGCCAGCGGCCACAGCTGCAAAACCAACGCCAGTGGTGAAAGATGATCAGGATGTAATCAGACTGCAGGAAACCTTAAGTGATAAGCTCGGTGCTAGCGTTAGTATTAAGGCAAGTGCGAATGGTGCAGGTGTGTTGAAAATTAACTACACAAATTTAGATCAGTTAGACGATATTATCAGCAGAATTGCACGCTAAGTGTTTCATTTACTTACAACTTAGCTATTGACTAAAAACCGCTAATAATTCAAAATCGCGGTCTTTGCTACTTCATGGTCTTTGCGTGGTGAAAGTAGGTACCTAAAACCATGCATTATCAGGCAGCAAATAAGCTTTTAAATTAACTGGATTTAAGTCGTTGTCAACATTAAATACATCAGATGTTTTTAGTAAAATGCTTAAAATTCAGCTGGTTGCTACGCTTGCTGTAGCGCTAGTTATGTATTTTGCTTCAGGTGTGCCCGCTGCGGTTTCAGCCATATTGGGTGGTTTGAGCGTCGTGGTAGGAGCGTATGTAGCAAGTTTAGTTGCCAAGCGCGGTGCAAATAAAACGGATGCTTCAGCAATATTGATTAATCTGCTCAAGGCAGAAGCCGTTAAGATTTTAATGATAATTGTAATTTTGGTTATCGTATTTAGTTTTTATAAACAATTGGTGCCGTTTGCACTGATTGCTGGTTTGGCGGCTGCCGCATTGTTTTCTGGTGCAGCCCTCAGTAAGTTAAACGTGTAATTTAAACAAACGTCAGTTAGAAAAATATTAGATTATGGCTACAGAACACGCAGATAACGCACAACACGCACTCACCCCTTCAGCTTATATCGAGCATCACTTAAGTTTTAATGCACATCCGTTAAACGAAGGTGCAGGTTTCTGGACATTACACGTAGACACGTTTGTGATGTCAGTAGCACTGGGTTTGATTGTGATGGGTTTGATCTGGTTAGTAGCGCGTAAAGCGACTGCTGGCGTACCAACAAAAGGACAAGCTTTTGTTGAGTTGGTGTTTGGCTTCATTGATGACCAAGTTAAAAATATTTTCCACGGTAACCGTCATAGCTTTATTGCACCTACCGCATTAACCGTGTTTTTATGGGTGTTCGCGATGAACTCCATGGACTTCTTACCGGTTGATTGGGTGGCTGGTATCGTTTCGTTCTTTGGTGGTGAGCATGCTAAGTGGCGCGCAGTACCTACTTCTGACATTAACACCACATTTGCCTTGGCATTAACTGTGTGGATCTTAATGATTTTCTTCGCAATTAAAGTTAAAGGCTTTGGCGGTTGGATTCACGAGCTGTTCTGTGCACCATTCGGTACCAAAATCTGGGTATGGCCAGCTAACTTCATGTTCAATTTGATTGAATACGTATCAAAACCACTTTCACACTCACTACGTTTGTTCGGCAATATGTATGCTGGTGAGGTTATCTTCTTGTTGCTAGGTATGTGGGCTGCTACAGGCTTGACCGGCACTATCGCAGGTGCAATTTTAGGTGCTGGCTGGTCTATCTTCCACATTCTGATTGTTGCATTACAAGCGTTTATTTTCATGATGTTAACGGTTGTTTATTTAGCCATGGCACATGAAGGTCACTAGTTAAGTTTTGTTTGGTATTTAAGTAGTTTTATTTTTTGTAGTTGGTTGTAAGTTTAATTTTAGAGAGGGTAATAACATGGATGCATTAGCATTGATTCAAGCCTACACAGGCGTTGGTATTGGTTTAATTATTGGTTTGGGCGCTGCTGGTGCTTGTATCGGTATTGGTATTATGTGTGCAAGTTTCTTGGAAGGCGCTGCTCGTCAACCAGAAATGATCCCAGCTTTGCAAGGTAAAGTATTCTTGCTATTAGGTTTGATTGACGCTTCATTCATTATCGGTGTTGGTCTTGCAATGATGTTTGCATTTGCTAACCCATTATTAAGCGTAGTTGCTCAGTAATTAGCAAAATTAAGCTAACTAGTCATTAACATAAGTTTAATGACTAGTGCTTTTATGATTAACAAAATGGATCAAAAATGAACATTAACTTTACACTTATCGCACAAGCTATCGCATTTGCTGTGTTGATTTGGTTCACAGTGAAATTCGTTTGGCCGCCGCTTTTAAAAGCGATTGAAACGCGCCAAAAAGAAATTGCTGATGGTTTGGCAGCAGCGCAAGAAGGCCGCAGTGCTTTAGAGGTTGCAGCTAAAAAGTCAGAAGTGACATTGGCTGAAGCAAAACAAAAAGCGAGCGAGATTATTGCGCAAGCTGAAAAACGCGGTTCACAAATCGTTGAAGAAGCTAAAGGCAATGCTAAGGTTGAAGGTGACCGTATTTTAGCTGGTGCTAAAGCTGAAATCGATCAAGAAGTAAACCGTGCTAAAGAAGGTTTGCGTGCGCAAGTGTCTGCATTAGCTATCGCTGGTGCTGAAAAGATTTTGCGTAAAGAAATCGACGCAAATGCTCATAGCGAAATGCTATCTAAACTAGCTGCAGAACTTTAAGGCTAAGGGATAAAGGAAATCACATGGCTGAAGTATCAACCATCGCAAGACCTTATGCAGTAGCGGCTTATAAATTGGGTCGTGAGCAAAAGGCACTTGGTAAATGGTCTGAGATGTTGGGTTTTGCCGCTGCCGTTACAAATGACGCGCAAATTAAAGCCTATATTCAAGACCCTAAAGTTGTGAGCAGTGATTTGCAAGCAACTTTCTTGAAAGTGTGTGGCGATCAACTTAACGAAAACGGACAAAATCTTGTCAAAGTTTTGGTTGAGTATGGTCGTTTATCCATTTTGCCAGAAATTTCAAGCGCATTTGAGGCGTTAAAAGCACAAGATGAAGGTACGTTAGATGCTGAGATTATTGCAGCAGCTAAACCGAGTGCGGCAGAGGTTAAAGACCTAGTAAAACGCTTAGAAGCTAAGTTTGGTAAAAAGATTGAGGCTAGTGTTTCTGTTGACCCAGAACTCATTGGTGGCATCAAAATTATTGTTGGCGATACCGTGATCGACGCATCCGTCAAAGGTCAGTTACAAAATTTAGCCTATACGCTTACGGCATAAGACGCAGGCAATGGCCTAACTTTAGGCAAAGAAACTATTAGGAGTTTACATGCAGTTATCTACATCAGAAATCAGTGAACTGATTAAAAGCAGATTAGAAAATTTTTCTACCAGTGCTGAAGCGCGTACTCAAGGTACTGTTATTTCAGTAACTGACGGTATCGTTCGTATTCACGGTCTTTCAAACGTGATGGCCGGCGAGATGATCGAATTCCCAGGCAACACATTCGGCCTTGCGCTTAACTTAGAGCGCGACTCTGTGGGTGCAGTGGTTTTAGGTGACTACGAACACATTACTGAAGGCGACACATGTAAATGTACAGGTCGTATCTTGGAAGTGCCAGTTGGTCCAGAGTTAGTTGGCCGCGTAGTGAACGCATTGGGTCAGCCTATCGATGGTAAAGGTCCAGTTAACGCTAAGTTGACAGACAAGATTGAAAAAGTGGCTCCTGGCGTGATTGCACGTAAATCAGTTTCACAACCAGTACAAACTGGTTTGAAATCAGTTGACTCTATGGTGCCAGTAGGCCGTGGTCAACGTGAGTTGATCATTGGTGACCGCCAAACAGGTAAAACAGCAGTTGCGGTTGATGCGATTATCAACCAAAAAGGTCAAAATATGACCTGTATCTACGTTGCGATTGGCCAAAAGGCTTCTACTATCGCTAACGTGGTACGTAAGCTTGAAGAAAACGGCGCGATGGCATACACCATTGTAGTTGCAGCTTCAGCTTCTGACTCAGCAGCTTTGCAATTCTTAGCTCCATACGCTGGTTGTACGATGGGCGAATACTTCCGCGACCGCGGTGAAGATGCATTGATCGTTTATGATGATTTGACTAAACAAGCGATTGCTTACCGTCAAATTTCATTGCTATTACGTCGTCCACCAGGCCGTGAAGCTTACCCAGGTGACGTGTTCTACATCCACTCACGTTTGTTAGAGCGCGCAGCGCGTGTAAACGAAGAGTATGTAGAGAAATTCACTAACGGTGCTGTTAAAGGCAAAACTGGTTCATTGACTGCATTGCCAGTGATTGAAACAGCGGCTGGTGACGTTTCTGCATTCGTTCCAACCAACGTGATTTCTATTACTGACGGTCAAATCTTCTTGGAAACTGACTTGTTCAATGCTGGTATCCGTCCTGCGATCAATGCTGGTATTTCAGTGTCTCGCGTAGGTGGTGCAGCACAAACTAAAGTCATCAAGAAATTGGGCGGCGGTGTGCGTCTAGCATTAGCGCAATACCGTGAATTGGCTGCGTTTGCGCAGTTCGCTTCTGATTTGGACGAAGCAACACGTAAACAACTAGACCGCGGTCGTATGTTTACTGAGTTGATGAAACAAGCGCAATACGCACCTTTAAGCGTTTCAAACATGGCAATCACTTTGTTTGCAGCTAACAAAGGTTACTTTGATGATGTTGCTACTAACAAAGTATTAGCATTTGAAGGCAAATTGCACGGCTTTATCGCTTCTAAATACAAAGCATTAGCTGATGCGATTGAAACAAGCAAAGACTTAAGCGGCGATAACGAAAAAGCACTTGATGCAGCAATTCAAGACTTTAAAGCGACGACTGCTTACTAATATCTAACTATTAGGACACTAAAATGGCTGGTAGTAAAGAAATTAGAACCAAGATCAAGAGTGTAGAAAATACACGCAAGATCACTAAAGCGATGGAAATGGTTGCCGCTTCTAAAATGCGTAAAGCGCAGGACAGAATGCGTGCATCACGTCCATACGCTGAGAAGATTCGTAATGTTGCAGCTCACCTTTCACTTGCGCATTCTGAATATAAGCACCCTTTCCTGTTAAAGCGTGACAATGTTAAGAATGTTGGCATTATTGTTGTGAGCTCAGACAAAGGTTTGTGCGGTGGTTTAAATACTAACGTATTGCGTTTAACTGTTAACCAAATGAAAACTTGGGAATCAGAAGGCAAGAAATTGTCCGTAAGCGCAATTGGTAATAAAGGCTACACCTTTATGAACCGCGTTGGTGCCAATGTGAAATCACACATTACCGGTTTAGGTGATGTGCCACATCTGGATAAACTCATCGGTACGATTAAGGTAATGCTAGACGCTTACACCGCTGGTGAAATTGATCAGTTGCATATCTGCTACACCAAGTTCATCAACACAATGAAGCAAGAGCCAGTGATTGAGCAATTGCTTCCATTGACGGCGGAGCGCTTGGGTACACATCCAACGACAGAGAAATCTGAAGCGTTGAGTGCTAGTGCGGTTGTTAAGAGTGCGCTTGAAATCGGTGCGGCTAAAGGTCATTGGGATTACATCTACGAGCCTGAAGCTAAACCAGTGATTGACCAGTTGATGGTACGTTACATTGAATCATTAGTTTACAACGCAGTGTCTGAGAACATGGCATCAGAGCAATCATCACGTATGGTAGCGATGAAGTCAGCTTCTGATAATGCGAAAAACGTGATTGGCGAATTGAAACTGGTTTATAACAAAGCACGTCAAGCAGCGATTACCAAAGAGATCTCAGAGATCGTTGGTGGTGCAGCAGCGGTTGCATAAGCAAGCAAAGAATTTAATTAAAGTAATATCTGACTAACAGTACGTTTGAGTCGAGGAAAAAAGATGAGTACAGCAAATATTGGTAAAGTAGTGCAATGTATTGGCGCGGTGGTTGACGTTGAGTTCCCACGTGATCAAATGCCAAAAGTATTTGAAGCGTTGATTATTGATGACGCATCAAGCCAAGCGGAAGCTGGTTTGACATTGGAAGTGCAACAACAACTAGGTGACGGCATTGTGCGTACTATTGCCATGGGCTCATCTGATGGTCTTGCACGTGGTACTGCGTTTAAATCAACTGGCGCACAAATTCAAGTGCCAGTAGGTACAGGTACTTTAGGTCGTATTATGGACGTATTGGGTCGCCCAATCGATGAGGCTGGTCCTATTGATTCTGACGAGCGCCGTTCTATTCACCAAAAAGCACCTAGCTTTGAAGAGTTATCTCCATCTGTTGACCTGTTAGAAACAGGTATCAAGGTGATTGACTTAGTTTGCCCATTCGCTAAGGGTGGTAAAGTGGGTCTGTTCGGTGGTGCTGGTGTAGGTAAAACCGTTAACATGTTGGAACTGATTAACAACATCGCTAAACAACACTCAGGTTTATCAGTGTTTGCAGGCGTGGGTGAGCGTACTCGTGAAGGTAACGACTTCTACCATGAAATGGCTGAAGCTGGTGTTATCAAGCTTGACGATATGAAAGAATCAAAAGTAGCGATGGTGTTCGGTCAAATGAACGAGCCACCAGGCAACCGTTTACGCGTAGCTTTGTCAGGTTTGACAATGGCTGAGAAATTCCGTGACGAAGGCCGTGACGTGTTGTTCTTCGTTGACAACATTTACCGTTACACATTGGCTGGTACAGAAGTATCTGCATTGTTAGGCCGTATGCCTTCAGCTGTAGGTTACCAACCTACCCTAGCTGATGAAATGGGCCGTTTACAAGAGCGTATTACTTCAACTAAAACAGGTTCTATTACTTCTATCCAAGCGGTTTACGTACCAGCGGATGACTTGACTGACCCATCACCAGCAACTACTTTCCAACATTTGGACTCAACTGTTGTGTTGTCACGTGACATTGCTTCTTTAGGTATCTATCCAGCGGTAGACCCATTGGATTCAACATCACGTCAATTAGACCCATTAGTGGTTGGCGAAGAGCACTATAACGTAGCGCGTTCAGTACAACAAACACTACAACGTTACAAAGAGTTGCGTGACATTATCGCGATTTTGGGTATGGACGAGTTGTCACCAGAAGACAAATTGGCTGTTGGCCGTGCACGTAAAATCCAACGTTTCTTGTCACAACCTTTCCACGTTGCTGAAGTGTTTACAGGCGCGCCAGGTAAATACGTACCACTAAAAGAAACAATCAAAGGCTTTAAAGCGATTGTTGCTGGTGAATACGATCACTTGCCAGAGCAAGCTTTCTACATGGTTGGCGGTATTGAAGAGGCTGTTGAGAAAGCTAAAACACTTAACTAAGTTTTACTTGGTTAATTAGTTAAACGCTTTAAGGAAAAATAATGGCAAATACTGTTCATATTGATGTAGTTAGTGCAGAGGCAAGTATATTCTCAGGTGAAGCTGAGTTTGTAGTTGCACCTGCAAGTGCTGGTGAAGTAGGTATCTACCCTAACCATGCACCAATGATCACTACCATCAAGCCTGGCGCTTTGCGTATTAAGCAAGCGAACGAAGCTGAAGAAACGTTAATCTTTATCTCAGGTGGCCTGTTAGAGGTGCAACCTGGTGTGGTGACTGTATTGGCTGATACAGCAGTACGTGGCCATGATCTAGATGAAGCAAAAGCGATTGCTGCAAAAGAAGCAGCTGAAGAAGCGCTTAAAAACAGAACTTCAGATATTGACTATGCAACAGCACAGGCAGAATTGTCTGAGGCCGTGGCACAGATTCAAACTATCGAACGCTTACGCAAGAAAACGCATTAATTGCGTTGAAGATGGTGTTAAAGCAAAAAGGCAACCTCGGTTGCCTTTTTTGTTATACTTTGTGAATAGATACAGACCAAAATTACACATGAACAAATTAAATATCGTGATATTGGCAGCGGGTAAAGGCACCCGTATGCATTCTGATTTACCTAAAGTCTTACATGTGGTTGGCGCAAAGCCGATTTTGGCCCATGTGATTAATTGTGCAAAAGCATTACAGCCTAATAAGATTATTGTTGTATATGGTTTTGGTGGTGAGCGTGTCAAAGACGCGTTTAGCGGTGAAGAGATTACTTGGGTGAATCAGGCAGAACAAAATGGTACCGGTCATGCCGTTCAGCAGGCGCTACCCCATTTAGATGCGGATGCAGACACTCTGATTTTATTGGGTGACGTGCCGCTAGTCGATGTGAATGCCTGTAAGCGCCTGATTGCTCAGGCGGATAACAAGCTGGCGATATTGTCGTTTAATAAAGATGATCCTACTGGTTACGGGCGTATCGTGCGCGACCTAGGCGGTGAGGTGCATGCCATTGTCGAGCATAAAGATGCCACACAGGCGCAGCGTGCGATTGTAGAGGTGAATACTGGCATTATGGCCATGCCAAATGCATATCTGAAAAGCTGGTTATCAAGAATCACCAATAATAATGCACAAGGTGAATATTACTTAACCGATATTGTGGCATTAGCGGTAGCCGATAAAGTGGGTGTAGTAGCTGAAATTACGGATGATGAGTGGTCTGTAACTGGCATTAATGCGAAGGCTGATTTGGCGCAAATTGAGCGCGTCTACCAAGCAAGAATAGCACAAGCGCTATTGCAGCAAGGCGTTACTTTAAAAGACCCAGCACGTATTGATGTGCGTGGCGATTTACATTGTGGCCGAGATGTAGAGATAGATGTGAACTGTGTGTTTGAAGGTAATGTGACCTTAGGCGACCGTGTGAAAATAGCCGCTAATTGCGTGATTAAAAATGCAGTCATTGCTGCAGGTGCACAGATCGCCGCGTTTACACATATCGATGACACGGCAGTTGGTGAAAATAGCCGTATTGGTCCGTTTGCACGCTTACGTCCTGGCACTACCCTCGCTGCCGATACGCACGTAGGTAACTTTGTCGAGCTAAAAAATGCACAGGTTGACGTCGGAAGTAAGATCAACCATTTGAGTTATGTGGGTGATAGTACTGTAGGTAAGGCGGTTAACATAGGTGCTGGTACCATCACCTGTAATTATGATGGTGCGAATAAATTTAGAACGGTGATTGAAGACGGTGCGTTTATTGGCTCTGACTCACAGTTGGTAGCGCCGATTACCATAGGCAAAAACGCAACGATTGCTGCAGGTTCAACCATTACTCGTGATGCACCGGCAGATGCCCTTACCTTCTGCCGTGCTAAAGAGCAGAAGTCAATTATGGGTTGGAAGCGACCACAAAAAATTAAAAAATAATTCCTTACTAGTGATTTGATCGTCGATAGGCTCAAAGCAGATTCGAGCCTATCGATTGTGTGAACATATCAAGATAAAAATTTTAAGAGAGCAAAACTATGTGTGGCATTGTAGGTGCAGTAGCAAATAGAAATGTCGTTACAACCTTGATTGAAGGCTTAAGCCGCCTAGAGTACAGAGGGTACGACTCAGCTGGTGTGGCTGTATTAAACGATACAGGCATTGCACGTGTGCGTGCTGTCGGCCGTGTTTCAGCCATGACAGAAAAGGCGAATGAGTCACAGCTAAGTGGCTTGGTAGGGATTGGCCACACACGCTGGGCTACGCATGGTGGTGTGACGGAAAGTAATGCACATCCACATATGTCCCCTAGCCAATTGAATGGAGAGGTTGCGGTTGTGCATAACGGCATTATCGAGAACCATGATGAGCAGCGTGCACATTTAAAAACCTTGGGTTATCTGTTTGAATCACAAACCGATACTGAAGTAATTGCACATTTAATTCATTACTACCATCAAACCCTACCTTTACTTGCAGCCACACAAAAAGCGGTGCGTGAGCTTACAGGCGCGTTTGCAATCAGTGTAATCTCTAAAAAAGAGCCTGAGCATATGGTGACCGCGCGCCTAGGCTGCCCGTTATTGATTGGTTTAGGTGAAGGTGAAAACTTCATTGCCTCAGATGTTTCTGCTGTGTTGTCAGTAACTCGCAAAGTAATTTATTTGGAGGATGGTGATGTTGCGGATATTCGCCGTGAAGGCGTCACCATTTTTGGGCGTGACGGCGCGCAAGTCACACGTAAAATTCATATGAGTGATGTGTCACTCGCCAGCCTAGAGTTAGGCCCTTATTCGCACTTCATGCAAAAAGAAATTCATGAGCAGCCACGTGCTTTAACTGACACCATAGAGGCATTGATTGACGACAATCACTTCTCACCTGCTTTGTTTGGCAAGGCCGCCGCAGCTGTGTTTGAGCAAGTAGATAGCATTTTAATCTTGGCTGCCGGTACCAGTTATTATGCGGCGCTAACCGCTAAGTACTGGTTAGAGAGTATTGCTAAGTTGCCTACCAATGTAGAAATCGCCAGTGAATACCGTTATCGTGAGTCTGTACCTAACCCGCGTCAGCTAATCGTGACGATTTCACAGTCTGGTGAAACACTAGACACGATGGAGGCGCTCAAACATGCCAAAGCCTTGGGTCAGCACCTCACACTAGCCATTTGCAACGTACAAGAGAGTGCAATTCCTCGTGCTTCAGAGCTTGTGTTCTATACGCGTGCAGGCGCGGAGATCGGTGTTGCTTCTACAAAGGCCTTCACCACGCAATTAGTGGCCTTATTCACCTTGGCCGCAACGTTGGCAAAACAACGCGGATTATTGGATAAAGAAACTGAACAATCACATTTAGGCGCGCTGCGCCAATTAGCCGGTAGCGTGCAGCATGCACTAAACTTAGAGCCGCAAATACGTGAATGGGCAAAATCATTTGCCAATAAACAACATGCTTTGTTCCTAGGCCGCGGCATACACTACCCTATCGCCTTAGAGGGCGCATTGAAGCTTAAAGAGATTTCGTACATCCATGCCGAGGCTTACCCTGCGGGAGAGCTTAAACACGGTCCCTTGGCGCTGGTGGATAGCGCCATGCCTGTCGTAGTGATTGCCCCGAATGATGCGTTGTTAGAAAAAGTAAAATCTAACATGCAGGAAGTGAAAGCGCGTGGCGGCGAGTTATTTGTGTTTGCTGATGCAGACAGTCACTTTACAGAATCTGAAGGCGTGCATGTAATACGTACCCCGCGCCATGTAGGCGTGCTCTCGCCTATTTTGCATACGATACCGGTACAGATGCTGGCTTACCATGCGGCCCTGTTGAAGGGAACGGATGTAGATAAGCCTAGGAATCTGGCAAAATCAGTCACCGTAGAGTAAGTGTCGCTTAGCATACTTTAAGAATTGGAGCGTGATGAGTCACAACTCTAAAACCGTTATGCAAAACTCTGAAGGTCGTTTATATGACCTGATTGCACAGAGGTTATTGCCTGATGCCAATAAAGCAGAAATAGATCAGCGAATTTGGGATTTATTTGGCGAAGAATGGTGCGTGATGATGACGGACTTGGCGGGCTTTTCTCGCCAAGTTGCTGAGTATGGCATTATTCATTTTTTACAGACCATCTATGAATCTGAGCGTTTGTTGTTACCAGTAATTGAGCAGCATGAGGGCTTTTTACTGAAAACTGATGGTGACTCTCTGTTAGTGATTTTTCGTAAGCCACAAAAGGCATTGCAATGCGCACTGGTGATGCAGCAGGTTTTAATTCCTTATAACGAGGCTAAGCTTGAGCAGGAAAGAGTTCACCTGTGTGTGGGTTTAGGCTACGGTAAGATTTTGCGCGTAGGGAATACCGAGGTGTTCGGCGCAGAGGTGAATGCCGCTTGTAAGCTGGGTGAGGATGTCGCTAAGCAAGGTGAAACGCTGGTGACTGGCGCATTTCAACAAGCTTGTGCGGATTTTTCAGGGGCGACTTATCAAAAGTTGGAACACGCACCAGCAGGTGCAAACGCTGCTTATAAAGTCATTTTTACGTAACTAATACCATGACTAAGAAGCTACCAAGTTAGTAAGTGCTTGGTTCTTTCAATATCACAGGGCTAATGTCTAAAGTGCCGCCGTCATGCCCCACCATGATTTGCCCATCTTGAATGGTGCAACTGATATTAAAGCCACGTTCTGCAATATTCGCTAGTTCTTTCGTCTCAGGTAAATTAATCACAGTGAGGTTGTTGATTTTAAGTAGGGCTTTGCTATTGGCCGTCCACCACATATCCGCCACTCGTCCACCATAAAGCACAACCACGACTTGCTTGGCACGCCCTGCTGCTTTGCGAATATCTTTTTCTGTTGGCAAACCGACATCCATCCATAATTCGATAGCACCGGTGAGATCTTTTTGCCACAAATCTGGCTCTTCATCGTCGCTCAAGCCTTTGCCAAATATCAGTGCTTCATTGGCATACATGGCAAAACCAATCAGACGTACCATGACGCGTTCATCAGTTTCTGACGGATGCTTAGCAATGGTTAAATTGTGTTGCTGGTAATAATTACGATCCATATCAGAAACTTGTAGATCGATTTTATAAATTGTGGATTTGATTGCCATGTAAGTGCTGCCTTTTATTGTTGGCACATTATACCTACATTCCCCTGCCTTATTCATTGGCAATCAATGATTGCAGTGAGTGATAGCAAGCAAGCATGCAGGCTTTCTGTTAAGCTTTCGTTTTTAAATTTGCAAGATAACATCATGGCTCAATATGTAATGTCGATGCTCCGCGTGAGCAAAATTGTCCCTCCCAAAAAACAGATTATTAAAGATATTTCTTTGTCTTTTTTCCCTGGCGCAAAAATCGGTCTGCTGGGTTTAAATGGCTCAGGTAAATCTACGGTGCTACGCATTATGGCGGGCGCCGATAAAGAGTTTGAGGGTGAGGTGCAGTGGCAGCCGAATATTTCGATCGGCTATTTACCTCAAGAGCCGCAGTTAGATGCGAATAAAACCGTGCGAGAAGAAGTAGAAAGCGGCATGGGTGCAGTGATGGAGGCTAAGCAAAAGCTAGAGGAAGTGTACGCAGCTTATGCCGAGCCTGATGCAGACTTTGATAAGCTGGCGGAAGAGCAAGCGCGTTATGAAAATATCATTGCTGCGAGTGGTTCTGACGTTGAGCATCAACTAGAAATTGCGGCTGACGCCCTGCGTTTACCAGCTTGGGATGCAAAAATTGGTCCGTTATCTGGCGGTGAGAAGCGCCGTGTCGCTTTGTGCAAGTTGCTATTATCTAAACCAGATATGCTGTTACTAGATGAGCCAACCAACCATCTGGATGCAGAGTCTGTAGAGTGGTTAGAGCAGTTCTTAGTGCGCTTCCCGGGCACTGTGGTGGCGGTTACCCATGACCGGTACTTCCTTGATAATGCAGCGGAATGGATTTTAGAGTTAGACCGTGGGCACGGTATTCCATGGAAAGGCAATTACTCTAGCTGGTTAGATCAGAAGCAAGCCCGTTTGGCGCTAGAAGAGTCGCAAGAGTCATCACGCCGTAAAGCGCTGAATACTGAGTTGGAGTGGGTACGCCAGAACCCGAAAGCACGTCAGGCCAAGAGCAAGGCGCGTATTGCACGTTATGAAGAGTTAGCGAGCGCCGAGTACCAAAAACGCAATGAAACACAGGAGATTTTTATCCCTGCTGGTGAGCGTTTAGGCGACCAAGTAATTGAGTTTAATGGCGTGAGCAAGGCATTTAAAGACCGTTTACTGATTGATAACCTGAGCTTTAGCATCCCTGCTGGTGCAATTGTAGGCATTATCGGCCCGAACGGTGCGGGTAAATCTACCCTGTTCAAGATGATTACTGGTATGGAACAGCCAGATAGCGGTGAAGTGAACATCGGTCAAACCGTTAAGCTGGCTTACGTAGACCAAAGCCGTGATGTGTTGAGTAATGATAAGACTGTGTTTGACGAAATCTCAGGTGGCTCAGACATATTAACTGTGGGCCGTTATGAAACACCATCTCGTGCTTACATTGGCCGCTTTAACTTTAAAGGCGGCGATCAGCAGAAAATCGTTGGTCAACTGTCAGGTGGTGAGCGTGGACGTCTACATTTAGCAAAAACGCTGATTTCAGGCGGCAACGTATTGCTGCTGGATGAACCGTCAAACGATTTAGATGTAGAAACATTACGTGCGCTGGAGGATGCATTACTAGAGTTTGCGGGCAGCGTGTTAGTGATCTCGCATGACCGCTGGTTCTTAGACCGTATCGCCACGCATATCTTGGCGGCTGAAGGCGAGTCGCAATGGACGTTCTTTAATGGTAATTATCAGGAATATGAAGCTGATAAACGTAAACGTTTAGGTGAGGAAGGCGCGAAGCCAAAACGTATTCGTTATAAGCCGATTGCGAGATAGTCGATATATTTAAAAGGTTACGAGAGTCCCTACTTATCTGTGCCTTTGTCACCGAACTTGCCACAGCTTTTGGCTAAGCTCGACAACAAAGGCACGGATAGATTGGTGTAGTATAGATAGGGTATTTACTGACTAAAAACCAATTCCACTAATAGCTTTGATAACGTTTGCTTTTATATTCTCTTCTGTTTTCTTACGCATTAAGGTTTTTTCATCCTCACTGTATTTATCAAAGCTGTTTTTCCATGGTAAGTAATTTTCTCCGTAACAAGTTGGAAAGCCCCACTCCCATCCTGTTTTCTCTCGGGTAGCAATTGAAAACACATTAATTGTAAATAGTGAGTAAACACAACTATGTCTACTTGAAAAAAAAGTGCCATCATAAAACCCATAACCTGGTTTATGATGTGGTGCGTTATCGTATTTTGTTGCTTGAATTAATATTAATGTGTCAGCGCCTTGTTGTTTTGCTAGATTAATCACCTCGTCATAATTGTAACCGCTATTAAAATAGCTAAATGATTTTATAAATCTGTCACTTAACCCAGCGTCGTGATTAAGGGTGGCTGCATGGCGTGAGCTGTTTTTAGAGATATGCTCTGTGACTATTTGCTCTGCTAGAGCATCAATTTTCCAGTCTGGAACAGAAGCTTTGTATGCTTCGTTATGGAAGACTGTACCGCCAATATGTATGCCATGAAAAGTATCACCCAGAAGGGAAACTACAGCTATATTTTTACTTGATTCAAGTTTCTGATTGGCTATTTTTCCTGGTAATGCACAACTTGTTAGGAGCGGGAAAAGTGAAATAAACAAGGCTATTGATTTTATTGTATGCATTTAAAATTACTTTCCACTAAAAATTATAAATGTTAGAAAAGACTCTAACTAAAAACATTCTACAACCAGTCACAATCAAGTCTAGGTTTATGCGGTGCATTCTTTGCAAGTCTGTCCCAAAGTGCAGGCGGAATCAGTCGCATCAGCCTTGCTACCCAGCCCATTTGCCAAGGGATGACCACAAAACGCCGCTTGTGCTCAATCGCATTCACAAATTTATGTGCTGCGATATCCACATCCATTAAGAATGGCATTTTATAGGTGTTGATATCGGTCATTGGGGTGCGGATATAGCCCGGAGCAATGGTGGTGACAGCGATATTGTGATGCAACATTTCCACACGTAAACTTTCCAGATAGGCAATGGCGGCAGCTTTAGACGCACTATATGCCCCTGCGCCCGGTAAGCCACGTATGCCAGCTACACTGGCGATGCCGACTAGCTGAGCTGGCTTGCCGTTGTCGGCGGCTAGGTGCATGGCATGAATAAATGGTTGAAATGTATTCACAAGACCGATCACATTGATATCCATCACGGCCTGAAATGCATTGGTGTCTGCCGCATTTTCGGTGAGTGTGCCGCTACTGACACCTGCGCTGCCAATCACAACATTAGGTGTGCCATAGTGCTGTATAAAATGCTGCGCAGCAGAGCTCAGTGCCTCGCCATCGCGTACGTCTAACGCATAAACTGCGCATTTGACGCGATAGCTGGATTCTAAAGTCTGCTGTAATGCTTGTAAGTGCTCACTACGCCTTGCTGCCATGCCAATGATTGTATCTTTGCCTGAATAGCGCTTGGCATATTCATATGCTAGTGCTTCTCCTATGCCGCTGGATGCACCGGTGATAAAAACTTTCATCGCCATCTTCCATTATTATTAATTGTTGCATGACAGTTCATGTAAATATAAAACCCCGTTTTGCGATATAGCAGAAACGGGGTTTTAAGTTTAGGTCAGCCAGAGTAATTTACCAATTAAAAAGCTTTTCATACCAAGCTTTAAGCCAGGCTTTAAACCAGTGGGGTGAGGCCGTTACTTTTTTGCTGGGGCAGCTGCCCTGGCTTTATCGGCACGAATGTTGGCGATGATGTAGTCAGCAGTTTTTAGCGCTGCATCATTGTTGCCTGCCATGGTGCTTGAAGTAATGAATTGACCATTGATAATTAAGCTAGGCACGCCCGTGGCACCTGAAGAACGGAAGATGTTAGCCGCACGATTTAAGCTAGTGTTGGTCGCAAATGAGCCAAACGCTTCTTCCACTTTTCTTTTATCTAGGCCGCTTTGTTGTGTAACCCAGTTAATCGCAGCTTTTTCATCAGTAGGATTGAGTGATTTTTTAGTGTGAATCGCTTCAAATAACGGTGTGTGCAATTTTTCTAACACGCCTAGTGTTTCCATTGCATAGTAAGCTTTCGCCATTGGTGCCCATGCTTGGTGCGGTAGCCCTGGTACGCGTTTAAACGCTACATCTGCCGGTAATTTTTTTACCCATGCGTTGATCGGTGTTTCCATGCTGTGGCAATGGCCACAGCCGTACCAAAATAGCTCAATTACCTCAATCTTGTTTGGGTTGTCGGTATTGATGGTTTGTGCGGTGCGATCAAAGTCTTTACCCATTTGCGGTTCAGCCATGACGCTAAATGAGGCTAGCAACATTAAAGCGGTTAATAATTTTTTCATTGATATTGTCCTTGTTAACGATTCTTTAAATTTGTAATTAAAAATTCAGCTATTCAACAAACGTGTCATCTTAAACGTCTCATCTTGCAATTTGGCTGACAATTATTTCTTATCAATACTGTTTGTTGATTACGATCACTTTGCATTGACCAGCGCAGTCTCTATTGGGTTTCATTATTGATGGTAATTAAATCAGATTTAAAACCATTGCTGGCCAAATCCGCCTTAGTTTTATTAATGAGCTCCAGATTCTTGAGCGGGCCCACGCGTACGCGGTGCCAAACCCCCTTGTTCGGGATGGTTGCGGTCTGTACCACAGCTTCAAAACCTTGTAAGGCCAGTGTGGCTTTCATATTGTCTGCTTCGTCTTCAGTTTGAAAAGCACCTACCTGTAAAAAGTAAGTATTTTTAACTGAAGGCTCAGTGCTTTGCTCCTTGATTTTCACCTCTTCGGTAGTTACCTGACGCTCGCTGCCAGGCAGTATGGTGTAAAAATCAAAACGCGTTTTATCTTCAGCTGTTTCAGCTGGTTTAGTTTTCTCTTCTGCAGCGGCCTCTTTATCCTGTGCCGCTTTTTCTTTAGTGGTGTCTGCGATTTTCTCAGAGACTGGCTTATTAGGTGAGGCTAAATCGGCAAATGGGCTTTCTTCACCCTTAATCATCATCACTACCGCTAAAGAAGCGGCTACGCCCAGTAAAAACCCGATTAATAAACCAGTGACAAATGGATTGCCCTGGCTTTGTTTGGGTGCACGGTCTGGTCTAGGTTTGTAATCCCTGCTCATAATGATTCCTTACATTCTTTCTTTAGCTGCGACACCCAGTAAATCCAGGCCGTTTTTAAGCACTTGCTGGGTAGCGCTAATTAAACTTAAGCGTGCGAGTTTTAACTGTTCATCTTCGATTAAGAATTTATATTCGTTGTAGTAGCTGTGTAGGTCGCTAGCTAATTCTTTTAGGTAATTAGCTACCACATGCGGTGCCAACTCGGTTGCTGCATTGGCTACGACTTCTGGGTACTCGCTTAAACGCTGCATCAACGCGGTTTCGTGCGCTGTAGTGAGTGGGCTCAGGTTAACGTGCGCAAGGCTGCTTGCGTCACCACTCCATTGGCTGAGCACGCTGCAAATGCGAGCATGTGCATATTGTATGTAATACACCGGATTATCGTTACTTTGGCTGCGCGCTAAATCAATATCGAATACCAATTGTGAATCTGCACGGCGTGCGGCTAGGAAATAGCGCGTTGCATCGCAACCTACTTCTTCAATGAGATCACGTAATGTGACATAGCTGCCGGCACGTTTAGAGAGTTTAACTTCTTCGCCACCGCGCATTACGGTCACCATTTGATGCAGTACGTAATCTGGCCAGCCTTTAGGGATGCCGATATCCAGAGCCTGCAAGCCGGCGCGTACGCGGGTGATGGTGCTGTGATGGTCAGCGCCCTGCTCGTTAATTACACGTACAAAACCGCGGTTCCATTTGTCGGTGTGGTAAGCCACATCCGGTACAAAATAGGTGTAGCCGCCATCGGTTTTACGCATCACGCGGTCTTTGTCATCTCCAAAGTCTGTGGTTTTAAGCCATAGTGCGTCGTTTTCTTCATAAGTGTGGCCGCTTTTAATCAGCGCTTGCACCGTTTGCTCCACTTTACCGGTGGTATAGAGCGCACTTTCTAATGAAAATACGTCAAATTTAATTTGAAATGCTTTTAAGTCTAAATCTTGCTCGTGGCGTAAATATGCCACGCTAAAGGCGCGAATTGAATTTAAATCATTGATGTCGCCAGTGGCGGTGACTTCAATGTCGTCGGCAACCACGGTATGCTTGGCTAAGAATGCTGCAGCAATATCGTTAATGTATTCACCACGGTAGCCATTTTCCGGAAAGCTCTCATGCTCGGTAGAGATGCCTTTGCATCGCGCCAGTACAGAAATGGTTAGGTTGTCGATTTGTGCACCGGCATCGTTGTAGTAGAACTCACGAGTGACATTCCAGCCGTTGGCATCCAACAGACGTGCCAAGCAGTCACCTACCGCGGCACCGCGGCCATGACCGACGTGCAGTGGGCCGGTTGGGTTGGCGGATACAAATTCTACTTGTACTTTTTGCTGCTGGCCGTTGTTGTTACGGCCGTATTGCGCACCCGCGTTGAGAATATCTTTAATCACAACCTGCTTGGATTGCGGGCTTAAAAAGAAGTTAATAAAGCCGGCGCCTGCAATTTCAGTTTTAGCGATATATTCGCTGGCTGGTAATGCTTCAATAATCTGGGTGGCGATCGCGCGCGGGTTTTGTTTTAGCGGTTTAGCCAAAACCAAGGCCAAATTTGTGGCAAAATCGCCATGGTCGGCTGATTTTGGGCGCTCTAATATAATCGTTAGGTCAGTAATTTCTGGCGCAATCGTTTTTGCGGCAGTCGTTAGTAATTGGGTAAGATGTGTTTTCACAATAATTACATAAAATCTAAAAACGGTATTTTAACCCATATTGGTGCATATATTATTGCTTAGAACACTAAGTGATCAAGTTCCGGTGGCGACGTGCGTCTAAGGGCTTGAGATAATCAGCATTTAGGTGAAAAAGTCGCAGATAAAGATGGGGTTAAATATTTTAATTGGTGCTAAAAGCCGCATAATAGACGGCAAATTTTCACTCATTCTCCTAACCTAAAGCGGCTTTAACTTTTACCCACTTTTATGCTTAAAAACTTTTAATCCGTAGCATTATTACCATTGTCAAAACTTATTTTACAAATTGCACTTGATGTACCGCTGGCGCGCTTATTTGATTATTTAAGTGCGGGTCAGCACGTACAAGTTGGCCAGCGGGTATTAGTGCCGTTTGGGCGTCGCAATCAAATTGGTATCGTGATGGCATTGGCAGATAGCAGTGAGTTTGCCATCGAGAAGCTTAAGCCTATCACGCAGGTATTTAGTGATGAAGCGCCGCTGGATGCAGAAGTGTTAAGTTTGATTAAATTTAGCGCAGATTATTATCACTATCCATTTGGACAGGCTTTGCTGGCGGCTTTACCTGCGCGTTTGCGCCAAGTGGCGCCAGCCGTTGCACGTAAACAATATTGTTATCAAATCACGGGGGCCGGTCAGCAAGTCGATTTGGAGTCCTTACCCAAGCGGCAGCGCGTACTACGCATGGTGTTGCAAGCCCTGCAAAACGAGGGTGCACAGTCGGAAGCAGCGCTGGATGCGCTGTCTGGCAGTGCGCGTAAGGCAGCAAAAGAGCTGGTTAGTTTAGGCTATGCTGTCACTGAGCAGGTGCTGGCGGTAAAGCGTGTGCCGGCGATTTTGGAAACACCGCAACCCGCACTCAATGCGGAGCAGGCGGCGGCGGTGGCGAGCATTACGCAAGAAGTACAAACCTTTAAGGCTTGGCTGCTGCACGGGATTACCGGCAGTGGTAAAACGGAGGTATATATCCGTTTAATGCAGCACGTTTTGCAACAGCAGGAAGCGCATGGAGCTGCGCAGCACAGCGCTCAAGTACTGGTACTGGTGCCCGAAATTAACCTGACGCCACAACTGGAGGCCAGATTCAGAGCGCGCTTGCCGCAATATCATCTTGTGAGTTTACATAGTAGCCTGAGTGAGAGTGAGCGCTTACATAATTGGCAGTTGGCACAATCAGGCGCTGCACAAATTATTATCGGTACGCGTCTTTCAATTTTTACGCCTATCCCTTACCTCAAGCTGATTCTTATCGATGAAGAGCATGACAGCTCTTACAAGCAGCAAGATAGCATGCGCTACCATGCGCGTGATGTTGCCTTAGTGCGTGCCAAACGCCTGAATATTCCAGTGGTGATGGGCTCTGCCACCCCGGCGTTGGAAAGCTGGTATAACGCGATGGGTAGCCAAGTGCAGCGGGTAAGCGCTACGCCTAGCCAAGCTAATAAATATGGCTTGCTCACATTAAAGCAGCGCGCGGTGAGTGCAGCACAGCTCCCTAAAATTGATTGTATTGATACCACCAAGGTGAACTTGCAGCACGGTCTGACGCCGCAGCTGGTTTCCGCATTACGCCTGCGGCTGGAACGCAAAGAACAATCGCTATTATTTATCAATCGTCGTGGTTATTCGCCAGTATTACTGTGTACCGCATGTCATTGGATTGCGCCGTGCACGCGCTGCAGTAGCCGCTTGGTCGTGCATCTGGGGCAAAAAAAATTGCGCTGCCATCACTGCGGCCATGAGCAGCGGATTCCGCACCAATGCCCAAGCTGTGGCGATGCCGATTTACACCCAACTGGCCACGGTACACAACGTTTGGAGCAGACGCTCGCTAGCTTATTGCCGACAGCACGTATTGCGCGTGTGGATAGAGACAGCATTAGCCGTAAGCATGCTTTGGTTGAGATATTAGACCGTGTGCATAATCAGGAGATTGATATTTTAGTGGGCACGCAAATGCTGGCGAAAGGGCACGATTTCCCTAATTTAACGCTAGTAGGCGTCATTGATACAGATAGCGCGCTACACAGCCCGGACTTTAGGGCGAGTGAGCGTTTGTTTGCACAACTGATGCAAGTGGCCGGCCGCGCCGGGCGTGCCGATAAGGCTGGGCAAGTGATTATTCAGACGGCATTTCCAGATCACGCACTGTTTAATGCGCTGCGCAGTCAGGATTACGCAAGCTATGCCAATGATTTGTTGTTGGAGCGTGAGCAGGTGCAGTTTCCGCCTTATGTGTTTACCGCATTACTGCGTGCTGAGGCGCATGATTTTGCCCTAGTACAGCAATTTCTGCAGTTGGCATTTACAGGCGCGCGCGCGTTGAGTCAGCATGTGGTGACTTATGACCCAGTGCGACCACAGATGGAGCGCCTCAAGGGCATGGAACGCGGCTATATTTTGATGCATGCGCATCAGCGGCCGGCATTGCAAAAACTGTTGACGCAATTAGTATATCAATTAAGGTCTGAACCGATAGCGGCTAAAGTGAGATGGGCCGTGGACGTGAATCCCTTGGAGTTTTGATGGATATTGCATGGGTAGGACACAACATCTATGCCACTTGTACTTAATTCGCTTAATTGACTGCGAACAATCACAAGCAGACATAGATGATTGTGCGGTACTGCGGGTTATGCCGCTTTAATTTAACAATCTACAACATTAATTTGCTCAGAGAGGCGGATAAAGCGCTCTACTGGTGTGACCCAAACAATGCCATCACCTACTTGGCCGGTATGCCCGATTTCTACAATGGTTTGCAAAATGCCTTCGAGCAAGTCGTCACTCACCACCATGATAATCATCACTTTGGGGCTGTAGTCCGTTAGCTCTTCCCGTATGCCTTGGGCTGGTTTTGCCAAATGATGGCCGCAGCCATCCACTTTGCTCACCGTCATGCCCGGAAAGCCCTTGATGTTGCGCAGGGATGAGCGAATTTTTGCTAAACGATGCGGTTGTATCACTGCTCTAATTTCTTTCATTAAACAATCCCTTTCAACGACTGGTTAAGCTTCAATTTTTGACTCTTCAAAGATGCGGTATAGCGTGGGCAGTACCACTAATGTCAGTAGCGTTGAGCTGATAAGCCCGCCAATCACTACAATTGCCAACGGACGCTGTATTTCTGAGCCTGGGCCGGTGGCAAACAAGAATGGCACCAATGCCAGCATCGCCACGGTGGCGGTCATCATGACCGGCCTAAATCGTTGCTGGCAACCTTCAATAATCGCTTCCATCTGACCTTTGCCCTCTTCACGCAATGAGCGGATGTATGACACCAGTACCACCCCATTGAGCACGGCAATACCCCACAGTGCAATAAACCCGACAGACGCTGGCACGGATAGATATTCGCCAGTCACCAGTAGCGCAAAAATGCCGCCAATTGAGGCAAATGGCAAGATCATAATGATCATGGTGGCAAATCGAATCGAGTTAAAGAGCAGGAATAGCAGGAAGAATATCGCGGCTACTGTCACTGGCACGATAATCATCAAGTGATTTAACGCACGTTCCATGTTTTGGAATTGACCGCCATATTCCAGATAATAACCGTCCGGCAGTTTCACTTTGTCTGTCAGCACCGATTGCAGCTCAGCCACAAAGCCGCCTAAGTCGCGGTCTTTCACGTTAATCGCTACCACGATGCGGCGTTTACCCAACTCACGGCTAATTTGCGCAGGACCATCCTTGATTTCGATTTTAGCTAAATCTCGGAGTGCGACGCGTGAGCCGTTAGGTGAAGTGACTAAGATATTACCGATAGACTCTACATTATTCCTAAAGCTATCTGGAAAGCGCACCGCTGCTGAGAATCGGCGTTGTCCTTCGTAGATGTCGGTGGCAATTTTGCCGCCTATCGCGGTTTCAATAATGTCATGAATATCTGAGGCGTTAATGCCTTGGCGCGCAATGGCTTGGCGGTTGACCGTGATATTCAGATATTGCTGCCCGGATATTTTCTCTACACGTAAATCCACCGCACCAGGAATGGCGCCGGCGATTTTAACAATCTCCTCAGCTTTGCTTTTGAGTTTGCCCATGTCGTCGCCAAATATCTTGACTGCAACATCAGAGCGCACACCGGTGAGCAACTCATCTACCCGATCTGAAATAGGCTGCGCCATCACGATTTGCACACCGGGCAGGCCTTCTGTCAGCACCTCGGTCATTTTGTCCGCGATGTCATCTTGTGTCCAACCCTCTGGCCACTCATTGCGCGGCTTGAGGCTGATGATAGGGGTAGATTCATTTTGCGCTTGCGGGTCTGCCGGGCTTTCACCGCGGCCGATACCTGACATGGCAGATTTTACCCCAGGCACTTTCTCCATGATTAAGCGCATCGCTTCATTTTCCATCTTGATGGATTCTTCAAGTGAAATATTTGGCACACGGTTAATGCCAGGCACGATAGAGCCTTCTTTCATTTCTGGAATAAATGAGGTACCTAGCAATGGCACTACCAACAGCGCCGCAATAAATATCCCAGTTGCGCCAGCAATGGTTTTTTTATCGTTTACCAGTACCCAGTTCAGCATCTTGAGGTAAGGTTTTTTGATAAATTGGATAAATTTTGTATCTTCGCCAGAGCCGCCTTTCAGAATATACGAGCAAAGTACCGGCGATAACGTTAACGAAATAATCAAAGACACAAACAGCGCAATAGCAATGGTGAGTGCTAATGGTGCAAACATCTTACCTTCCATGCCTTGCAAGGTCATCAACGGTAAAAACACCAAGATGATAATGCCCACACCAAACAGTACCGGTGTCGCCACCTCTGATGCAGCTTCTAACACGACCCGGATTTTACTTTCACCTTGACGATGCCCCAGATGGTGGAAGGCGTTTTCCACCACCACTACCGAGCCATCGACCATCAGACCAATCGCAATGGCTAGGCCGCCAAGCGACATCAGGTTGGCAGAAATATCGTAATGATTCATGGCCATAAAGGTGATGAGTGGCGTCAAAATCAAGGTAGCCACCACAATCACACTAGAGCGCACATCCCCCAAGAACAGGAACAGAATCAACACCACTAAAATAATGCCTTCCACCAGCACTTTGCTGACAGTAAACAGTGCAGCATCCACCAGTTCGCTACGGTCATAGTAAGGCACAATCTGCAAGCCATGTGGCAGCATGCCTTTGGCGTTAATTTCTTCTACACGTTCTTTGACGCGGCTGACCACTTCTTTGGCGTTTCCGCCACGCATCATAATCACAATGCCGCCTACAGATTCGGTGTAGCCATTTTTCATCACAGCGCCCACGCGTACCTCATGGCCTAATTTCACTTCTGCCACATCGCGCATAAATACCGGCACACCGCTCTGCTCTTTTAGTACGATATTGCGAATGTCGTCTAAGCTTTCGATTAAACCCACGCCGCGAATCAGATACTGCTCTGCAAATTGCGGCAACACGCCGCCGCCGCTGTTTGCGTTATTTTTGGCTAAGGCGGAGTAGATGTCCTGTAGTTTCAGGCCGTAGTGGTTCATCCTGTCTGGATTAACCAATGCTTGGTACTGCTTGACATACCCACCTTGAGAGTTGATTTCTGCCACCCCAGGAATACCACGTAGCAATGGGCGCACGATCCAGTCCTGAATCGAGCGCCTTTCCGTCAGTTCTTCTACACTTAGTTCGGTTTTGCCATCCGCCGGGTTATCCAGCGTGTACTGGTAAATTTCGCCCAAGCCTGTGGCCACTGGACCTAAAATGGGGGTAACGCCTTGCGGCATTTTATCCATCACCTCCATTAGTCGCTCCATCACCAGCTGACGTGCGAAATAAACATCAGTATTGTCCGTAAATACCAAGGTAATCAACGATAAGCCATTGCGGTTGAGAGAGCGCATCTCGGTGAGGCCCGGTAAGCCTGTCATGCCAATTTCTAACGGCACGGTGATAAAGCGCTCCACTTCTTCCGGTGACTTGCCGGTGGCTTGGGTGGCAATTTGTACTTGTACGTTGGTTACATCCGGAAATGCATCCACGGATAGCTTTTGTAATGCAAACACACCGGCCATCATCAGCGCGACGGCGATGACCAGCACGATAAGGCGCTGCTTGAGCGCCGAGCGAATCAGAGATTCAATCATGCCTTACTCCAATTCTTTAATTTTACGTTCGTTATTCACATGGAACGCGCCGTCGTTGACGACCACTTCGCCTTCAGATATGCCATTGGTGATGGTCACCATATCCATGTACTCTGGCCCTAGCTCCACTTCGCGCAGGCGAAATTTATTGGGCGCAAGCTGCACGTAAACATAAGTTTTGTCATTCTCACGCACGATGCTCTGTAGCGGCAGCGCCAGTTTGGATGTTGGGCTAGATTTAATCAGCATAGAGACCAGCATATCCGGCTTGATTTCACGGTTAGCGTTTTCAATGTCGCAGCGCACGGTGACAGTTCTGGTTTCCGGGTTGACCACGTCACCTTCGTAAATCAGTTTTGCGGTGTATTGCTTGTTATGTAAGGCTGGAATTTCCACCAACACCTCTTCACCAATTTGAATCAAGTCAATCTGCTGCTCAGGCACTTCTGCCACTACCCATACATGCGATAGATCGGCAATGATAAACAGCTCTTCGGCCGGCTGTACCACTTGCCCGAGGTTAACCTTACGGCTAATCACGTTGCCGCTAATGCGTGACACTACATTGCTGTAAGAATGAATCTGGCCAGATTTAGAGAGTTTATCTATGGCCGACTCACTCATGCCCAGTACTATCAATTGGTCGCGTGCAGCGTTTAAATCTGCCTGTGCTGCACTTAATTCTGCCTCTCTGCGTTGAAGTTCAGCAGAGCCGATCACATCCGCTTCTTGCAGTAATTTGGCGCGGTTCACCGCCTTGGTTTGCAGGCCAATCTGTTGCGCGGCTTTAATATAAACCAGCTGGCTTTGTGCTAACTCTGTGCTGTTTAAAGTGGCTAGTACTTGTCCGTTATTGACTTTTTGGCCTAAGGTGGCTTCAATGTCTTTCACGCGGCCTGTCACTGAGGCGCCAATTCTCGCCATGCGCTGCTCGTCAACCTGTATAGTGCCAGGCAGGCGCATGGTATCGCGCATCTCAATTTTACCTGTGGTATGTAAGGTCACTTGCTTGGCGAGCTGATTGGTAATTTCAACGATATCTACATCTTTGGTTTTTGCTTTAGCTGGAGCGACCTCTTCTTTTGAGGAGCAGCCGGTTAACATGATGCCAACCATGCAAAAAGCCAGCAGCAGATTTTTGCTAAAGAAGTGATGGGTAGTAATGGGTTGAGCAGTCATTATGGTTTAACCTCCAAAAGTTCATAACCAAGCAAACGTTCTATTGTTAGCATGGCGTTTATATATTCGTAGCGTGCAGATAAGTAGTCTTTTTTCACTGCGCGTTTAGTACGTTGTGCATCTAGATAATCCAGAATGCCGCGCTCGCCAAAGCGATAAGCGGCTTCAGCAACTTTAAGTACAGATTCGGCCTGCTCAAGCAGGCCATCTTCAAAAGCGGACACTTGCTGCTGCGCGATGAGGTAGCGCTGATACGCTGACTCTATATCCCGTTGAATGGTGAGTTCGCGGTCACTCAGTACCGCTTGCGCTTCTCTCAGCTCTGCTGCTGCGTGCGCAATCGGGCCGCTGCGTTTGTCCCAAACTGGGATAGGAATCGCCACCCCGATGCGGAATTGGCGTAAATCAGGATCCTGTTCGACCCCAGCTTTCAGGCTTAGCCCCGGATTACGTAGTGCATCTTGTAAGCGCAAATTGGCTTCAGAGGTTTTGATGGCAGCACGGATTTGCTTGAGTTGCGGTGAGTCGCTCATTTGTTCACGCAAAGTATCAATTTGCGGCAGGCTGCTTGCAATCGGTAGTTCGCCGCTTAAGGTGTAGTCTTCAGGAATGGCGGCGCTGACTAAGCCTCTTAGATAAGCTTTACCTTCCACCACACGTGTTTTGGCCGACTGATAGTCACGCTCAGCAGCCAGCGCTTCTGTGTTGGCTTTAATCAGTTCATATTTGGGGGATTCTCCTACTTCAACCCGTAGTTTCACGCGTTCACGAATGTCTTTTAATAATTTATAGTCCGCTTCGGTCAGGCTAAGAAAAGCCTCGCGTTGCAATACATCATAAAAAGCACTTTTAACGCGCGTGATTAGCTCGCGTTTGGTTACTTCAGTGCTAAGTGATGCGACCGCGATGTTGTGTTCTGCCACATTGATTTTGGCATTGCGCACACTAGGGTAGTCCAAGGGTTGAGATATACCGACGACCCAATTGCCGCTGGAGCCTTGTCCGCCCGGGGTTCTGTAACGCGTAGGTCCGCCAAGCAGTTCAATTTCCGGGTTTGCATAGGTTTTAGCAGTGATGACTGACGCCGAAGCTGCATCTTCGCGCGCTTTGTAAATATTAAGCAGTGGGTTTTGTTCCGCAGCAATGCTAATGATTTGACTAATGGAGTAATTGGGTGCGGCTGTTGCTGTGAAGCTGGCAACCATACCTCCCAATAAAATAAATGTTAAAGCTATCGTTCGGGGCGACGTTGCCCCTGAATTTGCACCAAATGCAGGCATGAATTCTTTTCCTTTGTGATGGAAGTAAGCGCAACAATCAGCGCAAGCCTGCTGTAGGCCATATACAGCCTATCGCTTTATGCGCTAGTTGAGCGTGAGGGTTCTGTGCAAATGCCAATCTCAAATGATTGGCAAGCAAGAGTTAAGCCAAAGAGTGGCTTTGGAGGGGGGGTCTTAGATACAGGAGCAATGTAGGCTCCTGATAACTTGCATAATCATGGTGCAGCATGATGTACGTGCTATACATGTAGGTGGAGCGAGGAATGATGTCGACAATAGTGTCGCTTAAGTCGCGGTTGCTATCTTTATCGGGTTGTGTTGCTGAAAGCTGCGCTTTTTCAATGACTTTATTTTCGTATAAATCCATATTCAACTGCGTAATCGCAGCAAGCGCCGTCAATATTCCGATAATCGAAATCAGCCGTGCGATTGATTTTATTGATAGCAATTTATAGAGCATTGAATATAGCGTTGATTTGGAAGCGTACTTTAAGTAATTGGAAATGCTAATAATCGGTAATACAGTTTGTCTATTGTCCATTGCGGATAGGATTTAGTCAAATTTGAAATGATTATACAAGTTACTCGAGTTCTATCTATCAATATGCTTCCTAATGTATTGATGCCTGCTGCAGCTGGTTTGCGTACCCAGACAAACTAACAGAGCAATGCAAGTGAAGCGCCAATGATGATGGATAACCATTGTTTCATGCCCATGGAACGTGTCCTGCACGTCGTGTCCTTGACATTAGACTTTACCATAAGCGTATCACTCGCATTGCTCTGCCAGCTTGTGCTTAAAACCGCGCGACTCCCAAATCAGCTTAGGCGGGGTCTCGCCACAAACTCATCTGTTTCACCATTCTCCGCGGTTGTTTTTATCCAGATGCTATGGTGAGACAATGCGTTTGTTGCGATGGTTCCGTGATTTATAGAAGATGACTAAATCTGCTCACCCTTGCTTCAAATTGGCCTGCAGACAAGGGGTTACTGGTGTCTTGTCATTAATAGCGCATGGTAGTTATTGCTACCAATGATGGCAGCCTGCTCTTTTGCTGCTAGCTGCGGGGCGAGTTTTTTGCTGGTAATCAGCAGTTTATCTGGCTGTTGCAGTAATGTAATGACAGCGTTGTAATCATCGACTACATGAACATTTCCCTTAGTATAGTAGCTCACGGAGAACTCATCAGAACTATAAGCATACAGCGGAAGGTTTGGATATTCGCTTTGTGCCTGCTGTATCAGCTTGCGAGCTGATCTGTTTTCAGTCTGTTGCGGAATCCATATCAGGCTAGCCACTGTGGCCAAAATGAGCCAGGCTGCGATCAGCACTTGCATCGTTTTTTTAAAACGGCCACTTAATGTTGGCCAAAAATTGGCAGTTAATAGCGCAAAAGCTGGCAAAGCCGTTAAGGTATATGTCCATATGATATTGCGCGAGAGCGTAAAAAACAGCAATGGCGCTAGCACCCATGCCCATAGCCATTTCGTTTGTGTGTCTAGGCTGGCGTTGATGAGCGGCTTATCTTTAACGATACCGTGAATAAATATCGGCAACCAGATGGCAATAGATACTGCCCAATACACCCAGACCATGCCTATCGCCTGGTGGTGAGCAATGCCGTACATATCTCCTTTCCAGCCAGGCTCTAAAAAGCGCTGAAAATGTTCACCAATAATGAAATATTTCAGAAAGCCAGGGTAATAAATTTCTGCTGGAATATACCAGGCTAAGACTAAGCCAATAAAGAGCAAAATGCCCGGCCAAAACCATATTTTTTTGATGTGTTGATAGATGATTGCACGCGACGAGCAGGCCCAAAATAACAAAACTGGTAACCCAATCAGTGCCCAGGTAGCCAGCCCCTTAGCAATGGCGCCTATGCCCAGTACAGCCCATAAGCCATATTGATCCAGCTTTGATGGCTCAGTACTTGTCTGCAGCCGCCATAAAAGGACCATGGCCCAGGTAACGACGGCAAGTTGGGTCGCATCGGTCATCACCGCGCCAGCGCTGATAAAACCGATCGGTGCAGTTAGCATCACAAAAGAGGCCAATAGCCATTGCTGACGTGTCATCTTAAGGCTTTGCACACCATATAAAAGCGCCAGGCATGATAACAGCACCAGTAGCAAGGAAGGTAACCGGAGCGCAAACTCGTTGTGACCAAATGCCAGCCAGCTGGAGGCTGCAAACCATGTGGCTAGCGGTGGTTTAGCGAAAAAAGGCTGGCTTGCCGACATATGAGGCATCAACCAGTAGTGGCCGGTTGCGGTCACGCGCGCTAGCTCACCATAACGCGCTTCTGTGGTGTCGAGTAACGGCATGCTCGTCATCAATATGATGCGTAGCGTAATGACAAATAAAATTAATGCAGTGAAATAGAGAAAAGCTTTTGTTTGAGTGCGCGACATGCTGTTTTTAACCTACGCCTTTATTGGCTTGATCAAGATAGTAAGGCAAAAGCCATGCCATTGTCAGGTTGATGCGATACTGTTTGATATTAATCAATGTGTTATTGGAACACTGGTTGGCTATCGAATAGTATGAACGCCTAAATTAATACATATTTTGCAGGATTTATACAAGTGAGGTTGACGTATAGTCTGCAATAAAGGTGGTATGGATATTGAGCTTTAGTCGAGAAAATTCATTTTAATTCGGCAGAGCATGTCACTAAAGAGTCGTTTTCATGGCATGCGTAACTAATGAATCAATAATGAGCTGCAGCCAAGATGAGACGGTTACTGGTGATGTAAACCCTTAGGAGTTCTTACACTTCAATCACGCCTAAATCACAAGGTAACAGAGGTGTGTGGAAGATGCGCTCATGATGATGGATAACCATTGCTTCGTGCCCGTGGGGCGAGCGATGCTTTAATCGCAGGCAGTACCTTGGCATTAGACTTTTATCACAAGCGCATCTTTTACACACCTCTTATCCCTAAGGCTAGTCTGTATGACCAACTAGATATAACTTAAAAACTGTTCCTAGGCAGGCTCTTTAAGCTTTGTATTGCTGCAAAAGCGCTAGTACTATCGATCCCTGTTGCTGCATTTAAACCAATATGCATGGTAATTGCGTTATGAATCTGATTAAGGTCACCGCCAATCCGTGCAGCTTGGAACATGCCTTGATTTCGAATCTCCTGCAGAATCTGTCCTTGCCCAGGCACCATCACATTTACACCAACACTGTTGTGCGACAGCGTGACTGTGGCGACTGTTCCGTCGCTTGCAGTAGCTGACACTAACCCCGCTTGACCACCTACGGCATTAGCGATAGAGCCACTTTGGTTAGACGATGTTAGTTCTACTTGCATGTCGATGCCATTATGAATGCTGTTAGAGGCGCCAGCGACTTGTATGGTTTGTGATACTCCGCTGATATTGGTTAAGCCAGCCCCACCGCTTACATTATTGCTCCCATCCGTTTGTTGAGAGGTTATCGTGTTTTGTGATTGTTCTATGCTGACCGTGGGCGCATAGTGTACGGAAGGTGTGTTGGATCTAAAATCTATATTGAGGTTGGCACCAGCGGTAATGACGCTACCTGTAGATGTTTCCCATTGGCTAATCATTTCCACGCCAAAATATAGTACCTGATTGTTACTAGCAAATTTACCGCGCATATGTCCTAAATCGTTGTCAGAAACTTCTTGCATGCTATTAAACACTTCTAAATCTGGCGGTAAAGCGGCGCTGGCTACCGGACTTACAGTGATAATGCCAGCTAATATGAATGCAATTCTTTTAGAGGGAGCCAGCTGGATAGCAGATTGATGCGCAGGCTCCAGCTTTAATTGATGTAAATATCCAGCGTGTTGAATCGAATTCATTGTAGAGATGTTCATTTTTAAAACCTCCTAAACTCCTCAGCTACATTTTTCTAAGTGTTATTCATGCTGTGCTTAAATGTGTTGCTATTGAGTGCTTGTAAACGAACTGCTATCTTCATTAATTCCGTTATGTGAGTGCTTACTTACTTAGTTTTATAACCCCAGCATATCTGAACGCACAAAGCCAAAATCAAATAGCTCCGCGTCTGTTAAAGGGTGAAATGAATCAGTTAAGGTTTTAGCTGTTAATTGTTCTTTAGGTCTGAGTAAGATGGATTCACGGTCAAAATCTTGTCCGATAACAGCAAATACAATGCCATTCCAGTTGGCATCAAACTCAGCCCGTTTCATAATGCGGTTACCAAGCGCAGGGTCTGCAATGTAGACTTTCTCTGCGGTGGATTTCTTAAGCACTACAAAGTGTTTGTAGCCTTTGTAATTAAGCAAAACAATGGTTGGAATCGTTACTTTCTCTAAGGTTGCAGGATTGACGTTATAGCCACGCCCACGAAAACCTATGCTCTGCGTATAGTTTTTAATATCTAAGAGAGAGAACCCTTTTTGACGCACTATTTCTGTGTCACTTACTTCTAATAAACCTTCAATCACATCTTCCTCAGTGAGATTTTTGTTGTACGCATAATTTAATATAGTTGCTAATGCAGCCGCGCCGCAGCTAAAGTCAGTGTGCTGAGGCACCATATCGGTAAACTTTAGCTCACGCATGCTATTCATATTTTTTTGAATCACGCCCATACCCGGCACTATGCCGCCAAATCTAATATCGGCTGCCATGGCTGGCTGCATCAATGCAGACGAAATGTTGACGCTTATATGCATCACGACCGTCATCGTGAGTACACGTATTGATGGATGAATCTGATGGGTAGGTAACATCGCAATTCTCTTTTCGTAACACATCGTGGTGCGAGCGGTAAGAAGTAGCGAAGTCCCCACCGGAAAAACCAGCGGGGACCTGCGAGATGGCCTTGTGGGCTATCTGTGCACGATAGTTGTGCTATCTAAGCACCTTTACTCACCACTGCCCGCGTGTGTGGCAGAGATTGCGAGGCCGTTATATTGCTGGTTATTGGTACCTGATGCGATGTTCACGCCAATATTGCCAGAAGCGTTCATCAGTGCGTTATCACCTAGGGTTGATGTATTTGTTGTTGCTAGGTTAGTCGCTACAACCACTGGAATATAACCAGTCACGCTACCAGATAGAGACTGTGAGCCAGATTCATAGAATCCTAGACTACCGCCTTCGCTACCTGAGTATGTGCCATTGTTGCCAAATGCAAGCGCACCACCGTCATCATTAAGATCACTACCACCTTGCGTTTGTGTGTCTAGATCAAAGTGACCAGTTTGGCTACCATTAGGGTGAGTGTTACCTGTCCACATATCTGGGTACACATCGCCAATTTGATCAGATGTACCAGAGGTAGTCCCAGATGCGCTACCAGAATAGGTGCCACTACCATAACCAGTGTAACCACCAGTTGCGCTAAGTGCTAGGTTGACAGCCAAATTTTGCACTTCTTCTTTATGAATAGGGTCGTTAGAAGTTGTGTTATGGCCGTTCATTTGAGTTACCTGAACAGTAGCTGTGGCCATGCGAGCGACAGCTACAGATGCCGCAAGGTCATTTTTTTGCTGATTATTATTACCAGCAGAAATATTAACCCCAATGTTACCACTGGCATTGGCAAGTGCGTCGCCGCCAAGTGCTGCTGCGTTGGTTTGGCCTAGATTGGTGACGTTGTTGCTAACGACAGCTTGGGTAGCAAATACCTCTGCATCAGATGAGCCAAACACAAAGCTGGCATCTGCTGCAGAAAATGCAGCTGCGTTAGCTTGTTGGTTGTTATCGCCGGCGGTGACGTTAAGGCCTATGTTGCCACTAGCGTTGTTGAGTGCATTGCCGTTTACAGTAGCAGTGTTGGTCGACTCATTATTGGTCACACTGTTGTCACCGTTAATTTGTTTGTCATTAACGATTGCTGCAGAGCTGGCGTCAAGTGTAATCGTGCCATTCACCCGCACCCTGCCTTCAATTTCTACATCCTGTTCTAGGCTAATTTCTTTTTTGATTTTGACATCATCGTGGCCTCGACCGCGATCATTATCGTTAGCAAATACTGCTGGCGAAGTGAGCAAAGCGGCCACTGCCAACGCGATGGATTTTTTTTCAAAAGACAATCTCATGTTATTCTCCTAATTGCTGTTGGTAAAAAACTGGAAATTACGGCTTTGCGCCCAATTGCACTTGGAGCGCAAAGTTGTTGGCCGTACTATTGCCCGACCCTGCCGATTGATTAACTTGAACTAGCCCGTGTGCACCGTGAAACGCAGTATCATCAATCGATACTGTTTGGTGGCGCTTGCTGTTTTCTGCGTCAATCGGTACTGCGTTTGAAGTAGTGGCAGAGAGTACGCTTTCTGCTACCACTTCTTCAAATCCCATGGCGAAGGCTGCGCCGTTCGCTTGTGCATTCCCTACACCGCTAGATTGGTTCACCGAAATCAAACCTGAGCTATATGCAAAGGCTTGGCTGCCGATAGTAGCAATCGCGATGTCTGGTAAATTAGCTTGCTGTGAGTTTGTGACTTGCATGCCATTAATGAGCCCAATCGCGGGGCCGTCTTGTGTGCCAAGCGCGATGGCTGCGGCATTTGCTTGTGTGTTGGCGTCGCCTGCTGTCATGTTGACAGCAAAGCGGCCACGCACATGGCTTAATACATTGCTATCGATAATGCTCTGTGTAACGTAGCCGGGAATGTCCGGCAAGTTATCCTGCGCCATAGCAAACGGGCTATGCAGCCCAGATAGCGGGATTATTAATACTATGACTAAGATTTTTGAGTTCATGATGGTTTCCTCATGCTCTTTTCTTACTGGCCACTACTGCGCATAATGGCGCCGGTCATGCCGTTTAGTGCATTGCTGGTGCCATTGATCCCAGCGTTAATCTGGCCTGACAAACCGCCAACTGCACCACCCACTGCGCCGCCTATGGTGCCAGATAGCGTCGAGGTGGCGGATTGTGCAGGATGGCTATTGTTGTTTAGGCCATAGCTATCCAACACCGCACCGGACAATTTGTTTGTCTCAGGGCTGGCTCTTAATGATGCTGGCGTGTTGGTAGAAATCGCCGAGAACTCGGTATCATCTAATTCAATAGGCTTAATGCCAACGTTTTGCGCGACAGCGGCTTTTACCTTGTCATCCGGAGAGGTGTCGATGGTGACTGCGCGACCAGGCTCGCCGTCACGAATGGCGGGGCGTGCCGGTACTTCGCGCTGCAGTACCACTATGCCGTCTGCAGCCAACGCTGTTGTGCTCGGCACAATTAATAAACCTAAAACAACAAGGCCTGACAAAGCCGAGCTTAAAAGTAGCGTAGCAATGGTTACTTGCTCTGCTATTTGTAAGTGCTTGTTGTGCATAACATGAATCCCTTTATTTTTGAATGACAGTTAACGTAATCACAGGGGGACTACTCATTGCATGATTGGTACTTCCCTTGTTACCCTGCCTGCCTTCATCCCAAAGAATAATCGCTAATTTTGAATCGCCTTCTAAAGCACTAGCCTCTGCACCTTTACCGTTAATCAATGATAAATCTGTGTCATTCATCATCGCGGCATCATCGCCCAGCACATTAAATGCATCGGGTTCGGAAATCACCTCCGTAGCATCCGTAAAAGTGCCAGCAAACGCCAAACTTGAGCTACAAAGCACAGCAATCACTAGCACTAGTCTGATGATGTCAATGCAATGCGGGTAGTGATTTTGGTGTTGACCCTCATCGTTGCTTAGTCGCTTTGATACCCAGTACATATTGACTACCTCTCAACTTGTCGATGCGAGAATCTTGAGCATCGAATCGTTGGGATATGTATAGCAATCGTTATGCCAATTTGGTAACTGGTTGTTTATATTGAATATTTGTTATGACTGGTAAATCGTAGACAGGTGCTATGTGTACTGAACTTGTGACAGATATTGCGTGGTATTTTTGTATCTTATTGAATTTAAATGATAAATTAATTCTTAAAAAGTGTATCAAAACTGCAACAGTGATATTTTAAAAGGGTAACAAGTCAGATTGAGGGTTGATTTTAGATGTTTAAGCAAGTGTGGGTGAGTTAAAAACAGGGAAGTTACATCGTAGAAAGCTAAATAATTGCTAATGGCTATTTTTCAAGGTTTAGGCATGAGGCTGTACTTCTCCATTAGTCTGTATAAGGTAGCACGAGATACGCCAAGCATGCGTGATGTAAGTGCTAGATTGTTATTATTTTTATGCAAAGCGTTACGAATCGCTTCCATTTCAGCACTGTTTCTAGCCGACTCCAGCGTAGTTACTTGGCGTTCACCATTCCTGCGGTCAAGATCTAAGTCCTCTGGGGTGATAAGACGCCTTTCACACATCACCATAGCTCGCCTAACTCGGCTGATAAGCTCTCTTACATTGCCAGGCCAATCATAGTGATTCATCAGCTGCAAGGCTGATGGTGCAAACCCTTTGACGTTACGCCTTTTTTCGTTAAAGAACTTATTAAAAAAGTATTTGGCAAGCACTTCAATATCCCCTTTTCTATCGCGTAGCGCCGGTATTTTAATTTTTAATACATGCAGTCGATAATATAAATCTTCTCTAAATCGCCCATCTTTTATTGCAGCCTCTAGGTCAACATGTGTCGCAGCAAGCACGCGTACATCAACATGGATTTTCTCCGTACTGCCTAATCGTTCTATGGTTTTTTCTTGTAGAAAGCGCAAAAGATTCACTTGTAATTCCAGCGGTAAATCACCAATTTCATCCAGAAAAATAGTGCCACCTGATGCGGTTTCAATACGGCCTATTTTGCGCTGACTAGCCCCAGTAAACGCGCCCTTCTCATGGCCAAATAGCTCCGATTGAATCAACCCGTTGGGTAGTGAGCCACAGTTCACCGCAACAAATGGCTTGTTATGCCGAGCAGAGCGTTCATGTAGCGCTAGTGCGGCAAGCTCTTTGCCCGTGCCGCTCTCGCCGGTAATCAGCACAGGGGCATCCACACTGGCCACCTTGCGAATATTTTTAAATAAATCTAGCATCTGCGGGCTGGCACCCACCATTTCATCTTCACTGGGTTGCAATGGCAACGGCAATTGCCGTGAGGCTGGGTTGTCTCGTTTCATCAGCGCCATGCCCTCTGCATGACCTAGCGTTGCGAGTAGTTTTTCTGTATCTGGGGGCAGTGTATGAAAGTCGTAGAAGGACTCACTAATAATTTGTTTGATATGGTGATTGCTCATGGCGTTCTTGGGGATGAGCGCAACCCACTCTACCTGATCTACGTTCCTAAAAAAATTCTCAATAGGCACGGAGAGGCGACCGCTTGTGTCGTCAAACTGGGCGATGGCAACACTAGGAGTGTATTTAAGCAGTATGTTTTGAGCACTTTGCACATCGTGGGCTAGCCTTAGGTTCCAGCCAGCATCATTGATTTCATCCACCAAGACTGGGGGTGAACACGAAGTATTAAAGTAAAGCAGATTACGGTATTCAATTTCATGCATGATTGGATTTCCGTTTTGCATCTTATCGGTAGCGCCACGGTTTATCCAATATCAGGCATGTTGAATGGTGATACTGAGGCGTTTAAGCCACCTTAAGTGAAGCTTTACAAAGAACTTGCATCGTATATGGATTCACTAGATTTGAAACTAAGGGCGACACCTTAGTAAGTTAGAGGCAATCAATTAAACTTTGATCAGCATTTGCTAGATGATTGATATGGACGGTGGGTGGCTTGCCTAGTAACTACTGATAATAAAATCGGTAGTTACTAGGTGAAGTATTACAAAGGGCTCATTCTAGAAGCTGTACGGGAACTTCATGCCTACTGTTACATCCGGTGCATCAGGTGTTACCCCTACACCCACATTGGCTACCATTGATAAATGGTCTGTCATGGCATAAGTCACACCAAAGTTAAGTGAACCAGAGCTTGAGTCGCTACCAATAACGCTAGTCCAGCTTTGCCCATCTGCTCTAACTTTGGACTTTTGTGTAAAACGATGCGCGTAAGACATACTCATGCTCATGCGTTCGTTTAGCGCAAAAGCCAAGCCACCACCTAATTGATAAGCGTCGCCTAAATCAATTTCACCAGAGGTTCTTACATTTGGCTGGCTGCTAATATCATCAAATTTCCTGGCGAAGTTGTGTGCGTAGCTAATGTTGGCAAATAGAATCGCTGGATCTACGGTTTTAACAAAAGTTAGGCCGGAAGATAATGTCCATACGCCATTACCTGTAGGCAGGTCGTCAGGAACAACCAGATTACTGTTGCTTGGGTCTGTTCTAAGCTTAATGCCATAAGGGTCTTTACCTGTCGGCGCTTTTACCCGTACGTTCCATACGACATCAGGGCTTGTAGGTGTTTCTGGGAATAAGCGGTAGTAAGCGCCAGCACTTACATCACCTAAGCCAGCATTGCTGATGTCGCGCTCACTAAGTGTTGAGGCGCTGCCGCCAGCCGCGCCACCAGATTCATAGGTTGATGAACGATACAGAAAAGGTGCATTAAGGTCGAATTGCAGGCGATCAGTCACACTGTAGCGACCAGTGAGGTCAAATTGGGTGATGTCAGATTGAATGCGATCAAGGTTGATATTACCAAGAAAAATGGCATCCAGTGCCAAAAAGCCTTCCAGTGTTAATTGGCGGCGGTCAGTGTGGCTGTAGCTAACGCCAGCTTCTAAAGTAAATGTTTTGTTAAATAAAGCGTGCTGTTCGCGATAAACTGCTTCAGCACTACGTGATGCCGGCGCTTCTTTGATTACCGGTTCATTGGCTTCTAAGGCGGGCGTTCGATCACTACTTGTGCTCGGAGCAGCATCCGTATCAGCAACTACGAATTTTTTATTCACGGCGTGCATCGGTCTGGCTTGCGCTTGCCCGGAGTTTTCAAGCTGTTGCAGTCGTTGTGCCAAGGCCTGTAGCGCGGCGCCTTGTGCTTGATAGCGGCTATTCAGTTCGCCTAGCTCTTTGCGTAATTGCTCTACATCTTGCGCGCCAGCAGTTGCCTCGCCCGACCACGCATTAGTTGATAAAAATGCACTTATTGCTAATGTAATTGCTTTTAATTTATATGTCCTCATGACCATTATCAGTCTCCTCAAAATAAATCATTACCGCTACTGCTGTACCCGTGGTTCAAAAAAATATTGCTAAGTAATAACCGTTTTGCACTTTTACGATGAATGAAATCAGTGCTTATATTTTAGTACTGAATGCTTGCGTTGATGATGGGCATATTGAAGGTGCGACAATAAACCACATGCATAACAATGTTAATTGCATTATGCAATACAATTAGCCTTTGTAGTCAATAGTTTGTCTATGGTGTTATTGAAATGTTGGGTATTGATATTTAATGCTAATTGCATTGATATAGCCAGCATTAATCTGTTTTAAGTAAACACGAGGGTGTTTAAAGTGCGATAACTGGATTGCTAGGTTTAGCGTTAGCGTGATTGGTGGTAAAATATACCAGCAGGTTAGTGCTGTTAGCACGATACTAGAGTAGTTTTTTTGCGGGTGTAGTTCAATGGTAGAACGCTAGCTTCCCAAGCTCGATACGCGGGTTCGATTCCCGTCACCCGCTCCACCTTATAGCAATTAGCGACAATATTATGGCCAACCAAGCACCTCCATCAGTTTTGACATTCGCAGGTACAGACCCCAGTAGCGGTGCTGGGCTACAGGCAGATATCCTCACGTTTGCCAGTATTGGCTGCCATCCTTTATCTGTGGTGACGGCCATCACTGCGCAAGATACTGTGGGTGTCGATGGCGTGCTGGCGATGGACCCGGACTGGGTGAATGATCAGGCGCGCGCTATTTTAGAAGATGTGCAGGTATCTGCCTTTAAATTGGGTTTGCTGGGGTCGGTTGAGAATATCGCAGTGATTGCTGAAATCATGGCAGATTACCCGGACATCCCTTTGCTGATAGACCCTATCTTAACTTCTGGCCGTGGCGATGATTTAAGCAATGATGAAATGATGGAAGCCATGGTGGAGCTGTTATTTCCACAGGCCACGCTGATTACTCCTAATAGTTTAGAAGCGCGCCGCTTTGCGTTTGCAGATGAGGCGGAAGAGGTAGGTCTGACCTCTCTGGATGAAAGCGCGGCACGTTTGTTGGCAATGGGTAGTGAATATGTGCTGATTACGGGCACGCATGAGCGCACTACGGAGGTGACCAATACGCTATATGGTGAAGATAAGCTAATTAAAGCCTATAAATGGGAGCGTTTGCCCGGTAGTTACCATGGCTCCGGTTGTACCCTGACCAGTGCGATTGCTGCGTGCATGGCGCATGGCCTCAGCATTGAAGATGCCGTACTGGAAGCACAGGAGTACACATGGCAAACCCTTAAAAACGGTTTCAGGCCAGGCATGGGCCAATATATTCCAGACCGCATGTTCTGGGCGCGGGACGAAGAAGATCCTGCTATCAATAGCGGTGATGGCAGTGTAAAAACGCATTAGGTGCCAGTTTCGCATGTGGGCAATTAAAGGGCTTTACGCAATTACGCCGGATGAGCAGGATACCGATGTCTTGCTTGCCAAGGTGGAGGCTGCGCTGCAGGGTGGTATAGGTGTTTTACAGTATCGCAACAAGCTGGCTAATCATAAGTTGCAAACGCAGCAAGCACGCGCCTTGCTACCTCTGTGCCGTCAATACCATGTGCCGTTTATTATCAATGACTCCATCAAACTTTGCCTTACGTTGGATGCCGATGGTGTGCATTTGGGCGCAGATGACGGTAATTTGGCTGAGGCCAGGGCTAGATTAGGAAGTAATAAGCTCTTGGGTGCATCTTGCTATAACCGGTTTGATTTAGCTGTTTCTGCGCAGCAGCTAGGCGCAGATTATGTGGCGTTTGGCGCTTGCTTCGCTTCCAGTACTAAGCCCAATGCGCCGGTAGCCGGCTTACATTTATTCACGCAGGCAAGAGCAGAGCTTAAGGTGCCCGCTGTCGCTATTGGCGGCATTACACTAGAAAATGCACCGTTAGCAATTGCTGCTGGCGCTAACTCCATAGCGGTCATCAATGCAATTTTTAATGCAGATGACGTAAAATTAACCTCTCAACAATTTACAAAGCTATTTCAATCATGACCTCATCCAATCAAGCCCTTTTTGAAAAATCACAACAACTTATTCCTGGTGGCGTCAATTCTCCGGTGCGTGCGTTCCGCAGCGTAGGCGGTACCCCTATATTTTTCAAAAAAGGCCTGGGCTCAAAGCTGTGGGATGTCGATGGTAAGGAGTATATTGACTACATTAACTCTTGGGGGCCGATGATTGTTGGTCACGCACATCCGGATGTGATAGGTGCAGTGCAGGCAGTGGCAGCCAACAGTTTGTCATTTGGTGCGCCTACCGGCTTAGAGCTGGAAATGGCGGTGCTGATCAACAAACTAGTACCGAGCATGGAGCAAGTGCGTTTGGTGAGCAGCGGTACAGAAGCCACCATGAGCGCGATTCGTGTGGCGCGTGGGTTTACTGGCCGCAATAAGCTGGTGAAGTTTGAAGGTTGCTACCATGGGCACTCAGATGCTTTATTAGTAAAAGCTGGCTCTGGTTTGCTCACGTTTGGCGAGCCTAGTTCAGCGGGTGTGCCTGCGGAAGTGGCCGCACATACGTTAACACTTGAGTACAACAACACCCAGCAATTAAAAGACTTGTTTGCAAAAGCGGGCGATGAAATCGCCTGTGTGATTATTGAGCCAGTAGTGGGTAACATGAATTTAGTAGTGCCGCATATGGAGTTCCTACAAACTCTGCGCGAACTCTGTACGCAACATGGTGCGGTGCTGATTTTTGATGAGGTGATGACTGGTTTCCGTGTGCATCTGGGTGGTGCGCAGGCGTTGTATGGCATTAAGCCTGATATGACGACTTTAGGTAAGGTGATTGGTGGCGGCTTGCCAGTGGGTGCCTTTGGTGGCCGTAAAGATATTATGCAATGTTTGGCGCCATTAGGTGCGGTGTATCAGGCTGGCACCCTGTCTGGCAATCCGGTAGCAGTGACGGCTGGTTTGGAAACCTTGAAGTTGATTCAAGCGCCGGAGTTTCATGCCAAGCTCACCGCAAAAACTAAAAAGCTGGTGGATGGCTTGGTTGCTGCGGCAAAAGAAGCTGGCGTTGTATTTAGTGCGCAAAGCGTGGGCGGTATGTTTGGTTTGTATTTCAGCGAGCAATGCCCTGCCAGCTTTGCTGAAGTGATGCAGACCAATAAGGAAAACTTCAATCAATTTTTCCACAGCATGTTGGATGCCGGTATTTATTTGGGTCCATCTGCATTTGAGGCTGGCTTCGTATCGGCGGCGCATACAGATGATGATATTGAATTTACTTTAGCTGCCGCTAAAAAAGCATTTTCGGCGATTGCCGCTCAATAGTGTTCGAGGCAAAGCTTGCTTTGCCTAATTCACTTGCTTTAAAGCTTGCTGATAAAAAAATATTTATCTTTCAGTCCTATCTTATTGAACTCATAGGCATTTAGCGGTAATATTGAAGGTTCCGCTAAATGTTTTGTGATTAGATAATATGGCAACAGATTTAAGTAAGCAAATTGGTTCTGAAAACGCACTGGCTGCACACGATGATGTAGCTTCAGTTAATCCTGACCTGTACTCAGGACGACCAGCAAAACAAGGTTTATACAGACCTTCTAACGAGCGCGATGCTTGTGGTGTTGGTTTTGTAGCGCATATTAAAGGCAAAAAAAGTCACGATATCGTGCAAAAAGGTTTGGAGCTTTTAACCAACCTAACGCACCGTGGCGCTACCGGCTACGACCCTAAATTGGGTGATGGCGCTGGTTTGCTGATGCAAATGCCTGATGCATTCATGCGCAAAGAAGCTGCTAAGCTTGGTATTGAATTACCTGCAGCAGGCCAATATGCGGTGGGTAATGTATTTTTACCGCAAGCTGCAAATAATCGCGCAGCCTGTGAAGCCCTATTCACACAAATCATCGCAGAAGAAAATCAAACCTTGCTAGGCTGGCGTGATGTGCCAGTCGATAACAGGAATATTGCACAAGCGGCACGCGATGTAGAGCCGACCATGCGTCAGGTATTTATCGCTACCACTACTGCTGACCAAAACGTGTTCGAGCGTAAACTGTTCGTGATTCGTAAACGTATTGAGCATGCAGTACGTGCGCTAGAATTAACGGATAATGCGGCGTTCTATATGCCTTCATTGTCATCACGCACGATCGTTTATAAAGGCATGTTGCTTGCCAATGAAGTGGGTATTTACTACCAAGATCTAAACGATGAAAGCGTAGTGTCAGCACTAGCTTTAGTGCATCAACGTTTCTCTACCAATACTTTCCCAGCATGGGATTTAGCGCACCCGTTCCGCATGATTGCGCACAATGGTGAAATCAATACCGTGCAAGGTAACGTCAACTGGATGGCAGCGCGTCACGAAGCGATGCGCTCAACCGTGATTGGCGAAGATTTAGAAAAACTATGGCCATTAATCGCTGAAGGTCAGTCAGACTCTGCATGTTTTGATAACTGTCTAGAATTGTTGGTTGCGGGTGGCTACAGCTTGCCGCACGCCATGATGATGTTGATTCCAGAAGCATGGTCAGGCAATCCATTGATGGATGAAGAGCGCCGCGCGTTCTACGAGTACCACGCTGCATTGATGGAGCCATGGGATGGCCCAGCAGCGGTAGCGTTTACTGATGGTCGTATGGTTGGCGCTACGCTAGACCGTAATGGCTTGCGTCCAGCACGTTACTTGGTAACCGATGATGACATCGTGATGATGGCGTCTGAAATGGGCGTGTTGACATTCCCGCAAGAGAAAATCGTTAAAAAATGGCGCTTGCAACCAGGCAAAATGTTGCTGATCGATATGGAGCAAGGCCGTATTATTGATGATGCTGAAGTGAAGCATCAGTTGGCAACAGCTAAGCCATATAAACAGTGGATTGAGAAATCACGCTACTTCTTGAGCGATATGCCAAAAGTACATGGCGAGCTAGAGCTGGCGGCTGATTTGTTAGATACACAACAGGCATTTGGCTACACACAAGAAGACATCAAGTTTATCTTGCAGCCTATGATTCAAAGCGGTGAAGAGGGTTCAGGCTCTATGGGTAACGATGCTGCATTGCCAGTGTTGTCTGCTAAGCCTAAAGTCCTGTACAACTACTTCAAGCAATTGTTCGCACAAGTGACTAACCCGCCAATCGACCCGATTCGCGAAGAGTTAGTGATGTCATTGATTACATTTATCGGCCCTAAACCAAACTTGTTGGGTTTAGATGAAACTACGCCGCCAATGCGTTTAGAGGCGAGCCAGCCAGTGTTGATGCTGGATGAGCTAGAGCAATTGAAAGCGATTGCTACCCTGACGCAAAACCAATATAAATCATTGGTGTTGGACATTACTTACCCAGTAGCACAAGGTAAAGCTGGCATGGCCGCCGCAGTTGCCAGCATCACTAAAGCAGCGTCTGATGCCGTGCAAAATGGTTTTAATATCTTAATTTTATCTGACCGCAATGTGAGCGCAGACCGCGTGGCGATTCCTGCACTATTGGCATGTTCTGCAACGCACGAGCATTTGGTAAAAGCAGGCCTAAGAACCAGCACTGGCTTGGTGGTTGACACTGGCTCCGCTCGCGAAGTGCATCACTTTGCATTGTTGGCTGGTTACGGTGCAGAGGCTGTCTGTCCATGGCTCACCTTTGAGACAATCAAAGATTTGGCAACTGATAGCTACACTGCCAATAAGAACTTTGTGAAAGCCGTAAGCAAAGGCTTGTACAAAGTCATGTCTAAAATGGGTATTTCTACTTACCAGTCTTACTGTGGCGCGCAGATTTTTGAAGCGATTGGCTTAAACAGTGAGTTCGTTGAACAGTACTTCACTGGCACCGTGACTAATATTGAAGGTATCGGCTTAGATCAAGTGTCTGAAGAAGCGGTGCGTTTACACACGGCGGCTTTTGGTACCGATCCTGTGTTAGCAAACCATCTTGAAGCTGGCGGCGAGTATGCCTATCGTGTGCGTGGTGAAGAGCATACCTGGACGCCAGAATCAGTAGCTAAATTGCAAAATGCAACACGAACTGGTCAATATGATACCTACAAAGAGTACGCTAAGTTAATTAACGATCAATCACGTCGTCATATGACACTACGTGGTTTGTTCGAGATTAAACCGGCGGCTGCTGCGATTCCGCTAGACTCAGTAGAGCCTGCGAAAGAAATCGTTAAACGTTTTGCAACAGGTGCGATGTCATTGGGTTCAATCTCAACAGAAGCACATGCGACTTTAGCGATTGCCATGAACCGTATCGGCGGTAAATCTAATACGGGTGAAGGTGGTGAAGACGCTAAACGCTTTATCCCTGTTGCCAATGCAACCACTATGGCAGACGTGCTGGGTAGCAAGCTGATTGAAAGTAACATCAATCTAAAAGCTGGCGACTCCATGCGCTCAAGCATTAAACAGGTTGCATCAGGCCGTTTTGGCGTGACAGCTGAGTACTTGGCGAATGCAGACCAAATCCAAATTAAAATGGCACAAGGTGCAAAACCAGGCGAAGGTGGTCAATTACCTGGCCATAAAGTATCAGAGTACATCGCTAAATTGCGTTTCTCTGTGCCAGGTGTAGGCTTAATTTCGCCTCCTCCGCACCATGACATTTACTCAATTGAAGACTTGGCGCAGCTGATTCATGATTTGAAAAATGCTAACCCTAAAGCTTCTATTTCAGTGAAGTTAGTATCTGAAACTGGCGTAGGTACGGTTGCTGCCGGCGTGGCAAAAGCAAAATCTGACCATATCGTGATCGCAGGTCATGATGGCGGTACCGGTGCATCACCGATTTCTTCTATTAAGCACGCAGGTGCGCCGTGGGAGCTAGGTCTATCTGAGACCCAACAAACCTTGGTATTGAACCAATTGCGCGGCCGTGTGGTGGTGCAGGTTGACGGCCAAATGAAAACGGGTCGTGATGTAGTAATCGGTGCCTTATTAGGTGCAGATGAGTTTGGTTTCGCGACAGCACCGCTCGTGGTTGAAGGCTGTATCATGATGCGTAAGTGTCATTTGAACACTTGCCCAGTGGGTGTTGCTACACAAGACCCGGAATTGCGTAAACGTTTCACAGGTCAACCTGAGCACGTAGTGAACTACTTCTTCTTCGTTGCTGAAGAAGTGCGTGAATTAATGGCTTCCATGGGTATCGCTAAGTTTGACGACCTGATTGGCCGTCCTGATCTGCTGGATATGCAAGCAGGTATCGATCACTGGAAAATCAGCGGCTTAGATTTCAGCAAAGTATTCCATCAACCAGATATGCCAGCTAGTGTGTCACGTAAAAATAATGATGTGCAAGACCATGGCTTGGTGAATGCACTGGATAACAAGCTAGTAACACTAGCAACTCCGGCACTGGAAAAAGGTGAGAAAGTAGTGTTGGATATTGCAATCACCAACACTAACCGTACCGTGGGTACTATGCTGTCTAACCAAGTGGCTACACGTTATGGTAACGCTGGTTTACCGCATGACACCATCCATGTGAACTTCACTGGCACTTCTGGCCAAAGCTTTGCTGCATTCTTGGCTAAAGGCATTACTTTTGACCTTACAGGCGAAGGCAATGACTATGTAGGTAAAGGTCTATGTGGCGGCCGTATTGTGATTAAACCGCCAAAAACATTCCGTGGCATTTCGCACGAGAACATTATTGTGGGTAACACGGTGATGTTTGGTGCAACTACCGGTGAAAGCTATTTCAGCGGCGTAGCAGGTGAACGTTTCTGTGTGCGTAACTCAGGCGCTACTGCAGTGGTTGAAGGTGTTGGTAACCACGGTTGCGAATACATGACAGGCGGTACTGTTGTAGTGTTAGGCGTGACTGGTCAAAACTTTGCTGCAGGCATGAGTGGTGGCGTGGCTTATGTCTATGATGAAGACGGCTTGTTTGCAAGACGCTGCAATATGGGCATGGTGTCTTTAGAAAAAGTAGAGCACGTGGACAATGTAGCTGCTGATGCGGTGCACCACTTGAATCAACCTGATGAAGTGACATTGCTTGCATTAATCAACAAGCATGCTGAATACACTGGCAGTGAGCGAGCTAAAGCGCTGCTTGCTGATTGGGATAATGCACGTGCTAAGTTTGTTAAAGTGATGCCAAATGAATATAAGCGCGCCTTGATTGAATTGGCTGAAGATAAAGCGCTAGTAGCGGCCTAGAGTCGCTTTTAATATGAAACAAGTAAAGAGACTCTTTTGGGAAAAGGCCTTATAGTATGGGTAAAGTAACGGGATTTATGGAATTTGAACGTCTGTCAGAGGCAAATTTGCCTGTACAGGATCGCGTTAAGAATTACAAAGAATTTGTACTGCATTTAACAGATGACCAAGCTAAACAGCAAGGTGCACGCTGTATGGACTGTGGTATTCCATTTTGTACAACGGGTTGTCCGATCAACAATATCATTCCTGACTGGAATGATTTGGTGTATCACCAAGACTGGCGTAGCGCAATTGATGTACTACATTCAACCAATAACTTCCCAGAGTTCACAGGTCGTATCTGTCCTGCTCCGTGTGAGGCTGCATGTACGTTGAACATCAATGCGGATGCGGTTGGTATTAAATCAATTGAGCATGCGATTATTGATAAAGCTTGGGAAAACGACTGGGTACAACCACAAGTAAACCCGAATAAAACCGGTAAAAAAGTGGCTGTGGTAGGTTCTGGCCCCGCTGGTTTGGCTGCTGCGCAACAATTGGCGCGTGCTGGTCACAGTGTTGTTGTATTGGAAAAAAATAGCCGTATCGGTGGTTTGTTGCGTTACGGTATTCCTGACTTCAAAATGGAAAAGTCCCACATTGACCGCCGTATGGCGCAAATGGAAGTGGAAGGCGTTGAGTTCCGCGTTAATCAACATGTTGGTGAAAACGTAAATGCCGACGATTTGGTCGCGGAGTTTGATGCTGTGGTATTGGCAGCAGGTGCAGAACAACCACGTGATTTACCAGTGACTGGCCGTGAGTTGGATGGCGTACATTTTGCGATGGACTTTTTAACACCGCAAAACAAAGTAGTGGCTGGTGATACTATCCCTGATCAAATTAAAGCTACAGGTAAGCACGTGATTGTGATTGGTGGCGGCGATACAGGTTCTGACTGTGTGGGTACCTCAAACCGTCATGGCGCATTAAGCATTACGCAGTTTGAGTTAATGCCACAACCGCCTGAAAAAGAGAATAAAGAGCTGGTATGGCCTAACTGGCCACTGAAGCTACGCACTTCAAGCTCGCATGAAGAAGGCGCTAACCGTGACTGGTCCATCACCACTAAAGAGTTGATTGGCGAAAACGGTAAAGTGGTGGCACTGAAAGGCGCTCGAGTGGAATGGAAAGACGGCAAAATGTCTGAAATCGCTGGTTCTGAATTTACAATTCCGGCAGATTTGGTGTTCTTGGCAATGGGCTTTGTGTCACCAATTCAGAAGTTGCTAGAAGCGTTTGGCGTGGAGAAAGACAACCGCGGCAATGCTAAAGCAGCGACTGAAGGCGACGCAAGTTACAAAACCAACAAAGATAAAGTATTCGCGGCTGGTGATGTACGCCGCGGTCAGTCTTTAGTGGTTTGGGCCATCCGCGAGGGTCGTCAGGCAGCACGTGCAGTTGATGAATTTTTGATGGGCTCATCAGTATTGCCACGTTAAGTTAACGCTACAGTATGACAATGTAAAAATAAAGGATGCAAAGTAAAACCACTTTGTGTCCTTTTTTATTTAGGTAACCAAATGAATCAATTAAAAAACGACACATTCTTAAAAGCACTGATGCGCCAACCAACGGATTACACGCCAGTGTGGATGATGCGCCAAGCAGGACGCTACTTACCTGAATATCGTGAGAGTCGTAAAACCGCGGGCAGCTTTTTACAACTTTGCAAAAATGCACAATTTGCAACCGATGTCACACTGCAACCTTTAGACCGCTATCCACTGCTAGACGCGGCGATTCTGTTTTCAGACATTCTCACCGTGCCAGATGCCATGGGCTTGGGTTTGTATTTTGAAGAAGGCGAGGGCCCTAAGTTTGAGCGCACCTTGCAGCAAGAGGCTGATATTCAAAAGTTAGTGGTGCCAGATATGGCAAAGCTACAGTATGTGTTTGATGCGGTGAGCAGTATCCGTCAGGCATTGGATGGCCGCGTACCTTTAATTGGCTTTTCAGGCAGTCCGTGGACGCTAGCCACATACATGGTGGAAGGCAAAGGCGGTACCGACTTCTTAACCACTAAGAAAATGGCGTACGCTCGCCCGGATTTATTGCACCATATTTTAGAAACCACTGCGCAGACCGTGATTCAATATCTGAACGCACAGATTATGGCAGGCGCACAGGCTGTGATGATTTTTGACTCATGGGGTGGTGCCTTGTCACACAATGCCTATACTGAGTTTTCACTCAATTACATGCAAAAAATTGTGAATGGTTTAATTAAAACCAATGATGGCCGTAAAGTGCCAAGTATCGTATTCACCAAAGGTGGCGGTTTATGGCTAGAAGCGCAGGCTGGAATTGGCTCAGATGCATTGGGCTTGGATTGGACGGTAGATATCGGCAGCGCACGTCAACGAGTGGGCGATAAAGTAGCACTGCAAGGTAACTTAGACCCTGCTATTTTGCTATCAACACCAAAGGCCATTGAAAAAGAAGTGATCAGTGTGCTCGCAAGCTACGGTAAAGGACATGGCCACGTATTTAATTTAGGTCATGGCATCACGCAATGGACGCCGCCAGAAAACGCAGCAGCGATGCTTACTGCCATCAGGGCACATAGTCAGCAATACCATGTGTAATTTACCGTTTTATCCGCAATGAGCTGGGTAAACGATATTAAAAAAGCCTGATCAATAGATCAGGCTTTTTTGTACGTATTCGCTAATGAATAGCGATGCTGTAAGGTTTATTGATGCAAGGTGCGGCTAAACAGATTCAATGCCAATTGGTAACCAATCATTGCAGTTTGCGCATCATAACGCTCACCTTCATCACGCATAAATGCATGTTGGGCATTAAACTCATGCCATGTGAATGTGATATTAGTATCACCTAGCTTTTTATACACGTCTGCACGGCCTGCTGCAGGGATGTGCGGGTCTTGTTTACCCCAGATCATCAATAGCTCACCTGTAATGTCGCTCAGGCGCTCCATGCTGTGCTGGCCAGGTTTGTTAGGAATCACTTGTGTGTGTAGGTCTGTTGCATAGAAACACGCAGTGCCTTTGATTTCTGGCTGTAATGCAGCACGGAAAGCTAAATGACCGCCGATGCAGAAGCCCATTGCGCCAATGTTGCCGTTATACCAAGCTTGTTGTTTCACAAAAGCAATCATTGCAGCGTTGTCTGTGTCGTAGCCTTCAACATCTTTTGCAGATTTGTCGGCGTTGCCTTTATCACGGCCTGCATCGTCATAGCCCAATACAGTGCCAATTGGGTTAAGTTCGTGAAATACCTCAGGAACTAATACCGCGTAGCCATGGCTGGCAATGATTTTAGCGGCACGCTCGATTGGGCCGGTTTGCTGAAAAATCTCTGAATAGAATAAAACAGTAGGATACTTTCCATCGCCTGTTGGGCGGTGAATATAAGTGCGCATAACCCCAGTTGGTGTGTTAAGGTCAGCAATGTTACTTTGAATGTTCATGATAGCTCTCTGAATAGACTTTTCAAATAAAAAACTCGAGATATTGTACAACGCTACACGTGTTTTTTGTGGGATAAGTGGGACTTAACAGCAGGAAAATCTGGCATTTTCTGCGATAAATAAGCCGCTCAGCCAAAAATCACCTTTAGCTAAGTGGCAGCACGAAATCAATGAGCGAGTGAGATGAAGTGTCATCGTAAGTCCATGTCCGCAGGATCTATATGCTGAGGCAGTACGTACCGTGTAACGTGGCAATTTGTTAGCTTAGTCGTTTATTACATATTTACCTAAATTAAGGTTTGCTAAGAGTGCTAAAACTTCCGTAAAATATTGTTTTGAATCTATTTGTATAAACAAATCACGCTTGTTCATACAATATCAGGTGAGTTCTTATCTGGTGAGTTTGTCCAGACGTATATGGTTTCCTGATTTAATCACATGGCAATTTCTATGCAACTTACAATAAATGGAAAAGCGCGCAGTTTTGAACTTGCGCAGATGAATACCGCACAGCTGGTAGAGCAGCTCGAATTAGTAGGAAAACGCTTGGCAATAGAACTCAATGGCGAAATTGTACCGCGTAGCCAATTTGAACATACCAAGCTGTCGGATGGCGACAAATTAGAGATAGTCGGCGCAGTCGGTGGCGGCTAGTCAGTACGTTGAATAGACTCACGATTGTAAAATCGCGATTAATGAATGATGAAGGATAATAAGTTGTCAGATTTATTGAAAATAGCAAATAAGACCTATCAATCACGCTTGTTGGTGGGCACTGGTAAATATAAAGACTTTGCAGAAACCCGTGCAGCGATTGATGCCAGCGGCGCAGAAATTATTACCGTGGCGATTCGTCGTACCAACATTGGTCAAACCGCAGGTGAGCCCTCACTTCTGGACTTTTTGCCGCCTGAAGAGTTTACTTATTTGCCGAATACCGCCGGCTGTTATTCTGCGGATGAGGCCGTGCGTACATTACGCCTGGCACGTGAGTTATTAGATGGTCATCAATTGGTGAAGCTAGAGGTGCTAGGTGACCCTAACACTTTATACCCGAATATGACTGAGACACTGGCTGCAGCCAAGACTTTAGTCAAAGATGGATTTGAAGTAATGGTGTATTGCTCTGATGACCCGATTATCGCAAAACAGCTGGAAGAGATTGGCTGTTGCGCCGTGATGCCGCTGGCATCACTCATCGGTTCAGGTATGGGCATATTAAACCCGTGGAACCTGCAAATTATCATCGAAAATGCAAAAATCCCAGTATTGGTAGATGCCGGTGTGGGTACAGCGTCAGATGCTGCAATTGCAATGGAGCTTGGCTGTCAGGGTGTATTGATGAATACCGCGATTGCCGCGGCTAACAACCCCGTATTAATGGCTAGTGCTATGAAAAAAGCAGTTGAAGCTGGCCGTGAAGCCTACTTGGCTGGCCGTATGCCTAAAAAATTGTACTCAGCCAGTCCTAGCTCACCAACTACGGGCTTGATCTCGAAATAAACTATACACACTTAAATCTGGCGCGCCGGCGTATTTTAGTGCAATAGATGTGCGCAGTTGCATGCCGTTGCAGTATGCACGCTGATGAAAGCGTACAGGTTAGCTTATGAATTTTATTACTTTTGCACTGTCGGTTAGGTATTGAACGCGAGATGAGCAGCGATAAACATTATGAATGCACGGTAAAAGTAGAGGTTACTTTTATCGCTGAGCAGTCGGATATTGAGCATAATCAATATGCGTTTGCATACCATGTGACCATCATTAATACCGGTAATGTTGCTGCGCAGTTGATTAGCCGTCATTGGGTGATCACTGAAGCCAACGGCGAACGCAAGGAGATTAGAGGCTTGGGCGTAGTAGGCGCGCAACCTCTGCTCAAGCCTGCCGAGCATTATGAATATACAAGCGGTACCTTGATTAACACGCCCATGGGCGAGATGCATGGTGCTTATCAAATGGTGGCGGAGGACGGTACGCAATTTGATGCAGTCATTGCTCCTTTTGCACTGGCGATGCCCAGAATCCTGCACTAAATAACGGCTAAGCCGTGCTCATTTCAGTATTAATATTCCACACTAGACTTGTGATAAAAATGAAAAAAATCGCACAGAATACATTGCTTGTAACGCTTACTCTGCTTGTAGCAGCATGTGCAAACAACAATATTAAACCGGTGACAGCCCCTGCTCCGCCACAAGCAAAATGCGATTGCGCTACTGGTGCACCGGTACAAGTGCCAGCAGGTAGCAAGCCTGCTGAGGCTACGGCTGAGCAGCAAAAGCAAATGGCGAAACTGCCAGATTATAGTTTGCTGCAAACAGCAGATTGGAGCGACATAGATGGCTTGCAACTGGATAACCTTAGTCTGGCTTGGCCAGCATGGATGCAAAGTTGCTCTACTCTGGTGAATAAGCCGATGTGGAAAAACGCCTGCAGCGCTGCACAAAAGCTCAATAATGACACAGCAAGTAAGCCGCAAGCGCAGGCAGTGCTGAGTTATTTCCAGGAGTATTTCTCAGTGTATAAGGCGAGCAATCTGGATGGTTCAGAGCAAGGCTTGATTACTGGTTATTATGAACCTTTGCTAAAAGGTAGCCGCACCAAGTCTGCCAAGTACCCTAACCCATTGTATAGCGCGCCGGATGACTTGATTACGGTAGAGCTGGATAGTTTGTTTCCTGAGTTGAAATACAAGCGTGTGCGTGGCCGCTTAGTCGGTAATAAACTGGTGCCTTACTACAATCGCGCCGAGATTGAAGTGGAGGCCTCGCCAGTGAAGGGTCGCGAGTTTGTATATATTGATGACATTATCGATGTCTTCTTTTTGCAAATTCAGGGATCAGGCTTGGTGCAGCTAGATACTGGCGAGCAAATACACGTAGGTTACGCGGATCAGAATGGTCATACCTATAACTCGATAGGTCGTCTGCTAATCGAGCGCGGTGAGCTGACGCTGGCTCAAGCTTCTATGCAGGGCATCAAGAACTGGGCACGCAATAACTTAGATAAGCTACGCGAGTTATTGAATCAGAACCCTAGCTATGTATTCTTTAGAGAGCTGCCAGCAGGCTTGCCCGGGCCTTTAGGCGCGTTGGGTGTGCCCATTTTGGCAGAGCGTAGTGTGGCAGTTGACCCTAAGTTTGTGCCGTTAGGTGCTCCGGTGTTTTTATCAACAACAGAGCCGAATACCAGTAAACCGTTAAAACGTTTGATGATGGCGCAGGATACAGGTGGCGCAATTAAAGGCGGTGTCCGTGCAGACTTCTTCTGGGGGGCAGGGGCTACCGCTGGTGCTAAAGCTGGCGCAATGAAGCAAACCGGTAAGATCTGGGTGTTTTTACCTAAAGGATTTGTGATTAAAGCTCAATAACAGAGGGTAAGATATCTGAGGCGGGTTTAAGTGCATGCGCTTTTGTAGCTATTTAGCCACTAGGGTGTAAATGTAGCTCGAGGTGAAGTAGTACATCGAAGCTTCTAGATGATATAGACAAATAAAAAGGGTGCTATCAGCACCCTTTTTATTTATACGTAAGATATTACTTGTTCATTACGTACATTGTAACTTCAAAACCGAAACGCATTTCAGTAGCAGCTGGTGTTGTCCACATAGTAATTCTCCTTTTATATAAATTCGTCCCGCATTTGCTTAATTACAATTGCATTACGTGATAGAGATATTACGGCTAGCCTGACTTTGTAGCATGACCTTGTTCATTAAAGCAGGCTAGTGAAAATCATTAGAAGCGGCTTTGTTTGTCCGACAGGGTTTACTTTTTAAATTTCTGTTTTAATTTCTTAATGCCTTTGCGCCCAAACTTTCGCTTAAATGCCACTTTAAAGTCATATAAATAGAGCGATAGTTTGATCTGCAGGGTAAGTTTCCTGCCGATATTGGCGAGATACAAGCCCATAAAGCGTTCACGCCCAGCCCAATGTAGCTTGTTACAAACTCTGGCTAAGTCTGAAATGCGATACTTCATTGCAGTTGGGTGTGTATAAAAATGCGCGCGTGCGGTATCAATCAATGAGAATGCGAGTTGGCGGTTACTTTGTAGCTGCACCAATACATTGCCACCGGATAAATCTCTGAAGAAAGTGCCGGTTTGATGCATGCGGTGCAGGTATTGCGCTAACTGGGTATACGCGTCCTCTGCACGGATTGCATAGTCTTTGTCGGCAAAATGAAACTCTTTATTACCTTTGGCAAAATGTACGAACATTTCCCCTACCGAGCAATCGGCTTTCACGTAGTCGCAGATATAAAAATTCTGTTTGAGCGTTTTATCGCCCGTCTGCTCGAAAAAAGCAACCGGGTGTGCGGTGCTGATGCCGCGTCTTAATAACTCAACAGCGCCATTCCAACTGCGTTTGGCTTTGCTTGGTTTGAATCTATCCAAAAATGCCTTGTGCGGGTACATCTTAACCGGTTGCTTAACGGTGACTTGCGCTTGCGCGTTGCGTGGGTCTGGTAACGCCCATATGGCATTGCGTGCATGGCGCAGTGCGCTTGATTTTTGGGGGCTCACCAGTGTATCGGGATGCAAGCGCTCACCAATTAGCAATGCTTCCTCGGCATTACGGGCCAATATCATGCCAAACCATTGACCTTGGCGGAATGGGAAGTATTGCAGCGCTGCAATATGCGCATGTATAGCCAAGTCTTGTGCAAGGCCACAGCTTTCTTTGATGTTAACCGTGTGGTTTTTGGGCCAGCGTATATAGATCGGTGACTCGCAAACAATGTGGCTTGCTAGCGTTAATGGGTGACCATCACGGTGGATGATTTCACCGGTGCTGATATCAGCTGCTTCATAAATATCTTGCAGCAAGGCCACTTTGCCATTGATGGTCCACAGTGCGTGGATGTCATACTCATTGCTCTGGAAGTGATGAACCTCCAGCCCGTTAGCACTGGAGATAGCCTTGATGTATTTCGCACCTTGAATCATGGCTGCCACGGTTTTGATGGCGTGAAAACTAGCATGGCGCCAGAAGTTATTTACGTTGCCATCTACGCTGGCATAGTGGGTAACCCGCTCCAGCGCAGGGTATTCTGCATCCAACAGGCCATCATCAATCAGGCCTTCGCGGTGGCAGATAAAAGCCCCCCAAAACGCTTGGTCTAGTGCGCCAGAGGCTGCATTCAGAATCATATAACGTGCAGCATAGTCTGCCTGTTTTTGCTCACCATCTGGCAGTAGGCGCTGGATACGATAAATTGCCCAAAATGCCACCGGTGAAATAAAACGTTTAATGCCAAAGTCAGTACCAACTTTTTTGAGCAGGCGTGCTTTTTTAACCAGATTGTATTTAAAGATGGTGGCCCAGCGGTATTTCAAGATGCGGTGGTCAAAGCGCTCAGGCTCAGAAACACGTTCTGAAAATAGATTGTTGCTGTGCACATCAGGTAATTGTTGTCGGGCTTTGAGCTGGCTTAATATGCCGATGTTGTAGATAGGCTCAAAGTCGGTGACATTAGGGCCGGCTAGTTCAATATGGTGCTGTTTAATGCTGGTATAAGCAATGTTCCATGCTGCGATAAAGCCATCAGGCGTATAGCCGGTCCAGCGTTTTCTATTGATGGTGTTGCCGATTTCTATGCGCGTAATCTGGCTACCAAAGCGGCTGATTACGTTATCTAGGAAGGTTTGCCATGCTGCCTGCTCCGCTTTACTCTCCATGTTTTTGGCATTGCGGAATGGCTGTATCAAGTGCAAAGTGACGTGAAACCCATCGTTAATTAAGCGTTGCAAAAAGCGCGCGTTAAAGCTCTCCAAATCACCATAAGTGAAATCAAGGCGTACTTGTTTAATGCCTAATGCCAGTAGTTCGGAGATAACGTAGTCATCCATAGCAGGGTCAGCGGCAGAAGCGACACAAACCCCGATAAAGTTCGCTGGCACCTGATGCTGATTAACAGGCAGGTGCGCGTCTTTTTGACGCATTCTGCCGCTTAAAATGTAGGCCAGACCTTTTCTGATAATAGACCAGGTCAGCATGCTACGTTGTTTAGTTGAATTGTTCATTAATGTTTAAGGTAAATGGTAACGCTGTTCGTTATATAGTAAGTCTGGCAGCAATACGTTGGCCAAAGCGCGCTGCTCAAGCTCTTTGACATTTGCCGGTGGCGCGACTTCGGTCATGCGCTTAGTCTTTATGTCATACGTGCCGTGCGCTGGCACCTTACCGGAGCGTAATACCACTACCTGTTTACCTAGCGGGCTTTCTTCCATCCAACCATAATTGTCGTTGTATTGCATCATGGCACGTCCTGGGGTGTCGGCAGCCAGGCTGGATAAATCACGTCCAGTCATGGGATGCGCGCCTTGTATGCCCATCAGTGACAGCATGGTAACGGGTAAGTCTAGCTGGCTTGCCAGACCGGTATAGCGTAGTGGCTTAATGTCTGCGCCTAAAATAAGTGCAGGGATATGGAAGTGGGTAATCGGCACCAAGGCTTCACCGCGCACGCGGATGTCGTGGTCCGCTACCACCAGAAATACCGTATCTTTCCAATAAGGGCTTTGCTGTGCTTTTTTGAAAAACTCACCTATGGCATAGTCTGCGTATTTCACAGCATTGTTGTCTGTGCTTTTAGGTTGTTCATACAACTCAATGCGCCCATCCGGAAACTCGAATGGGGCGTGGTTAGAAGATGAGAACGCCAGCGTGAAAAATGGTTTGCCGGCATTGTGGTGCGCCATGAGCTGTTCGTGTGTTTTATTCAGTAGGTCTTCGTCTGAAACTCCCCAACTGCCTGAGAACACTGGGTTTTTATAGTCTTTTTGGTCCACAATATGGTTAAAGCCATTGCCTAAGAAAAAGCTGCGCATATTGTCAAAATGTGACTCACCACCGTAGATAAATTCGGTGTTATAGCCTTGTTTTTCTAATAATGCGGCAATGCTGAAAAAGTTCTTTTGTGATTTTGACAGTTTGACCGTGCTATCCGCCGGGGTAGGCTGGAAGCCGGTAACGACAGCCTCAATACCGCGTACGGAACGGGTGCCGGTTGCGTACAGTTGTTCAAACCAGATGCCTTGTTCTTTCAGTCTTTCTAAGTTGGGCGTGACCGGAACGCCGCCCAATGACTCTACAAAGGTCGCGCCCAGGCTTTCCTGCAAAATAATCACCAGATTCAGTGGTTTGTCACGTTTTTGGCTAGGGTGTAGCGTGGTGAGTGTCGGAATATCTGTATCTTTAGCGCCGGTGATGCTGAATATTTCTTCACGCGGCATTTTGCCGTAGATGTCGCTAGACTTAGTTTCTTTCATTAAATTGTAAGTGGCATAAATCACGGAGTAGCCAGAGTTAAGGACCAGGCTGTTGACCATATTATCTGCCGTGATAGCAAACAAGGCTGGGTTGGCAGGACGGTGACCTAAAGTGGAGCGTATACCCAGAGCCGCTAAAATCACGATAAGCGGCCACACCAGCCAGACTCTTGTATTAGACCAGCCAGATGACATAGTGAGCCAAGGGCGCATAAATTTACGCACTAACCATACGGCTAATGCCACTGCACCTAATGCGCTAAAGATTTCCAGCTTAAAGCCGCCCCAAAGCATGCTAAATACTTCGTGTGGGTATTTAAGGTATTCCACAAAAATTCGGTTAGGGCGTACATCATATTCACTAATAAAGCCTGGCGTAGCGGCTTCTAAAAACACTAGCAGCACCAGTGCAATGCTTACCCAAACATAGCTGAATTTTTGCCAAACCTTGAACAGTCGCTGCGTTGCCAATATAGGCGAGAGTAGTAATGGTATAAAAGCAACCAAGCAGAGCTGAATCATATCTACACGTATGCCTTGCAGCAAAATTTCCGCTAGCTTACCTGTGCTCGTGACGCGCTCAAATTTCCATAAAACCAGCCCCAAGCGACTTGCAGACAAAATTGCCAAACCCAAGATGAGCATGGCAATCAATGGTGCAAACGGGCCTAATTTAGAAGAAAGCTTCCAGATGGATAGGTGTAGTTTTTTGATTAAAGGCATGAGCGTGCAGACAATAAAATAGTTTTGCTATTATAAGGTTAAAGATATTTTTATGCCTGATGTTTAGAGGCGTTTATGGTTTGGCTTTAGCCAACTGATAAACGCCTGCAAGTAAACAGGCTGTCGAATGCATAAATACATCATGATGATGACATTGAGCAGTGCTGTGACTAAAAACAACTGTGGAATGTTCAATCCCATATTGAAAACCTGCACTGAAAATAACGCCGAAGTCACCATGAACAGTGCATTGAGAATGTTATTGGCTGCAATCACGCGTGATTGATGGCTTTTCTCCGCGCGGGTTTGGATGAATGCGTACAGTGGCACGATATATAAACCACCAAAAACACCAATCAATGCGATATCTGCAAGTAAGCGCCAATAAGTGAGAATTAAGCCCCCTTCTGCATCGTAGTGTTTTGCAATAAACGCTACATAATCAAACAAGGCTTTATTGTTCAAGCTTTCATAGATGCTTACACTGGAAAAATATAAATCAACACCGAATACGGTTAACCCGGACGCACCAAATAGTACCAGACCAAGCTCCACCTTCCCCTTAGAAAGCTTTTCACACATCAGTGAGCCTATGCCTATACCCAATGAAAAAATTGACAGTAATAAAATGAATAGGCTTTCATCCCCGTGCAGTATGTTTTTTGCAAAGTTAGGGAATTGCGCCAATAGCGTTGCACCATAAAACCAGAACCAAGAAATAGCAATAATGGTGAGCCAGATGGCTTGGTGCTGCCAGATAAACTTGATGTTTCTGTAGGTTTCGGTGATTGGGTTCCAGTTGATGGTCAGGTCTGGCGCGGCCGCCGGTGAATTTGGTACGCCGCGGCTAGTCCAGTAGCCCAGTATGGCGATGCCTAACACGGTGATGCTGGTTAATGTGGCATGCCCGTTTTGCATGGCGAGCCACGCACCCAGTACTTGCCCAAGTAAAATCGCCACAAAACTGCCCATTTCCACCATGCCGTTACCACCCACGATTTCATGCTCGTTCAAGTGTTGCGGTAAGTAGGCATATTTCACTGGCCCAAACAGTGTGGAATGCATGCCCATCATCAATAACGCCGTGGCTAACAGCCAGATGTTATGCAGAAAAAAACCTGCACTGGCAAATAACATGATGCCTATTTCAAACACCTTAACTAAGCGGATGATTTGTGACTTTTCATATTTGTCTGCTAATTGCCCCGCCGTGGCCGAGAACAGAAAAAATGGCAGAATAAACAAGCCCGGTAGCAAAGTCGCAAGTGTGCTGCCGTCTATGGAGGTGAGTTTAGCCGTGTGAAATGCCACCAGTGTGATCAGTGCAGTTTTAAAAACATTATCGTTAAATGCGCCTAAAAACTGGGTAAAGAAAAATGGACGAAAACGTTTTTCTCGCATCAATTGAAACTGGTTGCTCATGGGTTTGGCCTTTTGTTATTGGATTTATTTTGAATCTTTATTGGGTATAGAGAATATGTTGGCTAGCTATGTATTTGTCGTGGCATTATCAAAAAATGCTCTGGTTTCAAAAACTTTGCGACCAAAACTAGCGCCATTAAATTGGATGAGTCGTTTTACGGCAAAATCAGACATTAATGGATTGTAATCGCGCAAGGTTTGTAGGAATAATAAGTGTGATTCTTCTAATAGTCCCGCACGCATCAATTGTTTGATGGAAATTAGGGGCATTATGCCTGGTAATGGATAGTCAGAACCGTTGAGTAGGCGAGCATGCCAATCTGGGCGTTGCAGTAATGGTTTAATCACCCAAGCATGATTAATTAAAGTAATGGCTGATATCTCACCGAATGCTAGCTTTGCATAAGCAGTCGTATCCATGATTCTTGTAAACAGCTCAAAACTTTTGATAGTTTTTCCGTGGTTATCCAAATCCTCGTCATGACCATCACTTGCGCAGTGTGCAAGTACCACACGTACCCCAGCATCCAGCGCACGCCTCATGTGTAATGGATTGCCGAAAGACTGGTCACCGCCCTGCACTGCGCTCTCACGTCCTGTATGGCTAATTATAGGCAGGTTTAGTTCGGCAAGCTTTTGATAGAACTTGTCACACTTGGGCGAACTGGGATCTATACCCATACCAGAAGGCAGCCATTTAATTGCACGTGCGCCGTTAGCTTTCGCACTTTCTAATGTGTCTAGAGCATCTGGCCGATAAGGGTGGATAGAAGCCACCCATTCAAAGTATTGCGGATATTGTTTGGCAATGCTCGCAGCATAGCTGTTAGGAATATGAAAGATAGAGTGCGCTTTTTCAGGCTCGCCTTGTGCGTTGTGCGTCCAGTCAAACGCAAATAACATAGTTTTGTAGCCAGCAGGCATGTCAGCGGACAAATCTACCATGCGGGCGATGAAGGTTTCATCTTCGTGGTCACTAGTAATACAGCCGCCATTCATGTAGAAATCTTTTTGGATTTTTAAAATGGGGTGTGACCAGCTATCCATATCCGGGTTGTACCTCACACCACTACCGCTATTGCCTGTGCCGATAATATGGGCATGGGTATCCCATACTTGTGCGGCATCTATATCCGCCCATATTTTCTGCATCAGTGGATGCTGCTTTAATTCATCCGGTATATGGCTGAAACATGGGTTGGTAAAGCCTGATTCCGGCCAATATCTCGCCCCGGCAATCGTAAGGCCGCTGGCACCAATGGCTGATAGCCCAAGTAAAAATTGTCTGCGGTTCATCATTAATTATTTTTTACGTAATTTTTGGAAAATATTTCGCACGCCTAGCAGCGCCAATATCAAAATGACTAGCCATGCCATTAAGCCATAGTAGGCAGGGCGAGTTGGCTCAGTTGGTGCATTTTTGTCTTTTAAATTGTCAGGAAAATGACGTGCGCCTACCGGGATAATTTTCCATTGCGACATATCCGCTGGAGTACGTTCAATATACTCATCCAAAGAAGCAACGGGTGCCAGACCCATGGCTCGAGAAGAAGGAAATTGCGGGATATGCACATAAATAATCGCTTCAACGTCTTCTGCCAGTTGTTTTTCAAATGCGCTATTCGCCTGATTCTTAGCAATACGACTCAATAAATCATTACCTATACTTTCAAATGCGACAAAAGGATATAAATTGGTTTGTTCTGCGCTCAGGTAGTCATATGCTTTAAGGCCACTTTCCAAGCTCATATCGCTCAGTGCTTTATATGGCAGTGCAGCAAAGGCTTTTGGTAAATTGGTTGCACCAAGCTTGGGGATATTCCATTCAAGCGAGCGTAAAGTTTCCAAATTAATACCAGCGCAATTGACCCCGGCGTGACGGTATAAGAAATCTTGACGGTAAAAATGCTGCATGACGCGGTTAACTGCACTTTGATAGGTGGCTGCACTACGATCACTTTTTAGTACCGCCACCAGCATATAGGATGGACGGTACCAAGACTGGCCACTATTTAAATCACCTTGATAGCTATCCATCGGTAAACTGGCGGCAATAATACCTTTTTCGCTAACGGAGCCTAGGTTGTAGAAGTTATTGACCAGCCAATCATGCCACTCACCCTGTGCACCAAAGCGGCCGGTAGCAACTGCGAAGTGGCCACCATGTGCTTCATCATCGTCACCCTGTGCGCCATTAAGTACAAAGCTCAATACAGACTTGTTTTGCAAGCTAGTCAGATTAGGATTTTTATACAAAATACGCGCAGAAAAAGGTGCTGATGCACCACCATTTTGTTCACGTATTAAACTGGCAATCGTTTCCTGATTTGCAAGTGGTTGGTAGGGGATTTGATTCAAATCTAGGTTGTAATCCAATGGCCAAATACTGCGCGCAGTAAAATGGGTTTGATTCGCCGTGCCTCGCATGACTAAATTGCGACCAGCGAAATGCTGTTCACTAGCATTGTTGTAGTAAGACTGATTGCTTTGGATTTTTGGTGTAATCGATAGCTGAATTTTGCTATTTTCACTTTCCAGAAATTTTCCATCTCGACTGAGCTTACCCACCGCAACATGTGGCGAGCCTAGCCATACCAAAGGCGGCATAGTGTTGGTTACTGGTTGGCGTTTAGCCCATTGTTTGACATCATCTTGAGCACTTAAACTTGGATCAAAACTGTGTGCGTTGCTCAGTGGTATGGCAATGGTTTCCTGCTCGAAAAACCACGATGCTTGCGGCGTTATCGCACAATTCTTGCAAGCGCCCTGATTCAGCTGGAATTGATTGGTGCGGTAGAGGCCTAGCAAATTATTTTCGTTTAATGCATTACTAAAGGGACTCTCTGCTACGCTCGTTAAACTATATAAAGTCGTGATAATCGATACGCCAATAGCTAATGTTTTAGTTCTTGAATTATTGTTTTTCATTTTCTGTCATCTGCTTCAAAGTTACATAGTCGGTTTTTCCGGTGCCTAATAACGGTAGCCCCTCTATCAGGATAATCTTACGTGCAATGGCAAGTTCTGGGCTGCCTAGTGTTTTTGCACTATTACCTAGCTGCTCTCTGCTGAGTGACTTGTCTGTAGTGTAGAGAATGATATTTTCGCCACGTTGTAGATCTGGGCTGGTCGTGGCCGCATGTTGATGTTGTGGTGAGGCATGGTTGGCAATGCTTTCTACCGTTTCCAGAGAAACCATTTCGCCCGCTACTTTGGCAAAGCGTTTGACGCGACCTTTGATAAACACAAAGCCATCATCATCAATTTCTACAATATCGCCAGTGTTATACCACTGGTCTTTTGGTGCTTGTATGACGCCGGGATGATCAAATAAATAATAACCGCGCATCACGTTTGGCCCGCGCACCGAGAGCAAACCACCATGCTCAATACCGGGGACACTTTCTAGTTTGGATTCTAGGCTAGGCATCAGCGTGCCTACTGAGCCTAGTTTGTTGGCCATCGGCGTGTTCACAGCAAGTACTGGAGCACATTCGGTAGCGCCATAGCCTTCTAGTATGCGGATACCAAATTTATCTACCCAGGTTTTACGCACCTCTTCGTTGAGTTTTTCTGCACCAGCGACGACATAACGTAGTTTATAAAAGTCATACGGATTAGCGAATTTTGCATAGTTAGCTAAGAAAGTGCTGGTACCAAACAGCACAGTACAGCCGCGGTCGTAAATCACCTCTGGGATCACGCGGTAATGTAATGGTGATGGATAGACAAATAGTTTACTGCCCGCAACTAGCGGCATGATTGCGCCGCAAGTAAAGCCAAACGCATGGAACAGCGGTAGCACCATCATGAATTTGTCTTGCATGGAAAAATCAATCACGGATTTAATCTGTGCAATATTCGCCAAGATACTAGTGTGCGTATGCACGACTCCCTTGGGTTTTCCTTCGGAGCCGGATGTAAACAGCACGACAGCAGGGTCATGTGATTGACCTTTATTGACAGCCAGTCTAGGTAGCCATAATGCAAAGCCCATTAGCCATAATTTATCTACCCAGGTGAATTGTTTGAATAGCTCTTCAAGATAGACAATGTTGATATTTTTTAAGCCGGAGATGACCTCTTCCAACTTGGCGGTTTTAATGAACTCACGAGAGCTAATGATGGTTTTAACGCTGGCGGCAGTACAGGCATTTTGAATGCCAGCGCTGCCTGCGGTGTAGTTCAGCATCGCGGGCACCCGGCCAAAGGCACTCATGCCAAATATCAGGCAAATTGTATTAGTGACATTGGGCATGAGTACGCCAATGTTTTCATGCTTGCTGCTGATTTTGTTGGTGAGCCGTCCTAAGACAAGGCTCTTTTTCAACAAGTCGCCATAGCTTTCCTCAACTTGACGCATGTCTTCCACGAGCATGGTGCTGCGTCCGTAGGTTTTAACCGCATCGAGAAATGCACTAAACAAGGTGCTGATAGGCACCGAACTAAACAGCATATTTTGCATTTCACGGCGCATGGCGTCACCGGCTAGTCTGCGTCTGGCTTTGGCGGTGGGTGCTTGTGGCATGCTAATGTGGCGGATCGGCAAGATGCTGATGGTGACTTTGGGAAATAACCTTCTTGGGTGGCTGCCACGGAGGCGGCTAAAGTAAGAGCGGGCTGCACCGTCAATGCGCACCGGTAAAATCATCGCGTCTGTTTTTGCGGCAACAAAGCCGGGGCCATCATAGACCTTCATTAATGAGCCGGTGAGCGTGATGCGCCCCTCGGGGAATATCACCACAGGTTTGCCAGCTTCCAGCAACTTAATGACTTTTTTCATGGCGAGCGGTGAGGTCGGGTCTACCGCCAAATAAGGAGTAAGGCGTAATATTTGTCTAAATAGCCAATGGTTCAGTACGGTGGTATGCACTACAAACGTGGCACGAATCGGCAAAAATAAGCCTAGTAGCAAGCCATCTAAAAATGATTCGTGGTTTGCAATAATCAACAACTTGCCTTGTTTTGGTAGGTTGGCAACTCCAGAGACATCTACTCTGAAAAGAATGCGGCAAACCAGTTGTAACAGCGTTGCAATCATATTTTCTCCATTTGTTATTAGGTTTCGTTTTGGATGTAATGCAGTACTTGTTGCAGAGCATTGGCAATTAGCGGGCTATTAATCCAGAAAAAGACTTCTTTGCCTATTTTTTCTGACGCTAACACGCCTGCGCGATGTAATACTTTTAGGTGATGCGTCACTGCGGTGCGGCTGAGTGTGGTGGTGGAAACAATTTGCATAATGTTCAGTTTCTCACCCTTTTCAAAGGCAAGCAGAATCAGTTGCCGATGCTCATCACCTAACGCGATGAAAATATCCGCGGTATCTTTAAAGCTAGTTGGAATTTCTGTCACACTCTTCATAACTAAATAATTAGTTATTTAGTTATGAAAGTCAAGCGGATTTTATATAAAGCGAAGTTGATTCATAAGCTAATAGCTAGACATCCGCAATTCCGCTTAGCAAGACTTGAAATTCTAACGCTGATTTATACTGCGGCAGTGATATCACCATGCGGTTTTGAACTATTTGGCTTTGGCCTGTCCAATCAGCACGGTTTTGATTTGCTGGTTTTATTTATTCAGTTGCCGGCTGGCGCTAGCAACGCGCGATTATTGACAACATTTTAGTCGTATGTGATTGAATCATTGTTAAAGTGGTGCTTTTGATATAGTATGTTTCCAAATAATTAAGCGTCAGTTTGCTTAATATTTATACAAAATCAGGATTGTACAAACAACCTTATGGACCAAAACTTAAATTCAGTAGCGTTTAGAATCAGACTGTTATCACTAACAGTGCTGATTGCTGTGCTCGGATTTGTTTTTCTGGCCCAGTTCTCAGATAGTTCTTCATATAACGACGATGCGCCGCGCTTACGTGTAGCCGAAATACAGGGCGCAACGGGTGACTCCGAGCCTCCTCCGCAGGATAGGCCGCCGCGGGACATCATGTTGTCCAGCATTGTCTTTATTTTCGCTAGTGTATTTTTTATCTCATTTGTATTTTTGAACGAGGTCTTCCCTCGTTTGACCTTTCTTTCTCACGTACGACCCCGCTCTCCCCCACTCAACTAGTCGGTTTAACATGGGTTGGCATTACGTTGCCGCTCAGATTTAACAGACTGGTCATGTATTACATCTTGCTTTGCATATAGCCGATGCGCACCGCACCCGCGGTGATGATTTTGCGTATGTTTCAAGCACTGAATATGCGTTAAGCCATCGTCTCCAAATCAATTGTTTTACTGACTGTATTTAGCAAAGTCGCCCCTGCTTGTCTGTGCATGTCTCACCTCGTGTTTTTATTCTTGGTGTAATCACAACAATCTAGCGGCTACTGAAGCTGCTAAAACAACATAGTTGAGCTTCAAATCTTTTTTAAATTTTAGAAATTAGAAATTAATATGATTAATAAATTGTTTGTAGCATTAGGCCTTACCGTATTGCTCATTACTGGCTGCCACCATTCAGAAGAGGCAAAAGAGGAGGAGGCTAAGCTTGAGGTCACACAACCTCTACGTAAAGACACCGCCATTGTTAAAGAGTATGTGAGCCAGATTCATGCGTTCAGGCATATTGAATTAAGAGCGCTAGAGCGTGGCTATCTACAAGACATTTTTGTAGATGAAGGCCAGGCGGTGAAGCAAGGTCAGCGCATGTTTAAAATCATGCCGAACCTGTACCAAGTGGATTTGCAAAAAGCTAAAGCTGAGGCTGAAGTGGTGCGGATTGAGTATCAAAATACTAAATCCCTATCAGAAAAAAACATCGTTTCCCCAAATGAACTGGCGCTAGCTAGGGCTAGGTTGGATAAAGCCGAGGCCGAGGTTAAGCTTGCACAAACGCATCTAAACTTTACCGATATTAACGCGCCATTTAGTGGTGTGATGGATCACTTCAATGCGCGAAACGGTAGTCTGGTGGATGAAGGTGACTTATTAACTACGCTATCTGACATCAGCAAAATGTGGGTTTACTTCAATGTGCCTGAGTCAGAGTATCTGGATTATAAGATTGCCAAAACGACAAAAGCACCCGTTAACGTTAAGTTGAAAATGGCGAATGGTGAAATGTTTGATCAGCCAGGGGTGATTGAAACCATAGAAGCGGATTTTGACAACAAAACCGGCAACATCGAATTTAGGGCTGTATTTGCGAACCCGAATCAAATTCTTCGTCATGGTGAGACCGGCAATATCCTCATCGACATCCCTTACAAAAATGCCATGCTTATCCCACAAAAAGCGACCTTTGAAATACTGGACAAAACCTATGTCTATGTAGTGAACAAAGAGAACAAGCTGGAGCAAAGACTGATTACCATCGCTGCTGAATTGCCACATGTGTTTGTTGTGAAAAGTGGCTTGAAAGATGATGACAAGGTCTTAGTAGAGGGTTTGCGCAAGGTACATAATGGCCAGAAAATCGGCGTTAATTTTGTCGCGCCAGAGAAAGTACTTTCACAATTAGAACTTCACGCCGAATAGTGAAAGAAGAGACCCTATATGTTTAATATATTTATCAAAAGACCGGTGATGGCGATTGTGCTGTCGCTGATTATTGTCTTTCTTGGATTTTTATCGATTAGGACGCTGCCGACTTCGCAGTTTCCTGACATTGCGCCGCCGCGCGTCATTGTGTCTTTAGCCTACCCAGGTGCGAGTGCCGATGTATTGGTGCAATCATCTTTAATTACGATTGAGCGCGCTATTAACGGTGTGCCTGGCATGAAGTACATCGTGTCAGATGCGACCAGTGCAGGTGAAGCGACAATCCAGGTAATTTTTGGCTTAGGGACTGACCCGAACCAGGCGATGATTAACGTGAAAACGCGTTTGGATCAGGTCATGAGCCGCTTGCCCGAGTTGGTGCAGTTAGAGGGCGTAGTAGTAGAGCGTGTGCAGCCTAGTATGCTGATGTATATCAACTTGTTCAGTAAAGATAAAGATGCTGATGAGAAGTTTTTATACAACTACGCTAACGTCAATCTGATTCCTGAGATACAGCGTGTAAACGGGATTGCCAGCGCGAAGATTCTTGGTAGCCGCCAATATGCGATGCGTATTTGGCTAAACCCGGACAGAATGCGTGCTTATAAAGTCTCGGTTGAAGAAGTGATGAAGGCCATGAACGAGCAGAGCATTATTGGCCGCCCGGGTCGCTTGGGTCAAAGCTCAGGCATTGCAGCACAGTCTAAAGAGTACGTACTGGTTTACCAAGGCCGCTATAACAAGCCTGAACAATATGAAGACATTATTATTCGGGCAAGCTCTGATGGCGAAATCTTAAAACTTAAAGATATTGCCAAGGTGGAGTTAGGCAGTGAGTTCTTTGATATTTACTCAAATAAAGATGGCTATCCATCCTCTGCGATTATTTTAAAGCAGAACTACGGCAGTAACGCGAGTGAAGTCATTGAGCAGGTTAAGGAAAAAATGGAGGAGCTAAAAGGCACTTTCCCTGCGGGTATGGAATATGAAATCGACTATGACGTTTCTAAATTCCTAGATGCTTCGATTGAAAAGGTACTACATACGCTGGTTGAGGCGTTTATCTTAGTGGCCTTGGTGGTGTTTATCTTCCTTGGGGATTGGCGCTCTACCTTAATTCCTATCTTGGCGGTGCCGGTATCCTTGATTGGTACGTTCTTCTGCATGCAGATATTTGGCATTACCATTAACCTGATTACCCTGTTCGCGCTGGTGCTGGCGATTGGTATTGTGGTCGATAATGCGATCGTGGTGGTAGAGGCGGTGCATGCCAAAATGGAAGAAAATGCTGAATTAAGCCCATATAAGGCAACTCAGCAAGTATTGGGTGAAATTGGCGGTGCGATTGTAGCGATCACCTTGGTGATGACTGCGGTGTTTGTGCCAGTTGCGTTTATGACTGGGCCTGTGGGCGTGTTTTACCGTCAGTTCTCTATTACCATGGCTGCGTCTATCGTGATTTCTGGTGTGGTTGCGCTATCACTTACACCAGTGTTGTGCGCGATGTTGCTGAAAAATCATCATGGGCACGTTAAAAGAAAAACACCGATTGGCTATTTCATCGATGTATTTAACCGCCTGTTTGAGAAACTGACAGGGCGTTACACCAACTTCTTGAGCAAAATCGTTACGCTAAGAGTAGTGACTATTTTAGCGTTGGTAGGTTTTTCTTTTGCGACATTTACTATCAATAAAACTTTACCTGCCGGTTTCATTCCAGGGGAAGATCAGGGGCAAATTTACGCAATTATTCAAACCCCGCCGGGCACTACGCTGGAAGCTACCAACAAGGTGGCGCGTGCGTTACAGGTAGAGGCTAAGAAGATTGAAGGGATTGAGTCTGTATCTGCCTTGGCGGGTTATGAGATTCTGACCGAGGGTCGCGGTTCTAATGCCGGTACTTGTCTGATTAACTTGAAAGACTGGTCAAAACGCGACAAATCTGTGCAGCAAATTATTGAAGAGCTGGAAGAGAAAACCAAAAACTTTGGTGCAATCGTCGAGTTCTTCGAGCCACCTGCGGTACCTGGCTATGGCGCAGCCTCTGGTTTGGCGTTGCGTTTGTTAGATAAAACCAATGGCACGGATTACCACGAGTTTGACAAGATTAATCAGGACTTTATGGCGGAATTAGGTAAGCGTAAAGAACTGACAGGCTTGTTCACGTTTTACGCCGCCAATTATCCACAATATGAGTTAGACATTGATAATAAGGCTGCCATGCAAAAAGGCGTGTCTATTGGTAAGGCAATGGATAACCTCAATATCTTGATTGGTAGTACCTTTGAGCAAGGCTTTATCCGCTTCAATAACTTCTTCCGGGTGTATACGCAGTCAGGCCCAGAGTTCCGTAGATATCCAAGTGATATTTTGAATTATTACGTGAAAAATGAAGAAGGTGAAATGGTGCCTTATTCATCCTTTATGAAAATGAAGAAAATACAAGGGCCAAACGAAATTACCCGTTACAACTTGTATAACTCAGCCACGATTCGTGCAACGCCAGCTAAAGGTTACACCACCGATGATGCGATTAAAGCGGTACAAGAAGTGGCTGCGGCAACCTTGCCACATGGCTATGACATTGGCTGGGAAGGCCTGTCCTTTGATGAAGCTAAACGTGGTAACGAGGCGATGATCATTTTTGCAGTGGTCTTGGTTTTCGTATACATGGTGCTGGCCGCGCAGTATGAAAGCTTCTTGCTCCCGTTAGCCGTGATTCTGTCATTACCGGCGGGTGTGTTTGGTACGTTCTTCCTGCTTAAAACACTGGGCCTTGCCAATGATGTTTATGCGCAGCTGGGGCTGGTGATGCTGGTGGGCTTGCTGGGCAAAAATGCCGTGTTGATTGTGGAGTTTGCGGTACAAAAACATGAGCAAGGTATGTCGATTGCTGAAGCTGCCATTGAAGGCGCAAGAGCGCGTTTCCGCCCAATTCTGATGACGTCGTTTGCATTTATTGCAGGCTTGATTCCATTAGTGGTTGCAACAGGAGCGGGTGCTGTTGGTAACCGTACGATTGGTAGTTCAGCGTTAGGTGGCATGCTGTTCGGTACTGTCTTTGGCGTGATCTTGATTCCTGGCCTCTACTATCTATTTGCAAAAATGGAAGAAGGCAAATCATTGATTAAAAACGAAGAGTTCAAACCTCTTACTGAGCTATATCACTACAATAAAGATGAAGATAAAGATGATGACAAATAAACCTATTTATATTCGATTGGCGGTCGCAGGGGCGTTAGCCCTCTCGATGCAGGCGTGTTCCATCCCTTTATTAACAACTAAAAAGGCTGACACTAAGCTGCCTGAGCAATTTAATAACCAAGCGCAAAGTACCGAAAATACTGCCAATGTGAACTGGAAGGATTTTTTTGACGACGCCTATTTGCCGGGCTTGATAGACACTGCAATTGCCAACAACAAAGAAGTGAATATCATGGCCCAGCGCATCAGCATGGCCAAAAATGAGATTCAGGCTCGCCGTGGTGAGTATCTGCCATTCGTGAGCTTCGGCGCGGGTGCGGAAGTAGAAAAGGTTGGACGCTTTACGCGAAATGGCGCGGTAGAGGAAAGTCTGGAAATCAAAGAGGGCAAGGCCTTTCCGGACCCTTTGCCTAATTATCAATTTGGTTTGTATTCCTCTTGGGAGTTAGACGTTTGGAAGAAACTGAGAAACGCCACAAAAGTTGCCGGCATGGAATACATGGCCTCGATAGAGGGCAAAAATTTCTTAGTAACTAACTTGGTTGCGGAAATTGCCAATGCTTATTATGAGCTGATTGCGTTAGATAATCAGTTGGATAACTTAGAGCAGAATATTAAGATCCAGCAGAATGCGCTAGAAGTGACCAAAGAGCTTAAAAAATACGCTAGAGCAACCTCGCTGGCGGTGAAGCGCTTTGAAGCGGAAGTGAAGAAAAACCAAAGTAGACAGTACGTGATTAAACAGCAGCAAGTTGAGCTGGAGAATCGCATTAACTTCTTACTCGGTAGAACGCCACAGCCGATTCAAAGAGCAAGTGCAGGCTTTATGGAGATTAAGCCTAAGATGATTCAGGCAGGTGTGCCTGCACAGCTGTTGGAAAATCGTCCTGATATCAGAAAGGCTGAGCTGGAATTAGCGGCGGCCGATTTGAATATTCAAGTGGCGAAGGCTAATTTCTACCCTTCATTCGCGATACGCGCTGGGGTTGGCTTCCAGGCATTCAACCCTAGGTATCTGCTCAATACGCCAGAGTCTTTAATGTACACCTTGGCGGGCGATATGATGGCGCCATTAGTGAATCGTAATGCCATTACAGCCGTGTATAAAAATGCAAATGCAACGCAAATACAGGCTGCTTATGATTACGAGAAGACCATTATTAATGCCTATGGTGAGGTCGCTAACCAGCTGTCTAATATTGATAATTTAGAGAAAAATTATCAACTTAAAACGACACAGGTTCAAGCTTTAACTGAGTCTGTGGATGTGGCGAATCAGCTCTTTAAATCTGCCCGAGCAGAGTATTTAGAGATTTTGTTAACCCAGCGTGAAGCGTTGGAAGCAAAAAGTGAGCTGATTGAAACCAAGCAGAAGCAGATTAGTGCAATGGTGAATTTATACCGAGCACTAGGCGGCGGCTGGAAGTAGTCTGTAAGCAACAGTTAGCATGATGTGTGCGCTTAAGTCGCATTACATCATGCTAATAATACCCCTTTACCCTATTACCCATTGTGAGCGATTGATTAAGCTTTAAATGCTTGAGGGATATTTTCAACTTTAAATTAGAGTTAGGAGAGCACTAATGAAGTTATTCGTATTATTTATTTATACTTTAGGGTTTGCTGTGAGCATTAATGCAAGTGCGGATGAAGCTAAAGATCAAACCAGCACGGCACAAGTACAGCAGGCTAATATGCAAGTGGCAGATACAAATAAAGTAAGCACTAATCAAGCCGTGGATGATGAGGCATCGCATCAACACGATGCGTTAAAAACCCAGTTTTTGGGTAAGAGGCCATACATGGAGATCAAGGCTAAGTAAGCCCTATAAGCCATAGGCGAGCGGTAGTGTGATAATGCAAGTGCTGTCAGTTTAATAGGGTCTGTGCAACAGGTTGCTGAATAATCGTTTGCTTGTGGTTAGGCTTATACTGAACTAATGCCTGCATGTGATTAGGCATAAAAAAAGGGGCGCATTTGCGCCCCTTTGCTTTACAACTATGACCTACTAGTTGTGATATGCACGCTCACCGTGTTGGCTTGTATCTAAGCCTTCACGTTCAGCTTCTTCGCTTACACGTAAGCCAATCAGCACATCTACAATTTTGAAAGCAATGAATGAAACCACTGCTGATAACACGATTGCAGTGATTACTGCATAAACTTGAGCAGTCATTTGTGCGCCAAAGTCGTAAGCTGCTACGCCATTTGCTACATAATCAACCACACCTGCACCACCTAGTGCTGGGTTAACAAACACGCCAGTTGCTAATGCACCGAATACGCCACCAATTGCGTGGATACCAAATACATCTAATGCGTCATCGTAACCAAGTACGTATTTCACTTTAGCTACCATGAAGTAGCAGATTGGTGATACTAACAAGCCAATCACGATTGCACCCATTGGGCCTACGAAGCCACAAGCTGGTGTAATTGCTACTAAACCTGCTACCGCACCAGATACTGCACCCAACATTGATGGTTTGCTTTTCAGCATCCACTCAGAGAATGTCCAAGACAATGTAGCTGCACCAGTTGCGATAAATGTGTTTACTAAAGCAAGTGCTGCATAACCGTTAGCTTCAAGGTTAGAACCTGCGTTGAAGCCAAACCAGCCCACCCATAGTAATGCTGCACCAACCATAGTTAAGGTTAGGCTATGTGGAGTCATTGCTTCTTTACCGTAACCGATACGTTTACCAACCATGATGGCACCCACTAAACCAGCAACACCAGCGTTGATATGCACTACTGTACCGCCTGCAAAGTCTAGTGCACCTTTAGCCCATAACCAGCCTGCGTTAGCTACTACAGTTTCAAGTGAAGCTGCATCAGTAATCGCATCAGGACCATCCCAGTACCAAACCATATGTGCTAGTGGCAAGTAAGCAAATGTGAACCATAGCACCATGAATGCCAAGATTGCAGAGAACTTCATGCGCTCAGCAAATGCACCAACGATCAATGCTGGCGTAATCGCTGCAAAAGTTAATTGGAAAGCAACGAATACTAATTCAGGAATGTAAGTACCTTTGCTGAATGTCGCGCCTAATGAATCAGGGGTTACGCCAGCTAAGAATGCTTTGCTTAAGCCGCCAAAGTACGGGCTACCACCTGTAAATGCAACGCTGTAACCATAAATTGCCCATAACACGCCCATGAGCGAGAAAATCATGAATACTTGCATGAGTACAGACAGCATATTTTTTTGACGAACCAAGCCACCATAGAATAATGCCAAACCAGGAATTACCATTAAGCTAACCAGTACGGTTGCCATTAACATCCATGCTGTATCACCTTTGTTTGGTACTGGTGCAGGCGCAGCTGCCGGAGCAACTTCTGTCGCAGCAGGTGCAACTGCAGCAGCAGCTGCTTCGGCAGCTGGCGCAACCGCGGTCGCGGCTTCAGCCACTGGCGCAGCGTCTTCTGCGTATGTGTTACCTGTGAAGCCGAAACCCAACATGGTAACTAACGCAAACATCGAGAGTAGTTTCTTCATTATTGATCCCCTTATAGAGCTTCTACACCGGTTTCACCGGTACGAATGCGGTAGACTTCTTCTAGATTAAAGATAAAAATCTTACCGTCGCCAATCTTACCTGTCGCTGCAGATTTTTCAATCGCATCTACTACTTGGTCTAGTAACTCATCTTTAATCGCTACTTCTAGTTTAACTTTTGGTAAAAAGTCTACTACGTATTCAGCGCCACGGTACAACTCTGTGTGGCCTTTTTGGCGTCCAAAACCCTTCACTTCGGTTACAGTGATGCCCTGTACACCGATAATTGAAAGTGCCTCGCGCACTTCGTCAAGCTTAAACGGCTTGATAATTGCGGATACAAATTTCATGTATGTCTCCTTTAGTTGTTAAGAACAATAACGGGCGCTGCGCCCGTTATTCTACTGAAAAATTTAGAACGTGCGACCGATAGTCACAATAAGTCTGTCGTCATTTAGGTTTTTGCTAGCAGCTTTGGTAGTTGTACCTTTACCATTAAAGCTTGTGCCACCGTAACCGTTTGCACCCCAGTATCTATCATTGTCATTGCCAACATAATAAACGCCTGCATTCCAGCCCTCAGAGTTAGCAATCTTGAATGCTTTACTTAAACCAACTTTCCAGTCTGTGTAGTCTGGATTAGTTTCGTTAGTAATTGATGTACTAGCGCTATTTGGGAAACTTAAATTAAGTTTTCCAGCTACATTTAAGTGACCAACGTGACCAACCAAGGTTAGGCCTTCCCATGGCAATGGGTAAGCAGCGTTCAACTCAAGATAAGTTGTACCGCTAGTGCCGCCATCCCAACCAGTTTTCTTTTCAGCGCCATACCAGTCGCCTAGTGTTACTGATGCTTTAGCACTTAGCCATTTGTATGACAAACCAAAGTTAGCTTCATAGGTATCCCAGCGACCACCACGTGGTGTTAGTGGAATTTGATTGCCAGAGCCATCTACAGCAGTTGAGCCTCTGTACTTTTTCCAGCTACCGCCCGGATAAAAGTAACCAATAGCACCCACGGTGTAGCCTAAGCCTTCAATAGCAGGAATAGTACCGTTGTAGCCAGCGTATGCGTCTAGTTCAACATTTGCGTCTGGGTAAGTGTTTGGTGATACATTTGAACCCCATGCACCAGCATAAAAGCCGCTTGAGTGAGTTACATCAATACCTGCTTGAGCAGCAGGTTTGTGCCAGCTTTGTGAAACACCACGTGCGTAGTAGTCTGATACAAAGCCAACATTTGTTGTTAACGCCCAGTCAGATGCTGGTGCTTTAGCTGTTGTTTCTGCAGGTTCTTCTGCCGCTGATACGAACGAAGGTAGGGCGAGAGTGCTTAAAACAGCTAGTGTTAGTATTGATTTACGCATGCTATTAACTCCAAGTTAAAAAAGGTTATCTAAAAAATTCTACGATTTTGATTAAGCAATTGCCGTGCCAATAATAAAAGTGTTTAAAATCAATGTGATATTGAATTGTATGATTGTTGCGTTTATGTAATGCTGATAAATAATCTGCTAAACTAGACTTTATTACTAAGGAATTTAATATGTTAGACACACATAAAATTAACGAAATATCTAATAAAATCAAAGAGGTAATGTCAACATCACCTTTGGCTGATGTTGAAAAAAACCTAAATGCACTATTAAAGGGCGCATTCACCAAAATGGAGCTTGTGACACGCGAAGAGTTTGAAGTGCAGGCAGCGGTGCTGCGTCATACGCGCGAAAAGCTAGAGGCGCTAGAGGCCAGGCTGGCTGAGTTGGAAGGAAAGTAAGCCGTATGAGCTTAGCCGTCTTGTATAGTCGTGCGCTTACCGGCATGGACGCACCACAGGTGGTGGTGGAAGTGCATCTGGCCAATGGCTTGCCTAGCTTTACCATCGTGGGCTTACCTGAAGCGGAGGTGAAAGAGAGTAAAGACCGCGTGCGAGCGGCCTTACAAACGGCTCAGTTTGAGTTTCCTGCACGACGCATTACGGTGAATTTGGCTCCTGCAGATTTGCCCAAAGAGAGCGGGCGTTACGATTTACCTATCGCGCTGGGCATACTGGCGGCCAGCGGCCAGATTCCAGCAACTGCTTTATCTCAATACGAGTTCGCAGGTGAGTTGGCATTAACCGGTGAATTGCGCCCGGTGCGCGGTGCGTTAGCCATGACTTATAAGTCTTATCAAAGTGGGCGCGCCTTTATTTTTCCTACCGAAAGTGCGCTAGAGGCGGCATTGGTAAACGATGCAGTCATATACCCCGCAAAAAATTTGCTAGAAGTGTGCGCGCATTTAAGTGGACGCACACTATTGGTGCAACTGGATGCGCAGCGCCAAGCGCAACCGATTATTTATCCTGACTTTAGTGAGGTGAAGGGACAGTCCGGTCCTAAGCGTGCGTTGGAGATTGCTGCGGCTGGTGGTCATAGTGTGATTATGAGCGGCCCGCCCGGCACCGGTAAAAGTATGCTGGCAAGTCGCTTTGTTGGCATACTGCCCAGCATGGCAGAAGATGAGGCGCTTGAATCAGCCGCACTACAGTCGCTTAATGGTCAATATAAAGTGGAGTATTGGAAGCGGCGGCCATTTAGATCTCCGCATCACACTGCTTCTGGCGTAGCGTTAGTGGGCGGCGGCGGTGTTCCGCGCCCTGGTGAAATTTCATTAGCGCATCGCGGGGTTTTGTTTTTAGATGAGCTACCTGAGTTTGACCGTAAAGTATTAGAGGTGTTACGCGAGCCTTTGGAAAGTGGGCATATCACTATCTCACGCGCCGCACGTCAGGCAGATTTTCCTGCACAGTTTCAGTTAATCGCTGCCATGAACCCCTGCCCTTGCGGGTATTTGGGGCATTTCAATAATAAGTGCCGTTGTACGCCGGATCAGGTGGCGCGTTATAAAGGCAAAATTTCCGGCCCATTGCTGGATCGCATCGATTTGCATATAGAAGTGGCTGCGTTAAAAGAGGATGAACTGACCGGGGCTGCCGATGCAGAAGCTAGTGAGGCTATTCGTACTCGCGTTGAGAAAGCGCGCGATGCGCAACTGCGCCGCCAAGGTAAGGCGAACTTTGCACTTGGCAGTGCGGAAATAGAGTTGCACTGCGCGCTTGATGCGGCAGGTTTAGCATTATTAAAAACTGCGATATCACGTCTTAATTTATCCGCACGCGCTTATCACCGTATCTTAAAAGTAGCACGCAGTATTGCCGATTTAGCTGGGGAGGTTGATATTAAACCTGTGCACCTTGCCGAGGCTGTGCAATATAGGCGCGGCGAAGTGTAGAACTAGATTTAGCAACCTGATACTTGCATGATAAAATTGAGAAAATTTTAACGACTGATTTTCATGGCTCAATTAACAACTTCCCCGATAGAAACCCAATTACGCACTTTGCTGGCGCAGCGCATCCTGATTTTAGATGGTGCGATGGGAACCATGATTCAGCAATATAAGCTGACGGAAGCCGACTATCGTGGTGAGCGCTTTGCCGATTTTAAAGCACCTGAAGGTGAGCGCGAGTTGTTTGTAAAAGGTAATAACGAATTATTGACCTTAACTCAACCTGACATTATTCAGGAGATTCACGAAAAATACCTAGCGGCTGGTGCAGATATCATAGAAACCAACACGTTTGGTGCCACTGCTGTTGCACAAGATGACTACCATATGGCGCATCTGGTGTATGAAATGAACGTAGAGGCAGCCAAACTAGCGAAAGCCGCTTGCGCCAAATACAGCACACCAGACAAGCCGCGTTTTGTGGCTGGCGCATTAGGCCCCACCCCTAAAACGGCCTCTATCTCACCTGACGTGAATGACCCTGCTGCTCGTAACGTGAATTTTGATCAGTTAGTAAATGCTTACTTGGAGCAAACGCGTGCGCTAGTAGAGGGTGGAGCGGACATCTTAATGGTAGAAACCATTTTTGATACGCTGAACTGTAAAGCCGCATTGTTCGCGATTGATGCCTATTTTGAAGAAGTGGGCTATACCCTACCTATTATGATTTCCGGTACGGTGACCGATGCTTCGGGCCGTATTTTATCTGGGCAAACGGTTACCGCCTTCTGGCACTCTGTACGTCATGCCAAGCCGCTTACTATCGGCTTAAACTGTGCATTGGGTGCTACCTTGATGCGCCCTTATGTAGAAGAGCTGTCTTCGATCGCAGATACTTTCGTGTGTATCTACCCTAATGCGGGGTTGCCCAACCCAATGTCTGACACTGGCTTTGATGAAACGCCTGATGTCACCTCAAGCTTGGTAAAAGAGTTTGCACTCAGTAACTTCTTGAACATTGCAGGCGGTTGCTGCGGCACTACGCCAGCGCATATCAATGCCATTTATAACGAAATTAAAGACTTACCGCCACGCCAGCTTCCGGTATTGCCGCGCACCTTGAAGTTGTCTGGCCTAGAGCCGTTTGTGGTTGATGACGATTCGCTATTTGTGAACGTAGGTGAGCGTACCAACGTGACCGGCTCTAAAGCGTTTGCACGCTTGATTATCAACGAGCAATACGATGAAGCACTGACCGTAGCGCGCCAGCAGGTTGAGAATGGCGCACAGGTGATTGATATCAACATGGACGAAGGCATGTTGGACGCTATCAAGGCCATGACACATTTCCTGAACTTAGTGGCGTCAGAGCCGGATATCGCGCGCGTACCGATTATGATCGACTCCAGTAAGTGGTCAGTGATTGAGGCGGGTTTAAAGTGCGTGCAAGGTAAGGCCGTCGTTAACTCGATTTCCATGAAGGAAGGCGAAGAAGAGTTCATCCGTCAGGCGAGGTTATGTAAGCGCTATGGCGCCGCGGCGATTGTGATGGCATTCGACGAAAAAGGTCAGGCCGATACCTTTGAACGCAAGATTGAGATTTGCAAGCGCGCCTATGATTTGCTGGTAAAAGAGCTAGATTTTCCGCCGGAAGATATTATTTTCGATCCGAATATTTTCGCGATTGCGACGGGTATCGAGGAACATAACAACTATGCCGTTGATTTTATCAACGCTACCCACTGGATTAAGCAGCACCTGCCTTACGCCAAGATTTCCGGTGGGGTATCCAACGTGAGCTTCAGCTTTAGGGGTAACGACCCTGCGCGTGAAGCGATTCACACCGTGTTTTTATACCACGCCATCAAGGCAGGCATGACTATGGGGATCGTTAACGCCGGCATGATGGGCGTATATGACGACTTGCCAGCCGAACTTAAAGAGCGCGTGGAGGATGTGGTACTTAACCGTGTGGTTGACCCAAATAATCCATTAGCTGCTACCGAGCGCATGATTGAGATAGCCAGCACCTTAGTGGCTGGCGGCAAAAAAGAGGCGGCGACGCTGGAATGGCGTGGTACGCCAGAAAATCCGGTGCCGGTTGAAAAACGCCTGAGTCACGCCATGGTGCATGGCATCACCGAATTTATCGTAGAAGATACCGAAGAAGCGCGGCAAAAAGTTGCTGCGGCTGGCGGCAGGCCGATTCATGTGATTGAAGGCCCGCTCATGGATGGTATGAACGTGGTGGGTGACTTGTTCGGCCAAGGTAAGATGTTCTTGCCGCAGGTGGTGAAGTCTGCGCGCGTGATGAAGCAGGCTGTAGCACACCTGATCCCGTTTATTGAAGCGGAAAAAGCTGCCGACGAAGCACGTACCGGCATCGTAGCCAAGCCTAAAGGCAAAATGGTGATTGCGACGGTAAAAGGCGATGTGCACGATATCGGCAAAAACATCGTTTCCGTCGTGCTGCAATGTAATAACTTTGAGGTGGTAAACATGGGCGTGATGGTGCCTGCCTCTGAGATTCTCGCCATGGCCAAAGCCGAGAATGCCGATATTATCGGCTTGTCAGGCTTGATTACTCCTTCACTCGAGGAAATGGCGCATGTAGCACGTGAAATGCAGCGCGACCCGTATTTCAAAGAACAGAAAATGCCATTGTTAATTGGCGGTGCCACTACTTCACGTGCGCATACAGCAGTAAAAATTGCACCGCATTATGATGGCCCAATTGTATATGTAGCAGATGCTTCACGTTCCGTAACGGTGATGCAGAACTTACTCACCCCAGAAACACGTGGCGCTTATTTGGCCGAGATTCAGGCCGATTACGAAAAAGCCCGCACCCAGCATGCCAATAAAAAAGGCACGCCGATGCTCACCATTGCTGAAGCGCGTGCCAATAAAGCTGACTTGTCTTTTGCTGGTGCAGATGCACCGGTGAAACCTAAGTTTATTGGCCGCCGTGAGATTAAAAATGCAGACTTGAGCATCATTGCCCAATACATCGACTGGACGCCATTCTTCCAGACTTGGGATTTGGCAGGCTTCTACCCTGCTATTTTAAAGGATGAGGTAGTGGGCGATGCGGCCACTAAGTTGTTCAATGAAGCGCAAGTGATGCTGAAAAAAATCATCGACGGCCGTTGGCTCACCGCCAATGGTGTGGTTGCTCTGCACCCGGCCAATCGTGTGGGTGATGACGATATTGAAATCTACATCGATGAAGCACGTGAGCACGTGGCATTTACCTATTACGGTATGCGCCAGCAAACCGTGAAACCGGTGATTGACGGCATCGCACGTCCTAACCAATGTTTGGCTGATTTCATCGCACCTAAAGGTACGCCGGACTACATCGGCTTGTTCGCCGTGACGGCTGGCTTAGGTATCGAAAAGCACGAGAAGAAGTTTGAAGATGCACATGACGACTATAGCAGCATCATGCTCAAAGCCTTGGCTGATAGGCTGGCTGAGGCGTTTGCCGAATATATGCATGAGCGCGTCCGTGTAGATTTCTGGGGTTATGCGCCGAATGAAAACGTAAGCAAAGAAGGCTTGATTAAGGAGCAATACCAAGGCATTCGTCCTGCACCTGGCTACCCTGCTTGCCCTGACCATACGGTTAAGCCAGATATGTTTAAGTTGCTGCAAGCGGAGACTATTGGCATGGTATTGACTGAATCGTTTGCAATGTCGCCAGGCGCTGCGGTGTCAGGTTTCTATTTCGCACACCCGGAATCTAAATATTTCAGTGTGGATAAAATTGGCGTAGACCAATTGGAAGATATGGCAAAACGCAGAGGCTTAACTAAAGAATATTTGGAACGCTGGCTAGCACCAAATTTAGGATAATTGATGATGGCAATGACTTATCTAAAGCCGATGCTAATTTTTTTATTAGTAATCACTTACATTGGGATGTTGTTTGCTCTCTCATTAAAGTACTCTGATAAGACGTGTTTAAAAACTGAGCTAAACACGTGGATTGCGAGACCTGTGGCCGTCGGCATATTTATATGCCTACCGTTTTCAATCTTTTTTGCTTATTACGAAATTGTGCATCAAGATGCGAGTTTGGTAATGATAGTGGGAGTGTTGATACCATTTATTTTATTGCTGATAGATTTTCTAATTACTAACCCAAAAAGAAAATTTCTGTTGAAGTTAGCAGATACAAAATTTTTTGAAATTAAATTAATAAATAAAAATCCTCAATATTCATTTTATGCCTTGGAGTCTGCTGAGGTTTACAATCAAGACTATCCAATATATGGGGCCAAAAGCTATTTAGTAGGTGTGGCTTTGAACCGTGTATGTAAAAATCTACATGATGAATATTTTCATATATTTTGTAGTTATTGGAATGATTGGTCAGAAGTAGAGATACATCGAATCGATAAAAACATGGCTCTTACAGAGTTATATAAAAAGCGTTGAAAATTTTATGCATATTCATATTTTAGGTATCTGCGGCACATTCATGGGTGGCATTGCAGTGCTGGCCAAGGCTGCTGGTCATAAGGTCACAGGCTGTGACGCTAACGTTTATCCGCCGATGAGCACGCAGCTAGAGGCACAAGGGGTGGAGCTGATTGAAGGCTTTGACCCATCGCAAACCGCACTTAATCCGGATATTTACGTGATTGGTAACGTGGTGTCACGCGGCAATCCATTGATGGAAGAAATCCTTAATCGTGGTCTGCCTTATATTTCCGGTCCACAGTGGTTGGCCGAAAATGTACTACAAGGTAAATGGGTGCTGGCAGTGGCTGGTACGCATGGCAAAACCACCACCAGTTCCATGTTGGCTTGGATATTGGAGTACGCAGGTTTGGCACCAGGTTTCTTAATTGGTGGGGTGCCTGAAAACTTCTCAGTGTCAGCGCGTCTGCCACAAGTGCCGGCACAAGATAAAAACAGTGTATCGCCATTTTTCGTGATTGAGGCGGACGAATACGACACCGCCTTCTTTGATAAGCGCTCCAAGTTTGTGCACTACCGCCCTCGTACTGCGGTGTTGAATAATCTTGAGTTCGACCATGCCGATATTTTTGAAGATTTGAATGCGATTGAAAAACAGTTTCATCACTTGGTGAGAACTGTACCGCAGCAGGGTTTGGTGGTGGCCAATGGCAAAGAAGCTAGCTTGCAACGCGTGCTGGATAAAGGTTGTTGGACACCTGTAGAGAAGTTTGGCACAGATGACGACTGGCAAGCCATCAACGCCCAAGGCGACGGTAGCTTTGACGTCATCTACGAAGGTCAAATGCAAGGGCATGTGGCATGGGGTTTGTTAGGTGAGCACAATCGTATGAATGCGTTGGCAAGCATTGCAGCAGCGCGCCATGCAGGGGTTGCTGTTGATGTAAGCATTGCTGCGTTGACCGAGTTTAAGAACGTAAAGCGCCGCATGGAAGTGCGCGGTGAGAGCCGTGGTGTGGTGGTGTATGATGATTTTGCCCATCACCCGACAGCCATTGAAACTACCATTGCTGGTTTGCGCGCCAAAGTAGGTTCAGCTCGCATCCTGGCAGTATTAGAGCCACGTTCTAATACTATGAAGCTGGGTGTGATGAAGAGCGCGTTACCTGCCAGCCTAAAAGAGGCAGACTTAGTGTTTTGTTACCAAGCTAATTTGGGTTGGGATGCTGGTGCGGCGCTTGCACCTATTGCCAGTAAAACTCAAGTGCATGATGACCTGACGCAGTTGATCCTTGCGATTAAGCAAGTAGCGGTTGCGGGGGACCATGTGTTGATTATGAGTAATGGTGGTTTTGGCGGCATCCATCAGAAATTGCTCGACGCGTTAAAAGAAGTGTAAACATTTGAGCAAGCAGCCCGCAAAAACAGCGCTAAACCCATTGGCATCACTCATTGTAAAAATTAAAACAATGCGTGTGATGACCATTGCGCTTAGCATCTCTTTGCTGGTGCATTTGGTGATTCTCAGTATCCATTTTGAACCTGAACTTAAAAAGTTTCGTGATAAATTGCCAGTACTTGAGGTGATGTTGGTAAATACAAAAACCAAGTCAAAACCACAAAATACCGAGGTTTATGCTCAAGCCAACTTGGATCGTGGCGGCAATACGGATTTAGATCGCCAGATGAAGACTGCATTGCCTGCATTTAAACAGCAGCAGGCAGACGTGACGCTTAAGCCTGTGGTCAATGCAAAACAAGCAGCTAAATTGGCAGAGCAGCCAACAGAAGAGAAGCAATCGAAGAAAAATGTTGCTGCGCTAGAAAAGCAGGCGCAGGCATTGATGACCCAGCTAGAAGCTACGCATAAGGTCGAATCTCAACCGGTACAAAAGGTGAATGCCACCGAGTCTGAGACAGCGCCTCAAGAGCATTTGAGTAAAAAGGTTAATATTCAGGATATTACTGCCGCCGCGCTGGAAATGGACCGCTTGGAGGCCTTGATTGCCAAGCAGCAGGATGAGTACCAAAAACGACCTAAGCGCAAATTTGTCGGTGGCCGGGCGCAGGAGTATCGCTATGCACTATACGTGGAAGCCTGGCGACAAAAAGTAGAGAAGATTGGTAATCTTAACTATCCGGAAGCCGCAAAAAACCTAAAGCTGTATGGCCAGCTGCAAATGACAGTTTCGATTAAAGCCGATGGCAGCATTGAATCTATAGAAATCAATCGCAGTTCGGGGCATAAGGTTCTGGATGCTGCGGCAAGGCATATTGTTGAGTTAGGGGCGCCCTACGCTAGGTTTCCCGATGATGTGCGCAAAGAGATCGATGTGCTGAGCATCACCAGAACATGGACCTTTACCAAAGAAGAGAGCTTGGCTACCGAGTAAGCCTTTATCTTTTTTAATTTCTGCTTTTCACTTGTAGTACTAAGTGTGTTGCCTGCGCTTCAATGCTGAAATAGAAATTAAAAATCTTCATGGCTTTGTTTGGTCTGAAAATACATAACCTGTTGTTGCCTTAAGAATTGAGATAAGAAAATGATGACCAGCCATTTCGAACATCACGTATTTTTCTGCCTAAATCAGCGTGAGGGCGGTGCCGCTTGCTGTATGGATCATGGTGCTGAGCAGGCTTTTGACCACATGAAGTCGCGAGTGAAAAAACTCAACCTAAATGGTAAGGGTAAAGTACGTATCAACCGTGCTGGTTGTTTAGATCGCTGTAATGACGGGCCAGTGATGGTCGTGTACCCGCAGGCTGTGTGGTACACCTTTGTCGATAACGATGATATTGACGAAATTATTGAGAGTCACTTAATTAATGGCAAAGTCGTGGAGCGCTTGTTGGTCTAAGCTAGGGAAGTCTGCAGAATACTAAAGCGCGTGAATGTTTTGGCAGTTTAACTAGCACTAAGCGCGCACTCAATCAGTTTGCTCATATTGTCAGCCAGTGCTTGCTTAGCTTGCGCATTAAGCAATGTGCTGTTGTGTTCGCGCACCGCTTGCCCCCAGTGCGAGTTCGGAAAGTGCTTATCATGCTCAAAGCGCGGAATCACGTGCCAGTGGATATGTGGTGTTTTATTGCCCAGACTGGCTAAGTTGATTTTGTCCGGGTTGAACGCTGTTCTTAACGCAGTTTCCACCGCAAATACCACCTTCATCATGCGCGCCCGCTCTTGCGGTGGCAGGTCAGACATTTCTTTAACGTGTTCTAATAGCTCTACCCGGCAATAAGCTGGGTAATCTTCATCGTTAAGCAATACTACGCGGCAGAAGTCATCTAACCATAAGATTTCATGGGGTGTAGGGCCGCATAATGCACAAGTCAATTTTAATACCTCTCAACGCAATCGTTATGCCAGTATGCCGGCTTAAGAGGCCGCTAGCATTCGATCTAACGTTAATTTTGCCAGTTTAGCTTCGTGCGCAGGTACTTTGATCTGGTTCACCACTTTGCCTTCTACCAAATTCTCCAGCACCCAAGCTAAGTGTTGCGGGTCTATGCGTGCCATCGTAGAGCATTCGCACACCACATGGCTCATAAACTGTACCAGTTTGCCTTCTGCCTTCATTTGTTCAGCCAGGCGGTTTACCAGATTTAATTCAGTACCAACTAACCATTTTGTATTGGCAGGTGCATCGCTGATGGTTTTTAAAATATATTCAGTAGAACCTACGTAGTCAGAGTGTTGGCAAACTTCAAATGGTGCTTCCGGGTGTGAAATCACGAATCCATCCGGATGCTCGGCGCGGAATTTCTCTATGTTCTGCAGGCGGAACATCTGGTGTACAGCACAATGCCCTTTCCACAGCAAAATTTTCGCATTCTTGATTTGCTCTACGGTTAAGCCGCCTAGCGGTTGGTCTGGATCCCACACTGGCATTTGCTCTAGCGGGATACCCATTTTGTAGCCGCTCCAGCGGCCTAAGTTCTGGTCAGGGAAGAACAGCACTTTTTCTCGCTGTGCAAATCCCCATTCTAAGATTTTAGGCGCGTTGGTGCTGGTACACACAATGCCGCCATGCTCACCGCAAAACGCTTTAAGGTCAGCAGCGGAGTTAATGTAAGTAATTGGCGTGATTTGTTCATCAAAGTTCAGCACCTTGTTAAGCTCACGGTAGCTGCGCTCAACCTTGGCAAGGTTGGCCATGTCTGCCATCGAACAGCCGGCAGCAAGGTCAGGCAGAATCGCAATTTGCTCTGGGCGGCTTAAAATATCCGCTACTTCGGCCATGAAATGCACGCCTAAAAATACGATGTATTCAGCATCTAGGTTTTCAGTGTAACGTGACAGCTTTAGTGAATCGCCAGTGTAGTCGGCATGGCGATACACGCTTTCGTGCTGGTAGTGATGACCTAAGATAACAAGACGTTTGCCTAACTTCTCTTTAGCGGCAATGATGCGGCGCTGACAGTCAGCGTCATCTGTGGCTTGAAATTTCTCGAATTTAATCGGGGCTGCTGGTATGGTTGCAATAGACATAGTATTTTCTAAAAGTGCGCACGCTAAAGCGTATATTTTATAACGTTAATTGATGTCGTTCACCTAATCTTTTTAATGCATCTATATTTGTCCATGAAAACACCCGTTTTGCAGCTTCGCGCCAATCGACCCATTCGTATTGCAAATGTTCGTTTGGTGCAAGCGTAACGGGCAAGGCACTTGGTAGCATCAAGCCAAATAAGTGTTCGCGATTTTCAGTGACGCCAGGGGCATAGCGATGGCGCCAGTGAGGGTAAATTTCATATACATTAGATACGTTCCAATCTTCCAAAGTATATTGTGTTGCATCTAAGCCTGTTTCTTCGGCTAGCTCTCTGGCTGCTGCTTGCTGCGGTGTTTCGTCACCTTCGATGCTGCCGGTTACCGATTGCCAGAACCCAGCTTTATCTGCACGCTCCATGATCAACACTTTTAAGTCTGGGGTGTAAATAAGTACAAGTGCAGAAACTGGGGTTTTATACGTTTTCAATTTAAGACTAACTGTCGTAATGGGTTTGTTATTGCGCGTTATTGGTCTTGGCTGCGTTCGTCAGGTTTTTAGGCAGCTGAAATACCACGCTCTCCACTACACCCTGCAATTCTTGCACTTGGCCGGCGCCAAAGCTTTGTAACTGAGCAATCACTTCTTGCACCAATATTTCAGGCGCAGATGCGCCAGCAGACACGCCTACTTTTTTCTTGTTAATTAACCACTCTGGTTTTAAGTAGCTTGCGTTATCTACCATGTAGGCTTCAATGCCTTGGTTCTTAGCCACTTCACGCAAACGGTTGGAGTTTGAGCTGTTGGGTGAACCCACGATAATCACTAAATCACAGTCTTGCGCCATAATTTTTACTGCATCTTGCCGGTTTTGTGTGGCGTAGCAAATGTCATCACTCTTAGGTGCGTTAATTTCTGGGAATTTAGCCTTGAGTGCATTGATGACGAGTGCAGCATCATCCATGGATAGCGTAGTCTGCGTGACGTAAGCCAGTTTGCTAGGATCTTTTACGGCTAACGCTGCAACGTCTTCCGGGGTTTCTACCAAATACATGCCGGTATTGGTGGCGCTGCTACCTGCTTGCTCAACCTGCCCCATGGTACCTTCAACCTCAGGGTGGCCTTTGTGCCCTATCATGACGATTTCCATGCCGGCTTTGCGCATTTTTTCCACTTCTATATGCACTTTGGTCACTAGCGGGCAAGTGGCATCATAAGCAGTTAGGCCGCGTGATTCTGCTTCTGCCCTTACCGCTTTAGATACACCGTGCGCGCTAAAAATCACGATGCTACCGGTAGGGATTTCATCTAGCTCTTCAACAAATACGGCGCCTTTCGCTCGCAGTTCGTCCACCACAAATTTGTTATGCACGACCTCGTGACGCACATAAATCGGTGCGCCAAATTTCTCTAGTGCCTGCTCTACAATAATAATGGCACGATCAACGCCTGCGCAGAAGCCGCGCGGGTTAGCGAGCACGATTGCTGCATCATTCGGTGTTATTTCTCCGCCTAGAACTTGCTGATTAGGCATAGATTGCTCGGTGTTCATATATCATCCACATTCAAATTGCATCAGGCGCTAAGCGCATCAGGTATAATTGCTTTTTTTAAAATAATTAACTTTAAAAATATTGTCGGTTAGTTGGCATCGTTGAATGCCGGAATTAGCTAGATTATAAATTTTTACTATGAAAAATACTGCAACCTTACTGATTACTTGCCCAGACACTAAAGGCATTGTCGCAGCTATTGCTGATTTCTTACTTCAGCACAATGCTAATATTTTACACGCAGACCAGCATCAAGATGCGGAAAATAATCTATTTTTAATGCGTGTGGAATGGGATCTCACCGGTTTTAATCTGGATGAAGCCAGCTTTAATCATGCATTCTCTGAGGTTGCCAATAAATTCAGCATGCAGTGGCAACTTAAGTTGTCGCAGCATAAAACGCGTGTTGCCATCATGGTATCGCAGTATGACCATTGCTTAGCCGATTTGTTGCATAGACACAAAAGCGGCGAGTTGGCCTGTGAGATTCCATTAGTGATCAGTAATCACCGCGATACTGAAGATCTAGTTAAATTCTACGGCATTGATTTTCACCATATTGAAGTCAATAAAGACAACAAAGCACAGGCTGAGGCCGCACAATTTAAGCTGTTTGCAGATTACGGCATTGATTTAATTGTGCTAGCGCGCTATATGCAGATTTTGTCGCCAGATTTTGTGTCACGTTACCCACAGCGCATTATTAATATTCACCATTCTTTCTTGCCAGCCTTTATTGGTGCACGCCCTTATCATCGTGCCTTTGAGCGCGGTGTTAAATTGATCGGTGCAACTAGCCATTACGTGACCGAGGTGCTGGATGAAGGCCCGATTATTGAACAAGGCATCGACCGTATTTCGCATCGGGATCAAGTTGAAGACCTGATTCAAAAGGGGCGAGATTTAGAACGCGTAGTATTGTCCAAAGCAGTGAGCTGGCATATTGAAAACCGTATTCTGCTATATGCAAACAAGACGGTGATTTTTGACTAACAAAACATAAAAAAAGCGAAGATAAATCTTCGCTTTTTTTATGATCACCACCGTTAGGTATTCATCAGCTAATGGCGGGGTATGTTAGGTATTTAGCCGTTCGGTAAAATACTTTCGTTTGCAAACAAGTCGGCAATTAGCTCACGTTTTCTAATTAAGTGGCATTGGCTACCATCTACCATGACTTCCGCAACGCGCGGTCTGGTGTTGTAGTTGCTAGACATGCTCATGCCATAAGCACCTGCAGACATAATGGCCAACAAATCCCCTTCTTGTAAGGCCAGTGCTCTGTCGTGCCCCAAAAAGTCACCACTTTCACATACTGGCCCGACTATTTCATAGTTCACGGCAGTTTCATTGCGCGGTTGCACTGCTTGAATATCGTGGTAAGCGTCATACAGTGCCGGGCGCATCAGGTCGTTCATGGCTGCATCGACAATTGCAAAGTTCTTAGTTTCGGTTTGTTTAATATATTCAACTTTAGTGACTAACACACCAGCATTGCCCACTAATGCACGGCCAGGTTCAAACACCAGCTTCACATCGCGGTTACCTAGTTTTTCACGCATGGCTTTTGCGTAAGCAGTGAATTCTGGCGGTGTTTCATCGCTATAGCAAATGCCGATGCCGCCGCCTAGGTCGATATGTTGAATCTGTATATTATTTTCTGCTAATGCATCAACCAGTGCCAGCACGCGGTCAAACGCATCTAAGAACGGAGATAGCTCGGTGATTTGCGAACCGATATGGCAATCTACACCATGAATGGCGATATTGGACATTCCTGCTGCTTGTAAGTAAATGTCTAGTGCGTCCTCATATGCTACGCCAAATTTATTATTTTTTAAGCCGGTAGAAATATAAGGGTGGGTTTTAGCATCGACGTTAGGATTTACGCGTAATGAGACTGGGGCGATTTTACCCATATAGGTCGCCACATCGTTCAGTCGTACTAGTTCACTAGCTGACTCCACGTTAAAGCAAAAAATGCCAGCTTCTAATGCAGCACGCATTTCGTCTGCAGTTTTACCTACACCAGAAAACACAACCTTTTTCGGGTCACCACCAGCGGCAATCACTCGTGCCAATTCGCCACCCGACACGATGTCAAAGCCAGCGCCAAGCTTGGCAAACAAGTTTAAGATTGCAAGGCTAGGGTTAGATTTCACAGCGAAGCAAACTAGATGATTGGCATCTTTAAAGCCAGCGCTAAAGCGCTCAAAAGCTTGGCTAAGTGCGGCTTTGGAATATACATAGCAAGGCGAACCAAAGCTCTCTGTAATTTGTGTAAGTGCTACATTTTCAGCATGCAACACATTGTTTTTGAGTGTAAAAGTATTCACGGTAATGTCTTAACGATAGGGGTTGAAAGTGCCATATTTATTTGCTGGGTGTGGTCGGCTGTGGGTATGCTTTTTCAGGAATATATAGCGGACCTTTGGTGCCGCATGCGCTTAATGCGCTGCTTGAAATTAGTAGAAATATAATCAGTTTTGCACGCATTGAAATCAGCCTTTTGTTGTTTATCTACGCGCTTTTAGCGTGATAACGCATCATATCCCGAGAGTTAAGCAAAAAATTTAGTTCACATTCTACCATTTTTTACCTATCGTTAGCTTGGTGCAATAGATGGGTCAGTTTTACAAATTACTAGTTATAACCGTTGATTAGGCTAAATTTACCATTTGTCGGATGCTAATAGACATAGCCGATAATTAAGCAGAGGATTCACGCTAAGGGAAAAAAGGAAAATTGCTATGAATATCTTGTTAAATACACAATCACGCCACCGTCGTCAGCCACAAGCTGTTCAGAAAGGTTACTCTTTAGTGGAGATGATGATTGCGGTTGCAATTATTGGTATCTTGGGTTCTATAGCACTTCCAAAGTATGGAGATTATGTCAAAAAAGGCAAGGCGGCCGAAGCGACTTCTACTCTGGCAAATCTGAAAGTGAGGATGGAGCAGTATTATCAGGATAACCGTACTTATGTGGGGGGCACTTGTGCACCTGCTAGTGGGGCAAAGTATTTTGCTTATAGTTGTAGTAGCGCAACAGCTACGGCTTTTGTGTTAGTTGCAGATGGCGTGGGTGAAATGTCCAATTTTCAGTATACGGTAGATCAAAGCGATGTTAAATCTTCAAAATACGATGGTGTTACCGGTACTTGCTGGTTAACAAGTAAGGACGCCACATGCTAGTGCCAGTCCCAATGCGTACCATGCCGGGCTACAGCCTGATTGAGCTGGTGGTTGGGATTGCTATCATCGCAGTGTTGGCAAGCTTAGGTGCTTCTAGTTATCGTGATTGGATAGAAAATACCCGTATTCGTAGTGCGGCTGAGTCTATTCAGAACGGTTTGCAGGTCGCGCGTGCAGAGTCGGTTAAGCGCAATGCGCAAGTTCAATTTGTTTTTACTGGCAATTCTGGTTGGACGGTAGGTTGTGTTGTTGCGGTAGGAGATGCTGACGGTGATGGTGCTGATGATTGCCCTGCTACGATAAAGAGTCGTAATCAAAACGAAGGTTCAACTGCCAATATCACTGTGCTAACAACGCCTGCTGCACAAACCTCCGTTGTTTTTAACAACTTAGGCTCGACTACACCAGCGTCATTTACATCTGTCGATATTAACTCTACGGCTGTATCTGGTAGCCGTGCTTTACGTATTACGGTTGGCGTGGGGGGGAATATCCGAATGTGTGATCCTGCGGTTGCTCAATCTTCAAACGATTCGCGCAAATGCTAAATGTGTAAGAGGTATTCAGGTGAATAATCGTGCAAATTTTTTGAATAAACGCTCTTGTGTCAATATGACCAGCGCTAAAGCGCAACAAGGGGCAATGTTGCTTGAGGCATTAATTGCTATCGTCATTTTTTCTATGGGTATTCTTGCATTAGTTGGTTTGCAGGCATCTATGCTAAGTAATACCAGTAATGCCAAGTATCGTGCAGATGCAAGTTATGTCGCGCAGCAACGGGTCGGCCAGATGTGGGCAGATTCTGATAATGCGATTAACTATCTGGAGAATCAGACGGCTGTAGCTGGCTTACCTAACGGTAAGCGCACCGTGACGCAGCCAAACTTAAATCAGTTTGTGGTGACCGTGACTTGGCAGGCCCCTGGTGATTCTGAGCAGCATAATGTGGTGATGAATGCTTCAATTGTTAAAGTTTTACCAAATTAATCGGCAATTGATAAATATTGAATCCGAGGCTTTCTAGATGCTAACGAATACTAAAAGACATAATGCAAATATCCTGTACCTTGACAGCTACAAACGCAAAGTCGTAAGCACTTCTCAGCTTGGATTCAGCTTAATTGAGATTATGGTTGGCTTAGCTATTGGCATGTTGGTTACTCTGGTGATTATGCAGGTTTTCTCTGTTTTTGAAGGTCAAAAACGCAGTACTACCGGTACAGCAGATGCGCAAACCAACGGTAATGTTGCGCTTTACAATATTCAGCGGGATGTGCAGATGGCAGGGTTTGGCTTACCAGAACTTAGTCTTGAAAGCTCTCCAATGAAGTGCAGTCCATCGCCTTCTTACGATGATCCAGACACGCCGTTTGTTGAGAGCATTGATATGTTCCCGATTACGATAGTAGATGGCGGTGCTGGGAGTGACCAAATTACGGTGCGTTATGGTAATGCGCCTATGGGTGGAGTTTCGTCAGATATATCTAGCAACTCAACTGCTTTGCCGGAAATTGTGGTTGATAACAATATGGGGTGTAAGGTTAACAACGTAGCAATGATTGTGAATGAGAAGGGAATTTGCGCCATGACAAAGGTCAGAACGGTTACTCCCACCACTAAAGTCACTGTCGCTGTTGATGACGGTGGTAAGGTGGCTAAGGCTACAGAATCTGGCGCCAGCCTGCTCTGTTTGGGAGATTGGAGTACAGTTGGTTATGGTATTAATAACGGTGTACTTGAGCGCAGTGGCGAGCCTAGTGTGGCAGAAATTGTGAATATACAGGCACAGTATGGCGTTTCGGATGTTGCAAATAATAATAAGGTGACTGCCTGGGTTAATGCGACCGGTATCTGGGCCGCAGGCGTAGTAACTGTTGCAGACAGAAACCGCATCAAAGCGGTGCGCGTGGCAGTGGTGGCTAGGAACGGACAGATGGAAAAAGAGTTAGTTACCTTAAATGCGCCAGTTGCCTGGCCTGATGAAGCGGGCTCACCTGCGCCGGCAATTAATCTAACAACGATTGCTGATTGGCAGAATTACCGCTATCGCGTTTATGAAACCATGATTCCACTGCGTAATATTATTTGGTCTAAAAACGTATTATGAGTAAATTTACCATGAACTCACATCATAAAATCAGCACCGTTTCTACCGCATTATGGCAGTTAGGCGCAATTCAGGGGCACATGTGTAAACAAAGAGGTGTGGTGCTGTTTTTCGCACTTATGGCACTTGTCATAATGTCATTGGCTGCAGTGGCATTGATTCGGTCTGTAGATACCAATACATTGATTGCGGGGAATCTGGCATTTAAACAATCAGCCACTGCATCTGCAGATGTGGGCGTTGAATCTGCCATTCAGTGGCTAACTGCGAACCAAACAGCAGTGCTCAATAACGATAGTGTGAATAGTGGTTATTATGCATCACCCCAAGATAATGCTAAGGCACGTTTTACTACCGGCTATGGTTTAGCCACGGGTGCTGGTATTAATGCTGGCAAAGACACCAGCGGCAATACCATTAGTTATGTAGTCGAGAGAATGTGTGTGGCTGGGACTGTTTTGCCGACTACCGGCCTGTATCAGGCAAAAGAAAAGTGTTTGCTGGGCGCTTCATCAACCAAAGGTGGGACAAAAAGAGTGGTGGACATTGGTCAGGTAGGTATTCCGAAATCCAGTATGGGTGATGCGCCGATGTTCAGGGTAACGGTCCGGGTAACGGGCCCTAGAAATACGCTTAGCTTTACGCAGGCATTTGTTTATTAGGATTAATCATGAAAAACTATATACAGTCCTTGTTAACGTCATTTTCTATCGCTGGCTGGTTACTGTTTGGAAGTCTGTCGTCGGCATCAGTACACGCAGCTACAGTTGATTTAGCGACAGTGCCTTTAGCAAATGCTACCACGACTAATGTGCTGCCTAACCTGATGTTTATTCTGGATAACTCTGGCAGCATGGGGCAAGACTACACGCCGGACTACATCAGCGACATTTTTAATAGCCCTGCCACTAATGATAAGAACTGTCGTGATAGTGGTGATGATGGCACATCAGGTTCATCTGGTACGCTAGGTGATGTGTTCCCTGGCGTGGTAAGTGGTGTAACTCGCGTGCTGGATATGTGCGTGGTGGGTGATGTACCTTTTATGAATAGCGATATGAATAGCCAGTATTACAATCCTGCGATTCGCTACACTCCAGGGGTTAATGCAGATGGCACCAGTAGAGGTGACCAAACTACATTTACCAATGTAAGGACAGACTCTTACAATAAGCAAAATACTACGCAATTATTGGCAACAGCCAATTATATTGACCTCACGACCAGCTACCCTGACCGAGTTTGGTGCACCAAGCAGAACCCTACCGCTAGTGAACTGACGAACACCAGTGTATGCCGCAAGAATAGTGATTACCTATATCCCAACGCAACCTTTAAGTATGGGCGTACTTCTGGGGTGCCAGATCAGCAGATGACGGCCAGCATGCTGACTAACGTAATTAAAGTGACGGGTGCACCATACTACTATTCAGTCGTGCCAACAGAGTATTGTAGTGAATCCGAGCTGGTTAATTGCGTGTTATCTTCAACTGCAACAACTGTAGCTGGCATCAGTTATAGCTTTCCGGCTAAGTCGCGCTGGTGCAGCAACACAGCATTGACCACCTGCAAATCAACGCGCTCAGGTGCTTATATTTATCCACGCTATGTGGGCGCGACAGTTACCGGTGTAGCTGCGGTTGGCTCGTTTACAGTTTCGAGCGTAAGTACTGGTACTACCACGGTCGGCAGTGTTAAAGTGAATAATGTTGAAATTATGGGTGGTACTGGCACTGGCTGCGGAACGGCATCTTCTACCTCGTCAGGAGGTGGATCCACGAGGCGTAATGCGCTTGCAGATGCAATTGTGGCCAAGATTAATAGCTGTAGCTCCAATCCTCAATACACAGCAGTTTCTGATGGTGCAAGTAGCCCTAAAATTACCATTACATCTACAGTTGCTGAGGGTGCTAATGGTAACGGGACTGTTCAAGTTGGCAGTTTAACTAATAGCGCCACAGTTGGCAGCATTGTAAATGCTACAGGTGGCGTTACTAGCTCATCTACGCCACCTTATACCTTTACACGTACCGATATCACCTCTCTTAACGACAGTTACCCTAAGTCAGCCGCCCGTACAGATTGCGGCGCTACTTGTAGCTATGTGCAGGAAATGACCAATTTTGCTAATTGGTATACCTACTACCGCACTCGTATGCAAGCGATGAAAACTGCTGCCAGCCTGGCTTTTAAACCGATTGATAATCGATATAGAGTTGGTTTTATTACAATTGCCAACCAAAGCAGTAATTATTTGCCAATCAACAAGTTTGATGCAGGTACCGGTAGCCAAAAAGAACAGTGGTACACCAAGCTATTTGGCATTACACCTAGCAGCAGCACCCCTTTACGCTCTGCACTTTCGCTGGTTGGCAGAATTTACGCAGGAAAAAAGCCAGTCGGTTCTTCAGACCCAGTGCAATATTCTTGCCAACAGAATTTTGCATTGTTAACAACAGATGGTTATTGGAATACTGATGCGAATACGGATGTTAAAGATGTTGCTGGTACCGGCCAGGTAGGAAATAAGGATGGTGGGACTTCTGTCGCACGTCCTATGAATGAAGGTCCGACCGCCAGCTCCAACAGTTTGGCAGACGTCGCTAAATATTATTATGACACTGACCTGCGTACCACTGCTCTAAGCAATTGTACTGGCGCACTGGGGTTGGACGTGTGTGAGAATAACGTATTTGTGAGTGGTACCGATAATAACCCGCAGCAACATATGACGACATTTACCTTAGGGCTGGGTATTGATGGTGCTTTGATGTATAGCAGTGATTATAAAACCGCGACTTCTGGTGATTTTTATAATCTTAAAAATGGCTTAGGTAGTCCTACCGTAGATTGGCCTGTGCCAGTTGCTGACACTGAAACCGCAGTAGATGATTTATGGCATGCGGCTGTGAATGGGCAAGGTACTTATTTTAGCGCTAAAGATCCGTCACAGCTTACCAAGGGCTTAACTGAGGCGCTGTCGCAGATTAATGCAAAAATCGGTGCGGGTGCCGCAGCTGCGACCAGTACACTCAACCCGGTTGCAGGAGATAACTTTGCTTATCTAGCCAGTTACACTACGGTTAAATGGACCGGTAATCTAGAAAAACGTACTATTAATACAACAACAGGTGAGGTGAGTGAGTCTGCAGTTTGGTGCGCTGAGGATATTGTGACAGCTTCATGCCCAGCGCCTAGTTCTATTGTGACGCAGCCTAGTGGCAGCAGTAGTATTTACTATTGTGTTACGCCAAATGCCAGCAGTTGCACGGCTGGCATTATGGATGGCACTAACTGTAAGGTCGAGGTGCCGACAGCCTGTCGTGGAACAATGGCAGATAAGATTGCCTCTGGTACCAGAAAAGTTTTCATGAATAAATCTGGCTCACTGGCGAGTTTTACTTATGCAAATATGACGTCTGTTCAACAGGCTTATTTCCAGCAGACTTATCTAGCCCCTAAATTAAGCCAATGGACATCATTAGATGCGACCACACAGCAGCCTAACGCTAAAGAAGCTAATTTAGTGAACTTCTTGCGCGGTGATACCGCGTATGAAGACCGAGGGACTAACACACCTGTGAATCGTTTGTTCCGTTATCGCGAGGCATTCTTGGGTGATGCACTTGAGTCGTCACCGGTTTTTGTAGGTGCGCCGGTGTTTAAATACACTGAAAACAATTATCCTAATGGCATAGATGCTGGCAGGGGTAAAACAGTTTATCTTGGTACCAACGATGGCATGCTGCACGCCTTTGACGCTGAAACAGGCAACGAGCGTTGGGCTTATGTACCAAGTATGGTGATTCCTAATATGTGGAAGCTAGCTGACAAAAATTACTCAACCATGCATGCACATTATGTAAACGGTGACCCCATTGTTTCTGATATATATGATGGAAGCGCATGGAGAACAATACTAGTTGGCGGGCTCAATGGCGGTGGTAAGGGTTACTATGCTTTGGATGTTACCAATCCTGATGCACCAATCTTGTTATGGGAGCTTGGTAATACCGATTGTGCAGGTTGCACGCGTACCGATAATAATATGGGCTATAGCTTTGGTAACTCAGTTATCACTAAAACCCCAGAAAATAAATGGGTAGTTGTATTAACCTCTGGGTACAACAATGGTGGCGGCAGTGAGAGTGGTAAAGGCGTTTTGTATGTGTTAAATCCGCTCACTGGTGTTCCGATTATGGCGGGTATCAGCACTGGTGTAGGTGATAATGTCACGCCGAGTGGCCTTGCAGAAATTTCCGCTTGGTCTGATGTAGCAGATGCTGACAAAGAGAGTGTGGCACATTGGATATATGGAGGAGATTTGCTGGGCAATTTATGGCGTTTTGATATTGGCGCTACGCCTTCTAGCCCCAACCCCAAACTTGTAGCTATTTTAAAAGATCCTCAAGGCAATAGGCAGCCGATTACCACACGGCCAGAGCTCGGCAACGTGGGTGATGATCGTGTTGTTTTTGTCGGGACCGGTAAGTACCTTGAAATAAATGACTTGTCCGATAAGCAACAGCAGACGCTTTATGCAATTAAAGATAGTAATGGCCCAACTATTGATAATCCACGTAATACACTGGTTGAGCAGACACTGAGTGCACCAAGCAACACGCGGACAGGTTCGGCAAATGCTGTGGATATGGCCAGTGGTAATGGTTGGTTTGTAAATTTCTATGTGCCTGCTGCCTCTGATACCACCACGGCGGCTGAGCGGCAAAATGTGGCAGGGCAGCTCGTTGCTGGCACGCTGTTGGTGCCGACGACGATACCATCTAATGCGGTTTGTAGCCCTGGCGGTTATAGCTATTTAAATTTCTTTAGTTATGATAACGGTCAGCCACCCAATCTATCTACTGGCCTAGTTTCAACAAAAACCAATGCGCCGATTGTAGGCTTTAACGTGTTCTTTATTGCTGGCAAACCGGTGGTTTCTGCGGTGACAGCTGACGCAAAATTTGAGCCAGTAACTACGCAGTTTAAAAGTGGCAATGCTGGATTCCAAGGTAGGCGTGCCATTTGGCGTGAATTGCTGGATTAAGTAGTAATTGTTTAAAAATAAAGAGCGGTTTTACCGCTCTTTATTTTTTAATGCTACCAAGTGACATCAGGTTCTGGTAGTTTTAAAGCTGGTCTAGCATTAATACTTATGATTACCTGCTCAATCACACTGCCATTCTTTTCAGTCTTACGGATTTTGATCGGTAGATTCTTGTAGTCTGTAGCTAGCCAGAGTTCTGTTTTTTCTTCACTATTTGCGCTAGCTTTGATTAAATGGATTGCATTTAATGCGCCAAGCTTTGAATAGATGATTTCTTCCCCCTCAAAACGGTAGTTGTAGTTACGCAATGTTTTGCCATTGGTCATGTTGATTGCGTTGGACTCCAGGGGTGGTGTGAACATGAACTGGTACATGAAGCTTAATAAATCTTGTGTGCCGGCTTCTAATTTTTCGGTTTTCTCACCTTTTTCGGTGCGCATTGTTAATGTGCCGTCATCCCAGTGGAAATTAGCAGTTTGTGATTTCTTATTGCCATAGCGATACGAGTAATAGCTTGGCTTTAAGCCGTTTTCTGTCACCAAACCTTGGCTTTCCTGCACTAGGTTCTGAAAAAATAGCGCAGTTATGCCCTGGGCTTCGATGGTGCTTTTGATTGAATAATAGCCGGACTTGTCTATATTGAAGGTGATGCGCGCACTACCTACTATACTTTTACTCTCGCCTTGAAACACATCAAATTCTGTTTCTATATACTGTGGTGTAGCTACTGCTGCCGTTTGCTCTGAGATTGATGGTGCTGTAGGAGCAGGCTCATCATTTTGCTTAACCGGCTCATGTTCTGCTGGCTGCGGTGGTGTATCTGTATCGTCGGCTACAGGAAAGTCAATTTCGTCTTCTCTTGACGTGTCGATGTTATCCACACGCTGGTTACTTTCAGTACTTGCGATTTCAGTTTTTATGGATTTGGGTCTAGGTACAACTTTTTCTATGGTTTTGCTGAACAAGGCGGGTGCGGGTGTTTGCTCTAGTTGCACATTGAGTGGCTGATGATCATTACCTAGTTCAGGTAGTGTGAAAGAGAATTCGGATAAAAATGCCGTATGCAGTAGCAAAGACACTATCACAGCAGCTATAAAGGTTTTATGAGCTTTAGCATGTGATTTAAGAGTATGAAACATTCGGTTAGCTAGTGTTGTTGGCTTCTAGGCGAGGTGTCTATGATAGATGTTTCATTATAGAGTAACTTGTGGGCAATGATGCCATTGATTAGCCCGAAAAACAGCGCAGCCATCGAAAAAATGGGGACTAAGTAAACCACGCTGGCATGCGGAATCAACCATAGTCTTACAATAATCAATTGCCCTGCAATGTGAGCAAAGGCCGCAAGTATGCTTAATGATACCGGGCCGAAGTGCTTTTTCGGCAGGTGCATCCCTAACCACAATACACCAAGGCTCAGTAATGCCCCTGCCAGACTTAGTATAAACGTTGGCGATAGAAACTGCCCTAGTAGTAGGCTGCTGGCAAATACCCGCAGTATGCTCACCCACGCAGCACTGGCAAAGTCATATTTATATAATACATATAAGGTCACTATGTTTGCGATGCCCGGTTTGACACCTGGCAGCGGCGATGGGATCACTGCCTCTAGCATATGCAACGCAATAGCAAGGGCGGCTAGTTTGGCAATGCGATGGTCTTCTATGGAGGTCTGAATAAACATCGATTAGTCTATCTATGGATTTGCCGTGTAATGTCAGTGCTAATAGTTGAGCGAGTCATAGTGTTTTGCTTCACCAATCAGTTCTAAACTGAGTTGGTTAGGTAGGCATAGCGCGGCCTGCCCTGAGCGTGATAGCCAGCCTTGGTGTACGCAGTATTGATTATGGCATGGTGATTTGGAGAATCTCGCTTTACCATTCATGATGCTGACGGTAGCGGGGCCGATGGCGCCGTCAACCTGAATGTCTCGTTGCTGGTTGAGGCTATATGTGCCATATATGGTGTCACCTAGCCGAATCTGTACACGGGTTGCCCCCTCGTGTGACCATAACTGTTGAAATAATACCACCACCAGAACAATGCCAGTGGTGACTACGCACCAATCACCAATTCGCATGAAACGAGTTTTGGTTTTAATGTTGTGCAGTAGCTTGGACATGCAAGTGCCTCTTAAAGTCTGAGTCTAGCCAGGTGAGCTTGGTTTGCAGTTCTGGAGTAACAAATGCCTGAGAGGCTTGATCGATCACCATGTAGTGTTGAATACCCAGAGAGGCTGCGATGGTTGATTTTTGTGCCAATGGTTCAATAAAAATCGGCTTGGATGCAACGTCAGATAACGTGCCAGCTTGTGTACTATGCACTGCTTGCGGCGGAATCAACACGGTAACCGCCTGTGTGTGCTGTACTGGGTAGCCTGTGTGCGGGTCAATGATGTGGCAATAGCGTTTACCATCTAACATGAAATAGCGTTGATAATCACCAGAGGTGCCAATTGCCCAACCGTCTGCCAACTCCAGTGTGGCAATCGCTGCGGGTTTACGTGGGTGCTGTATACCTACGCGCCAGGGTGTATCTCCATGCTGACCCAGTGCAATAATATTGCCACCGATGTTGATGAGGGCATTGTGCACCCGTTGCTTGCGTAAGTAGTCGGCAGCCTGATCTAACGCATAACCTTTGGCATAGCCGCCTAAATCCAGTTTTACATTCGGATTTTTGCTGTAGGCAGTATTATTTTTAATGAGGATATCCGACATGCGCGGATTAGCCTTAACTAGGTTACTTATATGCGCTTTATCTATATGCACCGCACTAAATTCATCACGCTGAAAGCCCCACGCGCCAATTAAATGGCCAATACTTGGGTTGAATAAGCCATTAGACTGCTGCGATAACTTGGTTGCGTCGCGCAAAATCTCGGCCATGCGCGGGCTGATGTGTATGGGCTCTTCGCCGGAGGCGAAGGCGGCGTTGAGGGTGCCTAGTTCGTTGGCTGAATTATCTGTTGAAGGTTGCCATGCGTGTAACTGCACATGCAGGTGCTGAAAGTCTTGCAGGATATGATTGGTCAGTGCTTTGGCGCGTTCTTCAGGTTCGCCATAGATACTGATATCAACCAGCGTACCGAATACGTAGCTTTGGCTGTGGTAGAGCGCGGGTTGCTTGTAAGCAATGTATCCCCATATTGCCAGGCAGCATGCTGCTACAATCAATAGGGGTTTCAATCCTTTACGCATTTATTTTTGCTGTCGTTGCTCTAACGCATTGATAAAGATGCTAGCAGGATTACAGTCAGTTTGGTTGGCAATTTCCACCATCCCCGTGGGGCTGGTGACGTTGATTTCGGTGAGATGCTCTCCAATCACGTCTAAGCCGACCAAGAACAAACCTGCTTGTTTTAACACTTGACCAACGGTGGTCGCAATTTCACGGTCACGGTCCGTGAGCGGTTGTGCAACGCCAGTGCCGCCCGCCGCTAAATTGCCGCGCGTCTCCCCCGCCATCGGAATCCGTGCCAGTGCATAAGGCAATGGCTCACCATCAATGACAATAATGCGCTTATCACCTTGCACAATCGCTGGCAGGTAACGTTGTGCCATCACGGTTTGCGTACCAAACTGGGTAATGGTTTCTAGTATCACGCTGATATTGGGGTCTTGTAATGTTAGCCGAAAAATACTGCTGCCACCCATGCCATCTAAAGGTTTAACCACAATATCTGCATGCGTGAGAAGAAACTCACGGATTAATGCTTGATTTGCAGTGACCAAAAATTCTGGTGCAAACTGCGGAAAGCGCGTCACCGAGAGTTTTTCATTCCAGCCACGAATAGCACTAGGGTTGTTGAATACATGTGCCCCTTGCTGGGCTGCTATTTCAAGCAGGTAGGTACTGTAAAGATATTCGTTATCAAAAGGTGGGTCTTTGCGCATGATAATGGCATCAAACTCACTGGGTGCGAACTCCACCTTTTCTGAAGTCACATAACTTTGGCCCGTAAACTTAAACTGCTGTACGTTAATTCTGGCTTGTGCACCACGCAGGAAGAGGTCGTGCTGCAAACTCACGAATAGCTCATGCCCACGTACGCTGGCCTCGCGCATAATGGCAAGGCTAGTATCCTTATAGCTTTTTAAGCTTGCGAGCGGGTCCAGAATAAAGACTAATTTCATAGGGGCAGGCTTTATTGGTTAAGTGGGTCTTGTTCTTGTAACTCGATGGCGGCCGCCAATAGAGCTAAACGCGCTACAACGCCATACGCATAAAAACGATTAGGAGTGGCATCTGGTGCGCCTGCACAGTCGGGTAAGGTGCAGGGCTTTTCAAACGCTAACGGTACAAAGTGTGAGCCGGGTGCGTTCAGGTTCTCGTCCACCCCTCTGCCTGTGTGTACACGGTAGAAGCCGCCAATGACATAGTGATCCATCATATAGACGACTGGCTCGGCAACTGCATCGTTAATGCTCTCGAAGGTGTAAACACCTTCTTGGATAATCACCTCTGTGACTTCCAGGCCCTCTTTAATCACAGACATTTTGTTGCGTGCTTTGCGATTAAGACCGCGCACATCATCTGGCGATTTTACGGTCATAATGCCCATGCCATAAGTGCCGGCATTGGCTTTCACAATCACAAACGGTTCTTGTGTCACGCCATATTCTGCGTATTTGAGTTTAATTTTTTCAAGCAATGACTCTACTTTGGCTGCAAGGCAGTCCTCACCGGTTCTGGCGTTAAAGTCAATTTCACCGCAAGTTTCAAAATACGGGTTCAGCAGCCATTCATCAATGCCTAGCAGGTCAGAAAACTCACGCGCCACCCGATTATAGGCAGCAAAATGTTGTGATTTTCTGCGTGTGCTCCAACCTGCATAGAGCGGCGGGATTAGATTTTGTTCTAAGTCTTGCAGAATGTCTGGAATGCCGCCCGATAGATCGTTGTTAAGCAGAACTGCACAGCTATCAAATTCACTTAGAGCGGTGTCGCCTATTTTAGCGGCTGCCAATTTTAGGCGATTGCCTTCGCGTACCACAGGCTCTAGCAATAGTGGCTGGCCGTCATGCGTTTCCAGCAATGTGGGTTCGGTGATTTCTGGGGAGATAGAGCCAATTCTTACATTCATCCCTGCTTGTTTTAATATATTGGCGAGCTCCACTACATTGCGCAGATAATAAGTGTTGCGGGTGTGGTTTTCAGGAATGATGAGTAGGCGGCTGGCTTCCGGACAGATTTTTTCAACGGCGACCATTGCAGCCTGCACGCTTAAATGTAAAAAGTCCGGATTAAGGTTGTTAAAGCCGCCGGGGAATAAATTGGTATCAACCGGAGCTAATTTAAAGCCGGCGTTACGTAAATCAACAGATGCATAAAATGGCGCTGCATGATCTAGCCATTGTGTGCGAAACCAATGCTCAATCTTGGGCATGGCATTGAGCATGCTTTTTTCTAGAGATAACAGTGGGCCATTGAGTGCTGTTGTTAAATGCGGAACCATATTTTCCTTTTTTAAAACTTTAACGCGGTTATTTAGAGGTCATCACCGATACCAGAGCGCCATCGTTAAGTGATTACCTGATGGGCCTGAGCGTCAGCATGATAGCTACTTCTTACCATGGGGCCACTGGCTGTATTATTAAAGCCCATCATGTCAGCTTTTTGCTTTAAAGTTTCAAAAGTTTGCGGTTCCACGTAGCGCATCACCGGCAAATGATGCACGCTCGGCTGTAGATATTGCCCCAGCGTAAGCATGCTGACATTGTGTGCGCGCAAATCTTGCATCACCGCCAAAATTTCCTCATCTGTTTCGCCCAAGCCTAACATCAGGCCCGATTTGGTCGGCACATGCGGGTACATTTCACCAAATACTTTTAATAAGTTTAATGAGTTTTGGTAGTCAGAGCCAGGTCTAGCCTGTTTATACAGTCTAGGGATAGTTTCCAGGTTATGGTTCATTACATCAGGCGGTGCTTTACGCAGGATTTCCATTGCTACATCTAAGCGGCCACGAAAGTCGGGTACCAAGATTTCAATACGGATATTGGGTGAGTGTGTACGTACTGCCTGAATACAGTCGACAAAATGCTGGGCGCCGCCATCTAGTAGGTCGTCACGATCTACACTGGTAATCACCACATAATTTAAGCGCATCTGTGCAATGGTTTTTGCCAGATTTTCAGGTTCATTTGGGTCTGGTGGCAGCGGCTTGCCGTGGGCTACATCGCAAAATGGGCAGCGCCGCGTGCAAATGTCGCCCAAAATCATAAAGGTGGCAGTGCCGCCGCTAAAGCACTCGCCGATATTGGGGCAGCTGGCCTCTTCGCATACGGTATGTAGATTATTTTCACGCAGTACACGTTTGATTTCCTGATAACGCTCTCCATCAGGCACTTTCATGCGTATCCAGTCAGGCTTGCGTTGGACTGGCTGCGGAATGATTTTAATGGGGATGCGCGACGTTTTTGCCGCATCAATTTCTTTTACACCAGCAACTTTAGGTGTTCTGTTAGGGATTACGTTGGTCATACAAAGGCTCTAGTTTGCTGGCAAGCATCGTTACAAGTTGCTCACCAATGGTTTGTATATTGGCATGAATGCCGAGATCTTTGGTTTGTGTCACTGCCAGCCCTTTGTAGCCGCAAGGATCAATCGCGCTAAATGGGCTTAAATCCATATCTATATTCAGGCTTAGGCCGTGATAACAGCAGTTGTTCTTAACACGTAAGCCTAATGATGCAATTTTTGCTTCTGGCGCGTTCGCTATACTTACATAAACACCGGGCGCATCGGGTTTTGCCACTGCGCTTACATGGTATTGCGCCAGTAATTCTATCACTGTATGTTCTAGCAGGCTGACTAAACTGCGTATATTAAGATGACGCCTAGATAAGTCTAGTAATACGTAAACGATGACTTGTCCTGGCCCGTGATAGGTGATTTTACCGCCACGGTCAGTATTTACTACGGCAATATCATGCCGCGATGGCGGCATGATCTGCTTACGATTAAGTCCTACTGAGTAAACTGGCGTGTGCTCTGTGAGCCATATTTCATCGGCAGAATCGGCAGTGCGCGCTGCGGTGAACTGTTGCATCGCCTCGCATGTAGCTTCAAATGAGGTGATGCCTAAATTTCTAACGATAATATTGGCTAGCATCGCAAGGTGATGCGTATCTTAAAGCGTATATTTCACTAAAGGATGCGCAGTTAATAAGCGATAAACATCATCAAGCTGTGCTTGTGAAACAACATCTACTGAGCAGGTCAGGCTGATATATTTGCCGTTAGTGCTCGCACGCATCTCCACATGCTCAGCATTAAAGCTAGGCACGATGGTTTGAATCAGGCCAATAATCGTCGTAGAGAATATTTCTTGCGTTTCCCCCATCACTTTAATGGGAAAGCGGCATGGAAACTCGATAAGTGGCGGTGTGGTTTGTGGGTCAATATCGGTCATCGTTATCACACCTACTGCATCAGTAGTTTAATAGAGTCCCAAGCGCGGCCGAACAAGCCGGCAGCGGCAACTGATCTGTCCGCTACCAATGCACGCTCGCTGATGGTTCTGCCATTTAATACAAACTTAACTTGTCCAATCACTTGGCCTTTTTTGATAGGCGCGATTAGCGGCTGTGTGCTTGAAGCAATCGCTTTTACGTTGGCATATTCACCTTTAGGTAATGTCAGGTAAAGGTCATTGGCCGTGGTGGAGTTAATTTCATTCACATCCCCTTTCCAAACTTTAAGTTTGCTCACAGGTTTGTTTTGTTTGTACACCAGGGTTGAGTCAAAGAACTGAAAGCCGTAATTTAATAATTTTTGACTTTCGGTCGCACGCGCTGTATCGGTTGGCGCACCGAGTATGACAGAGATGTAGCGTGTATTGTCGCGCTTTGCCGTTGAAATTAAGCAATAACCAGCAGATTCAGTATGGCCGGTTTTCATGCCATCGACATTAGGATCTAGCCATAACAAACGGTTACGATTAGGCTGTTTGATGTTGTTGTAGGCGTACTCTTTCACAGAGTATAAACGTTTGTACTCTTCCGGGAAGTCGCGAATCAGAGCGATCGCCAAAGTCGCCAAGTCTTCAGCAGTCGTGTAGTGCTGTGGGTCTGGCAGGCCGGTAGCGTTCATGTAGTGAGTGTTCTTCATGCCTAGGCGCTCTGCCTCTTTGTTCATCATTTGTGCAAACAATGGCTCAGAGCTTGCAATGCCTTCCGCAAGTGTAATCGACGCATCATTACCTGACACGATAATCATGCCGTGTAGTAGTTCATCAACCGTTGCCGGTTTGTTAGGCTCAATAAACATTTTTGAGCCTTCTGTTTTCCACGCATGCTCACTGACTGGCAAAGTTTGGTTGAGTTGTAGATGACCATTTTTAACGGCTTTAAATGCCAAATATGCAGTCATGATTTTGGTGAGTGAAGCTGGCTCCACGCGCATGCTGGCATTGTTTTGTGCGATCACATAGCCGTTGTTAAAGTCTTTAAGTAAATATGCTTTAACCGCCAAGCTTGGTGGTGGTGCAATTTGAGCAGCACCGGCATGAGCCAAGTTAGTGAAAGTTGTGGCAACTAGGCTGGTTGCTAGTAAGGATGCGCTGATAATACGAGTTAAAACGTGTTTTTTGATGATATGCATGAGATTCAATGTGTAGATTTACTGATTGGTAACAATTGCGGAAATATTGAGTTGATTACGTACTTTGTTTGCATGAATGTCAGCCTCTTTTTTGTTAGCAAAAGGGCCTAATCTAACGCGATGCAAACCATTATTATACACGTTAGTCACAGCGGCATCGCCTGCAAGGTCAAGGTCAAGAATTTTCTTTTGTAATAGCTCTCCGTTCGCTTCATTTTTGAAAGCACCAGCTTGTACGTAGTAGCTGGTGGACCTAGCCTCGTTACTGACGGCTGGCGTGGAACTCAATGTGTTGTCTGTGATGTTGTTGCTTTGGTCCAGTGTAGGAGTTGGATTAATATTGGTTAGTTCCGCTTTTGCCACAGTAATATTAGCGGTGTTTTTTAAAGCTTCCGGGCTGGTATCAATCGCTGTTACTTCCACCATACCGCTGCCGTTGGCGACTAAACCCAGTTTGTGGGCTGCCGCGTAGGATAGGTCTATTAATCGATCACTTTTGAATGGGCCGCGGTCATTTACACGCACAACTACGGCTTTGCCATTGGCCGGATTTACGACTTTGACAAAGCTAGGAATCGGCAAGGTGGTGTGCGCCGCAGACATGCTATACATGTCGTACACTTCACCGCTGGAAGTTTTTCTGCCGTGGTAGCGTTTGCCATACCATGAGGCGATACCGCGTTTTGTATAAGGTACATAGCTGGTCATCGGCACATATTTTTGACCTAAAGCCTGATAAGGCTTGTTGCTGCTGACCAATGGCTTTTCTGTTTTAAGCTGTGCATCCGGGATGCTGTCAAAATCTATCCCTGTATTGTCACCAGGGCCATCATCCAGATAATAGCCTCCGCCCTTGCTGGAGCCGTTGGGTTGTTTGGTCGTAGTGTTTTTGGCGCTGGTTGGTTCTGGTTTAGTATTAGATGTACCGGCGCATGCGGTTAATAGCGCCATACATAAGATGATGATGCTTTTTTGGAAAATAGCCATTAAATCTCTCCTCTGTAATGCAAGCAGCTAGGTTGCAACGAGTTTTTTATGGGTGTGGATACTCATCAAAATACCAAACCCCAGATACAGTGTCACCAGCGAGGTGCCGCCGTAACTAATGAGGGGTAATGGTACACCAACTACCGGTAAAATACCGCTTACCATGCCCATGTTAACGAACGCATACGAGAAAAAGTTAAGCGTGATACTGCCTGCTAGTAATCTTGAAAATGTGTTTTGCGCTTGCGAGGCAATCACCAGGCCGCGCGCGATAATTAGGCTAAATAAAGTCAACAGCAGCATATTGCCCAAAAAGCCGAACTCTTCGCTGAATACCGCAAAGATAAAGTCGGTGGTGCGCTCGGGTAAAAAGTCTAGCTGCGTTTGTGTGCCATTAAGCCAGCCCTTACCAGCGCTACCGCCAGAGCCAATCGCAATGATCGCTTGAATCGTATGGTAGCCCGCCCCTAATGGGTCTTGGGTAGGGTCGAACAGTATTTCAATACGCTTTCTTTGGTAGTCATGTAGTAACGACCAAAATACAGGCATTAATGCCAACAGTGAGGCTGATGCTACTAATAGGAAGCGCCAGCTTAACCCAGCAAGAAATAGTACATAGAAACCGGAGGACGCGATTAACAATGATGTGCCCAAGTCGGGTTGCTTCATGATCAGTGCCACAGGAAAAGCCAGCAATAAGCTGCCAATCACAAAATTACTGGCGCTGGACTTACCCTCCCTGCTGGCAAAATACCAGGCGAGCATCATTGGTACTGCAATCCGCATCAGCTCTGATGGCTGTATTTGCATAAAGCCTAAATTTAACCACCTACGCGCACCGTGGCTAATAGTACCAAATAGCGCAACAGCAATTAGCAACAACATGCCTAGAATGTAAAGTGGCCGTGCTGCACGCTCCAGATTGAGCGGGGAAATATTTGCCGCTAACCACATGGCACCAAGCGCAGCCAAGACGTTAAAACCTTGCGCATAGATACGCGTAATGTCTTGGCCTGATGCGCTATATAAGACGAACAGGCTTAATAGTAATGCAAAAAACAGACAAGCCATTAGAAATGAATCGAAGTGCTTGAATAGAAAGTGAAATAATTTACTAATCATGTAATTCTTCTTCAGTAATGGTGGCTGTGCCAGTGGCACTTGCCGGCACAGGAGCCGCTACTGCCGATGGTTCAATGGCTGGCATTTTTCCTAGCAAGTAATAATCCATGACTTTTCTCGCGATCGGCCCCGCTGTCGAGCCGCCATGTCGGCCATTTTCTACAATAACAGCTACGGCAATGGTGGGGTCCTCGGCGGGTGCAAATGCAATAAACAAAGCGTGGTCAAGATGGCGCTCGTTCATGCCATGCTCGTTGTATTTTTCATTTTGCTTAATGCCAATCACTTGTGCGGTACCCGTTTTTGCTGCGATGGAGTAAGGTGCATTTGCGCCCACACTTGCCGCAGTACCTCCTGGCAACGTGACGTCTACCATCCCGCGTTTTACGATGGCCATATTTTCAGGGTTTAGCTCAACGCGGTCTTGCACGATGGCTTGGATATCCACTTGCTTGCCGGTTAAGCCGTTTTGAATTTTAGTGACTAAATGCGGCTTCATTGCGACGCCGTTGTTAGCCAAAATAGCAGTCGCTTGCGCCAGTTGCAGCGGTGTGACCAAGGTGTAGCCTTGACCAATACCGACAATCACTGTTTCACCGGGGTACCACGGCTGTTTGTAGCGGCGCTTTTTCCATTCGGGTGTCGGTAGCAAACCGCCAATTTCACCCTTGATGTCTAAGTCGGATTTTCTGCCAAACCCAAAGTGACTGACAAATGATGTGAGCCTTTCAATACCCAGCTCCATGGCTAAACCATAGAAAAAAGTATCACAAGACACGGTAATTGCCTTTTGCATGTCTACCATGCCATGTCCGCTTGGCTTCCAGTCTCGGTAGCGGTGGCTGCTGCCAGCCAGCGTGAAGAAGCCGCCATCCTGAATGGAGAATGGCGGGTTGCGTTTCCCGGCCTCGAGTCCAGCCAGTGCCACAAACGGCTTGAATGTAGAGCCAGGCGGATAAATGCCGCGCAATGGCCGGTTGATTAAAGGTTTATCTAAAGACTCGTTGAGTAATTTCCAGTTCTCGCTATCAATGCCATCTACAAACAGATTGGGGTTGAACGTAGGCTGGCTGACATAGGTGAGCACTTCACCCGTTTTAGGGTTGATGGCGACTAGTGCACCGCGTCTTTCGCCAAATGCCGTCTCCGCAATTTCCTGCAGTTTGCTGTCTGCAGATAAAATCAGATTGTCACCAGGAATCGGCGCATTGCTGGATAGCACCCTGACAGCGTGGCCGTCAGCATCAATTTCAACTTGCTGAAATCCGGTCACGCCATGCAGTTGTTGTTCATAAAACTGCTCTAACCCGCTTTTGCCGATGTGATCTGAGCCTTTATAGTTGGAGTAAACCCCATCTTTTTTCAGGTTCTCAATGTCTTTGTCGTTAATGCGTCCAATGTAGCCCACCATGTGTGAGCCTAATTTACCCAATGGATAGTGTCTGAACAGGCGCGATTTAATCTCAACACCTGGAAAACGGAAGTGGTTCACCGCAAATTTGGCGGCTTCAATTTCGTTGAGATGAGTGCGTATTGGTGCACTTTCAAAGCTATGACTCTGCTCTCTAAACTTCTTAAAGCGTTTTTTATCCTGTGAGCTTACTTCAATCAATTGTCCTAGTTCGGCAATGGTACTGTCGAGATTTTTAACTTTCGATGGCGTGATTTCTAAGGTATAAACAAAAAAGTTATGCGCAAGCACAACGCCGTTTTTATCTAAAATCAAACCACGGTTTGGGATGGTAGGCACCAGCGAAATACGGTTATTTTCTGCTAGCGTTTGATAGTGATCGTAATGCAGAATCTGCAGATAGTAAAAGCGGAACGCGAGTAGCGTGAATAAGCTGAGTACAATTAAGCCGGCTACGCCTAGACGTAGCCTAAAGTAATATTGCTCATGAATGTAGTTTTTGAGTTCAGCAACCATACTTACATCACTTGCTACGGGAAGGTCTGCTGGTGTTTAAGCCAAGCGCAACGGCTGCCTGCCACAAGATGACGCCGATGATGCTGGGCAGGAAGTAACTCCAACCCAAAACATCGTTACCGGAAAATATTTTAACGGTGAGCAAGGTAAGTTGTGAAATGATCAGTAATAACAATACATATACCAACTGTTGGGTGTTGCTAAATAATACTAGGCGACGCTGGTAGATAACGGCTACAAACGTGGTGACGGTGTAAGCCAGTGCATATTGGCCAAAGACGCCTCCGGTTGCCAGATCTACCCATAAGCCGATAAACCACGCGGTACCGATGTTGCATTTATTAGGGGCGCGCAGAATCCAGAAGATGATGACCAATAGCACAAAGTCTGGGCGTAACTTAAGTGCGGTGCCAGACCAAGGCAATAGTACGCATATAAATGCCACTAGCAGTGAAAAGTAGATGGTTTGTAACTTAGTCTTGTGCATGAGGCTTGTGGGTGGTGCTAGGTTCTGTGACTACAGCCGGCGCTGGGTTGGCTGGTTTTTTATGTTGATTTAAATTTTCAGTGGCTGGCACTGGCGCTGCGGGTGTTTTGTTTTCAGGCACTTTACTTACAGGTGACTGGGCCGCATCAGGCTTAGTGGGCGCCGCTGCTTTCGTTGCGATGTCGGCATTGTCTGGTTGCTGGGTGGCCACGCTAGTGCTGGCGGGGTTGTCAGGCTGCGAGATGCTGACAATTAACACTTGCTTATGATTCTCAATGCCGCCGGTAGGGATGCATACGATTCTTGCAAATGGAGAGTCTGCGCTGGTTTGAATATCTGTCACGGTTGCGACAGCCAACCCTTTAGGATAAACGCCGTCAATGCCAGAGGTAATCAGTTTGTCGCCGCGTTTGATGTCTACGTTTGCAGGTAAAAAAGGCAAATCCAAGGTGTTGTCGCGGCCATGGCCAAAGGCAATGGCGCGCAAGCCATTACGCTCTATCTGGATAGGAATCGTGAGTGATTTGTCTGTAATCAGGGTGACTTCACTGCTTGCCGGGTAGGTGCGCGTTACTTGTCCAATCACACCTTTGGCATCGACCACTGCCGCACCATCGACTACTTGCTGATTACTGCCGCGATTAACGATGATTTTCTTGGTAAAGGGGTCGCGGCCTACATGCAGAATCTCACCAAGCTGGCTAAACTCTTCCAGTGATTGATTGGCTGCCAATAGCTCGCGCAGGTTAGTGTTTTCCAGCGTGAGTGCTTTCATTTTCTGCAGAGAAATGGCCTGTACTAGTGCTTGTTTCCTCAGAAACTGATTTTCATTCAGTAAGCGATGATGCGTAGAAAAATACTCGCTGGTTGAGTCGTAGAGCACGGAGGGTGCGTTTGCAATCAGTTGCAACGGCTGTAATACCACCATTAAGTGTTCACGTACGCTGCCTAAATACTGCAGGCGTGAATCTGTCGCCATGAGCGCAAGGGAAAGCGCAGAGAAAAACGCTAGACGTGCCAGTGGGCTAGGGCCGCGCGCAAAAAAAGCTGGGGCTTGCTGTTGATCCAGATTTTGATGATAACCGGCCATTGTGAGTGCGTTCTAGTTCCAAACTTTAATGCTATTAGATAGGTAAGACATAGGCCGTAATAATACGGCCTATGTTGTAATACAAGTAAATCAACAATTAGACTTGAGCGCAGGCGAGCTGTGCGGTTGTTACTTTAGCTGCATGCATCAAGGCTAGTGTTTTAGAGGTATTGATTACTCGTAGGCAAATATGCTGCCTAGTCTATCCATTTCTTCCAGTGCGCGGCCACATCCGCGTGCCACGCAGGTGAGCGGGTCTTCTGCCACAATCACTGGTAAACCAGTTTCTTCAATCAGCAGACGGTCTAAATCGCGTAACAATGCGCCGCCGCCAGTGAGTACCATGCCTTTTTCTGCAATGTCTGCACCGAGTTCTGGTGGTGTTTGCTCAAGCGCTGATTTAACTGCACCTACGATGGCATTTAGCGGCTCTGTTAGGGCTTCAAGAATTTCATTGCTTGAAATGGTGAACTTGCGTGGCAAGCCTTCGGCAAGGTTGCGGCCGGTTACTTCCATTTCTAGCACGGTAGAGCCAGGGAATGCAGAGCCGATTTTTTTCTTAATCGCTTCAGCAGTCGGTTCTGAAATTTGCATGCCGTAATTGCGGCGGATGTAGTCAATAATTGCTTGGTCAAATTTATCACCGCCTACGCGTTCTGATTTGGCATACACGATACCGCCAAGTGAGATAACGCCTACTTCAGTGGTGCCGCCGCCAATATCTACGACCATAGAGCCTGTTGCTTCAGACACTGGCATGTCTGCACCGATGGCCGCAGCCATTGGCTCTTCAATTAAGAATACTTGTTTGGCGCCAGCGCGCTCTGCAGATTCTTTAATTGCGCGGCGTTCAACCTGGGTAGAACCAACCGGTACGCAAATAATGATGCGTGGGCTTGGTGCGAACCAGCGTGAATCATGCACGCGGCGAATAAAGTATTTGAGCATTTGCTCGGTGATGGTGAAGTCAGCAATCACGCCGTCTTTCATTGGGCGAATGGCTTGAATATTGGCAGGTGCTCGGCCGAGCATACCTTTTGCCTCGGCGCCAACGGCGAGAAGGATTTTTTTGCCATTAGGGCCACCTTCTAGACGAATCGCCACCACGGATGGCTCGTCTAGCACGATGCCTTTACCGCGAGAGTAAATAAGGGTGTTTGCCGTACCTAAATCGATGGCAAGATCGTTTGAAAAATAACTACTTATAGTGCCGAACATTATGTTTTTCCTGTGGTGTGGTGCTTGTTTAATACTGCTTGCGTGGTTAATCCCTAGTTAATCGTAGCTGACACGATTAAGGTGCACGTAAAATCAGGTTATAATACCGTATATCTTGTTGAAAATTAAGATGCATTAGAAAAATTAAGATGCACCAAGGGTAATTTTGTCTGAGTCGGGCAGGGGTAATGACTGTCGAGCCGCTGGCACGTTGCTTGAATATATAAACAATAGATTAAAAAGGTAGGTTTGTTGCAAACTTATCAAATTTCAACTAACCATTTCGGATTGTTAGAAGTATGGCACTGAGTACTGAAGATATTAAAAAAATAGCGCATCTGGCCCGTGTCGAAGTGAGTGATAGCGATGCTGCGGCAACCTTGTCAAAACTGACCGGTATTTTGGGGCTGATTGAGCAAATGCAAGCGGTGAATACCGATGGTATTGTGCCAATGTCGCATTCGCAGGATGTGGTGCAACGCTTGCGTGATGATGTGGTCACCAAAACCAATCAACGTGAAGCATTCCAAAAAATTTCGCCAGAGCTTGGCAATGGCTCGAAAGAGCATGCTGTGGACAGCGGCCTGTATCTTGTTCCTAAAGTAATCGAGTAATCGCAATATGATCAACAGTAGCTTAAAAACATTAGCCCAAATGTTGGCTAACAAAGAAATCTCTAGCGTAGAGCTTACCCAAACTTATCTGAACCGAATTGATGCGCTGAATCCAACTATCAATGCTTACATTGCATTAGACCAAGATAAAACCTTGGCGCAAGCCAAGGCAGCAGATGTGCGTATTGCGGCTGGCAATGCTACCCCGCTGACTGGCATTCCGATTGCACAAAAAGATATCTTCTGTGCGCAAGGCTGGAAAACCACTTGTGGCTCCAAGATGTTGGAGAATTTTATTGCGCCTTATGACGCACACGTGATTACGCAGTTTGATAATGCCGGCGCCGTGAATTTGGGTAAAACTAATATGGATGAGTTTGCGATGGGTTCATCCAATGAAACCAGTTATTTTGGTGGCGTAAAAAACCCTTGGGATTTTAGCCGTGTGCCTGGCGGTAGCAGCGGCGGTAGTGCAGCGGCAGTGGCTGCACGTTTGTGTGCTGCGGCAACGGGTACAGACACTGGTGGCTCAATTCGCCAGCCAGCTTCGCTGTGTGGTTTTACTGGTTTGAAGCCGACCTATGGCGTGGTTTCACGCTACGGCATGATTGCCTTTGCTTCCAGCTTGGATCAGGCGGGCCCAATGGCGAAGTCTGCTGAAGACTGTGCGTTGATGATGAACGTGATGGCCGGTTTTGATGAGCGTGATTCAACCAGTTTGAATCGCGACAAAGAGGATTACACTCGTGAGCTTTACAATTCAAATCCAGACAAGCCGTTACAGGGCTTGAAAATCGGCTTGCCTAAAGAGTTTTTTGCCGAAGGTTTAGATACTGGCGTGGGCAAAGTGATTGAAGACGCGATTGCTGAATACAAGAAACTAGGCGCTGAGATTGTGGATATTTCACTGCCGAATACCGGTTTATCTATCCCGGTTTATTATGTATTAGCACCAGCTGAGGCATCTAGTAACTTGTCCCGCTATGACGGTGTGCGTTACGGTCACCGTACCGCAGAATATACAGATTTGATGGATATGTACTGTAAGAGCCGTGCTGAGGGTTTTGGTGCAGAGGTTAAGCGTCGTATTTTGATTGGTACCTATGTGTTAAGCGCAGGTTACTACGATGCGTACTACCTGAAAGCGCAGCAGATTCGCCGTTTAATTGCGCAAGATTTTGAAGAGGCCTTCAAAAAATGTGATGTGATTATGGGGCCAGCAGCGCCATCTACTGCATTTAAAGCGGGTGAGAAGGTTGATGATCCGGTAGCGATGTATTTGCAAGACATTTACACCATCTCTACTAACCTAGCCGGCTTGCCAGGCATGAGCGTGCCAGCAGGTTTTAGCACTAGCGCTGACGGTAAGGCTTTGCCAGTAGGTTTGCAGATTATTGGTAACTATTTTGATGAGGCACGTATGTTGAACGTTGCACATCAGTATCAACAAGTGACAGATTGGCATGCTCAAGCACCAAACTTGGATAAGCCAGAAGGAACCGCATAATGGAATGGGAAGTCGTTATTGGGTTGGAAACGCATACCCAGTTAAAAACAAATACTAAAATTTTCTCAGGGGCTTCAACTACTTACGGCGCCGAGCCTAATACGCAAGCGTGTGAAGTGAGCATTGCCTTACCGGGTGTGTTGCCTGTGCTGAATAAAGAAGCTGTGAATTGTGCGATTAAGTTTGGCTTAGCCGTACATGCTGAAATTGCTCCGCGCTCAGTATTTGCGCGTAAAAACTATTTCTACCCAGATTTACCTAAAGGTTATCAAATCAGCCAGTATGAGTTACCGGTTGTGGGTAAAGGTGCGGTCACCATACAGGTGCCGGCAGTTGGCAAAAACGCTGCTTATGAAAAAGTGATTAATATCACGCGTGCACATTTGGAAGAAGATGCAGGTAAGTCTGTGCATGGTGCGGTAGAGGGTATGAGTGGGATTGATCTTAACCGTGCCGGTACGCCATTGCTAGAGATTGTGACCGAACCAGATATGCGTTCAGCGGCTGAAGCCGTGGCTTATGCAAAAAAACTGCATGAGCTAGTGCAGTGGATTGGTATTTGCGATGGCAATATGCAGGAAGGCAGTTTTAGATGTGATGTTAACGTTTCTGTGCGCCCAAAAGGCACTGAAAAGTTGGGCACACGTCGTGAAATTAAAAATCTGAACTCATTCAAGTTCATGCAGCAAGCGATTGAGTACGAAACACGCTGGCAGATTGAAACGCTGGAGGATGGCGGCACGATTCAGCAAGCTACCGTACTGTTTAACCCGGATACGGGTGAAACACGCGCGATGCGTAGCAAAGAGGAAGCGAATGACTATCGCTACTTCCCGGATCCTGATTTATTACCATTAGAAATTACTGAAGCCGATAAAGCACGCGTACAAGCAGAAATGCCAGAGTTACCAGAGGCGATGAAAGCTAGGTTTGAAAACCAATTTGGCCTAACAAGCTATGATGCGGCCTCCTTAACGGCAAATCGTGCGCTTGCAGATTATTTTGTTGCGGTAGTGAATGCCGGCGCGGAAGCTAAGCCTGCCGCTAACTGGGTCATGGGGGCGATTTCAGCTAAGCTCAATGCGGAAGAAAAAACCTTGGCTGCATCGCCGGTGGCAGCTGAGAGCTTGGCAGCTTTGATTAAGCGCATCACAGATAATACTATTTCCAATAACGCAGCTAAGCAGGTGTTTGAGGCGATGTGGAATGGTGAGGGTGAAGTGGATGCTATTATTGAAGCCAAAGGTCTCAAGCAAGTGTCTGATACAGGTGCCATTGAAGCGATTATTGATGAAGTGCTGGCGGCTAATGCCGCGATGGTAGAAGAGTTTAAAGCAGGCAAAGAAAAAGCATTTAATGCTTTGGTGGGCCAAGCGATGAAAGCTTCCAAAGGTAAAGCTAACCCTGCGCAAGTGAATGAAGTGTTGAAAAACAAGCTGGGCGCTTAATATTGCGTAGGTACTTGTTTTGCAGTGCCTATAATAAAAAATCCTGCGGTTAACTACCGCAGGATTTTTTATTTACAGATTCATACATAAGATTAGCCGCGTTAGTGGCGTTCTTTATCTATCACATCACATATTGCTTACAGCGTACTGCTAATTTATGGTGCCAACTTAGCGGACTCATTTTTAAGTTGGGTATAGCGTTTTTTATCCTCTTCAAAACGCTTGCGAGTGTCGCTAATCGCCATGTTTTTGTCGGCGATATTTTTATCTAAGCGGCTAATTTGAGCTTGTTCATCTGCAATCTCAGCCTTGAGGTCTTTGGGGACGGCTTTCTTCTTCTGCTCAAAGCCGGTAGCCATGGACTTTTTGGTATCTAAGCTTTTTTGATGCGTAGCCCGGTCTTGCTTTAAGTTCTCCAAAGCAATTTTATCCAGTTGAATATTGCGCTCTAACGCTAAGTCAATTTCACCCACGTTAGTAAATGCGCCCAATAGTGCTTTATCTTTTTTCGCCTGCTCGGATTTTTCCTGCTCTATTTTATGCAGTTCGTCAGCATTGTCTTTGGTCGGCATGTTGTGCTTCACCGTAATGCCTTGGCGATTGATCAGCGAGTTTTCACGATTGGTATACTGGCTAGGCATGTTGTCGCCGTAGTGCGTGGTACCGTTCTCATCCTTCCATTTCAGAATTTTGCCGCCGCCCTCTGCTTTCGCATATTGTGCCGTACATAACAGTAAGCCCAAGCCTAATGTAAACATGCTGTACATCACAAATTGACGGATAGATTGTGTGGTCACATGCGCTGATTGACTAGGTAGCGGTCTTAACAATTTTTGCATTTTGTCTTCAATAACCTTTCCAGTGGCCACATTTAAGGGGGCATTATTTAACCACGATACTAAATGACGCCATATTTTTGTCGATATGCCTCGACTGCATGCAAATTCTGCGCCATCTCGGTTTTGTCATTTAAATAGGCTAAAAGATCGTTTAAATTGGCAATGGCGCATACCGGTATTTGGTTGCTGTTGATGACTTCCTGCACTGCTGAAAGCTCGCCCAGACCTTTCTCTTGTCTATCGATGGCAATCGCCACACCGCAAGCTGTGGCACCGCTGGCGTTGATGAGTTCGACAGATTCACGCACTGATGTGCCTGCTGAAATCACATCGTCGATGATGAGAACTCGACCCCTGAGTGGGCTGCCCACAATCACGCCGCCTTCGCCATGGTCTTTGGCCTCTTTGCGATTGTAGGCGTAAGGTACATTGTGACCATCTTTGGCAAGTGCAATGGCAATACTTGCCGCTAATGTAATGCCTTTGTAAGCTGGGCCAAACAGCATGTCAAACGCAATACCTGAGTTTTTAATTGCTTGTGCGTAAAACTCGCCAAGCTTCATCAGGCTTTCGCCATCGTTAAATAAACCGGCATTAAAAAAGTACGGGCTTAATCGGCCGGCCTTGGTTTTAAATTCACCAAACTTTAAAACCTCTTTTTGGATTGCAAATGCGATAAAATCTTGCCTGAATTGATCGAGTGATTGGGTCATGATAGTTTCTGTTAATTATTTTGGAATGAAGTTTTGAAGATTATATCGTTAAATTTAAATGGCATTCGTTCTGCAACTAACAAAGGGTTGTATGCATGGCTAAAAAAACAAGATGCTGATGTCATCTGCATGCAGGAAATCAAAGCGCAAGCTGGCGATATGACTGATCAAATGCTGAATCCAGAAGGTTATTACGGCTATTTTCATTATGCAGAAAAAAAAGGCTATAGCGGTGTTGGTATCTATGCAAAAACTAAAGCAGATAGCGTGATTGAGGGCTTGGGGATTGCCGATATCGACAGTGAGGGACGTTATCTTGAGGCCAGATTTGGTAACTTGAGCGTCGTGTCATTGTATTTGCCGTCAGGCTCTAGCGGAGAAGAACGCCAAGCTTTTAAGTTTAGCGTGATGGAGCGGTTTATGCCGCAATTACAGGCGCTGGTGCAAAGCGGGCGTGACGTGGTGATTTGCGGTGACTGGAATATTGCGCACAAAGAGGCTGATCTGAAAAACTGGAAAGGTAACCGTATGAACTCAGGTTTTCTGCCTGAAGAGCGCGCATGGTTGACTCAATTGTTTGATGAAATGGGCTGGGTAGATGTTTATCGCGCATTACATCCAGATACTACCGATGCTTGTTACACGTGGTGGAGTAACCGCGGTCAGGCATGGGCGAATAATGTGGGTTGGCGTATTGACTACCAAATTGCGACCCCAGCTTTGGCAGCCAAAGCTGTATCAACCAGTGTGTATAAGGATGAGCGCTTTAGTGATCATGCACCTTTAATCATCGATTATGCTTAATAAAGCGAGTGATTGAGCGAGCGGGATCAGGGGTGGGGGCACAGAGCGGTGAGGCCTAGATAGCATGCGTTTGCGGCGCGGTGATGAGTGCCGCGCAGCGAAGTTGGCGTAGTCTTTTAATCCGTGCTTTCTCAGGTGTTAGCTTGAAGCTCTTTCGCGGTCTCATGCCAAGGCGCAATTTTCAGCAGCAATAGCATGCCAGGGATTGCAATGATAAAGCAGAGTATGAAGAAATCGCGCCAGCCCATGCTTTCCACCATATAGCCGGTGGCGGCATTGGCAAACGTGCGCGGTACGGCAGCAAGGCTAGTGAACAGTGCAAATTGGGTGGCGGTGTAAAGTGGGTGTGTGGTTTTGGCTATATAGGCCACAAATGCTGCGGTGCCCAGCCCTACTCCTAGCGCCTCTACTCCAATCACCATGCCTAGCCATAGTAAACGTTCTTGTAAGCTGAAGCTGGCGCCCAATATATCCAATTCAAAAATAGCAGTGAATGCTGTAGGGTTGCTTGCCACGTCTGCCAGCCAAGCGAAACCTAAGATAGCCAGCATTTGGACTGCGCCAAAAATCCATAATGATTTATTGATGCCTAGCTTGATCATCCACAGCCCACCGATTAAGCCACCTAGTACGCTGGGCCATAGCCCTGCATTTTTGGCGATTAAGCCAATTTCGGTTTTGCTGTAGCCCATATCTAGATAGAACGGTGTGGCAAGGGCAGTAGTCATGCTGTCGCCCAGTTTATACAGAAAGATAAACGCCAAGATAAACAGTGCTGATTTTAAGCCGTTGCGCTCGATAAACTCTTTAAACGGCTCTATAATCGCAGCGCGCAAGGTTTTGGGGGCGCCATACTTTAGCGCTGGTTCAGTCACCAGCAGTGTCATGACTAGCCCCGGCAGCATAAATAATGCGGTAATGGTAAACACGCTGCTCCATGGCATATGGTCTGCAAGTATCAGTGACAACGAGCCCGGCACTAAGCCTGCAATTTTGTAAGCGTTCACGTGCACGGCGTTGCCTAGGCCTAGCTCTGCGTCTATCAGCAACTCGCGGCGGTAGGCGTCTAACACGATATCTTGGCATGCGCTAAAAAAGGCCACGACCGTGGCAAGGTAAGCAATGCTCCATATATCAAATTTTGGGTTAAAAGCGCCAAACGCGGGAATCGACAGCAGCAATAACACCTGCCAGACCACCAGCCAGCCACGGCGGCGCCCTAGCGGCGGCGTGAAGCGATCAAACAGCGGTGCCCACAAAAACTTCCAGGTAAAGGGCAGGCTGATTAATGCAAACAAGCCTATCGATTTCAGGTCTACTCCCTCGGAGCGCAACCATGCTGGTAACAGGCTGATTAAAATAAATAGCGGTAGTCCCGAGCTAAAGCCGGTAAATACGCAGATGAGCATTTTTTTGCTCATGAGCGATTGGCGAATGGTTGGCTGTGCGATGGTTTGCACCGACATTACTTGGATTTCAGGCGGTACATTGCAAGGCTGCCGAGTAGGTTGGGCATAAAATTCACTTCTTTGCCATCGGTAATCACGCGACGCTCTAGGATCTCAATGTTGTGATGATGGCAGAAGTAATCAAAGTCGTTAATTGTGCATAAATGCACGTTGGGCGTGTCGTACCATTGGTATGGTAGTGCTTTTGAAACAGGCATGCGCCCCGCTGTGATTTGCATGCGGTTGCGCCAGTAACCAAAATTGGGAAATGTCACGATGATCTCTTTACCCACGCGCAGCATTTCCAGCACAATTTCTTCTGTATTGTGCATGGCTTGCAAGGTTTGCGAGAGTATCACGGTGTTAAATGACTGGTCTTCAAAGCCGGACAGACCATCTTCCAAGTCCATTTGAATCACATTGATGCCGTTTTTAACGCAAGCAATCAGATTGGTGTCGTCTTTTTCTACGCCATAACCTTTGGTTTCTAATGAGCTGCGTAAAAATTGTAACAACTCTCCGTCACCGCAGCCTAAATCCAGTACTTTTGTGCCAAATTTCACCCAATTTGCAATAATTGCAAAATCTTGGCGATATTCAGACACATTTTTTGTAATATTTACATTATTTTGCATGATTACCACCAACTTCAATGTTGCTTAAATACGTACGTAAAATAGCGTGGTAATGTTTATCCGGCATTAAGAATGCATCGTGGCCGTGGGCAGCAGTCACTTCTGCGTAGCTGACGGTGCTTTCGTTATCAAGCAGCGCTTTTACGATTTCGCGTGAGCGCGCAGGCGAGAAGCGCCAGTCGCTGGTGAATGACAAGACTAGAAATTTGGCTTGGGTTTGGCTAAGTGCTTTGCTTAAGTCGCCGTTGTAGGCCAATGCTGGGTCGTAGTAGTCTAGTGCTCGTGTCATACGCAAGTAAGTATTCGCATCAAACTCGCCGGCGAACTTATCGCCTTGGTAACGCAAGTAAGATTCCATTTCAAACTCAACATTAAAACCGTATTTGATGTCGTCTTTCAGTTTGCGGCCAAATTTTTCACCCATTGCGTCATCGCTTAAATAGGTGATGTGGCCCAGCATGCGTGCAATGCGCAGGCCGCGACGTGGCACCACGCCATGCTCGTAGTAGTCGCCGCCATGAAACTCAGGGTCGGTGATAATGGCCTGACGTGCGACTTCGTTAAAGGCGATGTTTTGGGCGGTAAGGTTAGGTGCAGAGGCAATCACTAAGGCATGGCGTACGCGATCTGGGTAAGCAATTGTCCATTGCAGTGCTTGCATGCCGCCAAGGCTGCCGCCTATAACCGCTGCTAGCTGTGTAATGTTAAGTTGGTCTAGCAAACGTGCTTGCGAGTTTACCCAGTCTTCAACGGTCACGATGGGGAAAGCTGAGCCCCAAGGTTTACCCGTTGCGGGGTTGATGCTCACTGGGCCGGAGCTGCCATGACAGCCGCCTAAATTATTAACGCCAATCACAAAAAATTTATTGGTATCCAGCGGTTTGCCTGGGCCCACTAAGTTGTCCCACCAGCCGGGATATTTGTCTTGTTCCGTATATTTACCTGCCACATGGTGTGTACCTGATAGCGCGTGGCAAATCAGCACCGCGTTGGACTTGTCGGCATTTAAGGTGCCGTAAGTTTCGTAAACAAGATTAAATTGCGCTAGCACTGCGCCGCTTTTTAAGGTGAGCGGTTCGTTAAAGTGTGCGGTTTGTGGGGCAACAATGCCGATAGAGTTATTTTCAGACATAGTTTGATTATACTATGCCCAACTGCAAAAGTTTATGTTGCGAACGCGCTATGTGCCGATGTGTATAAATTTTTGTTGCGTTAGGTCATGGCGGTGCCATAGACCATTCTTGAACGATTCAATCAGTTGACGTGCACGTCCTGCTGCCATGCCGTTAAATCCTGGGTGGTCTTGGTCAAGATAGTCGGTCAGGCCAGTGAAGGACGCCATTTCTTCGCGTGTGACATGTTCATAGCTCATGGTCCATTCAGTAAAGCTACGCTGCGTGATGGGCTCTCTAATCAGTTTCACCACGTGATGGTTGCGATTGTCCAGACAGATTTTCTCGTATAAGGCATCTACAGTGTGCTCTTCACCCTCTAGCACTTGAAAAAAGCAATCATCCATATACAGCAACATGCCGGTGATGCTGTGGCGCTGGTTGCAGCTACGTGCTGAATCCAACAGTGATAGCAGCTCGTCGTGCGTCATCGGATGTGTTGCAACGCTGGTGTAGGCTAGTAAAATTAGTCGGTCGGACATAGGTTGAGTGCCACTTGGTTAGTATGTGGTGCTTATCGTTTCAGACATTTACTTCGTGTGTTTGTTCAAGTGGCGGTGGGCACATGAGGGCGTTTGAATATTGGTGCGATTTTTGAGGTGGCTGTTATTTGGTATTGTTGCAGCGCTCTATTTGTATAGATTTTAGTCCCAGTGAGTGCTCACTATTAAGGGGTTTTTGCCTATGGTGACGCGGTCATTGCCGCCTAGGTCTTGGATAGTGTTAATGTCGACCAAGCCGCTTTCCGCCATCAAGTCTGCCACTAACTGGGCTTGGTTGTAACCGTGCTCCAACATCAGCCAGCCTTGTGGTAATAGGTGAATTAAGCTGTGCGCGATAATTTCACGGATATCATCTAGACCGTCCGCACCGGAGGCGAGTGCAGACATGGGCTCAAACCTCAAGTCTCCTTGGCTTAAGTGCGGGTCGTGTTGCTCAATGTAGGGCGGATTGCTGACAATCAGGTTAAATCTTTCACCTTCTACTGCTGAAAACCAGTGACTTAAAGTGAAGTTTACGTGGGCTAAGCCTAATTGCTTGGCATTGTGTTTAGCTATGCGCAGTGCGGCATGCGAGGCATCAAGCGCCATTACCTGAGCGTGTGGGCGATGTTTAGCTATGGCCAGTGCTACTGCGCCAGTGCCAGTGCCTAAATCCAGAATCGAACAGCGCGTATCGGCAGGGGCTTTTTCTAAGGCGGCTTCAACTAGTGTTTCTGTGTCAGGTCTTGGAATTAGTGTGTCTGGGGTCACCACGAGATTTAACCCATAAAACTCACGGTAGCCTAAGATATAGGCTACCGGTTCGCCGGCGAGGCGGCGTGTCAGTAGCGCTTCAAAGTCTGTATTTGTCTTGCTTGGTAGGGTGTCGTGCTCGTGCGCGAGTAGCCACGCACGATTTACATTGAGTACGTTTTGCAGCAGGAGTTGTGCCTCAAACTTTGCATCGCTAGCTTCTAGCGCTAATTGCTGAATCAGGCGCTGTTGAGCTGCTACCCATGTGCTACGGACGGTTGGCGTCAATTAATTATCTTCACCTAGGCTGGCGAGTAGGTCTGCCTGGTGTTCAGCCGCAAGTGCACCGATCAGTTCGTCCATGTCGCCCTCGGTAATGGCATCAATTTTATATAAAGTAAGATTGATGCGGTGATCGGTAATGCGGCCTTGTGGGTAATTGTAAGTGCGGATACGCTCGGAGCGGTCGCCACTGCCAATCAGGCTTTTACGTTCACTGGCAATTTTGCTTTGCTGCTCGTCAACTTGTTTAGCTTTAATACGCGCGGCCAATACGGCAAAGGCTTGTGCTTTGTTGGCGTGCTGGCTACGGCCTTCTTGGCACTCAACCACAATGCCGGTAGGTGCGTGGGTGAGACGTACCGCTGAATCGGTTTTGTTAATGTGCTGACCGCCTGCACCGCTAGCGCGGAAGGTGTCGATGCGCACATCGGCCGGATTGATGACCACATCCGACACTTCATCAGCTTCTGGCAATATCGCCACTGTACAAGCACTGGTATGAATGCGGCCCTGAGTTTCGGTATCCGGCACGCGTTGCACACGATGGCCGCCACTTTCAAATTTTAGTTTTGAATAGGCGCCATAGCCTTCAATTTTGGCGATGATTTCTTTGTAACCGCCCATTTCACCTTCGTTGGCTGACATGACTTCTACTTTCCAGCCCTGACGTTCTGCATAGCGGGAGTACATGCGATATAAATCGCCGGCAAATAAGCCAGACTCATCGCCGCCAGTGCCGGCACGGATCTCTAGGAAGATGTTTTTGTCATCATTCGGGTCTTTCGGCAAGAGCAAGGTTTGCAGCGCGGCTTCAATCGACTCTAGCTTGGCTTTGCCCGCTTCAATTTCTTCTTGCGCAAACGCTTTCATCTCCGGGTCGTTCAACATGGTTTGCGCTTCGTTGATGTCAGCTTCCGTCTGCTCAAATGCGCGGTATTGCTCCACGATAGGCGTGATTTCTGCATGTTCGCGCGTTAATTTGCGATAGTTGTCCATGTTGTCAGTGATGCCTTCACTGCTCATTAAACGGTCAATTTCATCTAGGCGCTCGCTTAAGTTGGCGAGCTTGGTAATCATGCTTGGTTTCATTGTTTATTTCTCAAGTAATACTGCTTAACTTTTAATTTGATATAAGTCTTTTAGAATCTCTTCTAGTTTGGCGTGTTCGTCACCATGGGTTTTGTTTAAGGCATGGCTAGGTGCATGCAGAAATTTGTTGGTGAGTGCCACACTCAATGCTTCTAGCGCTTTTTCCGGGGCTTCGCCTTTTTGTAGCAGCTTGTAGGCTTTATCCAGCTCGGCCTTGCGCATATGCTCAGCTTGGTCGCGTAATGCCTTAATCGTGGGGACGGCGTCGCGCTTTTTAAACCACTGCATAAAGTTTTCAACGCGTGTTTCTACAATCATTTCTGCTTCAACTGCGGCAGTCTGCCGATTTTCAATCCCGTCAGAAACAACTTGCTCTAAATCATCTACCGTATATAAGAAAACGTCGTCTAACTCAGCTACCTCAGACTCAATGTCACGTGGCACTGCTAAGTCCACCATAAAAATCGGGCGGTGGCGTCGTGCCTTGATTGCGCTCTCTACCATGCCTAGCCCGATAATGGGTAAGGTGCTACCGGTAGAGGTGATGACGATATCGAAATTGGCAAAATGTGCGGGTAGGTCATTGAGTAGCATGGCTTCACCATTGATTTTTTGCGCCAAATTAGAGCCGCGTTCAATGGTGCGGTTGGCAATGGTCATGCTTTTTGGTTTTTGTGCGGCAAAGTGGTCTGCGCACAGTTCTATCATTTCCCCGGCGCCAATAAACAGTACTTTTTGCTCGCTGATATCACCAAAGATTCGCTGCGAAAGTTTTACTGCAGCGGCTGCCATCGAAATTGAGTTGGCGCCGATATCGGTGTTGGTGCGTACCTCTTTTGCTACTTCAAACGTGCGTTGAAATAGTTTGTGTAACAAAGTACCCAAAGTGCCGGCATCTTGGGCGATTTTTACCGACTGCTTGAATTGGCCTAAAATCTGCGGCTCACCCAGCACCATGCTGTCCAAGCCGGATGCTACGCGGAATGCATGTTTTACAGCTTCATCGTCCGGTAATGTGTAAATGTAAGGGGCGATCGCCGTTGGTTCGATTTTGTGATACTGCGACAGCCAGGCCAGCGCTTTTTGCGGGTCGTCTGTGCTGCAGTACAGTTCGGTACGGTTACAGGTGGACAAAATAGCCGCCTCAGAGGCATCGTGCATGGTCAGCTCGCGCAGGGCGCTACCAAGATGCTCGCTGTTAAAAGCGACATGCTCACGGATTTGGATGGGGGCGGTTGTGTGGTTCACGCCTATAACATATAACTGCATAAGTGTAATTTTGAGGGATTGGACTATCTTAAGCAAGAAGCATCATCTTATTAGTATGAAATAAGGTTAAAATAACGCTTTAAACTGATTAATAAATTTAATTTGATGGATATTGCCATGGATAAAACTTTTAGAATTGCCCCAAGTATTCTTTCTGCTAATTTTGCCAAACTTGGTCAAGAGATTGAAGATGTGATTACTTCAGGCACAGACATCGTGCATTTTGATGTAATGGACAACCACTATGTGCCTAACCTAACCATCGGCCCATTGGTATGTGATGCAATTCGCGAAACTGCAAAAAAAGTAGGTGCGCTGATTGATGTGCATTTAATGGTTAAACCTGTAGACCGTATTATTCCTGACTTTGCAAAAGCAGGCGCAAACATCATTACTTTCCATCCAGAAGCTTCTGAGCATATCGACCGTAGCTTGGCGATGGTACGTGATTTAGGCTGTAAATCTGGCTTGGTATTCAACCCAGCTACTTCATTAAGCTACCTTGATCACGTAATGGACAAAGTAGATATGATTTTACTGATGTCAGTGAACCCTGGTTTTGGCGGTCAGAAATTTATTCCTGAAACATTGGAAAAACTAAAATTAGCGCGCGCTAGAATCGATGCCTACTATGAAAAAACAGGCCGTCAAATCTGGCTTGAAGTAGATGGTGGCGTAAACGCGCAAAACATTGCAGAAATCGCACGTGCCGGCGCGGATACATTTGTAGCGGGCTCAGCGATTTTCGGTTCACCTAAAGACACCGATGCAAACCGTTACAACACTGTTGTATCTGAAATGCGCGCATCTTTAGCAACAGTAAAATAAGCGCAGTATATTTTAAGATACCTAGCCACTAGCGTAATGAGTGGCTAGGCGTTTCTAAATTAAGTGCGTTGCAATTAAATCTAGCTTTAAAATCAGCGTCATTGAAACTAAAGTAAACCGTCATGGGATTTAATGTTAAAGCCGTCATGTTTGACCTTGACGGTACATTGGTGAACACTGCGCCTGAAATTGCCTATGCGGCAAATCAGATGCTGGACGCATTAAATTTACCTAATAAATCACCGGCACAGATAGCGCGTTACATTGGTGAAGGCGCACAAATGCTGGTTAAACGCTGCGTCGCGAATGGTGCACTGGCTGAGCCCGATAGCGCTTTGCTTAATGAAGCCCAGGTGTTATTTTTTGAACATTACGCCCAGAATGTGACTAGCAGCCAGCCATATCATGGCGCACTGGAAACTTTAGACCAGCTCAAACGCACGGGCTTTAAGCTGGCGTGTGTCACGAATAAACCAGAGAAATTCACACTGCCGCTCCTGAGTGCGACCGGGCTGATTGATTTTTTTGAGGTGGTTGTTTCTGGAGATACGCTACCCAGAAAGAAACCCGACCCGATGCAGTTGCATCATATCTGTAAAAAATTAGAGGTGTTGGAAACGGAATCCATGCTGGTGGGTGATTCTGATACAGATGTAGTAGCCGCGCACGCCGCAGGATGCTATATTGTTACTGTGCCTTATGGGTATAATCAAGGTAAGGCAATCGATGAAAGTATGGTGGACGCCACCATCGACGATTTACCCGACTTACTTAATCTATTAACCTAGCAATTTTTTTAAACATAACTTCGAATATGAAGCACATCGCAGACGATTATTTGTACGATAAGTTTCTTAATGATTCTTCTAGTTGGCGAGGCTCTTGGCAACGCTAATGCACGAAGCGCAGCGCATACACCAAGTGTAGCGCACGATTTTTAAGAACACGATGATATAGTCTTAGGAAGTTTATGTTAAATACCATTAATCAAGATGAATTCAATGCCTTGGCAGCACAGGGCTACAACCGCATTCCCCTCGTACTCGAAACTTTTGCTGATCTCGATACCCCGCTTTCACTTTATTTAAAACTCGCCAATCAGCCTTTTTCATACTTGCTGGAATCCGTGCAGGGCGGTGAACGGTTTGGTCGTTATTCCATTATTGGTTTGCCTGCAAAAATACGCATTGTGGCGCATGGCAAAAATATTCAGGTATTAGATGGCGACACAGTGGTGGAAAGTGTTGAGAATACCAACCCGCTGGATTTTGTGAAAAGCTTCCAAGCGCGTTTTAAAACGCCACCATATGAAGGCTTGCCTAGATTTACCGGCGGATTGGCTGGTTATTTTGGCTACGAAACTGTGCGTTATATAGAAAAGCGCCTGGCAAACAATGTAAAGCCAGACGCGATTGAGACCCCCGATGTGCTGTTAATGGTGTCTGAGCAACTGGCGGTGGTGGATAACTTAAGCGGTAAGCTTTATTTTATTGTTTACGCAGATGCCGCGGCATCTGGTGCGTACGAGCAGGCTAAGCAGCGCTTAAATGACTTGGTGCAAAAATTAAGAAACACGGTCACGATTCCAAAATCTATCGCTATGGATAAAACCACGGCAAGTTCAGAGTTTGGCGAAGATAACTTTAAAGCGGCTGTTAAGCGTGCCCAGCAGTACATTCTGGACGGCGACATTATGCAGGTGGTGTTGTCACAGCGTATGTCACAGCAGTTCTCTGCCCCGCCATTGTCGCTTTACCGTGCATTGCGCAGTCTGAATCCATCACCGTATATGTTCTATTACGACATGGGTGACCATCACGTGGTGGGCGCTTCTCCGGAGATTCTAGTGCGTCTTGAAAACGGCACTGTGACTGCGCGCCCAATCGCCGGCACAAGGCCGCGCGGCAAGACCCGTGAGCAGGATATTGCATTAGCGGAAGAGTTGCTGGCAGACCCGAAAGAGCGTGCAGAGCACGTACAGTTGATGGATTTAGGGCGTAATGATGTAGGCCGCGTTGCAGTGACTGGTTCGGTGAAAGTGACCGATAATATGATGATAGAGCGTTACTCTCACGTCATGCATATTGTGAGTAATGTGGAGGGCAAGCTCAAGCCGGGAATGGATGCGATTGATGTAATTAAAGCCACGTTCCCTGCCGGTACCGTGAGCGGTGCACCTAAAGTGCGTGCGATGGAAATCATCGATGAATTAGAGCCTAGCAAGCGCGGCATTTATGCGGGTGCTGTCGGTTATTTAGGGTTTAATGGCGATATGGACGTGGCAATCGCGATTAGAACCGGTGTGATTAAAAACAATATGCTCTATGTGCAGGCTGGTGCCGGCATCGTGGCAGACTCTGTCCCTGAAAGCGAATGGATGGAGACGCAGAACAAGGCTCGGGCAGTTTTACGTGCTGCCGAGTTGGTGCAAGATGGACTTGATATCAGCTAAGCGCACGTGATGCAAAACGCTATTGCTCAATATCGTTTTTTGACTTTCAAAGGAAAGTTAATCACTTTTATAGCAGTAGCGTTTGCTTATTTTGTCACTGCTAAACTTGGGCTGATGGTGCCTTATAAAGAGTCTGTGGCTACTCTGATTTGGCTTCCTACCGGGATTGCTATCGGTTCCATCATGCGGTGGGGGCGTGTCAGCATTCCTGCTGTCTTTATCGCATCATTGCTTGTTGAGTTAACTGTTTTACCCTTCACTACCAGCGTTTTGATTGCAATTACCAATACGCTGGGTCCTGTGCTCGCCGCATACCTCCTGCCAAAACTTCGTTTTAATCATCATCTATATAAGCAAAAAGATATCTTTCTGATGATTATCGTCGCCTTGATCGGCATGTCGGTATGCGCCACGGGTGGAGCGTTTAGCTTATATATTACCGGGCTTGCCCCAGCTGATAAGTTATCCAGTATCTGGTTCATTTGGTGGCTAGGTGATAGCCTCGGTGTACTACTCGCATTGCCTTTGGTGCTCAATCTAGGCAGGAGGGGCACATTTAGTTGTAACAACAAGTGCTATCAGTTGCTGGCGTGGATCATTTTATTTGTTTGCGTTGAGCTTATCATCGTGAGTGCGGTGCCGGACCTAAATAAGCAGTTTATTTTATCCATGTTCGTGATTTTACCCATGTTGATATGGGCTTCAATGAGCTTTGGTTTGGTCGGTGGTTCTTTTTTTGTGATTATTTTATCCAGCATAGCCGTCTGGGTAACCTCACAGGGCAGCGGCAATTTTTACAGCCATGATTTAAGTGAGGGCGTGTTTTCACTTTGGACGTTTATGGTGGCACTGGTGGTGACCATGCTATTAATTTCCGCTTTGCAGTCTGAGCGCAATTTAGCGCATATGACCATACAAAAAAATGATAAAAAATTACGCGCAGTCATTGATGGGGCATTTGACGCGATTGTTACCATAGATTCTGCTGGCTTATTAGTTGAGTTTAATCCGGCAGCTGAGCGTATTTTTGGATATAAAAAAGAAGATGTGCTTGGCAAGTCAATGTCTGAGCTGATTATTCCCGCACGCTACCGTGCTGCTCACCATGCAGGACATCAGCAATATAAGTTGTCAGGTGTGACGCATATTTTTAACCAGCGTATTGAGTTGGTAGGGATGCGGGCAGATGGTAGTGAGTTTCCTATCGAATTAACGCTGACTGCTTTAAAAGATGCCAATTTGTCGTTAGTTACCGGCTTTGTGCGTGATATATCCGAGCAAAAAAGAGCAAGGCAGGAAATCGAGAATTTTGCTTATTATGATGCGTTAACTAGTTTACCCAATAGACGTTTGCTCGCAGATCGCTATCAGCATGCTATGTCGATTGCCCAGCGCGCAAAGACTTACTGCGCCTTATTGTTTATTGATTTAGATAAATTTAAAGTACTTAATGATACCAAGGGACATGATGTAGGTGACCAGCTACTGATTGAGGTTGCGCATCGCATTCAACATACGGTGCGCTCTGGTGACACCGTTGCCAGACTTAGTGGTGATGAGTTCGTGGTGATATTAGAAAGCCTGGATCAGAATGCCAGCGTTGCTTATCAGCAGGTAAGCGAGATTGCACAAAAGCTGTTGGCTGAGTTGAATAAAAGTTACTACCTAAGCTTATTTGAGTTTTCCACCTCTGCCAGTATCGGCGTCACTTTATTTAATGATAATGCACTTACTTTCGAAGATCATCTAAGGCATGCAGATACCGCGATGTACCTATCAAAGGACAGCGGTGGCAATACTTATCGTTTTTATGATCAGTTGACGCAAGAGAGCATAGAAAAAAACTTTGCATTAGAGTCGGCGCTGAACTTAGCGCTGGTGAATCAAGAGTTGTATCTCAATTACCAGCCTATCGTTAATGTGGCTAAACAAGTGGTGGCAGCCGAGGTGTTACTAAGATGGAGTCATCCGGCATTAGGCGAGATTAGTCCGGTTGAGTTTATACCGATTGCTGAAAAAACAAATCTCATTATTAAAATTGGGCATTGGGTGCTTGAGCAGGCATGTCAGCAACTGAAAACATGGGAGGCTAACCCTGCCCTCAGCCAAATCAAGCTTTCGGTCAATATTAGTGCTAAGCAATTTTTATACATCAACTTTGTAAAAGAGCTGCGAGAGATATTGGCTAAAACAGCGATTAACCCGGGCTTGCTAAAGCTGGAACTGACTGAAACAGCGGTCATTGATAATATGGATGATGTGATCAATAAGATTAACATTCTGAGGCAAATGGGTGTGCGTATCGCGTTGGACGATTTTGGGATTGGCCACTCATCATTGGTTTATCTGAAAAAACTGCCAGTGACACAAATTAAAATTGACCAGTCATTTGTGCATGATGTGCTCACCGACTCGAACGATGCTGCCATTATTCAGATGGTGCTTGCGGTTGGCAAGACCATTCATTGTGACATTGTGGCGGAAGGTGTGGAGCAGGTCGAACAGTTTGACCTGCTTAGGGACTTTGGCTGCGATTATTTCCAAGGGTATTATTTTAGCCGGCCTGTAGTTGTAGCAAATTTTGAAGAGTTCGTTATTAATGGCTAGGGTGGATAATAATTTCGTAATAATTAGAGTGGTGGAGATAGGATATACTGCCCGATGTTTTTGAACTACTATCTTTGTTTGGGCTTTGCTCAGGGGTGTTTGATCTAAAATTTAAACTTAATGCGTTCGTGGAATTTTTCTTACGCAGATTGGTCAATTGAGCATTCTACCTATTTTAAAGCAGCCCGAGATTCCCCTGACGATCTGACTAAAAATAACTATAGCGAATAATGATGTTTAAAAAAGTTGCTTATATTCTGGCGCTCGGTTTCTTGAGCAATCTGCCCGTTGCCTATGCCGAAGCTGATTTGGCACGTTTAACTCTGGAAGAAGCTCAACATTTATTTCATGAAAATAATAAAGAGCTAATTTCCGCCAAGCGCATCGTGCAAGGCGCAGAAGCCGACGCAATCACGGCTTCACAAAAGCCAAACCCTAACTTATCACTCGGCGTTGCAAGCTTTAACCTTAATCGCTCAGCTGCCAATAAAAACCCCAATGGCAGCAACAGCCTGCCGGATCAAACCCTCAACTCAACCGTGCAGATTAGCCAATTAATCGAGCGCGGTGATAAGCGTGAGCTACGCATGGCATCAGCCAAAAATGCGATCAAAGCCTCCAGTTACGACTTAAAAGACGCAGAGCGTCAATTACTGTTGAATTTTAATGATGCTTATTACGACTTACTATTGGCACAAGAAGCCGAAAAAATTCTGGCTGGTAATAGTGCCGCTTACGAAAAAACCATTCAGGCAGCCGAACTAAGACTAAAAGTGGGTGACATTGCCGCTAGCGACGTTGCCAGAATGCGCGTGGATTTGTTAAAAATACAAAATGACATGCGTCAGGCCAAGGCAAACCGTGAAAAGGCGCAAGCGAATCTTGCCTACATGATGGGGCAAGAGAACGAGGCGGCTCGTTTGTATGCTCAAGATGGCTGGCCTAAAATTAGCCAGACTATCAGCACGCTGCAAGATGTAGATGCACGGCCCGATGTATTAGCAGCAGAGGCACGCACCAAGCAAGCAGAAGAGAATCAACGTCTCGCCAATGCATTAAAAACGCGCGATGTGAATATTGCCCTGCAATACCAACGCTTTCCCGGACAAATGCCAGGTGCTGACACCAACACCATCGGGGCTGCGATTACCATTCCATTATTTACTAACTACGAATACCAAGGTGAAATCAGCCGTGCTGAAGTTGATTTGACTTCGGCGTTGGAGGCAAAACAGCAGGCACGTGCATCTGCGGTGAGTGAAATCTCGCGTGCACGCGCCGATTTAAATGCTGCTATCGAAAAAGTAAATCGCTTTGACACACAAATCTTGACCGAGGCACAAAAAGCGGCAGACGCCGCTGAGTTTGCTTATAGTCATGGCGCTACGGGTATTACTGATTTACTCGATGCGCGCCGTGTAGTGCGTTCAATACAATTAGATGCTGCCACCTCCCACGCGGATTATGCAAAAGCCCTAGCGGCATGGCAAGCAGCGACAAGAATAGAAGATAATTAAAATTAAGTATTAATAAGGGAAGCACATGAAGCACGGACTCAGCTCTTTACTCACTATTCTACTGGTTGGAGCCTCCTTCACGCTGCCGACATCTGCTATGGCCGGCCCTAAGCCTTCCCCGGCCCAGCACGCCAAGCCAGACAATGAAGTCATCCTCAAAGAAAACTCTGCTCAGGAGGCTAATCTGAAAATTGAGCCTGTTGCTGAGGTGGTTGCCTCCACTACCGAGCCTCTTAATGGAAAGATTGGTTTTGATGAAAACTACACCTCACGCATCAGCTCTCCAGTACTAGGCCGTGCTATCAAAATACATGCGCAGTTAGGTGACCGCGTAAAGGCCGGCCAGGCACTGTTGACTATCGACTCACCAGATATGGGGTCTGCGGTTGCTGACTACCGTAAAGCCAGTGCGGATTTAGACCTAAAAAGAAAGGCCTTGGAGCGCAGTAAAGTGCTTGTGGATGGTGGCGTAGTTGCACACAAAGAGCTAGAGTCTGCGCAGGCGGATATGGCGCAATCACAAGCTGAGGCAGAGCGTACAAAATCACGCTTACATAATCTGGGCATTAATCACGCAACTTTTGGCAATGAGAGCTTTACCTTGAAAGCGCCGATGGCGGGCATGATTGTTGACCGCCAGATTAACATCGGCAACGAAGTCCGTCCCGATGCAGCAAACCCACTATTTATTATTACCAATCCAGATCACCTGTGGGCAATCATTGATCTGCCTGAGCGCGATCTTAGCAAAGTGAGTCTTGGTCAAACCTTAAGTATCAAAGTGGATGCTTATCCGGATGAAGAGTTTCAGGGCAAGGTACAGTCAATTGGTACCATGCTGGACCCAGTTAGCCGCCGCGTTCAAGTGCGTTGCTCGGTGGAGAGTAAGGGCAAGCTGCGCCCCGAAATGTATGCACGCGTGACCCCGCTCAGCATGTCGCAGCAAAAAGTGATTCGCATCCCTAATAGCGCGTTGATTACTGAGGGTTTGTATAGCTATGTATTCGTTGAAACCAGTCATGGGCATATTCAAAAACGCCGCGTCACGCTAGATTTGCAAGGGCGTGACTACGCCACCATTAAAGACGGCCTCAAGGCAGGGGAGCGTGTGGTGACCAAAGGCGCTATTTTGATTAACTCAGAGCTGGCCGCGGGTAAATAATGCTAGAAAAACTGATTACCTTTTCGCTGCAACAACGTACCTTCGTACTGATTGCAACATTTGTTCTTGTGGTCGCGGGGATCGTCTCAGTGCAGAATCTGCCGATTGAGGCTTTCCCTGATGTTGAGGATGTTCACGTTGGTATCGTCACGCAAGTGCCAGGCCTAGCACCGGAAGAGGTCGAGCGTGTTGTGACGCTAGCGATTGAACACGGCATGAGCGGCGTGCCGAATCTAGCGCAGATGCGCTCAGTTTCAATTACTGGTTTATCTGTAGTGACACTGACTTTTTCTGAAAAGACAGATGACTACTTTGCCCGCCAGCAAGTGTTGGAAAAGTTGCAAGCGGTCAATCTGCCGCCAGAGTACCAGCCCACGCTGGCACCGCTCACAACCGCTGTGGGTGAAATTTATCGCTTCTTGGTTGATGCGCCGAAAGATATGCCTCAGCGCGAGGTGCGTGCAATTCAAGATTGGCAGATTATTCCAGTGCTAAGAACAGTACCTGGTGTAGCCGACATTACTAGTTTTGGCGGTGCAGTCAAAGAATACCAAGTCAAGCTAGACCCTTACCTGCTCAAGAAGTACAACATTAGCATCGATCAGGTTAATCAGGCACTCAATAATGGCAGCAGTAATGTAGGTGGTGGCCTGATGCACCGCGGCGATGAGTCGCTGGTTGTGCGTTCATTGGGTTTGTACCGTTCGCTGGATGATATTGCCGACACCGTTATTTTATCGAGTGCGGGCAAACCCATTCTAGTCAAAGATGTAGGCGAGGTTGTTATTGGTAACCGCTTCCGCTCAGGCATTGTAGCTTTTAACAATCAAGATGATGTGATTGAAGGCATCGTGCTGATGAACAAAGGCCAGAACCCAGCGAAGGTGATTGAAGCCTTAAAAGCCAAGGTAGACGAGGTCAATGCCAAGCTGCCTGAAGGTGTCAAAATTAGACCTTTTTATGACCGTACTAGCCTGATTCATCACACCGTTCACACGGTGACTGAAAACATGATTGTTGGTGCGCTTCTTGTGGTGGCTATTCTTATCATCTTTTTACGTAACTGGCGCGCAGCACTGATTGTTGCGGCGGTTATCCCGTTATCACTGCTGTTTGCTTTTATCGTCATGGATATCCGCGGCGTTTCGGCAAACTTGATTTCACTGGGAGCGGTGGACTTCGGTATTATTATCGATAGTGCCGTGGTGCTAGTAGAGGCGCTCATGGTGAAGTTATCCCTCGCTAAAGTAGATGAGTTTCCACATCATGGTACGCATTCATGGCGTGTCACGACGCTTAAAAATACGGCCATTGAAATGGGGCGCCCTATCCTCTTTTCAAAAGTGATTATTATTTTGGCCTTTCTGCCGATTTTCACTTTCCAGCGTGTAGAAGGGAAAATCTTTTCACCCATGGCGTTTACTTTGAGTTTTGCTTTGCTGGGCTCAATTTTACTCACCCTCACGCTGGTGCCTGCACTGATGTCTTACCTAATGAAGCGCACGGACATGGCAGAGAAGCACAGCACATGGATGCACAATACCCAAGAGTGGTATCGCAGTGTTTTGCTCAAGGTGGTTAAAATCCGCCTGCCTGTCATCTTGGCATCGGTGTCTTTATTAGTGCTTTCTCTAGTTTTATCACCACTACTAGGTTCAGAATTTTTGCCCAAGCTGGATGAAGGTAATATTTGGCTAACCATCAGCATGCCACCATCCACTGGTTTAGAAAAAACCAAAGAAATCGAACGCAACATTCGCAATGTTTTAACCAGCTATAAAGAAATTAATCTGGTGGTAAGCCACGTAGGGCGGCCAGACGATGGCACCGATCCCAAAGGCCCCAATAATATTGAGATATTGGCTGACTTAAAGCCTAAAGATACTTGGCACTTTAGTAACAAAGAAGCGCTGATTGCAGACATTTCCGCAAAAATACATCAAATTCCGGGCATTCCAACTAACTTCTCTCAAGTGATTCAAGATAGCGTGGAAGAGGCTTTGTCCGGGGTAAAAGGCGAGATTTCAGTCAAAATTTTCGGCTCGGATTTAGCAGTTCTGGAAGAAAAGTCGGATCAGGTTGCCACTGTGCTTAACTCAATTAAAGGCGCTACAGATGTGGCGGCTATCCGCATCTCAGGTAATTCGGAGCTTGATATCACCTTGGATCGCCAGAAACTTGCTCGTTACGGCATGAGTGTGAATGACGTGAATGCGTCTGTGCAAACCGCATTGGGCGGCACGACGACAAACACTTTCTATGATGGTGACCGCCGTTTCGACGTTACGCTTAGGTTAGCAAGAGACTACCGCGACTCTTTAGATGATATTAATGAACTGCCAATCGCTTTACCTAACAATGCAGGCACTATCCCCTTGGGCGAGGTTGCAGATGTCACCATTAAGCAGGGTGCATCTAGGGTGGCGCGTGAGGGCGTTTCCCGGATAGTGGCTATTAAAGCCAATCTGATTGATCGCGACCAAGGTAGCTTTGTGAAAGAGGCCATGGCCAAGGTGAAGCAGCAAGTTAAGCTGCCGCCGGGCTATACCATGACATGGGGTGGCCAATTTGAGAATCAGCAACGGTCAATTAAACGTCTCAAGGTGATTGTGCCGTTATCATTAATGCTAATTTTTGTGGTGTTATTTGGTGCATTCCGTTCTGTACGTAATGCACTGCTGGTTTTACTGATGATACCCTTCAGCTTAATTGGCGGCTTTGCTGGGCTAGGTTTGGCAGGGCTCCACCTTTCCATCTCGGCCGCGGTTGGCTTTATTGCATTAGCTGGGATATCAGTACAAAACGGCGTGATTATGCTGGAACAATTTAACCACCTGCTGTTAGAAGGACGCAGTGTCGCTGAGGCGGTGATGGAGGGTGCTGTGGTGCGTTTACGCCCGATTTTAATGACTGCGTTAATGGCTGGTTTGGGCTTGTTACCAGCGGCTCTTTCGCATGGGATAGGCTCTGAAACACAGCGTCCTTTCGCGGTTGTGATTGTTGGCGGACTTATCACGGCCACGATATTCACCTTGCTACTGCTGCCTTTATTGTTCCCGCTATTCTCTGGAGAGATCAAAAATAAAGAAGCCTCTAGCGAGTGACTGGCAATCAAGGCGGCATTCATTGAGGACAATATTTAACCCGACTATGTACATATTCGGCGCCCGCTTAGATGTGATTTAGCGATAGAAATCCTATGGCTAAATCACAAGACGGCATTTACTTTTCGGCCACCCAATGCCCCGATTTTCCGCCTTGTTTTTCGAGCAGTTTGATTTCAGAAATCACCATACCGCGATCAGCCGCTTTACACATATCGTAAATCGTGAGTAAGCAAGCACTCACTGCGGTGAGGGCCTCCATTTCCACGCCTGTTTTTCCATAGGTTTCACTGGTGACGGTGCAGCTAATACTAGATTGCGTTTCGTTTATCTCAAAACTGACCGCAATGCGCGTGAGAAAAATGGGATGACATAGCGGGATAAGGTCTGAGGTTTTCTTTGCGGCTTGAATCGCTGCAATTCGGGCAATACCAAGCACATCCCCTTTTTTGCTGGTACCGCTTTGAATCAACGCCAGAGTTGCAGGCAGCATGCTGATAAGGCCTGTGGCAATGGCGATGCGGTGAGTTTCAGCTTTTTCGCCAATATCTACCATATGTGCTTGGCCATTTTGATCAAAGTGGGTAAGTGGGTTTGTCATCTTGAAAGTCTCGGTATCTAGGGTGTTACTGTGTTGAAATGCATAGGTTGATGGTGGATAATTTGCGCAGAATTATGAAACATTCAACGACAAACGTTATCATAGTAATGATGAAATTAACTTTACGTACCATTATATTATTAGTTGTATCTGTTGCGCATGTATATCCCGCAATCGCGAATGAGTTGCCAGATTTAGGCGATGTTTCTGCTACAGTACTCTCGCCCTTGCAAGAACAGGAAATTGCCGAGCAGATTATGCGTCAGGTGGCGGTGAGTGATGAGGTATTGAATGACGTAGAAGTGTCTGACTACTTACAAGGCTTGGGCGGAAAATTAGTAGCGAATGGCCCCGATAAGCGTCAGAGCTTTAACTTTTTTGTGCTGCAGGACCCATCTATTAACGCATTTGCCATGCCTGGTGGCGTGATTGGTGTGCATACAGGTTTGATTTTAGCGGCAACCAGTGAATCTGAGCTTGCCAGTGTGCTCGGGCATGAAATTGGCCACGTAACGCAGCGACATTTGGCGCGTATGCTTGCTTCGCAAAAGTACGACACATTTAAAAACTTAGCGGGCATTGCGTTGGCGTTGCTTGTCGCGAGATCTAACCCACAGTTGGCGACCGGGGCGCTCACGGCATCTTCTGCGATAGGCGTACAGAATCAGCTTGATTACACGCGGGAGCATGAGCGTGAGGCTGACCGTATCGGTTTGCAGATTTTAGATTCAGGTGGTTTTGATGTGCGCGCCATGCCGGAGTTCTTTAAAACTTTGCAGCGTGGTTCACGCTTTGCCGAGGGAAGTGCGCCTAGCTTTTTGCGTACTCACCCATTAACCACTGAGCGTATCGCTGACGTGGCTAACCGCGTAGAACAAATGCACTACAAGCAAGTGGCAGATAGCGTGGAGTTTCAGTATGTAAAAGCCAAGCTGCGTGCGCTGCAGGGTGGCGATCAGGCTGCGATTGATTTATTTGAGCAGAATATCCGCGAGCAGCGCTATGCCAATGCTGCGGCAGAGCATTATGGTTTAGCCGTGGCTTTGTTGCGCAAAAGCGCATGGGCGCAAGCGGAAAAGGAATTGGCATGGCTTAAGAAGAACGCTACGCCACATCCTATGATAGAGAGCTTGGCTGCGCGTTTAGAAGTGGGTAGAGACAAACCCGCCGCAGCCGCAGAGAAATATGCATCAGCATTAAAGATTTTTCCGGACAGCCGCGCTTTGATTTATGGTTACGCAGAGCATTATCTCGCCACGAGGCAGGCAGACCAGGCTATCCAGTTGGTGAAAGCAAAACAGGGTTTATATCCGAATGATGCTTATTTGTATGACTTGCTAGCTAAGGCGTACACTATGCAGAATAAAGTGCTACTTAGCCATCAGGCGCAGAGTGAGGCCTATTACAGAAAATATGACCTTGCGCGTGCTATCGAGCAGATGGATTTGGCAGCAAAAGCGAATGACGGCGATTTTTATCAGCAATCAATTGTTGAGGCACGCTTAAGGCAGCTCAGGCAAATGATGGGTGATGAGAAAAAGGCAAAACTGTAGGGGGCGATATGCAGCGCAGAAGTTTTTTGTTAGGAATGCTTACTTTTATTGCGTTAGCGCCGGTTAAGGTATGGGCTGCTTTATGGAATAAAACCGCGTTTGAAGCGGTGAAAATCAATGACGCAACGCGCTCTTTAAATATCAGTGCCGAGATCCCAACGCAAGATATCGTGATTATCGCGCCAGACCGTGCCGAGAATGGCGCTATTGTTCAGGTGGAAGTACACAGCAAAATCGAGAATACAGAGGCGATTGCGATTTTAGTGGAGCACAACCCCACACCACTCATTGCCAATTTTATGTTCAGTAATGGTGCTGAGCCGTTTGTGATCACACGCATTAAAATGGCGGAAACCTCTGACCTGAAAATCATTGTGAAGTCAGGCACGCAATATTTCACACGCAGTAAAAATATCATCGTGTTAGAAAACGGCTGCGGTTAATGTTGATTGATATGATTCAACGTGGCCTAGCCGTTGTGTACTAAGGAATTTACATGGATAACAACATGAAAATGCGTGCCCAACTGAAGGGAGATTACACCGAAGTGAAGGTGTTGATGAGTCACCCGATGGAAACTGGGCGCAGAAAAGATGACCATGACCAATTAGTGCCTGCACATTTTGTACAGCTATTGACGGCTACCTTGAACGGAAAGTCGGTGATAGAAGCACAGTGGGGCACCGGTATTGCTAAAAACCCATATTTAACCTTTAGGTTAAAAGGCGCCAAGGTGGGGGATGTGGTTGAAGTGACCTGGCATGACAATCTTGGTGAAAGTGCCACCCAAAGTATTGCAGTGACGCCGGCTTGAGTTAGCCGCACATCTTGACTTGGTTCAGTTTATTTACAATCGACGTTATGCAGATGCTTTCGCAGTCAACTTTGATAAATTTAACTTATCATAATCATTAAAATGATATATTGGATTTATTAAAATTAATCTCTATAATTCAAATCATGAATTTATAGTTCTATTAACCCATTTTTTAATCAATAGATAGGAAAAAACGATGTCATTAATCAATACACAAGTGCAACCGTTCAAAACAGAAGCTTTCCACAATGGTAAGTTTGTTGAAGTGAGCGATGTAAGCATGAAGGGTAAGTGGTCTGTGGTCATTTTTATGCCGGCTGCATTTACTTTTAACTGCCCAACCGAAGTTGAAGATGCTGCTGACAACTACGCTGAGTTCCAAAAAGCAGGTGCTGAAGTGTACATCGTAACAACCGATACACATTTCTCACACAAAGTATGGCACGAAACATCACCAGCAGTTGGTAAAGCAAAATTCCCATTAGTGGGTGATCCTACACACCAATTGACACGTGCATTTGATGTGCATATTGATGCAGAAGGCCTAGCATTACGCGGTACTTTCGTGATCAACCCAGAAGGCGTGATTAAAACTGTTGAAGTACACAGCAACGAAATCGCACGTGATGTAAAAGAAACACTACGTAAATTGAAAGCTGCACAATTTACAGCGGCTAACCCAGGCCAAGTTTGCCCAGCTAAATGGCAAGAAGGTGCTCAAACAATCACTCCATCATTAGACTTAGTAGGTAAGATCTAATACTGGTTTAAGCAAGGTAATGCTGCGCTAACGAGCAAACATCTCTTAGCGCAGTGAAATAACAAGGGCATTATTCAAAAGATAATGCCTTTATTTTAAGTAAAGTTGGTTGCGTTAAATCACAACCAGATGAGAATTTGAAGAAGAGAGCAATCATGGCATTAGAAACCGGTATCAAAACCCAATTGCAAACCTATTTACAGATGTTGCGTGAGCCTATCGTATTGGCTGCATCATTAGATGAAACACCAGCAGCGCAAGAGATGCGTGAGCTGCTGGAAGAAATCGCGAGCATGTCAGACAAAATTACGCTGACCATGGAAGATGATGCGCGTAAACCTTCATTCGCTGTAAAACGTGGTGCAACCCATACCGAGGCACATAAAGCGGTCGGCGTGCGTTTTGCTGGTATTCCTATGGGACATGAATTTACCTCTTTAGTGTTGGCGCTACTTCATACTGGTGGTCACCCGATGAAGCTAGAGGCTGAAAAAATTGCACAAATCGCAGCAATTGAAGGCAGTTTCCACTTCGAGACTTATATTTCACTGAGCTGCCATAACTGCCCGGATGTGGTGCAGGCAATGAATATGATGGCGGTGATTAACCCCAATATTACCCATGTGATGATTGATGGTGCGCTATATCAGGATGAAGTAAAAGCCAGAGACATTATGTCCGTACCAACTACCTACTTAAATGGTGAGGTGTTTGGTGCTGGTCGTATGGAGTTAGATGAAATCTTGCCAAAAATTGACCTTGGTGCAGTAGCGCGTGAAGCGAAAAAACTAGAAGCACAAGCACCTTTCGATGTGTTGGTGGTAGGCGGTGGCCCAGCAGGTGCGTCAGCTGCTATCTACGCAGCGCGTAAAGGCATACGCACAGGCATCGTTGCTGAGCGTTTTGGTGGGCAAGTGATGGATACGCTTGGCATTGAGAACTTTATTTCTGTGAAAGAAACAGAAGGACCGAAATTAGTGATGGCACTGGAAGAGCACGTAAAAAGCTATGACGTGGAAATCATGAATTTACAGCGTGCAGTTGCTTTAACTGAGCCAGGTAAACATGGCAACAAAAACGATGATTTGATCGAGTTGAAGTTGGAAAGCGGCGCAACTTTAAGAAGTAAATCGGTGATTCTTGCCACTGGTGCGCGCTGGCGCGAGCTCAATGTGCCCGGTGAAAAAGAATATCGAGGCAAAGGCGTTGCATACTGCCCGCACTGCGACGGCCCGTTGTTTAAAGGTAAGCCGGTAGCTGTAGTCGGCGGCGGCAACTCAGGGGTGGAGGCCGCTATCGATTTAGCCAATTTTGTAGGCCACGTGACCTTGCTGCAATTTGATACTGAATTAAAAGCCGATGCTGTGTTACAGAAAAAGCTACGTACCTTAAGCAACGTCACCATTATTACTAGTGCGCAAACGACAGAAGTCACTGGCGATGGTAACAAAATGAATGGATTGACCTATACCGACCGTGTGACGGGTGAATCTAAGCATTTGGCACTGGATGGCGTGTTTGTACAGATTGGCTTGGTGCCTAATAGTGATTGGTTGAAAGGTAGTGTGAACCTAAGCAAGTACGGCGAAGTAGAAGTGAATCATCACAATGCAACCTCGCTGCCGGGCGTGTTTGCCGCTGGCGATGTGACGACTACACCTTACAAGCAAATTATTATTGCGATGGGCGAAGGTGCCAAAGCTTCACTAGGTGCCTTTGATTATTTGATTAGGCAGTAAAGTAAACTGGCAATAAAAAAGGCGGCTTCGGCCGCCTTTTTTATTCGTGCCTGGTTTTGCAGGTACTCATTCCGAGTAAACCGTAAGCTGGGCAGAAGTTAATCAGTCCGGTTGCTAGCGGTACTAGACCAATCCAAGCCCAAGCCGGACCGTTTGCGAATAATGCCCATGCAATGAGTGCCAGTCCTGCAACAATGCGTATGGTGCGGTCGATTCCGCCAATATTAGCTTTCATCATGCAACTCCTATGAGTAAAGACTCACTAAAAAGTACAGAATGTTTAGTGTACGCTCAACTCGCTGTGCATGAAAGTGGCTTGTATTGGCTTGATGTTCTAGCCAGCGTTGATGATACTTAGTGCGACGGCTTCCGCTACTTTGATGCCATCAACCCCAGCTGACAAAATCCCGCCAGCATAGCCCGCACCTTCACCGCAAGGGTATAAGCCCTTAGTGTTAATACTTTCTAAGCTGTCATCATCACGCTTGATACGGATAGGGCTGGAGGTGCGCGTTTCTACCCCTGTGAGTACGCCATCGGCTAAATCAAAGCCTTTTACCTGTTTTGCAAATTCCGGAATTGCTTCACGGATAGCGCTAATGGCAAACTCCGGTAAGACGGATGCCAAATTAGTCAGGTGTACGCCTGGTTTGTAAGAAGGTGTTACTTCGCCAAACTGGGTAGAAGGCTTGTTTTGCAAAAAGTCACCAATTAACTGCCCAGGCGCTTCGTAATTACTGCCGCCGGCAATGAACGCCTGACTTTCCAACTGGCGCTGTAATTCCATGCCTGCCAGCGGATGACCTGGATAATCTTGCTCCGGTGTGATACCCACCACAATGCCTGCATTGGCATTGCGCTCGTTGCGACTATATTGGCTCATGCCGTTAGTCACCACGCGGTTAGGCTCAGACGCTGCAGCTACTACCGTACCGCCAGGGCACATACAGAAGCTGTAAACCGAACGGCCATTCTTTGCATGATGTACTAATTTGTAATCGGCAGCACCAAGCTTTGTAAGTAAGTCCTCACTGTAGCTCTTGCCGTATCTGGCTTTATCAATGATAGATTGCGGATGTTCGATGCGGAAGCCAATTGAGAACGGTTTAGCTTCTATATAAATGCCGCGTTTGTGAACCATTTCAAACGTATCACGCGCACTGTGCCCAACGGCTAGCACTAAGTGGTTGGTAGCAAGGCGTTCTCCAGTTTGCAGCACCACAGCTTGTACCTGATTATTTACAATTTCAATATCATCGACACGGCTCTCGAAGCGGATTTCACCGCCTAGTTCGGTGATGGTTTTACGCATTTCCTCTACCATCCCCACTAAGCGGAATGTGCCGATGTGCGGGTGGCTTACATACATGATTTCTTCTGGCGCGCCGGCTTTTACAAACTCTTGAATCACCTTGCGGCCATAATGTTTTGGGTCTTTAATTTGGCTATAAAGCTTGCCGTCAGAGAACGTGCCGGCGCCGCCTTCACCAAATTGCACGTTGGATTCAGGATTGAGTGTACTTTTACGCCATAATCCCCATGTATCCTGCGTACGCTTACGCACTTCTTTACCGCGCTCCAATACAATAGGCTTAAAGCCTGCCTGCGCCAAGATCAGCGCAGCAAAAATGCCGGCAGGGCCGAAGCCTACAATCACAGGTCTGGTCAGCGGCGCAAGCTCTGTGGTCGCCACAAATTTATAGCTGGTATCCGGTGCTGGCTTAATGTGCGCATCTTTGCGGAACTTGGCGAGAATTTTTTCTTCGTTCTTCACCTCGACATCTAGGCTGTACACATACAAAATTGCATGCGATTTACGGGCGTCTACACCACGCTTGAAAATCTCAAAATGAATTAAATCGCTTTCTACAATTTCTAAGCGTTTAAGCAATGCTGCTTTTATTTCATCGGTTTGGTGTATCAGCGATTGTGCATTTTCAATCGGGAGTTTGATTTCAGTAATACGTAACATGTGTGGTCACTTTAATAAGGGGAGTGTTTATCTGCCAATAGTGTGATTTTACAGTATGTTGAGCTTAGCGAAAAATGGGATAGTCGCGATTCGCTCGTATCGCCTAAGATAAAGGCAGGCGCCCAAACAGTATTGGGCATGGTGCTAGACTAGGCTTCAAGGTTGTGTTGCAGTAGCTTTTTTAGCATAGGCACGGTCACCGGTTTTTTCTCGGTGAGCGACCACACATCCAGCGCATCCAGAACCGCCATTAAAGTTGGTAAATCGCGGCGCAGGTAGCGCAGGCAGTACTCAACCACTTCATCCGGCAATTTCATCCCGCGTTCTGTGGCATGCGTTCTCAGTGCTTGGGCTTTTTCCTCATCGGTGAGTGGGTGTAGTTGATAAACCAAGCCCCATGCCAGCCTAGTGGCTAAATCATCACGCAGTTGCATTTGCGTAGGTGCTGCAATGCCGCTAGAAATCAGGATGCCACCAGATGCACGTAATTGGTTGAATTGGTCAAACAGCGCGATTTGCGCATCCTCATCTAAAGTGTGTGTGTCATCTGCAATAAATAGGGGCAGATTCGATTGTTTGGCCATACGCTCACATGCGTGTAACAAGTGCGATTTTCCACTGCCCTGTGCGCCCCATAGATAAATAAAACGTGCGTCCTCAGCGTGAGTGAGTGCTTGCTTTAGGCTATATAGCGCTTCTGCATTTTGCCCTTCGATAAAGTTTTCCAGGCTAGGTGGCGGCAGTGGTTGAATGTCCAGCAATAGTTGCTTAGTCGGGGATTTGTAATGAAGATCCGTGCTGTTCATACTGCTAACCTAAGTAAAAGTGACTGCTAAGATATTTTTGTTTGGCGTGTCTGAAACCTACCGCAATCGCTGCCGATACCGGTAGTGCCAGTAGTACGCCGGCAAAGCCAAATAGCTGGCCGCCAGCCATCAGTGCGAAAATTACTACTAGCGGGTGCAGGCCAATGCGGTCGCCCACCAGCCATGGCGTGAGCGCCATGCTTTCCACCAGCTGTCCTATGCCAAACACAACCAGTAGCGGGATTAAGTCATGCAGGTTGCCAAACTGCAATACGCCGGAAATGACCGCCAATGTTAAGCCTAAGCCAAAGCCCAAGTATGGGATAAACCCTAACAGGCCAGATAATATACCGATGGGCAGCGCAAACTCCAGTCCAACTAACCATAAGCCTGCGGCGTAGAAAACGCTCATTAACAACATCACAGTCAATTGCCCACGTAAAAACTCAGCGAGTACCGCGTCAATATCGGCGCCGATTTCCTGAGTTTTTCCAAGCAGTGCGCGTGGTAATAACGCACTTATTTTTTGTAGGAGAATATTCCAGTCCACCAGCAAGTAAAACAGCACGAGTGGAATGAGTACTAGATTGCCTAGCCAGCCAACCACGGTCATGCCATGGCTACTCAAGCTTAGTGCAATATTTTTGGCAAAATTGCCTGTTGTTTTCCAGTTTTCAGTGAGGATGGCTTGAATCTGTGCGGGATCGATTTCAGCGCTGATGCCAAAGTTTTTTTGTAGCCAAGGCTCAAGGTTGGTTTTAGCCGCATTCAAATACACAGGGATTTTTTGCGATAGTTGCACAAACTCATGCTGTAACAGTGGAATCATGATGAGCAGAATGATGATGAGTACCGCGAATAAAAATAACAGCACGAGCAAGGTAGCTATGGTGCGGCTGAGTTTGAATGAAAATTTAGCACGCTTGTTATTGAATTGAATTGCTTCAATTTTACCCACTAATGGGTTGGCAATGTACGCCAAAATTGCGGCAATCAGGAATGGAGTCAGGATTGGGCTAAGCAGGTAAATGATGCCAAACACTGATAAAACAGCGACCAGCCAAACGGTATTTTTGTGTTTGTTCATTCTGCGCTTTCAGTAAAGTGTGGCTGTTTTGGAAAAGCCTGCGTTTTGAGGCTTTCAACATTTCAGATAACTAAGCATTTCGGTTAAAATAACATTATAACGATAGAACACACTTTTTGTAGAAAGCGAGAACCCCCTTGAGCGCCAATAATTCAGATAAAACTTCAATTAGCTACCGCGATGCCGGAGTGGATATTGAAGCGGGTGATGCATTAGTTGAACAAATTAAGCCGTTTGCCAAACGTACCATGCGCCCAGAAGTATTAGGCGGTATTGGTGGTTTTGGCTCATTATTTGCGGTGCCGCAAAAATTTAAAGAGCCAATTTTGGTATCTGGTACCGACGGCGTGGGGACTAAGCTTAAATTAGCGTTTGAGCTCAATAAGCACGATACCGTGGGTATCGACTTAGTAGCCATGAGTGTGAATGATATTTTGGTACAAGGCGCGGAACCGCTGTTTTTCCTGGATTACTTTGCATGCGGCAAGCTGGAAGTTGGCGTTGCAGCACAAGTGATTAAGGGCATTGCCGAAGGTTGTGAGCAATCTGGCTGTGCATTGGTGGGCGGTGAAACTGCAGAAATGCCAGGTATGTACCCAGCGGGCGAATACGACTTGGCAGGCTTTGCAGTAGGCTGTGTAGATAAAGCCAACTTGATTAATGGTACGACCATTGCTGCAGGTGACGTGGTATTAGGCTTGGCTTCAAGCGGTGCACATTCAAACGGTTACTCACTGATTCGCAAATTGATTGAGAAATCAGGCATTGATTTTGAATCTGATTTCCACGGTAGAAAATTCAAAGATGTGGTGATGGCACCTACACGCATCTATGTGAAATCTCTATTGAAACTGATTGAAGCGATGCCGGTTAAAGGCATGGCGCACATTACAGGTGGTGGTATTACCGAGAATATCCCACGTGTATTGCCAGAAGGCTTAACGGCAGAAATTCAAGCATCAGGCTGGGAATTGCCACCGTTGTTCCAATGGCTGCAAGCACAGGGCAATATTGTACCGAGCGAAATGTACAAAACATTTAACTGCGGTATTGGCATGGCGATTGTGATGGCTAAAGAAAACGCTGCAGCAGCTAAAGCGCTACTAGAGGCTTCAGGTGAGACTGTGTTTGAAATCGGTCATATCCGTGCACAAAATGCAGGCGAAGCGCCTACTATCGTTGTTTAGTCTGTTGTTAAATCAGTTAGAAAAAACTGCTTCCGCTGTAACAAAAGTAGCGCTGATGCGTTGAGCATGATGTGTCTTAAAATTAAGGAATTTTAGTGATGAATCGAATCAAAGCATGGTGTGTAATATTTTTGGTTGGCATGGGTGTTGCACTCATGCCACAGGCGGCTTTTTCTAAAGCAAAGCCTAAAGAGGCCGCTGCAAAGTTTACGTTACCAAAGAGTATTAGCGCCACTTACGTGGTGACTAAAAACGGTGACCCATTTGCTAACGTATATGAACAGTTTACCGTTACCAAAAATACCTATACGGTTGAAAGCGTGACCAAAGGTATTGGCGTGTATGCTTTGCTGGGCGAGCGTAAATTAACCAGTACCGGTGAGATTACGGCGCAAGGTCTAAAGCCTAGCCATTTTGAATTGCATCAGGGTAACCAGAAAAAGAAATCATTATTCACCGATTTTGATTGGGCGAAACAAAGTCTGGTCATGACGATTAAAGGTGAAAAGGAAACAGCTGAACTGAAGCCTGGCACGCAGGATTTAGCGAGCTATCCCTATCAGTTTATGTTTATGCGTGCATCGTTAAAAAATACGATTACCGTGCCAGTAACAACAGGTAAAAAACTGAAGCAGTATGCCTATAAAGTTAGCCCGGAACTCAAAAGCATCGATTGTGCTGGTGTACAGTATAAAACCCTGTACCTGACACCATCTGAGCATGATGGGGCTGAAACCAAAGATCTGTGGCTGGCGGCAGAAAAAAATTACGTGCCAGCGCGTATTCTGGTGATTGATGAAGACGGACACAAACTAGAGCAAACCTTAACTGAGTTGCGTATCCAATAACGCTGGCATGCTGCCACGCTATTTAGCAAGTAATTAAAAATATACAAAGAGAATCAATATGACGCCTAATTTAATTCGGCAAGCTGCAATCGTTTTATCTAATCTACTGACGTTTAGTAGCCCTGCTGATGCGAAGTTAAGTGAGTTTTTTCGTAATAACCGTGATCTAGGCACCAAAGAGCGTGCGTTTGTGGCAGAGAGTGTATATGGCGTATTGCGTCGTCTACGTTTCTTAAGCACAGTGACGGCTAACGATGAAAATGACCCGGATGATGCGCGTAAGTTGATTTTGGCTTGGTTGTTGCGGGTACAAGGCATGAGTATCCGTGAGCTAGAGCCTATGCTGAGTGAACAGCAAAAAGAATGGGCGCATCTGATTAAAGCAAAAGCTACGGATAATTTACCACTAGCGGTACAGGCTGATGTGCGCGACTGGCTGTGGGATAAGCTGGTAGCGCAATACGGCGAGGCTGAGGCCTTAACTATTGCGCGCAGCATGCATGAGCAAGCCACTTTGGATTTACGCGTGAATACCATTAAAGGCACGCGCGATGAAGTGATGGCAAAGTTTATTGCCGAAAATACTTCTGGCGAAACCAATGTGACGAAAACGCCTTATTCTCCGATTGGTATCCGTATGCCTAATCGTATGAATATTGGCCGTCACGTATTGTTTACTGAAGGCAAGATTGAGGTGCAGGATGAAGGTAGCCAGCTATTGGCGCATTTAGTTGCAGTCAAACGCGGCATGATGGTAGCCGACTTCTGCGCAGGCGCTGGTGGTAAAACCTTGGCGATGGGCGCACTGATGCGCAACACTGGCCGTTTGTATGCGTTTGATGTCTCAGAAAAGCGTTTACATAACTTAGGGCAGCGTTTAAAACGTTCTGGCCTAAGCAACCTGAATGCACAAGTAATTAGCAGCGAAACTGACCCTAAACTAAAACGTTTAAACGGGAAGTTTGACCGTGTGCTAGTGGACGCGCCATGTAGCGGTTTGGGCACCTTACGTCGCAATCCTGACCTTAAATGGCGCCAAACCCCGCAAGATGTGGCCGAACTCAATGTTAAACAAACCAATATTCTGGCGCGTGCAGCTAAGCTGACTAAAGTGGGCGGACGTTTAATTTACGCAACCTGTAGTTTGCTAAGCGATGAAAACGAGCAAATTGCGGAGCAGTTCTTAGCTAGCCATCCAGACTTTAAATTGTTGAATGCTGCACAGATTTTGGCACAGCACCAAATTGAGCTGGATACTGGTGATTACCTGAAATTGCTACCGCACTTACATAATACCGATGGTTTCTTTGCCGCGGTATTTGAGAAGTTGGATGCGGCAACTGCGCCAGCACCAAGTGGAAGCAATGAGGCGGAAGCCACTCCAGAGTCTTCACTTACCCTAGAGGCCGCGCCAGTAATAGAAGAAGTAGCGGCAGAGGAAGCGCCAGCTAAAGCGACTAAAAAAACAGCGGTCAAAAAAGAGCCTAAGCCTAAAGTAGCTAAAGCGCCAAAAGAGGACAGTGCGGCTAGTGCCAAGGTAAGTAAAGCAAAAGCGAGCACAGCTAAAACAAAAGCAGTTAAAGCTTAAGTTAGATAGGGTAAGATTAAAAATCTTACCCTTTTTTTATGCAGTAATAGCGCCTCGGCGCTTTTTTCTTATGTAAAGGCGTTGCGGGATGAAGTGGCCTAGCCTCAATTTACAAATATTATTGGCATCCATCATTGGTGTTGCATTAGGGTTCTATTTTCAGGCGTTAGGTACACAGCATGTGCTGGTGCAAGGGGGTTTGTATGGCGCAGGACTAGTCGGCACGTTGTTCATTGACCTGCTTAAAATGATACTTGTGCCTTTGGTGTTTTGCTCTATCTCCGTTGGCGTTGCTAATTTGCGCCAGCATCAGCAAATGCACAAAGTATGGGTCAGTACCATGCTTTATTTTGTCACAACCACGACGTTAGCCATCACCTTAGGTTTGCTTGCAGCTAATTATTTTGAGCCGGGTACCGGCATGCATGTGGCAATGTTTCAAGATGCTATGCATGGCTTTGAGGCTAAGCAACTGCCGCTACCTGAGTACTTTGCACAATTTTTACATGGTTTGTTCGTTAACCCGTTTGCCGCCCTCGCTAAAGGTGATGTGTTGGCGCTGGTCATGTTTGCGCTGATTTTAGGCGTTGCACTGGTGGTGGGCGGTGAGCGTTTTAATCAACTACGCACACTGTTGCAAGAAGCGCTGGACGTGACGATGCTGATTGTGGGTTGGGTGATGTACTTAGCACCGCTGGGGATTATGGCGTTGCTGGTTAAGTTAGTTGCGGTGCAGGATGTTGCGATTCTGCATACTTTAGCCAAGTTTGCCGCGGTGGTTGTAGGCATTACTTTGCTGCATGGTGTGGTCGTGCTGCCATTGCTTTTATATTTAGTGACGGGCAAATCACCATTGTGGTTCTTTCGCGGCAGCCGTGAAGCCCTGTTAACAGCGTTTGCTACCAGTTCCAGTGCCGCCACCCTGCCCGTCACCATGCGTTCCACCTTACAGATGCAAGTGAAACCTGAGATCGCGGGTTTTGTCGTACCGCTGGGAGCCACCATCAATATGGATGGTACGGCGTTGTACGAGGCCATTGCCGCTATCTTTATCGCTAACTTGATGGGCGTAGAGTTCAGCCTAGTGCAGCAGATGATCGTGTTTTTTACAGCGATGATTGCTGCGATGGGCGCACCTGGTATTCCTAGTGCCGGCATGGTAACCATGGTGATGGTGTTGCAGTCAGTGGGCTTGCCTGCCGAGGCGATTGCTATTTTGCTGCCGATAGACCGCTTGCTAGACACTGTGCGCACTAGCGTGAATGTGCAAGGTGATATTGTCGGCAGTCTAATTGTGCAGAAACTGACGATGGACGCACCACATTAAGCAGCTGGCTTAATCAGTGCATGCAGTAACTTAAGTTGATGTTATTAAATGGATGGCTATGCTATTGCCTGCGCAGTGTATTGTTAAAGCGGTGGCTCAGTATGCTGGCGGCGTGCATGTAGTTCACTGATCCAGCCAATCAGCAATGAGTAGGCCGAAGGCACCACCACTAACGTCAATAAGGTAGAAGAAATCATGCCGCCTATAATAGCAACGGACAGTGGCTTATTGGTTTCCGAGCCAGCGCCTAAGCCCATTGCTGCGGGCAGCAGCGCTAAAATGATGGTGAGCGAAGTCATTAATACTGGGCGTAGACGTACAGGGCAAGCTTCACTCAACGCTGCATTAATATGCGCTTTGTTAATTATTTCGCCGCTTTCTCTCACTTTATCTAATAGTTGATTAGTTAAATCTACCAACAGAATCGAGTTTTTAGCCACTAAACCTATCAGTAGCACCAAGCCAATCATGGAATACATGTTGAGACTGTCACCGGAAATCAACAGCGCAATCAGGCCGCCGATAATGGCTAGCGGTTGAGCTAACATCACGAGTAGGGGCTGAACAAAAGAGTTGAACTGGCTGGCCAGCACCATGTATAGCAAAATAAACGCGAGCAAGAACACAAACTGTATGTTCTTAAAGGTTTTGCCAAACTCTTCAGCTTGGCCTGTCAGCCTCAGTGTATATTCAGCCGGCACAATAGTAGCTGCAGTCGCTTTGACTAGATCTACGGCCTCGCCTAATGGCATATTCGGATTAGCATAAAAATTAACGGCATACTGTAAATCGTAGCGACCAATCACTGCAGGTCCCAACTCCTGCTTAAACGTTGCCACCGCATCAAGACGTACCAGTTCACCACTTTCACTACGCAGGTAAATTTTGCTTAAATCCTGTATGTTATTTAAATCACCCTCAGCGGCTTTAATGCGGATGTCATAGCGTTGCCCATCGCCTGCGGCTTCATTGTATTTTGCAACATTAATGCCTCCGGCATATAAGCTGATGGCTGTGGCAATCTCCTGTGCATTCAGGCCCAGTGTCGCTGCGCGTGCGCGATCAATATCTACATTGAGTTGCGGTAAGTCGAGCTGTACGTCTACGTCTACTCTACCCATCGCAGCATTGTTGCCAAGCGCTTGTTGCAACAGTTTGGAGATGCGGCCTAGTTCTTGTAGATTATTGCCAATTAAGTTGAACTGGAGTTTTTCTGAGCGTTGCCCACGAACCACAGAGGGTGGCGCTGCCATGGCACGAGCGCCGGGAATCTGATCCAGTTCAGTTTTGAGCTCTTTAATCAAGCTTTGCTGGCTTTTGGCGCGCTGTTCTTTCGGCTTGAGTCGTACATTCACACGCCCCTCATTTACCTGTCCGCGTGAGCCGGTGCCGATGGTAGAGAAATAGCTATCTACTTCACCGGGATGGTTTTTTAAAATGCTTTCAACCATCTGCAGCCTAGAGTCAGTGTAGTCTAGGCTAGAGCCCAATGGTGTTTTCAGGCTGATACTAAAGCTACTTTCGTCTGATTCCGGCACGAAGTCTTTTTCTACATATTTGAGTGTCAGATAGCCAGATGCCGCCACGAATATGGCGGTGAAGATCAGTACAAAACCGCGATGTTTCAAGGTAACGTGCAATAGTTTTTTATATTGCGTATCCAAATAATCCAAGCCGCGCCCTGTGAGGCGATACACGGCATTTTCTTGGTGTGTGACGCTTAAGTAGCGCGAGCACAGCATAGGCGTGAGCGTGAGCGAAACGAAGAGTGATACCAGTACACCAAAGGTGACGACCACGGCGAAAGATTTGAAGAACATGCCGATGACGCCACTCATAAAAATCACCGGTGCAAAAATACAAACCAGAGATAACGATGAGGCTAGTACGGCAAAAACCACCTCATTGCTGCCATGTCTAGTGGCTTGAGAGCGAAACAAGGCTACTTTAGCAGGGTTCTTGAGGTCTGCTGGGCTCAGCACTTCGCCCACCTCTCCGGACATATGGCGCAAAATACTTTCTCGAACCACAATTGCATCGTCTACCACCACGCCGATTAGTAATAGCAGTGCCAGCAAAGTCATGCTGTTAAAGGTGTAGCCGGCAAAATACATGACCGCGATTGCGCCCAGCAGGGATACAGGAATCTCCAGACAAATCATCACAGTAGAGCTGAACGAGCGCATGAAGATCAGTACAATTAAAGCGGCGAACAAGGTGCCTTCCACCAAGTGCTCCTTCAGTGACGCTACTAATTGATTGATGAAGATCGAGTCATTGGTTGAAATCTCCAGACTCAGCCCCGGCGGCAGATTGGGGCGTATATCCTGTTCTAGCCTGCGTTCTACCTCTTTAATAATTTCTACGGTGTTGGCATTGGCGATCTTCACCATGCCTAAACCCACAGTAGGCTTGCCGTTGTAGCGCGCGATTTGACGATTGTCGGTCAGCCCGTCTTCAATTTTTGCTACATCGCTAAGGCGAATTGGCACGCCGTCTTTGGTGCTAACAATTAATGCAGATAGCGTTTTGATGTCATGAAATTCAAGGTCGAGCTTTAATAGCTGTTCAGCTTGTGCGCTGACCAGAAATCCACCAGGCAGTTGAATATGCTCGCGGTTGAATGCATCCACTAAATCATTGGCACTCAGTTTGTAGGCGGCCATGCGCTCCGGGCTTACATTCACGCGAATCACGCGGTCACGGCGTCCGCCGATGGATACCTCACCTACACCGTTAATTGTTTCAAATTTCTTTTTTAGTACATTATTGGCATAAAGGTTGAGTTGTTGGATGGTGCGGTCACCGCTCAACGCCAGCCAGATGACGGCTGACGCATTGGTGTCAACCTTTTGGATAGAGGGTGGATCCGTGTCTACAGGCAGGCGGCGTAGTACCTGATTGACTTTGGCTTGCACCTCGTTATATGCGACATCAATATTTTTATCTAAAGCAAACGTAATACTGATGCTGGAAACGCCAGGAGAAGATGACGATTGAATATGCTCAATGCCAGGCGTGGTGTTGATAGCAGATTCAATGACGCTGGTGATGCTGGTGTCCACGACATCGGGATTTGCCCCGCGCAGGGTGGTATTCACCATGATGACCGGGAAATCGATTGCCGGTAGGCGGTCTACCCCGATACGGTTATACGCGATAATGCCAAACAAAACGATGACGCCAGATAGCATCCAAGCCAGTACATGGCGTTTAATAGAGAGTTCAGGTAGCGTCATGGGGTATTCGGTTTAAGTTTTATGGTACGGCAGATTTATTGGCAATTTTGATTGGCGCTTTGTCAGTTAAGAAGCCCGCCCCATCGACCACCACGACATCATTCACTTGCAGGCCATCGGTGATTTCAACGAGTCCGTTTTGGCGTGCACCCGTCGTGACAACGGTTTGCTGGACTTGTTTATCTTTCACCACATAAACCACTTGCCCTGCCGGACGTAGCACCACGCATTGTTCGGGCACCATCATGGCACCGGCACGCTCCGCTAAAATAACACTGGCGTTTACGCTGGCACCAGCCTGCCAGCCGGCCACGTTTTTGACATCGGCAATCACAATAATGCTGCGATTGCTGGCTGTAATCAATGGTTTTAACTCTCGAATCACAGTTTCAACGCTGTTGTTGCTGGTTGGGGTGGTGAGTCGTAGCTTTAAGCCAGCTTTAAGCTGTGAGCCCACGCGTTCAGGGAATGGAATGTAAGCACGTAGTAGTTTATTAGAAATAATCTGCACGATAGGATCGCCAATTTTTACGTACTCGCCAGTGTCTACAATCTTCTTTTCCACTACGCCGTCAGTAGGCGCAAAAATTCTTGTTTTGCCTGTACTGTTACGGATGGTATTGATGCGTGCTTTAGCTGCGACTAACTGTTCTTTTAATACTTTTTGATCCGCTAGGCTGGTGTCCACCGCATTTTGCGAGATGAATTTTTTATCAACCAAGGCCTGATTTCTGGCAACGGTTTTAGTCTGGTTAGTGAGCAGTGCTTCAATTCTAGCTACTTCAGCTTGTGCTTCACGTTCTTGCAGGTTGAATTCGGTAGGGTCTAGCGTTGCAATGAGCTGGCCTTGTTTCACCGTGTCGCCAGGGCTTACATATACTTTAATAATACGCGCGGCGACTTCTGCCGTCAGTGTCGGGTCAACCAAACCTTCTAGTGAGCCGATACCGTCCTCAGTCATCTCTACCTGCGCATTCTGCACTGTTGTCACAGTCACCAAGGTGGGCTTAGGGCCATTTTTATTTGCCTGCTGTTTATCGGCGTTTTCATCTTTTGCACCGCAGGCAAATAGTATGCCGGTGAGTAGCGTCAATACGGTCAAGCTAAAAAATCTTTGCATAAAATTGGTAGTGGTTAATGATGATGGTGAGTTAATTTTTTCCAGTCAAAATAAGGACCTGGGTCGGTTTTTCTGTCTGGCGCAATGTCGGAATGCCCTACTATAGCTTGAATTTGGTAGCTATTGTTGAGGCAGGCTACTAATTTATTGAGTGTATGGTACTGCGCCTCTTCAAAAGCCTCAAAGTCAGAACCTTCAAGCTCTATTCCGACTGAAAAATCATTGCAACGTTCACGCGTTTGCCAGTTAGATTTACCTGCATGCCAAGCCCGGTCTAAACAAGACACAAACTGTATCAGTGTGCCGTCACGCCTGATTAAAAAATGAGCAGAAACTTTGTAAGTATGAATCGTTGCGTAATACGGGTGCTCGTCAGGGTTGAGTTGGTTGGTGAATAGCTCAATAATCCCATTGCCTCCATATTGGCTGGGTGGCAAGCTAATGTTATGAATCACGATTAAACTGATTTCGTTTTCAGGGCGTGCATCAAAGTTGGGCGATGCGATTTGCTGTGCCTGTGCCACGAAACCATCACTATTTATCACGTAATTTTCTATCATTGCTAATTTTATGCTGAGTTCAGTTTAAAATGCCAACATTAATGATGTGACGCTTGAAATAAAAGGCGCTTGAAATAAAAAGGAAAGTTAAATGGTATTTTTAGAACTGTTACTGATGCTCGTCGTGATTCTAATCGCGGCAGAGGTGTTTACTAATGCACTTGAGCATTTGGGTGAAAAGCTTGGCATCTCCGAGGGGGTGACTGGGTCTTTATTCGCGGCGGTAGGCACTGCGTTGCCAGAAACCTCTGTGCCTTTGCTGGCACTGTTAGCGGGTACACAAAATGCTGCCACCAATGAAGAGATCGGAGTAGGTGCTATTTTGGGTGCGCCACTGATGTTGGCTACGCTTTCTATCTGTTTGATGGCCGTATCAGTTTGGCGCAGTAGAGGGACGAATGGCCACCTCCGTCCTGAGCGTACAGGTTTAGCTCGTGACCTTAGTTTCTTTATTGCAGCGTTTAGTTTTGCTGCGATTGCGATGTTTGTACCACATAGTTTAAGTGCAGTGCGTTATGGCTTAGGTTTCTCTATGGTCATGATTTATTTCGTCTACGTGATGTTGACGCTGCGTGCATCAAAAGCGCTGGTCGAAGATGGCCACGCGACTGAAGCTGGTGGCGATATGTTTTTGTGCAAGCTTGGCCTGCCTAATAATATGGTAATCATATTTGTGCAGTTATTCTTAGGCTTAGCACTCTTAGTTGGTGGTGCTAAAGGTTTTATCGGTGGCGTAGAAGAAGCTTCACACTTGTTAGGTATTTCAGCCCTGCTCCTGTCACTGTTAATTATTCCTATTGCCACAGAGTTGCCGGAAAAAGTGAATAGTATTTTATGGATACGCAAAGGTAAGGATACCTTGGCTTTTGGCAACATTACTGGTGCTATGGTTTTTCAAGGCACGCTGTTACCGGCAATCGGTATTATGCTCACGCCATGGGAGCCGCGCCGTGAAGTGTTGTTAGGCATTGTATTAACCCTCGTTGCCGCTATCTGGTTACGCTATCTGGTACAAAAAGGTGGCTTGCGCGTTTGGCATCTGTTGGTGAATGGCGCTATTTATGTAACGTACCTATGCTTAGTGCTTGCCTAGGTTTGGTGTTTGCTTAAACTGATGGTGTTGCTGCTGTGCTGATGACGGCGCAGCAGCCATTGGTGACTTTACTGCGTCTAAACTCAGCTTTCTTCTGTATCCGCTTCAAAATCTGTATCAGTTTCTTTTGATAGGCCTAACTTGGCAAGTCGGTAGCGTAAGGTGCGGAAAGTCACCCCAAGCAGTTTTGCCGCGGCAGTTTTGTTGTGGTTGGTTTTATCCAAGGCTTGAATAATGGCCTTTTTCTCTATTTCTTCCAGATAATCAGTCAAGTTGATTTCACTGGTGTTGCTGCTACCAAACATTGGATTTGCACTAATTGCAGGTGTATCGGGGTTGCCTTCCGTTAATACGTCCTCTACGACGATGGTTTGGCCGTCACATAGTGCTAAAGCGCGCTCTAACATGTTTTCCAGCTCGCGCACGTTGCCTGGAAATGCCAAGCTGGCAATATACGCCTGTGCTTGTGCATCAATTTTTGGTGTTGCAATGTGTTGAGCCTGACATAGTTTATTCAGCAGCATCTCGGTAAGCAGTGGAATATCTGCCGGTCGGTTGCGTAGTGCTGGCATCTTGAGTTGAATCACATTGAGGCGATAGTACAGATCTTTTCTAAATTGACCTGCATCCATCATTTCGGTTAGATTTTTGTGTGTGGCACTAATGATGCGCACATCCACTGCATCTTCATTTGTGCCGCCTACCATGCGCACTTTCTTCTCTTGAATCGCCCGTAGCAGCTTTACCTGCATGGCGAGTGGCAAATCCGCAACTTCATCTAAAAATAATGTGCCACCGTTAGCCGCTTGAAATAACCCTTCTTTATCTTGGTTCGCACCGGTAAACGCACCTTTTTTGTAGCCAAAAAACTCACTTTCCATTAAGTTTTCAGGAATTGCACCGCAGTTCACTGCGATAAAGGCACCATCGGCACGCGAACTGTTCTGGTGGATGAGTTTTGCCGCCAACTCTTTGCCGCTACCGGATTCGCCACTGATATAAACCGGTGCCTGACTGCGCGAGACTTTTGCAATCATCGTGCGTACATACTGAATCGGCTCAGAATTGCCAATCATGTCCAGGGTGTTGGGTTTGCTTTGGCTGGATCTTGCGCTGAGTTTAAGCGCAGACTCAATCACTGGGCGTAACTGCTTAAGTGAAATGGGCTTGGCTAGATAATCAAACGCGCCGGCTTTGAGTGCACATACTGCGTTGTCCGCACTGGCATGAGCGGTGATAACGGCAACCGGCAGGCCGAAATGAAATTCATTGATATAATTAACTAAGTCTAATCCGGTGCCGCTCGGCATTTGCATGTCGGTGAGGCATAGGGCATAAGTGCGTAATTTCAGCATGGCCTTGGCCTCTTCAACGCTACTCGCGCTAAAGGTTTCAACATCCATGCGCTCCAGCGTCATCGCTAACAGTTCGCGGATGTCTGTCTCATCATCAACAATTAAGCAGCTAGGTCTTTGTTGCATACTAAAAATATGGCCCTTAGTTAATCGTTTGTAACTGCAGTATGAATGCGCTACCGGTGTCTAGCTTTTGGTACTTTAGGCGCGAGCTGTTAGCCTCTGCAAGCTCGCGTGAAATATAGAGCCCCAGGCCGTTTCCTGTTGTTTTGGTTGTATAGAAAGGCTCAAACAGTTTGCTGCGATTTTCTTCTGCCACGCCTTCACCGTCATCGATCACTTCTAAGTTTAAACCAGCACGCCCATTTTTTGTACAATTTAACTTTAAACTGCCCATCTGTTTATGGCTATGCTCCCAGCCATTTTTACACAAGTTCCATAAAATCTGCATCAGATGGCGTTGGTCATAAGTCACAAATAATGCATCTTTAGGCAGGTTAATCTGAAAATCTGATTCAGGTATTTTCTCTACGGCACAAAATTGCGTGTAAAAGTCGAAAATAAATTGATTAAGCGCCAGTCTCTCCTGATTGGTGCGGTCGCGACGATTGAGCTCCAGTACATCTTTAATGATTTTATCAATGCGTTGGATATTATCTGCAATGATTTGCAGCATACGATTATTTTGCGCACCAAAGTTTTCTTCTTGCAGTAATTGCGTGGCGTGGCTGATTGCACTGAGCGGGTTGCGAATTTCGTGTGCAATATTGGCGGTTAGGCGGCCGAGTGCTGCCAGTTTTGATTGCTGTGCCGCTGACTGGATTTGGCTCCAGTCCTGAATAAACACCACCGCGCCGTGCAGGCGAGTATCGCGGCTGATAGGTTCGAATCTGAGTTTGAGTTCTTTGTTGTTAATAGAAATAATCAGGTGGTCGCTTGCGCTATCTGCATGCATCCAGCGGTTAAATGCATGGGCGATTTCGATGGCGCTGTCATTTAATTTAACGGTTTCACCACCGTCATCGGTTGGTGTGACACTCAGTAGCGAGGTGGCGGCTGAGTTATGGTGGCGAATATTCAGGTGCTGATCCATGACAATAACGCTATCTTGCATTTCTTCGGTAATCAGCGCGTTTACTTGCGCTAGGTTTTCTAAGTCAACGCCACGGGCAGAGGCGAGCGCCTCACTTTGCAGAATGCGCTTGGCAAAGCTGTAGCCTAGCCAGGCCGTCGCAAAACAGCTCAAGCTTAGCATCACCGGTTGACTGTACACCGAAACGGGCAGATCCCATTTTGCGATTTGGTAGCTTTGCTCCAGCAGTAGGCCTATGGTGGCAATGGCGGCATAGAATAAGGCTAGACGGCCATTGCTGATGAGGCTGGCGGTAACGATAGTGATAATCAGCAGTAGCCCTAAGCCGCTTTGCATGCCGCCGGCCGCATGCATAATGGCAATGATGAAAAGTATATCAATGATAATTTGCACCGGATTAAAAAATACCAATGCGGAAGATCTGATCGGCGCCACAATCAATAGCGTGAAGCTGAACAGTGAGTAGGCTAGGGATAAGCTAAAAAACAATGAGGCATCTTGCATTTCACCCCAGTTCTTTTGCCCAATATATAGCGAGAATAATACAAAAATCAGGCTTAAAATTAGCCTGAATACATTAATAATACGAATAGTGCGCGCCTGAAGTGATAGTTCACTCTGCGAGCTAAGGTGTTGATGAGGCATGAAGTCAATCATTGGCGTATCTATACATGTTGCGTATGTATCTTCAGTTAATCGACAATTGCAGGCTTATACATCTGATTTAATGTGTGCCTGAGAGCAGTAGAATTTACCCTCTACTAAAAACGCCTCAGACCTAGGCAAGTGCACATGGCATTGATCGCATTCCACCATGTTCTCAATATTCGCTTCTGCCGCTTTGTTGTTCTCTGCGGTTCGATTCGCCTTGGCGTTGAGGTTGCGCTTGATCGCCTGGATGACGAGCCCAATCACGATAGCCCAAAAAATTAGTTTCCACATAATGAACGTTACTCAAATCTTAAATGGTTAAGTTCAGATTGTAACTAAAAGTGCAGGCTATGTAGCATTTTAATACGTGCTATTCCTTTGCCTTAGTTGTTTTCATTGATTGCTTAGATATTTACCTATGCAGCCGCTAAAGTACTTTGCTTCTGGGTTCAAAATTTGAGTCACGGGCTAAGCCCGCCTGTGGCAGAGCTAGCGGAAAATACAAACCTGATATACTGTGTGCCTGAATATGAGGTGCACTTACGCACATGATTTGGTTAACAGTATAAAATACCAACCTAAATATGGCGTCAAATATCTAAACATGGCAACACCCAAGGAACTTTCTGATTTTCTCGCAGCAGCGGAGCGGCGTGCATTTAAGCAGACGGCTTATGCTGTCCGCGATGATCATGCGGCATTAGATATCGTGCAAGATGCCATGATGAAGCTTGCAGATAAATATGGTGCCCAGCCTGTGACAGAGTTTCCTATGCTGTTTCAGCGTATTTTGCAAAATACGATGCGCGATTACTGGCGCAGGCAAAAAGTGCGCAACTTGTGGACTACGCTGTTATCAGCCTTTGGTGGCGGTGCCGATGATAATGAAGACCGCGATCCTCTAGACACCATTGATGTGGGCGATGATAGCGAAGAGCCATCGGTACAAATCGCACGCAGCCAAACCATACAGTTAATTGAGCGAGCATTAGAAAAATTACCAGCACGTCAACGAGAAGCATTTGTGTTGCGTTACTGGGAGGAGATGGATGTCGCAGAAACAGCAGAAATCATGGGATGCTCCGATGGCAGCGTTAAAACGCATTGTTCGCGAGCGGTACATGCGTTAGCTATAGAATTGCGCAAACAGGGGCTAGATAAAATAGGTTTGTCCAATGTAACATTGAACGAACCGAAATGATGGCTCGAAAGAATAGGAGCGAGCAATGAGCGCGAGTGAAAATAAATATATCGATCAGGCAACGGCTTTGGATGCTAGCGTTGAGGATCAGATTGCACGCAATATGGTTGAGTTGCTAAATAGTCACGCCCAGAAGTTGCCGGAAGCTCAAGCGGCGCGTTTGGCTGATGCGCGTAGTTTAGCTATAGGCAGATTAGTGAACCGGGAAGCACAGCTAGCTGGCCATAGCCTGCACAGGAATGGTCATGCTTTGCAATGGCGCGGAGGACGTTGGGGGCATTACTTTGAACAGCACCGCATACTATCTGCGTTGTTGATTATAGGGGTGATGTTATTTGCACTTTTTGCTGTTCAGCAGTTGAGTGTTAGTCATCAAATGGAAAATAGCGATGCATTCTTGCTGGCGTCTGATTTGCCACCTGAAGCATACGCAGACAAGGGATTTACTGCATGGTTGGATACCAATTGAAGCTGAAGAGCCTAATTTTTGTATTGGCATTGCTTGTCTATGGAGTTTCAGTTGCTAATGCTGCTGATGTTTCTTGGTCTGAGCTGAGTGATGCACAACGTAAAGTGTTAAATCCTCTAGCTTCTGAATGGGATACTTTGCGTCCGTGGCAACGAGAAAAAATGCTGGATATAGCCAAGGACTACCCGAAAATGAATGCTGATAAGCAGGCCTTGGTTAAGGAGCGTTTGACCAACTGGAGCCGCATGACGCCTTATGAGCGTGAGAATGCACGAAAGAGGCATCAGCAGTTTAATGCGTTGTCCACAGATAAGAAAGCTGAGCTGCGCAAAAAATGGCTGGAGTATCAAAAGCTACCTGAGTCTGAGCGTGCAAAGTTGCGTGCGGACTCGCCAGATACTTACACTGATGCTGATTTAAATTAAAGCTTGAATCAAAACTAAGCTTCACGCTGAACAAATTACACATAAGCTTTACATGCACACTCAAGAATCTGCCGTCATTTCATCAAAACCACAGGCACCTAGCTTGCTTAAGCTGAGTGCCTGTTTGCTCTATGAGTTGCTGACTATCGTCGCTTTATGTCTGGTGCTTGCAGGGCTATTCTATGCGCTATTTGGTGATGCCACTGAGGGTGTTAAGCACTTATTACAGCAAATGTTTTTATGGGGAATGCTCGGTGCGTATTACCTTAGGTGCTGGATAAAAACTGGCCAGACGCTCGCGATGCAGGCTTGGCATTTAAAGGTCGTTACGCAAAATAACGCGCCTCTGCCTATGTCTACTGCATTGGTGCGCTATCTATTAGCCAGCTTAAGTTTAGTGCTGTTTGGTTTAGGCTTTGTATGGGCCGTAGTAGATAAAGATCGATTGTTTCTGCACGATCGATTGCTCAAATCCAAAATCATCGTGGTTTAACACGACACTACCGTATCAGCCTGCGAGTAATGGGGGCTGATTCTACCTTTTATCAATATGGTGCAGCATCGCTAGCCCACCAAACAGGAATAAAGCAGTTGGCGTGATAGCACTAAATGCAGGCGCCCAGTCGTTTAATAAGCCTAGATGCACAAAGGTCTGGTTAAGGGTCTGGTATAAAATACCCAGCATGATACCGATAAATATTTTAGTACTGGCGCCAGTCGAACGCTGCTGAATAAATGCGAATGGCAGCGCGAGAATCACCATGACTAGGCTAGCTAGCGGGTAAACTAATTTACGCCATAATGCCATTTTATAGCGCGTGGTTTTTTGTTTATTAATGGCTAAATGTTCAATGTAGGCATATAAGTTCCATGCTGACATTTTTTCTGGCAGGACCAGTAGTACATTCAATAGCTCTGGGCGTATCAGCGAGCGCCATGTAGCTTTATCCAGATGCTGTACGTAGTTGCTGTCTTTATCGAGGTGGGTTTGTGACACTGATTTTAAATGCCACTGTTCATCTTCAAACAGTCCTTTATGCGCATGGCTGACAGTGCGCAGGTTGAATTTGTCATCGAACTCGTAAATATGAATATTGAGTAGTGTGGTGTCCGCCAGTACTTCTTCCACGTTTACAAAGCTGTGGCCATCTTTGACCCATAAGCCAGATTTGAAATCCTGCACAATCACAGAGTCGGTGGCTTTGATACGTATACGTTGCGCCATTTTTTCACTGAGCGGTGTAATCAGTTCTCCGACAAAAAAGGTGAGGATGGCAAATACCATCCCTATTTTAAGTAGCGTGACAGCCAGGCTGTAAACTGAGATACCACTCACTCTTAGCACGATTAACTCCGAGTAGCGCGCAAGCTGCCCTAAGCTGTACATGCAGCCGACAAGCACCGCGACAGGGATCACCTCATAGACATGACCTGGTGCGCTGAGCACCACAAACAAGATGATTTTGCTCAAGCCATAGTTACCTTGACCTAGGCTTTCCAGTTCTTGTATTAAATCAAAGAATGAGAACATGGCAATCAGTGCCAATGTAATTAGCAGTACATTGACGGTGATTTCTTTGAATAAATAGCGAGTAATAATTTTCATAAAAGGCTAATGCTTTAGCTTGCCGAGGCAGTTTGGCGGCGTTTTTTTAGCCAGTTGATTGAAAACATACTGGGCACTATAGGCAGTTGTCGTCCGCGTCGATAGAACATGTAAATGGTCAGCAGTGAGAAAAACACATGTACCGGCCATAAGCCGATAAGCGTGCTGAGCTTGCCTTGTGCGGTCCAAGCCTGAAAGATACTCAGCATGTTGTTGTAAATGATGTAGATTATCAACGCTAGGATGAAGTTGGCGGAGCGCCCGGCACGTGGGTCTAGTGCACTTAAGGGGACGGCGAGCAGGCATAGTATCAAAGCAGAGATGGGGATGGCTAGGCGCCACTGCAGCTCTGCATTGTTAGTACTGCTGATTGATCTCACCAGCTCGCTAGTGGGCTTGGATTGGGTGCTGGGCGGTTCTTCTTTTGCCTCTTTCGCCTCAATGCGGATAGCGTATTTCTCAAAAGTCGTGGTGGAGAACTCAGCGCTGCCTCTAGTGCCTTCGTAGCGCTTACCATTTTCCATCAACACAAAGTTATCACCGTTTTTCTCTGTGTAGCGGCTCCCTTCAGCGGCTACAATCACGCCCAGTTTCTGGTGCTGCAGTGTTTGTACGAAAATGTTTTTGACAATATTGCCTAGCTCGTCAAAACTTTCCATAAAAAACACACGCTCCCCATTGCCTGATTCTTTAAACACACCTGGGCTAATGGTAGCCAAATCATCGCGCGCTTCTAACTGGGTGCGATAGAGCTCACCTTTGCTGGTGGCCCACGGCATGACAAATAGGCTGAGCGCCAGAATAAACAGGATAACGGGGAAAATGAAGGTGAGCACAGGGCGTATCCAGCGGTTGATGCTGAGTCCACCACTAAACCAAATGACCATTTCCGAATCACGATACCAGCGCGATAAAGTCATGAGTACAGCCAAAAATAACGAGAGCGAGAGCACCATGGGCAAGAACTTGACCATGTTAAAGCCCAGCACAGTGGTAATAGCGTCATTAGGCAAGATGCCTTTGGCAGCAAGGCGCACTAAATTACCCGCACGTTGGGCGAGCACAATCCCAATCAGGATTAGAAACGCACCTGCAGCGGTTGAAATAAGTTCTTTTATTAATGAGTGCCTAAAAAGCATATGCTGGACTGAAAACCAATTTATTTACGACTATGAATTACGTGTAAAACACGCGATAATTTAATCAAACTTAGTATCATGAGTGGTTTACTCAACATTTGATTGAATTTATGCTGATTTTTAATGCTCTATTGTAGAGTAGTTAAGTTTGCATGTAGTGATGATTCTACATTTCGGCAAAAAATTTAATGTAACAATAACAACTAGGATCTAACACTATGGAATTTAGCATAAAAATGGGCGTAGCGGAAAAACAGCGTCATAATTGTGTCATCGTTGGCGTGTATGAGGGGCGAGAGTTATCAGATGCAGCGCAAGCCCTTGATACCTTATCTGCAGGATATCTCAGTAATGTACTGGCGCATGGTGACTTAGAAGGTAAGCTAGATTCTAGTTTAATGCTGCATCAAGTGCCTGGCGTGCAGGCTGACCGCGTGTTGTTAGTGGGCTTAGGTAAAAAAGCCGAGTTTGCTGAGAAGCAATATGGCAAGGCAGTGCGTGCTTCGGTGAAAGCGCTAGGCGCGATTAGTACCGATGAGGTGTTGACCACGTTGGCTGAGTTGCCGATAGCGGGTGTAGATGTACGCAAAAAAGTTGCGCAGTTGGTGGAAACTGCGTTAGACGCGAGTTATCGTTTTGATGCGATTAAGCGTAAGCCAGATGCGGCAGAAGAAAAAGCAGCGAAAAAAGGAATTAAAAAGCTGGGTATCCAGATTACGGCTGCGGCAGATGTTGCGGCAGCTGAGTCAGGGTTGGTTGATGGCAAGGCAATTGGTGCGGGTGTAAGCTTAACCAAGGACTTAGGTAACTTGCCGCCTAACGTATGTACCCCTACCTATTTGGCAGAGCAGGCGCAGGCGTTGGCAAGCAGTTATGGCTTTACCGTAGAGGTGCTTGAGCGTGAGGCTATGCAGAAATTAGGCATGGGCTCATTTTTAGCAGTCGCTCAAGGGAGTGAAGAGCCACCTAAACTTATCGTGTTGCAACATCTTAAAGGTGATAAAAAGCAAAAGCCAGTGGTGCTGGTAGGCAAAGGCATCACCTTTGATACTGGCGGCATTTCATTGAAGCCAAGTGCCGAAATGGATGAGATGAAATACGACATGTGTGGCGCTGCTACCGTACTGGGCGTCTTTAAAACAATTGCAGAGATGGATTTGCCACTGAATGTGATTGGCGTGATTCCTACCTGTGAAAACATGCCAGATGGTCGCGCGACAAGGCCTGGTGATGTGTTAACCAGCATGTCCGGCCTAACGATTGAAGTACTCAATACCGATGCAGAGGGGCGCCTGATTCTATGTGACGCGTTGACTTATGCAGAACGTTTTGAGCCAAGCGCTGTGGTGGATATTGCAACATTGACTGGCGCATGTGTGATCGCGCTCGGCCATCATGCTACCGGTTTATTTAGTAACAACGACAGTTTGGCGCAGGAGTTGTTGCAGGCTGGCGAGCAGGCGTTGGATCGTGCATGGCGCATGCCGATGTGGGACGACTATCAACCGTTGTTAGACAGTAATTTTGCCGATATCGCCAATATTGGCGGCCGCGCAGCCGGCAGCATCACCGCAGCATGTTTCTTATCTCGCTTTACTAAGAAATATGACTGGGCGCATCTGGATATCGCTGGCACTGCTTGGAAATCCGGCAAAGAAAAAGGCGGTACTGGCCGCCCTGTGCCATTGTTAACGGAATTTTTGGTTGGCCGTACAAGCCAAAAGCGTTAATGCTTGCTTAATGCGAAATCTTTAATCATGACGCGCGTAGAGTTTTTCTTTAACGTCCCGGATAAGCTGGCTAAAGCTGCAGAGCTATGCAGCAGAGCGGTGGTTAAGGGGCGCCAGCTGACTATTTTTACACAAGATGATGCAATGTCTGCGCGTATGCAGGATGTGCTGTGGCAACACTCGGCGACAAGTTTTATGCCGAGTGCGCATCCAGGCAGCCCTGAGCAACATGATGTTGCCATTATTGTGGATAAGTTGGGTGAACAGCTGCTACAAGACGATATCTTGATTAATTTAAAAACAGAGCATCCGCCGTTTTTTAGCCGATTTAAGTATTTAGTGGAGTTGGTTGGTGTTGATGATACGGATAAAGCGTTAGCCCGCGCGCGCTATAAGTTTTATCGAGACCGTGGCTATCAAATCAAGTCTACTGATGAATCTGCCACATAATTAGCCGTTAATTGGCGTGTTAGAAGGACATTAAATTACATGCAAGAAGATGACGATATTCCACTGTTAACCGAGGTGCATGCTTTGCCAACCCAAGTGTTGGCAAATACATTTAATGTGACGCCAGACCTTATTGCTATGATTGCTGCTGAAATCAGGCCACAGATTGCGGCCGAAATTGAACATGCAGTCACACAAAAAGTGAAAGACGAAGTGCGGCAAGCGTTATTGGATTACCTGTCAAATGCATCTGCTGAGATCAAAGTCGGGCAAACCGATGCCATCAGTGACTTAAAGCAGCAGCATGAACAATTTACCCAGCACATCATCGCAGCACAGCAGGATGCCGAACAGGCGCTGAAAAAAGAAATTGGCGCAGAGCTGATGAATGCGAAGCAGGCGATTATGGAGCAGACCTCTGTTTTTGTGGATAGAACCCGTGCGGACTTCGCAACTGAAATTCCCAAAATGGTACACGCCAATGTGGATATCATTAAGGCTGACTTAGCACAGAGTTTGACGCAGATGCAGTCGCAAGTGGTGGTGGATGTACAAAACAATTTGAGTGCCGCATTGCCGAAGCTGGAACAGTCGCTTACAGAAGGGCTGGAGGCATCTTTACTCAACTTGGAGAAACTGACGGTCGAGAATGCCTCACATGATTTGCAGGCTAAAATCACAAGGTTACATGAAGATATTCTCAGTGAGCATCGCGCCAGTTTGGCACAAGAGCTTGCCGCTATTTATAAAGATCTGACACAGCATACACAATCGGAGTTAAGTATTTATCTGGATGCAATTCAATTGCAATCTCAGCAGGCATTGCAGCAGAAGCTGGGCGCTACTTTCCCTGCGCTGTATGAGGAGTTGTCTCAACAGTTAAGTGCAACGCTGAAAGCAGACTTCATCGTGTTGGCAGAAGGTGCTAAGAATGATTTTATTCAGGGCCTGAATGCGGAGCTGCCAACTACCGAGCAAGCTTTAGCTAATAAAGTGCATGAAGTGTTGTCGGTAGAAACGCCGCGCATAGAGCGTGAGATGATTGCGAATGTGAGAGCTGAAGTTGCCAAGGTGGTGGAGGCTGTGCGCCTAGTATTTCCTGTGGTCTAGTTCAGTTTGTGTTGGGCAGCCTTGCCATTTGCTAAGCGCAAGGCTTTATCCTAATTTCAGTTAGGTGCGTCGGTATATTAAGCGTCTGTTAGTGCATCATAGGCGGCGGCGGATAGTAGCTGTTCAGCATCTGCATTGTTATCAGCCCGGAATCGGAATATCCATGCTTTATATGGGTGGTCGTTGATTTGCTCGGGAGAGTCAATCACCGCCTGATTGATCTCCAACACCACGCCGTTCATCAGCGCGTGCAGGTCTGAGCCGGTCTTGACGGACTCTACCAACCCGCATGGTTGCCCTGCGCTCAAGCGTACGCCTACAGTCGGCGCTTCAACAAACACAATGTCACCCAGCAGGTTTTGTGCATAATCGGTAATGCCGGCTTCCCACACGCCATCTGCGGTGGTTTTCGTCCATAAATGTTGAGGGCTGAATAACAAAGATTGTGGCGTTTGCATGCTGGTCGCTCTGTGATTTTTGAGTTGAAATTGGCTTAAATTTTAACGTAAATTACTTCAATTTTAATTTATTTTTAACCTAGGTGTGGGTTGACCCTAAAATCCTTAAAAATCTTGATGACAAAGCTAAAGTTTTTATATAGTATTGTGCTGTAACCCCATGAGATATAAGTCATTATGAAAAGCACATTGCGAAAGTTTACTTTATTTTATATTAGCTTGGCGCTTTGCTTGGTGCCTGTGGCTGCAGATGCGACTACGAGTAAAAAACATCGGCATGTTTCAACACAGTCTAAATCGACCAGCAAGTATAAAGCAGTAAAATTTAAGTCTAGTGCTCTTCGTGTTAAAACTCGTTTGCCTGCACGTAAAGCAATCGCAGCAGTGGATAGCTATGATGGCACCACCCCTTTAAAACTAGCTTCAGCCAAAGCCTTGGTTATCAACCAGCAGACAGGCGAAGTACTGTTTGCGAAAAACACCAACTTACCAACACCGATTGCATCTGTCACTAAGTTGATGACCGCCATGGTCATGTTAGATGCACATTTACCTATGGATGAATTGCTCAACATTTCTGATGAGGATGTGGATTATCTGAAACATACCACCTCCAGATTGGCTGTCGGCACCACGTTAACTCGCGGGGAGTTATTGCAGTTAGCCTTAATGGCTTCAGAAAATAGAGCGGCCTCAGCTTTAGGTCGTAATTATCCGGGTGGTAGTTATGCTTTTGTTAAGGCGATGAACCAAAAAGCGAAATTGCTAGGCATGAGCGCAAGCCGATTTGTGGATTCAACCGGATTGGATAGTAATAATGTATCCACCGCAGAAGATTTGGCAAAAATGGTTGATGCCGCTTATCACTACGCAGAGATTCGTCAGGTGACGACGCTGGCTTCGCAAGAGGTGACCTTGTATGGCCGCCGCAGCCCCTTAAGTTTTGTGAATACCAATGCCCTAGTGCGTGGTGGTAAATGGGATATCGGATTATCAAAAACAGGCTTTATTAATGAAGCTGGGCGCTGTTTGGTAATGCAGGCGCATATTTCAGGTCAGCCAGTGATTATTGTGTTGCTGGACTCAGCCGGTAAGTTAACCCGTATTGGCGACGCCAATCGCATTCGTAAGTGGGTGGAAACCAATGAAGCTGGCTCTTTAGGGACTTTTGTCAGCGGTTAGCTTCAACGCTTGCATCAAGCTTGATGAGTATTTTTGCTTGGTTTGAATCAAATATAAAAACGCCAGCATACGCTGGCGTTTTTATATGGAGCGTATTGGTGCGCCATTAGCTGCGCTTAAAAGTTGTTATTCTTTCGGTGGAACGTAGCCACTTGCCGTATCTGCACCATCACCGAAGAAGTACTTCTCAGTTTGTTCTGCTAAGTATTTACGTGCTGAAGGATCTGCCAAGCTGAGGCGGTTTTCGTTTACTAGCATGGTTTGTTGTTTTAACCATACAGCCCAAGCCTCTTTCGATACGTTCATATAAATGCGTTTGCCCAACTCACCTGGGTATGGCGGGAAATCCATGCCATCGGCTTCTTTACCCAGTTTAATACAATTAACAGTACGTGCCATGATAGTCCTTTTATATAATCTAATCGTTATTGCTTAAACCGTTATGATAGCGCATGTTAAAATTCATGCATTAAACTATTCACAATTTAACGTTACGTAATCAATTTTTTTAGAAAGTCTATGATGTCAACACCTCCAAATAAGCCTGTGGACCATACACAAGACGCATCAAAATCTAAGCATTTAGCAACCAGCCCGTTTAAAGGGAAGACTGGTATTCGCCGCTTGATTAACGCCTTTGGTTACTCGCTGGAGGGCTTTAAAGCGGCTTTCGTGCATGAGGATGCTTTCCGCCAAGAGGTTTTTCTGGCAATCGTACTAATACCGTTGGCTATTTATTTAGGTAATAGCCCGGTAGAGCAGGCGATGTTGATTGCAAGCGTGCTGTTGGTATTGATAGTAGAGCTGCTCAATTCTGCTATTGAGGCGGCGGTGGATCATACTTCTACCGAGCATCATGCGCTGGCAAAGCAGGCCAAAGATATTGGCAGTGCTGCGGTGTTTATCGCGTTGCTGATTGTGGCGGTAGTCTGGGGTTTAATCCTGTTCGCTTAAGGCTTATGCAGCGCACCACAAGCCATGCTGCTTATGTTGCGCTGCGTGATGGTTTATCTCACTAAAAATCGCCACGCAATCCAAATAAGATTGAGCGTTGACCCTGCATCGAGATGTCTTTTAAAAACGAGGCATGGTCGCGTATTTCTTGGTTAAGCAGGTTGTTGGCTTTGGCAAATAGCTCTAAATTTAACTTGGTTGGCAGTTTATAAGAAACCAGCGCGCTAACATTGGTGTAGCCGTCGGTCTTCAATTCATTTTCTGCAGTATGGGTTTGCGCAAACGCCTTGAGCACATCTAATCTTGCCCCTAAGCTGTTGCGTTGGTAGTGCAGCCCTGCCCCTAGGCGCAATGGCGCAATTCTCGGTAAATACTTGTCATTACGCAGGTCTTTTGCATGCACATAGTCGCCCAGCAGGTTTAAGTTTAGATTGTTTGCAATATTAAACTTTGCTTCGCCTTCTATGCCTTTGAATACCGCTGGCACGGTCATAAATTTAGCTTCTGGCAACAGCTCACCGTTAACATCAATCTCATTGCCTGTTCCAAATAGCCCAATAAAATTGCTAAATCTGGTGTAGTAAGTACCGATACTGAAGGAGTTTTTCGCATCCTTCCAGCGTAGCTGCGTATCAACACCCTTGGAGCGTTCTTTTTTGAAGTCTGTATTGCCCACTTCAAACTGGCCGGTAGCAATATGTGCGCCGTTGGCATAGAGTTCAAAGTAGCTAGGTGCTCGCTCGTTATGGGACAGGTTGCCGGTAACTGACCAGTTGCTGTCGATGTTGTATAGCCCACCCAGCACTACACTGTTAGGGTTGAAGCTGTTGCTTTGACCTGTGCCAAAATTAACATTATCTTTAGAGTCTACTGTGGTGTGACCTAAGCGCCCGCCAAATGTGATTTTATGTTTATCAATAGCGAGCTCTTCATAAATATACGCTGCTTGGTTTTGCGTGTTGACGCTAGGGACAAAAGCCTCCTCGCCTAGCGCTTCGAAATTGGTGTTGTTAAATTGATAACCAACTACACCGCTTAACGCGCCTAGCGGGCGGTGACCTAGTTCAATACTGCTCTCCAAGCCGCGGTTTTTAAAAGTGGTGCCTACGCTGCCATTTTCTAACTCACGGTGTTCGTAATCGGTGTGCGCGGCGCGCACTTTTACACGGTTAAACATGCCGCCTAAATCGGTAAACTCACTGGCGACATCCCAGCGATCACTTTTCATATCGATACGCACGTTTTCTTCTGCGACTACGCCGTAGTTGTTGTTCATGGTGGAGAATGAGGTGCCAATGTAGCCGTTATCAAAAGTTAAGGCTGCGCCTAATGCACCGCCGTCACCCTCTGCACTGCTGTTGACGAGTTTGCCGCGGTTCTCGCGGGGAGTATTGTCTTGCTCGCTTTTGCGGCGAGATAGCGCATAACCCGGAATGTCCAAATCGCTGGTTTTCCGCGTATAGGCATCGGCATGTATGGCAATGACGCCATTGCCAACATCAATGACAGCAGCCCCGTTTCTGGTGTTGCTTGGGCCACCAAAGCGCATTTCAGCGCGGCCTGTTGCGCCTTCTAGCTGTTCTTTGGGAATGCGATGGTCAATTGCGTTCACTACGCCACCCACGGCGCTTCCACCGTATAGCAACGCGGCTGGTCCGCGCACCACATCAATTTGCTCTATGATGAGTGGGTCAACCCCTACGGCATGGTCAAAGCTTAAGCTAGAAGCATCTAAAATGCTGGTGCCATTTTGCATGATACGTACACGTTCACCATCTAAGCCTCGAATGACCGGGCGTGAGGCATTGGGGCCAAATTGTGTGGCGCTTACCCCTGGAATGCCATTGAGTGTATCGCCTAAAGTGCTCTCTCGTTTGAGTGAAAGCTCACGTCCGCTGATCACGGCAACTGGCACCACCAACTCGTCAGATGCTACGCCTAGAGGGTTGCCGGTGACAGGTACTGTTGGTAAATCTATCGCAACATTGGCATCGGCGGCGATGGATGAAGTGGAAAATACTGTAGCAACAGCAATCAGTAATGGTTTAAATGCAAATGCGCTAAGCAATTGCAGGTTTGGAGCATAATGCATATCAAAAACCTCAAAATAAAAGCGAGTAATCAGCAAACGTAGTGGCGTTTACTGTCTGGTATTTAGTTAAATACTTGCTATTTGAGGGGGTGCCCTTGCAGAGTATGGGCTGCTTGCATAGTGCTGAAAAGAGATGTGTACACTAGGTGTTGCAATTAAACCGGGCTGGCCGACAGGCGTGATAGTTGGGGTTGTTAATACACCACTAGCGATTTTTGCATAGCTGATACATTGCGCGCATTGTTCGGCAACAGTATTTTTTTGTTGCGACTTTTCATGGGGTTGCGAGTGTTGCGAGCCATTCGTAATGTGGCTGATTTCATGCGTAGCAACGCCTATTTGCGTGAATGCAAACAGCAGGGCAAGCGTGAGGTGGATGGCGAATCTTTGCAACATAGTTGCGTATTCTAGCAGAGATTTAGTTTTTGGACGGCTAAAAAATAAAGGTAAGGCGAAACGTAGGTGCTATGCATTGTTGCAATGAGCTATGTTGAAAGGCAAATAAAAAGCCTTAGCGTTTCCGCTAAGGCTTAGTTGTTACTGTGTTGTGCTAACTATTGAGTCGCTGCTGATTATTTCACGAGAATAAATACGTAACTTGATGTCACGGTTTAGAGCCATTCAAATTTGACTAGAATTTAATGTTACGTCAGAAAATACGTAACTTTCGAGCAATGCATCACTATTTTTTGGCAGATCATTTTAATAAATACGTAACTCCGAAATTGCTGTGTATATCTCATATTCAAATGACAGATAAATCCGCAAAGCTGACGGTCAACTATAGAAGCTAACCGACTGTGATCACAGCCCAAAGCGGACGTTCAATGTCTGAATTAAGCTGTGCCGCGAAGCGGCGTCACGCATGAAGGAATCGTCATGTGCTACTGAACAACTTCTATACTAACGTTTATCACACCAGAAGATGGGTTGCCAATACTAATAAATGCAGATTTTGAAAGATCAATAACTCGGCCTTTTGCGAATTGGCCACGATCATTTACTTTTACAACGACGCTTTTGCCATTATTCTTGTTCGTTACCTTTACGCTTGAACCGAAAGGGATTTTGTTATGAGCCGCTGTTTTTAAACTATGGTTATACCGCTCTCCGCTAGCAGTTTTTCGATTCTGAAATTTATCAGCGTAGAAAGAAGCTTCTCCCGATTCGGTATGTCCTATCCAATTGTCGCGACCACCACTTGGAATGCTGCTACAACCGGACAAAGCCAGTAAAAATGCGAATATCAATAACGTTTTCAAAATGAGTTCCAATTATCATTTCTATTTTTTATCATACATAGTACGTTCAAGTAATTGCAAAGAGTTTTTTTTAAGCGTAAAATTGATCCGTGAAGTCCAAAATAATTAAATTCATTACGCTATTCATTATGCTGATATGCCTCCCTGTAGAAGGCATGGCAGCAGTAGCTATGCCTAATTGTCAGATGCATGATACCCAGCAAATGCAGGTGAATGCTGACATGAGCAATATGGATGATATGGCTCACTGCGATCACCATGACAGTGCAAAACCAGCTAAAAATGTAACATGTGACAAATGCCTGCCCTGCCATTTAAGCGTAGCACAGGCAATTATTCCATTTAACACCCCTCTGGAATTTAGTGGTGCATTACCTATGTACTCCACCGATATATCTGAAGTTCCGGATACCGTTCCACCCTCACTTTTTCATCCCCCCAGACAAACCTTCGCATAGTGCCGAAGGTCGTCTTGTTTTAAACGGCTCTCGAACTCAGATGCTTATCTGAGTACTTGATCGTACCCAACACACTTCTATTTCTTCGGCACGTATTCCCGGCGGTGGTTTTATATCCGTTCGAGGTCTAGCGTATGGCTGTTTACGCCTATACATAACCGCGCACGACTGCTGAACCACCTCTATGCAATTGCAGTGACTATAAATTGTCTAGGAGTATTTATCATGAAGAATCAAACCATTTACAAAATGATTGCAACACTTGCTGTCTGTAGCATCAGCTTTCTATCTGTGTCCGCGATTGCTGCGCAGGATGAATTTCAAAGGCAGATGACTCAAAAAGTTATGCAAGCCAAGCAGAAGCTTAAAGCAGCTGAGGCCGCCAAAGGCGATGAGCGTAAAAAACTTATGGGCGAACACATGAAAATGATGCATGACAACATGGGCAAAATGCAGGCTATGAAACCGAAGTCAGGCATGACCATGCAGGAACATGAAGAATGGATGAGCGAGCATCAGAAACTCATGGATGAAATGATGAGCCAGATGATGGACGAGCATCACATGATGATGAATATGGGTGGCATGTCTAAAGGGTCAGGTGAAATGGACTGTATGTCCAAAGGAACTGACAATACACACAAGCATTAATTTGTGAATCGGGCGGGCAACGTCCCGCCCAGATTCAATCAAACATTAAAGGATCAAAGAAATGAAAAAGTTATTAATTTGTATGTTCGTTGCGGTATTGAGTATCGCTGCTGCTCCAGTCTACGCCAACGATGCCCATCATCAGACTGCAGATAATCAAAAGAGTTATTCAGCAAAAGGTGAAGTCGTTGCCATGGACAGTGCATTAAGCAAGGTTAAATTGAAGCATGACGCTGTTCCGGAGCTTAAATGGCCTGGTATGACCATGTTTTTTAACGTTGCTGGCAAGGCTCTGCTGGACACAGTAAAGATTGGTGATCAGGTTGAATTCGAGTTCGTTAAAGTCGACGGTAGTGGCCCATTGATTACAAAAATCAAACCAGTTAAATAAGGAATCTGGGCTAGCCGCAATTCAACGTGGTAGCCATACAGATGACTACAGGTATGAAAATGAAAACAAATAATTCAAAAACAATGCTCGTCCTGACCTTCACAGCACTTATGTTGCCAGGCCTTTCCTGGGCGGAAGACGTCGCTTCCGGCAACCCTATCGGTGCCAATGTACAGGAATTACTAAACTGGGCAGACACACATAACCCTGAGCTTACGGCAATGCGATATGAGACGGATGCAGCAAGCGAGCGAATCGCACCTGCAGGCGCTCTACCTGACCCTTTGCTGCGCGTTGAATTTATGGATTTTGCTGGGCGTGATGCGCCTGATGGTTTTAATCCTTTTCCTGGCAAAGGAAGTGGAACTAAATACACTCTAATGCAGAGCATTCCACTTTGGGGAAAGCGGGACTTGCGTAGGGAAGTGGCTACTGCACAGCTTGAGCAGTTTAAAGGACGCAGGCTCATCGGTGTTGCCGAAACCCACGCCCGAATCAAAAACGCTTATGCCCAGTATTTTCAGACTGTTGGCCTCAAGAAGCTTAACGAGGATATCTTAACCTTGCTAGGCGATCTTGAATCGGTCACTCGCGTTCGCTATGCCAGTGGTTTAGTGCCGCAGCAAGATGCAATTCGCGCTCAAGTTGAGAAGACCACCTTACAGTCCGAGATTATCAGCCTGGAGACCGATCAGCAACAGGCTAAGGCGCGTCTTAACGCGATACTGGGGCGGACACAAGGTGCGCCTCTTTCTGCGTTACCAGAGTTGCGTCGTCTGCCGCTAGAAAAGCTGGATACAGTGGCCTTGCAACAAAAGGTGGTACGAAATAACCCACTACTTGCTACACAATCAGCACAAATATCAGCGGCAGATGCTAACAAGCGATTGATAGAAAAGAATCGTTACCCAGATCTAACGCTAGGCATTGCGCCTACTCAACGTGGTAGCAATATCAGTAGCTGGGAGGCGATGGTAGAGGTCAATATTCCTATCCGCTTTGATACGCGCAGGTCCCAGGAAAGTGAGGCTGCCGCTATGCTAGATGCAGCCAAGGAACGTCGTAGCGGAGTAGAGAATCAGGTGATAGGCGAACTTCAGGAAAACCTGGTCGCTTTCGAGGCAGCAGAAAAACAAGGGCGCCTTATTACTTACACATTACTCCCGCAAGCAGAGTTGACCTTCCGCTCGGCATTGGCAGGTTACGAAAACGGTAAAGTGGACTTTGCAACGCTGCTGGATGCACAAAAGGCAATCAGGCTTGCGCGACAAGGCCAGATAAAGATGCGGGTTGAACAGGAAGTCCGCCTTGCAGAGATTGAAAGAATGATTGGGGAAGATTTATGAAGCGCTTTGGAATATGGATTGCACTGGCGCTAGCTGTTGTTGCTGCGGCTGTAAGTGGCGGCTACTGGTGGGGATTGCAGCAGGTTAGCCACCCGTCAGTAGAAATGCCTGCGGCTATTACAGCACCGGCTGAACGGAAGATACTCTATTACCGAAATCCTATGGGATTGCCGGATACATCTCCAGTGCCTAAGCAGGACTCTATGGGTATGGATTACACCCCAGTGTATGCAGATGAGGAAGTTTCTAATAACCAGGTCAAGATCAGTACCGACAAGGTACAGAAGCTTGGCGTAAAAACTGAGCCAGTGCTATCGCGAAAAATGGTCAATACGGTGCGTGCGGTGGGGCAGTTCCAATTTAACGAACAGCGTTTCTCAACAGTCACCACCAAATTTGAGGGATACATTGAAAAACTCTATGTCAATTCAACCGGGCAGCCGGTAAAACGTGGGCAGCCACTGATGGAAGTTTACAGTCCGGAACTGGTATCTGCGCAGGAAGAATACCTGATCGCCTGGAATGGCCGACAGTCATTGAGTAACGGCACCTCGGAATCATTGCTTGGTGTTGGTCAACTGGCTGACAGCGCGCTTAAACGTTTACGTAACTGGGATATTTCAGATGCTCAATTACAGCGTTTGAAAAAGGACGGTAAAGCGACACGTACGCTTACGATGTACTCGCCGGCAAACGGCGTGGTATTGGAGAAAACTGCTGTGCAGGGTATGCGCTTTATGCCGGGCGAACTCCTGTTCAAGATTGCAGATCTATCGAGAGTCTGGCTGCTGGCCGATGTGTTCGAGCAGGACATCGCTCTGGTGCATGTTGGCCAGACGGTGAACATTACTGTCAATGCCTATCCAGGTAAGGAGCTCAAAGGCAAGATTGATTACATCTATCCAACAGTCACCTCTGAGACCCGCACTGCCAAAGTACGGATAGTGCTGGCTAACCCAGACGGAATTCTAAAACCTGATATGTATGCCAGCATTCAACTGATGTCAGGTCATGATGCCAGCGTATTGGCGGTTCCGGATTCGGCTGTGATCGACAGTGGTATACGTCAGGTTGTGCTGGTTCAACTCACAGAAGGGCTGTATGAGCCACGTGAGGTCAAGCTTGGTATGCGTAGCGATGGTTATGTTGAGGTGGCTGAAGGATTAAGTGAAGGTGAGAACGTGGTAGTTCGCGCCAATTTCCTGATTGATGCTGAAAGCAATCTTAAAGCCGCACTAGGGAGCTTTGGCGAGCACAGTTCACATTCAAGCAGTTTGCCGGAACCTGCGGAAACCACTCCTGCACCGGTAACTGGGCACGAAGGGCACTGACATGTTGGAAAAAATTATTAACTGGTCAGTACGCAACGTATTTCTTGTCTTGTTAGCCACGTTATTTACAGTGGGTGCCGGTGTTTATTCGTTGCTAAAAACGCCTCTGGATGCCATCCCGGATTTGTCCGATGTTCAAGTGATAGTCTATACCGAGTATCCGGGGCAGGCGCCACAGGTTGTAGAGGATCAGGTGACCTATCCACTCACTACCTCGATGTTGTCAGTACCAAAATCAAAAGTCGTGCGTGGCTTTTCGTTCTTTGGTGCCAGCTTTGTTTACGTGATCTTTGAAGATGGTACTGATATTTACTGGGCACGTTCTCGCGTACTGGAATACTTGAACAGTGTGACTGGCCGATTGCCACGCGGCGTTACGCCAACGCTGGGTCCGGATGCTACTGGTGTAGGCTGGGTTTATCAGTATGTGGTATTGGCAAAAAATCGCTCTCTTGAGGAATTGCGCGCAATTCAGGACTGGTATTTACGTTATCAGCTGACCAAGGCGCATGGCGTAGCAGAGGTTGCCAGCGTTGGCGGCTTTGTTAAACAGTATCAAGTCGTTCTTGATCCACGCAAGCTGCAAGCCTATGGTGTATCACCATCGCGTGTTACACAGGTGATTCGCGAGAGCAATCGCGATGTCGGCGGACGCGTAGTCGAGATGACGGAAACCGAATATATGGTGCGTGGCAAAGGATATCTGCGCGGCATCGGTGACTTGGAAACACTCGTAGTCAAGGCCGATAAAGGTACACCGGTATTGCTGCGTGATTTGGCAAGGGTTGAATTGGCACCGGATGAGCGACGCGGCATTGCCGAGCTCAATGGTGAAGGCGAAGTGGTCGCCGGCATTGCCATGTCCCGCTACGGTCAGAATGCACTTGAAGTCATCCACAACATCAAGCAAAAACTCGTTGAGCTTGCGCCTGGCTTACCACCGGGCGTTACGGTGGAAACCGTATATGACCGTTCCGATTTGATTCATCGGGCGATTGATAATCTCAAGACCACGCTGCTGGAAGAAAGCATCGTGGTCGCATTGGTTTGCATGCTATTCCTGATGCATGTGCGAAGTGCGCTAGTCGCGATTGTGATGTTGCCGGTTGGTGTTCTGATTGCATTTTCGCTGATGCATGCGTTAGGTCTCAATTCCAACATCATGAGCTTGGGCGGCATCGCGATTGCCATCGGCGCTATGGTAGATGCTGCCATTGTGATGATAGAGAATGCCCACAAGCATATTGAACGGGCACCGCCTGATGCGCCTCGATTGCAGCTTATTATTGATGCCTGTAAAGAGGTAGGCCCTGCGCTATTTTTTAGCCTGCTGATCATTACCGTTTCCTTCTTGCCTGTATTTACGCTGGAATCGCAGGAAGGCCGCATGTTTCAGCCGCTTGCATTCACCAAGACATTCTCGATGGCTGGAGCAGCACTGCTTTCGGTAACGCTTGTACCAGTACTGATGCTGCTGTTTGTACGAGGCAAAATCATGGCAGAAGGTAAAAATCCGGTAAATCGCTTCCTGATCTGGATTTATCGTCCTGTCATTGCATTAGTGATGCGCTGGAAAAAAACTACCATCCTGCTTGCGCTGCTTGTGCTTGGTATCTCTGTCTATCCTCTGACTAAACTCGGCAGCGAGTTCATGCCCACCCTCAACGAAGGCACCTTGCTCTACATGCCAGCCACCTTGCCCGGACTATCTGTGACGAAGGCCGCAGAGATTATGCAAACCCAGAACAAAATCATTAAGAGCTTCCCGGAAGTAGCCTCGGTTTTTGGCAAGGCAGGTCGCGCTAATACCGCTACGGACCCGGCGCCTATGGAAATGTTTGAGACAGTCATTAATCTTAAACCGGAGAGCGAATGGCGTCCTGGCATGAATATCGACAAGATTATCTCGGAGCTGGATAAAGCCGTGCAATTGCCCGGTGTGAGCAACGCCTGGACGATGCCGATTAAGGCACGTATCGACATGCTGTCAACAGGTATCCGCACACCAATCGGCATCAAGGTATTCGGCAGGGATTTGATTGAAATGGAAAAGCTCGCCAAATCTATCGAGGCTGTAGTTAAAAACGTACCGGGAACCACGAGTGCTTATGCAGAGCGTATCACGGGAGGTTATTACCTGAATATTGAGCCGGATCGGATGGCACTGGCTCGCTATGGTCTAGCCGTGGGCGACTTGCAGGATGTGATCAGCAGCGCGCTTGGCGGGGAAGTAGTTACCACGACGGTTGAAGGACGAGAGCGCTTTGGGGTAATCACGCGTTATCCACGCGAACTGCGTTCAGACCCGGATGCTATCGCGCGTCAGGTATTAGTGCCTGCCATGAACGGAGCATTGATCCCGCTAGGTCAATTGGCGCACATTTCCTTAGAGAAAGGGCCGCCTAGCATCCGTACCGAGAATGCATTGCTATCCGCTTATATTTTTGTCGATATTCGCGATAGAGACATCGGCAGTTATGTAGCCGATGCGCAGAAAGCGGTTCGTGAGCAGGTTAAATTCCAACCTGGATATTACGCAACATGGAGCGGCCAGTTTGAATATATGGAACGCGCTAAAGCCAAGATGAAGATCGTGATTCCACTTACATTGCTCATCATCTTCGTGCTGCTATATCTAAACTTCAAGCGCTTAACAGAAACCTTTATCGTCATGCTGTCAGTGCCGTTTTCTCTGGTTGGCGGAATCTGGCTGATGTATTGGCTAGGCTACAACATGAGCGTTGCCGTTGCGGTTGGGTTCATTGCATTAGCTGGTGTAGCTGCGGAGACCGGTGTGATTATGCTGATCTATCTCGATCATGCATACATTGAGCTCAAAACAAAGCGCGAGTCCGAAGGCAAAGTCTTCACTGTCGCCGATATTTATGAAGCCGTGATGGAAGGTGCGGTAGAACGTGTACGACCAAAGATGATGACTGTAGTGGCCATCATGGCAGGTTTACTTCCTATTATGTGGGGAAGCGGCACTGGGTCTGAAGTGATGCGGCGTATTGCTGCGCCTATGGTAGGCGGTATGGTTTCTTCAACGGTATTGACGCTTATCGTGATCCCGGCAATTTACGCACTTATAAAACAAATATCACTCCAAAGAAAAGGAGCTCCGAATGCCTGAAATAATTCCTAACCTGCATCCGTTGATAGTGCACTTTCCAATTGCACTTACCACGGTGTCAGCTTTTTTTCATATTGCGGCAGCTGCAACGCGAGGGAAGCCAATTTTCAGCAACTTTGCCACTCTTGCTCGCACTCTATTGTGGCTAAGCGCATTATCAGTATTGCCAGCCGTGTTTTTTGGCTGGCAGGCTTATAACAGCGTAACCCATGATGATGCCAGTCACGCTGCCATGTTAATCCACCGCAACTGGGCGTTAGGAACATCGATAGTATTAATCATTCTGGCTAGCTGGGATGGTTGGCGCAATAAGATAGATTCACCTCCTGTTTGGTGGTTTGTAGTTGCGGTGATTGGCGCGTGGAGTATGGTCGCCATCACGGCATGGCATGGTGGAGAGCTAGTCTACCGGCATGGCTTGGGAGTCATGTCACTGCCAGTTCCACAAGATGGTGTTGGACATGGTCACTACAGTGACACTGCGACCGACATGAGTGAACATTCCCATGCGGATACAGTGCCAGATGATCAAGTTCATGAGCATTCGCAGCATGAGCATACACACTAAATTTAAGGAGAATCATCATGAAAACAGAATTTTTAAAAGTAACCGGCATGACATGTGGCGGTTGCGTAAATAGTTTAACGCGAGCACTGAAATCTATTAACGGTGTTGATGGAGTGCAGGTGGAGTTATCAACTGGCGATACTCAGGTTCAATACGACGAGAATTTTACTACCTCGGATCAGCTTAGATCGGCTGTGAAAAACGCTGGGTACGGTTTGGTTGGTTAGTTAAGCTACATTAATAATCGAAGGAGTAGAGCCCGTGGATATGCATAACAATAACTCTGAGCAGTTAAAAGATCCGGTATGTGGAATGAGTGTTACTGAACAGTCTCCACATTCTTTGCAGCATTCAGGCAAAATGTTTTATTTCTGCAGTGCGAGATGTAAGGGTAAATTTACAGAAAATCCTTCTCAATATCATCAATCTAATCCTGTTAATACTGAGCCGGTAACTGCCGAAATTAATGCCACAGGTACAATTTATACCTGCCCAATGCACCCCGAGGTACGTCAGGACAAACCTGGTGCCTGCCCTAAGTGCGGCATGTCTCTGGAGCCGGAAATGCCGACTCTGGAAGAAGGTGATAGTCCCGAATTGGTGGATTTCAAACGACGTTTTATTTGGACGTTGCCACTCACCATCATCGTCACAGTCTTAGCGATGCTGGGTCACAGATTACAGTGGTTCGAAATGACAACACAAAGCTGGATCGAGCTCGTTCTTTCATTACCGATTGTATTATGGGCAGGCTGGCCTTTCTTCCAGCGGGGTGTGCAGTCAGTCATTAATCGCAAACCTAACATGTGGACTCTGATTGGTCTGGGTACTTCAGCAGCATTTGTTTACAGCGTTGTTGCTACGGTAGCTCCTGATGTTTTTCCCGAGTCGTTTATGGCGATGGGGCGTGTGGCAGTCTACTTTGAGGCGGCTGCCGTAATCATTTCCCTGACCTTGCTGGGTCAGGTGCTTGAACTGAAGGCACGCTCACAGACATCTGCTGCAATAAAATCCTTACTGGGATTGGCACCTAAGACTGCCCGCAGGATTAATGCTGATGGCAGTGAAGAGGATGTGCCTTTGACGCACGTTCATGTCGGTGACACGCTTCGCGTTCGTCCAGGTGAGAAAGTGCCGGTAGATGGTGTCGTGATTGAAGGCGGAAGTGCAGTAGATGAATCCATGCTAACGGGTGAACCTGTTCCTGTAACAAAACGTGTCGGTGATAAGCTGATTGGAGCAACGCTAAACATAAATGGTGCATTAATGTTGCGCGCCGAGAAGGTAGGTGCTCAGACTGTGCTCTCTAGTATTGTGCAAATGGTGATGCAGGCTCAACGTTCCAGAGCTCCAATGCAGCGTATGGCTGATCATGTGGCTGGCTACTTTGTTGTCACCGTTGTCGTCATCGCGATACTGACATTTTTTGCATGGGGAATATTTGGCCCAGAGCCTAGTTGGGTCTATGGTCTCATTAATGCTGTTGCGGTGCTTATTATTGCCTGTCCATGTGCATTAGGATTGGCAACGCCGATGTCTATTATGGTTGCTACGGGTAAGGCGGCTTCTCAGGGTGTGTTATTCCGTGATGCTGCAGCTATAGAGAACTTCCGAAAAATTGACACCATTATTGTCGATAAGACAGGGACGTTAACAGAAGGCAAACCTAGATTTGACCGTATTATTGCTAACAAAGGGTTCACCGAGGATGAAGTGCTGCGTCTGGCGGCTAGTTTAGATCAGGGAAGTGAACATCCTCTGGCAGATGCTATTGTGCAAGCCGCGCGAGAAAAGGGGCTTGTACTGGATAAGGTAGAAGCATTTGATTCAATTTCTGGTATCGGTGTTAAAGGGATTGTGACCGGCAAAGCACTTGCGTTAGGCAATACTGCACTGATGACGCAAATTGGTGTATTTGTAGAAGATTTGAAGCCACAGGCAGAAGCATTAAGAGCCGAGGGGGCTAGTGTCATGATATTGGCGGTAGATCGGAAAATGGCCGGATTACTAGCTGTTTCTGACCCAATTAAGGCAAGTTCATTAGAAGCATTGAGCATTCTCAGATCGTTTGATATTCGGGTAATCATGGCAACCGGAGATGGTCTTGCAACAGCAAAATCAGTAGCTGCCAAACTTGGTATTGATGAGGTCTATGGCGAAGTCAGGCCTGCTGACAAATTAGCGCTGGTAGATAAATTACAACGTGAGGGCCGTTTCGTTGCAATGGCGGGCGATGGTATCAACGACGCACCTGCGCTAGCTAAAGCGAATGTAGGTGTCGCAATGGGGACTGGAACAGACGTTGCAATGAATAGTGCCCAAGTGACTCTTGTAAAAGGTGACCTGCGCGGCATCGCTCAAGCGAGAGCAATCTCGGAGCAGACGATTATTAATATGAAGCAAAACCTTACCTTTGCCTTCGTTTACAATTCGCTAGGTGTACCTTTGGCAGCTGGTCTGCTTTACCCACTGACTGGATGGTTACTATCACCGATGATTGCAGCTCTCGCCATGAGTTTGAGTTCTGTATCAGTGATTACCAATGCATTACGTTTGAGGTAATACAATTATTCAATCAATATCTAGTGTATTTTGAACGTCTGCTTTGGATAGTCTATAGAGATCAATTCACAAAAATGGAATAGCCGCTTTGTCCCCCTGTTATGCCGAAGGCGTGTTAAAGGCGAAATTGAGACTAGCTTTCCGTAATATTAATGTCTTTAGAGCACTGGCATCAGGATTAAATTGGTCTAGAACAGCATTTTCCAACTCAATGCAGCAGTCAAATCAGCATCCTGGCCAGCACTTGCAACAAAGCTACTCATGCTGATTAGATTAGCTGGGTTGACTCTATAATCAATCTCAGCACCGAGACGCGCCCAGTTCTTTTGAACTTGATTCCCATCCTGACGGAAACCTATACCCACGCCAAGGGCATTAATGTTGCCTTGTATAGTGGCCACTTTATCATCAAAACGATGGGCAATTTCAGCATGCCCCAGCAGGGTTACTTGCTCGCTCAAAAGATACTTACCGGTCAATCCAATACGTAACTCTTTAGCTGTATGGTTTTGGTCTTGGAAATTTGCCGGAGCAGACCCACCAATCTCTCTATACCCATCCACCTCAGTTTTCATAAGGGAGTAAGCAATACGCGGACTGAAAGAGACCTCTCCCAAAGAGAACGCATCTTGCCAATCTATTCTGGCTCTCAGGCTATAACCCGTGATATCCGTTTCACCTTTGGATCGAACTGTACCTGAGATGGCATAGCCACGTGATAGGTTGGCATCCCACTCACCATAAACACCTAATACAGAAGCGAGTAGGGTTGTGTTTGGAATATACCAATTGACCTCAGCTACACCATATTGTCCATTGATACGACTTTTACCGTTGTTCGCTAAATCAAGATTGGAGAAGTTGCTACCCACACCAAAACCTATCATCACACCCTGATTAGTGAATTTGTGACAGGCACCCACTTCAGCAGTACCGATTGTCCCATTGGCTTGACGCCAAAGACGACTGAGATCACCGCTTACCCAACCACAACTCTGACCATTCTGTAGAGCGATCTCGGACAATGTCCTGTGATGCGCACCATTGAGTGTGAGCGAGGTAAGACCTTCCATCTGGTTACTAACGGCGTGCGTTTGCGCCATGCTGTTTGCCAAATCCGTCAGGCCGATGATGCCGTTGCCACCGCCCGTCAAATCAGGTTCGACACGTGCAATAAAAGCCTCCCTGCCATTTACAGATTGCCCATAACCGACCACAGTGTGACCATCACCACTTATGCCACGGGCTTCAGTCAACTTTGTAAATCCTACGGCGCTGACACCTGCATCTGCTAACCAGTCCTGCACTCGAATCATGCCGCCAGTCTGTGTCCAGCGGAACGCTTCCTGACCACTGGCACTAACCCCATAACCGACAACCACCGAACCATCGCTATTGACCGCATTTGCCTGACTAAGAAAACTACCCCCTGCCAGATCGCCCAGCCCCACCATGCCACCGGCCTGTGTCCAGCGAAAGGCTTCTCGACCAGCGGCACTATTCCCGAAGCCCACTACTACAGAGCCATCGCTATTGACCGCTTTCGCCTCACTAGAGAAACTTCCACCTGCTAGGTCTCCCAGCCCCACCATGCCACCGGCCTGTGTCCAGCGGAAAGCTTCGAAACCACTCGCGCTATTTCCTAAGCCAACCACTACCGAACCATCGCTATTGACCGCATTCGCCTGACTATAAGTACTTCCACCTGCTATGTCCCCCAGCCCCACCATGCCGCCGGCCTGTGTCCAGCGGAAGGCTTCTCGACCAGTGACAGTATTCCCGTAGCCCACCACTACCGAACCATCGCTACTAACCCCATATGCCTGACTAGAGAATGCTCCTCCTGCCAGATCTCCAAGCCCCATCATACCGCCGGCCTGTGTCCAGCGGAAGGCTTCGGTACCACTGGTACCATTCCCATAGCCTACCACCACTGAACCATCACTACTCACAGCATTTGCCTGACTCTGGAAGTAACTGCCAGCCAGATCTCCAAGCCCCACCATGCCACCGGCCTGTGTCCAGCGGAAAGCTTGAAAGGTAATACCACTGTATCCCACCACTACCGAACCATCGCTACTGATCGCATTTGCCTCACTATAGAAAGTTCCTCCCGCCAACTCACCCAAGCCACTGAAAGTGTCCGCGGCATAGGCTGCTGGAGAGATGAGTGGCATTACAGAGAGCAGAGCGAGCAGAATTGGCCTGACACTCATGCCTCTAGGCATTTGGGATTTGTAATACTTAGTATTCTTAAGAAGAGAAGTTCTATTACGGGATGGTTGCACAATTTTTTTATTCGTCATTATTGAAGCTTTTTTGATGTTATTTGATTGCTTTAGTGTTTCTAATATATAACCCAACTTAAAAATTGAAATTATTAATTTAGAAAGATGGTAAAAGAATTTCCCTACTTACGTAAATGGGGGGCAGAGAAATAACGAAAGAAGTTTAAGAATCGCAGAGTTCCGCGACAGAAAGACGCACCTCTGGACTGATACCTAGTTTACATAGGTATGAAGATTGGCGATCTCGCTGTCATAGAGCAATATTTAAATTATTCCTTAGACCGGTAACTTTGCGTCCCCGCTTTTCAGTCGGGTATACCTTTTATATTAAATTCAGTCTACTCTCTTTGAAATCGGAGTCAATAAATCCAAACTAATAAAATTAACAACAATCAAAGTGTCATGTCCTATAAAGGCAGGTTTCTTCTTGCCGCCTCCCATAGCTTTAGTTTAATGCATAGACTGGCAGCTTTGTCGCTTAGTTGCCGTTCATCGCTACGGCTTCTATTGGATTAAACTTATCTTTCATATTAAGGCAATAGACTCAATCCAGTGCCCATCTTCATTACCTCGGGCGCACCATAAAATAAAAAGGCTGAATCCTAAAGGGTTTCAGCCTTTTTTATTTGAATACAAAAGTGATAAATCTGGGCACTTTACTATTCAAAGTCAATTTTTGACCAAAATAGTCATGAACCGATTAAATTTAAGGACCACTAAATCCGCAAAGCTGACTGTCAGCATCAACACGCACAGACAGCCATCAACCGCTTTGTCCGACAAATCGCACTGCTACTAGTCCTTGTCTTTACTGCAAACGTACAGTGCCAGCCCAAAGAGGAACTTGCGAAGTTGATGGTAAAGAAATGAAAATTACTATCGGGCAAGCAGGCAACTAAGCTTCATTTCACTTAATGTATATTTATCCTGATTTGAAAGGATCATTGCTATGAAATCATTACCGATAATTTGGCAGAGACTGGTGAGCTCGGAATGAAGGACGTGTGATCGCTGCAACGCCACCAATCTGGAAATGCAGCAAGCCATCAGTAAACTCAAGGAGGCACTTCGCCCCTTGGGTATTGAGCCAACCCTTGAGACCAGAGAGATAGACGAAGAATCATTCAAAGCCAACCCCTCTGAATCCAACCGCATTTGGATCGCGGGCAGGCCCATGGAAGAATGGCTTGGTGCAAGGGTCGGCAGCAGTTGTTGTTGTTCTGTTTGTGGTGAATCAGCGTGTCGAACGATAGAGGTAGAGGGAACCGCGTTCGAGGTCATTCCCGAGAAACTCTTTCTCAAAGCTACCTTGACCGCTTCTGCTGAGTTGTTAGATCCCACCCCTGATGTGCCGGCGCGTTAATGTTCATTTTGCCTCGTCGACCATTTGAATGGTGGTCGCTTCAACTTCCTTGGCGACTTGAACCAGCCCTGCATCTTGCGATAGCGCCGAAAGCATATCCGCCGGTCTAATCAGACCGATCTTGGTCTTGCCTTTCTCGGTAAACACCGAGATACGGCAGGGCAGTGCCATATTCAGGCGCATGTCGGTGGATAACACTTTTGATGCCTGTACCGGCTTGCAAACCTCGAACACTTTGCATTCCTCCCCAAAGGCAATCCCCTTGCTACGCAGAGTGTTACCCAAGTCGTGAACATGCAGCACGCCGAAAGCATGACGCTTCACGGCAGATTCAAGGTCAGCAGACGCTTGTTCGAAGGTTTTATCTGTTTCAACGATGTAGTACATGAAAACTCCTATTGTCCGAGACTGTTTGGTTAAATGGGTTCAGCAGGCACACTAAATATCCCCAATTGCAAATCGATCGGGCATGTTTAGTGTGCCTCCCTGTGTGTCGCAGCCTTAATTATCTTGAGGGCTGTAACTTCCCTATTTCCGCAACAACCGGAGTCCATTTGCTACAACTATTAAACTGGCACCCATGTCAGCAAATACCGCCATCCACATGGTCGCCATTCCTATAAATGTAAGCATAAAAAATACCAGCTTGATGCCGAGTGCGAGTGCGATGTTCTGTTTCAGTATCGCAGCTGTATCCCGAGACAAGCGCACGAAAGCTGGAATCTTGCGCAGGTCGTCATCCATCAACGCCACATCGGCGGTCTCAATGGCGGTATCGGTACCGGCGGCCCCCATGGCAAAGCCTATGTCGGCGCGTGCCAAGGCAGGCGCATCGTTGATGCCGTCGCCTACCATGCCGATCTTGCCGCCGTTTCCGTCTTTCAGGAGTTGCTCAATGGTTGTGAGCTTGTTCTCCGGCAGCTGGTTCCCTCTCGCTTCATCAATGCCGACCTCGCTTGCAATGGCTTCGGCAGTGTGCGCGTTGTCGCCAGTCAGCATCAGGGTTTTTACCCCGAGAGAATGCAGTTCTGCAATGGCTTGACGACTGGTATCCCGCACAGTATCGGCAACCGCGAAAATACCGAGCACCCCAGTCTGATTCGCCAATAGCACAGCCGTTTTACCCTGGCGCTCCAACGGCATGAGCTTGGCCTCGATGTCTGCGGAACACAAGCCCAGATCTTCAATCAGTTGATGGTTGCCGAGTTGGTAAGTATGACCATCAATACTGCCCTTCACCCCACGTCCTAGAATGGCGGCAAAGTCAGCAACATCAAGCAACACAATCCCCGACTCATTAGCTGCACGAGCAATGGCTAATGAAACCGGATGATCGGAGCGTGCCGCCAGACTTGCCGCCAGGGTGTGAATCTGAGTGACGTCATCACCAGTTAGTGCGATAAAGTCGGTCTGGGCAGGCTTCCCGTGGGTAATGGTGCCGGTCTTGTCGAGTGCGAGAGTCGTTAATTGATGTCCTTCCTCAAGATAGACACCGCCTTTGATCAATATGCCTTTGCGCGCAGCCGCAGCCAGCCCGCTGACAATGGTGACCGGCGTTGAAATCACCAATGCACACGGGCAGGCGATGACGAGCAGCACCAAGGCCTTGTAGATCCAGTCGAGCCATGATCCCCCATTGAGCAAAGGCGGCAGGATAGCGACCAGCAGTGCGATGGCAAATATGGATGGCGTGTAGATTTTGGCAAACTGGTCGACAAAACGTTGAGTGGGGGCACGGCTACCCTGAGCCGATTCTACGGCATGGATGATGCGGGACAGTGTGGAATGGCTCGCTTCTGCTGTTACACGGTATTCGAATGAGCCGGTTTCGTTGATGGTACCTGCGAAGACGACATCCCCCTCAGCCTTGTCCACGGGCATGCTTTCACCGGTGATTGGGGCCTGATTTACCGCCGACCGGCCGCTGGTCACAATGCCGTCAAGCGCTATCCGTTCACCGGGGCGCAGGCGTACCACCGCTCCAAGCGGCACTTCCTTGGCAGCCATGTCCAACCAATTGCCATCTTGCTGACGAACTGTCGCGGTTTCCGGAGCAAGTTCCATCAACCCGCGTATAGCGTTACGCGCACGGTCGAGGGACTTGGCTTCAATCAGTTCCGCCAGCGCAAAGAGAAACGTCACCATGGCCGCCTCTGGCCAGTGTCCGATAGCAACCGCGCCGGTTACCGCAATCGACATCAGGGCGTTTATGTTCAGATTGCCGTTTTTGAGCGCGACCCAGCCTTTCTTGTAGGTCGGCAGACCACCGGACAAAATCGCCAACAAAGCGAGCGCAATGATCGCCCACTCTTGCACGCCGGCAATCCAGCCCACGACTTCAGATAACGTAGCCGCGACCCCTGAAAATGCCAATGGCCACCAGTTGGTCTTGGAAACTGGTTCAATCTGTGGGGTTACAGCGGTTGCATTGCCCGATTCAATCTTCGCTTCGAAACCGATGGCTTGTAACGCCGTAACGATGTTATCCAAAACTTCCGGTGAGTGTGTAACGGTGAGGCGCCGCTGTATCAGATTGAAATCCAGCGCGGCTACACCGATCATCCCCGTCAGCTTGGCTCTGATGAGATTTTCTTCGGTCGGGCAATCCATGTCGTCAATACGAAAAACAGTCTTGCCTGCCCCATGATCAGGTCCGACCATCATTGAAGATGAGTCAGTCGCACAATCACACGTATTGGAATCGCAAACTTTCATATCAGTCTTATCATTTGTAGAGAAATATTTAAGCTACCCTGCAGCGGCTATAGAGTCAAGTGATTGTGATGATGGAGACCCAGACTTTCTGACAATGACATGAAAGTTGGGTAGTGAGCAAAACTAACGCGCGCAAAAATCGAGACAATTCGCAGCAGTAATTAATCGATGGTTACACAAAATTCAGAACCCCCTTGATATTGAACTGGAGCACCGAGCTTCTGCTGTAGGTATGGATAACTTTGTAACAGGTATTATCTACTTATACCACCCATTTTCCTTGAGTATTGATTATTGATATGTTAAATTTAACTTGTGAAGATATTATCTAAAATCCTTTTAATCTTATTCGTGTTGCAGTCTACATGGGCTGTTGCTGCTCAATATTGCCAGCACGAAGAAAGTCCGAAGGTTGAGCATATTGGTCACCATACGCATAAGCATACTTCTCAAAGTGCTGACAGTAATCATGTGACCGATCAAAAATCAAGCGACAGCTCTAAGTCAGGAGTTGATACTGATTGCCCTTTCTGTCACTTAAGCAGTATCAAATCAATGATTAGTAACTTGCCTGTGATTGATGCAGAAATCGAGTCTGTTGTAATAGTCGGTATTTATCGCAGCTATCCTGAAATTATTCCACTGAAGCCTGAACGACCCAACTGGAATCTTGCTGTTTAATTCAGCGAGATTTTGTCATCTTTAAATACTAGTTATTCTGTAGCAATTAACATTATCTCGCTGAATTCTGACCTTATTTTTAGGAGAATTCTATGCGTTTATGTTATTTGTTTTTATCATTTATTTTATTATCAATCCCGGTACTGGCGGCAAATGACGCTGCCCTACAACATGCCGAAAACCAAAATTTAACAGATCTTTCTCTTTCAGACTCACTTGATCTGGCATTGAAGGCAAATCCTGATATTGCCGTTGCCATACGCGAGCGAGAGGCTATAGATGGAGTAAAAGTACAAGCTGCCACTAGGCCCAATCCCTTTGTATCAACCTCTATTCAAGACACCCGAAGTGCTACACGGCAGATTTATCTTCAATTTAACCAAGAGATTGAGCTAGGAGATAAGCGTACAGCCAGGATGGAAGCTGCCGATGCTTTCTATAGCAAAGCAGATGCCGAGCTAGCCACTAAAAAAGCTGAAATTCACGCTAATGTGGTGTTGGCTTTTTATGAGTTACTGGTGGCACAAGAACGAGTGACACTTGCCAAGTCCTCAGTGGTAGTTGCCGAATCGGCACTTGATGCTGCTTCTAAGCGTGTCAAAGCTGGCAAAAGTTCACCCGTTGAGCAAACCAAATCAACTGTTGCTGCTGCATCCGCAAAAATTGAGCTGGTTCAAGCCATGACGCAATTAAACAATAGTCGCAAACGTTTAAGTGCTCTGTGGGGTGATAACGCACCTAGCTTCGAGCGTGCAACTGGTGAAGTTGCAACCATTCCTGAAATAAGCTCACTGAGTAACCTTCAATCATTAATAGATAGCGCTCCATCCGTCAAATTAGCCAAACTGGAAATTGATGCGCGAAAGGCAATGACTAGGATTGAGCGTAGCAGAGCCATCCCTAATATCACAATCAGTGCAGGGGTAGTGAATAACCAAGAGATTGGGCTTAATCAGGCCTTGTTTGGATTGTCCATTCCAATCCCAGTCTTTGATCGTAACCAAGGTAATGTTCAAGAGGCTGCCAGCCGCACATTTAAAGCTGAAGACGAACTGATTGCTGTAAAAAACAGAATTCAAACAAATCTGGCTACACAATATGAAAGACTAAATGCGGCCAGACAGGCAACTCTGTCGCTGCAAAGTGACATTCTACCCAATGCTCAAAGCGCGTTTGATGCTGCCAACAGAGGCTTTAGTTTGGGTAAGTTTAACTTTCTGGATGTGTTGGATGCTCAACGCACGCTATATCAAGCCAAATCTCAATATATCAACGCACTCTTGGAAGCACATCAATCGATTGCTGAAATAGAACGTACTCTTGGTGAAGTTGTAGAGCACCAAGCAACAAAGCCTTAAGGATAATTAATCATGAATTTTAATTTCGATAAAAGTAGCAAAAAAAACGGACAAGTGATCGCAATTATCTTGGTCATCATTATCAGTATTGTATTAGGTGCGTTGATACTAAAGACCGAAAAGCCCAAGGCTATGACCGAAGAACATGAAGAGCACTCTGAAGGCGAGGCGCAGGCAGAGCATGATGAAGGCATGCCTGAGGAGTCATCAGGCTTAGATAAGAAGGCCATGGAAGCGCACGAAAAGCAGCATACAGCACAAGTACCGGAAGTTTTAAAAGGGCCACATGGCGGAAAGCTTTTCGTAAAGGATGACTATGGCGTAGAGATTGCAATCTTTGAAGAAGATACACCGCCGGAATTCAGGATATATACCTACTTAAATGAAAAGCCTTTGGAACCAACTTTATCAAAAGTCAGTGTGGAACTGACGCGTCTAGGCAGAAACCCAGAAAAATTCAATTTTGTTAAAGAAAACGATTATTTAAAAAGTAATGCGACGGTGATGGAGCCACATTCGTTTGATGTACACCTCAATGCCGTTTACAACAACAAAAGTTATACGATTGCTTACAAACAGGTTGAAGGCAGAATTTCAATGTCCGATAAGCAGCTAACATTAAACGCCGTTGAAGTGCTGACCGCAGGTCCTGCAAAAATAAAAAGTACATTGAAACTACAAGGTGAGATCAAGCTGAATGCTGACAAGAGTGTGCAGATTGTGTCTAGAGTCGGAGGCATAGTAGAAAGGGTCAGCGTGAATGCTGGCGATAACGTACGTAAAGGTCAAGTTTTAGCGACCGTATCCAGTCAAGCGATTGCAGACGTACGTAGTGATTTATTGGCTGCTCAAAAAAGAGTTGGCCTTGCGCGCACCACTTACGAACGTGAAAAACAACTTTGGGAAGAGAAAATCTCAGCGCAACAAGATTACTTGCAGGCGCAGCATGATTTACAAGAAGCGGAAATTAACTTAAATCGTATTCAACAAAAGCTGGGCGCCTTAGGTGCTGGTGCTAGTGGATCTGGGCAAGCTCGCTATGACATCCGCTCGCCAATTGATGGCATGGTGACATTGAAAAAAGTCAGTCAAGGTCAAGTGATAAGCGATATCGACAGTTTGTTTGAAGTATCTGACTTATCAACAGTTTGGGCTGAGATGACCATTTACGCCAAAGATATTAATACAGTGAAATCAGGTCAGCAAGTCACTGTTAAAGCGAGCGCTTTTGATGCGCATGCATTGGGCAGTATAGCTTACGTGAGTTCACTGGTTGGTGAGCAATCGCGGACTGCGATGGCGAGAGTGGTGCTCAATAATCCTGATAAAACTTGGTTGCCTGGTTTGCCCGTCAATATTGAACTCACTTCAAGTGAAGCGGATGTGCCATTGGCGGTATCAGTAGAAGGTATTCAATCGTTAAATGAAGAAACGGTTGTATTCGGTCGCTATGGCAACTATTTTGAGGCTAGACCTGTCACGCTGGGACGCAGAGATGAAAAGTATGTGGAAGTGTTAGATGGGCTAAATGCAGGGGAAAAATATGCAGCAGGGAACAGCTATTTGATTAAGGCTGACATTGGCAAAGCAGGAGCAAGTCATGAGCATTAATGCATTGATTTTGAAATCTGCTGATAAACCAAAGGAGCTATCAAATGTTTGAGAAGATTATTCGATTTGCAATTGAGCAACGATGGTTAACATTAACCATGGTGCTAGCTATTGCCTTATTAGGCATGTTCAGCTATCAAAAACTCCCAATTGATGCTGTGCCAGATATTACTAATATTCAGGTTCAAATCAACACCTCAGCGCCAGGCTATGCACCACTGGAGACTGAGCAACGGATCACATATCCGATTGAAACAGTCATGGCGGGTATCCCCAAGCTGGAGCAAACCAGATCCATTTCTCGCTATGGACTATCTCAGGTAACGGTTATTTTTGAGGAAGGGACAGATATTTTCTTTGCAAGGCAGTTGGTGAACGAGCGTATTCAGCAAGCTAAGGAAAAACTACCTGCGGGCATTCTTCCTGAGATGGGCCCTACCTCAACTGGTCTTGGTGAAATCTTCATGTGGACGGTTGAAGCGAAAGAAGGCGCACTTAAGCCCGACAAAACACCCTACACCCCAATGGATTTAAGAGAGGTGCAAGATTGGATTGTTAAGCCTCAGTTGCGAAATGTCCCAGGTGTAAATGAAATTAACACGATTGGTGGCAATGTTAAGCAATATCAAGTTGCACCATCCGCAGAAAAACTGACGGCGAGAGGGTTGTCTATTGATGATTTAGTTACTGCACTAGAAAACAATAATGCCAATATGGGGGCTGGCTTTATCGAAAAATCAGGTGAGCAGTATTTGATTCGTGTGCCCGGCCAAGTGAAAGATATGGTCGACATCAGTAATATTGTGGTCAGTGCTAAAAATGGCGTACCTATCCGCGTTTCAGATGTAGCAGAAGTCATGATTGGGAGTGAGGCACGTAGCGGAGCTGCAACTGAAAACAGCCAAGAAGTCGTGCTGGGCACAGTTTTTATGCTGATGGGTGAAAATAGCCGTACCGTATCTGCTGCGGTTGAAAAGAAACTGGCAGAAATTAATAAATCATTGCCTCCTGGAATTGTTGCCAAAACGGTTTACGACAGAACTATCCTTATTGATAAGGCAATAAACACTGTTAAGAAAAACCTGCTTGAAGGCGCACTTTTAGTGATTGCCATCCTGTTTATTTTTCTAGGCAATATTCGCGCGGCCATTATCACGATGTTAGTCATTCCGCTATCCATGCTATTTACTTTCACTGGCATGGCCGCTGCAAAAGTAAGTGCGAACCTAATGAGTTTAGGCGCATTGGATTTCGGCATTATTATTGATGGTGCAGTTGTCATTGTAGAAAACTGCATGCGCAGGCTTGCCCATGCACAATCTGTGATAGGCCGACCACTGACACGTTCAGAACGCTTTTCAGAAGTATTTGAGGCGGCTAAAGAAGCAAGAAAGCCGCTAATCTACGGTCAACTTATTATCATGGTCGTTTATCTCCCCATTTTTGCTTTAACTGGGGTAGAGGGAAAAATGTTTCACCCAATGGCTTTAACCGTAGTGATAGCCTTGATAGGTGCCATGTTATTTTCTGTCACTTTTATTCCTGCTGCGGTTGCACTTTTTATCAATGGAAAAGTTGATGAAAAAGAGCAGTATTTAATTCGCTTAGCTAAGCGTGGATACCAGCCAATTTATAACAAAGTAATGGACAACGGTGCATTGGTGTTAACGCTTGCAATTGCTTCGGTGGTGCTTAGTGGCTTATTGACTACGCGGATGGGTAGCGAGTTTGTACCAAGTTTAAATGAGGGTGATATTGCCCTCCATGCTTTACGTATACCTGGAACCAGTCTGTCTCAAGCGATTGAGATGCAAAAAGAGCTTGAGCATACGGTTAAATCATTTCCACAAGTTGATAGGATTTTTGCCAAAATCGGTACAGCGGAAATTGCTTCTGACCCTATGCCACCCAATGTAGCCGATAACTACATTATGCTGAAACCAAAATCAGAATGGCCAGACCCCAACTTAAGCAAAAATGAGTTAACGGCGCAAATTCAAAAAGCCGTGAGTACAGTGCCCGGCAATAACTATGAGTTTACGCAACCTATTCAGATGCGTTTTAATGAGCTGATTTCAGGCGTGCGCAGTGATGTGGCGGTGAAAATCTTTGGCGATGACATGGAGATAATGAACAACAAAGCCAAAGAAATTTCTGAGGTATTATCAAAAATTCAAGGTGGTGAAGACATCAAAGTTGAGCAAACCACAGGGTTGCCAATTCTCACAGTCAATATCGATCGCCAAAAAATAGCAAGACTTGGCGTTAATGTGTCTCAAGTGCAAGACGCTATTTCCACCGCGATGAATGGTAAAGAAACAGGGACAGTTTTTCAGGGGGATCGCAGATTTGATATTGTTGTAAGACTGCCAGACACGTTGAGAACGGATATGGATAGCTTTAAGCGCTTACCCATCAAAATAGCCAACGATAGCGGCATGCCTGTTTACTTGCAGCTCGGTGAAGTGGCTTCCATTGATATTGCTCCCGGCCCCAATCAGTTTAGTCGTGAAAATGGAAAGCGTAACGTAGTTGTTACTGCTAACGTAAGAGACCGTGATATTGGGTCGTATGTTGCAGAGGCGCAGCAACGTATCCAAGAGGAGGTAAAAATACCCGCTGGTTATTGGATTAACTGGGGTGGCACTTTTGAGCAACTGCAATCAGCCAGTCAACGCTTAAAGATAGTGGTGCCCATCTCTCTTCTGCTTGTTTTCATATTGCTATATATGATGTTCAACAATCTGAAAGATGGATTGATTGTTTTTACCGGGATTCCATTTGCCTTAACTGGCGGTGTTCTCGCTTTATATTTACGTGATATTCCACTTTCAATATCTGCTGGGGTCGGGTTTATTGCCCTATCTGGCGTTGCTGTTTTGAACGGCTTGGTTATGATTACTTTTATCAGAGGCTTAATTGCCGAAGGCAAACCACTGGATGTAGCAATTCAAGAGGGAAGTATGAATCGCTTACGCCCGATTTTAATCACTGCACTCGTTGCCTCTTTAGGCTTTCTGCCGATGGCTATCGCAACGGGTACAGGGGCAGAGGTTCAACGACCGCTTGCGACAGTAGTTATTGGCGGCATCTTGTCATCTACGATGCTGACATTGCTGGTACTACCATTGTTATATCGAATAGTTAATCAGTCTAAATCCAAATCCAGCACAACTAAAATAATCGGAGAAGGTTCATGAGTACTGAACATAACCACGCATTACCGAGTACTCAAAATGAGAAAGTGTTATGGGCAGCCTTTGCATTAACCACAACATTTCTCATTGCCGAGGCTATGGCAGGGGTTTTATTGAACAGCCTTGCACTGTTATCAGATGCAGCGCATATGTTTACAGATTCGGCGGCGCTAGGCATTGCCCTGGCTGCCGTCAGAATTGCAAAAAACCCTGCAGATCAATACAGGACGTACGGCTATCACCGCTTTGAAATATTAGCGGCTACCTTTAATGCGTTGCTGCTTTTTGGTGTTGCAATTTACATTCTGCATGAGGCATGGCAACGTTTTCAAAGCCCTGTTGCAGTGCAATCAGTCGGCATGATGGCGGTTGCAAGCTTGGGTCTCGTTATCAACTTGATCAGTATCAGATTGCTCAGTGCTGGTAAGGACAGCAGCTTGAATCTTAAAGGAGCCTATCTAGAGGTGTGGAGTGATTTGGTAGGGTCTATCGGCGTTATTGTCGGTGGCATAGTCATCTATTTTACTGGTTCGGCTTGGGTGGACACCTTAGTTGCTGTTGGCATTGGCTTATGGGTCTTGCCGAGAACATGGATATTACTTAAAGAAAGTTTGAATCTACTTTTGGAAGGCGTTCCACTTGGTATTGATATAGAGGAAGTGGAAAAAGAAATATTAAGTCAAAAAGGTGTTGTGAGCTTACATGACTTGCATTTATGGGCAATTACAAGCGGTAAAAATAGCCTCACAGCGCATATTCTGATGGATGGAACAGTCGAATCGACTACGCTTATAAACGCTATTCAATCTAGCCTTTCTGATAAGTTTGCTATTACACACACCACATTCCAATGCGAAACTAAATTATGCGATCAGGCTGAAAAATGCGTATTCATTGATGGGTCAAATACACTTCAGCAGCATTCCCACAATCACTAACCTAACTAATGATTAATTTAAAGGATATGAGATGGACTGGAACGCAGAGTTTATTTTATCGGTTCGCATTATTTACGCCGCAATATTAGGCGGACTAATCGGATGGGAGCGAGAAAATCATAATCGCGATGCAGGTGTTCGCACCTATATGGCTGTAGCGGTTGGCGCATGTGCGTTTAGCATTATCTCTAATCATGTACCCGGAGAGACAACGCGCATAGCTTCACAAGTTGTCACAGGTATGGGCTTTATTGGTGCAGGTGTAATTTTACAGGTAAAAGGAAGAGTTCAAGGCTTAACTACTGCGGCAACATTATGGGCTACTGCTGCAGTTGGGATGGCAAGTGCATATGGCATGTATTTACTTTCTGGACTTACAGCCTTATTAATCCTTGGTACGCTAGGTTTACATCACATACCAGGCTGGGCTCGGCTTGTCAAAAAACATCATGTTCGTTCCGAGGAAAGGGAGTCCAATGAGTAATTTTATAGTGGATCATTTCAAAGATGTCGCCAAACTCATCACAGAGTCAGCAATTAGTTTACAGGTTCCTATTTCTGAGGCGATAGCACTTTTCACCCTTTCGTTAAAGCATGGAAATAAAATACTCGCCTGTGGTAATGGTGGTTCTGCTGCTGATGCTCAGCATTTCACATCAGAACTCATGGGAAGGTTTGAGAAAGAGCGCGGACCTTTACCTGCAGTGGCACTAAATACTGACACCTCACTATTGACTGCAGTAGCCAACGACTATCACTTTAAGCAGGTGTTTGCACGACAAGTTTATGGCCTCGGCCGTGCAGGTGATGTATTACTTGCTATTTCGACATCTGGCAATTCAAGCAATATTATTGCTGCCGTAGAAGCTGCCCATAAATTGGAAATTTCTGTTGTCATGCTTACTGGACGCGATGGTGGAATACTATCAAAAACCTTAAATCCGAATGATATTTTGATTAATGTTGCTCATTCACGTACTGCGTTTATTCAAGAAGTACATGCGATTGTCATTCATTGCTTGTGTGAGGGTGTTGACAATCATCTGATACAGCTCGATTAGTCTGAGTATTGATTGTCACTATGTTCTCCACTCCAAATATACGTCTAGTATTAATCGTCTCCGTATTCATCTTGGTTACTGGAAACTTCGCCCTATTTCATCGACTAACTGAAATATACCCATTTGTTGAAAAATGGCCTTTCGTAATAGCACTCATGGGATTTTTTTCTTTTTCGACCATGCTATTTTTAATCTGGACTTGTTTTGGCAAATTCAGTAAATGGGTTCTCACAACTTTTCTAGTCACTTCTGCATTTGCTGCCTATTATATGGATCAGTTTGGTGTAGTGATTGATCGAGACATGATCGCTAACATGATGGAAACCAATCCACAAGAATTTGCAGGGCTTGTTAGTATTAAGCTGGTTGTTCACGTACTATTAATCGGTATTATTCCATCAATGCTTGTTTTTAAATTTGCTCCAATGTCCACTAGTTTTGGCAGTGGGTTAAAAGTTAGACTACGTTTAACGGCACTTTTAATAGTGCTATGTATTCTCAGTATATCGCTCTTTACAGCAGACTTTGCCAGTTTTGTTCGAGAGCATAAAATCACTCGTATGTATGCTAACCCCTTAGGGTTTACCTACTCGCTAATCTCCTATGGTAAAACGCAATTTAAACGCCAACCTGTTTATGTTTTAAAGCATACGGCGGCGGATGCGAAGAAATTATTTCATATAGGTAATAAAAAATTAATCATTTTAGTTGTTGGAGAAACTGCAAGATCAGATCGATTCTCGCTTAATGGCTACAATAAGGAAACAACCCCAGAACTTAAGAAGCTGAATGTGGTAAGTTTTAAAAACGTCACATCCTGTGGTACTGCAACGAAGATTTCACTGCCATGTATGTTTTCTAATTTAGGGCGTTCCAATTACGATGAGAATCAAGCCTTTCAACAAGAAAATGCATTGGATGTACTTTCTGAATATGGGGTAAAAGTGCTATGGAGAGAGAACAACTCAGACTCTAAAGGAGTTGCTACAAGGATTCCTTACCAGTATTTTAAAAGTCCGACCTTGAATCCTGTTTGCGATGAGGAATGTAGAGATATTGGAATGTTAAGTGGACTAGATCAATATATTAAATCGCACGAAGGCAAAGACATTTTAATTGTGTTGCATCAGATGGGTAACCATGGCCCAGAATATTACAGACGTTACCCTGAAAATTTCAGGCGGTTTCAACCAATGTGTATGACAGGTGAGTTAGGCGATTGCACGAAACAGGAAGTCGATAATGCCTATGACAATGCTATTTTATATACAGATTATTTTTTGGCAAATGTCATCAAATTCCTTAAGCGGTATGATGAAACATATTCTACTGCCATGCTTTATGTTGCAGATCATGGGGAGTCGCTGGGGGAACGTGGCATTTACCTCCATGCAGCCCCTTATGTGATTGCGCCAAAAGTACAAACGCACATTCCTGTCATTATCTGGACTGGAAAATATTTTGATTATCAAATTGAAGACATTCAACCCTGGCAAGATTTTCCATTTAGTCATGATGATTTATTTTGCACGCTGCTTATCGCAAATGATATATATAGTAATAAAACGTGTGGTAGCAAAGAAACATGGTTTCTTAAGAATAAAAACTTGAAATTTAAAGATACGAAGTAATTTATGAAAAAATTCCACATTATTATTTTACTTTTAATGCTGACTGAGTATGTAAAAGCCAGTGAAGACAATACATTTTATGATCAGTTAAATGTTGGTGGGTTTTCTAGCGCTGCGATTACATTACATCGCGATGCAAAAGCCGAGGCTGCAATAAATGAACTAAATCTTTTATTATCATGGAATAATCATAGTAGGCTAAGTTTTTTTAGTGAATTGGAAATCGAGAGGCCTTTAGCGTGGAACGATAATGAGCGCTATAGTCGCAAGGAAAGTAAACTTGATTTAGAGCGGCTCTATTTTGATTACAACTTATCAGAGGTAGTAAATTTTAGATTTGGTCGTTTCCTTACCCCGAATAGCCGTTGGAATTTATTCCGAGCACCTCCATTAATGTGGACAAATTCAAGACCGTTAGCAACTAGTCGATTATTTCCTATCGCCACTAATGGAATTACGCTACATGGTGCCTTGCCATTTAAAAATGTTGAACTTGAATATAAGTTATTTACAGAGTTGTTAGAGGATCAACAGCAGGATAATAATGAATTACAATTTGAACATGTAAGAGGTGCTAGATTCAGTGTTAAAAGTGATTCAGATATTGGCATTTCTATACTGTCTTTTAGCGAACGAGATGCCTTTAATGGTCTTTCTGGCGCGAGTTATCGAATGTTAGGTTTAGATTTCGTTACCAATTTATATGAAACAGAAATAAGTGGAGAGGTTTTTCAGCGTTTTACTTCAAAAGGAAAAGAGGGAGGAAGCGGTGCTTATATCCAAACAGCTGTTCCTATTAAGGGTAATTGGTATTGGATTACAAGGCTAGAGTCGCTCAATCGTCCAAATGAAGGTTCATTTGGACGTTGGCTTATTGGTGCGACATGGCGAATAAAACCAACTCAGTTGTTAAAATTTGAATTCTCTGGTGGAAGTGGAGATCAGCCAGAAGCCCCCCGGGGGTTTAGTGCTTCTTATGCTTTGTCTTTTTGATGGTAGCAGAAATTCGATAGCGCAGTTATTTCACATGATTTATTTACGCAGTAGCTAGCCATGCCTTACAGATTTAAGTTGAATTAGACAGGACAAATGTTCATGATGAGTTGTTTTGGTTAAGTGCTTCGAGGGGCGAACATGATAATGCCCATCCCAAGTAAAGCCACACCAACTCCCAGAAAATCCCAGTTACTCGGTTTTATTCCATCTACCGCCCACAACCAGAATATTGCTACACAGATATAAACTCCACCGTATGCGGCATAGACTCTACCTGCCGCAGAAGGATGAAGGGTTAGTAACTAAGCAAATAGCGCTAATGAAATTGCTGCAGGAATTAATAAGAGTGGGCTTTTATTTTGAACAAGCCACAGATAAGGCAAATAGCAACCAACAATTTCTGCAATAGCGGTAATTATAAACAACGCAATAGTCTTTATCTCAAACATTCCAAGCCCCATGACCTTAACTTAGTAAAATTATAAACGACCTACTTGGTAATGAATAGGCTGAAAGTTCTATGTCTGCTTTGGGCCGATTGCTGAAATCAGAAAAACTTAACTGAGCGGAAGCTTTGTCCGCGTTGCTGCCTGACAGCATAAATATCTGTGAGGCAGAAATGTGTCGTAACCAGCTTTTTATCTAAAATTTCATTTGAGAATTACGAGTGGCCGCTATTGCAAATTATGGGTGGATTTTTTGCGATAAGTTTAAGTGGCCTTTTTGAAATTGTTTTAGTTGGCCTTTTTACTAAGAATACGCACTAAGATCGAAACTATCTTTAAAGATAGCCTAGGATGTTGTCAGCGTCTTCAAAAGTTAAAACATCAATTAATGTGTGTTGGCAGAGTTTTTCTAATAATGCCACTTTTAGAATTCTTGAATCACATTTAATGTTGGAAAGTTTCACCACATGACAGGTGTTGGCTCGATGTAATCTATAGCCTTTTTAAGGCTGGGTATATTTCGTGTTAACTTGTACGGAAGGCTGCTCAAGTTTTGAAAGATTACAGATGCTAGTAAAAGAAGATTAATCAGTTTTGGGTCGTCTTTTATGATCTTGTCGAGCCCTTTATTAAGCTCTCCAGCAGAATTCTTTTTTAACTCAGGAAAATTTCTTACTAACCATGCTCTTGGAAATTTCTCAATTAAGAAATCACTCAAAAGTGTATCACTGGGCCGTAAAGAATTGTAAATGAGTTCATTAAACTGATAATTAATCAGGGAGGATATATCAGAATAATCAAAATTATGATCAGTAGCTGATAGATATTGAATGAGATTAATGAATTTCTTAATAAAACGGTTCTGCCCTGATTCATCATTTATCTCATAAATAAGATTTTTATGACTTTTTATATACTTGTAAGGTGGCTGATTCATCGCATATTCTTTATACACAATAAATAGGCCACAATGATGTTTTAAGCACCAATCTACACCTATAAGTTGGTGGGATCTTTTCCAGCTAGAGATCCCATATTCATCTATATCCTCTTCAGCACATTTTTTGCAGAAAAATGCCCCTTTTTTCATTATTTTTCTAGCATATTCATTGAAAACAACAGGTTTCTTGGTGGGTCTGTAATGATATGAATTTCTTGTTATCAATAAAGGAATGAGCGTGTGATGTTGAATAAATTCTTTATATGGAGTTTGGGACATAAGAGCTAGCTTATACGACATGGATGCTTTTATATTTTCATAATCAGCATTGCCAAAAAGACCATTAAAATAGGGATTGGCTTTCTGAATTGTCGGAATGTCCTTAATACTATTAGCCATCAGTATTCTGCCAAAATATCCAATCCAGAATTCATCAGGTATCAAAGATGGAATAAATAAGTGTGATTTGGGAAAAATAATTTTCTTTTTTTTGGCGGTCATAATTTATTTAATCGCTGAATTTCACCTTGAACCCATAATTTTGATTTTGGTAATTTATCTAATCTTGGTGAAAATGATAGTTTCGGAAGACGCCTCAGAAAAGCTTTAGGTTTTATTCGTTCCCAGCTTTCAAGGTTTTCCATATTTATAACCTTTAGTGCAGCCAAACACTGATTGTCTCTTTTTACCCAGTTAACTCTTGGTTTAACAGGAAGTGATTGTGCTCTTTTTATTGTGCGTTTCGTTGGTAGGTGTTGTGACAGCCATAATAAATCATTGTTATAGAGCCACCGGTATCCTGAGTCGTTACTTTGCCTTAGCTCAGATTGTGTTGTTGATGGATAGAGGGTTAAAAAATTCAGAAACTTTTCACGTTCTTTTTGACGTTTGTATTTCTTGTGGGCTTCTTTCCAAATTTTCTGCAGATTAGGTTCTTCATTACATATTCTGTCAATGGAGGAGCTCGAAAGTCCCGTTTGATAGGAAACGGCTTTCAGTGGGCAGCCCTGTTTAAGAAGATTGATAACATTCGCTCTGATCTTTGCAGATATTGTTTTCGGTTTGCGTGGTATTTCAATGAGGCCTAGTTTTCCTAACCATCGCATGGCTGTATTGATGTTTATATTTAGCTGTTTTGCAAGTGAAGTAAGCGATCCTTTTTTATTATTAAACCGGTTTGCTAATTCAAGAAGGTGGTCTTCAAGATCTTTGCTCAAGTTCTTATGGCTAGGGCAGGTGGCTTGGAGTTTGGTACCATTCTCTAATGGCAGATCCATTTGTTGTTCCCATAGATAGACCGAATTAAACAATTTCCAATCACCAAAAAGGAAATCGACCATAATCAGATGACTCGCTGTATGGAAATTTACTCTGGGTTTGCGCACTAATCTTAATAACCCATCTGCAAAGCGAGACCCTACAATCCGGTCAAATGTCGGAAGGTTTGATATGGCTTCATAATGTTTAGTTATTCTATTAACGAAATCTTTTGCTCGCACACGACCTGATACTGAAAGTAGTCCCTGCTGCTTTAGCCCATGTAAATAGGTTGCCTTTAGTGAATTGGCTGAATAAGGTGCGGATAACTCTTGGTCAAGCACCATTGATGATAATGTGGATAGTCTTTCCAGTATTGGTTTAGCGCTACCTATTAATTGTTTAGATTGATATTTCTGAATCTCATCGTCATTAGGCAAAAATAGGCCAGAGCGACCACGACCATTAATTCTTAGTTTTGCATAATTCAATGGAGTTGAATGTGTAGGACACACCATGACGGTTGGCAATTGATGTTTGCGGTGCCAATATGCATATCCATAATTTATAATATCCTCTTTAAGACATTCGTTGCAATAACTCAATGGTAGGAATGCCCCTGATGGTCCTGGCGGTAATCCCAAGACAAACTTAAGAGGCTCTACCGTTGACCCAGCCATCAATCCTAAAGCTTTGTCATGAGTGGTTTGTGGACGAAAGCGTAAAAAGTAAGGAAGTGTGGAAGTCTTGATTGCTACTTCAATTGGGTTTCCAAAAGCATTGCCAGTTTTGTTACAAAATACATCTAGATCTGGCGAAAAGTCATGTCTTAGTGCTGCAGATGAGTTGGAGAAAAGGGTTCTGCTGATTTCTTCTGCTTTTCCAATACCATTTAAGCGTTTAGTAACTGCAAGTAATGAATAGAAAGTCATGTCTGGATTTAATATTGGCATCATGATTTGCATTACATGCCTGCCTTCTCAATTTCTATTCTTAATTTTTCTAGACTCTTAAGATTGCTGTTAATCAATCCTTGCTGACGTATGTCCTCTGGACTCATAGTTGCAATCAGTTTTGCCCGATTTTCAACTTTCTTTTGGTTACGCTTTTGCTCAAGCATGAGCTTTGTTTTTCCAGATAAGGGTCTTTTCTGTTTGGTCCTTTCTTGCACCGCCTTATTTGAAATTTCATTTACATGTATTGTTTTTTGTTTGTTGTTGTCTTTTAATTGTTCCCATATGGCTTTGTAAAATTCGTCATTAACATCAGGATATAACGCTAATAGTTCTGAATTTTTGTAATGGAATCCGTCTGCTAACGGTCGCATTTCATCAAAACAAGCTGACTCATAAGCAGCCAGAATGTCAGCAGGGCCGATTGTTTTGCTGCCGTCATATAAAGCATTAGTTTGTGCGTAACACCACAAGGTTAGTGCTAGTCTTGCGATTCCTCCACTACATATCCTTAAAGTGAAGGAACACTCTTCTGGGTTAGTGATCGGATTCTTTAGCAAGTAATATGAAGATACTCCATCAAAGAGTGCATCCCATTCATCATCGGCTTCACGCTCATTCATCGCACCTATTGGAGAAAAAAGGGATTCTTGAGTTAATCCAAAGCGCGATTTATCTTGGCTATAGTCTACCCAGTTGAAAGCGCATTCATTGCCTGAAAAGACCAATGGAATACCGGAATTCATCAATTTTAGTAAAAACATTTGCATCTGCTCAGCCTGCGCTGAGTCAACGATATTACGTAATTGCGCTTCGTCCACGAATATAATGCCTGTGTAGTGGGCGACTAATCTTCCTATGGTGCCCACTGCCAGTGTTTCAACAGTTCTGAATTGTTTGGGTAAATTGTCTGCATAGTTGGTTTCCAAGTGTTTGTCCATCTCGGATAGTATGCTTATCAAGAATCCGCCACGGCTGCCATCGTGCGACAGATCAACGTTAAGATAAACCAATTGACGCATATTTTGCCATCCAGCAGCTTCCACTTTCCCGTGATCAATCACTTGAGGAAGGCATGCACAGAAGCGCTTATGCGTCACAGTTTTTCCAGTCCCGGTGGGACCTTTCATTATATTGATCGCCATTCCTGAAGTTGGAGCAACAGGAAGTCTGGTTTTGCCTTCATTAGCGCATTCTAGAACTTGGTAGTAGTATGCCCTGTTATTGGCAAGGGTAGGATTTCTGGCTCGTAAACCATTCACAAGCATGCCATGCCAGGTTATTGCTGCGCGTACAGATTTCATTGTCGGTTCTAACGGCGTTTTTTCTCCAGCTAACAGTCCAACTTTATCGACAAATGACATGGTGTTGACATCTATGCCTTCCAGAGGATTAAAAGCGATAGCATCTACTACGTCCTCATAATTGTTAAAGACCGGAATTTGCTCAAGTAGAGGATTGTAAGCATAAAACCAAGATTGAGTTCTAGCGTTATCTAACTCAGACATTTGCATATCTCCTTTCCCGGCGTTTCCTAAGAGCAGCTAATGCAATGTTGTTTTCCTCAGATACGGAGTTGGCTTTTTCAGATTTCATCTCTTGCATGCTTAGTTGAGTTATGAAGTCTTTTGTATTTTCTCCATTTTTGTCGGAGATACTGGATATGTCTGGTGGTGAGCTGGTATTTACATTTTCTGGAATCTGTGGCGGCATTCCGTAAATGAATCTTCCTTTTTCTTGATTACGATTATCTTTTTTATTTCTTTTTAAAGAGGCTTTGGATGGAGGTTTGTCTAATTTGGAAAGTGAGTCCTGATATTCCTCTTCAGCATTTTCTTTTGTCTGTTCTTGATGAAATTCCAGATCGCTAAGTGTTTGATTGCGAGACTCTTTGACGTTGAATGAGTAAATTGCATCTCGCTTCATAAGATCAACAATGTCTGGCATGCTGCACTCATCAGGCAGATCGCTATCTTTAGTAACTAAATCAAGCTTGATTAATTCGCCGGTGTAAATATCTTTAAAGAAAATCTCTGTCGGTTTGTATGGGTTGTGTAGGAAATCATCATCGTGTGAAATGGCATTCACTCTTGCCCGAGCAACTTTAGCTTTCATGGCACGCGCTTTGATGAGAGGGTGATGGCTGATGTACCGAATTTGCTCAATGAATTCACGTTTATTTCCAGTATCGGTTCTTAAAAGTTTTACGCCATGCTGTGTGAATGTGCCACGAACAGGAATAAGTAATTTGATGAGTGCTTCATCTTCTCCCATTAAAGTTGTATGACATCTTCCCCGATTGATTTCCCAGCGAGTCAGGTTGGCTCTCGTGAGTTTTATGCCTTTTTCAATCAGGTCACGTCTCATTTCCAGTGTTGGCTGGATATCGAGCTCAATGGTGTTATGTGTATATATGGCACGAGCAGTTTCACGGATTGCTTCTATTGTTGTGTGCCTTGCCAGGACAGTTGCAAGCTCTTCTCCGCGCTCGTGTTTTTGTCCATGTGTCGTGCCATGCATATTGTGGTCAACCATTCGATGTAAAATATGGTGTGAGGTCTCTACAGTTGCGTTTAGATCTGATCTGGCTACACCAACAAATTTGATGCCAGTACCTATGGAGGCCAGTTTTTCTTCGACTGCCTGGCAGCGAAGATCTGTATTGTCTGCAGTGACTGATCCATATTGAATTGGTATCCAGTCTTCCGGGTTTTGGTCATCAAGACCAAGCCACTTTAGCCATTCTGTTTTGTCTGTAAGTGAGTGAAGAAAAGCTAAACCTACAGTTTCGGCGCTTGGTGCATCAAGACCCAGATAGAATCCACTTATGTAGTAATACAGACCATCTACAATAAGAATTCTGTGAGCTGTTCCGATCCTATCCAGTCGGCTTGCGACACTTACTAATTCCACATCAATGCTTGTTGAATCAACTGCACCTCGCTGACCGACAGCGATAATGTCGCTATCCGATGTACCAAATAGCACACGTCCTAAGCGATTAAGGTTGAATTTTGAGATCTGTTTTTTCCAGCTCTCATGACCGGGCGATCTATTCTGTCCCCATGTTTCAAATTGATTTTGTGAAGGGTGTTCATTTATCCTTTTTAGCGATAGGACTGATTTTCCTTCGTCATTAATTGAAATGTCAGAGTAAAACTCGCGCCTCATCTTTCGATGTGCTTTTGTTATGGTGCTACCTTTGATGTAGTAATTTCGCCATGCAAATCCACAGATATCTTTGTCTTGATCTGACATTATGAATCCGGCGGTATTGTTAGCACCGTTTGTTGTTGGTGTATTCGGCCTGCCAAGCTTCCGTTTCTTTTTAGTACTTTTTTCTTTTCCTCTACCGCCTTGATTTGCTGAGTATGGCGTGACTGCTCCGACCGTACTTCCTTCTGCAAAATACTGATTTAATATCTCGGAGATCTGTTTAGTTATTCTTTTAAGTGAGCAATCTTCACTTTTTAAGTCGTTCGCTCTTTTTGTAATAAGCTCGGATCTAACCTGAGGGTCAAACAATAATGTTATGTTTTCATGATCATGAACAAGCGGTTGAATAATTGCATATCTCTCTGCTCTTTTCTTTCTTGGGATACTGATTGACTGGCCCTTACGTAGATATTTCTTGTCGAGTTCATCATCTGTTGCCATGACGTCAGCACGAGGTTTTACGCCATTGGTCAGGAGACGGAGCTTATGCTGAGAGATTTCCTCATTGATTCGATCCAAAGGTAACGACCTCATGCCCACAAAATACAATCTCATGTTGGTTTTATTACTTCCGGATCTTTTGGGAAGAATCGGAATAACTATACTTAGATTATTGTCTTTATTGATATATAAGACCCTGACTATGCAATCTAGTAACGCACTACCATTTTTTGTTTGAATGGCCATGCCTGGGATGATGTTGTTCATCTTGTTACTCCTGCCATGGAATTTCTTATTGCTTGAATTAGAGCTAAGCCACCTTTTTTTGGAGGTTGTGATTCTTTCAACTTTACTGAAAGATCACAGTCGATTAACTGGTTCCAAAGGATATGGTTTTTAAAGAAAGTGGCCTGCGCAGGTGAGCAGTTATAGTCCGTGATCAATCTTTCACGAATACTCTGCAAAGGTTCATTTTGTGCAGCCTCTCCGTGACGATCCAGAAAACTATGTAAGGTATATGACCAAGGATGAGTTGCAGGAAGAATTGCCGCATCAGCGAGCAATTCAAGCTGTGCAAAGACTGGTCCAGGGAAGAGAGATCTATCCCCAACAAAATAGTTTATTCCAAGCTGATTGGCATATCTTCTTTCACACTCCAGCTTTTCAGTTCCACGGTGTAGAGGATCTACATACAAATACTGTTCTGAGGTTAGAGGTTTTACAGAGATTAGGCATGTGGACTTCTTTAAATCAGATACCCAAGGCATGTGAGCGCAAAGATCCATGCTCCAGATATATGGAATATTTGTGCCTACAAAAGTACCGTGTTTGATTCCTGCATCTCTGCATATTTCAGCCATTCCCACTGATTCGGGTAGGATTGAGTCCATTTCTTGGTTACGACTGTATTCTGGGTGGCTATGTTGCCATGGCCATAGCGGAAATTGCTCCCTGATATGCGCACCAACCCAACTGAAGAGTAGCCCCAAATACCACTCGCTGTGAGAGAAAAAGTGACACTCTCTTTTGAATCGGGGTAGAGCTTTTAGTACCTGCACCGACATCGGCGATGGATTCCAGCGTTTTATTTCTAGCACGGGTTTATAGTATTCACCAAAACCAGTGCCCATGCCTGAAGCCATTGCACTATTCAATCTAACCCATGTGACTTTAGGTGCGCGCGCCATTATTTCACCTCATTAGCGATAGAGGTGTTGAAGTTAAGGTAAGTCATTGTATTTCCTATATTATGAAGAGAAGTTGTAGGCTTTGTCAGTAGGTAGACAAGCGCCATCGCACACTCTTTGATTGCGAAAATTTAGGGCGAACTAACCCCTTGACTCTTCACGCATTGATAGGCAGAATACAGTTATGTACTACGTTGTAACCCTGTTAGCGCAGGGGCATCAATAGCAAAGAGCCGATCTTAATGTTCGGCTTTTTTCTTTTATATTTTCTCTGTTAACTATTCCCCTTATTTAGTTTGCCATCTCAACTGATTGATTAACATGGTTGATGATTTCTAATTGCTTCCGTTGTTCGTGAGACGCTTTTGGCTTGATGCCTAATGCAATTGCAATTTTGTGGGTTTCTCCACGTCTGCATTTTGCTTCACCTCTTAACACTCTATATACCAAGGCAGAAGGAAACCCATGATCGCGTGACCATTCCGCAACCGATATTCCATTAGCCTCGAATAAATTGCGCACTTCCAAGAACGAGAGCATTTTTCACCCCAATAGTATAAACATATTTATTATATTTTATATATATTGTAAAAATGTTCAACAATTTGTGAGATAATTTTTTCATGAATACAACTTCTGAAAAACCTGTTGAAGCTTTCTCGCTACGATTGCGTGAAGAACGTAAACGCCTAAAGTTAAGCCAAGAAGAGTTTGGGAATTTAGGTGGCGTGAGTAAAACTGCTCAATATCTGTATGAAAGTGAGAGGAACTGGCCAACCCTGGAGTATCTTGAAGCCTTAAGGATGAGAGGTGTTGATGTTGGCTTTATCGCTACTGGTAAGCGTGCTAACCAAGATATTCTTGATTGGGAGTTGCTAAAGAATGCTTTCCTGCTGATTCAGCGAACCTTTGCCCAAAGACAAGACATGTCTTTTACAGCAGAGCAATTGTTTGATGCATTTAAGAGTGTGGTCGATGCAGCGAATGGGTCAACCAGACCAGAAATCAATGTTGATGATATGCTTACTAATAATGCGCTGGAGAGGTTAGGTGAGTAAGGAGCAAGACCAGATTAACGAATTCAAAGTAATGGTCGAGGCTCTTAGTAAGCAGGTTAAAGGTAGAGATGATTTAGGCTTAGCATTTATTGATAAATTATCAATGCAGTTTGATGACCATTTAGCACATCAGAATATTTATCCAAATGAATCTGGAAAAACTAGTGGCGTAAAATCATTATTTACTAAGTTATTAATAAAACTAGGGCTTCAAGCCAACAGATTATTCAGTATTGACCCAGTGATACAAAACTTCATTAATGAATTGAGTAAAACAGGTGTAATTACTACTGCTCAGTTTGAGCTGCTTAGAATTTATAGAATGATAAGGGTTGATGATGATGGCTCATATTTTGTGATGCAGCCAAGGGAGACAGATTACAAGAAGGCAAAATTACAGGCATTGTTGCTTCTAATTTTGACACCTTTTATGGTAGCCTTCGTGTGGGATATGTCTAAGTGTATTTATCCTGGATTACCAACTGCATTTATATTGGGGTCGGCTTTAGGATTGCTTTGGCAGGGGACATATAATTTGGCATGGGGTCGTGAGAAGTTAGCCAAATTTATAGTTTCTAGATACCCTTGGTTTAAGCTAGTTAAGTGATTTACCCGGCAGGAGTAATTTGGGGAGTTTACTTCAGAGTCTAACTTTAGCCATGCTAGATGTCAGCCCCTCATTGGTTGCAGAGGAGTGGTGTCAGTAGTTTGAGTACCTATATTCGGTAGCCCATTATTATTGAACTGTACAAATGACCCCACGGAGATAATATTTAAAGGATAATTTTTATTTAAATAAAGCATTAGTACAGAATTTGTAACTGTGTCACCAGTTGGGTCAATCAGTACAAAGCCAACTAAACTAGGTGTGTTGGCTGCACCTTGAGTACCATAAATAGACTTTAAATGTAGCTCAAGAATCCAGACTCGCTTAGGTAAGTCCATTGTCCTAAGTTCATCTTTTAATTCTTTTGCCATTATTGTTGAAGCAGCCCAATTTCTTAGTTTTCGTTTCTCAACCAACAAAATGCGAATAGCAATTTCTGCGGCAGAATGTTCCAAGTCAGCCTTATTCGCAGCAGTAACGAAGCCTTGGTATAAATCTGCAACTATGGTTAAACCAACACTTAGTGCCTCTTCACCAGACATAAAAACATCAGATGGTAATAATGGCATTGCATATACCATTTGCTCCATCGAGTAGCCAGTACCACCGCCATTAGAAGGTGGAAACTTCATGTAAGGCCCAGAGTTATCATTGTTTATAATAAATTCTGGAATCCAGCTAACGGCATGTGCAAACTTTAGATTTAAACCAACGGAGTTAGATACGTCCACATTTTTGAAAGTTTTAATTTTTTCATTCCATGTGTGACCAACAGCAACTACGGCATGACCACCATTTTGATTGATTAATATTAAAACTACTGGTATTTCAGATTCTATATATGGATGAATGTTTTGTTTTGCGATTTCAACATCAGAAGCGTTCATGACATTTAGGTTTTGATTATGCCATTGACCCAACCAAATTGAGTGTGGAGAATATCCAGCGGAGCGAATTGCCTCAATCATCTGTATATGAGTTAAGCCCTGGCGATTAGGTTTAATGCGCCCGTTTGCGTTATAACGAGTGGCTGCATCTGTAATTTGCGCTGGATCATGTGCTCTATCACCTTCACGTTTACGTAATGTCCGTAATGCCATCCATATCGAAGCTTGTGCACAAGCGCCCACAGCATTATCTTGCTGCATAAACGGAGTGCCACATACAGTTAATTGTTTTCCCATAATATGTACGGGAAATTTGTCCGCGCTGCGTATAAATCCAATTGATACTTCGCGACTTAAAATGGAGGCACCTACAGGACTCATGATGACAGGCCTAAGGGTAACAAATCCTAGATAATTTTCTGGGAGTATAGAATCAATATATTCAAGCGGAGTTGCTACACCAACTTTTGTTTCTTTGAAGAAATGAAGCCTTGTACAAAGTCGATTCACTTCTGTGAATTGTTTACTGTAATAAGAGCTATATTCTGCAAGAAAATCAGGATCATGCACCCTGTGTTGTGCCAAGATAGCAACTGCTCCAGCGTTAAACAGTGCTTCACAGCAATTAAGCAATGGTACTTGAGTGTTAGCAGATTGTTGAGGTTTGCGATGTGAAATTAACTCTAGCTCTTGATACACCGTATCAAGAAGACTTTTATAGTTTGTGATTTCGTGGATTGTTATTCTTGGGTCCATAAAAAAGCCGTCTGTTTGACGGCCCTATTCTTGTATAAGTAATATTAAAATATCGTAATATTTAGCGACTCTTCGACCGCTCTTCTTTGCACATTACGTATTTCTTCAATTTTACTAAAAATTTGATTTGAGAGGTTATCGTGAATCTCCTGAGCTTTATCTACAGGCATTACGACAGTTTTGTTTTCGCTCTTAGCTACCTCGAGTACGAATAAACCGAGATTAGACATTTTTAACTCCAAAGATAAGCATTTATAATGCTCAAATTGCAAAAGATTATAATTTCACAGATGCATTAGTTAGAAATACTAAATTTATAAACAGTTCCTTAAATTTAATAATTCATTTTACGTAAAAAAAGAAATTGCAAACGAATCTCTACAATAACATTGATTAATCCCTCTCTTTTCTGAAATTATCTACTTGACAATTTACATTGTCAATAAAGAGATTAGGGGAAATCCTTTACTAAACACAGTATTAGATTACTCTCAAGCTTTAGGAATGACTTTCTAGCAAAGAAAAACAAATTTCCTAAGCATTATGTAGGAATTAAATAATTATTGGCGTTAAAGTCTGCCTATGTTGATACAGCGGGGATGCTTTACTAGCGGTTAATATCTTTAAGTAAGCAAATATTCAATAAAACAACCTCAATTCATCATAAAAACAACAAATCAAGCTTAAGACTAAAAGATAGCGTACTTGAGGAGTGATAAAAGACTATGGAGGGGTAATCGAATCACCAGAAAAAGTTGATGATTCGATGAGGCTATCGAAATAAGTCGACTAATTTTTTGAAAACTACGGTAACAAAACTTAATCTAGCCACTTCAGGCTGAACATTTTGAATTTTTCTTGCAAGTTTTTGCTTGTCATTTCGTTCAAAATGTTCAGATTTTCTATACTTGTCTCTCTTCCTGACCTCATCGACTTGGTCTTTTGAAAACTTTCCAGACCACTCAATTTTGCCACTTCTGATCCAATAGTGGGACTGACAAGGAAAGCTCCAATTACCAATTGAAGGACTTAGAGAAATATTTTCCCCGTCATATATCAACTTCCAATCTGTTGGGGATAATGGCGTTACGACTTTATTGCCACAACCACAGCAGCAGTTATGAATCGCTGTTCCAAATCCCATGGATACATAAAGTATACCGTCCTTCAGTGACTGTGGCATGTACTCTACAAATTCCGCCTCAAGAAATTCAGTCTTCATTTATACATTCGCTTAAGTATAAGTTTGTATCAACAGTGTACGTAGAATGATGCTCGCTTTCGTGATCATGATAAAACCCGCTTAGTTTTTTCCACTTTATTACAGCCAAAGATGCGTTTAATGAGTTCAAATCTGCAATCTGGATATTTTGCGCATATTCGTCATCATCTCTATCAACCAATGACACTTTTTTAATAAAATGGTCACGCTTTGCTTCAGTACTAGTGGTAACTCTTAGAGTGGCTATTAGAGCATTTTTTACAGCTTGTACGCCAATTCCTACATCAATGAAGGAGGTGCCTTCGTTTTCAAGTTTAGCTATAAGTAACTTCTTAACTTCACCCTTATCTATGCATATAAATACAAAGTCAAAATGTGGTAAGTCATTAATATTTTGATCATTAAGATATTCAGAATGTGCAACAATATTCTTATGCATTTTTGAATATACATTATTGAAATAATCTACTTTATAGTTTTTCTCGTTAAGTTCTTCTAGGCTGATTGCGCCTGGTGCACGGAAAGCATTGTGCTGTAAAAATCTATCGCCATCAAATAAGTGAATTTCTGCCACAGGTGTTTTAGCAACAAGATCTAATACGTATGAGCCAGTACCACCCAGACCGATAATTGCAATTTTCTTACTTTTAAATTTATCGTTAATTGTTGAAATACCTGCTCGGCTTGACCATGAATCTAGATAATGAAAAACAGACTCAGGATCTTCTGATTCAATTACTTTAAAAGTCTGTGCGGATAATCCAGTTGGGGCCGAAATAATTTCGATGTAACGCTTCATTTTCTCGTAATAATCAGGATAACCAAGTCCGTCACGAGGTTTGCTAGAAAAAGAGTGATTAACCTCTACACCTTCTGCGAGTATCTGAGTGTTTGATGTATGTCTAAAGCCTTCTATTGGGGACCCATTTTTATGACATGGGTAATCTCCTTTAAACATTCCAACGTGCGTATCTGGCTTAGTAGTAATATTGCCAGCGAGATGCAATGTTGAAACCACAGTGCCATACTTAATTACACGGTCTGCATTGATATATGGTATGCCAGAAATCAGTAAGTGACCCGATTTTATTTGTACCTCATATCCCTCGTCACGCAGTTTCTTTAGATCAGGACTATGATTTATCAGTTGGTGTGACATTGAATATCATCCCTTTCTTAATTTTAACTGTATCACCAATATCCATGGCACCTTGTTGATTTGATGATGTGCCTTTTTTGTATGTAACTGTGTAAATAACATTGCCACCTATAACTGCGCTAGGGAAGCATAGTTGAACAACTTCAAGGTATGTTATGTCCTTATCGTCAACTACTTGCTCGGTTGCATTTACAATGATTGTAATTTCATGCTCTTTCGATTTATGAGGTTGTGATTGATTTTCTAATTCATTCATATTGCTCTCCAAATTATGAGGTTTGTTTGCTGCATAATTACAAAGGCTTAATAAGCATTGCATGCAGACAATTAAATTAAATATTTTTTATTTGTCTGCATCGTTAAGTTTTGGAGCCTTACGTTCTATGGGAAATGCATTGATCAAAAATGAAGATGTACAAGATGTTCTGTCGATATCTGAAATTAAGATATGCCTAGACACGCTTACAGAAGCTAAATGGATAAAACTGGGTAAAACTGCAAATAACTTATGTGTAGGTTTACCGTTTGAGGGAGCAGATCTTTTACATATTGTTGTATGTAAAGCGCTTGAAGGTAAGCGGAAATGCCGAAAATATTTGCCGATTGAGGTTTTTATATATGGTGCTATGGAGAGCTTAGTCGATGCATTTATTAAAAAGCGTAAGTCAGATCCACTTCAGCTAACTAGACATATTTCTGAGGAAAATGATGTCACAGAGCTAATTGACTTGTTTAGTAATAATATTGACACGCCTGAAGAAGAGTTAATTGCCAGTCAAGCTTTGCAAAGGATTGAACAGTTATTTGAAGGTGACGAAAATTCATTAAAGATTTTATCTTACCAAATGGATAATTTAACACCTGCAGATATTCAAGAGTTAATGCAACTTACTTCAGTGCAGTATGCAAGTGCATTAAGAGCTATTCGACGTAAATATGAAAAATTGGAAATATAGGACTCAATATGACTAGCGAAGCAAAAAATACTTTTGAGCAGTTATTTAATATTGCTCAAGCAAGATCACGTGAAATTATCAGTATGCCTGACGATGAAATATTAATTGAAGCTAATAAGGACTCTACACTGAAGAGCGATGGAATTATGGCTAAAAATGCATACCTTAAAGCGCTGAAAACAGTAAATTACCAAGAATCAAAAGAATTTGAACAGAAAAACAATAGTTTTAATTTAGCAAATATATTAATAAAGGGTATGGATGTTAGTTTGGTTCGACAAAAAATCATGGGATTGGCCGCTGCAAATGATCCATCTTTACAGCTGGTCGCAGGCAGAGTTAGCTCATTGTCTGATGATGAGGCATTAAAGATTTATCAGAATCTACTATCTACTGGGGTGCTTAAGTCTGATCCCAAATAAATATTAAATCAGCCTGTAATAAAGTAAATCATGCACTAAGTTATCAATAAATGCCCTTCATTTATTTCCAAGTAAGTGTCAAATAAAAAGCCTTAGAGTTTCCCCTAAGGCTTTTTGAATTACATAATAACTATACGATTGAAGAGTTACGTATTTAATATTATCGACATCTCATAAAGTTACGTATTTATTATTTAAGTTACGTATTTATTCTGCAGAAACACTGATGCTAGGCGTACTAAGCAAAGTTTGCTGAAGCAAAGTCCCAGTTAGCTAAAGAAGCTAGGAATACTTCTACGAATTTAGCGCGTGCGTTGCGGTAGTCGATGTAGTAAGCGTGTTCCCATACGTCGATGGTCAGCAATGCTTTGTCGCCAGTTGTTAGTGGTGTGCCAGCAGCGCCCATATTGACGATATCTACAGAGCCGTCTGCTTTTTTAACTAACCATGTCCAGCCAGAGCCGAAGTTGCCAACTGCAGAAGCTTGGAATGCTTTTTTGAACTCGTCAAATGAACCCCATTTTGCATTGATTGCATCAGCCAATGCGCCAGCAGGAGCACCGCCGCCATTTGGTTTCATACCATTCCAGAAAAATGTGTGGTTCCAGATTTGCGCTGAGTTGTTGTAAATGCCACCTGAAGATTTTTTGATGATTTCTTCTAGGCTTAAGTTTTCAAACTCAGTACCTTTGATCAGGTTGTTTAAGTTAGTCACGTAAGTTTGGTGATGTTTGCCGTAGTGGTATTCAATCGTTTCTACTGAGATATGTGGTACTAACGCATCTTTTGCGTATGGTAAAGCTGGTAGTTGATGTTCCATGATAGTCCTTTGTTCGTGAGTTAAAGTCTAAACCGTTATTTTGCCATAATAACAGTGTAAATTAGTAGGGTATTATCGAAATAGCCTATTTTTTCTTGGCTCTGGGGTGGGCGTTGTCGTAGACTTTGGCTAGGTGCTGGAAGTCTAAATGCGTATACACCTGAGTAGTGCTGATGTTGGCGTGCCCGAGCATCTCTTGCACTGCGCGCAGGTCTTGGCTCGATTGCAGCACATGGCTAGCGAAGCTGTGCCGTAGCATGTGTGGGTGCAGGTTTGAGCCCATGCCTTGTTTAATTGCCCATGCTTTAACTCTGTATTGCACTGCACGCGGTGTGATTCTTTTTCCTTGCTGGGTGATAAAAACCGCGTGTTTGTTGATTTCGTCGGTTGATATGTTGGCACGTGCCTGCAGCCATTTTTGCATGGCATTCGCCGCGTGACTGCCCAGCGGAACAATGCGCGTTTTGTTGCCCTTACCAGTCACTTCTATGGTGCCGTCAGTGAAGTCTAAGCGATCAATATCTAGATTAACCAGTTCAGCGAGGCGTAACCCCGAAGAGTAAAACAGCTCCAAAATCGCATGGTCTCTCAGCTCTAGAAAGCCATCACCTTTAATATCAACAAAGTTTACTGCTTGGTCCACTGATAGTGCTTGTGGCAGTGTCTTTGCCGCTTTAGGGGCGCGTAAGCCGTGGACCGGGTTTTGTGTGAATGCGTGGTGGTGAATCAGATAATCAAAAAACCCTCTCCAGGCAGAAAGGGCTCTTGCTATGCTTTTGCTACTCAATTCACGTGCATGTAGCTTGCCGATAAAGCGCCTGATTTGCGCATGCGTTAGGGTTTGCAGCTCGGCACCTTCAGCCAGAGACGCTAGCAGTAAAATATCTCGTGTATAGTTTTTACAAGTGAGCTGACTCAGGCCGCGTTCAAAGGTGAGGTGCTGAATGTATGCGTCTAGGTGAAGCACGGCGTAATGACTATTTATAGATTTAACGCAAATAGATGGTTCAGTAAAGCTGCAGCCACAAGCTCGCCTATGTGCTCTAGGTACAGTGTACCCATGCCGGCTTTAAAACGATCTTTGTCTGCCGAGCCCAGAATAAGTACGCCAAATGGGCGTTGGTCGGCTGCTTTTGTACCTAGGGGGATAATCACAAACGATTGCAGGTTGTGATCAACTAAGTCGCCAAGGACTTCATGTTTGGCGCCACAGTAAGGCTGTGTTAAAGACATTACCCATTCGTTGAATGTATCACTAACGTGGGTAAACACTGCGTCTTGGATGATTGCACTATTGCTTGGTTTTACCCAAATGCGCACTAGTGAGTCCGTGACGGCGAAGTCGAGCTTTAATGTGTCTGCAATCAGTGCTTGTAAGGCGGTGAAGCTTTGCTGATTAAGCAGTTTGACACTAAGGCGGTGGACTTTGGCGCTGGTGGCATCGTTTTCTTCTGCATGCACGATCATTTGCGCCATCATCGCTTCAATCACACGAATTTTATCGCGCTGTGCTAGTTGCTGGCGTTCTGTGAGCGAGATAACACCGCTGCCGTGAGGATTAGGCAGCGTAATCTCCGTGAGTAATGTGGCATTCTTCTCGAAAAAATTGGGGTGATTACGCAGGTAGTCTTTTACATCCTCTGCAGAAATCGTCTCATGTTGATGGCTTGTCATTATCGGACTTTCTTTAAGTTTTATTAATTTAGATCGCGTCTAAGTCTATTTCGCCTGTAAATACGGTGACGGCAGGGCCTGTCATCATCACTGGCGTATCTGTACCTTGCCATGCAATGCTTAACTCACCGCCACGTGCTGATACTTTGACCGGAGAGCTCAAGCGGCCGGACTGGATGCCTGATACCGCAGCGGCGCAAGCGCCTGTGCCACAGGCGAGCGTTTCACCTGAGCCGCGCTCAAAAACGCGGAGTTTGATATGGTGCTCATTCATGATTTGCATAAAACCAACGTTTACACGTTCAGGAAAGCGTGGGTGGTATTCAATCGCCGCCCCTAATGATTGTACCGGTGCTGTTTCTACATCATCCACAATCAACACTGCGTGCGGATTGCCCATAGAGACTGCCGCAATGTTATGTGCCTGATTGTTCACCTCTAGCACGTAGCTATTTGCCGCAGACTCTGCAACAAACGGTATCGCGTCAGGTTTGAATCTTGGCGCACCCATGTTCACAGTGACTAAGCCGTGCGCTTCGAGTTTGGGGGTAATGATGCCACTGGCGGTTTCAACGCTAATTTCACGTTGATGGGTTAAGCCTTGGTCAACCACAAAGCGCACAAAGCAGCGAGCACCGTTGCCGCACTGTGAAACTTCGCTACCATCTGCATTAAAGATGCGATATTTAAAATCTGCAACCGCTGATGACTCAACCAATAGCAGCTGGTCAAAACCTATGCCAAACTGGCGGTTAGCGAGTTTTTTAATGGTGTCCGCTGAGAGTGAGATGGGCTGCGTTACGCCATCAATGACCATAAAGTCATTGCCAGCGCCTTGCATTTTTGTAAATTTAATCGTTTTAGCCATATGTTTATTGTAATGAGAATGTATATTCAGGGGTGAAAAAATCGCAGTTTATATGTATCCACTACCAGGTTTTAGGCTGGAGTGTCCGTATTTGTTAATTTATCAGACTTTAATTTATGTAGCGTGCTTGCGGTTGCTACCCACATTATTTGAGCTGAGTAGATTATATTGATGAACCAATCGTAGATATAGCCATCACACATAGTTGGTAATGTGTTGATAATTAGTAATTTTTTTTGATGTCATCACTAATTCAGGTACAATTCACCTCCCCCAATACTTGCTTCAGCCTTTAGTAAGTATCTTAAATAAACTTTTTTCTTTTCAAGGCAGATGAATGAACGAATATCTTTTTACTTCAGAATCAGTATCTGAAGGACACCCGGACAAATTAGCAGACCAAGTATCAGACAGTATTTTGGATGCTATTCTGGCTCAAGACCCAACTGCGCGCGTAGCTGCTGAAACTTTGGCAAACACCGGTTTGGTTGTGTTAGCGGGTGAAATTACCACCACAGCAAATGTTGATTATATTAAAGTAGCGCGTGATGCGATTAAGCGCATTGGCTACGACAATACCGAGTATGGCATTGACTATAAAGGTTGTGCCGTGTTGGTAGCTTATGACAAGCAATCACCAGACATCGCTCAAGGTGTAGACGGTGCGCATGATGACCCATTGGATCAAGGCGCTGGTGACCAGGGCTTGATGTTCGGTTATGCCGTTGATGAAACGCCGCAATTGATGCCGCTCCCAATCTGGTTGAGCCATCGACTAATGGAGCGCCAAGCGCAATTGCGTAAAGACGGCCGCTTGCCATGGCTGCGCCCGGACGCTAAGTCACAAGTGACGGTGCAATATGTAGATGGCAAACCGTATAAAATTGATACGGTATTGGTATCAACACAACATGCACCTGATATGAGTCTGGAAGCCGTGCGCGAAGCGACGATTGAAGAGATCATCAAGCCTATGTTGCCTAAGGAGTTAATCAAGGGTGACATCAAGTTCTTAGTGAACCCTACCGGCCGTTTTGTTGTTGGTGGCCCGCAGGGTGATTGCGGTTTAACTGGTCGTAAGATCATCGTTGATACATACGGTGGCGCAGCGCCTCACGGCGGTGGTGCTTTCTCAGGTAAAGACCCTTCTAAAGTTGACCGTAGCGCTGCTTATGCAGGTCGCTATGTAGCGAAGAACATCGTTGCTGCTGGTTTGGCATCACGTTGCCTAGTGCAGGTAAGCTATGCGATTGGCGTGGCAAAACCAACCAGCGTGATGGTGGAAACCTACGGCACAGGTAAGGTATCGAACGAAGTGCTGACGCAGTTAGTGTTAGATCACTTTGATTTGCGTCCAAAAGGTATCGTGCAAATGCTTGATTTGTTGCGCCCTATCTATACGAAAACAGCTGCTTATGGTCATTTTGGCCGTGATGAACCTGAATTTACTTGGGAGCACACCAATAAAGCAACTGCGTTGCGAGCGGCTGCCGGCTTTTAGTTAATTCAGCTACCTAGCTAGTTGAATTTCAAAACCCCGCCATGTGTGAAGCAAGGTGGGGTTTTTGTTAAATGGTGCTACATTTTTCTTAAAAATAATCACGCAGCAAACGGGTCAGTTGTTGAAAGTAATTCATTTATTCTAGGTATAATAGGCATAACTAAATGATTGTAATCACATGTTAAAAGTCGTTTCTACAAAGCAGGTGCGTTTGGGTATGTTTATTCATGAGCTTAAAGGCTCTTGGATGGATCATCCTTTTTGGAAGAAGGCTTTTAAGTTAGAGGATTCGACGGATTTAAAGAAGCTGCAGGCTAGTGCAGTTAAAGAGATTGTGATTGACACATCTAAAGGATTGGATGTCCTACAAGAAGTTGCGCTAGAGAAGTCTGTTGAACTCCCCCAATCCAAGTCCATTGAAGAGCCTCGGATTCTTAATCAGCGGGTGGCCGAGGTTAAGCGTGTGTCTGCAGCTGAAGAGCGAGCGCGTGCTAAACAAGTTATTTCTGCTTCAAGAAAAGCGGTAACTTCTATGTTTAATGATGCTCGTATGGGTAAAGCCATTAAAGCTGAAGCCGCCATGCAATTCGTTGATGATATTGCCGACTCCGTATTCAGAAACGAGGGCGCACTTATCAGTTTAGTTCGGCTCAAAAATAAAGATGATTACACTTACATGCACTCTGTAGCCGTTTGTGCATTAATGATCGCTTTAGCTAAAGAGTTGGGTATGCCTGAGTCAGATGTTAAGCAAGCTGGATTAGCTGGGTTATTACATGATATTGGCAAAGCCGCGGTGCCTGTTGATGTTCTTAATAAGCCTGGCGCATTGACTGATGACGAATTCTCTATGGTTAAGTTGCATCCAGAGCGAGGACACGAGTTGTTGATACAAGCAAATATAACAGACCCTGTCACGCTAGATGTCTGTTTGCATCATCATGAAAAAGTAAACGGCACTGGATACCCGCATCGTTTGCAAGGTGATGCGATTAGTTTGTTTGCCAGAATGGGCGCTGTCTGTGATGTATACGATGCAATTACTTCAAACCGACCTTACAAGGATGGTTGGGAGCCTGGTGTTTCCCTGCAGCGCATGGCGCAATGGGCAGGACATTTTGATGATGTTGTATTTAAAGCATTCGTGAAAAGTGTGGGTATTTACCCCATAGGCTCTATGGTGAAGTTGAAATCAGGGCGTTTGGCCGTGGTAATTGATCAAAGTCCAAAATCCTTACTGACACCTATCGTCAAAGTTTTCTTTTCAACCAAGTCTAAAACAAGGCTGCCAGTTGAAGTCTTGGATCTATCAAAAGCTGGTGCAAGCGATGCGATTGTTGGGCATGAAGACCCCGTGCTTTGGGGTGTGCTCGATGTAGACAAGTTATGGGCCGAATAGTCAGCGGAATTTTGATATAAAACAGATGGTTGATGCAAAGTGCGGGGCTGGTTGTCCACATTTGCGCTAAAAATAATATCAAGTATAATAGCTTATCTTCTGAGGGGCGTTGCGAGGCGTGTTAACCATACAGGCTCCCAGGCTCAGAAATCTGCAGTAAACGACGCTCACCAATATTAACCGTGCCGGGCACGGGATATGGGTGAGATAGATTATCTTCCAATAAACACCCCTTCCCCCCGGTCACACATTCAAGGAAAACACATGAATACTGTGACTGATTTTAAAGATTACGTAATTGCGGACATCAATTTAGCGGCTTTCGGCCGTAAAGAAATTGCGATTGCTGAAACAGAAATGCCTGGTTTGATGGCGATTCGTGAAGAGTTCGCGAAAGCACAGCCACTTAAGGGCGCCCGTATTACCGGTAGTTTGCACATGACGATTCAAACTGCGGTGCTGATTGAAACCTTAAAAGACCTAGGCGCGGACGTGCGCTGGGCGTCTTGTAACATCTACTCTACCCAAGATCATGCGGCAGCTGCAATCGCTGCAGGCGGCACCCCTGTGTTCGCGGTTAAAGGTGAAACGCTGACTGAGTACTGGGATTATACGCACCGTATTTTTGAGTGGACTGACGGCGGTTACAGCAACATGATTCTGGATGATGGCGGCGATGCAACTTTGCTGTTACACCTTGGTACGCGAGCAGAAAAAGATTTGTCTGTGATTGCTAACCCTGCGTCAGAAGAAGAAACCCGTCTGTTTGCAGCGATTAAAGCTAAATTGGCGACCGATCCAACATGGTACTCAACACGTTTGGCGCAAATCAAAGGTGTGACTGAGGAAACCACGACAGGCGTACACCGTTTGTATCAAATGCATAAAGAAGGCAAGTTGGCTTTCCCAGCAATTAACGTGAACGACTCAGTGACTAAGTCTAAATTTGACAACTTGTACGGCTGTCGTGAATCTTTAGTGGATGCCATTAAGCGCGCAACCGATGTAATGATTGCCGGTAAAATTGCAATCGTGGCTGGTTATGGCGATGTGGGTAAAGGTTCTGCACAAGCATTGCGCGCGCTATCTGCGCAAGTCTGGGTGACGGAAATTGACCCAATCTGTGCATTGCAGGCAGCGATGGAAGGTTACCGCGTGGTAACCATGGATTATGCAGCAGAGCATGGTGATATTTTTGTAACAGCGACTGGTAACTACCATGTGATTACGCATGACCACATGGCTAAAATGAAAGACCAAGCAATTGTTTGCAACATTGGTCACTTTGATAATGAAATTGATGTTGCTTCACTGGAAAAATACACTTGGGATGAAATCAAGCCGCAAGTTGACCACGTGATTTTCCCTGATGGTAAGAAAATCATTCTGCTGGCAAAAGGCCGTTTGGTGAACTTAGGTTGCGGTACTGGTCACCCAAGTTATGTGATGAGTTCATCATTTGCTAATCAAACCATTGCACAAATTGAGTTGTTTACACAAACAAGTAAATACCCAGTTGGCGTATATACTTTACCTAAACATCTGGATGAAAAAGTGGCTGTATTGCAATTGAAGAAACTGAATGCGCAATTGTCTGTACTCACCGACGAGCAAGCTGCTTATATCGGTGTACAGAAACAAGGCCCATTCAAACCAGATACTTATCGTTATTAAGTAAGTTAGGGCTTAATTGCTCAAACATTCAAGGAGCTACCTCATGAAGTTACTGTTGGGTTGGATATTAAATGCACTGGCATTATTGGCGGTTGCTTACCTACTGCCCAATATTCATGTGGCAAGTTTCTTGAGTGCTTTGCTTGCGTCCTTCATCATAGGTTTGGTCAATGTACTGATTCGGCCATTGCTTATATTGTTGACGTTGCCTATTACTGTGCTTACATTAGGGCTATTTATTTTAGTTATTAATGGGGTCTTGTTCTACTTTGTCGGGCAATCGTTACAAGGCTTTCGCGTAGATACCTTCACAGCAGGTATTCTGGGTGCGGTGCTTTATAGCGTGTTCTCATGGGTGCTGACCGCGTTATTGGTTGATGATAAATAATCACTAAAGAAATATATATAAAGACATACAAATGAAAACGACTACTAAGAAGTTTGATGTTAGTTTCGAGTTTTTCCCGCCTAAAACCACCGAAGGTATGGATAAGTTGCGTGAAGCACGTAACCAACTGGCAAAGTTTAACCCAGAGTTTTTCTCGGTGACCTTTGGTGCGGGTGGTTCTACGCGTGATAGAACCATGGATACAGTGTTGGAAATTCAGCGTGAAGGTTTTCAGTCTGCGCCGCATATTTCCTGCATCTCATCTAGTAAGGCGGAGATTCGAGACCTCTTGCACGCGTATCAGGCACAAGGAATTAAGCGCTTGGTGGCATTACGGGGCGATATTCCATCAGGTGAGGTGAGTGCCGGTGATTTTAGATATGCATCGGAGTTGGTGGCGTTTATTCGAGACGAAACCGGTAGCCATTTTAGTGTTGAAGTTGCGGCTTATCCTGAGTTTCACCCTGAGGCGCGTACCCCAGCTGCAGATTTGTTGAATTTGAAGCGAAAAGTAGATGCAGGTGCAAATTCTGCCATCACACAGTATTTTTATAATGCGGATGCCTATTTCCGCTTTGTTGATCAGTGTGATGCATTAGGCATTACCGTGCCGATTGTGCCGGGCATAATGCCTATTTACAATATTACCCAGTTAGCGCGCTTTTCAAGCGTGTGCGGCGCTGAAATTCCGCGTTGGTTAAAAATGCGTTTAGAAGAGTACGGTGACGATATCGCATCGCTAAGGGCATTTGGTGTAGATGTGGTGAGCGAGTTATGCGAAACCTTGTTGGCTTGGGGTGTGCCGAGCTTGCATTTCTATACGTTGAATCAGTCTAATATTATCAGCAATATTATCGAGAACGTTCAGGACTAGTGGGTCGGTTTAAAGCTAGCCAGTTAGTTTCAGGCTCTTGCGTAGGTTGGAGCTGTAGCCAATGTAAATGACTTACTCGCCATACTGTACTGTCGGTGTGGTACGGCGAGTAGAGTTATCATCGTAGTGTGCATATCGGTTGTAAAGGCCTGACATTTAATGCAGTGTAGGCTTTTTATCATTTAGTAATACATCTTCAATAAACAAATATTCTTTTGTTTTGTCAGGGCCAGATTTACTTGCGCCCCATGTTGTCATGAGTACTATCCAGCGCATTTCTTCAATGCCTATCATGGCCTGTGGCACGTTCATAGCAAGTTCCAGTACCAATTCGCGCTGTGAGGTGTTGAGAATGTTGGCTTGTACTAAGAATAAAATAAAGCCTATACTTTCGGCCGATATTTTTTTTAGTTCTATTTCTGTAAATATCCTGCTGTTGGCTGCGTCTGCCATTTGAAATAGCTCAGGTTTGCCAGTCATGGATTCAAGCTGATTGAACCAATCGCAAGCGCCGTTAATATCTTCTTCGTCAAACCCTGCGGCAAATAACTCTCTGGTGAGGGTGTTATTATCGGGTCTGAATTGTGTGTCAATGTAGTTTTCGAACATATAAACCAAGGCTTCAAACATAATTTTTATCCTTATTAAATGATTAACTTAAGTGAGATGGTTTAATTAAATTTTTGAATTAAAAACTACATAATTTTTTGATATTTCCCTCCTGATAAGCTGGCTACTTTTCCATCAAGCTCCAGTAACATTAGCATGGATGAAACTTCGGCCACCGTCAAGCCTGTTAACGTGACGAGACGCTCTAAAGGTGAAGGGTCAAAGCCCATAGCGTCGAGTAATAACTGTTCTGTGGAGCCGCTAGGGGCGCTGCCTTGCTGCACCTGTGCGCTGGAGGATGTAGTGTCAAGCCTGGGCTGCAGTATTAGCTCCTCAGTAATGTCTTGTATGCAATCGACCAGCTTAGCACCTTGCTTAATTAACTGATGGCAACCTTTAGACATTGGTGAGTGAATTGAACCTGGGATCGCAAAGATCTCACGACCTTGCTCTGCTGCCATCCGCGCCGTGATTTGTGAGCCACTCTGTACATTGGCTTCTACCACTAAGCAACCCAAACTTAAGCCGCTGATAATGCGATTTCTTTTGGGGAAGTTTTGCGGTTTGGATGGCGTGCCTAATGGAAACTCAGACAAAATCAGACCGCGCTCCACAATTTGGTGCGCAAGTTCGCGGTGCTTTGCCGGGTATACAATGTCTAGCCCCGTACCGACTACAGCAATCGTTGCACCGTTGGCCTTAAGTGCCCCGCGATGGGCTGCACCATCAATGCCTAGTGCTAAGCCACTGACTATACAAAGTCCGTGCTGACATAGGTCATATGCAAATGCCTCTGCATTCTTTTCGCCCTGTACCGATGCATTGCGGCTACCCACAATGGCGATGCTGGACTGATTTAATAGCGCTAAATTGCCTTTTGCATAGAGATAAGGTGGCGGGTCACTGATTTCTAATAGTGCTTTTGGGTACTCAGGGTCCGCAAGTGTGACCAGATGATTGTTGGGCGCCGCTAGCCATTTTGCTAGCTCGTTTGAGGGGGCTTGGTTTGCGCCATTGCTAATTGCATTGGCAATGTTTGCTGAAACAACTTCTTTTAATTGAGAGATGCTTGCCGCGTAGATGTTGTATGGGCTACCAAATGCTTTCAGCAAGTGGCAAAAGGTCTGCGACCCGATGCCGGAAATGCTGCCCAAGCTCACCCATAGCGATTTTTCCGCAATTTCTTCGCGATTAATCGTCATGCGTGTTTTTATGGGTTGTGTACGGAGTCTAGTGTGTTGATCGGGTCACTGGCCTGCATCACTAAGCCATAAGCAATGCGATCAAATACGCGGAATACCATGATTAAACCTACGCGCTCATCCGGTAGTTTTATATAACCAGGCTCCAGTACTGGCTCAGCCGTATTCTCGGCTTTGTCTTTGTCTTTGCCAAAGTTGACGATGGCTTTGCCATCTTCACCAGTGGATATGTCAAAATTTAATTCTTTTAATTTTGGTTTGGCATCCGCTTTCTTGGCTTCTGCTTTGTCTTCTTTGGTCGGTTCAGGGTCTTTAATTATGCGACCATAACGGCTAATCGCCAGTACTTGCCCCACTTCTACGCCATCTTTTGAGCCGCGGCTGATTGAAATAATGCTCCCAGGCCCGGTTTCAGCTAAGCCGCCATAAATCTTCAGCACTCTGCCTTTGATAGGAGTGTCTGGCGCATGTGGAGTAAAGTTGGCAGAAATTTCATCGCCGCTTGGTACTAAGCGGTCTTTGACGAAAATTTCCTCTTTTGCTTTTACCACTTCTGCCGTTGCAGGTTTACCGTATTTTTTAACTCTTAAGTCGCCGAGGTACGTAGCTTCTACGCCAAGCACTTCTTTGGTATCAGGGTCAATAAAAGAGTCACCTGGGCGGTAAATAAACCAGTTCAGATCCTTATTTTCTTCAATTTTATTGATGTAGACACGAGTGCCCGTGCTTAACACCACGCGGTTATCTGGGCCAGCAATAATTCTTGGTGATTCTGCTAATTGGTCTTTTTCTATGACCAGTGGCTGGCTTAAAAATGGTGCAATGGCATTAATCGGAATGGTTGAAATAGCCGCTTGGTCGAGTGGCTCTACAACAACACCAGGCTCTAGCGTAATGGTTTGGCGCAACAGCTTTAACTGTGGCTTGCCGCTACTTTGATCCAGCACGATGACGTCGCCAGGGTAAATTAAGTGCGGATTTTTAATTTGGGCACGGTTCAACTGCCAAACTTGTGGCCACAACCATGGATCTTTAAGAAAGCGAGCGGATATCCACCATAAGGTGTCACCTTTAACAACAACATGACGATCGGGATGATCTTCTTTTAGTGCAATTACTTGTGCATTCAGATTGAAGCTTAAGCAACAAAACATGAGCAGCGTTATAATATTGCGAAACATATGTTGATGACCCCGGTCAAAGATGCATTTAGACGACATACAATGGCGTGCAATATGAGCCACACACACCGTGAATTTACGTTAAATTTATCACGTAATTCATTAAAGAATCAAGCTTTTATAGAAAAAGCTATGGTTTTGAGTTTTTTTAGAATTTTTGAATGTGAATATTAAAGAGTTTTTATGGCGATATTAGATATCCTTAATTATCCTGATCCGCGTTTGCACACGGTAGCCAAGCCTGTAAAAGAGGTGAATGCCACTATTCGTCGCTTGATTGATGACATGGCGGAGACCATGTACGCGGCGCCAGGGATAGGGTTGGCAGCAACGCAGGTTAACCAACATATACAGCTGTTACTAGTTGATACCAGTGAGACCAAAGATCAGCTGCAGGTGTTTATTAACCCCAAAATACTGGAGCGAGATGGCGAGCAGGTGTATGAAGAGGGCTGCCTGTCAGTGCCTGGCATCTACGAGAGCGTGAAACGCGCAGAAAAGATTTTGGTAGAGGCTTTGGATCAAGATGGTAAAAAATTCACGTTGGAAGCACATGGTTTGTTGAGTGTATGCATTCAGCATGAAATGGACCATTTGCTAGGCAAGGTATTTGTAGAGTACCTATCGCCACTTAAGCGAAATAGAATTAAAAACAAAATGCTCAAGCAACATCGTGGCAAATAGTCTGATTAAAGGTTAAAGCGTTGAAAATTATATTTGCGGGGACCCCCGATTTTGCAGTGCCGGCATTAGCTGCCCTGATTAATGCCGGTCATGAAATTGTCATGGTGCTGACACAGCCTGATCGTCCAGCCGGACGCGGCATGAAACTCAAGGCTAGCCCGGTGAAGGTGTTGGCAGAGCAGCATGGCTTGTTTGTGTTTCAGCCCGAAACTTTAAAAAATGAGGCTGTGCAAGCGCAAATTGCGCAAACTCACGCGGATGTCATGATCGTTGCCGCCTATGGTTTAATTATTCCCACCATTGTTTTGCAGATGCCTAAGCACGGCTGTTATAACATTCATGCTTCATTGTTACCGCGCTGGCGCGGTGCTGCGCCGATTCATCGTTCCATCTTGGCTGGTGATCAGGAAACTGGAGTTACCATCATGGAAGTGGTGCCGGCATTGGATGCTGGCGCGATGGTGAGTAAAGGTGTGGTAGCCATTACAGAGGCTGACACTACACAAGGCTTGCATGACGCGTTGGCCGCGATGGGGGCTGATTTAATGGTGGAGGCGATGCAGACATTAGCCCAAACGGGTTATCTGGCCAGTGTGCCACAAGACGAATCGCAGGTCACTTACGCACACAAGTTAGAAAAAGCTGAAGCCATGATTGATTGGCGCAAAAGTGCAGTTGAAATATCAAGGCAGGTACGCGCATTTAATCCCTTTCCTGTAGCGCAAAGCCTTTTGCATGGTGAGATTTGCCGTATTTGGATGGCAACCAGTGTCGCCGGTATGCCGACTACGGCGTTGCCCGGTACTGTGCTAGATGTACATGATGGCATTTTGGTCGCCTGTGGCGATGGCGTGCTGCGCATTAGTGAACTGCAAGCCCCGGGCGGTAAGCGTTTAAGTGCGCAGGTGTTTATGCAGGGGCATGCGTTAAAAGCTGGTGATCAGTTTGGCGGCGCACTATAAGCTTGAATTTTAAGATTGACGCCACCACTTTATGCAATGTTTAGGCATGAGATAAAGGGGAAATAATGTTAGAGAACTGGCTTAAAACTACTATTTTAATGGCAGCAATTGTGGCCTTGTTTGGCATGGTTGGTGCCGCGCTAGGTGGTGCTGGCGGAATGATGATTGCCTTGGTGTTGGCTGGGGCGATGAATGTTCACGCGTACTGGTTTTCTGATAAGGCCGTACTTAAGATGTATGGGGCACAAGAGGTGACGTCGGACAATCTCCAGTTTCGCAGTTATTATCAAATGGTGCGGCAGTTGGCAGAAAATGCACAATTGCCCATGCCTAAAGTGTATGTGATTAATGAGTCGCAGCCCAATGCTTTTGCGACCGGACGTAACCCTGAGCACGCCGCTGTTGCCGCTACCGTAGGTATTATGCAGATTTTGGACGACAGGGAGTTGCGTGGAGTAATGGCGCATGAACTTGCGCATGTGAAAAATAGAGACACCTTAACCTCAACGATTTCTGCGACCGTTGCTGGTGCCATTGCCTCTATTGCCCAATTCGGCATGATGTTTGGCGGTGGTCGTAATGAACAGGGTGAGCGTAATATGAACCCTATTGTTGGCTTGTTAGTAATGTTGCTCGCACCGTTGGCGGCGTCATTAATCCAGATGGCGATTTCACGTGCACGTGAGTTTGAGGCGGATAAAGCCGGTGCCGCAATTAGCGGTGATCCACGTGCTCTGGCGAGTGCATTGCAAAAAATTCACCACTACGCGCATCAGGTGACCAATCAAACCGCAGAAGCCCATCCAGAAACAGCGCAGATGATGATTATTAATCCTCTCTCCGGTGTTTCATTTGACCGTTTATTCAGCACACACCCCAGTACTGAAGAGCGTGTGTCGCGTTTAATTGCAATGGCTGACCGTTACTAGCGGTTTGTTTTAGCTTGATTGGACTGGCCTGGTTGTAATAATTCGTGTAGCCCCAGTCCATTGCTAAGTTGTGTACAACATCTGTTACTGTGTAGCGTGCATTGCATTAAGGCAATATTCATCAGTTAACGGGGAGTAGAGTTTTCGCTCCCCGTCTATCGACTGTCAGGCCTTAGTCCCTGCCTCTGCCATGGCCGTTACCATGATTGCCTTTGTCACCACCATGTCCGCGGCCTTGGTTGCCACGATCATGATCTCCCCTGCCGCCGCGATCATCTCTGCCACGGTCGTCCCAGCCGCCTCTACCACGATTATCATCATAGTCGTTGTGATCGTAGTAGCCACCATGATGGCGTGCGCGGTATTGCGGCGCAAAGTCGTTGTGATACCAGCGGTCTTGCACGAAGTATACTGGACGGCCGCATGCATTGTATCGACCACAATAGCGGCGCCAGTTTTTATAATGGCCTGGGGGTACACGTAAGTACATAGGCTCATATACATCTACATGACGATGTACAATGATAGGCTCTCTGTAAATTACCCGAGGCTGTGGGTATGGGTAGTCGCCAATATCAATCTGGCCGTAAAATCCAGGTTGGCCCACGCTGATAGATACGCCAACATCTGCTGCAAATGCAGTGTTTGCAGAGGCAACTAAAAAGCCGGTAATCAGTAATCGCTTTAATATATTTATTTTGTTCATGGATATCTCCTTGTGAATCGAAATCATATAACGCATGAGCTTCGCTGTGCGATGACAACATAATGCATGGCTTAACCCTAATCTGGCGGATATCAAGTAAAATCAGTGTTTTAGCAATTTATGAATAGAAACTAATTTTGTATATTTCTCAACTAATCGCTGCAGATGCGGTGCATCAAGTGTTTTCAGGTCGTAATCTGACCACAGCATTGCCTGCTGCCTTATCTGTTTTCCCTAATGCAACCCCGCAACAAAAAGGCGCCGCGGCTGATTTGAGTTACGGCACCTTACGTTTTTATGGCGAAATAGATGCATATTTAAGAGCGCTGCTTGAAAAGCCGCTGGTAGATGAGCGGATTCATGCCTTATTGCTGGTGGCGATTTATCAGCTGCGGCATGATAAGGCCGATGCTTTTACCGTGGTGAATCAGGCCGTGCATGCGGTTAGTCAATTAAGGCGACCAGCAGCCAAGGCTTGGGCCAAAGGGTTGGTGAATGCCATCTTGCGTAATTTTTTACGTCAACAAGCGCAATTGGCGCTAAAGTTAAAAGCGAATGAGGTTGCAACTTACTCTTACCCGCAATGGTGGGTAAATAAATTAAGATTGCAATATCCTGATGTCTGGCAGGGAATGCTAGCCGTGGGCAATCAGCACCCACCTATGAGTTTGCGTGTGAATACACAAAAAATCAGCACTGAAGACTATGTGCAGTTGTTAGCGCGTAGCGAAATTGATGCGACGCAGGTTGGGGCGCAGGCGGTAATCTTGACCAAACCTATCGCCGTAGAGAAAATTGCAGGTTTTACTGATGGTGTGGTTTCAGTACAGGACTACGGTGCGCAATTGGCAGCACATTTGATTGATGCCCAAGCTGGTATGCGTGTGCTGGATGCATGCTGCGCACCAGGTGGTAAGACCGGACATATTTTAGAGCTAGCTAATGTGGAGATGACCGCATTAGACAGCGACGCTCTGCGCCTAGAGCGAGTGCAGAGTAATTTGGCACGCCTTAACTTAAAAGCACATTTAATTGCGGGCGATGCGGCAGCCTCAGATTGGTATGATGCCAAGCCATTTGATAGAATTCTGGCAGATGTCCCTTGTACTGCCTCTGGTATTGTGAGGCGCCATGTGGATATTAAGTGGTTGCGACGAGAGGCTGACGTTGCTTCGTTTGTGGCTCAGCAAGCGAAAATTTTACCAAGCTTATGGCAGATGCTGGCAAAGGGTGGTAAATTGCTTTACGTCACTTGTTCAGTTTTTAAAGAAGAAAATCAAGCGCAAATTGATCAGTTTTTACAGAAAAATGCTGATGCACAGCAACTGCCAATTGAACAGGCGCTCGCACAATACAATGTCACTCATACGCATGGTCAGCTTATTCCCTCTAACTCACATGATGGTTTCTTTTATGCACTGCTGCAAAAAAATTAAGCTCATTTTTTGCATCATTGCGTTGGTATTGTTTTCAAGCTCGGTATTGGCAGAGGGTAGTAGTTTGCGCCTGCGTAGTGCAAACTTAACGGCTTATGAAGATGATTACCTACTTAACGCCGATGCGGAAATCAACTTTGGGGCTGAGGTCGAAAAGGCAATCTTAAAAGGTTTTACGTTTAGCTTCTTGATTGAGTTTCAATTGCTTTCGCCTAAAAAGTACTGGTTCGATGATGAAGTTGTTACGACTGTGCAGCAAGTTAGCTTAAGTTATCACGCACTGACGCGCCAATATATTGTTACACGCAATGATCAGCAGCGCGCTTATGCCAGCCTAGATGAGGCAGTTGAAGATCTATCTATTATCCAAGACATGAAAGTATTTCAGGAAGCGGATGTTGATAGGAATGAGCGCTATCGTGCAGTTTTACTAATGCGTTTGGACCAGAAAAAGCTGCCTAAAGCCTTACGCATAGAGGGTATGACCTCGAGTGAATGGAAAATTAGCTCCCAACGCTTTGAATGGACCCCTAACTTATTCAAATGAAATACATTGTTTTTACCAGTGCGTTACTAGGCGGCCTGCTGCTGTACTTGCTATCTAATGCAAGTGCCAATACCGCTGCGTCTGGAGAGCATTACACCTTGCTGGTGGGGCTAAATATTGCGCTAGCCGTGTTGCTGGTCGTGTTGATAGGCGTACAGCTGTTTAGCCTCTACCGTAATATCAGGCAGCGAGTGATGGGTAGCCGCTTTACGCTACGCTTGCTAGGCTCATTCGCGTTGATGGCGATTATTCCCGGCCTGATCGTGTATCTGGTATCTGTGAATTTTCTCACGCGGTCTATTGAGTCCTGGTTTAACGTCAAAGTGGAGTCTGCACTAGAGGGCGGGCTTAATCTTGGGCAAACTGCACTTGAAATCATGCTGGCCGATGTCAAAGAAAAGGGCGAAAGCATGGCGACTAGTTTGGCATTTCAGCCGGCTAATACGCATTTTTCTACGCTGAATGATTTACGTGAGAAGAGCGGCATTCAGGATGCTACGCTCTTCACGCCGCAAGGTGGCATATTAGCGGTGTCCAGCGGCGATGCGAGTAGCTTTTTGCCGGATCTGCCCAGTGTGGCACAACTGCGGCAAGCACGGCAGCGCATCTACGGCAACATAGAGCCGATTGGCGACAAAGGTTTGTATCTACGCGTGCTGGTACCCGTGAGTGTGCAGGATATTTCAGGCGAAACACGTATTTTGCAGCTACTGCAGCCCGTACCTAAATCGCTTGCCACAACGGCAGAGGCGGTGCAGGATGTGTATCAAGACTATCAGCAGCTCTCATACAGCCGCACTGCGCTTAGGGAAGTATTTGCGCTAACGTTGACCTTGGTGATGATGTTGGCCATGTTTACTGCGGTGGCGATTGCCTTTGTGTTGAGCCGGCGTTTATCTGCCCCGCTTACTGTGCTAGCTGAGGGGACCAAAGCGATTGCGAGTGGCGATTACAGCACGATGCTGCCGGCACATGGTAAAGATGAGTTGGGCGTGCTGGTGCAGTCATTTAATAGCATGACCCAGCAATTGGGGGATGCGACCAAAGCTGCCGATAGAAACCGTGCGCGTGTTGAAGCGGCACGCGGCTATCTGGAAACGATATTAGCGCATTTGTCGTCAGGGGTGCTGGCACTCAATGAGCGTAGCGAGTTACGCACTTTTAATGAAGCAACAGTGAATATTCTTGGCATTTCCCTTGAGTCTTATGTTGGATTTACGCCAGAGAAAATTATAGAAAAGCAGCCAAATCTGGCGAGTTTCTTCCAGACTATCGCGCTGAGTGTACAGCAAGACGTTGTGCAAAAAGAAGAGGTGCAGGCACAGGTTGAGTTGGCGACTGCACAGGGTAAAAAGATTATCACCCTGCGTGGCACACGACTGCCAGATGGCGGCTATGTGGCCGTGTTTGATGATGCTACCGCCATGGTGCAAGCGCAGCGTGACGCGGCATGGGGTGAAGTGGCAAGGCGTTTGGCGCATGAGATTAAAAATCCGCTGACACCGATTCAATTGTCAGCCGAGCGCATGGCGCATAAATTGCATAGTAAATTGGCGGCGACAGATGCTGAGATTTTGCAGCGCTCCACCGAAACCATTGTGAATCAAGTAGATGCACTGAAGAAAATGGTGAATGAGTTTAGCGAGTACGCGCGCTCACCGACGCCACACTTGGAAAGCCTAGACCTTAACGCGTTAATCCGCGAGATTGTTTCTTTTTATGATGCACCTAAAGTTCGTATCCAATTGGCGCTCACGGAGCAGGTTTGCTTAATCAAAGGAGATAGTACGATGTTGCGGCAGGTGTTGCATAACCTGTTGCAAAACGCACAGGATGCCTTGGCGTCAGCGTCGTCACCACTGATTCAGATTACAACCGCTGTTTACGACAACATGCTGGTGTTAACGGTGCAGGATAATGGCGGCGGCTTTCCTGCGGAGATGATGCTGCATGTATTTGAGCCTTATATGACGACCAAGCCACATGGCACAGGCTTGGGCTTGGCAATCGTTAAAAAGATTATTGAGGAACACAAGGGTAATATTAAAGTTGAAAATGTCTTAAGCAATGAAGCGAATAGCTCGGGTGCTATTATTACGATTAGCATCCCGCTATTCATCAGCTAACTAAATAACTAACTTAATTAATCAAACAAACCGTATGGCATCAAAACATATATTAGTGATTGACGATGAAATAGGCATACGCGAACTATTGCGTGATATTTTACAAGATGAAGGCTACCAAGTGCAGCTCGCAGAGAATGCGGCGGCTGCACGTGCCATGCGTTTGCATGAGCGTCCGGATGTCGTCTTGCTGGATATTTGGATGCCTGATTGCGATGGCATCAGCTTGCTTAAAGAGTGGGCTAACGGTGGTCTGCTGACCATGCCTGTCGTCATGATGTCTGGTCATGGCACCATTGATACTGCGGTAGAGGCGACGCGTATTGGCGCTTTTGACTTTTTGGAAAAGCCGATTGCACTGCAAAAGCTACTTAAAACGGTAGCGACTGCATTAAAGCATAGCGAGCAGCTACCCAAGTCTGAAATGAACTTGATTAGCTTAGGTAAGAGCCCAATAGTCGCGGCGCTAAAAGAGCGCTTGGATAAAATTGCTATGAGCTCTAGTGTGGCACCTAGCCCAGTGTTGCTGATTGGGCCGTTGGGCTGCGGTGCTGAGCTGTGTGCGCGTTTTCTGCACAACGCGGGTACGCCGTGGCTAGCATTAACCGAGTTTAGTCAGTTGGTGAATGCGCCATTAGAAATTTTAGGGCAGGCAAATGATGGTGTGGTGTATTTGCCAGAAATTGCAGAACTCAGTAAGACTGAACAAAAAGGTCTGCTGCTGTTAATCACCAAGGCCGAAAAATATAACGTGCGCGTGATTTGCGGCACCAGCCATAATTTACAAAAACTGCAGGCGGAAGGGCTGTTTGACCATAATCTGCTGCAATTACTCTCTGCAGTTTCGTTAAGAGTGCCGGCGTTAGAAGAGCATAAGGAAGATATTCCAGATTTGGTGCTGACGATTGCAAATCTGCAGTTTGAAATTGCCAATTTACCTTATCGTGAGATTGATATTGCCGCGCTCAATGCCTTGCGCAATGCCAGTTGGCCCGGCGATATTGCGCAATTGGATGCAGTGGTGCGTAATCTGATTCAAACCAGTTTGGGTGATAAGATTACTTTAGATGACGTGAATCGGGTCATGCATCAATTTGACGGACAGATGCACTCTGAGTTGAAGGTGATTGTAGATGCGGCGGTGGTTGGTGTTAAACCAACCGGCCTGGAAAACGACGTGAATCTTAACCAGCCTTTACGCGAGGCACGTGATGAGTTTGAACGGCAGTACTTCAATCACCATATTAAGCTAGTGGCGGGAAATATGAATAAACTGGCTGAGATTTCCGGACTGGAGCGTACGCATTTGTATCGCAAGCTTAAGCAGTTAGACGTCAAAATTAAAGGGTAGTCCTACTTTATCACTAGATAATATTAAGCAATGCCGAGTACAAGGTGTGCAGTCTTGATAACGAAGTCTGCGAGATGCCCCGGTTAATGCTGCCATAGAGATAGTCAATAATGTCAAAAGAGAACTTAATGCATATCCGCCAGCTGGTTGCACAGCAAGCTGCACGCATGATGGCTGAGGATGGGATTTCAGATTATGCGTACGCTAAAAAGAAGGCGGGGCGGCAACTAGGTGCGCTAGAGAACAGTAGTTTGCCATCCAACGCTGAAATTGAAGAAGAGCTCAAACGCTACAACGCGTTGTTTTTAAGTGAAGCACAACCTGAGAATTTACTGGAGCTACGTAAAAACGCACTGTACACCATGCAGCTACTAGCAAAATTTAATCCACATTTAACAGGTGCCGTGCTGGATGGCACCGCAGGTCTGCTGTCAGAAACGCACATACATTTATTTGCAGATAGCATTAAAGAGGTGGAGATGTTTTTGCTCAACGCCCAGATTCCGTTTGATGTGAATGAAAAGTCTTATCGCATCATGAATGACGGCAAGCGCGATAAAAAGGGTGATGGTCGCAAAATCGTCCCCGTATTTACCTTGGAAACTGATATAGGCTTAATTAAACTGAGCGTGTTTGAAGTGGATGATATCCGCGTGCCCACCAAGCGTGCGGCAGATGGCAGTAACGCAGATCGGGTCAATATTGAGGGCTTAAGGGCACTATTGACCTTGAGCTAATTGACCCATCAGGCTTGCGTGGTGCTGATGCAAATGGTTATGCGTCAGTTTCCTGCAGCCAGCGCGCTACATCCATAGCAAAGTAAGTCAAAACGCCGTCAGCGCCAGCACGCTTAAATGCAAGCAGGCTTTCTAGCACGCAAGATTTTTCATCTAACCAGCCGTTTTGAGCAGCGGCTTTGAGCATGGCATATTCACCACTCACTTGGTATGCAAAAGTCGGCACGCCGAACTCATCTTTAACGCGGCGTACTATGTCTAAATAAGGCATGCCAGGTTTCACCATCACCATGTCAGCGCCTTCTGAGATATCCAGCGCGACCTCTTGCATAGCTTCATCGCTGTTGGCAGGATCCATTTGGTAAGTGTATTTATTGCCCTTGCCCAAGTTGGCCGCAGAGCCTACCGCATCGCGAAACGGACCATAAAATGCAGAGGCGTACTTAGCCGAGTAAGCAAGAATTTTAGTGTGTATATTTTGCGTGCTCTCCAGTGCTTCGCGAATCTGGCCTACACGGCCATCCATCATGTCGCTTGGCGCAACAACGTCAGCACCGGCATTGGCGTGGGAGATGGCCTGTTTCACCAATACTTCGATGGTTTCGTCATTGAGCACATAGCCAGAGGCGTCAATCAATCCATCTTGGCCGTGGGTCGTGTATGGGTCTAAAGCGACATCTGTAATGACGCCCAGTTCTGGAAAATTGGTTTTTAGCGCTGCAACGGTACGTTGCACCAGGCCATCCGGGTTATAGGCTTCAGCAGCGTCTAAGCTTTTGAACTCACTATCCACCACTGGAAATAAGGCAATGGCCGGAATGCCTAGGGCTACACATTCTGCTGCGGTTTTCAGCAGGTTGTCTATGCTTTGGCGTTGCACGCCTGGCATCGATGCCACTTCTTCAATGCGGTTTTCGCCATCTAGCACGAATACTGGGTAAATTAGGTCGTTGCTGGTGAGTACATTTTCCCGCATTAGGCGGCGGGAGAATGCGTCTTTGCGCATACGACGCGGACGAGAATAGGGATAGCTCATGATTAAACCTCAATAAAAATAGTGCCGCAGTCGCGCCCCGCTCTATAGCTACTTGGCGAGGGCTGCAGGCGTTAAGCGAACACCTTTGCTAATTCAATGCCAGGCTCAGGCTGGCGCATAAATGCTTCGCCAACTAAAAATGTATGGACATAGTTTTGACGCATCAGCGCAACGTCGGCTTGGGTGAAAATACCAGACTCTGTAACCACGATTTTATGTGCGGGAATACGTGCTAACAAGCCTAGCGTGGTGTCCAGCGTGACATCAAAGGTGCGTAAATTACGGTTGTTAATGCCGAGCAGTGGGGTGTCTAGCTGTAAGGCAAGGTCTAGCTCTTCACCGTTATGCACTTCAACCAAGACCGCCATGCCTAAACTATGTGCGATGGATTCCAGTTCGCGCATTTTGGCTAAATCAATTGCGGCTGCAATCAGCAGAATGCAATCAGCACCCATCGCGCGCGCTTCGTAGACCTGATAAGCGTCTATCATAAAGTCTTTGCGTAATACCGGTAAGCTACATGCTGCACGGGCTTGCTTCAGGTACTCGGGTGACCCTTGAAAATATTCGACATCGGTCAGTACCGACAAACACGCGGCACCACCTTGTTCGTAGCTGGTGGCAATAGCGGCAGGCTGAAAGTCGGCACGAATCACACCTTTGGATGGGCTGGCCTTCTTGATTTCTGCAATGACCGCGGCTTGGTTGTTGGCGATTTTTGCACGGATGCTGCCTACAAAGTCCCTTGTTGCCTCAGCCGCTGCAGCCTCTTGCTGGACGACGGCTAGTGGTTTGGCGGCTTTAGCTGCAGCAACCTCTTGCGTTTTGGTGGCGATAATTTTATTCAGAATGTCAGACATATTGCTTTCGCTATTACATTAATCAATCAATGGGTACGGTGGCGTTACATCGCGTTACTGGTATTTCTCATTGTTATGCATGACCCAGCCGCCCGGGTGGTTGCCTTTGGGGCTATGGTGCGTCCAATGGATAACTCCGCCTTTTGGATTATATACATACTCACCGCTAAACGAAATTGTATCACCTGCCTGCAAGGGGACTCTGGGGGCTAAGTCTATATTATGCGCAAATAGAAGGGTTTGCTGCGGGTTGATTTTTACCAGAAACTTTTGGTGTCTAGCCCCTTTGTTGTCGTCGGCAAGTACTTTGACGACAACGCCCGTACCTGAGACCTGTATATTGCTCTGCTTGGCAGAAAATGCCTGCTCAATGCTGCGGTTACTGGTGCTGGCTTGTTCTGCCAGCGGTGATGCTAGGTTGCTTTCGGCACTGGGCTGGTTACATGCACATAAACCAAAGGCTAGGATCAGTGCATAGCACAGATGTTTGGCGGCATGATTCATGCGTTGGTAGTTGCAATCAGTGCTTGTAGTTTTTGCATGGCTTTGCCGCCATCTAGCATGTCCGCCGCAGTGTTAATGCCGTCTGCGAGCGTATGTGCGATACCGGAAACATAAATTGCCGCGCCTGCATTCAGTAACACAATATCGCGTGCCGGGCCGATTTTTCCGGAGAGTAAATCGAGAATCATGTCTTTGGATTCTTGTGCGTTGCTAACTTTAATGCTGTTTAAGTCGTGCAGTTTTAGGCCAAACTGAGCGGGGTTTACCGTGTACTCATGTACTTCACCCTGCTTAAGTTCTGCAATGTAGCTGTCGCCGGTAAATGAAATTTCATCCATGCCATCGGCACCACACACTACCATCACATGTTCACTACCCAGTTGTTTTAATACGCGCGCTAATTTACCTGTCAGGTCAGGTGAAAAGACGCCCATGACCTGACGCTTGGCATTGGCCGGATTGGTCAGCGGGCCTAGCAGGTTAAATAACGTGCGAATGCCAAGCTCGCGCCTTACCGGTGCTGCATGTTTCATTGCGCTATGGTGATTTGGTGCGAACATAAATCCTAGGCCAACTTGATTCACCGAGTTAGCCACTTGCTCAGGCGTTAAGTTAACGTTAACGCCCAATGCCTCGAGTACGTCGGCACTGCCGCAGGTGGAAGATACGGAGCGGCCGCCATGTTTGGCTACTTTTGCACCGGCTGCTGCCGCAATAAAGGCACTGACCGTAGAGATGTTGAACGTCTGTATGCCATCACCACCTGTGCCGCAGGTATCAACTAAATGGTAGGTGTCTTGAATCTCTACTTTGGTCGAAAGTGAGCGCATCACGCTGGCTGCCGCTGCAATCTCGTCTACAGTTTCACCTTTAATGCGCAGTGCGACCAGCACACCGGCAATCTGTGCAGCGCTGAGTTCGCCCGCCATGATTTGTTGCATTAAACCTTGCATGACAGCAAAGCTTAAACTTTCACCGTTAATTAAACGGGTCAGCGTTTGTGCATAACTCATGGGTTTAGGCTTTCAAAAAATTATTCAAAAGCGCGTGCCCATGTTCGGTTAGGATGGATTCGGGGTGGAACTGTACGCCTTCAACAGCTAGTGTTTTATGGCGCACACCCATGATTTCACCATCGTCGGTCCATGCAGTAATTTCCAGACAGTCCGGCAAGGTTTCTTTCTCAATCACTAATGAGTGATAGCGCGTCGCGGTGTAGGGGTTAGGTAGGTCTTTAAATACGCCGATATTTTTATGGTGTATCAGCGAGGTTTTGCCATGCATTAACTGTTTGGCATGAATGATGTTGCCACCAAACGCTTGGCCAATACTTTGATGGCCTAGGCAAACCCCTAATAATGGGATTTTACCTGCAAATTCTTTAATCAAAGGCACGCTGATGCCGGCCTCATTCGGTGTGCAGGGGCCGGGTGAGACCACGATGTGGTCTGGCTTAAGCTCTGCAACTTTGGCTAAATCAATTTCATCATTACGGTACACCAGCACCTCTTGGCCGAGCTCGCCAAGGTATTGCACCAAGTTGTAGGTGAATGAATCATAGTTGTCGATCATTAGCAGCATGTTCTGTCCTAGTTTACTGGCTGGCTTCCTGTTAGCAAAAAGCCGTGTGGGATTGAGTGTTATTTTACCAATGCTTAAAATCTACGTATAGGTAAATTCTGCTTAAATGGTGAAAAGAATCAACCATGTTTTTACGGTATTGGCAGTTAATATAGCTCAGGCCGCGTGTGTTAGCTGGCACATGCGTAGGGGGTTGCGTCTAGCGCCGGGCTCTCACCCGTCATAATGGCTGCGATTAGTTCGGCGCTGGCTGGTGCCATGGTCAGCCCGTATCTAAAATGCCCTGTATTTAAGTACAGGTTTTTAATGGTAGGGTGCGCACCTATGGTTGGTAGGTTTTCAGGGGTGCCTGGGCGTAGTCCGCTCCAGTGCTTAATGATGGCTTGGCCTTTTAGCGCTGGCATAATGGCTTCGGCTTTGAGACGCAGTTCTTCACGTACCGCTTCTGTTACGCCGTTATCAAACCCCACGTCTTCGAGTGTGCTGCCAGCCAGCAGGTAACCATCCAAGCGCGGAATCATATAAAAACCTTCTTTGTACACCATTTGCTCTAGATTGTTTTGTGGTTGGTAGAGCAAAATCTGTCCACGCATTGGCTTGATATTCAATTTAGCGCTGGTGGCTTTGAGTAGGTCAAAGCTCCATGCGCCAGAGGTGACCACGAACTGATCTGCACTGAGTTTTTCTCCGCTGGTGGTTTGCCATTCATTAAGCTGCTGGCTTTCCTCCAGCGGCATGAGTTGTGTGTGTTCCAGCATCGTAACATGATGCAGCTCTAGCCATTTGCGCATAGCCTGCATTAGGTACGGAGGGCGTATTTGGCATACGGTGGGCAACCATAGCGCATTCTCTCCCTCGAGTGACTGCACGCCAAAGGCGCTGGCCCTAACAGGCTGAAAGCTGACATCGTTGTGTGTACACCATGCCTGCGCGGCATTGAGGTCAAATTTTGGCAGCAGTAAAAAGCCGGATTGTGCAAAGTCGGTCGGCAGACCGGTTTCTTGCTGCAACTGTTGTGATAGTGAACGGTAGAAGTTGGCGCTGTGCTTGGTCAGGGCGTTCACGGGCTCAGAATATTGCCATGGTAGTAACGGAAATATAATGCCGCCGCCAGCCCAGGATGATTCACCTGAAGTTTGGCTAGCGATTTGATTGCGCTCAACGATGGTGACGCGATGGCCTTTGTTAATTAACTCCATTGCGGTCATGCAGCCTACAATGCCGCCGCCAATAATCATGGTGTGTGGTTTAGCCATTAGATACTCAAGTCATTTAAACGTTTATTTATTTGCCACGCGCCCCATTAATAGCGCGTTTTCTGCATTTGCCAAGCCTGCTGGCTGGCCGAGCAATACTACTACATCGCCTTCAGCAAGCAGGCTTTCGTTAGTCATATGTGCGCTGTTGGCGTGTGGGCGGCGAATGTTTTTAATGATGACGTCAAAGCTGTCGAGTTGCATATCGTTGAGGCAGCGGCCGATAGCATAAGCGCCAGTTGTGATAATGACCGAGTGCAGCCGCACTTCTTGTTTGGCAATTTCCTCATTCTCTGCATCGGAAATGCCGCGGAAGTAGCCTTTAAACATGCTGTAGCGTTCTTCACGAAAGATTCTGATGCGCTTCACTACACGGTTGAGTGGTACGCCAAGCAGCATTAATGCATGCGATGCTAGCATCAAGCTGCCTTCCAGAATCTCCGGTACGACCTCAGTGGCACCGGCTTCACGCAATGCCTCCATATTGGCATCATCTACGGTACGTACGATGACTGGTAATTGCGGGTAGCTTTCCTGTGCGATATGCAGAATCTTCATGGCAGCGCGATTGTCGGCATAACTGATAATCAGCGCTTTGGCTCTACCGGCACCGGCCGCTTCCAGTACCACACGTCTGGCTGCGTCACCAAACATGACATTCTCGCCCGCTGCTGAGGCCTCCAGCACCCTGGATGGGTCAATATCCAACGCAACGTAGGGGATGTTTTCCTCTTTCAGGAAGCGGCCAAGATACTGTCCGCTACGGCCATAACCGCAAATGACTACGTGATTATGCAAGTGCTTGCTGCCTTCATCTATTTCTTCGATGATTTGGCTGCTATTGCGGGTGTAACTGCGGGCTAAGCGTCTGGCGATGCGGCCGTTATATTGAATCAGGAACGGTGCAATCACCATGGAAAGTAGCGCTGCAGCCAGTACCACTTGCAAGGTGGGGCCTGCAATCAACTTTTGTTCTGCGCCTAGGGCCAAAATTACAAAACCGAACTCACCTGCTTGCGCCAGAATGATACCGGTACGTATAGCGACGCCGATTTCATATTTCACGAAGCGCACGACGGCTGTGACGATGATGGCTTTTAACAGAATAAACCCAAATAGCGTCAGCATAATGATGCCGATGTTATTGACGATTTCTGTAATATTAAGCAGCATGCCGACGCTGATGAAAAATAAGCCCAGCAGAATGTCGCGGAAAGGGGCGATGTCAGACTCAACTTGATAGCGGTATTTGGTTTCAGAAATCAGCATGCCGGCAACAAAAGCACCCAAAGCGTAAGACAACCCTGCAGTCTTGGTGGCAAAGGCAACAAGCAACGTTACCATCAACACATTCATGACAAATAACTCGCGTGAGCGTTGGCTAGCTACCAGATTGAATAAAGGGTTTACCAGCCATTTGCCAACTGTAAATAAAAACAGCAGCATGCCTATCGCTTTTAACGTAGCCAGCCCCAGTACGTCAAAAATGTTGGCGTTTGCGGCGCCCAGCGCCGGTATTAGCACTAAAACAGGCACTACGATAATGTCTTGAAACAGCAGTACGCCAATGCTTAGGCGCCCATGTCTTGAGTTTAAGTCTATGCGCTCTGCTAAGATTTTTGAAACAATCGCCGTGGAAGACATGGTAAGCGCGGCGCCAATCACAAATGCTGCCGCCCAGTTCACCCCGGCCAGTTTTGCAAGGCACATGGTGAGAGCTAGTGTGATAAATACCTGCGCGCCGCCAAGTCCGAGTACTTTTCTGCGCATCGCGTACAGTTGCGGCAGGCTGAATTCCAAGCCGATACTAAACATTAAAAACACGATGCCAAACTCCGCGAACTCGCGGCTGGCTTCATCGTCGGGAAGGACGCCAAAGGTGTGAGGCCCCAGCGCCAAGCCGACCAAAAAGTAGGCCAGCATGGCGGGTAGTTGTAACTTACGAAAAAGCGCAACAGCCAGAACTGAGCTGATGAGCAGGATGAGAATTAATGGAAGTGTACCTGACATAATTGTCTTTATTAGCGGCTATTTTTTATTATTAAATTCTTACGATTATCTATTGTTTCACAAAGCACATCCAAAACTAGGAATATCTTAGTCGATTTTTCGTATTTTTTGTAAAAAGCGCTGAGCATTAGCAAAAACTATGCCCAAGATAGATTATTTTTGGCAATATTCTGATATTCGTCATGCATTATGCTTTATCCTCAAAGCAATCCCTTTTATACTAGTTACCTAAGACTTTTAATCGGGTTTTAATTGTTACAAAATGATCAATCAACTGCATTAAGCGTAGATTAAATTTAAGTGTAGATAAAGTTATGGTGTCGTCGACGCAGATTAAAAAATCAAGTGACTTGAGCGAATCGCAATTAGGCGATCAAGCGCAGACACTCGCCTTGGCAAAAGAGATTTTGCAACTAGAGTCTAGTGAGATAGAGGCGTTGGCGCAACGTTTGGATCATCGTTTCAGTGAAGCTGTTTCTTTGATTTTGCAGTGTAAAGGACGTGTGGTCGTTACTGGCATGGGGAAATCTGGCCATATTGGCGGAAAAATAGCATCTACACTGGCAAGTACCGGAACACCAGCCTTTTTTATGCATCCTGCGGAAGCTAGTCACGGGGATTTGGGCATGATTACCGCGGGTGATGTGGTGATTGCACTCTCCAACTCAGGAGAGAGTGACGAGGTGCTGGCGATTGTTCCACCTTTAAAGCGTTTAGGTGCCAGCATTATTGGGATTACTGGGAACGACGCTTCCAGCTTGGCAACGGCCGCAGATATTCATTTGAGTGCGCATGTTAGCCGTGAGGCTTGCCCCTTAGGTTTGGCGCCGACCTCGAGCACTACAGTGGCACTGGCGCTGGGTGATGCTTTAGCGCTGTGTGTGCTGGATTTACGAGATTTTACCGCCGAGGATTTTGCAAGGTCGCATCCGGGTGGCAGTTTAGGGCGTCGTTTGCTGGTGCATGTCTGTGATGTGATGCGTACCGGAGATGGTGTGCCACACGTGCCTGAACATGCTAGCCTGGCTGAGGCTTTGCTCGAGATGTCACGCAAGGGGCTAGGGCTGACGGCCGTAGTCAATGCTGAGCATGAGCCAGTCGGTATTTTTACCGACGGTGATTTGCGGCGTGCCTTTGCACAAAATGTGAACGTGATGACCGCCAAGATTCTGGATGTGATGCATGTTAACCCTAGCACTATCCATCAAGATCAGTTGGCGATTGCGGCGGTTGAGATTATGGAGCAGCGTAAAATTAACGGCCTACTGGTTGTAGACGCTGCTGGGCATTTGGTGGGGGCATTGAATATGCATGACCTTTTATTGGCAAAGGTGGTTTAGGTGAGCGGTGCAGAAAATAGTTTAGAGCTTACACAGCGCCTGAAGAACATTCGCTTGCTGGTGCTGGATGTCGATGGTGTGATGACAGACGGCGGTTTGACGATAGGTGATGATGGTCAGGAGTATAAGACGTTTCATGCACACGACGGCTTAGGCATGAAACTATTGAAAGCAACCGGTGTTAACGTGGCAATCATTACCGGGCGCACTTCTGAAGTAGTAAAGAAGCGCGCAGAAAGTACGGGCGTTGTACATTTTTACCAAGGCGCGGAAGATAAGCTGGCTGCCTTGCAGGATTTAATGAAGCGAACTGGTTTGGCCCCGGAGCAGTGTGCTTTTATGGGGGATGATGTGGTTGATTTGCCGCCAATGCTGCGTTGCGGTTTGGCGATTGCAGTGCCAGACTCTCCTGATTTGTTGCTTAAGCACGCGCACTATGTCACCTATAAAAAAGGTGGGCGCGGTGCTGTGCGTGAGGTCTGTGAGTTGATTATGCAGGCGCAAGACACATTTGACGGGCAAATGGCGCAGTTTTTAACGCAAGCTAGCATTGCGAACTAAGTGGAAAACGCTACCGGCATGGATAAACGGTTAATGCAATCTGCTATGAAAAGCACGGGTATTTAAGTATGCAGCTAGGTACAAAATCTGCAATTGTTTTTCCATTGATGCTGCTACTATTGTTAGCTTTGCTGACGTTCTGGATTAATAAGGCGGTGCAGCCGTTGGCACCTAAGCTGGATGGTAGTAGCCGTCATGACCCCGATTACATTATGCATAATTTCGTGACTACGCAAACCGATGTGAATGGCGCGCTGCGTTATAAATTGGCGGCGGAGGAAATGAAGCACTTTCCTGATCAGGACTCTACCGATTTGATTAAGCCGCGTTTTACCCGGTTTGCGAAGGATAAGCCTTACACCAAGTTAGAGGGAGATACTGGCAATGTCTCCAGTGATGGTGAGGAGGTTGATGTATTGGGTAATGTGCTGGTGTTGCGGGAGGCTTTTGGTGAAAAGGGCGTCATGACGATAGAAACAGATGCGCTCAAAATTTTACCTAATGAAGAGTATGCAACAACAGATAGGCCTGTGGTGATTAAACAGGCGCCCGGCACGGTGGTACACGCGACGGGGATGATTTATGAACAAAAGCAACAAACGGTCACTTTGCTACATAAGGTGCGAGCACATTACGAGCCACCCAAAGCAAAAGCAAAAAAAGCAGTGATACCAGACACCAAAAATGACGCCCCGCCTAAGGCTAAGAAGCCAGTGGTGGGGGCTCAGCAAGATAAACCAAATAACCATGCGCGCATTCGGAGACGCTATGAATAGGCAGCTTTTTATGATTAACACCAGTACATTCTCGACTCTCCTATTGTGTGGGTGCTTGTTGATGGGTGTAGCCGGACGCGCTTGGGCAGAAGCGGCAGATCGCGATAAACCAATTGATTTGGAAGCGGATACGATGAAGGTCGATGATGCAAAACAAATCAGCACTTACAGCGGTAATGTGATTCTTACCCAGGGCACATTGGAGATACATGCAGATAAATTGGTGGTGCGTGAAGACAAAGAAGGTTTTCAGCACAGCACCTCTCTTGGCAACCCTACCACCTTTAAGCAGAAGCTTGAAGGCAAGAGTGAGTACATACAGGGTAGCGCGCAACGCATTGAATATGATGGGCGTATGGATAAAGTACAGCTCTACACCAAAGCTTGGGTGAAGCGTGGTGAGGATGTAGTGCATGGCGATTACATTATGTACGATGCGAATGCCGAATATGCAGAGGTGATAGGTGGTAATTCACAGTCTGCAACACCGGGCTCCGGCCGTGTGCGAGCAGTGATTCAGCCTAAAAACAAAAAAGCGCCAGTAGAAGTTAAGCCAGTGGAGCCTGCCACTAAGGCTAAACCAGAGAGTTCTAGCAGCAATGGCCCGATTCCTACAGTAAAAGACGCAAGATTCAGCCGCACCTTGGAAGTCAGCAAAAATGCTGCCAGCGCTCAATAATTTTTGAAACGACGATAACTGCATGATAAGTGAACAACGATGAGCGAATTAACTGTAGAAAGTTTGCGTAAATCCTACGGTGCCCGCACGGTAGTGCAGGACATCTCTTTAACGATTAAAAGTGGTGAGGTCGTAGGCCTGTTAGGCCCCAATGGCGCGGGTAAAACCACCAGCTTTTACATGATTGTAGGGCTGGTGGCGCTGGACGCAGGAAAAATTGCCCTAGATGGCGCAGATTTAAGCCATATGCCGATTCACATGCGTGCCCGAATGGGTTTGTCTTATTTGCCGCAGGAAGCCTCCATCTTCCGTAAACTAACGGTATCTGAAAATATTTTGGCTATTTTGCAATTGCAGGATATCTCTGAGGAGGAAATGTCCGCTCGTTTGGAATCCTTGCTAGAAGAATTGCACATTACGCATATTCGCGACAGCGCAGCCGTGAGTTTGTCTGGCGGTGAGCGCCGCCGTGTGGAAATTGCACGCTGTCTGGCATCGGACCCCAGTTTTATCTTGTTAGATGAGCCCTTTGCCGGCATAGACCCGATTGCCGTGATTGATATTCAGCAAATTATCCGCTTTTTAAGTGCTCGCAATATTGGTGTGTTGATTACTGACCATAACGTTCGTGAAACCTTAGGTATCTGTGATCGAGCCTATATTGTGAACCAAGGGCATGTGTTTGCTTCGGGTGTGCCGGCTGAAATTGTTGCAAACGAAAGTGTGCGTGAAGTGTATTTGGGTAAAGATTTCCGCCTATGAAGCAAGGTTTACAGCTAAAGTTCTCACAGAATCTATCACTGACTCCGCAGTTGCAGCAGGCTATTCGCCTATTGCAGCTTTCCACGCTGGAGTTGAATCAAGAAATCGACGTGTTGATGCAGACCAATCCTTTGCTGGAGAGGGGGGATGATACCGAAGATGAATACGGCAACGCTGTTGAGCCTGTGGTCGATGGGGCTGACTTGTCGCCTTCCAACCTTGAGGCTGGTGAGGCCAAGCAAGATGCAGAAAGCTTTGATGTTGAGTATGTAGAATCTGCGGGTGAGTTCAGTGGTTCGGAGTCTGGCGTGTCTAGTGTTACCGATGCCTCTGAATCAGCGGAGTTTGAGGTACCGACTACAGAATATGCGGATACATTCTCGGCTGAATTTAATGATGAGTTTGATGAGTTTTCAAATGGCAGTCGCTGGGATGAAAATACCATGCCGGCAGATGATGACAGTGACTTCAAGCCGCAAGAAACTCTGCAAACAAGCTTGCGTGAGCACTTGCTCTCTCAGCTAAAGTTGATGCCGTTGTCGGAACGTGATCAGTCGCTAGTGCTAATGTTGGTAGATAGTATTAATGATGATGGCTATTTAGAGCAGTCGTTAGAAGAAATTGCTGAGCTCATGCCTGAAGAGCTGGAAATTGATGCGATTGAATTGCAAACGGCACTGCGTCATGTTCAGCATTTAGATCCGCCCGGGGTAGGCGCCCGCAGTTTGAGCGAGAGTTTGCTGCTGCAACTAGATGTATTGCCCGAATATACACCGCATCTGGCGTTAGCTAGTCTGGTCGCAAAGCACTACCTGCCAGTGTTGGCCTCGCGTGATTTTGTGAAGCTGCGTAAAGAACTGGGCTGTGACGAAGCAACCTTAAAACAGGTGCAGCAATTGATTACCAGCTTAAACCCACGCCCTGGTAGTGCGTTTAGTCATATAGGCTCAGAGCATTACATACAGCATGAAGTAATTGTCAAAAAAGTAAAAGGCATCTGGATTGCAAGCTTAAATGACAGCGTGATTCCTAAGCTGAAAATCAATCAGCTCTATGCTGGCATTTTGAAGCGTAATCGTGATAGCTCTAGTCAGTACCTGCAAAGTCAGATGCAAGAAGCCAAGTGGATGATTAAAAATATTCAGCAGCGCTTTTCTACGATTTTGCGTGTATCGCAGGCGATTGTAGACAGGCAGCGTAATTTCCTGGAGTACGGTGAGGTTGCCATGCGCCCACTGGTATTAAGGGAGATTGCTGATGAACTTGATTTACACGAGTCGACCATTTCGCGAGTGACGACCAATAAATACATGCTGACGCCGCGCGGTATTTTTGAGCTGAAGTACTTTTTTGGCAGCTCGGTAGCTACCGATGCTGGCGGCACCTGTTCGGCAACCGCAATCCGCGCCTTGATTAAGCAGTTGGTGGATCAAGAAAACCCAAGGAAGCCTTACTCCGATAATCAGATTACCGATTTGCTAGCAAAACAGGGGATTGTGGTCGCGCGACGCACGATTGCAAAGTATCGTGAGTCTATGAACATTGCACCGGCAAGCTTAAGAAAATCCTTATAAGTTGATTGTTGAAATCTCTTTAAAAAATTGTTGAATTCCTTGCCACAGACCCAGTGAAAAGTTGTAAACTGAAATTGTTCTGTAAGTCTTAATCACGAATCTCTGACAATTAATATTTGCGGAATATTTTCAAAAGGAGCAAGTCATGAATTTACAATTAACAGGTCATCATTTAGAAATTACGCCCGCTTTACGTGACTATGTCACCAGTAAATTAACTAAAATCAGCAATCACTTTGATCATGTGATCGATGTCAAGGTGACCATGAGTGTCGAAAAGCTGGCTCAAAAGGTTGAAGCTACACTGCATGTGCCTGGTAATGATTTACACGCAGAATGCCAAGATGAAAATATGTATAGTGCAATCGATATGTTGACCGACAAGCTGGACCGTCAAGTGGTGAAACATAAAGAGAAAAATACGAATCATCACAAAGCGAATGGTGCAGTTAAGCATCAAAACATTGACTGAGTTTTTTAGTATTTAATTCTTTTTGTTACCTTAACTATGGCTCAATTTAACGTCGCTGAGCTATTCAAACAAACCCGCCGTAAACTCAAGTTAAGTTGGGTTGCAGGACTCAACGGCGGGTCAAATACTCTCACCAGCGAAACAGTTACTAAACCATCCCTGGCGCTAATAGGCCATCTTAACTTTGTACATCCTAATCGAGTGCAGGTGTTAGGCTGTGCCGAGATGGACTATATCTCCAATTTGCCCACTGCTGACGCAGAGCGTGCAATTAATAATTTATTTTCTACCGACCTAGCTGCTGTCATTGTTGCTAACGGGGAAAAAGTACTTGATATATTATTGGCAGCAGCCAATCTTCATAACGTTCCATTATTTACCTCTACCTTACGTAGCCCTGAGCTCATGGATATATTGAGCCACTTCTTGGCGCAGGCGATGGCTGAAACTATCAGCGTGCATGGCGTGTTTATGGAGGTGCAGGGTTTTGGCGTGCTACTAAAAGGCGAAGCCGCTATCGGTAAGAGTGAGCTGGCATTAGAGCTCATTTCACGCGGACACCGCTTGATTGCCGATGATATTGTGGACTTTTTCAGAATATCGCCTGAGCGCATTGAAGGACGTTGCCCACCCCTGTTGGAAGACTTTCTGGAAGTCCGCGGCTTGGGTATTTTGAATATACGTGCATTGTTTGGTGATAACGCAGTTAAACCGACCAAGCCTCTGGATTTAATTATTCAGCTCGAAAAAGCAGACCTGCAAACTTTGCAGATGCTGGACCGACTAAGTATTAAAACGCAGCATGAAGAAGTACTTGGGTTAAAGGTGACCAAGGTACACATTCCGATAGCTGCGGGGCGCAATATTGCTGTCTTGGTTGAGGTGGCTGTGCGTAACCATATGCTGTTGCTCCGTGGGATAAACGCAACTAAGCAGCTCATGCAGCGCCAGCAACGCGCAATGAAGCAGCACAAGTAATTTCTGTATCGACTCATCAACAACCATGACTCATTAATACTAATGAAACAACTGATTATTGTCACTGGACTTTCTGGTTCAGGTAAGAGTATTGCATTGCGCGCACTGGAAGATAGTGGCTATTACTGTATTGATAATTTGCCTGCCACTATGCTGGATACGATTGCAGAGCACCTAGACGCGAACCGTCAACGCATTGCTATCAGTATTGATAGCCGTAGCGCTGCGATTGAAACCTTGCCGATGCATATTGACCAGCTCAAGGCGCAAAATATTGATGTACAGGTGTTGTTTTTAGAGTCCAATGTTGAAACTTTGGTTAAACGTTTTAGTGAGACCAGACGTAAACATCCATTGAGTGAAGCCTCCATCACACTGGCCGAGAGTATTGCGCTGGAGCGTGATTTACTAGGTGGGTTAGGTAGCCTTGGGCATGTGATCGATACTAGTTATCTCAGTGCTAATACACTGCGTGGCTGGGTGAAAGAGGTGGTTTCTATCGAGCATACAGGCTTGACCTTGTTGTTTACCTCGTTTGGATTTAAGCATGGGATTCCGTTAGATGCGGATTTTGTGTTTGATGTGCGCTGCTTGCCTAACCCTCATTATGACCCTGCGCTACGTGATCTGACCGGACGAGATGAGAAAGTGCAGGACTTTTTAAAAGATCATGCAACCGTGAGCGATATGATGCATGATATTAGAAGTTATGTTGAAAAATGGTTGCCATGTTTTGTACTGGATAATCGCAGTTATCTCACGGTGGCGATTGGCTGTACAGGTGGCCAGCATCGCTCTGTGTATTTGGTGGAAATGTTGAGTCAATACTTTAAAGATAAACAAAAGGTCCTAACACGGCACCGCGAATTAAAATAAACGCAAGAGTTAAAGTAAGACTAAGCATTAAAATAAATAGGATTGGTATTAAACAATGATAGGTATTTTGATTGTGACGCATGGTGCGCTAGGCGAAAGCCTGATTGCATGTGCCAACCACGTGCTAGGCGGAGCGCCAGCGCAAACAGCAGCACTGGCGGTGAATAGTCAGGATGACCCCAATATTATGCTACCCAAAGCACAGGCTTTGGTTGCGCAGTTAAATAGCGGGGATGGCGTGCTGGTGCTATCTGATATGTATGGGGCAACACCATGCAATATTGTCACCAAATTAATACAGCCCGGCATGGTGGCCGGTGTGGCTGGTATTAGCTTGCCTATGCTGGTACGCGCCATGACTTACCGGCAAGAGCCCCTTGCTGTCGTTGTAGAAAAAGCCATCAGTGGCGGTCGTGAGGGGGTGGTGCAGTTTACCGGCCAGCAGTGCGAACGTTATGAGCCGGAATCCTCCAATTAATAGATTTTACAAATAACTAGGTCCAAAGCATGATTAGTAAAGAACTGGAAATTATTAACAAACTAGGGTTGCATGCACGCGCATCGACCAAGCTTACGCAAGCCGCTGGTAAGTTTGCTAGCGAGGTGTGGATTACACGTAATGGCCGCCGTGTTAACGCTAAAAGTATTATGGGTGTGATGATGCTGGCGGCAGCAAAGGGCTCTATGGTGACCTTAGAAGCCAATGGCGCTGATGAGGTGTCTGCCATCGACACTTTGGTTGACTTAATTAATAACCGTTTCGGTGAGGATGAATGAGTAATTTAACCAACCCAAGCTTTAGTATTCATGGTGTGGCCGTTTCTAGCGGCATCGCCATCGGGCAGGCACATCTCGTGTCTAATGCTTTGCTGGAGGTTGTGCATTATCAATTACCCAAGCATTTGATTGAAACAGAAATTGATCGCTTTAACGAGGCGATTGCCAGTGTTAAATTTGAACTGGAACAGATTAATCATAGTTTACGTAAAAATGCGCCCGCAGAGCTAAGTGCGTTTGTTGGTACGCATTTGATGATGCTGGAGGATAAGTCTTTAACCGAAGTGCCTCAGGATATTATCAGGCGTGAGCAGTGCAATGCCGAGTGGGCAATCAAACTGCAAATGGATGATATCGTTGAGCAGTTTGAGCAGATTGAAGATGTCTATTTTCGTGAGCGCAAACAGGATGTGGTGCAAGTTGTTGAGCGCATCATCAAGGCATTATTGGGGCATCCCAGTCAACTGAGTAGTGAGCAACAAATTAGCGCTATGCATCAGGAGCGCAAGCTGATTTTGGTGGCCCATGATATTTCACCGGCTGACGCGATTCAATTTAAGCAGCATCAATTTGCTGCATTTATTACCGATGTAGGCGGCGTGACTTCGCATACCGCCATTTTGGCGCGCAGCCTTAATATTCCCTCTATTGTAGCTTTGCAGCGTGCGCGCGACCTAATCAATGATGGCGAGTTGATTATTGTCGATGGTAATTTGGGTATTGTGATTGTTAGCCCGTCCAAAGAGATTTTGGCCGAATACAAGCTGCGCCAGGACCAGTGGGAGCTTGAGCAGCAAAAGCTGAAACGAATCAAGAGCACCAAGGCGGTGACCATTGACGGCATTAGTATCGACTTGCTGGCGAATATTGAAGTGCCGGAAGACGTGGCAGCCGTGAAGCTTGCTGGTGCCACCGGCATTGGTTTGTATCGTACCGAGTTTCTTTTTATGAATCGCCACGATACGCCTGATGAAGAAGAACAGTTCTTGGCGTATAAGGCAGTAGCTGAGGCAATGAAGGGGGCGCCAGTCACTATTCGTACTTTGGATATCGGGGCTGATAAGCAGGTTAATTCTGATACGGTTGTGAGTTGCGCCAACCCGGCATTGGGTTTGCGCGCCATTCGCTTATGTTTGGCTGAGCCGCAGCTCTTTCATACCCAGTTGCGTGCATTGTTGCGTGCTTCGCACTTTGGGCATATCAAGATTTTAATCCCTATGCTGTGCACACTTTCTGAGCTAAGGCAGACCAAGCTGTTGCTAGAGCGTGCCAAACAAAGTTTACGTAAAGACAATATCCCGTTTGATGAAAACATTACGTTGGGCGGCATGATAGAGATTCCTGCTGCGGCGATTAACGCAGAGGCCTTTGCCAATGAGCTGGATTTTCTGTCAATCGGTACTAACGATTTAATTCAATACACGTTGGCGATTGATCGTACCGATGATGCGGTTGCGCATTTGTACAACCCGCTGCATCCCTCCATTCTGAAACTGATTTCAATGACAATTAAAGCTGGCATTAAGTTGGGCAAATCCGTATCCGTTTGTGGCGAAATGGCAGGTGACGCAAGGTTTACCAAGCTGTTGTTGGGCATGGGGCTGCAGCAGCTTTCTATGCACCCTTCACACATTCTGAGTGTTAAGCAGCAAGTGTTGCATAGCCAATTGGCTGAGCTCAAGGTGCAGGCACGTAAAGTTTTAAACTTAACAGACATAGAAAAAATTGAACTCAATCTTGCTAAGTTTAATCAGATTCAATAAGGAGAGGGCTGGTCATGAGCAACGCGTTATTTGTTCCAAGTAATGATGATAAAAACATCGCAACTATTACGCACTTGAGTGGAGTGTTGTTTTCGTTCATTCCTTCTTTAATTGTGTGGTTGTTAAAGAAAGACGACAACGAATATTTATCAGCACAGGCCAAAGAGGCGCTGAACTTTCAAATCACCATTCTTATTGCACAATTTGCTGCGGGTGTACTGATTGCCATTTTGGTGGGTTTCTTACTGCTGGGAATTATTTGGTTGTTCAATGTTGTTTTATGTATAGTCGCCGCCATCTCTACTAGTAATGGCGAGACTTATCGCTACCCACTGTGCTTACGTCTTATCAACTAATGCGTCTTATCAATTAATGCAGTTTTAAGGATTACCTGTGTCAAACCCATTATTACATTTTGCTGGCTTACCAAAATTTAACGAAATCAAACCTGAGCACGTGAGCCCGGCGGTGGATAGTTTAATTGCGGAGGGGCGTGCACTGGTTGAGCAGCTGGCGACCAGTACTGAAGCGCCTACTTGGCAGAATTTTGCAGTTAAGCTAGAGGATCATAGCGAAAAGTTAGGCCGTAGCTGGAGCCAAGTTGGACATATGAACGCCGTGGTGAATAGTCCGGAGCTGCGCGAGGCATATAACGATAATTTAGCTAAGCTGACAGACTTTTACAGTGACTTATCGCAAGATGAGCGCCTGTACGCAAAATTTAAAGCGATTCAATCCAGTGCGGCTTTTGCTACGCTGACTGCTACACAGCAAACTATTATCAATAAAGAAGTGCGCGATTTTAAATTAGGCGGAGCGGAGCTGCCGGCAGAGCAAAAGGTTAGGTTCAAGGCAGTGAGTGAGGCGCTGTCTAAGCTAGGCGCCAAGTTTGAAGAAAATATACTGGATAACACGAACGATTTTAAGCATACGGTTGAGCATCTGGCAGATTTGGCTGGATTGCCGGAAGATGCGATTGAAGCAGCGCAAGAGGCTGCTAAAGCGGATGGTAAGCAAGGTTACCAGTTTAGCCTGCACTTTCCATCTTATATGCCAGTGCTGCAATATGCGGATAATCGAGCGCTGCGTGAGGTTTTATACCGAGCCTACGCTACACGTGCTTCTGAGCTGAGTAAGCCAGAATGGGACAACACCGGGTTGATTCGCGATATTCTTAAGCTGAAGCAAGAAGAAGCGCAAATGCTGGGGTTTAATAACTTTGCTGAGCTATCACTGGCAACTAAAATGGCAGATACGCCTAAGCAAGTGACGGACTTTCTGGATACCCTGGCTAAACGTGCCAAACCTTATGCGCAGCAAGATATGGAAGCGCTCACGGCCTATGCCAACAAACTCGGCATTACCGATATGCAAGCTTGGGATGTTGCCTATGTCAGTGAAAAGCTGCGACAAGAAAAATATGCATTCTCTGACCAAGAGGTAAAACAATATTTCCCCGAGCACAAAGTGCTGGCTGGCTTGTTTAAGGTAACAGAAACCATTTTTGGTGTGCATGTGCGTAAAGTGGATGCGCCGGTATGGCATCCTGATGCGAGCTTCTATGAGATCAGTAGTAGCGAAAATCAACCGATTGCTTATTTTTATTTAGACCTATATGCACGTAACCACAAGCGTGGTGGTGCATGGATGGATGAATGTATTAGCCGCCGCCAGCATGCCAATGGCGTAGAACTTCCGGTGGCCTATCTGACGTGCAACTTCTCAGCGCCAGTGGGCGGTAAGCCTGCGCTGTTTACCCATGATGAAGTCATTACGATGTTCCACGAGTTTGGGCATGGTTTGCACCATATGCTCACCCAAGTGGATGAATATGGTGTATCTGGCATTAAAGGGGTGGAATGGGATGCAGTGGAGTTGCCTAGCCAATTTATGGAGAACTTTTGCTGGGAGTGGGAAGTGCTGCGTCAAATGACAGCCCATGTGGATACGGGCGCACAATTGCCGCGAGAACTGTTTGACAAAATGGTGGCAGCGAAAAACTTCCAGGCTGGCATGCAAATGGTGCGCCAAATCGAATTTTCACTATTTGATATGCGACTGCATGGTGACTTTGACCCTAACGGCAAACTCACAGCCTTAGACTTAATCGAACAAGTGCGCGACGAGGTGGCGGTGATGCGACCACCGCACTGGAATCGTTTCCCCAACAGCTTCTCGCATATTTTCGCAGGTGGCTATGCTGCGGGCTACTATAGCTACAAATGGGCTGAAGTGCTATCTGCTGATGCCTATAGCCTGTTTGAAGAAATGGGTGTGTTGTCCGGCGAAGCTGGCACGCGCTTTAAAAATGAGGTGCTAGCTAAGGGCGGTAGCCGTCCGGCAATGGAGTCCTTTGTTGCATTTAGAGGTCGGGAACCGAGCTTGGATGCTTTACTGCGCCATAGTGGCATGGCCTCATAATCTTTAATCCTCGGTGTGCGGAGTTACGTAGGCTGGCATGCGTATTTATGTCGGGGCGTAACTCCATGACTAAATGTGTTCAGATTTAAGCCATTAAATGCAGTTTAACCAATCCGACAGGTTGTCGACTACTTGATGGCAGTGTTGTCTTACAAAGTCACTGGGTTGCTTTAAGTCTGGTACCACTACGACCTTCAAGCCAGCTGCAATCGCCGCACGTGCGCCCATTTCACTATCTTCAAATGCGATGCATGCTTCGGCAGGTAGGCCTAGTTTTTGAATGGCTAACAAATAAATGTCCGGATTAGGCTTGCCTCGTTCCACCTCTTGCCCGCTGGTAATGTGGTGGAAGTAATCACTTACACCTACCTGACTTAAGCGCTGAGTGATGTGGTGTTTAGCAGAAGACGATGCAACACTGCAAATAATATCGTGCGCTTGATAGTGCTGCAGCAGGGCGCGTACACCAGGCTTTAATGGGAATGTGTTGTTCAAGCTTGCTAATCGGGCGTCTAAGCCCTGCATCACCAGATTAAATCGTTCCGTGCCGCCTAGTTGCGCCGTCATAATGCGTGTGGAATCTGGCCCCGCGCGACCAATCAGCTCCACATATTCCGCCTGAGTATAGGTGATGCCGACTTGTTGCGCGGCGCTGATGCAGGCCTGCATGATGATTCGTTCTGAATCAATCAGCAGACCGTCCATGTCAAATATTGCGGCTTTTATCACTGGCTAGCTTTTCTGAAATTGGTGTTGTAAAAAAGGTGGACTTTATCATATGGCGTGAATAGCTGACGCAGGTATTTGCTTAGAGATTGTCTATAGCGTTGCAAAGCGCTTAGCTTATGGATTCAGATTTTTGACTCATGTATAGGCACATGCTAGAGTTGCGCACCTGACCCCCTTCATTTATTTCTATCTTAAGCCTATGAAACTCGCCACCTGGAACGTCAACTCGCTGAATGTGAGATTACCGCATGTACTTGATTGGTTAACTGCGAATCAGCCGGATGTGCTGTGTTTACAAGAAACTAAACAGGAAGATAGCAAGTTTCCTTATGCTGCGTTTTCTGAGTTGGGCTACCACGCCGTGCATATCGGCCAAAAAACCTACAATGGCGTCGCTATTTTGAGCCGCCATCCCATTCTCAATGTACAGCACAATATCCCTAACTTTGATGATGATCAGCAGCGAGTGATTGCCGCCGATATTAATGGGATGAGGGTAGTGTGCGCTTACATTCCAAACGGGCAGGCGGTAGACTCCGACAAATATCAGTATAAATTACGCTGGCTTGCTGCCTTAAATGAATGGCTAAAGACCGAATTGGCGCAACATACAAAATTGGCTCTTTTGGGTGATTACAATATTGCACCTGAAGACCGTGACTGCCACGACCCGGTGGCTTGGGAGGGGCAGATATTAGTCTCCCCGCTGGAGCGAGAGGCCTTTAATCGCCTGGTGAGTTTGGGGCTTCATGATAGTTTCCGGTTGTTTGAACAACCAGAAAAAAGCTTTAGTTGGTGGGATTATCGCATGATGGGTTTTCGGCGCAATTTTGGTATGCGCATCGACCATATACTAGTGAGTGATGCACTGAAAGCGCACTGTGCTGCCGCATATATAGACAAGGCGCCACGTAAGCTAGAGCGCCCATCCGACCATACACCCGTTGTGTTGGAGCTTAATGCGGGTTAAGTAACTGCTGAACTTGGTCTGCAGGTTTATGAGTGCTCTGCTCTTTGCCGTTAGCCGTATCAGCAGGTTTCGGCGGTCTGTTCGCACCAAGGTCTTTTCTGGGCAGCAAAGTAACGTCAGGTTGCAGCATTTGTTGTGGCTGACTTAGCGGTAGTGCTTCACCGCCACCTTCTAGCATGCCCGGTAACTCGGTCTCAACTTCGGGTGGTGGGTTCTCGTGATAGAAGTACTCGTAAATACCATTCTCATCATTGTCTGCTCTGATGCCCGTAGTTGGATCTATGCGCAGCGCCATCACGCCATCAGGTACAGGCATGTCAGTTTCAGGTACGTTCCGTAAGGCGCTAGCCATGTATTTGATCCAGATAGGCAGAGCAGTTGAACCGCCAGTTTCGTTGCGGCCTAAGCGCCTAGGTTTGTCGAAGCCCACCCATGTGACTGCAACCAGTTTAGGGCTGTAGCCTGTAAACCATGCGTCATAGTGATCGTTCGTGGTGCCGGTTTTACCTGCTAGGTCACCGCGACCAAGCTGTGCGGCCTTGGCCGCGGTGCCATATCTCACCACGTCTTGCATCATCGAGTTCATGATAAATGCGTTGCGCGCATCAATCACACGCGGTGCATCGTTTCTAGCGGTCACAAATTTGCTTTGGCTGACTACCTTGCCATTTTGATCAACAATCTTGGATATTAAATAAGGATTAACACGGTAACCGCCATTAGCAAAAACTGCATAAGCGCTGGCCATTTGCATCGGAGTTGCTGAGCCCGCACCCAGCGCCATTGTCATGTAGGCAGGGTGGTTTTTTGCAGCGAAGCCAAAGCGCGTAATGTAGTCCTGCGCATAGCCTGGGCCGATGCTGTCTAGCACGCGTATTGCCACCATGTTTTTTGACTTTGCCAAAGCTTGCCTGAGTCGAATTGGCCCGTCAAAAGTGGCGTCATAGTTCTGTGGTGTCCACTCTTTGTTGCCAGTTTCTTCAGATGAGAATGTAAGCGGCGCGTCTTCAACAATCGTTGCTGGGGTGTAGCCTTTTTCCAAAGCGGCGGAGTAAATAAAAGGTTTGAAGCTAGAGCCGGGTTGGCGCCATGCTTGGGTGACGTGGTTAAATTTATTGCGATTAAAATCAAAGCCGCCAACCAGTGCACGAATTGCCCCAGTCTCAGGGTCTATTGAAATCAGTGCTGATTCAACTTGTGGCAGTTGGGTTACACGCCATTGACCCGATTGGGTGGATGGTGAGGTGTTAACAATGCGAATGACTGCACCAACCTTTAGTAAACGTTTCTCAGGTTTCTTTTCATTCAGTGTATTCTGAATCAATGCTAGGCCTTTGCCATTGATTTCAACGTCATCTCCGTATTTAGTGTGCACGGTGATGGATTTTTCTGAAATTTTAGTAATAGCGGCTGGAACTAGCCCGTTTGAGACATCAATGTCGCTAAGCGCATCTGTAATTACCTCTTTGTCGGCATCGGTAACTGTTGTGTTGATATTAAGTATCTTTTCCGGCCCTCGGTAGCCCTGACGTGCATCGTAATCCAAGATGCCATCTCTCAGTGCGCTGTTGGCCGCTTCTTGATTCGTTTTACGTACGGTGGTGTAAACCTTTAACCCGCTACTGTAAATTTCATCTTGATAGGTTGCGTATAGGCTTTCTCTTACCATTTCGGCAACATAGTCGGCAGATAAGTCACGAGACTGTCTGGATGCTTTAAATCTAAGTGGTTGATTAAGCGCTTTTTTGTAAACAGATTCCTCAATAAAACCGTAGCGCTGCATATCGCGCAACACTTCCATTTGGCGTGCAATGGCGCGCTTAGGGTGCAGGTAGGGGTTGTAGCCAGATGGTGCCTTAGGTAAGCCGGCAAGCATGGCGGTTTCCGCCAGGTTAAGTTTTTCTAGCGGTTTGCCAAAATAAACTTGCGCCGCCGCGGCAAAGCCATATGAGCGTTGGCCTAGGTAGATTTGATTGATGTATAGCTCAAGAATCTTATCTTTACTTAAGTTGTTCTCGATTTTGATAGCGAGTAAAGCCTCGTTGATTTTGGTGCCAAGAGTGCGTTTGCCATTGGGTTTGGTGAAAAAGTTCTTGGCAACCTGCATAGTAATGGTGCTGGCACCCTCGTGGCTAACCCCAGTGATGTTATTTTTAATCGCGCGCAGGATGCCTTTAGTGTCAATGCCGCCGTGCTGATAAAAGCGGCGATCTTCAATGGCAAGTACCGCATCTTTCATGTTTTTCGGCACATCTGCGATTTTGACGTAAGCGCGCCGCTCTTCACCAAACTCCTCGATTAAGTAACCATCTTCGGAGTACACTCTTAACGGCAGTTTGGGACGGTAGTCAGTGAGCGTTTCAAGCGATGGCAGGCTAGGGTAAATGATTGCAACGGCAATCCCTACAAAAGCAATGGCAGATAGGCTGCTAACAATAATCGTTAACAAGAGATAGTGCCACCATTTGTTTGGAGTCATGGGCGATTTGATTTCTATAAACTAAAAATATTGGGCTATTATAAATTGCTATGGATGCTGACGCGAACAAAGTGAGTGATAAAGCTTAAAAAAATGAATAAATTAAAAATTGCTTTACAGGGTTTAAAGTTGTTGCTAGGATTTAATGTAAATTATTAGAAATGTTCGTAACTAACGAAATCAGAAAAGGAATTTCAATTTGAAATTCAGCTTTTTTACAGAATCGGTACCCCCGCTAGTCGGCATTGATATAAGCTCAACCTCAGTGAAAATGGTTGAGCTTATTAGTGATGGGCGTGGAGGTTACAAACTTGAGAATTATTCAATCTCCCCCCTTGCCAAAGACGCCATTGCTGATGGTAACGTTGGAGACCTTGAAAAGGTCGCTGATGCTATCAAACTCGGATGGAAGTTGCTTGGCTCTCGCGAGAAACGTGTTGCATTAGCCTTGCCTTCATCCGCAGTGATCGCCAAAAAAGTCATTATGTCTGCTGATCTCCGAGAAGAAGACATGGAGGTGCAAGTGGAAGCCGAGGCTAATCAATATATTCCCTTTTCACTCGATGAGGTGAATATCGACTTCCAAGTTCTTGGCCCTGCCCCCAATAATCCAGATGAAGTTGAAGTGTTGATCGCAGCTGCGCGTAAAGAAAAAATTGAAGATCGCGTAGCGGCGGCTGAAGGCGCTGGATTGAAAGTGATTGTAATGGATGTGGAGTCTTACGCAACAGAGGCCGCTTATACGCTAGTGTCTAGTCAGCTCCCTAATGCAGGACGTGAGCAGACCGTGATGATCGTGGATGTTGGGGCGACGATGATGCACATTAATGTGCTACATAATAACGCGCCGATTTATGCGCGTGAGCAGAGTTTTGGCGGTGGGCAGTTGACGCAGGAAATACAACGTCGTTTCGGTTTGTCACAAGAAGAGGCTGAAATAGCCAAACGTAAAGGCGGTCTGCCTGATAGTTATGAAAGTGAAGTGTTGCAGCCTTTTGTGCAGTTGCTGGCAATGGAAGTGGCGAGAGCGTTACAGTTTTTCACGAGCTCTACCCAATATAATCGTGTCGACCATATTGTGCTAGCAGGCGGTTGTGCTTCCATTACGGAGATTGCTTTAACGGTGCAAGACCGTACGCAAGTCAACACGATTGTTGCCAATCCATTTCATAGTATGGCGATGAGTGCCAAAGTACGTGCACAGCAAGCTGCTACAGATGCTCCTGCATTATTAATTGCCTGCGGACTTGCCATGCGGGGGTTTGCAATATGATACGCGTCAATCTATTACCGCATCGTCAAATAAGGCGTGAAGCGAAGCAGCGTGAGTTTGGCTTAATGGCGTTGTTTACTGCAGTTGCCGCTTGTGCGATTTTATTTGTGGCTTACACTGTTATTAATAGCAAAGTGGAGTCTCAGTTAGAGCGCAATCAGCGTCTTAATAATGCGATTGCTAAGCTAGATAAAGAAATCGCTGACATTAAAGATTTGCGAGAGCAAATCAGCGCAATGCTCGAGCGCAAGCAAGTGGTTGAGAACTTGCAGACCAATCGCAGCCAGGCCGTGATTGTTTTTGATGAGCTCAGTCGTCAGCTGCCAGAAGGCATGTATCTCAAAAGTATCAAGCAAGAGGGTAAAGTCATTACCATCGAAGGTGTCGCGGACACCAATGCCAGGGTGGCGACATTGGTACGCAACTTTAATCAGTCTAACTGGTTGGAGTCACCTATCTTGATAGAAATTAAAGCAATTACTGTTGGTGCCCAAAAGCAGAATCTATTTACACTTAAAGTAAGTTTAAAAACGCCGACAACAGAAACAGATGATGCAGGTGCTAAAGCGAAAGCTGGAAGTGCGAGAAAATCATGAAGTTAGAAGACTTTAATAATATAGATATCAATAACGCTGGTAGTTTGCCAGCACCAATGAAAGCGGTGCTTCTCGGGGTTGTTTTTCTAGTACTGCTTGCGTTAGGGTATTACTTGTTATTGAGTCCCGCAATGGAATCTTTTGATACAGAAAAGGCAAAAGAGGAAGAGTTGAGGAAGGTCTACTTCGAGAAAAAAAGTCAGGCGATTAATTTAGCCGCATATCAAGCGCAGATGGTTGAAATTGAAAAGACCTTTGGCGCACTATTGAAGCAGTTGCCCGATCGCTCTCAAATTGATGGTTTGCTAACGGATATTAACCAAGCAGGATTAAGTCGTGGCTTGGAGTTTGAATTATTTAAACCAGGGCAGGAAACTCAGGCAGAGTTTTATGCAGAGATGCCAATAGCGATTAAAGTCACCGGTACCTATCATGATTTAGGTGCTTTTGCGACTGATATCTCAAAACTGTCACGTATTGTAACCTTAGGTGACGTTTATGTTGCCGGTAAAAATAAAGATGCCAAACCTGATGCTAAGGCTGGTCCTAATGATGGGGGCTTGGTTATGGAGGCGGTTGCAAAGACTTATCGATATTTAGATGCGAATGAGCTTGCAGAAAAACGTAAAGCTGAGAGCGAAAAAGCTAAAGCAGCTCAGAAAGGTAAATAGTAACCGTGGCTGACATTATCAAACGAATATTTACCTTGCCAATCATCATGCCACTTTTAGTTTGCGGTGTTTTGAGCGCGGGGCTTGCTGGATGCAGTTTTGAAGATGGTGATGATCTTGACCAATATATGCGTGATGCCACTAAAGATGTAAAGCCTAGGGTAAAGCCGCTGCCAGAGGTGCAGCCGTATATGGCTTTGCAATATAACGCTGATGGCACGCTGGTTGATCCGTTCCGTGCTCGCAAGGCTGTGAATAAATCGAGTGCGTTGCAGCCTAACTTGAGTCGGCCTAAAGAGCCGATGGAAGCTTATCCACTCGAGAGTCTGAAATATGTTGGATTGTTATCTAAAAGTAAGTTGATCTATGCGTTACTTAAAACGCCAGATGAATCGGTGCAGCAAGTTAAACTGGGTAATTATGTTGGGCAGAATTACGGCAGAGTGACACAAATTAAAGATGGTGAAATAGTGTTGGTGGAGCTTGTGCAGGATGACCTTACCGGTGACTGGGTGGAGCGTACTACAAGTTTGGTATTGCAAGAGCAGTAATTGTGCATGGATATTGACAACTAAAAGCAAACTTGCAGTGGGGTTTATTGATTTCTGTTTTGGCTTTTACTGAAGCGGCGGTTCGTTTAAAAGTAGTTAAATTATTGTGATAGCGCATTAGGCCCTAGAAATTTTTATATTTTTAGGAAGTGGGATTTAAGGTGAAATAATGAAAACGAATATTTGGATATCAAAACTTTTGCAGGCGACCATGTTGCTTGGCTTAACCTTAGGTTCGGCAATAGCTATTGCCGAAGATCAGGCTGGGCTAACTAATAAAATTGAGAGTGTTGATTATTCAACGCTACCTGGCGGTCGTGTCAATATTCGTGTAAGAACCACAGAGCCATTGGCGAATCCACCGGCTGGGTTCACACTCAATAATCCTTCTCGTATTGCTTTGGACTTTCCCAAGGTCGGCAATGGTTTAGCAAAAAACAATATTCCAGCTGAAGCCGGTGCATTAAAAAGTGTCACGTTGGCACAGGGTAAAGATCGTACCCGTATGGTACTTAATCTATCAAAAAATGTAGGTTATAGCACGACAGCAAAAGGTAATGAAGTGAGTATCCTGTTGCAGGCGAATGAGGCATCAGCAGCGACTGGCGTAGAGACTAAATTCTCAGAGCCGGTTTTGGGTAATAAAGCGGTTGCCATTAATAATATAGACTTTGTGCGCGGAAAAAATGGTGAAGGGCGGATTGTTGTTGACTTATCTGATGCTTCAGCGGGTATCAATATTAAGCAAAAAGGTAAAACTATTGAGGTCGATTTTATTAATACTGATGTACCAGCTAATTTGCAGCGCCGTTTAAATGTAATCAACTTCAATACACCAGTACTTTATGTTGACACGATAAAACAAGGTAAAAATGGGCGTATGACCATTGAGCCTAAAGGCAATTGGGAACAATCAGCATATCAGGCAGATAAAAAATTTATCATTGACGTACGTCAGGTAGTGGAAGATCCGAATAAACTAGTGCGCGGCTCTAAGCCTGGCTATGCGGGCGAGAAGTTGTCTTTAAATTTCCAAAATATTGAAGTGCGTGCAGTGTTGCAAGTGATCGCTGATTTTACTGGTTTAAATATCATTACTAGCGACACCGTGACTGGTAACCTTACACTGCGTCTTAAAGATGTGCCTTGGGATCAAGCGCTTGAGATTATTATGCAAAGCAAGGGCTTGGATAAGCGCAAGAATGGCAATGTGATTTTGGTGGCGCCTGCAGATGAAATTGCGGCTAAAGAAAAACAAGCCTTTGAAAGCCAACAGCAGATTGATGATGTTGAGCCACTGCGCACGGAAGTGTTTACTTTGAAGTATATGAAAGCGGAGGCTTTGAAAAATATTCTAAGTGATCCTAAACAAAAAATTCTGTCCAAGCGTGGAAATGCAGTGCTGGATCCACGTACTAACACAGTCTTTGTGCAGGATACACCTAAATATTTAGAGCAGGTACAAGCCATCATTAATAAGACAGATATCCCTGTCAAGCAGGTGATGATTGAGTCGCGTTTGGTCATTGCTGATGATAAATATAGTAAGGCACTGGGAGCTAGGCTAGGTGTTACACAAACAGGTACCCCTGGTAGCAGTGTTGGTACTTTAAGTGGCACTTTAGGTAATCGCCCAACAGCAGTGTCGACTACTGGGACGGTCACGCAAGGTACTCACAACGGTGCAGTGCAAACAACATTAACTAATGGCGGTGTCTTTACCAGTTCTGATGGTCTCCCTGATTTAATGTCCAATCTTGCAGTTGCAAACGCGACAGGTTCAATCGCTTATAGCATTTATAATGTTGCAGCTGGTTTGCTACTCAATTTAGAATTAACCGCGATGGAGACTGATCAAAGAGGTAAGATTGTATCTAGCCCGCGTGTTATTACCGCCAATCAGCACAAGGCAAAAATCGCGGCAGGTACGGAGATTCCTTATCTACAAGCTTCAAGCAGCGGCGCTACCAACGTGGCATTTAAACCTGCAGTGTTGAGTTTGGAAGTGACGCCGCAAATTACGCCAGATGAAAAAATCATCATGGAGCTTGATATTAAAAAAGATAAAGTTGGTCAAATATTCAATGGCGTACCGTCTATCGATACCCAGAATATCAATACCCAGGTGTTAGTGGGCAATGGTGAGACCGCTGTGCTGGGGGGGATTTTTGAGCAAATTGAGCGTGATGATGTAAGTAAGGTACCCTTCTTTGGAGATCTGCCACTTTTTGGTAACTTATTTAAGAAGAAAACTCGTCAAAATGATAAAACAGAGTTGTTGATATTTATCACTCCAAAAATAGTGGATGAGCGACTGACCCTGCAATAATAGGTGATGTTAATTATGTAGTGACTATGTAGTTCATTGTTTTGATAAAATGCCCATCTAGAATATGATGGGCATTTTGTTTTACAGGCTATTGTGTGATTACATAATAGAGATACTGTAATGCGCCAGCGCTATGAGAGTCTTGTAGGTAATAAGGGGTGGTTTTAATTTGAATAATATCTATTTTATAGGGCTAATGGGTGCAGGTAAAACCACCATAGGGCGCATGCTATCCAAACAATTAGATAAAGAATTTTATGATTCTGATGTTGAAATTGAGCGCAGAACCGGCGTAAAAATTCCGCTTATATTCGAGTTGGAAGGTGAAGATGGATTCCGTAAGCGGGAGACGCTTGCCCTTGAAGAGCTTTGCCAGTTGAACGATATAATTATGGCAACAGGCGGGGGTGCGGTGCTAATGCCGGAGAATCGGGTCTTACTGAAAAATAGTGGGAAAATTATCTATCTGCGTGGCAAAGTCAATGATTTATACCAGCGTACTAGGCACGATAAAACCAGACCTTTGCTGCAAGGCGGGAACATGAAGCAAAAATTGGAGCGTTTATATTTAGAGCGTGATCCTATCTATACCAGTTTGGCCGATTATATTGTAGATACCGGTGCCCAATCTGCACTTGAGATCACGACTTATATTGAAGATTTATTGAAAAAGTAAACATGGTTATGCAAACACTAAAAGTAGAATTAGCGAATAGAAGTTATCCAATCTATATAGGGCGGTCATTGATCTCAAATGCTGATTTGATCCTGCCCCACCTGAAGCGTAAGCATGTAGCTATTGTGACAAACACAACGGTAGCGCCTCTGTACCTTGAGACTTTAAGCAATGCCCTACAGTCTGCAGGTGTGAAGGTAATTCCAATTATATTGCCTGATGGTGAGGCGTATAAAAATAGTGAAACGCTTAATTTAATTTATGATGCATTGCTACAAAATCGCTGCGAGCGCAGCACTACATTAATCGCACTCGGTGGCGGCGTAATTGGCGACTTAACTGGCTATGCCGCCGCGACTTATCTGCGCGGAGTTCCATTTATACAGATACCGACTACGCTCTTGTCGCAGGTAGATTCATCTGTTGGTGGCAAAACTGGCATCAATCATCCACTTGGTAAAAATATGATAGGTGCTTTTTACCAGCCACAACTTGTGCTGGCGGATATTGATACCTTCCAAACCTTACCTGCGCGTGAGTTTTCTGCAGGCATGGCCGAGGTGATTAAATATGGCTTAATCCGTGATGCTGAGTTTTTTGATTGGCTAGAAGTGCACATTGAGCAATTAATGGCATTAGATGAGCAGGCAATCACCGAGGCTATTTACCGCTCATGCAAAAATAAGGCAGACGTGGTTGCGCGAGATGAACATGAGACAGGCGAACGAGCCTTGTTGAATTTAGGTCACACATTTGGCCATGCAATAGAAAACGCGATGGGCTATGGCGTATGGCTACACGGCGAGGCTGTAGGCGCTGGCACCATGATGGCTGCAGATTTGTCTCAGCGCATGGGGTGGTTAACCGATACTGAGGTGGTTCGTATTCGTCAACTCTTAACTGCTGCAAAGCTTCCATTAGATGCACCGAAGTTGGGTGCGGAAAAGTACCTCAATCTAATGCAGTTAGATAAAAAAGTGGCGGATGGCAAAATTAGACTAGTACTTCAGCAGGCGATAGGTAAATCGGTGATTACCAGCGATTATGACGCTGAAAAGCTAAAAGAAACCCTCTCTTTGTCATCTATGTAGCTGTTGTTTCAAAATGTCAGCTCAGCGCCCGTTAACAGCACTAGGTGGTGAGTCAATAAAGTAGCTGCAACTTTTTTCAGTCGTTGTCTGGTGGTGGCTTAGGGTGTTTGGCTAGCTTGCTAGAAGTGGTTTACCTATATAAGATACAAGCATGAATACTCTTGCTCCTTATGCCGCCAATCCAGATCAATCTATAGGGCGGCATCACGCTGAACCCGCCTCGTCAACACGCAACGCATTCCAGCGTGACCGTGACCGTATTATTCACTCCACAGCCTTTCGTCGCTTGGAATATAAAACTCAGGTATTTGTCAACCATGAGGGTGACCTGTTCCGTACGCGCTTGACACATAGCCTTGAAGTTGCCCAAATGGCACGTGGCATCGCAAGAACCTTAAACCTACATGAGGATCTCACAGAAGCGATTGCCTTGGCGCATGACCTGGGGCATACGCCATTTGGTCATGCTGGGCAAGACGCACTTAATGACTGCATGCGTGATTACGGTGGCTTCGAGCATAACTTGCAGTCGTTACGTGTGGTTGACCAGTTAGAGCAACGCTATGCGGAGTTTGATGGCTTAAACCTCACCTTTGAAGTTAGAGAAGGCATACTTAAACACTGCTCAATCAAAAACGCTAGGCAACTTGGTGATGTGGGCGTGCGCTTTATCGAAAAAACCAGCCCTAGCCTAGAAGCGCAACTAACAAATTACGCAGATGAAATTGCTTATAACAACCATGATATTGATGACGGTCTGCGTTCGGGCTTAATCAGTATTGAGCAACTATCGACAGTGGAGTTGTTCGCTCAAAATTTAGCAGAGGTTAAAGTAAAGTATCCAGTCTTGGAGCAAAAGCGGCTGGTGCATGAAACAATACGTCGTATGATTAACACCTTGGTTGTGGATTTATGTACGCATAGTGCCAAGAACATAGCAAAGCATCAACCTGCTTGCGTCGATGACATTAGGCGACTACCGCAATTAGTTGGCTTTAGTGAAGATGTTGCTAAACAAAACTTAAAGCTAAAGCAGTTCTTACGCAAAAATTTATATCAGCACTATAAAGTGAATCGCATGAGCGCTAAGGCAGTCAGAATTGTGCAGGAGTTATTTGCATGTTTTTATGAAAATACAGGATTGTTGCCAAATGAGTTTCAAGTATATGCAGAAGTAGATAAGGCGCGGGCGGTTGCTGATTATATTGCAGGCATGACAGATCGCTTTGCGATAAGAGAGCACCGTAAGCTATTTACTGTAGAGGAGTATTTATAGTTTTTTGGTGATGACAGTATGCCGCTGGTGCATATGCGGCTGGATTGTTTCGCTGCAATGTCTAGTGTTAATGACGCGATGGGCGCCAAAAATAGGTGCTTGCTCTCTGGCGATTCGTAAGTAGCAGCAGAATTAGCAACCTCTTACCTCAAAAATATATCCGATGAAATCTTTAATGTTGCAAAATTACAACAAATGTAAGTAATTGTGACAAAAAGCCCAACTTTTAGTTGTAAGCCTAAAAATCTTTGTGCATACTACGTCCTACCTTCTTAGTGAATGCTACTCAAGTAGTAAACGTTGAGAGAGTTTGCAAACTTTCTCTTTGGTTTGGTTGCCGTACGGCAACAAACTGATGAGGTAATCGAGTAATAAAAATAGTAATATTTTTTAGGAGATTTATATGAAAACAACAATTAAATTAGCAGTTGCTTCAGCTCTAGTAGCTGCAGCTTCAAGCGCACAAGCTGGTATCACAATCCCAGCTGGCGATTGGACATTGGACATCGGTGGTGTTGTAAACGCTTACTACACAACTACTAAATACAGTGGTGACAACGGTGCAGGTACTGCAGCTTTAGGTTTAGGTGACGGCGGTGCTGCTTCATCAAACAACATCACTACAGGTTTGTTACCAAACTACCTATCAGTTTCTGGTAAAACACGTCAAAACGACTTAGACGTTGGTTTCACAATCAGCATCAACCCAGGTGCTTCAACAGCTAACTCTGGCGTTCAAGCAGCTAATCAAGAAAACCGTCAAGCATTCTTGACATTTGGTGACAAATCATGGGGTTCTATCAAGTTAGGTAAAGATCTAGGTATCTACGCATCTGACGCTATCTTGAACGACATGACATTGTTAGGCGTTGGTGGTGGTGCTGGTTCACTAGCTGGTAACACAACAACATTGGGTCGTATCGGTTCAGGTTTCATGTATGCTGACTGGAAATCACAAGTTGCTTACTCATCACCAAACTTCAATGGCTTTAGCTTTACTGTAGGTCTAACACAAGGTTGGAATGTTACTAACTCAGGTACTGCGCAAACAGTTACTGCTGCAGCAACAAACCCATTTAACAGTGCATCAAGCAACGAGCGTAGTGGCGCATCATCAGCATACGAAGGTAAGGCTTCTTACGAGTGGGCTGGCGACGTAGCTGGTAAAGTTTGGGCTTCTGGTATCTACCAAAAAGTATCAGGTATGTCTGCAGGTGGTGCTGATCGTGCTCAAGCATTTGACGTTGGTACTACAGTTAACGTAGCTGGCTTTGGTTTAACTGGTTACTACGGTAAGGGTGATGGTATCGGCCAAACATTCCAATTACGTGATGGTTTTGATGCTCAAGGTCGCTCACGTGATTCAGACCAATGGTACGTTCAAGGTACATACACAATTCCAGGTGTAGCTACTAAACTGGGCGTTTCATACGGCGAATCTACACTTGACGGTAACTCAGGTGATACATTCAAAGACCTACAAGATTCAATGTGGACAGTTGGTGCTTACCACCCAATCACAAAACACTTGAACTTGGTTGCTGAATACTCACAAACAAAACGTGAATTAGATAACCGTACTAACCCTGATGCTGATGCAAAAGCAAAAACTATCTCTTTAGGCGCTATCTTATTCTTCTAGGATAAGGCAGGGGTTACCCTGTAGTGTTTAAGTAATAGATTAAAAAACGGCAACTTAGGTTGCCGTTTTTTTTATAAGTATTGTTTAGTAATAAATATGAAGAGATCTTGTAATGAATTTATATCCAGTGACAGTCATTAGCGATTTTTATGATAATCCCGATGAAATAAGGCAGTATGCACTTTCTCAGAAATACACCTATCGTCATGAAATGAAGGATGCTAGCTATGTTTTTCCAGGATGTCGCACGAAAGATTTACGCGATATCAGTGTGTCCTTCTATGATAAGGTATGTAAGAAGTTAATTAGTATATTTCACATTTCTGAGCATGATGTGATGCGCTGGCAGATTAGCACTAGCTTTCAAATTGTGGGTGCCGAGTATGGCTCAGGTTTAATTCATCAAGATCAAAATACTGTATTTTCGGGCGTGCTGTATTTAACCCCCAATGCGCCTTTAGATGCAGGAACATCCTTATTTAGAAAAAACTCTTCATATAACGATGAATTGTACTGGAAGACAATTAAAGAGAATGATGAAAACTTTAAGAGTAACTCTCCAATAGACTTTAGTTATCACAGTATGTTTGACGAGGTCGTTAGGGTTAATAACGTATATAACACCTTAATTTTATTTGAGGGGGACATTCATCACTGCGCTAACCAGTTTTTTGGGGATAACAATCATAATGCACGATTAGCACAGGTGTTTTTTATTAATAAAATTGACGCGAATAAGCAAAGCTCATTTCCAATGTTGCGCGTTAAAAGTCAGTTAATCTGATATGGATAATGGAGCCTTTAAGCTTACCCTCTTGAATATAAGTAGAATATTTGCTGATTCATATCAAAAAGCTACAACTCTCAATTGTTTATCTATTAGGTGCGCGATGGCAGTGTGTATGTGCGCTAATAGCCTACTCTTCAATACCCAGCTCCTGAATCTTTCTTGTGAGCGTGTTGCGTCCCATCCCAAGTTGGTTAGCCGCTTCAATCCTGCGTCCGTGAGTATGCTCGAGTGCTTTTTCAATCAGAATGCGCTCAAAAATTTGTGTGCGTGACTCCAGTACATTTTGTTCACCACGGTTGAGTGCATCGGTTACTTCTGCAGCAAGTGCTTCTTGCCATGAGCCATTTGAGTCTACTTTATTACCGTCTTGTTTTAACTCTGGCGGTAGGTCTGCAATGTCAATATTTTGGCCAGGTGCCATTACAGTAAGCCAGTGACATACGTTTTCTAGTTGGCGTACGTTGCCGCTCCAGTTGACTGCACTTAAGAATTTGAGTGCAGCAACAGAAGGTTGTTTAGCCTCAACGCCAAGCTCGGTGGCACTGTGTTGTAGGAAATGCTTAATGAGTAGCGGGATGTCCTCACGGCGCTCACGTAGAGCAGGTAAGCGTAGGCGAATCACGTTTAGGCGATGAAATAGATCTTCACGGAATAAGCCATTTTTAACGCGTTCTTCTAAGTCTTGGTGGGTTGCTGCAATAATACGCACGTTGACTTTAATTGGTTGGTGACCGCCAACACGGTAGAATTGACCATCACTCAGTACGCGTAATAAACGCGTTTGCAGGTCGGCTGGCATGTCGCCGATTTCATCTAAAAATAGGGTGCCAGTATCAGCTTGTTCAAAGCGCCCACGGCGCCCTGCGGCCGCGCCGGTAAATGCGCCACGTTCATGGCCAAATAATTCTGATTCTAATAAATCTTTTGGGATCGCTGCGGTATTGATGGCGATAAACGGTTTATCAGCACGTGGGCTGTGGCGATGTAGTGCGCGCGCAACAAGTTCTTTGCCGCTACCTGACTCACCATTGATTAGCACCGTGGCGTGTGAGCGGCTTAAGCGACCAATTGCCCTAAAAACTTCTTGCATTGATGGTGCTTGGCCGATGATTTCTGGTGTATCTTCTGCCACTGAGCTGAAACCATTTTCAGAAGCTTGTCTGGTACTTTCTTCTACAGCGCGTTTGATGATATCAATGGCTTGGTCAACATCGAAAGGCTTAGCTAGGTATTCAAACGCGCCACCTTGGAAGGCGGCAACTGCGCTTTCAAGGTCAGAGTAAGCGGTCATAATAATGACTGGAATGTCTGGATGTCGGCGTTTTATCTCGCTGAGAAGGTCCAACCCTGAGCCATTTGGCATGCGGATATCGCTGACGACTACTTGTGGCTGTTCGTGATCTAGCGCATTGAGCGCCTCAACTACTGATGAGAACGTTTTAAACTCGAGGTCGGTACGAGCGAGCGCTTTTTCAAAGACCCAGCGTATAGATTTGTCGTCGTCAATAATCCAGATTGGTTTCATAGGTTTCTCATTTATCAGTGGTGCTATGTAAGTTGCACTAAATTTTGCTTATTATTCTCTTTGTATCTACTTCATTTAATATCGTGCTCTGTAGCATAAGGAACACGCCTATTGCATTTTTACTGCTGGTTTAATGGCTGTAGTTTCAATGGGTAACAGTATCGTGAAACGGGTGTTTCCTGGTGAGCTATCGCAGTCAATCATGCCGTGATGCTGTGTGACAAAGGTTTGGGCAAGCGTCAAGCCTAGCCCCGTCCCCCCCTCGCTACCGGATACTAGAGGGTAAAAAATACGATCACGTATATCAGCAGGAATGCCAGGCCCGTTGTCAATAATCTCCAACTTAATAGCTACACGGTAACGTTTTCTGGCAAGGGTCACTTGCCTTTCTGCACGCGTTTTAAAGGTAATTTGGCTGTTTGGTGTTTTACTCGATTGCATGGCTTGTACGGCGTTGCGTGCAATATTTAATACTGCCTGTATCAGTTTTTCGCGATCACCAATAATTTCGGGCAGGCTTAGGTCATAATCTCGTTTGATTAAAATACTGCGCGGAGACTCTGCGAGTAACAAGCTGCGTACGCGTTCTAACACTTCATGAATATTGGTAGGCTGATACTTAGGTACGCGATGTGGAATTAATAGTCTATCCATCAGCGCTTGCAGTCTATCGGCTTCTTTAATAATCACTTGCGTGTACTCGCGCAGGCTAGGTGACGGCAGTTCGTGTTCTAGTAGTTGCGCTGCCCCACGTAAGCCACCAAGTGGGTTGCGGATTTCATGTGCCAAATTACGTAATAGCTCTGCATTTGCCTGTTGTTGTATCAGCATGCGCTCTTCACGGGCGATTCTTAATTGCGCATCCATCGGTTGGAATTCTAAAATCAAGCTAGCAACCACAGACTCTATCGGAGTCACTGTGCATGTGACGGCAAAGGAGTTGTGACGATGGGTGCTAATGGTGAACTCATGCTCACGGAACGGGCTTTGCTCCTTAATTGCGTTGTTGACTGCAAGCATTAAGATTTCGCAGTCTGGAAACACTTCATTGATGTGTTGGCCAACGATTTGGGTTGCACTAAAGGCAAATATAATTTCGGCGCCCGGATTAACGTAAGCGACGCGGCAGTGATCATCCAAAAGGATGATTGCTGTTGCTAAATGCTCTAAGCCAGCAAAGTGGTCTGGCGTTGGTTGAACCATAATAGTGCTTCACTCGTCATTTCATTGATTGACTTACCATAAGCAAAAGACAGACCAGTTTTAACGTGTGTTATGAATAAGTTTTGTAAATATGCCATAGTTGTGCATGTTGGTTATTAACCCATTGAATATCAATGCTAAAAAAATCTGGTGATGCTAAATATCTGGATTTGGTTGATTAGTAGAACCTATTAGTTGCAGATATTAATGGCTTTAAGTATAGCAGGAATAGAAAACAAAAAAGCCGTTAATGCACCTAAATGGTGCGATAGCGGCTTTGTTCGTTGTATGAAGTTAGGTTGTTAGCGTAACGAATCGATTTCTTTTTGTAAAAGCTCGATATTTTTTTTGTGATTGTCTACATTGGCTTGCAGGCTTCTCATTTTTTCTTCGAATTTTGGAACGTTTCTAAAAGTCTGCCCAGTTGCTGTTTTGTAAACTTCAGGGTTTGATTCGCCTTCGGCATAGGCTTTTTTCGCCTCTTCTAGTGCTGCTTTTTCAGCTTCAAGCTCATTTTGTAAAATTTCTCTACGTTTGCCATCGCGCTGGTTTTGCGTGTTGGCATCCACACGTGGAAAGCTGTCAGGCGTAGCTGTCCGTTTGGAGGGGGCTGGGCTAGCTTTGGGTCTGTTCTCGTTGGTAATCGAGTTGGCGTCGGGGTCTAGTTCAAGGCGGGTTGAGCCTTTACTTTTAATATTGGAGTAGGTTACTCGACCGTCTGCATCTACACGCTTATAAATTTCAGCAAATGCATGGCTTGAGAGCGTAATAGCAATCAGTGATAAAAATAAGTGTTTTTTCATGAAGTGAGTTTATTAGAGTTAATCAAATAAGGCAACATGGATTATATTAGGGTTAGCTCGTTGCTTAACGGATGTACATTGTATTACGTTGACTTTGCTCTTGAGGGGAGTGCTTAAGCATTAAAAATTAAAAAGGGCGATAAATCGCCCTTTTTAATTGAATCAAACTAACAAATGCTTAAGCTAGCAACACATTAGCAAGAGTAGTACAAGCCAAACTCAGCTGGGTGTGGTGTCATACGTACTTTGTTCACTTCTTCCATTTTCAATGCGATGTATGCATCGATCCAGTCGTTAGTAAATACGCCACCCTTAGTTAAGAACTCACGGTCAGCATCAAGTGCTTCTAGTGCTTGCTCTAGTGATGCGCATACTGTTGGGATCTTAGCATCTTCTTCTGGTGGAAGATGGTACAAGTCTTTAGTTGCAGCTTCACCTGGGTGAATCTTGTTTTGCACGCCATCTAAACCAGCCATTAGCAATGCAGAGAATGCCAAGTATGGGTTAGCGATTGGATCTGGGAAGCGCGCTTCAACACGGCGACCTTTGTCAGAATGCACAAAAGGAATACGGATAGAAGCTGAACGGTTTTTAGCTGAGTAAGCTAATTTAACTGGTGCTTCGAAGTGTGGTACTAAACGTTTGTATGAGTTAGTGCCTGGGTTTGTGATCGCGTTTAATGCACGAGCGTGTTTGATGATACCGCCGATGTAGTAAAGTGCGAATTCGCTCAAGCCAGCGTAGCCGTTACCTGCAAACAGGTTTTTGCCGTCTTTCCAAACTGATTGGTGAACGTGCATACCAGAGCCGTTATCGCCAGCGAATGGTTTTGGCATGAATGTAGCAGTTTTGCCATAAGCATGTGCTGTGTTCAAAATCACGTATTTTTGGATTTGAGTCCAGTCAGCACGTTGTGTCAATGTGCTGAATTTTGTACCAATTTCACATTGGCCAGCAGTTGCAACTTCGTGGTGGTGTACTTCAACTGGCACGCCTAGTTGTTCTAATGTTGTACACATTGCTGAACGGATGTCGTGTAGTGAGTCGACTGGTGGCACTGGGAAATAGCCGCCTTTAACGCCTGGACGGTGACCTGTGTTGCCGCCTTCAAACTTCTCGTTTGATGACCATGCGCCTTCTTCAGAGTTGATGCGTACTGAGCTGCCGTTCATTGAAACATCCCATTGGATGCTGTCAAAAATGAAGAACTCTGGTTCTGGACCAAAGTAAGCTGTGTCGCCTAAGCCGCTTGATTTTAAGTATGCTTCAGCACGTTTTGCCAAGCTACGTGGGTCACGGTCATAACCTTTACCATCAGTAGGGTCTACCACGTCACAAGTCAATACAAGTGTTGGCTCGTCGAAGAACGGGTCGATAAATGCAGTGCTTGGATCTGGCATCAATTGCATGTCAGATGCTTGAATGCCTTTCCAGCCAGCGATAGAAGAACCGTCAAAAGCGTGACCTTCTGTAAATTTGTCTTCATTAAAGTGTGACACTGGCACTGTTACGTGTTGCTCTTTGCCGCGTGTATCGGTAAAACGAAAATCAACAAATTTAATGTCGTTATCGATTACCAATTTCATTACATTTTCCACTGACATTAGAATCTCCTATTGGTGTGGTGTGGGTTAAAATAAAACAAGTAAAAATTCAACTCATAAGATTAGCAGGAAACGTGCCAATCTGGAAAGCGGTAAACGCTTGAATTTTAGAGGATAAATTAAGACAGCTTCGCATTGATGCACCAGTATGATGCATTTTGTGATTTTACGCACAAAATAAGTGCAAATGAGTGTTGGCGACGTGGTTAGTCTCAACAGGTTTAAGCATAATCTTAAAGATGGTTTATTATAATTCGAACGGCAGTAATGGTGTTAAGAAAAAGGTGTTAACAGGTTGTTTTTGGACATGTAATTTAAGGATGGATGCATCATGAGTGATATACAGGAAATTTTGGCGCTTGCAGAGCAGCGTGCGATTGAAAAGCGTTTGCCATACACTGGTGCGCTGACACCACAAGAGGCGGATGCAATTTTGCGTGCGGATGCAAGTGCACAGCTGGTGGATGTACGCACCAAGGCGGAACTGGAATTGGTCGGACGTGTGCCATCTGCGCTACACGTAGAGTGGGCTTTTTACCCAGGAATGGTGGCTAATCCAGATTTTGCCGCGCAATTGCAGGCACAGCTTAACCAAAAAGGCGCGGATAAAAATACGGTCATTATGTTTTTATGCAGAACGGGGGGGCGTTCACACAATGCAGCCGTGGTTGCTGAGTCTTTAGGCTATATGCATGTATATAACGTGCTGGAGGGCTTTGAAGGTGATGCCAATGAATATAAGCAGCGCACATTGATAAACGGTTGGAAGCACGCGGGCTTACCTTGGACAAATTAATGATGGTGGATAAATATGCGGTGATCGGTAATCCAATCGCACATAGTAAATCGCCATTGATTCATGCTGCTTTTGCCCAGCAAACTGGGCAGAGTATGAGTTATGAGGCTATTCTGGCGCCATTAGATGGGTTTGAGAATACGGTAGAAACGCTTAGGGAAAATGGTTATAAGGGACTGAATGTCACGGTGCCATTTAAGTTTGAGGCTTTGAAGTTTGCTTCTGCACATGGCAAGGTGAATTCTTTTGCGGCGAGGGCCGGTGCATCAAATACCCTGATATTTAATATGGATGCAGGGGTTATTGCAGACAACACAGATGGTGTGGGGCTAGTGAACGATATCACTAATAATATTAAGTTTGATATCCGTCATAAAAAAGTGCTGGTGTTAGGTAGTGGCGGTGCGGCTTATGGGATTCTTCAGCCGCTGGTCGAAGCGGCCCCGGACTCTATTGTGATTGCTAATCGCACCTTTGCTAAGGCGGAAGAGGCGGCCAATCGTCTTGCTGAGATTGTTCAAGCAAGCAACAGTGCCATCTTGAGTTTACCTAAGCGATTTGAGGAGTTAGATGGTTTGCAGTTTGACTTAATCATCAATAGTACATCCGCCGGTTTGACTGATACCGCTCTGCCTATTTCCGATACAATTTTTGCTGAAGGTTGCTTGGCTTACGACATGATGTATGGTCGTGAAACGCCGTTTATGGCGCAGGCACGCCGCAATGGTGCGCAAGTGGCTGACGGGCTAGGTATGTTGGTAGAGCAGGCTGCCGAGGCATTTTATTTATGGCGCGGCGTGCATCCTGACACTAAGCTGGTGATGGATAAAATAAGGGCACTGGCAAGATGATTACTTGGTTGATGAATAGTAAACCTAATGCAGCGCCGCTGAGTGTTGGCGCTTATTTAGAGCGTGCGGCGGTGCTTTTTATTGCTTTTGTGCTGTTGTATCAGGTTTGGATATTTTTGCATATTTGCTGGTGGGTTAAATTTAACCCTTCTTCTAGCGCCTTCATGGAAGACCGCTTGGAAATTATTCAGGAAAATCGTCCGGATGCCGAGCTGAAATATAAATGGGTGGATTATGAAAAAATATCTAATCATTTAAAACGTGCGGTGATTGCCTCAGAAGATGCAAAATTTCTTGATCATGAGGGTTTTGATTGGGATGGTATACAGAAGGCTTATGAAAAAAACCTGAAAAAAGGCAAGATTGTGGCTGGCGGCTCGACCATTAGCCAACAGCTGGCAAAAAATCTGTTTTTATCCACCAAAAGAACGCCTTGGCGCAAAGGGCAAGAGGCCATCATTACGATCATGTTGGAAAACGTCATGTCTAAACGGCGCATTTTAGAGATTTATCTAAATGTGATCGAGTGGGGTAATGGGGTGTTTGGCGCCGAGGCAGCTGCGCGGCATTACTACAAAACGAGTGCAGCAGGATTAAGCAAAGGGCAGGCGGCGAGGCTGGCGGCAATGATCCCTAATCCACGTTTTTACGATAAGCATCAGTACACCCGTTATTTGAATAGGCGTACAGGTACGATACAGGCAAGAATGCACATGGTGCCAGTGCCTTAAGCTAAGTATGGCATGCGGATGGCTAAAATTTGAGATGTGTCCGAGGCAGGATTAATCACTCACGTTAAACGGAGAGGCGCATGCAGTCAGTAGAAGATTTTTTTAATTCGATTGTTCGCTTACCTAGCCTGCCTAAAGTGGTGCAAGAGGTGATGCAGATGCTCAGCAATGATAATGTTGATATTAATCAGCTGGCGAGCATTATTGAGCAGGACGCAGTGATTGCTGCTAAGGTGTTGAAAATGGCCAATTCATCATTTTATGGGGTGACGCGAGCCGTTAAAAATATCGACGATGCGGTTGCTATTTTGGGCTTGGCTAAGCTTCGTTCTTTGGTCATTGCTAGTGGTGTTACTGGGGCGATTGCTCATGCGCCTGGCTTGGATTTAAAAAGATTTTGGAGCCACAGTTTGCTTGCCGCTAGCATCAGTCGTGACATTGCCAAGCAGTTGGGCCGAGATGCTGAGGTGGCATATATCGCTGGCCTATTACACAATATTGGTGATTTGTTGTTGCATTTGGTGTCGCCCGAGGCGTCGTTGCAAGTAGATGCCTTGTGTGCAGGCACTAGCGCGGAAAAGCGGCGCTTGGCAGAGCGTGACGTAATCGGTTTAGATCATTGTCAGATTGGCGAAGAGCTTGCGCTGCGCTGGGGCTTTCCATCCGAAATTTCACGCGCATTGCATTACTATGCGACGCCACTGGATAAAGGTGCATGCGGAGTTGCGCCTGTGGTTTATATCGCGGTGCAGATTGCACAAGGGCTGGTACGGGGTGATGAGGCGAATGCCATCGTTGCGTCTTTAAACCCAGAAGTGATTCAGCATTTGCAGTTTAGGGTGGATGCTTGGGCGTTGTTGATTGAGCGCTACCGAGGGTTGTTGCAAGAAGCCAATGCGATGATGTAGTCTTGAGGCTGCGGCGTTGCTGCAACTGGTTTGATAACGCCAACTAATTATTTATTGCTATTGAAACGCTGATTAAAATACAGGTTGCGTATTTTAATCAGCGTTTTTAGTTTGTTTGCTAAAGCATCAGTTTTAGGTATTTGGCGGTGTAGCTGATCTCGCTTGTTGCAACCTGCTCAGGGGTACCTTCTGCAATCACCATGCCGCCGCCATCGCCGCCTTCTGGGCCCATATCTACAATCCAGTCTGCAGTTTTAATCACATCCAGATTGTGCTCAATAATCACAATGGTATTGCCCGCGTCGCGTAGGCGGTGAATCACATCTAGTAATAATTGAATATCGGCAAAGTGTAGGCCGGTGGTTGGTTCATCAAGGATGTAAAGCGTGCGGCCTGTATCGCGTTTACTTAGTTCCAGTGCCAGTTTTACGCGTTGCGCTTCCCCGCCCGATAGCGTAGTCGCGCTTTGCCCTAGCGTAATGTAACCTAAGCCTACGTCAAGTAAGGTTTGCAGTTTTCTTGCAATCACCGGCTGAGCACTAAAAAAGGCGTGCGCCTGCTCTACGGTCATCCCTAGAATTTCATGGATGTTTTTGCCTTTGAACTGAATTTCTAGCGTTTCACGATTATAACGTTGGCCTTTACAAACGTCACATGGCACGTAAACATCGGGCAAGAAGTGCATTTCTACGCGCAGCACGCCATCGCCTTGGCATGCTTCGCAGCGACCGCCCTTCACATTAAATGAGTAGCGGCCTGGTCCGTAACCGCGTGCGCGACTTTCTGGTACGCCAGCGAACAAATCGCGAATAGGCGTAAACATGCCGGTGTAGGTGGCAGGGTTGGAGCGCGGGGTACGGCCAATCGGGCTTTGGTCTACATCAACCACTTTATCGAAAAATGCTAAGCCGTCGATTTCGCCATAAGGCGCAGGCTCGGTACTGCTGCCGTACAGATGCTGTGCAACGATGCGATATAGCGTATCGTTAATCAGGGTGGACTTGCCACTGCCAGACACGCCGGTGATGCAACTGAGTAAGCCAACGGGCAGCTTTAAGGTTACATCCTTCAGGTTGTTGCCGGTAGCATTGCTCATGGTGAGCCAGCGCTCTGGGTCTGGTGCGGTACGTTTTTTGTTATAGGTGATTTGGCGTTTGCCGCTTAAATACTCACCGGTAACAGAGTTGATGTTTTCTTTAATTTCGGCTGGAGTGCCCTCGGCCACAATACGTCCGCCATGCTCACCAGCGCCCGGGCCAATATCGACCACATAGTCTGCGGCCATAATCGCATCTTGATCATGCTCAACCACAATAACGCTGTTGCCAATGTCGCGTAAGCGTTTGAGTGTGTCCAACAGGCGGTCGTTATCGCGCTGGTGCAAGCCAATTGATGGTTCATCCAGCACATACATCACGCCGGTTAGGCCGCTGCCAATTTGTGATGCTAGTCTAATGCGTTGCGCTTCGCCGCCTGACAGGGTTTCGGCTGAGCGAGACAGTGATAGATACTCTAGCCCAACGTTAGTGAGGAATTTTAAACGGTTGCTAATCTCTTTAACAATCTTATCTGCAATTGCGAGCTTGGCGCCAGTTAATTCGAGTGAGTCGAAGAAAGTAAGTGCTAACTTTAATGGGACTTGGCACACTTCATGAATGTTTTTGTTGCCCACTTTTACGTGGCGCGCTTCTTTGCGTAAGCGTGTGCCTGCACAGTCCGGGCAGCTTTGCGAGTTGAGGTATTTTGCCAGCTCCTCGCGTACGGTTTGTGAGTCGGTCTCATGATAACGGCGTTGAAGGTTATTTAAAATGCCTTCAAAGGTGTGGATTTTTTGATAGAACACACCGCGCTCATTCAGGTATTTAAACGGAATTTCCTCTTTGCCGCTGCCGTTGAGCAGTATTTTTTGAATAGGCTCTGGCAACTGTTCAAACGTCGTATCTAAATCGAATTGGTAATGTGCTGCCAAGCTGGCTAGCATCTGGAAATAAAACTGGTTACGCTTATCCCAGCCTTTAATTGCGCCTGAAGCCAATGATAAGTGCGGGAAGGCAACCACGCGTTTCGGGTCAAAGAAGTTGATGTTGCCTAAACCATCGCAAGTTGGGCAGGCGCCCATTGGGTTGTTGAAAGAGAATAGGCGCGGCTCCAATTCTGCAAGTGAGTAGTCACACACTGGGCATGAGAATTTAGCAGAGAATAGCAGCTCTTTGTCGGTATCCATTTCCACGGCAATCGCTTTACCATCAGCCAAGCGTAACGCAGTTTCAAATGATTCTGCAATACGCTGTTTCATGTCTGGCTTGACCTTAATCCGGTCAATCACGACATCAACGTTATGTTTGGTGGTTTTGGCTAGCTGCGGTAACGCATCCACTTCATATATCTTGCCATCAATACGCAGCCTTACAAATCCTTGCGCTTTCAGTTCTTCAAATAGATCAATTTGTTCACCTTTGCGGTTAGAAACCACAGGCGCCAATATCATGAGTTTTGTATCTTCTGGTAATGCCAATACACTATCAACCATTTGGCTGACTGTTTGTGCCTCAAGTTTGATGCCGTGTTCAGGACACTCTGGGTCGCCAGCACGTGCATATAACAATCGTAGGTAATCATGGATTTCTGTCACGGTACCCACGGTTGAGCGTGGGTTGTGCGAGGTGGATTTTTGCTCAATCGAAATCGCTGGCGATAAACCTTCTATTAGGTCAACATCTGGCTTATCCATCCGTGCCAGGAACTGGCGCGCGTAGGCAGAAAGTGATTCTACATAGCGCCGCTGACCTTCTGCGTACAAGGTGTCAAAAGCAAGTGAAGATTTACCGGAACCAGATAAGCCAGTAATCACAACCAGCTGATTACGTGGAATATCCAGCGAAATATTCTTTAAATTATGCGTGCGCGCACCGCGAATGCGAATTAAATCCATATAGCTAAATCCATTGTACTTTTACTCACCTGTGCGTCTGATAAAATAGCCGCGTGTTCACGCAGTATTTTATGATGTAGGTAAAGTTTGTGAAAGAGGTGGTGTTTTGACCCATGAGCCACGCCAGCAAACGCTGCATGCTATAAAATGGGCAATTGACCGTATGCAATTTTATGAAACATTCAGGTTAACATTAAGGCAACCTGCTAATATACCTACTTTTACGCAATTAGCTTAATTATTTTTCATGTCATCAACGCAACATCTCTCATCAGAAAAAATGACCCCGGCAGAAACCCGTGCGACTTTGAGTTTAGCCTCTATCTACGGCTTGCGCATGTTTGGTATGTTTTTGATTTTACCGATTTTTGCAATTTACGCATCCACTTTGCCTGGCAAGCCTAGCAGTTTTATGGTGGGCTTAGCGCTAGGCGCTTATGGGTTAACCCAAGCCTTGCTGCAATTGCCATTTGGCATGGCCTCCGATAAATATGGCCGTAAGCCGATGATTTATCTGGGCTTAGCTATTTTTGCCATCGGCAGTTTAGTAGCTGCCCTAGCCGGCAGTATTGAAGGCATTATTATTGGCCGTGCTTTACAAGGCGCGGGAGCTGTTTCTGCCGTAGTGACGGCGTTGGTTGCTGATTTGACGCGCGATGAACACCGCACCAAAGCCATGGCCACCATAGGCGTGACGATAGGCGTTGCGTTTTCAGTGTCATTGGTTGGCGGCCCAATTTTGAATCAATGGATAGGCGTGCCGGGTATTTTTGCCCTGACAGGCGTGTTGACCTTGGCTGCCATTGCCGTGGTGCGCTTTGTGGTGCCAGACCCAGTGCACAGCCATTACCATTCTGATGCTAGCGCTACGCCTGCTAAGTTAAAGGATGTACTTAATAATAAGCAGCTATTACGTTTGAATTATGGCATTTTTGCCTTGCATGCCGCCCAAATGGCGATGTTTGTTGTTGTCCCCTTTGCTATTGTGAGTGCCAGTGGTATGCATGAGAACCAGCATTGGCAGGTCTATTTGCCTATCGTATTGGCATCTTTTGTACTCATGGTGCCAGCGATTATCTATGCGGAAAAGCAATCCCAGATGAAGCGTGTGTTTGTCATTGCGATTGCCATGATGTTAGTGGCGCAATTGATGTTTTCTGTATCGATACATTACTTCTGGGGAATCGTGGCCTCACTCACCGTTTATTTTGTTGCTTTCAACGTGCTCGAGGCTTCGTTGCCATCGTTAATCAGCAAAATTGCCCCGGCTGCAGCTAAGGGTACTGCCATGGGTGTTTACAATACCGCGCAGTCTTTAGGTATTTTTGTGGGGGGGGCATTAGGTGGCTATCTTTCACATGTTTACGGCTTTGCAAGCGTGTTTATATTTTGTGGCATGATGATGCTTTTATGGCTATTATTAGCGCTTTCAATGCAGGCGCCATTAGCGGTCAGAACCAAAATGTATACCATGGAAGCGTCTGCTGACCAAATGACGGCAGAGGTGGCTACGAGTATGCGAAGCAGCCTCACTAAGCTGGCTGGCGTAATAGAAGCTGCAGTGTTGCCGCAGGAACGCACTGTGATATTGAAGATAGATAAATCGTATGATTGGGATGACGCCCAAGTGTATCAATTGTTGAGAGGATAAACATGGCATCAGTAAATAAAGTGATATTGGTTGGTAATCTTGGCCGCGACCCAGAAGTGCGCTATATGCCAAATGGTGAGGCCGTATGTAACTTCAGTATTGCAACAACCGATAGCTGGAAAGATAAATCAGGTGCCAAGCAAGAGCGTACTGAGTGGCACAATATTGTGATGTATCGCAAACTGGCGGAAATTGCGGGCGAATACTTGAAAAAAGGTCGTCCGGTATATGTAGAGGGTCGTTTGCAAACACGTAAATGGCAAACTAAAGAGGGCCAAGACCGCTACACCACTGAAATTATTGCAGACCAAATGCAAATGCTGGGTGGTCGTGATGGTGGTGGTTCAAACGCTAGTTATGATGGTGGCATGGACCAAAGTGCTGACAATGATTACAACCAAGCTCCTAGCCAAGGTCAGGCAAGACAAGCGCCAGCAGCAAAACCTGCCACCAGTGGATCGGGTTTTGATGATTTTGAGGATGATATTCCTTTTTAGAATCTACCAAGTGTAGTAATGTGAAAAAAGCCCATGTAACAATGGGCTTTTTTAATTGGTGATGACAAGTCGCCGTCTGGATGGCAATTGCAATAGATTAACCTACTATTTTCCCTGCATTAATGTAAACCACGTTATTGGTGATTTGCATAATCTCGTCTTTGGAGTGGCTGATATAAATCATGGGGATGTTAATTTCGTCGGCCACTTTCTTTAAAAACGGCAGAATCTGACTTTTTAATGATTCATCCAAAGAAGCTAGCGGCTCATCTAGCATGAGCAATCTCGGTGAGCTTAGAAGCGTGCGGCCAAGCGCCACGCGCTGTTTTTCACCGCCAGATAGTTGGTGCGTAGTGCGTTTTAGTAATGGCTCAATTTCCAGTAAATTGACGATATCTCTTAAATGAAACTGCTGTTCATGCGCAGGAATAAACTTTAGTGGGTAGCGCAAATTATGCTCTACGTTTAAATGCGGAAATAAGCGTGCATCTTGAAATACCAAGCCTATTCTACGTTGGTGAATCGGTTTATTAATCCTTTTTTCATGGTCAAATACTGTTTCTCCGTTCACCACCACTCTACCCTGATCCGGTTTGCTAATGCCGGCAATCACGTTGAGCAACGTGCTCTTGCCAGAACCGGATGGCCCAAAAATCGCTGTCACGCGCTGATCTAGCGCCAGCGATACATCTAGCTCAAAATCCTGACGTTTAAGTTTGGCGTTAACTTCAATCATGACCATGTCCAATCTGCTGGCTCGCTTTGCGTTCCAGCCTGTCGCTGATCATGAGCGCCCCTAATGCCAGTGCCATGCTAATAATTACTAAGCGCAGTGCAGCTAAATCGCCATCTGGCGTTTGTGTGAGGGAGTAGATGGCAAGCGGCAATGTGCGCGTCTCGCTTTCGATATTGCCCACAAATGTGATGGTGGCTCCGAACTCGCCCATGCTACGGCTAAACGCCAAAATTAAGCCCGTAATAATGCCTGGCATGGATAAAGGTAGAGTGACCGTAAAAAATACGCTGAGGGGGCGGGCGCCCAGTGATTGGGCGGCCAGTTCTAAGCGGCGGTCCACATGGGAAATCGCAAGTCTGATAGAGCGTACCATGAGGGGGAATGCCATCACTGCCGACGCTACAACAGCACCCATCCAAGTGAATGCGATGCTCAATCCAAAGTGTTCATTGAGAAACTTGCCAATCAGACCACTATTGCCGAACAAGAGTAGTAGCAGGTAACCCGGTACCACCGGCGGCAGTACCAGCGGGAGGTGAATCAAGCTATCTAACAGTGACTTGCCTGGGAATGATTTTCTAGCCAGCAGCCATGCCACCGCAATCGCAGGAGAGATGATTAATATCACGCAACATACTGCTACTTTTAGTGACAGCAGTAATATGGTGATTTCGGCGGGCGTAAAACTGAAAAACTCCAACATGTGATTATTTGTTATTTTTTCCTAAGAACGTAAAACCGTACTTAGTAAAAATTACTTTCGCCTTATCTGATTTTAAATATTCATAAAAGTCTGCCGACTTTGTGCTTGCGTCTTTAGTGAGCGATAGTGGGTATAAAATTGGCTCATGCGTATTATCTGGAAAGGTGGCAATCACTTCAACCTTGTTTGATATTTTTGCATCGGTTTCATACACAATGCCCACCGCGCACTCCGCTCTTTCTACCAAGGTTAGCGCAGCACGTACATCTTGCGTGCCCACTATCTTAGACTGGCCAGCATCCAGCCAAGCCAGTGAAGTTAGCGCTTGCTTCGCGTAAATGCCGACGGGTACTGATGCCATTTCTCCCGTACAAAGCTTGCCATTAAATGCGCCAAAAAAATCGAAAGACTTATTCATACTAACATCAAAGCGCTTGCCTAAAGGTGCAATCAGCACAAGATGGTTGGTCAATAAGTTAGATACAGTACTATCTTTTAGCGCATGCTTGTCTTTTAGATAATTCATCCATTTTGTGTCTGCAGAAATAAAAATATCTGCAGGTGCGCCATTCTCGATTTGCTTTGCAAGTGCAGATGACGCTGCAAACGATATTTTAATTTGCGCACCTTTCTCTTGTTCATAATTCGCTGAAATTTCATTGATGGCATTGGTTAGGCTGGCTGCTGCGAACACTACAACAGCATCTTTGTTATCCGCAGCGTGCAGGCTGGGGGCGAATGCTAAGCAAATACTGACGATTGCTAGTTTTAGGTATAGATTGAATTGCATCATAAACTCCAAAATCTTATGTGAATAATTTAGAATGCGCTGATTTCAAATTGCACGTAAAGGTAGTCCGAATCATCTCGGCGTGTTGGGTCATTTTTGTTGCTTGCGATTTGCGTGGCATTTTTCGTGAAGTTACCTGCCATAAAGTGGGCATAACCAATCGAGGTGTAGATTTGATTATTAATTGGGAAGCGCGCTGTAATGTCGAACTCCTCACCAATGTCGCTACCGCTCAGGCCCTTAGTGTCGCGCAGTGTTGCAGGGCCCCAGCTATCGGTGTCACTTTCTAGGCGATACCAGTTGTAGCCAGCATCAATTTTCAGGTTTTTGATAAAGCTTACTTTAGGGTCGAACTCCACTCTTAGCTTGGTTGCGCGTATGTTCGACATTTCCATGGTGTCGCTGTTAGACCATGGACGTGCAAAGCCAAACAGGCGCTCAAAGCGCTGGTTTTTCTTGTCTGTTGCGTTTTTGTCGCCAGTTGCCACACCATAGAAACCACTTAATCTAGGTTTCCAGGATTGGTCAAACGTATAGCCTACCTCTGCGTTGTAGGCGTAAGCGTCATGATCAATTTTAGTTTTATTGGTTAGGCTGGTGTCTTGCTCACCCCATTGCTTAACGTAATTGGTGTCGTAATCCCAGCCAGTTTTACCTAATACACCGTATGCACGTAAGCCGGCGGTATGGATGGTGCGGTCGATTCTGCGTGTGGCGCTTGTTTCATCTCGGCCATTAAGGTCATATTTAACTTTGTCACCGTCTTGCTTTAGCAAGTAGTAATAAGGTTGTAGGTTAATCACATCAGACCATCTTCTCCAATTGCCCAGCGCGCCATAAAAATGTTGCGCATCATTGTCTTCGTCTGCCTGAACGGTAAATCGTTGCACAGGCTTAAATGCAAATGTTTCTAATTGCCAGTCATTGCTTTGTTGCCCGATGATGGCGCGCACACCCTCGAAGTTGTTGGTGGTGTTGCGATAGCCGTTACGCGCGACTAGTCTTTTATCCCCTTGCTCCAGCGCTTGGCGGCCAACCTTAATGCTAATCGGGCGATTGTTGCCTAAGTCATCTTTACCTAATGGCGTTTCTTTAAAAAACAGTTCCAGATAAGCCTGTACTACTTCACTTTGGTTAACATCGCGTGTGTCGTACTCGCGGCTGAATTGACTGTGATTGCGTCTGGCATCGCCAAGCTCTACGGCAAAACGTAACGGGTCTAAAATATCTTTAATGCCAACATAGGCACGTGTTCTGAGCAAAATTGGGTCGTCTATCACGTCTTTGGCGCGTCTAAAGTCATTGTCGTGGTGCTCGTATCGAATTCTGTGGTCTAAGCCGATATCCAGCCAGTTCACATCCTCAAGGCCGCTTACCTCTTTTAACCATGTTTTATTAAGCTGTTTTACGTATTTTGGCGGTTCAGTTTCTAATGAAGTGCCATAGCTTTTACGCTCGACATAATATGAGCCATTACTGCTCTCGGCTGCGGATGCGTACTGCATACTTGCCGCTAATAAAATAGGTGCACAAAACGCAGTTGTATATGACTTGGTGCGAAATGGGCTGTGGTTTGCGGTTTTGGAGAGATTTTTCATCTGGGTGAATTGCTGTAATTTTTAAAGAAGACGCAATTTAATCACAAAGCTCGCTATGTTTCAATGGATATAGCGATGGCATTAGCATAATATTTTTGCAGTATTAATGATGGCTGCCCCCCATATTTACTGAATGGCTAGATGCTTTTAAATTTTTAGGCACTATAATTAGCAATATGCTAAATAATCAGATCAAAATTAGAATATCTAATGGGCCTGCAACTGCGATGGGCCCTGGGAAAGCTGAGCTCTTAGCCTTAATCAATGAATGCGGCTCGATTTCAGCCGCAGCCAAGCAAATGAAAATGTCTTACCGCCGCGCTTGGCAGTTGGTGGATGAAGTGAATAAGTGCTTTGATCAGCCACTGGTAGCGAGCAGTGTTGGCGGTAGTCACGGTGGTGGAGCTAAGCTCACTGAGTTTGGCATTAAAGTGTTGGAAAACTACCATGCGCTTATCGCTAAATCTCAAGAAGCTTCTGTGCAGGAGCTTGCATTTATCAGGGCGCATCTCAAAGAGTCCGTTTAAGTGTAAATCGGTGCTTGCTTACAATGTGGCAAAAATTTCACCATCATCAGCTGAGCACAGAGCTGTGCTTGGTTCGCTATCTAATCTTGCTGGAAAGCTAGGTGTAATCAGTTGAAAACTCGCTAATCGATGCTATCTCAAGCAAGCGTTAATGAGTGAAGTCTTTGTTTTAAATCAAATAGTAAGTAATCTTTGATTGATTAAGCGAATTAAGTTTGTTAAATTGCCTAAACCATTGAAAATGGTGTTCAAAACTAATCTACAGTTGGTATGTAATGTGAGTGGGGTCTAGAAGCCGCCTCCAAGGGTTTTGTTATTGGATTAATCCATAATGAAACAAGCATTCCTTAAAGGGGCTAAGGTTTATGTGTGGTGTACTTCACGATGTAGTTAATCTGCATATTCAAAATCTGTACTATATTCGCGGCCAAATCAAAGTTGACCTGTGTTTACTTGGTCATCGCATTTAGCGGTTTAAGGTGATGCGGCGATGCTCAACATGAATGCACTTGCGTACTTTTTCCGCCAGAAGACTGGGTTTGCCATATTAATACTGGCAGTTTTAGCTTCTGTGTTTAGCTATTATGTTTATACCGAGAAGCAGCTGGATGCAGCCAGTGAGTCTCGCTATGTTTCTCATCAGTTAGCCAGCCAGCTCAGGCAGACCTCAGATGATTTGACGCGGATGGTGCGCTCTTATGTATTGACTGGTGATGCCCGATACAAGCTTTATTTCCAGAATATTATAGATATTCGTAACGGTAAAATCCCGCTTCCCGAAGGGTATTTTCATTCTTACTGGGATATGGTGCTAGTGGGTAAGTTGCCGCCGCCATCCACACGCGGCACAGGTGTTGCGCTACTAGAGATGATGCGTGATGCCGGGTTTACACAAGGCGAGCTGGATAAGCTCGCTTCTGCCAAGCAATATTCAGATGATTTAACCGCCTTGGAATTTGAAGCTATGCGGTTGGCTGAATTGAAAACGCCGGATGTCGATGCGAATCGTTTAAAAGCCGCGCAGATGCTGCTGGATAGTCGTTATCATCAAGCCAAGTCCAAAATCATGGGGCCAATTAACGAAACCTTTTTGATGATGGATCGCCGTACATTAACTGCGGTAGCGCACGCCAAGCGGGTGGCAACACTGTTCCGGGTACTTTTTATATTGGTTGCATTCTGGTCGATATTCTATATATGGCGAGCCTATCGCACGCTGCATTCAACCCTGGGTGCGGGTGCGGATGAGGTGTATCGGCATATCTTCAGAATCGGTGCCGGTGATTTTTCCATACCCATTATCGTCAAGCCTGAACAAGATAATAGCGTGCTGGCCGAGCTGGCAAAAATGCAAAGTCTATTGCATGCGCATGATGTGGAGCGTACGCATGCGGAGCAAAGTCTGCTTAGAAGTAAAGCGCTTTTGGTGGAGGCGCAACGTATTGCACAGGTTGGCAGTTGGTCACTAGATTGGCTGACAGGGGAATTGATTTGGAGTGAAGAGATTTTTCATCTATTTGAAATTGATAAACATCAGTTCCATGCAAATTATGAAGCGTTTTTAAATACAGTACACCCTTGCGACCGTGAAGCGGTAGATTGTGCATTCAAGGCGTCGGTTGCGAGCCGCACCCCTTACGAGATCACTCACCGCTTACTGTTGGCTGACGGCTCTGTGAAGTGGGTGCATGAGCGTGGTGCGTCTGATTATGATGCGGCAGGTAACCCCACTTGCTCTCGTGGAACGGTGCAGGATGTCACTGAGCGTCAAAATAGTGAGGCACTCATCCGAAAAACCGAAAGTTATCTCACCAATATTCTTAACTCAGTTGAAGAAGTGATTTGGACTGCGAGCGCGCCTGACTTTAGGGTGAATCACGTCAATGCCGCGATAGAAAAGCTTTGCGGTTTATCGCAGCAAGCGTTGATCGATGATATGGCAACGTGGATTAACCTTATTCATCCCGATGATCGTGCGCAGGCCCAATTGGTGATGGAGGCTGTTTTTGAGCAGTCCCGCGTGGCGCTGGAGTATCGCATTGTATTGGCTGATGGTACGGTGCGCTGGGTGTCTGATAGTCGCCATGTGGTGTATGGAGAGCAAGGCGAGTCCGCCGAGTTGGTTTGTGTTATTCATGATGTGACAGACAAGCGGCTGGCAGCAGATGCTGACCGTGAAAGTAAAGAGCGAGTGATTCAGATGTTGGAGACTAGCCCAATCGCTGTACGCATTGCCACGTCATCCGGCGATAAGGTCTTGTTCGCGAATAAACGTTATACCGAGCTGATTAATTGCCCGGCAGAAACGGTGATGGGGCGTAACCCTAAATTTTATTATGCGCATGCCGATGAGTACGAGGCGTTGTTGGCGCAGGTGAATAGTGGGCACGCTATCAATGATAAATTGATTCAACTGATTGTGGATGGTAAAGGTCCGGTATGGGTGATGGCCTCCTACCGCCCAGTACATTATGAAGGGGCGGCTGCTATATTAGGCTGGTTCTATGATGTCACCGATTTGCGGCGGGCGCAGGATGCGTTGCTACTGAGCGAGGCCCTTGCAAAGCAATCACTGGAGGAGTTGAAGTGCCAGAAGTATGCACTAGATAAGCATGCCATTGTTGCCGTCACGGATGTGAAGGGGCGCATTACTTATGCTAATGATAAATTCAGTGAAATTAGCGGTTATTCGATCGAAGAGTTGATCGGGCAAGATCATGCCATTCTAAACTCTGGTTATCACCCCAAGGGATACTTTAAAGAAATGTATCGCATCGTAGCTAACGGTCAGGTTTGGCATGATGAAATATGTAATCGTGCTAAAGATGGTCGTTTATATTGGGTGGACACCACGATAGCGCCCTTTCTTGGTGATGATGGCAAGCCACAGAGTTACATTTCTATCCGTACCGATATTACACAGCGCAAGGCGGCGGAAGATAAAAGTAATTACTTAGCCCTTTATGATCCGTTGACCAATCTACCCAATAGGCGCTTATTGTTAGATCGGTTAACGCATGCACTGGCCTCTGCTACGCGTACCGGACGTGGCGGTGCTTTACTGTTCCTGGATTTAGATCACTTTAAGACCTTGAACGATACCTTGGGCCATGATGTGGGTGATTTGTTGTTGCAGCAAGTTGCCGAGCGCCTGATTGCCTGCGTGAGAGAAGGCGATACGGTTGCCCGCTTGGGCGGTGATGAGTTTGTGGTGATTCTGGAGGGCTTGAGCGAGCAGCAAGTTGAGGCGGCAACTCAGGCAGAAGTCGTAGGGGAAAAAATCCTGACTAGGTTTATTCAACCTTTTCAGTTTAAAGGTTATGAGTATCATATTACGTCTAGTATCGGCATTGCATTATTTGGTAAAAACAACCTGAAATCAGACGAGCTGTTAAAGCAGGCTGATATTGCCATGTATCAAGCGAAGAAATTAGGGCGTAATGCACTGAGCTTTTTTGACCCCAAAATGCAAGAGGGGATACAGGCGCGTGTGGATATGGAGCATGAGTTACGTAAAGCCCTTGATAAAAACGAGTTTCAGCTGTTTTATCAAATGCAGGTTGGCCTTGGTGACCGCGCCGTGGGGGCGGAAGCGCTGATTCGCTGGGTGCATCCGGAGCGCGGATTAATTGCGCCAAATGAGTTTATACCCATTGCGGAAGACTCCGGCATGATTCTGTCGATAAGTGCATGGGTGCTGGATTCAGCCTGTGCACAATTAAAACGTTGGGAGTCGGGGGAGCTTACGCGTGATTTAACGCTTTCTGTGAATGTCAGTGCTAAGCAATTCCGTCAGGCGGATTTTGTAGAGCAAGTGACCATGGTGGTTGCGCGTCATGCGATCAATCCCGCACTCCTGAAGCTGGAGTTAACAGAGACTGCATTGCTGGATCATATTGAAGACGCAATTCAAATCATGAATGCGTTGAAGGATATTGGCGTAAGGTTCTCATTGGATGACTTTGGTACAGGCTATTCTTCTCTGCAGTATCTCCGCTTGTTACCGCTTTACCAGCTGAAGATAGACCGCTCATTTGTGCAGGACATCGCAAGTAAGAGCAGTGATCAGGCAATCGTACGGACGATTATCGCCATGGCGCATACTTTAAACCTGAACGTGATTGCAGAAGGGGTAGAAACGCAAGTGCAGCAGGGCATACTGTTGGATAGTGGCTGCATGTATTATCAGGGGTATTTGTTTAGCCAGCCTGTTCCCGTAGATGTGTTTGAAGGCTTGCTCTGATGTTGTCTAGCCTGTTGCGTTGATGGCTAGTCTCGGCTGGCTTGTCTAACTGTGTTTATCTAAGTGTAGTGGCGTAAATGCCACTAAATTGTATCAAGTATGCTGTAAAGTGTTAAAATCGTACAAGGCGATTGGTTTTAAAGGCAAAAAAGCAGAAAAGTGTGAAAAATCAGCTTATTTGATTTTGCTTGAGCGTACTGCAAAAGCCATCGTCATTTGTGCCATCGTTATTACTGTTTACAAGCCCGCGCTATACGGGCTTTGTTGTTTGTGTGTTTTGTTGTTGCAATGCCTTTTCGTTGTTGCAACCAATGAGTTATCTAAATGAGCCCAGTCCAAAAAATTATTACTGATGATGTGCGCATCATCGAAATCAAAGAGCTGACGTTGCCGTCTGTGCTGTTGGATAAACTTGAGCCTAGCGCAGCCACCACGGATATGATCGTTAAAACCCGTGCGGATATACACCGTATCCTGCATAGTGCAAATGACCGCCTGCTGGTGGTGATTGGGCCGTGTTCTATTCATGATTATGCGGCAGGTATCGAGTATGCAAAGCGTTTGCTAGAGCAATACCACAAGTACAGTAACGAGCTGTTAATCGTGATGCGGGTTTACTTTGAAAAACCACGCACCACTGTCGGCTGGAAAGGCCTGATTAATGACCCGCATCTGGATGGAAGCTTCAATATCAATGCGGGTTTGGAGTTGGCACGGCGCTTCTTGCTGGAAGTGAACGCACTAGGCTTGCCAGCCGCCACCGAGTTCTTAGATACCATCACGCCGCAATATACGGCAGACTTGGTGAGCTGGGGTGCAATCGGTGCACGCACGACAGAATCCCAAATTCATCGCGAGTTGGCTTCAGGCTTGTCTTGTCCGGTTGGTTTCAAAAATGGTACCGATGGCAATATCCGTATTGCAGTTGATGCGATTAAAGCAGCGGCTAGCCCGCACCACTTTTTGTCGGTAACCAAAGAAGGCCGCTCAGCCATTATTTCCACCACTGGTAATGAAGATTGCCATGTGATTTTACGCGGTGGTAAAACCCCTAATTACGATGCGGCAAGTGTAGAAGCGGCCGCGGTTGAGTTAGCGCAATCTGGCCTTAACGCCAAGGTGATGATTGATTGCTCTCACGCTAATAGCCAGCGCCAGTATCAGTTACAGGCGCAAGTAGCTGCAAACGTAGCAGAACAGTTGCATGCGGGTGATGATCGCATTATGGGCTTGATGATTGAGTCGCATCTGAAAGCTGGGCGTCAGGACCATGCCCCAGGTTGCGAATTGGCCTATGGTCAGTCGATTACCGATGCGTGTTTAGGCTGGGAAGAGACATTGCCGCTATTGGATCTGCTGGCAGAAAGCGTGAAAGCGCGCCGCCTGAAGAATCAGCAAGATGATGATAGTGATGAGTAAGACTTGGTAGTGTTTGCTGGTTAAATCTCAGGCGGTTTTAGCTGCAATAAAATTGCAATGGATTCAGGTATAATCGTGGGTTATTTAACGTATTAAGAATGGTGATTTTCTATGCCTATTTACGATTATCAATGTAGTAGCTGCGGACACAAAGCAGAGGTCATGCGCAAAGTGAGTGCTGCAAGCGTAGAGGCCTGCCCGCAATGTGCCAAGGAGACTTTCTCCAAGCAGTTGTCAGCACCGAGCTTTCAGTTAACTGGCAGTGGCTGGTACGCAACTGACTTTAAGGGTGGTGCTAGTAAATCCGCTAAACCAGCAGATTCCGCAGCATCTGAGTCAGCTAGCGAATCCAGTGCAGCGCCAGCGGCTTGCGCCACAGGTTGCGCGTGTCATTAGTGACTGCTGAATAAATCACGCGAATGAAAAAATACTTTATTACAGGCTTGTTAGTGTTAGTGCCGTTGGTGATTACCATCTGGGTGCTCAAGTCCTTCATCGCGGTGATGGATCAAAGCTTGTTACTGTTACCTGAAGCTTGGCATCCGCATACCTTGTTGGGGCGGGATATCCCTGGCATCGGCGCGATTCTAACCGTTTTGATTGTTTTAACCACAGGGCTGATTGCGACCAACTTCTTTGGCATGCAGCTTATTATACTCTGGGAAAAACTGCTTAATCATCTACCTGTGGTGAAGTCGATTTACTCTAGTGTTAAGCAGGTGTCTGATACTTTGTTTTCAGATTCGGGCAATGCGTTCCGTAAAGCAGTGCTGGTTCAGTTTCCGCGGGAGGGTGCGTGGACCATCGCGTTTTTAACCGGCACCCCTGGCGGTGATGTTGCAAATCACTTGCAAGGCGATTATGTCAGTGTTTTTGTGCCAACCACGCCCAATCCAACAAGCGGATTTTTCTTGATGATGCCAAAGGCGGATGTGGTGGAGCTGGAAATGACCGTAGACGAAGCACTTAAATATATTATTTCTATGGGCGTGGTTGCGCCTGTACCTAAGATTCCAAAACTTTTAACTCAATATTCAAACAATTAAATTATGATGCGTACACATTACTGCGGCCATTTAAACCGCGAACACATTGGTCAAACTGTCACATTATGTGGTTGGGCACATCGCCGCCGTGACCACGGTGGTGTTATTTTTATTGATTTGCGTGACCGTGAAGGCTTGGCGCAAATCGTGATTGACCCAGACACCAAAGACGCATTCGCGGTAGCGGAAACTATCCGTAGTGAGTTCGTGCTAAAAGTGGTGTGTAAAGTGCGCGCGCGACCAGAGGGCACAGTTAATCCAAACTTGCCTACGGGCGAGGTGGAAATGTTAGCGACTGAGATTGAGGTACTAAACCCATCACTCACGCCACCGTTCATGTTGGATGATGAAAACCTGACTGAAACCGTGCGTTTAGAGCACCGTTATATTGATTTGCGCCGCCCTGCGATGCAAAAAAACATGATGTTGCGTTATCGCGTGGCTAAAACCTTGCGTGACTACTTGGATGTGAACGGCTTTATTGAAGTTGAAACACCCATGCTGACACGTAGCACACCAGAAGGCGCGCGCGATTACCTCGTGCCTAGCCGTGTGCATCATGGTCAGTTCTTTGCATTGCCACAATCACCACAATTGTTTAAACAATTGTTGATGGTGTCAGGCTTTGACCGTTACTTCCAAATTACTAAATGTTTCCGTGATGAAGACTTGCGCGCTGACCGTCAGCCAGAATTCACACAAGTGGATATTGAAACATCGTTTATGGAAGAAAACGACATTATGGATTTGGTGGAAGAAATGATTCGCCAAATGCTTAAAGCAGTTCAAAACGTAGACTTGCCAGCTAAGTTCCCACGTATGCCATTTGCTGAAGCGATGAACCGTTACGGTTCAGATAAGCCAGATATGCGCGTGACTTTAGAAATCACCGAGCTTTCAGACGTGATGAAAGACGTGGACTTTAAAGTGTTCGCAGGCGCTGCCAATATGGCGGGTGGCCGTGTGGCTGCCTTACGCGTGCCTAACGGCGCGGCAATTAGCCGTTCCGAAATTGATGCCTACACTGAGTTTGTAAAAATCTACGGTGCTAAAGGCTTGGCTTACATCAAGATTAATGACATCACTAAATTGAACGAAGAAGGCTTACAGTCACCAATCGTGAAAAACATTCACGTGAATGCATTGCAAGCGATTATTGATCGCACAGGCGCACAAAACGGCGATATCATATTCTTCGGTGCTGATAAAGCTAAGGTAGTGAATGAAGCTTTAGGTGCATTACGCCTTAAAGTTGGTCACGATAAAGGCCATGTGGATGGCCGCGCATGGGCGCCATTGTGGGTGGTAGACTTCCCAATGTTCGAGCATGATGAAGATGCTGATCGCTGGGTGGCGTTACACCATCCGTTCACTGCACCAAAAGACGGTCACGAAGATTTGTTAGCAACTAACCCAGGTGCCTGTTTATCAAAAGCGTACGACATGGTGTTAAACGGCTGGGAAGTAGGCGGCGGTTCTGTGCGTATCCATCAGCAAGAAGTGCAATCTAAAGTGTTTGATGCATTAAAAATCAGCCGTGAAGAAGCGCAAGAGAAGTTTGGCTTCTTGCTAGACGCATTGCAATACGGTGCGCCTCCGCACGGTGGTTTGGCATTCGGTTTAGACCGTTTGGTGACATTGATGGCGGGTGCTGAATCTATCCGCGATGTAATTGCATTCCCTAAAACACAACGTGCTCAGTGCTTGATGACCAATGCACCGAACGAAGTGGATGAGAAGCAATTACGTGAGTTGCATATTCGTGTTCGCTCACAGAACCCAGCCGCATAAAATGCATTTCACTTCACGATAACGTTGTTACATCCGCTTGTCGTACTCTTGTACTGTCAACGCGGATGTGTCTGGTGCTCGTATCGCGAATTGCATTCTGGAAGGTTAAGTATTGCTTCTAAATTCGCACATGAACTGGTTGGCTCCAATGTTTTTGGGGTCGGCAGTTCAATGTGTTTCAATATGGTGTAAGCGTTTATGCCTTTAAAATCTCTTATCCGCACTATCCCCCATTACCCAAAACAGGGTATTCAGTTCCGCGATATCACCACTTTACTTAAAGACCCCGTAGGTTTTCGTATGGTGATTGATGCGTTTGCACAGCATTATGCTAACCAGCCTATAGATAAAATTGCTGGCATAGAGGCGCGCGGCTTTATTGTTGGCGCGGCGTTGGCGTATAAGCTGGGCGTGGGGTTTGTGCCGATACGTAAATCTGGCAAATTACCTGCAGAAACGATTGGGCATGATTACGCTTTGGAGTACGGTGCTGACCGTGTGGAAATTCATACCGATGCAATTGCGCAAGGCGAGCGGGTGCTGTTAGTAGATGACCTGATTGCGACAGGCGGCACTGCTGAGGCCTCAGTGGCTTTGCTGCAAAAACTTGGTAGCGTGGTGGTTGGTTGTGCTTTTGTGATTAATTTGCCGGATCTAGGCGGATCACAACGCTTAGCTGATGCTGGGCTGGTGCCTTATTCGCTATGCGAGTTTGAAGGCGATTAATCATCTATTTCATCTATTTCATCTGTTTGCGCTAGTTACGCGATGCTGCAAAGATGTTAAAGTGTATCAATTAATGTCGCCGAAAGCTTATCGGCTTAACTACTTCAATTTACTAAAATCATACTATGCCAGTTACCCAACTTAATCATTACAACTTACGCACGCCTTACGAGACGATGCTCAAGCTCAAGGACTTTTACTGTGATGTACTTGGTTTAAAGGTTGGGCCGCGTGAGGGCTTTACCAGTAGAGGTTTTTGGCTATATATTGGCGATACGCATGTGCTGCACTTGGCCGAGTATCGCGGTGAAGGGGAGCCATTAACCAATGTGCTTACCACCATAGATCATATTTCATTTACCTGTACGGACCTGCCTGCAATGGAGGCGCATTTAAAAAGCCATGGTATTCAATACACCACCCGAGACTTGCCGGTGCTGAACGTGAGGCAAATCAATTTTAAAGATCCGGTAGGCAATGGCATAGAGTTGTTTTTTTATATGGAAAATGAGCGTGTGTAATGCGGTGGTGTTGCTTTCTCTGCTAGTCGTTAGCCTATAGAACTATTTGGTAAAGTTACTTGTCTTAGGTTTGTTAAAATAAATATTGTTTGGGAGCGTATCGTATGGTTATGCAGTTTCAAAGATGGGTAGGTAAACTTGCTGTTGCGGTGGGGTTGTCTCTAGCTTTTATTGCTAATACTTATGCAGAGGCCGACCCTAAACTATGGGCAGTAATGAAAGAAGCTTTCTTCGCAAAGCGTGAAATGAAAGAAGTGGACTTTATCAAGATTGAAGCGCCTAAGCGTGCTGAAAGTGGCGCGCAGGTACCTGTCACCTACAGTATTGATCGTGCGGCGGCTAACGGTGTGGTCATCAAGAAGTTATATGCGTTTGTGGATGCAAACCCGATTCCATTAACCGCTACTTATCATTTGACGGACGCGCTGGGTGATTTCCAATTATCAACACGTATTCGCTTTGAGACTGATGCTTACGTGCGTTTAGTTGGTGAAACTGAAGATGGCAAGCTCTATTTAGGGTCACGTGTGATTCGTGCCGCTGGCGGCTGTGGCGGGATGGTAGAGAACAATGAGGCAGAGATTCGTGCTGCTGCAGGCCGTATTAAAATGAATGTAGAAACGCCTGCCAAGTTTGGCACACCAACCATGGCAACTTTTAATATCAAGCACATTATGCGCACAGGCCTGCAACGCGACTTGGTGTCTCAAGGCTATGTACCGGCGTTTTATATTAATAAGGTTGATTTTGCTTATGATGGTAAGCCACTGATGACTGTAGATGTCGGGGTGGGTACGGCAGAAGACCCTTATTTCAAATTTAGTTTTATTCCCGCTTCAGCAGGCAAGTTGGAGGCAGTAGCGACAGATAATGAAGGTAAGACATTTAGCCAGCAATATGATGTAAAAATATAACGTTAAAGTTGAGAATTAATAATGAAGTGGCCTCCGGTGTGGGGCCATTTTTTTGACCATGATTAAAATGTGGAAATTATTTATCTGAAACAGATAATGCGATGTTAAAATTAGGCTATTGAAAATTAAGGACTATTTGATGAAAAGCTATCGTAAAGAACTTTGGTTCAACCCACCTACACGTGTTGCATTTATCCGTATTACTGAGCAAATTCGTGAATGTTTGCGTGAAAGTGGCGTGCGTGAAGGGCTGGTGTTAGTCAATGCCATGCATATTACAGCCAGCGTGTTTATTAATGATGATGAGCGCGGCTTGCACCATGACTATACGCAATGGTTAGAGCGCCTTGCGCCACATGAGCCAGTGAGCAGTTACCGTCACAATGATACGGGTGAAGATAACGCAGATGCGCACATGAAGCGCCAAATCATGGGGCGTGAGGTTGTAGTAGCGGTTACCAATGGCGATTTGGATTTTGGTCCTTGGGAGCAGATATTCTACGGCGAGTTTGACGGTAGACGTAAGAAGCGTGTGCTTGTGAAAATTATAGGTGAATAAAGCCAAAATAACACCGTATGGCGATGTTGTTTTGATTTTATAGAGATTAAGTGAAGTAAAGATGATGAAGATACCCGAACTTTTGGCCCCAGCGGGCGATTTAGACCGTATGCGTACTGCATTTGATTATGGTGCAGATGCCGTTTACGCAGGGCAGCCACGCTATAGCTTACGCGCGCGCAATAATGATTTTACGATGGCCAACCTTGAAATTGGCATTAAAGAAGCGCATGCACGCGGTAAGAAGTTTTTTGTGGCGAGCAATATTGCACCGCATAACGCAAAAATTAAAACCTATATGGCAGATATGGCGCCTGTGATTGAGATGCGTCCAGATGCCCTGATTATGTCTGACCCTGGTTTGATTATGATGGTGCGCGAGAAGTGGCCTGAAGTGCCGGTGCATTTATCTGTACAGGCCAATACTGTGAATTATGCGACGGTGAAGTTCTGGCAGTCACTAGGCTTAACGCGCGTGATTTTATCGCGTGAGTTATCTTTGGATGAAATTGAGGATATTCGTCAGCGTTGCCCCGAAATGGAATTGGAAGTTTTTGTGCATGGCGCTTTGTGTATTGCATATTCTGGGCGTTGCTTACTCTCGGGTTATTTTAATCAGCGAGACCCGAACCAAGGCACTTGTACCAATAGCTGCCGCTGGGATTATAAAGTGCATGATGCGGCAGAAGATGCTGCAGGGGTGATCCGTTTAGATGAGTTTGATTTTAAAGCGGAGATGGAAAAATCCAGCTTGTCTGGCTGTGGCAGTTTGCCGCGCCATCCATTGGCAGATAAAGTTTATCTGATTGAGGAAAAAGGCCGCCCAGGTGAGTTGTTGCCAATTGAAGAAGATGAGCACGGCACTTATATCATGAACAGTAAAGACCTGCGTGCCATTGAGCATGTCGAGCGTTTGATTAAAATGGGGGTGGATTCGCTCAAGATTGAAGGCCGTACCAAATCACGCTATTACGTGGCACGTACTAGCCAAAATTACCGTAAGGCCATTGATGATGCATTGGCTGGCCGTCCATTTGATTGGAACTTGCTGGGTGATTTGGAGAACTTGGCTAATCGTGGCTATACCGATGGTTTTTATCAGCGCCATCACACGGCAGAGCATCAAAATTACAAGCAAGGTTACTCTAGTTCCAGCCGTAGTTTGTATGTCGGTGACGTGGTCGCGTATGACGCAGAAAAAGGCCTGGCTGATGTTGAGGCGCGTAATAAGTTTGCCGTGGGTGACCGTCTGCAGGTGATTCACCCAACGGGTAATCAGGACATTGTTGTGGAAAACCTATTTAATAAAAAGGGTGAACCGATACAAGAGGCTTCAGGTAGTGGCTACTATGTGAAGTTGCCAATCGTTGCCGGGGACTTAAGTAATGCGATGGTAGTGAAATATCTGTAAATTGGTAGTTTGATATAAAAAAGGGAGCAATTGCTCCCTTTTTTTATTGCTGAAATCAAATTACTTATTCATTACGTACATTGTTACTTCAAAGCCGAAACGCATTTCAGTTGCTGATGGTGATGTCCACATAATCGTTCTCCATAAAAAATAGTTTTAATTTAGAACCAGCATTTTCTATACACATTAGCCTGGTTCGTGAAAGTGATTATGCGCGTATGTACCGATTTGCACGCTATATGTATTCATGATTGATACTTCATATTAATCATGAGAGCGCCCTCAGTTACTTAACATATATGGCTAATCGCGTTCAATTATTTTGGGGTGAGATGTGTTGAATAACGGTCATCAATAATACCTTACTAATTTAGTCAAAATTAACGGTTGACATATTAAATGAGAATCATTATCATTTAATTAACTTCTGGATTGGAGTAAATCATGAGTAAGCAATTAATTATTAGCCAAGCAAAGCTAACCGGTAATGAGGATTGCAAAGTGCTGTACAACAAAGCTAAAGACATTGTTGAGCTGGAAATTGGTGATACGTCTTTACGACTTGAGGTGCGTAATTTTTTTATGATGAATGAAATGATGCGTAAAGCTGTGGCGAGATTGGTGATGCAAACAGAGTTGCATCAGGCGTAAGTGTTAAGTCAAATAACAAGCGAGTAAAAACATGCAAAAACAAGTTTCATCATTAAAGACGCCAAGTGAATTGTTTGACCCAGAGTTGCCAACGGCTAAAGAGTTAATGGCGGCAATTTGCTGTGTCGCTACGCAATACGCACTGAAACCGTCGCAAGAGTTGGCGATATTGGCCAGTGATTTAGCCAATAAGCTGACGGCGCCAGAATATGCAGATAGCAAGTTAATAGAAGATATTGCCGAGCGTTTGGTGCAGCAATGGGCGCGTATCGTGAGTGAATACGGTGCCGAAGATAGCTGGTTGCTAGCTAGCCATCGCACACTGCAATAAGTTGATTAATATCAAATAAATAGATAAGGAAACAAGATGTCACGATTTATTGGTCCAAGATTAAAGGTGATGCGCGCACTGGGGATTGATTTGCCAGGCTTATCACGTAAAACGATAGAAGCGCGCCCGACGCCACCTGGCCAGCATGGTAATAAAGCCTCACGCAAGCGTCGCTCTGACTTTGGGGTGAAGTTGCATGAAAAGCAAAAAATACGCTTTAACTATGGACTAACTGAAACACAAATGCGCAGATTGATTTTAGACGCGCGTAAAGGCAAAGAGCCAACTGGTGAAAGATTGTTGCAGTTGTTAGAGCGCCGCATGGATAACGTGGTATTTCGTGCAGGGTTTGCACCTACTGTGATTGCTGCTCGCCAGTTGGTCAGTCATGGGCATCTTATGTTGAATGGCAAGCCTGCCAATATCCCTTCGATACGCTTAAACGTAGGGGATGAGATCACGATTAAAGCAAAAAGTAAAAATATACCTATGGTGGTTGAAACGATTAAACAGCCTTCACTGGAGCGTCCGGAGTGGCTAGCTTGGGAGGCGGATAAGCAGTTGGTAATAGTGGCGCACTTGCCGGCGATTACTGATGTGCCTTTCCCGGTTGATGTGCAACTGGTGGTTGAGTATTACGCTAACCGCGTGTAACGGTAGCGACAGAATTTAAGCCGCCTACTAACAGTGGCTTGAATGTAGTAAATGCATGGCAACATGCGTCTCCTTGATCTTAATTGGTCATTTAATGGTCGCGTTAAGTTTAATCACTTATGTTAGCCGACCATCTTTTTTAATTGAGCGTATCAATTGGGCCGCCATCATGAAAATTATTACTAATTTAACCTCTAAAGAGCACATGAGTTTTGATGTGGCAATCGTGACAGACACTGCGCGTACGCATGAAGACATTAAGATTTCAAGGATTAAGAGATTGCACAGTGATAAGTTATTTACCAACGTAAAAGAGGTGATGATCGACCACGAGAACGAGACTTACATTTTACGTGTGACCAAACAAAATAAATTGATACTCACTAAATAGGTGTGACATGGAAAAAAATAATAAGCAGGAGCTAGCAATGAACAATGAAGCGTCATGCTCGCGTGTTTTGTTATCAAAAAATGAAATAGGTCGGATAGTGTTTTGTGAGGGCTGTAGTGTGGCAGAGTTGGAAATTGGCGCAATTAGTTTGCGTATAGAGGGCAGTGCGCTTAATTCTCTAAAAATGCTGCTGGCGGATGCTGCGACTCGATTGACACTATATCAGCAAGAACAGGCGGTTTATACCAAGCAAACAGCTATCAATTACAACGTGCATTGATGCGTTCAACTAAATAGAATCAATAACATAGCGCATGATTAGTTAACAAATCGATTGACAAATCTAAATGATAACAATTATCATTGTGCTTCGAGTTTGTTGATGTGTAAGCATCTAAAAAACTTAACCGAATATAAAGTTAGACGACGATGCTTAATGACAAGAAAAATGCACCTAAACTTGCGCAGGCTACCCCAGTGAAAGAGACCACGAGTGAGGCTTTATTCGCAGGTGCACGTGAGTTGGTGATTAAGCATTTTGGTGAGGATTACCGTTTAAGACTCACGAATCAAGGTAAGTTGATTTTAACGAAGTAGAGCTGATAGCGACCAATGAAAATTGGTTTTTTGCAATAGGATGGGAGGAAGATATGGTGTCAAATTCAGAACTAGTGGTGAATCCTCATTTCTTCTTGGATCCTGTTGTGAGCAGTGTAGAAGGTAGCAATAAACAAAATATAAAAGCTGCGCCGCTTAATGCATACGCTAATACCGCATCCTCAGCAGAAGATAAAGTTTCTTATAAGTGGCTAGTCACCGTGTTAGTGCTGCATATGGCCGGGTTGATTGGCATTCTTTACGCTAAGCCGGAAACGGTTGAGCTAGAAAAGCCACAGACGCCGATGATGGTGAGTTTGGTGAGCCATGTTGAAAATATGCCGGAAGAAAAACCGTTGCCAGTGGTTGAGCAAAAGCCGGTAGTTAAAAAAGCCGTTGTTAAACCGCAGAAAGTGGTAGAGCAACCACGCGTAGTGAACGATGATGCAGCGAGAAAAATCGAACAAAAAGAGCCAGTGACAACAGAGAAGGTAGAAACACCAGTTGTTGCGGAAAATACACCAACCGATGCACAGCCAGCGGCGAAGGCTACAGATGTTGTAGCTGAAGTGGCAAAGGCAAAAGTAGCGCCTGAGCCAGCGATTGAGCCACCGAGTTTTGGTGCGGCTTACCTTAATAACCCTGCCCCGGCTTACCCTATGTCAGCCAGACGTATGGGCGAGCAAGGCAAAGTATTGCTCAAAGTATTGGTGTCAGAAGAAGGCAAAGCTACCACTGTGCAAGTGGATAGAAGCAGTGGTCATAGCAAGTTAGATGAAGCAGCTGTTGAAGCGGTGAAAAAATGGAGCTTTGTGCCGGCAAAACGCAGCAACAAACCAATGAGCGCATACGTATTAGTGCCAATCAACTTTTCACTGAATAGCTAAGTTGCAAGATTTAAGCCGTAAGATTAATGTACAGATTACAAATGAAGCGAGGTAAATGATGCAAAACGGGTATGAGTTTAATAGTTGGGAATTTATCACGGCTGGCGGACCAGTTTCTATACTGGTAGCTTTGGTGCTGTTGGTGATGTCTGTTGCAAGCTGGTATTTTATTGTGACAAAAAGCATTGCCGTATGGCGCACACGTAGTGCCTATAAAGCTTACCTGGCTGCATTTTGGCAAGCACCAAGTTTAGCGGCTGCGGTAAAGCAAGGTCAGCAGGCTTCAGCGACAGGCATGGCGAGATTGGCAGAAAAGGCAGTGCTGGCCGCTGAGCATCATAAATTACACGCAGCTAAAGCCGTAGAAATTGTTGCGCAAGACGAATTTGTTGCACGTGCAATGAACCGCAGTATTGCTGAAGAAAGTGCAAACATGGAGAGCGGCCTTACCGTGTTGGCATCTGTTGGTAGTGTGTCTCCATTTGTGGGTTTGTTCGGTACGGTTTGGGGTATTTACCACGCGCTGGCAAGCATTAGCTTAAGTGGTCAGGCAACGCTAGATAAAGTGGCTGGCCCGGTAGGTGAGGCATTGATTATGACGGCATTTGGTTTGGCGGTGGCGATTCCTGCTGTGCTGGCGTACAACGCAATTGTACGTAGCAACCGTGCCTTGTCTGCTGAATTAGAAAAATTTGGCTATGAGCTACATACCTTGATTATTACTGGTGCAGTCATGAGTACTAAGCGTGATGCGCACAAACACAATGATGCCGTACAGCAAACCATGCATGTGGTGGGTGCATCAGCATGATAGGGTCAGGTCATAACGCAGGTGTTTCATCTCATTCAGCCCCTATGTCTGAGATTAATACAACGCCATTAGTCGACGTGATGTTGGTGTTGTTGGTGATATTTATTATTACTGCGCCGCTACTCACGCATGCGGTAAAGATTGATCTGCCACAAACCAGCAGTCAGCCTATTCCTGAAAAACCTGAGGTGATTTCAATTGCGATTGATGGGGCAGGTAAAATGTACTGGAATGATGCACCGCTAGTGGATGGTGAGTTGAAAGTAAAGTTGCAGGAGGTGGCGCAAAAGAAACCACAACCTGAACTGAATATCCGCGCAGATAAAGAAACGCGTTATCAGATTTTGGCTGAAGTAATGGCTGATGCGCAAAATGCAGGAGTCTCTAAATTAGGCTTTGTCAGCGAGAGTAAGTAGTTGCTAACTTAATTGATTGGAAATGGCGCAATAGTAATTGCGCCATTTTTTTTGCGCTTAATGTATATGGGTTATGGGCTCTATGCCTTTGTAATCGGCATGCGCTTAGTGCTCAACCCACTACCTGCAACGCATGAGGTAATCTGGGCCAGATAGAAGCCGAAACTCATCGTTTATTGTTGATGATTTAATTCTGACCGTGCTTTTTTGATCACCTGCATTGCTGCTGATACGCCTAAGCTTGCCATGATTGCTGCCACTACCAGATCAGGCCATGCGCTTTTGCTCCCCCATACGCCCAGTGCGGCCATCATAACGGCCATATTGCCGATAGCATCATTTCTGCTGCACAGCCATACCGATTGCATATTGGCATCCCCGTCGCGGTAGGCATAAAGCATCATAGCGACGCTTACGTTTGCCAGTAGGGCGATAAGCGCTATCAAGCCCATAGTCTCAGCTTTAGGGGTTGCACCGTGCAGCGTAGACCATACGGCTGTGACGAGTATCAATAATCCAAAGCTACCCATGGTTAGCCCTTTAAGCAAGGCAGTACGCGCGCGCCATGCAAGGCTCATGGAGAGCGCCGCTAAAGAGACGCCATAGTTTATGGCATCGCCAAAAAAGTCGATTGCATCTGCCATGAGTGATACTGATTCCGCTTGGACCCCACTCAAAAGCTCTACGATAAACATTGATGCGTTGATGATTAACGCAGCCCACAGTATCTTCCGATATTGAGGTGCCAGTTGCTTAGTGCTGCTACATCCACTGCTGCAACAATCTTTAGCCATGGTTTCTCCCTTGGCATATTACCTACTAGAGTTACGATAATACTCTCTTACCAGCCCATACTAAAACAATCATATTGTGGCTAGCATGGGCTGGCTGAGTAGCGGACTAAGGTTTTTGCACAAGGCTTGCACTATCAGCATGTGCGTAGTCGGCTAGATAGGTTTATTGATAGCGCAATGCCTCAATCGGGTTGAGTCTTGCGGCTTTACGTGCTGGGTAAAAGCCAAAGAATACGCCTATGCTGGCGGCCACACCAAAGGCGATGGCGACCGAGTTTACTGAAATAATAATCTCTGCCTTGGTGATGGTGTTCACCATAATGGCGCCGCCCACACCGATGGCAATGCCGATTAAGCAGCCGACGATAGAGATGACAATCGCCTCCAGCAGAAATTGCAGCAGAATGTCGCGCTGGCGTGCACCAATTGCCATGCGTATGCCTATTTCACGAGTACGTTCCGTCACTGATACCAGCATGATGTTCATGATGCCGATTCCGCCGACTAGTAAGGAGACAGAGGCAATCGCGCCTAGTAGCAGTGACATGGTCCGTGTAGTTTCTGCGGCAGAGTTGGCAATCGCGGTTAGATTGCGTACCGAGAAGTCACTTTCCGCACCCTCGCGGATATTGTGGCGTTGATTAAGTAAGCTATTTAAGCCTTCTTCCACCATGGACATAGTGTTGTCAGATTCTGCCTGTACCATGATTTGCCTGACGCTGCCTGGGAGTTGGTTGCCAAAGAGCTTACGTTGCGCGGTGGTGAGCGGCACGATAATGGTGTCGTCCTGATCGCGGCCATCTAAGGTTTGGCCCTTGCTATCCAGTACGCCTAAAATCACAAACGGGCTCTGTTTGATACGGATAGTTTTACCGATAGGGTCAATATTGTCGCCAAAGATATTCTGTACGATAGTTTTACCTATCAATGCCACTCGGGTGGCAGAGCGCAGGTCCGATTCAGAGAACGCATAGCCGTCACTTAAACTCCAACCGCGTATTTCTAAATAACTGGGGGTGGTGCCGATGATGTCGGTATTCCAGTTGTTACTGCCGAATACGATTTGTGCCTTGCCCATAGTGACGGGTGCAACGCCAATAACACCGTCCAGCTCAGTAGCTGCATTTGCATCCTTCACATTCAGTGATGGTGCGTTGCCTGTGGCTGATCTCGCACCTCCCGCAGTTGGCGGCCCAGAGAGTACAACAAATAGGTTGCTGCCCATCGCGCTGATAGAGCGTTTAACTGCAGCCTCCGCGCCTTGGCCAATCGCCATCATCAATACTACGGCACTCACGCCTATTACCATGCCTAACATGGTTAGAAACGTACGTAAGCGGTTAGCGCCCATGGCGTGCCATGCTTCACCTAGCATTGCGGTAAACATTAAATAGCCTCGCTCATCGGTTGCGAGGTGGTCATGCCAATTTGCCTAGTAACAATTTGTTTAGTGCGCGTGTCTTGCACAATTCTTCCGTCTAAAAATCGTACTTGGCGGCTGGCGTGTTCTGCAATGTCTGCCTCATGGGTTACTAATACGATAGTGATGCCTTCTTGATTGAGTTCAGAAAATAGCGCCATGATTTCTTCGCTAGTGGTGCTGTCCAGATTGCCTGTGGGTTCATCCGCTAAAATGAGTCTGGGCTTGTTTACCAGCGCGCGTGCAATAGCTACGCGCTGCTGCTGACCGCCAGAGATTTGGTTGGGGCGCGAATTCAGGTATTTAGCCAGACCTACTTTTTCTAATAGTAATTTGGCACGGGCATGGCGCTCAGCTTTATCAACACCAGCATATACCAGTGGTAACGCCACGTTATCCAGCAGGCTAGAGCGCGCCAGTAAATTGAAACCTTGGAATACAAAACCTATGGTTTTGTTGCGTACTTGCGCCACCGCATTCTGCTCCATATCGGCAACAGGGTGGCCATCTAATATGTACTCACCTTTGCTCGGTTTATCAAGGCAGCCCAGGATGTTCATGAACGTAGATTTTCCTGAGCCGGAATGCCCCATAATGGCTACGTAGTCACCATTTTCAATGCTTAGGTTAACATCCTTCAGCACCGGGAATGGTCCTGCCGCCGTTTGGTAGTCTTTGTATAGGTGGTTGACTTCAATAACGCTATTTTGCATGGCCTATATCCAATCTAGAACATTCTAGGCCCGCGCATGTTGCCGCCAGCCTGTGCTTGTCCATTGCTTTGCAATTCAGCCACAATCACTTGCGTGCCTATATTGATGCCATGTGTTTTTAAATCTTTGCCGGTAATCTCGGTATAGCGACCATCAGTAATGCCTGTGCGCACCTTAATCGCTAAAGGTTTGCCATCTTTTAAGATATAAATGCTACCTGTATTGAGGTCTGAGCCTTTATTTCCCTTTTTACGGCCACTCGCATTTTTACGTGGTTCGTTTTTCGCACTGTCTGCAGTGTTGTCGTCTAATTTTGGTTTGTAGCGTAGCGCCGCATTGGGTACTAACCACGCCTGCTCACGCTTGGCAACGCCAATATTCACGTAGGCGGTCATGCCTGGCAGTAGTAGTTGCTCGTTGTTATCAACTGAAATCACTACATCGTAAGTGACCACGTTTGAAGTGTTGGTTGGATTGAGGCGCACTTGTTTAACTACGCCCTCAAAATTGCGGTTGGGGTATGCATCCACATTAAACTTGGTGACTTGCCCCACTTTGATATTGCCAATATCGGCTTCGGCAAAGCTGGAGTTAATCTGCATTTTTGATAAATCTTGCGCAATTTTAATTAAGGTTGGGGTTTGAAAGCTCGCAGCAACGGTTTGGCCGACATCTACCACCCGATCCACCACCACGCCTGAAACCGGTGAGCGGATGATGGTGAAGTTTAAGTTGGTTTGGTCACGAGCCAGCAAGCCGCGTGCGCTGTCTAGTTGTGCTTTGGCAGACTTTAGCACTTGTACGGCGGTATCTAACTCCTGTTTTGATACGTACTCCTGCGCATATAGCTGGCGTATGCGTTTTTCATTGGCCTGCGCTAACTCAACCGCTGCTTGATTGTTGCGTACACTGGCTTGCGATTGGCTAATTTGCGCCATGAATAGCGAGTTATCCAGTTCCAAGAGTACCTGGTCTTTTTTGACGGCATCGTTAAAGTCTACGTACAGCTTTTTAACGATACCGGAAATCTGTGTACCCACACTCACTAGCGTTACCGGGTTGAGTGTGCCGTTGGCCGAGACTGTTTGTTCAATATCGCCCTGTGTGATTTCCGATAAGCGATAGGTGTCAGCCGGATTGGTCTGTTGCGTACGCTGATAATAGAAATAAGCGGCAGCACTTAACGCGATGAATGCAATAATCAAAATGATGTTTTTAAATAGTTTCATAGCAGGCTAATCTATTGATGGAGTGTTGGTAGTAGGCAAAGCATTAACGGTCGCGCTCGGCAGTGACTGAATCATTGCATGATCCAAGGAGCCCATCGCCTGGGCTAGTGTAGCGCGTGTGATGTTGGCGTTAAGTGCAGCCTGAATTTGCTGTTGATGTGCGCTTGCTAGGGCACTTTGTGCATTGAGTGTATCAATAATATTACCTACACCTGCTTTGTAGCGCCCAAGCGCTACGCGATAAGACTGCTCCGCGCTTGCTACCAGCACGTCGGTCGCGCTCACAGATTCCAGTGCGGTGCGTAAGTTCTGGTAGGCCGTCCATACATCTAACGAGATTTGCAGCCGCAAGCGATCACGTTGTGCCGCACGTAAATCTGCAGTCGCTTCAGCTGCACGTATTCTGTAGGTTGGAGCGTATCCGTTGAACAGCGGGATTGCCACCGTCAAGCCCACGGTTGAGTTGTTGCTGGTTGCCAGGCTAGAACCATCCTGTAGGTTGTTGGACATAGAAACCGAAATAGTAGGTTTTGCTGCGGCCTTACTTGCATCAATGCTGGCTTGTGCTGCTTTCAGTTGCGCCTCGCTGGCAATCAGGTCGGGCCGTCGCAAGCTGGCTTGCTCTATTAGTAAGTTAACATCGCTCAATATGTTGGCAGATGGTATAACTGTATTGCTCACTAAGCGTATTTGCTGGTTGGCCGGTAAGCCCATGACATTTGCTAGGTTGCCATAAGCGGTTTGCAAGCTGCCTTCGTTGGTAATGCGTGTCAGCGTCAGTTGTGCGTAAGCGGTTTGCGCTTGCAATTTGTCTGCGGGGGTTGATACGCCAGCGTTATATCTTGCTTCGGCTGCTTTAAAGCTTTCGTTACCTGCACGTTCCGCCTGTAATGCAGCCTCTACTGCGGCAGTCTTGGCTTGCACTTGATAAAACGCTACGGTAGCTGCAAGCAGCACACTCTGTACTGTGCTGCTTTGGCTAGCGCTGGCTGAAAGCAATAATTGGCGCGCACTCTCTAGATTTGCATTGCGGTTCCCAAAGTCATACAAAAGGTAGCTCGCCACCAGACTATTGCTTAAATTCAGGTTCGGGTTGTTGCGTGTTGCTGATTCCGGTTGTAGCACGCTCAGGTTGCTGCTTATATTATCGGTTAAAGTGGGCAGGTAAGCTGATTTTGCAATACCAAGCTGGGCTGCCTGTACGCGCGCACTCGCCCAAACTTCACTGGTTTGTGGGTTATTACACAAACTGGCATTGGCAACTTCTGCCAATGTGAGGGGTTTGGCAAAAGCTGATGCGGATAGCTGGTCTGCGCAGGGTGCATCTAGTGACTGATAGCCATCCGTGAGTTTTGGCAATGCAAATAGCTTGGTTTGCAGTGGGTCGTTCTTCTTGGCATGTTGATCTTGGTACCAGATGCTATCTTCAGCAAAAGCCTGGTGAGTGATCAGCACTAAGCTAGCCACACATAAGCGTATGTTTATATTGGTCTTTGGCACAATGTTATATTGAATCTTTTTTGAGGTTGAGGCGCATGATGCAAACTTTATCCCTAAGCAGTCAGTGTCGTCATTGCTGAAAATGACTGGTTAATGATTATGAAGCTAATCATACATAATAGTTGCAATTCTAAATGAGAACAGTTATCATTAGCGCTTAATTTACTTAGTTTTACATTTGTAAGGGTTATGTAAAGCTTAATTAATCATTTTTAGCCAGCCAGTAAGTGTTGCACATGCAATAGACTTAGTTAGCCAGCGATTGACATTTATCATTAGGATACTAAAGCATGATGTTGACACAACATAAATCACTGACACAAAAATCACTGTATTTAGCGGTGATGCTGGCTTTACCAGCCGCAAACGCAATTGCCGAAGAAAAAACGGCAGAAGTAGCGCCACAACAAACACTAGAAGAAGTGAATGTAAAAGCTGTTTCAGTCAATGAGATTGGTGGCTACCAAGCAACAAAAACCCGCGTAGGCAAAGTGTTGCAAGATCCACAAGATGTTCCACAGGCAATTACCTCAGTGACGCATGATTTAATGCATGACCAGCAAATAAGCTCACTACGCGATGCATTGCGCAACGTCTCTGGCTTAACCTTTAACGCGGCTGAAGGCGGCCGTGGCGGCGATAACTTCAACCTACGTGGCTTCTACACATTTGGTGATATCTACTTAGATAATATGCGCGATACAGCGCAGTACTACCGTGAAACATACAACTTGGACCAAGTGGATGTACTGCGTGGTTCTGCAGCAATGCTGTTTGGTCGTGGTCAAGCGGGTGGCGTGATTAACCAAGTGACTAAAATGGCTAAGCTTGAAGATAAAAATACGGTTACTGGCAGTTTGGGTAGTTACTCTTACCACCAGCTTACTGGTGATTTTAATAAGAAACTAGGCGACACCACAGCGATTCGTGTCAATGTGATGGATAGGCATGAAGAAAACTATCGTAGAAACCCTGCGACGGGTGATCATCCTGAGATTGACCGTCAAGGTATTGCGGTTAGCTTTGGCACTGGTATCGGTACGGATAATGAGTTCTATTTGAATCACGTCTACACACAAACACGTGATGTACCAGATTTTGGTATTTCATTCTTTAATAAGCGTCCAGCTAACCGTACCGTTGCAACCGGTAAAATTGATGACAAGACTTTCTATGGTGGCAATCAAAACTTTGATAATAGCGATACGCGTGTTACTACCGGTATTTTTACCCATAAGTTTTCGGAAGATACGCAGCTACGCACTCAGTTGAGAAGTGCAAGTTATGACCGTGCGTATTGGGCAAAGACGCCACATCAAACCGCTGCAAATGCAGTGCCTACTAATGCTTCGTTAGTCCTAGGTCAGAATCAGGCAAGAAAATCAAGCTACGATACATTGAATTTGCAATCAGACTTCAGCACTAAATTAAATTTGGTGGGAATGAAACATCAAGTATTGGCGGGCGTTGAGTATTTGAAAGAAGACTCATATCGTCAGAGCTTACGAAATATAGGAACTGCCTCTGTGCCTGGTTACACTGAAAGCCAAGTAACAGGGACGCCAACTAAATTTGATGCAGATAACTACGCAGTTTATGCACAAGATACGATTGAGTTTGTAAAAAACTGGGATTTGTTAGTGGGTTTGCGTCGAGATGAACTTCGCGCAGACTATTCAAGTGCTACATCACCAAAACTTAGCTATGGTGAAAATAGTTATCGTACCGGTTTGTCTTGGCACCAAACACCAGATAGCCATTACTATGTGAGTTTTAGCGATTCATTCAGCCCAACCGCAGATTTGTATCAGCTGACAGTGGCGCCATTGCCGCCTGAAAGAAGTAAGACAGTTGAGTTAGGTGCGAAATGGCTATTCTTAGACGGAGACTTATCTTTCCGTACAGCGTTATACCGCACAACTAAAGACTGGGAACGTAGTACCGATTTAGAGGCTACCGCAAGTATCCTTACTAAGAAACGTCGCACCGATGGTCTGGAGTTTGAACTGGCGGGGCATTTGACGGATAACTGGGAAGTGTTTGGTGGCGTGGCATTTATGGATGCAAAAATTCTGGAAGTTGCAGAGAACGTGAATGCAAACACCGGTCTGATTACACACGCTTACGCAGGATACAAAGGCCAACGCGCACGTAATACACCCGCCATGACAGCCAATATGTGGACAACCTATACCATCGCGGGTAACTGGAAAATAGGTGGTGGTTTTGAGGCTAAAGGCGAACGTACTGGTTATAATCCAAGCGGTGGTGCAGGTACTAACTTTGTGAATGGTGCATTCAAGCCTAATGTGGTGCCTGGCTATACCCGCTGGGATATAATGGCAGCCTATGAGGCAAAAAAATGGGCCGTACGTTTAAACGTGAAAAACCTGTTTGATAAAGTCTATTATGGCGATGTTTACGATAACGGATCTTTCCTGACACCAGGTAACAGCAGAACGGCAATCTTAACAACAGAGATCAAGTTCTAAGTTTTGATGCTAAAAAAGCCATGAGTAGTCCTCATGGCTTTTTCTGTTTATTATTTGGTTTTTTTAATGCTGGCTTAGTGCGCATTACTTTAGTTGAGTGTGCCTAAATTGAATTAATTTCGTTGATAAGTAGTCGATATCATAACAATCTTGCTCACGTGTGGGCTGAAAACTTAAATTGATATAAGGATATGAATATGCGCGTATTGTTTGCACTGTTAGCTTTACTCCCTATTTACGCACACGCGGCGGCAGATTGCCCCGTGCACCCAAAAGAAGAGTGGGCATCAGAAGACACGTTGAAAAAAGCTTTGGCAGATGAAGGATATACCATCAAGAAGTTTAAAGTGGATGGTAATTGTTATGAGATTTACGGCCGCAATAAAGATGGCAAAAAAGTAGAAATCTACTTTGATACCAAAACCTTGGCAATTATCAAGGCAGAAGGTATTAAAGACTAACCCAAAGTTAGTACAATCTAACAATTAGCGTAACCCAAGGGAATCGTATGTTGCAGCATGTGCCTGATGTATTAACGGCGGAAGAGTTGGTGGAGGCGCGGCGTTTACTGGCCAGCGCGAGCTGGGTCGATGGCAGGGTCACCGCGGGAACGCAAGCTGCAATTGTGAAAAATAATCAACAGCTGCCGGAAAATGCGCCCGAAATACGCGCCCTCAGGCAGTTAGTACATATGGCGCTAGGCCGTAACCCACTATTTTTCTCAACGGCACTGCCTTCTAGAATCTTACCGCCATTTTTCAACCGCTATATTGGGCAAACCAATCATTATGGATTTCATGTCGATAACGCGATGCGCATGATGCCAGATGGTAGTGGCTATGTGCGTGCCGATGTCTCTGCGACGTTGTTTTTATCAGAACCGGATGAATATGAAGGCGGTGAGCTGATGATAGAGGATACCTTTGGCCGCCATGCATTCAAGTTGAAAGCCGGCAGCATGGTGGTGTATCCATCATCATCTGTACATCAGGTGACGCCTGTGACTAAAGGTGCACGAGTGGCTTGTTTTATGTTTATTCAGAGCATGGTGCGTGACGCCGAAAAACGCCGCCTGTTGTACGACATGGATATCTCGCTGGCGCAGCTGCGTCAAACGGTAGGTGAGTCTGAAGCAGTCGTGCATCTAACGGGTGTGTACCACAATCTTTTACGGCTATGGGCTGAGTAATGGCTTTGCTGAGCAAGTTGACAGCGATTCCGCCCGATATTCATACTGCACAAGATTATCTTGCACACGCCCAGCCAAGATTAAGCCCTGATGTTTTGCATTACCTTGAAGGCGGCTCTGGTAAAGGTATTAGCCTCAAAGCGAATTTAGAGGCGTTTGACCATGTGCAATTGATGTCCAGGCCTTTGGTGGATGTTAAAGGTGGCCACACCCGTCTCAATTTATTTGGGCAAGATTTTGAGCATCCCTTATTGCTGGCGCCAATCGCATACCAGCGCTTGTTTCATGATCATGGTGAAAAGCTCACTGCCATGGCCGCCAATGCGCAGGCCGGGCAAATGGTCGTTAGTAGCCTTGCCAGCCAATCGTTAGAAGAAATTATTGAGGCGGCTGGTCAGCCTTTATGGTTCCAGTTGTACTGGCAAGGGGATCGCCCACGCACTTTGCGCTTGCTCAATCGTGCATTATCAGCAGGTTACAATGCAGTGATGTTTACTGTGGATGCGCCGGTTAAACAGGCTGTTATGGAACTGCCTGACGGCGTGCGCGCTGTGAATCTGGAGTCCCCATTGTCGCAGCCGCCTGTGCAAGGCCATCAAAGCTTGGTGTTTGATGGCTGGATGACGCAGGCGCCGAACTGGGATGATGTAGCTTGGCTGCGAGACCAAATCAACGTGCCACTAATAGTAAAAGGCCTACTGCATACCGAAGATGTTGCAAGTGTTTTGCGTCTGGGCTGCGATGGGCTAGTGGTTTCTAATCATGGTGGACGCGTATTAGATGGCGTACCGACTAGTCTTGCCGTGTTGCCTGAAATTGCCAATTTGGTTGCCGGGAAGGCTTGCCTGCTTTTTGATAGCGGCATTCGCCGTGGGCAGGATGCATTTAAAGCGCTAGCGCTGGGTGCCGATGCCGTGATGATTGGCCGCCCTTATGTCTGGGGGCTCTCAGTTGCAGGTGCCTTGGGTGTTGCGCACGTCATACGTTTAATGCGCGATGAGTTGGAGATGACCATGGCGCTTTCTGGTGCTGCTACCTTAGCTGATATTAAGTTAAGTCACCTATCTTGAGTTAAGTTAGTTTGGCGCGAATGCGATAGAAAAATAATGATGAAATGGACATTGATAGTACGGTTAACCCATTGGCTAGTAGCTGCTGGGGTGATTGTGAATTTCTTTAATGAATCTGGTTATACGCATCGCTTGATAGGATACATCTGCACTGGGTTAGTGCTGTTACGCTTAATTAATGGTTTTTTCTTTGCGCGTGTAGAGGCTTCAAAGCTGCATTTGCCTGGGGTTATAGCGATTAAGTCACATGTTCAATCGTTATTAAAGCGAGAGAAGCATGATTATGTTGGGCACAACCCGTTGGGGCAATATGCGGTTTACGTAATGTGGGCGTTGATTTTATTGCTGGCACTGACAGGCTGGCTCAGTCGCACGGATGAGCTGTGGGGTGAAGACTGGCCTGTTGATTTGCACGAAGCTTTATCTTACTTATTGCAAGGCATGGTTGTTCTGCATTTGCTGGCAGTGACAGTGTTATCTAAATGGCTAGGCAAAAACTTGGTCGGCGCGATGGTGCGTGGTAAATAATGACGACGGTACTTTAGTTGCCATTGCCTCACTATTGGCAAGCTAGCTCTTAATATAGCTTTGCAACTGCTTAATCAGCTCTTGCTGATATGCAATAGTTTCTTTCACTAAATCGCCTATCGAGAGTACGCCTACCACTTTCTCGTCCACCACTACAGGTAAGTGTCTGATACGGTGCTCTGTCATGAGTGACAATGCGTGCTCTACCGAGTCATTGGGGTTGGCAGTCAACACCTTACTAGTCATTACTTCGTTAATTGAGGTGGTTTTAGATGATCTGCCTTTAAGAATCACTTCACGCGCGTAATCGCGTTCAGAAAAAATACCGACTAAGTTTTGCCCATCCAGCACAATTAAAGCGCCAATTTTGTATTCAGCTAAGATGACTAACGCGTCGAATACAGGGCGGTGCGGTGCGATTGAAATGACTTCTTTATACTTTTTACCATCTAGTAATTGTTGTAGTGTTTTCATGCTGCTCTCCCTTGTGATGCGTAAAAATACGTCCAAAAAAGTGTTGCGCAAAAAATACTGTATAAATAGTAAATATACACCAATAATTAGTTTTACCAATGATATTAAAGACTTAAAGTCAATTGGCGCACTTATTCTTGAGTTGTGAATTTGATGATTGGTGTGTGTTAACTGAAATGTTCTAGTTTATAGTTAATTTCTAGGCTGCTTTAATCGATGTTTGCACTCCCCTTTGAACTTAGAGGGGAGTGCATTAGTTTTTCTTGTGTGGTTATGCCAGTAGCTGCCAAGCCATGCCTAGTATGCCGCCAGCTACAATCACCAAAATGACATTAGCTTTGTATTTGAATATGGCAAGTGTCGCTAAAGCGGTCAGCGCAACTGAGAGCCAGTCAATTTGGCCTGTAAGCCCTTGTGGCGAAAATACATGGTATGCAAAGAACAGTGCTAAATTGACGATGACACCGACCACTGCTGCGGTAATGGCACTTAATGGTGCGGTGAATTTAAGGTTGCCATGCGTAGTCTCGATGAATGGGCCACCCAATAAAATAAACACAAAACTGGGCAAAAACGTAAAAAAGGTGACAATGGTTGCGGCGATAAAAGCAGAGGCAAATAGGGCATCCGCACCAAACACCTGCGTCACCCAGCCGCCAACAAACCCTACAAATGTCACCACCATAATCAGCGGGCCGGGCGTAGTTTCGCCAAGGGCTAGTGCATCAATCATTTGCGTAGGTGTTAGCCAGTGGTAGTGTTCAACTGCGCCTTGATACACATAAGGTAAGACCGCATAAGCACCGCCAAAAGTCAGTAAAGCCGCTTTGGTAAAGAACCAGCCCATCTGGGTAAATGCTCCATGCCAGCCGTAGTTTGCCATTAGCGCCGTCATGGCAATGAGCCATAGTGCTATGCCACTGATGGCTACTTGCCATAATCTATGCCAGCTAAATAATGCATGTGATGGGGTGGGTGTGTCGTCATCAATCAGGGCTGTACCGTAGCTTTTTTGCGCAGCGCCGTGACCACCGCCCAACTTGAAGTAATTGGGGTAACGGTTACCGCCTACGTAACCTATCAGGCCGGCAGTTAACACAATGAGCGGGAAAGGTAGTTTAAGTATAAAAATAGCTAAAAAAGCCGCAGCTGCAATACCCCACATCAGCTTGTTTTTAAGTGTGCGCAGGCCAATTCTATAAGCGGCGAACATCACAATCGCAACCACAGCAGGCTTAATGCCATATAGCGCCCCGGCAACTGCAGGCACTGAACCGTAGGCCATGTAGATGTAGGCGAGACCTACCAGAATAAAAAATGAGGGCAGGAAAAATAAGGTGCCAGCAACGATACCACCCCAGGTGCGGTGCATGAGCCAGCCGATGTAGGTAGCCAATTGCTGCGCTTCCGGGCCTGGCAGTAGCATGCAGTAATTCAATGCGTGTAGAAAGCGCTTTTCTGAAATCCAGCGTTTATTTTCCACTAGGTCGTGGTGCATGATGGCGATTTGTCCGGCGGGGCCGCCAAAACTAATAAAGCCAAGTTTGAGCCAGTAGAAAACAGCTTCTACAAACGGTACTGGGTTGGGGGCTGAGTTTAGGTTTTTGTTGTGATGAGCGTCCATAGCTTCTCCTCTAAGGCATTATGCCATAAGATTTGAGCAGGCCTTGGACGTGAGTGTCTTGAAACGGGGAGGCTGCTAATTCCCCATATTTTGATGTTAATGTTTTTCTAGTGCAATCGCAAGGCGGTTCTACTACCTAACAGCAGGTGGTGACTATGCAAATATATTTTGCCATAGCCACTGCCCGCTGATTCTTGCAATTGACAATCAAGCTCGCGTTAAGCCTAATTTAGTTGTTGAATCCCGGCTAGCAGCCATTTTTCTTGGCTATTGGTCGTGTCTTTCTGTATATGCCACACCTCATCTATGCTTTCCAGTGGGCCATTGTTCTCACGCAATTGACCCGTAAAGCGGACGCTGGCGATTACGTATGTATCTTCACTTGCTACTTCTAATAACTCTGCGTTAATCGCAACAATTTCAGTAGTCTGCACATCACTGCCTCGTTCTTGCATTTGCATAGAGATTTCTGCAAATACTTCAGGGGTTGTATATTCGCGCACGTCGTTAATGTCTTTTCTATCGTTGGCTGCCTGTAAGCGTATAAAAGACGCTTTGGCGCTTCTCAAAAAGCTATCTACCGGAAAGTCATGCGGAATTTGATGGCTGCTTCTTGGTGTGCCGCCACTGCTAAGTGCTTGCTCGATGTTAGGGCTAGGCGCGTTGTATGCGCCACTGTTCCCTGCATATTGCATGGTTGGCTGCTGCGATTTTTTGAATCTTGCGATTAAGAACATGATGGCGGCAGCTGCTGCAAGTGCCATTAATATAGAGCCCATGGCATCGCCCATACCCGAGCCAGCAAACATGCTCGCAAGTGCGGCGCCAACTGCCAAACCAGCTAATGGACCTAGCCATTTGCTTGCTCCAGACTGTGCAGGTTTAGGTGTAGATTCTGGTGCCCTTTGCGATTGTTTTGTCGGTGCAGGTCTGCTTTTGCCAAAGCTGCTGCCTCCGCCAAAACGTTTTGCTTCTGCTATTGAAGACATAAAACTGACACAAGTGATAGCAACCATTAATAACATCAAAAAGCGTTTCATTATGTTCCTTATTAAACCGGTAAAAGTCGAAAAACTATTTCTAAAAATAACTTACTCGCATTGCATTTTACAGCGTAATTGCTAAGTTTTCAGTAGCGCTAGTTTAAATGAAAAACTTACAGATCAATCTGATTGACTGTTATCAAGTCATTGATGATCGGTTGCTGTTGTCTGCTAAGGCTTATATATAGGCGTTATTGTGAGGGTGCTTGCATAGTGGTTTTTGGGTTCACCAGATTTTTCATACTTCGTTTATTGTTAGAAGTAGTTACGGCTGTCAGTCCATATCTTTATTTAGGGTTAATCTTCTCTTGACATGGTTAGCCAGCTAACTATAATGTGCCTAATTATGCTAGAACTAAAAGACTTACCTACAACTGGGGTGCTCCACAAGTTTGCTGAACGATATCCTGATGCGGATATCACGGCAGTATCGAGCTTTTTGCATTTAATGCGGGTGGCAACCGATTTATCTATCGCGTTGGACGCTTGCTTGAGTAAACATGGCTTATTGCAAGGGCGCTGGTGGGTGCTGATTTTGTTGATGCGTGAGCAGACTCAAGCATCAACACCATCTGTGCTGGCAGATAAAGCTGGTGTTACACGCGCAACCATGACTGGTTTGATTGATGGTTTGGAGCAGAGTGGCTTAGTCGAGCGGGTGTTTACCAAAAGTGATAGGCGTAGTGTCTCGATTCACCTCACCGAGGCGGGGCAAGCAAAGCTGGATGCAGTCATGCCTGATTACTACCAACGCTTGAGGTTGTGCATGAAAGGCCTTAGTGAAGCGCAGCGTGAGCAGATGCACCAGATGCTGGATTTAATCAATTTAGGCATTCCGGAACTAACCAAGCAGAAGTAAATTATTTTTAAGAATTTAGGAGATCACATGAGTAATATCCAACAACAAATTAGTGCAATCAACCAAAGCTTTGACCATGCGTTCAACACCAAAAATGCTGCCGCGATTGGCGCACTGTATGCTGACAGTGCGGTGGTGATGCCGGCGCCAGCAGGCGAGCCTGTGGTAGGCGCTGCTGCAATCCAAACGTTTTTTGCTGGGCTGATTGATGCGGGTGTCATTGAGCATCAACTTACTTTGGCCGATGCCGTAGAAGATGGCAATTTGGCTTATCAACGTGGTAACTGGGCCGGTGCAATGTTGAATGCACAAGGCGAAAAACAAACTTTTGGTGGCAACGTGCATTTGGTTTATCGTAAACAAGCGGATGGCACATGGAAAGCAGTTACGCATATTTGGAACTAAGCAGTTTGTGCAAGCAAATTGATTAAGGCATAGAAAACAGATGGAAAATAGTACAAAAAAAATCATTAGCGCATTTGTTGCGCTAATCGTACTCACCATTATTTGGGGCTACAACTGGGTGGTGATGAAAAGCGCGCTGCAATATGCAGGCCCGTTTCAGTTTGCTGCCTTGCGTGTGTTCTTTGGTGCGGTCGTACTTTTTGTTGTCATCTATGCCACCAAGCGCCCGTTGGGCCTTAAAGAGTTCCCTACCATGTTGGTATTGGGTTTACTGCAAACGGTAGGTTTTACTGGCTTATTGATTTGGGCGTTGGTGGAGGGTGGTGCAGGTAAAACGGCGGTGCTCACTTACACTATGCCATTTTGGGTGATGCTGTTTGCTTGGCCGATGCTGGGCGAGAAAGTGCAAGGCTGGCAGTGGTTGGCTGTAATCTCTGCCGTGTTTGGCATGTTGCTGATTTTTGATCCGTTACATATCAAAGCCGATGGTTTCAGTATGTTTCTGGCTATTATTTCAGGGGTGTCTTGGGCGCTGTCTGCCATTATTTCTAAAAAGCTACATCAGCGCAGCCCGCATCTGGATTTATTAAACCTGACAGCTTGGCCGATGTTGCTAGGCTCTGTGCCTATGCTGGCGATTGCCTTTGTCGTACCGGCACAGCCGATTCAATGGACTGGTTATTTTATCGGATCCGTATTGTTCAATGTGTTTCTGAGCGGTGCGCTGGCTTGGTTGTTATGGCTGTATGCTTTGCAGATTTTGCCTGCGGGTGTAGCCAGTATGGCATCTATGCTGGCACCTGTGATTGGCGTGCTGGCGGCATGGATACAGTTAAATGAAGTGCCTAATCGTATGGAGTTGATTGGCATGGTATTGATCGCGTTATCCTTAGTGATTATCTCTTTCGTCAGCATTAAAAAGCACGCCCCTGTTGACCCGGCAATCGGACAAGAGTAAACGTGAGTGAGTAGTATCTAAGCATTTAGTGCTTAGATACTATTGACCTAAGACATTTCCCTAAGCCCCCTCATTTAAAAGCCTGTAATTTGGGTAAACGCATGTGATAAAATTCGCCTTATTTAGTTGGAAATTAGGATCTAAACATGGCAGGTCATAGTAAATGGGCAAATATTCAACACCGCAAAGGTCGCCAAGACGCAAAGCGCGGTAAGATTTTTACTAAAATCATCAAAGAAATCACAGTGTCAGCTCGCTTGGGTGGCGGTGATCCTAATATGAACCCACGTTTACGTGCGGCCGTTGCTTTGGCAAAAGAAGAAAACATGCCGTCGGATAACATTACACGTGCGATTAAAAAAGGTACGGGTGAGTTAGAGGGCGTCAGCTACGAAGAAATCCGCTACGAAGGCTATGGCATCAACGGTGCTGCTATCATTATTGATTGCTTAACCGACAATAAGCAACGTGCGGTGATGGATGTACGTCATGCATTGAGCAAGCACGGTGGCAATCTGGGTACCGATGGATCTGTGGCTTTTATGTTTAAACACTGTGGTAGCTTGGTGTATGAGCCAGGTACCTCAGAAGATAAAGTAATGGAAGTCGCACTGGAAGCTGGCGCAGAAGATGTGCTGACTAACGATGATGGCAGTATTGAGGTGATTACACCGCCAGCTGACTTTGTGGCGGTTAAAGAAGCGCTGGAAGCAGCAGGCCTCAAGGCTGTGATGGGTGAGGTTACCATGAAGCCTGATGCTGAAGTGATCTTTACCGGTGACGATGCCGTTAAAATGCAAAAAATTCTGGATGCGCTGGAAGATTTGGATGACGTGCAAGATGTTTATACATCTGCCGTGATTGAAGAATAAGTCTGCATGACTCAACCCACTAAGGGCATGCTGTGAGTGTTACACGAATTCTCGGCATTGACCCGGGTCTGCGGTTAACAGGCTTTGGCGTGATTGAAAAAGTAGGGGAGAAAATCACCTACGTTGCCAGTGGTACTATCAAAACCGCCAGTGGCAAAAAAAGCAAGGTCGAGGGTGACCCTGAACGTGAAGAGTTGCCTGCTCGCCTCAAAATCATCTTAGATGGCTTGTTTGAGGTGATCGATACTTACCAGCCGAATCAGGTAGCGATTGAAAAAGTATTTGTGAACGTTAACCCGCAGTCGACTTTGCTGCTTGGGCAGGCGCGTGGTGCTGCCATCAGTGCTGCCGTTATCCGCAATTTGAGTGTTGCCGAATATACTGCGCTGCAAGTGAAGCAGGCGGTTGTTGGTAATGGGCATGCGCAAAAAGAGCAGGTGCAGGAAATGGTGAAGCGATTGCTCAAGCTACCTGCTGCGCCCAAGCCAGACTCTGCAGATGCGCTGGCCTGTGCCATTTGCCATGCGCATGGTGGTCAGGGGTTGGGGTTGATGGCAACTGCCGGTTTTCGTGTGCGAGGCGGGCGCCTGGTTGGCTGATTACTCGTTTGGATAATCACTTGGTTGGGCTGTCGCCCTCGCGACTATCTGGTTCATTTTTCTCGTTTCATTTCTCCCTATTTACGCTGTGTAGTCAGTAGATATTGGCTGTGTGCGGGCTTGGTTTTAAGATGCTGACTAGTGTGCTTAAATCTACGCTTGCTGGGATACCTAGCCATGCGTTATTGTTCGTAATTATTTTGTAATGGAATGCCAGATGATTGGTCGATTAAGCGGTACCTTATTAGAAAAAACGCCTCCATTAGTGTTGATTGATTGTAATGGGGTGGGTTACGAGTGCGAAGTGCCAATGAGCACATTTTATAATCTGCCTGCTATCGGCGATAAGGTCGTCATGCTCACCCACTTTGTGGTGCGCGAGGATGCGCAACTGTTATATGGCTTTGGTACTAGTCAAGAGCGTGCCACATTTCGACAATTGCTAAAAGTTAATGGCATTGGCGCTAAATCAGCGTTATCTATTTTAAGCGGATTGTCCATTGATGATTTAGTGCAAGCGGTGGCCTTGCAAGAGCCCAGCATGCTAACGCGCGTGCCTGGGGTCGGTAAAAAAACAGCAGAACGTTTATTGTTAGAGTTAAAAGATAAGTTCACGATTGATGGTGTAGCTGCCATGAACGAGCACCAGCCTAAATCTGCCACCAGCGATGTGCTGAATGCCTTGTTGGCGCTAGGCTACAACGAGCGCGAGGCGGTCGCTGCTGTGAAATTGCTAGATAAAGAAATCAGTGTGACAGACGGCATTAAGCAAGCATTAAAATTACTTTCAAAGTAGGATGCAGTATGATGTAGTGGCGTGTGGCTTCAATAGATAGGCCACCCACAATTTGAGGGCTCTGCATGATTAACACTAACCAAATCGCCCGTATCACCACGATATCGCTACTGATAGTAGGCTGTGTTTTTGTGTTGTATCCATTTATGGCGGCAATGCTGTTTGCTGCCATCATTTGTGTGTTTACTTGGCCGCTATACCAGCGCATATGGGAGCTGCTCGGTAAACGCGATATGCTCGCTGCCGTCACCATGACGCTGCTCTTGCTGTTTGCAATGATTCTGCCCATGGCCTATTTGGCAATGAATCTTGCAGACTCTGCTACGTTGTTGCTAGATGAGGCACAGGCTGTGTTGCAAAGTATGCAGCCAGTTGCGCCATCATGGCTAAAGAATCTGCCGATTGTTGGCACTCCCTTGGCTGAATCTTGGCAGCGTGTCGTTGTGAGCCATGAGGAATTAATGCATCTGCTTAACCAGTATGCAGATCCGATTCGTGAGTTTTTATTGAAGGTCGTGCAGGTCGTCATGGGTGGGTTTGTGCAGTTAGTGCTCGTGGTATTCGTTGCATTTTTCTTTTATCGCGATGGCACAAAGCTGGCAGCCGCGATAACGGCCATAGTACAGCGCTTGGGTGGCGAACTGGGGCAGGAAATGCTGGTCTTGTCATGTAATACGGTGAAGGGGGTGATGCTGGGCGTGTTTGGTACTGCGCTGGCACAAGCCAGTGTCGGACTGTTTGGCTTTTGGCTGGCGGGTGCGCCTGCGCCGTTATTATTAGCACTGGCTACATTTTTCTTATCGGTGATTCCAGTCGGTCCGCCATTGGTATGGGGCGGAGCCTCATTGTGGCTGTTTAATCATGGCGATCAAGGGTGGGCAATCTTCCTGTTGGTTTACGGGTTGCTAGTGATTAGCATGGTAGATAATGTTGTTAAACCCATTTTGATTAGTCACTCATCACATTTGCCCTTGTTACTGGTTGTGCTGGGCGTATTAGGTGGCATTCTGATGTTTGGTTTTATCGGTATTTTTTTAGGGCCAACCCTGTTAGCGGTTGGATTTACACTGGTTTCACATTGGGTAGTTTTGCAAAATAAGAGAGCAGATGAAGTTGTATGATAGAAACTGATCGTTTAATCGCTCCGGATGTCGTGAGCCCGCAGGAGGATGCGCTAGAGCGTGCACTCCGCCCCAAAGTGCTGGATGAGTATATTGGTCAAGAAAAAGCCCGGGCACAACTAGAGATATTTATCAATGCTGCGCGTGGTCGTGGTGAGGCGCTGGATCATGTGTTGCTGTTTGGTCCGCCTGGCTTGGGTAAAACCACCTTGGCGCATATTATTGCTAAAGAAATGGGCGTCAATATGCGCCAAACCTCGGGGCCTGTGTTGGAGCGAGCGGGTGACTTGGCTGCGTTGCTGACTAATTTAGAGCCAAATGATGTGTTGTTTATTGATGAAATACACAGACTGTCCCCAGTGGTGGAAGAAATTCTATATCCCGCAATGGAGGATTACCGCCTGGATATCATGATTGGTGAAGGGCCGGCTGCCCGTAGTGTACGTCTGGATTTGCCACCATTTACCTTGGTGGGCGCCACTACACGTGCTGGCATGCTGACCAATCCGCTACGAGATCGCTTCGGCATCGTTTCTCGACTAGAGTTTTATACCTCAGATGAGCTGGGTCGCATTGTGCAGCGCTCGGCTGGTTTGTTGGATGTGGAAATGGTTGATACTGGCGCTCTGGAGATTGCCAAGCGCTCCCGCGGCACCCCGCGTATTGCTAACCGCTTATTGCGTCGTGTGCGTGACTATGCCCAAGTTAAAGCGGATGGCAAAGTCAGTGCTAATATTGCCGATGCTGCATTGAAAATGCTTGATGTGGATAAGCTCGGTTTTGATGTGATGGATAGAAAGCTGCTGCTCGCGGTGTTGGAGAAGTTCGGCGGTGGGCCGGTGGGTTTAGATAACTTAGCTGCTGCGATTGGCGAAGAGCGCGATACGATTGAAGATGTGCTCGAGCCGTATTTAATTCAACAAGGCTTCTTGATGCGCACACCACGCGGCAGGGTTGCCACCAGCCAATCATACCAGCACTTTGGTTTGCCAGTACCGGGCGCGATTGCCAGTGGCGAGTCGTGGCAGGAGCCGTGATGCCTCTCGCTAAATTTACTTGGCCAGTGAGGGTGTATTATGAAGACACCGATGCAGGTGGCGTGGTTTACCATTCTAATTATTTGAACTTTATGGAGCGTGCGCGTACTGAGTGGTTGCGCGCTTTAGGTTTTGAGCAGACCGAACTGAAAGACAGTCATGGGGTGATTATCGTGGTACATAGTCTGTCTATTAGCTTTAAGAAACCTGCATATTTTAATGACGTGCTTGAAATTCATTGTGATATCGTTAAAATTGGACACGGTAGTATCGAATTGGCGCAAACAATTACGCGTAATGGCGAGTTGTTGATTAACGCGCATGTGAAAGCGGCTTTTGTGAATGCCGCAACCTTCAAGCCTGTAGGGATTCCAGCACAAATTAAACAAGCAATGCTTAATTAACGTTGTTAATAGCGTGCGTTTGGGCGTGGTTAATAGATTAAAATCATGGCAACAGCCTCTCAGCAATGCCTATAAGCACATTGCTTAACAGCTATTAGATCAAAAGAGCGGTAGATAAAAAAGTGGAGAAGTTATGAACGCTAGTAGTGATATGTCTTTTTTCAGCCTAGTGGCAGGTGCAAGTATACCAGTGCAGTTGGTGATGCTTATTTTGATTATCACCTCTTTATTTTCTTGGTGGTATATTTTTATCAAAGTAGCCACCGTTAAACGCGCAGAGCGAGATGCTGAAGATTTTGAAGATACGTTCTGGAGCGGTGGCGATCTTAATAAACTGTACGACAGCATCACCTCTCATCGCCGTAAACCGCAAGGCATGGCAAGTATTTTTGAAGCAGGTTTTAAAGAGTACGCGCGCCACAAGCAGCAGACACGTATGGATGTATCCGATGTAATGGAAGGCGCACGCCGTGCGATGCGTGCTGCTTACAACCGCGAGATGGATGAGCTTGATGCGCACTTACCTTTCCTTGCGTCAGTAGGTTCTGTCAGCCCGTATATTGGCTTGTTTGGTACTGTGTGGGGCATTATGAATGCGTTTAGAGGCTTATCCAGCGTTGGGCAGGCAACTCTCACCCAAGTGGCGCCCGGTATTGCTGAGGCATTAGTAGCCACGGCGATCGGCCTGTTCGCAGCGATTCCAGCTGTGATTGCTTATAATCGTTTTGCCAGTTCTGTGGATAGACTCTCCGTGCGCTACGAAAGCTTTATGGAAGAGTTTACGAATATTTTGCAGCGCAAATCTTAAATGGCGGCGCGTTTGATGGTTACTTTTAAACTAATTTCAACAGGAGTTGCGTGATGAGCAGAACACGTAAACGCCGGATGATGAATCAAATCAACGTCGTGCCGTACATCGATGTGACCTTGGTGTTATTGGTTATTTTTATGGTTACCGCACCCATGACCAATCCTGGTATTGTTGAATTGCCGGGAGCCGGGCAAGCGCTCAGTCAGCCTAAATTGCCACCAGTGGTAGTGACTGTGAAAAAAAATGGCAGTATAGAGCTAGATAGTAAAGCCATGCAGCGTGATGAGTTGTTGGTGGCAGTACAGGCTACGCTTACAAAATCTCCGGAACGTTCTGTGGTGATTGCTGCGGATAAAAACGTTAAATACGAAGATGTGATTGGTATTATGGATCTGCTTAAAACTAACCATGTCAATAAAGTTGGTTTGCTGCTAAAACCGGCTTAAGGTGTGCGGTTAGCTCTTAATTACACTATGTTACGTCAGCGCGAAAATCCAGACTCATTCAAAGCCGGTGTGCTCTCTATCACTGTGCATGCCATATTACTGGGTGCTTTGTTGGTCTCATTTAACTGGAAAACGACTCACCCTGTCAGTATTGCCGAGGTTGAGTTATGGGATAGTCTGCCCGCCGTTAACGTGCCCAAGCCTGAAGTGACACCGCCAGTGCCTGTGGTCAAAGAACCCCCTAAGCCAGAAGCGAAGCCGGAGCCAAAACCTGAGCCAGTGGTTAAGCCCAAGCTAGAACCTAAGCCAGAGCCGGAAATCGCGATTAAACATGAGGCGCCTAAAAAGCCGATTAAGAAAGAACCAATTAAAGAGCCGCCAAAAGAGCCAGTGAAGCCGGTCAAAAAAACTGATCAGCTAGCGCTAGCGGAGCTACAAAAGCAGCTATTGCAAGAGCCGGTGGAAAAGCCTAAAAAGCCGCCAGTCAATGATGCTCTGAAAAAGCTGCAACAAGAAAGCCTGAGTGATTCTGGTACATCAGCCGAGCCTAAAGTCAGCGCGGCCAAAGCCGGTGTAGTGGATGAGTTTAAGGCCAAGATACAAACTAAAATCCGCAATAACGTGAATAAATCCCTATGCGGTGATGGCAACCCTGAATTGAAGTTTGAAATCGCTCTCTTGCCTACTGGTGAGTTGGGTGCAGCGCCTAAGCTTACCAAGTCTAGCGGTATTGCTGGTTGCGATGATGCTGTCGAGCGCGCGATCCGTGCCTCTGAGCCTTTGCCGCTACCTGAAGATAAAACTTTATTCCCACAGTTCAGGACATTAAAGCTGACGTTCCACCCCAGCAAAGACTAAGTGCTGTACGGCTGAAATGTAAGCAAGTGTAAATGCGCTGGCATCTATTGCAGATTGCAGTAAAATTTCATGAACTTTTTAAGACCTTACTGACCATACGCTATATGAAAAAAATGCCTAGTTTATTTCAGACTGTGTTGTTTGTTTGCACAGTCGCCGTATCTGCAATGATGACTTCAGTAAGTCATGCCGCCTTGGAAATTGAAATCAGTGGTGGTAATGCGCAGCAGTTGCCTATCGCCATTGTGCCGTTTAATCAGGATGCAGTTAAAAACCAAGAAAATATCGCTAATATCATCAGTGCTGACTTGCGCCGTAGCGGCATGTTTCGTGTGTTAGAAACTGCTGGTGTCGCGAGCAAGCCTAGTGCGATGTCACAAGTGAAGTATAGTGATTGGGCTAGCTTGCAGGCGCAGGCTATTGCCGTAGGTAAAATTGAGGCGTTGCCTGGTAACCGCCTTAAGGTAAGTTTCCAGTTGGGTGATGTACTCAAGCAAACCCAGTTGGCCGATATGGACTACAACATCACGCCTAGTCAATTGCGGATGACAGCGCATAAGATTGCGGACGTGATTTACCAGAAGCTAACTGGTGAGTCGGCGATATTTGCTAGCCGTATTGCTTATATTAATAAATCTAAAGGACGCTATGCGCTGCAAGTGGCTGATGCTGACGGGGTTAACCCACAAACGGTAGTGTCATCTAATGAGCCGATTATTTCTCCGGCATGGTCACCAGATGGCACTAAAATCGCTTACGTTTCATTTGAGAAGAAAAAGCCTATTATCTTTGTACAGTCTTTGATGACTGGGCAACGCATTACCTTAGCCAGCTTTAAAGGCAATAATAGTGCACCTGCATGGTCGCCAGATGGTAGTAAACTTGCTATCGTATTAACGCATGCTGCAAATTCACAGCTTTATTTAATTAACGCTGATGGCAGTGGCTTGAGGCAACTGACCAAAAGCAATGCGATTGATACTGAGCCAGTGTGGTCACCGGATGCTAAATGGGTTTATTTCAGCTCTGATCGAGGCGGCAGTCCGCAAATTTACAAAGTGTCATCTATCGGTGGTGACGCACAGCGCGTTACGTTTGATGGCCCTTACAATTTAAGCCCGCGTTTTTCACCGGATGGTAAGTCATTGGCGATGATTCGTAATGACGGTGGAAGATATCGCGTCGCATTACAAAATTTAGCAACTGGGCAAGTGCAGATTCTAAGCGAAGGTAATCAGGATGAGTCACCTAGCTTTGCGCCTAATGGCCGTGTGGTGCTTTATGCGACCAGAACTGCGGGTCGTGGTGCACTTGCTGCCGTGTCTGCAGATGGTCGCGTGAAGCAGCGTCTGAGCGAGTCTGGCGGAGATATCCGTGAGCCAGCTTGGGGCCCGTTACTGAATTAGTAGTATGTAATAGATAGATTTGTTTTTACTAAAGGAGAGTGTAATGAATAAGGGAATGTTTAATAAAAAAGTATTGGGTGCATTAGTGTTAGCAGCATTATTGTCAGCTTGTAAAAGCACACCAATGACAGATAAACCAGCTGGCGTGCAAGATAAAAGCCCAGCAGGTGCATCAACACAATCATCTGCTAACGGTTCAGCAGACACTTCTGGCGTTAAAGAAGTAGTGATTGATAGCAATGCTAACAATGGTAACAACCCATTGAAAGATCCAAACAATATCTTGTCAAAAAGAAACATCTACTTTGACTTTGATAGCGACGCAGTAAAAGCGGAGTTCCGTCCACTAGTGGAAGCGCACGCTAAATACTTGCTAGCTAACAGCAACGCTAAAGTAGTATTGCAAGGTAATACGGATGAGCGCGGTACACGTGAGTACAACGTTTCATTGGGTCAACGCCGTGCAGTAGCAGTTAAAAAATCATTAAACTTGTTAGGCGTGCAAGATAAGCAAATCGAAACAGTAAGCTTGGGTGAAGAAAAAGCAACAGCAAATTGTGCAGATGAAGCTTGCAACCAACAAAACCGTCGCGTAGATGTAGTTTACGAAAACGATTAATTTTTTAGGTATTACGTTTAAAAAATGATGAAAAACCTGATTCTGACTAGCGTGTTTTTAGCAACGCAATTATTTTCTATTAGCGGCCATTCGGCATTGTTCGATGACGATGAGGCACGAAAGAAAATACTGGAAGTTGAGAAGAACTTGCAAACTCAGAATCAGGCTACGCAATCTGCGATCCGTGATTTAAAACAATCAAATGAGCAGCGAGATGCTGTCACAAGAAATGGTTTGGCTGATATGCAATCGCAACTAGATGCATTGAAGCAAGAGAATGCAAGATTGAAAGGCGAGCTGGAAGTCGCTAATCATAAAGTTGAAACCGCACTTCAACGCCAAAAAGATTTATATACCGATATCGATGAGCGCTTACGTAAGTTAGAGGCAGCTCCAGTTGCTGAAACTGTGGCACCTGTGCCAGCGGTGGCTGAGAAAAATACACAAGAATACCAGCTGTTGGAGTTAGCCAATGGCCTGTCAAAAGAGTCTAAGCATAAAGACGCTTTTAACACTTACGATAAATTCCTTAAAGACTATCCTAGCAGTAGTTTAGCACCTGAAGCCATGTACGGCTTGGGCTACTCGCAATTTGCGTTAAAGAACTATAAATCGTCAATTGCTACACAGCAAAAGCTGATTGATACTTATCCAGATAGTCCTAAGGTGCCTGATGCGATGTTTAATATGGCCAATAGTCAGATTCAACTAGGTTTAGTGCCGGGTGCTAAAAAAACATTGCGTGATTTAATCGCCAAATTCCCAAATAGTGAGCTGACGCCAACTGCGCAGAAGCGCCTAAAAGCACTAGAGGCGATTAGATAAGTAATTCAGAAAGTTGTTTATTTGCCTATATTTAGGTAAATAAAGCTTTTAAGTTAAAATAGCGCCCATTCATTATTGGCGCTATTTTTTTGCGTGATTCATTGTTGGTGTGCAAAGTATTAGATGAAACTTAAAATCCATGAAATTTTTTATTCGCTGCAAGGCGAGTCCTCACGTGTAGGGCTGCCTACGGTATTTGTGCGTCTGACTGGCTGTCCAATGCGCTGCGTATATTGCGATACTGCCTATGCATTTAGCGGTGGCAGTAATATGGAAATTGATGGCATCCTCGCTAAAGTTGCGGAGTTCGGCACACCATATGTCACTGTGACTGGCGGCGAGCCACTTGCACAAAAGGATTGCCATGTGTTGCTCAAAGCTTTGTGTGATCAGGGTTATAGCGTTTCGTTGGAGACGGGTGGCGCCATTGACATTAGCCCAGTAGATGCCCGTGTATCGGTCATTTTAGATATCAAAACACCAGACTCTGGCGAGCTAAAGAACAATGTATGGGGTAACTTAGCCCATCTTAAAAAAGCTGATGAAGTAAAGTTTGTGCTGTGTAGCCGTGCAGATTATGAATGGGCAAGGGATTTGCTGGTGAAAGAACACCTCACAGCAAAGTGCTCGGTACTGTTTTCACCTGTCTACAGTCAGCTAGCGCCAGCAGATTTAGCGGATTGGGTGCTGGCAGATAAGTTGCCGGTGCGCATGCAATTGCAGTTACACAAGATTTTATGGGGCGAGGTGCCTGGGAAATGACGAAGAACGCAGTTGTACTCCTCTCTGGCGGGCTGGATTCCGCCACTGTACTTGCCTATGCACGTAGTCAGGGTTTTGAGTGTTATTGCCTGAGTTTGGATTACCACCAGCGACATATTGCAGAGTTGCACGCCGCTAAAAATGTAGCGAAGGTGATGGGCGCAGCTGCACATAAAACGGCACAGCTAGATTTGTCGCTATTTGGCGGCTCTGCGCTCACTGACGATGCCATCGCCGTGCCGGAAAGTGCAACCGAAGGCATTCCCATTACCTATGTGCCAGCACGCAATACGATCATGTTGTCGCTAGCGTTAGCCTGGGCTGAAGTATTACAGGCGCAGGATATTTTTATTGGCGTGAATGCTTTAGATTATTCTGGCTATCCTGATTGCCGCGGTGAGTATGTGAAGGCGTTTCAGGCGATGGCCAATCTAGCCACTAAAAGTGCAGTGGAGGGAAAAACTATTACGATTCATGCGCCATTGATTGATATGACCAAGGCGCAAATCGTAACGCTAGGCACTGAATTGGGTGTCGATTATGCCATGACGGTTTCATGCTATCAGGCTGATAGTGAAGGTGAGGCTTGTGGTTTGTGTGACTCGTGCCGCTTGCGGCGCGATGGCTTTTTAGCCGCAGGGTTAGCGGACCCTACTCGTTATAAAATGCATTTGTAAACTTGGCCGGTAAGCGATTTTTATATAAATCGATTGGTAGATAAGAAATATCGATAAATAGCTTGCCAAGTGGTGCATAAATAACGTAAAATCCGCGCCTTTCTGCTTTAAATTTTTCAAAAGAGAACAAAGATTATGGTTATTATTCGTTTAGCTCGTGGTGGCGCGAAAAAAACTCCTTTCTACAACGTGGTTGTAGCTGATTCACGCAATCGTCGTGATGGCCGCTTTATTGAGCGTGTTGGTTTTTACAATCCATCAGCTAGCGCAAATGCTGAAGGTTTACGTATTGATTTAGCTCGTGTTACTCACTGGCAAAATAACGGCGCACAATTGTCAGAGACAGTTGCACGTTTGGTTAAATTCCACGCTAAAGGCCCAGAAGCTGCTATCGCTGCTAAAGCAAAAGATGCTGCTAAAGTTGAAGCTGCTAAAGCTAAAGCTGCTGCTGAAGAAGCTGCAAAATTAAAAGCAGCTGCTGACGCTGCTAAGGCAGAAGCTGATGCTCAAGCCGCAGAGGCTGCTGCTGCAGCTAAAGCTGCCGAAGCTGCGGCTGCTGAAACACCAGCTGCTGACGCTTAATTTAAAAAGCTTAGGTAATTTACCTAAGCAATTAAAATGGCTGTGAATAACATGGTGGTAATGGGGCGCATTGTTGCGCCCTACGGCGTTTATGGTTGGCTCAAAGTAGTGCCGGACACAGAAGCGATTGATGGTCTGTTTGATTATGACACTTGGTGGCTAGGTAAAGGCGACGACTGGCGCGAAATGGTGGTAGAAACCGCTAAAATTCATAACGATGTGATTGTTGTGAAGTTAGAAGGGATTGATGACCGTGACGCTGCGTTTGCTTGCAAAGGTAAACAAATTGCTGTGCCTAGAGCGCAGTTGCCAGAGCCTGACGAGAATGAATATTACTGGTCAGACTTGGTCGGTTTGCGTGTTACCAACAGTCAGGGTGTTGATTTTGGCTTAATTACTGAAGTGTTTGAAACCGGTGCAAATGATGTGCTAGTGGTTAAACCGGATAATGTAGTTAAGACTGATGTAGCGCCGGCAGATGCAGGGAAAGATAAGCCGCAAGAGCGCCTGTTGCCGTTTGTTGCAGACGTTGTATTGGCGGTTGATTTAGACGCTAAAACCATGTTGGTTGATTGGGACGAAGACTTTTAGTCTTGGTTAAAATCAATCCATACAAATTGAATCATGGCGTTTAAATTTGACATAGTGACCCTGTTTCCTGAGATGTTTGATGCCATCACTAAGCATGGCATTACCAGCAGGGCGATGCAGCAGGGTATTTATGAGGTTGGCTTCTGGAATCCGCGTGATTTCACTAGTGACAATCATAAGACTGTGGATGATAGGCCATATGGTGGCGGTCCTGGTATGGTGATGCTGGTGCAACCGCTTGAGCAAGCGATAGGCGCGGCTAAGGCAGCGCAAACCGTAGAGCAAGCCGATAGCTGGGTGGTGCATTTATCTCCAGCTGGTAAACCGCTGACCCATCAAAAGGTCATGGAGTTAAGCAAGAAGCAAGGCTTGGTATTGCTTGCCAGTCGATACGAAGGTGTCGATCAGCGTCTGATTGATGCTGAGGTGGATGAAGAAATATCAATTGGTGATTATGTGTTAAGTGGCGGCGAGCTGCCTGCGATGGCGTTGATGGATGCGATTATCCGCCAGCTGCCAGGTGCATTGGGTGATAGTGATTCTGCGATTGAAGACTCATTTGTAGATGGCTTGTTAGATTGCCCGCACTACACAAGACCAGAAGAATATAACGGTGTGAAAGTACCAGCGGTGTTGATGTCTGGTAATCATGCCAAGATTAAGCAGTGGCGTTTGAAAATGTCATTGCACAGAACCCGGGATCAACGTCCCGATTTATTGGCCGCAAGGCCGTTGACGAAAGAGGAAACACGGCTGCTACAAGAAGACTAGTAGCAGGAACAAGTTTCTTCACAATTAAAAGGAACTCCGACGGGCAACCTGAAGAGATAAAGAAGATGGCAGATATTATTAAAATGTTAGAGCAGGAAGAAATTGCCCGCCTAAACAAAACAATCCCTGACTTTGCACCAGGCGACACAGTAGTAGTTGGCGTAAACGTAGTTGAAGGTACACGTAAACGTGTGCAGTCATACGAAGGCGTTGTTATTGCTAAGCGTAACCGTGGTTTGAACTCATCATTCATCGTGCGTAAAATCTCTTCAGGTGAAGGTGTTGAGCGTACATTCCAAACTTACTCACCATTGATCGCTTCAATCGAGTTGAAACGTCGCGGTGATGTACGTCGTGCGAAACTGTACTACCTACGTGAGCGTTCAGGTAAATCAGCACGTATTAAAGAAAAATTAGTAGCACGTGACAGAGACGTTTTAGCGCCAGTAGAAAAAGCGTAAAACCTAGTTCTGGTGTTGTAAGACACAGCAAACCCCAATTGATGAAAATCATTGGGGTTTTTTGTTACGTGCGTGCGTCAGGTGTCAATTATTGTTAGCTGAGGTATGCACTATCAATACAAGCATTTTGCGGAGGGCAGATTTTTTCTTGTCTGACATTAAGTTGGTGTGGTTTAGGCTGGGTTAGCTTGCTTTAGTTTAACTTTGCTTTGGTTTACTATGGCAAGATGAATATTAAGCTCCAAACCGTATGTAATGATGCCTTTATTAAAGCGCCTTTTGGTCGGGTACGTATTGCTATACATGATCATCAGCTAATGATTGAACTGTTAGCGCTGCCAGCCGATGTTAAGGTGTTGCTATCGCATGCGGAGGTAACGCTAGAGGCTGCGTCCACTCATCCGCTAGTTAGCCTTGCCTCTATGCAGGTTCTGCAATATTTACAGCACGCCAGTTCGACTTTTGACTTAGCGGCACAGCAAGATGGCACTGCTTTTCAAAAAAAGGTGTGGCAGGCAATTGCTGCTATTCCATGTGGGCAAACTCGCACTTATAGTGAGTTAGCTCAGCAAATTGGCTCTGGCCCACGTGCGGTCGCCAATGCTTGTGGAGCTAATCGTTTGCCATTGTTGATACCGTGCCATCGCGTGGTGGCTAAAAGCGGCTTGGGCGGCTTTATGCAAGGTACACACAATGGGCTGCTTATTAAGCAATGGTTGTTGCAGCATGAGTCATCCACGTCTGGCGGAGGTAGGCATGAGTGAGCGTACGGTTGCACCAGAAGATGCGGCAAGTATTGATGCGTTTATCGATGCCATATGGCTAGAAGATGGTTTATCTAAAAATACATTAGAGAGTTATCGGTTAGATTTAACCGCCTTTGCTATCTGGGTATCGTCACAAAGTCGGCAGTTGCTCAGTGTTGACAAAGCGGATGTTCAGCAATATTTGGCGGTTAAGTTTCCGCTCAGCAAGCCGCGTAGTATCGGTCGCCTAATCGCTACGCTTAGGCGATTTTATCGTTATAGCTTGCGTGAGAACCAAATCGCGATAGATCCTACCCTGCAGATTGAATCCCCAAAGCTACCGCGTAGTTTGCCTAAGAGCTTGAATGAGGAGGAGGTGGAAGCCCTGCTTAATGCACCGGATGTCGATGATGCATTAGGCTTGCGAGATAAAGCCATGCTTGAGTTATTGTATGCCAGTGGGCTACGAGTCTCGGAGTTGGTGTCGATTAAAATAAGCGAAATGAGCATGAGCGACAGCGTAGTTCGTGTGACAGGTAAAGGTAGTAAAACGCGTTTGGTGCCGATGGGTGAAAATGCGGTGGAGTGGATTTCTCGCTATTTAAAAGCAGCGCGACCGCATATTTTGCAAAATCGTTTGTGTGATGCGGTATTTGTAACAAACCGTGGCGATGCCATGACGCGTCAAACGTTTTGGTACATGATTAAGCGTTATGCCTTGCTGGCTGGCATCACTAAACATATGTCACCGCACGTGTTGCGTCATGCGTTTGCTACACATTTGCTCAACCATGGGGCGGATTTAAGGGTGGTGCAGATGCTGCTTGGGCATTCTGATATATCAACAACGCAGATCTATACCTATGTGGCACGGGAGCGATTGAAGCGGTTGCATAGCGTGCATCATCCGCGGGGCTGATTACTTCTCCGTCATTCCCGCGAAAGTGGGAGTCCAGTGGCTTTAAGTAGTGTGTCGGGGTGGCTCGACCGACAGCTAGTTACTTTCTTTTAACTGTCTGAAAAGTACCAGTGATTGGCATGTCCGCCAAGAGTTAACTGTTACACAGTAATCTTGGCGCCAAAGTAACCAAAGAAAACGGCACCCCACCCCACGGGCTACGCCTTCCCTGCGCTACTCAACACAAAGGGCAGTAATCGGAAACTCGCCAATAAATCTATGGCTCAAACAGCCGCTTACTGAAGACTCCCTTTATGTCTGCGTTGCTCAGCGTGGTGCAAAAGGGCTAGGTAGCTGTAGCCTTATGTTGCTTAATATAAACATTAATGAAAAGAATATAACTAACCAACTCCTGAATCAAGTCACCTAATCTGTCGTAATAAATGAATGGTTTTAAATTATCTTTAACTTCGATTAAGCAAATTAAGTTTTCATACTTTCTGGATCCGAAAAAGTTATTTATATAATCTGTATATTCTAGTTTTGGCTTACCTTCGTTATAGCGACCAATTCGATCAAGACATTTCTTGATAAATATATCTTTATCATGTGCATATCCATTCGCATGTGTTATTTGATGGCGTAGTTGTTCTATTAGTGAGAAAGTTAAAAGTAAATTTATCTCATCTAAAAACTTTTTATCATTTTCATTTCGGATTTTTATAACTCTAGGAATTGTAGGGATGATTACATGTAACCGCTGGATGAAGGCGGTTGGTGAGAAGCTTTTTCCATTTTTTATATATCCAATCTGAGAAGCAGCAAATTTTAAATACTTCTCAAAGGCTTCAAATGCGTGAAGTAACAAAAACTGATACTGTCTATTCTTTAGTTCAAGTTCAAATGATTTAAAATGATCGTTTGTGAATTCATTATATTCCAATGATTTAAATGAGCCAGTGTCATAGTCTTTGATTCGGAAGTTAATTGATGTTGACCATTCGTTATTAGTAGCTTCACTTCTTTTTTTAATCAGATTGAAATCCTCTAGAGATTGTTCATATACTGAAAATTTATTAGCTAATGATTTCGTAAAACTTTTATAGGTATTAATTTGAACAATTGTTTTTTTGAAGTCATCAAGTTGTGAATCTAATCCGGTCATTGATTAGATTTTCTTTCAATCACCACCCCCAAAGCCTTCAACCCTGGCAATATCGTAGGCTTAGCTACTTTAATCTTCACGTTCAATGCGTTAAATTCTTTCAATATCAATTGGCATAGGTGTTCTGCAAGTTTTTCTACTAGTTGGAAACTATTTTCTTGCAGGGTTTCACGTACACGGTTAACTACAGCGCCATAGTCGATGGTGTCGTTTACATCGTCGCTTTGGCAGGCTTTGCTGAGGTCGTAGCCGATTTCTATATCCAGGATAATGGTTTGCGGTGTCATGCGCTCCCATTCGGGCACGCCGAGCTTGGTTTGTACTTTAACTTCACTTAAAAAAATGGTGTCCATAATGCCTTATTTGTATGTCGTCGTTCCCGCCAAGGCGGTAATCCAGTAATATCTTGAATATTAAACCACAATTTATTGTGGTGTTGCGCTAATAAAAAATGGATTCCCGTCTACATCGGGATAGCAATTGGAGAGAGTGTTTAAATGAATGAGTTAGGTTTTATTCCTGTTACCTTGGTGCCTGCTGTGTGGATAGTTGCGGCTTACCTGCTGGGATCTATTGCTTTTGGTATTTTGGTGAGTAAGTTGTTTGGCTTGCCTGACCCACGCACAGTAGGGAGTGGCAATATCGGTGCCACCAACGTTGCGCGTAGTGGTAAAAAGTCAGCCGCCATTCTCACTTTGCTAGGCGATGTGTTTAAAGGCTGGTTTCCTGTATGGCTGGCTTTGCAGTCTGGTATGACTATGTGGGTAGTAAGCGCTGTAGGCTTGGCGGTATTCTTTGGTCACTTATACCCAATTTACTATGGTTTTAAAGGTGGTAAAGGGGTGGCGACTGCACTAGGCGTGATGCTGGCGATTGATCCTATACTCGCTTTGGCGGCGGTACTAACTTGGATTGTGGTGTTTGCGGTGTCGCGTTACTCGTCGCTTGCGGCACTAGTGGCTGCCGCGTTGGCGCCAGTGTATGCATGGTACTTGCTGGCTAATGCAGATAATGCAATTGGTGTATCAGATTATGTACAGATGGTATTGGTGATGTCCGTATTCCTGATATGGCGCCATAGAAGCAATATCAAAAAACTATTGGCTGGTACGGAGTCAGGCTTCGGTAAAAAGAAATAAGCGCACTTTCATCATGCCTTGCTTGCAAGGCATGATGGTTAAGGTGCTTGTAGCTCGCTTAAGTTCCAGCGTGGTTTCACGCTAAAGCTGTAATTTTTATCCGTATTGCTTTGCATAGCTTTCAGGCGCATTGCGCCTGCAAATGCGATCATGGCGCCGTTGTCTGTGCAAAATTCTAAACGTGGATAACTGACCTTACATAGCTTGCGTTTGGTAGCGGCGTTGAGTTTCTCACGCAGTTTTGCATTTGCGCCAACGCCGCCAGACACAATGAGATTATCTAGCCCGGTCTCACGTAGTGCACTCATGCACTTGATGGTGAGTACCTCCGTCACGGCTTCCTGAAACTCATAAGCAATATCGGCTTTGGTTTCATCATCCAGTGGTTGATGTTGGTTTACTAATGTTAATACCGAGGTTTTAAGTCCGCTGAAACTGAAGTTCAAGTCACCGCTATTGAGTAATGGACGGGGTAATTTAAAACGCGGTTTACCTGTTTTTGCTAAGTTGGATAGTGCAGGGCCGCCAGGGTAGCCTAGCCCTAATAATTTGGCAGTTTTATCAAATGCCTCGCCAGCAGCATCATCCAAAGTGTCACCAAGTAATTCGTACTGGCCGATGCCATCAACACGCATGAGCTGGCTATGGCCGCCAGAAACTAATAAAGCAACAAATGGAAATGCTGGTGGGTTGTCTTCTAGCAATGGTGCCAATAAATGACCTTCAAGGTGATGGACATTAATAGTGGGAATTTGCAGGCTAAATGCTAATGACTCGGCAAAGCTGGTGCCTACAAGCAGTGCACCAGAAAGACCAGGGCCTTGCGTATAGGCAATCGCATCGATGTCTTGTAATGTTTTATTGGCATCTTTTAAAGCAAGTTCGGTAAGTGGTAATACGCGACGAATATGGTCGCGCGATGCAAGTTCCGGCACTACACCACCATACTCTGCATGCATTTCCACTTGTGAGTGTAAGGCATGTGATAATAAGCCGTGGACTGTGTCATATAAGGCGATGCCGGTTTCGTCACACGATGATTCAACGCCTAAAACTAACATTTATTTTGTTCCATTTTTGTCATAAAGTGCATTTTTATAACACAAAGCTATAAAAGTAATTGAATAAAAGTAATTATACGATTAAAATGGTGGACTTTTCTCAAGTTTATGAGCCTTTGTTTGGCGAGCTTGAGCATCACCTAATTAAATTGTTGCAGATAAGAGAGAATAAATGTCTAGTGTACGCGTAAAAGAAAATGAGCCGTTTGACGTTGCTCTACGTCGCTTTAAGCGCCTAATTGAAAAAACTGGTTTGTTGAATGATCTTCGCGCTCGCGAATTTTACGAGAAGCCAACATGGGAGCGTAAGCGTAAAGCTGCTGCTGCTGTTAAGCGTCAATATCGTCGCTTGATGAAGCAAACATTACCAGCAAAATTGTACTAATAGTCTCTAAGTAGAGTTATTAGCATGTCGTTAAAAGCTCAGATATCTGAGGACATGAAAACCGCGATGCGCGCTAAAGATAGCGTGCGTTTGGGTGCAATACGTTTATTACAAGCGGCTATTAAGCAGCGTGAAGTGGATGAGCGTATTGAATTAGATGATAGCAATGTGATTGCTGTGATCGAAAAAATGCTCAAACAGCGTCGCGATTCTATTGCTGCGTATGAGTCAGCAAATCGTCATGATTTAGCTGATGTAGAAAAGTTTGAAGTTACTGTGTTGCAAACGTATTTGCCGCAGCAGCTGACTGAAGATGAGATTAAAGCCATCTTGGAAAAAGTTGTGGTTGATACAGGCGCTTCTGGTATTAAAGACATGGGCAAGGTAATGGCAGAGATTAAGCCGTTAGTCGCTGGCCGTGCTGATATGGGTAAAATATCCGGATTGATTAAAACTCGTCTAGGTTAACCTGTAGCGATAAATGCAAGTAGACATTATAAGGAGCGATATGCTCCTTTTTTGTTTTGAAATTCGCTAGAATTGCTAGCAAATTCTATTCACGTAGTTATTTTTAGCTAAAGCAGACACTTTGATACCTGAGAGCTTTATTCAAGAGTTGCTAAATCGCGTTGATATTGTCGATGTGATTGATAAAAGCGTACCGCTCAAAAAAGCCGGTGCCAATTATTCTGCCTGCTGCCCGTTTCATAATGAAAAATCCCCTAGTTTTACCGTAAGTCCTACCAAGCAGTTCTATCATTGCTTTGGCTGCGGCGCGCATGGCACTTCCATTGGTTTTATTATGGAGTATCAAGGGGTTAGCTTTGTTGATGCGATACATGATCTAGCTAAAATGGTCGGTATGACGGTGCCGCAAGAAGTGCGCGATAACGACAAGCCTGCGCCTAAGGTGGTGGTTGGTTTGCAGGAGGCGCTACAGCAGGCGGCTAATTTTTATAAAGCTGAGCTAAAAAAATCCCCGCGTGCCATTGAGTATTTGAAGGCGCGTGGCTTGAGTGGTCAAGTGGCTGCCAAGTTTCAGGTAGGCTATGCCCCAGCGGGCTGGCAAAATTTACAGAGCGTTTTCCCGCATTATGAGAATGAGGCACTGAATGTTGCCGGCTTGGTGGTGGAGAACGATCAGGGCAAGCGCTACGACCGCTTTCGTGATCGCATCATGTTTCCGATTCATGATCAAAAAGGGCAGGTGATTGGCTTTGGTGGTCGGGTGATTAACCCGGAAGATACCCCTAAATATTACAACTCGCCAGAAACGCCGTTGTTTCAAAAGGGGCATGAATTGTATGGCTTGTTTTTGGCGCGCAGGGCAATCCGTGATGCAGGCCGTGCTCTAGTGGTTGAGGGTTATATGGATGTGGTGGCATTGGCGCAATACGGCATTGAATATGCAGTAGCAGCGCTTGGTACCGCGACAACGCCTTACCATATTACGAAATTAATGCGCCAAGCAGATGAAATTGTATTTTGCTTTGATGGGGATAATGCCGGCCGCACCGCAGCGTGGCGTGCAGCAATGAATGCCTTGCCAGCATTGACGGATGGCTTGAAGCTGTCATTTCTGTTTTTACCTAAAGAGCATGACCCAGACTCATATGTGCGTGAATTTGGTAAAGAAAAATTTGAAGCTGAAATTAATTCGGCCATGCCGTTGTCTCAGTACATACTGCAGCACTTGAGTGAGGATAATCCTCTGCAAAGTCAGGAAGATCGCGTGCGATTTTTGAACGAGGCCGAGCCTATCATGCAGCAAATCAATGCGCCACGTAGTGCGATGTATTTGCGCAAAAAGGTGGCTGAGTTGGCGCAGTTATCGCAAGATGAAATGCAGGCGTTGTTAAAATTGCCTAACCTGAATAAGGCGCCGGCAAAGGCTAAGCCAAAATTGACGCGCACCACGATGTCATTGCAAAAGCGCTTTGGCTTGATGCTGCTGATGCATCCAGCGCTGGCGCAACAGGATGATCTAGCTTTGTTGGATGAGCGGGATGATGTAGATGCTTTGTTGCGGCAGGTGATTGAAATCTGCCTGCTACATCCCCATTCTAAACCTGCGGTGCTGTTGCGTGAGTTGGAGAGAAGGGTTGATGTTGGTGTCCTGCAAGAGTTGCAGCGTGAACTAACGTTGCTGGATGATACGCTGGATCAGGCGCAAGAGGTTGCAGGTGCTCGTCAGCAGTTGCAAGCAGTACATACACAGCGACAAGGTGCCTCGCTGTTAGCGCGAATTAGCGAAAAACCTTTAAGCGCTTTAACGGCGGATGAAATCGCATTATTGAAATCTGTAGGCAATAAACCCCAGCCAAAATAAGGCTATATTCTGTTATAATGCACGGTTACGGTAATCTTATTCACCATATGTGATGTAGGCATCATGGCTGAGCTAAAATTTTAGAGGTAAGACATGGCAAGACCAAAGAAAAGTGATCAACAAGCTGAAAAAAATGCAGAAGACTACGTTCGTCCAGAACAATTGCAAGAAGTCAGTGCTGAAGAGCGCCGCATTCGTCTAAAAAGCTTAATCGTATTAGGTAAGGAGCGCGGCTACCTCACTTATGCAGAGATTAACGATCACTTGCCAGATGATGTTCAAGGATCTGAGCAGATTGATGGCATCATCGGCATGATTAACGACATGGGTATTCAGGTGTACGAAGAAACGCCTGATGCTGAAGCGTTGTTAATGTCTGATGCACCTCCAGCGGTAACTGATGACGATGCGGTGGAAGAAGCTGAACAAGCGCTTGCCACGGTAGACTCAGAGTTTGGTCGTACTACTGACCCAGTGCGTATGTATATGCGTGAAATGGGTACTGTAGACTTGCTCACACGCGAAAGCGAAATTGAAATTGCACGCCGCATTGAAGACGGCCTAAAACACATGGTGCAGGCGATTGCCGCTTGTCCAACCACGATTGCTGCTTTGTTGGAAATGGTGGACAAAGTTGAACGTGATGAACTGAGTGTAGATGACTTGGTAGACGGCTTGATTGATTCTGATATTGGTCTGGATGACGCAATGACAGAGGATACGCAAGACGATGAAGAGCCAGAAGTTGATGAAGATGAAGACGAAGGCGACGAAGACGGCGCAAAAGCCGCAGCTATTTCTGCAGAAGCATTAGCTAAGCTGAAAGAAGAACTGCTTAAACGCTTCCAAGTAGTACGTGCAGCACACCAAAAAATGACGGTCATCTTGCCGGTTAAAGGCTCGCAAGATCCTGAGTACTTAGCATTGTTGTCTGAAATTTTGGTTGAGTTGACTGCATTCCGTTTCTCACCAAAGCAGGTAGAAACGCTATGTGATCAAGTGCGCGGTTTAGTTGAAACAGTGCGTGGCCATGAGCGTAAAGTGTTGGACTTCTGCGTAGAAAAAGCAGGTATGCCACGCCCATACTTTATTAAATCATTCCCAGGCAATGAAAGTAATTTAGCTTGGTTGGAAGAAGAGCTTAAATCTGACAAGCCTTACAATGAAAAATTGGCGCGTTTCAATCACTCAATTTTGGACCAGCAACAACGCATTATTGATTTAGAAGCCAAAGTTGGTATTTCAGCCAAAGAACTGAAAGAAATTAACAAGCAAATGACCACAGGCGAGGCGCGTGCGCGTCGTGCTAAACGTGAAATGATTGAAGCTAACTTGCGTTTGGTGATTTCTATTGCTAAAAAATACACAAACCGTGGTTTACAGTTCTTAGATTTGATTCAAGAAGGTAATATCGGCTTGATGAAAGCGGTAGATAAATTTGAATACCGTCGTGGTTTCAAATTCTCAACCTATGCAACATGGTGGATTCGCCAAGCGATTACACGTTCTATCGCTGACCAGGCACGTACCATCCGTATCCCTGTGCATATGATTGAAACGATTAATAAGATGAATCGTATTAGCCGTCAAATTCTGCAAGAAACTGGTGTTGAGCCAGATCCAGCATTGCTTGCGGAGAAAATGGAAATGCCTGAAGACAAGATTCGCAAAATCTTGAAAATCAGTAAAGAGCCAATTTCAATGGAAACACCAATCGGTGACGACGAAGATTCACATTTAGGCGACTTTATTGAAGACAGCACAACCTTAGCCCCAGTGGATGCTGCGGTTTATGCAAGCTTGCGTGATGCAACTTCTGAAGTGCTGGAGTCACTCACACCACGTGAAGCTAAAGTATTGCGTATGCGTTTTGGTATCGAAATGAACACAGACCATACCTTGGAAGAAGTAGGTAAGCAATTTGATGTAACGCGTGAGCGTATTAGACAAATTGAAGCGAAGGCGCTACGCAAATTGCGCCATCCAACTCGTTCAGAAAGATTAAGAAGCTTCTTAGAAACTGGACAAGATTAGTTTAAAATAACGACTTCAAAAGTTTAGGCCCCCTAGCTCATGCTTGGTTAGAGCAGCGGACTCATAATCCAACGCTCCAACAAAGCGCTCAGGGGCTTAGATGATAATTTTCATGTACTTAGGTACATAAAGTAGTGAAGAAATTTAGTAGTACCGAAACCGCTTTAATTCGGTAGTTTCGGAAGTAAGTTTAAGGCCCCTTAGCTCATGCTTGGTTAGAGCAGCGGACTCATAAATATATTTGTGCCATATACTTGGAAACTGTATATGGGATGGTGTCAAATTCGGTGAAACCTGACGGCAGTAGAATGCACAAGGCAATGCCGAGCGAAGCTTCGAGTAGAAATGCTTGTTGAACGTGTAGAGACTAGACGGCACCCACCTAAAGCAATCGTATGGTTGTCATGGTGAAGGCATAGTCCAGGGAGGCGGGAAACCGTCACAAACCAGAATCCGTTGGTGCTGTGTTCGACTCACAGAGGGGCCACCATTTAATACGACTTAGGGAGAAATCTCTAGGTCGTTTTTGTTTTCAGAAACCCGTCGTATTATCATCTGAAAGCTATGTTTTAGTGCGTATCAAAATGTGTTATTGTCCATCTAAATTATATTCTAACCACTTCAAATTTGAATTTAAGTAAGTATCATTATTAAGATGTAGCATTAATAATTGCAGTCTAAAAATAATAAGATAGAGGGGATTTAATGCCTAAGACAATCGTTGCACACGAGCAGGCTATTAGTAAGATATTTAGCTCTGACTACGTTTTTAACATCCCCAGCTACCAGAGACCATACTCATGGACACAAACACAAGCTCAAGAATTGTTCGATGACCTCTTGTCATTTCTTGAGACAGAGAACAAGCCTGTCGCAGAAATGTCGCCGTATTTTTTAGGAAGCATCGTACTTATTAAAAACGATGCATCTCCAGAAGCTGATGTAGTAGATGGACAGCAGCGCTTAACTACGCTGACTATACTTTTATCAGCTATCCGTAACTATGTTCCATCAAAAGATGCTAACGATATTACCAGCATCATTTACGAGCGAGGAAGTACCATTTTAGGCACACTTGATCGCTACCGACTAGCTCTAAGAGAACGTGACAGAGAATTCTTTAAAGAATATATCCAAAAAGAGGATGGTTTTTCGAAGTTAATTTCATCAGCAGAGTCTCTGAAAGGCAGCCAAGAAAACATCAGAATAAATGCAAAGTTATTCTCGGATAAGCTACAGACCTTATCAGATGAAACTAGAATAAATTTGGTTCAATTTATTGCGACAAGGTGTTTTTTAGTTGTTGTTGCGACTCCTGATTTAGACTCTGCTTACAGGATATTTTCAGTTTTAAATAGCAGAGGCCTCGACTTATCAGCAACCGATATTCTCAAAGCTGAAATAATCGGAAAAATCCATGAAAGCAAACGTGATACATACACTCTTATATGGGAAACCATCGAAGATGATTTAGGAAGAGATGGTTTCATAGACTTATTTAGTCACATTCGAATGGCATTCCGTAAAGCAAAACCTAAAGGCACTTTACTTAAGGAGTTTAAAGAACATGTAGCTCTTATTGGCGAGCCAACTCGTTTAATCGATGAAGTCATAAAACCAATGTCCCGTGCTTACACAGAGATTCTTGATGCTGCTTATGAGAGCGTCGCGTATGCTGATGAAGTCAATGAATATTTAAGATGGCTAAAACGTATTGAGTTTTCGGATTGGATTCCACCAGCACTTGTATATCTATCTAAGAATAGACAATCGCCAGAAAAGTTGAGAGATTTTTTTAGAGATATGGAAAGACTCTCATTTTACATGCTCGTGCTTAAAAAAAATGTTAATGATCGGATAGAGCGTTTTTCGGCACTTACCGCATCAATAGAAAGTGAAAAAAATTTATGGGATGAGGATTCACCGCTTCAGCTATCGCCATATGAAAAAAATGATTTTTTTGATGCCCTAAATAGTAGCTTATACGACAGTCTCTCCGCACGGTCACTTTCTAGATTATTACTCAGAATTGACGCGCTACTATCTAATGGTGGAGCTGAATACGATTATTCTCGTATAACGGTTGAGCATGTGTTGCCTAGAAACCCGCAATCAACTAGTCAGTGGTTAACTTGGTTTCCTGATAATAAAGATCGTTTTTATTGGGTAAACAGAATCGGGAATCTCGCATTATTAACTAGAAGCAAGAACAGCGCCGCATCTAATTATGAATTCGAAAGAAAGAAATCAGCATATTTTTCTCACAACGGGATATCACCCTTTGTGCTAACAACTCAAGTACTTAGTAAGCCAGAATGGACCATAGAAGTAGTAACTAATCGCCAAAAAGAATTGCTTCAATTACTGGAGTCTCATTGGCAACTCAGCGACAGAAAGAGCTTGCTTGATGATTTATAGTCGTGATTTTGCTCTTTTTCTAGATTGCTGCTTTAAATGATAGTAAGTTTACTTACCTTTATAGATATCTAATTGATTTGCTTTAAAAATGCGTTTTCTTTTAGATACGAATATTCTAATTCCTCTAGAACAGTCACAGCAAACTCTCGAATCGAGTTTAGCAAACTTCGTTAGGCTTAGCCATGCAAATGGGCATGAACTCTTGTATCACCCTGCAACTGAAGAGGACATTAAGCGTGACACAAACGTAGCAAGAAAATTACAAACACTTGAAAGATTACGACAATATTCAAGATTAGACCAAACTCCGCCTTGTCCTTGGAATTCGGGTGTAACCAGTCCGAATGACAGAGCAGACAATGAAATTTTGTATGCGCTATATTGTGAGGCCGCGCACGCTCTTGTCACAGAAGATCATGGAATCCACCGTAAAGCAAAAGATAAAGGGTTGGGCGACCGAGTATATTATATTCAAACAGCAGATGATTGGCTTCGACGTTTACATGAGCACGTCCCCGTTCAATTACCAAACATTGAAAACGTTAGTCTTTATAGCCTTGTCCCTTTACTCAGTAGCACTTTCTTTGACAGCCTCAGAGAAGCCTATACACCCTTTGATGATTGGTTTAGAGCTAAAGCACGTGATGGGGTAAAAGCTTGGGTTGTAAAAGAGGCCCAAGACACGCTGGGGGCAATATGTATTTACGATATTCAAACGAACGAGAGAGTCACTGAAGATGGATTAATATTAACTGGTACAGCCTTAAAATTAAGCACTTTCAAGGTTGGCGAAACAATGCGGGGAAAGAAAATTGGTGAGTTGTTTTTAAAGGCAGCTTTTCGTTACGCCTCCGCGAATCATCACGAAAATATTTTTATCCACGGTGAGCTTGAGCAGCATACTTTTCTTTTTGATCTACTAGAGGATTTTGGGTTTAATTCTGTTGGGTTACACCCCGGATCAAGGGGGCGCGACGTAGTTTATGTAAAACAACATCCTGTAGCACCTCCAGCACCTAATGGCTTGAGTCCTTTTGACTATTTCAGAAACTATTTTCCACATTTTCAAAGGGGAGGGAATGTTCGTAAATATATAATACCAATACAACCTGGATTTCATCGAATTTTGTTTCCAGATTATCTGTCTGAGTCTGATAGACAAATGCTTTTGTTTCAGCAAGTAAATTCTGTTGGCAATGCAATTAAGCTAGCATATCTTTGTCATGCTCAGACAAAACATATGTCAGTTGGAGATATTGCGCTCTTCTATCGATCTGACGATGAAAAAGCTATTACAAGTGTCGGTGTCGTTGAGGAGTATCAAACACTCAATGACCCGATGGTAATTGCGCAAATGGTAAGTCGAAGAACTGTTTACACGATGGAACAAATTGAATATATGGCACAAAAAAGTACAAAAGTTATGTTGTTCCGATTAATTTGCCACTTTGATGTACCTGTTAATTTTGCGTGGTTAAGAAGTAACAATATAGTTAAAGGAAGTATACAAAGCATCCAATCAATTAACGATGAAGCATTTGAAAGAGTAATACAGCATGCAGCAATCTGATGTTCTAATCATTTCATTACACCCCGAACATGCAAACAAACTATTGTCGGGGAAAAAGAAACTTGAATTTCGTAGGGTCTGGGCTAGGAACCCTGTTAAGGCAGTTGTTATCTATTCGACTTCACCAGTAAAAAAAATCGTGGCAATCGCATATGTAAAAGAAATTCACTATGCAAGCAGAAATCAACTATGGAAGCTTGCTAAATCTATTGGTGGCGGCTTAACACGCGAAGCATTGTACGCATACTTTAAAGATAAAAAGCTAGGTTACGCAGTTGAATTCGATCATGTAGAAAAATTTAAGTATGCCGTCAGCACAAATGTTATATCTGAGCAGTTTCGAGCCCCTCAATCCTTTGCATATCTAAGTCAAAGTAAATTTGCCGAATTAGAGAATCTTTATAGTCAACAAGAGGCTAAAGGGAAGGTGGTATTTGTTGGAGGTGTTCATGGTGTCGGGAAGACCACCATGTGTGAAGCATTTGTTAATCAATACGGCTTTATTCATAAAAGTGCTAGCCAACTTATTCGAGAGGAAAAAGTAGAAGCAATAGCAAACAATAGCAAGGCCGTGCAAAACATAGATTCCAATCAGCAGCTTCTAATTAAAGCGGTCTCGAGATTACGTAAAGCGGGCGGCAATTTATTGCTTGATGGGCATTTTGCAATATTAAATTCAGGCCTCGAACCAACAGCATTACCAACCGAAATATTTGGTGATCTTGCTATTAATACAATAGTTGCTATTTATGATGAACCGGCTCTAATTGCGACTAGAATTGCTGGGAGAGATGAGAAAGCAATGAATCAGGATGAAATTTGTAAATTTCAAAATCTAGAGTTAAAAAGAGCTAAACAGGTTTCGGTTGAGTTAGATTTGCCTTTCTTACAGCTAAAAGCCCTCGATCAGAATGGCTTTGATAAGATTGTAAATGAATCATTCCGCAATGAAACTTAATTGCAATGATTGTTATGTGGATTATCAAATGCTGACTTACTTTAACGCTACTCTTTTATTTTAAAAATTTATGCTAAGACTATGAGTCTGACTTAAATTTTTTTCTATCTTTTAATGCATTTTCTATATTTATATCTCTAGTGATTTCGATCTCTTTTATCTGCTCAGGTTTTTTAAAGCGTGATTTGATGTCTGCTTTTAATTTTTCAAAACCGTCTGAAGCATCTGAGTAAAAAGTAAAAAATGCAAACAGCGGTCCACCAATCACCAGGCTATATTGATAGGCATTAATAGCAACCTCATATATCGTACTACCTGATCTTGCTTTGGAAAATGAAATGATTAAATCATTTGGTTTGTGATTGTTAGCATGACCAATCATCACGTTATTTTCACTAAAAAAATGCTCTAATGTTTTTGCAATGAGTACGTACTCTTCTAAAATTGCATCGTTCAATATTCCTGAATTTACTGCTTTTGAGAAAAATGACTGTCCTATAAGAGTTTGAGGTTTATATTCATATTCAGTAGGCGTTTCTATTTTAATAGTTAAAATTTTGGTCACTAAAGATGATTCGATCAGCTCATCAGTAAAATACAATTCAAAATCGCCAACATAGTTAACTAAACTTGATAATGTTTTATTTTCTACCTTGGTTCTTACACTGTATTTTTTAAAGTTTTCTGCCTGTTCAAAAATTTCTGCATAGACCTCATCTCTTTCAACTGGGGGGTAGCCAAACGCATCCAAGAGTAAAATCAAACCAACCTTTAAAGCTGATTTAATATCATCCCGTTTATTCCAATCTGGAAATTTTGCCTGCTCCTCTACCAGCCCTTTCACCTCTTTTGCTAGCGCAATTAACTTATCTTCTGGGTATTTAAAGTCATATTTAACACAAAGCTCTTTCAATATGTCGTAAAAAGCCTTTTCCTCAAAATCAATACCTAACACATCGCCAGCAGAAAACTCTCTGTGAACCTCCCATATTAAATTGGTGAGATGTTCTGCCATTTCTTCATAAACCTCGCTACGTAAAATGTCGTTTTCGTCACGCTCATTGTAGCGATCAACAAGTAGCTGCATTTTCTTGGTAAAGTCGGCGCCTTTGGCTTTGTTTACTTTTTTAATCTCACTTATGACTTTTGCTAACAACTGTTGTAGCAATTTTATTTTGGTATTCGGCAGTTTAATTTTATCAATCTTGGCTAAATAGTCTTCATCGAATAAATCTTGTTCTGTTTCCTGCTCGTCACCCAGTTTAAATATTTCTTGAACACCATCGCTTTGTAATGCATCCTTGATCATTTCTCTGACACGGGCATTCATTTGTGCAGTGTCAGGGGCATCCCCTTTAGTGAGTTTGAACACAATCGTACGTACAGCCAAATAAAAGTGGGTGTGATCACGCTCTGATTGCGTTAAATGCTCACTACCCACACAAATATCATAAGCTGCTTTTAAACGTTGAACGAAGCCAATAAAACGAGTTTCAAGTTCTTTTGTGCTTTGAACAAACTCAGCGGCCAAATTCAACGTATTAAGCTGTTCAACTGGTGAACCGTTAAAGTATTTGGATGTATCAAATCGATGGAAAATTTTTACCAACAAATCTAAATGATTTCTAACTACGATTAACGACTCGGCAATATCTTCAAAGTTATCTTTATCACCTTTGTTATAGTGAGCCAAAGCCAAATTCATTTGCTTTTTAATGCCAATGTAGTCGACTACTAAGCCTTTATTTTTACCTTCAAACTTACGGTTGACCCGTGAAATAGTCTGTATCAAATTATGTTGTTTAATCGGCTTATCAATATAAATCGTGTCTAGGAAAGGCACATCGAAACCAGTAAGCCACATATCAACGACAATGGCAATTTTGAAGTTTGATTTCTCGTTTTTAAATTCGGCGTCTAATGTCTTGCGATAGTCTGACGTACCAAGCATTTCATAAAGCACAGCATCATCGTCTTTGCCTCTGGTCATGATCATTTTGATACGTTCCATCGGCTTGATTTTCTTTTGATCTTCTTCGCTTATTTCTACTCCATCAGCAGCTACTTTGATCTCATTCCATTCAGGCCTTAAAGCAATCACGTTCTTAAAAAACTCATAGGCAATATCACGGCTACTGCAAACAAACATCGCCTTGCCTTTTACTGTAGCGCCCTCAGACACTCTATTTTCGTAATGGGCAACAAAATCTTCTGCTAGTATTTTCAGTCGTTTGGGGTCGCCAAGAATAGCGTGCATCTTGGCAGACTCTTCTTTGCTTTTCTCAATTTGATACTCATTTGCGCCTGCGTCAGCAGCCGCTTCATAATAAGCTTCAATTTTCTCAAGCTCGCTGTTATTTAGCGCCACTTTGGCAGCTCGGCCTTCATAAACCACTCTCACTGTAATTTCATCTCTCACGGATTCAGTCATGGTGTAAGCGTCGACCACTTCACCAAATACATCTAACGTGGCATCAATCGGTGTACCCGTAAACCCAACGTAAGTGGCTTTAGGCAATGAGTCATGCAAATACTTAGCGAATCCAAATGTTTTGGTCACGCCTTTTTCTGTTATTTTTACTTTTTGGTCGAGGTTTACTTGGCTGCGATGAGCCTCATCTGAAATACAAATAATATTAGTTCTATCGCTGAGTAACTGGGTATCTTCTGTGAACTTATGAATAGTAGTTAAAAATACGCCACCACTCGGTCTGCCTTGCAAAAGTTCACGTAAATGTGCGCGGCTTTCAACACACACAATCGTATTGTCACCAATAAACTTTTTGGCATTGGTAAATTGCCCGCTTAGCTGATCATCTAAATCTGTTCGGTCTGTAATCATCACAATCGTTGGGCTAGCAAAGTGCGTGCTCTTCATCAGCAACCTTGCCAAATAAAGCATGGTAAAGCTCTTGCCGCAGCCCGTAGCACCAAAATAAGTACCACCTTTGCCATCACCATCTGGCCTTTGCGCTAACTTGATATGCTCGAATAAACGCCTTGCTGCATAATACTGAGGATAGCGGCAAACAATTTTTTCATTCTTTTTAGATGAGTCTGGTATATAAATAAAATTACGGATAATGTCCTTTAAGCGATTCTTATTTAGCATGCCTTGCACCAAGGTAAACATGCTGTCTATTCCATCCACATCTTTAGCTAAACCTGCCACTCTGCGCCAAGCATAATAAAACTCATAAGGAGCAAAAAACGAACCTGCCTTGTTATTTACACCATCACTAATCACACAAAATGCATTGTATTTAAATAGCTCAGGAATATCCCTACGGTAGCGTGTTGTCAGTTGTGTATAAGCATCAAATATAGTCGCTTCTTCACGTATGGCGCTTTTAAATTCAAAGACAACTAATGGCAATCCATTAATATAAATAATGCCATCTGGAATGCGCTTTTCTGATCCAACTATTTCTAGTTGATTAACAAACCTATAGAGATTGCAGTCTGTTCGAGTAGGATCTTCCAAACCATCGTAATCAACAAGCTCAATTAAAATGTCTTTTTGATTATGATCTTCGCGTTTAAAAATAAACCCATCACTCAACCACCGCATAATGGTTTTATTAGTTTCGTATAAATCACTGGCAGGCAGTGTTTTAAGCTGAAGTGCTATGGATTTTGCTTCAACATGGGTGAGGTTTTCAGCTTGATATTTTGTCAGTAAATATTGAATTAAATCTGATTCAATGATCACCTCATCAAAATCTCGGACAATTGTTTCACCAGAGTAATAAGGAAATCCTTCATTCCCCAGCAACTCGATAAACGCCTTTTCTAATTTTTCTTCTGTGAATTTCATTGTGCTACTGCTTCAGGTTCAATTCCCATCATCATATTGTAATGTCCAATATTATCTGTGAGGTCAAAAATGTTCTTAAACACTTCTAGGTATTTAGTTATAGTTCCATCAGGTGCCTCAATAAATAAATCATCAGGCAAAGTATGTGACCCCTCATTTACCCAACTTAATAAGGATCTACAAATTTCTTTTTCTTCCTGCGTTGAAAATTTATTGATTAAAACATCATCTCGCTTATTTCCTAAAATGCTAAAGTAGTTTTCGAGGACGCGCCTCAAGGTATTTTGAATAGTAATACCAGAATTATTTTGCCATTCTTTTACTTCCCTCCAAAGCAACTCATATGACGATTGAATTGGGTTGCTCTCTCCGTAAAAGCGTATAGTCGAAAGCTTGTTATTCTTTCGTAAAATCCAAAATTGAGATTTTTCACCCTTACGATTTAGTCCCTCAAATGATACTTCCTTATGGAAGTAAACATTATGAGTTAGCAAAATAACTTGCTTGATATTTCCAATATCTGACTTTACGTTTTTGATTATTTCTTTAATTAAGGTGCTTACGATAAACAATACATTACTATCTAAACTTGAAATAGGATCATCAATTACTAAAATGCGCTCTTCGTTCACAGTTTCTTCAGAAACTCCGCCTTTAGCTAATTGCAGGTAATACAGAAAAGTGATGAATGTGATTTCTCCCTCGCTCAAAGTCGACTCAGCTAACACACCATCTTCACGTTGGATTTGATAAAAGCCATCTTCATCAGCTGGAATAATTTCAAAATTTAGAAAACCATAAGATTTTAAAAGTCGATTAATTTCATCAACCGTTGGTTTAATACTTGTAACGTTTTTGCTCAGCTGTTTAATTTCGGCATCTAAGATTTTGTATTCCGCAGTCTTATCGGTTAATTGCTTTTCCAAAGCTGCAATACCCGTTTCTAATCCTGATTTGTCATTATTAAATTTAGTAATATCTACCTTAAATTCCTCAACAATAAACTTCCATACAGATTGAATCAAACTGGTTTCTTCAACTTTAAAATTGGCAACAATATCGTTGTGCTTTTTAATTTCAGTATTAGCTGTAGTGATTAATCCAGTGATTAGTTCAAGCTGTCCTTTAAGGCTAACTAGATCAATACTTCTACTTGGTTCTTTAAATTTGTTATTCAAGAACTCGTTATTGGAGGTGTTTTGACTAATGAGGGTTTTGAGGTATGCGGCGAATGTATCAATATTCAGTTTAGTGCCTTTGAATGCCTTTTGAGTCACCTCTACATCATTCAATTGATTGATCAAGTTTTGAGTTAAGGTGTTGTACTCCTGCTTCAAATCTTTAAGACTTTTTGTATCACTGAGATATGCTTCATCAAAAAAATTATCTATCTGCTTTTTGAAATCTTCAGAAATAGTTTGCTGCTGGCAAAAAGGGCATATTTCCTCATTTTCTTGGATATAACCTCTACCTTGATTAACCCAGTCGTTGATATTTAACTTTTGAATCAATTTGGCAATATTTACATCTGCCTTACCTACAATAATTTTTCGCCAAATCGGGTCGTTTTCGATTTCAAGTATTCTGTCATAACTTATCTCATTAATATGACTAATCGACTGTGGCGCCTCTCCAAAAATTGTTTTTGCTTTTCCCCTTAGCTCATCTAGTGATTTTAAAGGGGCAGTATTATTTGCAAACTCTTGCAATAATCTACTTTTAAATAACTCCCCTGATTTCATTGAGCCCACGAAGGCTTGTTTGAATTCTTTTTCATATTTCTTATAAAGCTTTTGCCATGCGCTTTCAGTAAACTCTTTTTCTAAAACCTCTTTTTTCTGTCTTTGAGCATTCAGTGTTTCGCGTTTTTTAAAACCATCAGCTTTAATAGTTTTTAATTCCTCAGATTTTTCCTCAATTACTTTAATTTCTTCTGTGGTTGCTTTGCCAAGCGTAAATACACCATTTAACCTACCTTTGCCGAAATTCTGTTCGCGGAATTCTTTGTTATAAACCAAAGTTTTAATGAGTGTTTCACTTTTCCAACCCAAGCTACAATTTACAAATTTACTGTCATTTGGATTAAGCAAATAATTTGATAATGTGGTCTTACCACAGCCATTGGCCCCATAGATGAAATTAACCTTTTTTAATCCATCTACTTGAACCCCATTTATGGGCTCATAAGTAGCTACATTCTTCAAGGTTATTGATGTAATCATTTAGACTCACTGATCTCAAAGTTCATACTATCAAACACACCCTTCATCAAAACAGGGCAAAGAGGCTTAATTGTATTCTTAAGTTGCTCATTTATGCGTTTACGGGTTTCAAGGGTGTGGTAAATGGTCACAATCGCTTCTTGCACCTTAATGTCTGGTATAGGTAGCTTTACATTGCACATATCTTCCCAATCAAAAGTTTCCCGTGCACTACCCCAAGAGTGAAATCTGGCGTAGCGATCGAATTCTGGTCTCGAAAACCAGAGATATAAATATTCTGGGAGAAGTTTCGTATAGTCTTTAATTCTAAAAACGATATAGGTACTTGAAACAAGCCCTGCTTCTCCGTCTAAAAGCGCTATTGATATTTTTCCTCCATTACGAGAAGTTACAGTAACGTAACCAAACTCTCTTGGCCTTACAACTTTATAAGTTGATAAATTGAGCTGCTCTTTATTCGATCTGGTTTCTATAAAAACCTTATTCACACTAATACCAAGCAAATTATCAACTTCTAAACTGCTATTTCTTTCATCCGATTGCTCAATATACTTACACAGATTTTTTGGCTGCTCAGTGCTAATTAGGTTTTCAATATAGGATTCACAAATTAACTGCAAATCTTCTAAGCTATTTTCATAAGCTTTTTGATTGGCATGCAACCCATTGTAAAGGCTAACAAATTTAAATTGTTCGTCAGGGTCAGGAACGGGAATTTCAATTTCGCAGAATCTTTCCCATTCCAACCCACCCCTTACACTTGAGTCACAATACGTCCAAGCTCTTCTATCGAACTCAGGCCGTTGAAATTCCATCATTAAATACTCAGGCAATAGTTTTGTTTCATCAATTATTTCAAATGTTGTATATGCAGGCGAAACAATTGAAACTTTGTCATCTTGATAGAGAGCTACAGGTAAGACTTCATCTCTATTAACGTGCATTAAGTTACAGGCAAACTGTTTTTTTTGTATCAACTTATACTTTGCTAGATCAATACCCGAAGTATTTGCAACGGATGGCATAAATTTTTTAAATATGTTCACCCCAAGCAGATTGTTGGTAATTAATCCATTATTTCGATTATTTACTGGTCGAATGTAATCGCCAATTTTTTTATAGCTCATAACCTAAAACCTTAAAAGCCTTGACGATTTCCTCTTGTGACTTCTTTTCAGACATTAAGAGTGATTTGAAATCATCCCTAATTCTTTGCATTTCTCTATCAAAATCAATTCCACTATCCCGATCAATAAACTCTATGTACTTACTTGGTATTAATGAGAAGTCATTTTTTTCTATCTCATCAAAGTTTGCTGAATAGCAATACTCTGGGATATTTTTATATGTATTTTCAAATTTTACTTCTTGCCAGTTATGAAAGTTTTTAACTATTTTGCCAATATCCTCTGGGGTAAGTTGTACATACATTTTTTCGTATTCACTACCCCATTTTCTTAAATCAACAAACAACACCTCACGCTCCCTATGGCGGAAATGACGTACTTTGTTATCAATGATCAAAGTTCTTTCTTTTTTATTTTTATTTAATATCCATAGAGTGACGCTAATATCAGTTGTATAGAACATGTCTCTAGGCAAAATGACTATTGCTTCAACCAAATTATTTTCAATCAGTTGTCGCCTAATTTTGTATTCTTCGCCGCCTCCGCCAAGTGCACCATTGGCTAAGATAAAGCCAGCAACTCCGTTTTCACTCAGCTTACTAACCATGTTAAGTATCCACGCATAGTTTGCATTACTTTTTGGCGGTACTTCATAACCTCGCCACCGTGGATCTGTTATCAATTCATTTTCACCCCTCCAATCTTTAAGATTGAATGGAGGGTTGGCCATAATAAAATCAGCTTTTAAATCTTTGTGCTGATCATCAGCAAATGTGTCTGCTGCTTTTTCACCCAGATTCGCACTAATGCCACGAATAGCCAAATTCATCTTGGCTAGTTTATAAGTAGTAGGTACAGATTCTTGACCGTAAATTGAAACCTCTTTTTTATTGCCGTGATGGCTTTCAATAAACTTGATGGATTGAACAAACATACCACCAGAGCCGCAAGCAGGGTCGTAAATGACACCCTTATAAGGCTCTATCATTTCTGCGATTAAATTAACAATGCTTTTAGGGGTGTAAAACTCTCCTTTGCCCTTACCGCTGCCTTCCAAGAGTGCGAATTTACTTAGGAAATACTCATATACTCTGCCCACAATATCTTGCTCTTTATCCTTGATTGTATCGATATTGTTGATGGTGTCGAGCAAGGAGGCAAGCTTTGTAATGTCCAGTGCTAAACGGGAGAAGTAATTGTCAGGTAGCGCACCCTTTAAAGCCTTATTGCTTTTTTCAATATTATGCAGGGCAGTATCAATTTTCAACGCTATATCGTTCTGCTTTGCATTTTGGATGATGTAGCTCCAACGGCTAACCTCATCTAAAAAAAACACATTGCTCTGATTGTAAAAGTCAGGCATCTCAATGTACTTTTCTTGTCCTTTAGATTTGAGTGTTTGACGATGCTCTTCAAACTTATCACTGGCAAACTTTAAGAATATCAGGCCAAGAACCACATGTTTGTATTCCGCTGGCTCAACACTTCCCCGAAGTTTATTAGCCGAGTCCCAAAGGGTTTCTTCAATACTTTTACTATTTTTTTTATTGGTTTGCTTTACAGCCATTTACAACACTCCATCGTCCTAAATAAGATCATTTAGATTGATCTGCTCTATGAGAAAACATTGCCACATTATGACGCAAATTGAAGGTTACATTATTTTTACGTTGATTCAATAATTGAAAATTCATCCAAAACCAGAGAGAGAGGATATTGTTATCGCCAACCATAAACCTAAAAAATTTATCACCTACCACCAACCAAAACTTAGCACCACAAGAAAGCAAGTCTCAAAATCCTTTCTAAACACCTCATCAAACGCAGCAAATAAAATCACTCAAGGCTTTGCAAGGCATCAATCTGAAACTAACAAAACTAATCATCGCTATATCAACATCATGGAAGCACAGCAAAGCATCAACTTTATCTTTGCAGACATTAGCTTAGGTAATCGCCGTGTGCGTAGAGGCAATCTATCGCATCAACGATTAGTTGAGACTGGCGAGGAAGATGGCTACATCAGAGTTGCGCTTGGTTGGATAGCTGATTATCTACTGTTCGTAGTAGATGTGATATGGAGTGTCGTTCAGCCCATCGTGTTGATTTTGGTGATGCTAATAATTCGCATCGTATTGACTATCTTTTTTACAGCTATTGGCTTTTACTTACTGTATAAATTAACCACCACATAGCATGCCTATGCAGAATTAGTTGTCACTTTTAACTAAGAAAGTAGAAGCTTTTACACCTAGCGCCTCCGCTATCTTTAACAAATTTACGATGGCAATGTTGTGCTCACCTCTTTCAATCCCACCCATGTAGGAGCGGTCAATATTAGCCTTATCAGCTAAAGCTTCTTGAGATAGCCCCTGCGCTAGCCTTTCGGCACGAATAACTGCACCCAATGCAACTAGGGCTGGATGTCCTGCAAATGATGGTGAAGGTTTTGCCACAACGTAATATTGTGGCCTTGCTGAGTTTGATACCACGGGATAAGATACCCAATATTTTACTCTTACCGCCTTTATAGAAAGTTTTGTAAACCTCGTTAATCATGTAATGGAGATAGTCTTGAATAAAAAACCTATTGCAATACTCATCATTTTTACTAGTGCGTTAATAGCTGGTTGTCAAACTCCCGCTCCAACCAAAACCCAGCTTACGAATGCCAACTACGGTCCACAAGTATCTCAGTCAACGATGGTATCTTCTGTCAAAAAATACATGTCACAACGTTTGATTGACCCATTAAGTGCAACCTATCAATGCGACACACCTCAGAAAGCCTGGCTTGTTGGTGGCTCTGGCAGTGAAGGCAATGTGGAATATGGAAAAACTTATTACGGCTATTACTCAGTTTGTTCGATCAATGCCAAAAACCGCTTTGGTGGATATACAGGTGCAAAAGAATCTCACTTCATGATTATTCAACAAAATGGTAAACCCGCATTAGCTCACTTTGATGGCTTTCAAAGTGGTGGCCCAGTAGATGAATAACTAATACTTTTAAACCTAAATTAAGGAAACAATATGTATCGAAAACTATTATTGGCAATACTAGGATTTTTACTCACCTGCAATCTAGCCTTAGCTGAAACGACCACTTTTAAAGATTTAGAAAACAATGTCTATGATGTTCAAGAACTCACAAAAATAGGCGCAGACTATGAAGCCTTCTCAGGTCATGTCACGGAGTTAGGACTAGCACTTGGTCGCTATAAAAGAGAAATTAATGACAGTGGGTCTGGAGCTTATGAATATTTAATTAAAGAAGCTGCTGAGATTTATATTGAAGCCCTAGATAATTGGAGAAAAAGCCTTAGCTCTGATAGCACGAATGAAAACATAAGAGATTTAACTGCTAGGACAAATATAACCCTAAGAGACGCTAAAATAAAACGAGCAGCAAAAAAAATTAGTGATGCAGAAGCTTTGAAAAATACTATCAAGTGATATAAATCAAATTTTAAGTTAGAAACTACAACCGCCCGCATGCCTAATAGCTGCGGGCTTTTTTACGTCCATACGAAAGGAGAACTATGATAACCACGCACAACTTTAATGAAGCTTTTCAGCATTACCAATCAGGTCTTATTTCCTTTCGTTTACTGCAAGACCAAGCCGCAGTCATGCTTGGCATCTGTAGTAACCCACATCTAACCTTTACTAACGCATTAGACATCACCAGTGACCATATCCAGTGGCTACTCCAGCAAGCTGAAGCTTCTTTTAGCTATGCAGATTATCTAGGTGGCGATGTGTATATTTGCGAAACGGAAGCGGATCTCAGGCAAATTCAAGGTTGTGACTTTGAGTGGGCTGAAGCGCACGGTGGTTGGCCTAATGTCACTGATATGGCGATGTCATGGGATAGCTGCTGTTACTTGCAGGAGGCTACAGGTGAACCGCAATGGGTCATCTTTTTATTGTGCTGGAACAATGCAGGAGGTCCGGTCTATTACGTGCCTAAACAGCTATGGGCTATGGCGAGAGTGACTGAGCATATCGTGGCTACAGAAAACGCATGGAAATCGTAGTGCGGCTTTTTAACCATCTTATATGAAGGCCATTTTCAAAAATCAATCTAAATCAAAGGGAGCATCAATATGAGTAACTCAGAGTTAGTCACACGCATCGTCAAGGTTGGTACCTCAACCAATGTATCAGGCAAACACAAACTCACTTATCACATCGGTTGCAATGCAAATTCAGACATCCACTTTCGGGTTTATGAAAACAGTGGTGGCGGATATTTCAGCACCGAATGGGTATCACTACTGGCCATTCAAGAAGCAATAGAGCAGGGCAGAAAACCTACTACTTCATTTGCGCTATATGGCCTCTTCAATGGCAAGTCAGTGAATACGCCAGCGTTCTTACTGGCTGCATTACTAAAAGAAGGGCTAGTACAAATCCATCAAGATAATCATCGCTGTTACGCATCCACCGATCCAAGCCCTTTCATTGCAGAAATCAATCAACTGATTGCATCAAACATCAATATCAAAGTAGAACCCCTCCCCAAAAAGAAACACAAGCGAGTTGAGTTATTCGAAGCTGGCCCCGTTATCAAAAGAGTGTCAGCAAGAGTTGCTAAACGGTTGGCAATAGAGGAAGCCAATAAGTCCAAAACTTGATTGTGTTGTATTTGTAGTCCGCTGCTCTAAAAGTTTTATTTTCTGTAAGTCCTTGTAGTAAATCGGCTTTTTTCTTAAGCCCAAAAATTATTTTCCAATACCGCTTTAATACCGACCAACAACTCTGTTTTTGGCCTGTTTTGTCGTCTTTTTAATTTTGCACTCAATTTCACAGGAGAAATTTTATGTACAACCAACATCACTTTATTGAAGCACTTGAAACAGTTTTAACTTGGAATTTATCGGATGACGTATTACCAATTGCAGTTTGCGACCAAATCAAACTCATGGCTGGTTTTGATGCTGAAGAGGCTTGGGTCGGTCAGTACGAATAATCGACACCTTTAATTTATTGGAGCTAATTACATGAACAATACTATTGTACGACAGCAAGTTTCGATCATAGAGCGCATCAACCATACTGCTGCTATATTTGGTATAAATTTCACAGTCATTATCGAACCCTCAATCTACGCAATCGCTAGCAACATAGCAGAAGATTACAACGGGGCTTATTGGGAATTTTACAGCCTGAGTAATGGTGGTTTTTATATGGTACCGTATTCGAAAGCTGATTATCAGGTTGAATGCGAGAATGGTTTTGAAGGCATGCTAACAGCAGACGCCTTAGGGGTTACCGCATGTCTGTACGCCTATAGTCACTTGTCGTTTAGCAGTAATGTCAAACTGGCAGAGATGTGTGCAGGCCAATATCACTTATTAAGAGCGTATATGTACACACATAAAGAATCTGCTTCGATACTAAGTGCAATTGATTAAGCATAACTTCCACATGACGACCACCCGACTAGGCGAAGGCCTTATCAGATTTAGATAGGCGACGAGTCGTCGGGTGCGTCAATTGTAATCCGATGTTTTTTCAGATAGCTTCAACTGTAACTACTCGCTGCAAATTTGAAGGTGAATTTTAGTGTCGAACTCGACGCCTCGACGCCCCCCATGCAAGCTAATATCCTTAGAGGAAATTTGATGGCGACGGTCATCGTCGGTTACTGAAAGTAATAAATTGTCATCTTTTATTTTTCTATTGGCTGCCTGCTTAATTAGATTTAATCTTATACATAACAACATGAATAAAACTAGACCCGCCAATGATTAATTCAGAAGACGACATATACATTGATTTCAAAAGTAGCCTAACGAAAGACGAAGCTGTAGCGAAACTACTTGGTTGGTTAAATGGCAATCGACGTGTAAAAATTGTCAAAGTGCCGGATGGTGTGTTGTCGCCAACCTTTTTTGCAAAACTGCATGCCTTGGAGGGATCCTTACAAGAAATGCTAGAGACATACCGAACTATCGCATCTAATGAATTTGTAGCGGCTTTCGAAAAGGAGAATGAATATACCGAGCAGGTTCAAGCTTTGGATGGCGTAGTAAAAGAATGGGATGCTGTAATCGATAAAGCAGCAATTTATTTCATGGATATAGATGATGAGCTCAGTAAGGGTGAAAAATCAGCGTTACGCACACTACAAATTACAATAGATCGCGATGCTGTACCACACATCACCACAAGCAGCCTGAACGAATGGGCGTTAGCCAAATATGGAATTTCTATACTGGGTGCGATAACCTCCAGTTTAAATATACCTAAAGTCCAGCAAGAACCAACCGCATCAGTAGAAAAGCCTTGGTTCGAAATTGATAGTCAAGATCCATTACCAGAACAGCCTTGGTATACACCTGCGCGTTACTTTGCAAGACAACTAATCAACGAAGACTCAACACTTCTAATAAAAACTGATTTACTTACACAAAAACTAGTTCAATCATTATCTAAGGTAGGTATTTACAAACGGGGTGGAAAAAAACCATTTAATCCCGATACGATTAAAAAGGCTCTTTCAAACGTCAAACTCTAAAAACTTTCAAACTCTGAGCGAAAGTTTTAACATCAACAAGGCGCTAAGCCTTTATTTATTTAGGTTTTAGAGCACTTTCAGCATCTCTTGCAAGCGTTAAACGCTTACTCAAACTGGCATCGTCATTAACAACGGCGAAAGCCAGAAAGACAAGACGATGGAAAATGAAATAACTGATTCAATAGTTGTAGAGCAAGCAACAGAAATAACTGAGAAGGTTAGCAATACCAAACCACATACTTTTCCGTTTAACCTACCAAAAATTCTAAATATTTTTGTTGGGCAAAATGGAGTCGCTTATGCAATGATTTCTACAGCAGGTAATTTGTATGTGCTGGCAATTGGAAGTCGTCAACTTAATAATATTATCCGTGAACATGCTCTCAAGGCCGGTCTCATTCTTCGTAAAAAAGATTTATACGATGTTAATGAGTACCTAATGGCCGAAGCCGAAATTTCGGGGGTGATAAAAAATGTTTACTATCGAGTGGCAAACCTTCCTGACGGTGGTATTGAAGTTGATGTAGGTGATATGGCTCATACACGCGTGCGTATTCAAGCAGGCCATGTTGAGATAATCACTAACGGTTCCGAAACTTTGTTTTTTCGGACTAAGGCAACAGGTGAAATGGTACTGCCAGCTGAAACAGGCGATCTTAATCTACTCAAAAAGTATGTAAATTTACACCCTGCTGCCTACATGCTATTTATTGCATGGCTGAGTTACACCCTCGCACACCCTAAAGTCAAAACTTCTAAGTATGTCATTTTAGTACTTACAGGCAATCAAGGTGCTGGCAAAAGCTCGTTGTGCAACAACGTCATTTTAAAATTGATTGACCCCAATAATGTAGGGGTGCAGATCATGCCAGGCAATCCTAAAGATTTAGCGATTGCAGCACAAAATAATCATGTGCTTTGTTATGACAACGTGCGTGAGTTTAAGTCGCAAATGTCGGATTTATTGTGCATTGCAGCTACAGGTGGTGCCCTTACTTCAAGACAGCTCTTTACTGATTCAGACCAACAGGTGCTGTTCATGCACGTGGCATTGGTTCTCAATGGCATTCATTCCTTCATTGAACAACCCGATTTGGCTCAACGTTGTTTAACTTTAGAAATGCTGCCGATTAGCAATTTTGAACGTAAGTCAGAACTTGCTTTGACCGAAGCGCTGAATCACGACCTACCTTTTATTGTGCGTGGCTTATACGACCTAATCGCAAATATCCTCACACAACTACCTAACGCTGTGATTACTAACCCTGAACGCATGATTGATTTTGTGCAATGGCTGGCGGCGATGGAAATTGTGATGAATGCGCCAGCAGGGACTTTTCAGGGTGTCTATAGCGATTCGTTACAACAAGGACAACTTGAGAGCTTGCTCGAAAGTAGCTTAGCAGTCGCCGTGATGGATTTGGCAAAGGCGCAGTCTGATTCACAGTGGGTTGGTACACCTGCTGAGTTATTTAGCGAGCTTAACTTGCACGCCTCTAAAGAAACCAAGCGCTCACGTGAGTGGCCTGCAAATCCTATTGCGCTTTCTAAACGCTTACGCCCCATGCAAGCTAGTCTGATGACACAAGGTATTACATTGCAATTCAGTCGTGGCAAACAACGCACTATCACAATTAAATTGGAAGGTAACTAAACATGACAAACAAGACGAGAACTCTTAATTTTAAAGATTTTATATTGGCTCATATTGCGGCAAATCTAATATTACTTGAGCGAGACACTGATTTACATTCAGTAGATATTTTTGGTGAAGCTATTTGGGAGCCGCTAAGCAAATCAGAGAAATTATCTATAGGAGGTGATTTTGCTTATATGGCCAAGCATGACCTTATTCCCTTTGTCTTTGTTGGTAAAACGCCGCAAAACGCAAATATCTATCGTTTGAAATAAAGCACTTTAGGGGCGGTAGTAGTTTAAAACTTGCCGCCTCAACTCACTTATTAAGGAAAATATTATGGCTATTGTTAAATTAACAGATGAATTTATTAAAAACGGCTTAATTTGTCCAGAAGGCTTAGATCGAATTGAGTATGTAAGTGACGAACGTAGCGGCCTATACGTTGAGGCAAGAAAAGCTAGCAAAGGTAAGGGAACTTATTATTTAAGATATAAAAATTCTGACGGTAAAACATGTCACCAGAAGATAGGTTTAACAGCTGTAATGACTCTTCAGGAAGCTAAGTCTGCTGTCAAAAAATTGAAAGCAGAGATTGATCTTGGCGCAAACCCAAGAGGTGATGAAAAAGCACGTTTAGCGGTGATTACGTTTGATGATTTTTTTAGAGATCACTATTTACCTTATGTAAAGCCTAGGAAGAGAAGCTGGGGCTCAGATGCAACTCTTTATGAGTTACGCATATCTTGTAAGTTTGGAAAAAAGCGCTTGAATGAAGTAACGCGTCAACAGATACAAACTTTTCATAGTGAGGTTTTAGCAGAAGGTTTGGCACCTGCAACAGCTAATCATTATATTAAGCTAATCAGACGCTTTTACAGTCTTGCGGTCGAATGGAATATGGTGTCGACTAATCCTGCATCACGTATTCCGATGTTTCTCGAAGATAACAAAGTCGAGCGTTACATGGATGATGTTGAATTGGGTAGATTATTAAAGGTGCTGAAAACTGATTCGCGACGTGGTGTGTGTAACATCGCATTACTATTACTTGCTACTGGAGCGCGATTGAATGAGGCGATGTCTGCAACATGGGATCAATTTGATTTGGAAAATCGCGTGTGGCGAATTCCTGCAAGCATTAGTAAGTCACGAAGAATGAGACCTGTACCAATTAATGACAGTGCAATGGATGTTATTAATCAGTTAGATACTAAAGGTAAATATAAACATCTTTTTATCAACAAGAAGACCAAACTGCCGTATTCAAGTATTCACAAGATATGGGAGGAGTTGAGAGAAGAGGCAGAACTTCCTAGGTTGAGGATGCATGATTTACGTCACCAAGCCGCATCCATGTTGATAAACTCTGGTTCAAGTTTATACCTTGTAGGTCAGGTGTTAGGTCATGCTGATCCAATCACGACACAGCGATATGCCCACTTATCAATTAAATCATTACATCAAGCTTCAGCAGGAGCCTCTGCAATTATTGCTGGTGCAATGCCAGCAGAAAAAGATTTAGGCCGCGGTACCTAGTCGAGTCAAAAGTCAGGCGGTGAGGTGGCTAAAGTTGCCTCACCGTCCACTGCTATGAGGCCGCTGGCAGAGGGTTTTTGAGAGGGGATGGTTTGGTATATCCCCGACTTTAATCGTTTGCCATTATCTCGCATTGGTGTTGATGTAATTTTCAATCAAAAACAGTATGCCCCCGCTTAAGCCTTTTCGGATATGGTTTTCAAAAAGTGATGTTATAAATTTTCGTTGAAATCTCGAGTAAGTGATTGATTTTTATTCTTTCTAAATTTTTCACTTTTTCGATTTAGTTGGAAAGTCAGCTAGTTGGCGATCTAATTTAAAAACTCACCTATAGATTAGTGATTCACTTGCATTAAAAAGCAGTTGCAATACTCTGGAAGTTTACATATAGTTTGCTCAGCGCGTCTCATTGTTTGCGTGCTGTTGTGGCCAGATACGATTTTGTCGACTGGTTCCCATGTTGTTCTCAATGTTAGACAAGTGGGGTTCCCTTAATTTATTGGAGCTCGCTGTGTCGACAACCTTAACCAAATCTCGTTCTAAAGCTTTCAAACAGCAACACGGTCGCTGTATCTATTGTGAATTACCTATGTGGTTGGAAAACCCAAAAGCATTTGCAATTAGATATAACATTACTCATAAGCAAACCAAATTATTTCAGTGCACTGCCGAACATCTCAAAGCTAAGCAAGATGGTGGTAAAGATGGCGCAAAAAATATTGTTGCAGCATGTTATTGCTGTAATCAAAGACGCCATAAATGCAAAGCGCCTAAAGATCCGATCTCTTACAAGCAATATGTTACGAACAGAATTATGAAAGGGAAGTGGAATCAAGTCATGATCGCTCACTAGGTAATCTCCATTTCATTAATCGCTCAAGCGCATCTGAAGTGCCTAGCATATTCCGAGCTTCCATCAATTTTGATTTGAGTAATTCATAGTTGTCAGGGGCTGACTGCTTCGCGCTATCTAGTGCACTAAGAAAGAATTCCTCAATCTGTTTTGCTTCGGTCCATGCCTTTATGATGGATAAAAGCTCATCCTTACTTTCTTTGATATGAATTGCTTGATTTCGTCGTTCAGTTTCTATGCGATTTTTTTCGCATTGTATTTCCCATTGTCGTTGCTGCTCTTGATGTTCAAGTTTAGCTAATTGCGTGAGGCTTGATATTTCGTCTACAGAATTAGAGAGTTCACTCACAATGGCTTTGAGTATTTTTGAAAGCTCTCCTGACTTAGATTCTCTCCATTGTTTGCGCCACTTAGTCCCCGGGTAGGTTGAATACGCTTGAATGCATAACCTACCAGAAGGCATCTGTTGTGATGTGGTCCAAGAAAAAGTTGATGTATGTTTGATAAGCGGGTCTTTGAGATAGGTGGCGATAGGAATGTATTTACCATTCAAATAACCCACTTCAGCTACTTCACTAATCTCAAAAATTGTCAGTCCAATAATGACATCTTCTATATAAACAATAGTGGGGCGATCTGGTTGCCATAACCCCGAAAAATGGCGATGTGTCTTGGTATTTTCTCGTTCTTCAACTTCCGCCCTATGGACACGTTGATCACGTTGTGCAATGCGCACATGATGTCCTGCATCCTCTAGATGTAAATAAAGCTGGTTAGCGAGACTGATTGCTCGTTCAAAGGTCTTTTGCGAAACAATCAAATCGATGGTTAGTCTTTTATATGGTTTCAGATACGGATTGTCTGAATCTCGTACGTTTTTAAAGTACTCACAAGCTTCCCGAATTAGACCATGAGAGGCGTTACGTTTCTTTCTTTTTGGTCGAACTGATTTTTCTTTATTGGCTACTATTGTCTCAAACTCAGTTTTACCATCTTGGGACCATGAGATTGGATCTCCTAGTTTTGCTGGTGGAAGGGATGGTCTAGTAGCGCGACTTTCGGCGGCCATTGCCCAATATCCTCTTGGAGGTCTTGGAATGTTGAGATTTTTTAGTATTCGAATTAAATAGCTATCTGAAACCCCATGACGTTTCGATACTTTAGTGATGGGTTCAGTCCAAATTTCATCGTAAAGTTTTTCACGAGTAACTGACATGGTGTGATCCTCTCTAATGAAATTACAGGTGGACATTACTCTATTTCATAACAACTTGTAATACTTCGAAAATTTTACAAAAATCGGATCGGTCGATCGGTTTTAGTTCGGACCAAAATTTTTTTAACTAATTGTTTTAAATGATTTTTACATGGAGATTTGCGGCGAGATAATACAAAAAGGTTCGGTATAGGTTCAGTTTGCAAGTTACATCAAAATCTACACTCAAAAATCCCTTACAAATCTTTAACTTTTAAGTGCGAAAGCGACCACTCATCTGAACTCATAATCCGTTGGTGCTGTGTTCGACTCACAGGGGGGCCACCAATAAAAACAAAGGGTTACGAATATTCGTAACCCTTTTATATTTTTTAGTAGCCTTATAGTAGCCTTATAGTAGCCTTATAGTAGCCTTGAAGGTAAGTAGGAAGAAGCTTTGAGAAAGCATAAGTAGCCTATGGGTAAGGTCACACGTTCGATTCCTGTAGTGGCTCCATAGAAAAGTTTTAAAAAACTATTATTGAAATCAATTATTAAAGTGGGGCAATAGGGCAAATATATAAATAGTTCGATTTATTTAATCAATTGATTGCATCACTCTTTGGATTTCAGGCCAATTTATTGAAAGTCCATACGTCATTTTTGGTGCGAGGTAATGGTTGATCCCAACAATTTAAATCATAACACGTCAATATATTGCTTAATTTAGAATTACTTATAGAAGTAACAGAAATTGTATTATTTGCATGTGGAAAATATCTAATTTGAATATGCAAGGGTAACCAATATTTTTTATGTAAATTTAAATTCTATTGGAGATAAATAGATCTACTTGTAAACTGAATAAAATTAGCGCGAGTGGTTGACCGTAGCTAGTAACAACAATACATAAATAATATAGACTTGGACCATTAACGATGACTGATAAACTTGAATCCTCATTTGAGTCGTTTGAAGAAAGCTCAACTCAAACTCAAGATTTATCTACTCCAGAAAACTTCTCTTTTACGTCTCTAGCAGCTATCCGCAGAAGGCTACTCGACCTTAGTGGCCGCAATAACCTTCTTAACTTTAAACACCCCAAGTCCGGTTGCATAAGAATTATTGACGAGTTGCCGGATCAAATTTATTCAGTATTGGAAAGTGGAGCCAAGTTCACATTAATTCCAGTAAGCGAGCCAACCGAGCAAGAATTAATTAATGCTAGTTACATAAAAATTGATACAAAGACTAGGCAGCGTATTGTCAGCGACTACCCGACTGCAGAGCAATGGGCAAAGCATATAGGTTTGACTGTCTCGTATGATTTGCCTGAAATTACAGCATCTAGTAAGCAGGCTAAGCACCTAGACACAAATCTTCAAACCCTTTTTTATGCACCTGAGCTCGAAGCTCGGCTTAGGTCTATACGGGGGGCAGCAGATGTTGCCATAGAGGAGAGTGGCGCGAATATTCTTTATTTGGCTTTAGGCTTTCTCGAGTGGTATGAGTCTAGAGATTCCGATGTGGCAAGGATGTCTCCCTTGTTTACTTTACCTGTTCAGCTTGAAAGGTCCGATTTAGATAAAAAGGCTGGCGCATATCGCTATACTGTGCAGTTAAAGGATGACGGTTTAATCACGAACGTCACTCTTCGGGAGAAGCTGGCTAATGATTTCGATCTTATTCTCCCCCCTATAGACGAGGAAACATCACCTGAATCTTACTTTCAGCAGGTTCAGCGCACTATTCTAAAGCATCAGCCGCGATGGAAGCTACGTAGACAGGCCTCATTGGTGCTATTGAATTTTACGAAACAGGCCATGTATGAGGATCTTGATCCCGCTAATTGGCCAGCAAATGCAAATATTGAGCAGCATCCTTTAATTCAAATGTTTTTTGCTTCAAATGTAGATAACGGGGATGCCGTCAGTTTTACCTATGAATCTGAACATAAGCTTGATGATATAGCTAACGTTCATGATCAGTATCCATTGATATATGATGCCGACAGTTCTCAACACAGCGCAGTAATTGACATCGTTAATGGCAAAAACCTAGTTATTGAAGGGCCACCAGGTTCAGGTAAGTCTCAGACAATTACAAACCTAATAGCAGCATCTATAGCTAATGGACACAAAGTACTTTTTGTTGCTGAGAAAATGGCTGCTTTGAATGTTGTTAAAAGCCGCCTAGATAAAGCCGGGCTTGGAGATTTTTGCCTAGAGTTACATAGCCATAAAACCAATAAGCAAAAAATTCTAAGTGATCTTAATTCACGACTTTCAAAACAATCTCTGTTTGTCTCTCCACAAGGGATAGAAGCAGATATTGATCGTTATGAAAGCTTGAAATCCAAGTTGAACAACTATGTTAATAAGATTAATGGGATTTGGAAAAACACAGGGCTTTCAATACATGAAATTCTACAGAAAACAACCAGACTCAGGGAGCAGTACCGTATTAACCCATCCACATTAAAAATTGATGGATTAAATGGTAATAACTTGACGCCTGTTCGACAAAATGAACTTAGTGATTATGCTCATATGCTTGGAAGTATTTATAACCAAATTTCTGAGCAAGCCAAAGACGGGGAAATTAGGAATCACTTTTGGTACGGTGTTGAGAATGACTCCTTGACCTCAGATGATCTTAATACTCTCATTAAAGGTTTGCAGGGTTGGTCTAATAGTCTAAGTCAGCTAGAAATCAGTTGGTACAAAACTCTCCAAGACTTTGGGCTTGATGAACCTGATTTGTGTCGCCTTATTGAGGTGGAGTCTTTCGTTTATGCATCATCTAAATTACCCGATCTTTTGGGTGGCGAGACTTTTGATACTCTTGAATCTATTCATCAGAAGCACGATTATTTAAATGGCTGGCTAAATACTTATGAGATTTTGCACAAAGACATTGTTGCGCTCTCAACCAATTTCCACATTGACGCTATTTATTCAAAATCAACTCCGGAAATAATACATAAGGTCGTCGACTTTTTAAAGAGGGCAGGTCTCCAGAATAGTGCGCCAATTAGCGTGCTCGCTGAAGATCTCGCTAAACTGGATAAGGCAAATCAGCATGCGTTAGAGCTTGAGGCGGCTTTCTCAAGCATTCGACCAAGCGCTCCTTTACCAATACAGTTTCTATTTAATCTAAGCTCTAAAGGATTAGATGAGCTGATTATATTTGTCAAACTATTGGAGAGTTTGCCTTCTGACTTATGGAAGTACCGAGACGATATCTTTGATAATCAAGATTTGGATAACCTTATCCCATTGCTAAAGCAAAGGCTGGACTTCATCGCACCTTACTTCAGCATATTAAAAGATGAGGTTGCTTTTGAGAGGGTCGGCAGCTCTGGTGTTCTAAAAGACTATCAGTCAACGTTGGAAAATGGTGGATTATTTAAGTGGTTTTCATCAGACTGGAGGGCTGCTAGAAAAGCTGTGCTTGGTCTTTCATTGAAGACAAATCCTAATAAAAAAGCCTTTTTGGGTTTGCTCCCTGAAATTATTACTTTTACTGAAGAGCAAGAGAAAATTGCTCGTATTAATAAAGAGAATCCAGTTCTTGGCAATCAGTTTGATGGCCTCGATACGCCTATCGATCGTATTGATGTGCTACGTAAATGGTACAGAGATGTACGGCAGGAGTATGGGATTGGTTTTGGGGAAAGGGTTGAACTTGGTAGTCAGCTCCTAAAAATTGATAGGCAATTTGGACTATCTTTGATAGATGAGGCTAACAAAAATCTTAGACAAAAAGCTCTCGACATATTAACGACAGTATCTGAGTTAAATAAGCATTACCCTTACCACTCTATAAGCAAAAGTCAGGATAAGCCTCTTATTGGGGATGCTGGCTCGCTAAACCAACTTTCGCGTGAGATAACACTGATACTTGATAAACTCTCAAAAGTTGTAAAGACCAAAGATATGCTCCTTGACGCCCTAAAGCAGCATGGCGAAGATATAGAAAATATATTAGAAAAATCTCTTGGATGGCAATCTAGTGAATTACTAAAGATTATTAAGCCGTTCAATAAAACTTTTAGCATTGCCGCAGGTGAGTTCTCCGAGTTGAATCTAGCAGTTGCTAGAAATATATTAGCCATTGCTAAAGTAATATGTAGTAATAGTCATCTTAAACAGGCTATCGATAAAGATGCTAGTGCACGTCGTTATGAATATATTCGTAAACAATCCAATCAACTCTCTGTGGAATTGAGTGACGTAAATAAGTTATGTGTCTCATTCAAAAATTTGGGTAATGTTAATTTAAACCATTGGCTCGCCTCTGCAGGCACTAGAATTACTTCAATAGTAGCTCGTAATAAGTTGGCGCTTGATAACCCTAATTGGCTTAACACTTGGCTCGACTATATTCGATTAAAAAATAAACTATATGGCGAGGGTTTCAAAAACTTTATAAATGTAATCGAATCTTCAGACATGGGGTCGCAGAATCTTCAAGATATTGTCGGCTTGGTTACTAGTCATCAGTTAGCTAGGGAGATCTTCGATGAACATCCTGATCTTGCCAACTTCACTGGTCTAGAGCAGACGGCAATACAAGAACGATTCAGAGAGTATGATCACAAGCTTTTAACGCTACAGCGCAAGAGGGTTGCATATAAAGCATCGCGAGTTAAACCTCCTGTTGGTGTCTCTTCAGGTAAAGTTGGTGAATACACAGAAATCTCGCTTATTAAGCATGAAGCAACTAAAAAGTCCAAGCATATTGCTGTTAGATCACTTATTAAGCGTGCTGGTAGGGCTATTCAAGATTTAAAGCCATGTTTCATGATGAGTCCTATGTCTGTAGCGCAATATCTAGAGCCAGGTAGGTTTAACTTTGATCTTGTGGTGATGGACGAGGCTTCACAAATTCGTCCAGAAGATGCGCTGGGTGCTATAGCTCGTGGTTCGAGACTTGTTGTTGTGGGGGATCCTAAGCAACTCCCTCCTACTAACTTCTTTAATAAAATGGTCACGGAGGATGCTGAAGAGGAAATCGTTGGCCTTCAAGATTCAGAAAGTATTTTAGAGTCTGTCATGCCTATGTTTAATACCCGTAGACTGAGATGGCATTACCGCTCAAAACACGAGTCTTTAATAGCATTCTCAAACAAACATTTTTATGACTCTGATCTTGTCTTGTTTCCATCACCATTTAAAGTCTCTCCTGATTTCGGCATAAAGCTTTCACTCGTAGGTAACGGTCGATTTTTTAACCGTCGAAATGTTGAAGAGGCGACTGAGCTCGTCAGGTCTGTTGCTGAGCATCTGATGCGTAAGCCCAAAGAGTCGGTAGGGTTGGTTGCTATGAACTCTGAGCAAAGGGATGAAATTGAACGTCAATTAGATCAGCTAACCAAAGAAAATCCAGCTTTGTATAAAGCATATGAAGATAATAAGCTGAGTGAAGAGCCCTTGTTCATCAAGAATCTTGAGAATGTCCAAGGCGATGAAAGAGATGTTATCTATATCTCTATGACCTATGGGCCTGAACAAGTCGGCGGTAGGACCATGCAACGATTTGGCCCAATTAATTCAGATGTTGGTTGGCGGAGATTAAATGTTCTATTCACTCGCTCGAAAAAGCGCATGCATATTTACTCTTCTATGACTTCTGGTGATGTTCTTATCGGCTCCGGGAGTAGTAGAGGTGTTAAAGCATTGAAAGCCTTTTTGGAGTTTGCTGAGAGCGGCCATCTTCATAACTCCATCCATACTGGTAAGTCACCAGACAGTGATTTTGAAGTTGCTGTGCTTAAAGCTTTGGAGGAGCATGGCTATGAGTGTGAGCCTCAGTTGGGTGTTGCAGGGTTTTTCTTAGATATTGCTGTGAAAGATCCCGGTAAACCAGGTCGATTCTTATTGGGTATTGAATGTGATGGTGCTACTTATCATTCTGCAAAGTCGGCTCGTGACAGAGATCGATTGAGACAGGATATTCTCGAGGGACTTGGATGGAAGATCCGTCGTATTTGGTCCACTGATTGGTTTAAAAACCCACAGGCTCAAATTCAACCTATTCTTCTTGATCTTGAGTCTTTGAGAACACCTGTAACCTCTGAACCAACCCAGGAGGTTGAGGAAGCATCAGTTGAGATTCTTGCCGAATCGGGTTATGAGAGCATTGATAACGATCACCTCGAAGTGTCTCACAATCAGTCAACAATGAATTTTTCAAAAACTAATGTTGGAGACATTGTTGAAACTGGTGGGGTCAAGTTCAGGAAAATCGAGAATGGCTATGAGAGAGTTCAGGATGAATCTTTTGAGACTGAGGTAATTAGCCTACGTGATCGACTTATCGCATTTGATAATAGTCACATTCGTGCAATTTATCCAGATACATTAGAAAGCAGCCGCTTGCTAAGACAAGATATGTTAGATGCATTGTTAGAGCATTTACCGTGTTCAAAAGCAGAGTTCTTGGAAAATATCCCTACATATCTCAGAACCGGTACGTCAGTGGACGAAGCTAAGTTGTTGGAACCTGTCTTACGGATTATCGCTGATTACTCCTAATTCTTTACGAACTAACCTTTTGGCTCTCACTTAACTCAGCAATTGGAAGTGGATGTCGAAAGGTAGTTTCGATGGGGCGGGTGCAGTTTCGACTCACCTCGCTAGTTACTTTGAGGCGTACGTGATTTTTGGAACGAGGCGATACTCAGCCTATCCCCGAAGCTTCAACGCGCCATTATGTTGCCTCATTATTGTGAGACTTTAGCTTTAGTGCAAAGAGGGATCATTTTATATTTAGTTTGAATCAATTGTTGTATTGCTGCTAGAAAGTAAATATTATTACTAGTGGTGCGTCTTATTATTTTTGCGTACTGTTTTGGCCAGATTCGATACTGTCGACTGGTTCCCAGTCAGTCCTGACTCAGGCGTATGGGGTTCCCTTAATTATTGGAGCTCGCTATGCCGACAACCTTAATCAAATCCCGTACTAAAGCTTTTAATCTTCAACAAGGTCGCTGCATCTATTGTGAATTACCGATGTGGACGGATGATCCTGAAGCGTTTGCAAAGAAATACAAAATTACTGCCAAAGGTGCAGCTTTATTTAAATGCACTGCCGAACATTTATTAGCTAGACAAGATGGCGGTAAAGACGGTGAAAGTAATATTGTTGCTGCATGTCACTTTTGTAATCAGCATCGCCATAAATGTAAGAATCCTAAAGATCCAATTTCATATAAGCATTACGTAGGCAATCGGGTAGGCAAAGGTGGCTGGAATTCAGTGTTGATTCCAAAGCATCACATATCACTACATATGTGACTTCTTGTGGGTTTTGCATTTCAACACAGGATCGGGTTGGGTTCGGAGAAAGACAGTCTCAACTGATTGTTTTTAATGGATTTTATTTAATAACTAAGCGTGATTCTTTACAAAAATGTTCGGTATAGGTTCGGTTGGCAGAATACAATGCAGGGTCGGTCAAAAAATTACTTACAATTCTGTGGCTTTCTGAGGCGATAGTGACCACTCACTTGTACTCATAATCCGTTGGTGCTGTGTTCGACTCACAGGGGGGGCACCATTTATAGAAAGACTCAAGGCTAATCTCTTGAGTCTTTTTTTTTACTATCTGATTTCTAACATTACGATGTGCTTATCGAAGTGGATTAAGCTCATTACACGATTTTCGCATGATGATTTATGGATGTGACTTATGTCGATCTAACGGCTCCCTCAATCGGGAAGTTGCCTAGATTTGGCTTTGAATCGACCGTTAATCAGGCGCGACCTAAATAAAAGTTTACTTGATTGCCCGCAACTAGGTTGTTTGCAGATGCCCTTATCTGTTCATGCGGAACGCCGAGAGTAATGGCGCTGGCTGTATCTAGCCTGTTTATTTGGTTTTCATTCAACACTACATCGAGACTTCTGAGGGTGGCATTTAATTGTTCAGCCGTTCTTGACCCTAATATTGGAATTAACGCTGTGTTTGAGTGCGATGCTTTATAAAGCAACCAAGCGATAGCAATGTGCGTCGCCGTCGCGTTGGCCTCTTTTGCGATATCGAAAATCGTATTGATTAATAAGGTGTCTTTTTGAGTTTTTTCGGTATGGACGAGCATGCCTAATTTGCTTAATCGATTATCCGTAGATGCTTCTCTGTATTTACCCGTTAAGAATCCGCCACCTAGAGGTGACCAAGTGGTGATCGCTAAACCTAGTGCTTCAGCCATTGGAATCAGTTCACGCTCGGCTGTACGTTCTGCCAGACTATATTCTGTTTGAATGGCTACAATTGGCGCCCAACCGCGTAAATCTGCCATGATATCTGCGCGCGCAATGCGCCAAGCTGGAAAGTTTGAGAGCCCCGCATAAAGAATTTTCCCCGCACTGGCCAGATCATCAAACCCACGCATGATTTCCTCCATGGGCGTCATGCCATCGCTGATGTGCACCCAGAACAGATCAATATGGTCCGTTTTTAATCGTTTTAGACTTTCTTCTACCGCGCGCATCATATTTTTGCGGTTGTTTCCCTTTTCTGAAATTCTGGCGCTTGAGTCCGTACCGTTGGTGTATTTGGTAGCAATGACAAAGTGATCTCGGTCTGAGGCAATGAAATCCCCTAACAGGGTTTCAGACTGCCCGAATTGATACACGTTAGCGGTGTCAATAAAATTGCCACCAGCATTGGCATACATGTCGAAGATTTTTTTAGCCTCTGCTGGTTCTGCGCCATGCCCCCATCCGGTACCAAAATTGCCAGTACCTAAGGCTAATTCGGAGACGCGCAACCCTGATTTTCTGCCTAGTGTTGTGTACTTCATATGAGCTCCTTCGTATTACTCTAGGTGAGATGATTTTCTTGCGACTTCTAGAATTTCGTCTGATAATGGGCTGGCGGATGCCGCTCTTGATAAGATGAGTGCACCCAACCATTGCGAGAACATTGCTATCGCATTATTTCGCTTCTCAGCTTCCGATTTACCTTCAACCAGTGTGCTGAGTAGCTCGATTGTGGATTCAACGCCTTGCGCGAACACTTGTTGTACGATAGGGTCGCGTCTAGGTACTTCTGCACCTAATGTTGAGAATATACAGGTGGAGCTTAGGTCGTCACGGTTCTTTGCGGAAAGATAAGAGGAGCCAATACGTTTGAGTGGGTCGGCGATATCCGGATTATCGATATGTGCCTGCCAGCGTTGTAATGACTTTACACCAACCTTGTCGCACGCTTTTGCAATGAGGTCTTCTTTTGATTGAAAGTTGTTGTAAAAACCACCCACCGTGAGCCCAGCTTTTTTCATGATGTCAGCAACACCGACACCATCAAAGCCTACTTGTCTGAATAAAGTTGCCGCCGTATCCAGCACTAACTCCCGGTTCTCAACAGCCTTTTCTTTGCTCACTTTCATTGCTTTTCCTCAAATGACTTACTAACTACTGTGCCGAAACTCGCCATACCCTATTCCCTGCATCGTCTGCCACTAGTAAACTACCTGTTTTTTGAACTAACACACCTACTGGGCGGCCTTGCGCATCGCCATTAGCATCAATAAAGTTGGTGAGTACATCGATAGGTTTACCTGATGGCTTACCGCCAGCAAAGGGAATAAAAATCACTCTATATCCGCTGTAAGGTCTTCTGTTCCATGAGCCATGTTGACCAATAAACATGCCTTGCGCATATTGTGCCCCAAGATTATTGCCTTTTGCATCCGCTAAACCTAATGAGGCTGTATGTGCACCAAGCGCATAATCCGGTTTGATGGCTTTAGCAACAAGCTCCGGGTTTTGTGGTTGCACACGTTGATCGACATGCTGACCATAATAACTATACGGCCAACCATAGAATCCATTTTCTTGAACGGAAGTTAAATAATCAGGCACTAAATCGCTGCCGATTTCATCACGCTCATTCACTACGGTCCATAGCTGCTTAGTTTCTGATTCCCAAGCAAGGCCATTAGGGTTACGTAAACCCGATGCGTAAGTGCGATAATTTTTAGCTTGAATATCCACCTCAAGAATGGCTGCTCTATCCTTCTCGATGTCCATGCCGTTTTCGCCAATATTACTATTAGAACCTACAGTGACATACAGTTTTGTGCCATCGGCATTGGCTAAAATATTTTTCGTCCAGTGATGATTAAGCGGTAAGCCTGGCAAATCAATCAACTTGGTGGGCGCTGTTTTGATGCTGGATTCGCCATTTTTATATGGAAAACTCACAATACTGTCTGCATTTGCCACATAAAAGGTATCGCCAATAAGCGCCATCCCAAAGGGGGAGTGCAAGCCCTCTATGAAGGTTGTTTTGGTCTCTGCTTCGCCATTGCCATCGGCATCTCTAAGTAAGCTAATACGGTCAGGGCTGACACCTGTTGCACCAGCTTTAGTCAGAAAGTATTTGGCAAACCAACCTTTAATGCTGCCCTCTAACCCTTGCATCTCAAAGTTGGTTTCAGCCACTAAAATATCACCGTTAGGCAACTCATATAACCAACGCGGATGCTCTAACCCAGCGGCAAACGCACTCACCTTAAGACCTGGTGCTGCGTTTGGTTTGTTTGCGTTATTCCACCCCACTACAGCTGCTACATGCACAGTTGGTATTAGGGTTTTTACTGGCTCTGGGAGTGTAGGCTGAGCACCCATGCCGGTTGAAATATCATGCTTTGCTGATTCTCCACAAGCACTCATAACTAATGCGGATAAGGTTGATAGTAGGAGTGGTTTCATGTTCATTTTAGTGGCTCTTATGATTGGTTATTTCAAAAGTGATTTAACAGCGTCGATACCTGCTTGTGCGCATTCGGCATCTTCGTTTGGATAGCCTCCGCTCACGCCAATTGCGCCAAGAAAATCTTTACTCGTTTTAAAAGGAATGCCACCAGCTAATGTAACAAATCCTGGCAACTCTGCTAAACCTGGGGCAAGGCCACCTTTTTTGTCTTTACCATAGGCAAACTCTTCAAATAAAGAAGTAGGCATTTGCATCTTTGCAGAGTTTTCGGCTTTAAGTTGTGAGAGCTCTGCAGATGCAATATATGCGCCATCCATACGTTGGAAATATACAGGGTTGGCACCTGCGTCCACAATCGTGATGCTCATTCTCCACCCCTTTTCCATGGCTTTAGCTTGACAGCCGGCCGCCATTTTTTTTGCTGTTTCTAAGTTTAGCACTGCTGTTGTGTCTAACGCTCTCGCTTGTGTGCTCATTACCGATAGGGTGATAGCTAGGCTCATCATTAAGTGATTTGGTTTCATTTTAGTATCCTTTAGTTTTAGCGTGTGTAGTTAATTGTGTTATATATTATGAACATAATTTAATTATGCGACTTAAAAATTATGGTGTCAAATATATATTATGTTTGTAATATATTTTTTTTTGAAGGAAGTTATACTTAAATCCTATGTACAAACCTGATGAGTGATAAGGTTGAAGAGATATAGTTGATGCGATGTGCAAACGGGGAGCAGGTCATTGGAGGCAGAGTAAAGAAAGTATGCAAAATATTTAAAATACAGTGCAGGAAGCAGATTCTTATTTATTCCGATTCACGCTCATGCGGCATCATTCCAATGACGAAGAGACGCCTTATTTTCGAGTAGTATTGGCCTAGTGTCATGAAAAACAGCTACTAAGCATGGGTAAAGCGGTGCGGGTAATTGAAATTGTCTGAACGGCAGGCGCACTGCTTACGAAGATGCTGTTAAGTCTGGCCGCAATGGTTTGGTGGGCTTGGTGCAGAGAATAGAAGTGAACTAGCCATTAGCATTGGTAAGCTTAAAAACAAGTAGAGTGTATTGGTGTGCCGTTGTGGTTCACAAGCTGACCATGAAATAACGCTTATTTTTTGTATAGTTATTTAAATGGTTATAGTATCGTTTAGTCGTGATGGAATAACCCCTCAATAATGCTTATGGTAGACTAATTTTATGATCGCAGCGCCCATACCTCATGATGAAGACAAACGATTGCAAGCGTTGAGGGCGTTGCTTATTCTGGATACGCCACCTGAAGAGCGGTTTAACCGAATCACGGCATTTGCCGCCTTTGAGTTTGATGTGCCTATTGTGCTACTTTCGTTGATTGATGACGATAGACAATGGTGTAAATCTACGTTCGGCACTGATTTTTGCAGTTCATCCAGAGATATTTCTTTTTGTGGTCATGCCATTTTGCAAGATCAGATTATGGTGATTGAGGATGCAGCCCAAGATGTGCGCTTTCATGACAATCCATTAGTGATAGGAGAGCCGCATATTCGTTTTTATGCCGGGGCACAGTTGGTGCTTCCTACAGGCGAGGCTGTAGGCTCTTTTTGCCTGATAGACAGAAAGCCCAGAACGCTGGATGAAAATGATCTTAGTATTTTGTCTACACTAAGGCAGATGGTGGTTACTGAGCTTGTGGCAAATAGCGACAAGTCTATCAGTCAATAGATCATTAATTGGTAAAGCCTATGTCACTACATGCCTACAAAGACTCTAAATTACCGTTAGTGTTGTTATACGATTCTGAATATATGATCAGAAGTGTCTTTGCATTGTTAGCGAATCAAACCGCTAAAGCGAGTGTGATGGAAACAGCAAATTTGGCTACAGCCAACAATTTATGTCAGACCAATGCTTTTGAATTAATTATTATTGGCATGGGTCACGAGCATGAAGAAAAGCATTTTATTGAGCTGATAAGAAACGGCATGACATTGACAGATAAAAGTGTGCCGATAGTTGTAATGACGAGCGCAATTACTGAAGAATTGTTGTACGAACTTAAGTCTCTTAATGTGACGGATATCCTGTTAAAGCCTACCCGGATTAAAGCCATTCACGATGTATTTCTGCGTAATATCAATTAACGATTTTGTGCCCAGCTTGCTAGTTTAACCAGAACTCTCTTGCTGAACAGCAGTCTTAATTATTGAGGAGATAGCTTGAGGTAAGTAATTGAATTTGGTCGATAGCTACCTGAATGCTCCTTACCGTAATACCGATTGTAGCTAACGATGAAGAGTGATAAATCTTTCAATTTGCTTACCAATGGCAGATTAAGTGAGAGGTTTATCATGAACACAATGAAAATCAACAAGGTGTTTGTCGGCGAAGCCTTGTATGGTGAGGGCAATGAGGTTGCCCATGTCGACTTAATCATCGGCCCACGCGGCAGCCCAGCTGAAACAGCATTTTGTAATACACTGACTAATCAAAAACGTGGTGTGAATGGTTTATTGGCAGTGCTTGCGCCTAATATGATGGCTAAACCAGCCACGGTGATGTTTAATAAGGTTGATATCAAGAATGCTAAGCAGGCTGTTCAGATGTTTGGTCCCGCTCAGTGTGGGGTTGCGCAGGCCGTCGCTGATAGCGTGAAAGAAGGTTTGATTCCTATTGGTGAAGCAAATGACTTGTTCATTTGTGTTGGGGTTTTTATTCATTGGGATGCAGCCGATGACAATAAAATCCAAGACTGGAATTACGAGGCAACTAAGCTTGCATTGAAACGTGCAATCAACGAGTTACCTTTGCCTGAAGAAGTCGTAATGCAAGATGGTGTAGTGCACCATCCATTAGCTGCGCATGATTACCAAAAAACCGCTTTTGAACTTAGACGCCGCGCCTAAGCTGGCTGTTGGTTCTGTATGCGGAGAGTTGAGTTGACTGTAGGCTGTCGCGGGTGAGTTTTTGGCTTGCGCAGAGTTGATTGATAGCGGCCTTTAGTGCTGAAGGCAGTGGTTGGTGCTTTTGTTGGACGCAACATCATGGGTGATGGATGCGCCGTGTTTTGGCTACTGAGAAGTAGCTATTTTTTTGCAAATAAAACCTATGGTTAATGATTCAAATCATCTTGATACTAAGTTATGCTCTCGTTGTGCTCATTATTTCATTACATATAAGCCCAACTTTCCTTATGGGTGCCGCGCGTTAAATTTTCAAAGCAGGCGCATGCCATGTAGCGAAGTGTTTGAGGCATCCGGTACAAATTGCCTAATGTTTATGAAAAAGCCAGTCCCATAATAGTGTTCTATTGGTCAATAATACTAAGAAGATATGATAAATCCCCAATTACTTGATGTAACAAAGCATGGCGATACCTTAAATGAGCGTTTGAGCCATTTGCATGATCGGATGCTAGAGTCTGTGCCTGTAGTAGATCGAATTGGATGCGCGATTTATGATGCTAAAGAGGATCGGTTAAAAACCTTTGTCAATAGCACTAGGCAAGGCGTGCCGATTTCAGGCTATGAAATTAAGCTGGGCGACAGCATGTCCCTATCAGATATTGCGTCAAGCGGTAGTCCACGCGTGATTGACTCTATTCAAGAGTCCATTCAACCAACTAATCAGCATTCTGCTTGGCTGCTGGAGCAGGGCTATCAATCGTCATTTACGATTCCAATGTATGACCAAGGTGTGCTTCTTGGTTTCTTGTTTTTTGATTCTGCCGCGTCTGCCGCTTTTACCCCACAAACTCAGCGTGACCTGCTGCTGTTTTCAAGCTTGATTAATATGACGCTATCTACTGAGATGACGGCGTTGCGTACGGTGATTGCCTCGGTTGAAATGGCTAAGGAACTGACAAACCTCAGAGATTTTGAGACTGGGGCACATATTGAAAGAATGGCGCGCTACTCTAGGGTGATTGCAAAAGGCGTAGCAAACAAACTGGGGCTGGCAGATGAGTTTGTTGAGCATGTTTACCTGTTTGCACCCTTACATGATATTGGCAAGATTGGTATTCCAGACAAAATATTATTAAAAGAAGGTAGGCTAGACCCTGACGAGAAAGAAATCATGCAAACGCATGTTGAAAAAGGTATTGAGATTATTGAGAAGATACTAGGCGACTTTAACTTACAGCAGCTTGCCGAATCTAAGGTGATGCGTAATATTGTGGCATTCCATCATGAGTTGATGGATGGCTCGGGGTATCCTAAAGGAGTTAAAGGTGACGCTATACCTATTGAGGGGCGTATTGTTACGACAGCCGATGTATTGGATGCACTGGTCAGTAGCAGGCCGTATAAGTCAGGCTGGCCACTAGACGATGCATTTGCTGAGCTAAAGCATATGGTAGAACTTGGTAAACTGGACGCAGATTGCGTTGATGTATTGTTAGAGCAGCGTGCAGAAATTCAGGCAATTGTTAATAACTATCAGGATATCCATTACTAAAAAGTATTGGTTTGCGCGGGTGCATTTACCTTTTCGTCTGATGCATAGTTTTGCATAAAAATGAAAGGATGCATGCTTTAGGGTGGTTGCAAAACTGCAGCGCCACGAGGATACTTGTTTGCAGAGGTAGTAAGCGAGGTGTAGCATGATGTGTGCATCTCTCGTTTGTAGAGTGCTGCCACCGTGAGTTGATCACTCCACGGTAAGTGGGTGGCAAGTGAGTGAGCTTTGCTTTAGTCCTGATTGGTTAGCGGGGTGTGATGAACGCTAAGTTAAATGATATTAAACCAATTTCAACCCTAGCTATCTTGATAGCTTTAGTGGTTTGGGTGTCACTTTGCTTGGTGGCGCTGTGGGCCGTGGTTAATCTTAATCTCCGCGATGCTGAAAAAAGCTTCACTGAACACGGTGAGGACTACGTAGATAAGCTCAACAGAAGTATGGTGAGTAGCGAAACAGTGTTGAAGGGTTTTTCTGCGCTGTTTGCAGCCATTGGTAATACCAGTCCTGAAAAGGTCTCGGTGTATGTCAAAAGTGTGATTGATACTAATGATCAAATTTTTGCATTAGAAATTATACAAAAAGTAGCAAAGAAACAACTCCAAGATTTCATTATCAGCAGGCGGCTCAGTGGTACTCCTGACTTTACGCTTAAGGCATTTTCTTTTGGTGGGCATCGAGGGTGGGAGCATCCTCAAGATAAGCCATTTTATTACCCAGTCATTTATATGGAGTCGCTGTCATCAAGCTCAAATGAAATTATTGGCTTAGATGTGTCCAGTGTCCCTTTTCTTGAAAGTGCAGTGACTCAGGCAATTACACTGCGGCGTCCAGTCGCGAGTCATCCATTCAGACTGATACAGGGGAATCTTGCTTATGTAGTGTTCTGCCCGATAAAGTCAGAAGAAAACATGATCGTTGATATGATTATCGATGCAGATAAGCTGCAGCGGCCGGGCGATAATCTGATGCGAGATGGCTTTACCGCGACGGTTTATCATAAAGACTTCACCGTGCAAGACTCAAAAGGTCAGCTGTTTTCTGTAGCTGGGCGTACCCGCAGCGCAATCGAGGTGGCGGTATTTCCAGTTTTTGAACATCAAAAATCGTTGGCCACCATGGGTGAGCCATTTTTAATATTAATGACCAGGCAAGCCGGCTGGACTGACTTAAGTTATGGCTTGATAGGGTTAATGGCTGTACTGTCATTAGCCTCTTCGGCGATTCTTTACAGGTATTTGCGCGCTATTCAGCGTGGCCGATTGAAACATATTAACCACCAAAATATGTTGTGGAAGCTTGCCAATCAGGATGGACTAACGGGAATCCCTAACCGGATGCTGATGTTAGACCGGCTTGAACAAGCCTTGGCCGTGAGCGAGCGTAGTGGCCAGTATGGTGCGGTTATTTTCCTGGATATTGATAACTTTAAGGCGCTTAACGATACAAAGGGCCACGATGCGGGCGATTTGCTTTTGATTGAGGTTGCGAAAAGAATCAAAAGTTGTGTTCGGGATGTAGATACTGCTGCTCGCCTAGGAGGGGATGAGTTCGTTGTTATTCTAAGTGAGTTGGGCCCTGAGCTTACAGAAGCTAATGCGGCAGCCATGCAGGTGGCTGACAAGATTCGTGTAGTTGTAGAACAGCCTTTTAAGTTGCAGTTATTTGAGCATCAAGTGACTGTTAGTTTGGGTATTACGCTGTTCAAAGGAAATGAAAAAACAATCAATCAGTTGCTCAAGTCGGCGGATACTGCCATGTATCAACAAAAGGCAACACACCATTAGCTGCACTGCAATCTACTCAATGGTGGTTGTGTGATTCTGCTATGCTCGCTTCTGTTTCTTTCAGACGCATTCTGCTTAAGCAAATCGTGTCAGCTTGTTATTTATTAGGCATAATAGAGCCTATTAAATAATTAAATTTGAAGTTAAGAAAAACATGAAAGCAATGATACTTGGGGCTGGTAAAGGTACTAGAGTACAGCCCATCACCCATGAAATTCCTAAGCCAATGATTCCATTGGTACGCAAGCCAGTGATGGAGTATCTGATTGAGTTGCTTAAAAAGCATGGTGTTGATCAGATTATGGTCAATACCAGCCATTTGGCACCAATTATCGAGAACTATTTTAGAGATGGTGAGCAGTTTGGTGTGAGTATGGCTTACTCATACGAGGGGTATGTCGAGTCTGGCATTGCTATCAGCTCACCGGTTGGTTCAGCTGGCGGCATGAAAAAGATTCAGGATTTTTCAGGTTTTTTTGATGAAACGTTTATCGTGCTGTGTGGCGATGCCTGGATCGATTTGGATATCAGTAAAGCGCTAGAGATTCATCGCCAGAAAAAAGCGATTGCCAGCATTATTATTCGTGAAGTGCCGAATGATGAGGTGTTTAAATACGGCATCGTGGCGCTGGATGAAGATGATCGCATCTTACAGTTCCAAGAGAAACCGGATCCAAAAGACGCAATTTCTAATCTGGCCAATACCGGTATTTATATCTTTGAACCGGAGATTTTTGACTACATTCCCTCTGGTGTTGCCTATGATATTGGTGGTGAATTGTTCCCTAAACTGGCGCAAGCACACCTGCCTTTTATCGGCATTAACTTGCCGTTTCAATGGCTAGATATTGGCAATGTGCAGGATGTATGGACAGTGACCAGCCAAATATTAAACGGTGAGGTCGCTGGTTTCAAAATGCCGGGGCGCGAGGTGAAGCCGGGCGTGCACGTGGGGATTAATCTAAATGTCGATTTTGATCGGGTCAACATTACGCCACCGGTTTATATCGGCGGCAGTACTAAAATTGAGCCAGGCGCCACGATTGTCGGCCCTGCAGTATTGGGCGCAAGTTGTGTGGTTGAGAGCGGTGCAGTAATCAAGAACTGTATCGTGGAAGACTATACGCGCCTGACTAGCCAAGCCAACTTGGAAGGTAAGATTATCTTCGGTAGTAAGTGTATCGACCCGATTATGGATACACAGGTAGATATTGCCGAAGCGCGTTTGGAGTTTATGATTGAAGATGCGCGTAAACTTATAGAGCCTGACGCAGATTAGCTTAGACGGTAAGTGAGTGCAAACTTTCTACCCACTAGGTGTAGATCAAGTCAGCGCCTAGTGGGTAGATGTGTTTAACTATTTAATAGTTCGATCGCCTGAAAATCTCACCTTGTGGTTTTAAATCAAACGCAATGCAAATTCGTTCTTCATTTGAGTTAAACGGAATGGTGCGATGAAACAGCGAGGACGGGAACAGCACGATGTCGCCAACATTAGGTGATGCGACACCCACAGGGAAGTCATTGTGCTTTTGTGGGTAATTGTCACCATGCAGCCCATATTCAAAGCAGCCCTCTAGCGGGTCTTTGCGGTCTTTAGGTAACACCAGATACACAGCGCCACTAATCCAACCCACTTCATGGATATGGCGATCTACATAACCCGCACGGCGTAATCGTACATACCATGAACTGGTAAACTCCAGTTCCTCCGGAAATGATTTAATCAGCTCACAGTCAGCGCCGGCAAAGCGGTTTTTGTAGTTAATAAACTCTTGTTTAACTAATTCCCCCAGCTTTCTGAAGGATGCCTCCGGGCGTTTAAATAAATTGCCAGCTGATTGTTTGCCGTTAATAATCATGCCCTGTGCACGTACTTCAATCGCAGTGTTGTCTATGTCGTTAAGCAGGTCTTTGAGAAATTGGCTATTAGGCTCTGCGAGTTCTGCAATGCTGTTTTGGTAAACAAAATCAAAACCGTTCTTACAAAAGTTATACTGGTCTTCTACCCCAAAATTGCGGGCGTAGTGTGAGGATAACGTAGCGAGAAATGGCGCATCATGCTTTTTGTGTGTGCGTACAATTTCATCTAACTTTGTTTTAAACACATCAAAGTGCTCAGCTTTATAGGTGCAATACAATGCACGTTCTTGCCAATCATCCAAGCGTGAGCGTTCAAAGTGCTCAACCGCTTCATCAAAGCGATTCGCCAGATATAAAAACTCGCCCATATTGTAATTTGCACCGGCATGTTCTGGGTTGAGCTTGAGCGTATCTAGGTAGCTCTTAACAGCATCTTCCATATTACCTTGGTCGCGCAAGCATTCACCCAGATAGTTGTGCGCGTCAGCATAGTTAGGAAACAAGCGAATTGCATCTTTAAAGTGTTTAATCGCTTCATCCAGTTTGCCTTGATCGCGTAATGCCGTACCCATATTGAAATGGCCACGCGCATCTTCATGAATGTTGAGTGCTATCTGGTAGTTCTTAATCGCATCTTCCAATAAGCCCTGCTTTTGTAATAGCGCGCCTAAGTTGCCGTAGGCTTCAAAAAAATTTGGCTGTAATGCAATTGCCTGCTGATAATGGCCACTAGCGGCTTGTAAATCTCCGGTGTTGGTAAGTGCTATGCCTAAGTTGAAATGCAGGTCAGGCGTATTGGGCTGAATCGACAATGCTTTTTTGTAGCTTTCAATAGCCGCTTGCGGTTTGGATAAGCTATCTTGAGCTATCCCTAGAATCTGATACAGAATAAATGTATTAGGGTAGCGGTTTGCCAGTTTCTTTGCGGCTAATTCCGCTTCCGCCATTTTTCCTGAGTTGAATAAATGCAGGACAGGTTGCATTTCAGCTTGGCTGGGTTGAGGGGAGAAAGGTGCTTGCTTTGCCATCATTTGTCCTAAACTATATCAAATTCTGTATTGCATGAGAGTGACGTCTATTCGTCTTGTTGTTGCAGACGGATTGCCAGTTTGCGTAAAAACTTCATGGCGACTTTAGGCTCGTCTAGCAGTAATGTTTCAATATTATCAGTGCTCATTGTAATGATTTCTGCATGAGTTGAGGCGGCTTTTGCTTCTGCAACCGTTGGTGTGTTGGATAGCATGGCTATTTCACCAAAATACTCGCCGGCATGCACCGTGCGTAACACTTTGCCATGTTTAATGATATGCACCTCGCCTGAAACCAAATAGTACAAGCGGTCGGTTGCTTCCCCATGTTGGAAAACAGTGTCATTTTGCGCATATACCTTGCCATAGCGCTGCATCAGCTTCTTTACATAGTGAGACTGTGTAGCCACATGATGCTCTAATGACTCATCAAACAGTCCCTTGAGTAGCAGGACATCCTTTTTTCTTAAAGTGGCAATCAGTTCTGTGCCGAGTAAGAACACTGCAAAGTTTACATAGAGCCAAGTGATAGAAATGAACAGATTCTTCATGCTGCCAAAAATTGACCCGTATGATTCGTTCATCGATAAAAATAAAGTAAATGCAGGGCGCATCAGCAGCCAGAGTATGGCGGTGAATAAAGAGCCGATTAAGATATGCTTAATATATAAGCGTGCAGGAAAGAATACAAAATAGAAAGCGCTGATTAGCAGCGTGGTTAACGCTAGAGAAGTTAACGTTGTGAATGTTTCGTAATGTATAAAGCGGCTGCTAGCCCCTAAAAAGATGATGACCTTCTCGAGCATCAGTCCGGCAAATGTAAATAAAAAGAAGAGTAGCAACATGCCGATAATGGCAAAAATGTCTTTTATCTTTCTTTTAACAAATGATGGCGCCTCTACCAGGCTTGCAATACTGTAAAAAGCCGCGCGCATCGCTCCAGCCAGCGGTGTTACGGTCCAAAGCAGTACGAATAGACCCAAAGCGCCCCATGCGACTTGGTGTTTCGCCGTGCTGTAAACCTCGGTCATGATGGCGTTGCTAAATTGCGGAACCAAGTTGCTGGTAATGATAGCCAGTTTAACAATTGCATAATCTGAGCTGAAAATAATCTGGCTCAATAGAAAAAACATGAGCAGTACTAAAGGAATCAATGCAAACATTGCATAAAAAGATAAGGATGCAGATAAGCCCAATGCGTTGTGCCGTTGAAACGCCTTAAACATTTCATGAAATACAAATAGTGGCGTGTTATATCGTTGGTTAGCGTAAACCTCACTAGGCATATTAATCGCTTTGCGTAAGTTGTCACGTATCGCTAAATTTGGTTTTGGAGTGAAAGTGATCTTCTTCATGCGGCGATGTGTTTAGTTGAATCTTGATGGATAGGCATGACGCTTAAATTTCCATGTATAGATATTGCGGTGAAGTCACCTTGGCGTACGATTAATGAGAAAGTATAAGACAAATATCTATTAAGAATCTTAGCACTATACTTTCTCAATATTAATGTATGTTTAATCTAAATTCTTAAATTTCTCAGTCGCGGCAATCAGCGCTGATGTGGTGCCTGACTCCATGGCAGAATGCCCTGCATCATCAACAAATTGTAACTCAGCATGCGGCATTGCGCGCTTTAGCTCCCAAGCCGTGATTGGCGGGCAAACCATGTCATAACGTCCTTGCACGATAATGGTAGGCAAATGGGATAGTTTTTCCTTGGCTTCGGCTAGTAAATCGCGCGCTCCAACAAAACATTGCTGTTGTATATAGTGAATTTGCACTCTGGCACGTGCCAATTCTACAGCCCCATTCACCTCCTGTTCATTAGAGGGTCTAGGCAGTAACGTCATGATGCTGCTCTCAAACTGATTCCATTGAATTGCAGCTGGGATGCTAATAGCTGTATCGTCCGAAAAAATGAGTTTCTCGTATGCGCTAATCGGGCTCGCTCTTGAGTGCGCAGGTAAGTAGTCACATAAAGCCTCCCAAGGTTCTGGGTAAAAAGCTTTTACATCGTTTAAAAACCAATTAAGCTCACTGTCGCGACTTAAAAAGATGCCGCGTAGAATCAGTCCAGTTACATGTTGTGTATGTTTTAAGGCGTAAGCAATGCCAAGCGTGCTGCCCCATGAGCCACCAAATACTAGCCATCTATCAATACCTAAGTGGGTGCGAATCAAATCAATATCATGCACTAAGTCATCAATGGTATTGTTGCTTGTCTCACCTAAAGGCTTGCTACGCCCGCAACCACGTTGGTCAAGCAGGATAATGCGGTAATGCTTGGGGTCAAAAAAGCGTCTTTGTGTCGGGTTGCAACCGCTACCGGGGCCGCCATGCAAGAACACTACCGGCACACCCGCAGGGTTGCCGCAAACTTCATAGTAAATTTCATGCAAATCATCCACTTTAATCGTAGATTCTTTAAATGTATCAAGTTCTGGATACAACTTGTAAATATCGGTTTGCATGCGAGAGTTTCTCTTTCTGTTTGATTTTAAATGACTTTTTTAAACTTTGGTATTCTTTGGCCTAATGCTTTGCGGCAGTTGTGAGTGCTAATCGTCAATATGTTAAGTTAAATGTAAATAAATTGTAAACAATGTATTGCAATTCATGATTCACTGGTTTATAGTTCTGTTCAAGCACATTAAGTGTGCTACAAATAGATTCATAAAAGCTAGTAAAAATTTTGAGGAACATCAAAAATTTATTGGCTTTAGATGTGAATCTATTTATTTAAACCTTAGTAGTTTAACTTTGGAGATTAATATGCAAATCAACAAAATCAAGTTAGCACTTGGCTTGGTAGCAGGTATGGCGATGCCTTTAGTAGCATCAGCCGCTGCAGATCAAGAAGCAGCAATGAAAGACGCGAACAACTGGGCTCACCCACGTGGTCAGCACAACAACAACGGTTACAGCGCTTTGTCACAAGTGAACAAAGGCAACGTTAAAAATCTTAAAGCAGCTTGGACATTCGCTACTGGTGTAAACCGTGGTCACGAAGGTTCACCAATCGTTGTTGGTAACATGATGTATGTACATACAGCATTCCCAAACAACGTATACGCTTTAGATTTAGACAACAACCAAAAAATCGTATGGTCATATTTCCCTAAACAAGATCCATCAGTACAAGCTGTATTGTGCTGTGACAACGTTTCACGTGGTCTTGGCTTCGGCGACGGTAAAATCTACCTACAACAAAACGATGGTAACTTAGTAGCTTTAGACGCTAAAACTGGTGCTAAAGTATGGTCAACATTGATCAACGATCCAAAAGTTGGCGCGACTAACACTAACGCTCCACACGTAATCAAAGACAAAGTATTGACAGGTTGTTCAGGTGCTGAGTTCGGCGTACGTTGCTTTATCGCAGCATACAACGCTAAAGATGGTTCTTTAGCATGGAAAGCATACTCAACAGGTCCAGATTCTGAAGTGTTGATCGGTGCAGATTTCAACAAAGAAACTCCTGAATACAGTGCATTGTCAGTTTACCAAGACGTAAACGGCGGCAACAAAGAAGGCGGTTCTTTCAAAAAATTACCTAACGACCAAATCAAATTTGGCGAAAAAGATCTAGGTACACGTACATGGTTGAAACCACAAGCAGTTAAAGATGGTTGGCAACATGGTGGTGGCTCTGTATGGGGCTGGTGGCCATATGATGCACGTACAAACTTAGTTTACTACGGTACAGGTAACCCATCAGTTTGGAACCCAGACGTACGTCCAGGCGACAACAAATGGTCAATGACTGTATTCGCACGTGACTTAGACACTGGCGTTGCAAAATGGGGTATGCAAATGACTCCACATGACGAGTGGGACTACGACGGCATCAACGAAGTAATCTTGTTCGACAAAGGTGGTAAAACATACGCTTGGCACCATGACCGTAACGGCTTCGCTTACACATGGAATGCACACAACGGTAAATTACAAGCTGCTCAAAAAGTTCACCCATTCGTGAACTGGGCAACTGACGTTGACATGAAAACTGGTGTACCAAACAAATTGGCATCAGCTTCTACTCACCAAGACTACAACGCTAAAGGCGTATGTCCAGCTGCATTGGGTACAAAAGACCAACAACCAGCTGCATACTCACCAAAAACTGGCCTAGTATATTCTCCATTGAACCACGTATGTATGACATACGAGCCAGTTGAGTCTAAATACGTTGCTGGTCAACCATGGGTTGGTGCAACATTAACAATGTTCCCAGGTCCTGACGGTGTTATGGGTGGCTTCGGCGCTTATGATCCAATGACAAACAAAAAAGTATGGTACAACAAAGAGAAATTCTCAGCTTGGGGTGGTGCTTTAACTACTGCAACTGACCTAGTGTTCTACGGTACTTTAGATCGTTGGTTCAAAGCTGTTGATGCTAAATCAGGTAAAGAACTTTGGAAATTCCAAGTTGGTTCTGGCGTGATTGGTAACGCATTCACATACGGTAACAAAGGTAAACAATACGTTGGCGTGCTATCAGGTATCGGTGGCTGGGCTGGTGTTGCGATGAACCTTGGTATGACTACTCCTACAGACGCTTTAGGTGCTGCTGGTGGTTATGCTGAACTAGTTAAATACAACGCTGCTCCTGGCGGCGGTGCATTGAACGTATTCAGCCTATAATTGATTGTTGAAAAACAATAAAATTATTAGCTAATATCGTAAGCTAGTATCAAAGTAGTAACTAAAAACACCCCGATTCGTCGGGGTGTTTTTTTATTGAGGACGTGATAGTAATAGTGCATTTTTTGCGGTTGGGCATGCTGAGTTTGTGCTCATGTTGATTCAATAAAGAGCCATTAAGAAATAGGTAATATTTAAGCCAGATTCATGAAAATCTGCTGTTTCATGCATAGGCTATCCTGTATAGTCGAATGTCGGTTTTGAGGGTTTTAATAGGGAGAACTTTTAATTAAGTTACTACTCTATTACATAGCGCGGTGGAGTAAGAGCCGCATTTTTATGATAAGGAATAAAAATGTTTAAAAGAATGCAATTGCTTGGTCTTATTATGGGTTTTCTTGCAATAGGCAGTGTGCAGGCAGAAGATGTTTACTCTTCAGGCCGGGCTGGCGAAGTGCAGCGTGTGGATGATGGTACAGAGTTTAGAGTCTGTGCAGACCAAGATAACCTACCCTATTCAAATAAGAATTTAGAAGGGTTCGAAAATAAAATTGCTGAAGTGTTGGCAAATGATTTAAATAAGAAACTTGCCTTTACGTTCTGGTACGACAGAATGGGTTTCATCAGAAATACCCTGAGTGCAAAAAAATGTGATGTCATTATGGGTACAACATCAGATTACGATGCTTTAAGAACATCAAAACCTTACTATCGCGCAGGCCATGTATTTGTCTACAAAAAAAGCAGCGGTATGAAAATTACTGGTTGGGATAGCCCAGATCTTAAAAAAGCAACTATTGGTATTGTGGGTCAAAGCCCAGCAACGATTGCTTTAAATGATTATGGCCTTATGCCGAATGCTAGACCATATCGTATGCAGCGCGACCTCAACTTACCGCCTAGCTATTTAATTGATGACTTGCTTGCTGGTGATATTGATGTAGCGATTATGTGGGGCCCAATCGGTGGTTACTTCGCTAAACAATCAAAAGAGCCGCTAGAGGTTGTGATGGTGCCAGATTATGAAATGGTGAATGCTAAAGGTAAAACTAACTGGAACATCTCAGTCGGTGTGCGTAAAGCTGATAAAGAGCGTATGGCAATGATTGATGCTGCGCTGGAAAGAAATAAAGACAAAATTAACAAAATTCTAGATGATTACGGTATCCCGCATATGCCTGTTGTTGAAGGTGACAGCATTATGAAAGTTTATCGTAAGGGAAAAGAAGTTAATAAAGAAACTCGCGGTGACGCAATCCCAAAAACAGAGTAAAATGTGCGCTTATTTTGCGTTGTTAAGTCAACCGATATATAAATACCTACGTTGAATGACCATACGTTGAAGAATGCGCTTAGCATAATTAGGACGTAACTCATTTTATGTGAATTAAAATTAGGAGATAACATGTTAGGCAATAAAACTTTAGCGTCAACATTATTAGTTTCTATGTTGGCATTAACAGGTTTAGTATCTGTAAATGTGCAGGCAGCAGACATTAACCTAGTAGCAACGCAAGATGGTGCACCTTTAAATATTAAAAAAGAGTTGTTCGATACGCCAGCTGCAAAAGAGTTCTTAGCAACAGGTAAAAACCCATACATTGGTAATGAAGATGCTATTAAAGCAGGTAAGAAGAAATTCAACCTGTACTCATGTAACGCCTGTCATGGTGGTCACGGTGAAGGTGCAATTGCACCAGGCTTGACCGGTAACATCATGAAATATGCTAAAAACCTTACAAACAAAGGTATGTTTGAAACGATTTGGCATGGTACTAATGGTGGTATGGGTGCTAAAGGTTTGGGTTTGATGGTGCCGGAAGATCCTTCAGAAGGCTTGAAACCTGATGATTTGTTGAAAGTAATCGCTTGGATTCGTAGCAACAGCAAAATTACTGGCAACGAATAATTAATTGCTTTGTGTCGTAAAAAACGGTCGCCATTGCGACCGTTTTTTATTACGACTAAATGCGTTATTATTAAACTTTTCATAATTAATCGAGTGAATGATGAATAAACATTTATTTTTAGTGGCGCTCATTTCAATGCTTGCTGCATGTGGTCAAGGTTCAGGCTCTAAAAGTGCAGATGCAGGCGCAGGTTCTGATTCAGAAATAAAGATGATTGATTTGGTAACAACTCAAGATGGTTCAGCGTTAAAAATTGACGCAAAACTGTTTGATACGCCAGCTGCAAAAGAGTTTATTGCAACAGGTAAAAACCCATACATTGGTGTTGAGGCTGAGATTCTGGCTGGCAAAAAGAAATTTAGCTTATATTCATGTGTAGCCTGTCATGGCGGCCGCGCAGAAGGTGCAGTAGGCCCAAGCCTACAAGGCCCGAATTTCAAATATGCTAAGAATGCGACAAACAAAGGTATGTTTGAAACGATTTGGCATGGTACCAACGGTGGTATGGGGGCTAAAGGCTTTGGTTTAATGCAAGCTGACCCACCTGATGGTCTGAAACCAGATGAAGTATTAAAAGTTATTGCATGGATTCGTAGCAATTCAGCAATCACTGGGAACGAGTAAGTGATTTAAAAATAGAAAACGCTTACTGAGGTTCAGTAAGCGTTTTTTTATTTTAAGAGTTTAATAATAGTGTATGCAGGGAGTGCAAAATGGGTAAAGCGGAAGCAGAGCAACTGCATCAAATCGTCATCGTAGGTGGTGGAGCTGGTGGTTTGGAGTTGGCAACTAAGCTGGGCGATAGTTTAGGGCGTAAAGGTAAGGCTGTGATTACTTTGATTGATAAATCAAAGACGCATGTCTGGAAGCCATTGCTACATGAAATTGCTGCTGGCAGTATGAACCCAGAGAAGCATGAGCTAGTTTATTTAGCGCAAGCACATTGGCATCATTTTAAGTTCCGCCTGGGTAGTATGGATAGTCTGGACCGCGCTAAAAAAGAAATCTCTATTGCGCCAAACTATGATGAAGACGGTGTAGAGGTTATCCCACGCCGCACCATTAAATATGACACCTTGGTAATAGCGGTAGGCAGCACTACCAATGATTTTGGTATTAAAGGTGCGCGTGAGCACTCTATTGCACTGGATACGCAAGATCAGGCTGAAAAATTCCACAGACGTTTACACAATGCGTTATTGCGTGCGCAAACTCAGGCTGAGCCTGTGCAAGCCGGTCAGTTAGAGGTGGTCATTGTGGGTGCTGGTGCAACCGGGGTTGAGCTCTCAGCTGAACTGCATAATACAACACGTGAATTAGCGGCTTATGGGCTGGATAAAATTGATCCAGACCGTGATGTACATATTTCATTAATTGAGGCGAGCGAGCGTGTGTTGCCTGCGCTCCCGGAAAAACTTTCTAATTCTGTAGACTTAGAGCTGAGAAAGCTACGCGTGCACTTATATATGGGTGAGCGTGTGACTGAGGTGACAAGTAAAGGTGTGCAGACGCATAGTGGCCGCTTTATTCCATCCGCACTTGTGGTTTGGGCTGCAGGTATTAAGGCCCCTGACTTTCTTCGTGAGATTGATGGGCTGGAAACTAACCGCATTAACCAATTGGTAGTTAAACCTACGTTACAAACAACACTGGATGACAATATCTTTGCATTTGGTGATTGTGCGGCATGCCAGTGGGTAGGACACAGTCAAGGTGTGACCGTGCCACCACGTGCCCAGTCCGCACATCAGCAAGCGAGTATGTTAGTTAAAACATTAAAATACCGTGTTGCTGGCAAGGCAGACCTACCTGAGTTTAAATACAGAGATTATGGTTCTCTTGTGAATCTAGGTAGCTACACAACCGTAGGTAATTTGATGGGCGCATTATCTGGCGGCAGTTTATTTATTGAAGGTTTGATTGCGCGTACGATGTACCAGTCACTCTACAAGCTGCATTTGATGGCGCTACATGGGTTCTGGAGCATGGCACTACAAACATTAGCTAGAATGATTGCAAAACGTACTGAAGCACACGTGAAGCTGCATTAATCTATATTTGCCTCTAGTCATCACAACGGGCGCATTAATAAAACAGCAACATGGTTTTATTAATGCGCCCGTTGTGATTTGTAGTGTGCTTTATAAGAAGTGAGTCGTGCGTACATTACAAGTTCAGTATGAATAATGCACTAGGCTTATGTGCTAGTCAGTAGCGGAGCCTAACTGCCTAGCCTTAGGGTTGCACCTTGCATGCCCTGTAAGATGCGTCAACGATGTTGATGAGAGTTAGGCGAGATTTCTGTAACGCTTATTAATGATTGTCATACATAAGCTAACAAAGACACCAAATACAATCACGATCATATTGATGGGAAGTTCAGCTTTTACCATTAATAGATAGGCGCCTAACATAAGCAGGATGCCGATATGCTCGTTAAAGTTCTGTACGGCAATAGAGTGGCCTGCACCAATTAACTCATGCCCACGGTGCTGTAATAGTGCGTTTAATGGGACTACAAAGAAGCCGGCTAGTGCGCCGATAATAAATAGCAATGCCACTGCGAGCTGCCAATGCTGCACAAACGCCATGACCACCACCAGTACGCCCATGACAATGCCTGCGGGTAGTACCTTGGTTGACTCTTCTAACTTGATATAGGTCGCTGCAACTACTGAACCTGCAGCAATGCCTACTGCAAGTATTGCCATTAGCTGCGTGGCTTGTTCTAAACCAAAGTTAAGTGTGCTGGCGGCCCAAGCAATGACTACCAAGCGTAGTGTTGCGCCAGCACCCCAGAATAAAGTAGTGACAGCAAGTGAAACTTGTCCGCGCGTATCTAACCATAATGCCTTGAACGATTGCCAAAAGTCGTAAAGCATAAACGCCGGGTTTTTCTTCGGCAGTTTATGGTCAATCGGTAGTTTGGGAATGTAAATGTTAAATACCGCTGCGACCAAATACAACAGAGTGATGAAAATCATGGCAAAGTAAGGGTCATGGCTGGCAAGGCTGCCACCAAGCAGTGCACCTAATATGATTGCAATTACAGTGGAGCCTTCCATCCAACCGTTGGCACTGACCAGTTTTTCTGGAGGTAGTAGCTCGGTCAAAATTCCGTACTTCGCAGGTGAGTAGGCTGCAGCTCCGATACCAACAATGCCATAAGCGTAGAGTGGCGGCACGCCAAGCAGCATAGCAAGGCTACCAATGAACTTAATTGCATTGGCAAGAAACATCACGCGCCCCTTGGGTAAGGCATCAGCAAATGACCCAACAAATGGTGCAAGTACAATGTAGGAGATCACAAAAAACTGCTGTAATAGGGGCGTGTGCCAATCTGGTGAGTGGATTTTAGCAAGCAGTGCAATCGCCGCAAAAAGCAGTGCATTGTCAGCTAGGGCAGATAAAAACTGCGCTGTGAGTAAGGTATAAAAGCCTTTACACATCCGCATTAGAAATCACCTTTGATAACACAGCACTGATTGTTGAGCTTGAAGTTGCACATAATTGAACCTATAAAATTTCCGCCGCAAAGTCAGCCAGACGCGAGCGTTCACCACGTTGTAGTGTGATGTGCCCGTTGTGGTTCCAGCCTTTAAAGCGATCTACCACGTAAGTAAGCCCTGAACTGCCTTCTGTTAAGTAAGGGGTGTCGATTTGTGCGATATTACCTAAACAAACGACTTTAGTACCAGGCCCTGCACGGGTGATTAGGGTTTTCATTTGCTTAGGCGTTAAGTTTTGCGCTTCATCAATAATTAAGAATTTATTTAAGAAAGTGCGACCACGCATAAAGTTTAATGATTTAATTTTAATGCGAGTACGGATTAAGTCTTGAGTCGCAGCACGTCCCCAATCACCAGCCTCTTCATCGCTTTTATTTAATACATCCAAGTTGTCTTCTAATGCACCCATCCACGGCGTCATTTTTTCTTCTTCTGTACCAGGTAGGAACCCGATGTCTTCACCCACTGGTACCGTTACACGCGTCATGATGATTTCTGAGTAAATTTTCTTATCCAGTACCTGAGTCAGTGCGGCTGCCAATGTTAACAGTGTTTTACCCGTACCTGCTTGCCCTAATAAAGAAACAAAATCGATTTCTGGGTCCATGAGCAGGTTTAATGCAAAGTTTTGCTCACGGTTGCGTGCGGTAATGCCCCATACATTATGTTTTGGTATTAAATGATCTTTTACTACCTCAAGTACTGCAGTGTCTTTCTCTAGGCTGCGCACAATAGCATGGAATGGCTTCTCAAACTCGTAATAAACAAACTCATTGACCAAAAAAGTTTTGCAGAGCGGGCCTGTCAGTCGGTAAAACATACGGCCAGACTCTTGCCATGACTCCATTGCCTTACTGTGATTATCCCAAAAGTCAGCCGGTAGCTCTTTCATGCCGCTGTAGAGAACGTCGGTATCTTCTAATACTTTGTCGTTAAAGTAATCTTCAGCCAATACGCCCATCGCTCGCGCTTTAATGCGGATGTTGATGTCTTTGCTGACAAGGATGACTTGCCTGTTAGCGTGCTGCTTCTGTAGGCATAACACTACGCTGATGATTTGGTTGTCGGCTTTGCTACCGGCTAGCCCAGGTAAATCTAGGTGTAGTTGTGTTGTTTGTAAGAATAAGCGGCCGGTAGCTTGCTTGTTACCGTTACGTGATAAGGCACAGCCTAGCTCTAAGTTGGTTAAATCTGAGCTGACGATTTCTTCTAAATTACGGCTGACTTGGCGTGCGTTGCGTGCAACTTCGGTAAGGCCTTTTTTATTGTTGTCTAACTCTTCCAGCGTGACCATCGGTAGGTAGATGTCGTGCTCTTCAAATCTGAACAGTGAAGAAGGATCATGCATGAGTACATTCGTATCAAGAACAAATAGTTTAGATATACCAGTATCTTTTTTGGACATAAAAGACTTTCTAATAAGTGATGAATGTAATGGAGTTAAATTAAGTTAAAAAATTACTAACTGCATACTGCGTTGAGATGTTGCTATTCCATGTGATGCTACGATTAATAAAATTGTCCAATCTAGTTGAGTGATTGCTAAAACTATAACGCACTGATGAAGCTTAACACCTCTGCTGCATGACCATCTACCTTTACGCCACGCCATTCTTTAATAAGTGTGCCGTCAGTATCGATGATAAAGGTGCTACGCTCTATTCCTCTCACTTGCTTACCGTACATGTTCTTCATTTTGATGACATTAAATAGTGCGCAAGCCACTTCTTCGGTATCGGCTAACAGCTCAAAAGGAAAACTGAATTTTGCCTTAAAGTTTTCGTGCGACTTTAGGCTGTCGCGAGAAATGCCGAAAATCTCAGTATTTTTGGCTTGAAAGTCCGCATAAGCATCCCGAAACTGCATGCCTTGAGTGGTGCAGCCTGGCGTGGAGTCTTTTGGATAAAAGTAAATCACAAGTCGCTTACCTAAATAATCTGAGCGTTGGAATGTTTTGCCACTGGTTGCGGGTAATTGAAAATCAGGTACAGATTGATTAAGCATAAGAAAATTGATCGCTGATATAAAATGTTAGTTACATTGTTGATAAAAAGCCCTATTAAGGCAAGTCTATATCGCAAGTAAATGCTAATAATTTTGAAAAATATTGGTTTCGTCTAGTTTGTGAGCTTTTAGACAGGGTCGTGATGCGTATTGAGCATTCTCGGTAGTGAGATGGTAATCATCGTGCCGCCACCCTGCCTTGCGCTGAACTGAAGTGTACCGCCTAATGCATCACATACCTTGAACGCAAATGGTATGCCTATGCCGGTGCCAAATCGTTTGGTCGTAGGTGCACTCATAGCGCTGGGATCTGGCTTGAACGGCATGCCGCTGCCGCGATCCATCAAGAACAAATCGAATGCATCTTGAGTTATCTTGCACACTATTTCTACCGGAGCGTTCTTGCCTGACGCGTCGATTGCATTCAGCAACAGGTTATAGATTACTTGTTCAAGCAGGTGATGGTCGGTAAATATTTTATCGTTATAACTGGCATTAGGCTTAGGCCAGTCAGGTAATTTGAGCTGAATAGCTTTTTCCGCGATTTTTTGCTGCAATGGGCTGAGTGCGCCATTCACAATTTCGCGCATATTCGTATAAACAGGCTGCGGTTGCAGTGGGTGTAAGTATGCCAGTAATGCTCCGGTCCAGCGTTCTAGCCTATCTACGGTATTGATAATGCCGTAAATGGACTCTTGCGTTTCTGCATTGTTGCTGGGGTCATCCATGACCTGCGCTGTGGCGCGAATGCTGGCAAGCGGATTGCGAATGTTGTGTGCGAGCATAGGTACAAGCAAACCTTGTGCGGCTTGCTTTTCGGTGCGAATTAAGTTCTCCTGACTATTTAATAACTTATCCGCCATCTCGTTTACCGCTTTAGAGAGAGACGCTAGTTCTTCAATATTTTCATCGGGGGCTTTATGTGTCAGGTTGCCGGCACTGATTTCAGTAGTGGCGTGCAGTACGCCTTCAATCGGCCGCACGATGGAACGTTTCAGAAATACGCGTGAGAACACTAGAAGCAGAATCGCTAGTGCGAGTGGTGTAAATAGTAAATAGTTGGATTTATGTTTGCTGTTTTTAAGTTGTGTGTCTAACTCAGCCTGCTTCTGGTTCAGGAGCTGCTCCGTGCTTGCCAGTAGCGATTCGTAGCGATTAAATATGCCCGCTTCCAGATCTGTATTCAGGATTTTTTTTAGGTCGTTGCGGTTAAGGTGCGAGTCTTGATCAAACAGCGTGGAGGTCTCAGAGACAAATGCCTGATAGCCAGCATGCAGATCATGAATAGCGGCCTTTTCGGCATCGCCTACCGCGAGTCGCTGCAATTGCTGAAAGTGATTTTCTACTGAAACCGTGAATTGGTTATATTCGGTGCGCGCTTCTGGGTCGTCTAAAAAGTAAGCATCAAACAGCTCTTTGAGTTGGCGGTATAGGTCGCCGCGTGTTTGCTGCACCTCTTGAATCAGTGAGTTGATCCGGTTGGATTCTTGGCTGGATTGGTCTTGGAGCTGAATCCCAATCGCGCCAATTGAGGCGACTAAGAAGATGAGTAAGATAAAGGCTAGCTCATGAATGAGTAAAAGGTCTTTAAGAGAGGTCTTTTTTTTAGCCACAGCAGTAGGTTTGGTGATTATTCGAGCTTAAATGGTACGGGAATCACAATCGTGAAATTGCTGTTACGTAATGCTTCTGGCGGTGTCGGGAATGGGACGGCTTTTTCCACCATTTCCAGTGCTTGTTTATCTAATACTTCATAACCACTAGATTGCGTAATCTTTTTTGATTTTAATTTGCCGCTGCCATCAAGCTCTAGCTCAACAATTGCCTCACCTTGCCAGCCGCGCATCTGGGCAATTTTGGGGTATTTTTTATGCTTGCTGATGGCATTCCATAGTGAGTTGCCATAACGCCCTGTAGCGTTGTCAATTTCGGCCTGACTAGGCATGGGCGGTGTTTCTTTGACGGGCTCAGCAACCGGCTGAGTGTGCGTTGGTGCTGGACGTTCCGGTGCCGGTTTAACTGCAATCACCTCTGGTGCTGCTGTAGTGATTGGTGTCTCTGTGATTGGTCTAGCCTCTTGAACGATAGGGCTGGGTGTCTGCTTTACAACTGGCTTAGGGGTCGGTTTGGGGATGCTTTTAGTTTGTGGTTCGACAACTTCAGCAGGCGGTTGAGCCGGTTGTGGTGGTGCAGGCGGGGTTGGTGCCGGCTGTTTAACTAATTGAATTTCTAAAACCTCAGGCATTTGTACAGCATCAAAATGAATGTTGGGGATAATCAGTATGAGCAAACCATGCAACAGCATTGAGCAAATAATTGCCCATACGATGGTGTGTCCCTTTAAAGAGGGCTGAGTTGCCGCGAAGTTCAAAGAAAAAAAGACCTGATTGAGTGGGTGTTGGTTAAAAATGACACGAAATTATACAACAAGCAATCCTGATTGCTAGGGTGCTGTTTTGGAGGGTTGTACTTTGCTTATTGTTCATATCATGCATGATTTATTTAACGCTCACTCAACTTAATAAATATGATGTTAGATAATACCATCTAACATCTGAACTTGGACTGTTGCCCCGGCATCCAGATTGCCAACCGTGTCGTCTAGCACAATAAAGCAATTGGCTAATGACATGGAGCTTAATAGGGCCGAGCCTTGTGCACCAGTCGGTTTTACACGCCATACACCGTCAGTGTCAGTAAATAATATACCGCGCTGGAACTCTGTACGTCCTGTCAGTTTTTTAATCGCCTGTGTGCACTGTACTGAAAACATGGGTAACGGTACTGGGGTGGATTGACCCATTAGCCTCAGCAAAGCGTCTCGTACAAATTGGTAAAACGTGACCATCACCGCCACTGGGTTGCCAGGTAGTCCAAAGTAGTGTGCATTACCCACCTTGCCGTAAGCGAGTGGTCTCCCTGGTTTCATGGACACTTTCCAGAACATGACTTGGCCATGTTTGGCCAGCAACAGTTTCATGTAGTCGGCCTCACCTACAGATACGCCGCCGCTAGTGATGACTACATCCGCTTGTTGTGCGGCGTTAAGTAGCGTTGCTTCAAGCTGTATTGGGTCGTCTGCGATTGCGCCCATGTCGATTACTTCTACACCAAGCCTAGTTAGCATGCCAAACAGTGTGTAGCGGTTGCTGTCGTAAACTTGCCCAGTTTTAAGGGGGTGTCCTAAGCCGACCAGTTCATCCCCAGTAGAAAAGAATGCGACTTTTAATTTTCGGTAAGCTTGTACTTCTGCAACCCCCAGCGATGCGATTAAGCCTAAATCCGCAGGGCGCATGAGGTGGCCTCTGCTCAGTACGTTTTGTCCTAGCTTTAAATCTTCTCCTGCATAGCGTACATTCGCCTGTGGTTTGGGTGCTTCGCTAATGTTAATGAATTCGCCGTCGGTGACAGTTTTTTCCTGCACGACAACCGTATCGGTGCCGGCAGGTATGGCAGCGCCGGTCATGATTCTGACGCACTGCCCATCGCTTACCGTGCCATCAAATGCTTTCCCGGCAAATGCAGTTCCCACCACCTTGAGGCGTGGTGTGGCGATGTCGCTGGTTTTAAGTGCGTAACCATCCATTGCCGAGTTGTCATAATTTGGCACGTTGGCTGGTGACGTGATGTCTGCTGCCAGCACGCGCCCCAGACTATCACGCAACAGCAGTGTTTCGGCTTCAGACACCGGATTTAAGAACTGCTGAATATACTCGCGGGCTTTTGCTACGTGCATGGCGTTAGGATCGTAATCATCCATGCAGCTGGGATTGTTGGCTAAGGTTTGGAGTGATGTGTCGCTAGTCATTTGGATGTGGGGTTGCGTATGTATTGAACGTTAACAGTCTAGTTTACTACGTTAAAAGAATTGGTTAGGTCTTACAGATAAATCGGCAACATCTATGGCACTGTTGCTTTAATCAACGTGAGCTTTTGCCAGTTTTGATTCTAATTTGATTATGTCATCTGGGCTATTTAAATTTTCAAATGCGTCATTGTCATCACCAAAATCCACCTCTATGTAATGCTGACTTTTCTGCCATGCCTGTACTTTTCTGTTGCCTTGGGTGAGAAAGTGATGGAGGCTGGGGAGTAGTGTTTTCTTGCATAGGCAAAATACAGGATGATTGTTGCTGCCACAACTTGCTACGGCAATATCCGCATTAGCTTGCAATAATCCAGCTTTGAGTTTCTGTACCAAATCGGTCGGGAGTAACGGTGAGTCGCATGGTGTGAATAGTACCAAATCATGGCTTGCGTGCTTGAGTCCAAGCTGCATCCCGGCCAAAGGCCCTGCGAAATCTGCGACTTCATCTTGCAATACGCGGTAACCTAGCGTGTTATAGTACGCTAATTCGCGGTTTGCATTAATCATAATTTCATCGACTTGTGGTGAAAGTCTGGAGATAACATGCTGGATGAGCGGTTGGGATTGAAACTGCACTAAACCCTTGTCAACACCGCCCATGCGTGTGGCCCGTCCGCCGGCAAGAATGAGCGCTGAAACCGACACTTAGCCGCCAGTATGTGACATGAATCTTACCACCGCAGGCTTAGCACGTTGCAAATCAAAATCATGGCCTTTAGGTTTTATCGACATACTATCAAGAATGGCCTGAATTAATGGCTGGTCATCGTTAGGGTGGTTGCGCAATAGTGGCATAAGATCCACTTTGTCTTCTTGTCCTAGGCAAAGAAATAGCTCGCCTTTGCAAGTAATGCGCACGCGATTGCATGCCTCGCAGAAATTGTGCGAGTGCGGTGAAATGAATCCAATTTTTGTATTGCTATCGGCAACGCGCCAGTAGCGTGCAGGACCGCCTGTGGTGACGGTGCTAGCAGTCAGTGCGTACTTGCTTTGCAGGGTTTTGAGAGTTTCTGCGTTGCTGACGAAAGTAGACTCCCGTGTATGGTCAACTTCACCTAATGGCATTTCTTCAATAAAAGAAATATCAATGGCTTGCTTGATGGCAAAGTCAACGAGCGCCTCTGCTTCATCGTCGTTGGTGCCACGCATGAGGACAGTGTTGAGTTTGATATTGTCAAAACCGGCTTGCTTGGCAGCCTGTATGCCGCGCAGTACTTTGTCTAGCTCGCCAGTGCGTGTGATTTTTTTAAAGCGTTCGCTGTTTAAGCTATCTAAGCTGATGTTAATACGCTTAACGCCCGCTTGTTTTAGGCCGATGGCTTGCTTCTCTAATTGACTGCCGTTGGTGGTAAGCACTAACTCTTTTAGCTTTTCAAGTTTGCCCACTTCTTCAAATAACCATAGTGCGTTTTTACGCACTAGTGGCTCGCCGCCCGTGATGCGTACCTTGGTCACACCTAATTGCACAAACGCTTTTACCAGACGGAAGCACTCTTCTAAACTGAGCACTTCGTCGCGTGGCAGAAATGTCATTTCTTCAGCCATGCAATACGTGCACCTAAAATCACAGCGGTCTGTGATAGAAAGCCGAATGTAGTCAACCTGACGGCCAAATTGGTCAATCAGCTTGTCTGGGTAATTGGATGTTGAGTCAGGCACTTTTTAAGTCCCGAGTTGTCGTATCTATTAGCATTTTACATTTCATTAACATTTTACATTAATATTATAGTAGGATTGTAGTATCGTCATAATAGTTGCTTTGGAGATATTAGCTTGCTTGATTCAAATACACCACTAGAAGATGCTGATGCGTTAATTAGTCGCTTAATTACCGAACACCAACATCGTCCCGGCGCATTGATGCCTTTGTTGCATGCGATCCAAGACAATCTAGGTTATGTGCCTGAGTCTGCCTATCCGCAGATATCTAAAGCGCTGGCTTTGTCCGTAGCAGAAGTGCATGGCGTGGTTACATTCTACCATCACTTTAGAACACATAAACCCGGCCGCAATGTCATGCAGATCTGTCGTGCGGAGTCATGCCAGTCTATGGGTAGTGAAGCATTGGAAGCGCATGCGAAGAAATGCCTGGGCATTGATTATCACCAAACCACAGCGGATAACGCGATTACCCTAGAGGCCGTGTATTGCTTGGGTAACTGTGCATTGTCACCTTCTGTGATGATGAACGATGAGATTTATGGTCGAGTGTCTCCATCGGATTTAGATGCATTGATTGCGGAGGCAAAAGCATGACAACAAAGATTTATATTCCACGCGACTCTAGTGCTTTGTCAGTGGGCGCAGAAAAAGTGGCAGTTGCGATTGCCGCAGAAGCTAAAAACCGTGGTTTGGACATAGAAATTGTACGTAATGGTTCTCGTGGCCTGTATTGGCTGGAAACTATGGTGGAGGTATCCACCCCTAATGGCCGTGTTGCTTATGGCCCCGTAAAAGTTAAAGACGTACCTTCACTATTTGATGCTGATTTTATCAACGCCAAACCGCACGCTTTAAATTTGGGCTTAACGGAAGAAATCGACTGGCTCAAAAAGCAGCAGCGTTTAACGTTTGCACGTGTCGGTGTAACAAATCCTGTGTCACTGGATGACTACATTGCACATGATGGTTACAAAGGCCTGAAAAACGCACTAAAACTTAGCGGTGCTGAAATCGTTAAAGCTGTGACCGACTCAGGCTTGCGTGGCCGTGGTGGCGCAGCATTCCCAACTGGTATTAAGTGGAATACCGTACTAGGCTGTGTATCAGAACAGAAATACGTGGTGTGTAATGCCGATGAAGGCGATTCAGGCACATACTCAGACCGCATGATTATGGAAGGCGATCCTTTCGTGCTGATTGAGGGTATGACGATTGCAGGTGTTGCTGTAGGCGCTACACAAGGTTATATATACCTGCGTTCAGAATATCCACATGCACTAGTGGCACTTAACGAAGCGATTGAAGCCGCGAATAAAGCGGGTTACTTAGGTGATGATGTTTTAGGTAGCGGCAAAGCTTTCCACTTGGAAGTACGCCGTGCTGCCGGTGCTTATGTCTGTGGTGAAGAAACCTCATTGCTAGAGAGCTTGGAAGGTAAGCGTGGTTTGGTACGCTTTAAACCGCCACTACCAGCAATTGAAGGTCTGTTTGGTAAACCAACGGTCGTCAACAATGTCATTTCACTGGCTTCAGTGCCGATTATTTTAGATAAGGGCGCACAATTCTATGCTGATTACGGCATGGGTCGCTCACGTGGCACGCTGCCAATTCAGTTGGCTGGTAATCTTAAACATAATGGCTTGGTCGAGTTGGCGTTTGGTGCAACTTTGCGTGAGTTGTTATATGACTTTGGCGGCGGCTCCGCGAGCGGTAAGCCTATCCGTGCGGTGCAGGTAGGCGGGCCTTTAGGTGCATTCTTGCCCGAGAGTCAGTTTGACACACCTTTAGACTACGAGGAATTTACTAAGATTTGGGCGGTGCTCGGTCACGGCGGTATTGTTGCATTTGACGATACGGTGGATATGTCAAAAATGGCGCGTTATGCATTTGAGTTCTGTGCCGTTGAGTCTTGTGGTAAATGTACTCCTTGTCGTATCGGTTCAACACGCGGTGTTGAGGTGATTGATAAGATCCGATCAGGTAAAGACCACGCTAAAAATATTCAGTTAGTACGCGATTTAAGTGACACCATGCTAAACGGTTCACTGTGCGCACTTGGCGGCATGACCCCTTACCCAGTACTTAGTGCACTAAATCACTTCCCGCAAGACTTTGGACTACCTGCTGAAACGCAAGTGGGTTAGGAGAGAATAATGGACGAAATTAAATACAATTCGAGCATCGACTACGGCACCCCTAAAAGTCAATCGGCAAAGCAAGTGACGCTGACGATAGATGACAGAGAAATCACAGTACCTGATGGCGTCTCTATCATGCATGCGGCGGCAGTTGCGGGTGTAATGGTGCCTAAATTATGTGCAACCGATAGCCTAGAGCCGTTTGGTTCATGTCGTTTGTGTTTGGTGGAGATTGAAGGTCGTCGTGGCTATCCTGCCTCATGTACAACGCCGGTTGCTGAAGGCCTTAAAGTGCATACGCAGACGCCAAAACTTGCTGACATTCGCCGTGGCACGATGGAGCTTTACATTTCAGACCATCCATTAGATTGCCTCACTTGTGCAACTAACGGCGACTGTGAGCTGCAAGACATGGCTGGTGCAGTAGGTCTGCGTGAAGTGCGTTATGGATATGACGGTGAGAACCATTTAGCTTCAGTCAAAGATGAAAGCAACCCATACTTCACTTTTGACCCTAGCAAATGTATTGTGTGTTCACGTTGCGTACGTGCTTGTGAGGAAACGCAAGGTACATTCGCGCTAACTATCTCTGGTCGCGGTTTTGAATCTAAAGTCTCTGCCGGCAATAAAGATTTCCTAGATTCAGAGTGCGTTTCTTGCGGTGCTTGTGTGCAAGCTTGCCCAACAGCTACCTTGATAGAAAAAACCGTGATTGAAGCCGGTACGCCAGAGCACAGCGTAACAACTACCTGTGCATATTGCGGCGTGGGTTGTAGCTTTGATGCGGAAATGAAAGGCGAGGAAGTTGTTCGCATGACGCCAACTAAAAACGGCGGCGCTAACCATGGTCACTCTTGTGTAAAAGGCCGTTTCGCATGGGGTTATGCAACACATAAAGACCGCATCACTACACCGATGATTCGTAAGAGCATCAAAGACCCTTGGCAACAAGTGGGTTGGGATGAGGCAATTAACTACGCAGCGAGCGAGCTAACCCGTATTCAGAAACAATATGGCAGCGATGCAATTGGTGGTATTACGTCATCACGTTGCACCAATGAAGAAGTTTATGTAACGCAGAAATTAATTCGCGCAGTATTTGGCGTAAATAACGTAGATACTTGTGCGCGTGTTTGTCACAGCCCAACCGGCTATGGTTTAAAACAAACGCTAGGTGAGTCTGCAGGTACGCAAACCTTTGACTCAGTAATGCATTCAGATGTGATTTTCATTATCGGTGCTAACCCAACGGATGGTCACCCTGTATTTGCGTCACAAATGAAACGCCGTTTACGTGAAGGTGCAAAGCTTATTATTGCTGACCCGCGTGAAATTGACTTGGTTGCGAACTCCCCACATATTCGTGCGGATTACCACCTCAAATTGCGTCCAGGTACAAACGTTGCCTTGGTTTCAGCCTTAGCACATGTAATTGTGACGGAAGGTTTGGTGCAAGAGGCGTTCGTTAAAGAGCGTTGCGAGTGGGATTCATTCGCAGAATGGCGTGATTTTGTGGCTAAGCCAGAAAATTCGCCTGAAGCACTTGCTGATGAATTGGGTGTGGATGCAGAAACGATGCGCGCTGCAGCACGTATGTACGCTACAGGCGGCGATGCCGCGATTTATTATGGCCTAGGTGTTACTGAGCACAGCCAAGGCTCTACTACAGTGATGGGTATTGCTAACTTGGCGATGGCTACTGCTAACCTTGGCCGTGAAGGCGTAGGTGTAAACCCGTTGCGAGGTCAAAACAACGTGCAAGGTTCATGTGATATGGGTTCTATGCCGCATGAGTTCCCAGGTTACCGCCACGTAGCAGATGATACAACACGTGCCTTGTTTGAATCAGCTTGGGGTAGACCTTTAAGCAAAGAGCCAGGCTTACGTATTCCAAATATGTTGGACGAAGCTGGTGAAGGTAATTTCAAAGGCCTGTACTGTGTTGGCGAGGATATTGTTCAGTCAGATCCAAACACACAACACGTAACTCACGCATTAGAAAATATGGAGTGCGTGATTGTTCAAGACTTGTTCCTGAACGAAACAGCAATGTTTGCGCACGTGTTCTTCCCAGGTGCTTCATTCCTAGAGAAGAGTGGTACGTTTACCAATGCTGAGCGCCGTATTTCACCTGTACGTAGAGTGATGCGTCCAAAAAATGGTTATGAGGATTGGGAAGTTACCACCAAGCTGTCTGAGGCATTAGGTTATCCAATGCACTACAGCCACGCTTCAGAAATTATGGATGAGATTGCTGCGTTAACGCCTACATTCCGTGGTGTAAGCTTCAAGAAGCTAGACGAAATGGGCAGCGTACAGTGGCCATGCGATGATGAGCATCCTGATGGCACGCCGATCATGCATATCGACGAGTTTGTGCGTGGTAAAGGTAAGTTCTTTATTACCCAGTACGTGCCAACCACTGAGAAAGTCAATGCTAAATTCCCATTGATTCTGACGACGGGTCGTATTTTGTCTCAATACAATGTGGGTGCGCAAACGCGTAGAACGCATAATACTGCTTGGCATGCAGAAGATATCTTGGAAGTTCACCCACATGACGCAGAAGAGCGCGGTATTAAAGAGGGTGATTGGGTAGGTATTGTGAGCCGTGCGGGTGAGACCGTACTGCGCGCCAAAATTACAGACCGCGTACAAGCGGGTGTGGTTTACACAACCTTCCACCATCCGGAGTCTGGTGCCAACGTGATTACCACTGACAACTCAGACTGGGCAACCAACTGCCCTGAGTTTAAGGTAACCGCGGTGCAAGTGTCACGTGTTAGCCAGTTGTCTGATTGGCAAAAACACTACAAAACATTTAGTGAAGCGCAAATTGCTTTTGCCGGTAAAAAAGCAGAAGCTGCAAAAGTTAGTTAGGAGTTTAGGCTGTCTTTAATATTAGATGCATCTACCAGTCAGTTTGAGGTTGCACAGTGGCAAGATGGAGAGCTGCAACTGGCCTCGGATTGCTTGGCAGAAGAAACCCCAGTTGCCTTAGTCTATAATGGCGTTTCACATGCTGTGATGTTGGCAACAGCACAGGATCTGGAAGATTTTGCCTTGGGCTTCTCGCTATCTGAAGGCATCATAGAGCAAGCGAGTGAGCTATATGATGTAGATATTCAGGTGCGTGACAATGGCATTGAATTGCACTGCGAGATAGCAAGTGAGCGATTTGTACAGTTGAAAGAGCGGCGCCGTACCTTGGCAGGCAAGACCGGTTGTGGGTTATGTGGTGCAGAAAGCTTAGGGCAGGCCGTACGTTATCCTGAGCCGTTGCAGTCTCAATCTGTATTCACTGCGTCAAGTATCAGGCGTGCCTTACATGCCATGCAGGCGATGCAGGTGTTGCAGCAGCAGACCGGTGCCACGCACGCTAGTGCATATGTGCTGTCTGACGGCACAATTAGCCTTGTACGTGAAGACGTGGGTAGACATAATGCGTTAGATAAGCTGGTCGGTGCGCTGGAAAGAGGTCAATTGAAGTCGGGTGTGGCTAATGATGGTTTCATTATCACCACCAGCCGTGCCAGTTTTGAAATGGTGCAGAAAACCGCAAGAGCAGGTGTGAGCTTACTGGTGGCTGTGTCAGCCCCTACTGGCTTAGCGGTGCGTGTGGCGCAAGCCTGCGGTTTAACCTTGCTAGGTTTTGCACGCGAGAATCGATATGTAGCGTATAGCCACGGCGAAAGAATTTTGAATCAATAAAATACAGAGAAGCTAGAGTATATGGATATTAAACGTTTAATTTCGATGGCGAATCAGATTGGTGACTTTTATGAGTCATACCCGAATCAGAGCCAAGCGCAAGAAAATATCGCCAAGCATCTGAATAGCTTTTGGGCTCTGCCTATGCGTAAGCAAATTGCTGAGTATGTAAATGTGCAGGGTGGTAATGGTTTGCATCAAATGGTGCAAACAGCCATCAAAGCGCACATACAAGTCTAAGTCACATCATCTCTGCACGGCATAACTACCAGACTCCGCTAATGCCAGTCACATATTGATTATGTGATTGGCATTAGCGCAATTTCATTAGATGTTTATCCCTGTAATAGCTTTAGTGCTGGCGTTGATAAAGCCTAAAGCTTTCTTTCCTGTCGGCGGCACGTTTGCCTCGCCAAATTAAGGTCCACTCATCGCTAGGCTGCATTCTGGTCATGCCCCGTTCATCTTGAATCAGATAAAACTCGCAGTGAGTCGATTGCGGCGCGTCCATAGGCTCCAGATGGAGATTAGTATAGTAGTTTAGTAATATGCGTTGTGATTGACCTACGTTTAAGTTCTTGATGCAAGACTTATTACTGCCAAGTGACTGCTGTAGCTGCGTAAAGACTGGCATGTAACTCTTTGCGCTATCAATTAATGGTAGCCATAGCGTCATGAGTAACCCCCAACCGAAAGTCATGCCTACGGCCCAGTTAGTGACGGTAGCGCGGTTGCTTTGCCTAACTCTAACGCAAGTGAATAACCAGATGCTGGTGATAATGATAGCTAACGTTAGGCTGAGGATGCTAAGGTTGGTGCTTTCGCTGCCAGATAGGAACTGCATGCGCTCTTTGATGCGGCTAGGATAGCCTGTCATCATAGCAAACCAGCCTAACCAGATCAAAAAGCCAGCTAAACCAAATAAACTGATGCTAAACCAGTTTAATGCGGATGCCGCACCGCGCTTAAGATGATCCACACTGCCCGCACCGAGCGCCACCAAAGGCAGTAATAATGTCAGCGCATTGATATCTTTATTGTCTGCACCTGCACCTAGGGTAATTAAGCTCACGATGAAGAATACAATAATGAGCTGAAACCTAGGTTTACTCAATAAGTGAGTGCGATGGCGCCATAGGCTCCATAGTGCCAAGGGTAGTGCAGGCCATGCATACCAGATTAATATCTTAAAGAAGTATGAAAGGTAGGCGTTATTGAAGCTGTTAAGTTCTGTATGGAACCATGCGCTAAATAGGTCTGGAAAGTACAGTGCGAAAGGCACTAGCCACAAAGCAACTAGTGGTAGTGCCACAAGAATGGCTGTGCTGAAAAATACTGCAAAACTTTTGGTGCGCCAATGATTGAATATTAAGGCTAAAGATAATGAGGTGCCGATTAAGATTAGCACAGGCAAAAGACCTTTGGCTAAAAAGCCAACAGCAATCGCTGAGCCTAGGAGTAAACTGGCTCGCCACGGTCTGCGTTTGGAGAGCGCAAGTGCATAAAAGCCGGTTGCAGTACTGGCAAGCATGGCAACCTCGGCATTCAGGCTGTGTGCATTTAAAATAAGGCCAATAGTGCCAATCATAATAAATGTAGCGTAACGCCCCACGCCTTGCGTCCATAACTCACGCCCTGTCATGCCTATCATGAGTAGCGTGATTGACATCCAGAGCGCGTTAATGAGGCGTGCGCCATCATGTATATCGAGCAGGTAGCTAAATAGCTTGGCGCTGCCTGCAGCGGATAAATGATATAACGGTGGTAGGTCTACAAGTGATTGGTTTACGGCTAACGGTGCAATGATGTGGCCGTTATCCAGAATGTCTTTAACAATGCTGATGCTGGTTGTTTCTAGCGGCTTCCAAGGCGCATGACCAATCAGTCCAAGAAAGATCCAAATAATAGATAAGAGGATAAGGAGTTGTGTTTTTGTGTTCTCACCGATGCGCGCGCGCGGTGTGGACATATTGCCTTGCCAGTCATGATCAAGTTGGAAGCGCATGTGGATTAGCTCGGAGTCTGCATCATTGAAGTATGCCCATTTTATATGAGCAAGTGGGTTGTATAAACAACATACTAAAACAAAAGGCAGCCTAAGCTGCCTTTTGATAAACGATAATCTGCAAGCAGGTTCGTATTTATTGAATTACATGCCGTATTTTTTACGGAATTTATCAACACGACCAGCAGTATCAAGAATCATTTGTTTACCAGTGTAGAACGGGTGTGATTTTGAAGATACTTCAATCTTAACTAATGGGTACTCTTTACCGTCAGTCCACTTGATAGTGTCGCGAGCAGCGATAGTTGAACGTGTGATAAAGCTAAAGTCAGCACCAATGTCTTGGAATACGACTTCGCGGTATTCTGGATGAATTCCATCTTTCATAATAATAGCCTCTAATTGATTGCCGAACGATACGGCATATGTTGCAAATTTTTGCGATAACTCAGCATTATATTTATATTGCTTAAGCTATGCAAGGTAAATTGTTTAAAGTAAAGGACTTAGCCTCTACGCATACTGTCAAAGAAATCCGCATTGTTTTTCGTTGACTTAATTTTGTCCAACAAGAACTCCATCGCCTCAAGGTCATCCATCGGGTAGAGTAGTTTGCGTAATACCCAGATTTTCTGTAATACATCTTTTTCGATTAATAACTCTTCGCGACGTGTACCGGACTTGTTCACATTGATTGCTGGGTATTGGCGTTTCTCTGCCATGCGGCGGTCAAGATGGATTTCCATGTTGCCGGTACCTTTAAACTCTTCGTAGATCACGTCATCCATGCGTGAGCCGGTATCCACTAGCGCAGTCGCAATGATGGTGAGTGAACCGCCTTCTTCAACATTTCTGGCGGCACCAAAGAAGCGTTTTGGGCGTTGCAGTGCGTTGGCATCTACACCGCCGGTAAGCACTTTACCTGATGATGGAATCACAGTGTTGTATGCGCGCGCCAGGCGGGTGATAGAGTCTAGTAAGATGACTACATCTTTTTTATGCTCAACCAAGCGTTTGGCTTTTTCCAGTACCATTTCTGCCACTTGTACATGGCGTGTCGCTGGCTCGTCAAACGTAGAAGCAACCACTTCACCTTTAACTGAGCGTGTCATTTCTGTCACTTCTTCAGGGCGTTCGTCGATTAACAGCACAATTAAAATCACATCAGGATGGTTGGCAGTAATGGCATGTGCAATATTTTGCATCATCACCGTTTTACCGCTTTTGGGGCTGGCAACCAGCAGGCCGCGCTGACCTTTGCCGATAGGCGCGATCATGTCAATGACGCGGCTAGTAATGTTTTCCGCGCCTTTAATATCACGCTCTAGTGTCAGTGGAATAGTTGGGAATAAAGGTGTTAAGTTCTCAAACAGAATTTTATGTTTGGTGTTTTCTGGCGCTTCGCCATTCACCATGTCAACTTTAACTAAAGCAAAATAACGTTCACCATCTTTAGGGATGCGTATTTCGCCTTGAATGCTATCGCCCGTATGTAGGTTGAAGCGGCGGATTTGAGAAGGTGAAACGTAAATATCATCAGGACCGGCTAAATAAGAGGTGTCTGGTGATCTTAAGAAGCCAAACCCATCCTGCAAAACCTCTAAAGTGCCATCTCCAAAGATGCTTTCCCCTTTTTTTGCTTTATTTTTCAAAATGGCAAAAATTAAGTCTTGTTTGCGCATGCGGCTGGCATTGTCGATTTCGTTGGCAATGGCCATTTCTACTAATTCAGTAACAGGTAGATGTTTGAGGTCTGATAGATGCATGAAGTCTCGCTAAAACAAGATGTATAGAGGTAATTTAAGGCTTTAGATATTAAATGCCAGAGGCTAAGTTATATGCCTGAAGGGTGTGGTGCTTGGTTTTAAAGCTTTAATTGTTTAAAACCAAGCGCTTGATTTATGCTTAGGGTAATGTGTTTAGATGTTGCTGTCAATAAAAGCGGTTAATTGTGACTTAGATAGCGCCCCAACTTTTGTTGCTTCTACATTGCCATTTTTAAATAGCATGAGTGTAGGGATACCACGAATGCCGTATTTAGGTGGCGTTTGTTGATTGTCATCAATATTTAGTTTAGCAACTTTGATGCGGCCAGCATATTCTTTTGAAATCTCATCTAGAATTGGTGCAATCATTTTGCATGGGCCACACCACTCAGCCCAGTAGTCTACAAGAACTGGGATTTGCGATTGTAGAACATCTTGTTCAAAACTTGCATCGCTAAGGTGTGTGATGTGTTCGCTCATAGAAAAAACCTTTAAATTGAATATGACTAAATAATACTTGAAAATGTGTATCGTAACGAAAAAAAATGTTTTAGTGAAGCCTAATTATGCTGAATAAGATTTAATTCACGATGTTGAACTGGATGCGTTCTACCTCATGCGTTCTTTCTATCAGGCGGTTTAGTGACACCTGCACGGTTTTTTGATTGCACGTAAATGTAAGCTGGCGACCGTGGATGTAAGTGCCTCTTGGTGCGATGATTGTTGCTGCTTGATTCATCGCAGTGATTTCCGGCAGTATGAGTATTTTGCTATGGCCGCTGTGCTGGAAGGTTTGAGCCATCGCACTGTCTGCATGAGGGGCAATCAGTTGTATGCCGATGTCTAAACGGTCTCTAGTGCCGCAATTGGCCCACTTCACTAATCCAATCGACCACTGCTGTTCATGCTTTGCTTTTAGTGCAATTAAACCACCGACTTTGATATTCTTTTGTGCGGTGTGGTAGCGCCTGATGGATATGCCGGTTGCACTGATGTTTAATATCTTCCAGTGCGATGGCGTGACCTGATAGGCCTGGGCTACAGGGTTGCTGCTATTGGTTGGCATGTTGGCTGTTGGTGTGGCTGCGATAGTGTTGTGTATATCATCAATGCCTGCAACTATGTCAATATCCCCATTTTTAGCGGAGCGGTTAAATATACGTTTGGGCGAGATGCCCCAGTTGGTGATGAGGTAGGACAATAGCTCAATGTAGTCATTATGGTTCGCATCAGCATCAATGCTGCCGTTGGTGGGCGTGCTACGATTTTGCAGTTTGCTCAGATCCTCGTGAATACCTCGAATCAGGTCTATTGTATGTAATAGTAGCTCGGAATCTGGGTTCGGCTCTGATTTGAGTTTGCTGTAAGGGATGGGTGGTGCGTCTGACGTTAAGTTAATGATAAATGCGCCCGAGCTGTTTTCTAAGGGCTCTATAGCAGTCACTCTTGCGCTCTGAATATGATGCGCTAAATAGTCAGCAATTGCGCTGATATCTTGCTGTATCAGATGGTGTGGCTGCGCTAGGCTAACCAGCAATGTATGTTTATAAGTGTCCTCGATTGAGGTGAGCAGCCTAGCGTAGCTTTTAGCTTGGGCTGGAATTGGGTCTGCTGGAATGCTCGTGTAAAGTATGCCAAGTTTAGCGGCGCAGAAATAAAGCTGGTGTAAATCACTCCAGACATGGCTGGGTGGTGTTAAGTAGGTTTGGTAGTGTACTAGGGTGTACTCGGCAATTGCGTGCATTGCTCGCTGGATGGCTAATGCTGAGTTTTTATCTGTGCGTAGTTTAATCAGTTGGTTCTGTAGGTCGATTAAAACCAGTTTGTAGCCGTAGCCTAGTTCTAACCATAGTGATTCGCAGGCGGTTGCAGCAGATTTTGCTTTATCTTCAAGTGGCAACGTGGAATTGATGTAGTCGGCAGAAAGTACCGCAGTTACGTTGATAATCAGGCTACGGTAACAGTCCAGTGCCTGCGTTCTTTGGCTTGGGGAGACTTTCTGGCGATTTAGCGTTTCCAATTCGTTGTGTAAATGCGTGGCGATGTCTGCCGGGTCTTGCGAGTTAATTTCTTGCAATAGTTGGTGTATTCTTTGCGGGCGAGTTTCCGCAATAAATACAGGATGTTCTTGTAGTGCTGGAATATTCAGGTTTAATGCCATATTATTTTTTTTGCAATCAATTTATGTGTGTGGATGATTGTATGATATTGCTTATGTGAAAGTTAGTATAAACAATATGTTACGGCTAGCATACATCTAAATATTTGTTTTTGCTAGCATTTCGATTTTTAGGCGGTCAATAGTTGATTGCTGTTTCTGTGGCGGATTTATGGTTAAGTTTTTATTGGGTTTGTTAATGCTGTTATCCAGTCAGTTTGTCAGTGCTGAGGTGGCTGCTAAGTCTAATTTTTTGCTTAAAGATATGGCAGGTGTTCAGCATCAGCTTTCACATTACAAAGGTAAGTGGGTTTTAGTGAACTATTGGGCAACCTGGTGTCCGCCATGTCTGGAAGAGGTGCCTGATTTGGTCAACTTGTATGATCAGCATCGGCAAAAAGACCTGATGGTACTTGGTGTGGTGTTTGATTATAAAGACGTGAATGAAGTAAAAGCATATGTCGATGACATGCTGATGTCATACCCGATCGTATTAGGCGATGATAGCGTGGTGGAGCAGATAGGGGCAGCAGACGTAATGCCTACCACTTTTATCTACAACCCCAAAGGTAAGTTGGTCAAAATAAAGCGCGGTATAGTGACTAAGTCGTATGTAGAGGGTCTGATGAAATCTGGCGGTAAGTAGCCCTTAGGCTTTGCATGGGTTGCTTAGGTTAGTTTATCGATTAAAGCTCACGTATATTGTGGTGCATATATGTGAGCTTTTGATTGCGTCAATAATGGCTAGTGCGGCACAGGAATACTGTTGCCACTGCTATCTAGCACGTTGAGCTGGTTTTCATCAGCAAAATGCATCAATTGTGCGTAGCCTTCAGGGTTTACCACTTTTAATTTCAGATCAACTGCTAAGCAACGCACACCGTTCACCACTCTTGGTTTTAAGTAGGGTGAGTATTTTAGTTTGCGGTCATCGCCAAAGGTTGCGTAAGTGCTGCACATACGGTCAACCCAATCGCTAGGGCGGAACGGCTTGCCTGCCCGCGTGTTGCCTTCGATAATGATTTCTTGTAGCTCATGAGCGTTTTTGTGGTCTGTAGTCATTTTATTTACCAATGAATGTGCTGCTAAACAGCTTAAAAATTTCCTGCATTATAGCATTGCCAGTCTTCATGAAAATGTGCCTGATTTTAAAAGCAACATAATAATTTGGAACTGTTCGGGATTGCTTGCACTATGCGCAGCGTATGTGCATTTGTGGGTAAGCCTGCCTGATAGACTTGGTCTGTTTTGTTCAGGCCGGTTTACCCGTTGGCATCATTTACTTAATGCGGGTTAAGGCATGTATTCAAATACTTTTACCACGGTGGTGACGCCGCTTACGTTACGTGCGATTTCTGTTGCTGCGTCAGCTTCTTTTTGTGTGACATAGCCCATAAGGTAAACGATGCTGTTTTCAGTCACTACTTTGACGTAATTGGCACTAAAGCGATTTTCAGTTACAAACTGAGTTTTAATTTTTGAGGTTAAGAATGAGTCGTTAGCGCGTGAGCTGAGTGTGGTTTTAGGGCCAATTGCTAGCTCGTTGGTTAAGCTACGTACACTCTCTGTGCCTAAGATGATGTTGCCAGCTTGAGATTTTGCATTTTCATTAGGGACTTCACCAGTTAACAGCACGTTGCCTTTAAAGCTTGTGACATTAACGTGTGCTTCTTCACCTAATGCGTCATGAATTTTCTTAATTGCTTTTAGTTCGATGTTTTGATCTTCAACATAGACGCCAGACGTACGTCTATCTGCTGCCATCACGCCAGTGGCTGCTGCGCCGCCTACTACCACAGGTACGCAAGCGCTGATTTGAGTAGCCAATGCTACAGCGGCAAATAGTTTAATCGGTAGTTTCATAGTGAAGTTCCTCAGATGATTGGGGTGGGTTAATCGGGCGATAAAAGTAGTTCAGAACGCGTCTTTTATCCATTCTACTGCGGTTATATCAAGAGTATGCATTAAAATTGCATCAAAACGGCAGGCGCTGTCACCATGTATCTGTAGGTAGCGTTCTGCAGTTCGTGTTAGTTTTTGTTGTTTGCTGGCGTTGATACTCATGCCCGCGCCGCCAAATTTTGTATTGCTACGTAAGCGCACCTCTACAAAAACCAGTGTTTTACCCTCACGCATGATGAGGTCAATTTCACCATATGCAGCGCGAAAGTTCTTTTCCACGACAGTGAGTCCATTGTTTTGCAGAAAAGTTGCAGCAATTTGCTCCGCCGCCTGCCCTTCCGTGATGTTTTTGGCTAGTGGTTTCGTGGTCATGTGCTTGATTATGCTACTGTTCTTGGTTGATGCCTTCGTAACTGAATCTTGCCATAGATAGCTGGCGCGTGATGCTGTTGCGCTTGATACTGAATTTGCCAGAAAGTCCGTTCAATAGCACTTCCTTTTCGCTCGCTTGTTGTGTGGCGATTAAAATAGGCAATGCATCTGCGCCTAGCGCATACCATCGTAGTAAGTCGTTAGTGGGCAGTGAGGCTGCGCCGCTTTGGTATGCGGTGAACTGTGTGTTGGATGGTAGTAGAAAAGGGATTTCTACGAAGCGCACGGTGTTTAATGCTGGGTCAGTGGCGGTCTCATGTATATTTGAGAATGCCAAAGTGGGAGTGCCAGCATTCAGGTAGGGTTTTATGATGCGAGCGTCAGCCGCGGGTAGCGCCAGTATGACCATGTCATGCGCTTTGGCGTTGATTTTTGTTTGGATGTCGAGCAAACCTGGATTGTTAGCTGCGATGTTTTGCGGCAAAGTGATGATGTTGAAGTTATTGTGCTCTGCGCTTAGATTGAACGCTTTCTGCCATGCCGTGCTAAAGCACTTTAACATTTGGGCGGAAGTGAAGCTCTCAGTGGTAAGAATCGCCACATGGCTAATCGCGTTCTTAACTGCAAACTTTACAATTTGTTCAGCTTCTTCTTCCAGATGTAGGCCTAGTGTTAGCGTTTGATGGTTGTTTGTTTGGGATGTGGCAGCATTGGCTGTGCCATTCGTAAAGTCTAAGCTAATGGCGTATGGGGTATCTGCTTCAGGTATTTTTGTATTGTCGTCAGGCAAGCTTTGCCCTTGATTATCCGTCACATGGTTATCTTTGTCTTGATCGTTGTTAGCTCCATTGTCGATTGTATAAATTTGAATGGCATTATTCAGGCCGTGAAGTGCCAGAGCAGTCGTTAAACCTGCTTTAAACGCCTCGGCTTTTGGATTGTCTGCATCAGAAGTTGGGACGTAGCTAATCGCAATCGCCTCGGCTGATGGAAGTTTGAGTGCTTGTGGTGCATTTTGATTGGCACTTGATTGCTGCAAATTATTCGCTAGTGCTGTTGCTGCGTGGTCTGGATAGTTAATTTGCCAGCTTTTTAAGCTATTACTTAAGTCTTGATTTTTTGCCGCAAGGGCTAAATCAACCCAGCCTTGGAAGTTGTCGTCAGAGTTATTGCCGCGCATCGCCAGAAGTTCGGTTTGATCTAGCTTGCTAAGTAGATCCCATATTTGTGTCTGGTTTGCACTAATCGCATCTTTTTGGCTATTGTTAGCTGTGGCTGACAGCGTTAGATTAACCTGTAGTAAATGTACCAGTGTTTGTTCTGCATCCTGTAATTTGGTAAAGGCTTTTGCCAGGTATTGATGCAAGCTGATTTTTGCAGCCGTGGTGAACTGCGTTTCCGCTTGCAGTGGTAGCAGTAATTGCAATGCTTGGTCTAGTGCTTGGTTGGTATAGGCAATTTCACCTTGGAGCAGTTTGGCATAAGGTGAGCTGCTGGGTATTTTAGCCAGTGCAACCATGGCGCACGCAGTATTGGCTTGTTTAAGGCAAGCTTCCCCAGCTAAAAACTGGGTTTCACCTCTGCTGCTGGATGGGCTGATTTGCTCTGCGGCTAAATTTAAACTGCTAAAAAGCAGGCATGTTGCTAAAATGATGTTTATTAAATTATTGGTCATTAAATTTTGTATCCTATGGGCATATTATATGTTGTCGCAACGCCAATTGGAAATCTGCAAGATATTACCTTGCGGGCGTTGGATACACTTAAAGCAGTTGATGCGATTGCAGCGGAAGACACGCGCCATACATCTGGCTTGTTAAGTCACTTTGGTATTAGCAAAAAGCTGATTGCAGTGCACGAGCATAACGAACATCAGTCCGCAGAAAAGTTACTGATGCAGCTGAGTGCCGGCGAGAGTATTGCGCTGGTGACAGATGCCGGCACGCCTGGTATCAGTGACCCTGGCGCTGTGGTGGTGGATTTGGTGCGTAAAGCCGGGGTGAGAGTGGTGCCGGTGCCAGGTGTAAGTGCGGTCATTGCCGCGCTGTCTGCTAGCGGTATTGTGCAAAATGGCTTTTTGTTCCATGGCTTTTTACCTGCAAGCGGCGCTGCGCGGCGTAAGATGCTGGAAGCGCTGAGAACGCAAACTGTGACGCTGGTTATTTATGAGGCGCCGCATCGTATTGTAGATAGTGTGGCCGATATGTGTGCAGTGTTAGGCCGCGAGCGGCGTGTTACTTTTGCACGTGAGCTAACTAAAACTTTTGAAACGATTTATAGCTGCGCACTCTCAGATGCGGTCGCTTGGTTAGAGGCTGATACCAATCAGCAACGCGGAGAGTTTGTCCTGCTGATCGAGGCTGCTGCCATTAAAGACGCAGAAGAAATGCCTGAAGAGACGGTGCGCGTATTGAAATTATTGTTAGCTGACTTGCCCCTCAAACAGGCAGTTAAACTGGCCACAGAAATTACCCATGAAAAAAAGAATGTTTTATACGATTTTGCACTACAGTTAAAACAGCAGTCTGAATAAACTATCCGTACTATTGAATCAGAGTTATTGAATATGAATAAGCCTATGCACTCACTTACCATTACACGTCCAGATGACTGGCACTTACATTTAAGAGATGGCGGCGCACTTAAAGCCGTGCTGCCAGACACTGCAAGGCAGTTTGCACGTGCGATTGTGATGCCGAACTTGCGCCCGCCAGTGACGACAACAGCATTGGCCATTGAATACCGTGAACGTATCCTAAACGCGCTACCGGTAGGCGCAAGCTTTGAGCCGTTGATGACCTTGTATCTGACTGATAACACGAGCGCCGAAGAAATTGAGCACGCTAAAGCAAGTGGGATTGTGCATGGGGTAAAGCTTTACCCTGCAGGTGCTACCACTAACAGCGACTCGGGCGTGACTAATCTTGGGCACTGTGTGAAAGCGCTGGAAACCATGGAAAAGCTAGGTATGCCGCTGCTGGCGCACGCGGAAGTGACCGATAGTGATGTGGATGTGTTTGATCGTGAGCGCGTGTTTATTGAGCGCAATATGATTCCCTTGCTCAAGAAGTTCCCAGGTTTAAAGGTGGTGTTTGAGCATATCACCACGCAAGACGCTGCGGATTTTGTAGCGCAGGCACCAAGCAATGTAGCCGCTACGGTGACAGCGCATCATTTACTGATGAATCGTAATGATATGTTTAAAGGTGGCATTCAGCCTCATCACTACTGTTTGCCTATTCTAAAGCGTGAGGAGCACCGTGTAGCATTGGTAAAAGCGGCAACATCGGGCAGTCCTAAGTTCTTCCTGGGTACGGATAGTGCGCCACATGCGAAGCATACAAAAGAAGCTGCGTGTGGTTGCGCTGGCATGTACACAGCACATACAGCAATGGAGCTTTATGCCGAAGCATTTGAGCTGGCAGATGCTTTAGATAAGCTGGAAGGTTTTGCGAGTTTTTATGGCGCTGATTTTTATGGATTGCCACGCAATACAGAGCAAATTACTTTAGTGAAAGAAAGCTGGAAGGTGCCAGGTAGCTTACCGTATGAAGGTGATGTGCTAGTGCCGCTACGTGCAGAACAAATGCTCAGTTGGAAAATGCTGTAATTACTAACGCTTGAAGTAAACTGCGCTGCGTAGGCTGCGCCAGTGTTTATCCAGCTGGCGCAAATTGCAGTCAGCGTTACCATTTGTGCAAGGCACCGCAGCGCGCTAGAGCGATTCTTTATCCCAATAGGGTTCTGGGCCAAAGCGCTCACTGAGGAAGTCAATCAAAGCACGTGTTTTTAGCGGTAAATTGCGTTTGGGCAGATAAAGTGCGTATACGTGTTGGTCAATAGGAATGTATTCCGGCAAGACTGACTGCAAGCGCTTGGCTTGTATATCTTTGCCAATAATAAAAGTGGGGAGTAGCGCAAGTCCAAACCCGCCTAATACTACCTGAGATAGCGCTTCGTCGTCATTGATGCGTAAGCGCCCTGAAACTGGAATCAAAATCTCTTTGCCAGCAACTTCAAAGCGCCATAACCCGCTGTCCCCCGAGTGTATGTAATCAAGGCAATTATGCTGTGCCAATGCCTGTGGCGACTGTGGAATGCCAAACTGTTTAAAGTAATCAGGTGTTGCACATAGTCTGCGTCTTATCGGGGCCAGTTTTTTTGCAACCAGCGCCTCGGGCGGATTTCTAGTGGCGCATATCACTAAGTCATAGCCTTCTTCAGCTAAATCGACCACGCGATCTGTAATGGTCATATCAATATCAAGCTCTGGGTAGCGATGCAGGAAGTCGCCTACTGCTGGCGCAATATGTAATGTGCCAAATGCCACAGAGGCGGCAACCTTAAGCACGCCACGTGGTTGTGCATTTAGGCTTTCAATCATCTTATGCGCTTGGTCTGCCTCATCATTAATGCGTGTGCAGTAATCAAAAAAAGATGCGCCAACCTCGGTTAGGCTTAGGTGTCGTGTGCTGCGGTTGAGCAAGCTGGCGCCTAGGCTATGTTCTAATTTGGCAACAGCCTTGCTGACGGAAGATCTGGACACGCCAAGCTTTCTTGCCGCAGCTGAAAAGCCCTGCTCATTGACCACATGGGCAAAAATTATCATTAAATTTAAATCATACATAAGCTCATTGTAGCCATATTGGAAACAGTTATGTGCGATTTGATGGTCTTATTTAATCTGTTTGTACCCATTAATATGTTGATGTGCCGAGCATTGTGTTCGGCATTTTTACGATGTGTTGGGGAAGATAATGGAAATTGACAAATTAATACTTTCAGATCAAGACTATGCGCGGCTTTCTATGCTTGCCAATGATGAGTTGCTGGGGGATGAATTGAGCAGGGCGATGGTTGTGCCAGCGGATCAGGTGCCGGCAGATGTGGTCAGGATAAACTCACGCGTTATCTATTTGGATGAAAGTAGCGGTTTGAGCCGCGAAGTGGAATTGGTGTTTCCTGAGGGGGCGGACCTGAAATACGGTAAGATTTCAGTGCTTTCACCCGTGGGCTCTGCATTGTTGGGGTTGAAAGAGGGGCAGGTGATTGATTGGCCATTCCCCCATGGGCAATCCAGGCGCCTGAAAGTGGTTAGCGTGGCTAATTATTTTGGAGTTGAACCAGATTAAGGCTTAGCTGTGCTTTGGGATGGTGGCTAAATAGAGGTTTTCTACTTTTTCACGTGCCCATTGTGTTTTGCGTAAAAATTTTAAACTGGATTTAATGCTGGGATCGTTGCTAAAACAATTGACAGGAATTTTATCGGCGAGTGTTTCCCAGCCGTAATAATCTACCAAATAGGTCACAATAGCTTCTAAAGTCACACCATGTAATGGGTTGTTATGTTGAGTGTTTGTCATAGGTGTGTTTATATCATTAATCCACTTAAATATATGCAAAAATTATATGGGTTGACAGTGTTTGCGCTACTTGGTAGTGTGAGCCTAATCTATTGAATTAAATTAAAATTATGAATGTAAACACTTCTTTATCTGGTATGAATGCTGCGCAAGCTCGATTAGATGTGGCAGCGAATAATATTGCCAATCTAAGTACCGATAACTTTACAAGAAAAGAAGTTGTGCAGGCTGATTTGCCACAAGGTGGTACGAAAGTGGCGGATATTAAAAACGCAGCACAGGCCGGCAGTAATTTAGAGGCTGATATGGTTGAGCAGCTTAAGGCCAGAAATACTTACATGACTAATCTGTCGGTATTTAAATCCAATAATGATATGTTGATGGGTACTATCATCGACATTAATGCATAGTTTAATGTATTTGTGGTTAGGAGTTTGATATGGATGTTTCAGGAATAGCGGCGGCGGCAGCTAATCTGGCGCAATACAAAACTGCCAGCGATGTGCAGTTGGCGGTATTTAAAAAAGCGGTCGACATCAGTGCTCAAAACTCGTTGCAGCTTATTCAGGCTGCTACGCAGTCCTTACCTAACAACCCGCCTAATCTCGGTAATGCGATTGATACCTTCGCGTAGTTAGGGAATTCGTCTGGTTATTCGGTCTGTTCTTTTGTGTTTCTTTCACGCCTTGCGCTTTAGATAGGCCGAGTTCCAAACGCCCAGCTAGTTTAGTTGCAAGAAGGTGTGTGTATTTGGTGCTCCAAAACCTCCATTCTGATTTACATCAATTAACTCTTAATGTTGCCCAGGCTTTCTGCATGCTGAACCATTGGCTAATAAACTCGGCTAGGTTGGCTTCGTGCATGTTAAAATACGCTTGAAGCTGGCTAGACAGTCGCCGTTCACATTTAACTTACCAGTTTACTGGTTTAGTTAAGCGGGAGAGCTCCTTGTGGGTTCTCTTGGTGGAGGGAGGAAAGTCCGGGCTGCATAGAGCGGGATGACGGTTAACGGCCGTCCGCTGAAAGCCGCAAGGTATAAGGCGAGGAATAGGGCCACAGAGACGAGCGTATTAAGTTACGGTGAAACGCGGTAACCTCCATTCGCAGCAAGACCAAATAGGCTGGTATTGGCGTGGCTCGCGCTGCCAGCGGGTAGGTTGCTTGAGCGTACAAGTAATTGTGCGCCTAGATGAATGACTGTCATGCGTTGCAAAACGCAAACAGAACCCGGCTTATCGGCCAGCTTCAATTTAATCTAAATCTTTAAGTTTTTTATCCCTCAGTGCATTGCGCATCTGTCTTGCATCATGTTTTTTATCCAAATTTTTATTATTTCAATGTTAAAAATGCTCGCTTAGCGATGGAATGTCGTGCGCCGTGATATCGATTTTTACCGTCATTTATTTGCTCAAACAAGCATGGGCTTGGTTTATCGCCTTGTATGTGAAAAATCTGGCTAATTGACGGGTAGAAAATAGTCTTTGTGACGGCTTAATTACAATTCAAACGCTTTCGCACTTATCCTAATAATCTACATTCACACAATTTTGTATGTGCTTAATTTATAACGATTTTATTTTTATGATAAAAATGCGCTAAGTCCTTGACCTGTAAAGAAAAAATAGCAAAAAAGCGCTTGCATTCGGTAATTTTTTTATCTATAGTGCATCTTAGTGGGGAAAAGTGGGGTTTTGTGGGGAATTGCTCATTCTTGTGTAAGTGAAGTGCAGGTGTGGTGGTGTAAAGATTGGCTCGTTAGATAACTACTAAGGGTTATTTGATTGGTGTCTTGTAATGATGTTTGGCAGTTCCCCATTTTTTATATTGAAATTGTTTGTTTAGGCTTAATCGGACTTTAAGGAAAATAACAGACGTATGTTTCGCGGTGCTACATCACTAAGTTTGGATGCCAAGAGCAGGCTCGCTGTGCCCACAAAGCACAGGGAAGCGTTGCAGCTTGAGTGCGCCGGTAACTTGGTGTTGACTGCGCACCCTCATCGTTGTCTGTTGCTTTATCCGCAGCCAGCTTGGGAGCCGATTCAAGCGAAAATGATGGCTTTGTCGTCATTTGATAAGCAGTCTAGTGCTTTGCAGCGCTTACTGGTCGGTTTTGCTGAAGACATTAGCATGGATAGTGCAGGCCGTTTACTGGTGTCGCCAGTGTTGCGTGACTTTGCCGGGCTGGATAAAGAAGTAATGTTGGTTGGCCAGGGTAGCCATTTTGAATTATGGAGCATCGCTGCATGGCGTGCCCAGTTAGAGCAAGTAATGCAAGATGATGGTTTTGCAATGCCCGCAGAATTAGAGGGATTTTCGCTGTGATTAAGGGCGTGAACAGCGCGCCCACCAAAGCATCATTGTCTTCAAAAAGAGCGTCTCTAAAAAACGCTGATAAGTTAGAAAAGTACCCACAAGAAGTGTCAGTCTCAAATTCAAATCAAGATCAAAGCATGGTGGATGAAGCTTCTGCCGTTAACGCGCACATTACTGTGCTGTTGAATGAAGCTGTGCATGCTTTAGACATTAAGCCAAATGGTATCTATGTGGATGGTACGTTTGGTCGCGGTGGTCATTCCAGAAAAATTTTAGCGCAGTTAGGTGAGGCGGGCCGATTGATTGCATTTGATCGTGATTTGGCTGCTATCGAGTCTGGTAAAGCGATTGATGATCCGCGTTTTACGCTGGTGCATAGTCACTTTGCGGCAATGCAGGCGCGTCTGGCTGAGCTTGGTGTGCATCATGTGGATGGGATTTTGTTGGATTTAGGTATCTCATCACCACAAATTGATGAAGCAGGTCGTGGTTTTAGTTTTAGATACGATGCGCCGCTTGATATGCGCATGGATCAAAGTAGTGGGGAAACAGCGGCAGACTTTCTTAGCCGTACAACAGAGCAGCAATTAGCGGAGGTTATAAAAAATTATGGTGAAGAACGGTTTGCTAAGTCGATTGCAAGGGCGATTATTGCGGAGCGCAATGACGGGCGTGCCATCACCACTACTGGGCAGCTTGCCCAGGTCGTGGCAGGTGCAGTCACGCGCTTCGAGCCAGGGCAGAACCCTGCAACGCGCACATTTCAAGCTTTACGGATTTTCGTCAATCAGGAGCTTGAGGAACTATCGGTAACCATGCCGCAATGCCTGCAGTTGCTCGCGCCACATGGCAGGCTTGCAATCATTAGTTTTCATTCGCTTGAAGACCGCATGGTGAAGCAGTTTATTCGCGGTCAGGAAGATCGCGATGACCTGCCGGCAAACTTCCCGGTGCGTGCGGCTGATTTGCCTCAGCCCAGATTGAAAAGTGTGGGCAAGGCGGTTAAGCCTAGCGATGAAGAGGTGCGATTGAATCCACGTTCACGCAGTGCGGTATTGCGCGTGGCGGAAAGGACGTCAGTGGTATGACGCGCCTGAATGTGATTTTGTTTTTTGCCTTAATTTTTTCGTCATTGGGTCTGGTCAATGCGCAGCACCAAGCCCGTAAATTGTACATAGAGTTAGAACACTTGAATCAAACTGAAAAACAGTACAACCAAGAGTATGGTCAGTTGCAGCTGGAGCAGAGTACTTGGGCGATGCATTCGCGCATTGAGCAAATTGCTACGCAGCAATTGCAAATGCAAGTGCCTGATGCAAAAAGAATTCAAGTGGTGAGTTTGGTGGCGCAGCCAGTATTCAATAAACCTGCAACTGTGCAAGGTGAGGGTAAACCTTAATGGCTATGCACACGCCCTTAGTGATTGTTAAATTGCCAGCATGGCGTCGCCGCCTATTGCTGGTATTAGTGCTGCTAGGGTTTGCCGCATTGCTGGGCAGGGGTGTGTATTTGCAGAGCTTTCACAAGCGCTTTTTGCAAGAAAAAGGTGATGCGCGTTATAGCCGTACTTTGGTCTTACCGGCACAACGCGGAAAGATTACGGATCGTTACGGTGAGTTGCTGGCGATTAGCTCGCCCGTGGAATCGGTGTGGGCGAATCCGTCTGATGTGAAAATTAGTGCAAGCCAAACCAAAAAGCTTGCTGAATTGCTGGGTTTTAAAAAAGAAACCATTGATAAAAAACTAGCCAACAATACACGTGAGTTTGTGTATCTAAAGCGTCGCGTTTCTCCGGAATTAGCAGCTGAAATCATGCAGCTGGGTATTGCTGGCGTGTATTTGCAACGTGAGTATAAACGTTACTACCCTGCTGGAGAGGTAACTGCGCATTTGGTGGGCTTTACTGATATTGACGATAAAGGCCAAGAAGGTTTTGAGCTGGCGATGAATAGTGCGTTGTCAGGTAAAAATGGCAGCCGTAAGGTGATTAAAGACCGCGCTGGCCGCATTATCGAGGATTTGGAAGCGGTTAAGGTGCCTCAAGACGGCGCAGATATTACGTTATCTATTGATCGCAGAATTCAGTATTTAGCACATCGTGAACTGACAAAAGCTGTAGAGAAGTTTCAGGCAAATGCGGGTGCAGCAATTGTGTTGGATGCTAAAACCGGAGAAGTATTGGCGATGGTGAATGTGCCAACCTACAACCCGAATAATCCTGTCAATATTCAAGGTAAAACACGTAACCGTGCCATTACAGACATTTTTGAGCCGGGCTCAACCATGAAAACGGTCACGGCAGCAGCGGCCTTGGAAGCTGGGAAATACACACCAGATACGTTGATTCAAACAGCACCCGGCTATATGAGCATAGGCCCAGCTACGATTCATGACGCGCATCCTCATGGCTTGATGACAGTGTCGGAAGTGATTCAGAAGTCTTCAAACGTAGGTGCGGCAAAAATGGCGTTGTCGCTTGAACCTCAGTATTTGTGGGGTGTGTTTAATTTAATCGGCTTCGGTTCAAAAACCCGCATTGGTTTCCCTGGTGAGGTTTCTGGCAGGTTACGTGATTACAAAACATGGCGCCCTATTGAGCAGGCAACTATGTCTTATGGGCATGGTATCAGTGTGACTTTGTTGCAAATGGCTAGGGCTTATACCGTATTTGCCAATGATGGTGAATTAAAGCCAGTGTCTTTGTTGAAATTAAAAGATGCACCTGTAGGGACGCAAGTGTTTAGTGCAAAAACTGCCAATGAAGTGAAGTCTATGCTGGAATTGGTCGTGTTACCTGGCGGTACGGCATTAAAAGCGCAGGTGCTGGGCTATCGTGTTGCAGGTAAAACCGGCACCACGCACAAGCTTGGTGATCACGGCTATGAAAAGAACAAATATGTAGGTTCGTTTGTAGGCATGGCGCCAGCTTCTAATCCGCGCCTGATTATGGCAGTGATGATTGATGACCCAAGCAGCGGCGAGTATTACGGCGGCACGGTTGCCGCGCCTGTATTTAGCGCGGTGATGGCCGATGCATTACGTATGTTGTCCGTGCCACAAGATGCACCGAATAATAACGTGGTGATACCTAATGATGTTGAAGATGTGAAGGAAAGTATATGACCTTGTTCACATCATTTAGTCAGTCATTTACTACCGTTACAGCGGATAGCCGGCAAGTTGTACCGGGTGCTTTGTTTTTGGCGTATCCGGGTGTGCATAGCGATGGCCGCAAGTACATTACACAGGCGGTTGCCGCGGGTGCCAGTGCTGTGCTTTGGGAAAGCCAAGGTTTTATTTGGGATGCGACAATCAAGGTGGATAACCTTGGTGTGAGCCAATTGAAAAACCAAGTGGCACAGATTGCTGCTGAGTTTTATCAATATCCATCACGTAAGCTGGATGTAATCGGCGTGACCGGTACTAATGGCAAAACCTCAGTGAGCCAATGGATTGCCCAGGCAATGCAGGCTTTGGGTAAGAAAACGGCAGTAATCGGCACCATTGGTAGCGGCTTTGCCGATGCGAGTGGCAGCGGCTTGGTGGAAACCAGTAACACCACGCCGGATGCGATTTTGCTGCAAAAAATGTTGGCGGATTACGCGGACCAAGGCGCTGATGCGGTAGCGATGGAGGTTTCATCGCACGGCTTAGATCAGGGCCGTGTCAATGCAGTTGAGTTTGATTTTGCAGTATTTACCAACCTGACACGTGATCATTTGGATTATCACGAAACAATGGATGCTTACGCCAGCGCGAAGCAAAAGCTGTTTAACTGGCCAAATTTACGCATCGCAATTTTGAATGCGGATGATGACTTTGGCAAAAAAGTGGCGGCATCACTACTTGCAGACAACAAGTCATTATTGACTTACGGTTTGGCGCATGGCGATGTGCGTGCTAACACGCTCACTTTGGGCGCGAACGGAATCAGCATGCAGGTGACTACGCCGCAAGGTGCAGCAGTGCTAAACGCGCCAGTGTTGGGGCGCTTTAATGCTTATAACTTGCTGGCTGTGCTGGCAACCTTATTGGCGCGGCAAGTGCCATTAAGTGATGCGGTGGCTGCTATTGCAAAAATTAAGCCAGTGGCTGGGCGCATGCAGCAATTTGGCGGTAATGATAAACCGCTGGTGGTGGTGGATTATGCGCATACACCAGACGCTTTAGAAAATGTGTTAGTGAGTTTACGTGAGCAAACACAAGGCAAGTTGATTTGTGTATTTGGCTGCGGTGGTGATCGTGACGCAGGTAAGCGCCCATTGATGGGCGCGATTGCCGAGAAATTTGCACACCATGTGGTGGTGACTAGCGATAATCCGCGTAATGAAAACCCTGCATTAATTATTGAGCAAATCATTAACGGCATGACGGTGTTGCCAAGCATTGCGCCCGACCGTGCGATTGCGATTCAACAGGCAATCAAGTTTGCAAATAAGGATGATGTTGTGTTGCTGGCAGGTAAAGGGCATGAGGATTCTCAAGAAATTAACGGTGTAAGAACACCTTTTAGCGATATCAGTGTTGCCCAATCTGCGTTATTAAATTGGGTGCCTGATCAGGCAATGGCGGTGGGTAAATGATGATGCTATCAGAAGCAGCCGCGGCATTAGGCGTGCAGCACGTGGGTGCTGATGTGCAATTTACCTCTGTGGGCAGTGACAGCCGCAATATTGTGGCGGGTCAGTTATTTGTGGCGCTTAAAGGTGCGAACTTTGATGGAAACAGTTTTGCACAAGAAGCGTTAAAACTGGGTGCGGTAGCTGTGCTGGTGTCTGATGAATCCGTGCAGGTTGAGCCACGTATCGTGGTTGCTGATACCAGACTTGCCTTAGGCGAGTTGGCTAAATACTGGCGCCAGAAATTTGATATGCCTGTGCTGGCCGTGACTGGTAGTAACGGTAAGACCACTACTAAAGAAATGCTGAGCGCAATATTAAGTGTGGTGGCGCAAGCTAAAGCATCTGTGCATGCCACTTACGGTAACTTGAATAACGACATCGGCGTGCCGCTTACTTTACTGAAAATGCAACCAAGCCATCAGTATGCCGTGGTGGAAATGGGCATGAATCACCTAGGTGAGATTGATTATTTAACGCATATTGCCCAGCCCGATGTGGCGCTGATTAACAATGCCGGCATCGCACATATTGGCGAACTTGGGTCACGTGACAATATTGCCAAAGCTAAAGGTGAGATTTTTGCAGGGCTCAAGCCGGATGGCGTGGCAGTGATTAATGCTGACAGCGATTATGCAGACTATTGGAAATCACTGAATCCAAACAGAAAAATTGTGACGTTCGGGCTAAAAAAGGCTGCGGATGTAAGTGCTCGCTATCAAGCGCTTGATGGTTACGCCAGTGTGGTGCTGACTGCCGCCGATGAAGAGATCAGCGTGCAGTTAAGTGTGCAAGGTGAGCACAATATTAGCAATGCATTGGCTGCGGCTGCGGCAGCTTACGCACTAGGGGTTTCATTAAGTGATATTGGTCGTGGTTTAGCCAGCTTTACTGGTGTATATGGGCGCTTAGAGCGTAAAGCCGGTATCAATGGTGCAGTGGTGATTGATGATACTTATAACGCTAACCCAGACTCAATGAAGGCTGCTATCGATGTTTTAGCAAAACTTGCGGGTAAAAAGATACTGGTGCTGGGTGATATGGGTGAGCTGGGTGCCGATGCGCAAAATATGCATGCAGAAGTTGGTGCTTATGCCAAAGCGGCTGGGCTAACAACGCTGTATTGCCTAGGTAATTTAAGTATAGAGACTGCACGTAGCTTCGGGCAGGGTGCGGAGCACTTTAGCTCGGCAGAGGCCATCGCACAGGCGGTGATGCCTGCACTTGAGCAAGGTACGACTGTGCTGGTTAAAGGCTCGCGCTTTATGCAAATGGAGCGCGTAGTGAAATTGTTGGTAGCAATACAAAAGTAAGCGAATTGGGAGAAAGAAAATGTTACTCGAACTAGCGCAATGGTTAGCACATGATATCCGCGGGTTTAATGTATTTAATTACATTACCTTGCGTGCTGTTTTGGCCACGCTTACTGCATTAGTGATTTCATTGATGGTAGGGCCAACTTTAATTCGTAAATTAACCCAATATAAAGTGGGTCAAGCCGTACGCGATGATGGTCCGCAAACTCATTTGATTAAAGCAGGCACCCCAACCATGGGAGGGGCATTGATCTTAGTATCGATCGCAATTTCCACCCTGCTCTGGGCTGACTTGAGTAATCGATTCGTTTGGGTGGTGCTATTTACTACCCTAGGTTTTGGTGTCATTGGCTGGGTGGACGACTGGCGCAAGGTGGTACATCGCAACCCTAAAGGCCTGTCTGCTAAAGAAAAGTATTTCTGGCAGTCAGTGGTTGGTTTAAGTGTGGCTGTGTTCTTACAGCAAACGGCCGCAACGCCAGCGGAAACGACATTGCTGATTCCATTCTTTAAGAATTTGGTCATTCCACTGAGTGGTTTGGCATTTATTGTGCTGACTTATCTGGTGGTGGTTGGCAGTAGCAACGCCGTTAACCTAACTGATGGTTTAGATGGCCTAGCGATTATGCCAACGGTGATGGTAGCAGGTGCTCTGGCTATTTTTGCGTATGTGACTGGTCACTTGTACTTCTCAAGATACTTAAGTATTGCCTACGTGCCAGGTGCGGGTGAGCTGACAGTGTTCTGTGCTGCTATGGTGGGCGCAGGCTTAGGCTTCCTTTGGTTTAATGCATATCCGGCTGAAGTGTTTATGGGTGACGTTGGTGCGCTGGCATTAGGTGCGGCTTTAGGGATTGTTGCAGTTGTGGTGCGTCAGGAAGTGATCTTATTCATTATGGGTGGCGTATTTGTGATGGAAACCTTATCGGTAGCGGCGCAGGTGACTTACTTTAAATATACCAAATATAAAACCGGTACTGGTAAACGCATATTTTTGATGGCGCCGCTGCATCACCATTACGAACAAAAAGGCTGGAAAGAAACACAGGTAGTGGTGCGTTTTTGGATCATCAGCATGATGCTGGTATTGATTGGCTTGGCTAGTCTGAAAATTAGGTAATTAGTGAACTTAAACATGCAAATCGCGTTAAAAGACAAAAAAGTATTAGTGCTAGGCTTGGGTGACACCGGCTTATCAGCATTGCGCTGGCTGTATAGCCAAGGCGCACGCTTGTCTGTGGCAGATACTCGCGACATGCCGCCGGGGCTGGATGCATTAAAAGCTGAACTACCTGACGCGGTGGTGTATATCGGTGCGTTGAAACCAACTGTCTTTGATGGTGTGGATTTAGCTGTGATTAGCCCAGGTGTGCCGTTGAGTGAACCTGAAATTCAAGCAGCAATACAACGCGGTGTGCCGGTAGTGGGCGATGTAGAGTTATTTGCACAATATCGTCCAGCTAGTGCCAAACTGATTGCGATTACCGGTGCCAACGGTAAAACCACAGTCACCACACTGGTGGGCGAGATGTGCAAAGCGGCGGGATTGAAAACTATCGTAGCTGGCAATATTGGCTTACCTGTACTTGATACCTTAAGTATGGAAACTCCGGATGTTTACGTGCTGGAGCTTTCTAGCTTTCAGTTAGAAACCACTCATAGTCTGTTAGCAGATGCAGCCACCATGTTGAATCTGTCAGAAGACCATATGGATAGATACGACAGCATGCAAAGCTATGCTGTGGCCAAAGCGCATATTTTTTACCATGCAAAATTGCAGGTGCTCAATCGTGACGATGCATGGAGCATGATGATGTCACGCGCTAAGTTGGCACACGTGACATTTGGTCTGGACGACGCTGTTGCTGAGCAAGACTATGGTATTAAGCAAGTGGATGGCGAGGCGTGGCTGAGCTGCGGTACGCATGACCTAATGAATATCCGCGATTTGAAAATTGCCGGTTTACACAATGCCAGCAATGCATTGGCGGCTATTGCATTATGCCGCGGCATAGGTTTGGATTTTGCACCGATTATTCAGACTTTATACAACTTTAAAGGCTTGCCACACCGTGTGGAGTGGGTTGCCAATATTGATGACGTTGATTATTACGATGACTCAAAAGGCACTAACGTAGGTGCAACTTGTGCGGCTTTATCTGGCTTATCACAAAAAGTAGTGCTGATTGCCGGTGGTGATGGCAAGGGGCAGGACTTCTCTCCGCTGAAAGAAGCTGTTAGTACCAACGCGCGCGCGGTGGTCCTGATTGGTCGTGATGCACAGTTGATTGAAGCAGAGCTGTTATCCACCGATGTGCCTATGTACCATGCCGCAGACTTACCAGAGGCTGTGACGATTGCAAGAAAGCTCGCGCAAGTGGGCGATGCCGTACTGCTATCTCCAGCCTGCGCCAGTTTTGACATGTTTAAAAACTATGTACACCGTGCCGAAGTGTTTGTAGCGGCGGTGAAGCGTATGGAGCATGCCGCATGATAACTGCCATGTTGAATCGTGATCGCATCAACTCACCAAGCTACGATCAGAGCTTGCTGTGGGTGACCCTCATTTTGCTAGGGATTGGCTTGGTCATGGTGTATTCAGCATCAATTGCGATTGCCGAGTCAGATAAAGCGCTCGGTTATAACAGCAGCTACTACTTGGTGCGTCAGGCCATATTTTTAATCGTGAGCTTAACCGCCGGTTTCGTTGCTTTTAACGTGCCGATGGCTTGGTGGCAAAAAATGGCGCCTTACTTATTTTTATTGGGGTTGGCATTGTTAGTGCTGGTACTCATCCCGGGCATTGGTAAGGTGGTAGGGGGTAGCCGCCGCTGGTTGTCTTTGTTTGTGATTAACTTGCAGCCATCTGAGTTTATGAAGTTATTTGCTGCCATGTACGTGGCAGATTACACCGTGCGTAAAGCTGCGGTAATGGATAGTTTCACCAAAGGCTTTATGCCTATGTTGTTTGTGATGCTGCTGGTGGGTGGCTTGCTATTGAATGAGCCGGATTTTGGTGCGTTTGCTGTGATTGCGGCAATCTCAATTTCTATCCTGTGGCTGGGCGGAATCAATGCGCGAATCTTTGGCGGTTTGATTGTGCTGCTGGTGGTTGGCTTTGTGTTCCTGATCTGGAGCTCGCCATATCGCCTAGAGCGCGTCATCGGGTTTATGGACCCTTGGGCAGACCCGTATGGTAAAGGCTATCAGTTATCACATGCGTTGATTGCATTTGGCCGTGGAGAATGGTTTGGCGTGGGCTTGGGTGGCAGCGTAGAGAAGTTGCTGTATTTGCCAGAAGCACATACGGACTTTTTATTAGCGGTAGTGGCAGAGGAGCTTGGTTTTGTTGGCGTACTCACTGTGATTGGCCTATTTATGTGGATATTGATTCGCGCATTTGGGATAGCCAAAGAGGCAATAGAGAATGAGCGTTACTTCTCAGCGCTGTTAGCACAGGGCTTGGGTGTATGGATTGGTGTGCAAAGTATTATCAACATGGGCGTGAACATGGGCTTGCTGCCAACCAAAGGGTTGACGCTGCCTTTGATGTCATTTGGTGGTAGCGGCATTTTAGCTAACTGCATCGCACTTGCCATATTGTTGCGCATTGATTTTGAAAATCGTCGATTGCAAAAAGGGTTGCCAGCATGAGTAAGCCAGCGCGCAAAACTTTAATGGTGATGGCCGGGGGGACAGGTGGGCATGTTTACCCAGCCATGGCCGTGGCTGACGCTTTGCAAAATGCGGGTTGGCATATTGTCTGGTTGTGCACTGAAGGCGGCATGGAAAACAAGCTGATTGCGGGCAAAGCTTACGATAAAGCGATGATTACGATGCAAGGCGTGCGTGGTAAAGGTTTATTGGGTTGGTTGTTATTGCCTGTGAAGTTAATCACGGCGTTCACACAAAGTTTAAAAGCGCTCAATCAATTTAAGCCAGATGTGGTGTTAGGCATGGGTGGTTTTGCTGCATTCCCTGGTGGTTTGATGGCGCGCTTGCAAGGTCGGCCACTGGTGATTCATGAGCAAAACTCCGTTGCTGGTTTAACCAATAAGGTATTGGCAAAAGTGGCTACAAGGGTTTTAGCGGCATTTCCTGCGGCATTTGGCGCTAAGGCGGATTTATTGGGTAATCCGGTGCGTGCGGATATTTCAAATATTGCACAGCCAGAGCAGCGCTTTGCAGATAGAAGTGGCGCTCTGCGTTTATTGATTGTTGGCGGCAGCTTAGGCGCGCAAGCATTGAACGAAGTGATTCCGCAGGCCTTGGCCAAGTTGCCAGAGGCACAGCGTCCGCAGGTAGTGCATCAAGCGGGTGTGAAGCATATTGAAGATTTAAAACGTCATTATGCGCAAGCAGGAGTAGTGGCAGATACACGTGCTTATATTGAAAACATGGCAGAGATGTACGCATGGGCAGATTTTGTGATTTGCCGCTCAGGCGCACTCACTGTGGCGGAGATTTCTACTGCGGGCTTGGGCTCTATGATGGTGCCGTTCCCATTTGCGGTGGATGACCATCAGACTGGCAACGCTCAATATTTGGCAGATGCAGGCGCCACAATTTTGGTGCAACAAAAAGAATTGAGTGTAGATAAATTGGCAAAAATTTTAAATGAGTTAAGTCGTGAGCAGTGTCTGGATATGGCAAAAAAAGCACGCGTATTAGGCAAGCCAGAGGCCACCGCTAATGTTGCAAAAGTTTGCTTACAAATGGCAGAGCAAGGAGTCGCGAAATGAAACATAAAGTAAAAAATGTACATTTTGTTGGCATAGGCGGCTCAGGTATGAGCGGCATTGCTGAAGTGCTGATTAACTTGGACTTTAACGTCAGTGGTTCAGACCTGGCTGCAAACGCAACCACCAAGCGTTTGGCTGCTTTTGGCGCCACCGTGTATCAAGGCCACGAAGCTGAAAACGTGAAAGATGCAGATGTGGTCGTGGTGTCTTCAGCAGTCAACGAGGCGAATCCTGAGGTTAAAGCCGCACGCGAGAAAAAGATACCAGTGGTGCCACGTGCTCTGATGCTGGCTGAACTAATGCGATTTAAACAGGGCATAGCCGTAGCCGGCACGCACGGTAAAACTACGACAACGAGTTTAATCGCCAGCATTTTGGCTGAGGCAGGCATGGACCCAACGTTTGTAATTGGCGGTAAATTAGAGGCAGCCAATGCTAATGCTAAATTAGGTACGGGCGAGTATATCGTTGCCGAGGCTGATGAGTCAGATGCGTCATTTTTACACTTGACACCAGTGATGGCAGTGGTCACCAATATTGACCAAGACCACATGGACACCTATGAACACAGCTTTGAAAAACTCAAAAGTGCATTTGTAGAGTTCTTGCAGCAATTGCCGTTTTGGGGTATGGCGGTGGTGTGTGTGGATGATGCCAATATTCGCGAAATATTGCCGCGCGTGACTAAACCGGTGATGACGTATGGCCTGAGTGAAGATGCACGTATCCGCGCTAAGAACGTGCGCGCCGATGATGGCAAGATGCATTTCACGGTACAGCGCATTAATGGTGTGACTACAGAGTTTGATGTGACCTTGAACTTGCCAGGTAATCACTACGTATTAAACGCGCTAGCCGCAATTGCAATTGCCAGTGAGTTGAACGTACCGGATGCAGCCATTATTAAGGCGCTTAAAGAGTTTAAAGGGGTGGGCCGACGCTTTGAGCGTTATGGTGAAGTACCAGCCATGCCACGCAACGAAACCAGCAGCGGTACGTTTACGCTGATTGATGACTACGGACATCATCCGGTAGAGATGCAAGCTGTGATAGCAGCTGCGCGCGGTGCTTTCCCAAATCGACGTTTGGTGATGGCATTCCAGCCACATCGCTATACGCGTACTAGAGACTGCTTTGAAGACTTTGTGCGTGTGCTATCAAGCGCGGATGTGGTATTGCTGACGGAAGTTTACTCGGCAGGTGAAGCGCCGATTGTGGCAGCGGATACACGCTCGCTTATCCGCGCGATTCGCGTTGCAGGTAAGGTGGAGCCGTTATTTGTAGAAACAACAGATGAGTTGCCACAGGCAATTCTAGATATTGCACGTGCGGATGACGTGGTGATTGTAATGGGCGCGGGTTCTATTGGCCAAGTGGCTTTAAAAACAAAAGAGTTGCCATTGACTAAAGCGCAATCACAAGGGGTTGCCGCAGCATGACCCAACTGAAAGGAAAATTGCTCTTAAACGAACCCATGGCGCGCTATACCAGCTGGCGTGTGGGTGGTCGTGCGGATCAATTTTACATTCCAGAAAGTTTGGAAGATCTAAGTATGTTTTTACAAGGCCTAGATGCCGCTGAGCCTACTTATTTTATCGGGCTTGGCTCAAACCTATTGGTACGTGATGGTGGCATACGCGGCACGGTGGTGTTGATGCATAACGTATTAACCGCGCTGCAAATGGATGGCGATGCCGTCTATGCCGAAGCCGGTGTGACTTGTGCCAAGTTGGCAAGATTCTGCGCCAAAGAAGCTAAGCAGGGTGCCGAGTTTTTTGCGGGGATTCCTGGCACGTTGGGCGGTGCACTGGCGATGAACGCAGGATGCTATGGCAGCGAAACCTGGAATGTAGTGCAACGTGTGACCACGATTAATAAACGCGGAGAACTGAATACACGTGATGCTGCCGCATTTATCCCAAGTTATCGGCATATTGATATGCCTGTTGCCGATGAATGGTTTATAGCGGCATGGTTGAACTTGGCGCAAGGTGATGCGCAGGAGTCAGCGCAGAAAATTAAGACATTGCTGGCAAAACGTTTAGCCGCTCAGCCATTGAATCAACCGAGTGCTGGTTCTACTTTCAGGAATCCGCCGGGAGATTTTGCAGCTAGGCTGATAGAGGCAAGTGGCTTAAAAGGCTACATTATCGGCGGGGCGCAAGTGTCAGAAAAGCATGCCAATTTCATTGTGAATATTGGCGGCGCAAATGCGCTGGATATTGAACTGCTGATTCAGCATATGCGCGAAACAGTATTGGAAAAACAAGGCGTAGCACTGCAACAGGAAGTGAAAGTGCTGGGCGAATTAGAGGTAAGAGAATAATGCAGGACTTTGGAAAAGTAGCAGTGTTGTTAGGTGGTAAGTCTGGCGAACGTGAAGTTTCGCTGAAAAGCGGCACGGCTGTGCTTGCCGCATTGCAAAGACAAGGGGTTGATGCGCATGCGTTTGACCCAGCAACAAGACCATTACACGATTTAGAGTCATTTGATTTAGCCATGATTTCATTGCATGGGCGCTTTGGTGAAGATGGCGCAATGCAAGGGGCTTTAGAATTGCTGGGTATTCCATATACCGGCAGTGGCGTGATGGCATCTGCGATTGGTATGGATAAATGGCGCACCAAAATGATGTGGTCAGCAGCCGGGGTGAGCACCCCAGCATTTGAAGTGGTGACTGCAGATTCAGATTTTGATGCGATTGAGAAAAAACTGGGTTTACCTTTGTTTGTAAAACCAGCTAACGAAGGCTCCAGTATCGGTATCAGTAAAGTGAAGCAAGCTGGCGGGTTGAAAGCAGCTTATGAGCTAGCCGCAAAATCTGATCCACTGGTAATTGCAGAACAGTTTGTAGGCGGTGGCGAATATACCGTGGGTATTTTGGGTGACCAAGCGTTACCGATTGTACGCATCGTGCCTAAGAATGAGTTTTATGACTTTGAAGCCAAGTATTTGCGTGATGACACCGAGTACAGATGTCCTTGCGGTTTAAGCGCAGAAAAAGAAGCACAGATACAGCAAGAGGCTTTACTGGCATTTAATACCATTGGTTGCCAAGGCTGGGGGCGTGTCGACTTCTTAATGGATGAGGCAGGCAATCACTACTTTTTAGAAGTCAATACCAGCCCAGGCATGACAGATCATAGTTTGGTACCGATGGCTGCAAAGGCGGCTGGTATCAGTTTTGATGACTTAGTAGTCAGAGTTTTGAGATTAGCGCATGTGGGATAAGCCTGCATTACTTAACTGGGTAGCAAATCTACTGTATGCGATTAGTATGGTAGTGATGTTGTACGCAGTGGTATATGTGGTGGTGCATCTGCCGATTTTCCCATTGCGCGAAGTTAAGGTGGATGGCGAGTTGCACCATGTAAGCCGCGAGCAGGTAAAGCTGATTGTGGCTAAGCATTTGAAAGGTAACTTTTTTACGCTGGATTTAATTAATGCGCGTGATGCGTTTGAAAAATTGCCTTGGGCGCGCAGTGTGAGTGTACGCCGCCGCTGGCCAGATAGACTGGAAGTGGTGATTGAAGAGCATCAGGCGCTGGCGCGCTGGGGTAGTACTGCATTGGTGAATAAGCAGGGGGAGTTGTTTCATGCGGCTTCAGGTAGTGATTTACCTGTGTTTTACGGCCCAGATAATGGCGTGATTGAAGTGGCATCACAATATGACTCTTTAAATAAAGTGCTACGAAGCGCTCATTTAGAGGTGGCAACCTTGGCGTTAACCCCTAGGCGAGCCTGGCAGGTGACAACCACTAACGGCATCGTGCTGGAACTGGGCAGAGTGGAAATGCAAGCGAGGTTAGAAAAGTTTGCCAATATATATAGCAGTACTTTGATTGGGCTGAATAAGAAAATTACTTATGTGGATTTACGCTACCCAAGTGGTTTTGCGGTGCGTAGACCGACAGCGGTGGTAAACCCAGAAAAAGAAAAAGTCGCTAGCGTAGATAGTGCTAAGGCTAAGCAAGGCGATACCAAGGCGATTAAAAGCGAAGCAGTGAAAAAACGTACGGGAACCGTGACCTAATTCACGGAAGGGATGAAGAATGAGCAGAATTAAAGAAGATAAGAATTTAATTGTAGGCTTGGATATCGGCACATCTAAAATTGTGGCGATTGTTGCCGAGTTGCAGCCAGAGGGCACGCTGAAAGTGATCGGTTTAGGTCAGCACGTGTCCCGTGGCCTGAAAAAAGGCGTGGTGGTAAATATTGAATCTACCATGCAATCAATTCAGCGCGCATTAGAAGAAGCCGAGCTGATGGCTGATTGCAAAATCAATAACGTCTATACCGGTATTGCTGGCAGCCATATCAAGAGCCTTAACTCACACGGCATGGTCAAAATTAAAGATGCTGAAGTCTCACAAATGGATGTGGACCGTGTGATTGAGACTGCCCGCGCTATTGCATTGCCGGCGGATCAACAGATTCTGCACATCCTTACTCAAGAGTTCATTATCGACGGCCAAGAGGACGTACGCGAGCCGCTGGGCATGAGCGGCATGAAGCTAGAAGTGAAAGTGCATATCGTGACTGGTGCAGTTGCTGCTGCGCAGAATATTGTGAAGTGCATTAAACGCTGCGGCATTGAAGTGAGTGATCTGATTTTGCAGCCTTTGGCTTCAAGCCTAGCTGTGCTGACCGAAGATGAAAAAGAATTAGGCGTGTGCTTGGTGGATATCGGCGGCGGTACTACAGATATCGCGGTATTCAAACAAGGTGCAATTCGTCATACCGCAGTGGTGCCTATCGCTGGCGACCAAATGACGAACGATGTAGCGGTTGCTTTCCGCACCCCTACGCAATCGGCAGAAGATATCAAGATTAAACACGGTTGTGCATTGCGTCAGCTAGCTGACCCACGTGAAGTGGTGGAGGTGCCGGGGGTAGATGGCAGAGACCCACGTCAGTTATCGGTACAGACCCTAGCTGAGGTTTTAGAGCCGCGCGTAGTGGAACTGTATGAGTTGGTATTAAACGAATTACGTCGCAGCGGTATGGAAGACATGATTGCATCAGGCATCGTCATCACTGGTGGTTCAGCCATGATGCGCGGCATGGTGGAGTTGGGTGAGGAAATCTTCCATATGCCAGTGCGCTTAGGCATGCCGCGCTATGTTGGTGGTTTATCAGAAGTGGTAAGTAATCCACGTTATGCAACAGGTGTGGGGCTAGTGTTAATGGGTAAGCAGCAATTGGAGCGCCATTTAACCGGCCAGATGGAATCAAGCTCATTCGGACGCATTTTGGAAAGAATGAAAAGCTGGTTCCAAGGTAATTTTTAAAAGGTAAGTTGTAGTAAGTGTTTAGCAGTGAAAAGTAGTAAGGCAGAAGTAACAGTTAAAGTAAACGCTAAAAAGAGGAGGCAATAAAATGTTTGAGATTATGGAAAAAAATTCCCAAGAAGCCGTGATTAAGGTGATTGGTGTTGGTGGTTGCGGCGGCAACGCAGTTGCACACATGATTGAAAAAAATGTGGGCGGCGTTGAATTTATTTGCGCTAATACTGATATGCAAGCGTTGAAAAAGAGCCAAGCCAAAACAGTATTGCAAATTGGTGAGGCAATGACCCGCGGTTTGGGCGCAGGCGCCAAACCCGAAGTTGGCCGTGAAGCTGCGTTAGAAGACCGCGATGCAATCGCAGAGCTGATTGATGGCGCTGATATGTTGTTTATCACTGCCGGTATGGGTGGCGGTACTGGTACCGGTGCTGCACCGGTGATTGCACAAATTGCTAAAGAAATGGGCATCTTAACGGTAGCCGTCGTGACTAAGCCATTTTCATTCGAAGGTAAGCGCACTAAAGTTGCATCTGATGGTCTAGATGAATTATCAAAGTATGTGGATTCACTCATTGTGATTCCTAATGAAAAATTGATGGAAGTATTGGGCGAAGATGTACCATTCCTAGAGGCTTTCAGAGCTGCTAATGATGTATTGCACAATGCAGTATCTGGCATTGCTGAAATCATCAATTGTGCAGGTATGGTAAACGTAGACTTTGCTGACGTACGCACCGTGATGTCTGAAATGGGTATGGCCATGATGGGTTCTGCACTAGCAACTGGCCCAGACCGTGCACGCATCGCAGCTGAACAAGCAGTAGCAAGCCCATTGCTTGAAGATGTCAACTTAGCGAATGCGCGTGGCGTTTTAGTGAATATTACAACATCAACTGCTTTCAAAATGAAAGAGTACTACGATGTGATGAACACGATTAAAGAGTTCACCGCGGAAGATGCAACAGTCATCGTTGGTAACGTGTTTGATGACAGCATGGGTGATGGTCTACGTGTAACGATGGTGGCAACTGGCTTGACTGGTGCACAACGCCGTCAACAAAAACCAGAGTTACGTGTAATGCCACAACAAGTGGTACGTGATGGTACGACTAACCAACCGATTTTTGTTGGTAATGCCAATATCGCCACCGATGATGAAGCACCGGCAGTATTTGGTTCAAACAGCCGCCGTGCGCAAGTGGAAGCGATGAAAATGTCAGGGGTTGAAGAATATGACATCCCAGCATTTTTACGTAAACAAGCTGACTAATTGACATTGCGCTAAGGGTCGGTGTAGATAAGGCAATGTAGCCAGCGAAAAGCTGTCGCCGTGAATTATGTTATTATTTAGTTGATTCATAAGGCAAATAGTTAAGTATTGATGGTGGCTCGTGCGCTGCACAGAAACTTAGAGAATGGAAATAGATTAGGCATGTTAAAGCAACGTACACTTAAAAAAGCGATAAGCGCCACAGGCGTCGGGTTGCACAATGGCGAAAAGGTTACTCTTACCCTCCGCCCAGCTGCACCTGATACTGGTATTGTTTTCAAACGGGTTGATCTGCCTCAGCCCAATGAAATCGTGGCTACTCCAGGCGTAGTACATGACACAAGAATGTGCTCTGCGCTGGAGGCTAATGGCGCGCGCGTTGCTACTGTTGAGCATGTGATGTCTGCACTTGCTGGTTTGGGTGTAGACAATGTGTATGTAGAGGTTGATGCTTCTGAAATTCCAATTATGGATGGAAGCTCAGGTCCTTTTGTATTTTTGTTGCAGGAAGCGGGTATTGTTGAGCAAGCTGCTGCCAAGAAATTCATACGGATTACAAAAACAGTCGAAGTAAAAGAGGGTGATAAGTGGGTGCGATTTGAGCCATACCATGGCTTCAAGATTGATTTCACTATTGATTTTAACCACCCGGTATTTGAACACTCAGGTAATAACGTCAAAATTGATTTCGCTGCAGATTCTTATATCAAAGAAATTAGTCGTGCGCGTACTTTTGGCTTTATGCATGAAGTTGAGTATTTGCGCTCCAATGGCTTGGCGCGTGGCGGTAGCTTGGATAATGCGATCGTGCTGGATGAGTATCGCGTCTTGAATGCGGATGGTCTGCGTTATGACGATGAGTTTGTTAAACATAAAGTGCTAGATGCAATTGGCGACTTGTATATGTTGGGTCATCCAATCTTGGGGGCCTTTTATGCTTACAAATCAGGACATTCATTGAATAACCAGCTGTTGCGTGCACTGATGCAGGATACCACAGCGTGGGAATACACTACCTTTGAAAAGCAGGAAGATGCACCAGCTACTTTTTTGTCGCAGCCAGCCCAGTTGCTCACTAAGCCTGTGTATTAAGTTAAAGCAAAAATAATTGGTGACATAGTCAACCAAGTTTAGTCATGATGCAGAGGAGGCGTATATGTTAATGATTCGCCTGATATTCGTTTTATTAGTGATTACCGCGATGGTGTTGCTAGGCCTGTACTTGTTATCAAGCGATAAAAAGTATCTACATTATTTCAAACAAACCATTAAATATACTTTCTTTTTGGCCTTAGTCACGGCCGTCCTTTTTGTGTTGCGTCGTATCCTCTATGTTTAGCCTACTCGAAAAATTATCCCTAGTCGCTATGCCTAAGCAGCTCAGTAAGCTGTGCTTAGGCGCGTTACTGCTGTCTGGCCAAGCTGCTGCCATGTCAGATCAGGCATTGTTCGAGCATGCGCGTGAAGCTTATGCTAAAAAGAATGAGTTGGTGTTGGCCGAGGATGTGAGCCAACTCAATAGCCAGCAATACATCTTGGCCCCATATGCCGCTTACTGGTTAATGTTGCTTCGGCTAGACCAAGCGGACAACGCTGAGGTGCAGGCTTTTATTACACAATATGCCGATATGGCCTTTGTAGACCGCTTACGGGGTGAGTGGCTTAAAAAGCTGGGTAAGAAGCAAGACTGGGTATTGTTCTTTGAGCATTATCCAAATTTCAAACGCACTGATATTGCGGTGGAATGTTACGCGCTATATGGCAAACACCAGTTTGATCATCAGGAAGTATCCGCACAGGTTAAGAAAATATGGATGAGCTCTGCAGACTTGCCAAGTAGCTGCACCCCATTATTTGATGGGATGCAGGAAGCAGGCACGCTGAGTGCTAATGATATCTGGGCTAGACTGCGCATAGCCTTGCAGGATGGCAAACTTAGCGTCGCCAAGAGCATCATTGCACGTTTGCCTAATTTTGATAAAAGCAATCTGGAGTTACTCGCGGTGGCAGAGCAAACGCCAAAACTTTTGCTCACCAGCAAAACCGTGAACATCAAAATGAATAATAAAAAGGCCACATTAAAAACACCGGCTTTTAAAACACGTGATGATATAGAGGTGAATCTATACGCGCTAGATCGATTGGCGCGCACCAATATATTAGATGCAATTGCGGTAAATCAGGCATTGCAGGAACGATGGTCTGCACAGGATGCGGCTTTTGCATGGGGACGTATTGCCTATCACGCAGCACGCACGCATCACCCTCAGGCACTTGAGTTTTATGCCAAAGCCAATGAAACGCCATTAGATAAAGAGCAGCTGGCATGGATGGCACGCGCTGCAATGCGCGCTCAAAACTGGGATATGTTGTTAGACGCCATTGCTAAAATGAACCCAGAGCAACAGCAAGAGGGCGCATGGCGTTATTGGAAAGGACGCGCGTTCAAAGAGAAATCTATGGTGGTGGATGCTAATAAAATATTAGGCCCATTGTCTACCGAGCGTCACTATTATGGCTGGCTTGCACTGGAGGAGTTAGGCAGTGTGATGAATAGCCCGCAGCAGCAATACACGCCAATAGAGCAAGAAGTGATGGCAATTGCCAGCCAGCCTGGCATTAAGCGTGCGTTAGAGTTACAAAAGCAGGACATGCGCTGGGAGGCTAAAGCAGAATGGGTGTGGGTAACGCGCGACTTTGATGATAAGCAGTTACTGGCTGCCGCAGAGTATGCCCAGCGCCAGAAATGGTACGATGTTGCAATTAGTACCGCGGATAATACCAAGCAGCTGCATGATTTTAACTTGCGCTATCCTATCCCCTATCGTGATTTATTCCGTGCTGCAGCTGTTAACGAGAACGTAGATGAGGCCTGGATTTATGGCTTAACCCGTCAGGAAAGCCGTTTTATGCACTATGCTAAATCGGGCGTAGGTGCCTCTGGCTTAATGCAGCTGATGCCAGCTACTGCTAAATGGGCAGCGCAGCGCATGGGCTTAAGTGACTACAGCCAAGAGATGATTCATGACCTTAAGTTTAATGTTGGTATTGGTACCTACTACATGCGCTATACCCTGGAGGCGATGAATGGGCAGGCGGTGATGGCAACTGCCGCATACAATGCAGGCCCTAGCCGTGCGCGGCGCTGGGCGGCAGATGAGCCGATGGAGGCCGCCATTTATATTGAGACTATCCCATACGGTGAAACCAGAAGTTATGTGCAAAAAGTAATGGCAAACGCGCAGATTTATGCACCTAAGCTTGGTTACCCAGTGCAGACCTTAAAAGCCAGAATGGGGACGATTCCAGGACGCACAAAACCAGAGGTGATATTGGCGGATGTTGAATAATGTTGATTGATGAGTAAGGCTTGTCTCATCATTAGTTAAACATTGCCTTTGCGACGCTTGTCAGATGCCAAGATTGCCAAATAATGAGTATAGTAGACGGTTGGTGATATTTTTAAAGTGAATACGTAAGTTAGAAGGATAGTCATGCAGTTAAACAAGATATGTGTGTTGGGCGGTTCAGGATTTGTCGGTAGCGCTATTGTGGCTAAGCTGGATGCAGCTGGGTACGAGGTAACCGTATTGACGCGCAGAAGAGAGACTGCCAAGCATTTATTTTTGTTGCCTAATGTGAGTGTGGTTGAGTGTGATGTGCTGGATTATCACGCTTTGAATGCCGTACTCAGGGGCACTGATGCAGTGATTAACTTGATTGGTATTTTGCATCAGAGCCATCGTTCAGGCTTTAATGCGATTCATCACCAGTTGCCAGCGCAGCTCGCCAAGATTTGTGTTGATTTGGGTATCAAACGCCTGATTCAGATGAGTAGTTTACGGGCAGATGAGCATGCGCCAAGCCAATATTTGCGCTCAAAAGCAGCTGGTGAAGCGGCATTAAAAGCACTGCAAGACAAAATTAATATCACCATCTTTAAGCCGTCTATCATTTTCGGGCGTGGTGATAAATTTACCAATCTTTTTGCCACGCTGATTAAACTGTTGCCAGTGGTAGTGTTAGCTAAACCTAATGCTAAGTTTCAACCAATCTGGGTGGAAGATGTAGCGAGCTGCTTTGTGAATAGTCTGGAGAATACGGATACTTATGGTCAGACCTATGAGCTGGCTGGGCCTCAAGTATATACCTTCCGTGAGCTATTGCAGAAAATCATGCAAGCCTTGTCGATTCAACGTCCGATTATTGGCTTGAATAATACACTTTCCTATGTACAGGCGTTAACCATGGAGTTCTTGCCGGTTAAGTTAATGTCACGTGACAATATTAAGTCCATGGAGGTTGATAGCGTTAGCCAGCAGCCGCTGCCTGCTGTGTTAGCGGTAGAGCCTAGCGCATTAGAGGCGGTGTTGCCAGAGTACTTGGTGGACCGTAACGCGCGTGGCGCCTATGATCGCTTCCGTAGCTCAGCGGCACGCTAACTTAGGCGGCGTCATGCAAACCTATATCGTTGGTGGCGCAGTGCGTGATGAGCTGCTGGGCTATGCGATTAAAGATAAAGATTATGTGGTTGTTGGTAGCACGCCGGAGCAAATGGTCGCAGCTGGTTTTAGGCCGGTAGGTAAAGACTTTCCCGTGTTTTTGCATCCAGCCACGCAGGCAGAATACGCGCTGGCACGCACCGAACGTAAAACTGCTAAAGGTTACAAGGGTTTTGCGGTATACGCATCACCAGAAGTCACACTGGAGCAAGATTTAGCCAGACGTGACTTAACCATCAATGCCATTGCCAAAAGTGAGTCAGGCGAGCTGTTCGACCCGTTTAATGGTGTTGCCGATATACAATCCAAAACACTGCGTCACGTTAGTGATGCATTTGCGGAGGATCCTGTGCGCATTCTCCGTATTGCCCGCTTTTCAGCGCGCTTTACAGATTTTCATGTGGCGCCGGAAACACTAAGCCTGATGCAGCAAATGGTCGAAGCGGGTGAGGTGGATGCGCTAGTTGCCGAGCGTGTATGGCAAGAGCTGGCTAAGGGGATAATGGAGTCTCAGCCGTCGCGTATGTTTACAGTGTTGCGTGCATGTGGTGCCTTAAATAGACTTATGCCGGAATTAGATAGGCTATGGGGGGTGCCGCAGCCGCCGCAATATCACCCCGAGGTCGATACCGGAGTGCATGTGATGATGGTGGTAGATTACGCCGCTCAGCAAAACTTTACTTTGCCCGTGCGTTTTGCCGCATTAATGCACGATCTTGGTAAAGGCACTACACCTAAAGAGATTTTACCCAGACATATCGGCCACGAAGAGCGTGGCGTGCATTTGGTGAAAGATCTATGCAAACGATTGCGTGTGCCGAATGATTGTAAAGAGCTTGCGTTAATCGTCACTAAGTTTCACGGTAAGCTATACCAATCATTAGACATGCGCCCCAGTACCTTGCTGGAGTTTTTAACCCAGTTAGATGCAATCAGGCAGCCGGCAAGGTTTAAAGAGTTTTTATTGGCGTGCGAGGCCGATTCGCGTGGCAGAACCGGCTTCGAGCAGTGCCCCATGCCGGCTGCAGATTTAATGCTTAAGGTATTAGATGCCGCGCTGAGTGTTGATGCGGGTGCTGTTGCTAGCGCACACACCGAGGTGGAAAAAATTAAAGCTGCGATTTTTGAGGCAAGAGTTAGCGCAATTAAGCGTGTACTTTAGTGTTCGCTCGTGCCGTGCACCGTTGTGAAGATTTATCTGGTGTGATACTAACTACACAATTGTTGTTTTCTGTAGCCGCGCGATTTAAATGCCTAACGAGTTCTGAATAAAGTATTTAGCTATATAGCCTACCAACCCAAAGGTCAGCCCTAGAAATAATACAAATGCGCCAAACTTTCCGGCTTTTGATTCCCAAGCCAGGTGTCCCACAATAAATAGCATTAGCAGCATTAAGCCGCCAACGCCAAATGTCATACCAAATTCGGTGATTTGTGCTTCAGTGAAGCCAAAAATTGTACCTTCCAACGTGATCTCCTAAGTGGGGTTGGCTCGTGGTTTTAATTACAGTAAGTTAGGCAGTTGCTGCTCAATAAACTCTGTAGGTTTGCGTTTGAAGCCGCTTTTTGCGTATTGGTTCCAGCGCCCGATAATGTAGCAAATAATCAAATTTGCCTGTGCCTCTGCGTCTTGCTTTTGGCCGGTTTGGGTTTCAGCAATGCGCAAACATTGTTTCAGTGTGACTTCAATACGGTCATATAGTTGGTTAATGCGTAATTGTAATTTGTCGTCTTCATTCACTAGCGCATCGCCGATCAGTACGCGCGTCATGCCTGAGTTCTTTTCTGCAAACACCATGAGCATAGTGACAATGCGTTGTACTTGTCTCAGGCCTTCTGGTTCTTCTGTGCTAATTTTGTTAATCAGGCCAAAAATGGTTTCTTCAATAAACAGAATCAGACCTTCAAACATTTGTGCTTTATTGGCAAAGTGGCGGTAAAGCGCGGCTTCACTTACTTCTAATTTTGCTGCCAATGATGCTGTGGTGATTTTCTCTCTTTTTGGAGATTCCAGCATTTTTGCTAAAGTTTCTAGAATTTGCTGTTTACGTTCGCCGGCCATTTTATTTCCTTAACAAATAATTGATTTAATTATAGCTTAATGTGAGTAAGTGCTAACACTGAGGTTAGGCGATAATCCACAAAATTTGGTTTATTTAATTGTTTTGATATCCATATGGTTCTCATGCCTAGGCGCTTGGCGGTCATAAGTGCGGGTAGGCTGTCTTCCAGCATCACGCAGTCGCTTGCTTTAGCATTAATGGTGTTCAGTAAACGCTGAAAGCCGCGGGTGGATGGTTTGGCATGGAATTGTGTGGATTCCACGCTGAAAATTAGCTCAAATACATCCGCAATGTCTAGCAATTCCAATACGCGCATGGCATAACTGCGTGGTGCGTTGGTGAATACTAACTTACGCCCTGGTAGCGATTTGAGCATGTGTTTCAATCGTTTGGTTTGAATCACCATGTCGGGCAAGCTGGTTAATCTGTGTGTTTCATGCAGGAAGTGGTGCGGGTCTGTCCCATGGTGACGCATCAGTCCTTTGAGGGTGGCACCATAAATGCGCCAGTAGTGTTGGCGTAGCGCATGGGCTTCAGGTTCGCTCATGGAAAGCTCATCCATGATGTACTGCGTCATGCTACGGTTCATGACTGGGAAAATATGGGCACTGGCATTATGCAGTGTATCGTCCAGGTCAAAAATCCAGATTCTGCTCATGCTTGATGTAGAGACTTTATGTGGGGCACAGATTGCTTTGCCACGGTTTTATCTTGTTAAGAAGCTCCGTAGTAAGCTATCTGTGCCTTATTGGCTATTTAGCTTTAATTAGAGTGCCAACACCTTCGTCTGTCAGCACTTCTAACAGCAAAGCATGCTCAACGCGGCCGTCAATAATATGCACGGCTTTTACGCCGCTGCGTGCTGCGTCTAAGGCAGAGCTGATTTTAGGCAACATGCCGCCTGATAGCGTGCCATCTGCCACCATGTCGTCAATTTGTCTTGGTGTTAGGCCGGTGAGTAGCTCGCCGTTTTTATCTAGCACGCCAGGTGTGTTGGTGAGCAGAATCAATTTTTCAGCATTGAGTATTTCAGCCAACTTTCCGGCGACTACGTCAGCGTTGATGTTGTAGGTTTCGCCGTCAGCACCCACACCAATCGGCGCAACTACAGGGATAAAGTCACCTGTGTCTAAAAAGTTGATGATGCTCGGGTCGATCGCGGAAATTTCACCTACCTGCCCAATGTCAATCATTTTGGTGGCGTCATCTTTATCTGCTATCAATAATTTGTGCGCATGGATGAAGTTGCCGTCTTGGCCGGTGAGGCCTACCGCTTTACCGCCATGGCGGTTAATTAAGTTCACAATCTCTTTATTCACTTGCCCGCCGAGTACCATTTCCACCACGTCCATGGTTTCTTCATCGGTAACGCGCATGCCTTGGATAAACTCGCCTTTTTTGCCTAGTTTGTCCAGCATTTCGTTAATTTGCGGGCCACCGCCATGTACCACTACCGGGTTCATCCCGACTAACTTCAACAACACTACGTCTTTTGCAAAGCACTCTTTCAAGTGCTCATCGGTCATGGCGTTGCCGCCGTATTTAATCACGATGGTTTTATCAAAAAAACGTTTAATGTAGGGTAACGCCTCAGCCAGCGTCTTTGCTTTTTTTGCAGCGGTTGATTGGTTTAGCATGAGTTTTCCGTAAGCTTAAATTTTGGTCAATTTGTTTTCCGTCATTGTAACTAAATTTTGTTTACAATGTTTTGCTAAACACCTTAGATTTGCGTTGGTAATTGTAAAGTTTTTGCTTTTCAGTTGGGAGCTATTAAACAGTTTGTTTGGTGAATTCACGTACCAAGAACCAGTCCGCGATCCTCGGCTGATAGAGGTGGTCAAACTCGATTGATTCTTTTTTTTTGGTGTTCGCCTGACCTTCTATCCCTGCCGTTGGCTAACTTATCAACTCTAGTGCTAAGCTGATATCCATTTCATCTTTCAATTTAAAGATAGATTTATGTTATTTTGCGACTTGTGTGTTTAAGCGCACCACGCGTTTTACGCCTTCTTCCACCTGTTGCCAGCAGGGCATATATACATATGGGACGCCATAGGTGACTAAGTATTCTTCATCCATTTTAATATGTCCTTCGCAATCGTTAGCAGTTAAACGGCCAGCGGCATCACAAATAAATCGTGGCAAGCCATAAGGGCTGGGGTTGGTGTTGTTGATTGGCTCATAGAAGAACAGGCCTCTAGTTCCGTTCATAAAAATTTCCTTCAACCCATACCGTTCCGAATCAGCAAAGTATCTAGGATTGTTTTCTTTTTGCCTACCAAAAAAGCCACGCTTGTAATCTTTATATTCTTGAGCTATTTGTTGTGCAGTTTTATTCGGTTTATATTGTGTCTTCCAGAAATCAACCTCATACGTCATCGGCAACTTGCTCCAATCAGGCACACGGTTAATCGAGATGTTTATTCTTACTTCTGGAATATAGTACATATCACGCTTATCCATTTTGTGTTGTCGAAAATATTCGAAACGGTCATGCATCAGAGTTTCATCATCTTCACCTCTCAAGCTGGGGAAGCTGAACCCTGCGTACAAGGTGGTGTTAAGTGAGTTGATAGGCGTTTTGCCGCCTATACGCTTGCCTGGCTTTTCTTCTAAAACGCCTTTATCTAACCAATAGGTATAGCCTTTTATAATAGCTATGGTTTTTGCATCCCATTTTACTGTTGCGCGTGGGGTATTTTTGTATAGTTGCTCTAAATCTGGAAGCGTTGCAGGGCAGTCTACTTTTTTAGGCACATAGGGCTTTTCTGGCTCTAGGGGTTTATTAATATCTGTTTTTGCTGGTGGTGCTGTAACAACAGATTTAGTCATCTGTTCTCTTTTCTTCGTTAACTTTTCCAAACTAATTACCAAGAGACCGACTGCCATTATGCTGATGGCGATAGTGCCTTTAAGCCAAAAAGTCATTTTCATATATTCACCCCTGAAAACGGTAAGACTCACTGAATCAACAGAGTCTTAATTTTGCAACTTTGAAACTTGCTCTCGTATACATTAATTCCGAGCTTTCTTTACAATGTTTTGCTAAACACCTTAGATTTACGCTGATAATTGTAAAGTTTTTGTTTCTCTGCGGGCAGTTTTTCTACCCCTTGTTCAGTGAAGCCACGCTCTAAAAACCAATGCTCGGTACGCGTGGTCAGACAGAATAAACTTTTAAGGCCACGCTGTTTGGCTACGTTGGCGCAGTAATAGAATAATTTATCACCACGCCCGCCACCACGGTATGCCGGGTCGATGGCTAGGCATGCAAACTCAGCGGTCTGTTCTGATTCAAACGGATAGAGTGCTGCGCAGCCGATGATGCGGTTGTCATGCTCCATCACATGAAAATGATTAATTTCCATTTCTAACCGTTCACGACCACGCCTGACCAAAATGCCATCGTTTTCCAATGGTTCTATCAGCTTTAAAATGCCGCCCACATCATCAATGTTAGCTTGGCGCATGCTTTCTAGGCTCAGCTCTGTCACCATGGTGCCAATGCCGTCCAGTGTGAACAGTTCTTGAATGATGGCGCCGTCGATATGCCGGCTAATTAAGTGCGTTCTGGCGACGCCATGCTCACAGGCGCGAACTGCCGCCGGTAGGTAATAGGTTACATCTTCCGATATGTTAATTGCCTGCTCGGTTTCTCTTACGTTTCTTAACAGGTTTTTAGCTTTTTCTGCGGTCATTTCACGCAGGAGCTCACCGCGCAGATTATGTACGCCTTCTGAATCCATTAAGAAAATGAGCTTGTCTGCATCGAGTGCCACCGCAGTGCTGACGGCGACGTCTTCCAGACTTAAGTTGAATGCCTCGCCTGTTGGCGAGTAGCCTAGTGGTGATAGCAAAACCATCTCATTGTCGTCTAAGCGTTTTTGAATGCCAATCGCATCTACCTTGCGCACTTCGCCCGTATGTTGCAAGTCCATCCCATCATGTACGCCGAGCGGCTTGGCAGTCACAAAGTTGCCGCTTGCCACACGGATATCTGCACCTGCCATTGGTGAGTTGGCAATGCCCATGGAGAGTAGGGCTTCGATTTCTACGCGGATAGCGCCATTGGCTTCTTTTACTGCCTCCATCGCCGCATCGTCAGTGACGCGTAATCCATTGTGGAATAGCGGGGAAATGTTGTCGCGTTTTAGCCGCTGTTCAATTTGTGGGCGTGAGCCATGTACTAATACCAAGCGCACTTCTAAGCTGGCTAACAGGTTTAAGTCATGCGATAGTGCAATGAACTGCTGCTCGCTTACAACCTCACCACCAAACGCAATCACAAACGTGCGCCCGCCAAATGCGTGGATGTAAGGTGTAGCCGAGCGGAACCATTGCACAAAATCTTTCGCATTAATGCTGTTGTTTTGCTCTGATTGGTTTCTGGCGTAAGTGGGCGCTTGCTCATTTGCTTGGCTGTTTGGTTGTATGGCATCACTTTCAGCATAAAGATTGGCAGGCGTTGTATCTAACGCGGATGCAATTTTGCGTAGTAGTGATTCTGAAACACCAAGTTCACCGCGCTCAATACGTGACAAATTGCCCGCATCCGCATCAATTTTGGACGCGAGCTGTTGTAACGTTAAGTGGAGTGATTTACGTTTATTGCGTATGCATTGACCAAGTGACATGATTAAACCTTAGTTTGTGCCTGAGAGTTAATTTGTATTATTTACATTAATGTAAATTAAAAATGTAAAAAATACAAATTAAACATGTGGTTTATGCGCGGTTTGCCATGCGCGTGGGCTAAATGTTCTTTTGTGCGCAAATTCGCTGCAACATCGCTGGTTTGGGTTCCACTACTTCACCTTGTTCAAAACTAATTATATTGAGTAGTGGTGAGTAGGTGTTCAGTAGTTCATCTGGCATTAATAGAAAGTCAGGGTTGCTAGGTTTTCCATAGCGCTCATTGCCGCGCATAAAGGTTTCATAAATCAGGATGCCGCCCGGTTTGAGTATTGTTGCCAGTGAGGTCAATATGGGTCTATGCAGGTAGCGGCTGACGATAATGCCGTCATAACTGTGCTCAAAACTTGGCGGCTCAGTCGTTTCTAGATCTATCAGTTGGATACGTATGCCGTCAATGCCTTGCATGCTAGAAGTTGCAATCGGGTCGCGATCTAGTGCATCCACTTGGTAGCCTTGCTGCGCTAGCCATTTAGCGTGGCGTCCGCTGCCGCACGCTAAATCTAATACGAGCCCTTGGCTTTTGATGAGTGGTGCAAATTTTACAATCCATGATGAAGGAGATTCTTGCATATTGAGCCTTGAGTTAATAATGCTGTTGCGTCGGTATTTTATAGAAGAGCAGCTTGTATGCCATATTTGATGCGTTATTTTTAGTTTGTATCAGGCTTAAATCCTATAAAATCCAGCATCAGAGTTGCAGTCTATATTAAGGCGCCAAGGTAAAGCATGCATAAATTCTTAATGGTCGTGTTCGTTGTGTGGTCTGGCCAAGCGCTGGCTGATTGGACCATGGTTCAAACTAACGATAATGGCAATATGTATATTGATTTTGATACAGTGCAGAAGTCTGCGGGTTTAGTGACGGTATCAACCTTGAATGACTATTATGTGCAGCAGGTCAAGGGCGAAATGTCGTCACAGTGGCTGGAGTTGCATGATTGTAAAAATAAGAAATTTAAAGCGCTATCTATCCAATATTATGTTGGCAATATGGCACAAGGCGATGTGTTAACGACCTATCGCCTGCCAGAAGCAGAGACCAGTTGGTCAGACGTGGTGCCGTATAGCATAGGCGAAGTGAAGGCTAACGTCATATGTAGCCGCTAGCTGAGCTTGGTAATCTAAGTGCCTATTCTCAGGTACATGGCTTTGACTAACTAAAAATCCCCCCAAGCTAACTGCATAGCGGCTATTGCAGTTAAGGCAGCGGTTTCTGTACGTAAAATGCGTGGGCCCAATACAATAGACTGAAAGTGATGTGAGGTGGCTAAATCAATTTCTTCCTGGCTAAGTCCCCCCTCTGCGCCAATCAATAGCTGAATCTCATCTGTGGGTTTGGGTATTTCTGTCAGTCGTATCGCGCCAATTGGGTTAAGTAAAATACGCGTGCTATTGGCACTAGGGTTTTTGCTCAACCACTGTTCAAGTGATGTGGGCGCGAGTACGTTGGGTACATAAGCACGGCCAGATTGCTCACAAGCCGAAATGGCAATGTTTTGCCAATGTTCGGTACGTTTCTCCGCACGTTCGGCTGATAGTTTTACTACACTACGTTTGCTGCTAATTGGCTGAATGTTTTTTACGCCAAGTTCCACTGCCTTTTGAATGGTAAAGTCCATTCTGTCCCCGCTGGAAATCGCTTGCACCAACGTGATGTTGAGTGGTGATTCGTTATGCACCTCGGTGGCGCTGTTCACAATTGCTGTCACGCTATTTTTTTTGATATCGGTGAGTGTACAGCTGTAATTAAAGCCATCACCATTAAACAAAACCACATCATCGCCAACGTTAAGGCGTAGCGCACGTGTGGCATGCGCGGCCGCACTTTCTGAGAGTTGAACCAATGCACCAAGTGCTAAAGTTGAAGGGGTGTAAAAGCGCAAATTAGCCATAAAGCGGGCGACTCCAAAAGTAAAGCAAACAATAAAACAAAAGTGATAATATAAACATTAACGTTGTCAGAGTAATAAGTATAACGAAATAAGGAGAATAAAATGGTTAGCTTAAATCCCCCAGTCTGTAATTTTGGTCAACCAGCGGTAGATTTCGATTTGCTAGGGGTGGATGGCAAGCGATACACGTTAGCAAATAGCGCAGGTAAAAACGGCTTGCTAGTGATGTTTATCTGTAACCACTGTCCTTATGTGAAAGCCATTAAAACCCGTCTCGTTGACGATTGCCGAGAGCTTTTGCAATATGGAATCAACACGATTGCGATTCAGAGTAACGACACAGAGAACTACCCGGAAGACTCATTCGAGCGCATGATGGAGGAGGCTAAATTATTCAACTTCCCTTTCCCTTATGTGCTGGATGAAACACAGGAAGTGGCAAAAGCTTACGGTGCTGTCTGTACCCCTGATTTTTTTGGTTTTAATGCAGACTTGGAGTTGCAGTATCGTGGGCGGTTTGATGCAGCTGGGCGCCGTCAATCAGATGAAAATCATCCTAGAGACTTGTTTAACGCAATGAAGCTAATCGCTGAAACCGGTGAGGGACCTAAAGAGCAAATAGCAAGTATCGGCTGTAGTATTAAATGGTTCCCGCAGGAGTCCATTTAAAAGTTAGCGATGAATCCGTGTGTTGTGGATTACATTTCACCTGAGGCTGCATTCACGCTAGATGGCTTGTTTCATGAGCGGGTCAGGCGCTCGCCCCATCATGTCGCGTATCGCTATTTTGATGAAGCCGCGGGTGATTGGCGCGAGATCACCTGGCAATCTGCCATGCAGCAGGCAGTTAGGTGGCAGCAGGCGTTGTTGCGTGAGAACTTGGCAATTGGCGACCGCGTTGCCATTATGCTTAAAAATTGCCCGAGTTGGGTCATTTTTGATCAGGCTGCCTTAGGCCTGGGGCTGGTCACAGTGCCGCTTTATGTCTCCGATCGAGCTGAAAATATCGCGCATGTGCTGCAGGATTCCGGCGCCAAATTATTGCTGGTTAATTGTGCTAGCGATTGGCAGGCAGTTGGTGCGCTTGGTGTTGATTTCAAAAGCTTGCAGCGTGTAGTTGTCTGCAAGCCTTTGCCAGCAGATAATGGTGATCAGCGCATCTCTAGCCTAGATGCATGGCTGCCAGCTTCAGTCGCACAAAATGAGTTTGAGCACCGCGTATCAGACGCTAATACGCTAGCAACCATCATTTATACATCAGGCACGACTGGTAGGCCGAAAGGTGTGATGCTTACGCACAGCAACCTCATGCATAACGCTAGTGATGCGTTAGTGTATTTCGCTGTTTACCCGCATGATGTGTTTCTGTCTTTCTTACCGCTGTCGCATGCGTTGGAACGGATGGCTGGGTATTGTTTGCCAATGATGTCTGGCGCCACTGTTGCATTTGCACGCTCCGTGCAGCAGTTGCAGGATGATTTGCTGAAAGTGTGTCCCACTATTATCGTCACCGTGCCGCGCATTTTTGAGCGGATCCAGCTTGCGTTACGCAGTAAATTGGAGGCGGGGCCGGCTTATGCGCTACGTTTATTTGCATTGGCGGTGGATGTGGGTTATGGCCGTTTTGAATATGAGCAGGGTAGAGCCAAGTGGCATTGGCGGCATTTGTTGTGGCCAATCTTAAAATGCTTGGTTGCCAGCAAATTACAAGCGCGTTTAGGTGGACGCTTACGTTTGGCCGTTGCTGGCGGTGCTGCCTTGTCGGCAGATAGTGCGCGTACTTTTATTGGCTTGGGCGTGCCCATTGTTCAGGGCTATGGGCTGACTGAAACCAGCCCGGTGGTTAGCGTAAATAAGGCGGAGAATAATGTGCCAAGCAGCGTGGGGCAAGCTTTACCAAGTGTGCAGGTGCGTCTGGATGTATCCGGTGGCTTAGAGGTGAGTGGCCCCAATGTGATGCCGGGTTATTGGAATAACCCGGATGCAAACAACGCCATATTTACCGCCGATGGTTGGCTGAAAACTGGAGATGTGGCAAGTATTGACCAAAGTGGTCGTATTACTATTACCGGGCGGACTAAAGAGATTATTGTGCTTTCCAATGGCGAGAAAGTGCCACCCACTGATATTGAGGCTGCAATTATGGCAGACCCTTTGTTTGAGCAGGTGATGCTGGTAGGTGAGGGTAAGCCGTATTTAGGCTTGCTGGCGGTGGTGAATCAGGAAAAGTGGCTGGCGTTGGCGCAAAAGCATCATTTGCCTAGCGCTTGGCCTGAAGGGCTGGCAGATCGTCAGGTCTGTGCGTTTGCTCTTACACGCGTGGCGGCGCAGATGAAGTCTTTTCCCGGTTATGCCAAAGTAAGAAAAATCGCTTTGCTGTCTACGCCGTGGACCATAGAAAATGGCCTGCTCACGCCTACCTTGAAAATTAAGCGACACCTTATTTTGCAGGAGTATGCTGCGCAGTATGAGAAACTTTATCAAGGCTTTAAGTTTTAATCTGAAAGCTTTGTCTGGCTAAGTGGTGATATTCTAAGTGGCAATATGTTTTATAGTGTGTCTGGCTACAAGCTAGAGCACACTTTTTAAGTTGATTTAATGTGAGTAAAGGATAGATTGTGACGCAGACCGTGACTGAACATAGGAAATTACGCTGGGGTATATTAGGGGCAGCGCGTGTGAACGAGCGTTTGCTGCCAGCGATTATCGAAGCGCCTAATGCCCAGTTGGTAGCGATTGCCAGCCGTCGTGCTGGCGCAGCCAACGCTACCTTGCAAAAGTACGCGCCATGTCATGCGAGTGAAGTGCAGTGTTATGACGAGATGGACGCGCTGATTAACGATGCTAATGTCGAGGCTGTTTATTGTCCGATGGCCAATAATGAGCATGCAGAGTGGGCGCTTAAGGCAATCAATGCCGGTAAGCATGTGCTGATTGAGAAGCCGATGGCACTGACCGTAGCCGATATCGAGAAGATTGAACAAGCAGCACTAAAGAATAATGTAAAAGTGATGGAAGGCTTTATGTATCGCTTTCATCCGCAACATGCGCGTATTCAAGAGATAGTGGCGTCTGGCTTGATTGGTGATGTGTTATCTGCACGTGCCAGTTACTCATTTTTAATGCGCCCTGCGCGTATGTACCGTATTGCCAGTGGTGTCGCACAAGGCGGCGGCGCGATGTGGGATATTGGCCCTTATGCCATCCACTCTTTACGTTGGGTGATGGGCTTGCAGGCTGGCAGCAATAATGTGCAGCCGCTAGAGCCGGTATCGGTGATGGCGCACGCCAAATTGAACGACGTGGGTGCAGACACTGTTACCAGTGGCGTGCTGGATTTTGGACGCGATACAGAAGGCCGCGCGCTATTTGGTCATTTTGATGTGAGTTTTGAACGCTCACGCAAATCGGAGTATGAAATCATCGGTACTAAGGGCTGGGTGAAATGCCATGCCGCATGGGTGTTCCAGAATGACGTGCCCGTAGTGTCTTGGGCGACTGAAGATGGTAAATATGCTGAAGAGCGCTTTGCGCCAAGCAACCACTTTAATTTGGAAATTGAGCACTTCAGTGATTGTGTACTCAACAACCAGCCTACACATCTTACTTTTTCAGATGCAAAAGCAAACTGCAAAGCAATTGAGGCGGTGCTGCAATCTGTTGCCAGCCAGCGCTTGGTTAAAATGGATTAAATTCAACGGCATTTAGCCAATATTTTGAAAGTGGGGCTTTGCAGGAGGTCGCCACTTTTCTTATGTTGTACTTGCCGAAAAAAGCTATCTAAGCAATAATTTAGCTTTCACGGAAAAGCAGTGGATTTTGCTGTCTTTTTGAAAACTTCAATTAAGGTTTATGAGGTTTCGCGCAAAACGCTATCTTTATAAGTCCTCAAGTATTAATCATTAGGGAGAAAACAATGGCAACACGTAAAGACCTAGCTAATGCAATTCGTGCGTTATCTATGGATGCAGTGCAAAAAGCTAACTCAGGCCACCCAGGTGCGCCTATGGGCATGGCTGAAATCGCAGAAGTATTGTGGAATCACCACTTGCGTCACAATCCAACAAATCCAAACTGGGCTGATCGTGACCGCTTTGTGCTCTCTAACGGCCACGGTTCAATGTTGATCTACTCATTGTTGCATCTAACAGGCTACGACTTGCCTATGGATGAAATCAAAACATTCCGTCAGTTGCACTCAAAATGTGCTGGTCACCCAGAGTACAGCTACGCGCCAGGCATTGAAACAACCACAGGTCCATTAGGTCAAGGTATCACCAACGCAGTTGGTTTCGCAATGGCGGAAAAACTATTGGCTGACCAATTCAACAAACCAGGTCACGACATCGTTGACCACTACACATACTGCTTCTTAGGTGACGGCTGTATGATGGAAGGTGTATCACACGAAGCTTGTGCTTTGGCTGGTACATGGGGCTTAGGTAAATTGGTTGCTTTCTGGGATGACAACGGTATTTCTATCGATGGTCACATTGAAGGCTGGTACACAGACGACACAGCTAAGCGCTTTGAAGCTTACGGCTGGCACGTTCAATCAGTAGATGGTCACGATTCTGCTGCTATCGACGCAGCGGTTAAAGCGGCTAAAGCAGTGACAGACAAACCATCATTGATCTGCTGTAAAACCATCATCGGCATGGGTTCACCAAACAAATCTGGTTCACATGACTGCCACGGTTCTGCATTAGGTTTAGAAGAAGTTGCGGCTACTCGCGCTAACATCGGCTGGCCACATGAGCCATTTGTTATTCCTGCTGACGTTTACGCTGGTTGGGATCAAAAAGCTAAAGGCGCTTCAACTGAAGCTGCTTGGAACGAAAAATTTGCTGCATATGCTGCTGCATTCCCAGCTGAAGCTGCAGAATTCAAACGCCGTATGGCAGGTGACTTGCCAGCTAACTGGAAACAAGCAACTGATGCATTTATCGCTGCTACAAACGAAAAAGCAGAAGGCGTTGCAACACGTAAAGCTTCACAAAATGCAATTACTGCACTAGCTCCGCTATTGCCAGAGTTCTTGGGCGGTTCTGCTGATTTGACAGGTTCTAACCTGACTGCAGCTGCTAGCTTTAAACACGTATCTGGTAAAGAGCCAGGTAACTACATCTCTTACGGTGTACGTGAGTTCGGTATGTACGCAATCATGAACGGTATGGCATTGCACGGTGGTTTGATTCCATTCGGCGGTACATTCCACATGTTCTCTGACTACGCGAAGAGCGCATTGCGTATGGCTGCGTTGATGAAGCAACGTACTATCGCTGTTTTATCACATGACTCTATCGGCCAAGGTGAAGATGGTCCTACTCACCAACCAATCGAAAACACATCAGGTTTACGTTACATTCCTAACATGGATGTATGGCGTCCTGCTGATTCAGTAGAAACTGCAATCGCTTGGGTTGCTGCTGTAGAACGTAAAAATGGTCCATCAAGCTTGGTATTAAGCCGTCAAAACGTGCCTGGTATCAAACATGATGCTAAAGACTTTGACCTAATCCGTAAGGGTGGTTATGTGTTCTCAGACGTGGCTGGTAAAGCTGACGTAATCATTATCGCTAACGGTTCAGAGTTAGATTTGGCGATTAAAGCTGCTGCTGAGTTGAATGCTGCTGGTACTAAAGTACGTGTGGTTTCAATGCCATCAACTAACGTGTTCGATCGTCAAGATCAAGCATATAAAGACAGCGTATTAACAGCTGGCGTTAAACGTGTTGCTGTGGAAGCTGCTCACCCAGACTTCTGGCGTAAATATGTTGGTTTAGAAGGTGCTGTAGTTGGTATCGCTACATTCGGCGAATCAGCACCTGGTGGTGTATTGATGAAGCACTTCGGCTTCACAGTTGAAAACGTAGTTGCAACTGTTAAATCGGTGCTTTAATACACTACTGCTGACCAAGCTCATCAGTCGTTAAGTTTGGTCAGTTAGTTTTTAAAAGGCACCTCATGTTTGGGGTGCCTTAATTTTTTATAGAGCTGATGTTTTTTGTAGCGGGTATCTAGCTTTAAGTAGTAGATGAATTTAAGCTATGTATGGCTTTAACTGGCTTGCAGTTAATTGAAAATATTTAGGAATTATCATGGCAATTCGAGTGGCAATTAATGGTTATGGTCGTATTGGACGCATGGTGTTGCGTGCTTTATATGAGTCTGGTCGCAAAGATATTGAGATTATCGCGATCAACAGTTCAGGCGGAGATGCGGAGGCGAATGCCCATCTAACGCGTTATGACAGTGCGCATGGCAGATTCCCATTCGATGTAGGTGTTGATGGCGATGACATGATTATCAATAGCCATAAAATCAAAACATTTTCAACGCGTAACCCAGCTGAGCTACCATGGCGAGATTTAGGGATTGATGTCGTGCTGGAATGTACTGGCGCCTTCAATAGCAAAGCCAAATCGCAAGCACATATCGACGCAGGCGCGAAAAAAGTATTGTTATCAGCACCTGGCGATAAAGATGTAGATGCAACCGTCGTTTATGGTGTGAATCATGATGTCATTAAAGCAAGCCATACTGTAGTTTCTAATGCATCATGTACCACAAACGGCTTGGCGCCTATGGTAAAACCGTTGCACGAGAAGATAGGTATCGTGAATGGTTTGATGAATACTATCCATTCTTTCACTAATGACCAAGTGCTGACTGACGCGCATCACAAAGATATGCGTCGTGCACGTTCTGCAACGACTTCACTGATTCCAACCAAAACAGGTGCAGCAGCAGCGGTAGGTTTAGTGTTGCCAGAGTTGAACGGCAAGTTGGATGGTTTCGCAATTCGTGTACCAACGCTTAACGTGTCATTGGTAGATTTAACATTCACACCATCACGTCCAACCACCAAAGAAGAAGTTAACCATATCATGCACGAAGCGGCAAATAGTGCTGCGTTAAAAGGTATATTGTCTTACAACGAGGCACCATTGGTTTCTGTGGATTACAACCACACTGATTTCTCATCTAACTTTGATGCAACCCTAACCAAAGTCACTAAAGATGGTATGTTGGTAAAAGTATGTGCATGGTATGACAATGAGTGGGGCTTTAGCTGTCGTATGTTAGATAACGTTGTCGCTATGATGTCGGCTAAATAAGGAGATTTGTCATGAACGTGATCAAAATGACAGATCTGGATTTGAGCGGCAAGCGCGTATTAATCCGCGCCGACCTTAACGTACCGGTTGCTGATGGTAAAGTGACATCAGATGCGCGTATTACTGCTTCAATGGCAACGATAGAGTTTGCCATGAAGGCCGGCGCAAAAGTGATGGTGACATCGCATTTAGGCCGCCCTGAAGAAGGCGTTTACTCAGCAGAAAACTCATTGCAGCCAGTGGTCGATGTGATTTCAGCAAAGCTGGCAAAACCTGTACGCCTGATTAAGGATTGGGTGGACGGTGGCTTTGATGTAGCTGCGGGGGAGTTGGTGGTATTGGAAAACTGCCGCTTTAACAAAGGCGAGAAAAAAAGTAACGATGAATTGTCACAAAAATATGCCAAGCTATGCGATATTTTTGTGATGGATGCTTTCGGCACGGCACATCGTGCGGAAGCCAGCACACATGGTGTTGCAAAGTTTGCACCAGTGGCAGCTGCCGGCATACTACTGGTAAATGAATTAGAAGCACTGACTAAGGCGTTGTTGAGTCCGGCACGTCCGATGGTGGCGATTGTTGGCGGTAGCAAAGTTTCAACTAAGCTGACAGTGCTTGAGAGCTTGTCTGAAAAAGTAGATCAGCTAGTAGTCGGGGGTGGTATCGCCAATACCTTCTTAAAAGCGTCTGGTTTTGAAGTGGGTAAATCATTGTGTGAAGATGATTTAGCGCCGGTAGCACGCACCTTAATGGACAAAATGTCCCAAAGAGGCGCAGCCGTACCGGTGGCGGTTGATGTAGTCTGTGCTAAGAAATTTGATGCAAATGAGCCAGCAGTCAAGAAAGACGTGGCTGATGTGGCAGCAGATGATATGATTTTTGATATTGGCGCGAAATCTGCTAATGAATTAGCAGAGATCATTAAAAATGCAGGCACTGTGGTATGGAATGGCCCAGTGGGTGTGTTTGAGTTTGATCAGTTTGGTGAAGGTACTAAAACGATTGCGCATGCGATTGCAAACACAAACGCATTTACATTGGCGGGTGGTGGTGACACGATCGCTGCGATTCAAAAGTACGGTATTGAAAGTAAAGTAGATTACATTTCAACTGCGGGTGGGGCTTTCTTGGAGTTTTTAGAAGGTAAAAAATTACCAGCAGTGGAGATTTTGGAATTACGTGCTAAAAGTTAACTAGCTCGAACCTTTAGTGCTAAAAAGTAAGACTTTAAAAATGGGGCTAGTAGCCCCATTTTTATTTTGCGAGCGTTATTTTTTGAGAAATTAAGGTAACAGTTTGACACTACGTAAAACAAAGATTGTAGCGACATTAGGTCCATCATCCAGTAGTGATGAGATGTTGGCACGGATGATCACTGCCGGGGTCAATGTCGTACGCTTGAACTTTTCACACGGTAATGCGGAAGACCACATCAAGCGCGCTGAGATTGTCCGTAATATTGCGATGAAATTAGGCCGCCCTGTCGGGGTGTTATGTGATTTGCAAGGCCCTAAAATCCGCATTGGCAGATTTGAGCTGGGTAAAATTACGCTCAAGACTGGTGATATCTTTATTCTGGATGCCGATTGTGAGCTAGGCGACCAATATCACGTTGGATTAGATTACAAAGCGTTGCCGCAAGAGGTGGTGGAGAATGCAATCTTATTGCTAGATGATGGCCGCATTACGATGCAAATTAATCGTGTGAAAGGCAACCAGATTCATTGCGTAGTGCTGAGCGGCGGTGTGTTATCTAATAATAAAGGGATTAACCTGCAAGGCGGCGGCTTATCTGCAGATGCGTTAACAAAAAAAGACCGAGAAGATATTAAAACTGCGGTGGCGCTTGATGCGGATTACATTGCAATTTCATTTCCTAAGTCTGCACTGGATGTTGAGTTGGCAAGAACGTTGGTGCGCAAGGCTGGTGGCACCTCAAGTATTGTTGCCAAAATTGAGCGAGCCGAGGCGATTAATGACTTGGAAGCAATTATTGATGCTTCAGATGCCATCATGGTGGCGCGCGGTGATTTGGGCGTTGAGGTAGGCGATGCCGCCGTGCCTGGCCTGCAAAAACGCATGATACGCATGGCGCGCGCGCAAAATAAATTAGTGATTACCGCAACGCAGATGATGGAGTCGATGATTACCAGCCCGATTCCAACCCGGGCGGAAGTTTCTGATGTTGCCAACGCAGTGCTGGATGGCACAGATGCGGTGATGTTGTCTGCAGAGACTGCAGCAGGGCAATACCCGCTAGAAACAGTGGAGGCGGTGCATCGCGTAGCCCTTGAGGCAGAGAAAGAGTACTTTAGCCAGCACCATGCACAAAAGCTTGATCAGGTGTTTATTAAAACTGATGAGGCGCTGGCTGCCGCTGCGATTTATACCGCACAGCATCTGAAAGTAAAGGCGATAGCTGCACTGACGCAATCTGGTAATGCTGCGCAATGGCTGTCACGTGCTGATGCCGAGGTGCCGATTTACGCCTTGTCACCAGACAAGTACGCACGTAGAAAGCTCACTTTGCATCGTGGCGTATATCCTTACCCAATTGAGCAGGCCGGTAAAAATCGAGATGAGATTATCATGGAGATGGAGCAAGTATTGCTGAGGCAACGTGTCGTCAATCTGGGGGATCTGGTATTGTTAACCTTCGGTGAGCCGATTGGCCATCCAGGCGGCACCAACACGCTTAAAATCATTAGAATTGGCGAAAATCGGAAAGATTAAGGTCTATTTACACTATCGTGGATAAGACTTTGCCGTATTTGTGGTTGCTAGTCCCACAAGCTTAATTTATTCCAATATTTTTGTGCTGGATTCTGCATTTTAAATTCATCAGAATTAAACTACGTTTATAATATCTGCTTAGGTTAATTTACCCATTTATATAGTCATCATCACTCATGAATAATCCACTATTAGAAACCAGCATTCAAAGTTTAAAACGTATCCATCAAGGTAAGGTGCGTGATATTTATGATATCGACGCGAACACGATGTTGCTGGTATCTACAGATAGATTGTCCGCATTTGATGTGATTTTGCCTACAGGGATTGCCAATAAAGGGGCCATGCTGACTCAGATGGCTAATTTCTGGTTTGAGCAATTAAAAGATGTAGTGCCTAATCATTTAACCGGCATTGAGCCAACTAGCGTGGTGACTGACCCAGCAGAAAAGGCCCAGCTAGCCAATCGCGCTGTAGTGGTCAAAAAGCTCAAGGCATTGCCGATAGAAGCGATTGTACGGGGCTACTTGGTTGGTAGCGGCTGGAAAGAGTATAAAGCCAAAGGTACCGTGTGTGACATCCCGTTACCTGCAGGCTTGCAGGAGGCATCTAAGTTATCAGCACCTTTGTTTACACCATCTAGCAAAGCTGCGGTGGGTGAGCATGATGAAAACATCAGCTTGGCGCAATGCGCAGCGCTGATCGGTGAAGAGATGGCCGCACAGGTGGCCAAAGCCGCCATTGCCTTGTACACGCAGGCTGCTGAGTATGCGCTTACACGCGGTATTATCATTGCCGATACTAAGTTTGAGTTTGGATTAGATGAAAACGGTGTGTTGCATGTGATGGATGAAGTTTTAACACCGGACTCTTCACGCTTCTGGCCGGCCGAGAGTTATGTGGTAGGTAAAAATCCACCTAGTTACGATAAGCAATACGTACGTGATTGGTTAGAAGCCAGTGGCTGGGATAAAACACCGCCAGCGCCAGCATTGCCGGCAGATGTTGCCAGCAAGACTAGCGAAAAATACATGGAGGCGTTTGAGCGCTTAACTGGGCAGCCATTGAGCATTAAATAAACGTCAGCCTAGCAATCAAGAATTAATCTAGCCAACTTTAGATTGAATACGTGTGTTTAAAAAACTTAAATCATTGGCTAAGCAGCTCAAACAAGAGCTGGCTGTTTATCAGTTAGTATTAAAGCACCCACAAACACCATGGTTGGCTAAATGCCTATTATGGTTGGCTGTGGGTTATTTATTATTGCCTTTTGATTTAATTCCTGACTTTATCCCTATCTTAGGTCAGCTTGATGATCTAGTGATTATCCCGGTTTTACTTTATTGTGCTCTGTTGTTAATTCCTCGCGGTGTGTTGCAAAACTGCCGTGAACAAGTGCAGCAAGCGACAAATACCTCAAAGACTTAAGTAGCATACACTTTGTTACGACTTTTTTCTGTGCGTTTATTGTGGGCTTGCTATAATTGCGCCTACAAAATTCATTAGTAGTATTTATATTTAGGAATAGACCATGTCATTAAACCAAGTGCCAACCGGTAAAGATGTCCCTAACGATTTCAATGTAATTATTGAGATTCCAATGCAGGGTGATCCAGTAAAATATGAAGTAGATAAAGATAGCGGAGCAATCTTTGTTGATCGCTTCATGGGTACTGCAATGCAATACCCAACCAACTATGGTTATGTGCCGCACACATTGTCAGATGATGGCGACCCTGTTGACGTATTGGTGATGACACCTGTGCCGTTGATTCCTGGTGTGGTTGTGCGTTGCCGTCCATTAGGTGTGTTGCTGATGGAAGATGAAGCAGGTATGGACGCAAAAGTGTTGGCAGTGCCTGTCGATAAAGTTTGTGGTTTATATGGTCATTTGAAAGCACATACTGATGTATCAGAATGGCGCTTGAACATGATTGCTCACTTCTTTGAGCATTACAAAGATTTAGATAAAGGCAAATGGGTTAAGATTAATGGCTGGGGCGATATCGAAGCCGCTAAACAAGAAATCCTGAACAGTGTAGAGAATTACAATAATGCACAAGTTAAACCAGCGTTTTAATTAACATAGGTTTAAATAAAAAAGGCAGCATAAGCTGCCTTTTTTGCATTTAAGGTATGGTTTTAGACGATTCTGATATTAAAAGGCTAAGCCGTCACCACGCCAAATAGTTTACTCACAATGGCCGTGGCAGCCATGGCTACCACACCCCAAAAGGCGACTCGCGCCACGCCTACCATAATATTGGCACCGCCAGCCTGTGCCGCTAGCCCGCCTAGTATTGCCAAGAATAGAAGGGATGATGTGCCTACGTACAGTGTGGTACTAGCTACAGGTGCAAAATAAGTGACCAGTAGCGGTAATAAAGCGCCGACTGCAAAGGTTGCGGCAGAGGCAAGCGCTGCTTGCATCGGGCGCGCGTTCATGGTTTCGGTAATGCCAAGCTCATCTCTGGCATGTGCGCCCAAGGCATCATGATGGGTGAGTTGCACGGCTACCTGATGCGCCAGCTCTGGTGTTAAGCCGCGGTTGATATAAATGCCCGTGAGTTCTTTTAGTTCGCTTTCGTGGTCGCTGGCTAATTCTAAGCGTTCCCGCGCTAGGTCTGCTGTTTCAGTGTCGGCTTGCGAGCTCACAGAAACATACTCACCTGCCGCCATCGACATTGATCCTGAAACTAAGCAAGCAACACCGGTAATGACTATGCTGCTGTTCGATACGCCAGCTGATGCCACGCCTATGATTAAACTGGCGGTAGAGATGATGCCATCATTCGCTCCGAGTACCGCAGCGCGCAGCCATCCGATACGGTGTGAGCGGTGAAATTCTGAGTGTCGCATGAAGGGTTCTTCACTTAAAGTTAAACGTAGTGTCATTGTATAACGTAAGTTTGGATATGTTTAAATTGCTGCTATATCCATTTCTGTAATGCTCGTAAACTAATAAGGCGAATAAAAAGGCGGCCTAAGCCGCCCTCTGTGCGTTGGTGTTTATAGTAAAGGTACTATCAGCAATGCCACGATATTGATAATTTTAATCAATGGATTCACGGCAGGGCCTGCGGTATCTTTGTATGGGTCACCCACTGTATCACCGGTCACCGCGGCTTTGTGCGCTTCAGAGCCTTTGCCGCCATGATTGCCATCTTCAATATATTTTTTGGCGTTATCCCAAGCGCCACCACCGGTACACATGGAGATTGCAACAAACAAACCGGTCACGATGGTTCCCATGAGTAAACCGCCAAGGGCGACCGGGCCGAGTGTCAAGCCTACGACCACCGGTACAGCCACTGGTAACAGTGAGGGAATCATCATCTCCTTGATTGCAGCGGTGGTGAGCATGTCTACTGCTTTACCGTATTCTGGTTTTGCCGTGCCCTCCATAATGCCTTTGATGTCACGGAATTGGCGGCGAACTTCTTCAACTACTGCACCTGCGGCACGACCTACAGCCTCCATTGCCATCGCCGCAAACAGGAATGGAATCAAACCACCAATAAATAAACCAATAATCACCATTGGGTCACTTAAATCAAATTTGACCGCAATGCCTGCGCCTTCCAGTTTGTGCGTGTAGTCAGCAAATAGCACTAACGCAGCCAAACCGGCTGAGCCAATGGCATAGCCTTTAGTGACGGCTTTGGTGGTGTTACCTACGGCGTCCAATGGGTCAGTCACATCACGCACGCTACTAGGTAATTCGGCCATTTCTGCAATACCGCCAGCGTTATCGGTAATGGGGCCATAGGCATCTAGCGCTACCACTATGCCTGCCATGCTCAGCATTGCCGTTGCCGCAGTTGCAACGCCATACAAACCGGCTAAATGGTATGAGGTGTAGATGGCCACACATACCGAAATAACAGGTAATGCGGTAGATTTCATGGAAATACCAATACCGGCAATAATGTTGGTTGCGTGGCCGGTAGTAGAGGCTTGTGCCACATGCCTAACCGGTGCGTAATCCGTACCAGTGTAGTATTCAGTAATCCACACCAAAGCGGCGGTTAGTACTAAACCAACAGCACAAGCGCCAAATAATTGATTGGCAGAAATAGCTAGCTCGCCAGCAGTCACGCCATTTGGGAACATTTTGGTGGTGACAAAGTAAAAGGCAATCAGTGATAGTAGGCCAGCTACCGCTAAGCCTTTGTAAAGCGCTGGCATGACGTTTTTCATGCCAGGGGAGGCTTTGACAAAGAAGCAGCCAATAATAGATGCCACAATAGAAACTGCACCCAACATCAGTGGGTAAATGACGCCATGAGCGCCTGCGCTGGTGAGCAGTAAGCTACCTAGTACCATTGTTGCAATCAAGGTTACAGCGTAGGTTTCGAACAAGTCAGCCGCCATGCCTGCGCAGTCACCTACATTATCTCCTACGTTATCGGCAATTACCGCCGGGTTGCGTGGGTCATCTTCCGGGATGCCGGCTTCCACTTTACCTACTAGGTCAGCACCAACATCCGCACCTTTGGTAAAAATGCCGCCGCCTAAACGGGCAAAAATTGAGATAAGAGACGAACCAAACGCCAAGCCGATTAAGGGGTTCAGATTGGTCGCTGCCTCCCCGCCCAGATAAGCATAAAAGCCAGTCACACCTAATAAGCCTAGGCCTACTACCAGCATGCCTGTAATTGCGCCGCCATTAAATGCTACATTAAGCGCAGGGGCAATACCGTTGGTGGCCGCTTGGGCAGTGCGTACATTGGCCTTGACCGAGACGTTCATGCCGATAAAGCCACATGCGCCCGATAGCACTGCACCTATCACAAAGCCAATGGCGGTGGTGATGTTTAGGAATATACCAATTAAAACGGCTAGGACGATACCAACGATGGTGATGGTTTTGTATTGGCGGGCAAGGTATGCGGCTGCCCCTTGTTGAATTGCACTGGCAATTTCTTGCATACGTGCATTGCCAGCAGGTAAACCTGTAATCCACTTACTCATTACTGCGCCGTACAGTACCGCTAATAACGCGGCCCCTATGGCAATCATTAGTTCGACTGACATGACTTCTCCCTATCTAAATTTTTATTAAAACTGCAAAATAAAACTAGTGTGAAAACGAAACCAAGTGCTAAACATCTGTGGCAGATAAAGCTTAAGTTGAGGTTTAGTGCTCCTTAAAATTTGTAAATAAAATGTAACATGACTTCATTATTGCACTATTAGGCTAGGTCAACAATAGCAGTACTTGCTAACTACTGATTGTAGCGTGCCCAGTTACTTGTTTGCGTTCTTGAGGAGCTTGGTGAGTGAGTCACCTAAGGTAGTGCCAGATAGTCTTAGTTCTAGTTTTTGCAGCTGACTAATGGCCTCTGAACTCAGTGATTTTGTGGATTTTGGCGTGGGTAGCGGGTTAGATTTTGCTTGCACTTTTATGCGAATTGCAGTAACTTCGTACCCTTGCTTTTCTAGCTTAATCAATAAGCTAGGAATTAAAAGTTTAATTTTCGCAGCCACCGCGTTGTTGTTTGCATACACGGTAAATTGTTTGTTTTTGATGCCGCTGATATGGCTATAATTTGCCATGCCGTCAGGCGCAATCTCCGCCCAAAGTTTTTGCGAAGCCTGTGCTTCCAGGGTGCGTTGATTCAGCTCGTTTAACTCAGGCTGCTTAAGTAATGTATTAAATCTTTGCATAGTGCTTGTAGTTAAGTGCTTTTATAAGTGACTGGCAGGGATTAGGGGTAGTATGAATATCATTTTAGTCTCAAACAATATGGCAAAAGCCAAAACGCTGTCTATACTGCAAGTCAGTATGATCGTGTTTGCACTAGTAATGTTGCCAGTCATGTTCATGCTTATGTTCATTGTGCCACAGGAGCCGTCTGCACAGAAGGGCGTAAAGTCACTGATTCCACATCATTTACGTTTTTCTTTCAATAATCCACAAAAACATCTGGATGCTTACGCGGTGCAGTTAGGTGAAATGCAGGCACGTATGATGCGTTTGGACGCGCAAAGCGAGCGTCTGGCCAAGCTGGCAGGTGAGAAGAAAAACATACGCAATAATAAAGTTGAACCCAGCATCACTCCTAAACCAAATTACTCACCGACTTCCAACCTTGATTCAGCACTTGCTAACCCTGTAGTAAATGCCTCAATCGGCGCTAATCAGGGTGGGCCGTTAGTGCAAAGTGCGCCTTTGTCCGAAGCGGAGCTGCAAGCTAAGATTGCCGACTTGATGGCGAAAATCGAGCTTAAAACCGAATATTTAAGCGATATCGAAGCAAAGCTGCTACAGCAAAGTGTGTTAAAAAACACTTTACCAAACAGTAGCCCAGTGGATGCCGCATTTAATTCGTCTAGTTTTGGCTGGCGTTTAGACCCTTTTAATGGCAGTAAAGCTTTTCATGAAGGCTTGGATTTTACCGCAGCAACCGGTACTGCGATTTACGCTGCCGCTGGCGGTATTGTCTCAACGGCAGAGCAGACCCCTGATTATGGTAAAATCGTCAAGATTGACCATGGCTCTGGCTTGGAAACACGTTATGCTCATGCTTCCAAGTTACTGGTGAGTGTGGGGCAGCGTGTGGCAAAAGGACAAGTTATTGCCGAGGTGGGAAGTACCGGGCGCTCAACCGGACCGCATTTGCATTATGAAATCAGGTTAAATGGTAACCCGTTAGACCCAAGAAAATATCTTAGTGCATCGCGCTAACTATTGAAATAGTAAAAATAAACCCCACTTAATACCTTATGATTTATTACCTGTCAGGCATTTCGAGTTTACAATCTCACACTTAACTTCAATCTTTACTCAATTTAAAGTTGTTTATCCTCTAGCGGAAAGTATTTCATTTCATGATATCTACGTTGTTCAAAAAATTATTCGGTAGCCGTAACGATAGGCTGGTTAAGCAATATGCACAGAAAGTAGAGCAAATTAATGCATTAGAGCCTGCAATGCAGGCGTTGAGTGATGATGGCCTACGCGCGAAAACAGAGGAGTTTAAGCAACGTTTTGCCAATGGCGAATCTTTGGAAAAATTGCTTCCAGAAGCATTTGCTGTGGTACGCGAAGGCGGCCGCCGTGCTTTAGGGATGCGCCACTTTGATGTACAGCTCATCGGCGGGATGGTGCTGAACGCTGGCAAAATTTCTGAAATGCGTACTGGTGAAGGTAAAACCTTGGTAGCAACTTTGCCTACCTACCTGAATGCGATCACTGGTAAAGGCGTACATGTCATTACAGTGAATGATTACCTAGCAAAGCGTGACGCGGAGTGGATGGGTAAGCTTTATAACTTTTTAGGATTATCAATCGGTATTAACTTATCGCAAATGCCTAATGAAGCTAAACGTGCAGCTTATGCGGCAGACATTACTTACGGTACCAATAACGAGTTTGGTTTTGACTACCTGCGTGACAACATGGTGTATAGCCGTGAAGAGCGCGTGCAACGTGGGTTGAACTATGCATTGATCGATGAAGTAGATTCGATTTTAATTGACGAAGCACGTACGCCGCTGATTATTTCAGGTCAGGCAGATGATAGCGTTGCCCTGTATACGCAAATCAATGAAGTGGCTGCCAAACTGATTCCGCAAAAAGAGGAAGAAGGCGAAGGCGACTTCTGGGTGGATGAAAAAGCACAGAATGTGGTGATGTCTGAACAAGGCCATGAGCATGCTGAGGCGGTATTGGCCGAGGCTGGCTTATTGGCTGAAGGTTCAAGTTTATATGAGGCATCTAATATTACTTTAGTGCATCATCTATATGCTTCGCTACGTGCACGTAACCTTTACCATCGCGACCAGCACTATGTGGTGCGTGATGGTGAAATCGTGATTGTGGATGAGTTTACTGGCCGTATGATGGCTGGCCGCCGCTGGTCTGATGGTCTGCACCAAGCAGTTGAGGCTAAAGAAGGCGTTGAGATTCAAAAAGAAAACCAAACGCTGGCATCCATTACTTTCCAGAATTACTTCCGGATGTACAACAAGCTGTCTGGGATGACAGGCACTGCTGATACCGAAGCTTATGAATTTAACCAGATTTATGGCCTAGAAACCGTTGTGATTCCTACGCATCGCCCGATGCAACGTAAGGATGCAATGGATAAAGTGTACAGAACCTCACGTGAGAAATACGAGGCGGTAATTTTAGATATTAAAGATTGCCAAAGCCGCGGACAACCAGTGTTGGTGGGTACGACCTCAATTGAGAACTCAGAGCTGATTTCTAAATTATTGACTGAGGCTAATCTGGAGCATCAGGTATTAAACGCGAAGCAGCATGAGCGTGAAGCACACATTATTGTACAAGCAGGGCGTCCGGGTGTAATTACCATTGCTACCAATATGGCAGGCCGTGGTACCGATATTGTGTTGGGTGGTAATCCTGAGCCTGAAATCGCTGCAGTGCATGATGATGAGACATTGACCGCTGGGCAAAAAGAAAGCCGCGTGGCCGAGATTAAAGCTGCTTGGCAGCAGGTGCATGATGCTGTGTTGGCAGCCGGTGGTTTACATATCGTAGGTACCGAACGCCATGAATCACGTCGTGTAGATAATCAACTACGTGGACGTTCAGGTCGCCAAGGTGACGTGGGCTCTAGCCGCTTCTATTTATCTTTAGAAGACCAATTACTAAGAATCTTTGCTTCTGATCGCGTTTCAGCGATTATGGGCAAACTGAATATGCCGGATGGCGAGGCGATTGAGCATCCTTGGGTCACGCGTGCGATTGAAAACGCACAACGTAAGGTTGAAGGTCGTAACTTTGACATTCGTAAGCAATTATTAGAGTTTGATGATGTATCGAATGACCAACGTAAAGTAATTTACGAGCAACGCAATGAGTTGCTAGAAGCTGCGGATGTCGGTGAAACCATTAAAGCCATGCGTGAAGACGTGATTGTGACCATGGTGGCTACCCATATTCCGCCTGATAGCGTGGAGGAACTGTGGGATGTGCCAGCGTTAGAGCGTGAGTTGAAGGCTGATCTTGGGTTAGAGGTTCCATTGCAGAAAATGTTGGAAGAGAACCCCGACCTGCACGAAGAAACATTGCGTGAGCGCATCCTTGCGGCGGCCAATGCGGCGTATCAAGCAAAAGAAGATTTGGCTAGCCCAGATATCTTGCGTCAGTTTGAACGTTCAGTGATGTTGCAAAGTCTAGATAACCACTGGCGTGAACATTTGGCTGCGTTGGACCATCTGCGCCAAGGGATTCATTTACGTTCTTATGCACAGAAAAATCCTAAACAGGAATATAAACGTGAGGCATTTGAACTGTTTGAAGGCTTGCTCAATATCATCAAAACAGAAGTAACCAAAGTGACTATGTTGGTACAGGTGAAAACTGAGGCGGATGTTGAGGCGGTGGAAAGACCAGTAGAAGTTGAAAACGTACAATACCAACATGCAGACTATGCAGAAGCGCTGGCAGGTGATGCATCAGATGCCGCTGAGACGAATGTTGCTGCGCAGCAGCCGATGGTGCGTGATGGCGTTAAAGTAGGCCGTAATGACCTATGCCCATGCGGTTCGGGTAAAAAATACAAGCAGTGCCATGGCGTATTAAGTTAAGAATAGGGTTAGCAATGTCAGACAATACAGTAGAAGTGCAATCCCCTTGTATCGGGGTTTGTAGCATTGATGAAACAACAGGCTTTTGCCATGGATGTTATCGTACCATTCCAGAAATTAAGGGGTGGTGGGATATGCAGCCAGCTGAGCAGCAGAGCTTGCTTTCTGTGTTAGAAACGCGCCAGGGCGAGACCGTTAGTTTCGATTAAGTAAGGGCAATGGTGTGTTCTTCGACAGGCGTCGATGATCATACCTGTGGTGCTGTACCAAGAATAATTCCTTGGTTTTTCAAGTCTAGTAAAACTCCTAATCCAAATTGCATGATGATTTGTGGTTGGGGGTGTTTTAATTCATCCGCAAGCATGTTTAGTGCTTGTTGTGCAGTCAACTCTCCAGATTTTAATAGCGTAATCAGTTTAAATGTCATCGGATTTAGCTCGATAAATTTAATTTTGTCGTTTATATCACGGTGTACCAGCAGAGACGTGGGCGCTTTATCCTTAGGTTTATGCCTAGGGGATATCTTGTGCACGGCGTAGTCGTACACGAGCAACTGCATAGTCTGTGTAAATATTAAAACTTGGCGCGCTATATCACCATGTATGTCTACATCTTGATGATTGGGTGCGGGTAAGGCACTCAGGTAAAGCTCTATCCATTCATAGTGGCATAGCGCCAGCAGATAAGGTGGCAACGCCAGATTGGTGTGCTGCAAAAAGGCTAAGAACTCTTCTGGAATTTTGCGGAACAGTGGCGAATCTGCAGCGTGCTCTTTTAAAAAAGCTCGTACCAACTTTAACCAGCCAGCTTTACCGATGGTCTTACGTGCGACTGGAAAACATGCAGAGACAGATTCCAACAGATTGTTAAATACAATTTCGTCATAAACTGCCATGCGTTCAGGCGCAACACCCGCCGGAATCGGTTGGTTGCGGGTGTCGCGTAATCGTGCAGTAAACGCTAGTTGATATTGCTGAAAGCTAGGCAGTTCGTTGGTCATGATGATTAACTGATTTAAATGATCAGTGGTGTAGGCCGATTTCCATCAAGCTTACTGGGGCGTGGTATCGCCTGACGCTGCAAATCAGCGATTTTGTTCACTTCATGTATCAAGGTGTCTAGCGTTGGAATATTGCTATCGCGCTCTAGTAAGGTAGGAAACACGCCAAATAAGTCGTAAGCGTCTTTTAAGAGCGCCCAAACCGGGTCGATGACATCTTCACCATGTGTGTCAATGAGTAAATCTGGCGATTGTTGATAGTGCCCTGCGATATGGCTATAAATAATGCGCTCATGCGGTATGCCACGCAAGAATGAAGGTGCATCAAAATTGAAATTCACGCTGTTGACGTATATGTTATTAATATCCAGGTGCAACAGGCAATCTGCTTCACTTAGCACTGCGTTAAGAAAGGTTAGCTCGCTCATTTCTGAGATTGGAGCCGCCGCATAAAACGAGGCGTTCTCTATGCCGATGCGCCTGCCTAGTATGTCTTGGGTTTGGCGAATGCGCTTTGCTACATAATGTACAGCTTCTTCGGTAAATGGGATGGGTAACAGGTCGTATAAATAGCCCTGCTTACCTTGGTAACCATCTGTGCAATAGCTTAAATGCTCAGTGTAGATATCAATGTCATACTGGTTTAAGAACTGCTTCACTTGTTGCAGGAAATCAATATTTAGCGGGCTGATGCCGCCTAGGGATAAGCAAAGACCATGACATACGATAGGGTAGCGTGCTGCAAACCAATCTAGCTGTTTGCTTGCTTTGCTGCCCGCATCTATCCAATTTTCTGGTGCTATTTCTACAAACTGGAGATTAGAAATTAATGTTTGGTTCTCAAGTGACTGAATCTGGGGTATCAGCTCTCGCTTCAACCCCAGACCTGCGCCATGAATTGGGCTACGATTCATCATGCACTATATCAATCTGCTGGTGCTTATTTTTTCTCACCGCCGCAAGAGCCCTCTTTGGCTTTCTCACCGCCACATGAGCCTTCTTTTGCTTTTTCTGCACTGCTGGTCTTGCTGGTGCCACATTTTGCATCTTGCATTTTCATTTCTTTGGCTTTTTCAGCGGTGCCACACTTACCTGTGCCACATTTGCCATCGGCAGGTTTTGCATCGTGCGCATCTGCTACTTGGTAGCCATTAGCAAGCGTTTTTAATGCAAATGGGTTTTCTGCTGCATTGACTGTGATTGCTGCAACTGAAAGCGCTAATGCGCCACCGATAGCAAGAGAAATGGTTTTTTGTGTTTTGTTCATTATCGTTTCCTTTAATTTAAAGAGTTACCGCTAATTGCAATTAACGAAAGTTACTGAGATTGCTGATCAGATTCTATCTGATCAATTATTCTCGCCTTTGCTGCTAATGGGAGCGTAATAGCACTATTGTTTTCCATATTGGTTCTGATGCTTTGCAGTGCTACACGCAGTAGATTCAATTGTTTTTTGAATCGGTTACATGCACCGCAAATCATGAGATGCAGTTTTAACTGCATAAGTTCAGACCAAGATAACGGACGGTCCAGAGATTGCGAGATGAGTTTGCTGGCTTGTTTACAGGTCATCATATTCATCACCTAGCCTTTAACCCAGTTCATCTCTAAACATTTTCTTAACACCATCCTAGCTCTATACAACATTACCCAAGCATTGGTCGGCGTAATATCGAGTTCCTTACAAATATTTTCATTCTCCATTTCATGTACGTCTCTTAACATAAAAATGGCTTTAAGTTTCTTTGGTAGTTTTTGCATGCAAGCATCCAGTACACTTAAAAACTGGCTCTGCTCTAGTGCATGGTCTGGCATGTCAAAAGATTGCGGCTTGTCTAGCCAATGCCCCGTTTTGTCAAAGAAGTCATCCATGCTTTCTTCGCCAGCATCTAAATCAATAATGTCTGATATCGGCTGTTCACGGATCAGCTTGCGCTGCATATCCACTACTTTATGTTTGAGTATGCCGGTGAGCCAGGTGCGTACTGATGAATCACCTGCAAAACTATTGTGCTTAATTGCTGCGAGCATGGTTTCTTGTACGGCGTCCTCTGCCTGATGCGTATCTTTTAATCGCGCTAGGGCAAAGCGATATAAGTAATCCCCATGTTCATTCAGCCAGTCGTGAACATTGCTGTGCATATCAAGCCGCCACTCTTTGTTGTAACAGGCTCAGATAGTGCGCAGAGTCTAATGGTGTGTTATTGCGCTGTGATTGCCATATGGTTTCGGCGAGGCATTCTAAGATATCGTGTTGTGCAAGGTGTTGGTCTTGATGTTTTTGTTTGAGCTGTTCGTAAATACCATGAATGCCGATGGGTTGATTGATGGATATTTGCTCAATCACAGATAAATGCAGGCTTAAATGCAGAAACGGATTGGTTTCCCCCATTTCTGGAAAGTACTGTTGCTGCATATAGCGCTCTGGCGCATCTAGTATCGTGTGATATTCGGGGTGCATTTGCATCACCTCGACCGCAATTTTCTCTAAATCTGAGAGCTGGACGTGTTGTTTAAACTTTGCCCATGCGTCAAATAAAAACTGTCTGGCTTGGTCGCGGCTCGGGTTATATAAACTCATAAAATACCTATTGCGCTATAACGCTGAAAATAATGAAAGAACGGTAGAGTAGGGTAGTAGCTGATTCTGCCCATTGATACAGGCAATTTCACCGTTACCATAAAAGCCTAATAATGGCATGTTTGGGAAGCGCTTGGTCACGACTTTTAGGTCTAGGTCTTCTCCATCGTATAAGTATGGCCCTCTCCCTAGGCATGAAAATAGTAGGCCAAAGTCTGGGGCGCTGCCTAGCGCTGTTGATAGTGCATCTGCAGCTAGCAGCATGTCAGCTTGGGCGCTGTTGGCGTCACGCAGTGCCCAGCTTAAATACTGCCCCTCGGGCAAGGTGTGTGCGAGTGTGACACTGCCGTCAGCTTCGTCACAACTGATAATCGTCGTTTGATGGTAATTCCCCTGCAGAATCGCCTCTTCATTATCACCATATACCGCCATGATTAAATGTAGCGGTAAGGGCTCTGGTGTCTTGCGGTAGCTATCCCAAGCTTTTTGTAAGGATCTAAGCGCTTTATGTTTGCCTAGCTGCTGCACATCAAACTGCTGGCTGGTCTGTATCGGCTTGGGGGGACTAAGCAAGCTTAAACCATGCGCGGCCTGAGTTGCCATCTTTACTCCGGATATAAACATCTCGATATGGCCTGTTACATCCCCTTTTGCATTTTGCCATACCGAGAATGGCCCTTGTCCGGTAACGTCGCCAGAAATGCCGCCATAGCGCGTGTGGTGGTCGAGCCATGTACTATTAATTGCACTCGGTGCTGCAATCGTCAACAGTGGCTGCAGGCCATGGTTGTGGCGTGCCAGCTCGAGCTTGATATCGCCGCCAAACACCATTGCTGCGGCTGCAGGCGTATCCAACACCCAGTCTTCTTCAGTAAAGATGCCGGTTGCCGAGCAACCCGTGACTTGCGTGCAAGCTGCGGCCTTGGCCGCGGCTTTAATAGCAGCTTGCGGGTTGCTTGCAAACTCTGAGGTCAGTAACAGTATCACAGCGTTGGCGCTAGTGATTCCAGCTTTGCTCATGGCGTTGTTCACGGCCTGAGCAGCAAGTGCAGGCTGTGCCTGACGCCCCAATACAATGCTGGTGGCGACTTTCATTTTTTGGTAACGCCAGCGCTAGGTGGCAGGTAGTATTCTTTGGCCTGATATTCGCATAGGTCTTCTATGCAGCATTCTGCACACTTAGGTTTGCGTGCAGTGCAGACATAGCGCCCGTGTAAAATAAGCAGATGATGCGCATCCTGCATGAACTCTGCCGGAATGGTTTTAATGTATTTTTTTTCTACATCCAGCACGGTTTTGCCTGTAGCGAGCTTGATGCGGTTGCCCAGCCTAAATAAATGGGTATCCACGGCGATGGTAGGTTCACCAAATGCTGTATTTAACACCACATTGGCAGTTTTACGGCCAACGCCTGGCAACGCCTCTAATGCGCTGCGCGAGTGCGGTACTTGCGATTGGTGTTTTTGTATCAATATTTGGCAGGTAGCTAATACATTTTTGGCTTTAGAGTGGTACAAGCCGATGGTTTTAATGTAGTGCTCTAAATTTTCAAGTCCCAATGCCAAAATGCTTTCGGGTGTGTTGGCGATAGGAAAAAGCTTATCTGTGGCCAGATTCACGCTCTTATCTGTGGCCTGTGCTGACAGCATTACCGCAATCAGCAACTCAAAAGTCGTGCTGTAATTTAGTTCTGTGGCTGGATTAGGGATGGCTAACTTTAAGCGTTTAAATATCTCTAAGCGTTTTTCTGCATTCATAGGGCGTATTGACAGGTTAAGGGTGGAGCGCTGGTTGCAGTGCAGATGTAGTTGTATGCTCGTCAGCTGATTTTGCTTTGTTTCTAATATCCATCCAATTACGTGCCGCAATCAACATGCCTAGGCCTAGAAATGCCCCTGGTGGTAACACTGCCAATAAGAACCCGTGATAATCCGGGATGATCGTGAGTACAAACTGTTTGGCTGCTGGGCCAAACACAAGGTCTAGGCCTGAGAATAAGGTGCCTTTACCTACAAGTTCGCGCATCCCGCCTAACAATCCTAATACTAAGGTTAAGCCTATCCCCATCATAAATCCGTCTAGAATCGATGGTATTGGCGCATTTTTGGCAGCAAATGACTCAACGCGTGCTAATACGATGCAATTTACTACAATTAATGGGATAAATATCCCCAGCACTTTATGCAGTGGGTGTGCAAACGCATTGATCGATAAATCAATCACAGTGACTAACGCTGCAATCACTAAAATAAATACAGGTACGCGAATTTCGTTGGGAACATATTTACGCACAGGGGAAATGGTGCCATTGGCTGCCGCCATGACCAATACTGTTGCTAAGCCAAGGCTGACTCCGTTGACGACACTAGTGGTGACGGCCAGCGTTGGGCACAAGCCCAATAGTTGCACTACGCCCGGGTTTTGCTTCCAGATCCCATTCAGGGTGATTTCTTTATAGATGCTCATGTCGCGTCCTTACTTTGCGCTACTTTATCTGCAGTTTTGTTTTCTAATAACAAGAGTTTGTTTTCATTAAAAAACTGCAATGCCTTAGCCACTGCTTTAACGACCGCGCGCGGTGTAATTGTAGCACCTGCCATGTATTCGAACTTGCCGCCATCTTTAACCACCGCCCAATCTTTGGCAACGGTTTTAGTTAAAGATTCATTGCTAAACTGTGTGATCCAGGTATTGCGTTCAATTTCTATATAATCACCAAGTCCCGGTGTTTCTTTGTGTGCGAGCACGCGTACGCCGCTGATAGCGCCATCTGCACGGATAGCCAGCAATAGCTTAATGTCACCAGCGTAGCCATCGTGTGCAATTGCCTCTAGGATGACGCCCACCGTTTCATCTCCTAATTTGGCAATATTGGCTTTACTAGGAACACGGTTCCCCAGTAGGGGGTTAGGCGGGATAGTAAGTTCTGTCTTCAGTAGATTATTGTTGTAAGTATCATGCGGCAAAATCTGCGAAAACAGAGCCAGGCGTGCCTCAGCTTCACTTGCCTCTATTGGCGCGCGCGTGATGATGAATATATAAGCAAGTATGGCCGTTCCCACTAGCGCAAACGCAGTGAGCGTGCCTGCTGTTTTAATGGCGTGTTTAATAATGGTTTCTGACATTCTTCAGCCTGTTGATGATGAATTAACGCTTATGCCCAAATACACGCGGCTGGGTGTGCGCATCAATCAGTGGCACGCACATGTTCATGATTAATACCGCAAATGCAACGCCATCTGGATAGCCACCATATACGCGAATTAAATAAGTGAGCACACCTGCACCTGCCGCAAAGTATAGTTTGCCTTTAGGTGTGGTTGGGCCGCTGACCGGATCGGTAATAATAAAGAACGCGCCCAGCATGGTAGCACCAGCCATTAAATGCAGGCCAGGGCCGGCAAATTGGCTAGGTTGCGTGATATTAAAAATAAAGGAAATGAACGCTAGGGCCGCGATAAATGCCGTGGGTAAATGCCAGGAGATAATGCGTTGCTGCACTAAATATAGGCCGCCGAGCAAATACGCCGCAGTGACCCACTCCCCTCCTTTTGCACCAAAATGACCAAAAATGGATGCTTGTGAAATAGCGGTTACTTCTTGTTGCAGCATGCGCTGAGTTTTAAGGTAGTCCAGCGGTGTGGCCGAGGTCACGGCATCCAGTGGCACGCCAGTGGGCAGTATGTTGCCAAAAATTAATCTAAATTGTTCAGTCCATGCTAATGGTGTTGTTGCCAGTGCTAGTGGCGCTGGCCATTTGGTCATGATTACCGGAAAGGAGATTAATAGTACAGCGTAGCCAACCATGGCTGGGTTAAACGGGTTGTAGCCTAGTCCGCCGTAGAGTTGTTTAGCTATTGCAATCGCAAATAGTGTACCTACCACCACTAGCCACCATGGTGCGAGCGGTGGTAGTGCTAGTGCCAATAGCCATGCCGTTACCACAGCACTAAGGTCTGCGAGGCTAGGCGCTATCGGACGCTGTCTAATTTTTAAAATAGCAGCTTCGGTGATTAATGCGGTGATTGTGGCCAGCGTGAGCGAAATTAAAATACCACCGCCATAGACCCAAGTGTAAGCGATGATGCCCGGTACCAGCGCAAGCAGCACCTTGAGCATAATCATGCTTACGCTAGGTGCATCAGTGATGTAAGGTGAGCGGTTCAATCGTCGTATCCTAATAACAATAGAGTGGGTATAGTCATTAATCAGGTGCTTTATTTTTAATCATTTGTTGTGCTTTAGTGCGTATAGCTTCGATTTCATCGATTTCAGCTTTGACTTTGGCACTCAGGTTTTCTGTATTTTTAGGTGTAGCGCCAGTTTGCGCAGCAGCTAGCTTCTGCGCCTTGGCACGCTCAATCGCCGCGGCAATCAGTGCTTGCTTGTCTGCTTTGGCTTGTGCCTCATTAGTTGCCGATGTTGTGGCATCAGGCTTTGCCTCAGCTATATTAGGCAATGTGTTATCTGGAGTTGATTCAGCTTGTATTGGTAGGTCTGTGCCTGTTTTGGCTGCATCACTGTTGGCCGCTGCCAGCTTTAGTGCTTTTGCGCGCTCTACAGCTGCAGCAATTGCGGCTTTTTTCGCTTCAACAGCATCTGGATTGCTAGAGGCTTTTTCTGTTTCTGCTAGCTCTGGTTTAGCTTCGTTGTTTTTAGCGCTGGCTGCCCGTTCTGCATGTTTTTGCGCGCGTTCCAGTTTTTCGCGCTCAATGCGAGCTAGCCTAAAGTCATTACGTTCACGGGCCAAATCTGCTGCTTCTTGGGCTTTGTCGAGGGCAATAATTTCACTTTTTGCGTAGCGATAGTATTGCACGAGCGGGATATTGCTGGGGCAAACGTAAGTGCAGCAGCCACATTCGATGCAATCAAATAAGTTGTAATCCCGTGCTTTTTCAAAATTGTCAGACTTCGCAAACCAATACAGCTCTTGTGGCTGTAAATTAACTGGGCACGCGTCCGCGCAACGTGTGCAACGTATGCAGGGCTGAGCTGGCGGCGGAGGTGCAAACAAGGCTGGGCTAGCGGCAATAATGCAATTAGCAGCTTTGGTCACGGGCACATTGAGCGTAGGTAAGTCAAAACCCATCATGGGCCCGCCCATCACAAAGTGGGTGGTGTCTTGTTTTGCACCGCCGGCAGCAGCCATGAGTAATGGCATTGGTGTCCCTAACAAGACCTCAAAGTTCTGTGGGGTTGTGACATTGCCGGTGACAGTGACGATGCGGCTGACACTGGGCTCGCCAAAGGCGAAATAGCGATAAATCGCCAATACGGTTGCTACGTTAAATACTTGAATGCCGACTTCAGTTGAGCGTTTGTGATGCGGCACCTCTACGCCAAGTAATAAGTGAATGAGCCGGCGTGCATCGCCACTAGGGTAGAGAGTCGGCACGGTTGTCACAACTGCATTGGTCAGGCTTTGGCTAGCGCCAGCCATCGCCTGAGTGGCCTCAGGCTTGTTATCTTCAATACCGATGACGACTTTAGCCGCACCCAGTAGATGCTGGGCAATAGCTATTCCTTGAATGATTTCCTCAGCACGTTCACGCATGAGCATGTCATCACATGTAATGTAAGGCTCGCACTCCGCTGCATTGATAATCAGGGTGTGGATAGCTGATGACCTATCCTTACGCAGCTTAATATGTGTGGGGAATGTCGCACCACCTAAGCCCACGATGCCCGATGTACGTAAGCTGCTAATCAGTTCGCTGTGCGCAGTGTTTTTCCAGTCTATCGGTGTTAATGGTTTCCATTGATCTTTACCATCTGGTGTCAAAGTCACACACATGTCAGGCAAGCCGGACGGGTGCGGAATCACTGCTTCCTCAATAGCAGTAATGGTGCCGGAAGTCGGTGCATGGATGGCGGCAGATACTGTGCCTTCCGCCTCGGCAAGCATCTCCCCTTTTAAAACGTAATCGCCTACTTTAACTTTTAGTTTAGGAATGTAGCCCACATGCTGACGTAATGGTAGCGTGAGCGTCTGTGGAATCGGGAGTTGCGCAATCGGGCGTGTGGTTGATTCATATTTGTGACCATCCGGGTGCACGCCACCATGAAACTTATGTATATCATTTGCAGTGTTGGTAGCGAGGTTTTTAATCAGCTTGCTGGCAAATTGAATAATGGTATTCATGAAGGCACCTTGCCGGAATCTACAGGCAATGCCTTGATGGGGAACACTGGATACTTCCACTTCCAGTTATCAGGCGTTTCAGCCAGCGCTACCATGCTAATGCAGTCTACCGGGCAGGGTGCCAAACATAGCTCGCAGCCAGTGCATTCTGATGCAATAATCGTATGCATGTGTTTAGCAGCACCTAAGATGGCATCGACTGGGCACGCTTGTATGCATAAAGTGCAGCCAATACAAGTGGCCTCATCAATGAAGGCGACAGACTTGGGTTTAGGCAAGCCGTGCTCCGCGTTGAGGGGTTTATACTCGACGCCCAGCAAATCAGCCAGCGCATGCACACCGGCGTCACCGCCTGGCGGGCATTGGTTAATATCTGCTTCACCATTGGCGATGGCGGTAGCGTATGGCTTGCAGCCGGGGTAGCCACATTGGCCGCATTGTGTTTGAGGCAGAATGGCATCTATACGTGCCACCAGTGGGTCGCCCTCTACTTTAAAAAGTAATGCCGCAATGCCTAACAAGGCACCCAGCACTAAGGCTAGCCCAAGCATGACGTAGATGGAGGTTAATAACATATCGCTTTTTGATTATTTTTAAATAAAGTGGCTAATATTTTAGTAGATCTTTATGTTGTTTAACGAGGTTTGGCGACACCCAAATCTTTTAATACAATGTTTTTTAGCGGCTGCAGATTGAGTGCTTAAGTCTAATATTTATCTTTGAGTCTAGTATTTATCTAGGCCCATAAATCCCATAAATGCCAAGCTCATTAATGCAGCGGTAATCATCCCGATAGCCGAACCTTTAAATGCAGCAGGCACGTCTGCACCTTCTAATCGTTCTCGCATGGACGCAAACAGGATCAGCACCAATGAAAAACCAAGTGCGCCACCTAGCCCAAAGAACAGTGATTCTAAAAAGCTATGGCTTGCTTGTGCATTGAGGAGTGGAATGCCAAGCACCGCGCAGTTTGTGGTGATTAACGGTAGAAAGATGCCTAAGCCTTGGTGTAGGGTAGGGAAGTTCTTTTCCATGACCATTTCTGTTAGCTGCACAACGCCAGCAATAATCACAATGAAAGATAGTGTGCGCAGATAAAACAGGCCATTCGGTTCTAGCAGGTAGTGATTGATGCCCCAGCTTGTCATTGAGCCCACGCTTAACACCAGCGCAGTGGCACCTGCCATTCCGATAGACGCTTCTAATTTTTTAGAAACACCCATGAATGGGCACAAGCCCAAAATCTTTACTAGCACGATGTTGTTTACAAACACGGTGCCAATCAAAATCATGATGTAATGATGAAAATCGAAAGTCATATTTTAAATATGGGTTTCAGCGATAATTTTTTAGATTATACAGCGTTTGTTACGGTGTAAATCAGTTAAGGACGCACTTGAGTTAAGTGTTTGATATATAAATGCTGTCATAAGTTTTGACTATCATTGAGTTGGCTGCAGGTTGATACTGGTAGTGGTAATCTACCTATGTGATTTAGTGCTGCAAGTGCGATAAGCTTTACGATTGGCGACGTCTGCTGAAAAGATGCTGGCGAATGTTTCTATAAAATCATCGTCAAATGGAAATTGTGCGTAATAAATACAGAAAATTATGAAACATTCAGGTTAAAATATAACATTATGAATCAGGTAGATTTCCTATGTTGCAAGGCAGTTTAGTTGCTATTGTTTCGCCCATGTTTGAAGATGGGCGTTTAGATATCCCATCTTTAAAAACATTGATTGATTTTCATATTGATCAAGGCTCGGATGGTATTGTGATTGTTGGCACTACAGGGGAGTCTCCTACTGTAGATTTTGATGAGCATTGTTTGCTGATTGAAACAGCCGTTGCGCAAGTAGCTGGCCGCGTGCCAGTGATTGCGGGTACAGGTGCTAACTCAACCAAAGAAGCTATTGTGCTGACACAAAAGGCAAAAGAGCTGGGCGCTGATGCTTGTCTTTTGGTTGCGCCTTATTACAACAAGCCAACACAAGAGGGTTTGTACCAGCATTTTAAAGCTGTGGCAGATGCTGTAGCTATTCCACAAATTCTGTATAACGTACCTGGTCGTACGGGCTGTGATATCAGTAATGATACGGTGCTACGTTTAGCCACCCATGCCAATATTGTAGGTATCAAAGATGCGACAGGTGGTATTGAGCGTGGAACTGACTTGTTATTACGTGCTCCAAAAGAGTTCGCTATTTACAGTGGTGATGATGCAACCGCATTGTCTTTAATGTTGTTAGGTGGGCATGGCGTGATTTCAGTCACCGCCAACGTTGCACCTAAGTTGATGCACGAGATGTGTGTATCGGCGTTGGCTGGAGATGTAAAAGTCGCACGTGAAATCAATGCCAAACTGTTCGGTTTGCATCAGAAGTTATTTGTAGAGGCGAACCCAATCCCGGTTAAATGGGTATTGGCACAGATGGGCATGATTAAAACTGGCATTCGATTGCCAATGGTTAATTTATCAGCTCAGTATCATGAAGTATTGCGCAAGGCTTGTGAGCCTGCACAAATTCTATAACGAACAATAGAGTTCTAACACGAGGTTTGAATGAAACAAGTTAATTTCAACGCAGGCGTTTATCGTCTAGGCGTGTTGCGTAAAGCAAAGTCTTTAGTGCTACCTTTGTTTTTAATGGCAAGTTTAAGTGCTTGTGATTCTATTCCTTTTATTGATACAAAATCAGATTACAAAGGCGCAGGCCGTTCACGCCCATTGGAAGTGCCGCCGGATTTAACCGCAAGTCCAGTGAGTGATGCCTATGCCGTGCCAGGTAGCGCAAGTTACTCTAGTTATAGCCAAGCGCAAGAGGGGCAAGAAGTCGGTGTTGAGAAAGTGCTGCAAAACCCTGATGGTGTACGCATGGAAAAGTCAGGCACACAGCGCTGGTTGGTGGTAAATGCGCCAGCTGACAAAATATGGCCGGTGATTCGTGACTTCTGGACCGACATGGGCTTTGCTGTACGTGTAGAGAACCCACAGATTGGCGTGATGGAAACAGAGTGGATTGATGCTGAAGCACTGAAAAAAGATGAATCAGGCAACGCTTTAGATAAGTTTGACAAATGGCTGGATAAATTATCTGGGTTTGCTGATAAGAGAAAATTCCGTACACGTTTGGAGCATGGTAACGATACTGGCACAACAGAGATTTATATGACGCACCGTTCAGTGGTTGGTGCGCCAGACGACGGTAAAACTCGCATTAGAACGCAGTTGGGTGAAATTGAAACCGGTTACAAAGCTGAAGCGGCAACTAATCCTAGGGGCGATGCGTTCGATGCAGAATTGGATGCTGAGCTGTTGCGCCGCTTGATGGTGAAGTTAGGGGTGGAAGAGAAAAAATCGCAAACGATTCTTGCTGATGCAACAGCTACTAAACATGCCGAGGTGGTGAAAGAGGCTGACGGTAGTGCTAGATTGTTGCTGACTGACCAGTTTGACCGTGCATGGCGTCGTGTAGGATTGGCTCTAGACCGCGTTGGCTTTGTGATCGAAGACAGAGACCGCTCTAATGGCCTTTTCTTTGTACGCTATGCTGATGTAGATATTGACGATGCACCTAAGAAAAAGAAAGGCTTGATCGAGAGCATTAAATTCTGGGGTGATGACGAAGAGAAAAAACCTGAGTCAGTTGCTAAAAAAGAAGATAAAAGCATTGTAGATAGCTTGAAGTTCTGGGGTAGTGACGACAAACAAAAGGCGAATCGCGATCGTCAATATCGCATCAAAGTGAGTGACGGTGATAACGGCGCAGTGGTGACCGTGGTTGATACCGAAGGTGCACGCGTACGTACCACAACGGCAAATAGAATTATTGCCCTGATGTATGAGCAGTTACGCTAACTAAATATAAGGCGGCTTATTGGCCGCCTTTTTTGTTGGTGATGCGGCAAGTTTTAGGGTAAGAATAGGGCTACCGCTATTTGCCATGATTTGTAGTTCTTGGATTTATATGTTCTCAGGCTTTTACTTTCTTAATAGCCTGGCTAACTTACCTTTGTTTATTGTCAGTTTATAGAAGAGAGATCAAAGATGCGCTTTGCTTCGCTCGGAAGTGGCAGCGCTGGCAATGCGCTAGTGGTTGAGGTCAATAACACGCGCTTGATGCTGGACTGTGGCTTTAGCATTAAGGAAACCACCAGCAGACTGGCACGTTTGAATTTAAAGCCTGAAGATCTGGCCGGCATTGTCATTACGCACGAGCATGACGATCACGCTGGCGGCGCTTTTAAGTTTGCGGCTAAGCATCACATCCCCGTTTGGCTCACCTATGGCACACTTAAAATGGCCGAGCGATATTTTCCGAATCAGCACGACCTGCAACTTAATGTGATTGATAGTCATACGCCATTTAGCGTGGCTGATGTTGAAGTGTGCCCATACCCTGTCCCGCATGATGCGCGTGAGCCAGTGCAGTGTGTATTTGGTGATGGTCAGCATCGCCTAGGGGTGCTGACAGATGTTGGGCGTACCACCTTGCATATTGAGCAGCAGTTGAGCGGTTGTGATGCCCTGGTGCTGGAATGTAATCACGATAGCACTATGCTGCGCAATGGACCATATGCAGCCTCTTTAAAAAAGCGGGTAGGGGGTGAATGGGGGCATTTGGAGAACTCAGCCTCAGCTGATTTGCTCGCGAAGTTAGATCGTTCCAAATTGCAGCATCTGCTAGCTGCGCACCTAAGCGCAAAAAATAATACGCCGTTGCTTGCGAAATCTGCGTTAGCAGGGGTTGCTGACTGTGCGCTGGATTGGATTGGTGTTGCTGATCAGGCCTTGGGATTTGACTGGCGTCAAATTAGCTAGTTTGCCTGGTGAATAAAGCTGATGCTAATTGCTGACGTTCAGTGCTCAGACGTAAAAAAGCCGACTTGCGTCGGCTTTTTTAATAACTATTGATTAAACAATAAATTATTTTGCAGCTTCAGCAGGAGCAGCTTCAGCAGCTGGTGCAGCTTCAGCAGCTGGTGCTTCAGCAGCAGGAGCAGCTTCAGCAGCTGGTGCTTCAGCAGGAGCAGCTTCAGCAGCAGGAGCTTCAACAGCAGGAGCTTCAACAGCAGGAGCTTCAGCAGCTTTTTCACCACAAGCAGTAACAGCAAGAGCTAACAATGCAGCTAACAAAACAGAACGTGTCATTTTAAATTTCCTTATGAGTTTAACTGGTTAAAAAACTGTTTTCGATACTACTTAAAAAGTGACTAATAACTATATCGAGTGGCGCAAATTCTAGCAGGAATTAAAAAAAAAAACACTACATTTCAAATATTAAGCTGAAATATAGTAAAAAAGTTCCCGCTTTCGTATAGCTTACCTGAAAATGATTATTCAACACGAATAAAAAGCTGGTTATTTTGGGAAGATTGCCCACTGCTGCTGGCCAATATCGCGCGACTAACCTCATCTTTGTCTTGCATCATGCCACCTAGATTGACCCACTCACCACGCTGTGCCCGTACTGTAGACGAGAGTTGCTCAAACTCTATGCGACCATTCTGCTGCAGGCTAGAAAATGTCGGGGTGATTTCAAGCTCAACTTGGCTGCCTATGCCACGAGCGCGCACTGTAAAGCCTGTGCCAATATCTACAAATTCCGTACTGACTTGCCTAACTGCGTAGCGGCGTGTGAGCATTACCCATTCACTGGTGTAGGGAATGGATTCACCGACACTGATATAAGCAGGTGCGCCATCTGTAACCCGAATAAACTGTTGGCTACTTTGTCGTGAGCTGGTTTGGTTATCTTCTAGGCCTATTTGGATGCCATCCCTGCCGCTTCTAGCATCATTTCCCGTCTGTATGGCGACATTGCCAATGCGGGTGCGGCCTTTTATTGCAGTGTTACGACTAGTGCCTGTAACGTTATTCTGGCGCTTTACGCTAATGGTGAAATTTTCTCGTGCAGTGTCTAGTGTGGCAATGGTTTGCTCAACTTCGGCCATCGTTTTGCTATCGGTGCGGACGATAAGCTGGTTTTGTATGGCGGATGCTGTGCCATGGTTGCCAATGACAGCTTGTATCGTTGGTAGCACCTCTTCCGCAAAGCGATGCTGTAGGGTGAAAATTTTGAAGTCATTAGTGGCATGGCTTTGCAGCGTGAGGCTTAATGCCAATAACAGCCACAGCCAGCGATTTTTTATCAATAGTCGTATCATGTTGATGCCCTATAACCCTAATGGTGTGATGCTTACTGTGTCTTGGATTGCCTCTGTCAGTTCCTCAAATCTGGTGTGAAGTGCTTTAACCGTTGCGACGTCATCATAAGCATACTTAAATCGTGCTTGGTCGATATGTATGCGCTTAATGTAGTGTTTGCCATCCGCCAGAATAAAACAGTCTTTCGCATGCTTTGCGGACTGGTTGGTGACATGTACACTCATTTTGTGCCCAAAGGTTTTAAGCAGATTAAGTAGCCTAGGGCATTTATCTTGGAAATGAGCGCTATCTTGCAGAATAATCGATACACGGCTAGTAATCTGCTGGCTTAAGAATTGCTGTAACAACTCATAGGTAGCCAAGCTGGAGAACTCACCTAGCTTTAAATCTTGGTCAAAGATTAAAAGCTCATGCTCTGCACTTTGTATAATGAGCTGGATGGCCTCGTTATACAAATGCTCTCCAACCATGATTTTATCCGGCATTAATATGCTGTCCATGATGTTAATAATACGCGCTATGCTTAATTGAAGTAAAGGTAACCAGCCAGATACCATGCATGTAATTGCTCAATGATTGTGGTCTCTATCTCGCCTGCTTGTGTAATATCGTCGCTAGTCAATTTACGATAATCGGCCAGTGTGGTGAGTAACTTTGCTGACCCACCTGTTGCCGCAACAGACTCACCGTTTAAATAAAAATACTGCGCAGAAAACAGCATTTGGCTTTTTAAATCTAGGCAGATACCTTGCTGCAGCAGGTTTTCATGGAATTTACGTAAAGATATTTTTTTGTTTGGATTAAAAAACACGTCAACTTTAGGTTCGGACAAGTAAGATCCTAAGAAATCTGCCACATGCTGATCTGACCATTGAATAGTTTTTAAAATATCGGCTACTTTGCTAATCATCTCGCCGCCAATTTCGGCTGGGTGTTCTTGTAGAGTTAAATCGGCATCTTGATAGATACCAGGCAAGGCGTTTACATCTTTATTGAGTTTATCTTGCAAAAAGCCAAGAAACTCTGTGGCTAGTTCTTGCACTTTGGGTGCTCTAAACCCAATGGAGTAGGTCATGCAGTCCGTATTGCCATCTGTCACGGCGATGCCCCAATGTGCTAAGTGTGGCGGTAAATAGAGCAAGTCGCCGGATTCCACTAGCCACTCTTGTGCCGTATCAAAGTTTTTTAAAATGCGTAATGGTGCGCCTTCGACCAAACTTAAATCGGTTTGCTCGCTAATACGCCATAGCCGCTTGCCTTGGCCTTGCAGTAAGAATACGTCATAGCTATCAAAATGCGGCCCTACACCACCGCCATCCGGTGCGTAGCTCACCATTAGGTCATCTAGCCTCGCATGTGGAATAAAATTAAATTGGCTCAGCAGTTCAGCGGCTTCATGTAAGTGATTATTCACACTCTGTACCAGCAAGGTCCAGCGGTGCTTAGGGTCTGGTTTTTCAGGAAGGTTCGCGAAGTCACTTTCATCAAATGGACCATGACTTGCATGCCATTTTCCTTTAATTTCCTCCACGATGCGGGATTGAACCTCTTCTTCGCAAGCTAGCCCTGCTAGCTCATCTGGGCTCAATAGTCCCTTAAATTCTGGAATGGCATTTTTAATCAGTAAAGGTTTTTTATGCCAATAGTGCTCTAAAAATTCGCTGGCAGTGATACCGCCTAGTAGCTGTAGTGGTTGGTTAAGATTATGCATGTGCTTGATTGATTAATAGTTCAGTGAATAATTATGCCATTGCATTACTATACAGGTGAGTATATATTAGTGAAAAAGTGTAAAAATTAAATCAATCTGTTGCAATCTAATATCACGAATCATCGCTATATTATTTTTTAAGGATTATTAATGATGAGCGCTCCTACTGACTCTTCTGTTCAAACCTTTCATGGCGGATGTCCGCATGATTGTCCAGACACCTGCTCAATGGTGTACACGGTTAAAGATAAAAAACTCATTTCAGTGACGGGTAATAAATCTCACCCTATGACGCGTGGCGGCTTGTGTGTGAAATTAAAAGATTACGAAAAGCGTCATTATCACCCAGACCGTTTGCTCTACCCGCTAAAACGTATCGGCCCCAAGGGTAGTAAGCAATTCAAGCGTATCTCTTGGGATGAGGCCTTGGATGAGATTACAAATAAGTGGAAAGCGATTATTGATACAGACGGGCCGCACGCCATCATGCCAAATAGTTACTTAGGTAACCAAGGTTTGGTGCATGGGCTCAATGGTGGTGATGCATTTTTTAATCGTATGGGTGCAACGGTGTGTGAGCGTACTTTCTGTGGCGAAGGCTCATGTACAGCCTGGCTACTTACGGTAGGGCCGACTGCAGGCGTGGATCCAGAAAGCTTTGCACATGCTAAGTATATTGTGATCTGGGCTTGTAACTCAGTAAGTACTAACTTACATCACTGGCATATCATTCACGAGGCGCAGAAAAAGGGCGCTAAAGTGGTTGTTGTTGATTCTTATGCCTCTAAAACGGCCAAAGAGGCAGATTGGCATATTGCGCCTAAACCGGGCACTGATGGTGCCTTAGCGATGGCCATGATGCATGTGATTATTAGTGAGGGTTTAACAGACCAAGACTACATCGATCATTACACCATAGGTTATCAAGAGTTAGCCGAACGTGCTAAAACCAGAACGCCAGAGTGGGCTGCAGAAATCACCGGCATCTCCGCTGATGATATTAGAAAGTTTGCACGTGAATATGCGACCACACCGCCAGCCGTAATCCGCCTAGGCGTTGCGCTAGAAAGAAGTTACGGTGGTAGCCAAGCCATTCGTGCTGTCACAAGTTTGCCTGCACTGATAGGCGCATGGCGCCATGTGGGTGGCGGTGCACTACAGTTTCCGGTATGGGAGCATCCATATAAATTCGATGTGATTTCGCGCCCAGATTTAATTCCAGAAGGAACACCTGTAGTCAATAACCTGCAACTAGGGCGGGCGCTTACAGGTGAGCTAGATCTTAAAACACCGATTAAATCGATGATGGTGTGGAACACCAACCCACTCACTCAAGCACCGGAAACGGACAAAATAGTCAAAGGCCTGGAGCGTGAGGACCTATTCTTGGTAGTGGCTGAGCACTTTATGTCCGACACTGCTGCCTACGCGGATATTATCTTGCCGGCTGCGATGGGCGCTGAGATGGAGGATATGGTGCTCTCATGGGGGCATTTGTACCTGACTTACAATCAAAAATGCATAGACCCACCAGGGGAAGCGCTTCCCAATAATGAGATATTTAGGCAGTTAGCCAAGCGCATGGGTTATACCGATGCTAATTTCCAGTGGAATGATACTGAGTGCTTAGAGAATTATGTAGATTGGGATTCACCTACCTGTGACGGTATCGATTTAGATTATTTACGCCAACACGGCTTTGCACGTTTAAAGGCGTTTGGTGATAAAGATACGCGCGCGCGCCATGCAAAAGGTGAGTTTCCTACGCCTAGTGGCAAGTGCCATTTCTTAGTGGAAGGGGCAAAAAACTTTGTGGCAGGGCCTTTCCGCCAAATGTATGATGGTTTCCAACCGGGCGAAGATTTAGATAGCCTGCCAGACTATGTGCCATCACGTGAAACGCCGGCAACCAACCCTGAACTTGCCGCTAAGTATCCTTTGAATATAATTTCACCTAAGAGTCATGGCTTTCTAAACTCATGCTATGCCAATGTCACAGAAAAAATTAAGGGTCAAGGCGAGCAGTTTGTGATGATTAATCAGCTAGATGCTACGGCGCGCAATATTAAAGCAGGTGATGTCGTAAAAGTGTTCAACGACCGTGGTGCATTTGAAGGTGTGGCGAGAATTTCAGACGATGTTAACGCTGGGATTGTGGTAGCAACGCTTGGCTATTGGCGGCAGTTGAATAATGGGACGGTGAACTGTATTAGTTCGGCAGAGTTTGGGGATATGGGGCACTCCACTACCTTTAGTGATAATTTGGTGGAAGTGGCGTTGGGGTAAGCTAGTGGCGTAAAAATAGCTCCATTAGTTGGCAGTGTATAGCTCTCATATTTTGCAAGGAGCACACACCTTGATTTTGGGGATGTTCAAGAATGCAGTAAAATCATGTTATGAATATTTACTCGCTTGCTCGTCCTTTATTATTTCAGTTTGATGCTGAATCTGTTCACGATTTTACTTTAAAAAGCTTAAAAACCGCCGAGCGGTTAGGCGTTCTAAAGTTGTGTGCATCCCCGCCTGTTTGTCAGCCTCGCACAGTGATGGGCATTACCTTTCCTAATGCAGTTGGTTTGGCGGCTGGCTTAGATAAAAATGCAGCGGTGATTGATGGGATGGCTGCCTTAGGTTTTGGCTTTATTGAAGTCGGCACTGTTACACCAAGACCGCAGCCTGGTAATCCTAAGCCACGCTTATTCCGTGTGTCTGAAGCACAAGGCATCGTTAATCGCTTTGGCTTTAATAACCTAGGTGTAGATAACCTGATAGCAAATGTGAAGGCGTCTAAGTACAAAGGCGTGCTTGGCATTAATATCGGTAAAAACTTTGATACACCCAATGAAAATGCGGTGAGTGATTATTTGATTTGTATGCGTAAAGTATATGCGTATGCTAGCTATATCACGGTGAACATTTCTTCACCAAATACAAAAAACCTGCGTGCGCTACAAGAAAAAGAGGCGTTGTCTGACTTGCTGGCAACATTAAAAGCCGAGCAGTTAAAGCTTGCTGAACAGCATGGCCGGTATGTGCCAATCGCTTTAAAAATAGCGCCAGATTTAGAGCTGGCACAAGTCAATGAAATTGCAGATTTGCTCATGACGCATAAAATTGATGGTGTGATTGCCACCAATACCACGCTCTCGCGTGATGCGGTACAAGGCATGGAAAACGCGGCAGAAACTGGTGGCTTGTCTGGTGCGCCAGTGCGAGATAAATCTACAGTAGTGATTCAGCAGTTATCGCAGCGCCTGCAAGGCGCGTTACCGATTATTGGGGTAGGCGGTATTTTAAGTGGTGCTGATGCGGTAGAGAAAGTTGCGGCCGGTGCGAGCTTAGTGCAGTTGTACAGTGGTTTAATCTATAAAGGCCCGCAGCTTATTCGTGACGTAGCGCAGGCATTGGGCTAATTTCCGTTTTCTGTCGATGACCCTGCCGATTTTATATTCGTATCGCCGTTGTCCTTATGCCATGCGTGCGCGCATGGCATTAAAGTATGCCGGTATTGCAGTAGAAATGCGCGAGATATCATTGCGTGATAAACCTGCGCATTTGCTCGAAGTTTCACCTAAGGGTACCGTCCCTGTATTAGTGACAGCCCATGGTGCGGTATTTGAACAAAGCTTGGATATCATGCATTGGGCATTGCAACAAAACGATCCAGACGGCTGGCTCTCGGCAGACGTAGCGCAAACACAACAGCTCATTACTGAGAACGATACCAGTTTTAAGCAGGCTTTAGATCGCTATAAGTACGCGATACGCTTTCCTGAGCAAGCGATGGAGGACTATCGTTCACTTGGTGAGGTGTTTTTAGCCAAGCTGGAGCAGAAGCTAAGCCAAACAGCCTTTTTGATGGGAGCTAAGCTGACCTTAGCCGATATTGCTATCTTTCCATTTATTCGCCAATTTTCTGCGGTAGATGCTGCGTGGTTTGAGTACGCAAGCTATCCTAAGTTAAAGGCATGGCTTGATTTGATGCTGTCGTCTGTGCTGTTTAATAGCATTATGGAGAAGCATCCGGTCTACGCTGCGCCCTAAGTCAGTTGGCTATCAATCGCCAACGTTTAGTTCGACTCTGTTTTCCAGTGCGGTAGGCGCCATTCAAAATAAATCGCCAAGATACGTAATATCGTCATCAAGGCAGCAGGAATAAAGATACAAAGCCAGGATGCCAGATTGAGCTGGTTAAGCAAACACACCAGCAAGCCACCTAAAAACGCAATCACCGCATACGGCTGGTAATCACTGAAAGCTTTGGGGATTTCGTCGCAAAAAATATCTCGTAATACACCTCCAAACACCGCAGTCATTACCCCCATTAAGGTACAAACAATCACAGGCAGTTGCTGCTGTAATGCGATTTGTGTGCCTAGTGCGGCATATAAACCTAAGCCTAATGCATCGGGGATGAGAATGGCGCGCTCGGTAAGTTGTATATGTTTATTGCGCATGAACAACATGGCCAGCATACATACGCATAACATGAGCCATATCCAGTTGGCATGATCAACCCAGAAGAAGGGGCGCCGATCAAGCAGTACGTCGCGTAAAGTGCCGCCACCAAAGGCCGCCACCCCGGTGACGACAAACACGCCAAAGGCATCTAGCTTTTTTCTAGCGCCAGCAACCAGCCCAGAAAGCGCAAAAGCTGAGGTGGCAAAAATCTCAATAGCCACTTGTAGCGTGGATGCAGTGACATCAACCATGGCTTAATACCTTAATAACAAGTGGGTGACTGTTTGCTTACTCAACAATACAACAGCATCGTGCGTTGCAGCACGATGCTGGTCAGCAAACAGCCAGTGAGATTTAAGTGGTTGCTAAGTCTTTAGCTTCGTTCTGATTATTTTCTTCAAAGATGAGTTTTACTTCGTCTTTGTCATCAATATCCACATGTACACTGCCGCCATTAGCCAGTTTGCCAAATAGCAACTCATCAGCCAGCGCTTTACGGATAGTGTCTTGAATCAGCCTTGCCATTGGGCGTGCGCCCATTTGTGGATCAAACCCTTTTTTGCCGAGGTAGGTCTTGAGTGCATCACTAAATGTTGCCTCAACTTTTTTCTCATGCAACTGGTCTTCCAGCTGAATCAGGAATTTATCCACAACGCGGATAATGATGTCGTGCGATAGCGCCGTGAATGAAACGGTAGCATCCAACCTGTTACGGAACTCAGGAGAGAATAAGCGTTTGATATCAGCCTGTTCATCACCAGCTTGTTTCGCAGTGGTAAAGCCCATGTTGGATTTAGATAAACTCTCAGCACCAGCATTGGTGGTCATAATGATGGTAACGTTTCTGAAGTCAGCTTTGCGGCCATTGTTATCGGTAAGCGTTCCGTGATCCATCACCTGCAATAAGATGTTAAAAATATCTGGATGCGCTTTTTCAATTTCATCTAATAGCAATACGCAGTACGGATGCTTAGTGATTGCTTCGGTCATCAAGCCGCCTTGCTCAAAGCCTACATAGCCCGGAGGTGCGCCAATCAGGCGTGAAACCGCATGGCGCTCCATGTATTCACTCATATCAAAGCGAATCAGCTCTATGCCCATAATGTAAGCCAACTGTTTAGCTACTTCAGTTTTACCTACGCCGGTAGGTCCGCTGAATAAGAAGCTGCCAATCGGTTTGTTATTTTGGCCTAAGCCGCTGCGTGCCATTTTAACGGCAGAAGACAGCGCTTCAATGGCTTTGTCTTGACCAAATACCACGGCTTTCAAGTCGCGCTCTAGTGTTTTTAGCGCGTTGCGGTCGTCTGAAGAAATGTTTTTGGGCGGAATACGTGCCACTTTGGCAATAATGTCTTCAATTTCTTTATTGCCAATCACTTTCTTTTGTTTCGATTTTGGCAAGATGCGTTGTGCCGCGCCCGCCTCATCAATCACATCAATCGCTTTATCTGGCAGGTGACGGTCATTGATATATTTAGCAGACAACTCTGCCGCTGTGGTGAGCGCCGCCGCTGTGTATTTCACGCTGTGGTGTGTTTCAAAGCGTGATTTAAGCCCTTTGAGGATCTCAATTGTCTCAGCTACGCTAGGTTCTACTACATCTACCTTTTGGAAGCGGCGAGATAGCGCGTGGTCTTTTTCAAAGATACCGCGATACTCTTGGTAAGTGGTTGCACCTATGCATTTAAGTGATCCATTAGATAATGCCGGTTTCAGTAAGTTACTTGCATCCAATGTGCCGCCACTGGCAGAGCCTGCGCCAATCAGTGTATGAATCTCATCAATAAACAAAATCGCGTCAGGTTTTTCTTCCAACTGTTTCATTACCGCTTTTAAGCGCTGTTCAAAGTCGCCACGGTATTTAGTGCCAGCAAGCAAGGCACCCATGTCGAGTGAGTACACCACTGCGTTGGCAAGTACGTCTGGAATATCTTTTTCTACAATACGGCGAGCCAGACCTTCAGCAATCGCCGTTTTACCAACGCCAGCTTCACCTACCAGTAATGGGTTGTTTTTGCGGCGACGGCATAAGGTCTGTACCACGCGTTCCAGTTCAGATGCGCGACCGATCAGCGGGTCTATTTTCCCAGCGACAACCTGTAAGTTCAGGTTGAGGGTGTAGTTCTCAAGTGCGCCATTCGGCGCGGCCTCTGGCTCGGCTTCTTGCTCACCACCTTCTGGTTTAGCAGTTTCACCTATTTTTGAAACGCCATGTGAAATGAAGTTGACAATGTCTAGGCGAGTAATGCCTTGCTGATGCAAGAAGAATACCGCGTGTGAATCTTTTTCACCAAAAATGGCTACGAGCACGTTCGCGCCAGTCACTTCTTTTTTACCTGAGGACTGTACATGCAACATAGCGCGCTGGATTACACGTTGGAAACCCAGTGTTGGTTGCGTATCCACATCATCCTGCCCAATCACGGTTGGGGTGTGTTCTTCAATGTACTGGTTTAACTCGGTACGTAATGTCTCTAACTTTGCGCCGCAGGCACGCAAAACCTCTGCCGCGGTTGGATTATCAATCATTGCGAGCAGCAAATGCTCAACCGTGATGAGCTCGTGGCGTTTTTGTCTTGCGTCCATAAACGCCATGTGCAAACTAACTTCTAATTCCTGCGCTATCATCTCGGTACCTAACTTTCTATTATGTATCTCGCCTACATTTATGCCATTTCAATGATGCACTGCAATGGATGTTGCGATTGCCTTGCATAGCTCACTACTTGATTCATCTTTGTTTCTGCAATGTCTTGTGGGTAAATGCCGCATATACCAGCACCCTCAGTATGTACTTTGAGCATAATTTGCGTTGCTTGTTCACGACTCTTGTTAAAAAAACGCTCAATTACTTCAACAACGAACTCCATTGGTGTGTAGTCGTCATTTAACAGTAGCACTTTAAACATGGGGGGTAATTTTGGTTTTGCAACCTCAGGCTTAAGTGCAATGTCATTTTCGTGCGGTTTATTTGCCATAGTATGAGTCTATTTTGAGCCAAACTAAAAAAAATTCAAGTGTAATTTGGTGTATCTTCAAGAGATAATTGTTGCGAACAGGCAATCAGTGACTGCTTAGGCTAAGGGAAGATTTTGACGCTTTTTACAATTCTATCTTGTGTCTGCAATATCTCGAGGCGGTGTGGACCAATTTTGAAGCTGGTGTTAGGCTCGGGGATGTCTTCAAAATGTTCAAGAATCAGGCCGTTGAGCGTGCGAGGGCCATCCAGTGGCAATTCAAGATTTAATTTTTTATTAAGGTCGCGTAATGTGCTGGTGCCATCAGCTAGCCAGCTACCGTCCTCTTCTTGGTGGTAGCTGCCAAGTCTGGAAGGCAATTGGGTATTAAAATCACCAATTACTTCTTCTAAAATATCTTCTAAGGTGACCAAGCCTTTTAGCTCACCATATTCATCCACCACCAGCGCAATCCGCTCGTGGTTCTCCTGAAATTGCTGGATTTGCGTAAATAAAGGTGTGCCAGATGGAATGAAGTAAGAGTCATCAATCACTTCAAGCAGCGCGGCTTTACTAAAGTCATCTCGTAGGTAGTGCTCACGCAGTTGATTGATTACTCTACGTACATGCAAAATACCAATGATTTCTTCAGACTCGCCCTGGCGCACAGGCAGACGCGTGTGGTGTGTATTGGTAATGTGGCTCAGGATATCTTCTAATGGCGCATCAAAGTTAATGCTTTCAATCATGGTGTGCGCCGTCATGACATCATCTACAGTGATTTTTTCTAGCTCAAACAGGTTTAACAATATTGTGCGGTGCTTTTTAGGCATGAAGTGGCCAGCGTCAGTCACAATGCTGCGTAGCTCGTCCATGGTGAGTGATTGTGCTTGCGCATCAAAATTCACTTTAACTCTAAGTATGCGTAATAAGCCCACAACAAACAGGTTAACAAACCATACGATTGGATATAGGGCTTTTAGTAGTGGGTACAAAATGTAGCTTGCAAAAAAAGCGAGCTTTTCTGGGTATGCCGCTGCGATGACTTTGGGTGAGATTTCACTAAACACTAAAATAGCAAAAGTCACGGTCATGGTGCCAAACATCAGGGTCCATTCCCCTTCACCAAACAGCTCAACGACGATAATGGTGACCAAAGTGGCGGATGCGGCATTGGCAAAGTTATTGCAGAGTAGGATTACCCCTAACAGCTTGTCGGTTTTTAGCAGTAAAAATGTTGCTAGCCGAGCTCCACGATGCCCTTGGTTCGCTAAATGTTTTAAACGATAGCGGTTAACCGACATCAAGCTGGTTTCAGCCAGTGAGAAAAAGCCTGAAATTAACAGCAGAACGGCTAAGGCGCCAAGCTGCCAAGAAATGGGTATGTTGTCCAAAGTATGATGTGATGGTTACTACGAAGAGGTAGTGTATACGTGATAAGGGGTTAGAACAAGTGCCGTGATTCTCTGCACCATACTTTGAGAGGTTTATACTGAATGGCTAAGAAGCTGAAGTGGCTAAAATGCTTTGTATAGGGAATGCAATGCGCTACAGCAACCTTTAGATTTGTTAGGTTGTTGTAGCGCTATCGTTGTTTTAAGCAAACTCTGATGGGTCTGGATCAGGATGCGTTTCTTTTTTATCGCTGTCTTTCTTTTCCACATCACTCATTAGGTTGGCACGACTAACACCTAACCACATGGCAATCGGGCAAGCTACCAGCACTGATGAGTAAATACCAAATAAAATACCAATGGTCAGTGCGAGGGCAAAGTTGTGTAACACTTCACCGCCAAATAGCAACATAGACAGCACCATCAGCTGTGTAGAAAAGTGCGTGATGATAGTGCGTGACATGGTGCGTGTAATCGCATTATCAATCACGTGGGTGACAGTAGCTTTACGCATTTTGCGGAAGTTCTCACGCACTCGGTCGAACACCACCACAGATTCGTTCACTGAGTAACCTAATACTGCGAGTACTGCTGCCAGTACTGTCAGGTTGAACTCCCATTGAAAGAACGCGAAAAAGCCCAAAATAATAATCACATCATGCATATTCGCAATGATTGCCGCAACTGCAAAGCGCCATTCAAAACGTAGTGCTAGATAAATCATAATGCCTGCAATCACCAATAACAGGGCTAGCGAGCCTTTTTCATACAACTCGGTACCCACTTGCGGACCCACGAACTCAATACGGCTCATTTGTACTGAGTCATCAACTGCTTTAAGTGAGCCGAGTACTTTGTCTGAAAGCTGTGCACCAGTAAGACCCGTTCTGACTGGTAAACGAATCAGCACGTCACGGCTAGTACCAAAGTTTTGTACGGTTGCATCTTTCAAGCCGATGCTATCAATCGTGGTGCGGATCTTGTTCAGGTCTGCGGCGTGCGGGTAGTTCACTTCAATCATGGTGCCGCCGGTGAAGTCCACACCAAAGTTCAACCCACGCGTAGCAAGAAACACAACTGCGAGTACAAAGGTAATCATGGAAATGGCTGTGGTTAAACGGCCATAGCTCATGAAGGGGATGTCTTTTTTTACTCTAAAAAATTCCATAGTTTTTACTCTATATTTTTGTCTGAGGGCGCTAAATTAACTGGAGCGCTTAACCAATTGAAAGGTGTGTTGTTTTACGACGGCTACCGTAAACCCAGTTAACAATCGCACGTGAAACCACTACCGCACTGAACATAGAGGTGAGGATGCCTAGTACGTGTACAACTGCAAAGCCTTTCACTGGGCCTGTGCCGAATAAGAATAAGGCAATGCCGGCGATCATAGTGGTGACGTTAGAGTCTAGAATCGTATCCCAAGCACGGTCATAGCCGATGTGGATTGAAGCTTGCGGCGTATTGCCGCTATGCAACTCCTCGCGGATACGCTCGTTAACCAATACATTGGCGTCAATCGCCATCCCCAGCGTTAGTGCTACCGCCGCCAATCCAGGTAAGGTTAATGTTGCTTGCAGCATGGAAAGTATAGCCACGAGTAGTAGTAGGTTAATGCCTAGCGCCAGTACTGAAATGCCACCAAATGCTAGGTAATAAATAATCATGAATACCGCAATCGCTGCGAAACCCCACAAGGTAGAGTGCATGCCGCGTTTGATGTTTTCTTCACCCATGCTTGGGCCAACGGTACGTTCTTCAATGATGTCCATTGGCGCAGCCAATGCACCGGCACGTAATAGTAAAGAGATGTCAGTTGCCTCTTGTGTGTTAGCCATACCTGAGATTTGTACACGGCCGCCACCAATTTCTTCGTTAATCACTGGTGCGGTGACTACTTCGGTATTGCCTTTTTCAATTAGCAAAATGGCCATGCGTTTGCCCACGTTTTCACGTGTGACTTGTTGGAATACGCGAGCGCCGCGTGCGTCCAGTGTTACGTTCACCACTGATTGCCCTGTTTGCCCATTCACGCCAGGGCCGGCATCGGTAATGTAGTCGCCAGTGAGCACTACGTTCTTTTTCACGAGAATCGCACGACCTTCGCGGTCTTTAAAGGCATCGGTACCAACAGGTGCTTGCCCTTTCTCAGCTTTTTCTAAAGTCATGGCATCTGACTTTTCTTCATCTACCAAACGAATCTCAAGCGTAGCAGTACGGCCTAAAATTTCTTTAGCTTTGGCGGTATCCTGCACGCCAGGTAACTGCACCACCACACGGTCTGTGCCTTGTTGTTGAATAATAGGCTCAGCAACACCTAGCTCGTTGATTCGGTTGTGTAGTGTTTGAATATTTTGTTTTAGTGCAAATTCCTGAATACGTTTTTGCTCAATCGCATTCAATGAAGCGCTAAGTACAATATCTTCGCCATTGACGCTATCTTTAAGCGTAAGGTCAGGATATTGATTGCTGATGATTTTTCTGGCTTTTGCTAGTTCAGTCGCACTGGTGAAGCGGATTTGTACGGTTTGACCTTCGCGCGTTACGCCAGCGTATGAAACACGCTCTTTACGCAATGCCGTTCTGAAGTCACCAACAAAGCGTTCTGCGGCTTTATCTAGTGCGGCCTTCATGTCCACCTGAAGCAGAAAGTGCACGCCGCCGCGTAAGTCTAAGCCCAAGTACATAGGTTTAGCGCCTATGCTGCGTAGCCAGTCTGGCGAGCGTGATAGCAAGTTTAAGGCAACAGTATAGTCGCTGCTTAGGTTTGCTTGTAGCAGGTCTTTGGCTTTGATTTGCGTGTCGGTATTTGCAAAGCGCGCTTTTACACCACGTGCATCTAAATAAATGCCGTCGTATGCAATTTTTTCTTTTTGCAGAATCTGTTCTACTTGCGCAAGTAAAGTAGGGTCAACCTTGCTGGTACTTTTTGCAGGTGTGACTTGAATTGCGGGTGATTCACCAAACAGATTGGGGATGGCGTAAATCAACCCCATCAGAATCATGAAGACAACAAAAATGTTTTTCCACAGTGGGTAGCGGTTCATAGTCAGACTCTAGTCAACGGTTTGCAGGTACTTAAAAGCAGTGATGCAAAATGTTTAGTTAAATTTAGGATGGTGCTTAGGGATTAAAAGCCTTGGGCTTAGATGCTTTTAATTGTACCTTTTGGCAATGCGCTTTGAATTGCATGCTTTTGCACGGTAATTTCAGTGTTAGCTGCAATTTCCAGCGTAATAAATGCATCAGTTACTTTAGTCACCTTGCCAACAATGCCGCCAGAAGTAACTACTTCATCACCTTTTTGTAGTGCAGCAATCATGTTACGTTGCTCTTTTGCTTGTTTCATCTGCGGACGAATAATCATAAAGAAGAACAGTAAAAAGATTACGATCAGTGGTAAAAAGCTAGTGAAATCTGTAGCAGGCGCTGTTGCAGCATAAGCATTTGAAATAAACACGATATAACTCTCTTTAAAAAAACTTAAAAAATGATCTAAAAATTAGCCTTTAATTCTAGCACATACTGTATCTGAATGCAGACGGTGTAGATTTTCGTTCAGTTGACTCAGGTCAAGCTTTTGCGCTTTGCTGCAAACTCTTGCTTGAACTTGTCAAACGTACCTGCTTCAATCGCATTACGCATGCCACTCATCAGTTGCTGGTAATAATGCAGGTTGTGTATGGTGTTGAGGCGTGAGCCCAAAATCTCACCAATTCTATGCAAGTGGTGCAGATATGCGCGTGTAAAGTTACGGCAGGTATAGCATGTGCAGTCTGCATCCAGTGGGTTGGTGTCGTTTTTGTAGCTGGCATTTTTAATTTTCACGTCGCCATATTGCGTAAAGAGCCAGCCATTGCGTGCGTTGCGCGTCGGCATCACGCAGTCGAACATATCTACGCCTTGTGATACGGCAGCGACCAAGTCTTCAGGCGTGCCAACACCCATCAAATAGCGCGGTTTTTCTTGCGGCATCTTGGGTGCAGTGTGCGCTAGTATACGTAACATATCCTCTTTAGGTTCGCCTACTGAAAGGCCACCGATGGCATAACCATCAAAGCCAATTTGCTCTAAACCTTCGCGAGAAACGTCGCGCAGTTCCTCGTGCATACCACCTTGGATAATGCCAAACAATGCATTCGGATTGCCTTCGTGCGCTTGCTTACTACGCTTTGCCCATCTGAGTGAAAGCTGCATAGAGTCGTTTGCCTCTTTGAGAGTGGCAGGATAAGGTGTGCACTCATCAAAAATCATGACGATATCTGAGTTCAAAACACGCTGGATGCGCATAGATTCTTCTGGGGTGAGGAAGCATGAGTCACCATTGATAGGAGAGCGGAATTTAACGCCCTCTTCCGTAATCTTGCGTAAATCACCGAGACTCCAAACCTGGAAGCCGCCTGAATCCGTCAGGATGGGTTTATCCCAGCCCATAAATTTGTGTAGGCCACCATGTGCCGCAATCACTTCTAGCCCTGGACGCAACCATAGATGAAATGTATTGCCGAGTACGATATGTGCATCAATCTCGGTTAGCTCTAGCGGCGACATGGCTTTAACTGTACCGTAAGTGCCAACTGGCATGAACGCAGGCGTTTCCACTTTGCCGTGCGCTAGTTCTAAAGTGCCGCGACGTGCGAGACCATCTTGTTTGTGTAAGGTAAATTGCATGGTAAAACAATAATATTTTGAATGTCGCGATACTAACATAATATGTTTATGTTTGTAGGAGTCAGCTAGTGCTGACATGCTGTAACTTTAGGGACTTAAATATTCTGAATGTTGAGCCTTATTAAAACTATTTTGGCTGGCTGCAATCCAACGGTTAGCATTAATATAAATATCTGGAGGATATGATGAAAAATAAAATGGTAGTAAGCTCGGTAATATTGGCTTTGGTGCTTGGTGGTTGTGCCAATATGACAGAAACCCAAAAAGGGACGGCCAAAGGTGCTGCGATTGGTGCGGGTGCAGGTGCCGTTGTAGGTGCGATTGCGGGTAAAGGTAAAGGTGCCGCAATTGGCGCAGCGGTCGGTGCTGCTGCAGGTGCCGTTGCTGGCAACGTTTGGACTAAGCGCCAAGAAGAGCAAAAAAAGAAAATGGAAGAAGCAACCGCTGGTACTGGGGTAGGCGTGACGCAGACCGCGGATAATCGTTTGAAGCTAGATATTCCTAGTGATATTTCCTTTGATGTGGGTCGTGCCGACATCAAGTCAAATTTTAGAACTGTGCTGGATACTTTTGCTACCAGTTTGATGGATAATCCGGCAAGTAACGTGACTGTGATTGGCCATACGGACAGTACAGGTAGCGACGCTGTTAATAACCCGCTATCGTTAAATCGCGCTGCGAGTGTGCGTGATTATGTTGCAGCACGTGGCGTGGCTTCTAGCCGTATTGCAATTGAAGGTAGAGGTTCTCGTGAGCCCTTGGTCGCCAATGATACTGCTGCAAATCGTGCAAAAAATCGCCGTGTCGAAATTTTTGTAGCCGAACCAGCTAAGTAATGTAAGCGCTCGCTTGTTTTATGGTGAGCAATGGGCGCTGAAACAAAGCCGGCTATTTGCCGGCTTTGTTTTGTAGGTCACCTTGGTATCAGCATTAATATTAAAGGTCAGTGTTTTAGAAAAAGTTTAAAGTCAGTGGTCCTGAAATTTGATTTCGAGTATCGCAACAGGCTTTGCTATACTAATCAAAAATTTAAATATGATCATATATAAAGGTATGATGTAAAACATGATTGAACCTAAACAAAAAACATTTCGTCGTAACGCTGACTCACCATCTTTACGTGAACGTGGTATTTATTTATTACCTAATTTATTTACTTCTGCGGCTTTGTTTGCAGGTTTCTACGCAATTGTACAAGCCATGAATAGTAACTTTGAGCAGGCTGCTGTTGCAATTTTTATCGCAATGGTGATGGATGGCTTAGATGGTAGGGTCGCGCGGATGACGAATACACAGAGTGCTTTTGGTGCGGAGTACGATAGCTTGTCAGATATGGTGTCGTTTGGTGTTGCTCCGGCGCTTATTTTGTATGTTTGGGCACTTAAGCCTTTAGGTAAGCTGGGTTGGATTGCAGCATTTATTTATTGTGCTTGTGCGGCACTGCGTTTGGCTAGATTTAATACCAAGCTGGATGATGTGAATCAAGATAAGCGCTATTTCCAAGGTTTGCCTAGCCCTGCGGCTGCCGCTTTGCTGGCTGGCTTCGTATGGGTGTCTTATGAGTATGGCGTAAATGGCCGCGATGTGTTTTTTGGCGTGTTGCAAATGAAATGGATGGCATGGTGCATCACGGTATTTGCTGGCGCCTCTATGGTAAGTGATCTACGTTATTACAGCGGTAAAGATATCAACCTGAAAGCGAGCGTGCCGTTTTTTGTCATCCTCGGCATTATGTTGGGCTTTGTGCTGATTTCATATAGTCCGCCTGAAGTATTGTTTCTGATCATGGCAATCTATGCACTTTCAGGCTATGTGATGTGGCTACGTGGGAAATTTACTGCCAGATAATTTAAATCTCCTTGGTTTGAATCTGGTGAATTGATCCCCAAGTCCAAGTGCTTAAGTAATACACAAGGTTAGTTAAGATTTATTGATCATCATGATAAATAAATTCAAATACTTAAGCACTTGCGAAACCACTTAAAAAACATTATATTGCTAGTACTATGTTTAATTTTAATATTACATTTACTCAGTATGCGCTGCATCAATATGCCAGCGCCGATTTGCTACGCAAATTATCTGCTTTACGCCTTCTTAGCTTTCTGCGCTAGTGCGCAGACTAAAACATACCCCCAATTCAAGTATTACTTACGCGCATCCATTGTTTGCATGAGATGCCAGCTAGCAGCCTGTTGCCTTGTAGTGACAGGCTCAAACAAAATAAAAACTTAAGGTAATTATCATGACACAAGACCAAATTATTATTTTCGATACGACATTGCGTGATGGCGAGCAGAGCCCAGGTGCAGCAATGACCAAAGAAGAAAAAATCCGTATTGCACGCCAGCTTGAGAAGTTGGGTGTGAATGTGATTGAAGCAGGTTTTGCGGCGGCAAGCCCTGGCGATTTTGATGCGATTCATGAAATTGCAAAAATCATTAAAAACTCAACAGTCTGCTCATTGGCGCGTGCCAGCGAGAACGATGTACGCCGTGCCGGTGAAGCAATTAAACCTGCTGCAAAAGGACGTATTCATACATTTATCGCCACCAGCAAAATCCATATGGAAAATAAACTCCGTATGACAGAAGATCAAGTGGTTGAGCGCGCGGTGCAGGCGGTGAAATGGGCGTTGGAATATACAGATGATGTTGAGTTCTCTGCTGAAGATGCTGTGCGCTCAGATGTAGATTTTTTGATTCGTGTATTCGACGCAGTGATTCAAGCTGGCGCCAAAACCATTAACGTACCAGATACCGTAGGCTACTCTATCCCTGCGGCATGGGGCGAGCGTATGCGTGAATTGATTGCACGTGTGCCTAACAGTAACAAGGTGGTGTGGTCTACGCATTGCCATAATGACCTTGGCATGGCGGTGGCAAACTCCTTGGCTGCGGTGATGGCTGGTGCACGTCAGGTTGAGTGTACGATTAATGGTTTGGGTGAACGTGCAGGTAATGCAAGTTTGGAAGAGGTGGTCATGGCGGTGAAAACACGCGGTGACATCTTTAATTTAACGACAAGCATTGACGCAACACAAATCGTACCAACCAGTAAGTTGGTTTCTTCTATCACTGGCTATCCGGTGCAGCCTAACAAGGCGATTGTAGGGGCTAATGCCTTTGCGCATGAGTCTGGCATTCATCAGGATGGCGTGTTGAAGCATCGTGAAACGTACGAAATTATGCGAGCTGAAGATGTGGGTTGGAACGCAAATAAATTAACCTTGGGCAAATTGTCTGGCCGCAATGCATTTAGAACTCGCTTGAAAGAGTTAGGCATTGAACTTGAAACTGATGATTTGTTAAATGCAGCGTTTGCACGCTTTAAAGATTTGGCAGACAAAAAATCTGAAATTTTTGATGAAGACTTACATGCTTTGGTAAGCGATGAGTTTATATCTGAAGCAAGCGAAAATTATAAGTTGGTGTATTTGCAAGTAGCATCACAAACAGGTGAAGTGCCACACTCCTTGATTACAGTGAGTGATAACGGCAGTGAGAAAAAAGCTGAGGCTGATGGCAGTGGCCCTGTGGATGCCACATTCAAGGCGATTGAGCATATTGTAAATAGCGGTGCTGAGTTATTGCTTTACTCCGTGAATAACATTACCAGCGGCACAGACGCCCAAGGTGAAGTTACCGTACGTCTTTCTAAGGGTGGGCGTATTGTCAATGGTCAAGGTGCTGACACTGATATCGTGGTGGCCTCAGCAAAAGCTTATTTAAATGGTTTGAATAAGTTACATAGCAAGCTAGAGCGTGCGCATCCTCAAGTGTAGTTTTTGAGTGCGCATGTGTTGTTAAACTAAGTCGGGCGAATCCATGAGTTTGTTAGGGCAGATGAAGCTTCAAGCGCAGCAAACGCTTGAGGAGAAAAGCAATCAAAGCAAACTAAGTGCTGATTCGCTCGCTTTGCGCAATGCAAAGCTTAAAGAGGTTTTCAATTATTGGCGTGAATTCTCTGAGCTAATTAGAGTAATTGAGCCTGAGTTCGCCCATGTAATTTCATTACCTAGCATCGGTGATTTGTCCGGGTTAAGAGTGACCGAGCCTTTTGCTGAGTACCGATATAAGCTCTTGAGTAATGAGACTTTCTCTGACGAGGTTAGTCATGTTTCATTGTTCTATTTTTACAAAGCGCCTCAGGTTTTTAAGTTTGAGCGGGAGTTAGGTATTGCGCAGCGCGTTAAAGATGTGTTGTGGCGTTATGGCATTGTGCATACGGCAGAAGATGTGAAAAATGAGTATGCACGGGTGGCCGGGGTCTCTTTTACCATTCCCTGGCAAGTCAAAGGTTCAATCCTGGTCACGGCATTATCTGATTCTGAAGTGTTGCATTTTTCATTAAAAAATATTGCAAAGCTAGGTGAGATGGAATTGGAAATGCCTTTTGATCAGGTGTATGCAACATTCTTGGATGAGCTTTCTAAACTACTGCTAGGGCAGGACAATTTTTTTTGGAAACTTGCTAAGTTCTAGCAGAGTAACAATATGCGTCTACGTATGAGTCGGCAATCGCTTTTGATTGTATTGGCACTGTTCTGCACCTACTTTATTTGGGGCTCAACCTATTTAGCCATTCGTTTTGGGATAGAAAGCTTTCCGCCATTTTTAATGGGAGGAATACGCTTCACTGTCGCCGGCGTAGTTTTGTTTGTGGTGATGCGTTACTTGGGTGCGGCTATGCCCTCTGGGCGTGAATGGCTTGGTGCTGGCGTGGTCGGTTTGCTGCTGCCTGCATTGGGTAATGGTACTGTGTGTTATGTGCAGCAAACGATTTCATCCAGCGTTGCTGCGTTATCAATTGCCACCGCACCAATCTGGATGGCAATTTTTTCCTCAATTTGGGGGCATAAAATTACGCTAAAAGAGTGGTTAGGTATTGCCATCGGTCTAGCGGGTATTGTGTTGCTGAACTTGGGCGGCAGTTTTGAAGGCGATTTTACTAGCGCCTTCTTACTGATATTTGCTGCGGCGAGTTGGTCGTTTGGCTCGGTTTGGGGTAAGCATTTAGCGATGCCGGCGGGTTTGATGGGCGCCGCGTGCCAGATGCTTGTAGGAGGGCTGGCGCTGTTGTTAGCAAGTGCTTACGCTGGTGAGGCATGGCCTCAGCAAGTGTCGCCTAAGTCATGGGGCGCGCTGTTGTTTTTGATTGTACTGGGGTCGTTAGTTGCATACAGTGCATACCAGTACTTGCTGAAAACGGTGCGGCCTTTGGTTGCCAGCAGTAATACTTTTGTAAACCCGATCGTGGCATTTGCGGTAGGGATCTGGTGGGCAGGTGAGCATGTGACTATGATCGAAATGGCCGCACTGGGTGTGATTCTAGTAGGTGTGTTTTTAGTACTTTCTGTAACGAACGATAAAGATATTTAATATGAAACAAGACGTAACTCCAGCGCAGAATTTAGCGTTGTTTGACTTAGATAATACTTTGCTGGCTGGTGATAGTGATTACAACTGGGGCATGTTTTTGATTGGTGAAGGCTTGCTGGATGGTAAGACACACCAAGCGCGCAACGACCAGTTTTATCAAGATTATAAAAACGGCAATCTGGATATTTATAAATTTCTTGAGTTTCAGCTAAAGCCGTTAAGTGAACACTCTAAAGAGTTTTTAGATACGCTACATTTGAAATATATGGAGCAAGTGATTCGCCCGATGATGACCGTGAAGGCACAAGAGCTAGTAGATCAGCATAAGGCGGCAGGAGATTTATGCGTTGTGATTACGGCAACCAATAGCTTTGTCACAAAGCCGATTGCCAGTGCATATGGGATTGAGCATTTAATTGGTACCGATCCGGAAATGGTCAATGGCCGATACACGGGAGGCGTGCAAGGCGTGCCGAGCTTTCAAGAGGGTAAGGTAACGCGTATTAACGCTTGGTTAAATGCGCGTGGTCAGCAATTAGGTGATTTCGCGAAAAGCTATTTTTACAGTGATTCACACAATGATTTGCCGTTAATGAAGTTGGTGACCAACCCTGTCGCTGTTGATGCGGATGCTACACTTGCTAGCTATGCGGAGCAACATGATTGGCCGCGCATTAGCTTGCGCTCATAAGGCGTTCTGCATAGTCGGCGTATTCATACTACGCCGATTAATAATCTACACAACGTTTACGCTAGAGGCCGCCGATGCTTCTAGCACTTGTTGTTCCAGCCGCCTAGTGTCCTAATAGAATCTGCGAAACAAACTTACTGCCGATATAAGCCAGCACCAGCAGGACGAACCCGGTGAGGGTCCAGCGAATGGCTTTTAATCCACGCCAGCCGTATTGGTATCTACCAAATAATAGCCCTGCATAGATAAACCAACTGGCAATCGAAAAGATGGTTTTATGGTTGAATTGTACTGGCTTGTGGAACAGTGCCTCAGAGAACCACATACCGCTCACTAACGTTGCAGTGAGTAAAATAAATCCAAACCCTATCATTTTAAATAACAGGCTTTCCATCACCATTAATGGCGGAAAGCTAGGTAGTTTAATCAGTGTGGTTTTGTGGTGCAGGTTTCGTTCTGCAATGGTCATCAGCAATGCATGTAGTGCAGCAAACGTAAATAGGCTGTAGGCAATCATGGCTACCCAGATATGCGCAATAAACAGCGGGTTGCCAGATTCCGGCAAGAAATGCGTTTCGGTGAAGAAGGCAGGTAGTAGTGAGAATACCGCAGCCGGTGGTAATACAAACGCTTGCAGGCTATATAACTGATGATTGCGGTCCGTCACCCAATACACCAAAACCGTTAACCAAAGTATTGCCGAAATTGACTGATAAAAGCCTAAATTAAAACCGATAGCGAAAATGCTTTGGTGTAATAGCCAACCATGAATCAGTAAGCCCAAGGCAATCATTGCTGAGTGCAGTTTCAATGCATCAGGTTTTATATTGGCATGGTTTGGTGCTTTTGCACCGCGCCAGAAATCAATAGCCACTGCCATATAAATGAACGCAACAATAAAATAAGGAATTAATTTTTGCATAGTGCAATTATGGCGCAATTAGCGTGTAAATATAATAGTTGAGATTAATAAATATAAGATTTATCACATGGCGCAGTACGCCAGTAGGCAGTGGCGCAATCTAGCTACCAGTACCAAAGCTTAAACTTACTTAAAATATTGGATTGATTAAACAAATGTATTAATAGGACAGGTCTGGCGCTTGATGTAAAATTAGGCCTAATATTATTTGTACGAGTATAAAAATGCTAGAAAACCTGACCGGACGCTTGCAGGGCGTCATTAAAAACTTACGTGGGCAAGCACGCTTAACTGAAGAAAATATCGCCGATGCGATGCGTGAAGTTCGAATGGCCTTGCTGGAAGCTGACGTTGCCTTGCCCGTAGTGAAGGATTTTATTGCTGCGGTGAAGCTGCGTGCACAAGGTCGAGAAGTGTTGCAGAGCTTAACACCGGGTCAGGCTGTGATTGAAGTGGTGAACGATGAGTTGACCTCGCTCATGGGTAAGGCGAATGAAGGCTTGAACTTAGCCGCAGTGCCACCAGCTATTATTTTAATGGCAGGTTTGCAGGGTTCGGGCAAAACCACGACTTCGGCCAAGTTGGCAAAGTTATTAAAAGAGCAAAAAAAGAAGGTGTTGTTAGCGAGTGCTGACGTTTATCGTCCTGCCGCGATTGAGCAGCTTAAAACGTTGGCGAAGCAACTGGAGATTGAGTGCTTTGACAGTAATGCAAGTCAGGCACCGCTTGATATTGCCACTGCGACCTTGGATTTTGCAAAACGCGGTTATTACGATGTGGTGATTTTCGATACGGCAGGTCGCCTAGGCATTGATGAAGCGATGATGGCTGAAATCAAAGCATTGCACGCCTTCTTGAACCCGATTGAGACCTTATTTGTGGTCGACGCGATGCAGGGTCAGGATGCTATTAATACGGCGAAAGCGTTTGGTGATACTCTGCCATTAACAGGTGTTGTTTTAACCAAGCTAGACGGTGACTCACGCGGCGGTGCGGCTTTGTCGGTTCGCCATGTGACAGGTAAGCCCATCAAGTACATTGGGGTGAGTGAAAAAGTGGACGGCTTAGAGCCGTTTTATCCAGACCGTATGGCATCCCGTATCCTCGGGATGGGTGATGTACTGGGCTTGATTGAGCAAGCACATAAAAATGTAGACATGGCTGAGGCGCAAAAGCTGGCCGATAAAGTTAAATCAGGTAAGAACTTTGATTTAGATGACTTTAAAGCGCAAATGTCTCAAATGCGCAAAATGGGAGGGATGGGAGCACTGATGGATAAAATGCCGTCACAACTGGCAGGTATGGCAGCCAAAGTGAACCCAGATGATGCAGATAAGAGCATCCGCCGCATTGAGGGTATTATCAATAGCATGACGCCGTTGGAGCGTCGTAAACCAGAGCTGATTAAGGCAACGCGTAAAAAACGTATTGCGGATGGTTCTGGGGTGCAAGTGCAGGAAGTGAATCGTTTATTGAAGCAGTTTGAAGAAACGCAGAAAATGATGAAGATGTTTAGCAAAGGCGGCATGGCAAAAATGATGCGCAGTATGGGTGGCTTGATGGGCGGTAAACTGCCAGGAATGCGTTAATGGCTGGTTTGGGTGGATCAGTATAATTTTAGTAAGTCTTGTTAAAACAATCTCTTACGGAAAAGCGAAAACTTTTTTACAAAATAATTAAGTTATTTGTGAATTTTTCATTGACCAACCTGATAGTTTCTATATAATGGCGACCTTTCGTAAGTAGCACGATTAATTACGAAATGAATGGGGTGTTAGCTCAGCTGGTAGAGCAGCGGACTTTTAATCCGTTTGTCGTGGGTTCGATCCCCGCACACCCTACCAAGATATATAAGGCTTAATCAGAAATGATTAAGCCTTTTTCTTTTGTGCGATCACTTCCGATTGGCGCTATTATTTAATCCGTACATGTAGCCTTTGGGTACTTATCTTTTTAATCTGCCTATCAAATATAAGTGAAACCTGAAAACACCAAATCTGCGTTGCATCCGCGTAATCGACATCGCGAGCGTTATGATTTCGATGCGCTAATTCAAACTAGCGCGGCGCTAGCCCCGCATGTGCAATTAAATGCGTACGGCGATGCTTCTATTGATTTTGCAGACGCGCAAAGTGTTAAGGCGCTGAATCAAGCCTTACTTAAACAGTTTTATGCGGTGGATGTTTGGGATATTCCTAAACATTACCTATGTCCGCCCATCCCCGGGCGTGCAGATTACTTGCATTACCTTGCCGATTTGTTGGGGGAGGCGGGTGGTGAAGTGCCGCGTGGGCCATCTGCGCGCGTGCTGGATATCGGTGTAGGTGCAAATATGATTTATCCACTGATTGGTACCCGTGAATATGGCTGGCGGTTTGTAGGTGCGGATATCGATGCTAAAGCACTGCGGAATGCACAGCAGATTGTGGATGCGAATGCACTGGCGGATGTAATTGAACTGCGTTTGCAGGTTACGCCAGCATCTATTCTTAAGGGCGTGATTCAGCAGGGCGAGTCATTTGCGTTGACGATGTGCAATCCGCCGTTTCATGGCTCATTAGCTGAGGCACAGGCGGGTACGCAACGTAAGTGGAGAGGCTTGGGTAAGCATGTAGCCAAACCTGGCGGAGGTGGTAAGTCTGCCGTATTGAATTTTGGTGGGCAAGGGGCCGAGTTGTATTGTGCTGGCGGTGAGGAGGCCTTCGTCACTAGCATGGTGAAGGAGAGTAAGCAGTTTGCGGCACAGTGTGTATGGTTTACTACACTGGTATCAAAAGCCGCAAACTTGCCTAGCGTTTATCGAGCACTCAAAAACGTGCATGCACACGAGGTGAAAACGATAGAAATGACGCAAGGCCAAAAGCAAAGTCGCATCGTGGCTTGGACATTTTTAGATGCCAACCAACGGAGGCGCATCTTGGGGTGATGCGACGGATAGTCTGATCCGGATAATGAATGCCAGCTTCAGTGCTATATGTATGTGATACAAAAAAAACAGCCTAATCGACATCTGATTAGGCTGTTTTGTTTTGGCTGGGCGAGGTGGCAAAAGTAGCTAGCCGCTACGGCGATGTATATTTCTTGACAAGCTCTAGCGCTGGTAGCACAGTAGGTTTTGATAATGGTCGCTTGTTTAATTGATTGAAAGTCAACATGATGGCTAGCAAACAACAAGAAAATACATCCGCTATTAAATTCATGTTTGTTTTAGCGCTTGATGCGCTCGTTTGCGAGCAGATAGAGGGGGATGCCAAGCCATTAACCGGATGGAGTTCTGCGCGGCTGTCCGTATCTAACCCCACACTCAAAAATTTATTTCATCCAGACGACCTGGATATTTATGATGCCATTTTCTCACACTCATCCCAGATAGAGCCCGTTAGCCTGACGTTCCGGATTGTTGATAAAAAGGGACAGGCTAAGATTTTGAGGGCTACTTATCAGAAACATCTGGATGTCGATCAATTAAAAACACTTATTACGCTCACGCTGGCTCAGCCCGAGCTCAACCTTGAGGTTGCACAAGGCATGATGTATGACAGCTTTTTTGCGATGCTGGAAAATACGGATGATTACATTTACTTTAAGGATATCAATCATCAGTTTACTAGTGCGAGCCAAACGCTAGTGGATGTCACTCAAGGTATTACGCATTGGTCAGACTTGATTGGTAAGACCGACTACGATGTTTTATCCAGAGAATATGCCGATATTTATTACACCTTAGAGAAAAAGATTTTTAATGGGTTTTTACCTATGGCGCAAGAGGTACAGCCGCTACTGGATAATCACGGTAAGCTTGGTTGGGTTGATAACCGAAAATATGCGATGAAAGATAAGGACGGCAATATTATTGGTTTGTTTGGTATTGCCAGAGACATTACCGACTTGAAGGAGGCTGAGGCGCGGCTGCGTAAAAGTGAAGATAGAATGCGCCTTGCCTTACTGGCGGCAAACCAAGCTTGGTTTGATTTAGATATCAAAACGGGTGAGATGACGACAAGTGACGAGTATCCCCAAATTTTGGGTTACGCAGAAGGCGAGCTAGATCATAGTTTGCAGGAGTGGCAGGCAGCATTGCATCCTGAAGATAGCGCTAGAGTGATGTCTATATTAAATGCGTGCTTGGCGGGCGGCGACTCAGCCTCTGTTGATTATCGGCGCCTTGCGAAAAATGGAGATTGGGTTTGGATGAGTAGCGTGTTCAAGATTGCTGAGTTTAACGAGCAGAACCAGCCGGTGAGTATGATAGGGGTGCATGCCAATATTAATAGCCGTAAATTGCTGGAGCTTGAGCTTAGCCAAAAGGCACAAATTGATTACCTGACAGCGCTCAATAATCGCGGTTATTTTATGGAGCTGGCAGAGAAAGAGCTTAGCCGAAGCCAGCGCTATCAAAAAGAGATGGCCATTTTTATGATGGATATAGACTTTTTTAAGAAAATTAATGATAGTCACGGCCATAAAATTGGCGATATAGTGCTGAAAAAATTAGCAGATGTGTGTCGCCAAACTTTACGTGAGGTTGATATTATTGGACGTATTGGGGGTGAGGAGTTTGCTATTTTGCTGCCGGAAACCAATCATGTAGAGGCGCTTGAAGCAGCTGAGCGCCTGAGACTTGCTGTAGCTAACTCCGAAGTTCCGATGAAGGATGGTTTGCCTGTGCAATATACGGTCTCAATCGGTGTGTCCTCTGTGCTATCGGCTGATGACAATATTGATATGTTGCTCAGCCGCGCGGATAAGGCACTTTATCAGGCAAAGCAGTCGGGGCGTAATCGGGTGTGTGCGGCCGCCTAGTGTTGTTGTCTGGTCACGCTGTTTTTGGATGTTGGGTGTGATGTGTGGTTGTGAAAAGCTTAATTTTTATTTTTTCTGCTTATTAATTAGTGAGCATATAAGTTAATATTCAGCTTGATTTTGTCTGGTCTACTTTAAGGGAGCGTCATGTTTTTTATTGAGCTGATTCACAATACTGCTTTGTTAGTTGCGCTCACAACAATCTACCAAGTCGCCTCCTCCCGTAATAAAAAAAATCCGTTCACACAAACATTATTTTTTGGGTTCTTATTTGGTATTGCCGGTGTGATTGGCATGATGACCCCCGTGCAGTACGGTAATGGCGTTATCTTTGATGGACGCTCCATTATTTTGTTTGTTGCAGGCATGTTTGGCGGCCCATTTGTGGCGGCGTTGAGTGCATCGATTATTGGCGCATACCGGATATGGCTTGGTGGCGCTGGTGTTTATATTGGGGTGATTGTCACCGTGATGGCTGCATTAATCGGTGTTGCGTTTTATTATTATCGTAAAAGTGTGGGCGGCTCCTTGAACGCACTGCAACTGCTAGGCGCCGGGCTGCTGGTGCACATCGTGATGTTGCTACTCTTTTTATATTTACCTGACGGCATAGGTATTTGGATTGATAAGCAGCTTGGCCCCACGATTATTTTGTTTTATCCGGTGGCAACGATGCTCATTTGCCTGCTTTTTCAGGATTACGAAGAGAAAGAGCATGGTCATGTTGAACTACACCGTTTGGCATACTACGATTCATTGACCGGCTTACCGAATCGCTCACTGCAGATTGATCGTCTTAATCGTGCCTTGTTGGAGTGCAAAAACACTGGTGCTAAAGGCGCGCTCATTTTATTAAATCTCGACCGTTTTAAAACGCTCAATGAAGCGCGTGGGCATGCGGTAGGCGATATGCTGCTATGTTATATCGCAGATAGGCTTAAACTGCTGGTAGAGGCTGATGGCATGCTAGCTAGAATGTCTGCAGACGAGTTTGCTGTGCTGGTTCAGCGAAATGTCAACGATACAACAGAGATAGACTCTGTCGTTAACCATTTGCTGGATAAAATTAGGGTGCAACTTAAGCTTCCAATTCAGCTGGGAGACGACGAACTCATTGCTTCAGGTAGTATTGGTATTGCTACCTTTCCTGTGAGTATTGAAGATGATGCGGGTGATGTATTTCGCCGAGCGGATACTGCCATGCATCGTGCCAAACAGAATGGTGGTAATCAAAGTATCTTGTTCGAGCAGTCGATTGCCAGCGTGGCTGAGCAGCGCTTCAAAATTGAGCGTGAACTGCGTTTAGCAATCCCTGCCGGGGAGCTAATGCTGTATCTGCAATCGCAAGTGAATGCGGCCGGCGTGGTGGTTGGCGCAGAGTCTTTAGTGCGTTGGCAACATCCCGAGCGTGGTTTGGTCCCGCCTTCTTTATTTATTCCAGTGGCTGAAGAGACCGATTTGATTGTGGATGTGGATGTTTGGGTGCTCACTGAAACTTGTCGGATTCTGGCAAGACAGGATATCTACAGTTTGCCGATTCGCGTATCGGTCAATATTAGCCCAAGACACTTCCGTCAGCGTAGTTTCGTTTCTAGCATTAAAACAATTTTAGCGGATACAGGTGCCGACCCAACCCATTTGACGCTGGAGGTAACGGAAGGGTTGGTGATTGATAACATTAGTGAAGTGATTGCTAAAATGACCGAGCTTACTTTACTGGGGATACACTTTTCTCTGGATGATTTTGGTACCGGTTACTCTTCGCTCAGTCATCTTAAGCGGCTGCCGATTCATGAGTTAAAGATAGATAAAACCTTTGTGCAGGATGCGCCGCATGATCCGGATGATGCCGCTTTGGTTGAATCTGTACTGGCAATTGCCAAACATATGCAATTAAACGTGGTGGCTGAAGGTGTGGAAACACAAGAGCAAGCAGACTTTTTAAACGCCAGAGCAGAAGTGATCCACCAAGGATACTTGTACAGTAAGCCTGTGCCTGCAAGTAGCTGGATTCAGCATCTGGTGTGATGATAATCACACTGGCCATCTGCCAGATTGATTCATTTACTGCATTGCGATGTAGACACGATTGCGACCGTACTTTTTAGCCTGATATAGTGCTTCATCAGCTAAGTTCAGTAGCATGTCGATGTTGTCTTGCTTGGATACTCTTGAAGCTACACCGATTGAAACAGTGAACTGAATCGGAACGCCAGCCTCCAGCGGCACTTTTTGATTGGCAAGCACTGCACGTAGCCGTTCGGCAACTTCTGCGGCCTGTGCCTTATCTGTTTCCGGTAGCAAAATAGCAAACTCTTCACCCCCTACGCGGCCAATAATATCAATCTCACGCAAGGTTTCACGGCACACGGCCGCCATCCTTTTAAGGACGATATCACCTGATTTGTGGCCATATGTGTCATTGACTTGTTTAAACAGATCAATGTCTAGCATAAAAAATGATAGTGGCGCGTCGTAGCGGCTGGTCCGCTGTATTTCTTGCTCGGCTTGCTCCATGAAATAGCGGCGATTGCTGACCCCAGTGAGAAAATCAATACGTGCCTGACGTTTGAACTCATCTTCAAGCTGTTTACGTTCGGTGATATCGGTAGACGTGCCAATCATGCGCAACGGTTTTCCGTCACTACTACGGCTAATCACCATGCCTCTGTTCAATAGCCACTTATAAGACCCATCGCCACATAATTTTTGCTGTTCTATCTGGTATCGATCTGTTTTATTGTCTGTTATGGCTTGTATTGCCATCATGGTGCTGGTGATACTGTCTGGGTGCGTGTGTGCTGCCCAGTGGTGAAATCTTTCGATATCTTCTGGCAAATTAGCATTTAAGCCCAAAATCTCCATAAGTCTAGGGGAGGCTTCAGTTTTTCCTGTCTGAAAGTCATATTCCCAAACCCCATCTCCTGCGCCTTCTAACGCAAATCTCCAGCGTTCTTCATTCTTCTTTAAGGCAAGTTCACTGTGGTTTTTTTCAATAGCGATACTTGCCAGATAAGCAGCTTGTTCAATCAGCATAATATTGGCTTCAGTTGGCCGATACGTGTACTGATGATAAATGGCAACAGTTCCCAGTATTTTGCCTTGCGTTGAGCGTATTGGCTCGGACCAGCAAGACCCTAGCCTAGCCTGGCCTGCGAGCTCTTTAAAATAATGCCAATAGGGGTGTTTTTGAATATCTTCAACAATCACCCGTTTTCCTGTAAATGCGGCCGTGCCACACGAACCAACACCTTCACCAATACTAAGATTGTTGATAGCGGCCACATAGAATCTGGGCAGATTGGGGGCTGCAGTTGCGAGCAGGCGCTTGCCTTCCATATCGAGCAACATAATACTGCCGCGTATCGCTGGATTTTCTTGCTCCACCCACAGGATGATCGCTCTGAGTATATCGGGTAGCGGCGCGCCTTTGGTAATCAGCTCTAGAACATGGCTGCGGAACTTCTCTCGGACTTCGGCCTGTTTAAGTTCATCGCTATATTGCCTAAGTCTGGTAATGATTAATCCACTTAGGCAGGATGTTAGTGAGAAAAATACCAAAGGAATATAGCTTTTTTGCGTGCTAAGCAATACTTCAAACGGTTTTACGAAGTAGTATTCACCCGCTATCCCAGATAGCATGGCCACTACAATGCCGGGGCCGGTGCCAAGCAAGTAAAAACAAATAAGTGTTGTCAAATAAAAGGTAATGTATGCAACATTTTCTTCCGCAGCTGTGAACTTGAGACGCAGAAAAAAAGCGATAAAGAATAGCACTATCGCAATTAGGTAACGATAAGTGGGTGGTAATTTTGTATGCATTTCTTCGAAATTCAACAAAACAATCCTTTCGTTTACTTACGCATTTGTGCGTGAATAAACTATGCAACGCCATCAGCTTTACATACTAAAATTGATTATAATGAATTTTACTGATTTGTTGGTAGTCATTAGTCATTCACTCAATTAAATAGCTAGATTAAGTTACTATATCCGTTATGTCTGTGAAACATCCTTTTTTTGAATACCTCGGCGAGAACTACCCGTATGCGCTTGAGGATAAGTTTGATCGTATTTTGGTACGCATTGAGAAGCTGTGGTCTACGCCACAAATCCATGACTATTTCAGTGAACTGATTATTGACTCTCGCGGTGGGCGTCAAGGTTTCCCAAAAGATGTGATGGAAGATATTCTCAGGCTTCGGCAAGTACGGCAGTCTCAGCATATCCGTGAAGCTGAGGGTATAGATAGTGCGATTAAAGAGTTAGAGCGGCTAGGTATTAAGCGTAACTCAGAGCAATTGCTGGCGGCGATTCATGCAGGTAATCAGGCGGTGGTTGATCTGTTTGTTCGTAGTAATTTCAATATCCATATTTCAGATCCGGATGGCACACCAGCGCTGTTAGTCGCTTTAAAAAAAGGCTACACGGTGATTGCCAGCATACTGATCAAAAAAGGTGCGGATGTGAACGCCTATGACCGCAAGACCATGACCCCGCTTTTACTTGTATGTGGTCAGCAACTGCCTGGCTATAAAACGATTGCAGAAATGTTGATCAAAAGAGGGGCTTATATCAACGATCGGGATAGCCTTGGTTTTACGCCTTTATTACTTAGCCTGACATCTGGTCAGTTTGAGGTTGCTGAGCTACTTATCGAGCGTGGTGCTGATATATTGGCGCGCGGTAAGAACGGAAAATCTGCCCTAGCACTCGCAGAAGATGCAGGTAACGTTAAGCTAATAGAGCTGTTAAAGGCAAAAGGCGCAACCTATTGAGTGCCGGCTGGAATAGCCGTTGAGGCGTTTCCAACCGGTTTTCTCCTAGTCTAGTCCCAGCTTAATGCACCGCCCGTTTGGTACTCAGTGACGCGCGTTTCAAAGAAGTTTTTCTCTTTCTTCAAATCTATCATTTCACTCATCCATGGGAATGGATTGGTCGCGCCCGGATACAGCGCGTCCAAGCCAATTTGTTGGCAACGGCGGTTGGCAATAAAGCGCAAGTATTCTTTAAACATGGTGGCATTTAAACCTAGCACACCGCGCGGCATCGTCGCCTCCGCATAGCGGTATTCAAGCTCAACACCATGCTGAATTAAACTCTTAATCTCATCACGGAACTCTGCAGTCCAAAGGTGCGGGTTTTCTAGCTTGATGGTATTAATCACATCAATACCGAAGTTGCAGTGCATAGACTCGTCACGAAGAATGTATTGATATTGTTCAGCAGCGCCCTGCATCTTGTTCTGGCGACCCAGTGCCAGAATCTGCACAAAGCCCACATAAAAGAACAAACCCTCCATAATGCAGGCAAACACGATAAGTGACCGCAGTAATTGCTGGTCAGCTTCCGGCGTGCCGGTTTTAAATGCCGGATCAGTCAACGTGTTGATAAATGGAATTAAAAAATCGTCTTTATCTTTAATGCTCGCTACCTCTTGGTAGGCGTTAAACACTTCCGACTCATCCAAACCCAAACTCTCCACGATATATTGATAGGCATGAGTATGAATCGCCTCCTCAAACCCCTGGCGCAGCAAGTATTGACGAGCCTCAGGTGCAGTAATATGGCGATAGGTGCCGAGCACAATGTTATTGGCAGCCAATGAGTCAGCCGTGGTAAAAAAGCCTAGGTTCCGTTTGACGATTAAACGTTCATCATCGCTTAGTGCTGTGCTGTCTTTCCATTGTGCGATATCACGGCTCATGGAAACCTCCTGTGGCATCCAGTGATTGGCGCAACCTGCCAGGTATTTATCCCAAGCCCAATGGTACTTAAATGGCACCAATTGATTCACATCGGTTTGGCCGTTAATCATGCGCTTGTCTGAAGCGTTTACGCGGCCTGAAATAGACGGCTGGTTAGCGGCTAATGACGTGGCCGTTGGTGTTGATATTGCTGTTGCCATTGGTGCCAACTTTGGCACCATGACTGGCGTTTTTTCGTACACTTCATCTTCAAATGAAAGCATATTTTTTCCTTAAATCTTTATTGATCATTTTGGACAAGCAAGCTGGCGAGAGCCATTCAGCGCAAGGCACAACAAGCGCAAAACACAAGACAATACATATAGTACGGCGCAGTATTTGAGCATTGTGGTAACAAAGCAATGGATGGCTCGCAGACCTTTGCTTATTGGCAGGATTCGCAATCGGGATTATCAATACTGCACATCTTCGGTGCCGGCTCTGTGGTGTTAGCGGCAACTGCATTCAACTCACCGCCTGAACCTGTTGATTTCTCTGCCGCTGTTGCACCTAATGAACGCAGGTAGTACGTGGTTTTAAGGCCACGTTGCCATGCCAAGAGATAGGTGTCGTTCAGTTTTTTGCCTGATGGCACAGCAAAATACAAGTTGAGCGATTGGGCTTGATCTATCCACTTCTGGCGACGCGCTGCTGCTTCAATCAACCAGCTAGGATCCACATCAAATGCCGTGGCATACAGCTGTTTCAAGTCAGCCGGTACACGTTCGATTGGTGCCAATGAGCCATCAAAATATTTCAAATCTGACACCATCACGGTATCCCACAAGCCGCGTGCTTTAAGGTCATTCACCAGTTGCTCATTCACAATCGTGAACTCGCCTGATAAATTAGATTTCACATACAAGTTTTGGTATTCAGGCTCAATGCTGGCAGAAACGCCCACGATGTTAGAAATCGTCGCAGTCGGTGCAATCGCCACGCAGTTAGAGTTACGCATACCGACCTTTTGGATACGGCTGCGCAAAGCATCCCAATCTAAAGTCTTGCTTCTATCTACCTCCACGTTGCCGCCACGCTCACTCGCCAGCAAATCTAGTGTGTCCAATGGCAAGATACCTTGATCCCATAGACTGCCTTTAAAGCTAGAGTACGGGCCGCGTTCTTCTGCCAATACGGTTGAAGCCCAATAAGCGTTGTAGCACACCATTTCCATGGCACGGTCGGCGAACTCTACCGCTTCCATGCTGGCGTATGGGATACGCATTGCATGTAAGCAATTTTGGAAACCCATAATGCCCATGCCCACTGGGCGATGGTGTGTATTGGCATTGCGCGCTTTACCTACTGGGTAGAAATTGATATCCACCACATTATCTAACATACGCATGCCGACTTTAATCGTTGCTTGCAACTTGTCGTTATCTAACACTAAGTTGCCGTTAACTTCCGTTAAATGCTGTAATAAGTTCACAGAGCCCAAGTTGCATACAGCGATTTCTGTATCAGAAGTATTCAGCGTAATTTCTGTGCATAAATTTGAGCTATGCACCACGCCCACATGTTGCTGTGGTGAGCGAATATTGCATGGGTCTTTGAACGTAATCCATGGATGACCAGTTTCGAACAGCATGGAAAGCATCTTGCGCCACATCTGCACGGCTGGCACACGCTTAAATAGCTTGATTTCACCGTTATCAGCACGGCGTTCATATTCCACATACGCCGCTTCAAACGCTTTACCATATTTGTCATGCAAATCCGGCACATCGGATGGTGAGAACAATGTCCACTCGCCCTGTTCAGTCACACGGCGCATAAACAAGTCTGGAATCCAATGCGCGGTATTCATGTCATGCGTACGGCGGCGGTCATCACCGGTGTTTTTGCGTAAATCTAGAAATTCTTCAATATCTAAGTGCCATGTTTCCAGATAACCGCAAACTGCGCCTTTGCGCTTACCGCCTTGGTTCACTGCTACCGCGGTGTCATTCACCACTTTTAAGAATGGAATCACGCCTTGGCTCTTACCATTAGTGCCTTTGATACGTGCGCCTAATGAGCGTACTGGTGTCCAGTCGTTGCCCAATCCGCCTGCGTATTTTTGTAGTAAAGCATTTTCTTTAATGCCTTGGTAGATACCATCCAAATCATCGCTCACAGTGGTGAGGTAGCAGGATGATAGCTGTGAATGCAGCGTGCCGGCGTTGAATAAAGTTGGCGTTGAGCTCATAAAGTCAAATGTGCTCAATACGTTATAGAACTCGATGGCACGTGCTTCGCGGTCAATCTCGTTAATCGATAAGCCCATCGCCACGCGCATAAAGAAGATTTGTGGCAACTCAATACGGCGCTCTTCAATATGCAAGAAGTAACGGTCGTATAAAGTTTGAATGCCTAAATAACCGAATTGAAAGTCGCGCTCTTTTACCAAAGCGGCTGCCAATTTATCTAAATCGAATTGTGCTAAACGTGGGTCTAGTAAGTCTGCGGCGATACCAATCTTGATATAGCGTGGGAAGTATTCAACGTAATGTGTATCCATTTCTGCATGGCTTACACGCTCGCCAAGTACTTCAGCGCGCACCAAATCTAATTGCAAACGCGCAGTCACATAGTTGTAAGCCGGCTCAGTTTCAATCAGGCTACGCGCAGACAAGATCAGCGCTTTGTACACTTCTGTGAATGGGATGCCATCGTATAAATCACGTACCGCTTGCTCAACCACTAGTTGCGGTGACACTGCATTGCCTAAGTCTGCGCAGGCCTCTGTCACCATGGCATTGAGTTGCTTACTGTTAAGCGGCAAAAGTTTGCCATCAATATTTACATTAAGCGCATGGCTAGGCTCAATTTCGGCATGGCTTGCTTTTTCTGCCGCACGTTCAGAATTACGTTTCTCACGATAAAGCACATAAGCACGTGCCACGTCATGGTTGCCGCTACGCATCAGAGCTAGTTCAACTTGGTCTTGGATGTCTTCAATATGGATAGAGCCACCTGCAGGCAAGCGACGGATTAAGGCGTTATTAACGATTTGGCTCAAGGAGCTAACTTGGTCGCGCACGCGCTGTGAGGCGGCACTTTGGTTGCCTTCAACTGCCAAGAACGCTTTAGTGATTGCGATAGCTATTTTGTCTAAATTAAATGTTACGGCGGCACCATTACGGCGAATTACCTGCAACATTGGCAATAGTGTAGATTGTACTGAATCAGTACTTGAAGATGGTTTTATGTCATCCATTTAGATTTCCCTTTTTTAATAAAGGGCAGGTACGCTTCATAGGCGAGCATCTTCTGCAATAGAAAAATACGCCAAACAAAGACCAGCATGGCGGATAGATTGAATCTACCCATCTGCCGAGGACACCCCGCCTCAAACGTTATAAAAGTATTCACGCAAATGCGGCGTGAAAAATGTCTACGGCAGGTCTCCTGGCTCTCAGGTCATCATCATCTTGCTAGCCTTCCCAAATTTTAATTAATCAAAATTCAGTGGCGAGAAATACAAAATAACTCTCTGATTACAGTTGCGGGGGCAGCTCCGGTATTGGTGTTTATGCTATGAGCAAACATCGCACCGGATTCCCTATTATCTTAATTTTCGACTGAAAAATAAGAACCGTATGCATGTACTATAACGCAACATAGTGGGATGTTTCAACACTTAAAACACAATATATTGATATTATTTGCTTTATTTTTCCATATCTATGTTTTGTAAGGATTTTTTTATATGCCTATTTTAAAAAAATATTGATGGTGTTTTTGAGTGTTTTGATACAAATAAAAAAGACAAGAGACTTAAAATCTCTTGTCTTTGAGGCGGATCCTTTGTCTTAAACCGTTATTGTGTTGCTGGCTAATACTCAGCATGTTTTGTCGTGAATTAAAATTTAACTTTGTTAACTAATTGATTGTTGGCGTCATAGTAGTAGGCCTCATGAGAAACTTTTTTTAGTGAGTATACTTTTTCAATCACAATCTTAGCGGCATCACCTTTGTGTGCATGCACCAACGCCTGATTGGTTAAAGCTAATGAGGACAATGGAATGATTCTTTCAAGCTCAAACCCTTCGTTATACTTAAACTCAACGCTATAGAGTAAATCATCCCAGCTCAATGTAGCGTCGTAGCCTTTTGCCATGCGCATTACATGTAAGCTTGGGTTGTGTATTTCCTGCACACGTAAAATTGCACTGTTAAATAGTAGAAAGCCCGACACTACCATTGCGCCATATCCGAACTTGCTAAACACACCAATGGATATTCTAGGTAAGATAAACTTCATCAAATAGGTAGCAAACACTGCGGCTATCGCTACAATCAGCCCGATTTGCAACACTTTAAGGGTAAATAGTCCTAGGTAGGCATATAAAACAAGCTTGATGATATGTAGCAGAATTTCATTTGCGGCGCGGGTGGCGACGATTTCAGTTTTATCTAAGCCATAACGTAAATACACGCCATTAAATAACACGCCCACTGCACCTGTTAAGCCAGAAATAAACCCTGCTAATAAGCCTATAAGCCGTAAAAAATGATTGGAATATTGGCGATTATTGTTGTTGCTGTCTTCTTTTTTAAACACATAAGGCAAGTTGGAGACTAAGAAAATAGCCATGCATAGTTCAATGTAAGTTGTATCTAAATAGCTTAATAACCATGCACCTAACACTACCCCAGGTAGTGCCGCCGGTAAGAACAGCTTAACAATTTTCCAATTTATTTTTGAGTAAAACAAAGAAAGCTTGGTAATTGAGCTCACTGAGGTGCCTATGGACAAGGCAGCAGGCACTTGTGATGCAGGCAAGGCGTAGCCTAGGATTGGGATTAGCAATAAACCTGCACCCCCGCCACAAATCACACTCATGGAAAATGCCAGTAAGGCAGCAATAAAAATAGAATAAAAAATCATTGAAATTAGGTTGGTTATTTATTAAAAGTTAGTAAATGCGGCTTGTGCAATAAGCCACAAAGCGATGCATTTTAAAGCGTCACTACATTTGTTACTAAGGTGGGCTAAGTTAATTGCTATGTTTGGCTGCGGATTGTTTGAATATCATGATGCAGCCGATAATTAGCCCCATTAAAACCATAAAGGCGGAATAGCTGCTAAGTGCTAAGCCACCAGCGGCTAAAGGTTTATCAAGAAAGTCGCCAACAACGGCACCCAGTGTGCGATACCAAAGCAACAGTGATGACATGAGTAGGGTGAGCAAGAGTAGAGTGCCCCCTGCGTAGCCTATGCCAAGTGATCTATCTGCGAAATCCGCCTACGGTTGTTGTAGCGACAATGCTCGCCAAATACAGCCAGAGGTTAAATTGCTTAACAGCTATCTGTCTGCATATTACTTATTCCTAGCCTCATCACTTATCATCCTTGATGTTATTTCTTGGACAGTAAGAAGACTCCGGCAACGATGAGGATAGCGCCCATTATCATGCGCAAGGTGATGACCTCTTTAAACAATAGCCACGCCAATAATACGGATACAACAACGCTGCCTTTATCAATTAAGGCCACGGTTGCTACATCTCCCATTTTTAGTGCTTTGTAATAGAAAATCCAAGAGCCGGCGGTGGAGAGGGCGGATAGTGCTAGCCAAATGTAGTGCTGTTGTTGCAGGTTTTTAATTTCAGATGGGGTAATGCTGAGCAAACCAAAGGAGATAATAAATGCACAAACAAACAAGGTTCTTAACGTTAAGCCTAGCTCAGCAGAAATGCCGACTAGCCCTTGTTTTGCAATCACGGCAGTAAAGCCAGCGAACAGCATGGAGATAATGGCGTATAAAATCCAGCGTTCCATATTATGTTAATCTACATTTCTATTTAAATGACTGTTAGCTACTGCCGCTGATTTTATCGCGATATTTTTTGATAGCATGTATTTTTCCGCTGCGCACATATGTGAATCTAACTCATAAGATGCAAGTACGGTGCAAAATAAATCATCATGGCTTAACACATGATTTTTATAAGACCGAATATCGTCTAAACGATAATCAAAGTTTTTCCCTGTCCATACAATCGCTGGAACATGCGTTTGCTCTCTGGGCGCTATCATGTAAGGGGCGGCATGTAAGTAGATGCCATGCTCGCCCAAAGACTCCCCATGATCTGCGATGTATAGCATTGCGGTTTCGTGTGTGCTGTCGTATTTTTTGAGGAAGCTAATCACCTCGGATAAAAAGTAGTCTGTATATAAAATTGCATTGTCATAGGCGTTGTCAATTTCCTGTTTAGAGCAATCTCTCAACTCGCCGGTTTGACAGGCAGGTGTAAAGCGTTCGAATGTTTTGGGGTATCTTCTGTAGTACTCAGGGCCGTGATTACCCATTTGGTGCAATACAATCATCATGTCTTGGGATTTGTGCGCATCAATATACTTATCAAGCCCGCTTAACATGCCGATATCTCTGCATTCACCCTCGCAAACTGGATTAAGGGTTGGCGACTTAAAATCCTCATATTTAACTCTAGTGGCAACGCCTTTTGAGTCTGAATTATTGTCACGCCACAGTACCTCGATGCCGTTCTTCTTGAGTACGTCTAAGACATTTTCTTGCTCTAATGCCTTTTCTTTATCGTATTTATCTCGCCCTAAAGATGAAAACATGCATGGTACAGAGACTCCAGTAGATGTGCCGCATGAGCTGACATTACTAAAACTTACAACCTTTTGTTTGGAAAGTAATGGGTTAGTATCACGTTGATACCCGTTTAACGAGAATCGGTCTGCTCGCGCAGTTTCGCCTACAACCAATATAATCAGCTCTTTTTTGCTGGTAATCGGATCAATTAAAACTGCATCTTCTGCAGTTTTATGTAACACCGCATGACTTGCGATTTTTGATTGCTCTGTAAGGTATTTTATCGCCGAGTATACTGAGTAAGTAGGATTCGCGTAGAACCTGACAATTTTATGCTCGCGTATAAACGAGCTGTAGTCAGCAGTGAACGGTATTACTAATAAAACAATACTCACTATGCAAAAGAGGATCGTTTTAAGTCTGGATTTAAATTCTGCTTTGAAATTAGTAGGAGATGGGCAGTGCTTCACAATGAACCATGCCGGGATGAAACCTAATACTATAGTTCTTACGATTAAGCTGGTAGTGATTAAGCTTGCAAACTCGTTTGTATTAGTTTGCATGATGTTATCAATCATGACGGTATCAATAATGACCCCTAAGTGATCCATATAATAAGCGGCTTGTGATGCAATAATGACAAACAACGCCAATATCCAGCGTGTGAATTTTCCATGGCAAATGGATAAAAAGAAAATAGCAGTCAGTGCGCTAAAGAATAAGGCCAATGAGGTTAAAAAAGGAGTATTGGCCACTGTAAGTGGGTATATATGCACAATGCCGTGAAACAGAGCAAAGTTGCCTGTCAGCATAATGAACATAACAACTAGCAATATCGCTTGTGTTTGATTCAAAAGTTTTGGTAGTGCCGTATTCTCAATAACTTCTGGATTCATTGACTGCATAGTATAGGGTGTGCCTTGATTTGAAATATTCTCAAGGTAACAGCAGTATATGTGCCAAGCCCCTACATTATTGATTTGTATAAATAAATAGTAAAATATGCATCATGCATGATGCAATAATTGCATGAATTAATTAGCTAGTTAAATCCGGCACTGCACAAATTGTAGACCCCGCATTTGAGCGGGTTGCTTGTTTGTCCTATGCAAGCAAGGTCGGCAATAGTGCTTGATATGCACTTGTTGTGCACAATCGTGTTGTTAATTAATGTCGTTAGGCAGACTTAAAGTAAGCTGATATTTGATTCTGGTGCTAAACTTGATGCTGTATGTGATAGGTAAGGACGACCTTACTTATTTGAATTAATCTAGGGACGACCCAATATTTTTTGTGAGGTATTTAAGATGAGTTGGGCGATTCTTGTTGCAGCCGGGCTGTTAGAAGTGGTGTGGGCGATTGGCTTAAAGTATACCGAAGGCTTCACGCGACTTTGGCCAACTTTAGGCACCGTGCTGGCAATGGTGCTCAGCGTTTGGTTGCTAGGAATGGCAATGAAATCATTACCTGTAGGCACTGCGTATGCAGTATGGGTAGGGATCGGAGCCATCGGTACTGCAATATTCGGCATATTGTTATTTGGTGAATCTGCTAACTTAGGTAGGTTGCTAAGCTTATCATTCATCTTTATCGGTATCGTCGGACTCAAGTTAAGTACGGCTATATAGCGCTTTGCCTGTAGCTGTTTGAAGTTGCAGGCCAAGGCATACCACTCTTAGCTTAGCATCAGCAGTCAAGAACCACTCCGCACTTTACGTGGGCATAGACAGCAAGTGGGCACTCACATTAGATGCCTGCAATACTAGCCATTTCTATCACTGCGTACTGATCCACTCTTAAGGAAACAACACGTGGTCAGTTGGCCAAGTTCCTTCATAGACGGCTTCTGGATGTCTTTTAATCAAGATATCGCGAATCTCCATGAGTCTATGCAGCGGCACAGAAACAATCATCAATACTTTCCCTGCATTAATTGGTTGTTTATATGCCTCTAGCCTGTGGTTGGGAACCCCTGTTGCTAAGGTTCCAGCCCACATTGCACTCGCTACCGCGCCAATCAGCATGGTGTAGGGGATAATTGCCGTAGAAACCGGTCCGAACCACCATGGAACCATAATAGCCAGTACTCCAGCCAGCGCGCCTAGCACTGCCCCCAGTAGCATGCCTACACTTGCGCAAAAAGCGACTTCTGATCTTTCTAGTACAGTTGCCGCAGGCAGGTCTCCCAATGATTTGTCTGGCCTCGCCAGAAAGTGAATATGATTAGCATTAATGCGAGCCAGTAACAATTCATTCATCATCACTTGCGCGCTTTTAATATCTGGTAACACGAAATAAAGTCTACGTCTCATCGCGTTCTCCTATCTGATTCGCAGTTGTAAGTAGCTTAGACTGACTAGCTGAGGTGCATGATGCTTAGCTCAATTAACTTAGTCATCTATGGCTATTTAACAATTGCTTCGATTGATTGCTACATTTAATTAAATGCAACTTTATCAACAGCCATTTCTGGCATGTATGCTCACTTGTCGATGCTCGCCGTGACACGCTTTCAGCCACGTTGCACAACCGATTGCCACATTGGCGCAGGACAAATGCGTAAGTTACGCCAATTGAAGTCAGACCCCCATCAAGCTTCAAAGTTCTGATTAGCTGGATTGCAAGAACGCTTCTATCGTTCTCCGGCATAACCGGAGAACGATAGAAATACATAGCCTTGCTCTGTCATGCGGCTGCACTAAAACGTGTTGCCTCCTCCCAGCCTTTAGTTGCGTTGCCTGTGCTGTAGGAGTGCGCACCTGTACCAGCTAAATGACCACCATCTACAATCAGATACTCTTCACGAATTGGTTTGCCTGCAAACCAGCATTCCAGAATTTCACGCGTACCAGCAGCATAGCGTGCTTGTGCACTGAGGCTGGTGCCAGATACGTGTGGTGTCATCCCGTGGTATGGCATAGTGCGCCATGGGTGATCTTTCGGTGCCGGTTGTGGAAACCACACATCACCTGCGTAGCCAGCCAACTGGCCGCTTTTTAATGCCCGTGCTATTGCATCCTTGTCGCATATTTTGCCGCGCGCAGTATTCACAATATAGGCACCTCGTTTCATCTTGGCAATTAACGCATCATCGAACATATGTTCTGTTTCTGGGTGTAATGGGCAATTGATGGTCACCACATCGCACACTTTTACCATAGACTCCACATTAGGGTGAAAAGTGAGTTGCAGTTCTTTTTCAATGTCTGGTGATAACCGATGCCGGTCTGTGTAATGCAGTTTTACATCAAATGGTTTCAGCCGCCTTAACACAGCCAAACCGATACGGCCAGCGGCCACTGTGCCGACATTCATGCCTTCTAAATCATATGATCGGGTCACACAATCGGCAATGTTCCAGCCACCGTTCACTACCCATTGATACGAAGGAATGTAATTACGTACCAAACTTAGAATCATCATCACCACATGTTCAGAAACGCTAATACTGTTGCTATAACTCACTTCTGCAACAGTGACGCCATGTTTAATGGCAGCTTGTAGGTCTACGTGGTCAGAGCCTATGCCGGCAGTAATGGCTAACTTTAATTTAGGCGCCTTGGCAAACCTTTCTTCAGTGAGGTACGCTGGCCAAAACGGTTGAGAAATAATAATGTCGGTGTCAGGTAGCTCTCTCTCTAGTCGCGAGTTAGGCCCATCTTTATCTGAAGTGACCACTAACTGATGACCGTGAGATTCTAGATAATTTCGTAAACCGAGCTCACCAGAGACGCTACCTAATAATTGACCTGGTTTAAAGTCTATGGCTTCTGGGGTAGGTAAGGTCTGCCCCCCAGGGTAGGTCTTGATATCGGGTATTCCGTCACGTGGATATAATGTTGGATAACCCGAGACAGGGTCGTCATAGAGCACACAAAGAATTTTGCTCATTTCAGCCTCCTTTCGATAAACGATAGAAAGCTTAGAAGGCCTTTCTTAGTGTGAAATACCAGTTTTAGGATTGGTATTTAATCTTTGTTGCTAGCTTTCCTGCCTCTTCTATCTTTATCTTGCACCTAAGCATCGCCTCAACAGCAACTGAGTTACTACGCAACAGCGTCGGCAGTAGCGCAGTGTTAAGTTCTAATGCAACGGGCGCATTCAAACCTCCTCATATGTTGAGACATTGTAGATACTAATAAATTGCATCAGTAAGTGTGTTGTTGTCTGGGAGCCATACGCTCTAATAATAGAGCCTGTCTTAATAACGCTGGTGGATTACAGAGGTTGGATAAGAGAGATATAAAATACAAAAGGCTTACAGTCGTGAAACTGTAAGCCTTTGTTTGTTTGGTGCGCCCAAGATGATGAATCTGGGTACTGGGAAGAAAAGGTTCTACTGCACAACACTAGTCACTAAAACAACTGCTTAGTTTTGACATCTACAATTGCCTTAATTTTGCTTTTATCATCTTTTGATACTCCAAGACCTGACCATTTGTCCGTTGTTTCAATATCGTAACAAAATTTATTACCCATTTTCCAGACATTGTCAGAGTCAAGATAATTAGATTTAATTTGCTTTTCAAAACATGCGCGTGGATAAACATGACCCTTTTCAAATACTAAAACAGTCGGGATGCCAATTGATCCAAGCAAGCTACTAAGCAAAATCGTTTTGTCTTCACAATCACCTGCTCCAGAGCTATACGTTTGTAAAGGCTGCTTTATGTATTCCCCTCCGCTAATAGGATCTAAACGATAATTGATCTCTGTAGATACAAATAAAGCAATTTTCTGAGCTTGACACCCTAAGTCGCCATTTAAACAATCACTAGTCAATCGGGATGCTAAATTATTAATTTCTTGATTTCGTACATCAATTGCATCAACATATGTTTTATATTTGCTGACACTAATCTGTTTTTCAAAATTCTGTACCGGACCATACCCAGTAAAAATTCTCCATATCTGAGTTACACCATCTGATACCGTGATTTTGTGCTGTAACAATGCATTTTTATTTGACCAAAAAAATACAACAGTTGAAATTAACAATAGGAATAAAGCCGCTTTTAATACTAAAGTCCATATTGTTTTATTAAAAACTACTATCACTATTAATAGATACAATGCATATCTTCTGTACGAAGGATCAACAATCAAATCCATACCATATTTAAGGGCGACTAATCCAATAGATGCCAACGCAAAGCTTTGCCAAAAACCAATAGTTTGACTTGTCGTAACTGGCCCAATCGCTGGTGTTTGTTCACTGGAGGATGTTAGTTTCGCTTCACATTTGCCGCAAATTGGTGTTTTAGTAGACGCTTCACTAATATCGATACGATTAGTAGCACCACAATGCCCACAAAAAGCATTAATACTTTCAATTTTTACTGTATCTTCCATATAACCCTAAAGTATTTCATATTATTGTTGAATAGAGAGTGCGCCCAAAATGATAATCCTGGGCACTGGAAAGAAACTATCCTAGTGCCCTGATTGGCTCACCAGTCAAGATGAAAATGAGAGCTGGATAATCAAGTTCTCCATCATCTAGAGCGCGCCCAAGAGGATGCTTTTGGACAATGTGAATATCTAGTCGCTCTATTGTAATTAGCGATTAAACTAATTAGCTTTTTTTAGTACTTCTAATGTTGGTATTTCTAAAAAGCTAGCAATTATTCCTAACCTTTCTTTAATATTTGATGAGTCATTCGTACCCTGTTGGGATAGTCTGTCAAACTCTAATAACTCAAAGCTTGCATCTGCATAATTAAGTTCCGCGTCAACTCTATTTTGCTGAACAGCATTCCGAAATTCAAATAGTTTTTTGCGTGTAATATTTCCAATCAAATCATTTTCTATGGCACATTTGAACACTAAGTAATACAGAACCATATTCCCTTGTGATCTAAGTAATTCATCATTTTGCAAAAAAACTCTGGACATACAATCAAGGGTGTTTTTTACTAATTCTTTAATTTGATCTACCGTTTCAGATCCATCATCACGATACACTTTTGCGAAATTATCTAAATAAACCTTTTTAGTATCAATAATTTTATTTAAAACTAATAAAGTTTCCTCAATAAAAAGAAATCTAGCTGCAACCTCCATATGCTGGTATCTTTTATTAGAGAAAGCAACTTTAGAAAGAAAAAAAGGATGTTGAGCTGTATTCCTGATTGCTTGGACAAGATAGCCTCCTAATGCATTTCTTTTTTCTGCAGCATTCAATGGAACAGCTTCGTTCAATCTTGAAAACATATCTTCAATTAAATCTAAATCATCTGTTGAAACTCCTATTATAGGCAGCACAAATGAATCAAATTTTATTTTTAATTTTGGATAGTTTGCCGCTATATCTGAATAACCTAGACGTGCTAATTTCAAGGATTCATCATCTTGATAAATAAAGTCTTCTGATAGAGCATAGTTTCCTTCAATAAACTGCCATATTGCCTCTAACCTTTGTCTTCCATCAATAACGGCATAATTATATCCACTAGATTTTCTTTCCTCTCTGGAAAATTCATGTAAATATATTTTGGGTATGTCGTAATCATTAAGGATAGAATCCATTAAAAGCTGTTTTTTCTCTAATGTCCAAACTCCGCCTGATCTTTGGTATTCAGGATTAAGTAAAATTTCATCCTTCTCTGAATACAATCTCAATATAGTACTGTGCTGAACGGGAAATGTTTCGATATAACTCATGAACAACCTTTCTTTATATTCTCACCAATGCTTGATAACTCTGGAAACATTGTAAATTTGGAGAATCCCAATAAACTTAGTTGTTTATAAATATTTACTCTCCGATTTGATGGAATTATGTATTTTATTACATGGCTTTGGTCACCGATTTCCTCAATTCCTCTTGTATCAAGGTGATGGATTGTGAACACTCCTAACTGTGCCTGTATTCTCGAATTATTTCTTGTAGCTATTGATGCAACTGGTAGCTGTTTCAATCTCGGGTTGCTGGCAAGAGTTTCAACTTTGTAATTTTCCAATTCTTCATCTTCAAATGAAGGTATAAAAAACTCTTCATTAGCATCAATAATACTAGCGTTCCTATTTAGTTCACTAGGTCTTAATGACCAAACTACAGCGTCTTTATTAACATGATTTTCGTGATTACATAAAGCGAAATAAAGTGCAACTAAGGGACTTTCAGTCCAATCCAATAATCTCGTGGGTACACCATGATGTTGCATTAGAAATAGCCAATCAAAAGTATCCTTTGGATCTTTTTCTATAAGCATAACTGCGCTTTGCTTAAAGCGTTTGACTAAAGTAGACTCCGAAGTAAATTTTGTGAGCCTTAAGTATCCAGGCTTTAGAGACCATTCCTTCTCAGCGTGACCTCTGTACCAAAGAGAACCTTCATAATCTCCATGATCTTCTTCTATTGCGGCTATCAATTCCTGAATTGTAGTTATTATTTTTTCTTTCATTAAACATAGTTCCCACAAATGAATGATATCAACATCCCCGTTTATGTAACACGGGGGGCTATAAATACAACATATTAAATCACAAAGGTATCTCTTGACATAGTTGTTAAAATTAATGTAATTTATGACTTGGCTTGATAGACGCCAGTCGCTCACCTTAAGGCGAAGTCCCTGTGACACTATTAAAATCAAGAAAATCTTTTTCTTAGTTACAGCATTACTATGAGGTGAGCGGTAGGGACTTGCTGTTATTACTAGGAAATTGAAATGTCACAAACAATTCATGTAATTCGTGCAAAAACAGTCAAAAAGCTTCGTCACGAGGCGCGTGCACAAAGAAAATCCCAAAACATACCGTACTATGAAGCTCTAAATCTTCAAGCTAGGAAACTTGATTTTAATAATTGGGAACACCTTCAAAAGTCAGCAGCAATAACCGCCGTTTCTGAGCAGCCTTATCTGAGCGGTTTCGTTATAGCAATGGATGTAAAAGATGCTACACAGCATCCTCCTTCAAAAGCCAGTCACTTTATTCAGGACGATCAAATATGTGCCCTTGTATATTTGGACTTTCTGACACGGAGAAAATATAAACATCAACAAGATTTAAGTGAAGATGAAAGGTATTTTCTTGAAGATCTAGAAATTAATTATGTTTATTTTCGCTATTCAGGACAAATTCCAAAAACAATTGAGGATGCATTTAAAGTTGCAGAAGAAGAATTTTTCTTTTTACCTGAATATATTTGGTTAAAGGGTAAATGGTATGACCATTTTGGAGTATTTGATTATGAAGAATCATTAATACCATTAAAAGAGGAGATGGAAAATGACCATTTCCTCTAATTTTAAATTTTTGATCTCAGGTTTCGACACCATCGAGTGCGCCTACTACTTGATCCCGACTGATCAATTCCAGTTGGATTTTGTTTCGCTTGCAGTTCAGAAAGAAAACCTCTCACGCGCTAAAAATAGCAAGCAACAAGCCATCAAGCTAGGCTCAGAAGAATTTTTGCTCGCTTCACACGGCACGACAAGCGGTTATCCGTTTGTGATTGAAAACGAAGCATTCATTATTCAATTCGGTGAGTTTAATAAACCCAACTTTTATGTGAAATTCCGCAGCATTGCACTATGGCATCATGGCGCATTAAAACTGCATGAGCGTTTCTTAGCATGGGCTTCATCTGTTGGGATGATGCCATCTCAACCTGAAAGGTTATCAAGGGCAGACTATGCCTTTGATTACTTCTTGCCTGAGCTGGACTTTGATGAAGATAGCTTTATCTCACAGGCTACAAAAGACAACCAACACCGTAAAAACGGCAAGATCCAAACGCTTAAATTCGGTACGGATAAAGTCGTGCTGCGACTCTACAATAAAACCGATGAGATTAATGAAGTCAGCCATAAGACATGGTTGTTTGATCTGTGGGGTATCTATCAAGATGTATGGCGGATTGAGTGGCAAGTCAGAAAAGACTATCTGCGCCAATTAGGGATTAGCTCATTTGCTAGCTTGGCAGAGCGTCAAGGCGACTTGCTCAGGGACTTAGTTAAAGACCATACAACACTCAGAGTTAAGTCAAACGATAGTAATCGTTCACGCTGGGCTATGCATCCGCTTTGGCTTGACTTGATTGAACGTGTTAATCAAATGGATGGGCTAGGCGTCATTAAAGAACTCGATGAGTTGTCACTGCTTGAAGAGCGACTCACTAGGATTGCCATCAGTGTCTATGGCTACGTTAAAAGAGTGGCTGCCATTGATGCCTTATACACTGGTAATGAAAAGTCCTACATGGATGAAGCATTTCAACATCTACAGAATAGGGTCACAGAATTACATGATCCTTTGACTTGGCAGCAGGACGTTAATCGCAGAGCCAAAGAAATGAGATTGGGCGAATGGTAAGCGCTCACCTCTTGCAGATGATAATAACGTTGCTTAATGCACGTAAAAGCAAAATTCTCACCTATGCACAGGTTGGTATGACTGAGCATCAGTTCAAAGCCTATAGAAGCCTTGTGTTGGACGAGCTGGGTAAAGAAGGATTAGAGTCAGAGTTAGCAAAATTACTGGATGAAGGAAATCACCCAGTAGAAAACAGGAACGGGCAGGAATAGACTATGCGCGAAAGGGAGTGCCATCATGAGTGGAAGAAAGTTCAAACCTAGAAATGCGGTTCAACACTCAGCATACCGCGCTTAGTATTCTTGAAGAAGAACTCGCTTTAATTGAATCAATCATGCCTGATCTTATTCTTGCAATGATGCAGGAACATCAAGACGATGATTAACACGTAATAGGAGAGTACCTCATGCACGTCGCACTTTATGCTCGCGTTTCTACCGTTAGACAAGCTGACAACGACTTATCAATTCCTGATCAGTTAAGACAGCTTAATGAATGGTGCAAAGCCAACGGGCATTTAGTTGTGCATGAGTATGTTGAACCTGGTGCATCAGCTACCGATGATAAGCGTCCAGCATTTCAGCAACTCATCAATGATGCCATGCAAAAGCCACAAGCCTTTGAAGCCATCATCATTCATAGTCTCTCACGCTTTTTTAGAGATGCGATTCAATTCGGTGTCTATGAGCGCAAGCTTGGTAAAAACAAAGTCAAAGTCATTTCTATTACACAGCAAACCAGCGACGACTCAGCTGGTGAAATGATGCGTCGTATCATCAGCACCTTTGATGAGTACAACTCAAAAGAAAACAGCAAGCACACCTCACGCGCCATGAAAGAAAACGCACGTCAGGGTTACTTCAATGGTTCAAAACCACCGTTTGGCTTTATTGCTGCCTCGACTGAAACCGATGGCAGTCATGGACGTAAAAAGAAAAAGCTAGAGATCAACGAAGCAGAAGCAGGCATCGTGCGCATGATCTATGAGTTATACCTTAACGGCGCTCAAGGTAGAGTCATGGGTATTAAAGAGATCGGCAAGCATCTCACCGACAAAGGCTTGCTCATGCGCGGTAAAGCTTGGGGTATTCAGAAAGTACATAAAGTCCTCTCTGATACGCTCTATATGGGTGACTACTACTTCAACGTCATTGACTTAAGAACAAGACAAAAGCGACTACCTACCGAGTGGGTCAAAACGAATATACCAGTGATCATCGACGCGGCGGTGTTTGAGCGCGTGCGCGCAAAGCGTGAGCTGCGCGCACCCGCGAAAACGCCACCGCGTATCACTACATCACCCACGTTATTAACTGGACTCATCAAGTGTGGCGAATGCGGTGGCAGTATGACCTTAGTCACTGGAAAGAGTGGACGTTATAAATATTACAAATGCACCACGCGACAAAATAAAGGCAATCACGCTTGCTCAAGCAGCAATCACCCAATGGAAGCCACTGATCAACAAGTGCTTAACAAACTCGCTGACAAGGTTTTTACGCCTGAACGTGTGCATAGCATGATGACTGCACTCCGTAAGCGGATTAAAAGCAGTAAAGACATTCAACAGCAACGCGTCAATGAACTGAATCGCCAGTTAAAACAAATTGAGCTGCGCCAGCATAATCTACTTGATGCCATTGAAACAGGCGTCGTTGAGCTTGATGAGACCGTACAACGTCGTGCCCAACAGCTCAAGTCTGCGCGAGAGGCGCTATTGATAGAGCAAGCAGGGGTTCGACGTGAACATTCCCTCCCTGTAGACCAGCTCAAAGCCAGCCAAGTAGAAACGTTTGCTAAGACCTTAAAAGCGAAACTGCTTGCCAAAGACTCTGCCATCGCAAAAAGCTACTTAAATCTATTAGTGGATGAAATTGTAGTGAGAGATAACAGCGCCACAATAAAAGGCAGCTATGGTGCGTTAGCGCATGCGGTAACGATGGACGATAAAAAAGTGGGTCACCTGAAACAAGTGCCCACTTCTTTATCTGTTTGGTGCGCCCGAAGAGATTCGAACTCCTGACCCCTTGGTTCGTAGCCAAGTACTCTATCCAGCTGAGCTACGGGCGCGAAAGCGTGCATTATACTCGAAGCTGGGATTTTTTCCAGCAAAATAATAAAATATTTCACACTTATAAAACTTGGCGGAGAGCGAGGGATTCGAACCCTCGATACAGATTTAAGCCCGTATGCTTCCTTAGCAGGGAAGTGCCTTCGACCACTCGGCCAGCTCTCCGTTTACTTCAATTACGCTTCTTACGAGGGCGTGATACTACGCTAAACGCTTTTAAAAATCAACGTTAACTTGCAATTATGCCGCTTCTAATTCAAATGCTTTATGTAGAACGCGTACTGCAAGCTCTAAATATTTCTCATCTACCACTACTGCAATCTTAATTTCAGAGGTAGAGATCATTTGAATGTTAATACCTTCTTCAGCCAATGTGCGGAACATTTGGCTTGCAATACCTACGTGTGAGCGCATGCCAACGCCTACAATTGATACTTTAGCGATTTTGTCGTCGCCATTAATTTCGCGTGCGCCAATGTGGCCTTGTACTTTGTCGCGCAAGATACTTAGCGCTTTGTTCATTTCATTTTTATGCACAGTAAATGTGAAGTCGGTTGTGCCGTCTGCGCCTGTGTTTTGGATAATCATATCCACGTCAACATTTGCTTCAGCCACTGGACCAAGAATCTGGTAAGCAATACCAGGTTTGTCCGGTACCCCTAATACAGTGATTTTGGCTTCGTCGCGGTTAAAGGCAATGCCAGAAATAACGGGTTGTTCCATTGTATTTTCTTCCTCAAATGTGATTAGTGTGCCATCGCCTTCTTCTTCAAAGCTTGATAACACGCGTAATTTAACTTTATATTTGCCTGCAAACTCAACAGAGCGAATTTGTAGCACTTTGCTGCCTTGAGAGGCTAGCTCTAGCATTTCTTCAAACGTAATTTTGTCTAAGCGGCGCGCTTCAGGCACAACGCGTGGGTCTGTGGTGTAAACGCCGTCTACGTCTGTGTAGATTTGGCATTCATCCGCTTTTAATGCAGCAGCCAGTGCTACACCTGTGGTGTCAGAGCCACCACGGCCAAGCGTGGTGATGTTGCCATCAGCATCTACGCCTTGGAAGCCCGCAACCACGACTACGTAACCGTCATCTAGGTCTTGTTTGATGTTGTGCTCATCAATGCTTAAGATGCGAGCTTTGGTGTGAGCGTTGTCTGTCAGGATTTTGACCTGTGAGCCCGTGTAGCTTTTTGCTTTGATGCCAAGCTCCATCAATGCTAACGCCGTCATCCCAATTGTCACTTGTTCCCCTGTGGCAACCATTACGTCCAGTTCACGTGGATCTGGATCCGGCATAATTTCTTTTGCTAATGCAATCAGTCGGTTGGTTTCACCTGACATGGCAGAAACAACAACGACAATTTGGTGGCCTAGTGCCTTGTAACGGGCAACGCGCGCAGCAAGGCTTTTAATACGCTCAGGATTGGCAACAGAAGTGCCGCCGTATTTTTGTACAATAAGTGCCATAAAAGTTCTTTTAACCTTATTAACTGTTTTAACTATGTTTAATTTTGCTAACAGCAAATTGCTGTTAGGTGACGCAGATAGTGCATTTTCCAGTATTTGACTAGCCTGTTACCACTGCTAGCCAATACTAGGTATTTAGTTTGCTTTTTACCCAATCTGTTACGCTGGTTAACGCTTGCGGAAGCTTGCTTGCGTCGCTACCGCCAGCCATTGCCATATCCGGCTTGCCGCCGCCTTTACCACCAACTTGGCCTGCAACAAAGTTGACGAGCTCGCCAGCCTTCACTTTACTGGTTAAATCAGCAGTAACGCCAGCGGCTAGGCTGACTTTGCCGTCAGTTACGTTAGCCAGCACAATTGCTGCTGATTTTAGTTTGTCTTTTAGCTTGTCCATTGTTTCGCGCAGTGCGTTAGCATCTGCGCCATCTAATGTAGCAGCTAACACTTTAACGCCTGCAACTTCAATGGCTTGTGTGGCTAAATCATCACCTTGTGATGAAGCTAGTTTGGATTTTAGGCGTGCTAGTTCTTTTTCTAATGATTTAGCATGGTCGCTAAGTTGAGCTACTTTAGAGGCCAACTCGTTTACCGGTGCTTTTAAATCATTCGCTAATGCTGAAATTAATGATTGTTGTGCATTAATCAGTTTTAAAGCGCCTTCGCCTGTGGTGGCTTCAATACGGCGCACACCTGCGGCTACACCGCTTTCAGCAGTGATTTTGAATAGGCCAATATCACCTGTACGGTTGACATGGGTGCCGCCACATAGTTCGCGGCTACTACCGATGTCTAGGACGCGCACTTCATCGCCGTATTTTTCGCCAAACAACATCATCGCGCCAGTATTTTGTGCAGACTCAATATCCATCACACGTGCTTGGCAGGCGGTGTTGGCTAGAATTTCTGCGTTCACAATTTGTTCTACTTTTGCGATTTCGTCATCGGTCATGGGTGCGGTATGCACAAAGTCAAAACGGGTTTTATCGGTATCAACCAATGAGCCTTTTTGCTGCACATGTGCGCCGAGCACTTCGCGCAGCGCTTTATGCATTAGATGCGTAGCCGAGTGGTTGCGCATTGTGTTGGTTCGCGCTTGCGTGTTAACGCGTGCGCTCACTTGCTCACCTACACTCAATGTTCCGGTTTTTAGTACACCATGATGGCCGAATACTGTTGCTTGTATTTTTTGCGTGTCTTCTGCTTCGAAAATACCGTTTGTGCCACGTAGTTCGCCGCAATCGCCAATCTGGCCGCCAGACTCTGCGTAGAATGGCGTGTTATCAAGTACGACGACGCCGATTTCACCTTCTGCCAGTTTAGTGACAGCAACGCCGTCTTTATACAGAGCAGTAACAGTTGCGCTGGTCTCTAACTTATCGTAGCCGTGGAATTGAGTGGCAACTCCTTCATATTCCAAATTGGTGGCCATTTTGAACTTGCCTGCTGCACGTGCTTGCTCTTTTTGGCGCGTCATTGCCGCATTAAATGCGTCGGTATCCACTGCCACATTACGTTCACGGCAAATATCCGCAGTTAAATCTAGCGGGAAGCCGTAAGTGTCGTGCAGTTTGAATGCGGTTTCACCATTGAATACGCCTTGTGTATTGGCAAGTTCTGACTCTAAAATTGCCATACCGTTTTCAATCGTTTCAAAGAAGCGATCTTCTTCTTGTTTTAAAATCTCGGTAATGCGTGCTTGGTTGCTTGTAAGCTCAGGATAAGCGCTACCCATTTCAGCCACTAGATCCGGTACGATTTTGTGGAAGAACGCACTACGTACACCTAGTTTGTAGCCATGGCGAATTGCACGACGGATAATACGGCGTAGTACATAACCACGGCCTTCGTTGCCTGCAATCACGCCATCTGCGATTAAGAAACTGCAAGCGCGGATATGGTCAGCCAGCACTTTGAGAGACGGACTGCTTAAGTCTGCTGTTTTGGTTTCACGTGCTGCGGCAGCGATTAAAGTCTGGAATAAATCGATTTCGTAGTTGGCATGTACATGTTGCAATACGGCTGAAATACGCTCCAGCCCCATACCAGTATCCACTGATGGTTTTGGTAGCGGGTGCATGACACCTGCTTCATCGCGGTTGAACTGCATGAACACGTTGTTCCAGATTTCAATATAACGGTCACCATCTTCATCTGGGCTACCTGGCGGGCCGCCAAAGTGATGAGCGCCATGGTCATAGAAAATTTCTGTACATGGACCGCAAGGGCCAGTGTCACCCATCATCCAGAAGTTGTCAGATGCGTAACGTGCGCCTTTGTTATCGCCAATGCGAATGATGCGTTCTGCTGGTACGCCGATGATGTTGTTCCATATGGCGTAAGCTTCGTCATCTTCGGCGTATACCGTGACGGTCAATTTATCTTTAGGTAGTTTGAATACTTCTGTCAGTAACTCCCATGCGTATTTGATGGCATCTTCTTTAAAGTAATCACCAAAGCTAAAGTTACCTAACATTTCAAAGAATGTATGGTGGCGCGCAGTGTAACCTACGTTCTCGAGGTCATTATGTTTACCACCGGCGCGTACACATTTTTGACTTGAGGTAGCGCGTGTATATGGACGTTTGTCAAAGCCAAGAAATACGTCCTTGAATTGGTTCATCCCAGCATTGGTAAATAAGAGAGTAGGGTCGCCGTGCGGTACTAGTGAGCTAGAGCTAACAATCTCGTGGCCTTTTGATGCAAAGAAATCAAGAAATGCCTGACGAATTTCGTTGCTGCTTGGGGTGCTGCTAAGTTGTATGGTCATAAAGTTTAGTTTTAATCGCTTGTTTAATCGTTATCATCAACGGTTAGTATTTTTTTTATCAAATCAAAGCCAAAGCCTCGACTTTGTAAGAATCTTGCTTGCTTTGCCCATTCTTCACGATTTTGTGGATAGGTTTTGAATTTTTTACGCCACACTTCTGTCGCGTTATCTAACTCTGTTGTTTTTAATGTTTCTACTGCATCCGTAATTAATTGGTCTGAAATACCTTTTTCACGTAATTCATGCGCTATCTTGGCTGTGCCAAACTTGGCTTTTCTTGCGTGAATGATTTGCTCAGTAAATCGTTGGTCGGAAAGCCAGCCTCTTGCTTTAAAGTCATCCAATAGAGCCTGAATGTCATCTTCTTCATCCGCGTACGTTTTTAGTTTTTTGCCAAGCTCGGTATAAGAATACTCGCGCTTGGCTAAATAATCTAAAGCCCGCTGCCGTAATGACTTGGCGACAAACTCTTTACTCATCCTCACCGCGTGGTGCAGCCATCGCTTCGTTCAGCGATTTAGCATTAGCGCGGATTTTAGCTTCAAGCTCTGCTGCGATTTCTGGATGCTCGCGCAAGAACTCTTTTGCATTTTCCTTACCTTGGCCAATTTTCTCGCCGTTGTAGCTATACCAAGCCCCTGCTTTTTCAATCAGTTTAATATTTGCACCAAGCTCAATGATTTCGCCAAAGCGAGAAATGCCTTCACCGTACATAATGTCAAACTCAGCTTGCTTGAACGGAGGTGCTACTTTGTTTTTAATCACTTTTACGCGAGTTTCTGAACCGGTAATTTCATCACCTTTTTTGATTGCACCAGTACGGCGAATATCTAAACGCACAGAAGCGTAGAACTTAAGGGCGTTACCACCTGTGGTTGTTTCTGGGTTGCCAAACATCACGCCAATTTTCATACGGATTTGGTTAATGAAAATAACCAAGGTATTCGTGCGTTTGATGTTGCCAGTTAATTTACGCAGAGCCTGGCTCATCAAGCGTGCTTGCAGACCCATATGTGAATCACCCATTTCGCCTTCAATCTCTGCACGTGGGGTCAGTGCTGCCACTGAGTCCACTACTACGATATCTACAGAGCCTGAGCGGACTAACATGTCTGCAATTTCAAGCGCTTGCTCACCAGTGTCTGGTTGTGAGATTAATAAATCCGGTACATTGACACCTAATTTAGCTGCGTATTGTGGGTCTAGTGCATGTTCTGCATCAATAAACGCTGCAACGCCACCCAATTTTTGCATTTGTGCAATCACTGACAGGGTAAGTGTGGTTTTACCTGAAGACTCTGGACCGTAAATTTCTACGATACGGCCACGCGGTAACCCGCCGATGCCTAAAGCAATATCAAGGCCGAGAGAGCCAGTTGAAACGGCTTGAATATCTTCGCCAATATCACTGTCACCCATACGCATGATGGACCCTTTGCCAAATTGTTTTTCAATTTGTGAAAGTGCGGCAGAGAGTGCTTTGGCTTTGTTGTCATCCATTGGGTTTTTACCTTTATTTTGAAGTGCTTAAATTAGCTTTCAATTATTCCATATTTTACAGTTTAGCGTAAGTCTCATAGGTGCTTAACCATGTGTATTTATGGCAATCATGATGAAAATAATAATCTTGCACTTGAGGTCAACGAGATGTTTTGTGATTCGTTAAGTGTGAGCGTAGTTGTGTAATGTTAAGGAGAGTGACAATGAGAGTATTTCGTTCACTATTAGTGGTGTTGGCAATAGGTGTTGCCACATTATCTAGTGCACAAGCGCGGGATTCCGTCAGTTTTTCACTTAATATCGGCGCCCCTGGTTATTATGCCTATCCAGCGGAGGTGCAGTATGTTGCGCCGCCAGCAGTTTATTACCCAGGCTACAGCGTTTATTATGATACGCCGTATGCATACCGATATTATTACCCTGCAACTGTTTATCGTGGCGGCTATGGCGTGTACGGAGGCTATTATTCCGGGCATCGCCATCATCGAGGATACGGTCACCGCGATGGTTATCGCAGATAGTGCTTAGTGTGAAGTGTTAACTTAGCCTGTTCAGCAGGTTGAGTTGTTCAGTTAGTGTTGCCAACATAAATGCGGTGGCTTGTTGCCTGATTGCCGTACGGTCGCCCGTAAATTGTTGGGTGCATGTGAACATTGGTAGGTGGTTGCCTACCAGTGCGAAGCATACTGTGCCCACGGGTTTCTCCGTACTGCCACCGCTTGGCCCTGCGATGCCGGTAATGCTGCCGGCAATTTGTGCGTGGCTATTCTGTAAGGCGCCTATCGCCATTTCTGCCGCAGTTTGTTCGCTAACTGCGCCGCAGGTTTCTAGTGTGGTGTTGTCGACATCCAGCATTTCTATTTTAGCTGAATTGCTATAAGTCACGAATCCTCGGTCAAACCAATCTGAACTGCCGGCAATGCTAGTGATGGCTTGCGCCGCCATGCCACCCGTGCAGGATTCGGCCAGTGTTAGTAAATAACCGCGTTGCTTGAGTGCGTGGCCGAGGGCTGAGGCTAAAGTTGAGTGATCGTCCATGCTAAAACCTTTAGACTGAGGATGGCGTAAATGGCAGCCAGCAGGTCATCAAGCATCACGCCTAGGCCGCCTTTTACTTTGGCATCACATTGTCGGATGGGGAATGGTTTCCAAATATCAAATAAGCGGAATAGCAAGAATGCAACTAACCACCATTGCCATTGGTTTATGGTAAAAGTGAGTACTAACATCATGGCGACAATTTCGTCCCAAACGATACCACCATGATCGGATACGCCTAATGCCTTACCAGTTTTGCCGCAGAAATAAATGCCTACTAAAAACAATAGACCAATCAGTGCTAATTGTGTTGTGAGACTATGGCTGTCAATGAGGCAGAATAGAGGCAACCCCACCGCTGTGCCAAAAGTGCCAGGGGCTTTTTTGGCCAGTCCGCTACCAAAACCCAGCGCAAAAAAATGGGCAGGATGTGAAAGCAATAGTTTGCACGTAGGTTGTGTTGGGACGTTAGCCAAAGTGATCAAACCCTTTTTTGGTGATGTCTACAGCTTGCTGGTGGTGAGTAACTGTTAATCCTAACTGTAGCGTAGTCTCGCCAATTAAACTGAGTGGTAATTGCAATTGCTGACTTAGTTGTTGGATGTAGTCGCGTTGCGATTTGGGCGCAGTAAATAAAAGCTCATAGTCATCGCCTCCTGCCAAGATGCATTGCTTGATATTTGCATCATCTAAGTGCGCACGTAGGTAATCGTGGCAGTGGATATTTTCTAGAGAGAGCTTTGCGCCTAGATTAGATGCTTTGAGTATATGGTTGAGGTCTGCTGTCAGGCCATCGGAAATATCAATGCAGCTATTAGCAATGCCACGTAGTGCCAAGCCAAGCGCTACTCGTGGCGTCGGGGTGGTTAAGGCGTTTAAGCAGTGCGTCGTCGTTGGTTCTGTGAGCGTAACTTTAGCTTGCAGGTGTGCCAGCCCAAGTGCGGCACTGCCTATGATTCCAGACACCCAAATATCATCACCATCTTTTGCACCATTGCGTTGAATTGCTTGGCCTAGCGGCACTTCTCCCATGATTTGTATGCTCAGCGTCAATGGTCCTCTTGTAGTATCGCCGCCAATTAGATCAACGTCGAATGCTTGGGCGCATGCAAAAAAGCCTTTAGAGAACGCTGCCAGCCATGGCTCGTTCACTTCGGGCAATGCAATCGCAAGCGTTGCCCATTTTGGCTGTGCGCCCATGGCCGCCATGTCTGATATGTTCACTGCTAAAGATTTCCAGCCAATGCTATAGGGCGATGCATCATGAAAAAAGTGAGTGCCCGCTACCAGCATATCTGCTGAGATTGCGAGTTGTTGCCCTGGCGCCACACGAAGCAACGCTGCATCATCTCCCACCCCTAAGTCTGCATGCTGGACAGGGCGGGTAAAGTATTTGGCAATTAAATTAAACTCGGACATTTTCTAATCAATTAGGCTACAGGTGCGGATTTTGGCCTGAATGCTTTAACCACGGCTTCATTGGTTTCTATTCTGGGCATTGGGCTGTCTGGCGTGGCGAGCAGGTCTATGCAGTATGGTACTGCAGCAAAAATGCCGTGCACCAGCGTGTTACCTGCTTCGTCTTTTAGTCCCTCTAAGGTTTGTGCAATCGCTTTAGGTTGGCCTGGTAAGTTGATAATCAGACATTGCTTACGCGTCACGGCGACTTGCCTTGATAAAATGGCGGTGGGTACAAAGTTCAGGCTAATCTGGCGCATTTGCTCGCCAAAACCCGGCATTTCCCTATCGGCAACCGCTAGGGTTGCTTCAGGGGTGACATCACGTAAAGATGGGCCAGTGCCACCGGTGGTCAGAATCAGATGACAGCCTTGAAAGTCGACTAAATCGATCAGGGTGGATTCAATTTCGTCTTGCTCATCTGGAATTAATCGCGCCTCGAGGCTAAACGGTGAGGTAAGGGCTTGTGCCAGCCATGCGCGCAGGCTGGGAATGCCTTTGTCTTCATATTCTCCGTTGCTTGCGCGATCGCTAATTGAAACTAATCCGATTTTAATGAATTCTTTGGTCATTTCTGAGTCACTAGTACTTAAGCAAGACTAAATCATACCATTACCAAGCTCAAAGGATATTTTATGCCAGCCGTTAGCACCAATAATTCATACGTCAGTTTAGTAAAGTTTATGCTGTATTCCCTAGCAAGTTTAGGTTTGGTGCTATTTGCGCATCAGCTTTATGCGGCAGATCAAAACCCTTATGAGCAGAATTACAGGAAGCAGAGCGCTGGGGATTTACGCTCATTACAGTCAACGCCAGATACTAAGATGTTTGTTGGAAACCATAAAAATGAAGACAACATCACTATGTTGGAAGACGGTTACGATTTGATGGGAACTTCAGGCTTCTCGGCGGCAGAAGCAGCATCAGGGCTTGCATTGCAACATGCGAAATCCATTAAAGCCGATATTGTGATGGTGTATCAAAAATATGAGTCTGCACAAATGGCAAGTTCTAAGTTGCAGTTAATCAAAGAGGCTGCAAAAAAAGGTGGTGAAATTGACCCGAATGATCTAGAAGAAGGGCCTACACAATATCAGTACCATGCAAGTTACTGGGCTAAGTTGCCGATGCCTTTATTTGGCGTGCATGTGATTAAGCTGAAACAGGACAGTGCAAATGAAGCTGCACCTAAAGTTTTGCCTGGTTTGAAAGTGATTGCAGTGATTAAAACCTCCCCAGCTTACAACATAGGCTTAGTACGGGGTGATGCAATATTAAAACTGGGTGATGTCACATTAAATACTGCAGATGACTTATTTGCAGCAGTCAAACGCTATGCAGGGCAAAAGGTGGCCGTAGCGTTGCAACGCGGTGATGAGACAATGACGCAGTTTGTGCAATTGAACGCCCGTAAATAAACTAGGCGCATATCGCTTGGCTACTGGTACTGTGTTGAGCGCCTGAGTTAAAACGGTTAAATATTATTTAAAATTAACTTCACGGAATGTGCGTATTAAGTCCAGCGAGTAAGCAAAAAAGCCTGCTAACATCAGCATGATAGAAACATTTTCTAGATGTTTAGCGAGGCAGTTAGCCCCGCTGGGTGACGGTCAGTTTTATGCAATTATTTTTGAATAAAAAAGAGGAAGTCTTCTGCATTTTTTAGTTCGTGTAGCAATGTAAATGGGTTATTTGCAACCAATGTACGTATGTTTCTAACGCTACTTTCTTTGCTGGTAATTACTTTCAAGATGGTGCCTAGAGGTAAGGCATCTAATGCCTCTTTGGTGCGAATGGTTGGGATCGGGCTATCTTCATGGCGTACATCAAGTACTGTATCGAAATTTATCGTCATGATTTTTATTACCTTGTTTTAGGGTATACCGAAGCTAATAGGCTAGCAACGGTATGTGATTGACGTTAATACGGCAAGATTGCCATACACGATGTTAGTACAGAACGTTATTCTTTAACGCCAGTACAAAAGCGTTACTCTTCTTCTGAATCGTATGATTTGCCTGACTCTGTAGAGTCGGCAGAGGTTCCGCTATTGGTAATCTCGCGTAGCAGTTTAAAAATCTCTCGACTGCTTTTTGGTGGCTTATTGGCTAGATGCTCTTTTTGCGCATTGCGAATGAGTGCGCGTAATTGCTGGCTATCAGTGTTTGGATGCAAGGCCATGAATTCAGACAATGCATTTGGCTCGCTGATTAACCGATCGCGCCAGCGCTCAAGCCCATGAAAGTAGGCATTCTCGGCGGTATTTTTGCCTTCCCAGCGTGATAGCTGCTCAATAATCGGCGCAGTATCAACGTCGCGCATTAAGCGTCCTAGGTATTGCCGATGGCGACGTATTGCACCATTCGCGGTAATTTTCTTTGTATCGAGTACGGCTGTCAGTAACTCTTCGGGCAGGTTAAGTTTATTGAGCTTGTCTTTAGAAAGTGCAGATAGCTTAACGCCCAGCGCTTGCTGTGCATCTGCCTCAGCTTTTAATTTGGTTTTACTCGTAGGTAAGTCTGCATCTAAATTTGCATCGTTACTTAATTCTGTATCTTTAGTTGTCTTTTTAGGTTTCATGCTGAGGTATTATATCAGTTATGCAGTTGAGTGATAAAAGTACATTTTTTATAGTAGAAAGCGTTATGTCAGATTCCGGGTTTAGTTATACATTAGATGAAATTAAGCAGATGTCAGAAGACGTGCTTAAAGTAGCCAAAAACCTTGGTGCTAGTCAAGCTGAGGCTGAGCTGAGCTTGAGTATTGGGCAAAATGTTTCGGTGCGCATGAAAGAAGTCGAGCATATTGAATATAACCGTGATAAAGGCATGTCGGTCACGGTTTACTTCGGGAAACAAAAAGGCCATGCCAGTACCTCAGACTTATCGCCCCAAGCGCTGAAAGATACGGTTGCCGCTGCCTGTAATATTGCTAAATATACCGCCAAAGATGAGTTTTGCGGATTGGCAGATGCTGATTTAATGGCTAACGAAACTCCAGATTTAGACTTGCATCACCCTTGGCAACTCTCTGTGGATGAGGCTGCATTACTGGCTCAGCAATGTGAAGAAGCGGCCTTAGCGGTAGATGCGCGCATTACTAACTCAGAAGGCGCTAGTGTTTCAACTGGCACAGGTTTTTTTGCGTATAGCAATAGCCATGGGTTTACGGGCGGATATCCAAGCTCACGTCATGGCATAAGCTGCTCAGTGATTGCTGAGTCAGATGACAGCATGCAGCGTGATTACTGGTATGCCACTGCACGCGCAGCAGAAGACCTGCAATCACCTGTGGAGATTGGCAGGCTTGCCGGTGAGCGTACGGTTAAACGCCTGAACTCCAGAAAAATTAAAACTTGCCAAGTACCGGTGTTGTTCGAGGCGCCTTTAGCTAGTGGGCTGATATCTACTTTAATCAGCGCGATTTCTGGCGGGAACTTATATCGTAAGTCATCATTCTTGCTTGATAGTTTGGGCCAGCAAATTGCTTCACCACTATTGAATATCTATGAAAATCCTTTTATAAAAAAAGGATTGGCTAGTAGCCCGTTTGACAATGAGGGTGTGGCCACAAGTGCGCGTCAGTTAGTGAAAGACGGCGTGTTGCAAGGCTATGTGTTATCCAGTTACTCAGCCAGAAAGCTAGGGCTTAAAACCACAGGCAATGCCGGTGGTAATCATAATTTAATCGTGCAGCCAGGCACACTGGATTTTGCCGGCTTATTAAAAGAGATGGGAACCGGGCTCGTCGTGACAGAGTTGCTTGGGCACGGTATGAATATGGTAACCGGTGATTACTCACGTGGTGCTGCAGGTTACTGGGTGGAGAATGGCGTGATTGTGCATCCGGTAGAAGAAATCACAATTGCTAGCAACATGGCGGAAATGCTGAAAATGATTGTAGCTGTTGGCAATGATGTTCTGGTGCAAGGTTCAAAACAAGTGGGTTCTATCCTGATTGAACGCATGACTGTGGCATGTGAATAATCTGCTTTGACGTCGGCTGCATGCCATTGTGAAGATAAAAGGTTTTGCTATAAAAAAAGCCCACTGAGTAGTGGGCTTTTTTTATTTCAAGACTTACTTAGTCTCTTTAACTTCTTTTTCATCTTCAAAGAACTCGTCTTTGATTAATTCACTCGGTACTAAGCCATCTTGTACTAGGCTTGCACGTCGTTGCAGGTAAGCATCGCGCATGAAGGCGTAAGGGTCTAGTGATGCGTCATCTACCAAATCTTTTGCATCAAGTAGCTCGGTACGTTTGTCTATAAATTGCGCGGCACGTAGCTGGTTATGCAGGCGGATTTCACCGATATTGTGTGTGTAAGTGATCGGGTCTGTGGTTGATAGGTCAAAAATCCAGCCTGTAGTATCACGAACACTAGACGGGCCTGCAAATGGCAGTACCAAGTAGGCACCTGGGCCTACTCCCCAGTAACCTAGCGTTTGACCGAAGTCTTCTTTATGCACTGGGATTTTATCCATACCAGTAACATCAATAAAGCCTGCTATACCGAATGTGCTGTTGATCACAAAGCGGCCTGCTTCGCTGAATGCATTTGCAAGTTTAAACTGCAGTAAGTTGTTCAATACGTTGGTAAGTGTACCTAAGTTATTGAAAAAGTTATTTACGCCAGTGCGGATAGGCGTAGGTGCGACTGTTTTGTAAGCAGTGGCGACAGGCTTGAATACAGCGCGGTCAGTAACATCGTTAAATTTGTAAACGCCGCGATTAATGCTCTCCAACGGGTCTTTATTAGCTTGAGACGCACAGCCAGTAACCATCGCAGCCATAAGGCATGAGGCGAATAAATAGAATATTTTTTTATACATTTTTATGTTTCTTATTTAAAGACTTGTCGAAAAGTAGTAAACCATTATACCAATTTATTGATAAGTAAATATTGATAGCGGCGCATGACGATAATTAACGCTTGTAAAATAAACCATTTGTTACATTTATGCAACAAAAATTCAGGCATGGTTTTGTGTGTAAGCATTCGTATGTGATATGTAATATAGAGGAAATTAAATACTCAAACCGTATTTTTATATAAGCTGAGTGCGCGTTCACGTTGCGTGGCATGATCTACAATCGGTTTAGGGTAATCCTGCCCAATAACAGTGTTGATGCTAGTCTGTCGCTGTGCCGATATTAACCAAGGTGCGTGAATTTCTTTATCGCTACAGCGTGCCAGCTCTGTGACATATTTGCGGATAAATTTACCATGTCCGTCAAAGCGCTCGCTTTGCGTCATTGGGTTGAAAATTCTAAACCAAGGTTGGGCGTCACAGCCGGTAGAGGCTGCCCATTGCCAGCCACCATTATTGGCGCTGAAATCAAAATCAATCAGTTTTTCTGCAAAATAGCGTTCACCCCAGCGCCAATCTATCAGCAGGTCTTTTACTAAAAAACTGGCAGCTACCATCCTCAGGCGATTATGCATAAAGCCTGTGTTGTTGAGTTGCCTCATGGCGGCATCTACCAATGGGTAGCCCGTTTTTCCTTCACACCATGCTGAAAACAGCGCGCTATCATTAGGGAAGGGAATGGATTCGAACTCAGGTTTAAAGGCTTTACCCGTAGCAAGCTGTGGGTTGTGATGCAGTATCTGAAAGTAAAAGTCACGCCAGATGAGTTCAGAGGCCCAAGTTTCTGCACCGAAACCACCTATCTGCAGCGCGGTTCTTGCCAGCTGGCGGATGGAAATGGTGCCAAAGCGCAAATGCACGGATAGATAGGACACGCCTTTGACCGCGGGGAAGTCGCGTGCTTCTTTGTAATGTTTGATGCGCTCTATAAAGTCAGTGAACAGTGTTGCTGCGCCGCTCATGCCTGTAGGTAAACGCATACTGGATAAATTAGTGCGCTGAAACCCGAGTGACTCAAGGCTTGTTAATGTCTGTGGTTCGAGTTTGGCAAGGTTGCCTAGGTAGCGATCAACCGGGTACGGCTTGAGGTAAAAGTCGTTAACAGTTTTGAGCCAGGTGTTTTTGTATGGTGTAAATACGCTATATGGCTTGTGTGCCATGGTTAATATTTCATCTTTTTCAAAGATCACCTGATCTTTGTAATGATGAAAATCAATTTGGTGTGTTTGCAGTTGCTGTGCAACTTGGGTATCACGTGTAATCGCACTCGGTTCGTAGTCGTGATTGGTAAATACTGCCTGAGCTTTAAGCGCCTGCGCTAACTGTGGTACTTCATGCTGTGCCATGCCATGTAGCACGATTAAATCACTACCGTGCTGCTGGAGTGCGGCTTTGAGCTCTTTCACGCTCTCCCAGATAAACTCTACACGGCGGTCGGCCTTGTCTGGCAGATGGTTTAAAATTTCCGTATCAAAAACAAATACACAATAGACTTGTTGTGAGGTCTTGAGCGCGTAATAGAGAGCCGCATGGTCATAGTCGCGCAAATCACGACGAAACCAGACTAGGGATGTGGAGTATTGCATGCGCTATCAGTGGTTGATTAAGGTGTAGTGATTTTACTCCAGTTGTCACATTCCTAGTGATTGAGACGATAGCATGATGCTACTTTGTTTAGCTTCTTGCTCCCATCATGTACTTTTGTGGTGGGGTAGAAGCGGTTTCATTGCTGCTGGAAGGTGTGAGTAAGCCAAGTAGTAGTTGTAAGTCTAGCGATAATAAAATCAGCTCTTCATCACCCAATGCATCTACGCGCTCAAAGACTTCGGTCGCATATTGGCGGTCTTTAATTAGTTTGGCTGGGTTAACTGCGCCTATTACTTTTCTAGCTGCTACAGAGAATTTTGACAATACAACTAAACATTGATTATCCATAATGACTCCCAGAGAATTTTTCTAAAAAAGTGCTAATTAGCTACAAATGCAATGTAATGGTGCATAAGTCAGTTAATTTAGGCACTTATCTTGTTGATATCTCTAAGTTAAGCATTAAGCATGCCAGAAGAATGGGTGTTTATTCGCGGTGGTACGGGTGGTTTTGAATCACGGTGTGGGCGCGGTAGAGTTGTTCGCATAAGAGTACGCGCACAAAGGCATGCGGTAGGGTGAGCTTGGATAAACCCCACAGCCAGCTGGCTTGCTGTTTGAGGCTGGCATGGATGCCATCGGCGCCGCCGACGACGATGCTGGTATCTTTGCCCAGTGATTGCCAGAATTGCATTTTCTCGGCAAGCTGCAACGTGGTGACTTCTTGCCCGCGCTCATCACAGACTACCAAGAAATCTTTGCCCGCCGCTTCCAAAATACGTTTAGCCTCAGCTTCTTGTACTACAGTGCTGTTTTTTCCATCCGCACGTTTGTCTGGTTTGATTTCAACAATCTCAATACTGAGTTCACGCGGCATGCGCTTGATATATTCTGCGCAGGCGGTTTCTACCCAGCTTGGCATTTTGTGACCGACAGAAATAATCCGGAGTTTCAAGTGGCGTTAGGTGGAGGTGTGAGGAGGGGTGTGCAAATTTAACCCTGCTACCTAGCGGCGCAGGGTGCTTGTTGTCACTAAACGGGTGTAATGTGGCCGCGGCGTGCTTCTGCCTCGCCCCATAGTTGCTCAAGGTTATAGTATGCGCGCGTTGCCGGTACCATGATATGCACAACGATATCGTCTAAGTCTACTAAAACCCATTCGCCTTCTTTTTCGCCTTCAGTACCGCGAATCGCAAAGCCTTTTTCTTTGATTTTTTCTCTTACGTTATCTGCGACAGCTTTTGCCTGACGACTAGAGTTTGCGGATGCAACAATCATGTAATTAGTCATGCTGGTGAGCTTGCGCACATCCATCACGCTGATATCAAAACCTTTGATATCTTCAATTGCATCTACTACTGCGTTTTTCATGGCTTCTAAATCTAAATTATTAGAAGCGGCTTTCTGTGTGTCTTGTGTCATTTAAGCGGCCTGTGCTGGTATTGCATTGCGTTGAGATTTTATGCGGTTTTCGTTATCCACATAAATAAGTTGTGGCGTGTACTTTTCTAGTTCAGCTTCATTATAGTTCGCATAGCTCGCGATAATAATGATGTCTTTAGGGTCTGCCTTGTGTGCGGCAGCACCATTCACTGAAATAATGCCAGAGTGGCGATCGGCACGAATCGCATAAGTAGAGAAACGCTCACCATTGGTAACGTTGTAAATACTGATTTGCTCGTATTCGTGAATATTCGCCGCTTCTAGTAATTCTTCATCTATCGCACAGCTACCTTCGTAGTGTAATTCAGAGTGCGTGACGTGTACGCGGTGCAACTTAGATTTAAGCATGGTTCTTTGCATGTGCTTAACCGTTTTTCAAAAGGGATTGCATTATAGTCTTTTCAATCACTTAGCGCAAAAATCAATATTATCAATCAGTCTGGTATTCCCAAGCTTTGCAGCAATTAGGACAACAAGTTGGCTATCTTGGTTCGTTGCAGGCTGTAAAGTGTGGGCTGCGCGCACGGAGATATAGTCAACCAGCCAGCCTTTTTGCACAAGTGCTTCTGATGCTGACTGGGACAAATCTGCAAAATTGGTATTGCCTTGCTTGATCTGATTGACGATATTCACCAGGCATTGGTGCAATTGTGCCGCTTCAGCTTTTTGTGCCGGCGTTAAGTAGCCATTACGTGAGCTCATGGCGAGGCCACTTGGCTCGCGCACCGTGTCGCCGGCAATAATCTGGATCGGTAAGTTAAATTGCCGCACTAGCTCTTTAATGACAAATACTTGTTGGAAGTCTTTTTTGCCAAAGATAGCCACTTGCGGCATGACTAGGTTAAACAACTTCATGACGACCGTGGCAACACCAGAAAAATGGCCGGGGCGCGAGGCGCCGCATAGCTCCGAGGCAATAGGCGGCGCGGTGATTGTCATGGTTTGATGCAGTTGTTCGCCATCAAAATCCGGGTACATTTCTAGCACGCTAGGAATAAACACAATGTCTGCGCCAGCATCCTCTAGCCGTTTGCAGTCTGCCTCCAGCGTACGGGGATAGTTAGCCAAGTCTTCATTGGGGCCAAACTGTAGCGGGTTAACAAAAATACTGGCAACTACACATTGTGCATGCTGCCTAGCTATGCTCACCAGTGCGATGTGCCCATCATGCAGATTGCCCATGGTGGGCACAAAGGCAATGTTATTGTGTGTCTTGAGTGTGGCTCTGAGCTCGTCAGCGGTGTAGATGCGTTGCATATGTGGCTATAGTCGAGGTTTAATAACTATGCTCAGGTGCGGGAAAGGTTTTGTCTTTCACGGCTTTTACATAGTTGCTTACAGCTTGCTGCACGCTGTTGGTATCGGATAAGAAGTTTTTTACAAATCTTGGGGCTTTGAATTCGCTCGGGTGTTTGCTGGCTACGCCATTATAAATCCCCAGCACATCTTGGATGACGAGCACTTGCCCATCACAATCTACGCCAGCACCAATACCGATAGTCAGTGCTTTAATGCTGTCTGTAATCTGTTTTGCTAATGTTGCCGGTACCATTTCCAGTACCATCATGCTCACACCAGCATTACTCATGTCGATGGCATCCTGCATGATTTGATGGGCGCTTTCCTCAGTTTTACCCTGAATTTTATAGCCACCAAGCTGATTGACTGATTGCGGCGTGAAGCCAAGGTGTGCACAGACAGGGATGCCGCGCTCAATCAGGTAGCGTGCGGTTTCTATACGATCACCACCACCTTCAAATTTAACCATTTGCGCACCAGAACGAATCAACCACTCTGCATTTTTGTAAGCAGCCTCGTTATCATGTTCGTAACTACCTACAGGCATGTCGGCAATAATCAAGCTATTAGGTGCGCCAGCAGCCACACTTTTGGTATGGTAGGTCATGTGATGCATGCTCACATTGAGTGTATTTTCTGCACCCTGTAATACCATACCTAGCGAGTCGCCTACTAACAAGATATCCACGCCGGCATATGCCATTAACTTAGCGAAAGTGGCGTCATAGCAGGTGAGCATGGCGATTTTCTCGCCGTTGGCGGCCATTTCATTTAGCTTAGGTAATGTCATGTACGTATACCCAGAGGTTATTCAAAGTTAGGATTAAAGAACTCGCGCTGTCCTTTAATCTGCATGATGCGATTGAGCAACAAGTCAAGTGAGCTGTGGTTTTTAACAATATTAAGCTTCTCGTTGTTGACGATCAAGACTGGAGATGTGTCGTAGTTATGGAAGAAGTCACTATATGCATTGGAGAGACGTTCTATATATTCTCTTGGAATATCTTGCTCGTAGCTCACGCTGCGCTCTTCAATCCGCTCCATTAATGAGTCGATTGGGGTTTGCAGATAAATTACTAAGTCCGGCTTAGGCGCTTTTAGCTGCAGGTGCTGGTAGATCTGATGATACAGTGCATATTCTTCATCATCTAAATTAAGTCTGGCAAATATCGGGTCTTTTTCTAAAAAGAAATCGGCAATAATGGGCCTTGCAAACATGTCGCGCTGGCTTAATTCTTTGATTTGATTCGCACGCTGGAATAAAAAGAATAACTGCGTAGGTAAGCCATAACGTTGAGCATCTTGATAAAAACGCGGCAGAAAGGGGTTGGCCTCTGCTTTCTCAGACAGATAATCCACTGGGAATTTATCAGCCAGCATTTTTGAGAGTGTGGTTTTGCCGCAGCCGATGGGGCCTTCAACAACAATGTACGGAAATTTATTAAAGATGCTCATGTTTTAGCTTACTGAGGGTAATTATCTGCAGATGGTAATTTTTTGATGCCAAACAATAATTCCGGCGTCATATACGCGGCTATTTTGCCATGATTTGGGATGGAAATATCTGGTGCGATTTCAAATAGTGGCAATAAAACAAAGCCACGTGTATGCATGCGCGGGTGCGGTAAGGTGAGTTTTGGCGTATCCAGCGTTACATTTTCATATAACAGCAAATCACAATCTAATACGCGAGGCGCGTTGATATAAGGGCGCTCACGCCCTGCAATATTTTCAATGTTGAGTATGGCGTCGAGTAAGGCCTCGGGCGAGAGTGTGGTTTCCACTTCAGCCACCGCATTGATGAAATCTGGTGCAGTCGCTATGCAATCAATCGGTGCGGTCTGGTAAAGCGATGATTGCTTGAGGAGGCGCGTTTCTGGCAACTGGCTCAAGGCAAGCAACGCACCTTCTACCTGCGCTTTGGGGTTTTCTAGATTGCTCCCAAGTGCAACAAAAGCGTGCTTCATCATGATTCAGAGGGTGTGCTGCTACTTGGTTTCTTGCGATTTCTTTTTCTGCGTTTTTTAGGCGCGGTGTCTGCCTCCAACATCGCCTGGCGTGTTTCGTTATCCGCTTCTGCAAATGTGGTCCACCATGTGCCTAGTTCTGCTGGCAGTTCGCCAGACTCGCAGCGCAGTAACAAAAAGTCGTAGCCGGCACGGTAGCGTGGATGTATCAATAAGCCAAATGGACGTTTGCCTGAACGCTGTTCAAAACGAGGCTGCATGCCCCAAATCTCTTTCATGGTTGCTGTGTAGCGATTATGAATCGCCAGTTTCTCTGCCTGTGAGGCAAGGACTTCGCTCATCGCCATATGTAGTGCGGGGATGGGTGGGCTGCCATCTTTCTTATAAATTTCCCAAGCGGCGAGTACTTCATGCCATAGCAAGGTGGCAAACAGAAAACTAGGGTTGGCAGATTTGCCTGACAAAATACGTTCATCTGTATTTTTGAGCGCAAGCATTACAAAGCGCTCACCCATCGGTTGCTCTAATACCACATCTAACATAGGTAGCAAGCCATGGTGCAGGTGCTGTTGGCGCAATGCACTTACGCTTTCAATGGCGTGGCCGGATAAAAATAGCTTGAGCATTTCATCAAACAGGCGGCTAGGCGGTACGTCTTGTAGCAGGTCTGCCATTTTTGCAATGGGTGCCATGGTGGCTGGGTCAATTTTTAGCCCCAGTTTTGCCGACAGGCGTACTACGCGCAGCATGCGCACTGGGTCTTCTGCATAACGTGTTTCAGGTTTGCCTATCATGCGCAGGATGCCTGCCTGAATGTCTGCAAACCCTTGATGGAAGTCTAGTACGATCTCACTGGTTGGGTCGTAATACAGGGCGTTGGCAGTAAAGTCACGGCGTGTGGCATCTTCTTCCAGACTGCCAAACACATTATCGCGAATGATGCGGCCACTTTCATTGGTGTGGGCATCACCTTTGGCTTCATGGTGGCCGCGGAATGTAGAAACCTCTATGGTTTCATCGCCAAACAACACATGTACCAGCCTAAAGCGTCTGCCGATAATACGTGAGCGTCTAAATACGCGGTTAACTTCTTCAGGTGTGGCATCTGTGGCCACGTCAAAATCTTTGGGCACACGTTGCAGCAGTAAATCGCGCACTGCACCGCCTACGATATAGGCTTCAAACCCTGCTTTTTGCAGGCCCTCAATCGTTTTTATTGCCGCATTGCTTAACAGCCTGCGGTCAATTTGATGCTTTTTTAGCGGAATGCTGATGGCGTTGTCTGCATTACTGCCTTTTCTTTTGGCAGATTTCTTTGTCCCTAGGATGGGGCGCGTTGCATGCTGCGTTTTCGCGTTTTCTGGCTTGGCCCGCACTGGTGTTTCGTGCGCAGTTTTAGCGAGCCTAGGCTTGAAGATTTTGTTGAACAGTTTTCTTATCATGTTGAAATTATAGCTTAACCTATATTGATTCTAAAATCTGAATGATGTGGCAGTGCATGCTAGATGTGCTTGTCGGTTTGTGTCTTGAGTCGCGTAGGCTAGTTGCTTGCCGGCGTTCAAGCCTGCTTGTTTTTCCACAATACGTCACTCACGCCAGCTTCTTTGTTAATAATACGACACATCACAAATAATAAATCAGAGAGGCGATTTAAATATTGCAGGGAAATTTCAGTCACTTTTTCGTTGTGGTGTAATTCAATTAATTTTCGTTCTGCACGGCGGCATACGGTGCGAGCTAAATGGCAGAAAGCCGCGCTTTTAGTACCGCCAGGTAATATAAATTCTTTTAATGGGCTCAGCTCTGCATTTAGCGTGTCTATGCTTTGTTCTAAATCATCCACGCATGAGACTGTTAACAGTACATAACCTGGGATGCAAATTTCCCCACCTAGATTAAATAAGTCGTGCTGAATTTTGGTGAGCGTGGTTTGTAAGTGGGGAGAGACTCCCTCTGCCAACATTAAGCCTATCACTGAATTTAGCTCATCTACATCCCCCATTGCTTCCACGCGGATGCTATCTTTGCTGATGCGGCTGCCATCGCCCAGCCCTGTGGTGCCATTATCGCCGGTGCGTGTGTAAATTTTACTTAAACGATTACCCATTATTCATTCCTTATGCTCATTTGCCTGCCATCACTAATGCCAGATTATGTTGCGATATGCCATTGAGCATTAAATCATGCCAACAGTTTATAATGTATGCATTGTAACTTAACCGCTTAACCATGACTGTTTAACCATGAACGATCAATCCACTATGCATGATGTCAAGCAAAGTCCAGTCGCTGTTTTTGATTCTGGTGTGGGCGGTATTTCGGTTTTACAGCACATTCATGCATTATTGCCTAATGAACAATTGCTGTACGTAGCGGACAGCAAGTACGCGCCTTATGGCAATAAAAGTCCGGCGGAAATTCAAGCGCGTTGTGTAGAAATTTCAGATTTTTTAATCGCAAAGCGTGCCAAGGCTATCGTAGTGGCGTGTAATACCGCGACTGCGGCGGCGATTGATGTGATGCGTGAGCGATATGCGCTACCTATTATTGGCATGGAGCCAGCAGTCAAGCCTGCGGCAACGGCCTCAAAAAATGGCATTATCGGTGTGTTGGCAACCACCGGCACATTAAAAAGTGCCCAGTTTGCCGGCTTGTTAGAAAGTTATGGCCGCAATGTCAAAGTAGTCACACAAGCCTGCGTTGGTTTGGTGGAGTGTGTAGAGCGTGGGGAGTTGCAAGCCCCTGCTACTTTGCAGCTGGTTAAGAAGTATTGCCAGCCATTACTAGATGAAGGCGCGGATACCATTGTGCTTGGCTGCACCCATTACCCATTTGTAAGGCCATTGATAGAGCAGGTGGTAGGTGAGCGGGTCAGCCTGATTGATACCGGCGCCGCGGTTGCTAAACAGTTGCAAAAACGGTTGGCTGCGCTGGATTTACTCACCAGCGACCTGCAGACAGGAAACGTGCAGTTTTGGACAAATAGTGCCGCGGATAATGCAAAGCAAGTAGTGGAGAGTTTATGGCGACAGCCAGCGCAGGTTAGCTTGCTATAGTTTGATGTCGTAAGTCAGCCATTGGGTTTTGGTGGCTAATTTGTCGTAGGTGTTTCGTGCACGATAGTTGTTTTCAGCAGTAATCCAACGGATAGCAGACCAGCTTTTTTCTCTGCCGATTTGTGCAACTGCCTCAATTAACCTTTTGCCTATCTCGTTGCCACGTGCCGATGGTGTTACAAATAAATCATCAATGAAACCACCGGTTGATGCTGACAGTGGTCGGCAGAATGGACGGTAGTGAGCTAAGCCCACAGCATTACCTTCATTATCTAAGGCAATCAAACCATTCACTTCATGATTGGTCTCGTGCAACCAAGACCAAACTTGGTCGCGCATTTCTTTTGTTTGCGTTACTTGATAAAACTCTGCGTAAGCTAAATATAAAGTACACCAAGCCTCATAATCAGTATTAGAGATTGGGCGTACTGAAATCATTTAAGGATGTAAATTGTGTTTAGATTAGTGATGGTGACCAACAGCTTCGCCGGCTTTTAATTTGTATTTTGTTCCACAGTAAGGGCAAGCCACATGGCCTGTTTTTGCTACGTCTAAAAATACACGTGGGTGAGATGACCATAATGCCACCTCTGGCGTTGGGCAGTGCAGTGGCAGGTCTTTAGCTGACACTTCGATTTCATTCGCGTTAGACATTAAAAGATCCTTCATTTCAGCACTCCCGCTTGCGCGGGAGTGTTAGTTTTTATACTAATGTTAACCAGTCTGCGTGTTTTGCAGATTTACCTGTCACTACATCAAAGTACAGTTTTTGTAGTTGCTTAGTGATTGGGCCTGCAGTACCCGCGCCGATTGCACGGTTATCTAGCTCGCGAATAGGTGTTACTTCAGCAGCTGTGCCTGTGAAGAATGCTTCGTCAGCACCATAAACTTCGTCGCGTGTGATGCGTTTTTCAATCACTGGAATACCTAATTCAGTCGCTAATTGCACGATGGTGTCGCGCGTGATGCCTTCTAGCGCACTGGTCAGGTCTGGTGTGTACAGTTTGCCGTTGCGTACGATAAAAATGTTTTCGCCTGAGCCTTCAGCAACAAAGCCGTCAACATCCAGCAATAAGGCTTCTTGGTAGCCGTCTTGCGCAGCTTCTTGGTGTGCCAAAATGCTGTTCATGTAGTTGCCGTTTGCTTTGGCTTTACACATGGTGATGTTCACATGGTGGCGTGAGAATGAGGAAGTTTTTACGCGAATACCGTTATCTAAAGCGTCTTGACCCATATAGGCGCCCCATTTCCATGCGGCAACAATCACGTGTGTTGATAATGTTTTAGCAGAGATCCCCATCGCTTCTGCGCCATAAAATGCCATTGGGCGCATGTAAGCAGATTCAAGATTGTTATCGCGTACTGCTGCTTTTTGTGCTTCGATCAGCTCTTCTTTGCTGTAAGGCATTTTCATGCCTAAGATATGCGCAGAGCGGAATAATCTGTCGGTGTGCTCTTTCAAGCGGAAAATTGCAGTGCCTTTGTCTGTTTTGTAGGCGCGAACACCTTCAAACACGCCCATGCCGTAGTGCAATGTGTGTGTTAAAACGTGAGTGGTGGCATCACGCCAGTTCACCATTTTACCGTCATACCAAATTACGCCGTCGCGGTCTGCCATACCGCCAGAAGTTGCTGCAGGGTTAGCCATGCTGAGTCCTTAAAATGCTTGAAGTTTTGCAAAAGTAATATTGTAAACGAGTGCGCACTTGGTTTGCAGTAATTTCTCTGTTTTGTAGATAAATTTATCATGCAACATGTTGAATTTATTGTGCATGGTAGAATCTTTATCTATTAACGATGTTGCAAAGGTGTGATTCGGTGAATAAATTCATGAGATTGATATTGTTGGGGTTGTTGTTGCCGTTGCTGGTCGGTTGCGGCTCTGCAAAGAATGCGCAACAATTTAATACAACAGACATTACTGGAGTGGATTTTGGCAGCCAGCTTAACCTGACCGACCACACTGGTAAACCGCGCGCATTGAGTGATTTTAAGGGTAAAGTGGTTGCTTTGTTTTTTGGTTATACGCACTGCCCAGATGTTTGTCCAACCACGCTTAACGATATGAAACAAAGTAAGAAGCTACTCGGTGTAAACGCTAGTGAACTACAAGTACTGTTTGTGACATTGGATCCAGAACGTGATACGCAAGCATTGCTGGCAGAGTTTGTACCCGCTTTTGACCCTAGCTTTATTGGTTTGTATGGGACTAAGGAGCAAACAGCAGCGGTGCTTAAAGATTTTAAGATTTTTGCGGCAAAAGTTGAAAACAAAGGACGTAGTGGTTACACCATAGACCATAGCGCGGGTGTTTATGTGTTTGATAAAACCGGTAAGATTCGCCTGTATGTGGATTATGGGACTAAGCCAGATATGATCGCGAGTGATATTCAGAAATTGCTGTAGTTGCAGCGTGGAGCGCTCAGGCATGGCGCGTTAATAAGCCAAGTAGCCTAAATGATATGTAGCTTAGGCGACCATGCTTTAAGCTCTTTTTCCGCTGTTTTGTAATCTGGGAAAATGCTGCCAACCACTGCCCAGAATTTCGCCGAGTGATTCATCTCTTTTAAGTGCGCTAGCTCATGGCACACTACATAATTGATGATGTGCGGCGGTGCCTGTAGAAGGCGCCAGTTGAGCCGAATTTCTTTTCTGGAATTGCAGCTACCCCAGCGTGAACGTGCGTTGGATAAAAACAACTCAGGCGTCGGCACGCCGAGCTTGGTAGCAAAAAGTGCTAAGCGCCTGGAAAAGTCAGTCAGTGCTTGTTTTTTATACCATTGCAGTACTTTTTTTTCCACCGCACTTGGCTCATTGTGATTAGGCATAGCCAGTTGTAAAAACCCCGGCATATATTCAACTGCTCGTGAGCGGGTGTCCTGTTTTGTCACGAGTGTGATGGTGTTGCCTAACAATAACAGCTGGTCACCGTGTTGCCATTGCATAGGCGGATGTTGGTTAGCGCTGCGCGCTTCTAATTTCTTAAGTATCCAATCCGCTTTCAGTACAATCAGGCTTTCCAGATAGGTTTGTGCGATGCGCTTGGGCGCATGTACGATCAGGCCTTCTTGGGTGATTTTTAGCCCAACGGTACGGCGCTGCCTGCGCTCCAGTGTGTAATGAATTTGCTCGCCAGAGGGGAGTTGGATGCTGTGGCTCATAGGTTTAACGTTAGCCCAGCGTTGCCATTTCAGACTCTATCCAATGCTCAACTTGGTTGTTTAATGCATCAGTTTTAACGTCGACGGTTTGTATCGGTTTGCCGATATGAATCTGAATAACACCAGGTTTTTTGATAAATGAGTTTTTCGCCCAAAACTTGCCTGCATTATGCGCGACAGGCACGACCTGTGTTTCGGTATGGGTTGCCAGCCATGCGCCGCCAATATGATATTTGCCGTGTTCACCTGGTGCCATACGGGTACCTTCAGGAAAAATCACTACCCACAAACCTTTGCTCAGTCTAGCTTTACCCTGAGCCACGAGTTTTTTCAGTGCTTCGCGTCCTGCGCTGCGATCGATAGCAATGGGTGATGACATTGCCAGGCCCCAGCCGAATATTGGAATCCACAATAATTCACGTTTAAGCACGTAAACTTGCGTAGGGAAAATTGCCTGAAATGCTAAGGTTTCCCATGCAGATTGATGCTTTGCCAGAATGATGCTGGGCGTTGCTGGAATATTTTCTAGTCCTACGATCTCGTGCTTGATATTGCATGTAATGCGCAGCCACCAAATCATGCTGCGTGCCCAACCAGAAATCAGCACGTTACGAGTAACAGGATGCAGCGGCATTGAGAGCAGGGCAATCAATGTAAAAATTGGTGCAGTAATAATCTGCCCGAGAAGGAATAATGTAGAGCGTAACAGCAGCATGGGCTAGGCGTATTCTTAAGTTTAGATGTATTCTGAGTTAGTTGTTTTCTGCAATGATATATTGTGCAGCTTCACTTAAATCGGCAAACACGATGGTATTCGCCGGTAATTCGCCAGAGCCTAGTGTGGTTTCACCTTTGCCAGTGCGCACTAAAATAGGTTGGCAACCTGCGTTTGCAAATGCTTGTAAATCGCGTAATGCATCCCCAATGCCGCATACCTGACTTAAATCTACAGAGAAGCGCTTGCCGATTTCTTTAATCATGCCAGTTTTTGGTTTGCGGCAGTTGCAATTGTCATCCGCCGAATGTGGGCAATAAAACACTGCATCAATACGCCCGCCAACCAGTGCCAGCTCGCGGTGCATTTTGTCGTGAATGCTGTTGAGGGTAGCCATATCAAACAAGCCACGGCTCACTCCGGATTGGTTAGTGGCGACCACTACTCTGAATCCGGATTGATTCAATAGTGCGATAGCTTCGAGACTGCCAGGAATTGCAATCCACTCATTAGGGTTTTTAATGAAATTGGCGGAGTCTTGATTAATGACGCCGTCGCGATCTAGTATCACTAACTTCATAAGGTAACCAATCTTGTTTGAATAGGGGGTATGCTCACTAGCTTAAGGTTCTTGTAACGTACTGACCTTAACCTGGTGAGCATATTGTATTGGTAATTAACCTGCCAGTTTAGATAAATCAGCGACACGATTCATGGTTTGGTGCAATGTCGCTAACAAGCCTAGGCGGTTTGCTTTAAGCGCTGTATCTTCTGCATTCACCATCACGTTGTCGAAAAAGTCATCGACAGGCGCTTTTAATGCAGCCAGCGCTTTTAACGAGCTGGTGTAGTCGCCACTTTCAAACTGTTGATCAGCTTCTGGTTTTACTGTGATCAGTGCATTATTCAGCGCAATTTCTGCAGTTTCTTGCAACAAGCTTACATTCACTTGTGCTTGAACTTCGCCTTCCACTTTTTTCAGGATATTGCTGACGCGTTTGTTAGCTGCTGCGAGTGCTGGTGCTTCGGCAAGCTCAGCGAATGTGCGGACAGCCGCAAGGCGTTGTGGAATTTCACTGAGTAGAGCCGGGTCGAGTGACAGTACTGCATCTACTTCCTGTGCAGTAGCGCCGTTTTCGCGCAAGTTAACGCTCAAGCGGTCAAAGCAAAACTCTTTGATGGCCTGTACGGTTGCTGCGGTATTGGTCGCATCATGCTCAAATGCAGAGAGCACGTCGTGAATCAGTTGCTCAAAAGCCAACGGTAGTTTGCTTTCAATCAGCATGCGGATGATGCCTAGTGCTTGCCTACGCAGCGCAAACGGGTCTTTATCGCCAGTCGGTTTTTCGCCAATGCTGAACAAGCCCACTAGTGTTTCAAGTTTATCTGCCAATGCTACTGTGAGGCCCGCCTGATTACGTGGTAAGTCATCGCCTGCAAAACGTGGTTTGTAATGGTCTTCAATCGCAAAAGCAACTTCGTTATCCAAACCTTCATGCTGCGCATAGTAGCGCCCCATAATGCCTTGCAGCTCAGGGAACTCGCCTACCATATCGGTAATTAAGTCTGTTTTTGCCAGTTGAGCAGCTAGGCCCGCTTTGGCTGCTAATTCTGCACCACCCAGTTGTTGACCAATTGCTTTAGCAATCGTACCTACGCGCTCTGTACGCTGGCCTTGAGAGCCTAGTTTGTTGTGGTAAACCACTTTTTCTAAGCTGGTAATGCGTGATTCCAACGTTTTTTTGCGGTCTTGGTCAAAAAAGAACTTAGCATCGGCTAAGCGCGGGCGTACCACGCGTTCGTTACCGCCAATCACTGCCGATGGGTCAGTAGGGCAAATGTTAGACACAATTAAGAACTTATTCGTTAATTTATTATTGCTATCTAATAATGGGAAGTATTTTTGATTCGCCTTCATGGTAAGAATCAAACATTCTTGCGGTACTTCTAAATAAATCTCTTCAAACTGACCAAGTAATACATTGGGTCGCTCTACCAATGCAGTCACTTCATCTAGCAATGCGTCATCGTCAATTGGTTTCAGGCCTTCTTTAGCGGCAGCTGTGGTGAGTTGGCGCACGATTTCAGCGCGACGTTCAGCGAAGCTGGCAATCACTGCACCTTCGGTTTTAAGTTGCTCGGCGTAGCTGTCTGCATTTTTAATCACAACTTTGGCTGATGCTGCTTCAAAGCGGTGGCCTTGCGTTTGGTTGCCGGCATTCAAGCCTAGGGCGCTGGATGCAACAATGTCGCTGCCATGTAGTGCGATTAAACCATGCGCAGGGCGCACAAAGTTAACGCTGCTCCAGCCATCTGTAAGTTGGTAGGTCATCACTTTAGGGATAGGCAATTTTTGGATGGCTTCTTCAATGGCCTTTTGTAAGCCTTCGTTAAGCACTGCACCTTTTTGCGTGACTTCTAAAAACAAGGCTTCGTTTTTGCCATCCATTTGTTTGGTGAGCTGTGAAACTGCTGTCTCATCTAAGCCCATACCATTTAAACGTTTAATCAGGGCAGGGGTGGCATTGCCGTTTGCATCCAAACCCACGCTCACTGGCATCAGTTTTTGCGAGATTTGTTTGTCTTTAGCTTGTGCTGCTATGGCAGTCATGTGCGCTGCTAAGCGGCGCGGTGTAGCAAAAGAGGTCACGACTGAGTTTTCAGCAGATAAGCCCTGAAGCTTCAAGGTTTCAAATAGTGTGCTGCTGAATGCCTCGCCTAGTTTTTTCAGTGCTTTTGGCGGTAGCTCTTCTACAAATAATTCTACAAGTAAGTTTTGTTGTGACATGATTTAAGCAACCTTCTTATCTTTTTCTTGTTTTTCTTTATCGAGCTTGGCTAGCACTTCATCTGCCCAATCTTTTGGCGCCATTGGGAAGCCAAGTCTGGCGCGGCTATCTAAGTAGCTGGCAGCAACTGAACGTGCCAAGTTACGAATACGGCCAATGTAGCCTGCGCGCTCGGTAACAGAAATCGCACCGCGTGCATCAAGTAAGTTAAAGGTATGCGCGGCTTTGAGCACTTGCTCATAAGCTGGCAGCGCCAATTGGTTTTCCATCAAGTGCTTGGCTTGTTTTTCATGTGCATTGAACGCGGTAAACAAGAAGTCAGCATCAGAGTGCTCAAAGTTGTAAGCACTTTGCTCTTGTTCGTTTTGTAGATACACATCGCCATAGCTCAAGGCTTTACCATTTGAATCCACGGTCCAAGTCAGGTTGTATACGTTATCCACCCCTTGTAGGTACATGGCCAAACGCTCTAAGCCATAGGTGATTTCGCCGGTAATCGGTTTGCAGTCAATGCCGCCTACTTGTTGGAAGTAAGTAAACTGCGTGACTTCCATCCCGTTGAGCCAAACTTCCCAGCCTAAGCCCCATGCGCCTAGTGTTGGGTTTTCCCAGTCATCTTCTACAAAGCGGATATCGTTTTGTTTTAAGTCAAAACCTAGCGCTTCTAATGAGCCTAGGTACAGTTCCAGAATATCTGCCGGTGCTGGTTTTAATACTACTTGGAATTGGTAGTAATGCTGTAACCGGTTTGGATTCTCGCCATAACGACCATCTTTAGGGCGGCGGCTTGGTTGCACGTAAGCGGCTTTCCAAGGCTCTGGGCCTAATGAGCGTAAAAAGGTAGCGGTGTGCGAGGTGCCAGCGCCAACTTCCATGTCGTAAGATTGCAGAAGCGCACAGCCTTTGTCGCTCCAGTATTTTTGTAGGGTGAGAATAATCTCTTGAAATGTTAAAGCCATGATGTGTTTGTTGAAATTGGCGAAAAGTGCAATTTTACTTGGTTTTGTAATCTTGCAATAGGTTTTATCTTGATGACGCCCTGTTACGTTTCCATATGAATAGTAATAAGCCGAAACATATGGTTAGAAATAGCCAGTTTCCCCAGTATACATAAGGGGTTGTGCCAGTGTAGCCTTGTGCGTATCCATCCAGTGAGGTTTGCACAAAGTGCGGCGCATGCGCTGTGAGATAGCCTTTTTGATCAATAATCGCGGTCGCGCCCGTGTTGGTGGCGCGCAGCATCATGCGCCCGGTTTCAAGTGCGCGTGCTTGAGAAAACTGTAAATGCTGATCTGCTGCGTATGATTCACCGTACCATGCGTCGTTACTCACATTCACCAATAATGTGGCTGCCGGTAGCTGGCGTATGATTTCCTCGCCGAACACGTCCTCGTAACAAATATTGACCGCTACTTTTGCATCAGCCACGGGCATAGGCTGCTGATATTTTGCACCGCGCGATAAATCGCTCAATGGCATGTTGAGCCAGTCGCGATATATCCAGCCAAACGCTACTTTCAGCGGAATGAACTCGCCAAATGGCACAAGGTGGGATTTACGATACGTTAGTGTTTGCTCACTTCCGTAACTCAATACGCTATTAAAATATTCGCCATCCTCGCGCTCAATCATTCCAACCAAGATGTCACCCTGATTTTTATGGGCATGTGCAACTAGCCTTGTTTTTAACTCTTGCGGAATTTCACTGGCAATCACGGGTAGCGCAGTTTCTGGCAGTACAATTAATTTTGCACTGCTCTGTTCTGTCATAGTCAGGTATTGCTGCATGGTGTGTTCAGCAAGCTCTGGCACCCATTTTAGGTTTTGTTCAATATTACCTTGTAGCAGACTCACACTGAGTGGTTTACCAATAGGGGTCGTCCATTCAATCTGTTTTAGCCCGTAGCCACTAGCAATCAGTAATAGCAAGGTACCGACTGCGCCACGTTGCCAGACTGAGGTTTTTGCTTTGTTTGCTAGTCCAACGCCAATCACGCTGGCAATCAGCACTGTAATGAAGGTAACGCCATAAACACCGGTCACTGGCATATAGCCTGCCAATGGGCTGGCTGGGACCTGACTGTAGCCAATCGTCAGCCACGGGAACCCGGTAAATATCCAGCTTCTTACCCAGTCTGCGAGTGCCCAAAGCACTGGAATGGCGATGATGGTTGAAGTAGGATGTTGCCCCAGTTTCTTGCTCAATGCACCGACCATGGTAGGGAATAGCGCTAAAAATGCAGCTAATACAAAAGTGGAAAAAGCCGCCATGATGCCAGGCATACCGCCATAGGTATGCAGGCTAATGTAAATCCAGTAAATTCCAACGCCAAATAGTCCTAAGCCATAAGTAAAGCCACTGATGGCGGCAGACTTGGCTGAGTCACTTAGGGTAATGAAATAGATAACGCCGATCAGCGAGAGTATGCTGGCAGGGTAAAAGTAGTAGGGCGCAAAACCAAGCACACCAAAAGCACCAAGTGCAAAGAGCGTGACGGTTTTGATGACAGGGTTGGAGATAGAAAATAGCATGCTGCAAATTGTAGCTTGTTAGTGCCTCAGATAACAAAAATTAACATCTAAATTGTGCTGTACAGATTGGCATATGTTGACATGGTGGTTACATAAGACATATATTTAATGACCAAGTAAGAAAAATATTTGAAGTTAACTATACCCGTTACAGATGTTCATCTGTCTGTACAACTTTATGACTGGAGAAATGCATGAGTATCGCGTCCGAATTTAAACAATTTGCTTTAAAAGGCAATGTCATGGATTTAGCAGTAGGTGTCATCATTGGCGCTGCATTTGGAAAGATTGTCGATTCTTTAGTGGGCGATATCATTATGCCGCTGATTGGTAAGGTTGTGGGTAATGTAGATTTTAGTAATATGTTTGTTGCATTGGCAGCAATCCCGGAAGATAATGCAGGTACGTATGCAGCGCTTAAACAAGCGGGTGTGCCTATGCTTGCCTATGGTAACTTTTTAACCATTGTGATTAACTTTGTCATCTTGGCGTTTGTGATTTTTATGTTGGTGAAACAAATGAATCGCCTGAAAAAAGCAGAGCCAGCACCACCACCTGCACCAACGGCAGAAGATATTATTCTGTTGCGTGAAATTCGTGATGCATTAAAGAAATAGACTTTAAGTTTGGATATAAAAAAGCGCCGTTTACGGCGCTTTTTTATATGTGCATGTTATTGAACCGGCACTTCATACTGTTGGCTTGCTTCAGGGCCTTCACTACCGTCATTCTTTAAAAATGCAACCATCACTACTTTGTCATCAATAAAATCTAACTCGGTAGTTTCATAGTAAGAACCATCCGCAGCGGTATTGATAAAATGGTACAGCCAAATTGAAGCCACTACTTTACCCGAACCTTTTACCTTGACATCGTCTGACTTTGCGGGCTCACCAAACTGTTCAATAATTTGGGCTTTGCTAAATTGATTGATTGATTTTACAAAGTCCTGCTCTATTGTGGGGATAGTAGCCTGGCTACTCGTTGCTTCCTCTGCCATTGCAGTTTGTATTAATAGCCCCTGCGCAACAAAAAGACAAACAAACAATAAGTGCTTCATAACGAACTCCAGTTAAATTGGACTAAAGAATTGAGATTCACGACAACACAGAGTTATGAAATGAATCTCTAGACTTAGTTCCCTATCTACCTAATTTAAAATGGAATAGATGAAGTTAGGCTTGGTTTTAGTTAGCCTTCACTCTCAATTGCAGGCTCGGTTTTAACCGAAACTAAAATGGTGTGCAGACGACGGCTATCTGCGCGCAATACTTTTACGTGAATGCCGTTAAAACTGACCTCTTCATTGCGTTTTGGTAAGTGGCCAAACTTGCTAACAATCAAGCCGCCTATGGTGGAGAATTCTTCGTCGCTGAAAGCTGTGCCTATAATTTCATTAAAGTCTGCAATCTCAGTGAGTGCCTTTACTCGGTACTGACCATCTGCGTTTTGAATAATGTTGTCTTCATCTTCGTCGTAGTCGTACTCGTCCTCGATATCGCCAACAATCTGCTCCAACACGTCTTCAATGGTGACCATGCCAGCCACACCGCCGTACTCATCTACCACAATGGCAATATGGTTGCGGTTGCTGCGGAATTCTTTCAGTAATACGTTGAGGCGTTTGGCTTCAGGGATAAATACGGCAGGGCGTAACATGTCGCGGACTTCAAAGTCTTCGCCCGCATAGTAACGTAACAAATCTTTTGCCAGCAAAATGCCGATGACATCGTTTTTATTGCCTTCAATCACAGGAAAGCGCGAGTGTGCAGTTTCAATCACACTGGGAATAAATACTTCGGGAGGTTCAGTGATGTCGATGACATCCATTTGCGAGCGCGGAATCATGATGTCGCGCACTTGCATTTCACTTACTTGCAGCACGCCCTCTATCATTGCGAGCGAATCCGCATCCATTAAGCTGTTTTCATATGCGCTGTGTAGTAGCTCGACCAGCTGTTCGCGGTCTTCAGGTTCCCGCAATAAGAAATTACTTAAACGTTCCAACAAGCTAGGCTTGTTAATTGATTTATGGTTGCTTGGTTTTTCCGACTCGGTTGCCATTAGTTGGCGTCCTCTGTAATGAGATAGGGTGAAGCATACCCTAATTTCGTGACAATTGCAGTTTCTAGGCCCTCCATCAGCTCAGCCTGTGCATCGATTTCATGGTCGTAACCATGCAAATGCAGGATGCCATGCACTGTTAAATGCGCGTAATGTGCCTCTAGGCTTTTTTGCTGAGCCTCAGCTTCTGCTGCCACCACCGGTGCGCAAATGATGATGTCACCCATTAGGTAGGGTTCTTCAGTGAGTGGGAATGTCAGTACGTTTGTTGCATAGTCTTTGCCACGATAGGTGTTATTGAGCAGTTGGCCTTCTTCGACATCGACGATGCGGATGGTCACTTCGGTATCTACTCGCAGCGCAGCTTTTGCCCATTTGCGAAACTGACTAGCACTGGGAATGCTGTCAGCGACGCTGGCGTATTGAATGGTTGCAGCTAATTTAGGCATAGGTCGTCTTAATCGGTTTTAGATTGCAAGTCTGTGCCATCGGTATATGGAAACTTCACGTGTCCATAGCGCACCACTAAAATGGCCAGTGCAATCAATAAGATGGAGCCTGAAAGTGCAAACATAGTCATCGCGTCTAGCTCTTTGATATCCAGCACCAAGAAGCGGGCTAAGGCGATAATGCCAATATATAGCGGATACCTGACTGGTAACTTCCCTGCTGTGAGGTAGTGGCTCAGCATCGACATCACCTCAAGGTAAAGGAACAGCAGTAATAGGTCACCAACGTGAATAGTGCGCTCATCCCAAATATTTAAGATTGCCTGAAGCACGCCAAAAATGGTGGCAATGCCAATTACAATCAATACTACTTGTTCAACAATACTTAAGCCTTTTTGCAAAATCTTGCTGTATTTATTTGGTGTCATTTTTTATCTCAAAAATTATGCATCGTCGTTTTGATTATACCTTGCACTATTCTCGCATGGTATATCAAGGTGCAGCAATGTTGCGCTATGTGCTTGCTTTATATCCGTTAATTTTTTTGCTGTGACTCGTATTCTTCGTAGGCATTCACAATTTTTTGTACCAACGGGTGGCGGACTACATCACCAGATAAAAAGTGCGTCATGGCGATGCCTTTGATATCTTTTAATACCTTTTGCGCTTCGACTAAACCGCTTTTTTGATGCCGCTGTAAATCAATTTGTGTCACGTCGCCAGTAATCACTGCCTTGGTGCCAAAGCCGATACGGGTTAAGAACATTTTCATTTGTTCCGGTGTCGTATTTTGCGCTTCATCCAGAATAATAAAGCTTTGGTTCAACGTGCGTCCGCGCATATAAGCAAGCGGTGCTACTTCAATGGCGCCACGTTCAAACATTTTGTTCACGGTGTCGTAACCGGCTAAATCATATAGTGCATCGTATAAAGGGCGTAGGTAAGGGTCTACTTTTTGGTTTAAGTCCCCTGGCAAAAAGCCCAAGCGCTCGCCAGCCTCAACCGCCGGGCGTACTAGTACGATGCGTTTAACGCGGTCACGCGTCATGGCATCGACTGCACAGGCAACGGCTAAATATGTTTTGCCCGTACCTGCCGGGCCAATGCCAAACGTAATGTCATGCTCCTGTATTTGCTGCAAATACGATACTTGGCGTGGAGTGCGGCCATGTAAATCGCCACGGCGTGTCATCAGCACAGGCATGGCAGTAGAAACCACATCTTCAGGCTTTAGCTTGTCGATTTCGACTAAACCCAGCTGCACATCTTCTAGTTCAATCGGTTTTTTGGCGCGGACGTAAAAGTTTTCAATCAGCTGCGCGGCAAGGCGAGTGTTATCCAGTTTGCCGCTGACGTTAAACGTGCTACCGCGGCGGTTAATGTTCACTTCGAGTGCGGTTTCAATTTGCTTGATGTTTTCATCCAGCGGCCCGCATAAGTTAGCAAGGCGAACATTATCTTCAGGGGTTAGGGTAATTTCCATGATTATACGATCTCGCCAATTAAGCGTCTTGGGTTAGAAACGTCGGTAATTCTTACATTCACAAACTGATGTACCAAGCTGGCATCGCCTGCAATATCAACCACGCGATTATTATCCGTTTTGCCAGCTAGCAAACTAGCATCTTTCCACGATGCGCCTTCAATCAGCACGCGTTGCGTGGTGCCCAGCATTGCTTCAGAAATGGCTTTGGCTTGCGCTTCGTTAATCGCTTGAAGCTTATCTAAACGTGTAAGTTTAACTTCTTGTGTAGTGTCATCTTTTAAAAATGCAGCAGGCGTGCCTGGGCGCGGGCTATACAGAAAGCTAAAACTTGCGTCAAAGCCCACATCCTGCATCAGTTTTACCGTTGCCTCGAAATCTGCATCAGTTTCACCTGGAAAACCAACAATAAAGTCTGAAGTGAATGTTAAATTAGGGTTAGCTGTTTTGAGTTTGCGAATGATCGATTTGAATTGCAAAGCGGTGTAATTGCGCTTCATGGCCATCAAAATACGGTCGCTGCCAGCCTGCACCGGTAAATGTAATTGTGCAGCCAATTTAGGTACAGTGGCAAAACAGTTAATCAGGCGCTCATTCATTTCATTGGGATGGCTAGTGGTAAAGCGGATGCGTTCAATTTGCGGGATTTCAGCAATGGTTTCAATTAACATGGCTAAGTCTGCATCCACGCCGTCGTATTCAGTGCAGTATGCGTTAACGTTTTGGCCTAAGAGCGTAATTTCTTTCACGCCTTGTTCTGCCAATTGCACGGCTTCGGTCAAAATGTCGGCAAATGGACGAGAGACTTCTTCGCCACGCGTATAAGGCACTACACAAAAGCTGCAATACTTGCTACAGCCTTCCATAATACTTAAAAATGCACTCACCCCTTCTACGCGCGGTGGCGGTAAATGGTCAAACTTCTCAATTTCAGGAAAGCTAATATCCACTTGTGAGGTGCCGCTCGCTTGCTTGTTTTTAATCATTTCTGGCAGGCGATGCAAGGTTTGCGGACCAAAAACAACATCAACGTATGGCGCACGCTTGATGATATTGTCACCTTCTTGTGACGCCACGCAGCCACCCACGCCAATCACCAGATTGGGATTTTTCTCTTTTAGTGGAATAAAGCGCCCCAGATGGCTAAATACTTTATCTTCTGCTTTTTCGCGTACAGAGCACGTGTTGAGCAAAATGACATCTGCGTCATCCGGCGTCAGTGTTTCTACCATGCCGTCAGACGCAGACAGCATATCTGCCATCCGTGATGAATCGTACTCGTTCATCTGGCAGCCAAAGGTCTTAATAAAAACTTTTTTAGGTGTATTCAAGGTGTTATAGCCAAAACGCAAAATATGATTTTAACGTATTTGCTCACTTGCCTCACGCAAAGTTGTTCACTACAAGGTAAAATGATTAACTTAATGTATAGATAATCATTCAAAACATGCAAGCACTCCCTATTTTTATCAATATCACCAATCGATCATGTGTGGTGATTGGCGGTGGCGATGTCGCAACTCGTAAAGTTGGCATGCTGTTAAAGGCAAATGCAGCGGTGACCTTGATTTCACCAGAAATTTGTCACGAGCTGCAAGCTTTGGCTGAAGCGAAAAAAATTCAATGCGTTCAGGCAACCTACAGCAAACCTCAGCTTGAGGGTGCATGTCTGGTGATTGCCGCAACCGATGATGAGGTAGTGAATAAAGCAGTTTCAATGGATGCAAAAGCATTGGGGATTCCGGTCAACGTGGTGGATGCCCCAGATTTATGTACCTTTACCATGGGTTCGATTATTGAGCGTAGCCCGGTAGTAATTGCAATTTCCAGTGAAGGTAATGCGCCGGTATTGGCACGTTACATCCGTACCAAAATTGAAACTATGCTGCCTGCCGGCTATGGACGCATTGCTGGTATTGCGGGTGAGTTTCGCGATAAAGTAAAGGCAAAATTCACTACAACCCAAGCGCGCCGTCGCTTCTGGGAAGATGTGCTACAAGGCCCGCTAGTTGAGCGTGTTTTGTCAGGGCAAGAGCAGTCAGCGCGCGCTTTGTTGCAAGATTTGATTGACCAGCAAAACGGCACCGCCAACAAAGGTGAAGTGTTTTTAGTCGGTGGCGGCCCAGGTGACCCAGACCTACTCACGTTCAGGGCATTACGTTTGATGCAGCAGTGTGATGTATGCGTCTACGACAAATTGGTTAGTCCAGAGGTGATGGAGCTGGTGCGCCGCGATGCGGAGCTGATTTATGTAGGCAAATCACGTGATCAGCATACGTTGCCGCAAGAAGAAATTAATGTGTTACTTGCTAAGTTGGCATTGCAAGGCAAACGCGTACTGCGCTTAAAAGGTGGTGATCCATTTATTTTTGGTCGCGGTGGCGAGGAAATCGAAACCTTGATGGAGTATGGCATTCCATTCCAGGTGGTGCCAGGGATTACCGCTGCTAATGGTGTTTCCAGTTACGCAGGTATCCCGTTAACCCACCGTGATTACTCACAAGCTTGCTTGTTTATTACTGGGCACTTAAAAGATGGTAGCTTGGATTTAGATTGGGAGGCGATGGCACGCCCAAGGCAAACAGTCGTCATCTATATGGGTCTGGTTGGGTTGGCACAAATCTGTGAGCAGCTCATCAAGCACGGAGTTTCCCCGGATATGCCAGTGGCAGTGGTGCAACAGGGTACGACTCAACGCCAAAAGGTGGTGACTGCAACCTTGGCAGACTTGTCGGAGAAGGTCATCGAAGCTGGCCTAAAAGCGCCATGCCTCACCATTATTGGTGAAGTGGTGCATTTGCGTGAGAAATTGGCTTGGTTTGAGCCTGGCGCTTAATACGCCAGCTAGTTACTAGTTCTTAATTGGAATGCTCAGCCTAGCTTCTAGGCCGCCTTCAGGCCGGTTAATTAGCTCAAGTTTGCCGTGATGTAGCTTCGCAATGCGGTCTGCAATCGCCAAGCCTAGGCCGCTACCCCCTGCGTTACTACGTGCGGTATCAAGCCGTTCAAATGGGCGTAATAACTTCTGTAGATGGGTTTCGGGAATCCCCGGGCCATTATCAAAAATGCTGATTACAATCCAGTCTGCCTGTATCTGGCTGCTAACGCGAACTTGTCCGCCGCCGTAGTTGTACGCATTACCGACCAGATTATCTAGCAAGCGCTGCATAGCCAGTGGCTTAATCGGTACTTTATAAGTTGGTGCAAGTTGAATCACCAAGTCGCGTCCAGCGCGCTGCTGCCTCTCATACAGCGCTTGCAGCAGGGTGTTGATATCCACCATCAGCGTTGGTTCACCTTCTGTGCCGCGTACAAAATCTAAGAACTGATGAATAATATTATCCATGTCAGCAATATCTTGCACCATGCCGGACTTTAGATAGCCACAGTCCTGTTCGGGTAGCATTTCTACAGCAAGACGCAGGCGCGCTAAAGGTGTGCGAATGTCGTGTGAAACGCCAGCTAGAATCAAGGTTCTTTCTGCATCAAGCTCAGCCAGAGATTCTGCCATTTTGTTAAAAGTAGTGCTTACTTCGCGTAGTTCAGTCACGCTGTCTTCTGGCAGCTTTTCTGGTTGCTCACCTTTACGCAGTTTGTCAGCCGCACTTACCAGCAGGTTTAGTGGCTTGTTAATACGTGCGGCAAGCAAATAACCGCCTGCTAAAGATAAACTCAAGACCAAGGCGATCCAGCCTAGCCATTGCCAAGGGAACGGGCGCTCTACGTGTACGTTCGGAATAACAACCCAAAAGTCATCCTGATCAATGCCAAAACTGACCCATAAGCCACTGATACCATAGTGTTTGGTGGTAATGATGGTTTGTTCACCAAGGCGTTCTCTAATCTTATCGGCCACCAATTGGATGAAGGGATCATCTGGCAGTGGGGCAATTTCTTCCATAAAGTCGGCGTAATAAATACGAACGCCCTCTTTACCAGTTAATTCAGAAAGTAAAGCTAAGCGTAGGTTTTCTTGCGACGCAATCAGGGATGCGCGCGTGTAGTTAACAACTGTGACAGCTTGTAATGCCGTTGCTTGCGCGCGTGGCTCACGCTCAAAGTATTCAAAAATCTGCAAAGATGCAAACTGACCTATCGCTAATAAAACAGCGATAAGTAACATGATTCTTGAGAGTAGCTTTTTGGGTAACAGGCGCAATGTGGTTGGCTTAAGTAATGAAAATTAGCGTTTGGTCAGGCCATTGCGACTAGGACAATTGCCTGGCTTGTGGTTTTTAGTTGTCAGCTTCACCATCTGGGATGAATACGTAGCCAAAGCCCCACATGGTTTGCAGGTAGCGTGGATGGGCGGGGTCTGGTTCAATCAATTTGCGTAAGCGTGAAACCTGCACGTCAATGCTGCGATCGTACACATCTAACTCACGTCCGCGGGCGAGTTGCATCAGCCTGTCGCGAGATAGCGGCTGGCGCGGATGGTCAACAAACACCTTTAATAATGCAAATTCGCCGCTGGTAATGGCAATGGCCGTGCCTTGACGGCTAAGTGAGCGCGTTGAAGCATTGAACACAAAGTCACCAATGGTGATGTTTTCTGCCGCGTTGGCTGGCGCGCTTGGCACCAAGCGCTCATGCCTGCGAAGCACCGCATTAATACGCGCTAATAACTCTCTAGGGTTAAATGGTTTTGGTAGGTAATCATCCGCACCCATTTCCAGGCCGATAATTCTATCTACTTCATCGCCGCGCGCAGTGAGCATCACAATTGGCATCATTGTGGCGTTACCGCGCATTCTGCGGCAAATAGACAAGCCATCTTCGCCCGGTAACATTAAATCCAGCACTAATAAGTCAATCGCATCGTTAGCAAGAATGCTGTCCATTTCTTTGGCGTCATTGGCGGTTTTAACGGTAAACCCCTGCTCGGTGAGGTAGCGCTGCAAGAGCTCACGTAAACGTACATCATCATCTACGACTAAGATTTTTTTATTTTGATCGGCCATCATTATGTTTAAACCTTAATTTTTAATAGCGTTGTGTTGAATATTTGTAAAACAATATTATTTTCAATAACTGCAAAGTGTATGCTAAATTTATATTTATATTAAATTTTATGTGCCTGAACTTGCAATTTTATCTACAGTCTCATGATTTATGTGTAAAAAATTTACAATTCCTTACAATTTCACCGTTTAGTGAAACATTCAATTAACAAACGTGCTTCATGATAATGCAACTTCAATCGTAATGCTTAACATTGGAACCTTGATCTTTTGGATTTGATTTTGCTAAACAATATGTCATTGACCAAGTACGCTTGCCTAGTTTTATGCATGAGCTTAAGCCTTACTTTAAGCGCTAACCCTGGGAGTAGGAATAATCTGACTGCCGCAGCTGAAAAGCCTAGGCGTACGACAGATGGAGAGCGTGCTACTGAAGATGATACTAAAGAAGGCTACCAAAAGACTTTAAACCTGAACTTTAGCCCTGAGCGTAGAGAAATGCTACGTAAAGCACTCGAAGATTACGCCCGCTCTATTGATCCTAGTCACGATCAAATTGAAGAGCGCAGACGTGCGATGCAAGAAAGTATTGAAGCACGCTTTTTTGAAGCAGATTCAAATAATGACAGCACGATAGATCGACAAGAAGCCACAGAAAAACTGCCGCAAATCGCCAGACATTTCAACAGCGTAGATACAAATCAAGATGGCGTGATTTCTCTAAACGAGCTGGTAGAAGCTCAAGCGAGAATTCTCGAGCGACGTAGAGCTGCAGAAGCGGCAATACAGCTGGAAAAACAAAGAAAAGCCATTGAGGCTGAAGCGCTAGAAGACGCTAAAGCTAAAAATAAGCAGGCGACAAATACCTCCAAAAAAAAGGCACTATAGAGCTACACTGAAAACAGTTAGTCATCCTCCAGTCGCCCCCCCCGCTCTTCAGTACCCATCCACTCATTACTCATATTGATTATATCGATATTGGTGCCAGCCTCTGTTTTTCCTTCGATTTAATCATCACATTTAAAGTTAGGTGTATTGCCTTGCCTTTACCTTGGTGCATAATTAGGTATCAATCATGAACAGATACGGTGTTGGTGTATGGCGTTAAGGCTTGAGGTTGGCGATGGTGTAGCACAAGTTTCGGCTCAGACTTGGGACGCCTTGCTAGATGGCATGCCCCTATTGACGCATGCTTTTCTGAGTGCGCTAGAGACTTCAAAGTCTGTCGGCGGCGGCACTGGCTGGCAGCCTTCTCCACTCTTACTGTATGATGATGCGCAGTTAATAGGCGCTATGCCGCTCTATGTAAAGTATCATTCATATGGCGAGTATGTCTTTGATTGGGCATGGGCCGAGGCGTATGAGCGTAATGGCCTCAATTACTACCCCAAGCTGGTTTCCGCTATTCCGTTTACCCCAATTACCAGCACACGCTTGCTTACAACTGACCCTGAAGCGAAGTTATTGCTCATCAACGCGTTGCTGCAAATTGTGCAGAAAAACAAAATGTCATCAGCACATGTGTTGTTCCCTGATGATGGTTCTGAAAAGGCATTTAAAGAAGCGGGATGGATGCAAAGGCATGGCGTGCAGTTCCGATGGCATAATCCTGGCTATACCAGTTTTGAAGATTTTTTAGGTCAATTAAGCCATGATAAACGCAAGAAGATTCGGCAAGAGCGTAAGAAAGTCGAAGCTTCTGGCGTGGTGTGCAAGTCAATTAAAGGCAGTGAAATTACTACTGAGCAATGGGATTTTTTCTATCAGTGTTATGAAAACACTTATCATGAGCACCGGTCTACGCCATATTTGACCCGTGATTTTTTCAAGAATATTGGTAGTAGTATGCCGCAGCATATCTTGTTAATTATTGCTTATTTGGGTGGGAACCCCATAGCTGCAGCTTTAAATATCTACGATCAAACCACGCTCTATGGTCGCTACTGGGGTGCGTTGCAGTATGTGCCCAATTTACACTTTGAGCTTTGTTATTATCAAGCTCAGGAGTTCTGTATTGCTGAGCGTATTGTGTATTTTGAGGGTGGGGCGCAAGGTGAGCATAAGTTGGCGCGTGGCTTTAAAGCTAGGCCTACTTGTTCTTTTCACTTGATTGCCAACCCGGATTTTGCGTCAGCCATTCAGGATTTTGTCACACAAGAGTCCGCAGGGCTTGCGGCTTATACCAATGAGCTAGACGAACGTGCGCCATTTAAATCTCAAAATTAAGCACCGAGCGCAAGTTGGCAAATACATATATTATTCACTTTACAAAAAATAACGAGTAGCAAATGATTTCAGCATCAGTAAAACTATCCAACACCTTCAACAATTTTTTTGCGTCAGAGAAGTCGAGCGGAATTTTGCTCATCTTCTGCACGTTGATCGCAATTCTGATGACCAACTCTTCAATTGGCCATGCGTACTTAAATTTCTGGCAAGTTAAATTTGGTGGTTTAAGTTTGGAACTCTGGATTAACGATGGCTTGATGGCGGTGTTTTTTCTGCTTATAGGGTTAGAGCTCAAGCGTGAACTCTATATCGGTGAGCTTTCTAACTTTAAAAATGCGCTACTTCCTATTGTGGCTGCTATAGGCGGAATGCTTGTTCCGGCGCTAATTTACTTCATCTTTAATCATGGCACACCAACACAGGATGGTATCGGCATACCAATGGCAACCGATATCGCCTTTGCATTAGGGGTATTGGCGATTCTTGGTAAACGTATACCAGCATCGCTAAAAGTATTTGTCGTTGCTTTTGCCGTTATTGATGACTTGGGCGCAATCGTGGTTATTGCTTTGTTTTATACAGCCCAACTCTCGGCTGCATATCTTGCAGGTGCTTTTGTTGTTTGGGCGCTGCTCTTGATGCTGAATCGTGCATTAAAGGTAATGTTACTTTTACCATACATTATCGGCGGTCTAGTCATGTGGTTTCTGATGCTGAAGTCTGGTATTCACGCAACGATTGCTGGTGTCATGTTGGCTTTTGCAATTCCATTTTCAGCGAAAGATAATGACCAACAATCTCCTTCACATCGATTAGAGAGTTTTTTACATAAGCCCGTAGCATTTGTTATTTTGCCAATTTTTGCATTGGCAAATACAGGCATTACTTTCGACTCAAATTGGTTTAGCGGTCTGGCAAGTTTGAACGGTCTTGGTATTGTCACAGGCTTAATTATCGGCAAACCAATCGGCATCGTTTTAATGTGTTACTTTGCAGTTCTGATTGGCATGTGTCAGTTACCCTCTGAGCTGAAGTGGGCGCACATCACTGGCGCAGGTATGCTCGGTGGTATCGGCTTTACTATGTCTATTTTTATTACTAATCTGGCCTTTTTAGGCAGCCCTGAAGTGATCAACACCTCCAAGATGGCGATTCTGTTAGCGTCTTTGACTGCTGGTATCTTAGGTTTTCTTTGGCTGAGGGTACTAGGGAAAAACAGAGTATAAAATATAAGCTTTTCTTATCTGTAGAGCTTTTATGTATTAGACATAGATATAGCCTCTCCCCAAGCTGTTAGGTGGAGGCTTTAGCTTTTGCTGCTACATGGCTACTGCGCAAAAAAAGTCAGGGGTAGTTTTATCTTGAAACACGTCCGCCAGATTTTTACGCCTGATTGTTATTTCTTCTCTGGTGCTGTGCGGTGGTGCTCTTCCATCGCTTCATGCGCAGCTTTGCGCTCGTTGGCATCGATCTTTCCATCTTTATTAGTGTCCATTCTGGTGAACATTTTTTCTGCGCGTTTCTGATGTTTCATCATAAACTCCTCACGCGAAATCGTACCGTCTTTGTTGGTATCCGCATGTTCACAGTGATTGCCACCCTCTTCGCCAGCGTGATGGTTTGCGTAAGCAACGTTTGCTAAGCTTAGCAATAAAGTGCTGGTTAATAGCATGTGTGTAATCTTCATCATATATCCTTTTTGGTAACAAAAAACGTTTATAACTCACTGAACGTTATAGCCAATATATCGTTGACTCGTTGCACTTGAAAAAATTCATACGTATCTATATACGCTGTAACATATTGATGTCCGGAGCTGGGTGTACGTGCTGAGTAAATTGTAGCGGTTGATAAGCTAATCGTGGATAAAGTTTGCACATGCAATAAAAAAGGCTCCGGTGAGTGGAGCCTTTTTTATTGTGTGATGCGTTAACGCAGTCTATGCCATAGCGCTGCTTTGTAGCATGCTGATATCTGGCATGCGTGCGCCTTTGCTATTTATACGTTGGGCAATTTGTTTAAACGCATTAGACGCTGGGGTTAACGGAAATGCGTCAACGATCGGGCGGCCAAGCTTGGCCGCACGGTTTAAATGCACATCGGCTGGAATCGCACCAAAGAACTCTAGCTCAATTTGCATAAAACGTTTGGCTACTTGTGCGATGTTGTTAAAAACCACTTCAGCTTGTGCGTCATTAGCGTCATCTACAATAATGCCAAAAGAGCGTCTGCCAAGCTGGCTGCAGATACGCTTAATAAGCGTGTATGCATCTTTAATTGACGCTGGCTCGCGTGTGAGTTGAATCAAAATGTCGCTGTTATTGAGTGTTTGTAATGGCAGCAAGTCATCGCTATTTAGTGTTGCATCCACTAATACAATCTCATATTGCACTACTAGCTCGTCAAATAACTGGTTCAGTGCTGCACCAGCTTTGCTATTGAGTGGTGTGTTTATTTGATTCTTAGGGAGTAATTTGGCAACGGCAAACTCTTGCTTGGTGTTTTTAATGGCTAAAGATAGCGATGCTGATGTTTTTGCAACCTCAAACAGTGTGGGTGTTTTATCAACTTCATAACTAGCTTCGCGCGTCGTGTTAGATGCATGTACGATCAGTACATCACTCCCTTGCGCACGAATAGATGCTGCCAAGTTGATCATCATGCGTGATTGATCTGCTGCTGATGCCGAAATCACTGACACTACACGAGGTTTAGGCGCCGCCATGATGCGGCGTAAACCTGCCGCTTGATCATTTTTAAAACTAACCACGGCTAATCTCTGTAGATAAAGTGTTTACTGAAGGTCTAGTATTGGCCATGATAAATGGCAACTCTTCATTTTTGAACTGTAATGAGTGACCATCCGCACCAATTTTTAGTGCTTTCTGAATCAGATAGCTCTTGTTTGATAAATGGATATCTTCAGGCACACGTTGGCCATTGGCCAAGTAATAAAGCTTTAGCTTGCCTCTGATAATAACGTCGAGTACACCACCAATAGTGACAGCTTCATCCAGCTTGGTGATGATGGTGCCATCTAGCCCCTTACCTTTGTAAGCTCTAATAACGTCAGTTAACGTTTCACCGGTGCTGGTTGCGTTAAGGCACAACAGCTTTTTAATACCAGCATTGGTGTTGGAGAGCATTGCAATTTGCTCTGTTACCATGGTATCGCGCTGGCTCACGCCAACGGTATCAATCAGAATGGTGCGCTTGTTTTTTAGTTCGTGGAGTGCAATTTTAAGATCAGCCTCATCCTTAACCGCGTGTACCATTACGCCAAGAATTTTGCCGTAGATTCTAAGTTGTTCGTGACCCCCGATACGATAAGCATCGGTAGTAATCAGGCCTAGGCTTTCAGTACCATGTTTCATTACATAGCGTGCGGCAAGCTTAGCTGTTGTGGTGGTTTTGCCAACGCCAGTAGGGCCGATAAGCGCGAAAATTCCGCCTTGATCCAGCATCCCCATTTCGTTAGGGATAGTGTCTAGGTTTTTGCTCAAAATAGCTTTTACCCAAGCAAGTGCTTTAGCTTCATTCAGATTAGCCGGCATTTTTTCAGATAACATTCTGGCAAGTGCAGCACTAAAGCCAGAAGATAGCAGTACGTTGAGTATTCTTGTTTTTGTAGGGTATTGCTGCTGTGTGTTGCTCCAGGCAATCGTAGTGAGTTGAGATTCAAACACATCGCGCATGCTACGCATTTCGTTCAAAATCTCAGTCATTTTTTGGCTGGCATCTAACATAGATGCTTGCATAATGGTATCTTGTGCCGGCTGTGCAAATACAGGTTCGGCCTGCATTCTAGCAGCCGGTACTTCTGGCTCAATCATGCTAGGTGCAAAAGGTTGCGCCTGATTGCTATGAAAGCCCTCAATTTTTTTATTGATGACTGAGATTAGCGCTGATGGGTTGTCTTCACCAAAGCCCTCTGTGTGGGTACGGTATGATGCTTCCATCGTTGCTACGTTATCAACAATCGCGTCTAGATCTTCTTCTTTCAGCGCGGTGATTCTATTGCCGCCATCTACTGCGCGGTTAGATAAAATAATGGCATCCTCGCCTAGCTCCATACGCACTTGCTTGAGCGCTTCGCGAGAGTTAATACCAAAAAATTGCTTTATATTCATACTTAATCTTATTAGGAAATTTGCTCGGCCGATTGACTCGCCAGCAGAACTGATGTGTGTAAATGCGCCTGATCGCGGTCTTTTGAATAATCAGTCAGCATGCCGAGTACTGCACTGTCGTCAAATCGGAAGCGAGTCAGCATCATATTTGTGCTGCTCAGCTTAACAACCTGCATATTGCTTAGGCTTTCCAGCAAATCAGCAATCTCTTTGCTGATGCCTAAAAGAAACATTGCGGTCGCTTTATCTGAACTGATGAGCTGCTTAGCCATCATCAAATAGTTGAGATTTGCGTCCTTGATTTCGGACATCATATCTTTTACATTCATTTTGCTTCCTAATTCGTTGTTTCTATTGTAAAAACCGTGTTGCAATTGGCTTGGTGAAATGTAACTCTTTAGGTTGATTCGACCAATGGCTATTTGTCTATTTATTTTGTAAGATTTTGTCTTACAAAATATTGGGTGGGTGTGGGAGTCATTGTTCTATATGCCAATTACTCTGCGAAGCCGCGTAGATGGCTGAGATGGCATCTATAAACTGTTAATAAATTAGAGAGAAAATTGGTGTTTTTACGGTGGTTTAAGGCATCATATTGCTCGTGTTTGGTACTTTAAGCATTGATGATGCCTTGCCTGCTAGCAATAAATTAGAGGCGCTAAAGTTAATAATATGATGATTACTAAGAAAATGGGCAAAAAAATAGCGCTTCTGCAAAAAAGCGCTACAAACTTTGAGAGAGTATATATTGCAAATCAATTCAATATATGTGGCCATCATACTGGGCAGTAATTAATGAATTATTTCAGATGGTTAACTAATTGTTTCAATTGTGAAAAAAAGTATAAGCTCCCGTATTTTAAACTTGGGTTAACTTTTGCAAAATAATAAGACGCCTCAGGTTTGGAATGAGGCGTCTTTATTGGCGATGTGGGCAACTAACACTTAGCCGCATCATTATAAAACTCATTAAATTTCAATCAGTTTTACTTTTTAATTAATTATATATACGTATCTAAATCCGGATACGTAACATATTAAATACTAAAAGATTAATGGTGCGACAAAAGCAAAGAACCCCCCAATTAAAAATATGATGACAGATGCAATATATACCCGCAGTGAGGTTTTGCGTGTACGGATACATACTGCCGCTAGCTGTGCATCTGCCGGGCATGGTAGGTTGCGTGCCTGCCACTGCAAATAGCCCGATAGCGCAAGCATTACGCCAGCAAATACAAACACGCCTAGCTTATGCTCAGAAAACCATACCAATTGTGGCACATTGCTCACTAATGACGACATAGCCGCACCTGCACCCAAACCCACCAGCGTGGCAGGTAGCGCACAACAAATCAGCGTGCCACCACTGGTAAATAGTGAGATAAATGACGCAGACTTTGTTTTCCTAAGGCTAGCCATTTCATGATTGGCAGAAGTAGGTGACATTTACTTTGACTCCATTTCTGCTTTAATGTGTTCAATAGGATGGCTGCTGATCTCAATGCTAGTTACTTCGTAACCTGCATCTTTAATCAAATCTTTTACCGTGTCATTAGATAAAGTTTGTCCATCTTTCAGTTCTACTGCCACGATACGCTGCTTTAAATTGACATAAACGTCTTTAGTTTGTGAAAGCGCGCGCATTTTCTTCTCAATGCCCTGTGCACAAAAGGCACATACCATACCGTTTACATTGGCCTTAATGGTTTGTGTGGCAAATGCAGCTTGGCTAAATAATACAGCGATAATAGATGATGCTAATAATAGTTTTTTCATAATAAATTCCTTAATAATCATTAAAATATATACATAAAGTTAAAGCGTGGCTGGCCAGAGTTGTTGATGCCTGCCTCCACAAAATAACTTTTATTAATGAGCCGCAGCATGGGCGTGACTTCAATCTTTTCAGATAAGCCATTCATATTGCGGGCCTCCAAAATGGCCCACGGTTGAGTTTTGTCGTAATCGGTTTCATAAAACGAGAAGCCCGCACGCACGCTGGTGAAGTCATGATTAATATCTTCCGCACGATATAAACGATGTGCTGCCGCAAAATAAACACGGGTAGTTTCATAATCGAACTGAATCCCTGGGGTGACCATCACCTTGTCAAAATGATGGCTTTTCCCCACTGAATCGTTTTCACCTTGTATTGCACCAATACCGCCTGTAAACCATAGATTGGCTTGTGAGTTTGGCAAGTTCCAACGCTTGAGTAAGCTGGTATAGGTGAACTCTTCTAGGGTGCGTGTTTTTGCTTCATCGTCAGAGCGCATATAAGTCGCGCCTACACCAAAGGCATCACGAGGGGTGATGGCGTAATTCACAAACACCTCATGCCAGTTTTTGTTAAAGTCACCCATCGCCATAAACGAGTCTTTAAAACCCATGGGGCCGGCAACTGCATTAAAGCTGGATACAAAAAGCCCAAGCTTGAGTAAAAACTTGAAGCAACTGGAAAGTTGCATGATTACACTCCTAATCAATTTCTAAATTGTTAATTACCGGCAAGAAAGCCGGTATCAAGAGAAATTAACTAAAGGTGCGAGGAGGGCGTTCTAAGGAGTCAGGGGCCTGAGAGTGGAAGTGGGGCGCAACAAAGGAACTGAAATCATTCACGGTCGGGCTAGTTGCTAAAGTAAACAATGGCATAGATAGCACCAAGCCAGCGCATATCACTGAACAAGTGCTACCTAAACAATAGGCAGGCTTTTGCTGGGTTTGCTTGCCTTGCTGCATTTGCATTTTACAATGCTCGCTCATGGTCACAGTTTGCTGTGAATCTTGCCCACTAAGCATTGCTGCATGCTGACCATGCCCTACACTGTTAGATTGGTTCATAGCCATTTGCATAGAAATCGCCTGCATTGGCATTAACAATACTAAGAGTGTGACTAGTAAATGTAAAAATTGTTTTCTCACAGCACTTATGATGCCTTTAAATTAAGAAAGTTGCAAACTGGAGGCTATAAATCTGGAAATGTATTCAAGAGAAGTAATGAGCGATTGCTAGTTATGCAAGGTTACGATAATCATCTAGGCTAGCTATAAGTCGGCACTTATTGACTGTGTTATATATGTTGACTGTGTTATTTGTGTTTGTGCCGAAGTTGCTAGAGCAATATTATTTATAACTTCAATTGCCGGAAAGAAAAACGCCCCATTCTTTCGAATGAGGCGTCTTTATTGGTGGTGAAAGAGGGACTTGAACCCTCGACCCCAGGATTATGAATCCTGTGCTCTAACCAGCTGAGCTACATCACCTTGTAAACTGGTTTGCTTCAATTTCAGCAAGGTCGCAATTCTAGTGTTTTAGTGGCGAATTGTCAAAAATAGTTTTCACTTTTTTGATTTATTTCTTAGAATTAATTTTCTAATCTATTTCATGGCGATTTGCTATCTCTCGGTTTGGTATTTGCCTTAACGGTTTCTTGAAATATCTACGATCAGTGATGCGCTGTAGTGCTTCCATTTGATGATAATCACGTAGGCGTATGAGCGTGCTTGTTGCGCCAGATTTTCAGATAGGTTGGCTATTTTTTCAGGGATGGAGATCACCATATTTTCGCCAAAATACTTACGTGCATTACCGGAGATGGTATTGGCGATTTCTCCTACGGCATCGAGCAGGTTTTCTTCTGATTGGTTGGTTTCTTTCATGACCGTAAGCAGGTGCCGCAGCATGGCGCTAGGGGCAGAGAAGTAGAGCGCGCCTTCATAGCCGTCACTGACCATGATTTTGCCAGTGTAGTCGTTCATGGGAAATGCGTTTTGGGCAAGGTAAGCTACTTTAATCGCTGCAGCCTCTTTGGTTGCTTGTTTGAAATAGTTGCCGATAGCTTCAATAAAGACTTCGATGTCTTTTTCACTTAAGTCACTCATTTTCTTTTATTAGCTCCAGTAGCGCGTTGACGAGTTCTTCATCCGTAAAAGGTTTATATAAGAAGCCATTGGCGCCATTTTTTAACGCTTCAATCGCAGTGGCTTTGTCGCTGAGTGCAGAGATGATGAGAATTTTGATGTTAAGGTCGAACTCAACTAGCAGGGCGGTACATTCAACCCCATCCATTTCAGGCATGGTGAGATCCATCGTCACGATATCTGGACGCTGTGCCACGCATAATGCAAACGCATCGGTACCATTGGCTGCGGTGCCTACTATCTCGATAGGGGGGAGCTTTGAGTCTGCGATAATTCTGGAAATCCGGCTCCTGATAATATTGGAGTCATCGACAATCATTAATTTCATATTACGGCCTCTGTCGCATTTAGGTTAATAGATGGTTTTGCGTGTTTGGAGATGCGGAAGGAGAATTGCGTAAAGACATCGGCTTTGGTGTCAATTTTTAGCTCACCGCCAATTTCATTTATAAGAGATTGCACTAAATCCATGCCTACGCCACGCCCTGCATCTTGGTCTGTGCCGTTGGCAGTTGAGAAGCCGGGCTCAAACAGTTTGGCGACAATTTCTTTGTCTGATAACTGATGCACTATTTCACTAGAGTAGCGCCCTGATGTGAGCATGGCTGCGCGGATGCGGTTGGGGACGATGCCTTGCCCATCGTCACGTACGATAAAGTCGATAATGCCTTCTTGGTTCATACGTGTGGTGATGGATATTTCGCCATGCGATGGTTTACCTTTTGCCAGCCTTGCGTCAGCAGATTCAATGCCGTGGCAGATGCCGTTACGGATGAGTTGGATGCCAATCTGTTGCAGTTGGTGCACTGTTTTTGTGTCCATCTGATCCAGCAGCGTGAGTTCTAAATTTAGCTGTACGTTCTTATTTTGGCTTTGATTTACTTGTTCTGCGAGGCGTTTTAGGTTGTTAGCTACACTGGTGGAGATAGATGGTGGGGATTCTGGGCTATGATTAGCTTGATGATGCGCTTGCATAAAGTCTGTAATCGTTTCAATTTGCGTAATTTGCTCAAGTATGGCGCTTAGCATTACCGGTAAGCTTAAAATTTCTTGAGCATCCCATTCGTTCTTTTTACGCAGAAATACCAGATGTTCTTCAAACTGATGTGCTAGCGCTTGAATAGCCTGCAAGCCTATAGCGGCAGATTCACCTTTAATGGCATGGATGATACGGAAGCATTGATTAACCATGTCAGTGTGCGTGGCGGCGCGTTTATCTGCATTGGCTAATATGTCGTTAATGACAGCTAAGTTGCTATGTGTGTGATTTAAGAACTGACGTAGCTGGAACGCATCGGCCTGCAGCAGTGCTTTGAGTAGCTCTAGGTTAATGTTAGATTGACCTTTAAGCTTAGCTAGCTCTTCGGCCTGGGTGACTTGCTCGGTAACATCTTGTACGGTGACCAATAGGTGCAGTACTTGTTTGTTTTCCACTACGCGATTGAACTGAAAGCTCAGGTAACGTGGTGCTGAATCGTCCTTGGTTAGCACCTTTACTTGCGAGAGTGGGTTAAGGCTCAGCATTAAGCTCTCTTTCACCTTGTTGCCAAATAGTAGCTGGATGTAATCTTTGGAGGATGTGTAAATTTCATCTGAAACCAGTTGCTGCAAAATGGGCATAAACGGCATGTTGGCGCTTACTTCATGCTGCAATATTTGATCAATAGAGCGTGAAATCTGGCTACCTACCGCAAGCTCAGGGTCTAATAAAAACAGACCTTCTTTCACCGTATTAAGAATCTCGGTCGTTTCGCGTTGTGCTTTCTCAATTTCACCATCGGCAGCACGTAGTTTGCGTAGCGCATTGAATACAATATTGGCAAAAAGTAGCAGTGATAATACCAATGCAATGGTTTGAATCAGTTGTAAGTGGCTGGCCTTGGTTTTGGTGTTTTGTTCCAGTTGCGTGGTCAGGTTGTTCATCAGCTTTAATAACTTCAGATTATTCTCACGCGCATAATCTGTAGCGAGATCCAGCCTGACTTCGTCTATCACTCGGCTTTGGATGATGGATTCCAGTAGCTTTTTATATGGTTGCCAGATGAGCAGTGCCTCATCTACAGCTTTGATGGAGGCCGCATCATTTACCTTGGGTAGAAAAACTGGCTTTTCATTACCACCCAGCACCATGCCGCCGGTTTTAAAGCTGTTAAGGGTGGTATCAAACAGAGAACTTACTTTTTTTAGCTCTTCCGTATTTTTTGCATCAAATTTACCCTGTGCAGCATCAACCTGAATTGCCAGCAACACCTTGGCGGTACGCTGTGAGAGCATACGTTGCCGCCCTGATAGGTTAATGGAAACAGCGTCACCGTCAAGAGTGGATGATGTGTAGAAGTTGAGGCCTAGCACTGCCAAGTTAAATACCAAAAAGAGTGTAACGGCTAATATAATGCCGCGGTATTTGTTCAACGTACCTAGCTGCTGCTTGTGATTAGACGTACTGTTGCTTGACATGCCTGCTCCTTATCTAATGGTTAAAATATGTTAGGTAATACAGTTTTGTACTAGATGTTTCGTCACTCCATCTCTAGCCATAACTACCTCAAATTGCGTCTTAGCTAAATTTAAGAACATGACAACGCTAATAAAAAAGGCGTCTTTCTGGCCGAGTAAAACTCAGTCTGAAAGACGCCTTTGTCTTAAATTCATGATGCTCAAGCTTTGAGCCACTTAATGCCGCCATTGGCATCAGTGTTGATGTTTTTCGCTATTTACATGCCCACTCATTGGGTTTGTAAATTTTTATTGTTATTTGCACATGGTGCGATTGTTTTACTAGAAGCAATAGGCGTGCCATTGCTTTAGTTAATCTTAACCATTTGATATTAAATGATAATTTAATTTTTAGTGTTTATCTGAGATGGGGAGGATGATACGTGGGTGCACAAAGGCAGTGCAGCGAGCACGGTTAAATACGCGGCAGCGTAGCTCAATGCAAACTGTGGCTATGCAATATTGTCATGGGAAGTAGTTTTGGGAGGATGGGTGGTAATGCGGAGTTTTAATATTAAACGCATGAGTACAGATGCCGGAGCACTTGCACTCATGGGTTGCTGTGGCACTAGGCCTAACTAAGGCCTAGTGTTTAAGGTGCTTAAACGTTAAATCTAAAATGCATCACATCGCCATCTTGGACGATGTATTCTTTACCTTCTAAACGCATTTTGCCTGCTTCTTTTGAGCCTTGTTCTCCTTTGTTTTTAACGTATTCGTCATAGGCAATTACCTCTGCACGAATAAAGCCACGCTCAAAGTCGGTATGAATCACCCCTGCTGCTTGTGGGGCTGTTGCGCCTTTTTTAACAGTCCATGCACGTACTTCTTGTACGCCTGCAGTAAAGTAGGTTTGCAAGCCGAGTAAATCATAGGCCGCGCGAATTACGCGGTTTAAGCCTGGCTCATCTTGGCCTAACTCTGCTAAAAATACCGCTTTGTCTTCGTCATCCAGCTCAGAAATTTCGCCTTCAATCTTGGCGCAAATGCATACCACGGGCGCGCCTTCCGTTTTACCTAGCGCGACTACTTTGTCTAAATATGGGTTGTTTTCAAAGCCGCTCTCATCAACGTTGGCGATGTACATCACAGGTTTAACGGTGATTAGGCATAACGGTTTAATAATGTTGAGTTCATCAGCGTCTAAACCTAATGTACGCACAGGTGCGCCAGTATCCAGATGTTTTTGGATTCTTTCACAAATCGCAGCAAGTGCAATCGCTTCTTTATCGCCAGATTTGGCTTTTTTGCTTTCGCGCTGTAGTGTTTTTTCAACAGTCTCCATATCGGCAAGTGCCAACTCGGTGTTGATCACTTCAATATCAGAAAGCGGGTCAACCTTGCCAGCCACGTGCACAACATTGCCGTCATCAAAGCAGCGCACCACGTGAGAGATCGCATCCGTTTCACGAATGTTAGCCAAGAATTTATTACCCAAGCCTTCGCCTTTTGATGCGCCAGCAACCAAGCCTGCAATATCAACAAACTCTACGATAGCTGGTTGTATGCGTTGTGGTTTTACAATATCAATCAACGGTTGCAAGCGGGTGTCTGGTACCTCAACAATGCCCACATTTGGCTCAATGGTACAGAATGGGTAATTTTCAGCCGCAATCCCTGCCTTAGTAATTGCATTGAATAAGGTTGATTTTCCTACATTAGGTAGGCCCACAATTCCACATTTCATAATTTTCCAATCATCTTTAACGCAAGTATTACGTTATATTCGTCTTCATCGATTCGCCGTACTTATTGTACTGTCTTCATCTCTTTATTCTGCTCACTATACGCTTGCGTTAAATTTGAATGGAAAACAGTGGCTTAGGTAAGCTGATTTACTTCTTTGTATGCAATTTTAACATGGCGCTATCAAATTCGCCTTTAAGCATTAGATCTACTAATTTACTGCTATCGTAAATGCTGTCATCAATTGCATGCTGTTCATCTTTAGTGGGGGCTTTGAGCACAAAGTTAACCACTTCATTTTTTGAGCCGGGGTGACCAATCCCTACGCGCAAGCGCCAGTAGTCTGCTGTGCCCAACGCTGAGTGTATATCACGCAAGCCATTGTGACCGCCGTGGCCGCCGCCAAATTTCATTTTAATGCTGCCTGCAGGTAAGTCTAATTCATCATGAATCACTAAAATTTCTGCGGGTGATATTTTGTAATAATTAGCTAGTGCCGCCACTGCTTTACCACTTGCGTTCATAAAGGTGGTGGGCTTGATTAGCCAACTGTCTGCGGTAGGATTTAACTTGCCAGCAAAGCCAAAAAATTTAGCATCTACTGCTAATTTGGTATTCGTGGCTGCCGCTACTTGGTCTACCCACCAAAAACCTGCGTTATGGCGCGTAGCTGCATATTTTTCGCCAGGATTACCTAGGCCTACAAATAATTTAATTCCGCTCATATAGTGACTTTAGTTGATGCATCTTTAGGTTAATGCATTTGTGCGTAAATGCGATTCAGCCTGCACCTAAAAAAAACGCGCACTTTAATCAAAAAGTGCGCGCTATTTTGCTAGCTTACGTAATTAATACTTAAGCTGCTGGTGTTTCTTCAGCTGTTGCTGAAACACTACCGCGTGTTTTAGCGATAGAAGCTACTGCTGCGTCATCACCGTGTGCTAATTGTACAAATTCAACACCTTTTGGTAGTTTGATTTGTGACAAGTGGATTGAGTGACCGATTTCTAACGCTGCAACGTCAACTTCGATAAACTCTGGCAAGTCTTTTGCCAAGCAGCTTACGTCAGCTTCTGTTAATACGTGAGCAACAATACCACCACCTAATTTAACACCAGGAGCTACATCTGCGTTGATGAAGTGGAATGGCACTTTAACGTGGATTTTTTCAGTTGCGCTAACGCGTTGGAAATCAACGTGTTGAATTGTGTTACGCACTGGGTGCATTTGGAAGTCACGTAATAATACGCTTTCTTTTTTGCCATCAACGATTAGTGTCAATACTGAAGCGTGGAAAGCTTCGTGACGGAATTGTAAGAACAATTCTTTAGCGTTGATTTCTAGCGGGAATGCTTCTTTACCACCACCGTATACTACACCAGGCACAGAGCCAGCGTGACGTAGGCGGCGGCTCGCACCCGTACCTTTAGCATCACGTTTTACTGCATTGATTTCAATAGCCATTTTACTACTCCTAAATTTACTGCTTTACTACAACGAATCTGCCTTCCGCGACCAGAAAGCAGGGTGAAATACTTAGTCCATAAACAATGAGCTTACAGAATCTTCACAGCTAATGCGGCGAATAGTTTCTGCCAGCAAGGCTGCTGCGCTCAATTGACGGATTTTTTTACAATTAATACTATCTTCTTGCAGTTGAATGGTGTTGGTGACTACCAATTCATCCAACTCAGAGTTCATGATGCGCTCAGCTGCACCGCCAGACAATACTGGGTGAGTTGCATACGCTACTACTTTTAGTGCGCCGTGTTTTTTTAGTGCAGCAGCAGCTTCACATAGCGTGTTGGCTGTATCGACCATGTCATCCATAATCACACAAGTACGGCCAGCAACATCACCAATGATGTTCATTACTTTTGCTACGTTTGGTTTTGGACGACGTTTATCAATAATCGCCAAATCAGAGCCTAGCTGTTTTGCACATGCACGTGCGCGCACTACACCGCCAACGTCAGGAGAAACCACGACGAGGTTCTCGTGCTTTTGCACTAGCAAGTCAGCCAATAAAATTGGTGTTGCATAGATGTTATCTACTGGGATATCAAAAAAGCCTTGGATTTGGTCTGAGTGCAAATCCATCGTCAGTACACGGTTAACACCAACGCCGGTCAACATGTTGGCAACCACTTTAGCGGTAATTGCAACGCGAGCAGAGCGTGGACGACGATCTTGTCTTGAATAACCAAAGTATGGGATAGCTGCAGTAATACGGCCAGCAGATGAGCGACGCAGCGCATCAACCATCACCATTACTTCCATTAAACTATCATTGGTAGGGTGGCTGGTAGATTGCAACACAAAAACATCACGACCGCGTACGTTTTCAAGCAACTCAACCATGACTTCGCCATCGCTAAATTTGCCTACATGCGCTTGGCCTAGCTCAATACCTAAGTGTTTTGCCACTTGTTGTGCGAGCTCTGGGTTTGCGTTGCCAGTAAAGACCATCATGTTGCCGTTAGACACCATTTGATTTCCTATCGTGCCGGCTCATCAATATTGACCAGCTAACTAATGAAAAAAAACTCACTAAAAAATAAAAGCGTGTAAATCAAATAATCTACACGCTTCTACAAAATTTGGCTGAGGAGGAAGGATTCGAACCTTCGCATGCCGGAATCAAAATCCGGTGCCTTAACCAGCTTGGCGACTCCCCAATATTTAACCAGCTTATTTACTTATAAAAGGGTGCTGATTTAACCCTTTTGCAACAAACCCAGAATATCCTTCCGGCTTTTGTTGGTAAATACTATTTGCAGTATCTGCATCAGCTACTTCTAAAAAAACCGAAGCGCCTGAGCCGCTCATTCTAGCATCTCCGTACTGTTTTAGCCAGCCCAAGCAAGCTTTTACTTCAGGATAAATGCTGCAAACTACTTTTTCCAGGTCATTTATAAATCCATCATGTATGTTTTTACATGCTGAATTTTCAGTGCTTAATTGCGCTATCCCTGAAAAGGCCGCTATTGTCTTAGGAATCGTATTCTTTGTCAATTGCTTATTAGCAAAAATTTGCGCTGTTGATACATGAACATTCGGCGTAAGCACTACATAATAAGCATCGTGTAGCGTAAGTGCTTGTAATTGCTCACCTACACCTTCTGCCCAAGCATTGCTACCGTAAATAAAAAATGGTACGTCGGCGCCTAGCTGTAATCCTAATTTTAACAGTTCTTCACGCGGTAGATTAAGCTGCCAGCGTTGGTTTAATGCAAGCAACACGGTTGCGGCATCTGAACTGCCGCCGCCAAGGCCGCCACCCATCGGTATTTTTTTATCTACCAATATTTCGGCGCCAAGTTGGCAGCCGGTATGTTGCTGTAGCAACAGCGCGGCGCGTATGCATAAGTCCTGTGCCTCTGGCACGCCGGGCACATCATTTACACGCTTGATTGTGCTTGTACTTGTTGTCTTGATATAAATGGTGTCGTAGTGGTCCAGTAATCTAAAGGCTGTTTGCAATAGATGGTAGCCATCCTCGCGTTGCCCCAAGACGTGTAAAAATAAATTAATTTTTGCGGGTGCTAAAAAAGCTTCAAAATCATGCATGCTGGTGATGTGGTGTGGCGTAAAAAGTGGAGAGTATTAAAGTATTAAGCATATCGCTATTTAGTTTGTAATGTTATTCCAGCTTTCTACTAATAGTTTAAGGTTAACTTGGTCGCTTTTCAGGGAAATTTTGCCTGGTAGCCAGAGGCCATTTTGCTCGGTGTAGTTTGAGAACTCAATTTTCCAGCCATCCTGGTTTAGGGTGGTGAGCAAGCCTTGTTCATCCCAGGTGCTGGCTAGAACAGGACTACTGGAAGGGCGCCCCAGTGACCAGTCGGATAATCCAGTGAGTGGTAGCGACCAGCCTAAGGCATTGTAGGTAAGCGTTTCTGCATTTGCCGCAGATATCTGCTTGCCACTGGCATCGGTAAGCGTGATCTGGTTGCTAGACTTTGTAATCTGAGCAACTTGGCCGCCAAGGGGGGAGTAAAGTGCGATGTTGTCGTTGGTGGCTGAGTGCTGCCACTGCAAGCCGCCTGAAAAGCCTTTGCTATTGGTTTGTACGCCGATTCTACCCTGTAGTGAAAATTGTTGAATCGTTGCATTGCGCTGTAAATGTGTTTGATTACGCGCGAGTGAATCTGCACTGATGGTCACTTGGTGCGCTGTGGTTGCGCATGCGGCTAATAAAGTGACCATGCTGAGTGCTAAAAAATGACGTATTAATTGCATAGGTATGGCTAGTGTAGGTTGAGTTCAGTTGGCGAGCTACGCTAGCACTTAAGATTTAAATTTATTTGCAGTCGTTAACAAGATTTCATTGTCAGGGTCTGCAGTCAACGCATCACTCCATACTTTCTTGGCTTTTTCGTATTCACCTTTTTGCCACAGTACTTCCCCTAAGTGTGCTGCAATCTCAGGATCAGGGTTGATGTTGAATGCCTGCTCCAAAAGTTGAATGGCTTTGTCCAAATTGCCTTTGCGGTAATGTGCCCAGCCTAGGCTGTCGAGCATGTAGTGGTCATTAGGAGCAATGGTTAGCGCCTTTTCAATTAAGCTGATGGCTTCTTTTAGCCGAATGTTGCGGTCAGCAAATGAGTAGCCTAACGCATTGTAAGCGGCTGCAAAATCTGGTTTTTCGGCAATGGCTCTACGCAACTCTGATTCCATGATGTTGAATTTAGCTAAGCGCTCTGCAGCAAGGGCGTAGTCATAAACCAAGTCTGGTGTATTAGGCAGATTCTTAACTGCTTTTTCTAACAGGTCGAAAGCCTCTTGGTTACGCTTGTCTTTAGCGAGCAAGGATGCTTGCGCCTTAATCACTAGAATTTGCTGCTCTACGTTTAAGTCTTCAAGATTATCCAGCAGTTCAATGGCTTTATCTGTGGATTGCGTGCGTGCAATCAGGTTAGCCAAGCTAAATTGTGCTTCAAGATAGCGTGGGCCTGTTGATACTTTGTTGTACCAAGACATGGCTGACACATCATGTTTTTGTTTTTCAGCGGTTTGCCCAAGGTAAAGATAAATCTGGTCAGTGTCTTTAAAGTTGTGGGCAAGCGCTTGTTTAAAGTTTTTCTCTGCTTCGTTGTAGTCCATCGACTGGAAAGCTAGCAATCCTACAATCGCATAAATTTCCGCGCTGTTGTTTTCTGTGGATTGTTTGGCGTTCTCTAGGATGGTAGGGAACTCCGCCTTTGCCGCTGCGTATTGCTTTTGATTAACGAGAATTTTTGCCAGATTGATGCGCACTTCGTTTGCATCCGGTTGTACTTTTAAGTACTCATAATAAAAGGCAATTGCTTTGGCTGGAGATTGACGAAATAGCACCTGGCCTTTTAGTAGGGCGGCAATCGCCCAGTTAGGGCGTGACTCTTCAGCTTTTGCCAGCGCATCCAGTGCGATGTTATCTTGATTGGCAATATACGCAGCCTGTGCAATAGCAAAACTTGCTTCTGCTAGCTCAGGATAAGGTTTAGCTAATGATTGAATAAGCTTTAATACTGCGTCCTTATCTGGGCTGCGGTTTAATAAAGAGTTAATAAATAGAAAGCCGCCAGCTCTAGAGTCTTCTTTAACTAGCAGTTGCGCTAAATATGGCTCGGCCTCGTGTAAACGGCCAGTCGCAATCAGCATCTCTGTCATGGCTTGCTGGGCCTCTGTTGAGGATGGGTCCAACTCTGCCCAAAGCTTTACTGCAGGAATTGCTAAGTTTGGAATGTTAGCAAAAGCACCGATTTTAGCCGCACGCTCTGCCAGACGAGGGTCTTGCTCTGAACGTGCCAAGTCATAAAAAATTGCGCCAGCTGTGCCAATTTCACCGCGTTGCCCGGCGACTTCAGCCACTAGATACTTATATACAAACTCTGCGCTTAGTGTTCTTTCGTTGGGGTTGGCGGTTTCATTGCTTTTCGCCAACGTCTCTGAATGGTAGCGATTGGGGTTGTTGCTAGCGCAGCTAGTGAGCCCAAATGCAAGTAAGCATAAAGTCACGCTCACCGCTGTGGAGATTGAGGAAGTTTTTTTCAGCGGTGTATTCAAATCTAGTTTTTTTGTCATCAGGGTATGTGAAACTATTTTATAAAAGTGATCAATTTAGTTATATAGTAAATTACGCGTTTGTAGATTGCATTAGTTTTAATGAGATTCGCTCAATATTTATGCTGTGTGGCTGAGTGAGCCCTTCTAATCATTAGCTTAAACACTGTATCATGCCTCGTTGCTTCTTAGTCCGTGACAGCGGCTGCAAGTTCCGACATAATTACAGGTTGACTATAGCGCAAGTGAAATGAACTGTCGCCTGTAGATTTGAATCTATAGATTTGTTTTATCTGGGTCAGGCTTTTACGATGTTTTTATAAAATTGGTAATAACCGTCTGTATTTAAACGAATGTTTTAAAATTGAGTACCTATGAATAATTTTACAGTTGAGGCAATTGAGCTTACGCGACTTTACGGAGGCCGCGAAGCAGTAAGTAATGTAAATTTCACCTTAAGTAAGGGCGAGGTTTTAGGGTTTTTAGGCCCGAACGGTGCTGGTAAGTCTACTACCATGAAAATGCTCACTGGTAACTTGGCACCTAGCCATGGCAGTGTCAAGATTTGTGGTATTGATATGATAGAGAATCCAAAAGAGGCTAAAGCCTTGATTGGTTACCTGCCAGAAATGCGTCCCCTGTATAAAGAGTTAACTGTTGATGAGTATTTGACGATGGCAGCTAGGCTGCATCGTGTGAGTGCTAAACACATCAAGAGGGCAGTTGAAAATGCGAAAGAGCGCTGTGGTTTAACGCACATGAGCAAGCGCCTGATTGAGAACTTATCTAATGGTTATCAGCAGCGCGTGGGCATCGCACAAGCGATTATTCATAGCCCGATGGTGGTTATTCTGGATGAGCCGACCGTAGGCTTAGATCCAATTCAAATTCGTGATATTCGTACATTAATTCGTGAGGTTGGTACGGATCATAGCGTGATTATCTCTACACACATTCTGCCTGAGGTGGAAATGGTGTGTGATCAGGTGCAAATCATTGATAAAGGCAAGTTGGTTTTCAACGGCTCAATTGATGTGCTTAAACGTCAACGTGTTGGTAATAAACTGTTGATTGGCTTACGCAACCCGCCGGCCATTGAAGAAATTCTAAGAATATCAGGTGTTTCCGAGGCTGAAAGTTTAGCTAATGGCTTGATTCGTGTGCGTTATGCCGAGAGTGCAGAGCCAGCAGAAGCGATTGTGCAAACAGCAGTTCAGCAAGGTTGGGGTTTGCATCAAATCGCGCCAGACCAAACCAGTTTAGAAGACGTGTTTATGCAGTTGACTTATCAAGAGCAGGTTGCTGTTTAATCAACGTGCTGTTCACTATGCCGCTGTTTAATTTGGTTCAATCGAGTCATTTTTCAGTATAACAATCGGTTATTTAAGGTTTTATTTATGATTATTAATGTCGCAAGAAAAGAACTTAAAAGTGTGTTTGCCTCGCCGATGGGGTGGGTGATTTTATCGCTGCTGATGTTTGCTTTTGGTACGCAATACCTGAATGCAGTGAATGACTACTTTGCTGTGATGTCTGGTGCGATGCGCCCGGCTGAACGTACCGGCGTTACGCAGTTTGTGGGCCAGTCTGTATATGGTTTGGCTTCATTTATCATGCTGTTTGCCGTGCCACTGTTGTCGATGCGACTCATTTCTGAAGAGCGCCGTAGTCAAACTCTGCCATTTTTATTCAGTGCGCCTATTTCACTCACGGAAATTGTGGTGGGTAAATTTGTAGGTTTGGTTGCGTTTTTAAGCGTGTTGATTGTATTTATTGCGGCAATGTTATCTACACTGAACATTTGGGCAGACATTGATTTTGGCTTTTTGTTAGCCAACTCATTAGGTTTGCTGTTGATGGTGGCTGGCTTTTCTGCACTGGGAATTTACTTTTCCAGCTTAACGCAGCAGCCTGTGATTGCTGCAATTCTGACGTTCATTGCATTATTTGCCTTGATGATGCTGGACCGCTTTTTTGGCGATGATCCAACCAATGTACTTGGCAGTTTATCTCTCACACGCCACTTTCAATCATTTGCAAGTGGATTGATTGATAGTGCTGATATCGTCTATTTTATTTTATTCGCAGTGACATTTTTAACCCTAACAGTGCGTCGCCTAGATGCTGACCGCTTACGTGGTTAATTGGAATTTTTAACATGAACATTAATCGTAAATTACGTTTTCAGTTATTAGTACAAAATTGGTTTTTTGTCGTACTGTTTTTAATGCTGGTTGTGTTGCTAGGCTATTTGGCTAGTCAGTACCGCGTTGCAAAAGATATTACACAGGCAAATCGCAATATTCTGACGCAGGGCAGTGTAAACGTGCTTAAGCAAATGAAGGCACCGGTTAACATTACCGTGTATGCCACTAAAGATGATGCATCGAGCGGAGATGTGTTTCGTAAGGGTATTGTAGATTTTGTGGCGCGTTATCAACGTGATAAGCATGACATCAGGCTCAAGTTCGTGAACCCATCTGAAGAGCCAAAGTTAGCGCAAGATGCTGGCGTTAAGGTGGATGGTGAAGTGGTCGTTGAATACCAAAAACGTGCTGAACACATTACGCCACCGTTTGCTGAACAAGAGTTTACTAACTTATTGGTCAGGTTGTCACGTACTAATCAGCAAGCTGTTATGTACCTGGATGGACATGGCGAGCGTAACTTGCTTGGCGTTAAAAATCATGATTTGGGCGAGTTTGGTAAACAGTTGGAAAGCAAGGGCTTTAAGTTTGCCAATCCAGATTTGACCATTGCACAGGCTGTGCCGCGTAATGGCGCAATGCTCGTGGTAGCTAGCCCACAGGTAGATATCAGCGATATAGAAGCGCAAAAAATTAAGGCGTACTTGGAGGCCGGCGGTAATTTACTATGGCTGCTTGATGATAACGACTTTAAAGGCATGCAAGGGGTAGCTGACTACTTAGGTTTGCAGGTGTCGCCAGGTGTGGTGTTAGACATGGCATCGGCTCAGTATGGCGCAGATGCACGTGTTGCTTTTGCCAGTTTGTACGGTGAACATCCAATCACCACAAACTTTATGTTGCGTACTTTGTTCCCGGAGTCACATGAGGTGAGCGCGGTAGGTACCGATGATAACGGTTGGAAAGTAAGCAAACTGGTTGAAGTGGCACCGAATGGCTGGCTATCTGCTCAGAAGTTGGCAAAAGGAGCTAAGCCTGTTTTCAATGAAAAAACAGACAAGCGCGGCCCAATCAATGTGGGTGTGGCATTAGAGCGTATTTATGGTAAAAAAGGTCAGCGTGTTGTCGTAATGGGTAATGCTAACTTCTTATCTAATACCTTTATTACCAATGGCGGTAATCTGGATTTAGGCGTGAACATCGTGAACTGGTTAGCTGGTGATGACAACTTGATTACGATACAGCCAATGCCGCTAAAAGACATTAATGTTTCTATTCCAGATACTGATCAAGGTCGTTTGGTGGCTTGGACGGTGTTTCATGGTTTCCAGTACTTTATCCCACTGGGCTTCATGATTGCTGGTTTGTATTTCTGGTGGAAACGCAGAAGAGCTTAAGTGGAAGCGGTTATTTAAGTTGAATATTTAGATTGAATTGTTGTTTGAGGGTGTGACATGAAAAAACGTTGGTTATTAAATCTAATTTTGCTTGCGGTGGTTGCAGGCTTAATCACATTTTTATATGTCCGCCCTAAAACCGAAGTCAATAAAACGACAGAGTATGAAGTTTCACCATATAAGCTGGCAGAATTTAATGCGATTAGTATTGAGTTTCCAGCTAAAGCCGCTGTTACGTTTGAAAAGGTGGATAAATACTGGCGCTTAACTGCGCCTTATAAGACACGTGCAGACCAGATGTCTGTACAGCGCATTCTAGCGATAGTGGCAGCAAAAAGTCATCAAAAAATCGTGACTGACGATATGGAAAAGTTCGGACTGGTGAACCCTTCCTTTAAGTTGAAGTTGTTTAGAGATAAAAATAACGCAGAAGAATTTTTATTCGGCACCCACAGTCCGCTTACTGATGAGCAGTATATTGCACATAAAGGCACGGTTTACTTAGTCTCTAACTCTTATGCAGAGGCGGCTTCTACTCAGGTGATTGAAATGGTAGATAAAGCGCCATTGAAACCTACCGAAAAAGTAGCGGGTTTTGACTTTAGCAGACTTGAGCAATGGGAGTCTTCTCGATTGAATCTGGATTTGGTTGACGGTCAATGGAAGGTTTCGATTAAAGAAGCTAAGCCATTGCAGAACGAAATGAACGAATGGGTGGATTACTCATGGGTGCATACATTGGCAAAATCAGTAGAGTTATACACGCCTGACCATAAAATGGTTTACCCTTCATTTGAAATTAAATTGGCAGACGGTAGTAAGGTGCATTTTGACAAGATTCAAGAGTCGCCTGACTTATTGTTAGGTCGTCCGGATGAAGGCATTATGTATACCTTCCCATCTGACGCAGGTTTTGTGATGTTGAACCCGCCGATCAATCTGCCTAATAAGTAATGTGAGATTACTGACCTTATTTTGCTAACTTTAAGAATCCCCCATGGTGCTTGCATTGTGGGGGATTTTTTTAGGAGTTAACCTATATGCCCGAACTCCCAGAAGTAGAAACGACAAGACTTGGATTGCTGTCACTGTTAAACCAGACGGTTGCGCAAGTTGTGATTCGCAACGGCTCATTGCGCTGGCCGATACCTGACAACTTAGCTAGCTTGTTGCAGGGGAAAACCTTAAGGGCACTCACGCGCCGCGCCAAGTATATTCTTGCCCACTTTGATCATGGCGTCTTATTGCTGCATTTAGGTATGTCTGGGCGTATCTGCTTGTTGGCAGAAAATGAAGCCGCACAGAAGCATGATCATTTTGATCTTGTGTTCAACGATGGCCAAGTGTTGCGTTTACGTGACCCACGCCGTTTTGGCGCAGTGTTATGGGCTGGCGAAAATTACGCTCAGCATAAATTGCTTAGTGTGTTGGGGCCGGAGCCTTTAGATGACGCGTTTACCGGCGCTTATTTACACCAGCATATACGCACACGCACTGCTGCCATTAAAACCACGATTATGGATGGCCACTTGGTGGTGGGCGTAGGCAATATCTATGCAAGTGAGTCTTTGTTCCGTGCCAGAATCAATCCAGCAAAGCCAGCCAATAAACTGAGTCTACGGCAATGTGAAACGCTAGTGGCCGAAATTAAAGCGACATTAAGTGATGCGCTGAAAGCCGGCGGTAGTAGCCTGCGTGATTTTTTTGGCACAGATGGCAACCCGGGCTATTTTCAGCAGCAGTATTTTGTTTATGGTCGCACCGGAGAGCCGTGCCGTGTGTGTAGCAAGCCTATCTTAAACATTAAGCAAGGCCAGCGCTCTACGTTTTATTGTGGAAACTGTCAAAAGCCCTGATATTTGGCTGCTGCTGTGCCTTATTGATTGATAAATTCAGACTTTATTGATCAGCCTCTAAATTTTGGCCACTTATTGTAACCAATATCAGGATTGTTGGAACTGTGCTCTAAGATCAGCAGCGCTTCTATTTTATTTATTTCGTCTGTACTGTGAGACTCAAAAATAACTTGTTTTCTTACGGTAAAGTCGCGTTGTTGCTCTTCACTAAAGTCTTGCGCAACAATTTCACTGTTAACGCTGCCAAAGTAGGTCAGCGTATTAGTAAGATCTTTACCGATATAAATCTTACCGTTTGGGTATGTGATTTTGTAAATGATTTTTTTATGCACAGGGATTCAACGTATTTTAGTGATAGTGATGTATCCAGAGTAATTTAATACTATATTGTTTGAAGAATTACTGATTCAATATTAAAAGTATATCGGGGATCTATCAAAATTAATGTGGCCTTGCCGCATGCTCGTGTAAATAGCCTGCTGGTTTTTCTGGGCTACCGCCGATTTTCTGCGGTAGTAAAGAGCCTGCAACCATCGCGACGATACTCACGCCTAGACCGATGAGCTGCGGCGGCACTAAGCATGCCTCACCTATCAGCACCTCAATCAGTACCCATGTGCTCACGCCGCCGATGATGGCAGCTAATGCACCTTGTGAGGTGGATTTCTTCCAGAATACTCCAAAAATGAGGGGGACAAATGCCCCAGCCAGCGTGATTTTATAGGCTGACTCTACCATGCCGAAAATTGAACGCTCTGAGTTGAGTGCATAAAATAGCACACATAAACCAAAGCCGATGAGGCATATCCGCATGACTTTAAGGAAACCTTTGTCACTTAAATGTGGCATGTAACCTTTAACGATGTTTTCTGCGAAAGATACTGATGGTGCTAACAGTGTTGCTGATGAGCAGCTCATGATGGCGGACATTACCGCGCCAAAGAAAATCACTTGCGCGAGTAATGGCGTATGTTCAAGCACTAAATAGGGAAGTACGCGTTGGGAATCATCCACCACTAAGGCGCCAAAATGCATAGGGTCAATCAATGTGGCAGCATAGGCGATAAACATTGGCACAAAGGTGAAGCAAAAGTACACCGTAGCACCTAGTAGAGAGCCCCATAGCGCGATTTTTGCGCTCTTGGCAGAGGTGATGCGCTGAAATACGTCTTGTTGTGGAATTGAGCCCAGCATCATGGTCACCCAGCCGCCAAGAAATGTCAGCCATACCCAGATATCTGCACCCTTAGGGAAGAAGTCCAGTTTGCCTGCTGCACGCGCATGTTCAATCACAGGCGCTACGCCGCCGGTCATATCAGAAACGATACTGCCGATATAAAGCAAGCCGCCAATCACGACGATCATTTGTACAAAGTCTAGTACCGCGACTGATAGCATGCCGCCAAATGTTGTATAAGTCAGCACAATTGCCGTGCCCAGTATCATGCCCGTATCTTCGCTGACTGCACCATGGGTAATAATGTTGAAGATGAGGCCTAGCGCCTTGATTTGTGCCGCCACCCAGCCTAAATATGAAATAACGATAGCAATGGTTGTGAGTACCTCTACTGTGCGGTTATAGCGCATACGATAGAAGTCACCCAGCGTGATAATGTTGAGCTTATAAAGTTGGGTAGAAAAGAAAAAACCGGCAAGCACCAAACACATACTTGCACCAAACGGGTCAGCGGCTACGCCGTTTAGGCCTTTGGTGACAAAGGTCGCTGAGACCCCAAAAATAGCCTCTGCGCCAAACCATGTGGCAAACACCGTAGCAATCACGACTGGCAATGGCAGGTGTCGCCCGGCAACTGCGTAATCTTTGGTGTTTTTTACGCGCGTGGCGGCGACTAAACCTATCGTGATAGAAACTAATAAGTAGACGACGACAAACCAAATCAGCATAGCAGTACCCTAAACTTTAATCTTTAACATGAGTGATGCAGTGCGTGCTGCTATCAGGCAAGTAAATGTAGGGTGCATGGCAGTAATCAGGCGGGTAGCTATCATGATGCTGTTGAACTGTAAGTAAAATAAAAGCGGTTAGTGAATAAAATAAGTGCCAACTACCAACAATACTTCTACCAGTGCCATTACGACAATCGCAATCACTAATCGTTTTTGCCATATTGCTTGTAGTTGCTGTGCTTGCACAAGCTGTTCTATGGATGCACGTAACGGTACTTCTTGTTCGGCTTGATTGGTCTGTGTGAGAAATTGATGCGCCAGTCTTGGCATTTGCGGCATGCTCTTAATAATATGCGGCAACTCGTTCTTAAAGTTATTGAACATCGAGCGCCATCCGATTTGTTCACTCATCCAACGTGTTAGAAATGGCTGTGCGCTTTTCCATAAGTCTAGGTTAGGGTCTAGCTCTCGGCTTAAGCCTTCAATGTTGAGTAGCGTTTTTTGCAGCATAATCAGCTGCGGCTGGATAATCACACCAAAGCGACGTGCCATCTGAAATAAGCTGAGCAGTGTGCGCGCAAAAGAGATATCTTTTAGTGGCTTATTGAAAATTGGCTCACAAATGGCACGTACTGCGGTTTCCAGCTCTTCCCGCTTGGTGTCCGCTGGCACCCACCCTGAGTCAATGTGTGCTTGGGCCACATCGCGGTAATCTCGGTTAAAAAATGCCAGAAAATTACGCGCAAGATAGTATTTATCTACGTCATTTAACGTGCCCATAATGCCAAAATCGAGCGCGATGTATTTGCCGTCATCGGCTACCTGTATGTTGCCTGGGTGCATGTCTGCATGAAAAAAGCCGTCACGAAATACTTGGGTGAAAAATATCTCAACACCGTCTCTTGCTAGTTTGGATGTATCGATACCCTTGGCGATTAGCGCGTCACGTTGGCTGATCTGAGTGCCATACATCCGTTGCATAACCATCACTTCTTTGCGGCACCAATCCCAATGTACATCTGGCACGATGAGCATGGATTTGTCTGCAAAGTTACGTCCTAGCAAGCTGCAGTTTGCCGCTTCCAGCGTTAAGTCCAACTCGCTCTCGGTATGTCTGGCAAATTCCGCAACAATCTCGCGTGGTTTTAACCGTTTAAATTCCGCAGAGATGCTTTGCAATAATAAAGCCACTGTATCCATGAGTAGTAGGTCATGAGCAATCGTTTTTTCAATATTCGGTCTTAACACTTTAACGGCAACAGGTTCACCATGCGGGAGATGGGCGAAATGCACTTGTGCTACAGACGCACTGGCAACTGGCGTTTCATCAAATTGTGAAAAACGCTGTGCAAGTGGCTCGTTAAACGCTTGGGTGATAATGCTTTCTACTTCAGCAAAGCTAAATGGAGGCACTTGGTCTTGTAGTTTGGCTAATTCATCTGCGATGTCTGTCGGGATTAAATCGCGACGGGTAGATAGCATTTGCCCGAACTTCACAAAAATAGGACCAAGTGCGACTAAAGCTAACCTTAATCGGGCGCCGCGCGGGGTGGTGGTGTTGCGCCAAAACAGCAGTATGCCAATAACGGATTGCAGCGGTTTAAGTTTGCTATGGCTTAAGATAAATTCATCTAAGCCGAAGCGCAGGGTAATAAAAATAATATAAAAGAGCCGAAAAATCCGCATAAATTATTTAACGCTATCTGTAACTTGATTATTTGGGGGCGCGCCTGAGTCACTAGCCTGACGTGCTCTGGCCAGTTTTTGCAGCCTTTTTTCAAAACGCTCTACGTCCGAACGTAGGTGATCAACGTCATGGTTAAATTGATCCACATGCCTTTTTTTAGCTAGCATTGGTTTTTCTTCTTGCCAGTACTCACTGAGCATACTGGCAAAATTAATGCCTGCACCTTTAAGGCTTTGTAATGAGCTTCTTGCAAAAGAACCGATTTTATTGGCTGGGACATCGCCTACCAACTTACTTAAATCATCTTCGTAATCCCAGTGCAGATGGGAAAGCACTTTGGCTAACGCGGTTGCCAAGTGAGTGTCACCTGTCACTTCAATTTGCAGTTTAGCCGCTTCATCTTTGGCGATGAGTCGTGGTAGTAAGCTTGGCGCAATATGAATGCTTGCATCCGGAACGTTAGTCTCGCCAGCCATCGCCAAGCTGCCATCTTCTAAAATCACCAGTGTGCTGTGAGCGGGTGCAATGGTAATGCGTACGGACTTGCCAGCGAAAGGTTGCAGCATGCTACACGCCCATGTGTTTTGGGCAATCAGATGTTGCAGTAGGTGTGTAGTCAAGCTTTTGAACATCAGGTTTTATAACCTTTATGTAAGGCCACTACACCAGCCGCTAAGTTGTAGTAATCTACTTTACTCAAGCCTGCATCAATCATCATTTGTTTCAGTGTTTCCTGATCTGGATGCATGCGGATAGATTCGGCCAGGTATTGATAGCTATCGGCATCTTTTGCAAGTAGCTTGCCCATTAATGGTAACAATTTAAATGAATAAACATCGTAAGCTTTAGACAGCGGCTGCCACACTTTTGAGAACTCAAGTACCAGTAAGCGACCACCCACTTTAAGTACGCGCTGCATTTCTGCTAGCGCTTTATCTTTATGTGTCATGTTGCGCAAACCAAAGGCCACAATCACACAGTCAAAGTATTGGTCAGGGAACGGTAGTTTTTCCGCATCACATTGCATGGCGGGTACGTTCAGGCCAGCATCCAGCATGCGGTCACGTCCGACGCCTAACATCGATGCATTAATATCGGTCAGGATGACTTGCCCCTCTGGACCTACTTTTTTTGCAAATAGTTTGGATAAGTCGCCGCTGCCACCAGCAATGTCGAGCACTTTGTCGCCAGGGGTTACACCGCTGATACTGACTGCAAAACGCTTCCATGTGCGGTGTAAGCCAGCAGACATTACATCGTTCATTAAGTCGTATTTGTTGGCAACTGAGTGGAATACCTCAGCAACTTTTTTTGCCTTTTCAGTTTCAGCAACAGTTTTAAAACCAAAGTGTGTATTTTGCTCGGATGTCATTGCAGTCTTTTCTTTAAGATAAGTTTTTGCGCGTATGCCCAGCGGCACTTAATTTACCCAGATACTCTAGCCAGAGTGATTCATAGTTACGCGCTAAATCGTATAAGTAATCCCACGAGTACAAACCGGTGTCATGGCCATCGGTAAACACGAGTTTGACGGCATAGTTGCCAACAGGGTGTATGGCTGAAATATTGACGTCCTCTTTACCGACTTGCAGTACCTCCTGCCCGTGGCCGTGACCGCGCACCTCAGCTGAAGGTGAATAAACACGCAGAAACTCACAAGACAGCATGCATTCAGTATTGTTATCAAATTTTATTTCCAGCAAACGAGACGCTTGATGAAGTTTAATATCAATTGGGCGAGGTGCGTTTTGTGTATTTTCGCTCATGGTTTGCTTAACTACTTTTAAAAAATAAGATGATAACAGAATGAGTTAGTTTGCTGATAATCTCCTGCGCAACCGTTCATATTAAATAATTAACCGCTTGTCTGAATCATTTTCAGATACACAAACAATAGTGCACGGATTTATTTGCAGATTGAATTAACAGTGATAAAGTAATGCTACCTAAAAATGGTTTGAGGACCATCATGGCAGATAATAAATTAGCCCATCATTTCGAAGTATATTCCCAGTGGCGTAAGGCGCTTGTTGATACGATTTGCGATTACCGCAGCTGGCTAAATGAGCAAGAGCTCAATGATGCGCAAGTCGATCAACGAATTCAACAGCTACTGGACAGGTTGCGTGAAGATAAACTGAACGTTGCCTTTGTTGCAGAGTTCTCACGCGGTAAATCTGAACTAATTAATGCAATCTTCTTTGCAGGGTATGGCACACGCCTGTTACCTTCCAGTGCCGGCCGCACCACCATGTGCCCGACCGAGCTACTTTACGATAAATCTAAACCAACATCTATTATGATGTTGCCGATTGAAACGCGTCTTTCTGATGCAACCACTTCTGAATATAAGCGTTACCCAGATGAATGGAAAACCGTTACCTTTGAGGTTGACTCTAATGAAAGCATGGTCAATGCTTTTAAAGAGGTGAGCAGTACTAAGGCGGTTACTCTGCAAGAGGCGGAAAAATACGGCTTATATGACCCGAACAGTGCTGACGATGCACTAAATATCAACAAAGATGGCACGATTGATGTGCCATGCTGGCGCTATGCCATGATTAACTTCCCTCATCCCTTGCTAGAGCAGGGTTTGGTGATTTTAGATACCCCTGGCTTGAATGCGATTGGTACCGAGCCTGAGCTTACCCTCAATATGCTGCCTAATGCACACGCGGTGTTATTTATACTGGCGGCAGATACAGGCGTTACTAAGTCTGAGATTGATGTCTGGCGACAATACATCAGTGGCACACGCTGGAAGCAGAAAGGGCGTCTTGCTGTATTAAATAAGATTGACGGTTTGTGGGATGAGCTAAAAGACGAGGAAGAAATCCAAACCGAACTTGCCAAGCAAGTGAAAACCAGCGCAGACTTGCTGGGTTTGGATGTAAATCATATCTACCCGGTATCTGCCCAAAAAGGATTGCTTGCTAAGGTGAATAGCGATGAGGCATTGCTCGCTAAGAGTCGTGTCTTAGAACTGGAAAAAGCTTTGTCTAACGAGCTGATTCCAGCCAAAAAAGAAATTGTGCGTGATAACACGCAAAATGAAATTGAAGACCTGATTGCTAACTCGCATGTGATTCTGGATGCAAGGTTCTCTGGCGTTAACGACCAGTTGCTTGAGCTACGTGGATTGCGTGGTAAGAACGAAGACGTAGTCGAGCACATGATGAATAAAGTCAAAGTAGATAAAGAAAACTTTGAGCAGGGTCTGCAACGTTTTCAGGCGTTGCGTAGCATTTTCTCGCAGCATACCAATCGTTTATTTACCTTATTGGGGATGGAGTCACTGAAAGTGCATGTGCATGCCACGCGCCAAACCATGGTGGATGCTAGCTTTACCAAAACTATACGCCAAGCGATGGATAACTTCTTTAGTGAACTGAAAACGCGCTTGATTTCATCAGACGTACAAATTGATGAAATTAAACAAATGATGGATGTGATGTATGAGAAGTTTTCAAAAGAACATGGTTTACGTAAATCTGAACCGCCCGCATTTACTACTTTGCGCTATCAAAAAGAGCTATCTAAATTAGAGCGTGCTTATAAAGAGCAATTTAATACCGCGTTTAATATGATCGCTCACGAGAAGATGACGCTCACCAGCAAGTTCTTTGAAACGCTGGCAAGCCGAGTTATTCATGTGTTTGAAGTCGCTAATCGTGATATTGAGAACTGGTTAAAAGCGGTGATTGCGCCTATGGAGTCTCAAGTGCGTGAACACCAGTTGCAATTGCGCAGACGCTTAGAAAGTATCAAGCGTATTTACAAAGCGACAGATACTTTAGAAGATAGGATTGCTGAGTTGGAGGCGATTGAACGTAGCATCCAAGCACAGCTAGATGATCTTAATGTGCTACGTATGCATATGCGTAATGCGCTTGCATTTGAGGCTGAGCCATTAGCCACGGTAGCTGCTTAACAGCGCTACTTAATAAAAAAGGCTGCGTGAGCAGCCTTTTTTATTGCCTAAAACTGAGGTGTTTTTATTACGATTTAACGACTCGCTAACATAAGCGTTTTCATTTTTAGCATCGCTTTTTGCTCAATTTGTCGAATGCGCTCGGCAGATACGCCAAACTCATCGGCCAACTCGTGCAGGGTTTTGCTGGCATCTTCTTGCAACCAGCGGGCCTCTACTACGCGGCGGCTACGCTCATCCAGATGGTTAAGTGCTGAGGCCAAGCCTGTGGTTTCAGCCATTTCAAACTGTTTGGCTTCAAGTGCCTCAGGTGGTGTCAAGCTCTCGTCTTGCAGATAAGCAATTGGGCTGTAATGCTCTTCGCTATCGTCATCAATGTTGCTCTCTAGCGAAATCTCGTGACCATTGAGGCGAGATTCCATTTCAAGTACTTCTTCAGGCTTTACATTCAGTTCGCGTGCGATATGGTCAATCTCGCTGGTCTGCATGGTGTTAATGCCAGTTTTCATGCTGCGTAAGTTAAAAAACAACTTGCGCTGAGCTTTGGTCGTGGCGATTTTAACTAAACGCCAGTTACGTACAATGTATTCGTGAATTTCTGCTTTGATCCAATGCATGGCAAATGAAACCAAGCGCACTCCGCGCTCAGGGTCAAAGCGTTTTACTGCCTTCATCAGGCCGATATTGCCTTCTTGGATCAGGTCGGCTTGTGGCAGGCCATAGCCCATGTAGCCACGTGCGATACTCGCTACCAAACGTAGATGTGAAACAATCAACTGGCGAGCTGCTTCAAGATCATTTTCTTTTTTGAACTTGGTCGCGAGCGCAAGCTCTTCCTCAGCCGATAAAATAGGATAGGCTTTAATCGCTCTAGTATATTGATCTAGACTATCAGCTGCCGTTAATACAGGTACTGTTAAAGCATTAGTCATTCGTACTTACCCCTCCTTGATGAATCATTTTAGCACTCTACGTTGGAGAGTGCTAGTGCGAGAAGGTTCAAATGCAATATCGATATTTGTTTTGTGACATTAAAGTTGGTAACCATTACATTAAAGGTTGTAACCGTTAAGAATGTATAAAGTTGGTAACTAAAATGACTTTTATTTGATTGCTATCTTCTGAAAAAATTGATGCTGATAATGAAATTTTGCATCAACATATAAATTCGTACTGAGTTCTGGAGTTTTAATTAATTAAGATAGCGTTCGTCAGTGATAATTGACGCATCACCTATGCATCAATATCTTCTAGTAGTTGCTCGTTCAAAACCATATTTATTAGCAATTGCCTCATCTAGCGCATGATGTCTTCTTAACTCTGGTTGGAGCGACTTAAATGCATCTTCAACTCTAGCAAAGAATCTTGTTTGTTGGATTGAGTTTGGAAAAGATAGCGCAATAGGCTTCCTAACCAAATTATGTTGCCAGCCATAATTATCAAACATATGTTCTACGTGTTGCCAGTCAAAGCGTGGTGCATCTGTCCACATTTTTACCTTGTCTTCAAAACTTTCGATCCAAGTGCACAAACTCTTCGCGACCTCTGTACAAGGCATAAGATAGTCTCCACCTTCTAGCAAAGCAAGTGATTACCAGTCATTAAAATTGGCTTATTCGAATCCACCTCGTAAAAATTATTTACTCTTTAGTAGTAAAGACAATTTTTACACTTTTTTTACAGTAATCATTTTACTTGTTACGACATTTTTATTCGCTGAAGCCTACCATTCAATACTCATAGTTTGTATGGAATTCGAGTATGGATATCTGTGGCATTAGCTTGGTTATTGTCTATTTAATCATTTGCTATTTCCTGATTTATATCCTTGTTAATTGGAGTGGTAAAAAATGAACGCAATGATTTGGATTAGTGGTCTAATAGCCTTACTGGTATTGGCTTATTTATTTTACGTATTAATTAAACCGGAGAATTTCTAATGTTCTCAAATACTTTAGTGCAAGTAGGTTTATTTCTCACGGTATTATTGTTAGTTACTAAGCCTATGGGTTTGTGGATTGCCAATGTAATGAATGGCAACTGTAAAATAATCAATAGGCTTGGTGCTCCTTTTGAGCGTCTTATTTATCGCACACTTGGCACAAACCCAGATACCGAAATGGGTTGGAAGCAATACGCTATAGCGTTATTACTTTTTAATTTAGTCGGTGTAGCGTTTGTCTACGTATTGCAACGCTGGCAAGTCTGGTTGCCGTTAAACCCACAACATTTCTCCGCAGTCAGCGTGGATTCATCTTTCAACACGGCGATTAGTTTCGTCACAAATACGAATTGGCAAGGCTACTCAGGTGAAGTAACGATGAGTTATCTGACGCAGATGCTTGGGCTAACAGTACAAAACTTCCTCTCAGCTGCTACAGGCATTGCTGTGGTTTTTGCTCTAATTCGTGGATTTGCAAGACATACATCAAAAACCATCGGTAATTTCTGGGTGGATATGACGCGTTCTACTTTGTATATATTGTTGCCGTTGTCATTTTTATTTGCAATCGCGCTCATGGGACAAGGGGTAATTCAAAACTTTGATGTTTACAAAGAAGTTTCGACTTTACAACCCACCACTTATTCAACGGCTAATGAAGCTGGTCAGCTGATAAATCAAACTACCAATACGCAGACATTAGCAATGGGGCCTGTAGCTTCACAAGAGGCTATCAAGATGATTGGTACAAATGGTGGTGGCTTTTTTAATACCAATTCTGCGCATCCATTTGAAAACCCCACGCCGCTTTCTAATTTTTTACAGATGCTGGCGATATTTTTGATACCGGCAGGATTGTGTTTTGCATTCGGCATGATGGTGGGCGATAGACGACAAGGTTGGGCGATATTTTCTGCCATGGCGATAGTGTTTGTAGTCATGGCTGCAGTCGCAATTTCGGCAGAACAGGCTGGTAACCCTATATTAACGGCTAGCGGTGCAGACCAAACAGTGAGCGTCTCGCAGTCTGGTATGGCACTTCAATCAGGCGGCAATATGGAAGGTAAGGAAACCCGGTTTGGTATTGTTTCATCTGCCTTATTTGCTACCGTTACCACTGCTGCCTCATGCGGTGCGGTGAATACCATGCATGATTCATTAACACCAATAGGCGGCCTAGTACCAATGTGGCTCATACAGCTTGGTGAAGTGATTTTTGGTGGTGTTGGCTCTGGACTTTATACCATGTTGATTTATGCAGTATTGGCTGTATTTATTGCCGGGCTAATGATAGGCCGTACGCCAGAATATTTAGGCAAAAAAATTGAAATATTCGATATGAAAATGACTGCAATCATTATTTTAGTCACACCATTGTTGGTATTAATTGGTACCGCGATTGCCGTCAGCGTTACTTCAGGTACTGTCGGTGTTGCTAACCCCGGGGCGCATGGCTTTAGTGAAATTTTATATGCCTTGTCATCAGCAGCCAATAACAACGGTAGTGCGTTTGCAGGGCTTTCTGCCAATACCCCTTTTTATAACACGTTATTAGCCTTTGCGATGTTCTTTGGTCGCTTTGGCATCATTCTGCCGGTATTAGCGATTGCAGGTTCTATGGCAGCTAAAAAACGTATTCCTGTGAGTTTGGGCACCATGCCAACACACGGCGCATTATTTGTCACATTGCTGATAGGTGCAGTGATATTGGTAGGCGCACTTACTTATATTCCAGCCCTCGCCCTTGGCCCTGTCATTGAGCATCTGCTTATGGTTGGCGTTTAATAAAGTTAAAGAATTATTTAGGAAAACACTATGTCTAGTTCAGCCTCAAGTTCAGCGATGAAATCAATGTTTGACCCGAAACTGGTCAAGCCGGCCATTGCGGAATCATTCAAAAAACTAGCCCCACAAATACAGTGGCGCAACCCAGTAATGTTTGTTGTTTACTTGGGCAGCATCCTTACTACTATGTTCTTGATAAAGTCTCTATTTGGTAAAGATGAGGCTGCTTCAGGGTTCATTGCTTTAGTAAGTATTTGGTTATGGTTCACTGTGTTATTTGCGAACTTTGCTGAAGCGATGGCAGAGGGGCGTAGTAAAGCGCAGGCTGCCTCATTACGCAGTGCCAAGAAAAATGTGGTCGCTAAAAAACTAGCCAATGAATCACGTGAGTCTGCAGTCACGCTTACTGATAGCAATAGCTTGCGTAGAGGCGACTTGTTATTAGTAGAAGCTGGCGACATGATCCCGGCAGATGGTGAAGTGGTTGATGGTATTGCGTCAGTCAACGAAGCTGCCATTACGGGTGAGTCGGCTCCTGTGATTCGAGAATCCGGTGGTGATTTCAGTGCGGTCACAGGTGGTACGCAGGTGCTGTCTGACTGGATAGTGATGCGTGTCAGTGTTAATCCTGGTGAAGCATTTCTAGACCGTATGATTGCCATGGTAGAAGGTGCAAAACGCCAAAAAACACCTAATGAAATTGCCTTAACGATTCTTTTGGTAGCACTCACGATAGTATTTCTATTGGTCACGGTCACCTTGTTGCCGTTCTCAATGTTTGGTGTAAGTGCAGTTGGTGCTGGTTCACCCCCTAGCGTCACAGTACTCATCTCCCTATTAGTCTGTTTAATTCCAACCACCATTGCGGGTTTACTTTCAGCCATTGGTGTGGCGGGCATGAGTCGCATGATGCAAGCTAATGTCATTGCAACTTCAGGTCGCGCAGTCGAAGCAGCTGGCGATGTAAACGTATTGTTGTTGGATAAAACAGGTACGATTACATTGGGTAACCGCCAAGCTTCAACATTTATACCGGCTAATGGTGTTACTGAACATGCGTTAGCCGATGCAGCGCAATTGGCTTCATTAAACGATGAAACACCAGAAGGACGCAGTGTCGTAGTATTAGCAAAAAACCGCTTTAATATTCGTGAACGAGAAATTGCCACACTTGGCGCTACATTCATACCGTTTACAGCACAAACTAGGATGAGCGGGGTTCATTTGAAAGATGGTGATCGTCAACGTGAAATTCTCAAAGGAGCTGCAAGTGCTATCAAACAGCATGTGGAAAATCTGGGTGGCGTATTCACCGCGGATATTAATCAAAAAGTAGATGATGTAGCGCGTCGTGGTAGCACGCCGTTAGTGGTTGCAGATGGCAAAGTAGTATTAGGTGTCGTCGAACTTAAAGACATTGTGAAAGGTGGTATAAAAGAACGTTTTTCTGAATTACGTCGTATGGGTATTACAACCATCATGATTACGGGCGATAACCGTTTAACCGCTGCTGCTATTGCTGCTGAAGCAGGGGTGGATGACTTTTTAGCAGAAGCTACACCAGAAGCTAAGCTAAAGCTCATCCGAGATTATCAGGCAGAAGGTAAGCTAGTCGCGATGACGGGTGACGGTACGAATGACGCCCCAGCATTGGCACAAGCAGATGTTGCCGTGGCCATGAATACGGGTACACAAGCAGCTAAAGAAGCAGGCAATATGGTGGATTTAGATTCAAACCCTACTAAGCTGATCGAAATTGTTGAAATTGGCAAACAAATGCTGATGACGCGCGGTTCGCTTACAACATTCAGTATCGCTAACGATGTAGCCAAATATTTCGCCATCATCCCTGCAGCCTTTGCGAGTACATTTCCAGCACTTAATGCACTCAATATCATGCATTTGGGCAGTCCAAACTCAGCCATCCTTTCTGCTGTGATTTTTAATGCCCTCATTATTATTGTTTTAATCCCACTGGCCTTAAAAGGTGTTGCTTACAAAGCCATAGGCGCACAGCAATTATTACGTAGAAACTTGCTCATCTATGGTTTAGGTGGACTTGTTGTGCCTTTCATTGGTATCAAAATTATTGATGTTGCGCTGACATCAGTTGGTTTTGCATAAGCAAATATCACAGAGTTTTTAAAGGAAAAATCATGGATAGAATCATCGAAAATAATGCCGCTATAGGTTTCAAAGAGTCAATCAAGCAAACTATTAGGCCTGCAGCATTGTTGTTTGTTGTACTTACAATCATTACCGGAATAGTGTATCCACTAGTGACAACAGGCATTGGGCAATGGCTAATGCCAAAACAAGCTGGTGGATCTTTGATAGAGAAAGATGGAAAATTAGTTGGCTCTACTTTAATTGGTCAAAACTTTACGGAAGCCAAATACTTTTGGGGCCGTCCATCTGCTACAGCGCCCTATCCAAATAATGCAGCAGCCTCGACTGGCTCAAATCTAGGGCCACTTAATCCTGCATTAGCTGACGCTGTTAAAGGTCGTGTTGCTGCGCTGAAAAATGCAGATCCAGACAATTCGCAACCTATACCTGTTGATTTAGTGACGACTTCTGCCAGCGGCTTGGATCCGCACATCAGCCCCGCCGCAGCTTATTATCAGATAAATAGAGTGGCGAAAGCCAGAGGATTAAGTCCAGAAACTGTACAAGCTTTAATTAATAACAATACTGAAGGGCGCCAATGGGGCGTATTGGGCGAGCCGCGTGTCAACGTGCTATTACTTAACATTGCCTTGGATAACGCAACGAAGACTAGCGCTCGTTAATTCTGGATATTTTAGATTGCTATATAATTAACTATGAATGATGATCGCCCAAATCCAGACCTGTTGCTGGAAAAGATTAACAAAGAAGCGGAAAAGGAAAAGCGTGGTCGCTTAAAGATTTTCTTTGGCGCTTGCGCAGGTGTAGGTAAAACCTTCGCTATGCTATCAACGGCCCGTACGTTACGCCAAGAAGGTCTGGACGTTGTTGTTGGCATAGTGGAAACACATGGTCGTATTGGGACACAAAGCCAATTAGCCGACTTAGAAGTATTGCCACTTAAAAAACTCATTTATCGAGAGCGTGAGTTAACTGAATTTGACCTTGATGCAGCATTAGCACGTAAACCAGACTTAATTCTGGTGGACGAACTTGCGCACTCCAATGTTGAAGGGTCGCGGCACCCAAAACGCTGGCAAGATGTTGAAGAGTTATTGATTGCAGGCATTGATGTTTACACCACGCTCAATGTGCAACATATTGAGAGTTTGAATGATGTAGTGGGCCAAATCACTGGCATTCGAGTCAGTGAAACGATACCTGACAAAGTATTTGATATCGCTGATGAAGTTACTTTGGTTGATTTGCCAGCGGATGAATTGCTGCAAAGACTACAAGATGGGAAAGTGTATCAACCGCAACAAGCAGAACGTGCAGGTAAAAGTTTCTTTCGTAAAGGAAATCTCATCGCCTTACGGGAAATGGCACTAAGACGTACTGCGGATCGCGTAGATTCGCAAATGCGTGAATACCGCACCAACTCATCCATAAGTCAGGTTTGGCAAGCTAAAGATCGCTTGCTGGTCTGTGTCGGTCCGGATTCAGAATCTGAACGTTTGGTGAGAGTGGCTGCTAGATTAGCGCAAAGTTTAAAATCGGACTGGCTAGCAGTCTATGTAGAAACACCAAAATTACAGCGCATTTCAGATAAGCAACGTAACCTAATTTTAAAAACACTAAAACTTGCTGAAACGTTAGGTGCAGAGACAGCTACATTAAGCGGTACCAAGGTGGCGGAAACTGTGCTGAGCTATGCCCGCAGTCGTAATGTAACAAAACTTGTAGTGGGTAAATCTACCCGTACTACCCTTGAGCGTTTGATTTTACCTGGCGTGGTTGATGATTTGACTAACCACGCGACGGACATTGATCTTCATGTTGTTTCTCGTGAACGAACATTAGCTGAAAGACCAGCCACTAATCATGATAGTACGGATAACTTAGAACGAGCCACCGGAGATAAAAGCTATGCAGGATATTACATAGCTGCCATCGTGTGCGCTATTACGGCAATATTGTCCGCTCAGTTATTAGATTATTTTGAATTAGCCAATGTAGTGATGCTTTACCTTTTAGGTGTGATTTTGATTTCATCTAAATATGGTAGAGGACCCGGCATATTTTCATCTTTTATCAGCGTTGCAACGTTCGATTTCTTTTTCGTACCACCTAAACTTTCGTTTAGCGTATCAGATACACAGTACTTACTTATTTTTGCTGTTATGTTAGTCGTTGCGCTAGTCATTAGTAACTTGACCGCCAATTTACGCTATCAGGCGATGGTAGCGATGAATCGCGAAAAGCGCAGTCGCGCCTTGTATGATTTAGGTAAGTCATTAGCTTCAGCCCTTACTGCAGCGCATATTATTGAAATTAGCATTCCACATTTATCTGGTATTTTTAAAGCTAAAGTAGCAATATTATTACCAGATAACCAAGAGAAAATTGTCAACACATCTCTACATAAAATCTCAAATGCTAAACCTGATTTAAATTCTAATTTTGATGTGGATTTAGCTGTCGCTCAATGGGTATATGACCATCAGCAGCAAGCTGGCTTTGGAACCGATACATTGCCATCAGCACCTGCTTTATATATTCCTTTGCAGGCTCCTATGCGCACGAGAGGCGTGTTAGTGATTTTGCCTGATACTAATTTATCGAAGGGAAACCGTACAATATTCTTACCTGAACAAAGACAATTGCTAGACACTTTCTCTTCTCAAATTGCAATTGCAATTGAGCGTGTTCATTATGTGGAGGTTGCACAGGAAGCCCTCATCTCTATGGAGTCTGAACGATTAAGGAATTCTGTATTAAGCGCAATTTCACATGATTTAAACACGCCACTTACCACTATTATTGCAGCTGCCGGCTGGCTTAAACAAGAAACAGAAACTAATGATAAGCGTTATGAATATGTCTCCATGCTGAATGAGCAATCCATACGAATGAAAAATCTTGTCGTTAATTTACTTGATATGGCGAGACTACAATCCGGGAAAGTTAAACTTAACAAACAATGGCAACTACTTGAAGAGGTTGTTGGCACCTCGCTGCGCACTATGAGTGAAGTAGTATCAAAGCATACTATAGTAATCGACCTGCCACATGACCTGCCACTGATTGAGTTTGATGCTGTTCTAATTGACAGAGTTTTATGTAATTTGCTAGACAATGCTAGCAAATATTCACCTGCAGGGAATAGAATCTTTATAAGTGCTAGAACGCAGCAAAATGATGTTTGGATATCAGTTGCAGACGAAGGCTCTGGTTTGCCTGAAAATTTGGAAAATCAACTCTTTGAGAAATTTACACGTGGTGAGAAAGAATCATCAAAAGCCGGTGTTGGTCTTGGGTTGTCTATATGTAAAGCAATTATTGAAGCGCATGATGGCAAGATTTGGGCGAACAACAAACCTCCACATGGCGCTATATTCACCTTTTCGCTTCCTTTAGGGACACCGCCAAGTCTCCCACCAGATGATGATTTAGTATAAATGTCTAACACTGTCGGAAATATCATATTAATCGAAGACGAATTACAGATTCGTCGTTTCGTTACTGCTGCCCTTGAGAGTGAGAATTTTCAGGTGTATTGCGCAGAGACTGGCAAGCAGGGGCTGATTGAGATTGGCACAAGAAAGCCGGATGCGGTTATTTTGGATCTGGGATTACCTGATATGGACGGGCTTGAAGTAATAAAGGACACCAGAAACTGGAGTAATGTCCCAATCATTATACTTTCTGCCAGAACGCAAGAGTCTGAAAAAGTAGCTGCTTTAGATGCTGGTGCAGATGACTTTGTATCTAAACCTTTTGGCACACCTGAGTTGCTAGCGAGATTACGGGCGCAATTGCGACGCAGAGCCATGCTTAGTGATGTAAATCAGCTGGGTGTTCATGTATTTGGAAGCATTACTGTAGATCTACCCAAAAGATTAGTGTCAAAAAACGGACAAACAATTCATCTTACGCCAATTGAATTTAGACTTTTTACAGAATTAGTTAAAAATGCTGGCCGAGTAGTTACCCAAAGACAATTGTTAAAAGAGGTCTGGGGGCCAAGTTATGTAGATAATGAACACTACCTTAGAATCTATATGAGCCACTTACGACAAAAACTTGAAGATAATCCAACGCAGCCTGAGCATTTAATTACAGAAATCGGAGTTGGCTTTAGGTTCATTTAATAAGCTACTTCGGCACCAATTTAGGGTGGTTGACGGGCATGTTGAGATATAAAACTCACCCTAGTAGTCTTTAATAAAATTACTATTAATCACAACAAGACCTCTGATCTAGTGTTTCAATCTATCTGCAATGTTCCGCAGTACTGCTCTGACAACTTACTATTCGTGTCAAAACGGGTGATTCCCACTCATACGTATTAGCCAAGCTGCGGCTTAGATATAAAACTTCTAGACTAAACTTAAGTGTGGCTCAACAAACTCAAATGTGAAATATATATGTTGCTACGTCTAGGCCATCTCAAAAGGTATGCCCAGCGCTAGAGGCTAATGGCTGGAAGATTGAACACTAGAAGATTAAATTAAGTTAACAACATTATCTTCAAAAACAAGTTACCAACATTAATGTCATCGAACAATATTTTTGAGAGTGCCAACTCTAAATGATAGCGCGACTGTTACGCATTGACTCAGTGATAAGCATTGCATCAATAGTGCATGCGGCTAGATGGTGACTGTTATTTATAAATGTCAGTAAGCGCCCCAGTCTCTGCGTCTAAGGCTGGTTTACCATGGGATAGGTTGTCCATCATAGGCGATGAAGCGGCCTGTAGTGGCTAGGTTTAAATGGTCAATGACACGCCGCATGCCAGTAACGCTTGTTTTTGTGTTAATTAAGGCATTGTCACCACCCATGTCTGTTTGTACCCAGCCTGGGTGCAATGTGACGACGGAGATTCCAAGCGGTTGCAGGTCGATTGATAGGCTTTTCATCACCATATTGGCTGCAGCTTTGGAGCTTCTGTATATATAACTGCCACCGCTGCTGTTATCGTCTATGCTGCCCATTTTGCTGGTGAGAGTAGCCATTTTTTTAAGATTGCTTTTTGCAATATGTGGTTTAAAGGCGTTGGCTATTTTATATGGAGAGATGCTGTTTACTGTGAAGGCGTCTAACCAGTCATCTGTATTGACTAGATCAGTGCTGCTGTCAGGGTAAATGCCTGCGTTATTAATCAGTACGTCAATTTTTGAATCTTTTAATTGCTGTGCTAATGCGTCAATTTGTGCAAAATCAGCCACATCTAAGGCGAACACTTGAATGTTGCTATGAGATTTTGCCAATGCTTGTAAGGCAGTTGCATGCTGTGGTGTGCGGCAGCATGCGAATACATGCCAGCCATCTTGTGCATATTGCTTGGCAAACTCTAAGCCTAAGCCGCGGTTGGCACCGGTGATTAATATGTGATAATTCTCTGACATCAATGACTCCTAAATAGCATGCGCAGTATTATTTAAATGGATTTACTGCATTTTAAATAGTATGGATGTTTTGTCTTTCACCAAAGTACTTGGTTCAATGTGCTGTTAGATTATTGATGATTATGTGAACAGGATTTACGCACGATCAGTAGTGCAATCAGTATCTTGCTCGGATAAGTACTGCTTATTATCAATTAGCAGCTTATGTACTTAGCCGAACTTAATGTCAGCCAGTGTTTTTGCCAAATAATCAAATAATACACGTACGCGCTCTGCAACAGGACCACGTTGAGGGCGGTAGACATAAATGCCCCACGGGGCGGGTGACTGATCCTCTAGTACAGTAACAAGTTGGCCGGTTTTGATATATTTTTCACATATAAAGTCAGGGAGTTGACCATAACCGATACCGGCAAGCACCGCTGATAGTTCTGCCTCGATGTCATCTGTGATGAATGCGGGGTTGGTAGGGAAGCAGTCGGGCTCGCTCGCAAAAGACCAAGACCACATTCGGCCTGTATTTTGGTCAATCAGCCCAGTGTATGGCATGGCACACAGATCACTTACTTGCTTTGGTACGCCAGTTTTGGCAATCAGTTCGGGCGCCCCAACAATACTGAATTTAATTTCATTCACACGTCTTGCGACATTTCTGTTGTTGCTAAAAAAGCCGATGCGCACCCCAATGTCCATCTGGTCTGCCACGACATTATCAATTAGGTCTGAGAATCTTAAATCAAGCTGAATGTTTGGGTAGTCTTTGGAGAAGGCGGTTAGTGCCGGCAGGAGGTATTGGCGGCCAAATGTATTTGGCATCGTAATCTTGACTGAGCCAGCAATAGCCTGTGGCGTTTGTGCATGTTGGTGGAGTTGGAATAGCGCATCTACTTGCTCAATTACGCCCTCACTTTTGAGTGCCATTTGCTTACCAAATTCGGTAATGGTAGTGTTACGTGTACTTCTATAAAACAGGGGCTCCCCTAGGCGCTCTTCAAGCTCCTTGATAGCGCGCGTGACGGATTGTGGCGAGATGCCAAGCCTGATTGAGGCTTCTTTAAAGTTGGAGGATTCAGCTACAGCTTTAAATATGCGTAGCATTTCTAATTGATTTTGCATGGTCTATGTAATTCATAATCTGGAATTATCAATTCCAGATTATTCCATATAATGATAGCTAACAGTGTGCGATAGTGCTATTTTTGCATGAATTGTGATAAGTGTTAAAACGGTAGTTCTTGCATCAGTTTATAAAAATCAATATTAAAACAACAGATTAGAGGGTGACCATCATGATTACTTTGAATGTCAATGGTAAAGAACAGCAGCTGGATGTATCTGATGATATGCCGATTTTATGGGCATTAAGAGATGTGATGCATCTTACCGGTACCAAGTTTGGCTGTGGTATGGCGCAATGTGGGGCATGTACGGTGCATGTTGATGGCCAGCCTACACGCGCATGTATTACGCCAGTTTCAGCCGCGGTCGGTAAGAAAATCGTGACGATTGAAGATGTTCAAAATGATAAAGTGGGCCAAGCGGTGCAGGCGGCGTGGAGTGAAATTGATGTTGTGCAGTGTGGGTACTGTCAGTCAGGCCAGATTATGGCGGCGACAGCTTTGCTCACGACGAATCAAACACCTACCGATGCTGATATTGATGCGGCAATGAGCGGGAATATCTGTCGTTGCGGTACTTATCCGCGTATTCGTGCAGCGATCCATGCTGCTGCCACTAAGCTAGCTTAAGGAGCCATCACATGAACTCCCCTTTAAATATTTCAAGACGTACTTTCCTGAAAGCCTCTGCACTTGTGGTTGGCGGGCTGGTGATTGCTTTCTCTATCCCCACAGCTAAACGCTTTTTAATGCCGGGTGCAGCACAAGATAATGCTGGAGCAGCAGCACCTAAGCTCCCTGAACCAAATGCTTTTTTGCGAATTGGTACGGATAACACGATTACGGTGATGCTCGCCCATAGTGAAATGGGTCAAAGCATCTGGACGACATTGCCTATGCTGATTGCAGAAGAGCTGGATGCCGACTGGAGCAAGATTAAAGTTGAGCATGCTGCCGCTGCACCTGCTTACATACACACCGCGTATGGCATACAAATCACTGGTGGCTCTTCTACTACTTGGTCTGAGTTTGACCGCTACCGTCAAGCCGGCGCTTTGACGCGTATGTTATTGATTGGCGCAGCTGCTGAGAAATTAGGTGTTGCTGCAGAAAGCCTGAAAACTGAAAACGGATTTGTGATTAGTGGTGACACTAAGGTTAGCTACGGTGAGCTGACAGAGATTGCGGCTAAATTAGAAACACCTAAAGCAGTTGTACTAAAAGACCCTAAAGACTGGAAAGTGATTGGTAAAGCGACTAAGCGTTTAGACGGCCCAGAGAAAATCAATGGCACCGCAGTGTTTGGTCAGGATATTCATTTTGATGGCTTAATGACTGCCATGGTGGCACGCTCGCCAGTGTTTGGTGGCACGGTTAAATCGTTTGATGCCAGCGCTGCTAAGCAAATTAAAGGTGTGCGTAATGTCGTGCAGGTGCCGACTGGCGTGGCTGTGATTGCGGATCATTACTGGGCAGCAAAGCAGGGGCGTGATGCACTTAAAGTGGAATGGGATTTAGGACCTAATGCAAATTTAGATTCTGCTGTGATGCTCACAGAATACAGAGCGTTGGCGACTAAACCAGGTTTAGTCGCTGCGCAACTTGGTGACAGTAAAACCGAGTTACCCAAGGCGGCAAAATCTATAGAGGCCGAATATGCACTGCCATATTTGGCGCACTCGCCGATGGAGCCGCTAAACTGTTCAGTGCGTATCGATAAAGACGCATGTGAAATCTGGACCGGCACACAAATGCAGGGGACAGACCAGCAGGCGGCGGCAAAAATACTGGGTCTTAAGCCTGAGCAAGTCAAAATTCACACCTTGTTTCTTGGCGGTGGTTTCGGCCGTCGTGCCAATCCGGCAGCAGACTTTGTATCTGAAGCGGTGCAAGTGGCCAAGGCAGCAGGGGTTCCGGTAAAAACGGTTTGGAGCCGTGAGGATGACGTGCATGGCGGTTATTACCGTCCAATGTATTTGCATCAAGCTAAAGTCGGGGTGAGTGCTGATGGTTCCCCAGTGGCTTGGGAGCATGTGACGGTGGGGCAGTCTATTATGTTAGGCACGCCATTTGAAGCATTTATGATTAAAAACGGGGTTGATGCGACTTCGGTAGAAGGTATTGCTGACTCGCCCTATTTGAAAAGCATTCCTAACTATCATGTGAGTTTACATACAGTAAAAGCAACGATTCCTGTGCTTTGGTGGCGCTCCGTTGGACATAGCCACTCTGCATTTGTAATGGAAAGTTTGATTGATGAGCTTGCGCATGCTGTAAATAAAGATCCATTGGATTATCGCCGTGAATTGCTTAAGGGTCATCCGCGTCATTTAGCTGCGCTTAATCTGGCTGCTGAAAAAGCGGAGTGGGGCAAGCCTTTGCCTAAAGGTGTTTATCGCGGGATTGCAGTACATGAGTCCTTTGGCAGTTTTGTTGCGCAAGTGGCAGAAGTGTCTGTGAATCAGGGTGAGGTGAAAGTGCATCGTATGGTGTGTGCTATCGATTGCGGCTTGGCAGTGAACCCAGACTCGCTGAAAGCGCAAATGGAGTCGTCCATTTCGTTTGGCTTGGGTGCTGCTATGCAAAGTGAAATTACCTTTAAAGAGGGTAAAGTGCAGCAATCTAACTTCCATGATTATCTCGTTCTGCGTATGAAAGATATGCCTAAGGTAGATGTACATATCGTGCCAAGTACCGAGAAAATGGGCGGTGTAGGTGAGCCGGGCTTGCCACCAGTGGCACCTGCAGTGACCAATGCCATTTTTGCGGCAACGGGCAAGCGTATCCGTCAATTGCCGATTGGCAACCAACTGGCTTAGTATTGTGAAGTCTGCGGATTTAGAAGTACTGGAGCGAGCGCTTGATTGGCTGAATCATGGCTATCAGGCACACTTGTTTACCGTAGTGCAAACATGGGGCTCCGCCCCGCGTTTGCCCGGTGCTGTGCTGGTGGTGCGAGATGACGGGCACTTAATCGGCTCGGTATCCGGCGGCTGTATTGAGGATGATTTAGCTGATAAAGCGCGCAATCAAACACTGCCGACCCAACCTAGTATCATGGAATATGGCATTAGTCGTGAAGATGCGCAGCGCTTTAGAATCCCTTGTGGTGGCAGATTGCAGATTTTTGTTGAGCCATTGCAGCATGCATCACAATTGTTACCCATCGTTCAGAATCTGCGAGACAGAAAGCTCACCAAGCGCTCAATCCGCATCAGTACTGGTGAAATTACTTTAACAGAAGTATTACCTGAAGGTGCGCCACGCATCGAGGGCGATTGGTTTCATACCTATTTTGGTCCGCAATGGCGCTTACTCATTATTGGCGCTAATCAGCTCGGGGCAACGTTGGCTAGCATGGCGCAAGCCTTGGATTTTGAAGTGCTGGTGTGTGAGCCGCGCCCGGAGATTCGGGATGAATGGCATGTAGATGGCGTCACATGGGTGTATGGGATGCCGGATGATGTGGTGCTGGATATTGCACCGGATGCGCATACTGCCATAGTGGCGGTGACGCACGATCCCAAGCTTGATGATATGGCCTTGCTTGAGGCGTTAAAATCAGATGCGTTTTACGTAGGGGTATTAGGCTCACAAAAAAATCAGGAAAAGCGGCGTGAGCGTATGCGCATGTTCGATCTCAGTGAGCCAGAGATTGCCAACATGCGCGGGCCAGTGGGCTTACGTATCGGCAGCCGTACACCAGCAGAAATCGCCGTGGCTATTCTTGCCGAGTTGATACAAGTGCGGGCGCAGCAAACAACGATAGGCTTGGCGCGCGAAGTAAGTTGTGCCGCTTAGTGTTTAAATTTCTAGCGCTTTAAATCAGCCGGTGTGTCAATATCTGCCAAAATGCCGGCATCCTCACACGGCAACAGGCAAACAGCATCGGCATAGCGTTTGACGATAGCGCGTGCGCCTTCATCTCCTTGCAGGTTTTCTAGTTCGCTGCGATATCGGGCAGCAAAACCAACTGGGTGCCCACGCTGCCCATGATAAGTAGGAATGATGATAGAGTCATTGCTATTGACTCTATTGGCAACCATGCTGATCGTCGCTGGCTGAATGTAAGGCATATCGGCTAATGCAATCACAAACCCATGATTAGCTGCCTCGAAATTTGCTGAAAAGCGAATCGCTGCAGATAAGCTATCCGCCATCTCTTGTTCGTTCTCTTTGCATGCAAATACGGTTAAACCAGCTTGTTGTAATAATGCTGCTAGCGTTGTATTTTCTGGCCTTACCACGGCAACGCAGGTTGGTATGGCTTGCATTAGATTTTCTGCCGAGGCTAGTGCGATAGGGCGGCCATCCGCCATCGGCTGTAACAGTTTATTGCTTGGGCCAAAACGGCGAGAAAAGCCAGCCGCCAGTAAAATGCCTATCATGAAACGTCCCTGTGTGATTACTTAAACCTGATGTGAACATCAAGTCTAAGCGATGCCCATCGCTTTAAGTTTGCGATACAGTGTATTGCGGCTAATACCAAGCTGGCGGGCAACTGCGGAAACATTGCCTGCCTCAGTTTGCATGGCTTGCCTGATGGCTTGGCTAGTAAGGTCATCTAAATCCAATGTGTTGGATGCTTTGTCAGCAATCGAACTTGGCTTGGTTAATGACATCTCATCAATAAAATCTTGCGTGAGATGCAGCGTACTGATTGCCTCGCCATCAGCCAGTGCAATCGCGGTTCTGAGCACGTTATGCAGCTGGCGGATATTGCCTGGCCATGAATGTGCCTGGAATATCCCAATCACTTCAGGCGTAATTTCTACTGTGCCAGCTTGTTCAATATGTAATATGACATCAATCAACGCTTGCAGGTCAGAGCGTTCACGTAGCGGCGGTAGTGCGACACTAAGGCCATTTAGTCGATAGTAAAGATCGCTGCGGAACTCCCCAGCTTCGACCTTTTCTTTAAGTTTTAGATTGGTCGCACTAATCAATGAAAAATTGACCGGGATGGTTTTGGTGCTGCCCAATGGGGTCACGGTGCGCTCTTGCAGCACTCTCAATAAACGTGCCTGTAATGAGAGCGGCATGTCGCCAATTTCGTCCAAAAATAAAGTGCCGCCATTGGCCTGCTCAATTTTACCAGGGCTGCCTTTACGGCGCGCGCCGGTAAATGCGCCTTCTTCATAGCCAAATAGTTCAGCCTCGATTAAACCTTCGGGCAATGCAGCGCAGTTCACCGCAATCCACGGACCTTTGTGCTGCGCACTGGCTTCGTGAATCGCCCGTGCAAACAGCTCTTTACCCACGCCGGTTTCCCCCTGAATCAGGATAGGAATATCACGCGACAGCACTTGTTTGATTTGCTGGACTGCGCGTGAGATTTTTGCATCGCCGCTATCGAGTAAATCCAAATTGGCGGCGCTAGTTCTTTTTACAGCGACAGGAGGCGTGGCGCTAATCTGCTGTTTTTTCTGTAGTAGTTCAACTTGCACATAAATACGCGCGCCATTGTTTAATCTTAAGGGCACAATTAATTTATCAGTGCTGCCAATTTGCCTTAATAAGCTTGTGAACGGGATATCAAACAGATTGTTGAAATTAATACCTTGTCTCGATGCTGCGTTGCTGGTGTTTAAGCTGAGTTGAAATTGTCCACTGCGATTGGTTGCAACTAATTGACCGCCGTCAGTAAAGATAGCCACACCTTCCCATAGAGTGCCGATAAACTCTGGGCGCGCATGGAAATGCAATGCAATCTCGCCTTGATGGCTTGCCAAGAACAGGCGGTTTTCAATCATCTGCGCAGACATCTTCACCAGTGCCAGCGTATGCTGCTGTGACATATTGGAGTCATTAGAGACATCCAGTGTGGCAATCAGTTGATTCTCTGCCCCAAAAATAGGTACAGCTGAGCAGCTTAACGAGTGATGGTATGCCATGAAGTGTTCAGCACCTTGCACGGTGAGTGCCGATTGCTCAATGAGCACCGTGCCAATTGCATTCGTGCCCCTGTGATCTTCATGCCAGGATGCGCCGGCAGATAAGGCGATACGCTGTGCTTCATTTAGAAAATGATGACCACCCAGACTATGCAGAATCACGCCTTCATCGTCTGTCAGTATGACTACATTGCGGGTGTGAGCAATTTGCTCGTTGAGCGTTTCCATCTCTGGTTGCGCGAGTTTAAGCAGCTGCTGGTTTTGCTCGCGTTTGAGTGCCAACTCCTGTGCGGTGACTACTTCTAAACTGGGTGGCGAGTTTGTATCAATCCCATTTGCCAGGCAGCGTCGCCATGAGCGTTCAATCGCTTCTGCAATCGCCCCTTGCTCTACGTTGCCATTGCTCAGAAATTCTTTTCTGGCTTGCAGGATGGCAGGGGTTTTATCTGTTGCAGCATTACTCATATATTGGCTAACTACCTTAAATTAATTGAACACCTGTCACGTGACAACTGTTCAATTCTGACACAGTATCAAAAGTTAAATGCGCTCAAATCTGGAAAAGCATTCATTTTCGCGAAAATTCTAGTTTGTTGATTTTAAATAAATTTTCAATAAAAGTTTATTTAATTTTTCGGCTTTTTATTGTGTTGGCATGCCTGTTGCAATATTAGCACTGTTACCAATATCGTTTCAATGCATGAGATTAGTAATACAGAACTTAAATAATTTTATAATTTGGGGATGCAACATGAATCATCTATTTAAACGTAAATTTGGCGTTAGCCTAGCTTTAAGTGCAGGCCTATTTGGCATGCTAAGTACTCCAGCTTTTGCTGAAGATGAATTATCAACACTCATGAAGGATGATAATCAGTGGGTGCACCCACGTAAAGATTTTAGCAACTCTGGTTACAGCCGTCTGAGTCAAATCAATAAAGGCAATGTGAAAAACATGAAGCTTGCCTGGTCTTTTGCAACCGGTGTTAACCGTGGTCATGAAGGTGCGCCGCTAGTAGTGAATGGCGTGATGTACGTGCATACAGCATTCCCTAATAATGTTTACGCATTGGATCTTAATGACAACCAGAAAATCCTTTGGTCATATTTCCCGAAACAAGACCCATCAACACAAGCTTTACTGTGCTGTGATAACGTTAACCGTGGCTTAGGCTATGGTGAAGGCAAGATTTTCTTGCAACAGAATGATGGTTTGTTAGTTGCACTGGATGCTAAGTCTGGTAAAAAACTATGGGATACACAAGTAACAAATCCTAAAGAAGGCGCATCAAACACTAATGCACCACACGTGATTAAAGATAAAGTGATTACAGGCTGTTCAGGTGGCGAGTACGGTGTACGCTGCTATATCAGTGCTTACAACATCAAAGATGGTGCTTTGGTGTGGCGTGCATACAGCACAGGTTCAGACCAAGACGTATTGATCGGTAATGATTTCAATAAGGATAATCCGCACTACAGCGCGTTATCACTTTACCAAGATGTGAACGGCGGCAATAAAATTGGCGGCTCATTCAAAGCTTTGCCTAAAGACCAATTGAAGTTCCCAGAAAAAGACCTAGGCATTAAAACCTGGTTGAAACCACAAGCCAAAAAAGACGGCTGGCAAAACGGTGGTGGCCCGACTTGGGGTTGGTACTCATATGATCCAAAATTAAACCTGATGTACTACGGTACTGGTAACCCAAGTACTTGGAACCCAGATGTACGTCCAGGTGACAACAAATGGTCAATGACTATTTTTGCACGTGATGTCGATACCGGTGAGGCGAAATGGGGTTATCAAATGACACCGCATGACGAGTGGGATTACGACGGCATGAATGAAATCATTTTGTGGGAAGCTAAAGGTAAGAAACTAGCTAGCCACTTTGACCGTAATGGTTTTGGATATACATTTGACCGTACCAATGGCTCATTGCTCGTTGCCAACAAAATGCATCCATTTGTGAACTGGGCTTTTAATGTAGACCTTAAAACTGGTATACCAAATAAAGACCCTAAATTCTCAACCCACCAAGATTACAACGCACAGGGTATTTGTCCTTCTGCACTTGGGGTAAAAGACCAGCAGCCTGCTGCATTCTCCCCAAAAACTGGCATGTTCTACGTACCGCTTAACCATGTATGTATGACATATGAGCCTGTTGAATCTAAGTACGTTGCAGGCCAGCCATGGGTAGGTTCAACCCTCACCATGTTCCCAGGACCAGACGGTGTAATGGGTGGATTTATGGCTTGGGACGGCTTAAAAGGCAAGTCAGCTTGGTATAAAAAAGAACAATTCTCAGCTTGGGGCGGTGCGCTGGTTACATCAACTAACCTAGTGTTCTACGGTACATTGGATCGCTGGTTTAAAGCAGTGGACGCCAACAATGGTAAAGAGTTGTGGAAATTCCAAGTAGGGTCAGGCGTGGTTGGTAATGCCATTACTTATAGCAATAAAGGTAAGCAATATGTTGGCGTGCTATCAGGTATTGGTGGCTGGGCAGGCGTGGCAATGAACCTAGGTTTAACTAACTCCACTGATGGCTTGGGTGCTGCTGGTGGTTATAAAGATCTAGTGAAATACAACGCTGCACCTGGTGGTGGCGCAATGAACGTATTTAGTCTGTAACTTGTTAAGTCATAAGGAAATATAAAATGTCTCTATTAAAGAAAACAATTTTATTAAGTGCATTGCTCTTGAGTGCACAAGCGGCTAGCGCTGCTGATCCGGCAGAAAGTCTTGCACAAAAGAGCGGATGTTTGATGTGTCACGGAATTCAGAATGCGATTCTTGGCCCATCTTACAAAGATGTAGCCACTAAATATAAAGGTGATGCAGCTGCTGAAGCACGTTTGGTTGCAAAAGTGAAAGCCGGTGGTGGTGGTGTTTGGGGCAAGATGGCGATGCCACCTAACAGCCCGCAGGTAAAAGATGATGATATTAAAACGATTGTGAAATGGGTACTTAAGCAGGCCTAGCTGGTTGAGTATTCTGTCATAAAAGAAAAGGGTCAACCGTGAGGTTGGCCCTTTTTTTATCGTCAATTGTGAATGCTCACTTCTCTACAGGCCCCTACGCCGCTTGCTTCCGATTAAAGTACTGAGCATACAGCGTATCTTAGATATTATTCACGAGATTTTATTCAGTGTGCACCTTGGGTGGCTCCGCCCCCACAACGCGGTTACGCCCAGATTGCTTCGCTAAGTATAGCGCTGCGTCTGCTCTTGGCAGAACGCTATCCACAGTTTCACCGTGCACACGCTCCGCAACGCCAGCACTAAATGTAATCAGTACACGTTCATTATTGTGTAAGAAGAAGTTCTTGGTAAGGTCACGCTGCAAGCCAGAAACCACACTGACAGCATCGTTTTGGTTGGAGCCAGGCAACAGAATCACAAACTCCTCGCCGCCATAGCGCGCTAAGACATCGGTGCTGCGTAAAATACCTTTCACCACCTTGGATAAGTGGGCAAGCGCTTTATCGCCTGTAGAGTGCCCCATCGTGTCATTGATCTTTTTAAAGTGATCAACGTCCAGCATTGCCAGTGAGAGTGATGTGCCATGCCTGTCTGAGCGTTCAAATTCACGAATCAAGGCCTCATCCATACCTCGCCTGTTTAAAGCGCCAGTGAGGAAGTCTTCATGTGCAGCTTCGCTAATGTAATCCAGCTTGAGTGTGAGCTCGTTGATTTTCTTTTCGGCCTCTTGTGCTTTTTTCTGAGACTCAAGCAGCGTCTCATGATTGGCCTTGGCTTCGGTATTCATTTCGCCAATATCGTCTACTAAATGCTCTAGTATTGTATTGAGTTCAGTAATGTCGTTAACGGCATTAATTTGATTGTGATACTCCTGAATCTTGTTCTGGTAGTTGCCGGTAGAAGAGGTGATGTCGGCCAGCCTGCTGACGAAGGTATTCACCATGCTTTTCAGGGTTTCTTTCGCTTCAATCAGGCCTGGTTTAATTTGCGCCTGTTTGAAAATGAGCTCTTTCAAGCTGCTTTCAGCGTTATAGACGGTATCAATTTTTAATGGCTTAGAAACAATCTCTTTAACGATGGCAATTTGCGCGTGTAGCCATTCATCTTCAATAGTGAGTTCTGCCATACTGGAAACAAGCAGGCGCAATATTTCAATCAGCGCTTCCTGCATTCTGCGCTGTGCGTCAGTTTGCATTTCTGCTCGAAGCAGGGTTGAGCGTAGTGTGCCGTTCAGTTCTTCGATTTGCGCTAATGTTTGCGCTGCTTCAGCTTCTTTAATCAGCTCTTCCACACGGTTCGCCGCACTGGGTGAGTCCGCGAATTTTGGCATGACAATAATCCGAATGGTTCTCACCAATATGTCACGCCAGGCAATGGCGATATCTGCAGGCGTCGAGCTGTTATTGTCGCTGTGCTGAGGCACATGCTTAGTTGCCTGCACATCATGATGATTGAGGGCTGGTGTGTGATTGGCAGATATTTCAATGTCTGCCGCTTTGCCCTCGCCCCACGAGGTAATGAGAGTTTGAATCTTTTCGGCCAGCTGAGCTGGATCGTTACCAAACGTGGTGATGAGGCGATTTAACCCATCACGTTTGCTTGATGCGGATAGTTCTGTATGGTTAAGCTCCAGCTGCTTAAGCAAGTAGCGCAATAGGGGGCCCCACTGTACATCACTGTCTTTATCTGCATCGTTAAGAATAAGCGCACGCAGTTGCGCATCCAGATTAATAGCATCATTCTTTTCAATCAGATTCGGAATACGTTTTGCAATTGATGCGTATTTAGGATGCTCTTTGCCTTTTTCTACCAGTATTTTATTAAGTGTAATATCCAGTAAAGGTTTGCCGTTGGATGGAGTGCCCCCTGCAATCTCATCGTAAACTTTACTGTAGTTTTCCGGCGTAGGCGGTTTCTGGCTCTTTGATAGCTGAATTAAAGTTTGGCGAGCAATTTCAAGTGGTGTTAGTTTTTGTTCCATAAGATCCGACTGATTAATCCTTTTGGGTGATTGTTACATGATGTCGCGCTTGTAACAAGCCACCATCTTACTCTGGAGTCAATTTTTATATAAGTATAAGAATAAACGCTCATCGCTTGATAGTGCAAATACTAAATCTATAGGCAAAAAAAATGACCCGATAAAGGGTCATTTTAAATGGATTCTTTAAGTACTAAATCTTCTGAATGTTAGAAGCTTGTTTACCTTTTGGTCCGTCAGTCACGTCGAAAGATACGCGTTCGTTTTCTTTCAAACTTTTGTAACCGCTATCGTTGATAGCTGAGAAATGTGCGAATAAATCGTCACCGCCTGCGTCAGGAGTAATGAAACCAAAACCTTTAGAGTCATTAAACCATTTTACTAAACCTGTTGCCATATCTTATTCCATACTTTTTAAAAAAGGGAGGCACCCTGAAAGTTCGGGTTTTTAAATACAATCAATCTACGAAAGACTAAAAAATTAAAAATTCAAACGCCTACATTGCTTTTTACGGACAATTTGGGAGCCTGTCAAGCACAATTTGAATTATCTTTGTAGGGTCATACTTGATAGTTATTAAAATCAGGCACTTATTTAACTGATTAGCTTGCTAAATTAGGTTTCTGGGGCTATAGTGCGCGTGCGTTAAGTAGTGCTTGCGTAAACTATTTTATACTCAATATTCCCAACGTTTTACGATTGCATCAACTTTTGATTCGCTTTTTGCTTTAACACGGGTCTTACATGATTTTGGAGCAAAGCAATGGCAAAAGAAGAGTTGATTGAAATGAGCGGTGTGGTAACGGAGATTTTACCGGATTCGCGTTATCGTGTAACTTTAGATAACGGTCATGTATTAATCGCATATACCGGCGGTAAGATGAAAAAGAACCATATTCGCATTTTAGCGGGTGACAAGGTTACGCTGGAGTTATCTCCTTACGATGTAAACAATGGCCGCATTACATTTAGGCATATTGATAACCATCATAGTTTTACGCCTAGAAAAAGAACTTACTAAACACATCGTTTGTCATCTTCCTCAATAGCTGATACATTTATTCCATGCTCAAAGGTTTTAATAAAAAACTATTGATGGTCATTGTGGTTTGGTTTGCGGTATTGCAAGCCTTTACCCCATTTATCCATGCGCATGTGCAGGAGGATGCTCCTGTTTATGGGCATGGCTTGCATATGCATGAAGCAGGGTTGTTTCAATCGCTAGATACTGTACATACATTTAAGAACGTTAATGATGTACAGGTGATAGGGGTGGATAAAGCTTTAACTAAAACTAAAAATTTAGAGGCATTACCTGTGCCGCTATTTTTGATGTTATTTATTATTCCTTTACTCGCCATTTCTATCCGGCGTTATAAATATGCGTTTACGGCGCATATCAGTATTCCTCCTTTTCTCCAGTCTGTAGCGGGGCCGCGCGCTCCACCTCTCTTCTCCTAAAAGTCCAAGATTCAATATTCGTGCTTGTCACGAATGATTTTCTGCTTTTTTAGGAGTGCGATATGTCTATATTCAGCCGACTTTGGCTAGTAATAGCGCTATCTGTCAGTTATAGCAATTTGCTTCATGCCGAGACTCATGTTCAAGGTGATGTTGCGTTGTCATCATCACTTGTGGATGAAAGCAATTCTGGGCGTCACTTAGACTTACTTAAAGTTAACCCAAGTTTGCATTTATCCGAGGTGCTGGAAAAAACCTTTATACGTAGCCCTATGCAGTCTGCATTGCAGTCTAGAAATGCGCTGGTGGCTTCCAAGCAAACCTTGGCGCATGCTGTCTTGCCTGCCGCTCCGGCGATGGTTGTGTCGCATCAGAATGATGCTCTGGCTAGCGGTCGTGGTGAGCGTGAATGGTTAGCTGAGGTTGAGTTGCCAGTTTGGATGCCCAATCAGCGTAATAAGCGCCTCATGGTTGCCGATGCGAGCAGCAGTAGTCTGATGGCTAGCCGTGGCAGTTTAAAGCTGCACGTAGCTGGCTTACTCAGGGATACGCTGTGGGAGCTAGCGATGAGTGAAAATGGCTTAGCCCTGACTGCGAATAAATTAAAGCTTGCCAACCAGCTTCAGCACGATGTGGAAAAGCGCTTTTTAGCGGGTGAGCTTGCAAAGACAGAAGTGATGTTAGTGCAGCAGGAAACCTTACGCGCAGAGCAGGATAACCTACGTGCGGAGGCAGAAGTGATGCATGCTCGTCACCGATATTATGTGCTGACAGGTTTGCGCGAGATACCCGCAGGCTTTGTTGAGCCACAGTCGGCTTTGCGTGATTATCAGCAGTCACCTATCTGGCTTGAGGCGCAGTCCAAGTTAGATTTAGCACAAACAGAGCGAGAGCTTGCGCAAGTAGAAAGCCGTGAAAACGTGCAGCTTTCATTGAATATGCGCAGTATCCGTGGTGGCTTCGATGTACTTTTCAATGAGAGTGTTGGCGTGAAATTACGCATACCATTGGGTAGTGAGGTGCGTGCTGCGCCAATCAAAGCAGCAGCTGAGCAAAATGTAGGTAACGCTTTAAGTGAGCAGGCAGCCTTGCAGTACACCTTAGAAACTGCGATGCATGAAGCTGAGCATAATCTGGAAGTAAGTCGTGCAGAACTGGGGTTGGCGACTAAGCAGCATGAGATTTCGGCCGAAAGTGCCAGGCTTGCGGATAAGGCATTTAAATTAGGCGAAACTGACTTGGTGAGCCTGTTGAGAGTGCAGGCGCGAGCTTTTGAGTCTGAGCGTATATTCACTAATCAAAAAATAAAAGTGCAGTGGGATATCGCCCGCTATAACCAAACAGTAGGAGTGCTCCCATGAGATATTTTCTTGTATTAATCAGTACGCTGGTATTTATCGGCGGCAATGCGCAGGCAGCTGATGTGGTGATGAGTCTGACGCAACAAAAAAGTCTGGGCGTTGTAGTGGCTCCAATCAGTAAAAATACTTTATTGAGTAGCCGCCGCTTTCCGGCCGAAATTGTGATTCCAGTTGGTCAGGAGCGCGTTGTTAGTGCGCCCCAGTCAGGTTTGTTAGATCAAATGCATGTTGCAGCTGGGCAGACGGTAAAAAAGGGGCAAGTAATGGCGCATTTAATCAGCCCGGACTTGTTGGGATTGCAGCGCGACTATCTGCAGGCATTAACGCAGAAAAAGCTGGCGGCAAAAGCGTTGGCACGTGATACGGAGTTATTAAAGGATGGCATTATTGCACAGCGCAGGTACTTAGAAACTGAGAGTGCGCATGATGAGGCTAGTGCCAATTTAGCTCAGCGTAAGCAGGCATTAAAGTTGGCTGGCGTCAGTGATGGCGTTATTGCAAAACTAAGCCCATCAGCAGGAATGGCTAGCGGACTCAGCATGGTAGCGCCAATTTCTGGCCAAGTATTAGAGCAGATGGCGACGACTGGACAGCGTGTTGATATGGCGACGCCTTTATACCGAATTGCGAAATTGTCTCCGTTGTGGCTTGAAATTCATGCGCCACTTGAGGGTTTGCCATTTGTGAAGGAGGGCATGCAAGTGCAGGTGCCTAAGTTGCAGGCAAGCGGTCATCTTATTGCTGTGATTCGTAGTGTCAATAAAGCCGACCAGACATTGCATTTACGGGCGGAGATAACCAAAGGTGCGGAAAAACTATCGCCAGGGCAGTTCGTAGAGGCTGAAATCAACCTAGGTGATCAATCTAAGCATTTTAGTGTGCCCAAATCAGCACTTGCAAGGCAAGGCAGCAATGCCGTGGTGTTTGTACAGACGCAAACAGGCTTTAGGCCGACTAAGGTGACGGTGATTTCTGAGCAAGGGGATGAGGCTGTAGTAGATGCGTCGTTTGTAGGTGCCGAGAAAATTGCAGTGACCGGTATCTCTGCGATTAAAGGCACATGGTTGGGTTTAGGGGGTGAATGATGCTAGCTAAGCTGATTCAATTTGCGCTAACGCAACGACTATTAATGGTGATTGCTACACTCGGTTTGGCGGCTGCAGGTACCTTTGCTTATCGGGCGTTGCCTATTGATGCCTTTCCCGATGTGTCTTCTACACAGGTGAAAATTGTGGTTAAAGCTCCTGGTATGACGCCTGAGGAGGTAGAGGCAAGAATTACGGCACCGATAGAGGTTGAGGTGTTAGGCATACCCCATCAAGTGGGGGTGCGCTCAGTCGCTAAGTATGCACTCACTGACATTACGATTGATTTTGAAGATGGTACGGATATTTACTGGGCCAGACAGCAGTTGTCAGAGCGGCTAAATGCAGTCTGGCCGAATTTGCCTGACAATGTGTCTGGTGGTATGGCGCCGATGACAACACCCTTAGGTGAGATGTTTATGTTCACCGTGGAGAGTGATGATCTGAGCCTGCAGGAACGACGCAGCCTATTGGACTGGGTGATTCGCCCACAATTACGCACAGTTGCCGGTGTGGCAGATGTTAATGCACTTGGTGGCTTAGTGCGTAGTTTTGAAATCGTACCGGACAATGCACGCATGTACGCAAGAGGTGTGGCAATAGATCTGCTGCAGCAAGTACTGCAAACCAATAATCGTAACGGTGGTGCTGGGCGATTGAACGATGGTGAAGGCTCTTTGCTGGTACGCACAGAGGGTGGTTTTAAAACCATTGAAGATGTGGAGAACACCGTGGTGCGCACGGATCATGGCATGTCTGTGCGGGTAGCTGATGTTGCGACTGTACGTATTGGATCAATTACACGCTATGGTGCCGTAACCAGTAATGGTCAGAATGAAACCGTGCAGGGCTTGGTACTGGGCTTACGCGGAGCTAATGCACAAAAGGTGGTTGAGGGCGTAAAAGCCAGACTGGCAGAAATAGCGCCACAGTTGCCTAAGAGCGTCAAGATTAATGTGTTTTATGATAGAGGCGGCTTGGTTGAACGTGCTGTTAATACCGTGACGAAGGCACTACTTGAAGCTGTAGTCCTCGTGTTGATTTTATTGGTACTGTTTTTGGGTAACTTTAGAGCAGCACTGACCATTGCTTTTATTCTGCCGCTTTCTGCATTGTTTACGTTTTTATTGATGCGCAGTTTCGGCATGTCTGCCAATTTAATGAGTCTAGGCGGACTTGCTATTGCCATCGGTATGTTGGTAGATGCGGCAGTGGTGGTGGTGGAAAATGTGGTATCGCATCTGGCAGATAAAAAGCAGGCCGGCACATTACCGCGTATGCATATTATTTATCGAGCAGTGCGCGAGGTTAGCGTGCCAGTCACTGCTGGTGTGCTGATTATTATTACGGTATTTTTACCTTTACTCACATTGCAGGGCTTAGAGGGTAAGTTATTCACGCCAGTAGCCTTGACCATTATGTTTGCGTTAGCCGGCTCGCTCGTATTGTCGTTGACGGTGATTCCTATGCTGTCTTCCTTTTTGTTAAAAGAAGTGAGTCACGATAACCCATGGCTGGTGCGTAAGGCACTGGCGATTTATGAACCAATATTGATCTGGTGTCTGGCTCATGCAAAGGTGATTGTCATTGCAGCGCTAGTCATGCTTGCCCTTACTGGCGTAGTGTATAGCCAGATTGGTAAGACTTTTATGCCAGTGATGGATGAAGGCGACATTATTATTGGGGTAGAGAAATTACCATCGATTAATCTTAATCAAACCATCATTACCGATATGAACGTGCAGCGCGCGATATTAAGCCAAGTACCGGAAGTGAAAGGCGTGTATTCGCGAGTTGGTTCCGATGACTTGGGGTTGGACCCGATGGGCTTAAACCAAACTGATAATTTCTTGATATTAAAGCCGATGCGCGAGTGGCGCATGGCGACCAAAGAGGAGCTGATTGATGAGCTGCGGAAAGTGATGAACCAGCTACCAGGTCTCGCCTTTAGTTTTACACAGCCGATTGATATGCGTGTGAATGAAATGATATTGGGCGTGCGAGGTGATCTGGCGATTAAAATATTTGGGCCAGACCTCAATACGCTGAATGCAAAAGCACAGCAGATTGTTAAAATTTTAACCTCTATTCCGGGTAGTCAGGATGTATATACCCCGCAAAACAGTGGTGTACAGTATTTACAAATCAAAATTGATCGAATGGCGGCAGGTCGCCTCGGCCTGAGCGTCACCGAGATAGAGGCGATATTGCTCGCGCAGCTTGAGGGTAAGCAGTTGGGCGTAGTGCAGGAAGGGCAGAAGCGCACCCCGGTATTGATTCGAGGCAGTCAGGATCTACGTGCATCTCCCGCAGACTTCGGTAACTTAATGTTAACACTGGACAATGGTACGAATATCCCGCTTTCGGCTGTGGCTAGAATTGAGCGTGAAGAAGGCCCCGTCAAAGTTGATAGGGAGCGTGGTGCACGTTTCGTTGTGGTGACAGCCAATGTGCGTGATCGTGATTTGGTGAGCTTTGTGGAGGAGGCCAAGCAGCGTGTACAGGCAGAGGTTAAGTTTGATGAAGGCTATGCTGCAAAATTTGGCGGGCAATTTGAGAACCAGCAAAGAGCGTCTGCTCGCTTAGCTATTGTGGTACCAGTAGCGATCGGATTGATATTCTTATTGTTGTTTGCGACATTTGGGTCGGTTAGGCAGGCAGCATTGATTTTGTCTAATATTCCTTTTGCAATGATAGGCGGCGTGTTCTCACTCTGGCTGTCAGGGGAGTACTTATCCGTCCCTGCCTCTGTTGGCTTTATCGCATTGCTTGGGATTGCTGTGTTGAATGGTGTGGTAATGGTGAGTTATTTTAACCAGTTACAGGCGCAGGGGATGGCGATGGTTAATATCGTGGTGGAAGGTGCTAAACGCAGGTTGAGGCCTGTGTTAATGACTGCGAGCATTGCTGCCTTTGGCTTAATTCCTCTGCTGTTTGCAACTGGGCCTGGCTCTGAGATTCAGCGGCCTTTAGCTATTGTCGTGATCGGTGGTCTGGTTAGCTCTACCGCGCTTACATTAGTGTTGTTGCCAATCTTTTATCGCAGGTTTTTTAATGGGGTTACAAAATGAGTCAGTCTCCAAGCGAACAAGGCTTATTAATACTGATGGCGCCAGTGAGTTTAGAAGAAACATTGGTTGATTTGTTGTTACAAAAAGACCAGATATCTGGTTTTACTACAACTAATGTCAACGGGCATGGCAGGCAGCATGCCGAGCTGAGTCTGGTTGAGCAGGTGGCTGGCCGCCAAAAGCGTGTGCAGTTTATGATGCATGCCAGTTTTGCGGAGTTACAAGCGTTAGTAGTCGAGCTGAAGCAAGTGTTTAGTGATACCGGCATGCACTATATATTAATGCCGGTTGCCGAGGCGCAATCTATTTAAAAGTTTAAGCTAAGGTATCGGAACGCTTATATCGTCAGCCATGCTGCTTAGCGGTATGGCTGATAAGTTTGGCTTGTAGCATCCGTATGGCTGGCGTCGAGAGGCGTTGGCCATTTTTGATAACTAGAAAAGAAAAAACCTTTATAAGTTTTCACTTATAAAGGTTTTAAAATATTGGCGGAGTGGACGGGACTCGAACCCGCGACCCCCGGCGTGACAGGCCGGTATTCTAACCAACTGAACTACCACTCCTTGAACTTTATGTATTGATAAAATCAGTACATATTCAGTTAAAGCTCAAATTTTCGTCAGTGCAAATTTTTGGTGGGTGCTAACGGGGTCGAACCGCTGACATTCGCCTTGTAAGGGCGACGCTCTACCAACTGAGCTAAGCACCCTGCAGCACTAACGAAGGCCGCATATTACAGATAATGCGGCATGTTATCAACACCTTTTTCACTTAATTTAAATAAAAATGATATTTTTTTTATGGGCGCAATTTATTGGCCCAAGATTTCAATATTTTGAGGTTTTTTAGTGCTAAATAAAGTCGCTGTCAAGTCTAATTTGGTTGCGACCCGCGGCTTTTGCGGCATACATGGCATCGTCTGCCCGTTTTAAAATTTCATCTTCATCCGACTCATGATTAATAAAGACGACTACGCCTATGCTGGCAGAACATAAATGCTCAATTTTTGTTTTGTTGTCATTGGTATTTAATGACAGTAAATATGGCGCCAATAATGCTTTACGTATTTTCTCTGCAATACGGTTGGCTTGCTGTACGGATTTTTCTTTGTCAGTGGTTAACGTGTTCAGTAGCACAATAAACTCATCACCGCCAAATCGCGCTACAGTGTCGCTTTGACGTACACAGCTTTTGATGCGTTCTGCCACTTCTAGCAATAGTGCATCTCCAAATGCGTGGCCATAAGTATCATTGATGGGCTTGAAGTTATCTAAATCCAAGAACATGAGTGCGCAGTAACGGCTATTACGCTTGCTTGATGCTATGGTCTGGCTCAAGCGGTCTTTAAGCAGGCGCCGGTTGGGGAGTGTGGTTAGCGCATCGTAAAACGCTAGCTGGCGTACTTCATCTTCCAACTGTTTACGTTCTGTAATATCTAAATTGTGTCCTTGCAGATATAGCAGCGTTCCGGTTTCGTCTTTAATCGGTGTGACACGGCAATAGAAGTCACGGTACACGCCATCGTGCCGTTTTAATCTAAAGTAATGGTCATGGCTAGATTTCTTTTCAAAGTCTACTTGCCAGATTTTTTGCGCCTCGGCTAAATCCTCTGGATGCACCACCGAAACCCATTTTTCTATAGTTAGACTGTTTTCTGGGTTTTTGCCGGTAAAATCAAACCACTGCCTATTGGTATAGGTGAACACTTTGCCGTCAAACGCCCACATATGTATATTGGTGTTGTTTAATAGCACTGATAGTTTTTGCTCACTGTCAGCCAGTGCTTTGCTTCTGTTTGCAAGCTCGGAGGTGCGCTGTTTGATTCTCTCTTCCAGCGTTTCCTGATTGAGCAAAATTTCGTCAGTGGCGCGTTTGAGTTTATCTAAGACCACTTTAATGTGCTTGATAAACGGGTTGAAAATTAGCATGGCTTCTAGCGTAAGCAGGAGCAAAGTAAACATCCATAAGGCGGTTTCGGCTTTTTCTAACCGCTTGATGGCCGCTTCACCTTCTAATTGATATTGGTGTACTGCTTTATCTAGCGATGAAACTAAAGTACCGGGTGCAGTGAGCGTGATATAGCGCAACGCTGGGTTGTCTATCGACAGTTTTTCATTATCGGCGGCAATTAATGCACGTACCGTATTGATGTAAGTTCTTACTTGTTGGTTAAGAGGTTGCTCTCCATCGTAATACATGGCCTTGATAGCGGGCGACATGGTGCTGGGTAGCCCCATGTCTGGATTGCCATGCAATAAACCGTGATGTGAGGCTGCCATCAGTTCGACAGACTCTTTTAGCTTGAGGCGTATGGCTGCGCGTTCATTTTTGGGAGCTGTGACCAGCAAATTGGCAAATAAGGCTGTGCGTTGGCTTAACATCCGTTGTCGTCCACTTACGTTAACCACAGCGGCCGTACCATTTTGCTCAGAGATAACGAGTTTCAGGCTAAACCATGCGGCGGTTGAAAGTGTTGCGACGAGAGATAGTGCAAGGACGTAACGCCAAGTGAGCGCTTGAGCGATGCCTAAGTCATCTTTGATGTGTAGTTTTGTGAACAAGTATTTTCTCAGTTCTTGTCACTGCATATGACAATTGACTATACGCCAAATTTCTACATCAATGAGGAGACATTCGCATGTCTGTCCGCTGTTTGAAATGTTGAGTTTAGTACATGGTTCAACTCTAACAAAATTGTCTGTACAGGTAAAGTGACCCTGTTGGGTATATGGTTTAATAATTGTGATGCCGTCCCTATTCGAGTGTTATTAGCAGCAATGTCAGTTTGATTAAGTTTCAACACATATTGCGAAGTGATAAACCTTAAGTAATTGTTGTGATGACTTTTTAAGCTTGATTTAAGCTTAGGCGCATAAAGTGTACTCACCATTTATTACAGGAGTTACATCATGAGAAAACCAATCCATACATTGACCTTAGCATCACTTATTTCACTTAGCTTATTGTCACCATTAGCATTTGCAGATGATGATATTCATGAAATTGAAGCTATCTCAAAAGAGTTAGGGTTAATTACTTTAGAGCAGGCAAAAACCAAAGCGTTGGCTGCAAAGCCTGGCGCGGTAGCCGATGTTGATCTGGAAAATAGAAAGTTTGGCAAAGGCTGGGATTACGAGTTTGAGATCGTAGATGCTGATGGCCGTGAATGGGAGGTGTTAGTGGATGCAAAAACCGGTGCGGTACGTGATGTGAGTCGCGAGTGGTTTTAGGTTAAGGTATACGAGGGCTAAATCTAATTTCAACGCGTAAGCCGCCAAGCGCGGCTGAGCGACTAAAGCTGAGCTTAGCCCCGTAGCTGTTTGCAATGTCGTACACGATGGCAAGTCCTAAGCCGCTACCAGCAACCGTTTCATCTGCCCTAAAGCCTCGTTGTGTGAGTGAGTTCAGCTCATGCACTGCGCAGCCTGGACCGTCATCTTCTACTACAAAAATAGGTGCTTCATTGCCAGTGACTGTCAGTGACACATTGCGTGCGCACCATTTACAAGCGTTATCTAGCAAGTTGCCCAGTATTTCTAATAGGTCTTCACCATCGCCATGAAACCTCGTCCCTTCTGCGACTTCCCACGTGATATTCACGGTTTTGGTTTGATAAATCATACGCATGGTATGCGTCAGTTGTGCAATCTCGGTTTTTAAATCCACCTGCTGCATAGGTTTTGCATTGCCCATTAAACGCGCGCGTTTGAGTTCGCGTTCGATAATTTGGTCTAGTGATGCTGTCACCGCATAAATGGATGTGCGAATCTCGGGTAGGCCATCAATTTCTGCGCGTTCCGCTGTTTGGTTCAGCAGCGTCAGTTTGGTTTTGAGGGCGTGTGCTAAGTTGCCTAGAGACTCTCGGGAACGTTTGGACTTCTGTTGCACCGTATGCAATAGGTGGTTAAGCTCAGCAATAAGCGGTGCAATTTCTTCTGGGCCTTTTGAAGCAATTTGGTCAGCCTCGCCACGCTCTAGTTTGGCAATGTCGCTTTGCATCTCTTTTAGTGGTAGAAGTGCGCGGTGTATCATCAGGCGTTGTATCGCGAGTAAAAGGATGAGGCCAAGCAACGAGATGGCGGCATAAATCAGCTGAAAGCGTTCAATACTGGCTTTTAGCGGGCCAAGGTTTTCGGCAATGGCTATCGTGATTGGCAGCGTTTGTTTTTGGTAGCCATGAGCCACGATCAGCAAAGACTGCTGTTCTGGGCCTTGGCGGTAAATTAATTGCTGCTCACCTGCAGCTAAGGAGGTGACGCTAATGTCGGTATCCCACAGTGAGCGGGAAATTAAGCGCTGCTGCCCAGAAATGACCACATAGTAATTGCCTGAGAATGGACGCTGGTAAATGGCACTTAAGCGCTGTGCGTCAATTTCCAGTTGGTTAGATGCATTTAATCTGGCGCTTGCAAGGAGGCTTTCCCCTTCATGCTCCAGACGTTTGATCAGCTGATCTTCACTGAGTTTATTAATCGCATAGCTAACCACTAGCCATTGTAGCAATAGCAACAATACTAAGCTAAGCGTGATGCTCCATGATAATCTGCCTTTGAGTGAGTGCATTAAGAGCTAACTCCGAACACATAACCTTGGCCGCGCCGGGTTTGTATGAGATGGCTACCAATCTTCTGGCGCAGGCGGTTGACGTAAACTTCAATCACATTGCTGTCTTTATCTGCATCATATTCATAGACATGCTCTGTTAATACCGATTTAGACAGAATATGCCCAGGGTGCAGCATAAAATAGCGCAGCAGCCTGAACTCTACGTTGGTGAGGTTATGCTGAGTGCCATCGCCAAATATCACGGTTTGCGTCTGCTCGTTCAGCTTGAATTGCGCAGCGTGCAACTCGCTTGCCTGATTTAGCATGCTGCGTTTCAATACGGCACTGATACGTGCCAGCAGTTCTTCAATTTGGAAGGGTTTGCTGACATAGTCATCCGCCCCCGTGTTAAATCCAGCCACTTTGTCCTGCCATCCGCCCCGGGCGGTGAGAATGATGACCGGTGTGTTGATTTGCGCATTGCGCCAGTGTGCCAATATCTCTAATCCATTACGTTTGGGCAGACCTAAATCCAGTATGGCTAAATCATAAGGTTCTAACTTGCCCTGTATTTCTGCTTCTATACCATCAGTGGCTAAGTCTGTGGCATAGCCCGCGCGCTGCAGGCTGGTTTGCAGCTGTTTGCCGAGTATGGGGTCGTCTTCAACCAAAAGCAGACGCATGGGTTAATCCTCAAGTTCCATTTTGATGAGTTTGCCGGTTTTTGCATCCAGTTTGATTTCCCAAACTTGGCTATGTGCATCCAGCAGTTCTACCTCATAAATATACATGCCTTTTTTGTGCTCAAGCTCAGTTTCCAGCACTTCACCAGGTTTAATTTCTTTGGCTAGTTTGGTGATTTTTTCTAAAGGGAGTATTTTTCCTGCACTTAATAGCTGACGTGCAGTTTGCTGATTAATATCAGCTTTTGCTGAATTGTTGTTGAAAATAAAAGTAGCTGCTAACAATACGCATGCTGCAGTTAACGATACAAAAATACCGAGTTTTTTCATCATAATATGCTTTATTTGCTAAGGGCTTGTTGCTGCTTTAGCAAAGACTCCGAGTGAAGGTAATAGTCATGTATTGTGCATGCGTAAGCTTAACTCAAGCTTAATGATGGCGCATAAGATGATTGACGCCTGTTGTGCTCAGGCGTTCAGGCGTGCGTTATCGCGAGGCAGGCATTAGTTGATTTTGTAGCTTGCAATCGCACGTGATACTGCGATGTATGACCCAGCCCAGCCTATGCAGACTGCAGTAATGATAACTGCTAGAAACAGCTGTAAATTGAATAACGATAAGCTGAAGTCATTGCTATATAAATGGGCGATTTGCGACATGGAGAGATTGAACACGTGAATAATCCCTATCAGCATCAGTACAGCCATTAACCCACCAAATAGTCCGTATAGTGCACCGGCATATAAAAATGGCATGCGTATAAAACTGCTTGTCGCCCCAATCAGGTTGCTCACTTCAATTTCATCTTTTTGCGTCAAGATTTGCATGCGTACTGTGTTGCCGATAATCACCAGCAGTACAATCGCCAATAAGCCGGCAATCATGGAGATTAGCTTTTTACCTAAGCTCAGTAATGATGACAGGCGTTTTACCCATTCGGTATTTAATAGCGCTAGTTCTACGTTAGGTAGATTTTGCAGCGTATCTTTGAGTTGAATCAAGCTATCTGGGTCGGCGGATTTGGCTTGAATGAAAAATGCATCAGGCAAAGGGTTCTTACCCAACTGCGATACAGCGTCGTTAACATCCTGATTACTTTGTGATTTAAGCTGCAGCTGCTTCCAGGCTTCCTCTTTTGTCACTAAGTGAAAGCGCTCAATCTCTTTATTCTGTGCTAGTTGACGTTCAATTGTTTTAATCGCGCCAGCACCAGCTTCCACATTGAGAAACAGGCTGATTTCTGTGTCTTTTTGTATGTGGTCTGTGAGTTTTGATAAGTTATCTACCACCAAATAAAATAAGCTGGGCAGGCACATTGCCACCCCAATCACCAGGCAAATCATAAACGTTGACAGCGTATTGGCTTGCATGCGCTTAAGTACCAGCTTAAGGGTTTGTATATGTTGGTTTAGCCAGTTACTCATGATGTAAAACGCTCGATAGAGGATGACTCTTGGTTAAAGTTGGATGTGTTGAGTAAAGGTTCGCTCAATGAGCCTTGGTTAATGTGCAGCACGCGGTTTTGTGCGGTGCTCATGCCTAGGGCGTCATGTGTAGACATGATCACCGTGACCCCAACTTGGTTAAAGGCATAGAAAATTGCCATAATATCGGCTGCATAGCTTGCGTCTAAATTACCGGTCGGCTCATCCGCAAGTAAGATAGATGGGCGGCTGACTACTGCGCGTGCAATTGCTAAACGTTGCTGTTCGCCGCCTGATAATGTAATTGGCATGGCCTTTTCTTTATTCAGTAAGCCTACTTTATCTAACGCGGCACGCACACGCTTGGCTGCTTCTTGTCCGGATATGCCGTTGATGTGTAAAGGTAAAATTACGTTTTCAAAACAGTTTCTATCGTAGAGTAACTTATGGTCCTGGAAAATCAAACCAAAGCGACGGCGTAGAAATGGGATGGCAGAAGGCTTTAACTGGCTGACATTTTGATTGGCAATTAATACCGTGCCGCTAGTGGGACGCTCTGTGGCTGCAATCAGTTTTAACAGCGTGCTTTTACCGGCACCGGAGTGACCGGTCAGAAACACAAACTCACCAGCATCAATGTTAAAGCTAATGTTTTTGAGTATTTCATCGCTACCTGGGTAGCGCTTGGTGACTTTATCAAATTGAATCATGCTGGTATTTTAGTCTTAATATATGCACGCGGATTAAAAATAGTTTACGACTCGATCATCGCGTCAATAAACTCATTGGCATTAAACGGCCTGAGGTCGTCGATGGCCTCGCCAATCCCAATATAGCGAATCGGAATCGGGCGCGCCTGTGCGATGGCGGCAATCACCCCGCCTTTTGCCGTGCCATCCAGCTTGCTGAGTACTAAGCCTGTCACGCCCAAGGCGTCATCAAAAATTTTCACTTGAGATACTGCGTTTTGCCCAGTGTTGGCATCTAATACCAGCAACACTTCATGTGGCGCGCCAGGCAAGGCTTTATCCATTACACGTTTTACTTTTGCAATTTCATCCATCAAGTGCATTTGTGTTGGTAAGCGCCCTGCGGTATCTGCCAGCACAATATCTATATTTTTTGCACGTGCCGAGTTGATTGCGTCAAACATCACTGCCGCAGGGTCGCCGCTGGTTTGCGCAACAACATGTACATTGTTACGCTCACCCCAAATTTGTAATTGCTCGCGTGCTGCTGCTCTAAACGTATCGCCAGCAGCAATCAGTACACTCTTACCTTCTGATTGAAATAGCTTGGCTAATTTGCCGATAGTAGTGGTTTTGCCCGCGCCATTGACACCAGCCAGCATAATAATAAATGGTTGATGATTGGTTGTGACTAATGGTTGCTCTAGCGGAGAAAGTAAGTCAGACAGTGCATCCTTTAATGCCGCCTTGAGTTGCACAGTGTCGTCCAGGCTTTGGCGTTTTACACGGCCTTTAATGTCATCCAGTAAGTGCTGGGTGGCATTGATGCCTACATCTGAGGTGAGGAGTATGGTCTCTAACTCTTCATAAACCTCTGCGTCAATTTTGCCGCCACCAAAGATACTGGCAAGTTGGTTACCCAGCTGATTTCTGGTCTTAGCTAAGCCTTGTTTTAAGCGAGCAGCCCAGCTTTGGCTGGGGCTTGCATCTATGGGGCTAGCCTCTGCGGCAACTGGCGTTTTGTCTTTTTTGAAAAAATCGAACATAAATTTTTAACTGAGTTTAGTAGCACTATTTTAGCTTAATTTCGCTTGTGGCAAACCAGTTCATTTGATGTATGTTAATGAATGTTTATGTATTTTTAATTGTGCTGTGTTGATGGTTGATATTGCTCAACCTTAAAATCACGCCAGTAATTTATTGAGATGCCAGCAAGGCTGAACTAACTCGGTGGTATCCTTGTCCCAAAGTCTGATTCAATGCATCGTTTGAGCAGATGCTAGCTTTTGAATATTGATCACAATAACTGGAGATTAAGTCCTGTGCGTACAAAATGTTTTTTACTACTTTTGTTAGTAATGCCCGTCACTGTTTTTGCTAATCCACTCATTAAAGAATATAAGCTGGATAACGGCCTTAAGTTAGTGGTGCAGGAAGACCATCGTGCACCGGTCGTGGTGTCCCAAGTGTGGTATCGCGCAGGTAGTCTGGATGAAGTCAATGGTAAAACCGGTGTGGCACATGTACTTGAGCATATGATGTTTAAGGGGACGAAAAAGGTGCCTGCAGGCCAGTTCTCACGTTTAATTGCGGCCGCCGGCGGTAAAGAAAACGCCTTTACCAGCACCGACTACACTTGCTATTTCCAGCAACTGGAAAAATCACACTTACCCCTTTCCTTCAAGCTAGAAGCTGACCGCATGGAAAATCTGCAGTTAAGTGAAGAGGAATTCTCTAAAGAGATTAAAGTGGTGATGGAAGAGCGGCGCTGGCGCACTGATGATAAACCGCAATCTCAGGTAAATGAGGCATTTCAAGGCGTAGTGTATCGCGCACACCCGTATTCACGCCCCGTGATTGGCTTCATGAATGATCTGGAAAATATGACCGTTGCTGATGCGCGCGAGTGGTATCACAATTGGTACGCGCCTAATAACGCGACGCTGGTAGTGGTCGGCGATGTGAAAGCCGATGATGTTTATCAGTTGGCAAAACAATATTTTGGCAAAATAAAACCTAAGGCATTGCCTGAACGTAAACCGCAAGTAGAGCCTGCCCAGCTAGGTGAGCGGCGCGTGGTGGTAAAAGCGCCAGCAAAGCTGCCATACTTGTTGATGGGCTACCATGTACCGCCTGTAGTTAACCCTGAGTCAGACTGGGAGCCTTATGCCCTAGAAGTGTTGGCTGGCGTATTAAGTGGCAACCCTGCCGCACGTTTAAATCAAACGCTGGTGCGAGATACGCAATTGGCGATAGATGTGGACGCAGGTTACGACATATTGGCGCGTGGTCGTCAAAGCTTATTTTCACTAGATGGCACACCAAGCGAAGGCAAAACTGTGCTTGAGTTAGAGCAGGCTTTAATTGAGCAGGTTGAGAAAATCAAGAAAACAGGTGTTTCGCAGCAAGAGCTTGATCGTGTTAAAGCTGGTGTGATTGCCGCGGATGTGTACCAACGAGACTCCATGTTTTATCAAGGCATGCAGCTTGGCACGATAGAAACCATCGGATTCTCATGGAAAATGCTAGAAGATTACCCTAACAAATTGCGCGCGGTGACGGCGGAGCAAGTGCAAGCAGTGGCAAAAAAATATTTGCATCAGGATAACCTAACCATTGCGACACTAGACCCGCAGCCGATTGCACCGAATGCAAAGCCGCAGGGTAAGCCGCACGTGCATTAATTAGACATTACACTTTGATTTTTAGGGTAAAAATAATGAATTTGCAATATATAAAAAAAATAGCGGCATCAGGTTTTTTAATGATCAGCACTGCGGCAATGTTTGCAGCAACCAGCGTACAAGCAGCGGTTAAGATTGAGCAATGGCAAACTTCAGCTGGCTCAGCGGTGTATTTTGTAGAAAACCATGATTTACCGATTTTAGATTTAAGTGTGAACTTTGCTGCAGGCAGTGCGCGTGATACGGCAGAAAAATCCGGAGTGGCAAGCATTACGCGCTACTTGATGACATTAGGCGCTGCCGGTATGAGTGATGAAGCGATTGCCAATAAATTTGCCGACGTAGGGGCGGTGTTAGGCGGTAGTTTTGATGCGGATCGTGCTGCATTATCGTTACGTACGTTAAGTAGTGAGCGTGAGCGTTTACAGGCACTCAATGTTTTTACGCAGATACTGCAAAAACCAGACTTTCCTGACGCTGTGTTAGCGCGTGAGAAGGCACGGATTATTTCAGGCTTGCAAGAGTCTGCGACACAGCCAGAAAGTATTTCAACAAAAGCGTTTATGTCAGCGCTATATGGCACCCACCCGTACAGCCTGGATGACAGCGGTGAAATTGATACAGTAGCTGCAATTAAGCGTGATGATTTACGTGCGTTTTATCAGCAGTTTTACGGTGCTAAGGGTGCTGTCATTGCCATTATTGGCGATGTAACGCGCGAGCAAGCGCAGCAGATTGCGGAAAGCCTCAGTGCTGGATTACCTGCATCATCAGCACCAGCGCCGATTGCCGCTGTTACCGCGCCTAGTCAGGCAAAAGAGCAGCGCATTGCGCATCCGGCATCTCAGTCGCATATTCTATTGGGTTATACAGGCATTAAGCGTAATGATCCTGATTTGTTCCCACTTTATGTAGGTAACTATATTTTAGGTGGCGGCGGATTTGTTTCCAGACTAACAGAGGAGGTGCGCGAGAAGCGTGGCTTGGTGTATAGCGTATACAGTTACTTCATGCCTATGGCTGAGGCAGGGCCGTTCCAGATTGGTTTACAGACTAAAAAAGATCAGGCAGAAGCCGCATTGGTGTTAGTGCGTGAAACACTAGAAAAATTTCTTAAAAATGGCGTCACCGAGGCAGAGCTAAAGGCAGCCAAAGCCAATATTATTGGTGGTTTCCCGATGCGCATTGATAGTAATAAGAAGATTTTGGATTATTTAAGTGTGATTGGTTTTTACAAATTACCGCTAAATTATTTGGATGGGTACAATAAAAACGTAGAAAGTGTGACTGCTGCGCAAATTAAAGATGCATTTAATCGCCGTTTGAAGACTCAGAACTTTGTTACTGTGATTGTAGGGGACCCGAACGCACAGTAACTTTTATGTCATCTCATTGTGCTTAAATTAATGAAAGCATTTGATTGCCGTGATAGTAAGGCAGTGATTTGCAATGTGGTGCGATGAGAATTGATAGTAAAATGCGGTTTTATTGCAATCAATCGCACCGCATTTTATATGGCAGAAAAAAAACTAAATACTGTACGCATCAATGCAGGAGAATGGCGGAGCCGTTTACTCAAATTTCCTGATGCACAGGGCTTACGCCCAACGCCAGAGCGCGTCAGGCAAACGGTATTTAACTGGCTGGGACAAGACCTTACCGGTAAAAAATGCTTAGATTTATTTGCGGGCACCGGCGTGATGGGGTTTGAGGCATTATCACGTAATGCTCAATCAGTCGTGTTGGTAGAAAAAACCACCGCAGTGTACCGCGCGATGTTAGACAATCAGTCAACGCTGAAAGCTGATGCTGCGCAGGTGCTTAATATGGATGCCATGGTTTTTTTAGATAAAAATCAGCAACTGTTCGATGTGGTTTTTGTTGATCCACCATATCATCAAGGGTGGCTGGATAAAGTGCTAGCGCAATTGCCTAAGCATTTAAATACGCAAGGCGTGGTCTATGTGGAGGCTGAATATGCATTGGCAGATGACGATACATGGCAAGTATTTAAGCAGAGTAAAGCAGGTAATGTCTTTTATCATCTGATAAAATTGCGCGATGACACAAACTAAAAAACGCATTGCTGTTTACCCCGGTACCTTTGACCCGATTACTTTGGGACATGAGGATCTTGTCCGCCGCGCCGCCTATTTGTTTGATGAGGTTGTGGTCGCGGTAGCGGGTAGTACTAATAAAAGTACCTTATTTAATTTAGAAGAGCGTGTTGCACTAGCGCAAAATCTATTTGCCTCTTACGATAATGTAAAAGTTGTTGGCTTTAGCGGTTTGCTGATGCAGTTTGTACAAGACCAGTCCGCACAAGTGGTGATTCGAGGTCTGCGCGCAGCTTCAGATTTTGAGTACGAGTTTCAACTGGCAGGGATGAATCGCAAGCTTTACCCAAAACTAGAAACCCTGTTTTTAACACCATCTGAGGAGTATATGTTCGTGTCCTCAAGCTTGGTGCGTGAAGTGGCTAAGTTGGGTGGCGCGGTAGATCAGTTCGTGTCTAAATCCGTTGAAGATGCAATTGTGAAAAAGTTAAAAGAGAGTCTTTAGTTTATGGCGTTGATGATTACAGATGAATGCATTAATTGCGATGTGTGCGAGCCTGCATGCCCGAATAGTGCCATTTATCAGGGTGAAGAGATCTATGAAATTAACCCGGATTTATGTACTGAATGTGTAGGGCATTATGATAAGCCACAATGCCAGCAAGTGTGCCCGATAGATTGTATTCCACACGACCCGGATAAAGTGGAATCTAAAGAGCAACTGCTGGAGAAGTATCATCAAATAACAGCATCTAATTAATAATTAAGGACAGTAAATGCGCATGCTACATACTATGCTTCGTGTTGGTAACATGGAGCGCTCAATTAAGTTTTATACCGAAGTGTTAGGCATGAAGTTATTACGTCAGCATGATTACCCAGATGGTCAATTTACCTTGGCCTTTGTGGGCTATGGTGCTGAGAGCGACCATACCGTATTAGAGCTGACCTACAACTACGGTGTAGAAAGCTATGACATGGGCAAGGCTTACGGCCATATTGCCATCGAGGTTGATGATGCTTACAAAGCCTGCGAAGCCGTGCGTAATGCTGGCGGCAAAGTGGTGCGTGAGGCCGGGCCAATGATGCATGGCACTACCGTGATTGCCTTTATTGAAGACCCAGATGGCTATAAGGTCGAGTTTATTCAGGCTGGCACTTTTTAATTCTTAGTGGCAAGTAACGTGCATGGTGTGTGTTGCCTGTTTAATTGCCAACAAGAACGTATGTTAGTGCTAGTAAAATGACTTGGTGTTTATACCTGCTGGAATGTAAGAACGGCGCTTACTATGCAGGAATTACCAATGATTTAGCATCAAGGTTTTCTGCGCATGTGGCCGGTAAAGGTGCGCGTTATACCCGCGCCAACCCGCCTATTAAAATACTAGCTTCTAAGCCTTACCCAGATCGATCGACCGCAAGCATTGCTGAGGCGCAGTTGAAGAGTTTACCCAGACATAAAAAACTCAATTTTTTTGAGGGTGTTAATGATGGATAAAAGTGCTTTACTCAAAGCAGTGCAGGCAGCACAAGCGGGCGATTGGGATCTCGCACATCAAATTGCACAAGATGAAAGTAGTCCCACCGCTAATTGGCTGCATGCCGTGCTGCACAAGATTGAAGGCGATGAGTGGAATAGCAAGTATTGGTATGGCCGCAGCGCAGGACGGAGTTATCAGGATTTTTCTGATATTGAGGCCGAATTAGGGGCGATCTATCAAAGTTTAATCTAATCATTAAGAACGATATGCAGGCAAACCTTGTCTGCTATATGTAATGTATTTAGATTGAGCGTCAGAATAAAGCGCGACTTGATGTGTACGTGTTGCGTCAGGTTGCCGCTGTGCTAGTGTATTAGGCAGGTAAAGTGCTGCGATACTGAGTTAGTGCTTAAAACGTAATCTAGAAAATAATTCAAATAAATGCTAACTGCTAGGTTGGCTCGATAAAGTTGTAAAGGCCTATGGATCATAACGTCACACTCATTAGTACTATCGCCGCCGGATTTGGCCTTGCTTTGATTTTTGGTTTTATTGCAGAGCGTTTCAAGCTATCTGCCTTAGTGGGTTACTTAGTGGCCGGTATGTTGATTGGGCCGGCGACCCCTGGTTTTGTGGCCGATGCCCATATTGCCTCTCAATTATCAGAAATTGGCGTCATGCTGCTGATGTTTGGCGTGGGGCTACACTTCTCCGTTGATGATTTAATGTCGGTTAAGCGTATCGCTATACCGGGAGCAATTGTGCAAATGAGTATCGCTACCGTACTTGGTATGTACGTTGCCAACGCTTGGGGGTGGACGTTTGGTGAAGGGCTGGTATTCGGCCTGGCATTATCTTGCGCCAGTACCGTGGTGCTGCTAAGAGCGCTCGAATCCAGAAACTTGATGCAAAGCATCAACGCTAAAATTACGATAGGCTGGTTAGTGGTGGAAGACCTGCTGACGGTGCTAGTGCTGGTACTGTTGCCCCCATTAGCAAGTTTATTAGGCGGTACTGCAGTAGATGGCGGCACAACCTCGATTTGGCAAACTCTGGGACTGACGCTATTGCAGGTGGCTGCATTCATCGTGATTATGTTGGTAGTCGGTAAGCGCTTGCTGCCGTGGTTGCTATGGCATGTAGCTAAAACAGGCTCACGTGAGCTTTTTACGCTGTCTGTGATCTCGGCCGCTATTGGCATTGCATACGGTGCCGCTGTGCTGTTCAGCGTTTCGTTTGCGTTGGGCGCCTTCTTTGCGGGCATGGTGATGCGTGAGTCTGAGTTTAGCCATCGTGCAGCGCAGGAGTCATTGCCGTTAAGAGATGCATTTGCAGTACTTTTCTTTGTTTCGGTGGGCATGCTGTTTCAGCCATCAATTCTGCTAACTAAGCCGTTGAGTGTGTTAGCGGTTGTTGCTGTGATTGTGGTTGGTAAGTCAATTGCCGCGATGGCGATTACGCTAGCGTTCCGTTACCCGCTTAATACGGCGCTGGTCGTGGCAGCAAGTCTGGCGCAAATTGGCGAGTTTTCTTTTATCTTGGCAGGCCTAGGGGTGTCGCTCGGTATTCTTCCGGCTGAGGGCATGAGCCTGATTCTGGCCGGTGCATTAATTTCTATTGCTATTAATCCTTTGTTGTTCTCAGCCATTAAGCCATTTAGAAAGTGGCTAGTAGAGCTGTCTAGCTTAGCGCGTGAACTAGAGCAACGGGTTGACCCATTTGCTGAGCTACCTATGAGTACAGAGCGTAAATATTTAGAAGGGCAGGTCGTGCTTGTGGGCTACGGGCGTGTGGGCAGCAGAATCGCCAACGAGCTAAGAGAGCATAATATTCCTTTTGTGGTTGCCGAGCAGAATCGCGCTATTGTAGAAAGCTTGAGGAAAAAAGGTATTCCTGCCGTTTCTGGCAATGCGTCTGAACCTGGGGTATTGATCCAGGCGCATATTGCGAACGCCTCTATGTTAGTTGTGGCAACACCAGAGCCGATTGATGTGCGCAAGATGGTGGATACCGCGAAAGCACTCAGGCCTGAAATTGAAATTGTGCTGAGGACGCATAACGAAGATGAGTCCGAATTATTGCGCAAAGATAAATTAGGCACAGTGTTTTATGGGGAAGAAGAGTTGGCGATCGGCATGTCTAAATTCGTTGTGAACCAGTTTGCACCTAAATAGCAGTGTCGGTTATTTGAAAGGTAGTTAAATCTGAGGGGCTAGTTTTGGCGAAAAACTGCCATTCAAAATATTAACGGTAGTATCCACAAAGTTGGTGGCGATTTAGTCGTATTTTGCATAGAGTTGTCATATGTAATCTATGCCACATAGAAACAAATGATTAATTCCTTACCTTAAAATATTAGATGTTATTATTCATCTCATATGGACATCTATTTAGTCGTTAAAACTATTCACATCATCAGTTCAACAATACTATTTGGGACAGGTATTGGTATTGCTTTTTTTTTGTTCCACAGCAGGTTCACTGATAGTTTAGTTGAAAAACTATACGCAGCTAGAGCAACGGTATTCGCAGATTATCTCTTTACATTGCCGGCAGTAATTACTCAGGTACTAACTGGAGCGTGGTTAGTCAATAGAAGTGGTTATGGCTGGCTGGACTCATGGTTGCTAACTACATACGCAATATACGTATTAGCTGGCTTGTGCTGGTTGCCAGTAGTATGGATACAGATTCAACTAAGAAAAATACTTGTAAATTGTGTCGAAAGCAACGCTCAACTTCCAACGCGCTATTACAAGCTTTTTAATGTTTGGTTTATCCTAGGATGGCCTGCATTTATAGGCTTAATAGTAGTGTTTTTCTTGATGGTTACAAAGCCTGTATGAATCAGCTAAATCAAGAAAGAGAAATATGGTTTGTATATGATGGCGACTGCCCATTGTGTAAAAACGCTGCGTTAGCCTTGAGAATAAAAAAGGAATACGGGGTCCTTAATCTATTAAATGCTAGAGAATCACTAGAGCATCCACTTATTCAGGAAATTAGCAAGCGAGCTTTTGATCTTGATGAAGGGATGATTATTTATGACGGTTCTCATTACTATCACGGTAAAGAAGCCTTAAGATTTATGTCGCGATATGGTGAATATAAGGGCTTATTTAACTTATTTAATAAATCTTTATTTTGGTCTGACAATCTATCAAGACTAAGTTACCCCTGGATGCGTGGAGTTAGGAATCTATTAATTCGCAAAAGTAAAACTCCACGTATAGACAACTTAAATCTTAAGTCAGAGCCCATATTTAAAGGCATATTTGGTAATAGTTGGAATGAGTTGCCACCTGTCATGCATCGGCATTATTTAAATCGCCCATACTCGGATGATGTCAATACTGTTGAAGGAGTTTTAGATGTCATGTGTGCTGGGCCATTAAAACTTTTGTCGCCCCTATTTTGGGTACTAGGAGGAATTCCACCTCAAAATGAAAGTAATGTACCTGTAACAGTCAGATTTGAAAGTAGCAAAGATACAAAAGAGTTTATCTTTAAACGTGTATTTAATTTTAAGAATAGAAAACCTTATCACTTCAAATCTCGAATGATTCAGATAGTAGATAATGAAGTAATCGAAATTATGCGCTTTGGGGTTGGCTGGAGAATGACCGTGCATTGGGAAGAAGGGTATACTAAGCTAAAGCACAAAGGCTATGTTTTAAGATTATTAGGTCACTTTATTCCCATCCCCTTGTCCATGCTACTTGGTGAGGGAAATGCTTGGGAAAAAGCGGTGGACGAAAGTAGCTTTGATATGCAGGTAGAAATTACGCATCCATGGTGGGGCAAAATATACGGTTATAAGGGCCGATTTTGGATGAGAGAGAATAGTTGATAAAGCGAGTCCTTATCATAGGTGGGTACGGCAACTTTGGAAGTTTTATAACTAAGGCATTAGCTCTGGATGTTGATATCCAAGTGATCGTAGCAGGACGGTCTTTAGAGAAGGCTAAGCAACTCATCTCAAACATTGAGGTCAAGAATAAACCTGAAGCTTTAATGCTAGATATTAGTCTTGATATTGCTAGCGCTTTGAATATTGTAAAGCCTAGCATAGTTATTCATACATCAGGACCGTTTCAAGAGCAAGGCTACGATGTTGCCGAAGCCTGCATTAACAATAACATTCACTACATTGATCTAGCAGATGGGCGTAGCTTTGTTGAGGGCATAGTAAAGCTTAATGATGTTGCAAAGAAAAATAATGTATTGGCTATTAGTGGTGCAAGCTCTGTCCCATGCTTAACCTCTGCTTTGGTCGATTATTACAAAGTTCACTTCAAATCAATTGAAACTCTTGATTATGGAATTGCCACTGCCCAAAGAACGGCAAGAGGATTAGCAACTACAGCCGCGATACTAGGTTATACAGGCAAAGCCTTTAAAACGCTGATTAATGGACATCCTACAGGTATATATGGCTGGCAAGGGTTAAAGGCAAGGAAGTACTCAAAAGTTGGTTGGCGGCTACTGGGGAATTGTGATGTGCCTGATTTGGCTTTATTCCCAAAGCTTTATCCAGAGCTTAAGACAGTTCGTTTTTATGCAGGATTAGAGGTTCCATTTATACATGTGACACTTTGGGGATTGTCATGGTTGGTTCGTATTGGACTAATTAAAAAGCTCGATAAGTTTGCACCACTGTTATTGCGTTTATCATTTCTATTTGATTGCCTAGGTAGTTCTAATAGTGCTTTTCATATGCTCTTATCTGGTAAAGACGAAATGGGTAATGATAAATCTATTAAATTTGAACTGACAGCTAGGTCAGGTGATGGTCCCTTTATCCCATGTATGCCAGCAATTTTATTAACTAAAAAATTAGTACATAGTGAAATTAATAAAGTTGGTGCTTTCCCATGTGTGGGCTTTATTTCTCGAGACGAGTATCTAAACGCATTAAGTGGGCTGGATATATCTTGGGAGGAAAGCAGCTAATTTATCAATATGGAGCAAAGAAGCGTGCCATGAAGGCCAATAAAAAGGCCTGCAATTGCAGGCCTTTTTATTAATGGGTAACGCTTTATCTATAAAGCACTAATTAATTATCCAAAAAAGTCTTTAGCTTTATCTACCCAGCTTTTATTTTTTGGGCTGTGCTTGCCAGCGTCTGCCTGCGTGCTTTCTTCAAACTCGCGTAAAAGTTCTTTCTGGCGCGTGGTTAGTTTTACCGGCGTTTCTACCACCACATGCACCATTAAGTCACCGTAGTCGCTAGAACGTAGTGGTTTAATGCCTTTGCCACGTAACCTAAACACGCCACCGGTTTGGGTTTCAGCAGGGATTTTCATTTTTGCTGAACCATCCAGTGTCGGTACTTCAATTTCGCCACCCAGTGCTGCGGTGCTGAAGCTGATAGGCATTTCGCAGTGCAAGTTGCCACCGTCACGTTGGAAAATCTCGTGGGTTTTTAGGTGAATTACAACATATAAGTCACCCGTTGGGCCGCCGTTAACACCGGCTTCGCCTTCACCACTTAAACGAATTCTGTCGCCTTCATCCACACCTGCTGGAATCTTAACGGACAGTGTTTTGTTTTGTTTAACGCGGCCAGCACCGTGGCAGCTAGGGCACTTGTCTTCATCTTTAATGACTTTGCCCGTACCATGGCACTTAGGACAAGTTTGCTGTACTGAGAAAAAGCCTTGTTGCATACGTACTTGGCCATGGCCGCCACAGGTTGAGCAAGTGACAGGTGATTTGCCTGATTTTGCGCCTGTGCCGTTGCAAGGGTCACACTTAGCTTGTACCGGAATGCGAATCTTGGTTTCAGTGCCTTTGGCTGCATCTTCAAGCGAAATTTCCATGTTGTAACGCAAATCGGCACCGCGATACACATTGCTGCGTTGGCCGCGTGCGCCACCGCCAAAAATGTCACCGAAGATATCACCGAACGCATCGCCGAAGCCTGCGCCACCAAAGCCGCCTGCGCCGCCACCCATGCTTTGGTCAACACCAGCATGGCCGTATTGATCGTAAGCAGCACGTTTCTGGTCATCAGAGAGCATTTCGTAGGCTTCTTTGGCCTCTTTAAACTGATCTTCTGCTTTAGGGTTGTCCGGGTTGCGGTCAGGATGGTACTTCATCGCAAGTTTGCGATATGCTTTTTTAATCTCTTCTTCAGAGGCATCCTTATTAACGCCGAGGACTTCGTAGTAATCTTTTTTAGCTGCCATATATGTAGTCTGTAGTAGTTGGTTGTGACTTGCTGGTTAAATGGAAAAGTCGTTAGCATCATTTGACGCTAACGACTGTTGACCATAAGCTAGCGCTAAATTAGTCTTTCTTCACTTCTTCAAACTCTGCATCTACTACGTCACCATCCACAGTTTTTTCACCCTCTGGGCTAGGTTGAGCACTTTGCGTGTTAGCTTGCGCTTGTTGCTCTGCGTAAACTTTCTCACCTAATTTTTGTGACGCTGTGGTTAAAGCTTCTGTTTTAGCTTCAATTTCAGCTTTGTCGTCTGATTTTAATGCTTCTTCCAAGTCTTTAACTGCAGTTTCAATTGCTTCTTTTTCCGCTGCTTCTAATTTATCGCCGTGTTCTGTCAGTGATTTTTTCACAGAGTGTACGGCGCCATCAGCAGCGTTGCGTGCATCTACAAGTTCGCGCAATTTGCGGTCTTCATCAGCGTACTTGATTGCATCTTCTTCCATCTTCTTGATTTCTTCTTCAGAAAGACCAGAGTTTGCCTTGATGGTAATTTTGTTCTCTTTGCCAGTTGCTTTGTCTTTTGCAGAAACATGCAAAATACCGTTAGCGTCAATGTCGAAAGTCACTTCAATTTGTGGCATGCCACGTGGAGCTGGTGGAATGTCGCTCAAATTAAATTGACCAAGTGATTTGTTGGCAGACGCCATTTCGCGCTCGCCTTGCAACACTTGAATCGTTACTGCGTTTTGGTTGTCATCAGCAGTTGAGAACACTTGTGATGCCTTGGTAGGGATTGTGGTGTTTTTCTTGATGAGTTTAGTCATCACGCCACCCAATGTTTCAATGCCTAATGACAATGGTGTTACGTCTAGCAATAACACATCTTTCACGTCGCCTTGCAACACGCCGCCTTGAATTGCAGCACCTACGGCCACAGCTTCGTCAGGGTTTACGTCTTTACGTGGTTCTTTACCAAAAATCTCTTTTACTTTTTCTTGCACTTTAGGCATACGGCTTTGACCGCCAACTAAAATCACGTCGGTGATGTCAGAAGCTGAAACGCCAGCATCTTTCAATGCAGTGCGGCAAGGAGCAATCGTGCGCTCGATTAAGTCTTCTACTAAAGATTCTAGTTTTGCGCGCGTGATTTTTACCACTAAGTGTTTCGGGCCTGATGCGTCAGCAGTAATGTATGGCAAGTTCACTTCAGTTTGTTGTGCGCCTGAAAGCTCAATTTTTGCCTTCTCAGCCGCTTCTTTCAAACGTTGTTTTGCTAACAAGTCATTACGTAAGTCCAAGCCGTTTTCTTTTTTGAACTCATCAGCCAAGAAGTCGATTAAACGGTTATCAAAGTCTTCACCGCCTAGGAATGTATCACCGTTGGTTGAAAGCACTTCAAACTGGTGCTCGCCATCAATGCTAGAAATTTCAATGATAGAAACGTCAAATGTACCGCCGCCCAAGTCGTAAACCGCAATCTTACGGTCACCTTCTTGTTTGTCTAAACCGAAAGCCAATGCCGCTGCTGTAGGTTCGTTGATGATACGTTTTACTTCTAAACCAGCGATACGACCTGCGTCTTTAGTCGCTTGACGTTGGCTGTCGTTGAAGTAAGCTGGCACAGTAATCACCGCTTCTGTTACTTCTTCGCCCAAATAGTCTTCCGCAGTTTTTTTCATTTTGCGTAAAACTTCAGCTGAAATTTGTGGCGGCGCCATTTTTGCACCGCGAATCTCTACCCATGCGTCGCCGTTGTCAGCTTTGGCAATGGTGTAAGGCATTAAGCCGATATCTTTTTGTACTTCTTTTTCTTCAAAACGGCGGCCAATCAAACGTTTTACCGCGTATAGCGTGTTTTTCGGGTTAGTCACGGCTTGGCGTTTAGCTGGTGCGCCCGCTAAGATTTCGCCATCTTCCTGATACGCAATGATAGAAGGTGTAGTACGTGCGCCCTCAGCGTTCTCAATCACGCGTGGTTTGCCACCCTCCATTACAGCTACGCAAGAGTTTGTTGTACCTAAGTCAATACCAATAATTTTTCCCATTTTATTTCCTTTTACTTTAAATTTGTTCCAACTGTTTTTAGCGCTAAAGCTTAAAAGCAGCTTAATTGATAACCTTGTTTGCTAGATGGTGATTGTTTTTCTAAATTCAAGTACTTTTGCGATAGAAAAACGAATTACTTGGCTATCATCACTAATGCAGGACGCAATACGCGATCATTCAAGGTGTAGCCTTTTTGTAGTACGCTAGTCACTGTGTTTGGCTCGCCGCTGTTTTCTAACATTGAAATAGCTTGATGTTTGTTCGGATCAAATTTTTCACCCAATGGGCTGATTTCAGCAATGTTGAATTTCTCAAATACGCTGGATAATTGTTTAGCAGTCAGTTCAACACCATCTTTATAGCTTTGCACTTCGGTAGCTTCAATAGCTAACGCGGCATCTAGGCTATCTTTTACTGCTAGTAACTCGCCTGAAAATTTCTCTAAAGCAAATTTACGTGCTTTATCGATATCATCAACAGCGCGGCGGCGAATGTTTTCACCTTCGGCTTTTACATAGAGTACGCTGGCTTTTGCCTCTTCAAGTGCAGCTTCCAGTTCAGCAATTTTTGCCTCTGGTGTTTGTACATTTTCTGTTGTTGTTTCTAGCTCAGGTTGCGGCGTAGATTGTTCGTCTTGCATGGTTGTCCCCGGTTCATTATTAACACTTCTGTGAATGTGGGGATGCTGAATTGAAATTCAAGCCAACTTGCAAAATTTTTATAGAATATTTTTTAGGGCGTCGGTTACCTGTAACGGTTCAGGAATTATATTGATGTTGCCAAGGTTAGTGGCAGGGGCGTGGGCTCCTGCATATACGCCAGTGAGCCCAGGGTTGGTGTCGGTGTAAATGGCCACTGTCGGAATGCTTAATGCGACGCTTAAGTGTGATAAGCCTGTATCCACACCTACCGCCGCCCGCGCTTGACTGATAATAGTGGCTAGCTGTGCAATGCTTTGCTTGGGCAATACGGTCGCGTTGTTAAGTGCGCCTGCAATTTGCTGTGCACGTTGAAACTCAGCGGCGCTTGCCCAGGGCAAGGCTAGCTGTAAATTCAGCTTCGCTAATTCCGTCCCTAGTTCAATCCAGTGTGTGACTGGCCATAATTTACTGTCGCGGCTGGTGCCATGTAGGCCCACTATGTAAGGGGCGTTAAGGCTCAGGTCAGGTTGTGCTGATGCAGCTATGCCGTAACTAGGTAAGTCAGTCGGCATTGTGTAGCCAAAGCTGAGCGCTGCCAAGGTGCGGATTCTGGCCACCGCATGTTGGTTGCGAGCTACTGGATGGGGCGTATTGTAAAAATGGCTGGCGAGCGGTTCGCGGGCAGAGTTTTTATCAAAGCCATGTTTGTGCCCGTGGCTCATTGATGTAATCAAGCCACTTTTTATTAGCCCTTGTGTATCTAAAATTATATCGTAGGGTTGTTGGGCTATCCTGCGCTTTGCTGCACTAATTTCCGACCAGGTGTTTTTGCTAAAAATCGCTTTGCGCCATCTGCGCAGTGCAACTGGAATCACACGATTTACTCCAGGGTGCAGCTTGGGGATGTCAGCAAAGCTTTCTTCCACTACCCAGTCAATCTCTGCATCTGGGTAGTGCGTGCGGATGTCATGGATAATAGGTAGATTGTGGATAACATCGCCCAATGACGAAGTTTTAACGATAAGCAGTTTCAGCATATGTGACATTTTCGCATACAATTAGATTTTTTCATCACCTGTATAAAGTCTGTTAGCCCATTGAAGTTTGCATTCCTCATTTTTAAGGTATTTCCATATGGCGGCGTACAGCGCGATATGTTGCGCATCGCGCATGACTGTGTGGAGGCTGGGCACGAAGTCACTATTTACACAGGTGAGTGGCGTGGAGATATGCCGGATGCACGCATCCACGTGGAGATTCTGCCTAGTCGTGGTTGGTTAAACCATCAGCGTCATCAGTCGCTAATCAACGCAATGCAACATAAGTTACAGCAGCAGCCTGTAGATCTAGTGGTCGGCTTTAATCGCATGGCGGGCTTGGATGTGTATTATGCGGCAGACCCTTGCTACATTCAGCGTGCGTACGAAGAGCGTTCCTGGTTTTATCGCCTGACTGGGCGTTATCGTTTTTTTGCGGCGGCAGAAAAAGCGGTGATGGGGGTGCAAAGCACTTGCCAGATGCTATTACTCACTGAGCGCGAGAAACTTAGTTTTCAGCAATGGTATGCGACGCCGGATGAGAGGTTTCATTTACTCCCGCCCAGCATTCCATCGGACAAGTTTGCTAATAAAAATCGTGAGCAGTGCCGCAGTTACGCACGTCAGCAATTTGGCTTGCCGTCAGATGCTAATATCGTACTGACGGTGGGCTCTGCATTTATGCGTAAAGGGGTAGATCGGGTAATCGATGCCATGGCGGCTTTACCTAAGGGGCTGCAAGATAAAACCTGGCTGGTTGCGATAGGCGAATATGAATCGAATAGCAATATTGCGGCTTATTGCGAAAAGCGCGCTATTGCACACCGATGCTTGCATGTGGGCGGCCGTGCTGATGTTGCGGATTTGATGGTGGGCGCAGATGTGTTTGCGCATCCTGCGCGTTCTGAGCTGGCGGGCTTGGTGTTGATTGAAGCGATGACCGCAGGCTTGCCGGTACTGGTAACTGACGTTTGTGGCTATGCGCCGCATATTGCAGAGGCCGAAGCCGGCCTAGTGCTACCTGCGCCATATAGCCAAACTGAGATGAATCATGCGTTAGCGCAAATGTTGCAATCGTCACAGCAAGCGCAATGGCGCGATAACGGCATGCACTATACGAACAATATTAAGAATATATCGTCAGACAGTGCTGAAGCTGATTATATTATCGCGTTAGCGCAAACCAGAGGTGGCTCACGTGACTAAACTAGAATTGCCAGTATTGATCAGTAAGTTTTTAGGCGCGGATGCTTTTGATCAAGTCATGCACCTGCAGGGGCGTGTGTATCGTAATGTCACAGGTAGGCGTACCGTGCAGGTGCAATTTGGTGACGAAAGCTATTTTGTTAAGCAGCACTTTGGCGTAGGCTGGAAAGAGATTTTTAAGAGCTTTTTAAGTTTTAAAGTGCCAATTCTAGGCGCGCTCACAGAAGTAAGTGCTATTCAGAAACTCAATCAAATAGGCATCGAAACTACGCCTTTGGTTGGTTATGGGGTGCGTGGCTGTAATCCGGCGACCCAGCAATCCTTTATTATCACTAAAGACTTGGGCGATATTATTTCTTTAGAAGATTTATGCGCAAACTGGAAAGACAACCCGCCGGATGCGCGTTTTAAAAAACGCTTAATTATTGCTGTGGCGGAACTGGCAAGAAAGCTACATAAAAACGGCCTGAATCATCGAGATTTCTACCTATGCCATTTGTGTTTAGATGCACAGGCATTGCAGCAAAACCAAATCAAGTTGTACTTAATTGATTTGCATCGTATGCAGATCCGCCCTCACCCTGCGCTGAAAGCTACGATGAAAGATATTGCTGGATTGTATTTTTCTAGCATGGATGTGGGGCTAGCTGCGCGTGATTACCTGCGCTTCAAGCGACATTATGCGGTTGATTTTGATGGCGTGACCTTGGGTTTTTGGCAACACGTCGCAGCAAGGGCGGATAAGCTATACGCTAAATTTCACAGTGATAAATTTCAAAAGAGATTACAACAAGAGCATGCCTCGGTAGATTAAGGCGCTGGTCGAGTTTGGCTGTATCATTAAGTTGGCTGTAGCTTTAAACTTAGCGATTTAAAGCTCAGCTTCTGCTTTTTTCTGCTCTCGTTTGAGTACACGATTTCTCACTCTATATCGAGGATATTGCCATAAGTACTGCGTAATATTCTTGCTTACTTGCTGCTCTATTGCCTGATTTAACAGTGCAGGGGTAGCAATGGCACCGTCTTCAAGTTTGGTCATATGCACCTGAAAGCCCTCGCCGTGACTGAGGCGTTCACCAAATACCATAATCACGGTGGCACCGGTTTTTTCTGCAAGTTTACCAACCAGTGTCATGGTGTATGCAGGTTTGCCGAAAAATGGTGCCCATTCGCCTTCGCCTCTGCCTGGTACTTGGTCAGGCAAAATGCCAATAGCTTCACCACGTTTTAATGCCTGTATTAGGTTGCGTACGCCTTGCAAGTTAGCTGGGGCTAATTTTACTTGCTGGCGGGTGCGGCCAGTCACTGTCAGTGCATGGAGCCAGTGTAGTTTAGGGCGGCGATATAGCACGGTGATAGGGTGTTGTGCGCCGTAAAAAACCGAAGTGATCTCAAAACAGCCCATATGCGGCGTGAGGAAAATAATCCCTTTTTTCTTTGCTCTGGCTTCTTCAACCAGATGCCAGTCGGTACAGGGTTTTACCCACGACAGTACTTCTTGCTCATCTTTTTGCCATAGCGCTAAGCTCTCAAGGAGGGATTTCCCCGCCTCGGCCATGTTCAGTTTAATCAGTGCATTCAATTCCGTGCCTTGAGGCACTAATCCGCTTTGCGTTAAATTTTCTGTAATGACCGTTTTGGCTTGAGGCATCAATAAATACAGGATGTTACCAAGCGTGGTACCTAATTTATGGATAGTGGGAAGCGAGAGTAAAGTGAGGGGTTTGAGTAGGAATTTAAACATTGTTGAAATCATAGCATAGCGGAGGATAATGGCTAGAGGAGTGAATCTGGATTAACTGATATAATCGCCTAGTCCGCACAAAAGTATAGTCTACGCAAAAGAATTATTAGCTAAATTTTCATTCATGACAACATCATTTACTTCGCCATTTGCTTCATCTCGGCATGCACCCATTTTAAAACGTCATCAGCTTAATAGTTTTGATGCAGTTTGGGATTATGAAATTCAATGGTTTGAAGAGCCGAATCAGCGTCGCGGTGGCTGGAGTGGCGTGGGCCGCATCGCGCTGGAGAATGGTAGCGCAACCCCGCTATTTTTGTTTGTAAAAAAACAGCAAAATCATGGTCGCAAAACCTTATTACACCCTTTCAGCGGTGAGCCAACATTCAGGCGAGAGTTTGCATGGCTGCAATTTTTAGAGGCGCGTCATTTTCATGCGCCTAAAGTGGCCTTTTACGCAGAACGTGGCACAGGTAAAAATCAACGTGCAGTGTTAGTGACAGAAGCTTTAACCGAATACCAAGCGCTGGATGTGTTGTCTGAAGATTTACGTGCAAAAGTAGGGCGTCAACAGCAAATGGTGTTGATACGAAAAATAGCTGAAGAAGTTCGGCGTTTTCACGATTTTGGCTTGGTGCATAGAGCCTTGTATCCTAAGCATATTTTTGTTAAAAATGCAGAGGGCGCTCCGGATGTTGCCTTGATTGATTTGGAAAAGGCCAGAGTCAGTCGCTGGTTCTTTTTTCGAGCTTACTTTGATTTGGCAGCATTAAATCGACATGCCGAAGGCTGGCGACTCACGCAACGGCTGGCTTTTTTTAAGCGCTATCTAGGCATTGAAAAACTGAATTTTTTGAGTAAAGTGTTGTGCAGATTGATTATTAAGCGCTCGAGAAGATAAGATTAAACCTACTCTATTCATGGAATTAAATTGAACATTACACCTACTCACCCTTTGCCTAAATTTAGCATTGCGCTCGTTAATTACAAGACCTTAGAGCTGACTAAGATTTGCCTAGAGCTATTAAAGAAGCATCTGGATAGTGCAGACCTTGACTCGAAGAGCGTGGATGTGTGGGTGGTGGACAATCATTCGCAAGATGAGAGTGTTGAATACTTGCGTACGTTGGATTGGATTCATTTGATTGAAAGAGCGCCCACTGAGCATGAAGAGGGCTTTGTTGCGCATGGCAGGGGTTTGGATCTGATTTTGCAGCAAATCAAATCAGATTATCTGTTTTTAATGCATACGGATACTTTTGTGTATGACGCCAGTGTTTTTGAATGGGCGCTTAAGTTTTGTCTGGCCGATGAAAAAGTCGCGGCAGTCGGTTGTTTGGAGCAATTGAACCGTGGATATTTGCGTACTGTGTGGCGCATTACTTCAAGGTTCTGTAAGCACTACTCAAGAAGATTTAGATTATTTTTGGGCTTGAATGCACGACAGCCTAAACCTTATGTTGAGGCATATTTAAAAAGCTTTTTTGCCTTGTGGAATGTTAAGTTGATGAAGCAGCAAGGTTATGTGTTTTTAATGGAAAACCGCATTCCGGGTTATGCATTGCAAGATAAATTGAAGCAGGATGGATACAAACTAAAAATTGTTTCACCGATGAGGTTGTTTAAGTTTTTGGATCATATTGAAGCTGGCACTGTTGGGTTGCGAGCGCTTTATAGCGATATGAATCGTCGCGTGAAAAGAAAAAAATCAATTTTGAAAAAGTTTGAGAGTTAATGATGAGCGATGTGAAGTCACTGTTACCAATTAAAACTGATGATGGCTTTGTGCTGGATCATGCGGTGTCGCGTGCGATAGGCGAAGATTTAATGGGCGAGTATGCCTTTGCGGAACCCTACCCACATATCGTGATTGATAACTTTTTACCAGCCGAGATGGCGGAGCAATTGTTAGCACATTTTCCAGAAGATGCTAAAGCACACGATAAGACCTATCAAAAAGGCTACGGCGGTACACATAAGCGTCAGATACTGCCTTACGATTGCGATCTTTATATGCGTAATGCGTTTGCCTTTTTTAACTCGGCGCCGATGCTCCAGTTTTTAGAAGGCGTGACCAATATTCGCGGTTTGTTACCGGACCCTTATTTTTCTGGTGGCGGGTTGCATGAGACTAGCAACGGTGGGCTACTTGGTATTCATGCCGACTTTAGAGTGAATGAGTCACTGCAAACCTTAAGGCGTGTGAATCTGCTGATTTATCTCAATAAAGATTGGCAAGATTCATACGGCGGTATGCTGGAACTGTGGGATAGAGATATGACGTCTATGGTGAAAAGTGTCGCTCCTATCTTTAACCGGTGCGTAATTTTTAATACAGATGAAGACAGTTTTCATGGGCATCCAGACCCGTTGACTATGCCTGATGGTATTAGTCGCAGGTCAATCGCGCTTTATTACTATACCGCCGTCCCGATCAGCAATGATTCTGGAGAGTCCAGGCATACGCTTTACGTGGCAAGGCCAAATGATAGTGAGCAGGTAAAAGCTGACGTTAGAAAGCTCGCAAAAAAACGAGAGAAACGCGCAAAGAAAATGTTTAAAGCCCATGAGCAGCAATCCTTTAAACAGAAGTTGGTCAGCCTAAAGACTAGCTTGCTCGGTTTGTTTAAGTGATTAAGCCTTAGTGTATTTAATTTTTTAATGAATACAACCGCAGCTGCTTTAAAGTTGAAGCAATTTGGCATCAATAGCCCTTCAATCACGCTTGCCGATGGCACTGTGCTGGAGGTTTTGCATGTCGTGCGTGTTGTGCCTGCTAAGCGCTTGGTCTGCCAAGGGCGATGGTGTGGGCAATTGGTCTATGCCAAACTCTTCTTTGGTCAAGGCGCTGCCAAGTATTTAGCGCGTGATAAGCAAGGTGTAGAGCTGCTGTTGCAGGCAGGTATCGCTACACCACCGATATTGTTCACGGGTTTGTCGCTTGATCATCACCAACATGTGCTGGTATTACAGGCAATTACGCCAGCACAAAATGCAGAAATTTTTTGGAGTGAGTTAGCGCTAGATGCGCCTGTGCGCATAAAGTTGGCTGAGAAATTAGTGCTAGAGGTTGCCGCGCACCACCAAGCGGGGTTATTGCAAACAGACTTGTATCTGAAGAATTTTCTGCTGCAAACGGTTGACTCGGCTAATGGGCAAAGCGCTAAAGTCTTTACCTTGGATGGTGATGGGATTCGCCGGCTACCGCGTTTATTTTCGTCATGTAAGAAAAAGCAGAATCTGGCAACACTGTTCTCTAAAATGGATGCGTTTGACGACCACCGCATCCCTGAGTTGTACCGCGTGTACTGCGAGCGCTTAGGTCAGCATAGCTCGCCGCGAGATGAGGCCAAAATTTTGCAGTTGACGCAGCAGGTGCGCCGTCAGGTTGCAAGCGGCTATGCGGATAAAAAAGTGTTTAGAACCTGTACCGACGTTAAAGTAACGAAGAACTTTAACTCTTTTGTTGCCGTTGCCAGTGCATTGAATGCGGAAGAACTTTCCGTGTCGGTATTGGATAGTGCATTGCTGGATAAAAATGCCAACTTCAAAAATGGCAATACTTGCACGGTTGCCAAAGCTAAGCTAGCAGGTAGTGACGTGGTCATTAAGCGTTACAACATTAAAAACTTTTGGCATGGTCTAAGTCGGGCATTGCGCGCGACAAGGGCAGCTAAGTCATGGGCGAATGCATATCGACTAATGATTTCCGGCATATTGACGCCAGCACCAATTGCCTTGATAGAAGAGCGGTGGGGATGCTTTAGGCGCCGCGCTTACTTTGTGAGTACCTATGTTGAGGCGCCAGATGCATTGCAGTATTTTGCCCAAGCTGAAGGTTTGCATGATAAAAAAGCAGTAGCGCAAAATCTGGCAGCGCTATTTTATAAAATGTATTTACTGAAAATTGCACATGGGGATTGCAAAGCCACTAATATTAAAATTGTGGATAGCGTCCCGATGCTAATTGATTTGGACAGTATGAAGGCATACCCAATGCACGCGCTGGCTGCGTCTTGGTTCAAGTTGCAGCATCTAAAAGATTTAAAAAGGCTGATGGAAAATTGGGCTGATGATGCTGAAATACAGGCTTTATTAAAAGAGGCTTTTGTTCAAAAGTACGGTGAGCACGGCGTGTCTGAACAAGATAATATTTTAATTCGTGCAAAAATAGCTTAAGCCAGTAAAATAGCAATAATTGTATTGGTCATAAAAACGGTATTTGCGTAAGAACATAATTTGAAAGTAATCGCATGATTGTATTAGGTTTATCTGGTGCTTTAGGTCACGATGCCTCGGCTGCTATATTGGTCGATGGCAAAATTGTTGCTGCAGCTGAAGAAGAGCGTTTTATTAGAGATAAACACGCTAAAAATCAATTTCCATATGAAGCAGCCAAGTTCTGCTTGAAGCAGGCTGGCATTAAGGCGGAAGACGTGGATATTGTCGCTTTCCCCTACGCGGAAATACCTTTGAGCACAAACGCACGCTGGCACTACGCTAAGCGTCACTGGTATGCACCTGACCGTGCATTGGACGCTATTTTTAACGGTAACCGTCGTTTTCGTCGTAACCGTAATAAGTCTTTGAAGCTTATGGCGGATTTAGGTTTAAGCAATGCCAAGTTCGTGCCAGTTGAGCACCATTTGGCGCATGCCTCTAGTGCTTATCACTTGAGCGGCTTTAAAGAAAAAACGGCGATTGTAGGTATTGATGGTAAAGGTGAGTACGCGACCACATTCTTTGGCTATGGTGAAAACGGGAAAATTCATAAAATCAAAGAATTCTATGACCCTGATTCGTTAGGCGGCATGTATGGTGCGATTACAGAGTACCTTGGTTTTGAAATGCTAGATGGCGAGTTTAAAGTCATGGGCATGGCACCGTATGGTGATGCGAGTAAATATGATTTATCTAAGTTAGTCACGTTTGAGAACGGTGATTTACGCGTCAATACCGAGCTGGTGAATGTGGTCGGCTTACGCCGCTACAAAGAGAATGGCAAGGGCTATTACTTCACACCAGAGCTGATTGAATGGCTGGGACCTAAGCGCCACGGCGATGAAATTGATGATCCTTATATTCACTATGCTGCTTCTGTGCAGGCGCTGTTAGAAGACGTTGCGCTGAAAATGATCGATTATTACCTTGGTGACATCATCAAGGAAACTGGCCGTATTGCGATGGCAGGCGGTGTAGCGCTGAATGTGAAATTGAACCAACGTATTATTGCAATGCCTCATGTAAAAGAGTTGTTCGTACAGCCTGCATCTGGCGATAACGGTACCTCATTAGGCGCCGCTACTTATGCCGCACACTTGGCAGGTGACTCTATCCAAAAAATGGAGCATGCATACCTAGGTCCAGCCTTCACCTCAGAAGAGTGTGTTGCTGCCTGTGAGGCGCACCCGGAAAAGCCTATTTTCACGCGCGTGGAAAATGCGCCACAAAAGGCAGCCGAACTGTTGGCGAGCGGTAATCCGTTGGCATGGTTACAAGGTCGAATGGAGTTTGGTCCGCGTTCATTGGGTTGCCGTAGTATTTTGGGCGACCCTAGTTACCCGGGCGTGGCAGACCGTATCAATGCGCAAATCAAATACCGTGAGCGCTGGCGTCCGTTCTGTCCAAGTATGTTGGATCGTGTTGCTTCAGATATTTTACAGACTGAGCATCCTGCGCCTTACATGACTTTTACGTTTGATGTGGCAGAGCATTGGAAATCACGCATTCCGGAGGTGGTACATGAGGATGGCACTGCACGTGCACAAGTCGTTACGCGTGAAACCAACCCGCGCTATTACGAGCTAATTGAGCATCTGGAGCAGTTGCGAGGGGTGCCCGTGGTGTTGAATACATCGTTGAATCGCCGAGGTGAACCCATGATTTGTTCACCAACTGATGCCTTGAATATGTTTTATGGCTGTGACCTGGAATATTTGATGATGGAAGATGTTTTGGTCACAAAAAAATGATTTGATATCAATCAAGTAAGTGTAAATTCATATCAAACAGGCCGCTAAATTAGCGGCTTTTGTTTGACGATAAGCCTTACTTTAGCGATAATCGGGGTTGAGGTTTGTCTTTACTTAGTAAGTCGTTTTTATTATCTAAGTTCCGCTAGTTAAGTCAGTTATCTGAGTAGAGTGTCTAAAATTATGAAACAGTCCCATATAGAAGTTACTGAACGTATTATTGAGAAAAGCCGCCCAACGCGTGCTGCCTATTTGAATCGTTTAGATGATATTGTTAACCGACCACGCGGTGCTGATCGATTGGGCTGCGCCAATGTTGCGCATGCCTTTGCTGCGATGCCAGCTAATGATAAGTTACGTGTTGTTGTAGAAAAAGCCCCTAATATTGGTATTGTGACCGCATACAATGAAATGCTTTCAGCGCATCAGCCGTATGTAAACTACCCAGATATTATTCGTGACGAAGCCCATAAGTATGGCGCTACCGTTCAGGTGGCGGGCGGTGTGCCTGCAATGTGTGATGGCATTACCCAAGGTGAGCCAGGCATGGAGCTTTCATTATTTAGCCGCGACAACATTGCCATGGGAACTGCGATTGCACTGTCACATGACGTGTTTGACGCTGCATTACTATTAGGCGTATGCGATAAAATCGTACCAGGCCTTTTGATCGGAGCTCTACAGTTCGGGCATTTGCCATGTGTATTTGTACCGGCTGGCCCAATGAGCACCGGTATTGATAACACCACTAAATCTAAAGTGCGTGAGCAATATGCGCAAGGTAAAGTAGGGCGCGAAGAGTTGCTCGCTTCTGAGTCTGCTGCATATCACGGTGCTGGTACCTGTACGTTCTACGGTACCGCTAATAGTAACCAAATGTTGATGGAAGCCATGGGCTTGCATGTTCCAGGTGCTGCATTTGTGCATCCGCACGAAGGTTTACGCGAGTTGTTAACGCGTGAGTCTGTAAAAATGGTGTTAAATAACATCAAAAACAAAAACTTTACGCCGATTGGCCGTATGGTGGACGAACACGTGATTGTTAATGCCATGGTTGCCTTGCTGGCGACAGGTGGTTCAACCAACCACTTGATCCACTGGGTGGCGATTGCGCGTGCGGCAGGCATTATTATCGACTGGACAGACTTCTACCATTTAGCTAAAACAACGCCATTGCTGGCAAGTGTTTACCCTAACGGTAAAGCTGATGTGAATGAGTTCCAATCTGCTGGCGGCCCTGCATTTGTGATCCGCGAGTTGATTGATGCTGGTTACATGTTCCCTGATGTGCTGACAGTAGCACACGGTGGCTTACGTGAATACGGTAAGTTGCCAGTCAAAGAAGAAAATAAAGTGGTGTGGAAAGACCTGCCAAAAGAAAGCAGCGATGAAACTATCGTGCGTACAGCAGCTTTCCCGTTTAACGAGTCAGGTGGCCTACGATTACTAAAAGGTAACTTGGGTCGCAGTGTGATTAAAATTTCAGCAGTGCCTGAAGACCGTCACATTATTGAAGCACCTGCAATTGTGTTTGACGCACAAGAAGAGTTGTTGGCTGCGTTTGACCGTGGTGAGTTAGAGAAAGACTTTGTCGCTGTGGTGCGTTTCCAAGGCCCTAAAGCCAACGGCATGCCAGAATTACACAAGTTAACACCGCCAATGGCTGTGCTACAAAATAAAGGCTTTAAGGTTGCCATTGTGACTGATGGTCGTATGAGTGGCGCATCAGGCAAGATTCCTGCTGCTATCCATTTAAGCCCAGAAGCTTCAGCGGGCGGTCCACTGGCTAAAGTGCGTGATGGCGACATTATTCGCTTAAATGCAACGGTAGGTATGGTTAACGTGCTAGTGGATGAGGATGAATGGGCAGAGCGTGAAGTGGCCGAGCTTTCTGATAGCAAGCGCCACAATAACTCGCATGGCTTTGGCCGTGAGTTGTTTGGTGGTATGCGCAAAAATGTACTATCAGCCGAAGAAGGCGCCGTAACCTGGTTATAACCGTTTGAAAATATAATTTATGCGGCGTTACTTTCGCTTGCCGTACTATTCGTACTGTCTTCGCTGAAGTGCCTTGCCTAAATTAATTTTGAAACGGTTCAAGTATAGGGAAGTTTTATAACACATGGTTCATGCTTACGCATGAACCCGATTGAATTAAATTAATATCATAGGTAGAAAAAATGAGTACATTAGATTTAGCTAATCACGGTCCAGTGATTCCAGTGATTGTGATTAACCGAGTAGAAGATGCTGTGCCAATGGCAGAAGCACTACTTGAAGGTGGTATCAAGGTGTTAGAAGTAACATTACGTACTTCATGCGCACTCGCAGGTATGGAGCAAATTGCTAAACACGTACCTGATGCAATTTTGGGTTCAGGTACAGTGCGTAATCTTAAAGATGCACAAGCGTCTAAAGATGCTGGCTGTCAGTTTGCAGTAAGCCCAGGCTACACCAGTGAGTTGGGTCAATACGCACGTAAAATCGGCTTGCCGTTGTTGCCAGGCGTTTCTACCGGCTCTGAAATCATGATGGCAAATGCAGATGACTACTACTTCTTAAAACTATTCCCAGCGGTTGCGGTGGGTGGCATTAACTTATTAAAAGGTTTTGCTGGTCCATTCGGTGATGTGAAGTTCTGCCCAACTGGCGGTGTAACAGTTGAAAGCGCGCCACAGTTCTTGGCATTGCCTAACGTAGTGGTTTGTGGCGGCACATGGTTAACGCCAGCTGATGCAGTAGCACGTGGCGATTGGGCGCATATTACTAAATTAGCTAAAGAAGCGAGTGCAATTAAAGCCGCTTAACTGAATGCTATGAGCTGGTGAGTGAGGTTCACTCAAGTTTAATATCAGCAAGCTATCATCGGGCTTTGTACTAAGTTTTAGTGCAAAGCCCTTTTTTATTGGGAACATAAAGTGTGAAGGTAGATATTAAAAAATATAAATCCATAGTATTTGACTGTGATGGCGTCGTACTTGATTCTAATTTGGTGAAAACCGAAGCCTATTTCCGCACTGCTAAAAGCTTAGGGGCAAGCGATGCGCAAGCGCAGGCATTGGTTGATTACCACGTAAGGCTAGGTGGCATTTCGCGCTATCATAAATTTGACTGGTACTTGCGTGAAGTGCTGCATCAGCCCGCCACAAAGGAGGCGGTGCAGGTGTTGTTAGATGAGTTTGCGCGCGAACTTGAAGTTGTGTTGATGGAATGTGCAGTTGCAGAGGGGTTGCCTGCGCTGCGTGCCGCCTCACCGCAAGCTAACTGGATGATATTGTCTGGCGGCGACCAGCAGGAGATACGTACCTTATTTGCCAAGCGCGATTTAGCTAAATATTTTGATGGCGGCTTGTTTGGTAGCCCGGATAATAAAGATACGGTACTTGCCCGCGAAAAAGAAAATGGTAATTTGCAATTCCCCGCATTATTTATCGGTGATAGTAAGTATGACTTTGAGGCAGCAACACGTGCGGGCTTGGATTTTGTTTTTCTAAGCGGCTGGACCGAGGTGAAAGACTGGCAAAGTTTTTGCGCACAACATCATATCCTAGCGTTAGAGGCAATCAAGGATATGTGCCAGTAATTCTTTGTTCCCAGCGCCATGCGTGCTGCACTATTGTCTCTAGGCTGGAAAGGTTCGGGCTCCAGCCTAGCTCACGTTGTGCGCGTGTAGCGTCCGCAATCAGGCGTGCAGGGTCACCATCGCGACGTGCGCTATTGATCATGTGAATAGGCTTTCCTGTGACCTTCTGTACGGTGTTAATAACTTCCTGTACTGAAAAGCCTTTACCATTGCCTAGATTAAACTGATTGCTTTGCTGTTGTTTTTCTAAATACTGCAAGGCGAGCAAATGCGCTTTGCATAAATCCACAACGTGAATGTAATCTCGAACACAAGTACCATCGTCCGTATCATAATCCCTGCCAAATACATGTATATCAGGTTTACGTCCTGAGGCAACTTGCAGTAGCAGAGGGATGAGATGTGTTTCAGGATCATGGCGCTCGCCAAGCTGACCTTCTGGGTCGGCCCCTGCTGCATTAAAGTAACGCAGGCAGACTGACTTTAATCCAAACGCCAAGTCGTAATCGGCTAATACTTGCTCTATGATCCATTTAGACTTGCCGTAAGGGTTCACGGGTTGCTTAGGGTGCAGTTCATCTATAGGTACAGCGTTAGGCTCTCCAAAGATTGCTGCCGTAGATGAAAAAATGAATTTTTTGACATCGTGCTCCAACATCACATTGAGCAGGTTAAGCGTATTGGCGACGTTGTTTTGGTAGTAAATGTCAGGCCGCTTAACTGACTCGCCCACTTGAATGTAAGAGGCAAAATGCATCACTGCTTCTGGCTGGTGTTGCTTAAATGCTTGCTCTAAGCTTACCGTGTCGGCCAAGTCGCCTTGTATAAACTCACCACCGAGTATCGCATCGCGATGGCCACTGGAAAGGTTGTCAAAAGTAACGACTTGATGACCTTCAGCCAGCAGCATTTTTAGCATATGCGAGCCAATATAACCTGCACCACCGACCAACAGTATCTTCATCTTAATTTTCAGCTCTATAGAAACTAGCTAGTCTGTGCGCCATATCTAACATTTGCCAGCCAACGTTTGCTGCGCCTGATCAGGCTCTTCCAGTTGTATTTTTTTCTTCTGGCCATCTGGCTAATGTCGCTGACTTCATCAGGTGCTTGGTAGGCCACCGGCGGCTCTACAAGCAAGGTTTTTACATGATTCTGTAGCTGTTTGGCATAGAAGTCATCGATAGTCATGCTGGCCTGTGGGGCTTCATCGATAATTTTGTCGTATATACTGGCTCTCACCATGTAGGCATGGGTCAAGGTGATGCCTGTTACGGCGACCAAGTTTTTAGTTTTACGCTGACGTAGGCCATATTTCTTTTGATTGCCACCCAAATAGAGCATATCCCAATCAAGATCGCCTATCTGTTGCATCACATGCTGCATGACCGTATTCGTATAAGGTTCAAATTCGCAGTCATCTTCTAAAATAAGCACATAAGGCCAGTTTTGGGCTTTTGCGTGTTTAATCACCGCTACATGGCTGGATAAGCAGCCCCACATTGCTTTAATTTGATGCTCAGCATTATGCGCTTCATTTTTACGCTGCAATGCGGCCATGATCTTGGCTTTAAAGCTTGCTGGGGGAGGGTTGTCCTGGAGCTTTTCAAATGACACCGCAGAAAACCTTTGTGCATCCACGATGTTCACTTTGTTAAACTGGGCTTGCATACCTTCCCAGCGGTCAGGACGCGAGTCTAGATTAATACAGCAAATGTATTTAAAAAAAGGTAAGTTCATATTCAGCTTCTTGAGGTGGCTTGTTGGGTAGTGCGGCTAATCGCTGTTAGTCGTTATTGCCATGTATCTTGGTATAGATATGGCGGGCAAGCTCAAAATCTTCATGGTAATCAATATCAACGACCATATTGTCAGAAGCAAATAGATAAGGGTTGACGCCTATGTGGTAATTAAAACGATTAACCGTCGTGCGTTTTAAGATAAATAAACTCCACAGCACCGAGTAAAGTTTAGGTAAGTCTTGCGATACCTTATGCCAGTAGCCAAAGCTATAGTTGACTGGGTTGCCTTTTTCGTCAAGTAAGTGGCCTTTAAACGGTTTGACTGCCACTAATGAGTCATAATCATCGCGCACCTTTTTCCACTCTGCCAGCGCCTCTTTAAACTGGTTAAATAACGGTGATGTGACTTGTATCCACATGATGTCATCATCGCCCGGCAGTGGTTCGGTAAGTGCTTTAACCAAGTCTGGCTGATAGATTTTATTGCCGGTTAAAGACGGGTCTCTCAGCATGAAATGAAAGCCGTATTTCTCGCATAACGGACGCACTTTTTCTTCATCTTCTGAAGACACATAGACATTGTCTGCCGATTCAAACTCTAAAATCTGTTTTGCCTTGATATCAAACAAAGAATCGTCATTATAAAAAGGACGAATGTTTTTTAACGGAATACGTGTAGAGCAGGTTTGTAGCGGAATGATAATTTTCATATTGTGTGCTGGTGCAATTTAATAGTTATTTTTGATGATGTACTGTAGCCAGATTTAGTGCTTGTTCTATCGTTATTTTCGGAATAATCTCATGCGGTAGTGTACTATCTTTTGACAGATTATAAACCTCAAATCCAATTGCCAGACTTGCACGTTTGGCTTGTTCAAAGCAAACGCGTATATATGGCTCGTAGTCACGCATAAAGTCAGGTGGCGCATGGTTACCGTCAGCGTAAAAATGTTTTTTACCGGTACCGCCCAAATCCATGCCGATAATAAAATTCTGTTGATATCCTAACGCAGGCGCTAGCTGTGTTGCCCAAGTAGCGACCGTTTTACCCGAAAATAGGCCTTTTTTCAGGTTGGTGCTATAACCAACTGCCCTGCATAGTTCTGGAAATTTTGCATCTAAAAATATTTCAGCATCGTTTGCAGCTTCTTTCAGCAAATCGGTTTTGCTGATACGAGGCACGCCAAACTTTCTTGAGATGGATTCGATGAGGAAAATATTGCCGTGCTGGAGTAGTTCCGGCTCTCGCTCACATATTCTAGATAAGCCCACGTATGAAAAAAAGCAGTTTGCACCAGATAAGATCGAGTCTCTAACGCATGCCCATTGATTTTCAAATACTCGGCGATCCACAATAATGCAGTGCGTTGGATTTAAGTCAGCATCTTTAAATTTTTTGATAGCACAGTTTAGGCTAATGGTCTCAAAAGCAGCGAGCTGTTTGAGGTTTACTTCGGCTAATGAGGGGCCTGTAGCAACAGTAAAGCATGCACCTGTATATTGATGGCGTAAAGTGTGTGCAAACGCAATGTCAGCAATTGCTTTGCCTTTCCAGATAATGGTGCAGCGGTCTGTACCACGTTTAATGTCAAAGTCAGGGTGGCAGCTATACTGGTGTTTGAATTTTTCACCTAATCGTAAACGACGAAAAATAGATGTGAGCTTGTTCATTGTCTTGAAGGCCTGTTACTGCTTAACATAAAGCATAATCTTCTTTTTTTGATTAACGCCGTAAAACTCTTTTTCTAATCGATACTGGCTTAATTGCTCACTGATTATCTTTTGTTGCTCATGCGTGTTTTCATCTGCTTCAGCATAAAGCATCAAGTAGTCATAGTGATAAATAGAGCCATTTTTGATTGCATCCAGCGTAAGTTGCCAGTGGTCCGAGTGGCGGCCATTAAAGTTAGCCCCTGCATAAAAAACAGTTTTGTCTGTCACGAAGAATATTCTATCGTTCGTAATATTTTTTTGCTTTACATAAGCAACTGCGTCTTTCTCAAAAGTGTAACCTGCCTTTTTAGGCAAGATGTTCTTGATATAGGATGCGCTAAAAATAACGATTAAGGCGATGGTGAGCCACTTTTGCCATGGGCGATTAAATGTATTGGTACGCAGTTTGTTAATAAGCGATGCAAGGCAAAACGCAGCAAAAATTAGTGCGATAAATCCTATGGTGACAATATATCTATTGGACAATACAAACACCCTAGCCATGCTGGCACTAGCGTTGATAATGCTAATTGCGCTTACACTGTAAAGAATAATACGTGTATCGGCTTGTAGCGGGAGCAACAGTGAGGATTGCTGCGTGTGATTGAGTGCATTGCGATTGAGCGCGTAAAGTGCAATCACTGGCCAGCTGATGATGCTGGCAACTTTTAATAGCAAAATGCTGAGCAGGCCAGCGACTAAAGCCATGAGGCCATAGTCTTCAAAATAGCCGCCAAGCACATTGCCCATCATCGCCGCTTTTAGGTTAAATGCATGAGAAACATCCGATGCCAGAGATATAACCTCTTTGATGCGGCCAAAATCACTAAGCGTGACTGAAGATGACAGTAGTAGCATGGCCAGCATACATAACACCGCTAGTATACATATACTGTTGATTAATAAGTACTGCCTAAGCTTTTGTTTCAAGCTTAGGTCGTGGCGTAGCCATAAGATGAGTGGTAGGCCAATTAGAAAGGTAATGCCTTCAATTCTGAACAGCATGGCAAAGATGGTTAATACCTGCCAGAGCAAGGCGTCGCTGATTTTCTGGGTACGATAATACTGCACAAAAAATACCAAGCTGGTTAATAAAGCTGCCCAAAAGCCTTGATCACGAAGCAGCATGGGCAACACATCACCAACAATATAAGGTGTGCTTAGCAGCAGAAATACACCGCAAGCGATGGTTAATTTGTTGCCACCAGCCAGTTTAATCAGATAGCTGAAGCTAAAAGTGCTAATCGCAAAAAATACAACATCCAGCACTTGCGCAGAGGTGTGGATACTGAGTCCAGTGATGCTATGCACTGCGCTAATCAATAGAGAGTACAGCGGCCAGTTAAATACTGCAACCCCTTGTTTAAACTCACCGATCGAAAATAACCTGGCAGACTCAAAATAGAGCAAAGAGTCTACGTTGATCCAGCCATGCTGAATGTACAGGATGCGCCAAGCCGTGATGACCGCTAAAAACGACATCAATAAAATGAATTTTTTATCACTTAATTGTTGAATGACCGCTGTAATCTTTTGCATTTTGCTACGCTAAAAACTTAATATCTTGAATAATGGATGGCGGTGTTAACCGTTTTAAACAAGCAAGATGTGCATCAGGCCCAGTTAACGGGCACACACGTTTAAAGCAGGGGCTGCAGCTTAGCCCCAAATATGCGACTACTGCTTCTGGGTGCATCGGCGGGGTATGGTGCGGGTCGCTTGAGCCATAAATCGCAATCACTTTTTTATCAAGTGCCGCGGCAACATGCATTAAACCTGAATCGTTGCTGATGACCGTGTCGCAAAGCGACATTAAATCAATGGCGTCACCCAATCTTGTTTTGCCGCCTAAATCCAGGCAGCGGTTGCTTGTAAGTTGATTGATTTCTTGAGTGACAGGTAGGTCTTTATCTGAGCCAAATAACCATACCTGCCAGCCGTGGCTTAATGCCGCATTGGCGACCTCTGCATAATATTCGGCTGGCCAGCGTTTTGCCTCGCCGTATTCTGCACCCGGGCATAGCCCTAATACTTTTGCTGTAGGCACATTCTGCCCTAGTCTAGACAAAGCCTGCAGTGCATTGTTACGGTCGGCAATCAGGCGCGGATTAGGAGTGCTGGCGTTGTTCTCCATCGGTGCTTGATTTCTATCTGCGCTTAAAGCGACAAATCTATCCACGGTGCGTGGTAGTTTGGCTTTGTCTAATGGACGGATATCATTGAGAAAACCATAACGGCATTCGCCCAAAAATCCGGTACGCTGTGGAATGCCTGCAGCCAAAGGTAAAATTGCTGACTTTAACGAGTTAACCAGGGTGATCGACTGGGTATAGCCTTGTTTTTTAAGGGATAGGCCAAACTTTACGCGGTCTAGTAACGCTAACTGACCATGCTTGAATGGTAATGCAATGCCACGGTTAATTTCAGGCATACGCGCGATTAACGGTAGTGTCCATGCTGGCGCGGCTACATCAATAATGGCATTAGGGCGTTGGGTTTTAATCGTTTGAAATAGGCTGTGTGCAAGCACCATGTCGCCCACCCAGGATGGGCCGAGAATCAAGATTTTTTCAGCTGACATTTTAGTACAGTATTAACTCTCAAGTTTTTTAATGATGTTGCTGGTGCTGCGTCCTGCCACTAAGTCAATTAACGCAATCTCACCGCCCCATGACTCTACTTCTTTGCCGCCCACTACTTGGTCTGCTGTATAGTCACTGCCCTTGGCAATGACAGCGGGTTTCACTGCATTAATTAAATTCAGGGGTGTGTCCTCATCGAACAAAATAACGGCGTCAACGGACTCCAGCGCCGCAAGTACGCGGGCGCGATCATTTTCATGCACCACTGGGCGGGTTGGTCCCTTCAGTGCGCTGACAGAGCGGTCAGTGTTTAAACCTAAAATCAGCTTGTCCCCACGTTTTTTTGCCGCTTCTAAATAAGTTACATGGCCAGCATGCAGTAAATCAAAACAACCGTTAGTGAACACGATTTTTTGCGCGGCTTTTTTCCAAGCCTCTACTTTTTGCATGAGGTGAGGCAAGTCACATACTTTATGTGCTTGCTCAGAAGACTGCTCACTGGCTAGCGCCTCAATTAGCTCATCGCGGTTAATCGGTACTGTACCTACTTTGCCAACCACTACACCTGCTGCAATATTGGCAAGCTGCAGAGCCTCTAATGGGCTGAGTTCGTGGATTAAGCCAGCAGCCAGTGTGGCAATCACAGTGTCGCCCGCGCCAGATACATCAAACACTTGTTTGGCGGTAGCCGGTAATAAGTGGCTATCTGCATCAATCAGTGAAATGCCTTCTTCCCCGCGTGTCACCACCAAAAACTCTAGGTTTAGCGTGTTCTTAAGCGTTGTGGCTTTCTCAATTAGACTGGCATCATGGATGGATGTACCGCAAGCTTCAGCCGTTTCTTTTTTATTGGGGGTCAGGGCAGTCGCACCTCGGTATTTAGAGTAATCATGGCCTTTAGGGTCAACCAACACGGTGATGCCGTGTGTATGACATTGTGCAATCAACTGCTGGCAAATATCTGTACTTAGTAGGCCTTTTGCATAGTCAGATAAAATGACTACAGCTGGCTTGCGTGCAATTTCTGCATTGATTGCGTCTAATAGCTGTGCGTTTTCTTCTGCACTAAAGGTTGTGTTGTCTTCCTGATCTAGCCGCATCATTTGCTGATGCCCGCCCAAAATACGCGTTTTAGCTACGGTAGGGCGTTGCTTGGAGCGAATCACATGCTCAACATTAATATTGGTAGCTGTCATTAAGTTAAGCAGAATGTCGGCTTCGATATCTGTGCCTACACAGCCAATAACTCGGGTGTTGATGCCAAGCTGTGATAAGTTTGCTGCAACATTTGCAGCACCGCCGGCTCTGTCCTGTTGCGATTTGATGAGTACAACGGGTACGGGTGCCTCTGGAGAGATGCGGTTCACTTCGCCCATTAAGTAACGGTCGAGCATGACATCACCAATCACAAGTGCGTGTTCACTGAAGTTGCCAAAATGTTTAACTGTGTCTAGAAGTTTTTGCTGGGTCATGGTGGAAGAGATTATACATCTAAGAATATGATATGCATTTTGTCATGCCGACGAAAATCGGCATTTGATGTGTTGGAGACGAGGATTGAGCGCACTAGTCTCAATCCATCGCTTTAAGCAGACTCTAAAATTTCGCAGAGAGAATGCCCGACAAAAATATGCGCTTCTTGGATTCGCGCGGTTACGCTGGATGGAATCACTATATTGTATGTACATAGCTCATTCAGTTTGCCGCCTGTGCCGCCGGTTAAGCCTACCGTTGTGGCACCAATCGCGTTGGCGGCCTCAATTGCACTCACTACATTTGCACTATTGCCACTGGTGGTAAGCCCGATTACTAGGTCTTCCGGCCGGCATAATGCTTCAATCTGCCTTGCAAAAATATAGTGGTAGCCATAGTCGTTACCAACAGAGGTCAGGATGGACGTGTCTGTCGTGAGCGCGATTGCCGGCATACCTTTGCGTTCTTTTTTAAATCTGCCCACAATTTCGGCTGCAATGTGCTGGCTATCGGCGGCGCTACCACCATTGCCCATCAGTAAAATTTTTCCACCATTTTTAATGGTGTTTTGCATAGCGATACCGACATCGCTGATGAGTGGAAACAGTGGCTCCAGTGCATTAAACATCGCCATATGGGCGGCGTGTTCGTCTTTTAGGTAGTTAACATACTTCATTAGCAGTATTTATCCTCTTGCATTAAGTAGTTCTGTACGTAGTCGCGCACACCATCCTCAAGGCTGTGGAAGGGTTGGGTGTAACCGGTGCTTGCTAACTTATGCATCACTGCCTCGGTAAAGTATTGATATTTACCCTGTAAGTCTTGAGGCATATCCACATAGGTAATGTGTGGCTCACGTTGCATGCCTTGCATGACACTGGCGGCTAAATCTTTAAAGCTTCTAGCATGGCCTGTACCGATATTATATATACCATTAGCCACGCCTTTTTTAGATAAGGCCGAAGTCACAAAGTGATTCACTACCGCGGCAGCATCTTTGACATAGACAAAATCGCGCATTTGCATGCCGTCTTCAACCCCAGCCTTAGTACCTTTAAACAGCTTCATGGTACCAGTTGCACTGAATTGGTTAAAGGTGTGAAAGGCCACGCTCGCCATGCGCTCTTTATGGTATTCGTTGGGTCCATACACATTAAAGAACTTGAAGCCAGCCCAAGACGGTGGTGTGGGTAGGTTTTTACTCACTTGACGCAATGCCCATTGATCAAAAAAGTGTTTGGAATAGCCGTAACCGTTGAGTGGTCTCAGATTATCTATGCTGGCATCATCATAGCCTAGGTTGCCGTCACCATAAGTCGCGGCTGAGCTTGCATAGAAAAACGGCACTTGTTGGCTGGCACACCATGTCCATAAGTTTTGGGAGTACTGGATGTTTGTCTCGACTAATTTATTAAAGTCGCGCTCAGTAGTTGCACTAATCGCGCCCATGTGAATAACGGCTTCAATGTCGGTGCGGCCTTCCAGCCAAGGCATAAGCTGATCTTTATCAAGATAATGCGCATAGTGGCGATGCGCCAGATTTTGCCATTGTTCTTCGTGCGTGATGCGGTCTACGATGACTAAATCATCACGCTGAAGTTTGGTATTTAGATGCCATGCGATGATAGAGCCTATCATGCCAGCGCCGCCAGTAATTACAATCATTGCTCAGTACCTAAATCATTATTGCGCCACAAAATAAGCAGCGTTTTTGAAGTTGTAAAGCGTTCAGTATAACGCTTATTAATTGTTGGCTAAACCTTGAGCCCTTAATTTTGTCATTTCTGCTTCTTTTTTGGCTGTGTCCGCATCCCAATCAGCACTCACCCAGCCGTGTAGGTTTTTCAGTGCGATCGTAGTCATCGCGTGTATCCATGCCTCATTTTCGTTGAGGGCTGGGATATAGTGGTATTCGCCACCACCGTTGCTTTGGAATATATGCTTGCCTTCCATGGCGATTTCTTCCAGTGTTTCTAAGCAGTCACTGGAAAAACCAGGGCAGATAACATCAATACGACTGATCTTGGCTTTGCCTAAAGATTCTAATAAATTGGCTAAGTATGGTTTTAGCCACTCTTGCTTACCGAATCTTGACTGGAATGCGATGGTGTACTCGTCTTGATTAAGGCTCAATGCATTTGCGAGCAGTCGTGCGGTTTTGTGACATTCGCAGTGGTACATGTCGCCTTTGAGTAAATGAAACTTAGGTACGCCATGAAAACTCATGACTAATTTATTGGGCTTGCCATTGATGCGCCAGTGTTCACGTACACTTTGTGCCAACGCCTCAATGTAAGCGGGGTGGTCATGATAGTGCTTGATGGTGCGGATCGCCGGCATGTTGCGGGTTTTAAGTAGTACACGCCAAACTGCGTCTAATGCACTGGCAGTGCTACTTGCTGCGTACTGTGGGTAAAGCGGAAATACCAGTATGCGGTCGCAGTGCTGTGCTTTTAGTTTCTGTATGGCGCTTTCCATAGAAGGGTTGCCGTAGCTCATCCCTAACTCCACGGTAAACGGTGACTGGATTTTTTGTGCTAAAAAGCCGCGTAATAGCAGCGTTTGCTTTTTTGCATGAACTAGCAAAGGTGAGCCCTCACTGGTCCACACGCTTGCGTATTTCTCAGCGGATTTTTTAGGCCTGATAGCCAAAATAATGCAGTTTAAAATAAACCACCAAACTAGGCGCGGAATTTCTACGATACGGCGGTCACTTAAAAACTGACGTAGATAAGGACGCAATGCTTGTGCTGTGGGTGCGTCTGGCGTGCCAAGGTTTGCCAGTAGAATCCCTACTTTCAGTTGGTCGCCGTGCTCGTATTTTGGTTCGGGGTTGTAATATGCCATGTTGCCAGTCTTTTAGTGTAAATGGTTGTGTTAATGCTTTGTATGCGACACGCTAGTTGGATGAAAGTGCATTTGACAGTAGTTTGGCGGTAATGTCTACAATAGGAATCACGCGTTCATATGCCATGCGCGTAGGGCCAATCACGCCTAGTGTACCAACAACCTGCCCATCTGCTTCGTACGGTGCGGTAATCATGCTGCATTCGTCTAGGGGTAAGTAACCACTTTCGCCACCGATGAAGATTTGTATACCATCTGCGCGTTGGCTGTTGTCCAATAGCTGCATCAGGCTAGTGCGGCGTTCAAAAATTTCAAATAATTTGCGTAAGCTTGCAACGTTGGTGGAGAGGTCATCTACTTGTAGTAAATTGCGTTCTCCTGCAATCACCACACCATCCTCATCTCCCTTTTTGCTACTTGCCTCCAGTGCCGCTGACATCAGTTGATTCATATCATTTTGCATCTGCTGGAGCTCTGCATGCAGCTTTTGTTTCACTTCTTCAAACGTATGTCCGGAAAAGTGCGCGTTAAAGTAGTTACCTGCTTGTGTCAGTTCACTGGTGCTGAATGCTTTTTCGGTGAGAATAATGCGGTTTTGTACGTTGCCATCACTGGTAACAATAATGACGAGTATTCTTTTATCGGAAAGCGTTAAAAACTCTAGATGTTTAAATGCAATGCGCTTGTGTTTAGGCGTCATGACTACGCCAGCAAACTGGGTGAGTTGCGAAAGCATATCGGCCGCATTGGTAATCAGCTCGCTTGGATTGGGCGATGCTAAGCCACTTTTAAGCTGATGTACGATTTGAGAGTCTAGTGGCTTCACAGTAAGCAGCGAATCTACAAATAAACGATAGCCCTTTTGTGTAGGAATACGGCCTGCTGAAGTATGGGGGCTTGCGATGAATCCGAGCTGCTCTAAATCGCTCATGACATTGCGAATGGTTGCAGGGCTGACATCTAGGCCGGAATGTTGCAATAAGGTACGAGACCCAATAGGTTGACCATCACTGATGTAATGCTCAACCAGGGTTTTGAGTAAAATTTGCGCACGTTTGTCTATACTGGAGCTCATGCGCAAATTATCGGTTAGTTAGCCTGATAAGGCAATGTTATCGGGGCGGTGCTGGTGTTTTAGCATCTTTTTTCTTGAAGAACTTGCTTAAGTCTTGCACGAGTTGCAGCATGGCAGGCTGTTTTGTTTGCAATAGGGTTTTACGTTCAGCATGAGGAAGTGCTGTGTCATCCCCTCGGCTAGCCGTCATGAGGGCAAAGCTTTTTGCATTCACAGGCTGGGTGATTTTAACTTCATCATCCACGTAAGTGACTTTATCCCAATCTGAGACATAAGTATGGTTACGTTTTTCGCCAGCCAGCAAGTTGTAGCCGGTCGCGTAATCACTGCTTGGGTTGCTAACACCCAGTAATGGCATGATGGTGGGTACGATATCCATATGGCTGGTCATTTGATCGCTCACTAGTGGCGCTGAGTTTGGTTTGTAAATAACGAGTGGCGTGCGTACCTGTTGGTCTACAAAAGTTGAATTATGCCCCCAGAAGCCATGCTCCATAAACTCTTCGCCGTGATCGCCAACCAGGATAACAATGGTGTTATCTAGTAGCTGGTGTTGTTTGAGGTAGTCAAAGATACGGCCGTATTGCATATCTAAGTGATGCACAGAGTTGATGTAGCGATTTTTAATCGGGACAATGTCGTTACGTAATGCCGTTTTACTTAAGGTCGCGTAATTAAGGTCGTCACGGTATGGCGTTGCAATGACACTTTCAGGCGGGAAGTAATAGCGCGCGTGCGGTGACTCAAAAAACATAAAAGTGAAGAATGGTTTGGTTTTGTCTCTGTTATCAATAAATGACAGCAAGCTTGTGACATTGTTACGGTCATTTTCCCAACCGCTCGCGCCTTTGTTGTTATCGTGCAACTGACTGGTTGGAACATGTGCAAAAATAGTCTTATCAAATTCTGGGTAAGAAAATTTGGCGCTGGTATAAAAGCTCATTTGGTACTGCTGTTGTTCCAACACATCAATAATCGCAGCACCACGGCGCTCTTCTAAAAAGGGAAACCAATAGTTTCCAGGCATGGCGGTAAACATGCCAAATACGCCCATGCGTGTACCATTGCCGGTGCTATAGTTGCGTGTGAATCTAGCCGCGCCTTTTGCAAACTCCCAGCTGTTAGGCATGATTTTTTCGTTGAGAGTATCTGCGCGCCACGACTCAGAAGTGAGCCAAATAATATTGTATGGCTTGGCAGGTTGCTTGAATTGGATTGGGTTAAGTGGGTAATTGAGTTTGCCCTTTAGTTTAATCTTGGCCTCGCGCTGCGTGGTAAATCCAAGGCTTTTAAAGAAACCTCTAGCCGATACAGTTTGGTAAAACGGAATAGCCTGTGCAACTACGTTTAATTGATTTGTGGTGTAACTGTCTAACGCAAAGCCCATATGCACCAGTACTGTGGCAATGAGTGCGGTGGCAGGTAGAAACTTGAATGATAGCTGTGGTGCTGCTTTTTTTACGTACAGACGGTGTGCTAACCATAACATGGCACCTTGCAAGCTGATAAAGCCCAAGGTAATCAATGCAAAGCCTAAATCAGAGGCACTACTACCACCTAAAGACTCAATACCACCGGGTGTACTGACCAGATTAAAAATGAATCCATTAAAAAACATGCCATAAAGCGAAAATAGCTTAGCGTTTGCATACATCAGCAACGTAGTAATGCCACCCATAATAATCGCCGTGATGTACACGGCGCTGGTGTTTTTACTGCAGAATCTGACCAGCGCGGTAATGGCAATGGCTGGCAACAAGTAATATAAGCCATACAGCAGCCATGTAATGAGCATAAAGCCAAAAGGCAATAAGCCATCCTGAAAAATGCTTGTGACAGGCATTGAGTCAGATACGAGAAATAGCACTGCAACGTAAGTGAGTAAGAAATATGTTTTCAGTATGTTGGTTTGATTTGAAGCCGTCATATATATTTTGTTATTAGATAATGTTAGATTGGGGTGTATAAGCAAAAAATACGCCAGTACGGTTTTCTTATGGTTTATTTGGCTAAGTTATTGTTTATTATGTTTAATTCACTAGTCTTGGCATGTTACTATGCGGCTAACAGGCTATTATGACGCAAAAAATGTAGGGGTGGATGATATTTATTGCATGCTATGTATTGTTTTCGCTTTGCTAAGATTTCATGACTATGTTTTAATTCTGCCGTGCAGACAAACTTTAAAAAAATAGCGCTTATTGGCAAATATATGAATGTATCGGCTTTACAGTTGATGCAGGCAGATTTAGCTGATTTAGCTCGACATCTATCCGCTAAAAACTACGAGGTGTGGATTGAGGAAAATACCGCACACCATGCTCAGCTTGCCGACTACCAAACGCTGGCGATAGGAGAAATCGGTCAGGTTGCCGATCTTGCAATCGTGATGGGCGGCGATGGCACCATGCTCAGCGTTGCTCGTAGCTTAATCGACGCTGATGTTCCTTTGGTGGGCATCAATCGCGGCCGTTTTGGTTTTTTAACCGATTTGCGCGCAGAAGATATGCTGGTTGAGATTGACCGCATCCTTGCGGGAGACTCCATTAAAGAGCCGCGCATGCTGTTATCTACCGATGTAGTGAGAGATAATCAGATTATTTATAGCAGCCATGCCTTGAATGATGTGGTGATTAAAAGTGGCTTGCGCTTGATTGAGCTGGAAATCGAAATCGATGGCAAGTTTGTTTACAAGCAGCGTAGTGATGGCCTGATTATCAGCACACCAACTGGCGCCACCGCTTATGCCTTATCTGCAGGCGGCCCGATTTTACACCCTAATTTAGAAGCAATCTCACTAGTGCCAATCTGTCCGCATACGCTGAGTAACCGCCCAATCGCGGTGAATAGTGCAAGCAATATCGTGGTTACGGTGGTGCATTTTGATGAGGCGCAGTTAAGTTTTGATGGCCAGTTCCAACTAGGTTTGGAAGTGGGCGATAAAATTGTAGTACGCCGTGCAGAGAAAACAATCTCACTGTTGCACCCTGTAGAGTATTGCTACTTTGATATGCTCAGAAATAAACTCAACTGGGGTTGATGTCTATTTATTTCCATAGGCTTGTCTCTCAGGCAGGGGTCATGCAATACCGGTGTGCGATGGTCTACAGCAACAGTTGAATGATCTTGTTGTATTCGTGTATGCGCGCTGCTCTCAATTTACTGCACTGCTCTAAGCCTTGTCATTTTGATATGGCAATAAAATGGACTAATTGAATTATGCTACAAACACTTTCAATTCGCGATTTCGTCATTGTTGATCAGCTTGACCTGGATTTTCAGTCTGGGTTTACGGTGTTGACGGGCGAAACTGGCGCAGGTAAATCTATTCTGATTGACGCATTGTCTCTGGCCCTGGGCGCGCGTGGCGAAGGTGGCATTACGCGTGCCGGCTGCGATAAAGCCGAGATTAGTGCATGTTTTTCATTGGCCAATAATGTTGAGGCGCTAAGCTGGCTGGCTGAGCAGGAAATTGCACAGGATGAGCCTGAACTGCTGCTGCGTCGTGTTATCTACGCAGATGGTCGCTCACGCGCCTTTATTAATGGCAGCCCAGCAACCATGCAACAGCTTAAAGAGCTGGGCGAGTTTTTGGTAGATATTTATAGTCAGAATGCACATCACTCATTGCTTAAGTCAGCTACACAGCGTCAAGTTTTAGATGAATTTGGCGGCTTATTAGAGGTGGCAAAAAATGTGGCCGAACATTACAAGTGCTGGTATCACTTGCATGGCTTGCGTTTGGAGTTGGAAAAAAATGCTGAAGCCTATGCCGATGAGTTGGCAATATTGCGAGATAACGTACGTGAGCTCTCGGCACTAGCGTTTGATTCGCAAGAGTGGGAAGCGTTACAGCATGAGCATTTGCTGCTGTCAAATGGAGCCAGTTTAATTACCAGCGGAGAAACTTGCTTGGATCTGCTGAGCGAGGGGGAGTTATCTGCGCTGAATTTATTAGCACAAGTGCAGCATCACCTGCAAAACATGCAGACATACGATGCCAGTTTAGCCGAAGTTTCTGAGTCGCTTGATTCTGGCGTAATTCAACTGCAAGAAGCGAGCCGCTCTTTAAATCGCTACATTCAGCGTATGGAGCTGGATCCCGCACGTTTGAGTGAGGTGGATGCAAGAATACAGTCTATACATGCTGCTGCTCGTAAGTACAGGTCGCGGGTAGAGGATTTACCCGCATTGCTTCAGGGTTGGCAGTCGAGAATGGCTGAGCTGTCTAATTTTGCGGACGATGGTGCGCTTGCTGAGCAAGAGCGTTTGGCATTTAGTGAATATACAAAGTTAGCTGAAAGTTTAAGTGCAGGCAGGACTGCCGCTGCTGCGATATTGCATCAAAAGATCACTGCTGAAATGCAGCGCTTATCTTTAAGTGGCGGTCAGTTCTCTGTAGCGTTAACGCCTGTTGCGCCGAGTGTTAACGGGTTGGAGCAAGTTGAGTTTTTGGTGGCCGGACACGCTGGCGTTGCACCGCGCGCTTTGAGTAAGGTGGCTTCTGGCGGTGAGTTGTCTCGCATCAGTTTGGCGATTCGCGTCGTTACCTCACAGCAGGGTAGTATTCCAACTATGATTTTTGATGAAGTTGATGTTGGTATTGGTGGTGGCGTAGCGGAAGTCGTGGGTAACTTGCTGAAGCAGCTGGGTGAGCAGCGACAAGTGTTAGTAATTACACACTTGCCGCAGGTGGCTGCACTTGGTAAGCATCATTTGCGCGTAAGTAAGTCGCAAGTGGATGGCCAAACCTTAAGTACTATTGCAGCATTAAGTGCTGCCAGTCGTATTGAGGAGGTTGCGCGCATGTTGGGCGGTATAGAGCTTACCGAAACAACAAGGCAGCATGCGAAAGAAATGTTGTTAGGGTAAGTTTAACTTGCAGGCTGGCTATAATAAAGGCGTCTTTTTAGTCTTTGCTCTCACAGGGTTGTTTAGTGCAAACGCCGTAAATGGTCAGTGAGTGGTCTTGCATGGTAAAGCCTAATTTTGCCGCAGCACTTTCTTGCCTTTTTTCGATTTCCGGATCATAAAACTCCTCAACGCGACCACATTTAATACAGACGATGTGATCGTGGTGTCCGCCGCTGTTAAGCTCAAATACTGCTTTGCCACTTTCAAAGTGGTGTCTGATCAATAGTCCGGCTTGCTCAAATTGTGTGAGTACGCGATATACCGTAGCCAAGCCGACATCCTCACCAGCATTAATCATAATCTTGTAGATATCTTCGGCAGATAAGTGTCGGTCTTTACTGTTTTCAAACAGGTTTAACACCTTAAGTCGTGGTAAGGTGGCTTTTAGCCCGGCATTTTTTAAATCTTTTTGATCTTGCATGATTTTGGAATATTCACAATTAATAAGGTGGATGTTTTGGCTTCAGTCGCTACGTGGTATATTAACGCCAATTCAAATTAAAGTCATGATATGCGTTATTTTTCTACTTTACGTTATCTAGTTGTTTTGCTGGTTTTGCTCTGTTCCGCATGCGGCACGGCAGTTCCCAGCATTAAACCATACAAGCTAGATGTCCAGCAGGGTAATGTGGTCACTTCTAAAATGCTATTACAGCTGCGCCCTGGTATGACCAAATCCCAAGTGCGCTTTATTATGGGTACGCCCCTGATTCAAGATAGTTTCCATGGTAATCGTTGGGACTACGTGTATCAAATGCGTGAGGCTGGCAAAGTAACTGAACAGCGCCGTGTGATTCTGGATTTTGAAAAAGATCTATTGAAAACGGTACGTGGTGACGTGATTCCTGCAGGAACTGCCGCGCCTGAAGATGAGCGTGCAAATACCGGAACCCGCTTGGTTGAGCCTTATAAAAAGCCAGAAGAAAAAAGCTTAATGAATAAGTTGAAGTTCTGGGAAAAAGACGAGGCTACCCCGGCTAAAGAATCTCCTGTAAAAACTGACGTTAAAAAAATACCGGAAACTAAAGTTGTTGAGCCTAAGGCTGATGTTGTCGTTGCTGAGCCACATGCAGCATCAGATGTAGATGCTGCACCATCTATGCTGGCAGTGCCACTTGAAGTGCCTGCTGCTTCAGTAATGGATGCTGCCGCCCCAGTTGCCATTGTTGCGCCCGCTGCTGCGGTTACGGAAGTTAGTCCTCCATCAGCGGCGGTTCCGGTTGAGCCTGAGGTGGTCAAGGCGCCTGTGGCTGAAGTTGCAGCCCCAGTTGTTATGCCTGGTGACCAGCCGGTGAATGCTACGCTTTATGAATCGGCATCGGGCATGGTGTTTGATCGCAAGCTGCGCTCATTGCCTGAAGAGGTTGAGCCTGAAGCAGTAGCTGCTGTTGCTGCGCCGCGTGTCGGTAACAAGGTTGCGCCGATACCTCAAGACTTGCCGCCAGAGAGTGAGCCTAGCTTTTTTGATCGTATGTTAGAAAAGATTGGTTTTTAATCTCTTAAAAGTAATTAGTAGAAATTGATAGGTTTTTGATATGGTAAATCCATTAAAAGTTGTAATTGCTGGTTGTTCTGGCCGTATGGGGCATGCTTTGTTGGAAGGTGTGTTTGCGGACGTTGAGTTGGTGTTGCATAGTGCGCTAGACCGTGCTGATAATGTTCATTTAGGCCGTGATGCGGGTGAGCAATTTGGTCGCATGTCTGGTGTGAAAGTGGTTTCAGATATTGATGTTGCACTCAAGGGCGCTGACGTACTGGTTGACTTTACAAGGCCAGAGGCGAGCATGACTTATTTAGCGGCATGTCAAAAGCATCAGGTGAAAATGATTATTGGCACTACCGGTTTCTCTGTAGAAGAAAAGCAAGCTATTGAAGCTGCTGCAAAGAATATAGCAATTGTATTTGCGCCGAACATGAGTGTTGGTGTGACGTTGCTGATTAATCTGGTTGAGCAGGCAGCCCGCGTGTTAAATGAAGGTTACGATATTGAAGTGGTGGAGATGCATCATCGACATAAAGTGGATGCGCCATCTGGCACCGCTTTGCGCTTGGGTGAGGCTGCAGCGCACGGTTTAGGTCAAGACTTAAAGGATTGTGCAGTCTACGCGCGTGAGGGTGTGACCGGAGAGCGTGAAGCCGGTAAGATTGGTTTTGCAACAATGCGTGGCGGTGATGTGGTGGGTGACCATACCGTGGTGCTTGCTGGTATTGGTGAGCGTGTGGAGCTTACGCATAAAGCGAGCAGTCGAGCTACTTTTGCGCTTGGTGCATTGCGTGCTGCGAAGTATTTGGCAGATAAAACATCTGGCTTGTATGATATGCGAGATGTATTGGGTTTGCGTTAGTCATTGTCAATGGTGCGAGCTCACCGTCAATTCTATATAGTTTTACTCAGCATACTTAGCGCTGTGTTTGTTTGGTCTGCAATAGACCCGGCTGATAGATTAACCTGGGCACTAGAAGTGGCGCCCGTAGTGATTGTGTTGCCTATACTGGTTGTTACTTACCGTTATTTTGTTTTCACTCCACTAGTGTATGTGCTGATATTAATTCACGCACTCATTTTACTGATCGGCGGGCATTACACTTATGCCGAAGTGCCTTGGTTTAATTGGTTGCGTGATGCTTATGAGCTATCTCGCAATTATTACGATAGGCTTGGACACTTTGCGCAGGGATTTGTACCTGCGATGGTCGTGCGTGAAATCTTGTTAAAAAAATCCCCTTTAGTGCCGGGTCGTTGGCTGTTCTTTATTGTGAGTTGTATTTGTCTCAGCATTAGTGCGGTTTATGAGTTTATCGAATGGTGGGTGGCGGCCTATGAGGGCGGCGCTGCAGACGCTTTTTTAGGCACACAAGGCGATATATGGGATACGCAGTGGGATATGTTGATGGCGTTGGTGGGTGCGGTGACTGCGCAAGCATTTTTAGCCACATTTCATGATCGGCAGATAATCAATGTGTCACGTTGACATTGATTAGTCGGTTTTTTTTCGCTATAATTCGTTAATTCTGAAACGGGAAGAGTATATACAGCTCCTCCCGTTTTGCACATCTGCCATCTGTTCATGATGGACTAAAGATTAGAAGTTTTTAATGTCGTAAATTTTAATTATCGTAAAACCGAGGAGTTATTGTGTCACAAAACCTGCCCGCCATACTTGTACTAGCAGATGGAACCGTGTTTCGTGGCATGTCAATCGGAGCTTCTGGGCATGCTGTAGCTGAAGTCGTGTTTAATACTTCGATGACAGGCTACCAAGAAATATTGACAGACCCATCTTATACCAAACAAATTGTAACGTTGACTTATCCGCACATCGGCAACTACGGTGTTAATAATGAAGATGTAGAGTCTGGCAAAGTATATGCCAGCGGTTTGGTGATTAGGGATTTGCCGCTAACACATAGTAACTTTAGAAACACCCAGTCTTTATCTGAGTACTTAGTCGCTAACAATGTAGTAGCGATTGCTGACATTGATACGCGTAAACTAACAAGAATCTTGCGTGAAAAAGGCGCACAAACCGGTGTCATCGTTGCTGGTGAAGTTGATGAAGCAACGGCACTGTCATTAGCAACGCATGCAATCGCTGGTTTCCCAGGTTTGGCTGGCATGGATTTAGCCAAAGTGGTGAGTTGTGAAAAGCCTTACCAGTTCACAGAAGGTGAGTGGGCGTTGGGCCAAGGTTTTACTCAAGCGCCAAAAGAACAATTTCATGTGGTTGCGTTTGACTACGGTGTAAAACGTAACATTCTGCGTATGCTGGTTTCACGCGGCTGTAAAGTGACTGTGCTGCCTGCACAGGCAACAGCAGAAGAGGCGTTAGCGCTTAATCCAGATGGTGTGTTTTTATCAAACGGCCCAGGTGACCCGGAGCCGTGTGATTATGCAATTTCTGCAATTAAAACCATTGTAGATAAAGGTATCCCTACTTTTGGTATCTGTTTGGGGCATCAGTTGTTGGCGCTTGCTTCTGGTGCTAAGACGCTTAAAATGAAATTTGGTCATCATGGGGCAAACCATCCTGTGCAAGATGTTGAAACAAAACGTGTTTACATTACCAGCCAAAACCATGGCTTTGCAGCAGATGCCGCTACTTTACCTGCAAATGTCAAAGTGACGCATGTGTCGTTATTTGATGGTAGCTTGCAAGGAATGGCGCGTACAGATAAGCCTGCATTTAGTTTCCAAGGTCACCCAGAGGCGAGCCCTGGTCCAACTGAAATGAGTTATCTGTTCGATAAGTTTATAGACTTAATGCGGGCACAGTAAATGGAATTCATCCGGCTATCTGTTTTTGTTGAAGATGGCTTGGATATGAATCATCACGCAGATTTGCGTGTATAGATGCAAGATAAATTCGTTAAAAAGTAAATCTAATGGCAAAACGTACAGACATAAAATCAATTCTTATCATCGGTGCAGGTCCAATTGTAATTGGCCAGGCTTGTGAGTTCGACTATTCAGGTGCGCAGGCATGTAAAGCGCTGCGTGAAGAGGGTTATCGTGTTATTTTGGTTAACTCTAATCCCGCAACGATTATGACTGACCCGGAAATGGCCGATGCGACCTATATCGAGCCAGTTACTTGGCAAGTGGTTGAAAAGATTATTGAAAAAGAGCGTCCAGATGCCTTGCTGCCTACCATGGGTGGACAGACTGCATTAAATTGCGCTTTAGATCTAGATAAGCACGGTGTACTTGCCAAATTTAACGTTGAGTTAATTGGTGCGTCAAAAGAAGCGATTGATAAAGCAGAGGATCGCCAAAAATTTAAAGAAGCCATGACCAAAATCGGTTTGGGTTCAGCACGCTCTGCCATTGCACATAGCATGGAAGAAGCCTTGCAGGTGCAAGCTAGCATTGGTTACCCAGCGATTATTCGTCCATCATTTACCATGGGCGGTAGCGGTGGCGGTATTGCTTATAATCGTGAAGAGTTCATCACTATTTGTGAGCGTGGTTTAGATGCATCACCGACTAATGAATTGTTGATTGAAGAATCGCTACTCGGCTGGAAAGAGTACGAGATGGAAGTGGTGCGTGACTCAGCTGATAACTGCATCATTATCTGTTCAATTGAAAACTTAGACCCGATGGGCGTGCATACCGGTGACTCTATCACTGTGGCGCCAGCACAAACGCTGACCGATAAAGAATACCAAATTATGCGTAACGCCTCATTGGCGGTACTGCGTGAAATCGGTGTTGATACTGGTGGTTCAAACGTACAGTTTGCAATTAACCCAGATGATGGCCGTATGATTGTGATTGAGATGAATCCGCGCGTATCACGTTCATCTGCGCTGGCTTCAAAAGCGACAGGTTTCCCGATTGCTAAGGTAGCCGCTAAATTGGCGGTAGGCTTTACATTAGATGAGCTACGTAACGAAATTACCGGTGGTGCAACACCAGCATCATTTGAGCCAAGTATTGATTACGTTGTGACCAAGATTCCTCGCTTTGCCTTCGAGAAGTTCCCGCAGGCGGACTCTCGTTTAACTACGCAAATGAAATCTGTTGGTGAGGTGATGGCGATTGGCCGCACATTCCAAGAGTCATTCCAAAAAGCATTGCGTGGCCTTGAAGTCGGCGTAGACGGTTTGGACGAAAAAACCACAGATCTAGACACCATCACCAAAGAAATTGGTGTGCCGGGCCCTGAGCGTATTTGGTACGTAGGTGATGCATTCAGAATGGGCTTGAGTGTTGATGAAGTATTTAATATTTCCAAAATCGACCCATGGTTCTTAGTGCAGTTAAAAGATATTATCGACCGTGAGCAGGCGTTAAAAGGCAAGCATATTGCAGATTTAGATAAAGCCGCCTTGTTGCAACTAAAACGTCGTGGTTTTTCTGACAGACGTCTGGCTAAACTGCTAGATACTGATCAGCACGCTGTGCGTGCTTATCGTCAGGCGCTAAGCGTACGCCCTGTGTACAAGCGTGTAGATACTTGTGCTGCGGAGTTTTCAACTAATACTGCCTATATGTACTCAACTTATGAAGAAGAGTGCGAGGCAGCGCCAACCAACAAAAAGAAAATCATGGTATTGGGTGGCGGGCCGAATCGTATTGGCCAAGGTATTGAGTTTGATTACTGCTGTGTGCACGCTGCGTTTGCAATGCGTGAAGATGGTTACGAAACCATTATGGTGAACTGTAACCCTGAAACAGTTTCTACCGATTACGATACATCAGATCGTTTGTATTTTGAACCGGTAACGCTGGAAGATGTATTGGAAATCGTTGCATTGGAAAAACCAGTAGGGGTGATTGTGCAATACGGTGGCCAAACGCCGCTTAAATTAGCGCGTGATTTAGAAAAAGCCGGTGTGCCAATTATCGGCACGACACCAGACGCGATTGACAAAGCAGAAGACCGCGAACGTTTCCAGAAAATGTTGCAAGAGCTAGGCTTGAAACAACCACCAAACCGCACTGCAAGAACGCCGGAAGAGGCTATTCGCTTGGCATTGGAAATTGGTTACCCATTAGTGGTACGTCCTAGTTATGTATTGGGCGGTCGTGCGATGGAAATCGTACAAGAGCAAAGCCAGCTTGAGCGCTATATGCGTGAAGCTGTTAAAGTTTCTAATGAATCACCAGTATTGCTGGACCGTTTCTTGAATGATGCGCTGGAAGTCGATGTAGACGCATTATCTGATGGTGAAGAAGTCATTATTGGCGGCATCATGGAGCACGTTGAACAGGCTGGCGTACACTCTGGTGACTCAGCATGTTCACTGCCGCCATATAGCTTATCGACTGCACTACAAGATGAGTTGCGCGTACAAACCAAACAAATGGCAAAAGCCTTGGGTGTGGTTGGTTTAATGAATGTACAGTTTGCGATTCAGGGCGAAACTGTTTATGTGTTGGAGGTGAATCCACGTGCATCACGTACTGTGCCTTTCGTGTCTAAAGCTTGCGGTTTGCAGCTAGCTAAAGTTGCTGCACGCTGTATGGCGGGACAAACGCTTGCATCACAAAATGTAACGCGCGAAATCATTCCGCCGTTCTACTCAGTAAAAGAAGCGGTATTCCCATTTATCAAGTTCCCAGGTGTGGATACCATTTTAGGTCCTGAAATGAAATCAACTGGTGAGGTGATGGGCGTAGGTAGTACTTTTGCAGAGGCGTTCTTAAAATCACAACTAGGTGCTTCTACCAAGCTGCCTGCAGGTGGCCGTGCTTTTATTAGTGTACGTAAAGAAGACTATTTGAAAGTAGTGGAAATCGGGCAGCAACTGCATCAACTTGGGTTCGAGTTGGTTGCAACTAAAGGCACTGCAGCAGCATTAACTGAGCATGGCTTGAAAGTACAGGCTGTGAATAAAGTGGCTGAAGGCCGTCCGCATATCGTTGATATGATTAAGAACGATGACATTAGCTTTATTGTGAATGTGACTGAAGATAAGCGTGCGGTTGCTGACTCATATGAGATTCGCCGCTCAGCATTGCAAAATAAAGTGACTTACTACACAACCATTGCAGGCGCTAAAGCTGCATGTATTGGTATGGCGCATATGCAAGAGATACAAGTAGAGTCACTGCAGAACTTGCATAAACAATTAAGCTAAAATAAACTAAAGCTAGTTTACTTAATATTAATTTTACTTCCGAAACCACGCTCGTGTGAGTGTGGTTTCTTTTTTATTTGAGGGTGTAGTATGGCATTGAGTCAATTTCCAGTAACTGTTCGTGGTGCAGAATTGTTAAAAGAGGAATTACAGCGTTTGCGTGGTGTTGATCGTCCTAATATTATTCAGGCAATTGCTGAAGCGCGTGCGCAAGGTGATTTGTCTGAAAATGCCGAGTATGAATCAGCAAAAGAGCGTCAAAGTTTTATTGAAGGCCGCATTGCTGAGCTAGAGGCCAAACTGTCGAACTTGCAAATTATTGACCCGCAAACATTAAATGCAGAAGGTCGTGTGGTATTTGGCGCCACTGTGAATATTGAGGATTTGGATTCTGGTGACAATAAAACCTATCAGATCGTGGGTGAAGATGAAGCCGATATTAAAAATGGCAAGATTTCTGTAAGCTCACCAATAGCGCGTGGCTTGATTGGTAAGTCTGCTGGCGATATTGCTGAAGTTTCAGCACCAGGTGGCGTTAAAGAGTATGAAGTGCTTGATGTGCTGTATATCTAATTAAGGTGATGACAATGGCTTCCCGACTATCTTTGATTTTGATTGCGTTGTGGGCCGGTGCATTGTGGAGCACTGGGGTAAGTGCGTATGTACTGTTTGATGCGCTGCAAGATAAGCAGTTAGCGGGTAGCCTTGCCGGTAAGCTATTTAACGTAGTGACTTACATTGGCTTTGCCAGTGCATTTTATCTATTGATTCATCGTTTAGCGCAGTTTGGTACTGCAGCCTTAAAGCAAGCGTTCTTTTGGGCTGTTTTTGTCATGCTGCTATTAGTGTTGGCTGGTCATTTTGGCATTCAGCCAATTTTAGAAGGGTTGAAGTCACAAGCCTTTCCTGCTGATGTGATGCAAAGTGTATTTGCAGACAGGTTTAGAAACTGGCATGGGGTTGCCAGTTTAGCTTATGTGTTTGAATGCGCGCTCGCAGTGGTAATGGTGCTAAAAGCGCGTTAGTTTTAAATCACCCAGTAAATATTAATAATTCGGCCTGGTGGTTAAACGCAGGCCGAATGTTTTTTAAAGTTTAGGAATGATTACCTTGGCACTTTCTTTTACGGTGCTGCTCGCTCTGTAAAACACCAATTGTTTTCCAATGTGATGTACTGCAATAGCATTAGTAAGTTTGCAGATTTCTTCAAACATGGCTTTGCGTGCCACGCGGTCATCACCTGCTACCTGTACTTTAATGAGTTCATGGACGTTTAAGTTAAGCTCGATTTCTTTAACTACATTTTCCGTTAAACCATTGTTGCCTATCATGACAACTGGGTTTAAGCTATGAGCAAGGCCTCGTAGGTGTGCGATTTGTTTAGTACTTAGTTTCATATTTTTTAACAGAATTAATTAGTTAACTATTTTAACACGAAGCAATGTTTATTTGATGGCAAAGTATCAACGATGAAACCTACACGTACTAGTAAAGCTTGGATGCAAGAGCATTTAAACGACCCTTATGTAAAACTCGCACAAAAAGATGGTTATCGTGCGCGTGCCGCATATAAGTTAATGGAAATTGACGATAAAGATAAGCTCATCAAGCCCGGCATGACTGTCGTGGACTTAGGCTCGGCACCAGGTAGCTGGTCGCAAGTGGCGGTGCAACGTTTAAAAGGCCAAGGTAAAGTCATTGCACTTGATATTTTAGAGATGGCGCCTATTGGAGGAGTCACTTTTCTACAAGGCGACTTTCGTGAAGATTCAGTACTTAAGTTACTGGAACAAACATTAAATAATGTGCAAGTAGACCTTGTAATTGCAGATATGGCCCCCAATATCAGTGGAGTAAAAGATGTTGACCAAGCCGGTGCTGCTTATTTAACAGAACTAGCGCTGGATTTTAGTAAAGAATGGTTGAAACCAAGTGGAAACTTTCTGGTCAAGGTATTTATCGGAGCTGGCTTCGAGGAGATCTTGCAAAATATGCGTCAGATGTTTGATAAAGTAGTGACGCGTAAGCCTAAGGCGTCACGCGATAGAAGCAGTGAAGTTTATTTGCTAGGAATAGGTCGTAAACCTTAAAAATTTGGGTTAAACTGCTTTTGTAAGATCTAAAATGCTTAAGAAACTTTAAGCGTGATTGTTGTTGATAAAGGAAAAGATTTTGAACAACGTGTTTAAGAATGTCGCTATTTGGATAGCAATCGGCATGATACTTGTGGCGGTATTTAACTTGTCCGGCGTTAAGGGTAATGCGGACAACCAAATCGTATATTCGCAATTTATTCAAGATGTTAAGGGCGGTCGTATTGCCAAGGTGCAGATTGATGGCCGAGTGCTGCATGGTACAACTCAAGATGGTAAGAAGTTTAATACGTATGCACCTTCTGACCCATGGTTAGTGTCTGATTTACTTAAATATAACGTAGCTGTAGAGTCAAAACCAGAAGAAGAGCAATCATTGCTCATGAGTATCTTTGTCTCATGGTTCCCCATGATTTTATTGATTGGCGTGTGGATTTTCTTTATGCGCCAGATGCAAGGTGGCGGCAAAGGTGGCGGTCCATTCTCATTTGGTAAAAGTAAGGCGCGTCAGTTAGACGAAGGTAACAACCATACTACTTTTGCTGATGTGGCCGGTTGCGACGAAGCTAAAGAAGAAGTCTCTGAATTAGTAGAGTTTTTGCGTGACCCATCTAAGTTCCAGAAATTGGGTGGCCGTATTCCACGTGGTGTATTAATGGTCGGCCCGCCAGGCACAGGTAAAACTTTGTTGGCACGTGCAATCGCTGGTGAGGCTAAGGTTCCGTTTTTTACAATTTCAGGTTCTGACTTTGTAGAGATGTTTGTAGGTGTTGGTGCATCACGTGTACGCGATATGTTTGAAAACGCTAAAAAGAATGCACCTTGCATTATTTTTATCGATGAAATTGACGCAGTAGGTCGTAGCCGTGGTGCTGGTACTGGCGGCGGTAACGATGAGCGTGAACAAACACTTAACCAGATGTTAGTGGAGATGGATGGCTTTGAGGCTAACTCAGGTGTGATTGTGATTGCGGCGACTAACCGTGCAGATGTGTTAGATAAAGCGTTGTTACGTCCAGGTCGTTTCGATCGACAAGTGATGGTAGGTTTGCCTGATATTAAAGGTCGCGAGCAGATTTTATTAGTGCATATGCGTAAAGTGCCGATTGACCCGGATGTAAAAGCGGATATCTTGGCACGTGGTACGCCAGGTTTCAGTGGTGCAGATTTAGCAAACTTGGTGAACGAGTCGGCATTGTTTGCAGCACGCCGTAACAAGCGCACTGTGGATATGCAGGATTTTGAAGATGCTAAAGATAAAATTTTCATGGGTCCTGAGCGTAAATCCATGGTGATGCGTGAAGATGAGCGTCGTAATACTGCATACCATGAATCAGGCCATGCCGTAGTTGCGAAGTTGCTACCAAAAGCGGACCCCGTGCATAAAGTAACGATTATGCCGCGCGGTTGGGCATTAGGCTTAACCTGGCAGTTGCCTGAGTTTGATCGCATCAGTAACTACAAAGACAAGATGCTGGAAGAGATTTCTATTTTGTTCGGTGGCCGTATTGCGGAAGAAATCTTTATGCATCAGATGTCAACCGGTGCATCAAATGACTTTGAACGTGCGACAAAATTAGCGCGTGACATGGTGACACGTTATGGTATGAGTGATGCTATGGGTACGATGGTGTACACCGGTAATGAGCAGGACTCTTTCTTTGGCAGCATGAGTTCTAAAACGGTTTCGGAAGCAACCCAGCAAAAAGTAGATGCTGAAATTCGTCGCATTTTAGATGAGCAATATGCGATCGCTCGCCGTTTGCTGGAAGATAACCGCGACAAAGTTGAGGCAATGACCGCTGCTTTACTTGAGTACGAAACCATTGATGCTGAGCAGATTAATGACATCATGGCTGGTAAGCCTGTGCGCGAGCCTAAGCCCAGACAAGCGCAGGTGCCGCCAGCGTCTGGCTCATCAAGCTCAGGCTCAAGCCCAGCAGCAGCCGGTGAGCCGCAGCACTCTGCCAATACTTAACTTGATTAGGTTGTTTTATTTTAAAAAGGCTAGCGCAAACTAGCCTTTTTTATTGCCAAAAATCATGCACGACCACGGGTGTTTCGATGAGTGTGCATGCGCAACCTTAAGAGAGGACTTTACTTCCTAACGACTTTTAGTCGGATTTAGTATAATTAACATATGCAAACTCAATATCAATTTAATTGCGGTAAATATCAACTTAACTTAAGTCGCCCCCATGTCATGGGTATCGTTAATGTGACGCCTGATTCATTTTCTGATGGTGGCAAGTACACTAGCACTGATTTAGCAGTAGCGCATGGCTTAGAACTGATTGCTCAAGGTGCCGATATTTTAGACATCGGTGGCGAGTCCACTAGACCCGGTGCTGAGCCTGTAAGTCTAGATGAAGAGTTAAGACGCGTGATCCCTGTGATTGAGGCTTTAAGTGCTGTGTCCACAGTGCCACTTTCTATCGATACCTATAAGCCAGAAGTCATGCGCCAAGCGATTTTTGCAGGTGTTGATATTGTGAATGATATACGTGCGTTGCAAGAAAAACACGCCGTTGAAATTGTTGCGAATAGCAATGCCGGTGTTTGTTTGATGCATATGCAGGGCATGCCGCAAACGATGCAGCTTGCACCTAGTTATCAAGATGTAGTCGCCGAAGTAAAACAGTTTTTAATCGAGCGTATGCAAGTCGTAATGTCGGCTGGTATTGCAAAAGAACGCATCGTATTAGACCCAGGCTTTGGTTTTGGTAAAACAACAGCGCATAATATTGCGTTAATACAGCATTTGGGTGAGATTGGTGAACTTGGGCCTTTATTGGTTGGTTTATCTCGCAAATCTGTATTGGGTAAGATTGCTGGGGGTGATGAACAGCAGCGCTTGCACGCAGGATTGGCGGCATCGGTCATCTCAGCCATGAAGGGTGCAAAAATTGTGCGTGTGCATGACGTTAAAGCCACGGTAGATGCGCTAAAGGTAGTGACAGCTGTACTGCCCGCCTAACTTGCTACTGGGCGAGTTATCAGCCAACATAAATTGTAATTCAACGCTTGAAAGAAATATGAATGAGTAAAAAATACTTTGGTACAGATGGAATTCGCGGACGCGTAGGGGATGCACCGATTACCCCTGAGTTTGTAATGCGTTTAGGTTATGCGGCAGGGCGAGTGCTGACCAGTATTGATAGTCACTTAGCGAAAGGCGCACACCCAGCGGTATTAATTGGTAAAGATACACGTATTTCTGGCTATATGTTAGAAGCGGCGTTAGAAGCTGGCTTGTCAGCTGCGGGGGTGGATGTTTTGCTGACAGGCCCGATGCCAACACCGGCAGTTGCGTATTTGACGCGTGCATTGCGGGCACAGGCAGGTATTGTGATTTCTGCGTCGCATAACCCTTATTATGATAACGGCATTAAATTCTTCTCCAGCTTAGGCACTAAATTGCCAGATGAAGTTGAACATGCGATTGAAGCTGCACTAGATGAGCTGATGCAGGTAATGGAGTCTGCAAAGTTAGGTAAAGCGCGCCGTATTGATGATGCAGCAGGGCGTTATGTTGAGTTCTGTAAAAGTACTTTCCCTAATCATTTAGATTTGCGTGGGTTGAAAATTGTGTTGGATTGCGCACACGGTGCCACCTATCATGTAGCGCCACCAGTGTTTCATGAGTTAGGCGCTGAGATTGTGGTGATTGGTAACCATCCGGATGGTTTAAACATCAATGAACAAGTTGGCTCTACACATCCGCAAGCATTACAAAAAGCGGTGGTGGAGCATCAGGCAGATTTAGGCATCGCTTTCGATGGGGATGGCGACCGTGTGATGATGGTTGATCATACCGGCCGATTGCTAGACGGTGACCAACTGCTTTATATTATCGCAGCTGCCCGTCAGCAGACAGGTGTTTTACACGGCGGTGTCGCGGGGACACTGATGACCAATTTAGCGTTAGAACATAAGCTTGCTGCGATGAATATTCCTTTTGCTCGTGCCAAGGTAGGCGATCGCTATGTACTGGAGTTATTGAATCAAAATAATTGGCAATTGGGCGGAGAAAACTCAGGTCATATTTTAACGCTGGACAAGCATAGTAGTGGTGACGGCATTATTGCTGCTTTGCAAGTGCTTCATGCAGTAATACAGACTGGTAAAACTTTAAGTGAGCTAGGTACTGACTTAACACTTTACCCGCAGGTGTTAATTAACGTCACCACCAAGCATAAGATTGATTTGAGCAATACCTTGATTCAGGCAGCGGTTACAACGGCCGAAGCCGAGCTTAAAGACTCGGGACGTGTGCTACTGAGAGCCTCTGGTACTGAGCCAAAAATCCGTGTGATGGTTGAAGGTGAAAATCAATCACAGGTCACCACGTTAGCACAAAACATTGCAGATGTAGTCAAGCAGGTTGCATCTTAGTAGCACTTGAAAGTTAAGGTGATGTGGTGTAGCACTGCATCACCCTACTAAAGACGTTGCAGCATCTCGGATTGCCTGCATGTTTCAATAAATTTGCTGCGTTGAACACTCAATTGCCTAGCGTGTTCAATTCAACAAAGCTTCATCTCTTTTTCATCAATTGTTCACATTGTAGTGACAAGCTAGCTCCACTTTAAGTAAATATTGGAGGTGGATGATGACATCTAGAACACGTTTATATTTGCACCGTATGCATCAGTTTGATAGCAATGTTTGTGTGGCGGTCAACCATACCAGTCGCTATCGCTTGGTACGTGATAGCTTTAGGTTAGCGAGTAGGCTGGGTGATGGCGTATTTTGGTATGTGCTAATGGCTACGGTGCTGCTAGTGAATGGCAGTGATGGTATGGTGCCGGTATTACATATGGGGCTAGCTGGACTGTCTGGTACTTTGTTTTATAAATGGTTGAAAGGTAAAACCCTGCGACCACGCCCTTACGAAGTGAGGCAAGATATATGGTTAACAGGTAAGCCTCTCGATAAATTTAGCTTTCCGTCTGGACACACCTTGCATGCAGTGGTGTTTAGCATGGTAGCTTTGAGTTATTACCCGCAGCTGGCGTTTGTACTCGTGCCGTTTACCGTGATGGTAGCGCTGTCGCGTGTGGTACTGGGTTTGCACTACCCAAGTGATGTGCTGGCAGGTGCGCTGATTGGTGCGTCGATAGCAGCTTTGTCTTTTTTAATTGTATAAATAACGATGGTGAGGTGTTAAGCATACGTTATGCTAACCCACTGACTCTAAATCTTTAGCTGTGCAGTCATTAGTGTTTGGCGTGGGTGAAATATTGCACAGGCTGTGGGTGCATGTGCTGCAAATGATTTAAGCACTGTTCACGCCATTGTTCTAGTTGCTCCATACTGATATTCTTTAATTCAGCTTCAAATACGGGTTGATTCCCGTCCAATACTTTACCGATATCCGCTAGCGCAAGTTGCGTTTTTGAGATGTAATACACAAAGTTCTGGCCTAGGCCACGATCAAGCACACGTGCAAACCTGTGAATCAGCTGTGGTATTCTCATCCGTCTTAATAGCGCGTCTCCCAATGCTAGGCGTTTAATCGCAGCGCTCGTGATGTCTTCAGCACAATTAAAATGAGTACTGACGAATCGGGTGATAGCCATATGATGTTCGCTCAACAGCTGATGTGGCGAGGTTTTAATGAGTGGCATTAGATAAGCATCCATGGCCCACTCTGAAGTGATATGGGTAAACATTGTGCTTTTAAACCACATGGCCTCATGCGCAGGCACGAAATGATGATGCGCAATCACATCAATATATAAGTGGCTGGCGTAACCAATAGCAATCGCCATTTCCTCATCAGACTTTGCTACATCAAGTAGCTGATGTGCACTTTTCCATGCGTGGGTATTGTTAAACGGTTGGCTCACTAGCGCCAGATCAGGAATGCATGCACCAGCCATCACTAAGTCTGGAAACTTCTTAATCGCAGTTTGTAGCTTAGGGTCTAGTAACGGCATAGCCCATAACAGTGATTGTGCAAAGTAGAGGTGAGTCATCAGCCCCCACGCATTTGCATCAGCTGAGTATATGCAGCATGGCAACCACCAGTAATACTGTTTGATTATCTTAGGTACTTGCATGCGAGCCACTGTGCCAGTGTGATATTAAATAAAAATGACAATACGATGATGTTTTATGGAAAAAGCTTACCGTCAGTGCCGATAGTGACTTGAGTTGTTGTGTTGGTGTTATGAGGTTTTTCTTTCATTAAACTGTCATCTAGCGTGTTTATATTGTTAATAACGGATTGAATTTATTAACAGATGGGTGAACAGCGCACATGAAAATACTATTTATATCTGATGTATATTTCCCACGTATTAATGGCGTTTCAACTTCGATCAGAACTTTTGTCGAGCAGATGCAAGGCTTAGGGCATGAAGTGCATTTAATTGCACCAGATTATGGTGTCGCTACCGAAGACGAGTCATGGATTAAGCGTATTCCGGCGCGTAGCATTTATTTTGACCCGGAAGATAAACTCATGAAGTATGGAGAGGTGCTGCAGCGCTTGCCGGATCTACGCCGAGAAGGGTATGACTTAGTGCATATCCACACCCCGTTTGTTGCTCATTATGTGGGGTTGAAATTGGCGCGCGAGTTAAATGTCACTTGTGTAGAAACTTACCATACGTTTTTTGAAGATTACTTACATCATTATTTACCGTGGATTTCTAAGCCCATGGCGCGTGGTGTAGCCAGAATGATCTCCAAACGCCAATGCAATGCCGTTGATGGCATCGTGGCACCATCACAGCCCATGCTGGATGTTTTGCGCGGCTACGGCGTTAATGTGAATGCAGAAGTGGTGCCTACTGGTTTGCAAATGCAGAGTTTTAAAGGCGCTGATGGTAAAGCGTTCAGACAAAAGTACGAGATACCTTTAGAGCGCCCAATGCTACTGTATGTGGGCCGTGTTGCATTTGAGAAGAACATTGCCTTCTTACTGGAAATGCTAAAAGTATTGGTGCAAGATGTGCCGGATGTGCTGCTGGTGATCACTGGCGAAGGTCCTGCTGAAGCCAGCCTGCATCGCTTAACTCAGGCGTTGGGGCTTGTAAATAATGTGCAGTTTATTGGATATCTGGATCGTGAGCTGGAACTTAATGCCTGCTATCAGGCAGCTGATGTGTTTGTGTTCGCCTCAAAAAGTGAAACACAGGGTTTGGTGTTGCTCGAGGCGATGGCACAAGGCACACCAGTGGTTGCGATAGCAGAGCTTGGTACAGCTTCAATATTGGTAGATGGGCAAGGTGCCTTGATTGCACCAGATCATGTTGAGGGGTTTTCTGACAAGGTTAAACATTTGTTAATGTACCCAGAAGAGCGCTTTGAGATTGGGCTAAGGGCTAGGTCTTACGTGTTTGCTAAATGGACGGCATCTATACAGGCTGAGCGCATGGTGCAATTTTATGCAGCGTTAATTAATGCGCGGCCAGCTGTTAATGGCGCGTATGTGTCAATTGCCTGATTGCTGCGGTACCCATTGTGGCTGAACTGGCTACAGCTATGTGTGGAAATATGCGTTATTTTCTATCAAGAATTGATGAAAGCGGATGCTAAGAACGCAATCTCTTTTATACTGTTAAGCAATACAGTTAATAAAGTCATTGCTTAATTATGGAAATAGAATCTAACGTAACCCCCAAGACCATCTATCTAAAAGACTATACGCCTGCACCTTATCGGGTGGGGCATGTAAACCTCTCATTTACATTGTTTGAAGATAAAACAATTGTGAAATCAGAAGTGCAATATATTAAAACAGCAGACGCTACTTCTGGTGACCTGGTGTTAAACGGGCAAGACCAAGTCGTGACTGCCGTAGAGATGGATGGTATTCGCTTTGATGGCTATACCATTACTGAGCATGAAATGACCATCAAGGATGCCGGTGAAAAATTCACTCTGACCATTACCTCAGAGATTGATCCTGCATCCAACACCGCGCTAGAGGGTTTGTATAAGTCCCAAGGCAGTTATTGCACCCAATGTGAGGCAGAAGGCTTCCGTCGTATTACTTACTTCCAGGACAGGCCAGACGTATTGAGTACCTTCTCAGTACGTATTGAGGCAGATAAACACAAGTACCCTGTGCTCCTATCTAACGGCAATCTAGTAGATACTGGTGATCTTGCTCATGGGCGTCATTTTACCGCCTGGAATGACCCATTTCCTAAGCCTTGTTACCTGTTTGCACTGGTGGCTGGTAATTTGGTTCTCATAGAAGACTCGTTCCAAACCATGTCTGGGCGTCAGGTAGCTTTGCATATTTATGTGCGTGCCGGTGATGAGCAGCAGTGCGATCATGCCATGCAGTCACTTAAAAAAGCCATGAAGTGGGATGAAGAAAAATACGGCCGTGAATATCAACTCGATTTGTTTAATATTGTCGCTGTGAGTGATTTTAATATGGGGGCGATGGAAAACACATCACTCAATATTTTTAACACGAAGTTAGTACTAGCTCACCAGGAAACTGCGACTGATGCAGACTTTGACAGTGTGGAGGCTGTCATCGGCCATGAGTACTTCCATAACTGGACAGGCAATCGCGTTACCTGCCGCGATTGGTTTCAACTATCGCTTAAAGAAGGCTTAACCGTATTCAGGGACCAAGAGTTTAGCGCAGATATGAGCTCGCGCGCGGTGAAGCGGATTGATGATGTGGATCAGTTGCGACGTCTGCAGTTCTCAGAGGATGCGAGTCCTTTAGCACATGCCGTGCAGCCTGATAACTTTATCGAGATCAGTAACTTCTATACTACGACTGTGTATGAAAAAGGCGCCGAGCTAATTCGTATGCAGCATACTTTGCTGGGCCAAGAAACTTATCGTAAAGCAACTGACTTATATTTTGAGCGTTACGACGGGCATGCCGTTACTTGCAATGATTTTGTACAGTGCATGGCAGATGCCTCTGGGCGGGATATGTCACAATTTTTCTTGTGGTATAAACAGGCAGGGACTCCTACATTAAAAGCTTCTGGTCAATATAATGCAGCGCAACAGCAATACACTTTAAGCTTAACGCAATCGCAACCTGATACCGCTGGCCAAGCCGATAAAAAACCGTTGCATATCCCGGTTGCGGTCGGGCTGCTAGATGCGTTGGGTAATGAAACACATGCAACCCAGATACTTGAAATGACCGCGCGTGAACAAAGCTTCACTTTTGATCATGTGCCGTCACGCCCGGTGCCTTCTATCTTGCGTGGTTTTTCTGCACCTGTAAAACTAACAACAGACTTGAGTGATGATGATCTGCGTCTACTGCAGTTGAAGGACACAGATGGCTTCAATAAATGGGAGTCTGGCCAGACCCTTGCACTACGCAATATTGAGCGAGTGATGGCTGACGCCACCGCTGATATCTCGCAATTTGTGGATGATTTTGGCATCATCATTGAACAAGCGATCGCGGGCGTAGGCGATAAAGCGCTGTTAGCAAGAGCGCTCACCTTGCCGACAATCGCAGTGATTGCACAAACCCAAACCGTGATCGACCCGGCAGCGATAGATCAAGCGCGTACGCATATTCTTAAAAGTATTAAACGTGCACATAAAGATGCCTTAGCACGCTTATATGATGATAATGCAAACACGGGTACGTTCTCAGTGTCACCAGCAGCCATGGGGCGTAGGGCATTGCAAAATGTTGCGCTTGAACTACTTACAGTGACCAATGGTACGGGCTGTGCCGCTAGAGCCAAAGCGCACTATGATGGCGCTAATAATATGACTGACCGTGTTGCAGCGCTGGCTTGCTTGTCAGACAGCACGCAGCCTGAACGTGAGTTAGTGTTTGCTGACTTCTATGAGCGTTTTAAAGCGTATCAGTTAGTGGTCGATAAATGGTTTACGTTACAAGCGATGGCGAATAGGCCAGCTATTTTTGATGACTTTGCAAAACTGCGTCAGCATCATGAATTTAATATTAAAAACCCAAATCGCGTGCGCTCACTTTACTCAGCCTTTGCGCTTAATAACCCTGTGCAGTTCCACCATCCTAGCGGGCAAGGTTATGCTATTTTAAGAGATGCCATTATTGAGTTAAATGCGATTAACCCGCAAATTGCGTCACGCTTGGTAACGCCTTTGCGTGAATGGAAGCGCTATACACCAGTACTGCAAACGCAGATGCAAGATGCTTTGCAAGCAATTATGAATACGCCAAACCTATCGAATGATGTGTTCGAGTTGGTAAGTAAAAGCTTAAAAGGCTAGGGTAATTTGCTATGTTGATTTTCGCCTAGTGTTTTATCATTAGCCGCGCTATCAACATAGCTTTCTGAAGGATGCTTGGTGTTATTTAGCACTACAGCCGCCATGGTTGCATCAGCATAATTTACCCTATCAGCTCCTCCAAACAATAAAAGCCAACAGTGTTGGCTTTTATTGTTTGGATCAAGTAGCTAACAGCTAAGGCTAAGTATTAACCAAACTTACCTGTAATGTAATCTTCAGTTTCTTTACGTGAAGGGCGGGTGAAAATACGATCAGTCTCACCATGCTCAATCAGCTCACCTAAGTACATATAAGCTGTGTAGTCAGAAACCCGGGCTGCTTGCTGCATGTTATGAGTCACTACCAGAATCGTGAGCTTATTGCGTAACTCACTCATCAGTTCTTCAATATTTGCTGTGGCAATTGGGTCAAGCGCTGATGTAGGCTCGTCAAACAGCATGATTTCAGGGTCGGTTGCCAAGGCACGTGCGATACATAAACGTTGTTGCTGACCGCCAGATAAATTAAAAGCCAAGTCTTGCAGACGGTCTTTTACCTCATTCCAAAGCGCAGCACCTTTTAATGCTTCTTCTACCTTATCATCTACAACGCGACGGTTTTTTTCGCCACGTACACGTAAACCGTAAGCTACGTTTTCGTAAATTGATTTTGGAAATGGATTCGGTTTCTGAAATACCATGCTAATACGCATGCGTACTTCAATCGGGTCTACATTTTTTTCTAAAATGTTTGTGTCATCCGGATGCATAATAATCTGCCCGTCGTATTTGTTACCTGGGTACAAATCATGCATGCGATTAAAGCAGCGTAAAAATGTAGATTTACCGCAGCCAGAAGGCCCGATCAATGCCGTGATTTTATTTTCATACAAAGGCATTGAAACATTCTTAACTGCGTTGTGGCCACCGTTATAAAAAAAACTGAGATTACGTGCTTCAGCTTTTACTGGTGTAGTTGTCGTCATCATGAGAATTTAGATTCCTGTTGATAGATATATAGAGATAAGCCGTGAATTACCATTTAATGTTTTTACGCATTTTGTAACGCATTCTGATGGCAAAACCGTTCATGATCAGGGTTACTAAAATGATGATCACGCCAGCTGCTGCAGCGTTCACATGGAATGCCTCGCTTGGGCGAGATAACCAGCTAAACATTTGAATCGGTAATACCGTGAAGCCAGATGATAGCCATTCAAAGTTAAGGAATGGTGCGCTGGTCGTCACTGGAGATGGCGGTAAGAATGCGATGAAGGTCAATGCGCCAATGGTAATGATAGGTGCAGTTTCACCGATGGCACGTGCCATGCCGATAATTACGCCGGTGAGAATGCCACCGAAAGAGTATTTAATCACATGGTCATACACTACTTGCCATTTGGTTGCGCCAACAGCATAAGCCGCCTCGCGAATCGCAATCGGGATGCTGCGGATTGATTCACGTGTTGCAACAATCACCACCGGCAGTATCAGTAAGCCTAATGTCAGACCTGCAGTCACGATGCTTTGACCAAGATCTAAAATGTAAACAAATAAGCCCAGTGCTAACAAACCGTAAATAATAGAAGGTACAGCGGCTAAGTTAGAAACGTTAATCTCGATAAGGTCTGAAAACCAGTTTTTAGGGGCGTACTCTTCTAGATAGATGGCTGCCATGACGCCCACTGGTACTGCTGAGATAAACGTGACCAACATCACCAGCGATGAGCCAACTAGCGCTGAGAGTAAGCCTGCACTAGCAGCTCGACGTGATGGAAAGTCGGTATAAAAGCTTAAAGACAATAACTTAGGATAGCCTTGAATGATTAAGTCAATAAACAGGGTTAATAACGTCACCAGACCAACCATCAGACACAGTAAGCCAATGATGGAAAATATATAGTCATTGAGTTTGTGCCGATGAATCATGGCACGCACTTCGTCTAAATTTTTATTGATGTGATTTGCAGATGGGTTGTTCATTTTAGTATCTCTCGCTATATTTCTTGCGTGTGATGTGGCCGATAATGTTGAGTGTTAGTGTCATCAACATCAGCACCAGGCCTGCAGCAAAGATGCTTTGATAACCGATGCTGCCATGTGGTAAATCACCCATCGCAACTTGCACAATGTAAGCAGTAATCGTAGCCGCTGCATCCATTGGGTTAAATGTCAGGTTAGGTTGCTGACCTGCTGCGATCGCCACTACCATGGTTTCACCGATGGCGCGCGATATCCCTAAAATGTAAGCAGCCACAATACCTGAAACGGCGGCTGGCGTTACTACTCTAATCGCAGTTTGAAAACGTGTTGCACCCATTGCATAAGAGCCTTCGCGCATGCTCATGGGTACTGCGCGCATTGCATCTTCTGACAGGGAGGCAATGTAAGGGATAATCATAATGCCAATTACAATGCCTGAACTCAGCATGTTAAACGTTGGTAACTCTGGCATGATTTTTTGTAATAGCGGGGTAATAAACAGTAACGCAAAAAAACCAAACACAATGGTTGGTACGCCAGCGAGCAGCTCTAGTACTGGTTTTACTGTTTCACGTACACGGTGCGATGCAAACTCAGACAGGTAAATGGCGCTAATTGTGCCAATCGGCACCGCAATCAGCAATGCCACGCCTGTCACGGTTAATGTGCCGGAAACTAAAGGCAAGATACCATAACGTGGATTTTCAAATAGTGGCGTCCAGACCGTATCGGTTAAAAAGTCTGACAAAGAGACATATTCAAAGAAACCGTAAGACTCATAGAGCAAAATGCCAATAATGGCAGCAGTTGTTAATACTGCAGACAAAGCAGCCAGCATCAAAATAAACTCAATCACACGCTCTTTTAGGTGGCGAGTGAAGTTTTTTGATAAGCGAGCACTAATTTGAGGGGTCAATGATTTATTTAACACTTGGGTTGCCGTATTCACGTTATATATACCAGCTTGTTATCATGATTGGTAAAAGACACTTGTAAGAAAAGCAGCGATTTATGTGCTTTCAAACAAGTGTCAGTTAAACATACTACTTAATACGCGTTAGCAATTCTTCAATTTTTACACCAACTTCAGGTTTACCACCAAAGCCAGTGCCTGGTTTAAGTGCTTTCCAGTGAGTAATCACTGCTTTTTGCTCTTTAGCAGGTAACGCAACGTATTTTACTTCTTCAATCAGCGGTTTGCTATTTTCAAGGTAGTAGTTAACAAAGGCTTTAACTTCTGGCTTGAATGCTGCTGCTGTTGCATTAACGTAGATGAAGATAGGGCGTGCTAATGGTTGATAAGTACCGTCTTCAATCGTTGCTTTTGAAGGCAATACACCAGGTTTACCTGGTTTATCAACAATTGAAACCGCTGTTAACTTGTCTTGATTCTCTTCATAGTAAGCATAACCGAAGTAAGCAAGGCCACCTTTGTCACCAACAACACCTTTAACTAAGACGTTATCATCTTCTGATGCAGTAAAGTCACCGCGGCTTGATTTTGCTTTACCAACAATTGCTTCAGTAAAATAGTCAAAAGTACCTGAGTCAGCACCTGGACCAAACAGTTTAACTGGTGTGTTTGGCCATGCTGGATTTACTTGATTCCAAGTTTTTACTTTACCTTGTGCAGCTGGTTCCCACAACTTTTTAAGTTCTGCCGTAGTCATTTTTTTAGCAAAATCGTTACTTGGGTTAATTACCACAGTTAACGCGTCATAAGCGACTGGCAACTCAATAAACTGCACACCAGCTTCTTTACATGCATCGATTTCTTTTTGCAGAATAGGACGTGAAGCATTTTGCACATCGGTTTCACCGCGGCAGAACTTTTTAAAACCGCCACCTGTGCCTGAAATGCCCACGGTTACTTTGGTTTTTGTTGATTTTTGGAATTCTTCCGCAACCGCTTCAGTAATTGGGTATACCGTGCTTGAGCCGTCAATCTTAATGATTTTATCGGCTGCTACAGCAAAGTTTGGTAATGCAAATAATGATGTAACCAAACTAGCTATTGTTGAATATTTAGTAAACTGGTATTGCATTTGTTGCTCCTTAGAGTAGTCAGTTGTTGAACTGTACGTATCATATGAAGCTAATGTGACAATATAATGACAAAAAATAAATTAGTAAAACTGATTAAATAAAAAAGGGCTCTAAGTGAGCCCTTTTTTACGATTTGCTAATAATTACATAAAGCTGCGGCCTAAATGGTAGCCAATTGCTGCCATTAAACCAGCGCATGGAATGGTGAGTACCCATGCCCAGACGATCCTTGATGCAAGGCCCCAACGCACTGCAGAAGCACGGCGAGATACGCCTACGCCTACAATTGCACCCGTGATGGTATGTGTGGTTGAAACCGGAATACCAAATGATGTGGCTAAGAACAATGCGATAGAGCCAGAGGTTTGTGCACAGAATGCGCCGGTTGGGCGTACTTTAGTGATGCCCATGCCCATGGTGCGCACAATACGCCAGCCACCCATCAATGTACCTAAGCCCATTGCTAGCTGGCATGAAATCACTACCCAAAATGGCACATGAAAATCGCCGTGTAGGTAGCCGTTTGCAAATAGCAGCACGGTGATAATACCCATGGTTTTTTGTGCATCGTTAGCACCGTGACCTAAGCTAAATAGAGAAGATGAAATAAATTGCATCTTGTTAAAACGGTTCTCTGTTTTGTATGGTGAGGATCTTTGAAACAGCCATAGCACAACAACTGAGAGCAACATGGCCAGCAGCATACCAAATAGTGGCGACAGCACAATGGCAACACCAGTAGTAATGAGTTTGGTCCCGAGAATGATGCCTTGAGTCCCTGCATGCGCAACGCCTGCACCGAGTAAGCCGCCAATGAGTGCATGTGATGATGATGACGGAATGCCGAACCACCAAGTGATGATGTTCCATGCAATTGCACCAATCAGGGCGCCAAATATCACCGCATTGTTGACGATGTTGGGGTCGATAATGCCTTTGCCCACGGTGTCAGCGACATGTAGACCAAAGAACAGGAATGCAATGAAGTTAAAAAATGCTGCCCAAACAACCGCGGCCTGTGGTGTGAGTAAGCGTGTTGAAACCATGAGTGCAATAGAGTTAGCTGCGTCATGGAAACCGTTCATAAAGTCAAATATGAGGGCAACCACCACGAGAAACGCCATGATGAGAATTGCGTGATCCATTGTTTACCCCTTAGATGCGCTCAAGTACAACGCCATGGATTACATCTGCAACGTCTTCACAGCTATCAACTGCTTCTTCAAATAAATCGTAGAGTTCTTTTGAGCGAATTAAGGTGCGAGCATCGCCTTCTTCAGCAAATAAGCGATGCATGCCTGAGCGCATCACGTGATCAGCTTCGCCTTCGATGCTGCTAATTTCCTCACAGGTTTGTAGGATGCGGCTAGAGTTTTTCATGTCTGACAGCATGCTTACCGCTTCACGTACTTTTTCAGATGCGCGTAGCAGAATTTGGCCTAGCGCTACCATTTCAGGTGTAAACGCGGTGTGACCGTATATTTTTGCACTTTGTGGAATGGCTTCCATGTAGTCGATGATGTCATCTAATGCCATTGCCAGTTCACGAATTTCACGACGGTCAAATGGTGTAATAAATGTTTTATGTAGGGAGAGTAAAATTTCTTTTGTATATTCATCCGCTTCAGATTCGATTTTTCTAATCTCAGCAAAATGTTCATCGAACTTTTCGCTATCTCTTACTGCGGCCATCATGGCAAGTACTTTTGAGCCTTTGACAGCACAGTCTGCTAGGCTGTTGAAAAGTACGAAGTAATTGTCATTACGAGGTGAAATTGCAGCCATTAATCGACCAAGTGCAGCATTTGCCATAGTTTTTTAACTCCCTTATTTATTACTGTTTTGTTACTTTTAGATTAAAAATTCTTGAATATCGCAAGTTTAACCGTCTAGGCCAAAATCTGCGAGTATTTATATGGTTTTAATGGAACTTTTTTCAATCACGGAAATTGATTGCTTTACGTGATGAAATGCTTTCATCTGGCATTTAATCTATATATGCAGGGTAAAAATCTCGGGTAGCTAATGAGTACCGTGTGTTTAAGCAGGATTTTAACGCGCAGGTTGTGAGTATTTTCTGCGGCATAGGATATTAGTTAATTAGACATGAATGTTGTTGGTTGACGTGACTTAAATCCGGCAATATGGCGGGATAAGCCTTTGCTGTATAATGGCGTTTTTTAGCAACACGTAAGCATTATGGAAGCAGAACAACTCAATATTATTGCTAATCGCTTAGGCGATTTAGGCGAGCGTAACCTAGCTCTTCGGGGGTATCTTTGACTTTGAATCTAAGAGTCAGCGTTTAGAAGAAGTTAATGGCTTACTGGAAGACCCCAAGATTTGGGATGACAACGCTAAAAGCCAGGCACTAGGCAAAGAAAAGCGTGCGCTTGAATTGGTAGTAAACACGCTTACCCATGTGCAAGCTGGCCTAAAAGATGCGCAAGAGTTGTTTGAGATGGCGCGAGAAGAAAATGATGACGATACTTTAGTGAGTGTTGAGCATGACTCTTTGGCGCTAGAAAAAGAAATCGCCGAAATGGAGTTCAGGCGTATGTTCTCTGGCGAACTGGATTCTGCGAACTGTTTTATCGAGTTTCAATCAGGTAGCGGTGGTACCGAAGCGCAGGACTGGGCGAATATGCTGCTTCGTATGTATTTACGTTATTGCGAGCGTAAGGGCTTTAAGGTTGAGGTGCTAGAAGAGTCTGAAGGCGATGTTGCCGGTATTAAAGGTGCATCAATTAAAGTGTCTGGCGATTATGCCTACGGTACTTTACGCACAGAAAATGGCGTGCATCGTTTAGTGCGTAAGTCTCCATTCGATTCCAACGCCAAGCGCCATACCAGTTTTGCCAGTGTGCAGATATTCCCTGAGGTGGATGACTCGATTCAAATCGACATTAACCCTGCGGATTTACGTGTTGATACTTATCGTGCAAGCGGTGCGGGTGGGCAGCATATTAATAAGACCGACTCTGCGGTACGTATTACGCATATTCCAACCAATACCGTGGTGCAGTGTCAAAACGATCGTTCGCAACATCGCAATCGAGAAGAAGCGATGAACATGCTGAAGGGTGCGCTTTATAATTTAGAGTTGAATAAGCGTAATCAAGAAAAACAAGCACTTGAAGATGCCAAAACAGATATTGGTTGGGGTCATCAAATCAGGTCTTATGTGTTAGACCAGTCACGTATTAAAGATTTACGTACTGGTGTGGAAATTGGCAATACGCAAGGCGTGCTGGACGGCGACCTTGACCCATTTATTACCGAAAGTTTGAAGCAGGGAGTGTAGTGTGAGTAACGTGCAAAATAATGAACAAAATAATGAAGTGATTGCAGTGGATGAAAATCATGTGATTGCTGAGCGCCGCGAAAAATTAAAGTTGATTCGTGAAAACGCCAAGCAAACTGGCTCAGTTGCTTTCCCGAATGACTTTAAACCAGAGCATCAGGCTGCAGCGCTACATGCTGAGTTTGGTGGGTTTGATAATGAAATACTGCAACCTCGCGCCGTGCACGTCAGTATTGCAGGCCGCATGATGTTAAAACGTGTCATGGGTAAGGCCAGTTTTGCCACGGTGCAAGACAGTACGGGTCGTATTCAACTATTTGTTTCTAAAGATAATTTCACTGATGAAAACAGTGAGGCTGTTTACGAGGCGTTTAAACACTGGGACTTGGGCGACATTATTGCGGCTAAAGGGGTGTTGTTTAAAACCAAAACTGGCGAGCTTTCAGTCAAGGTGTCTGAGCTGCGTTTGTTGACTAAATCATTGCGCCCATTGCCTGAAAAGTTTCATGGCTTGCAAGACCAAGAGGTTAAGTATCGTCAACGCTATGTAGATTTGATGGTGTCTGAAGAAACCCGTGCTACCTTTATTGCGCGTAGTAAGGTTGTATCAGCGATTCGTAGTTTTATGCTGGAGAATCAGTTTTTAGAAGTAGAAACACCAATGCTGCACCCGATTCCGGGTGGTGCATCAGCTAAGCCGTTTATTACGCATCACAACGCGCTTGATATGCAAATGTATATGCGTATTGCCCCTGAGTTGTATTTGAAGCGCTTAGTTGTTGGTGGTTTTGAGCGTGTGTTTGAGGTGAATCGTAATTTCCGTAACGAGGGTTTGAGCGTACGCCATAACCCAGAATTCACCATGATGGAGTTTTATGCGGCTTATACCGACTACCTATGGTTGATGGACTTTACCGAGCGCTGTATTCGCACTGCGGCGATTGCGGCGACAGGTTCAGCCGTGTTGCAGTATCAAGGCCGTGAGTTGGATTTAAGCAAGCCATTCCAACGCTTGACCATTGTAGGTGCGATTCAAAAATATGCACCGCAATATACGTTGGAGCAGTTGAACGATGCTGCCTTCTTGCGTGCAGAGATACTGAAATTTGGTACTAAACCATTTGACCATGCAGGCTTAGGTGCATTGCAATTGGCCTTGTTTGAAGAAACTGCAGAGAGCCAATTGTGGGAACCTACCTACATTATTGATTACCCAGTAGAAGTTTCACCGTTAGCGCGTGCATCAGACACTAACCCTGAAATCACTGAGCGTTTTGAATTGTTTGTGACAGGACGTGAGATTGCGAACGGCTTTAGCGAATTAAACGATGCTGAAGATCAGGCAGCGCGTTTCCATGCGCAAATGAAAGCAAAAGAAGCGGGTGATGCTGAAGCGATGTACTACGATGCAGACTTTATCCGAGCGCTGGAGTACGGTATGCCACCGACTGGCGGTTGTGGTATTGGTATTGACCGCTTGGTGATGATGATTACGGACAGTGCAAGTATCCGCGATGTGATTTTGTTCCCGCATATGCGTCCAGAAGCTTAAGCTTTAATCAGCATTACTTTTGATAGAAAAGCCGTTGCTAGTGAATACTAGTGACGGCTTTTTGTTGTAAAAATACAACGGCAATAAAATTAATTTTTATAAAGTTTGATCTGTCATGAAACTGTAATACAGCTACCGCAAAATCCCCTCTGTCGAAAAACGCAGTAAATAATTATTAAATTAATAGAGGGAATGTAAATGAACTACAAATTACGTAGCTTGGTAGCTGCGAGTATCACAGGTGCATTAATGTTAGGTGTTGCACAACAGGCATCTGCAGATTCTACTATCGATATTGTTAATGCGTTAGTTGCAAAAGGCGTGTTAACTGAAGAAGAAGGCGCATTGCTAACTAAAGGCCGCAGTGGTGAACGTGATGCGGCTGAAGCAAAGTCAAAAAAACAAATTAATGTCGTGAATAAAGACGGCCTGCGTTTTGAGAACGAAGATAAATCAGTCAGCGTTGCTGTGGGTGGCCGTATTCACGCAGACTATCGCAACTTTGATCACGGTAGTAATGATAAAAATACCAGTGGAAATACTGCAAATGAATCAGATACTTTTGATATGCGCCGTGCACGTATCAATATCAGTGGTCAGTTATTTAATAACTATACTTTCCAACTTTCTGGTGACTTTGCCGGTGGTACTACAGGTAACTCAGGTACAGGCAGTACTGCGATTCTTGACCAAGCTTGGTTCAACGTGAACTACTGGGCTCCATTGCAATTTAGAGTAGGTCAATTCAAGGTGCCTATCAGCATGGAGCGTAAAATGAGCTCTAACAGCTTAGACTTCTTAGAGCGCAGTTTGCATGACAGCTTGGGCAGTTACGAAGACCGTGGTGCCATGGTTTGGGGTGTGCCTAGAGACGGCATTACTTACGCGATTGCTGCTGTGAATGGCGAAGGTAATAAAAATAGAAACGATGCAGATAGCCGTGTAAGCAAACCTGAAATCCAAGCAAACGCAACCGTAAACTTTGCACAATTGATGGATAATAAAGATGCCGTGTATCACTTGGGTGTTGGTTTTGCGAATGGAGACATTTCAAAAAATAATAATGCCTCTGGTACCGGTACAATTGCAGCCGCAGCTGATAACACATTCTGGCTAGCAGGTACCAACTCATTGCGTACTGAGGCACGTGGTGTGAATTTCTTAAAACTACCAGGTTTGATTAGTGCTAATGGTGTGAGCAATGAAGTTAATCGCCAACGCTTTGCGGTAGAAGGTGCTGCGGCATTTGGTCCGGTGAAGGTAGCGAGTGAGTGGATGCGTAACAGCTTTAGCGGTGATTTGACTGCGACTAAAGACTTTGATGCGGATATCGATGCTTGGTATGTGTCTGCACTATGGAACATTACAGGTGAGAAGTTTGCTGACTTCTACAAAGAAGGTATTTTCACTGCAGTTAAACCAGCAAATAATTTTGACTTGGGTAAAGGCGGCGGTACTTGGCAGGTAGGTTTACGTTATTCACACATTGATGCCAGCGACTTTAATAACTCAACATTTGTAGGCACTAGCGTTGCTAATAACGTAGGTAGAATCACTGCTGCAAATACAGCGACAAGTACCAATACCTTTGAGGCTGGTGCATGGACGGTTGGTTTGAACTTTGTACCTAACCCAAACACACGCTTTATGCTGAACTTTATTCAAACCAATTTTGATACACCAATCTTGATTGAGAATAAATTGAAGGATAACGAGAAAGCAATTACAGCGCGTGCGCAATTTACTTTCTAATTGATACTTAACTGTATCTGTATAAAAAACCCGCGTAAGCGGGTTTTTTTATGGATGCTTAATTCTACTTTATTTGTCTTTTAAAAAGTGGTTAGGCATTGCAAATAGTGGGTTGTGTGCTTTTAACGCGCGAAACAGCATGCGCGTTTCTAGTAAGTTCCATACCCTTAGCATGGCTTCAATGGAATCAAACGGCTTAGTGAGGAAGTCTTTAGCGCCCAGTGATAGCGCTTTCCTTCTGGCGGTAATCGTGCTGTCTGCGGTGAGTACCAATACAGGAAGATATTCATCCGGCGTGATGCGCTTGGATAGCTGCTCTAGCACTGCGTAACCATCTAGCTCTGGCATCATGAGGTCTAACAAAATAATATCGGGCTGCAGAGCGCTAAATAAATCCATAGAACGTGTTGGATCTGTCGTGCTGAGCACTTGGGTGAAGCCCTCTCTTGCCAGTAGCTCTTCGAGTAGGCGTAAATTAGCATCAGAGTCATCAATGATGAGAATCTTAGCGTTAAGAATTAGCTTTTCGTTCATTTCTTTTCAATCGAGTTGAGTAGTTTATTGAGTGTTTGGTTAAATGCTGCAATATCCAAGGGTTTAGTAAAGTACTCATATACCCCCATACGCTTTAGTCTGCCAATACTTGCGGGCGTTGCATCTGCTGACAGAATCAGGATAGGGATATGTGCATGATGGGCGTTGTTTTGGATATGCTCGACTAAATTGACGCCGGAGCCATCTGGCAGGTTCAAGTCAATTAAGGCAATATCTGGGGTCGATTTTACCAAGAAACTCCTAGCCTCTTGAATGGTGCTAACGGCATATAAGTGGAAGTTGGCGTTTCTGGCAATAATTGCTTCGATAAGCGCTCGGTTGCTAGGGTTGTCTTCTACATATAGAATTTTGGCCTGATGCCGCAATGAGATGCTATTTAAGGTAGACGGTGCATCAATCGCGGGTTCTGGCGTTTCTGCAAGCTGCTTGTAGGGCAGGGTGAGTTGGAATAAGCTCTTATCACTCGCGATATGAATTTCACCACCAAGTGCTGCCATCATTTGGTTGCTGAGTGCCAAACCTAGACCAACGCCCTCTACCTTTGTATTTTCTGCGCCTAAGCGTTCAAACGGTGTGAAAACGCGATGATGCATAGATTTTGGGATGCCTTTGCCTTCATCTGCCACTTCGATGATGACTTTGTCATCTTTTATGTAAGCCTGAACATACACTTTGGCATGAGCTGGGCCATATTTCAGTGCGTTAGAAATCAAGTTAAGCACGATTTGCAGCAGCCTTTGCCTATCTGTGGCAATGGTGAGGTGCGGCGGATAGTAGGTTTTAATCTGAATGTCCCGTGCCTTGGCAAGCGGATGCATAAAATGTGTGGCTTCATCTAGCAGTGCAGAGATATCACATGCCTGAATATCAATCTGCATATCTCCAGATTCAATCCTGGCAATATCCAATACCTGATCAATCAGTTTGAGCAGATGCTTACCGGCGGCAGAAATCATAGACAGACTTTCCTTTTGCTTAATGTCGGTTAAGTCTGTTTCCAGCAGGTGTGCAAAACCTAAAATTGCATTTAGCGGGGTTCTTAGCTCGTGGCTAGTTCTTGATAAGAAAATGCTTTTTTCTGCATTGGCTTCCTGTGCCTGCAGTTTTGCCAAGTTTGCTTCATACATACTGTTGGTGAGTAGCTGAGCGGCTTGGTCAAGCTCATGCGCCAATTGGCCAAGTTCATCTTGGCTGATGGAGGGGAGTGCAAGCGCTTCACCCCTAGCTAAGTGTGCGGCGCTGTCACGGATTAACTGCACTCGCTTGACGATGGTTCTGGAAAAAACCCACGCGCTGGCTAGCGTACCTAAAATACCTGCCAATGCCGAAATAATGGTGAGGTTGATATTGCGTTGCCTTTCATAGTTCACTTGCTTTTGGTCATCTGCGACCAATTTTGCCTCACGCGTACTCATTTCTTCTATTAGCGTGCGCAAGTTGTTTAAGGTCTTACCCTGCACACTAAATTGCTTTACCAGTGCAGTGCTATCAATTTCTAGGTTGCTACTGACTAGCTCTGCTAAGTCTGCCAGATTTTGGTTGACCAGCGGCTTGATACGGCTGAGTCTTGCTATTTGTTCTTCATCTTCCAACTCATCTTCCAGCTTGCTAAGGGTGGAGGCTAGTTTTTTATTGGCTTGAAAATAAATGGTGAGAAAAGACTTTTCACCAGTTAGTAAGTAGTCACGTACGCCAGTAGAGGCCTCTACCAACTGGGTATGCACCGCTTGAATATCCCGCTGGTTTTGCAGGGCGACTCTTAGTTTATTCTCGAGTATAGCCGCTTGTTTTTCGTGCAAATATAGGGAGAGTAGGGATAGCAGCAAAATGGTGAGCGGCAATGCAATCACGATTGGCCCCTTGATCCGTAATGGCAGATCTTGCCAAATAGATGACGGTGCTCGTAACTGCTGTATGTATGCGTTTAGTTTTATCTGAATATTCATCATGCTAATCTGTTCATTAGGCTCTATAACCAAGCTCGTAAGCCTTAACCGCGGCTTGGGTTCTATCGCGTAAATTGAGTTTGCTTAAAACCCTTTCCACATGAATTTTAACGGTCCCGGCTGAAATTCCCAGTTTTGCAGCTAATTCCCGATTGCTCAACCCTGATGGTAGTAAGGCGAATACTTCGCGCTCTCTGGGGGTGAGTCGCTCAATGACGGTGAGGTCTTTATCTTCTGTGCTCATAGTCGATGCTTGCTTAAGTGCTAAGCCTAGAATGCCACTGATTGATTGCAGCGTGATAAGTTCATGTGGGGTGAGTTGTAAATTCTGACCCGATAGTGCGATTAGACCTGCAGACTGTTGGCCGATAGCAATAGGGATGAGGTATTCCTGATCAATGTCGCTAGGTGTGTAAGTCCAGAACATGCTGCCCTGGTAATGGTGCGCCTTAAACTTAACCGGATATTTTAACAGTGTGGCAAAAATACCCAACATTGGCACACGCGTACCTTGCGGTAACGTTTGCCCTTTAGTTGCAACGATATTGAGCTTTCCTGCTGACTCCGTTGCGATAATGCCATGTTCTGCCGCAATGTATGCTGCAATTAAATCTAAAAAATATTGTGGTGAATCTGTTTTCCAGCCATCTTCAAACAGCGCGGCACCCAAGCCATTAAATAGCCTGACTTGGGCTTCTTTTGCCTGCGATTCGCGGTTACTTAATCGAAACTCTCTAGCGCTTTCCATTGTATAGGTACGTGAAGGTTGTATATGCCGTTCAGTATATACTGATATACCTATATCGGTAGACTTTTGTTGCAATCTCTCTCTATACAATGGCTTTCGTTGTTAATGAATCAATGTTGTCCAGTTTCAGATACAACACTTAGAAAGATAGATTAGGAGAAAAGAATGAAAGTATTGTCAGTATGGTTGCTCGGTTTGATGTTTGCACTCAGTGCGTATGCCAGTGAAAAACAGGACGTGGAGAAAGAAAAGGCCGAGCCAGCCAAAGACACTAAAGCAGAGGTGGCTAAAGAGAATAAGTCAGATAAGCATGACGTACTCAAAACTAAGTTTCTAGGTTCTAGACCTTACATGGAAAGCAAGGTCAGATAGCGTTAACTAAATTAAGGCTATGTCACTAGTCAGTGACATAGCCTTCATCCTCGGCTCAGAAATAATATTGTAGAGATAGTAATAATGAAAATAGCTACATGGTTTAGTGAAGTTAAAAATGATTTGCCTGCAAGTATTGTGGTGTTTTTTGTCGCGCTGCCTTTATGTTTAGGTATTGCACTTGCATCAGGTGCCCCCTTATTTTCTGGCGTGATTGCCGGTATCGTTGGCGGCATAGTGGTCGGGATGTTTAGCGGTTCTCAGCTAGGTGTGAGTGGTCCGGCAGCCGGGCTGGCGGTCATCGTGCTAACTGCAATCGGCACCCTAGGCTCATTTCAGGCATTTTTACTCGCTGTTGTGATGGCTGGGGTGATTCAGTTCTTGTTAGGCTATTTTAAGGCTGGGTTTATTGCGTACTTTGTGCCATCGTCTGTCATCAAGGGTATGTTAACTGGTATTGGTTTGTTAATTGTGCTGAAGCAAATACCGCATGCGCTGGGTTATGACTTTGATTATCAAGGTAGCGAATCTTTTGTACAGGCAGACGGAAGCAATACCTTCTCAGCGCTAGCTGATGCTTGGGCTTTGTTAACACCGGGGGCGCTATTAATTGCAGCAGTGTCTATGCTGATATTGGTATTGTGGGATACAACACTATCGAAGAAACACCGCGCATTTGAGTTGCTACAAGGGCCGATTGTGGTGGTGTTGGTTGGTATTTTGTTTAACTGGCTGTTCCAAAACGGTATTCTCAATTTCTCTTTAGCAGATAATCAGATTGTGCAACTGCCGGTAGCACATAGTGTGGGCGACTTAATAGGGCAGTTTACAACGCCTGACTTTTCACAAATCAGCAATATTGAAGTTTATAAGGTCGCAGTGGTCATGGCGATTGTGGCAAGCTTGGAAACGCTATTATGCGTGGAGGCTACGGATAAGCTAGACCCACTAAAACGTGTTACCCCTACGAATCAGGAGCTTAAAGCACAAGGTATTGGTAATTTGCTGTCGGGGCTGATTGGCGGCCTACCGATTACGCAGGTGATTGTGCGTAGCTCTGCTAATATCACGTTTGGTGCTAAAACTAAATTGTCAGCGATTTTGCACGGTATTTGGTTATTGTTGAGTGCGGTGACCATTGCAGGCCTTCTAAATATGATACCTTTAGCCAGCTTGGCTGCTATCTTGATTATGGTCGGTTATAAGTTAGCAAAGCCATCGTTGTTTGCACATATGTATAAGCTAGGCTGGGAGCAATTTGCGCCATTTATTGCGACGGTAGTAGCTATTTTGTTGACGGATTTATTAACAGGTATTGCGATTGGGTTGGTGGTGGGTGTGTTTTATACCTTGCACCATAGTTACCGTAACTCGCACTATATGAAAGAAACCACAACAACAGAGGACGGCCGTGAGGTACATCATATTGTGTTGGCTGAAGAGATTTCATTCTTTAATAAAGCGAGTATCTTAAAGGTGCTGGAAGTGATTCCTGGCAATGCAAAGGTGATTATCGATTGTTCTAATTGCAAATCAATTGCATACGATGTTGTAGAATATATCCGTGATTACCCGCTTCATGCAAAATTAAAGAATATTGAAGTGGAAACGATTAAATTTATTCAACCTAAATATTAATCAACTGAATTAGAAGTTTGCTCATTATTATTAAAATAGGAATTAAGCATGTATAAACATCCATTACTTAACCGCGATCAAATGTCACCGAGAGAGGCTTTAGATATTTTAGTGGAAGGTAATCTTCGTTTTACGAATAACTACTCACACGATAAAGACTTTCAAAGCTTGCTGAATATTACTAGAGACAAACAGCATCCTTTCGCATCTTTTCTGAGCTGTAGTGATTCACGCGCGCCAGTAGAGTTGTTATTTGATCAGGCGTTGGGCGATATTTTTAGTGTGCGCTTAGCTGGTAATATTGCGTCAGATAAAGCGATTGGCAGCTTGGAGTTTAGCTCTAAATACTTAGGTAGTAAGCTAATTGTGGTGATGGGGCATAGCAGCTGTGGCGCAGTAAAAGCAGCGTGCGATGACTTTAAAGATGGCCATATCGGTGAAATTATCAACTTTATTAAGCCATCAATTCGCCATGAAAAAACGGTGTTAAATAAAGAAGAGAGAACTTCTAAAAACCCGGACTTTGTTGAGAAAATCAATGTGCTGAATGTAAAGCACCAGATTGATACCATTATCCGCCAAAGTGATATCGTGAACGATATGATTGAAGCGCGGCAGATTGCGATAGTAGGTTCTATTTATGACCTGACAACAGGCAAAGTGAACTTCCTAGAAGAAACTTACATTGGTTAATAACCATTTGTAAGCCCGCAGTAAAAAAGCCACCTGCTAAAGGTGGCTTTTTTACTGGTGGAGCATTTGTTTGTGACGCAATGCTACCTTTGTATTTTTCTTAGCGATGGCCTTCTTTTGCCATGTTGATACTGTATTTTGGAATTTCTACGACTAAGTCTTCTGTACCCACAACGGCTTGGCATGAGAGTCTGGAGTTTGGTTCTAAGCCCCAGGCTTTATCCAGTAAATCATCTTCTTGCTCGGTTGAGTCACTCAGTGATTTAAAGCCTTCACGCACAATCACATGGCACGTGGTACATGCACAGGCTTTGTCGCAAGCATGATCAATATCAATATCGTTATTCAACAAGACATCGCAAATAGACTCACCAGTTTGTGCTTCAATAGCTGCGCCATCCGGGCAAAGTTCTACGTGAGGCAGGATAATAATTTGTGGCATATCGGTTTCTCAATAATACTGTAGTGCCAACTTCAGCCTTAAAGCCATCTCGCTACCTGTATTGGTCGCGCATGCGCTTAATGGTTTGTTAGTACCACACTGTTTTTAAAGTTATAAATCCCAGATTATAAATCTAGGTTTTCTAAATGTTTACCAGCTAAAGCACGGCTTACGCTTGCGTCCATACGCGCTGCGGCAAATGCCTCAGTTGCATGGTTAAGTGCATCTACCGCTTGATGAATTGCCGTTGCGTCTTCGGCTGCAGCCAGTTGCTGCAGTTTCTGAATTTCGGCTTCAATCGCTTTCACTTCTTCTGGGCTAATCAGGTTGCCGTCAGCAGCTAACGCTGCGCTAATGGAGCCGATAATGGCGCCGGCATCTACCCTTGCTTCTGCCAGCATACGTGCTTTTTTATCTTCCTCTGCACTGTTGAAAGAGGCTTTCAGCATGTTAGTGATTTCGTCTTCGGTGAGGCCGTAAGATGGTTTCACTGCGATGTGCGCTTCAATACCTGTGCTTTGTTCGCGTGCTGATACTGAGAGTAAGCCGTCGGCATCTACTGTGAATGTCACGCGAATTCTAGCTGCACCAGCAGCCATTGGTGGTATGCCGCGTAGCTCAAAGCGGGCGAGGGAGCGGCAGTCACTCACTAAGTCACGTTCACCCTGTACTACGTGCACGCTCATGGCGGTTTGCCCATCTTTGTAAGTGGTGAACTCCTGTGCACGTGCGATGGGTAATGTGCTGTTGCGGTGGATGACTTTTTCTACCAAGCCGCCCATGGTTTCCAGACCTAGCGATAGCGGGGTAACATCCAGCAATAATAGGTCGTCATCGCTCTTATTGCCAGCAAGGATATTGGCTTGAATCGCGGCGCCGAGTGCTACCACTTTGTCCGGGTCTAAGTTAGTGAGGGGTTCTTGTTGAAAGTATTCTTGTACTGCATGCCGAATGTGTGGCATACGGGTAGCGCCACCTACTAACACCACACCATTAATATCTTCAATGCTGAGTTTGGCATCGCGCATGGCTTTACGTGTTGGTGATAAGGTTTTGCTGACCAAATGTTCGGTGACCTCGACAAGCTGCGGTGCAGTCAAGGTAACATCGACCAAGATGCCATTACCTAATCGACAGACAATTTGAGCCTCAAAATTATCGGTGAGCCATTCTTTTGCCTGACGTGCCTTGGTGAGCAGTAGTCTGGTGTCTTCTTCTGTCAGTGGGGCGAAGTTGTCGGTCGCGGCACGCACTTGATCTAGCACCCAGCAGTAAATGCGGTGGTCGAAGTCGTCGCCGCCTAATGCTGCGTCACCATTGGTGGCAAGTACCTCAAACACGCCTTTAGATAATCGTAGGATAGACACATCAAATGTGCCGCCACCTAAGTCATAAATAACAAAGGTACCTTCTGCTGCGTTATCTAAGCCATAAGCTACTGCGGCGGCTGTGGGCTCATTGAGTAAGCGTAATACATTTAAACCAGCTAAACGCGCTGCATCTTTTGTTGCTTGGCGTTGAGCATCATCAAAATAGGCCGGCACTGTAATGACCGCACCCACTAGCTCACCCCCCAGTGATTTTTCAGCACGGGCTTTTAGTGTTTTAAGAATCTCAGCGGAGATTTCAACCGGTGTTTTAAGGCCAGCACGGGTTTGCAGCTGCAAGCTGCGTGTTGTAGCCGCATCTGCGCCTTCAACAAATCGATACGGGATATGCGCCTTATTAGTGATGTCGTTTAAATTACGGCCCATAAAGCGTTTGACTGAAATAACAGTGTTAACCGGGTCTTCACTTTGGTGTGCTTGCGCCTCATGGCCAACCACGATGTCGCCATTAGGCATATAGCGTACCACTGAGGGCAATAATGCATGGCCAAAGTCATCTTGCAGTACGGTGCTCATACCGCTGCGCACAGTTGCAATTAGTGAGTTGGTGGTACCTAAGTCTATGCCTACAGCAAGTCTGTGCTGATGAGGTGCGGCACTCATGCCTGGTTCTGAAATTTGGAGTAATGCCATAAGTTTACGAGTTGCTTATCTGTTAATTGCTACGCTAATGATCTAACTGTTCAATGACTTGGTCGATGTCTGCACAAACTTTATCGATAAAAATGAGTTTGCGTGTAATTTCGGTTGCCGCGGCTAGGTCTTGTTTAATATCGAATAACTCACATAGGTCACCAATCAATGCTTTAGCTTCGGTCGCTAATTCATCAGCAATATTATCTAGCTCAGGGATATCGCGTGCCATTTTTGCATCTTCAATGCGTTCACGCCACTCCATCTGCTGCATTAAAAAATCCATCGGCATAGCGGTGTTGGTATCGGCAATGGCATTGATGCCATGTTGCTCCAACATGTACTTAGCGCGCTTGGCCGGACTTTTTAATACGGAATATGCTTCATTGGCAGAGGTTGCCAGATGCATGGCAGATAGTCTTTCTGCGGCGGTTGCGGTGATAAATCGATCCGGATGGGCCGCAGACTGAATTTTGCGATAGTTACTTTCTAGCGTACTTAAATCGAGATTAAACTGTTCTGCAATAGAGAATAGTTCAAAGTGATTGGGTGGCGTGCTCTGCATGTGTATCAAAATTAAACAGTGAAGCTTTCACCGCAACCGCATTCATCTTTAACGTTAGGGTTGTTAAATTTAAAGCCTTCGTTCAGACCTTCTTTGGTGAAGTCTAACTCAGTACCATCAAGGTAAACCAAGCTTTTAGGGTCAATAATCACTTTAACGCCATGGCTCTCAAACGCAACATCTTCTGGCTGCATCTCATCGACAAACTCTAGGGTATAAGCCATGCCTGAACAGCCTGTGGTTTTAACGCCCAAGCGCAGACCTACGCCTTTACCGCGATTCGCAAGAAATTTTTCAACGCGGCTGGCCGCAGTTTCTGTGAGTGTAATTGCCATAGTTCTTTGTTTAATCCTTTTAGACTGCTATTTTATACTACAAAGCAGCGCTAGCTTTCTTAGCGCGCTTTTGGCGGCGTCATGAGCAGCAGTAACGCTTGGCTAAGCTTAACCTAGCTGTCCAGAACAATAATCAGATTAATGCTCCGGATTCGCTTCTCGTGTATGTGAGCTTAAGCGGCTTCTTTTGCAGCTTGCTTGGCTTTAATATCCGCAACAGCTGCTTTAATTGCATCTTCAGCCAACACTGAGCAGTGAATTTTTACTGGCGGTAATGCAAGCTCTTCTGCAATTTCAGAGTTCTTAATTGCATACGCTTCTTCAATGGTTCTGCCTTTTAGCCACTCAGTCACTAATGAGCTAGAGGCAATTGCAGAGCCGCAGCCATAAGTTTTGAACTTAGCATCTTCAATAATGCCGCTGTCATTCACTTTGATCATCAGCTTCATCACATCGCCACAAGCTGGTGCACCCACCATGCCAGTCCCCACTTGTGGATCATTTTTATCTAAAGAACCAACATTACGCGGGTTCTCGTAGTGATCTAATACTTTGTCTGAATATGCCATTTTCGTTCTCCTGTTATGTACTAGAAAGCCTTTTACGTAATTGTTAGCAAGTATTGCTACGCTTTCCAGTACATCTAATAATGCAACTAAGTTAAATGCCTATCTGCAGTTTGGACCATGCGAGAGTGTATTCGTTTGTTATTGATAGGTGAATACACTAATCGCATCATCAAGATGCAAATATCAATGTTTAATGTGCTGCCCATTCTACTTTTGATAAATCTACACCATCTTTAAACATTTCCCAAAGAGGTGAGAGCTCTCTTAATTTATCAATTTTCCCCTTCATTAAACTGATGGTGTAATCAACATCTGCATCAGTAGTGAAGCGGCCAATTGAGAAGCGGATTGAGCTGTGTGCTAATTCGTCGCTACGGCCAAGTGCGCGCAATACATAGCTAGGCTCCAAGCTGGCTGATGTACACGCTGAGCCGCTTGATACCGCAATGCCTTTTACTGCCATGATGAGTGATTCGCCCTCAACATAATTAAAGCTGATGTTCAGATTGTGCGGTACACGTTGCTCTAAATCACCATTAACGTACACTTCTTCAATGTCTTGCAAGCCATGCAGTAACTTGTCGCGTAAGCGGCGGATGCGTACGTTTTCTTCATCCATCTCTTCACGTGCGATGCGGAACGCTTCACCCATGCCAACAATTTGGTGTGTTGCCAATGTGCCTGAGCGCATGCCGCGCTCATGACCGCCACCGTGCATTTGCGCCTCAATGCGGATACGTGGTTTACGACGCACGTACAGTGCGCCAATACCTTTAGGGCCGTAGGTTTTATGTGCACTAAAGCTCATTAAATCTACAGGTAGTTTTTCTAGATCAATATGCACTTTACCGGTGGCTTGTGCCGCATCCACATGGAAAATCACGCCATTTTCGCGGCAGATATTGCCAATGGCAGTAATGTCCTGAATCACACCGATTTCGTTGTTCACAAACATCACAGAAGCCAATACTGTGTCAGGGCGGATAGCCGCCTTGAATTTTTCTAAATCCAATAAGCCGCTTGGCTCTGGGTCTAGGTAAGTTGCTTCAAAACCTTGACGCTCAAGCTCACGCACGGTATCAATCACTGCTTTATGCTCAGTGGTCACGGTAATAATATGTTTACCTTTGGCTGAGTAAAAATTAGCGGCACCTTTAATGGCAAGGTTGTTAGATTCAGTGGCACCTGAGGTCCATACGATTTCACGTGGGTCTGCGCCTACTAATTTGGCCACTTCTTCACGTGCGTTTTCTACTGCTTTTTCTGCTGTCCAGCCGTAGGGGTGGCTACGTGAAGCAGGGTTGCCAAAATGCTCTGTAATGTACGGAATCATTTTTGCGGCAACGCGAGGATCTACAGGCGTAGTGGCTGAGTAATCCAAATAAATTGGATGAAGGTCATCTCCTGAGCCTTTCAATACTTGCATTTCAATTGATGCTGACATTTCTTAATTATCCTTACCAGTTACGTTATATATATTCAGTGTTGATGTTGGCGGCTTAAGCTGCCACACCAGTGAGCTGTTTTAATCTCAAAGTTTCATTCTTAAGCGCAGTTAAAAAGTCGGCTACCTGCAATAAAGTATTGTGAGCACCAAAGCTGACGCGTACTGCACCACGCGCTAAGTCTGGTTTAATGCCCATTGCCAGTAATACATGGCTAGGTTCTGTACTGTCACTTGAGCATGCCGAGCCGCTCGCTACGGCAAACCCTTTGCGGTCTAATGCTGTCACCAAAGTCTCGCCTTCAATGCCATCTAATGCAAAAAAGCTAGTATTGGGTATACGTGTCGTGTGCTGGCTAAATATCGTTACATTCAGCGATTTTAAGCCTAGCTCAAACGTGTCGCGTAGCATTTGCGTATGGCTGGCAAAATGCGCCAAATTAGCGACTGCCAGCTCACATGCAGCACCAAAGCCAACAATGGCTGCCACATTTTCTGTACCGCTACGTAAACCACGCTCTTGGCCTCCGCCATGTAACAGCGGCTGAATATCCACGCGCTTATCTAAAATTAGCGCTGCTGCGCCTTGTGGCCCATGAATTTTATGGCTTGAGACCGTCATGGCATGCACGTTTAAATCTGTAAAGCTCACCGGCATTTTGCCTAAGCCCTGCACTGCATCTGTATGCATAAAAGCACCAGCTCTACGCGTAAGTTCAGCAATCTCGGCAATATTTTGAATGACGCCAGTTTCATTGTTGGCGAGCATCACCGAGACGACACTGGTCTGTGTTTGCAAGTGTTGCTGTAGTTGTGCAACTGACAGTACGCCATGTTCATCCACCCCGATGGCATTGCTTAACCATCCTGCTTGCTGCATTGCTTTAGCTGGGCGAGATACACAAGGGTGTTCAATCGCACTATGTAAAATCTGGCTGCCCGCTTGGCTGCCTGCTATGCCCTTGACTGCAAAGTTATTCGCTTCCGTGCCAGATGCGGTAAAAATCACTTGTGAGGCATATGCACCACAAGCTTCAGCTACTTGCGTTCTGGCATGCTCAATGGCGTCACGCGAGGATCTGCCAAACACATGGCGGCTTGTAGGATTGCCGCTTTGCCTCTGCATCCAAGGCAACATGCTTTCTAACACGCGCTGGTCTAGCGCTGTAGTCGCGTTATGATCTAGATAAATGCTGGACATCGCTTAAACTTAATCAGATCGTCTAGTTAGCAATCGCTGCAGTATTAATGGCAACGGCTTTGTCATGTGCTGCTGTGCAGTTGCGAGGAGTGATTAATACTTTTTGACCACTTTTTTGCGACGCTACCATGTCAGCAAGGGTGATGCCTGCTAAATACTCTAAAATTTTGGTGTTTAATGCCGACCATAAGTCATGTGTCATGCATCGACCTTCATCACGGCAGTTTTCATGGCCACCGCATTGTGTTGCATCAATTTGTTCATCCACAGCATTGATAATCTCAGCCACTGAAATTTCAGTGTGGCTTTTTGCTAAGTTATAGCCGCCGCCCGGTCCACGAATACTTTTGACTAAACCTTGTCTGCGCAAGCGGCTAAATAACTGTTCTAAGTATGAAAGTGAGATGTCTTGTCGCTCACTGATGCCAGCTAGCGTGACTGGCTTGGCTTCGAGTGCGTCTTTTGTTTCATTGATCGCTAGATCCAACATTGCCGTAACAGCAAATCGACCTTTAGTGGTTAATCGCATAGTCTTCTAAATATGTTTAAGTATCATGGATGCGTGAATTGTATAATTCCTTACAATTTTAGTCAACTATTATGCGCGTTGGTTTAGCCTTGCCTGGCTTGGTTAAAACTGGAATAGTTGCTTGTAGTCTCGGCTTTGCTAGTTTCAAGCTATGGTTTCTGGTTTGTTGTCGGCACCTTAAACGCTTCAGCCACTTCAGTATCGCTACGTTCATCGGTATTTAGGCGTGCTAATTGCGCTTGCAACTCAGTAATTGCGTGGTCTTGTTTTGCCGCATGGTCTAGTAATGAATGTATCGCCTTAATCATTGGGTCATTTTCGTCATTACCCACCGCATAGGCGGCAAATCCAATCTTTTGTGCAGTTTCTTCGCGCTTCTTGGATTTTTCTTCTTCCAGAATACGTGCAGGAATGCCTACCGCTGTTGCATTAGCAGGCACATCTTTTACCACAACCGCATTCGAGCCGATTTTTGCGCCTTCACCAATGGTGATAGGCCCTAATACTTTGGCCCCAGCACCAATCACTACACCAGACTCTAGGGTGGGGTGGCGTTTGCCTTTATTCCATGAGGTGCCGCCTAACGTCACACCATGGTACAGGGTGCAGTCGTTACCAATAATAGCGGTTTCCCCAATCACGACACCCATACCGTGGTCGATAAAAACACGGCGGCCTATCGTGGCACCCGGGTGGATTTCAATGCCGGTAAACCAGCGCCCAATGTGCGAACAGAATCGACCTAGCCAGAAAAAGTTGGCTTTCCATAACCAGTGGCTTAAGCGATGCATCAGTAATGCATGTACGCCAGGGTAGGTGGTTAAAATTTCCCAATGTGTGCGCGCAGCAGGGTCGCGCTCGAAAACAATAGAAATATCTTCTTTTATGTGGTCAAACATGTGGTTGGGTGTTGGTTTTAGATAGGGCGTAATTATGCCATAAACAACAATGGTTGACTAATTTACTAGGGCACTGGGTGCAGGCATGGGTAGATGGAGATGCGCATGAATAAACTGTGCACCTTGGTACTCAGAGCACACTATTAAGATTAGCGTAAGATTAACCAATTAGCACTGGCTGACTGAGCAGTCGCCACTGGTTTTAATGCCAAGCTTCTCATTTAATTGCATTGCTGCATCTTTGTCCAATTGATCAAGTAGTGTTGCTGTTTTGATCGCTTCATCTTTATTGCCGGACTCTGCGGCAATCATGCCTAAATAGAGTAATGCACTGGAGTGATGTTTGTTTTGTGCGTATAGCTGAGTGAAATGCTGCTCGGCATTTTTTGTTTCTTTCAGGTTGTACTCAGCAATGGCTAAATAGTTTATCGCTTCGCTGGTGGATGGTTCTGCTAACACCCATTCTGTAGACAGTTTTTTTAATGTCGCCCAGTCTTGAGTTTGGTACGGTTGAATCACGCGCATGAAATATGGGCGCTTTTCTTCAGGTGCGTCCCAAAAAGGTGATTCGCCTTTAGTATTAAGGCTGACTTCGGGCTGTTTTAGTAAGTTTTTTATCCACTCTACTGGCATGTTGTAGTAAAACGCATTGCGCCCCGGGGATTTTAGGGTAATGATACCCACCAGTTTTCCGTCATCACTAAACATTGCCCCACCGCTGGCGCCTAGCCTAAAGTCGTTGGATGAGCGAATGATGACGCTATCATCCATGGGGTATAGCGCTTTCACCGCGCCGTAGGTGGTAAGCGGTCTGGGTGAGTTATTGGGAAAGCTAATGGTAAAAACAGATTGTTCGTATTGCAGATTGGTGCTTTCCCCCAGCGTTGCAATTGAGGTGTCCAGCCCATCAAACCCTGCAATGCAAAGATCGTGTTCCCAATCTGCTTTGAGGCTGGTGGCACGATGACTTTCGCCAAACTTAATAATGTTAATTGCATAAGCATTTGCGATGACATGGCAATTAGTTACTACCTGATCTTTCGCTACCACTACGCCTGAGCCTACGCCATAGCGGCCATCAGGCAAGACGACACGAATTTTTACCACTGTAGATTTGAGCGCATACACCAAGCTATCCGGCGGGGCAGCAACGGCGAAGTGATGGCCAAAAACACAACCCAGTGTGAGAATGAGGCCAAGGCTAAGTATCGGTTTGCGCATCAAAGATTCTCCAGATGAAGGATAAAACTTGATAGAACTATTTTGATAAGAAAATAGTGATGAAGAAAAGTTCTATAAATTCAATATAAAGCCTTTGTTAACAACTAATTATTAGCACTGTTTTGTTTAATATTTTTGATGCTTTTTGGGCGTAACCGATAAGGTAAGTATGCCCCTGAGCAAGTTCACCTCTTCTTTTTCTAGCTTTGCACGCGCATAGATGCGGCGTATGCGTTCGCTAAGTTTTTTAGGTGCAGTGGGGTTGAGGTAGCCAATTTTAATCAGTGTATCTTCCAAGTGTGCATAAAAACCTTCGAGCGCTTCGTTGGTGGCTAGCTCTGGCTGGTTGTCGGCCGCGTCCAGCTTGCCTTCCAATATCGCCATGCGAACCTCATAAGTCATGACTTGTACTGCGGCAGCAAGGTTGAGTGATGAGTATTCTGGGTTGGCAGGAATCATTGCGAGCAGTTGGCAGCAATCTAGCTCTGCATTGGAGAGACCGCTCATTTCTGTGCCAAATACCAGAGCAATCGGTTGGTTCTGTGCGAGAGAGGCCGCACGATGCGCGGCTTCACGTACGTTTACCAACTCATGCGAGATTTGTCTTTTACGTGCGCTCATGCCAATCGCCAATGCGCAGCCGGTGAGGGCTTCTTGCAGGCTGCTGCAAACGGTGGCTGACTCTAGTAAATCAGCTGCACCGGTAGCGAGTGAGGTGGCTTGTGGGTCAGGGAAGTGCAATGGATTCACCAAGTATAGGTCACTTAGGCCCATGGTTTTCATGGCGCGTGCGGTTGACCCAATATTGCCAGGATGACTGGTTTGGCATAAAACGACACGGATGTTATTGAAAATGTTTTGTTTATCCACTTGACTGACCTAATTTGTTAAAAATTATTTACTTAGCGAACCTTAATTGCCCTTAATTGATATTAACAATTTGGTATTAAGGTCGATAAAAGTTAAAATAGCATTTTATCAGCTCTTTAAGAAAATCTAGTCATGCATCCAATGCTATCTATTGCAGTAAAAGCCGCCCGTGAAGCGGGACGTATTATTAACCGAGCCTCACAAGATGTGGGTGCGATTGCCATTCAAACTAAAACTTATAATGACTTTGTCAGTGATGTAGACAGGTCAGCCGAGCAGGCAATTATTGATATTTTGAAAGATGCTTATCCAGACCATGGTTTTTGGGGCGAGGAAAGTGGTCATGATAACCACGAAGCCGATAATATCTGGATTATTGATCCATTAGATGGCACGACTAACTTCTTGCATGGCTTCCCGCAATATTGTATCTCGATTGCTTTGCAGCAAAAGGGTGTGCTGACGCAAGCTGTGATTTACGACCCCGTGCGTAATGATTTGTTTACCGCAACCAAAGGTCGCGGCGCATTTTTAAACGACAAGCGTATTCGTGTGACTAACCGTAGCAAGTTGCAAGACTCATTGATTGCCACTGGCTTCCCATACCGCGACTTTACGCACTTGGATAGCTATTTAGGCATGTTTAAAGACATGATTAAAAAGACAACCGGGATTCGCCGCCCAGGTTCAGCTGCGTTGGATTTAGCTTATGTAGCAGTGGGTTGGGTAGATGGTTTCTTTGAAATCAATTTATCTGCTTGGGATATTGCTGCAGGTGGCTTAATTGTGCAGGAAGCTGGCGGTATCGTAGGTGATTTTGAAGGTAATGAAAGCTGGTTAGAAACCGGTAATATTGTCGCGGCCAATCCAAAAGTGTTTGCACAAATGTTGCAGGTTTTAAATCCGCATCTAACCCCGGCACTTAAAACGCCTAAAAACGCTTAAGTTTATTTGTTGTGGTCAATTACGTCTGCCAAGCTGGCAGACGTTTCTAAAGCTTGAGTCGTATTGCTTAGCCTCTCTCTCCGCTAGTCATTCTGTTTGTTGCTTTGTGCGCCCTAGTGCACACTCACATTACATTTACGCACTAAAATTTGGATCGTATTGAATTTTATGCTGAGGCGTTTGTCTCCTAAACCATACTTTTTAGATAAATTCTCTGCATTAGGTTATGCTGAATTAAGTGATGCTAGAAGCGCATTTTAGATAATGCATGCATATGGCTTAACTTTATAAAGTGTGCACTAAACCTTACCTGCACATTTCTGATTGAATAGCACTGTCTTGTTTTACATGGAGCCATTTTAAATATGAGTCATCAGGTGATTAGCCATGCCAATTTGATGGAGCAGGCATTTGAGCAGCATGCACGTCATGCCGATGCCCCCAAATTGATTGTAGACTTATTGGCGCAGATTCGCCCGCTAAAGCCTGAGCAAACGGATAGTGCAATTAAATCCATACAGGCACTTTGTTATTTGGTAAGTACCGATGGAGTAAAAGCCAGTCAGCTGAGAGATGCCATTTTACAGTTGTTAAGTGCTTACAATCCCTTGTCATTATTTTTGATTGCACGTCACTCAGTATTTACCGGTTTCTTTGCTGAAATGCGTAGACGCATCTCGCACAAAATTCTGCCGGAGGCGGTTGATGGTGCTTATCTGCTTGATTTGTTTTCAATATTCTTTACAAAAACAACCGATGAAATATGGGTCAATGCTGTACCTGATAGTGTTTGGGCGCAGCTGATAGGCGTCATGCGCTTTGACTTGGCCGATGAGGCGCTTACTTTGTCTTGTCAGCAAAACTTGTTTGCTGCTGCGCAGGTGCTTTCTTACCGCACGGCGGCATTAGGACTAGAGCCAGAGTTGCTGAAAAACTACCCTGAGCTTGAGCAGCATAGTTCCCCCTTTATTATGCAACAGGCTGAGCTCGCAGAGTTTATGGGGGCACAGGATGTAGATGAGTCGCATGTTGATATCAAGCATATATTGGTGATGCTGGATCAATGTAAGGCGATTGTGGCAAAGGTACGTAGGAATAGTGCACTCACCGGCACCAGCATACATTTAACCCAGTTGCTCCAACGTATTTTGAAGCAAATTGCGCGGTTAGAAGAGTTGTTGACGATTTTGCATTGCTTTCAGCATAAGCAATCTGCAGATACGGTAATCGTGCCCTTGTTCAAGGATTTGGTATACAGCGAGTGCCATAAGAATGATTTACATGAGTACTGGCAGGAGAGCGTAGAGGTGATGGCGGTTCGTGTCACCGAAAATGCAAGTCGTGCCGGCGAGCATTACATCACAGAAAACCGCAGTGAGTATTTTGCACTTATGCGTTCGGCTATGGGTGCGGGCGTCATTATTGCGTTAATGGCGATGTTTAAGCTGGTGTTAGCCAAGCAGCATTTTGCACCACTGGCAGAGGCTATTTTCTTTAGTTTGAATTATGGTATCGGCTTTATGTTGATTCACATCTTTCACTTCACGGTGGCGACTAAGCAGCCTGCAATGACTGCCGCCGCGATTGCTGCCACCATTGATAATGCCTCGGATGGCAAAACCAAAGACATGCATAATTTAGTGACTACTGTGACCAATACCATGCGTAGTCAGGCCGTAGCTATATTTGGTAATGTAGTGGTGGCGATCCCGATGGCAATGCTACTGTCTTGGGCTGTGCTTTATTTATCCGGGCAGCACTTTGTAACGCCTGAGAAAGCGCATCAATTATTGCGTGACATTCATCCTGTAACCAGCGGCGCATTCTTTTATGCGGGAATCGCCGGTGTCTGCTTGTTTTTATCTGGTTTAATTTCAGGTTATCACGATAACTTGGCTATTTATAACAAGATTCCACAGCGCCTGAAGGCTGTGCGCTGGTTGCAGCGGCTTTTGGGAGTAGAGCGTTTAGCGCGGGTAGCACATTATGTAGAGCATAACCTAGGTGCGTTGGCCGGTAATTTTTACTTCGGCTGCTTGTTGGGCGGCATGGGCTCAGTCGGAGTGCTGTTGGGGTTGCCGATTGATATCCGGCATATTTCGTTTTCTTCTGCGTTTGTGGGCTTTGCCAGCTTTAGTTTAGACTTTATGCTGACTTGGCAAGCGGTTGCTTGTGCTGCACTAGGGCTTGCGCTGATTGGCCTAGGTAACTTGATGGTGAGCTTTAGTTTGGCACTATATGTCGCTATGAAGTCGAGAAAGGTGCGTTTTAATGACTGGCGTTTATTGCTAAAAAATCTAGCTAGCCGCTTAAATCAGCACCCGATAGAGTTTATTTTGCCACCTAAAGATTTGCCGCCTGAGAATTTGCCACCAAAAGAGCCGACGCAGGCAGGCTAAGCCAGCCCTGATTTTTGTGCAGAGGCAAGGCGCCAGCCATTTTTTGTAACGGTAAGCACTCACTTGCCAGAGGTTGTTGATAGCAATGCTAAAGTGCTAAGCGTATGCCTGCCTCATATTCGGCATTTATGGCTAAGTCAAGCTCGTTTTAGCCTTTGTCTAGCCTTATCGAGCTCATTCTTCATCTCTCCTCTCATCTTGTCCGTTTTCTGCGCTGGCAATTTAGATGATTCAGCACTTTTTAATTTTTTAAATTATGCTTGACATATAGTATGGTTCCTTAATATCATTGTCCGTACTATGTTGCTACTTAAAGATTTACCGACAATCAAAAGTTTGGAAAAATTTGCGGAACGCTATCCAGATGCGGATACGCACGCCATTTCTGACTTTGCCAACTTGCTGCGTGCATGTTCGGATATTTCTGATGCTTTGGATAAGTTGCTTGGCCAGCACGGTTTGCTGCAAGGGCGCTGGTGGATACTAGTATTGCTAATGCGGCAGGATGATTTAACTTCTTCGCCATCCGAGCTTGCTGAAAAGGTGGGGGTGACCAAAGCCACAATGACAGGATTTATTGATAATCTGGAGCGTGAAGGGCTAATTTCGCGCTTTATGGATAGCGTAGACCGCCGCAAATTTTTAATTAAACTTACACCAGCAGGGCAGCAAAAACTGGATGATGTGATGCCGGATTACCATCAAAAGGTGCATGCCTTAATGACGGTGCTAGGCGATACCGAGCGAGCGGCAATGCTTAATAGCTTAAAATCATTGGCAGCCAATGTAGATCTAATGAAGTAGCGATATTTTTTTGCCTAATTAGTTAGGAACCAAACAAAATTGAAATTTACATTTCTAATATCTAATAGCACAATCAACAAGGTGATGACCACACCAAAGCTTGCGGTTGTATCTAAATCCTTGTCTAAATTAGGCTTAGGCTTTAGCCTGATTTTGTTAGCTGGATGTGTAAGTATGTCTGGTATCTCGCCGCAAGCTGAGCTAGTAAAGCCAGAAAGTCTGAACACAGGCAAGGCGATTACTGCTGCTGCACATATTGCCTGGCCTAAAGAGGATTGGTGGAAAATCTATCATGACCCACAGTTAGATAGCCTGATTGCAAAAGCAGTAGAAGGTAGTCCTACGCTCAATGCGGCAAAAGCCAGAGTAGCGCTTACCCAGGCCATTGCCGATAGTATGCACGCAGAAACACTACCTAACATTAGCGGAAATGTTTCTGTGATACGTGAGCGTTTTACTGAGTTGCAGTTTATACCTCCTCCATGGGGCGGGCATACTGATTGGAACAACAAGGCGGCAATTTCGCTTGCTCACGATTTAGATTTATGGGGGCGCCAAGAAAGTATTTGGCGAGGTTCACTTGATGAATCCAAGGCGGTAGCGGCTGAAATGCAACAGGTGAAATTGGGGCTGGAGTCTGCAATTATCCGTAGCTATGTGCAGTTAGCCATGGAGTTTGAGGCACGCGACATTGCCGAAGAGCATCAAGCGCAGTTGAAGGAGCGAACTGCAATTGCACGTCGAGCATTAGCTGCCGGCATTGGCACGCAGATGGAAGTCATCGAAACCGAGACCCCATTACCAACCGCCCACGCTCATATAGAGGCCATTAACACACGTATTGATTTATTACGTCATCAGCTGGCCGCGCTATCTGGTCAAGGCCCTGGTGCGGGTGAAATGATACAGCGCCCCAAAATGTCACTTGATCATTTAGTTGGCCTGCCAGACCAATTACCTGCGAATTTAATCGGACGCCGGCCAGATGTATTGGCCTACAGGTGGCGTGTAGAGGCGGCATCACACAATATTGAGGGTGCAAAAGCTGCGTTCTATCCAAACATTAACCTGCTAGCTTTTGTTGGATTTCAGGCGCTTGGATTCAGCCAGCTCTTGTCCAGTGCGGCAGGCATTGCTGGTGTAGGGCCGGCAGTTTCTCTACCAATATTTGACGGCGGGCGTCGCCGCGGTAATTTGTCTGCAAAAACAGCGGCTTATGATATTGCCGTTGAAAATTATAACGAAGCGGTGATTCGTGCTTTGCAGGATGTGTCTGACCAGTTGGTGATATTGCAATCCAATATTAAACAGCGCAAGGACGCAGCACTTGCGCTCGCAACCGCACATAAGGCCCATACGCTGGCGGAGAAAAGCTATCACGCTGGTTTGACTAACTATCAACATGTGCTCGATACCCATGCAATCGTGTTAAGGCAGCAGGAAATAGCGACTCAATTAGAGGCGGTATGGCTGGATGGTTATGCTAACCTGATGCGCGCACTTGGCGGCGGCACTATTGTAAATGGCACTGATGGCTATCACCTCGATGAGCAAGGCGTAGAGCAAAGCTTGCCTGCTAACTCCACAGTGACGGAGCATAAATAGCTGTGAGATTGATCCCGAATTTCATCATTAATCGCAAAGCGAACGGCCTGATTTTATTACAGGCTGCGTGGCGTGAATGGCTGGCAGAAGATGCGCCGATGATTGCCTACATCTTTAAGGTACTGCTGGCATGCCTGCTGGCAATGTGGCTATCATTACGTTTTGAGTTAGACCAGCCACGCACGGCTATGATGACGGTGGCGATTGTGATGCAGTTTCGCTCTGGCATGGTGTTTGCCAAAAGCTATTATCGTTTTTTAGGCACCAGTGTCGGTATTTTGGTGTCATTTCTACTGGTAGCGCTATTTGCGCAGGAGCGCATACTGTTCTTGGTATGTATGGGCGTGTGGATAGGTCTATGTACGGCAGGGTCCATGATATTTCGTAACTACCAGTCCTATGCCTTTGTGCTGGCAGGATATACGCTATGTATTGTTGGTTTGCCTTCTACGCTTACCCCGGAGCTGACCTTTAATATAGGCGTAACCCGTATCTCTGAAATATTGATAGGCCTGATTTGTGCAACACTAGTCAGTGATTTGATTTTTCCACAACGCATGTGGGATGTCATGCTGGCGGCTGTACGGAGGAGATTTAAAGATTTTTCAGATTTGATGCAAACTGCCGCAGTGAAACCCGTTGCCTCGACCACCTCAACGCCCACTTTGCTACGTTTTCTGGGTGATATTTTCAGTTTAGAGTCGTTTCAAGCTTCAGCCGGCATGGAGAACGACAAGTCACGCCTGCATAGACAAAAACTAAGCCGGATGAACAATGAGTTTATGGAGGTCTCAACCAGTTTCCATGCTTTTGAGCAACTGCTACGGCGTCAGCACAATATTACACAACCGCAGGTCAGTGATGCATTGCAAAGGGTTTACCAGTCTTTAAGCGCCGCCATCATGGTAGAGGGCCGCAGTGCACAAACAGAGCAAGAAGCGATGATAGTGAGCCGGCAGCTTGCGGCTTTCCGCAATCAATTTTCTGTCAATATTCATACTGAGCGTACACGGTTAAGGGCTGATGTCGGCGCTACTGAGCGTTTAGACTTTGAAACCGGCTGCGAATTACTGCAACGCCTAACAGATGAGCTTTATGTTTATACCAGTACTTATGCTTCACTCGCAGCAGCTCAGAATAGTAATGTTGCTGACACCGAAATAGCACAGACGCCAAAACTGGAAATGCATTTTGACCCACTAGCCGTTAGTTTAGCGGGGGTACGTGGCACCTTGTCATTAGCAATTCTGTCCGCATTGTGGATATTGACAGATTGGCGCTCTGGCGTAGAAGCCATCACGCTTGGTGTTATTTCAAGTACGTTATTTGCAACCACTCCGTCACCAACGCGTACTATCAAGAACTTTATGATCGGCGCCATCATCGGCACGTTATTGGCGTATTTCTGCAATTTTCACTTATTGACGCAGGCACATGGTTTTTGGATGCTGGCTGTTGCTGTTGCCCCTGGGATTGTCATTGCCGCATGGTTCACAACCAGACCGGCAACTGCCATTGTGGGGGCAGGGGTGTTTATGGTGTATCTGATGCATATTGGATTTAATAGCGCATATAACAGCAACCCAGTGACGTTTATCAATGATGCGATTGCGGATTTATTAGCCGTGCTAATCTCAGGCATCATGTATGGATTAATCGACCTGAGCAGTAGTCGCTGGTCACGTCAGCGTATTGCAAAGTCCTTGCGTAATCTGGTGGTAGCGGCTTGCCGTGACCCAGTAACCTTGCGCCGCAGTCGTCTGGAAACTGGTGCACGTGAGCTGGTGCAACGCGCTGGCAGTGCACAGCGTATTGGAGATAAAGAAGACCGTGTTGTGATTGAGTGGCTGTTATCCACTTTAGAAATCGGCCATGCCGTGATTGCACTGCGCGAATATCTGCAGATGGTGGAGCACCCTTACATCAGCAAGATGTTGTCGCTTGGTCTGGAGTCTGTTGCCCAATTATACGACGCGCCTTCTGAAGCCTCACGTATACAGGCGATTAGCATGATTGATCATGCTATGGCAGAAATTAGTCAGGCCAATATAGACTTTAATTTACCACAAGCTAACCAGCACCAAATCACGGTAATGCTGCATTTTATTCGCAGTGCACTACTGGATGAAGAATCTGTTCTTGTCGCTGGCGCGCAGGCAACATTGGAGAAACATTAACTATGCCCGTTGAAATTGCACTACCAGTTGAAGTTGCATTGTTAGATGCGCTTGTTCCCAGCCTGCTATTTGCTTTTATCGCTGCGGGGGGCGCTTCATTAATACTGGATTGGATATTTGTACGTTATGAAATTTACCGTTATCTATGGTACCCGGCCCTGTTTCGGCTCGCATTATTCATTTGCCTGTTTGCCGTACTTGGGCTTTGCATCTACTGAAAGGAATCACCATGAAAGGTCTGAATAAAACGCTCATTAGGGTCTCCATCACGTTGCTATTGGTGGTGGTTGCTATTGCGCTAGGACGTATGCTTTGGGTGCGTTATATGGACTCGCCGTGGACACGTGACGGCAGAGTGCGGGCAGATGTCGTGAATATTGCACCAGACGTAGCAGGCTTGGTCACCGAGGTTGCCGTGCACGACAACCAGCTGGTGCATCGTGGGGATGTGCTATTCCGCATTGATAGTGAACATTATCAACATGCCCTAAACCAAGCCAAGGCAATGGTGAGTCAGCGTAAAGCGATGCTGGATATGAAGCGTGGTCAGGCATCACGCCGTGCGGCGCTGGATGACCAAGTGATATCGCGTGAAAACAGAGAAGATACCGATATGGTTGCCATCAGCGCCAAGGCTGAGTATGAAGCCGCTTTGTCGCAACTTGACCAAGCTAAGCTGAACTTAGAACGTACTGTCGTACGCTCTCCGGTGGATGGCTGGGTGTCTAATCTATTGGTACGTCCTGGTGATTTTGCACAGGTTGGTGTAGCTAAATTGGCAGTGATTGATCAGCACTCATTTTGGGTTTATGGCTACTTTGAAGAACATAAATTAGCCCTTATCAAAATCGGTGACCCTGCAGAAGTTAAATTGCTTGGTTCCAATCGTGTGTTACATGGGCGTGTTGAAAGTATTGCGCACGGGATCACCGATAGAGATAACCCAACCGATGTGCGTTTATTGGCTAATGTTAACCCTAGTTTCAATTGGGTGCGCTTAGCACAGCGGGTGCCGGTGCGTATCAGTTTGGATAGTATCCCTAAAGATTTGACACTGGTAGCTGGGATGACCTGTGCGGTGATTGTTCACCCCAGTACCAAAAAATAAGGGCGTTGCCGTTGTAAGCCAACTACTGTCAATATTGCAAGTGGCAGGCAGGGGCGGCAGCGCATATAGCAGTTAATAGTGATCCCAATGTGTATTGCCATAATCTGCGACCTTGACTCTGGCTTCTTGCTTGTTGGCGCTGATTAACTGCGGTTTGGCTACTGGGTGCATTTTAATCACATTGTCGGTGAACGTGATATTTGCCTCATCTAACTTAAAGACGCTGACAGCATCTGCCAAGGCATTGGCTTGCTCTAGCAGTGATTCAGCCGCAGCGGTTGCTTCTTCTACGAGTGATGCATTTTGCTGTGTGGCTTCATCCATTAAGGTCATCGCTGCGTTGACTTGATCGATACCCGTACTTTGCTCTGCTGAGGCAGTTGCGATTTCGCTAATGATATCGGCTACCTGCTGTACAGAGGATACGACTTCCTCCATGGTTTTTCCTGCATTTTCTACTTGCTTGGTGCCTTCATAAGTTTTGCTCACCGAGTCATTAATCAGCGCTTTGATTTCCTTCGCTGCGCTGGCTGAGCGCTGTGCCAAGCTTCTTACTTCGCCGGCAACCACGGCAAAACCACGTCCCTGTTCACCTGCTCTGGCTGCTTCAACTGCGGCATTGAGCGCGAGAATATTGGTTTGAAAGGCAATACTATCAATCACGCTGATAATGTCTTCAATTTTTCGTGCGCTTTCGTTAATGGCACTCATGGTAATCACTGCGTCTGAAACAACCGCCCCACCTTTTACCGCCACTCCTGAAGCACTCAGCGCCAACTGGTTGGCACGCTTAGCATTATCTGCATTACGTTTCACGGTTGAAGCTAGCTCGTCCATGCTGGCTGCCGTTTCTTCTAGGCTGGATACTTGTTTTTCAGTACGCGCTGACAGGTCATTATTGCCTGAGGTGATTTCTGCAGCGGCGGTATTAATGGTTTCTACTGAGGCTTTCACTGTAGCAATCGGGCCAACAATCATCTCTAAGGTTTCATTCACGCCTTCTACAATTTTTCTAAAGTCACCTAAGTGCGTGCTTGCATCTACACGCACTGAAACCCGGCCATCATGCGCCGCATTAGATAGTATGTTCACATCACTGACTAACGCATTAATAGAGGTAATGCAGGTGTTCAGATTATCTTTAATGTTATTAAAGTCTCCATTAAAACTGGCGGTGATTTTTTCAGGAATCTCGCCACGTGCAATGTGCTCCAGGTTGCTGGCCGCCATGTTCAATGGTGTGACAATGGCGTCCAATGTGGCGTTCAGGCCTTCAATTACTTTACGATATTCACCTAAATGTTTTGAAGCATCGGCACGGGTAGTTAAGGCACCTGCTTCTGCATCTTTTGCCAGTAGGTTGGCATCTGCCACCAGCGCTTTGATGGCAAAGCCGCAGGCATTTAAGTTGTTTTTGATGATATTAAAGTCACCTTGGTAGTGATCGGTGATTTCAGATGGGATGATGCCTTTAGATAGATTGTCCACATAATTTGCCGCCATTGTGAGCGGGGTGATAATGGCATCTAGCAGTTGGTTAATGCCGCTGCTGATGTCTTTAATCACGCCAGTCGGCAAGGTGTTTGTATCAATGCGCTCGCTCAGGTTACCTGCAACAGCCTGCTTAATGAGTTCGGCCACATTTTTCTCTGCAATTACTTCGGCCGTGCGGTTGCTCCACTGCGTCATCTGGCCTAATGCATAACCATCTGTTTCATCATATACCGGGCTAACCACTAATTGCAGGTGATGCTCGGCCATAGTGGTATCTATGATTTTTTTGCGACTTATTTCAGTAGCAAACTGTTCACGGTCTGCTGCATTTTCCAGATACTGGCTTAGATTCTCGCCCATCATTTTGTCTAAAGCGAACGCAGGGTGATATTTCTGAATGCCAACACTCATTTGCTCAAACAAGGTTTTTGCTGCGTGGTTCATATAGATGAGACGATTATCGCGATTAGATAAGGTAACGGCAATCGATGCTTGGTCTAGTGTGGCTTTAATGCGCTGAATGCTACTGACAGCCTCTTTGTGGTCAAAATCCAGTCTGGTTTTGAGTGCATGATAGGCATCCACTACATCGGTTAGCTCATCCCTGTGCTCAGACCTTGGTACCAGCTTGTTATTCATTTCCTCTGCACTTTCACGCAGATTGCTACCAATCGCACGCAAACGCGGAATAATGGAGCGGTTCAGGTTCCAGCCCAGTAAGCCGCATATCATGAGGGCGACAACAATAAATGCAATCGCATAGTTTCTATGTTTGATATAGTTGGCTTGTGTCACTTCGTATTCTGCGGCCACGCCTGCGTAATGTAGGCTACTCAGTTTGTTCAGGCTTTCAGTCAGTGGGTCTATCGCTTTATATACATCTGAAGTATTAAATGTCATCAAGCGTTCAATATCATCGCTACGGATAATGCCTTGCAGTAACACCGCAGACTCTAGCGCAGTATCAAATAAAGGCTGAATCTCAGCGGCTAATGCTGATTCGGTTTCTGCATGCGGGCTGGCTAAATAGGATTTCCACTCTTTGTCTAATACCAGCAGTGCCTGGTCAACATTGGCGGCAGCTTCGGCAGAAGTGATAATGCCTCTTTGCAGTTTCTGGCCAGTGCTAACAATATTGGTGCTGAACATATCGTTAATCACTTTTAATTGCTTTAACGGCAGCACTCTGTTCTTGTAGACACTTTCTAGGCCATGGTTGCTTTCTTTAATGCCAGAAATGCCACTAAAACCTAGCATAGAGGTGGTTAATGCCACCATAATAAAAATGCAGGCAATTTTATTGTTAATCGTAATACGGTTGGTAAACTCTTTAAATCTTCTCAATAGCGCGGTATGCCAGCGCTCTTCATGCTTGATGGCGCGGTAATGCGCACGGGCTTTCTCAACTTGTGCTTTGCTGGCTTTGGTGCTGACAGACATATAGCCAACTACATTTCCATGCTCACGCACTGTGGTGACACAAGAATATACCCAAAAATGATCGCCGTTTTGGCACAGCCCTTGTTCCACACCTATCCATGGCTTTTTACTTTGTAGTGTCATCCATATATCGGTCAGAATTTCTTTCGGCATCTCTGGGTGATGGATAACGCTTTGCTTTTTGCCTATCAGGTCTTGCTCGTTGAAACCGGTCACTTCTATAAAGTCACGGTTTACGTAGGTAATTTTTCCTTCTAAATCAGTTTTTAAGACGATGGAAACTGATTCGTTAATGTCTCGTTCAATTTGCGTTAATGTGATATTTTCTTTCATTGCACACCTTTTTTATTATTTGTATAACAAACATGGAATAGCGCTGATTGACGAAAAACACATGCGCTATGTTCTAACTTCTGTTTTTGTTCTGCGAATCCTGTCATGATGTGTTGCTAATCACGCCGCCATTTCTACAACGGATTCGTGAGGGCTGCGGCGTTCTATAAACAGGCTATTGCCTGCAATTTCCTTGGCTTGTTTCTTGGCGTTGACACACGCGGTGGAAACCTCGTGATGTGAGTGGTAGAGCGCGGAATTTACAATTAAGGCGCCAATGGATAGGCTGATAAAGGGATGAAAGCGTTGCTCTCCCTGACGGTCTTGCGTGATGATGCCGCCGCTTTTTTGATCAGCATCCGAGTAAAACATAGGGGACACTTTAGCAATCTGTGATAACAGTGTATGGCAACGACTTTCCCAGTTTTTACTCTGAAAGAGGATGATAAAGTCGTCACCGCCGATATGGCCGACAAAGTCGTAAGGACCGCAGGCATCTGCTAGCACCTGGCCGGTTCTCTGGATTACTTCATCGCCTTTTTTGTAGCCATATACATCGTTATATGGTTTGAAGTAATCAAGATCGCAGTAGCAGGCCACAAACTGCGTGCCTGATTGCAGCAAGCTATCAATTTGTTCGCTAATCGGTACGTTGCCCGGCAGTAAAGTAAGCGGGTTAGCGTAGCGTGCAGTATCTATCTGCATTTTGGTGATAAGCCTGAGTAAATCATGTCCGCTTGCCATGCCAGCGTACTGGCCATTTTCTGTGACAATAAAGCCGGCAGATAGGTGGTGTGGTTTGCTTTGCAGGATTAAATCACTCAGATTCTTGAGGCTGGTATCTTTGTCTACAATTAATGCAGACTTGTCTGTCATGATTTCACATGGACGTTGTCCGTATAACTCTCTGCGGAAAGGACGCGCATAATCGTTAATCATGATGCTACGATTAATCAGACCAATCGGACGACCATCCAGTACGACAGGAATGGAATAAATCTCCTGATTCTCATCGAACATTTTAAAAATATCTTCATTCAGGCAAGTTGGGCTTACTGGTGCTGAATACTTCAACAGTTTTTCAACCGTTGCACGATTTTGTAGCAGGTTTTCACGCTCAAATTCGAATCTGACTAGGGTGTTGGTGATGTCCGACGAGGCTTCCAGTATAGGTGTTGGGTGCGGTCTGGCAATATGGTAGCCTTGACTATAGGCAATACCTAAGTCACGGATTGCCATTAGTTGCTCATGGGTTTCAATCCCTTCCGCAATCACTTGGGCGCCTGATTTCTCGGCGATTTCCTGAATAGAGCGTGCAAACTGCAGTTTTACAGGGTCTAGGTGAATGTTCTGTGTGAAGTGCTTATCAATCTTGACGTAGTCAGGGCGGATTTCTGACCATAAGCGCAGCCCAGAAAAACCTTCGCCCAGATCGTCGATGGCGATTTCAAATCCCATGTTCCGATAGTGATGCGTGGCATCACGCATCAATTGGTAATCCAGCGTTTGTGCGTTTTCTGTTAACTCGATGATGACTTGGCTAGGCTTTAGGCCTAATGCCTCCATATATTTCAGAGTTTCACCAGATTTTGAGTATTTTTGTAATAATATATCCGGGCTAATGTTAAGAAATATCTTGCCCGGCAGGTTTTGCCTAGCAAATGATTCCAGCACCGTCTGGCGACAAAGATATTCCAACTCTGTCACTAAGCCACAACTTCTGGCCATTGCAAACAAAGCCATGGGGGAGTGTAACGTGCTGTTGATTGGCCCGCGAATTAGGCCTTCGTAACCAATAAACTTGCCTTGCTGCATATTAAGTATTGGTTGAAAAACAGCAGTGAGCTGCCTATTTTGAATAATGTCGTGTAGATGCAAGCAAGCAGCTTCATTGGCGCATGGGCCGAGTTCCGTCATCCATGCCGGATTACTCACTGTACTCATTTAGACCTCTGGATCGTCTTATCATGGGTAGCAATATTGACGCGCCAATGTGACATGCGCGTGACAGTTTGGTGACATTTAATAATTGGTCTTGGTGTCTGTTTTTTAATGTGATATACATTAATCACCTAGATTCACCATGAGTTTAATGCTGTCATTTACGTGTGATAGGTTAAAATCTAACTTACTTAAAATCTGTGAATTGTTGAATGACTATTGCACCACTTCCGCAGGCTGCTAACGCTTCAGTGCCAAACTTAGAGAACCACACTCCCATGATGCGCCAGTATCTTGGCCTAAAGGCACAACACCCTGATATGTTGCTGTTTTACCGTATGGGTGACTTTTACGAGCTGTTTTTTGAAGATGCCGAGAAAGCTTCACGGTTGCTAGGGATTACCTTAACGCATCGTGGTAGCAGTAATGGGCAGCCGATTAAAATGGCTGGCGTGCCGTATCATGCAGCCGAGCAATATTTAGCCAAGCTTGCCAAAATGGGCGAGGCGGTTGCTATTTGTGAGCAAGTGGGCGACCCAGCAACTACTAAAGGCCCGGTGGCACGTGAAGTAGCGCGGATTCTGACGCCAGGCACGCTTACCGATGCCGCACTGTTAGATGAGTCTCGTGATAATCAATTGCTCAGTATTTTTCAGGCGGATGGCGTTGTCGGCTTGGCACGATTAAATCTAGCCTCCGGTAGCTTTATTCTGAGCGAAATTGCAGTCGGTTTATTAGCGCAGGAGATTGAGCGGATTGCCCCCAGCGAGATGCTGCTTGCCGATGATTTTCAGCATCATGCATTGAGTGCAAGTAAAGTGGCTAAGCGGCGCTTGAGTGCGTGGCAGTTTGATTTTGATAGTGCGTTTTCTACCCTGACTAAGCAGTTTAATACGTATGACCTGAATGGCTTTGGTTGTGCAGATATGCGGCCTGCTATCTGTGCCGCGGGTGCTTTGTTAGACTACGTGAAGCATACGCAACGCACCACTTTGCCCCATATTAATGCCTTGAGTGTAGAAACTACTAGTGCTTACTTGCAGCTGGATGCGGCAACCAGACGTAATCTGGAAATTGATATGACCTTGCGCGGCGAGGCAAGCCCCACTTTGTATTCTTTATTGAATACTACGCAGACGGCGATGGGCGCGCGCTTATTGCGTCATTGGCTGCATCACCCTTTGCAAGACCGTAACCTAGTAATGAAGCGACATGAGGCGATTGCTGACCTCACACAAACCAACCAATTTTTAAGTCTGAGGCAGACATTAAAATCAGTCGCGGATATTGAGCGTATCACTGCGCGCGTTGCACTTAAAACGGCACGCCCTAGAGATTTATCTGGATTGGCTGTGAGTTTGCAGCAATTACCTTTATTACAAGCACAGCTTGAGCCACAGTCGGCTAGCTTGCTGCAAACCTTAGCGGTTAATTTAATTCCGCCAGCAGCGGTGCTGAGCTTATTAATCACTGCCATTAAAGCGGAGCCTAGTGTGGTGCTGCGTGAAGGCGGTGTGATTGCAGATGGTTATGATGCAGAGCTGGATGAACTACGAGCGATACAAACCAATCATGGTGAGTTTTTACTGAACTTTGAGGCCGCAGAAAAAGAACGTACAGGCATTACCAACCTGAAAGTGGAATATAACAGTGTGCATGGCTTCTATATTGAAATGAGCCGTGCACAGGCTGAGTCTGCCCCCGCAGAGTACAGGCGTCGCCAGACCCTGAAAAATGTAGAACGTTTTATCACGCCTGAACTGAAAGCGTTTGAAGATAAAGTGCTGAGCGCGAATGACCGTGCATTGGCACGTGAAAAAATGCTGTATGAGCAAGTGCTAACTGAGCTTGGGCAATATATCGCAGCATTACAAACTAATGCGGGTGCAGTAGCGGCGCTAGATGTGTTGTGCTGCTTTACCGAGCGAGCCATCAGCTTAAATTATGTGGCGCCTATGTTCACCACAGAAGCTGGATTAGAGGTGGTGAACGGCCGTCATCCTGTGGTTGAGCAGATTTCTTTGCAGGCATCAGGCCAGCCGTTTATCGCCAATGATGTTGTGCTTAACCCTTACCGCCAACTGCTGTTAATTACCGGTCCGAATATGGGTGGTAAATCTACTTTTATGCGGCAAACCGCATTGATTGTGTTATTAGCGTATTGTGGCTGCTATGTGCCGGCGACGAGCGTGAAGATTGGTGAAATCGACCGCATCATGACGCGAATTGGGGCATCGGACGACTTGGCGGGCGGGCGCTCCACTTTTATGGTGGAGATGACAGAAACTGCCAACATCCTCCATAACGCCACTGATAAGAGTTTGGTGTTGCTGGATGAAATTGGCCGTGGTACCTCTACATTTGATGGTTTGAGTTTGGCTTGGGCAGTTGCTAAGCAGTTGTTAGAGAAAAACCGCGCCTATACTTTATTTGCTACGCATTATTTCGAGCTGACGCGGATTGTGGATGAGTTTAAATATGCCGCCAACGTGCACTTGGATGCAGTTGAACATGGCAACACCATTGTATTTATGCATAAGGTAGAGGAGGGTGCTGCCAACCAAAGCTATGGTTTGCAAGTTGCCCAGTTGGCGGGCATCCCTAAGCCCGTTATTAGTGCAGCAAAAAGAAAGCTTGCTCAGTTAGAGCTCAATCAAGTAGCCAATCAAGATGCATCTGCCGTGCCGCAGGTTGATATGTTTATGGTGAATGAGCAAGCGGCAGATGCGCCATTACACCCAGTATTGGCAGAATTGGAGTCGCTGCAAGTTGACGATCTCACGCCTAAGCAGGCGTTAGATATGCTGTATCGTCTAAAAGAAGCCACCATTCAAGCTTAAAGCGTACGTTTGCTTTCCTAGCCTTATTCTCCTGCATCTTGGAGCGCAAGTGTACGTGTACACCATGATGGAGGCACTAGTCATCAATAGTGCTTCATCTTGGTACAAGCGCGTGCATACGCACTTTATTTGTGCGAACTCCTAGTTTTTAAGTTGTTTCCTAGCGCACCTAAAACAGTAGATTCTATTAAAAACAAGCATTTATAATTGTTTAACATAGTTGGCACAGCTATTGCTTATATTAGCTCAACTGATAGAGTCTTAAGCCGCTATGTTAAAAGTAATGATAGTTGATAATAATTTGGAGCGCATTAAGCCACTTAAGCAATCTTTGATTGATAGTGGCTACGATGTAATCGCGCATCTGAGAGATACCATCAATTTGAATGACGCATGCAGCAAGCTCCAGCCGGACGTTGTGGTGATTGATACGGACTCGCCAAGTCGTGACACATTAGAAAATATTTGTGTGATGACGATGAATGATCCTCGTCCTGTGATGATGTTTACCCATGATGGTAATAAAGAACAGATTAAATTGGCAACGCAGGCAGGTGTATGTGCTTATGTAGTAGGTGCTTTACCCAATGAGCGCTTGCAGCCTGTGATTGATGCAGCGGTGGCCAGGTTTGAAGAATTTAAGAATTTACGTGTTGCCTTGCAAGAGGCAAACACCAAGCTAAGTGAGCGTAAAGTGATTGAGCGTGCAAAAGGTTTAATCATGAAGCAGCGCAACGTGGATGAAAACGAGGCTTATAGCATGTTAAGAAAGATGGCGATGGAAAAGCACACGCGCATCGGATCTTTAGCGACACAAATTGTTGAAGCGGCAGAGTTGCTACTTTAACCGGATATAAAAGCAGAGTTATGTATTAAGAATTAAGCAGTACTTGCGTATAAACGCCCAATGATGGGCAGTCTACGCAAGTGCTCTAGCAGTAAATACGAGCCAATGGAGGCTCAGATCAAGTAATACAAGACAAAGGCGTCTTGATAAGCAATCAACTCTTTATTGATGAGTTGGTTCAACTTATCAGACGCCTTTTTTTTATAAATTTTTTAGATTGTTTGGATTATTTTAGGAGAGCTAAGATGGGCAATGACAATACAAGTTATAAGGCGGGAAAGTTAGGTCAGCAACCAAATGTGGTGGTTGATCCAGCACGCCGTGACTTTTTTAAAATGAGTGCAGTTGGCGCATTAGGGGCAGCAGCAATGATGGGTTTAGTACCAAACGGCATCCGTACACAGGCATACGCAGCAGGTTCTGACGCACCGGAAATCAAAGAGGTGAAAATCGGTTTTATTCCTCTTACCGATTGCGCACCGATTATCGTAGCTGCAGAAATGGGTTTTGATAAGAAATACGGCATCAAAATTACCCCTTCAAAAGAAGCGTCTTGGGCTGCTGTGCGCGATAAAGTAGCTAATGGTGAGTTGCATGCAGCGCACATTCTATATGGCTTGGTGTACGGTGTTCAGCTTGGTATCGGCGGCCAACAAAAAGATATGACAGTGCTGATGGGCTTAAACCATAACGGTCAAGGTATTACGCTTTCTAACCAGCTTAAAGACAAAGGTGTGAAAGATGGTAAGAGCTTAAAACGTTTACTCGATAACGAAAACCGTGACTATACCTTCGCACAAACTTTCCCGACTGGTACCCATGCAATGTGGCTTAACTACTGGCTAGCTGCAAACGGCATCCATCCGGTAAAAGACGTTAAAAATATCGTAGTGCCTCCACCACAAATGGTTGCCAATATGCGTATTGGTAACATGGATGGTTACTGTGTGGGTGAGCCATGGAACGCTAGGGCAATTTTCGACAAAGTTGGATTTACTGTTGCTACTACACAAGATATCTGGGTAGATCACCCTGAAAAAGTTTTGGGTGCTACCGCAGAGTTTGTAGAGAAAAACCCAAATACAGCACGTGCCATCATGATGGCAATTCTTGAAGCTTGTCGTTATATAGATGCTGCAGAGAATCGTGCAAAAGTTGCTAAGCTAATTTCAGGTAAGGCATATGTGAATGCGCCAGAGCAAGTGATTGCTGGCCGCTTTGTAGGCGACTACGACAATGGCAACGGTAAAGTATGGAAAGATCCTAACTACATGAAGTTCTTTGATGATGGCAAAGTGAACTATCCATTCTTGTCTGATGGTATGTGGTTTTTAACACAGCATAAACGTTGGGGCTTGCTCAAGTCAGACCCTGACTACTTAGCGGTTGCTACCAAAGTTAACCAAACCAAACTTTATACTGAAGCTGCATCGCAATTGGGTATCAGCGTGCCTAAAAGCACAATGCGCAGCAGTAAGTTAATGGATGGCGTAGTGTGGGATGGCTCTAACCCAGCTGCTTATGCTGCATCATTTAAGATTAAAGCGTAAGCCATAAAACACAGCATCAATAGAGTTGCGCCTTAAGGAATTGAAATGACAAATACTGTAAATAAATTAATGCCTATTGCTAAATGTTTCACTTTCGGCAGTTCAAGTAGTTTAAATGTTCAGGCATATCGCTTTTTTAGATGGATATTGCCACCTATCTTTGGTTTGTTCTTGTTGGCTGTTATTTGGGCCATGATTGCTGAACACACGCCAGAGTTGCCTGGACCAATTAAAACTTGGGCTTCTGCCGTTGAGTTGTTTAGTGATCCGTTTTATGACCATGGCATCAATGATAAAGGGGTGGGTTGGAATATCCTGGCGTCATTGCAACGCGTTGGTTTGGGGTTTGGCCTGGCAGCAATCATTGGCATACCACTGGGTTTTATCATCGGTCGTTTTGAGTTTGTTGCAAGAATGACCGCACCAGTCATCAGTTTGCTACGTCCAGTCTCACCGCTGGCATGGTTGCCGATTGGCTTGCTGGTGTTTAAAGCAGCAAACCCTGCGGCGATATGGGTAATCTTTATTTCTGCAGTATGGCCGATGATTATCAATACGGCGGTTGGCGTGAATAAAGTGCCACAAGACTATATGAACGTTGCCAAAGTATTGAACTTAAGTGAGTGGAAAATCGTAACCAAAATACTGTTCCCGTTTGTGTTGCCTTACATGATGACAGGTGTGCGCTTATCTATCGGCGTGGCATGGTTAGTGATTGTGGCAGCTGAAATGTTGACGGGCGGTGTGGGTATCGGTTTCTGGGTGTGGGATGAGTGGAACAATTTAAATGTGGAACATATCATCATCGCAATTTTTATCGTAGGTATTGTTGGTTTGTTACTTGAGTATGCACTCACACAAATCGCCAAAAGATTTAGTTACGAGTAACGCACTTAAATATATCCTTTAGGAATGATCATGGAAAAAGCAAACACCGATAAATACGTACAGTTAGAGCATGTGAATATGACTTTTAACACTAAAAAAGGCACATTCAATGCACTTAAGGGTATTAATCTAAATATTAAAGAAGGCGAATTCATTTCAATCATTGGGCACTCAGGCTGTGGTAAGTCTACGGTTTTAAATTTAATCGCAGGTTTGCTTCACCCAACAGATGGCTTGATCTTTTGCGCTGGCCGTGAAATTGCAGGGCCAGGTCCTGAGCGTGCTGTTGTGTTTCAAAATCACTCATTATTGCCTTGGCTCACTTGTTTTGAGAACGTGTACCTTGCAGTAGAACGTGTCTTTGAAAATGAAACTAAAGCACAGCTTGAGGCGCGCACTCATGCCGCGATTGAGCTGGTTGGTTTGACACATTCTAGTGACAAGCGCCCTAATGAAATTTCTGGTGGTATGAAGCAGCGTGTTGGTATTGCGCGTGCCTTAGCCATGGAACCAAAGGTGCTGTTATTGGATGAGCCATTTGGCGCACTGGATGCATTGACCCGTGCTAACTTGCAAGATGAACTGATGAAGATCATGGCGAAATCAGGCTGCACTGCAGTGATGGTAACGCATGACGTAGACGAAGCTGTGCTGTTGTCAGACCGCGTGGTGATGATGACTAACGGTCCAAGTGCTACTATTGGTGAAATTTTGGAGGTTAATTTACCACGTCCAAGAGCGCGTTTGGCATTAGCAGAAGATAAAGAATATAACCACCTGCGCAGTGAAGTATTACGATTTTTGTATGAGCGTCATGCTAAGAAATCAGCATAAAACTAGTATTCAAGCACTCAACACTAAATTTTTTAATTTAAAAGGGATTATTAACATGAAAACTAAAGCAATATTTAAGAAAAATATGGTCATGGCTTGCACCGCGCTAGCTTTGGCTGGTATGGGGCAAGCTGCTTTCGCAGAAGATGAGGTTGCAGAATATACCTTCTTGGATTCAATCAAAGAAGGTAAGCAAATGACTAACTTTCGTTTACGTTACGAGAATGTCAATCAAGAGGCATTTAAGGCCAATGGTAAGAAGCTGGACACCGGCGAAGCTTTTACATTACGCAGCTTGATTGGCTGGCAAACTGCACCATATAAAAACTTCAGTATCGGTGCGCAAATTACAGACGTACATGAGTTTAACGATAACTTTAACGACCGCAGATACAATGCGCCAGAGCATAACAATGGCACAGCCAGCGCAAGTGCAGATAAAGCACAGTACCCTAACATTGTAGACCCTGGCTTTACCGATATTAATCAGCTTTTTGTGGATTGGACTGGCATTAAAAACACTAAAGTGCGTTTAGGTCGCCAACAATTGAACTTGGATAACGTGCGTTTTATCGGTGACATTGGCTTTAGACAAAACATGCAAGTGTTTGACGGCGCTTCTGTATTAAACAAAAGCATTCCTGATGTAGAGTTGTTTGCCGCACACTTTGATAACGTGCGTCAAATTACTACTAAAGACCGTCGTGGCAATATTGAAGTGTTGAATGCGAAATATCGCATTTCACCATCTGAATCAGTAGTAGGTTATGGCTACTTGGTGGATGTAGAAAACTTGGCACAAAACGGCGGTAATCCAAATTCACCAGGTACTGCAGCGCAAGGTGGCAACGGCTTGGGCGGTAGTGCGGATATCCCTGCGAGTGGATCTAACTTTCAACCAGCTAAAACTGACGCAAGCAGCAAAACTTTCGGTTTGCGTTTAGATGGTGTGCGTCCGATTAACCCAGACTGGAAAGTACTATACACAGCAGAGTATGCAAAACAAACAGATTACCGTGGTGGTAGCTCATTAATTGATGCGTATTATTTCAAACTGGGCGGTGGTGCAGCATATGGTGCATGGTCAGTGCGCTTGGATCATGAAAAGCTTTCTAGCAATGATGGTAAATACGCATTCCAAACACCACTTGGCACCAACCATTTGTTCCAAGGTTGGGCTGATCAGTTCTTAGTGACTCCACGTCAAGGTATTGAAGATACCTTTGTGACCGTTGCTGGTGCCATTGATAAAGTAAAACTTTATGCTGAATATCACTTGTTCAAGTCTGATGAAAAATATCAATCTATGAATGGTAAATTTGGCGATCAATACGGTACAGAGTTTGATGTGAGTGCAACATATCCATTAAATAACAATCTGTTAGGTAAGGTTGAGTATGCTAACTTTAATGAAAGTGATGTGTACGGTAACAACCTAAAAGGCGCTGCCCGTAAAGGTGATAAAGAAATCGTTTGGGTTACTGCAATGTACACATTTTAATATCGCATTAAGTGATATTGCCTAGAATCAGTGCGTAAAATATCATGCACCATTATGGAATCCCATAATGGTGCATTAGCACTGTTAGAGAGCCTGCTTTTAAAAAGTGGTTATTAACGCAAAAAATAAGTAATTGTTTTTAATAATAAAAATTATTTTACTAAAATATGAAACTTGGCATGAATCCTGCCTATATGTGAGCAGAGTGACAATTTAGATTAATTGATGGTGAAAACATGCAAAAGATGAAATTAGTAGTAATTGGTAACGGTATGGCCGGGATGCGTACAGTGGAAGAGTTGCTGAAAATAGCACCCGACCTTTACGATATCACCGTGTTTGGCGATGAACCTTACCCTAATTACAACCGCATTATGTTGTCTCCGGTGCTTGCAAACGAGCAAACGATTGATGACATCATTTTAAATACCAGAGAATGGTATGCAGAGAACAATATCACCCTGCACACGAGTGCGCGGGTGAATAAGATTGATCGTAAAAACCGTGTGGTTTATACAGAAGATGGCGTGAGCGCTAGCTATGACCGACTATTAATTGCAACAGGCTCTAAACCATTTATGCCGCCAATCCCAGGTAATGAGTTTGAGGGCGTGCTGGGCTACCGCGATATTAAAGATACCAATGACATGATTGAGGCTGCAAAAGTCTACAAACATGCAGTGGTGATCGGTGGTGGTTTGTTAGGTTTGGAGGCTGCAAATGGCTTGAAGATTCAAGGCATGGAAGTCACAGTTGTACACAAGAATCAGTGGTTGCTAGAGCGACAGTTAGATAAAACTGCGGGCGGTATGCTACAAAAAAACCTTGAAGCTAAAGGTTTGAATTTCTTGTTGAATAAAAATACAGAGCAGTTAGTTGGAGATGACAAAGGCCGCGTGAAGGCAGTGAGATTCAGCGATGGTCAAGAAATCCCGGCAGACTTGGTTGTGTGGGCGGTTGGTATTCGTCCAAACTATGCATTGGCGGAATCAGCTGGCATTTACTGTAATAAAGGTATTGTGGTGAATGACACCATGCAAACTTATGATCCACGCGTATATTCAGTGGGTGAGTGTGTAGCGCACCGCGGTATTTCATACGGTTTGGTAGCGCCATTATTTGAAATGGCTAAAGTATGCGCAACGCACTTGGCTAACTTTGGCATAGGCCAATATAAAGGATCAGTAACATCTACTAAACTTAAAGTAACAGGCATCGATTTATTCAGTGCGGGTGACTTTATGGGTGGTAGTGATACGGAAGAGATTGTTTTGCACGACGCAGTTGGTGGGGTTTACAAAAAGCTCATCATCAAAAATGACAAAATCGTTGGTAGCGTGCTTTATGGGGATACCACGGATGGTTCGTGGTATTTTCAAATGCTTAGAGATGGCAAGGCAATCCATGAGATTCGTGACCATTTGATGTTTGGTCAAGATAGCCTTGGCAATACTGGTCATCAAGGCCAGGACAAAGCAGCAGCCATGACCAACGAGATGGAAGTGTGCGGCTGTAACGGGGTATGTAAAGGTACCATCGTTAAAGCAATTCAGGACAAAGGTTTATTCACTATCGATGATGTGAAAAAACAAACCAAAGCTGGTTCTAGCTGTGGTTCTTGCGTAGGCTTGGTTGAGCAGATTCTTGCTTCTACTTTAGGTGGCGGTTATGCCCCTCCATCAACCAGCAAGGCAGTGTGTGGATGTACCACGAAGAACCACGAAGAAGTGCGTGCAGAAATCCGTACCCATAAATATTTGAGCATCCCGGATGCAATGCAAGGTATGGCTTGGTCTACACCAAACGGCTGTGCAACTTGCCGTCCAGCGCTTAACTATTACTTGCTTTCAACATGGCCACACGAGGCGAAGGATGATCCACAATCACGTTTCATCAACGAGCGTGTACATGCAAACATCCAAAAAGATGGTACATATTCAGTGATTCCACGTATGTACGGCGGTGTAACCACACCAGACCAACTTAGAAAAATTGCGGATGTTGCAGATAAATACGCAGTGCCTATGGTGAAAGTAACCGGTGGTCAACGTATTGACTTGCTAGGCGTGAAAAAAGACGACTTGGTTGATATGTGGAAAGACTTAGACATGCCATCAGGTTATGCCTACGGTAAGAGTATCCGTACGGTTAAAACCTGTGTTGGTTCTGAGTTCTGTCGTTTTGGTACACAAAACTCTACCCAATTAGGCATTGATATCGAAAAAGCATTCGACCATATGTGGGCACCACATAAAGTGAAGTTTGCGGTTTCAGGATGCCCACGTAACTGTGCTGAATCTGGCATTAAAGACGTTGGTATTATCGGTGTAGATTCAGGTTGGGAAATTTACGTAGGCGGTAATGGCGGTATTAAAACCGAAGCTGCGCACTTCTTGTGTAAAGTGAAAACTTCAGAAGAAGTCATGGAGTACTCTGGCGCATTTATCCAGATTTACCGTGAAGAAGCGCGCTATTTGGATCGTACCGTGCATTGGATTGAACGTGTCGGTCTAGAATACGTGAAACAACGTGTGCTAGAAGACGCAGAAGGTCGTAAAGCTGCGTACGAACGCTTGATTTATGCACTGCAAGGTGCATCTGACCCTTGGGCTGAACGCGTGAACAACCGTGAACAACATAAAGAATATGAAACAATTACTGTGTAATATTTTGTTTAAAGATTAGGAAACGACATAATGAAGTCTAGTTTTTGGAAATCAGGTCATACCCCGACCTTGCTATCATCCTTTTTATATTTTGATTTAAGTTTTATGGTATGGGTCATGTTAGGCCCGTTGGCAGTGCAAATTGCGACAGACCTGCAGCTTACTCCGGCTGAAAAAGGCCTGATGGTGGCAACCCCTGTGCTGGCAGGCGCCCTGTTGCGTATTGTGATGGGTGTTTTGGTTGATCAAATTAAACCTAAAATGGCAGGTTTGATTGGCCAAGTGATTGTGATTGCAAGCTTGCTGGCTGCATGGTTGCACGGCTTGCAAACATTTCAGCATGCGTTAATGCTGGGCTTGGGTTTAGGCTTTGCTGGTGCAGCGTTTGCCGTGGCTTTACCTTTGGCTAGCCGCTGGTATCCGCCAGAGCATCAAGGTACAGCCTTAGGGATTGCCGGCGCTGGTAATTCAGGTACTGTATTTGCGGCATTGTTTGCGCCTAGCTTGGCAGTTGCTTATGGCTGGAATAATGTATTTGGCCTCGTGTTGATTCCATTAGGCATCGCTATGTTTGTTTATATCGTTTTTGCTAAAGATGCACCGGATGCACCACCTGCAAAATCATTAAGCCAATACCTGTTGATCCTAAAAGACAAAGACGCTTGGTGGTTCATGTTCTTCTATAGCGTTACTTTTGGTGGTTTTGTAGGTTTAGCTTCATCATTAACTATTTACTTTAATGATTTGTATGCATTAGGCCCAGTAGTTGCTGGTTACTGTACGGCTGCATGTGTGTTTGCAGGTTCACTTGTGCGTCCATTAGGTGGTTGGTTAGCTGACCGCGTTGGTGGTATCCGCACTTTGTTAACCATGTATATACTAGCTGCAATTTTGTTGGTAATCATGAGTTTCGGTCAGCCAACATATCAATCAGCGCTAATGGTCATTATTCCAACCATGGCAATCTTGGGGATGGGTAATGGTGCGGTATTCCAGTTAGTGCCACAACGTTTCCGTAAAGAAATTGGTGTGATGACTGGTTTGGTTGGTATGGCAGGTGGCGTGGGTGGTTTCTACCTAGCTTCAAGTTTAGGCTTCATTAAGCAAGCAACGGGTAATTATCAAGTAGGTATATTGATTTTTGCAGGGCTGGCTGCTTTAGCGGTATTGGGCTTAACCGGTGTTAAAACACGCTGGCGTACAACTTGGGGCGCAGCCACCACTGCTAAGGTATAAGCTGGCAAAGTAAGCTATAAACGCTAAAGTAAGGTATAACCCAAGGCATCAAGCTTAGTAGCAAAGTAAAATATGTCACTTAAATTCACTGTTGGTCAGTCTAGCCTAACTGGGCCTAGAACACGTAATGAAGATTATGTTGGAGTGGTAACGCCATCAGGTGAACAATTAAGTGTGAAGGGTGCACTTTTCGCCATCGCCGATGGCGTAAGTGGCAATGCTGGTGGTGGTGAAGCTTCTGAGATGACGGTACGTACAGTCACTACAGATTACTACGCCACGCCGGATACCTGGGAGCCTTTTACTTCTTTAGATAAAGTGTTGGGCGCCGCTAATCGCTGGTTAATTGCTCAGGCTAACGCCAACAGTGCTATGGCTGGCATGGCGACCACCTTGTCTTTGCTCGTGTTGCGCGGTCAGCGCTACTACGCTGCGCATGTTGGTGATACACGTATCTACCTATTACGTAATGGCGTATTAAAGCAACTGACTACCGATCATGTGTGGGATAGGCCTGATATGCGCCATGTATTAAAGCGCGCAGTTGGGCTGGATCGGCATCTTGAGGTTGATTTTTCTGAAGGAGCTCTGCAAGAGGGTGATGTGTTTGCTTTAATGAGCGATGGAGTTTGGGATAGCGTCGGTGAGCAAACCATCCATAAAGTGTTAGGCCTATACAACAACCCGCAGATGATGTGCGATCATCTGACTAAAGCGGCCATTGAAAAAGGCAGTCAAGATAACTCCACCGCAGTAGCGTTACGTGTGACCGCCTTGGGTGAAGACACTTTGCTTGAATTATTAGCCGGTGGCAGACATCTCACTGTGCCAGATAAGCTCAATGTGGGTGACCTGATTGATGATTTTGAAGTGCTTGAGGTCATGTACGAGTCGCGTGCCAGTCTGCTGTATAAAGTCAGGCACACGGCGACCAAACAGTTTTTTGTGCTGAAAACCTTGCAGCCGGCACTGGCGACAGATACTGAGAGCTGTAATGGCCTGCTGAACGAAGAGTGGCTGGCTAAGCGTGTTGTTTCCCAATATGTACCGCAAGTGTTCCCGGTTTCTGTAGAAAAGCGTAGCAAGCTTTACTACGTAATGAGCTGGCATGAAGGCTCAACGTTGCAGCAGCGTTTAGATAGCGGGCATCATTTTACGGTGGCCGGTATCGGTAAAGTAGGTGTGGATATGATGCGTGGTATTGGTGCGTTGCATCGTTTAAATATTGTGCACCGAGACATTAAACCTGCTAATGTGCATCAAGGTAGTGACCAGCGTCTGCGTATTTTAGATTTAGGGGTTGCTTTAAGCATGCAGACCACTAAGTCGGATGTAGTACAAAACCCGGGCACGCCTAGTTATATGGCGCCAGAATTATTTGCAGGTGAAGTGGCAACGCCGCAGAGTGATATTTATGCGGCAGGCGTTACGTTGTATCATTTACTGACACGTAAGTATCCGCATGGTGAAATAGAGCCTTTTCAGAATCCAAAATTTGGCAGCCCAACGGCCCCAACCAGATACCGTCCAGATATTCCGTACTGGTTAGAGAACATTGTTTTAAAAGCAATTGCAACAGACCCTAAACAGCGCTTTGAAACTGCTGAAGAAATGTTGCTGGCATTGGAGCATGGTGAGTTAAAGCCAATATTGCCGCCAACCCGTACACCTTTGATTGCACGGGCTAGGCTGGTTAAATGGCAATGGATAGCGATATTTTCGCTAATCCTCAATTTTTTATTGATTTATTTATTAGCTGTTTCATGATTTAACTTGATATAAAGGTAGGACTAAAATGAGTAATTGGGTAAGAGTTGCACCTCTTGAAGAAATCCCTAAATTAGGCGCACGTGTTGTGCGTAGCAAAGAGGTTGATATCGGCGTGTTTCGTTTAGAAGATGATCGTATCTACGCTGTGAACAATAGCTGCCCACACAAAGGTGGCCCATTGTCAGAAGGTATTGTGTACGGTGACAGAATTGCCTGCCCATTACATAGCTGGAAAATCAGCCTGGTGGATGGTAAAGCGGATGAACCAGATGTAGGCGAGACTGCATGTTTTAATACTAAGATTGAAGATGGCGTAGTTTATTTAGAATTAAAAGAGTAATTGATTTGATTAAGCAAACTAAAAGTACTTGTTGTTACTGCGGCGTTGGCTGCGGGGTGATTATTCATTCTGAAAACGACAAAATTATCGATGTTAAAGGTGATCCGCAGCATCCGGCAAACTTTGGGCGTTTGTGTACCAAAGGTTCGACGCTGCACCTTTCAGCCAAGCTGGATAATCGCGTGCTTTACCCTGAGCTGCGCACCAATCGCGATTTACCACGCAAGCGTGCTACATGGGATGAGTCGCTCGACCTAGCGGTTGAGAAGTTTGCGAGAACAATAGAAACACATGGTCCTGATAGCGTTGCTTTTTATCTTTCCGGGCAATTACTCACTGAAGATTATTACGTATTTAACAAACTGGCTAAAGGCTTGATTGGTACTAATAACGTAGATACTAATTCGCGCTTATGCATGTCATCAGCTGTCGCTGGTTATAAAGTAACTTTAGGTGCAGATGCGCCGCCAGCCTGCTATGAAGATATTGATCATACGGAATGCTTACTGATTGCAGGCTCAAATACTGCATTTGCGCATCCGATTATTTATCGCCGTATTGAAGCGGCGAAAGAAAAAAATCCTAATTTAAAAATAGTGGTGGTTGATCCTCGCCAAACTGACACAGCTAAGGCTGCCGATTTACATTTGGCTATTTTACCGGGTACTGATGTTGCGCTATTTAATGGCATGTTGCATGTCATGTTGTGGGAAGGCATGCTGGATCATGCTTATATCGAGGCTTATACCAATGGTTTTGCCGAGCTAAAAGAAACCGTACGCGAATACACACCTAAAATGGTGGCAGATATTTGCGGTATTAAAGAAGCAGATATCATCACTGCGGCCAAGTGGTTTGGTAAAGGCCCAAGCCTTTCTATGTATTGCATGGGCTTAAACCAGTCTATCCACGGCACCGAGAAGAATGCAGCGCTTATCAACTTACATTTGGCTACAGGACAAATTGGTAAGCCTGGTGCTGGACCGTTTTCCTTAACTGGTCAGCCTAATGCCATGGGCGGACGTGAGGTGGGCGGTATGGCTACGCTGCTATCAGGCCACCGTGATTTAGCCAATGCAGAGCATCGCGCTGAAGTAGCTAAATTGTGGGGGGTGGAAAGTGTGCCAGAAGCACCCGGTAAGTCTGCCATTGAAATGTTTGATGCAGTCAAAGAGGGCAGTATTAAAGCTATCTGGATTGCTTGTACTAACCCTGCGCACTCCATGCCGGATCTGAATAGCGTACTGGAAGCATTAGATACTGCTGAGTTCGTGGTGGTGCAAGATGCATTCAATAATACTGAAACTGGTCAATATGCCGATGTACTGCTACCAGCAAGCACCTGGGGTGAAAAAGAGGGTTCGGTCACAAACTCTGAACGCCGTATCACACGAGTGAATCCAGCGGTTGCCATCCCAGCAGAAGCGCGCCATGATTGGGAAATCGTGGTGGATTTTGCGCAGCGTCTGGAGCGAAGACTCGCAAAAAACAGTGCACTATTTCCTTATACTACCACTGAGCAAATCTTTAATGAGCACCGCGAAACCACACGCGGGCGTGATCTGGATATTACCGGCTTGAGTTATGCATTGCTCAACGAGCAAGGTCCGCAGCAATGGCCATTTAAAGAGGGTGATGTTACAGGTAAAGCACGCCTGTATGCCGATGGCGTGTTTCAAAAGCCCGATGGTAAAGCGCAGTTTGTAAATGCAGTATACAAGGGCACTGCCGATAAAACAGATGCGCGCTACCCATTACATTTGCTCACAGGGCGTCTGCGTGACCAATGGCATGGCATGAGCCGCACTGGTAATGTTGCCCAGCTCTTTAACCATGCGGAAGAGCCAGTGATTCAGATGAGTGCTGACGACATGATGCGACGCTCTATTAAAAACGGAGATATTGTCAGAGTCAGCAATAAACGCGGTAGTTTAGTCTTGCCGGCTCAACTATCAGACGAGGTGAAACCATCTCAGACCTTTATCCCGATGCATTGGGGTAGTCAGTCTATGCACGGTTTAGGTGTGAATGCATTAATGCCGCCAAACTATGACAAAACTTCTAAACAGCCGGAACTTAAGCACACTGCGATTAAGCTTGAGAAACTTGAGCTGCCTTGGCGTATGACGGTAATGCGCACTATCCATAGCTTGGATGTGATGCAGCAAATAAGAAGCTTTTTGTCGCATTTTGAATATGCCAGCTGCGGGCTGTTTGGCCGCGAGACCGAAACCCATTGTGGCATGCTTATCCTAAGGGCTGCACACACAGAAGCCCCTGATGAACAAGTGATTCAAGATATAGATGCGCTGTTGGGCATGACAGGTGACGCACCATTACTTAACTATCTGGATGCTAAACGCGGTATTAGTAAGCGTATCTTAGTGGAAACTAATCTGGAGAATAAAGCGGAAGTGACTGGGGTCAGGTTAGTGGGCGAAACGCTAGCCACAGCTTGGCTTAAAGATGTGATGGGGACTGGAGAGTTTAGCCCTGAGTTACGTCGCTGGGCATTGGCACCATTGAGTGCGCCACCGGCTGGTCAGCGTAGCCGTGGTAAAATCGTATGTAACTGCCTAGATGTTGCAGAGAACGAAATTATCGACAATATTCAATTGGGTGCAGATTTGCTGACATTGCAGAACAAGCTCAAATGCGGTACACAGTGTGGTTCATGTGTGCCAGAGTTAAAACAGTTGGTGCGCATACACGCTAAGCATTAAGGGTAAGTTTTGCCCTACGTTGAACTGGTTTTTAAGCACTTAAGATAGAAAAAAAGCGCACTGCTATGTAGTGCGCTTTTTTATTGTGTGGTGGCAATGGAGAGCATTGCCTGCTCTAGCTAAAAGCGCTCTGTTACTAATTGTTTTACCAATGGGGCGAGTGCAGCTGGCAATGTGGTCATCGACAAAATAAATTGATGTGCCTCTTTCGAGGTTTTCATCAGAGATTTGACTAAAATATCTACAAATTTTGATTGCTCATAGTCGCTGTGCGTTGCAACAAACTGTGCAAGATAATGCTCAAGAAATACTAATACGATTACGTCTTCAAGGGTTTGTGCTTCCGGGTTGGATCTTGGTAGCTCCTTTTTGACTAATGCACACACATGGTCAATCACTGCCACATCATAGGCAAGCTCATTCAGAATGCTGCGTGCGGTGTCTGCATGAAATGACTTCAGGGCATTGCGCCATTGGTGGTATCCTGGTTTGGTCATCGGATAGTCACTGCGTGGCGTTTTCCAGCGGCCAATATGCTGGCACCTTGCTGCGAGTAATAATGCCTCGGATGCTCCTGCGCTGTAGCGTTTAAGCATCTCCGTCATACGGCGTGCATAAAGCAACTCCTTAGGCTGACTTTCTCCTGCTACCTCTTCCAAGTTTGGGTCTAGGGCATTAAATGCATCAAAGCGTGCGATGGCTTGGTCAAACTTTGATTGATCTGAGATATTCATGTGCTAATGCGCTTCCTTGTCACGTTAATGTATCTTTAAAAGCATCTAACTTAGCTTGCTATGCGGCGTGTTCAGCGAGCGCTAGTTTCAAGGCCTGGGCCAAATGCTGGTATTTAGTTTGGGCGCAAGTTAGTTGGTAAATGCGCGGTTTGATTTGAGTCAGTTGTTTTTAGGGTTTGTTGGTGGTGGTCTGTTCAGACGCAGCGCCAGATGGACCAGCTGAGGCTGGTGAGCCATTACGTTGCTTCAGCTTCTTTGCCGCTAGTAATAGTTGCTCGGCAAGCTGGTCTTGCTCTTTTTGCTGCATACAGGCTTGTTCGATGCTGTTTCTGACTTCTAAAGTAGTGCCGCGATGGTGATAAACTTCGCTGACTAGTGCATGTGTTTGCGTATCTTGCGCCGCTTCTAATTGCTCTTCTTTTGTTTTGCCTACCTGACGCTGCCACATGATTTTTTTTGCAGCATCACCACGTTGTTTGCAGCCTGCATCCACAACATAGGGGGATAAGTCTTTCGTTGCTTCACTGCCATTAGCTGGTTTGGCTGCAGTGTTCAAGGTTTTGCTGTAGCTATGGTTGACGCACGGCGTATCCTGAAAGCTATTACCACAACGATACATCGTTGCACTAAATGCAGCCTGTGCATTGCATAGCAATGCACAGGCTATCATGTTAAGCAAAAGCGGCTGCATTAATCTGCGCTAGATAATTTCTAGTGGCTAATGATTAATGGTGGTGACCGCCTGCACCGTGTACATGCTGATGTGCAACTTCTTCTTTGTTTGCACTGCGTACGTCTGTAATAGTTGCTGTGAACACAACGCGCTCACCAGCCCATGGATGGTTGCCATCAACAATCACTTTGCCGTCAGCAATTTCGGTTACGGTGTATAGCACAACGTCGCCTGTTTCATCTTCACCTTCAAATTGCATGCCTACTTTTAATTCTGCAGCTGGGAAAGCACTCGCTGGTTCAATTTGCACCAGCTCTTCATCATATTCACCAAAAGCATCTACTGGTTGCAAATCCACGGTCACTACATCACCGATGTTTTTGCCGTGCATTGCTTCTTCAACTTTTGGGAAAATATTGTCATAACCACCATGTAGGTACGCTACTGGATCATTGCTAGATTCAAGCACGTTGCCATCAGCATCTTTAAGTTCGTAAGTCATTGTGACAACAGTGTTCATTGCAATTTGCATGGTGAAATCCTCTACCTAGGTTTTTTAAAAAATAATGTTGAAATTTTAATCTAAATTTTTGAAATTGCTTAAATACAGGCAATATTTATTTTCAGGTTTGTACGTTCTTCAGGTGTTTAGCGATGAGTCTATCTAGTGATGCAGCAAAAGCTTGTCTGTCACCTTGGTTGAAAGCTGCTTGCCCGCTGATTTCTACACCGTTGCTACGTAGCTCTTCCATTAAGTTGCGCATGCTTAAGCGCTCCTTAATGTTGGCCTCGGTATAGAGCTCGCCGCGTGGATTTAGGGCGTAAGCGCCTTTTTCCACAACTTGTGCTGCAAGTGGAATATCCGCCGTAATCACTAAATCTCCCGCTGTTAGCGCGAGCACAATGTGATTGTCTGCTACATCAAAACCACTGGGTACTTGTATGGTTTTAATATAGGCAGAAGGCGGTGTGCGTAAAAACTGATTAGCGACGAGTGTTGTCGTAATTTTGGTGCGCTCAGCTGCTCTAAATAGAATTTCTTTAATCACAACTGGGCAGGCATCGGCATCTACCCAAATCTTCATCGTTTATATATTGGCTTGCTTTAGCGAGCTCTGCCACCTGATCTGTGCTGGCTGCCTGAGTTTGCCGTGCCTCTATTTTGCTGGCCACGCGGTGCATGACTACGGTTGCTATTACCACGATTACCATTATTAGTTGGCTGCGGCGCAAAGATTGCAGCTTGCGGCATGGCTTGATGTCTAGCTGCCTCAGACATTGGCTTTTGTGAACGAGGCTGCGCTGGTGCTGTTGGCGTACGTTTAGCTTGTTGGCCCTGTGCTATGGAGCCATTTTTTTGTGGTGCAGCTTGTCTGCCGTTTTCCTGTGGTTTACGACGTTGGCCTTGTTGCGGGCGTGGGGCACGTGGTGCCTCTGGCTCAGGATTAGCCGCTGGCGTAAATCCTTCCACGCTCACTCTTGGGATTTCGCGCTTGATGAGTTTTTCAATATCTTTTAATAGTTTAATTTCTTCTCTATCGACCAAAGAAACTGCTGCACCGCTGCTGCCAGCACGGCCTGTACGGCCAATACGGTGTACATAGTCTTCCGGTACATTTGGTAATTCAAAGTTTACCACTTGTGGCAATTGGTCAATATCTAAACCGCGTGCTGCAATATCGGTTGCTACTAGCACACGCATCGTGCCGTCTTTAAATTGTGCAAGCGCTTTGGTGCGAGCGCCTTGGCTCTTGTTACCATGAATCGCTGCAGCCTGAATGTCGTCTTTAATTAGTTTTTCAGCTAAGCGGTTAGCGCCGTGCTTGGTGCGAGTGAATACTAACACTTGCTTCCAGTCGTGATGTTTAATCAGATGCGTCACTAAATCACGCTTATGTGCTTGTGGCACCATGTGTACAGTTTGTTCCACCAATTCAGAGGCGGTATTGCGGCGCGCCACTTCAATAAAGCCCGGGTTGTGCAATAAGCCGTCTGCCAATGCTTTAATTTCTTCTGAGAAGGTGGCTGAAAATAGTAGGTTTTGGCGTTGCTTAGGTAACATAGCCAGTATTTTTTTAATATCGCGAATAAAGCCCATGTCCAGCATGCGGTCGGCTTCATCTAATACTAAAATCTCAATACCAGACAGATCCACATTTTTTTGATTCGCATGGTCCAGCAGACGGCCTGGGGTCGCTACTAAAATATCGAGTGGTTTTTTCATGCGTGCAATTTGTGGGTTTGCATTAACGCCGCCAAAAATCACGGTAGAGGTCAATGGCAGGTATTTGCCATACACTTTTACTGACTCCTCAATTTGTGCGGCAAGTTCACGTGTAGGTGAGAGCATTAAGCAGCGTGGGCGGCTTTTAGCAACTTCTGTGAGCGGCTTTTGGCTGAGCAAGTGCAAGATTGGCAGAGTGAAGCCTGCAGTTTTACCCGTGCCGGTTTGTGCGCCAGCTAATAAGTCACCACCAGTTAATACGAGTGGAATGGCACTTGCCTGAATCGGGGTAGGTGCTGTGTATCCAGCATCATGAATAGCGCGTAATATAGGATCAGATAAACCTAGTGTGTTAAATGTAAGTGTGTTTGTTGTTTCAATAGTCAAAGTGATAGCCTCAGCTTGGAATTTTAAGCCGACCTATTACTTTGTGAAGCAACACCAATCGAGGTAGGCATATGTAAAAATCATTAACGTGATTGTGTAAATCAGGAAAGATTTAGTATTTTAAGACCGCTACGCTGATTGGTTTGCGCAGGGAATACTGTGAATTATACGGAGTATTCAGATTAAAGTCAGATTTTGTTTAGGTAACGATATTTTGTTATGCTCTGGTGTGGTTGGCTACAAGGTGCTTGCACGTCGCGTGCGAACGTTTTAATGCTGATGATTGGGCCCATGCTCTCTATCTAGCAGACTGTAGTAGTTAGATGGTTCTAGTACCGTTGGTATTGCTTCTTCATCTAAATTGGGGTGGTCTTTACTGTAGTGTAAGCCACGGCTCTCTTTGCGTTCAATCGCGCTTAATACAATCAGCTCTGCTACTTGCAACAGATTACGTAGTTCTATTAAATCGTTACTGATTTTAAAGTTGCTATAAAACTCATGTACTTCATCACGCAGCATATGAATACGGTGCAGCGCTCGGCTGAGGCGCTTATCAGTGCGTACAATGCCAACGTAGTTCCACATAAATCGGCGTAGCTCATCCCATGTGTGGGTAATTAACACCTCCTCATCCGCGTCAGTGACACGGCTTTCATCCCAATATGGCAGGTGAGTCGCAGTATGTTGTACCTGATTTAGAATATCCTCAGCCGCTGCTTTGCCAAACACCAAGCACTCTAGCAGCGAGTTGCTAGCTAATCGATTAGCGCCATGCAGGCCAGTGCAAGAGGTTTCACCAATTGCATATAGATGCTTAACATCGGTTTGGCCTTTGTCATCGGTCATCACGCCGCCGCAGGTGTAGTGTGCTGCAGGCACCACGGGAATGGGGGACTTGCTGATGTCTATGCCAAGCTCTAAGCAGCGTTTATAGATATTAGGGAAATGTTCTCGTATAAAATCGAGCGGCTTGTGTGAAATGTCTAGATAGACACAGTCTAGCCCGCGTTTTTTCATTTCGAAGTCGATCGCGCGCGCTACAACATCTCTGGGTGCCAGTTCTGCACGCGGGTCGTGGTCCGGCATAAATCGCGTGCCATCTGGCAGCTTAAGTAGGCCGCCTTCTCCCCTCACAACTTCAGAGATCAAGAAAGATTTCGCATGAGGATGAAATAGGCAGGTGGGGTGGAATTGAATAAACTCCATATTGGCAACGCGGCAACCGGCGCGCCATGCCATTGCAATGCCATCACCAGTGCTCACATCCGGGTTGGTGGTATAAAGGTATACTTTGCCAGCGCCGCCTGTGGCTAAAACCGTATTGTGCGCACCAATCGTCATGACCTTTCCCGTACTATTATCTAGCACATATGCGCCGAGGCATGCATTGCCATTGGCAATTTTTGGGTTGAGGTTTTTAACTTTATGCGTCGTGATTAAATCGACGGCAATATGGTTCTCAAGTAGCGTGATATTCGGATGTTGTCTGACTTGCTCAGCCAGTGTGGTTTGCACCGCATTGCCAGTGGCGTCTGCAGCGTGGATGATGCGGCGGTGACTGTGCCCACCTTCACGGGTTAAATGATAATTGCTGTTATTGTGCTCACGTGTAAATTTCACGCCTTGTTCTATTAACCACTCTACGGTTTCTTTGCCGTGCTCCACTACTTTTTTGGTCACAGCCTCATCACAGAGGCCAGCACCTGCGATTAATGTGTCCTGGATATGCGCGTCTAATGAATCATCGTTGTTGAGTACAGCTGCAATGCCGCCTTGTGCCCAATTGCTGGCCGTGTCGTTAATGCTACGTTTGCTGACCAAGCAGATTTTTTTATGATCGGCAGTTCGTAGTGCAAGCGACAGCCCCGCAAGGCCACTGCCAATAATTAAAACATCAAATTGCTGCATAATTTACAAGGATTTATGTGGAGGAGGATTGAATTGTTAGGAACTTCTGAGAGTGTATCGCGGTCTTTATAAAAGGCAATAGAAATAACATTGTAAATATAAATAAAGTAATCGTTTAATTTTATTTAAATGAAAAATTTTAAGCTGTGGAGGCAAACGCAATGATACAACCCAGTAAAATTCAGGAATTAGCCCAATTTAACTTCATTCAACCCGCTAGCCAAGGTTATACTTACAGAAGTGAGAGAGCTGAAAATAAAATTGGACAGGCTAAAGTGGGGCCGACAGAAGGGTTGCAATTAGTGTCTACTGCGCCGATTTCTGGTAATCGTGAGATTGATCACGAGCTTGTGTTGCGTGCGCAACGCGGGGACAAGCGTGCGTTTGGTTTGCTTGTTGATAAATATCAGCGCAAATTAGCGCGCTTGCTGTCGCGTATGATTCGCGACCAAGCTGAAATTGAAGATGTGGTGCAAGAGTCCTTCATCAAGGCCTATCGCGCATTACCAAACTTTAGAGGCGATAGTGCTTTTTATACTTGGTTGTATCGTATTGGTATTAATACGGCAAAGAACTACTTGGTTTCTATGGGGCGCCGTCCAACGGTATCTACCGATATTGAAATCGAAGATGCTGAAAATTTTGACAGTGGTGATGAGTTGCGCACTACGGAAACGCCTGAATCCAGCATGATGACCAAGCAGATTGCGCAAACGGTCAATGATACGGTTGAGGGCTTGCCTGAAGAGTTGAAAACAGCCATTACCTTGCGTGAAATTGAAGGTTTGAGCTATGAAGAGATTGCGACCATCATGGGTTGCCCAATTGGTACCGTGCGCTCAAGAATTTTCAGGGCACGCGAGACAATTGCGCTGAAGTTAAGACCTTTGTTGGATACGCCAGAAAATAAACGCTGGTAGTGAATCATGCACCCAATGTATCGATGCGTTGTTTGTAGTGTATTAGGAGTGAATAATGAGTGAACAAATTTCTGCTTTAATGGATGATGAAATTGCAGTTGAAGATGCCGAGCATCTGATCGCATCCATCCATACCAGTAGGCAAGCTTCGCAAACTTGGCATCAGTACCACCTCATTGGCGATGCGATGCGTGGTGATGTGGCGCTTGGTGCAGGCTTTAAACAAAAGCTCATGCAAAAGATTGAACAGGAGCCTACAGTATTGGCTCCTAGCGCATCAAAGGTGGTAAGTGGTGCGAAAACAGAGGCGCTGAAAGATAAGTTGCCTGCTAGTTGGTCAATTGCTGCGTCATTTGCCGCTGTTATGGTCGTAGGCTGGCTGGCGCTACAGCAGCAATCTCAACCTAATCCATCAGCAACCTTAGAAGTCGCTAAAGCAACCACTACCAGTGAGTCTATCCCCAATGAGTACCTAATGGCACATCAGTCATTAGCACCTTCAACGAGTTCATACTATATTCAATCAGTGAATTATTCAGAATGATTTCAAGTAGTCGCGTTTTTTTGGCTAAACCCCTCGCAGGGATTACGCTATTTGTCTTATGTGTAACAAGTTTTGCTGGTCATGCGGCTACCGATGATGAGTTATGGGTAATGTTGCAAAAAGCAGCTGTTGCGGCGCGCGCTTTAAGTTATGAAGGCGTTTTCGTCTGTCAAACCGGTCAGCAGGCCAAAGCTGTACAAATCACACATTTATTTGATGGCAGAAACGAGTTTTCTCGTAATGTGGTGCTGGATGGCGCGTCACGTGAAGTGTTGAGTCAAGGCAGCAATCTGGTTATTTACAATGCAAAAAATGAAAAAATAGTCATTGAAAAGAAACGCGGTCAAAATATGTTTCCAGCCATGTTGCCGCTAAATTTTGATGCAATTAAAGAGAATTACACCGTGCATTTAAGCACGCATGAGCGTGTGGCAGATCGTCAGGCGCAGATTTTGTTTTTAGAGCCTAAAGATAGACTACGTTATAGCTATAAGTTCTGGATAGACGACGAATATGGGTTGTTACTAAAGTCCGTAAGGTTCAATCAGCGCAGTGAAATTATTGAAAGCATCGGTTTTAATCGTTTGTCGCTATTGAATTCAGTTGCACTGGATTGGTTTACGCCACGTATTGATAGCAAAAAGAATTATGTGATGGCGGATGAGCCTGTCATTTTGCCTGATGGCAAATTATCGGTCACTTGGGAAATTAAAGAACTACCCGCCGGCTATCGTAAGGTAGATCAAATTGTGCGTATGGTGCCCGGTAAACCTTATCCGGTGATGCATATGATTTTTTCAGATGGCTTAGCTTCGGTTTCGTTGTTTATTGAACCTACCAATAAAAGCGGTAAAACTAAAGTGGCCTTGGCCTCAAGCGGCTATACCAGTTTTTATGCCGCGGTGAATAACGGCTATCTTGTGACCGCTGTCGGCGAGGTGCCTGAGGCGACCGTGGTCCAAATTGCAAATGCGGTAGTCATTGGTAAATAATCGTCAGGTCAGTTTTACTCGTCATTATGATAGAAGAACACGCAGTAGTGATTCGATGCAAGCAGGGCGAAGCTGAGCTGGAAATAGAGCGCAGGACGGCATGTGGCATCTGTGGCCAGCGCCGTGGTTGTGGCAATGCAACTTGGGGCAAAATGCTTGGTCATAAAAGTCACACATTTGTAGCAGAAAATACCATCAATGCGCAGGTTGGCGACAGTGTAGTGGTTGGTATTGATGAACGTGTAGCATTGCGATCAGTCTTTCTGTTATATGTGATACCGCTACTCAGTCTGATTTTCTTCTCAGTGATGGCCGAGTTTTTATTTAACAACCAGTTGTACGTGATGTTAGCAGCCATATTGGGCTTATGCATAGGATTTGTCTGGGTTAAATGGCATCTCGTGGGGCGCGGGTCGTCTGCTGTAGGCAGCGGCGCTTACCAATATCAGGCCGTAGTGTTGCGCCATGCCGATGATGTAGACAATGATGCATGAGGCATTAACTAATTGAATTTTGCAAATTTAAACGGATTTTTTCAAACATTTAAGTGGGGTGAGTAGATGATGAGAAGTTGGCTTGCTGCAGTTATATTTATTTTATGCTCTGCAGTGAATGTGAACGCTAAGGATTTGCCAGATTTTACTGAGTTGGCAGAGAAGCAAGGACCTGCCGTAGTGAATATCAGCATTACGCAAAATATGCGCACCAGTCCTGCGCAGCTTCCTGGCATGTTGGGTGATGAACAAATGCAGGAGTTCTTTAAACGCTTTGGTATCCCTAATTTTCCTGGCCAAAATGGCGGCGCACAGCCAGAGTACAAATCGCAGTCTCTGGGGTCTGGTTTTGTGATTAGCAGCGATGGTTATATTTTAACCAACGCACATGTGGTGTCCGACGCTGATGAGGTGATTGTTAAGTTATCAGATAAACGTGAGTTCAAAGCTAAGATTATCGGTGCGGACAAACGTACCGACGTTGCCCTGGTTAAAATTGAGGCTACTGGTTTGCCTAAAGTGGTGATTGGTGATCCAAACAAGTTAAAGGTTGGTGAGTGGGTAGCTGCAATCGGTTCACCGTTTGGCTTAGAAAACACCATGACAGCGGGTATTGTGAGCGCAAAGGGCAGGGCCTTGCCACAAGAGAACTTTGTACCATTTATACAGACTGATGTGGCGATTAACCCAGGTAACTCTGGTGGGCCCTTGTTTAATTTAGCGGGTGAAGTTGTGGGTATTAACTCACAAATTTATAGCAGAAGCGGCGGCTCTATGGGCTTGTCGTTTAGTATCCCGATTGACGTGGCGCTTGAAGTCACTAACCAATTAAAAGCTTCTGGTAAGGTAACTAGAGGTTGGTTGGGCGTTGTGATTCAAGAGTTGAGTAAGGAGTTAGCTGAGTCGTTTGGGATGAAAAATACCAACGGGGCTTTGGTTGCTGCTGTGGAAAAAGGTGGACCTGCTGATAAAGGCGGGGTAGAAGCTGGTGATGTCATCATTAAATTTGACGGCAAACCAATCGCAAATTCTTCCGATTTGCCACGTGCCGTTGGTGCTGCTAAGCCGGGTAAGGCAGTGCCAGTGGAGGTGTTACGTAAGGGTAATGATAAAACCTTAAGTGTAGCGATTGGCGAGATGCCTTCAGATGGATCTGAGGCTACACAAGCGAATAAGCCACCGGTGAAGCAGGATGCGGATCGTGTTGGTTTAATCTTAAAAGAACTGACGCCGCAACAAAAGAAAAAACTAAATGGAAAGAATGGTCTTTTGGTGATGGATGCACTAGGTGCTGTAGCGCAAGCAGGCATCAGGCGCGGTGATGTGATACTGGGGTTGAACAATACTGAAGTGCAAAGCCTTGAGCAGTTTAACAAGCAGTTAGCTGGTTTTGGTACCGGCAAAACTATCGCTTTGTTGGTATTGCGTGGTGAGAGCACCTTGTATGTTCCGGTTAAAATTCCAAGTGCTAAGTAAAATCATTTCATCGCATAATTCAACAGTAAGCATGAATCTATAGATGTTAATACTTTGAATTTGCTGTAAAATCCGAGCTGTTCGGTTAACAATAAGGGCGCCTAGTGCGCCCTTATTGTTAAGCACGCTTTTATTGTTATCTGAACAGTTCGTTCGCCGTCAATTTAGTCATTATTAAAAATTAAACATGAAAAACATTCGTAACTTTTCCATTATTGCTCACATCGATCACGGTAAATCCACTCTGGCCGATCGGATTATTCACATGTGTGGTGGCTTGGCAGATCGTGAGATGGAAGCACAAGTGCTTGATTCTATGGATATTGAGCGTGAGCGTGGTATTACGATTAAAGCGCAAACGGCGGCTTTGGAATATAAGGCGGATGATGGACAGATTTACCACCTGAACTTAATTGACACTCCGGGCCACGTGGATTTTAGCTACGAAGTTTCGCGTTCACTCTCTGCCTGCGAAGGTGCGTTGCTGGTTGTAGATGCCAGCCAAGGCGTTGAGGCACAAAGCGTGGCTAACTGCTACACCGCATTAGATTTAGGCGTTGAAGTGACTGCAGTACTGAATAAAATTGATTTGCCGTCAGCAGACCCTGATCGTGTGATTCAGGAAATTGAAGATGTGATTGGCGTAGATGCGTCAGAAGCCGTACGCTGCTCTGCTAAAACCGGTGTAGGTGTACGCGATGTATTAGAGGCAGTGATTGCCAAAGTGCCACCGCCTGTGGGCGATGCCACTAAGCCACTCAAAGCATTGGTCATTGATGCTTGGTTTGATAACTATGTGGGCGTAGTGATGCTAGTGCGTGTGATGGACGGTACACTTAAACCTAAGGATAAAATCCGCCTGATGGCGACGGGTTCTGAGCATCTGTGCGAGCAGGTGGGCGTGTTTACACCAAAGTCTCTACAAAAAACATCATTGTCAGCCGGTGAAGTAGGGTTTGTGATTGCCGGTATTAAAGAACTGGCTGCAGCTAAGGTGGGCGATACGGTGACTTTGGCTGGGAAGCCTGCAACAGAGCCGCTGGCAGGCTTTAAAGAAGTTAAACCGCAAGTGTTTGCAGGTTTGTATCCAGTTGAGTCAAATCAGTTTGAGGCTTTGCGTACCGCGCTAGAAAAGCTGAGTTTGAATGATGCGTCTTTGTTGTTTGAAGCGGAAAATTCAACGGCATTAGGTTTTGGTTTTAGATGTGGCTTCTTAGGTTTGTTGCATATGGAAATTGTGCAAGAACGTTTAGAGCGTGAATATGACATGGACCTCATTACCACAGCACCAACGGTGGTTTATGAACTGCTGCTCAAAAATGGTGAGGTGGTGCAAATTGAGAACCCATCACGCTTGCCAGAACCGTCACGCATTGAAGAGATTCGTGAGCCGATGATTGTAGTGAATTTACTGATGCCTCAGGATTATGTAGGCCCAGTGATGACCTTATGTAACGGTAAGCGCGGTATTCAACGCAATATGCAGTATATGGGCCGTCAGGTGATGTTGAGCTATGAAATGCCATTGAATGAGGTGGTGTTAGACTTCTTTGACCGCTTGAAGTCTGTATCGCGCGGCTATGCAAGTATGGATTACGAGTTTTTAGAGTTCCGTGCGGCAGATTTGGTTAAACTGGATATCATGGTGAACGGTGAGCGCGTAGATGCATTAAGTCTGATCGTGCACCGTAGTAACAGTGTTTACCGTGGACGTGAAGTGGCAGCAAAAATGCGCGAATTAATCCCGCGTCAGATGTTTGATGTGGCGATTCAAGCCTCGATCGGCGCTAACATCATTGCGCGTGAAACCGTAAAAGCAATGCGTAAGAACGTGATTGCAAAATGTTACGGCGGTGATATTACCCGTAAGCGTAAGTTGCTAGAGAAGCAAAAAGAGGGTAAAAAGCGCATGAAGCAAGTGGGTAGCGTTGAGATTCCGCAAGAAGCATTCTTAGCAATTTTAAGAGTAGAAGATAAATAAGAAAAAAGGTAAAACGCCATGATGTTCGCGCTTTTTATGATAGTCGTACTGCTGGTTACCGGCTTGATATGGCTATTTGATATTTTAGTATTGAGTAAAAAACGCCCTGCAGGGGCGGATGAGTCTGTCTTAGTCGAGTACGCTAAAAGCTTTTTCCCCGTCATCTTGGTGGTGTTTTTGGTACGCTCATTTATTGTTGAGCCTTTCAAGATTCCGTCAGGCTCGATGATGCCAACTTTATTGGCAGGCGATTTTATTTTGGTGAATAAGTTTACTTATGGCCTGCGCGTGCCTATTTTAAACAACACTTTCTTGGCGGTTAACAAACCTGCCCGCGGTGATGTGATCGTGTTCCATTACCCACCTAACCCATCAATTGATTACATTAAGCGTGTAGTCGGTTTGCCTGGTGATAAAGTAGGGTATCAAGATAAGCGCCTCACGATTAATGGACAGCCGATTGCCGTTGAAAGTGCGGGTTATTATGAGTATGTGATGTCTGGGCTTAATGTGGTGCAAGCTAAGCAATACCACGAGCAATTAGGCAGTAAAAAGCATGATATTTTGGTACATGACGTGGTTGGTAATTATGACCAAGACACGATAGGTGCTAAATTTGCAGAAGGTGAAGAAATCACGGTACCGGATGGACAATATCTGGCGATGGGGGATAATCGGGATAATAGTTCAGATAGCCGGGTATGGGGTTTTGTGCCCGAGAAAAATCTAGTCGGCAAAGCGTTTTTTATCTGGATGAACTTTGATCAGGGTTCTAGAATCGGTAATAAAATAGATTAATTATTTGGTTTTGCTAAATATGGCTGTCCTAACTTGAGTGAGTATGGAGATAAACATGGTAAATAAATTAATGCATATGCAAGCGGTTAAGAAACAACAAGGCGCTACCTTGTTAGGCATGCTTATCGTTGGTGCATTCGTTGTGTTTGTTGCTTTGATCGTAATGAAAGTAGCACCGGCTTATATAGAATTTATGTCAGTCAAAAAAGTGCTAAAAGCTATGCAGTCTGAATCTCTAGGTACGATGAGCAATAAAGAAATTAAAGACTCGTTTGAAAAACGCGCTTCAGTTGCCTATGTCGATACGGTAAAAGGCTCAGACCTAGTGATAGAAAAAACGCCTGATGGAAGTGCGGTAGTGTCTGTGTCATATGAGGTTGTTAAGCCAATTATGGGTAATGTAAGTGTGCTGATAGACTTTTCAGCACGTAGTGATGGTAAGTAGTGTATTTAAGATATTTGAATAAGCAGCTAACTTCTGGTGGTGTTGATGTCTAAGCAAGAGTTATTAAGGCGCTTGTCGCATCAATTTGTGAATGAAAGCTTGTTAACACAAGCACTCACGCACCGTAGTTATGCGGGCCAAAATAATGAACGTCTTGAGTTTTTGGGTGACGGAGCTCTGAATTTCATTATTGCACACCAGTTGTATCAACGTTTCCCCAAACTGGCCGAGGGTGATTTAAGTCGTCTACGCGCGCAAATGGTAAAAGAAGCGACCTTGTCAGAAATCGCGCTATCTCTTAACCTTGGCGATGCATTGTTGCTGGGTGAAGGTGAGCTAAAAAGTGCAGGTTGGCGCAGACCCTCTATATTGGCAGATGCGTTGGAGGCCATTATCGGTGCGGTCTATCTTGATGGTGGTTTCGATGCAGCACAAAGTTTTGTCTTGGGTTTATACGCGGGCAAGCTGGAAACTATAGACCCTAAAGTGATAGACAAAGACCCTAAATCTTTATTGCAAGAATTATTGCAAAGTAGAAAAATCGCCGTCCCTGAATATACGGTCACACACACTAGCGGTGAAGCACACGAGCAGAAGTTTGTGGTGGAGTGCCTAGTGGAAAAACATCAAATTCGCACAGTAGGCGAAGGCAGAAGCCGTCGCATTGCTGAACAGCAGGCAGCAGAACTTGCTTTGCTTGCGTTAAATAAACTCCATATTGGAAAAGCTAAAAAATGACAGATATTAATCAAGAGCTTGAAGTGAAAGCAGTCACTGCTTTCGACGGCCCCTTTAAGTGCGGTACAGTGGCAATTGTCGGGCGCCCGAATGTGGGTAAGTCCACGCTGCTAAATCATATTTTAGGGATGAAACTCGCGATTACTTCACGTAAAGCGCAAACCACACGCCATCGCCTACTGGGCATACACACGACAGATGATACACAGTATCTATTTGTGGATACGCCAGGTTTTCAGCAAAAGCATCTCAATGCGCTGAATAAAGGCCTAAATAAAACGGTCACTCAAGTGCTGACAGAAGTGGATGTGGTTCTGTTTGTGATTGAACCCATGAAATTAGGTGATGCGGATCGTAAGGTATTACAGTTATTGTCTGATAAAACACCGACTATCTTGGTGGTGAATAAGTTGGATTTAATGGGTGATAAAGGCAATGTGCTACCGTTGATTCAAGACTTTGACTTGGAATTTCCATTTTCAGAAATCGTGCCAGTTAGTGCGAAAAAGAGCCTTAACTTAGATGAGTTATTGAAATCTATCCGTAACTATTTGCCTGAGCAAGAGGCGATTTACTCTGAAGATGAGTTGACCGATAAGAACGAGCGTTTTCTGGCGGCAGAGCTGGTGCGTGAGAAGATATTTAGACTGCTAGGTGATGAAATTCCTTATTCAGTAGCAGTAGAAGTTGAAAAGTTTGAAGTAGTAGGCAAGTTGCGCCGAATTTTCTGTGCCATCATTGTTGATAAAGATAGCCAAAAACCAATGTTGATTGGTAAAAATGGTGAGAAGCTTAAGCAAATCTCCACCGAAGCCAGACAAGACATGGAAAAACTGTTTGGCGGTAAAGTTTACCTAGAAACATGGGTGAAAGTTAAAGGCGGCTGGGCAGACGATGCTCGCGCATTAAAATCGCTAGGTTATTAATCTGCGACTCTTGGGGCAGGTTGTCTGTTTTTTTGAGGGAGCGGTGCACGTTGATGCTGTTTGAGATAAATATCATTAGCGAGAGTATTTGCATCGTGGTGGTTGAATAGACCTTATGGCGTCAGTCAGTTCTCATCGTCAAGATAATCAGTCCGTTTACGTACTGCATACCTACCCGTTTAAAGAAACCAGCTTGGTAGTTGAGCTGTTTTCACGTGAGTTTGGACGCGTTGCCACCACCGCGAAAGGGGCAAGACGCCCACGCTCAGCGATGCGCGGTATGTTGCAGGCTTTTCAGCCGATGTTGGCAACATGGTCTGGTAAATTGGAGCTTAAAACACTGCATGGTTTAGAGTGGAACGGCTGCTTACTGTTGCTACAGGGAGAGGCGCTGATGTGCGGCTTCTATCTGAACGAGTTATTGCTAAGGCTGCTGCCGCGTGAAGATCCGCATGAGGCTTTGTTTGCATATTATGCGGATACGCTAAAAGCGCTGGCGAGTGACCAGCATCTAGCTACAACACTACGTCGTTTTGAGTTAAAGTTTCTGCAAGAACTTGGTTATGCTATACCGTTGCAACAAGATGCCAATAATGCACCGATACTAATGCAGCAACATTATCGTTATGAGGCGGAGCATGGCGCATATCCAATACGCGGTACTTTGGCACGTTATGAAAATGGTGTGCAACTTTCGGGCAAGACCTTAATCGATATGTTGAATGACGATTACAGCGATGAACAGACACAGCAACAGAGCAAGCAGTTGATGCGTTATTTGTTAGCGCATTATTTGGGTGACAAGCCACTACATACGCGGCAATTACTGATTGAATTGCAAGGGTATTAACCAGTTTCTTGAGGCAGCTCAATGCTAGCGGTGGGTAAGCTGCCATAATATTTTGATTTAAAAGGTGATAAACGCATGATCAAATTGGGTGTCAATATTGACCACGTTGCAACAATCCGTCAGGCACGTGGCACTAAATATCCTAGTGTAGTACAGGCAGCTTTGCGCGCCGAGCAGTCTGGCGCAGACAGCATTACTTTACATCTGCGTGAAGATCGCCGTCATATGCAAGATGCAGATATTTTTGCATTGCGCCCCTTGCTGCAAACCAAAATGAACCTGGAATGTGCGGTGACGGATGAAATGCTGGATATCGCGATTAAAGTGATGCCGCAGGATGTATGCCTAGTGCCTGAGCGTCGTGAAGAGCGCACCACTGAAGGTGGGTTGGATGTGATTGCCCATTTTGACAAAGTTAAACATGCCGTACAGAAACTAAGTGATGTAGGTATTCGTGTGTCATTGTTTATTGCACCGGATTTAGCGCAGATTGATGCGGCGGTTAAAACAGGAGCGCCGGTGATTGAATTGCATACTGGTACTTTTGCCGATGCCGAAATCGAGCGTGCGCAGATTGCAGAGCTTGATCGTATCGAGCGTGCACTGCATCATGCTAAGGATGCACATCTAATTGTGAATGCTGGTCACGGCCTGCATTATCATAATGTGCACCACGTTGCTCGCATGTATGGATTTGAAGAGCTCAATATAGGTCACGCGATTGTGGCGCATGCCTTATTTGTGGGTTGGGATAATGCGGTACGTGAAATGAAATCTTTGATGAAAGAGTTTGCACCGAAGTAGCACTTTGGTCATAGTTAAAAGGTAATCAATGATTTTTGGAATCGGTACCGATGTGGTTGAAGTGGCACGTATTAACGACTCTATAGCAGAGTTTGGCGATATGTTTGCAAAAAAGATTTTGGCTGAAAGTGAAATGCCAAGTTATCAGAAATCTAATATTAAGCCACGTTTCTTAGCAAAACGCTTTGCGGCAAAAGAGGCTTTTTCTAAAGCGCTAGGTACGGGGTTGCGTGCGCCTGCTACTTTACAAAATATTGCAGTTTCTCATGACGAGCTAGGTAAGCCTATTTTGGTGTTGGCACCGGTGCTACAAGCATTCTTGGCTTCAAAAAATATCAGTAAAACGCACATTAGCATTAGTGATGAGAAAAACTTGGCTGCTGCATTTGTAGTGCTGGAAATCTGATGGCAGTCACACTAAGTTCAGTTGATGATCTAAATACACCAGACGTTGCACGCCGTTTTGGTGGCGTGGCCCGGCTTTACGGTGCCGATGGCTTGGCTAAGCTGCAGTCGTCGCATATTTGTGTAATCGGTATTGGTGGTGTTGGCAGTTGGGCTGCTGAGGCATTAGCGCGTAATGCGGTGGGAACGATTACTTTAATAGACTTGGATAATGTGGCCGAGTCTAATGTTAACCGTCAGTTACATGCCTTAGATCATACCTTTGGTAAGGCTAAAGTGACTGCGATGCACGAACGCATCCTGAGTATTAACCCGTTTGCACAGGTGCATGAAATTGAAGATTTTGTGACCGTTGAAAACGTAAATGTGATGTTAAGCAGTGCATATGATTATGTGATTGATTGCATTGATGATGCTAAAGCTAAAATAGCGATAGCGGCTTATTGTCGTCAACACAAACTGCCACTAGTCACGGTCGGCGCAGCAGGGGGTAGGCTAGACCCTACACGTATTCAAGTGGCTGATTTGGCACATGTGTCTGGTGACCGCTTATTAGCGAAAGTGCGTAACCAGTTGCGCCGAGATTATCAGTTTCCTAAAGCGACTAATTCAAAAAAATCTGATAAGTTTGGAATACAGGCAGTTTACTCTGATGAAGAAGTGATTAAGCCAGATAGCGCCTGCGATGTAGCGTCATACGTTGGGGTGACAGGTCTTAACTGTGCTGGTTATGGTTCTAGTGTATGCGTAACCGCCTCATTTGGTTTTGCTGCAACGGCTTTTGCGCTTAAAGCTTTATTATCGAAGTGATGGCTGACCTAATCTGTCTGAATGTTTAGCTAGTTGCGCATGACCAGTCGCTGTGGTTAATTGACAGATGACAGTACACATAATAGCTTGAATGTAATCATAGAGAGGTAAAGCTAAATGAATTTAAGCGACTTCTTAAATCAATCTTGCGTTACGCTAAATCACTCCAGCCAGCTATCTGAGTTGATCTTGAGCATTGCTGAGGCCGGCAAGCAAATTGCGGCCCTAGTTGCAAAAGGCAAGTTAGCTGGTGTTAGTCAATATCTCAACAGTATCAATGTGCAGGGCGAAGCCCAAATGCAGTTAGATATAAGCAGCCATGATATTTTTATTGATTGCCTATCAAGCACTAAAGTGGTTTTTGGTGCAGTGTCAGAAGAGTTAGCTTCTCCCCATTATTTTTCAGACCACATCCCAGATGCACCATATTTAGTGTGTTTTGACCCGCTGGATGGCTCTTCCAATATTGCGTTGGACGGCGTGGTTGGCTCTATTTTCTCTATACTGCCCGCACCACCAAATGCTGTACGCAGTGATAAAATTTTTCTGCAGCAAGGCATTAGTCAGATTGCCGCTGGCTATGTGTTGTATGGGCCTGCGACCATGCTAGTGATTTCAGTCGGTGCTGGCACACATGCTTTTACCTTAGACCCAGATACCAAAGTATTTGAATTAACGCATCCTGATTTAAAGATTTCAGCACATTACCCAGAATTTGCGATTAACGCTAGCCGACAACGTTTTTGGGAGGCGCCGATGCAGCAATATATTGCTGATTGTCTTGCTGGTGAAGAAGGGGTGCGGCAATGTAATTTTAATATGCGCTGGATGGCGAGCATGGTGGCGGATATCCACCGCATATTAATGCGAGGGGGCGTATTTCTTTATCCAAAAGATCACCAAGTAACAGATAGAGCTGGTAGATTAAGATTATTATATGAAGTGAGCCCCATGGGTATGTTGATTGAGCAGGCAGGTGGAAAAGCCAGTACTGCTCGTGCATCCGTATTAGATTTACAGCCCTTACAGATTCATCAGCGCGTACCTGCTATATTAGGCTCTATCAACGAAGTTGATTTAATTGAGCAGTATCACCAAAGGTGAGGATTTTACAGTAAGTTATCTTTAACTGAGTTGTCATAAAAGGGTGCTCTATGGCGATGATATCTTTAAGGCAGTTACTAGACCATGCCGCCGAGCATGATTATGGATTGCCGGCATTTAATATCAATAATATGGAGCAGATACACTCCATTTTGCTCGCTGCAAACGAGGTAGATAGCCCTGTTATTTTGCAAGCATCCGCAGGTGCACGTGGTTATGCAGGTGAGCCATTTTTAAGAAAAATGGTTGAAGCGGCCATTGAGCAGTACCCACATATCCCTATTTGTATGCATCAAGACCATGGCGCATCACCTGCTGTGTGCCAAATGGCAATCCGCAGTGGGTTTTCTAGTGTGATGATGGATGGATCATTATTGGCTGACGCTAAAACGCCAGCTAGCTATGAATACAATGTAGATGTCACTAAACGCGTAGTAGAGTTTGCGCATGCCGTGGGCGTTTCTGTGGAGGGCGAGCTGGGTTGTTTAGGTTCTTTAGAAACCGGCCAGGCTGGTGATGAGGATGGCAGTGGTGCGACAGGGATATTGAGCGAATCACAATTACTAACAGACCCTGATGAAGCGGCGGCTTTTGTGGCTGCGACTAAAGTAGATGCTTTAGCCATTGCGATTGGTACGAGTCACGGCGCTTATAAGTTTAGCAGACCACCCACAGGCGATACGCTTGCTATTGATCGCATTAAAGCGATTCATGCGCGTATCCCTAATACGCATCTAGTGATGCACGGCTCTTCTAGCGTTTCTCAAGCCTCATTGGAGATGATTCGGAAATATGGCGGAAGAATCAAAGAAACCTATGGGGTGCCTGTGTCGCAAATTGTAGAAGGCATTAGAAATGGCGTGAGAAAGGTCAATATCGATACGGATATACGTTTAGCCATGACTGCTGCGATTAGGGAAAGCATGGCCTTGCATCCAGAAGAGTTTGATCCACGAATCTATTTTAAATCTGCTATCTTGGCAGCACAGCAGTTATGTAAAGATCGTTTTGAGGCATTTGGCAGTGCAGGGCGTGCCAGTCAGATTAAAGTGGTATCAATGGAGTACATGGCTGCGCGCTATGTTAAGGATTAACCAAATATGAACGCTCGACGCAACTTGGTTGTAGGCAACTGGAAGTTGCATGGAACCCTCGCAGGGAATCATGGTTTATTGTTGCAGTTAATAATGAACCTTAAAGGCCTGAATGCAATAGATTTTGCAGTATGTTTGCCTTATGTGTATTTATTTCAAGCACAACAACTGCTAGCTGGGAGTAATATTCTTTGGGGCTCGCAGAATGTGAGTCAATATGATGAAGGTGCTTACACCTCTTGCATTTCAGCCGCGATGATCGCAGAGTTTGGTTGTCGTTTTGTGATTCTTGCTCATTCTGAGCGGCGCATGTTAAGACTAGAAGGCCATGAAGTGACCGCTCAGCGTCTTTTAAGGGCATTAGAAGGCGGTTTGACACCGATTTACTGTGTAGGTGAAGCCCAAGCTGAGCGTGATGCAGGCATTGCTGAAGATGCCGTTAAGAAGCAAGTGCTCAACATGTTGCACAGCTTGGATGATGATGCGTTTGTACGTGCCAAACAATGCAATATGGTCGTGGCCTATGAGCCAGTTTGGGCGATTGGCACTGGACAACATGCAAGCCCGCAACAAGCACAATCTATGCATGCTTACATTCGTCAGCTGATTGCGACAAGAGACCCTGCATTTGCGCAGCGTGTAAGGATTATTTACGGTGGAAGCCTAAGTGCTGATAACGCATATGCAATGCTAGAAATGCCAGATATTGATGGCGCTTTGCTTGGTCGCTCTGCATTAGTGGCAGAATCATTTACTGAAATTTGCCGAATTGCTAATAGTTTGGCTTTAGAGGCACATCAGCAGTCAACCTAAATAGTGAACCTATAGTCACAGCCGCAGTCATTGCTAGATGTCTCAAGTCACCCATCTATCATTTAAAGGTAATAAGTCTAAGCTACCTAGCAAAATTTGCGCGCAATGTGGGCGCATCATGACATGGCGTAAGTCATGGTCTAAAAATTGGGATTCTGTTAAATACTGTTCAAACGCATGTAAGCAAAGCGCAAAAAAATAATGAGAAATGTGATCGTGATATTGGGTGACCAGCTCAATCTGGATAATCCAGCATTAGAAGCGTTTGACTGCGAGCAGGATGTAGTGCTAATGGTTGAGGCGCAGCATGAGTCGACGCACGTATGGTCACACAAAGCGCGTATTGCATTATTTTTATCTGCGATGCGTCATTTTGCACAAACCTTGCAAAGCCAGCATTACCCATTGCGCTATTTAAAGCTGGGTGATCATGAGCATGTTGATTTAGCCAGTGCATGGTTAGCTTTGCTCTCAGAATATGACCCTCAACAAATCATTGTTTGTGAGCCAGGGGATTATCGGGTTTTAAAAGCGCTAGAGAATTGTGCATCAACATTAAATAAACGGTTGATCGTGCGTGATGATACGTTTTTCTTATGTAGTCAGGCTGACTTTAAGCGTTGGGCTGGACAAGGTAAGCAGCTGCGCATGGAGTATTTCTATCGGTACATGCGCAAACGCTATCACGTGTTAATGGCTGGTGAAGAGCCTGTTGGTGGAAAGTGGAATTATGACCACGAAAACCGGAAATCCTTTAGTAAGGATGGTCCACAAAACATTCCTGCAGTTCCTGAATTCGAGATGGACCCGATTACTCAAGCAGTGTTTGCGGATGTTGAGCGGCTCTTTCCGGAGCACCCAGGTAGGATTGATGATTTCTGTTGGCCTGTCACACGGGCGCAGGCACTCTTATTTTTGCAACACTTTATAGCGACTAAGTTAGTTGACTTCGGCACGCATCAAGATGCAATGTGGCAAAGTGACTTAGCCTCAGGTGCGTTTCTATGGCACTCATTATTAGCTTCATCCCTCAATTTAAAACTGCTACACCCAAAAGAGGTGATAGTGGCTGTAGAGCAAGCTTATGTAAAAGATAATTTACCTTTAGCCAGCGTAGAGGGGTTTATTCGGCAGATATTAGGGTGGCGAGAGTTTATACGAGGCCTATATTGGCTAGATATGCCTGCAATGGCGGAGGCTAACCATTATGCACATCAGCGAGACTTACCCAATTGGTACTGGACAGGTAAAACCAATATGAACTGTATGCGTCAAACCATAAAGCAGACGATGCAATATGGGTATGCGCACCATATTCAACGCCTAATGGTCACGGGTATGTTCGGTTTGTTGGCAGAAGTTGAACCTAAGCAAGTTGCCGATTGGTATTTAGCGGTCTATGTCGATGCAGTTGATTGGGTTGAGTTGCCCAATGTGGTGGGGATGGCTTTACATGCTAACGGTGGAAGATTCACAAGCAAGCCTTATATTGCTAGTGGTGCTTATATTAAGCGCATGAGCAATTACTGCAATAGTTGCAGCTATCAGCCAGACCTGAAAACTTCTGCAAAGGCTTGCCCAGTGACCACGCTATACTGGAACTTTCTCATCAAGCATGAGCAAGTGTTGCTCAATAATCCAAGAACAGTGTTGATGGTTAAAAATCTAAACAGATTTAACGATGAAGAAAAGACATTGATTCAACACAAAGCCCAGCAGGTTCTAAATGCGCTTGATGAAATTTAAGTGAGCATGGATGCCAGCTTGGCATTGATGGCATTTGTGAATTTTCATGATACTGTCACAATTGACAATTATGCTGAATGAAATAATTAATTAAAAAAACATCATGCGTTCAGTTAACTCACCTCTCAAATTACTTAATCGAGATATCAGTATATTGGCGTTTAATGCACGTGTATTGAGTCTTGCACAAAATGCGGAGTACCCTCTGTTAGAGCGTTTGCGTTTTCTTTGCATTGTGTCCTCTAATCTAGATGAGTTTTTTGAAGTACGCGCCGCACCACATGTGGATGCCATGCGTGACAATGAGAAAAAGACCGATATCAGCGTACAGAGCTATTTGGAAATATCCAAAGTTGCCCATACGTTAGTAGAAAAACAGTACGAAATTTTTAATACAGATTTAATGCCCGCTCTGGCCAGTGCAGGTGTGTATCTGGTGTCTAACGCCGAGCGCACCTTGGAGCAAAAGCGTTGGGTCGCACGTTATTTTGAGTCTAGTGTGCGCCCATTACTGGTGCCCGTAGCACTTGATCCCTCCCATCCTTTTCCGCAAGTCGCTAATAAGTCTCTAAATTTTATTGTGTCACTGGGCGGTACCGACGCATTTGGCCGCAATAATAATATTGCAATTGTGAAGGTGCCGAGAGCGTTACCTCGCTTAATTAAGCTGCCTAAGCACTTAAGTGGCAAGCAACAAAAATTTGTGTCGCTCTCTAGTGTTATTCGCGCGCATCTGGCGAGCTTATTTACTGGCCGTGAGGTGCTATGTTTCTCACAGTTTAGGGTAACTCGGCACTCTGATTTGGCAGTAGATGAAGAAGATGTAAAAAATCTGCGTACAGCCTTAAGAAAAGGTTTAGTACAACGGCATTTTGGTGAGGCGGTGCGATTAGAGGTGTCGCATGGTTGTGATGAAAAACTAGCCAAGTTATTGCTGCAACAATTTGATTTGCCTAAACAGTCGCTTTATCGCGTGAATGGTTTAGTCAATTTAGCACGCTTGATGCAGTTGGCAGATTTAGCTGAAGGTGACCACCTCAAGTTTAAGCCGCATGAGCCACAGATAAGTCAGCAGTTAGTGTCTAATCAGTCATTTTTCTCACAGCTCAAGCAGCGCGACATTCTTATCCATCAGCCTTACGAGAGCTTTGAGTCTGTGATTGATTTCTTGCGTGAAGCTGTGCATGACCCAGATGTGCTTTCTATTCAGCAAACTATTTATCGCACTGGTTCTGACCCGCGTATGCTTAAGTTGCTGCAAGAAGCAGTGCGCCGTGGCAAAGAGGTGATGGCCGTGGTGGAGCTTAAAGCCAGGTTTGATGAAGAGGCAAACATCAACTGGGCAGAGGATTTAGAGTCAGTGGGCGCTCAAGTGGTCTATGGCATTGTGGGGCTAAAAACCCATGCCAAAATGTTACTGGTAATGCGCCGTGAAGCCAACGGCCTTCAGTACTATGGGCATGTTTCAACCGGCAACTATAACCCAAGAACAGCACGCCTCTACACGGATGTCAGCATGCTTACCGCAGATGCGCAGATTACCCGTGATATGGAGCATTTGTTTAGGCATATTGCGAGCCAGGTCAAATTGCCTCGTATGCAAAAACTGTTGGTTGCGCCGTTTAACTTACACAAACAAATGTTGGCTAAGATTAGAGCCGCAGAAATGTGTGCCAAATCCGGGCAGCCTGCCTCTATTATTTTAAAAATGAATGCATTAACAGACGAGGCTCTCGTAAAGGCGTTAGTGAAGGCTGGGCGTGCCGGGGTGGAGGTGGATCTGATTCTGCGTGGTGCGTGTATATTGCCGATTGATGCGCCAGGCCTGAATGGACGCATTCGTGTACGTTCAGTGATTGGTCGCTTGCTTGAGCATTCGCGCGTGTTTTACTTCAAAATCGCAGAGGTCGAGCATATGTGGCTATCCAGTGCCGATTGGATGAACCGCAACATGATGCGCCGTGTTGAGATTGCATGGCCGATTACAGATGCAAAAAATCGTGCACGGATTTTGCAAGAGTGCTGCCAAATGTATCTGGAAGATAATCATGATGCATGGATATTAAATGCGGATGGCAGCTATCAGCCTATCGCGGCACAAGCACATAAAGCCAAGCCCGGTGAGCCAGTGCGTATTAATAGTGCGCAACTGCAATTACTGCATAAATATACGGATTAATTAAGCTGGTTAATCAATCATGGCAAATTTAATCATTTGGCGACACGCCGAAGCTGAAGCGCAAAGTGAGAGCGGTCATGACCGAGACCGTGTACTCACCAAGCGTGGTCGTAAAGATGCTGGCAGAATAGCAAAATGGCTATATAAACACTTGCCGGAGCATACCGAGTTGCTATGCAGCCCAGCACGCCGCTGCCTGCAAACAGCAGATGCTTTGCATGATTTAAATCAGATGGAAATTAAAATTGCTGACTGCTTAAGCTTGGATAGTCATGTGGGTCGCATGATGCAAGAAGTCGACAATCAGGACGACACGCAAACTATCATACTAGTTGGGCATCAGCCTAACCTTGGTTTATTCATTGCTAAGCTGCTAGGCTTGCATCAAAGCGCATGTGTGGTAAAGAAGGGAGCTGTTTGGTGGCTAAAGCAGCGTAAGTTAGATGGCGTATCACATTACTACATTGAAGCCGTCAAGCAACCTAGTTTTTAATTAAGTCAAATACTGTATCTCTCTAAGCTGTTCGCCATGCATACGGCTATACACAATTATTTAACTGTGCTATTTTAGTTCTGTAGGCATATTTAATACTCGTACGTGGTGGCCTTAATCGACAGTCTGTAGTCGTTAGTTCTTGTGGGCTGTGCAGGTAAAGCCATCTTTTAGACTCAATTTTAATGATAAGGGGTACTTGCCATGATTTTTGTTAAACGTTTTTTCAGTGCATTTCTTGCAGCTTCAATTTTATTTACAGGCTCTGTGCAGACAGTGCAGGCGGCTATGATTAGCTCGGCGCAAGTTGCGGAGAGTGTTTTCTCAAGCGCGGCTGACCAAGACCGTGCGCGCATCATCACTGCCTTGTCTCGTCAGGATGTACAAGCTGCGTTAATTGAACATGGGATTGACCCAGCACAAGCACGCAGTCGTGTTGCTTCACTCACAGATGAAGAGGCAAGCACGATGGCGACACAGATCGAAAATGCACCAGCTGGTAGCGGTATTATTGGCGCTATTATTTTAGTGTTCTTAGTGCTCTTGCTTACTGATATCCTTGGTTTTACTAAAGTGTATCCATTTACACGTTCTATTCGCTAATCGTGTATTAGCTTAGTCAGGTTTTGTTACAGCGAGAAGCCAGCATGTTTCGTAAGTTAATCATGCTGGCTTTTTGTTTATTACTCAATGCCTGTGCTGCAACAGGTGTGCGTGAGACAGTACAAAACCCATCACTTCCTAGGCAGCATGAGCTGACCCAGACTCCTTTCTTTCCTCAATCGCAATATCACTGTGGGCCGGCCGCATTAGCAACTGCGCTCAATGCCGTTGATATTCGCGTGACACCAGATCAGCTGGTACCAGAGGTTTACATTCCAGCTCGCAAGGGTAGTTTGCAGATTGAAATGCTAGCTGCCGCACGTAGGCATGGGGCTTTGTCGGTAAAGTTGGCGCCTAAGCTTGATGCCGTGCTGGCAGAGGTTGCAGCCGGCAATGTGGTGGTGGTGATGCAGAATTTAGGCTTATCTTGGGTGCCCTCTTGGCATTACGCCGTGGTCGTTGGATATAGTCTTGACCGTGAGCTAGTTTGGTTGCGCTCGGGTACTTTCGAACGCTTTGAAATGAGCTTGAGCGCATTTCAGCGCACGTGGGCACGCAGTGGATATTGGGCGTTTGTGGCATTAAAGCCAGGCAGCTTACCTAAAGCGGATGATCCGGATGCGGTTGCAAAAGCGATAGTGGCTTTTGAGAGCAATGCAAATAAAGCAGATGTCTATTTGGCATATGATGTGGCCGCTAAACGCTGGCCTAATCATTTGGTATTGCTGATGGGCTTAGGGAATAGTGCTTACGCTTTAGGTCATTATTCTCATGCGATTAGTGCTTTCCGTAATGCGACGATTGCCTATCCCAACGCTGCCGCTGCCTATAATAATTTGGCAAGTGTGTTATTGCTTCAAGGTGAGCCTGTAGCAGCCAAAGAGGCGGCCGAAAAAGCTTTGCAGCTCGCACAGCCAGACCCGGTACTCCGTGCTGAGGTCATGAAAACAGTGGATGAAGTTAACGCTTATAAGGCCAAAAAACCACACTAACTGGTCAGCGTGGTTTTTCAGTATACGTGGTTGTCAGCGCGGTGGAGTGCCTTCAACTCTAGAGCGCATCACTATGGGTAGTGCTTGTTCTATAGAAGTAGATCATTAACGCATCGCTTTGATGTATCGCGTCATGGCCAGCGCCTTACTCTCACCAGCAGTGACGCGAAACAACCTTCAGTATGCGTTTATTTCTTTTTAGGTCTGCCAGTTTTAATGGCAGGCACTTTACTCATCGCTGCTTTTAATGCGGCGTCTGTCATGGCACTTAACTGCATAATGCCTGCGCGTAGTAGCTCACTCTTTTTAGTTGGCTGACCCAATTTAGTGAGGCGCTCTTTAAGCACCGCAAATTGCGCGTACTCAGTTTTAGGCATTGTGAAGCTATCACGCTCCATTTTTAGTTTTGGCGTTTTTTCTTTTAACACTTTGGTTTTTTCAGCGGTTTTTTCAGTTTTTTTGGTGCTGGTTACGCTGGTTTTTACAGTCGCTTTAGCTGCCGGTTTAGCGGCTGTTATTTTTGCTGCGGCAGGTTTAGCAGCTACAACTTTCGCTGCGGCTTGTTTTACAGCCGGCTTGCTCACCGGTGCTGCCTTGGCAACAGGTTTGTTTGTTTCTGTGCTTGTTACTTTTTCAGGTGTTGATTTTAACGCTTCAGCCTGAATTGAATTGATTTTTGACATGGTTACACTCCAAATAAACGATATAAACAGTTTATACCGTTTATTTTGGAACGCAAATGAATTTTTTGTGACAGTTTTATATAGTATTTACTAGCTCAAAATGCCAGTTTATTTTCTGCCATGCAAGTGTCTCTTCATCCAGCAGGTAGTGAGATTGTGGATACTTGCTTGCCCATGATTTTGGTAGAGAGAGCTTAAAGCCATTATTATTTAACGCCAATTGTATGCCGCGTAAATTTGGCATTTGTCGTGCATGACATAAGATAACAGCTAGTCGCATACAAATTAATTGCATCACTAGCACGCGGTCTGAGAAGTCAGCCTCCAGTCGCTTTAACTTACCGCGATGACCTAAGATGATTAAGCTTAAGCAATGCAGTTCACTTTGCGAAAAGCCTACAGGCTCGGTATGGTCTAGGATGTACGCACCATGCAAGTGAGCATCTACCGGTGAGATAATGCCGCCAATTTCATGCAGTTGTGCAGCCCAGCGTAATTTACGTGCGTATTTAAAGTATTCGCCGTCTGCAAAAGTAGTGCTATCGCTTATCTTTTCAAATAACTTCTCGGCAACTTCGGCAACTGTATTAGCATGCGTTTCGTCTACGTCAAATTTGCGCGCTAAACGCTGAATCGATGAATTGCGAAGATCCAGCATATCGTTCTCACGCGCCAGCATGTCGTACAGCAGGCCATGTCTTAACGCACCTTTCGCCACGTTTAAGGTGTCTATGTTAAGAAACTCAAAAACAGCAATTAGTACAGAAAGGCCGCCAGCAATGACTGGTTTGCGGTCTTCTTTTAAGCCATTCAAGCGCAGCTTATCTACGTACCTTGCTTTGAGCAGCTCTTCTTTTAGCCAATATAAACTTTCTTTGCTGACAGCATCTGCTGGTTTGCCATATTGCACCAGAACGTCTGCTACTGCCCCCACCGTACCAGAAGCGCCGTAAGCCACATCCCAGTGTGTGCTGTTAAAGTGATTGCCTAGGGTTTCAAAGATAGACTCAGCCGAAATTTCAGCGCGGGTAAATGCTTTTTCAGTAAACTCGCCATTTGCAAAATGCTTAAGTGCCCACGCTACAGAGCCCACGTGCAGAGATGCGGTTTGGGTTGACTCAAAGCCACGACCAAGGATGAACTCGGTTGAGCGTCCGCCGATGTCTATCACTAATCTTTTTTCATCTGATTGCGGCAAAAATCTGCTCACCCCTTGATAAATCAGGCGAGCTTCTTCCACGCCAGAAATCACCTCTACTTCAAAGCCTAGTGCCTTTTTTGCGAGCTTTAGGAAGTGGTCGCGATTGTTGGCCTCACGCAAGGTTTGTGTTGCAACGGCACGTACGTGGGCCGCGTCAAAACCTTGTAAGCGTTCACCAAACCTAGATAAGCAACGAATACCACGCTCTATCGCTTCGGTAGTTAGATTGCGGTCTTCATCTAAATCGCCACCTTGTCTGACTGCTTCCTTGATGTACTCTACACGCTCAATATGGCCGCTATCTAGTCGGCCAATTTCAAGCCTGAAGCTATTGGAGCCAAGGTCAATTGCCGCTAGCAGGGCTTTATCTGCGGGTGAGCTATTTGATTGATTGTTCATAAGGGATGCAGTTTTTTTGAGCGAGTTTTATGTGAAACAATAATACTGTTTATTTTGTGATTATAGTTTGAAAGTTTCATGACATTGGCTGTTTTGAATAATAATTTAACCAAGTCGTTAGGCTTATCGCTTGAAAATCTACGGCTAGTCCCCACATAGCTACTATTGTTTTATTCTTAACTTTAGGAGCTTAATTTATGTCCACTGCGACAGCACAACAAGAAATTCATCCAAAAGAGTCAATGGCCTTTCAGGCTGAGGTGAAACAACTCTTGCAGTTGATGATTCACTCTTTATACAGCAACAAAGAAATTGTGTTGCGTGAGCTGATTTCAAATGCATCTGATGCGGCAGATAAATTACGTTTTGAAGCGTTAGCAAACGGCGCACTTTATGAAAATGACAGCGAGTTAAAAATTCGCATTGCTTTTGATAAAGAAGCACGTACCCTCACCATTGCCGATAATGGCATCGGCATGAGCCGCGATGAGGTGATTGCAAACATCGGTACTATTGCTAAATCTGGTACTAAAGAGTTTTTTAACGCCTTAACTGGTGATCAGGCTAAAGATGCCAATTTAATCGGTCAGTTCGGTGTGGGCTTTTACTCAGCATTTATCATTGCAGACAAAGTAACCCTGACTACACGCCGTGCCGGTGCAACTGAAGCTGTGCGCTGGGAGTCAGCAGGTGAGGGTGACTTTACGATTGAAACCGCAGATAAAGCTAGTCGTGGCACGGAAATTACGCTGCATTTACGTGAAGGTGAAGATGAGTTCTTAAGCGACTGGAAACTTAAAACCATCATCCGCAAATATTCAGACCATATCACGTTGCCAATCGTGATGAAGAAATCTGAATGGAAAGATGGCGCTGAGGTGGCAACCGATGAAGACGAAACAGTTAACAAGGCATCTGCATTATGGGCACGTAGTAAAAACGACATTACGGAAGAAGAGTACCAAGAGTTTTATAAACATGTGTCACATGATTTTGAAAATCCGCTGGCCTACACGCATAGCCGTGTAGAGGGTAAGCAAGAGTATATTTCTTTATTGTACGTGCCTAGTAAAGCCCCGTTTGACTTGTATGATCGAGACCGTCGTCATGGCATTAAACTATACGTTAAACGCGTGTTTATTATGGAAGACGCTGAGAAGTTGATGCCTCAATACCTGCGTTTTGTACGTGGCGTGATTGATACTTCTGATTTACCGTTGAATGTATCGCGCGAAATTTTACAATCGAGCCGTGATGTCGATGCAATTAAAGCTGGTTCTGTGAAGAAAGTGCTGGGTTTATTAGAAGACATGGCTGAAAACAAGCCTGAAGATTACGCTAAGTTCTATCAAGAGTTTGGCCGTGTGCTTAAAGAAGGCCCAGGCGAGGACTTTGCGAATAAAGAGAAGATTGCTGGCTTATTACGTTTTGCGTCAACTAAAGCTGATACTGATGTGCAGGATGTGTCATTTAAAGACTATATTGCACGCATGCAAGCTGAGCAGGATGTGATTTATTACATTACTGCCGACAGCTTTGCCGCCGCGCAACACAGCCCGCACTTGGAGATTTTCCGTAAAAAAGGTATTGAAGTGTTGCTGATGAGCGACCGCGTGGATGAGTGGTTGCTCGGTAGCCTGACAGAGTTTGAAGGTAAAAAACTACAATCTATCGCTAAGGGCGATTTGGACTTAGGTAAGCTTGAATCTGAAACTGAGAAAGAGATTCAGAAGAAAATCGAAGAGGAATCAAAAACCTTGGTTGAGAAAATTAAGCAAACATTGGGTAGCCAGGTAAAAGACGTGCGCGTGACCCATCGCCTAACAGACTCTCCTGCATGCTTGGTGAGCGATGCGCAAGATTTGTCTGGCAACTTAGCACGTATTTTGAAAGCTGCTGGTCAAAATGCGCCAGAAAGTAAGCCAATTTTAGAAATTAACCCTAGTCACAAATTGGTAAAACGTCTGGAAGCTGAGTCTGCAGAGACAGTGTTTGCCGATTTAACGCATGTGCTGTTTGATCAGGCACTGTTGGCAGAAGGTGGTACTTTGGAAGACCCGGCTAGTTTTGTTAAGCGCATGAATAGTTTGATTAGCTAACTTATTGTTGTTAAATAGAAAACCGCCCTGCGTAAGCTCGGCGGTTTTTTTATTGCTGTTCTAAACTGCTATGCACAGCGTAACTTTCAAAGAACGGTCATAAAGCTGGCTCAATTTTTGCTAAAATAACAATACCATTCAATAATTTAAGATTATCTAAAATGAAAACTCCAGCCGAAACTAAAGCTAAACCTAAAAAAACAGTCAAAGCTAAGTCGATTGCAATCCCCAAACTCGGGCCAATTCAGCAGGCTTTGAAAAATCATTTGATATTCTCTAGCTTCAAGACCAGTGAGGCTGCGACGCCCCGTGACTGGTATGACGCCGCTAGTTATAGCGTGCGTGATCATGTCGTAGAGCGTTGGGTTCAGACGGCGGAGTCTTATTATCGCGATGACCCTAAGCGAGTTTACTATTTGTCATTAGAATTTTTGATTGGGCGCATGCTGAGCAATGCCGCACTAAATTTGGGCATTAATGAAGAGCTTAAAGACGGGATGGCTGCATTGGGCCGTGATTTGGAGAATGCGGTAGAGTTTGAGACAGACGCTGCGCTAGGTAACGGCGGTTTAGGCCGTTTGGCTGCGTGTTTTCTTGACTCAATGGCGACAATGGACATTCCAGCAGCTGGATACGGCATTCGTTATGAATACGGGATGTTTAGGCAATCCATCGAAAATGGTCAGCAGGTGGAAAACCCAGATAATTGGCTGCGCTATGGCAACATTTGGGAGTTCCAACGTCCTGAAGCCACTTATAACATCAAGTTTCACGGGCATGTGGTTAAGTATCCGAACGATCAGGGTGAAGAGGTTCAGCACTGGGTGGATGCTGAGCATGTAATTGCGATGGCTTACGATGTGCCGGTGCCAGGCTATGGTACAGATACAGTCAACAATTTGCGTTTATGGTCAGCTAAAGCCGCGCGTGAGTTTGATTTACGGCATTTCAATGACGGGAATTACGAAAAAGCGGTAGAAGAGCGTAATGCGACCGAGAATATTTCAAAAGTACTTTACCCAAATGACACATCAGTGCTGGGTAAAGAGCTGCGCTTAAAACAGCAGTATTTCTTTGTTTCTGCTTCTATTCAAGATATTTTGCGTCGCTTCTTAAGTACACATGAGATCAAAACACAAGATGACTGGAAAATTCTGCCAGACAAAATAGCGATTCAGCTCAATGATACACACCCGTCTGTAGGGGTGGCAGAAATGATGTATCAATTGGTAGATGTACATCAATTACCTTGGGCTTTTGCTTGGGAACTGGTTGTTAAGATTTTCGCTTACACTAACCATACTTTAATGCCAGAAGCGCTAGAGACTTGGACCGTGGACCTTTTTGGCCGTTTGCTGCCACGTCATTTGGAAATTATTTATCAAATTAATCATGAGTTCTTACACATGGTTAACCACCACTTCCCAGGTGATGCTGAGTTGTTAAGACGTGTATCAATTATTGATGAAGATCACGGTCGCCGCGTACGTATGGCGCATTTGGCTGTGGTTGGCAGTCACACCGTCAACGGCGTAGCCGCCCTGCATAGTGAGTTGCTAAAAAGCACGCTGTTCGCTGACTTTGACCGCATTTTCCCAGGCAAACTGACGAATGTGACCAATGGTATTACCCCACGTCGCTGGTTAAATCAGGCAAACCCTGGTTTAACGGCCTTAATCGAGGCGGCGATTGGCTCTGGCTTTAAGAAAGATCTGACGCAAATTAAAAAAATCACGCCACTGGCGGATGACCCTGACTTTAGAAAAGCATTTGCGCAAGTGAAGCTTGCCAACAAACAAAGGTTAGCTGCAAAAATTGAGGCGAAGACCGGAGTTAAATTAAATGTACATAGCTTGTTTGATGTACAGATCAAGCGTATTCATGAATACAAACGTCAGCTACTTAACGTGCTGCACGTGATTACCCTTTATAACCGTATTCGTCGTGGTGATAAAGATATTACGCCACGTACCATTATTTTTGGCGGTAAGGCTGCGCCTGGTTACTGGATGGCAAAGCATATTATTCGTTTGATTAATGATGTTGCCACCATTGTGAATGAAGACATTGCGGTAGGCGATAAGCTGAAGGTGGTGTTCTACCCAAATTACGAAGTTTCAGCTGCTGAGATTTTATTCCCAGGGAGTGACCTTTCTGAGCAGATTTCCACTGCAGGTACAGAGGCAAGCGGTACTGGCAATATGAAAATGGCTTTGAATGGCGCACTTACTATCGGTACGTTAGATGGTGCTAACGTGGAAATTAAAGAAGAAGTTGGCGATGAAAATATCTTCATCTTTGGTTTAACGACCCCGCAAGTAGCTGAAGTGAAAGCAAGTGGTTACCAACCGCGTGATTATTACAATAGCAACCCAGAGCTTAAGCACGTGCTGGACATGATTGCAGATGGCTATTTCTCTATTGATGAGCCGGGCCGTTATAAAGTGATTGTGGATAATTTGCTCAATAACGATCAATACTTGTTATTGGCAGACTATGCTAGCTATATCGAAGCACAGGAGCGCGTAGGTAAGCTATATCAAAAGCCAGATGACTGGACGCGTATGGCGATCTTAAACGTAGCGAATATGGCTAAGTTTTCAAGTGATCGTGCAATTGCTGATTATGCCAAGGAAATTTGGCATGTGACGCCGCAAGCCAAGACTAAAACAAAGGCTAAAGCCAAAAAATAAATTGCCAGCAGGCTGGCGCATAGCCATTCATTGGGTTGTATTGTTAACATCAATTAATTGTCATACTATGCAATTAGAATTGTAAGGTTAATTTTTTAATCCCAATTGGGATAATGAATGGAGAAGTCTATGCGCTACCTAGTGGCAGTTTTTAGTTTTATATTATTCGCAACGCATGCCAATGCCTTAAGCGTGAGTGACCTTAGCAATGCAGAAGCTAGCGGTGGGCTAAAAGAGGCACTGATTCAGGCTGCGGGTAAGGCTGTTGGCCAACTGAGTGCGGCAGACGGCTTCTTCGGCAACAAGGAAGTTAAAATTCCGCTGCCAGAAACATTGCAAAAAGCTGAAAAAGCCATGCGCATGTTTGGTATGGGTAAGCAGGCTGACGAACTGGTGCTTAAAATGAATCGCGCAGCAGAAGCGGCCGTCCCTGAAGCTAAAGCCTTGCTGGTTGATTCAGTTAAAAAAATGAGTGTTGCGGATGCCAAAGCCATATTGGCTGGCGGTGATGATGCTGCGACACAATATTTTAAAAAAACCACCTCAGCACCGATGGCTGAAAAGTTCTTACCAATTGTGAAAAAAGCCACAGAGAACGTGCAGCTTGCTCAGCAATATAATAAATTTGCAGAGATGGGCAGTAAGTACGGGGTGGTTAAAAAAGAACAAGCCAACCTAGAACAGTATGTCACCCAAAAAACACTAGATGGTGTTTATTTGATGATGGCGAAAGAAGAAGCCGCTATCCGTAAAGACCCAGTCGGGCAAGCTAGCAATTTGTTGAAAAAGGTGTTCGGTACGCTGGTTCAGTAGGTTTGGCGTAGCGTAACAGTTAATCACAGACTACTCTTAATCACAGTCTGTGATTAAGAGTAGTCTGTATTCTAGTGTTGTACGTCATTAGTGTAGGCCTAGCGTTTGATATCTTAAGCGTTAGGTTTTGCTTCATGTAATACTTTATCCTCAATTAATCAATCAGTTGCAATCGTGGTTGAGTGTTTGTCGGCGTGTATTGTAAACAATTGTTAACTTTATAGGTCGAGTCAACTGTAGCTCGGTATTGTCGGATATTATTTTCAAAAAATTAAAATAGCACGCATCGCTATCTATACTTTAATGAAAATAATAACAATTAATCATACACAATTTTGTTTCGTCGTTCTGTGCCTGCTTACCCCTTTGCAACTTTTATCTGCTGAAGTTATTAATCAAGCAGATACCAACGCGCTTGAGCAAAACCGCCAACAAGAGCGTTTGCGTCTATTAAAGCAACAGCAAGAAATCAAGCCCGATGTACGCGAAGCGGCTGAAAAACTGCAAAATTCTGCCACGGTAATCAGTGATCAGATTCCTGAGTCTGAAACACCATGCTTTGCTATTCATCAAGTTGAGCTGGTTGGAGACTCCGCTAGTAAATTTCAATTTGCCTTAGATGCTGTCCTCACCCATGCGCAGGAAGTTAATCAACCAATTTTAGGACGCTGCCTCGGTGCTGTGGGGATTAATGCTGTAATGGCACGTGTTCAGCATGCCATTGTCGCAAAAGGCTATATCACCACCAGAGTGCTAGCCGCGCCGCAGGACCTTAAATCTGGCGTACTTAAACTTACTATCGTTCCCGGTAGGCTATCTTCAGTACGTTTTACACCAGACTCAAGTAAGCGCATATCGGCGTGGAACAGTGTGCCAATTCATGTAGGTGATATTTTAAACCTACGTGATATTGAGCAGGCGCTGGAGAACTTTAAACGCGTACCTACTGCTGAGGTAGATATTCAAATTGAGCCAGCTCAGTCTGGATTGAACGGAGAACAACCATTATCTCAGCCAGGTTTAAGTGATCTTGTGATTAGCTACCGCCAACGCTTTCCACTAAGAGTGTCGCTCAATTTAGACGATAGCGGAGTTAACAGTACGGGTAAGTATCAAGGTGGTATTACCCTATCAGCTGATAATTTGTTATCCATTAATGATTTGTTTTATGTGAACTATAACCATGATTTAGGTGGCGGTGATTCAGGAAGAAGGGGTAACGAAAGCCATAGTGCGCATTATTCTATTCCTCTTCAAAACTGGTTATTAAGTACAAATGCATCACACAGTACATTTCACCAAACGGTAGCAGGTACTAACCAAAGCTATGTGTTTAGTGGTATTTCCCAGCAAGGTGATGTGAAAGCCTCGCGGCTAGTTTACCGTAGCCAAATCAACAAGACGTTTCTCTCTGTAAAAGGCTTTTTACGCAAATCTAGCAACTATATAAACGATACTGAAATTGAAGTGCAACGTCGTCGCACTGCTGGTTGGGAGCTTGGTGTTAATCAAAGCTGGTATTTAGGCAGTGCTGTTTTAGATTATAACCTTGCCTATCGCCGTGGCACTGGCGCAAAAGACTCACTTAAAGCACCTGAAGAGGCCTTTAACGAAGGCACTTCACGGATGGAGATGCTTATCGGTGATTTAAGCTTAAATGTGCCATTCAAGGTGAGTGCTCCTTGGGGGATGCAGCCCTTGCAATACAACGCTAATTTACGCGGGCAAGCCAACTACACACCGTTAACTCCACAAGACCGATTTAGCATTGGCAACCGCTTTACTGTGCGAGGTTTTGATGGTCAGCAGACTTTATTAGCAGACCACGGATGGTTTATACGCAACGAGCTTGCTGTACCTATCGCTGCATCTGGTCAGTCTATGTATTGGGGGCTGGATTATGGAGAGGTGGGCGGTCAGTCTGCTAAAAACTTACTGGGTCAATACTTAGCTGGTACAGCTCTCGGGATGAGGGGAGGGTTAGGCAGTCGCTTTGGATATTTAAGTTACGACGTATTTGTGGCAAAGCCAATTAACAAGCCACAAGGGTTTGAAACGCATAGCACCACAGCTGGTTTTAACTTCAATTACTCATATTAGATTTAGCCACACATTTTTTTAAGTTCAACAATAGGAACAATCAAGCAATGAAAGCACCAGCATATAAATACACCTTGTCAGCATTAATCGCATTTACAGCAACTGCGTGCTCAACAACACCATTAACATCGAAAGATGCACTGAGGGATTCAATATTAAATAGCCATATAGTCGTTGCGCCAATCGCTAAACCAGCGCAGCTTGCAGAGCGTACAAAAGCACAAGCGATTGGTAACTTTGTGGTGTCGTCTGTCGCTGGGAGTGTGGCAGGTAGTGCAGGGGATGCTAGAAACATGCAGCAGCTACAAAACAACATGAACATCGGTCAGACATTCGGCAGAGAGCTCTCCAAAGCATTACCAGATAGTTATGCCGTAGGGGCTGGTAAAGGAGCTGATTTAGCACTGGCAAAAAAACTTTCTGATTATTTTGATAATCGTGCACCAGCGTCTGCCTCTGTTGGGCGTGAACTCACCATAGCTGTCAATACGCCATTATGGGAGTTGGGCTACGTGTCTTTTCTTACGAGTCAAGATTACGCATTGAACTATCACTTACAGGTAACTTTGCTAGAGCAAAAAGAGGGGAAGCGGCAGGCAATTAAGACCGTCAGTTGTGGTAGCGCTGCAAAGGAAAAAATGCCACTAGAGAACTGGAAAGCAGAAAACTACAAAGCAGTAGATGCTAGTGCGGCAATGATCGTCAATGAGTGTTTTGGTCGATTCCTAGCTGAAGTGGGCCTTAATTAGAAATAGCACGAGTGCTAGCTAGCCAGTTTTTTATTTACCTAACCTGTATTCAAAAGGAAGTTGTTGATGAACAAACAATGCTATCGCATCATCTTTAACGCTGTACGTGGCAGCATGATGGTTGTTGCAGAAAATGTTAAATCGCATATAGGTAAAGCAGCTACAGGCAAAACTGTTGCTACAAGTGTCATTAGACTGCCAGCGTTACAACAAAGCCATACTTTAAGACCCATGGCATTTAATCTCATGCTAGCACTCGGTATGGCGATGGTGGTTCCTAATCCTCTTAATATACCAATAGCGCAGGCTGATATTGTTGCCGATCAGACCGCAGCTAGCACACTGCGCCCAATAGTGATGAATGCGGCTAACGGTACACCGTTAGTGAATATACAAACACCAAGCGCTGCAGGCGTTTCGCGTAACGTTTACAGCCAGTTTGATGTTAACAGTAATGGCGTGATTCTTAATAATAGCCGTAGCAATATAGAAACACAGCTTGGTGGATGGGTGCAGGCAAACCCGTATCTTGCGGGTGGTTCTGCTAAAGTGATCTTGAATGAGGTGAACAGTCAGAACCCTAGCTTACTTAATGGTTATATTGAGCTTGCTGGTAGCCGTGCACAGGTAGTAATTGCCAATCCTGCTGGCATTAGTTGTAATGGCTGTGGTTTTATTAATGCACATCGTGCTACCTTAACTACTGGTACGCCCATTCTTAACAATGGTAGTTTGTTAGGTTATCGTGTGGGCGGCGGCAGCATAAACGTATTAGGTAACGGCTTAGATGCCTCACAAGCAAACTTTACTGATGTGATCGCGCGTGCTGTTGAGGTGAATGCAGGTATTTGGGCTAACGCCCTCAATATCACCACGGGTACTAATCAGGTTAATGTGGACCAAAATGGCCACCAAACCAGTGTTACACCAATTAGCCCCAACTCCAGCAGTGCTACCCCCGCATTTGCGGTTGATGTAGCTGCTTTAGGTGGTATGTACGCAGGTAAAATCAGCATGGTAGGCACTGAATCTGGCCTTGGCGTGCGTAATGCAGGCTCAATTGGCGCTAGTGTAGGTGAAATTAGTATTACTGCCGATGGTCTACTGCAAAATACAGGCAGCATAAGTGCTAAAACCAATATCCAGATAGATACGGCTGCTTTAACTGGTAATGGCAGCATTAAGGCAGATGCTAATATTTCAATTAATCTTAATGCAGATTATACGCATACTGGCGAACTACAAGCTGGTGGCAACCTTAACCTACAAACCACTGGCGACATTGCCAATCAATCTACATTGCTTGCTAGTCAGTCAGTCACTATCAGCGCGCAAAATATCAACAACACTGCCGCAGGTGAAATCGTAGGCGCTGACACTGAACTCAACGCAACTGGCACGCTCACAAACCTTGGCCTGATTGATGGCGTTGATACGCGAGTTAATGCCGGTACGCTGATCAATACTCAAACCGGTAGCCTGTTTGGTGATCACTTATCCGTAAAAGTCGCTCATTTAAGCAATACAGCTGGTGCGACTATTGCCGCCCGTACTCAGCTTGATATTGGCGCTACCACCATTGAAAATCGCAGCGATAGCCTTATGTTTAGTATCGGTGATCTTGCCATTGGGGGTGGCCTAGACAATAATCACTTAGCCATCGGGTCTGCCGACTCACTCATTAATGATGGCGCCACTATCGAATCACTTGGAAACTCCACCTTTGCAGTAACCGATTTACAAAACTTAAATGCTGATTTAGTCACACAAGTGGTGCAGACCGGAACTGGGAGCTTTGATCGTTTTACTCCAAGGCATCAAAGCGTTATTTTAGAAAGTGGGGATTATCCAGCCTTTCAAATCGGTAATGTCAATGTCGAGTGGCGCTATGGCTCAACTTACGGTCTGCCATATAATTTCCGTGAATACACGCGCTACCTTGGTACTAAAACCATCTACGAAACGCAAGTTGTTACATCCACACCTGGGCAGATACTTACTGGTGGAAATATGACGTTCAGCGGATCACTCCTCAATAGCGATAGTCAGATCATCGCTGGTGGCAACCTCGATGTCAGTGGCGCATCAGTCCAAAACTTAAATACAGAAGGCCAAACTACCACCAGTTATAACGGTACTGCCTATTATTACGACTGGGACGGTAACGACGATGATTATGATGTCGATGTGATTGGTGCCTACAACCCAGCCAATACAGTGCTTACCTATAACCTCTCAACCAGCCGATTAGAAGGTAGTACTACACCAACTGGCAGCGGCACTACCGTGAGTTCAGCGGCTGTGCCAGTAGTGACGAGTAGCTTGTTCCAGACTAGCCCAGACGTAGCGGCGAGCTACCTGATAGAAAGCAACCCTCGCTTTACCAACTACCGTAACTGGCTAAGCTCGGATTATATGCTAAGCCAACTAGCGTCTGACCCTGCCACCATGCAAAAGCGTCTAGGTGATGGCTTTTACGAACAAAAGCTCATCCGTGAACAAATCAACCAGCTTACGGGGCGCCGCTTTCTAACAGGCTACGCTTCAGATGAGGCACAATATCAAGCGCTGATGGATAACGGCATTACCACCGCACGCACTCTGCAGCTCATCCCAGGTGTGGCACTTACCGCAGCCCAAACCGCGCAACTCACCAGCGATATCATGTGGTTGGTGGAAAAAACGGTCACACTGCCAGATGGCACCACCACTCAAGCACTAGTGCCACAAGTCTACGTTAAGCTACAATCCGATGACCTACACCCCACCACAGGCATCATGTCTGGCAACAGTGTCACCATGCAGTTATCTGGTGACCTTGTTAACCAAGGCACCATCGCAGGCCGCAACTTTGTTAGCCTAGATGCGCAAAACATTAATAATCTAGGTGGGCAAATACAGGCGAATATTACGCTGCTTCAAGCTAGTAAGGACATTAATAATATCGGCGGCCAGTTTGTAGCCAAAGATGCTATGTTGCTAGAGGCAGGCAATAACATCAATATGCGTAGCACTACACAAAGCAGCCAAAACAGAAGTGGTGCCAGCAGCTTTAGTCGTACCAATCTAGATCGTGTTACAGGGCTTTATATGAGCAACCCTGAAGCGATACTGGTTGCCAATGCAGGGAATGATGTCAACCTGATGGCAGCAACTATCATCAATCGTGGCGAAGGGGCAGTCACGCAAATCAATGCTGGTCAAAACATTAACCTAGGTACAGTGACCATTGCCGAGCAGAACAGTAGTGTCCGTAATGCCAAAAATTATGTTAAACATGGTGGCACTCAGGAGATAGGCACACAAATCCAAACCAATGGTGATATTGCTCTAAATGCAGGCAACGATTTTAACGCAACAGCGGCTAACGTCACCAGCGAGAATGGCGCCATTAACGTCACCGCCATAAAAGATATCAACATCGCAGAAGGCCGTGAAACCAGTAACTTTGATACTGCCCGTAAAGTTAAAAAAAGTGGCACCTTTAGCAGTAAAACCAAAACCCAGCGTGATATATTTGAGTCAGATAACAGCATCAGTAGCAACTTCAGCGCAGACAATATAACGCTGCAAGCAGGTTCCGACTTGAATGTACGCGGCAGTAATATCGTTAGCGATAACGGCACTACATTAAACGCTAATAACAACATCAATATCACTAGCGCACAAAACACCGCCTATGAGCTACACGAACGTAAAACCAAATCCAGCGGCCTCAGTAGTAGTGGTGCTAGCGTTAGCCTAGGTACAAGTAAACTCAGTACCAAACAAACCACAAACAGCACCAGCCAAACTGGCAGTACCGTGGGTAGTGTGGCAGGGGACGTAAATGTTACGACTGGTAAGGTCTATACACAAACAGCTAGTGACGTACTTACCCCAGCAGGTGATATCAATATTAATGCGCAACAAGTGAGCATTACTTCTGCACAAAATACCAGCCAAACCGTACAAGAAACTAAGTTTAAACAAAGTGGTTTAACTCTGGCTATCAGCAACCCAGTGATCAGTGCGATTCAAACAGCTCAACAAGTGCGCCAAGCAGCCAGCCAAACTAGTGATAGCCGTATGCAAGCGTTAGCAGCGGGTACCACAGCATTGGCAGTTATGAATGCAAGTGATACACTCGGGAAAGTAGATCAATATGGTAATGTGCCTACCGCAGGCAATACTGGCCCTAACGACATGACTAATGTACGTGAAGCCAATGCTGTGGACCAAGTGGGTGGCATTAACATCAGTCTCTCCATCGGCACCTCAAAAAGCAGCAGTAAAACCACTCAAACCAGCAGCACCGCGCAAAGCAGTACACTCAATGCTGGCGGTGACATTACAATCACGGCTACAGGCGCAGCTCAGGATTCAGATATCAACATTATCGGCAGTCAAGTAAAAGCCAGTGACGATGTTATGCTAAAAGCTGACGACCAAATCAACTTACTGGCTGCGCAAAATACCGATACTCTCACTGGAAAGAATAAATCCAGCAGTGCCAGTTTAGGCGTAAGCGTTGGCACAACAAGCGGCTTTGCTGTCACTGCCAGTGCATCGCAAGGTAAAGGCAAAACCAATGGCAATGGCAGCACTTGGACAGAAACCATTGTTCAAAGCGGTAACCAAGCTGGCGACAAAGTCACATTAGAAAGTGGTACCGATACCACACTTAAAGGCGCACAAGTCAAAGGTAACCAAGTAGTTGCCAGTGTTGGTACCAGTGGCACAGGCAATTTCAATATAGAAAGCCTGCAAGACACTAACCAATACAAAGACAAGCAAAAAAGTGCAGGTTTAAGTGTCAGTATCCCGATTGGTGCAGGTAGCTATGGTGGCTCTATTAGCGCCTCCAGCAGCAAAACCAAATCTAACTACGCCAGTGTCAACGAACAAAGCGGTATTATGGCGGGAGATGGAGGGTTTCAGGTAAACGTTAATGGTAATACTAATCTAACAGGGGCTGTGATAGCCTCAACAGAGCAAGCGGTAAAAGACAATAAAAACAGCCTGACTACACAAACCCTCACTACTTCAAATATTGAGAACAGTGCAGAGTACAGCGCCAAAGGACTAAGTATTAGTGCAGGCGTAGGGCTTAACCAACAACCAGATGGCACAGGCTATAAAAATAGCCCAACTGCCAGTGCCGGTAGTGCAAACTTAAGTGATGAGAGTAACAGTGTAACTGTCAGCGGCATTGGTGGTGGTGTGGTAAATATCACCGATAACACCACCCAACAAATAAAAACAGGTAAAGACACAGCAACTACATTAGCCGCGCTTAACCGTGATGTGCAAACCCAACTCAGTTACGATGCTCAAGGCAGCACTTCAGCTATTGCAATGGATAGCCTCGGTAACAATCTCGCTGGTACCTTAACCCCCATTTTTGACAAAGAACAGATACAACGAGAACTCAACGCACAGATACAAATTACACAAGCGTTTAGTCAGGTGGCACCAAAGGCAGTGGGAGATTATGCAGGTCGTCAGTATGAAAAACTCAAAACCAGCAACCCAGAAGAAGCTGCTAAATGGGCTGATGGTGGAGTTTACCGGGTTGCACTGCATACATTAGTGGGTGGCTTGTCTGGGAGTTTAAAGGGCGCATTAGGTGCAGGCACTTCTTCTGCAGTTATTCCTATACTAGGGGAGGAAATTGCCAAGTTAGATATACCAGATGTATTAAAACAAACCTTGATCATGGCCACAGCTTCAGCGATTGGTGTGAGTGCAGGTGGGCAGGCTGGTGCAGGTGCGGCACTCAGTGAAGCCACAAACAACTATCTTAATCATCAAGAGAATCAAGAGCGCAAAAAAGCCATTCTTGATTGCAGTGAAGGTAATGAGGATGCTTGTAATCGAGCGCAAGAGTTGAAGGAGCTTGATGCACAGCAAGATATATCCTTACATAACGCATGTGTTGATGCTGTAAACTCCGATGCATGCCGTACAGCTACTATAGTAATGCGCCAAGCATTAGGAACTTATTTTGGACGGACACAAGCTAACAGACCGGAAAACGCTACTGAACATGAAACTAGCGCATTCGTAAAAGGCTATACCACCAAAGATGAATTGCAAAGCTATGTGCCTCTTATTAAAGTTTCCAATCAGGAAGTAGCTAGAGAAGAACTGGGCAATCAGTTTCATAGCCAAAGTCCGGATCTTTATAATGGTGATCCTCATGGCATTATTGATCGTAATACTCTTAAAAACTATGTTGTGGTCAAAGTAGGCGATCAATGGGGGGTAGTTGGCAGTTCAGGCGATCAGGTCTATACAAACAAAGCCGGCGTAAATGGTATGCAGAATCCGTCAATTTACGCGCCTGCATTAATGGGCATTCATGTTGAAGATGCGTATGCGGGTACTAATGTTTATACCCTTAATTATGTGCCTAATAATAGTTTTGCAATAGATCTTGCGTTGTCACTGGCTGATAAAGCAAGTTTAGGCGGACTAACCAGCACATCTGAGGCTAGATTTTTGTCTAAAGTGCTACAAAACGTACAAGATAATGGTAAGCAAGTTGATTGGGTCGTGCATAGCCGAGGCGGCGCAGTATTTACACAAGCAGTGAATATTGCGCTTGGCAACTTATCTAGCAATACCATATTATTTCATTCAGGAGCAAATAATGAGCTAGTAACCCAATGGATTTTAAATGACGCAGACATTAAATATGGTATTGGGACAGTAGACAAGCCGCAACCCCCATATAAGAACTCTGATGCTGATATTGTCCCTAATATCGCTGGGTTTAATGGTAACCCGATACAGTGGCTAAAATCAATTATCGCTGTACCTGATTTATCTAAAGGACCCGCGATCAGCCCACATACCTTGCCACTTGGCTATGTCGTAGAACCAACACGTTATAGCGGACCATATAAAGAAGAAGGTGCCCCATGAAGTATTATTCAGTTCCCGTAGTGCTCTTTGTTATGTTAGTTTCCCTACCCAAGGCATTGCTTGCTGAAGATTACGAGCAAAGAGAAAAACGCATTCATGAAGAGGTGCGCCAGCATTGGGCTGATGTAAATAACCCGGTTCCACCTGGCGACTACACTCTCCGTATAGATGACCGAACCTTCAGTATGACCATACCGCAAGGGAGGACAGCAGCAAGTTACAACAGAAAAGACATAGACACGCGATATTATAGAGAGCAAGTTTTTGGAACAAATTATAGAAGAGAAAAGCTCGTTGGCTTGGTTGGTTTTAGGCGTAAAGACCAAACTGGCATATGGCCATTTGTGAGTACATATGGGGAAACTGGGATTGGTACTGGACTTTATTTAGCTGAAGAGTGGGAGTCAAAAATAGATCGTACCTCAGATAAAGCCTGGATGTGGGCGGACTATAGAACCCTAGAAAGCTTGGTGAAAAAGACAAAAGCCTCTGATTTTATATATGATCCTCAAGGTAATCGTCTAGGTAAAAAAGAGCTCCCAAGAGATGTCGTGGTGATCAATGGGCGTCAATGGGCGCGCATGCATGTTGAAAGCAGAGCTATTGCAGACTTACCGGAGAAGACTACTGATTTTTATTACACAGGTGTGTCGGAGAATAGTTATATTCAATTAATGGTGGTATACCCCTACACTATAAGTCGTTACCCTAAAGATAAAGAGCGCCCAGAATGGGTTAAGCAATCTTCTGCATTTATCGCACAGGCATTAACGTCTATCAAAATCTCCCCCCCGGAAGGTAGTACAGAGCCGGATTTCTTAACGGTAGACGAATCACAGAATACACCCATAGAGATGCTTGTGCCGTAAGAAAAATGAAGTGTTGAATGATGCAACTGTATTAACGCCGATAAGAGAAAAAGCCCATGAAGGCTGTGTAAGCCAAATAATGAAATTAATCCTGATTGCTTCATTCTTTCTTCATAAATTAGAGCAACGTCCCACACTTATTTTTACATTTTGTATTTGATTCTTTATCAGGGTAGATCATGAGTTTTTTAAAAAATATAGGGCAACAACTTTTAGGGATTAACCCATTTAAAGGGGAGGTGTTGCCGTCGCGTGTATATGTGTTTGAACGTGGACGTCCATGTTTTCCTTTTCCTCATCTTTTAAACTACAAAACACCTTTGTCTATCTTTGACGCTTTTTATACAAATGCTAAATCAGCAGATTTATTTGAGCGTGATAACAGATATTTGTATGTGATGGGTATGCCTCCGGTTTTCATTACGCGTGACCCCGCCGTGATTAAAGCTATCCTACTTGCAACAGGTGACAAACCCGGGCAATTTGATCGCGATACTGCACCAATGAAAGGGATAGCCCGAGCAACCGGAGTTAATTCTTTATTGTATGCAAACGGAAAAGTATGGCGAAAACAAAAACAGATGTCGGCAGGACCTTTTGGCAAAGGTACTTTGTTTCAACCTGAAGAGTTTCATGAGTTTGAGAAAACCTTCCGCAAAACGATAGAGAAGCGGTTAATCGTTTTACGTGATGCGCAGAAAGTTAGTAAGCAAAAGTTTACGCGGGTGGAAATTGAGCAGGAAATTCAGCCCATCATGTTAGAAATGTTAGTCAATAATTTTTTTGGAGGTTCAGTTGAGTATAAAGAACTGCGTGAACGCTATGTGCCCGCGTTGCTATCATTAATTGATTATATGATTACCGATACCGTTGCGCCTAATCTTTCGGCTATTCATCAATTTGTTACAGGTAAACATGTTGCCGTGCAGCAATGGCGAGAAGCCCTTGAGGACTTAACTGATATTGCACTTGCGGGCAGAGGTAAGAAGGCTGGACATTGGAAAAACTTCATTGGTGATATTGAAGATGAAGAGGCGTTGCGCAGTAACATCAGAGTATTTTTAGCTGGGGCGTTAGAAGCGACGACGTCGTTTGCGACTTGGACGCTATCTCACTTGTCTCGACAACCTGAGTTACAAGAGCTAGTGTATAGCGAAATAAAAGACATTAATGTCTACGATCCTGAAAGTTTAACAGAAGCAAAGTTGCTTAATCATTGTTTAAATGAAACTTTGCGTTTAACGCCATCGTTGTATTTTTTTCCTAGAAAAGCCACAGCCGATACTTGGCTTAAACTAGACGACACAAGAAAAATAATGATTCCTAAAGGCACCACAATTCGTTTAGACATTTGGAATGCAAACCGTAACGAATTCTTCTGGGGTAAACATATTTCAGGATATCCAGCTGATTCTTTTGTTCCAGCGCGTTGGGATGTGCTAGCAAGTGAAGGCATATCGCGAAAAAATTTAACGCATTTTGGATTTGGTTTAGGGGCTCGTGTATGCCCAGGTCAATTTCTGGGTCAGTTAGAGGTTGGTTTAGTAGTAGGGGCTTTTATTAAAGTGTTCAAGTTCAAGGCTGTCAATAACGTAACTGGAGCACGTGCGGGTGTTACAACCAAACCGGATGACGGTACGTTGATTGATATTGAGCTAAGGTAAACTACCTTAAGATCAACATAGAAAATAGTAGCCGGTTTGTTTATGTTAGGTGATGGGGTAGGGGCAGTTCATATCAGGTGGATGAGGGAAGTTTAATTTTACACTGACCCTAATTATTCTAGATACATCTAAGATTTTAAATAGCCTTCAAAACCTTTCAGGAGAACGACTATGATACGTGCGCCGATGGGACACCAGAATTATTGGGATGAATGCGTCTCTAGATATAAAAAGAACATTGCTGACTTCTTAGAAAATCAAAAAACTCCCGCAATAAATAAAGCATATGAAGCCCAATATATATGGAACTTCATGTTTTACTATTCCCGCCACACTCTTGCTCAATACTCCCGCGGCGACGCCATCCGCGAGCTAAGCCAGCCCTTTGCTGGCTTACTCGACGCATGGCAACTCTCCAACAAACTCGCCACAGAAATTTGCGCTGAACACAATCTTAAGACATGCCGCGATTGGACATTTGAACTATCCAACCTCAACCATTACAACTGGTGCTTCTGGCTTGTTGGCTTAGCATTATCTCTAGAAATCCCTGATGACCAATGGCAAAGGCTGTTGGCGCTAATAGGTGGTGAAGGAGAAGACGTGCTACTTGACCGCGTTATTGCCAGCCGTCAGCCAACCCGCCAAATTGGCACAACCCTGTTACATAAAAAACCTTACGCACGACTACTTAAAGCCATTGAGGCCAAAGACAAAAGCATGCCACAAACTCAGCAAGCTGAATTACTTAAAGCCTTTGTAGATCATTGGTACATTGAGCTAGACCGCAAAGGTAATAATCAGCTTTGGTGGTACATCTACGGCGACCCTGTTAAACACCCGCTTGAAATGGGTAGCTACTTCGGCCGTTGGTGTATTGAGGCCGTAGCCGCCGTCAAAGCTTTTGGGCTGGATGACAGTTTATGTTTAGGCCATGAACACTACCCTGGTGATTTACTGCGCCCCGATGGAGCAACTACGCACCCATTGCGTGAGGAACCAAAAACTAATTGGTTGAAAAGGTTATTTGGTAAGTAACCCGACGCATAAATAAAACAAATGAAGCACCGCCACCACTTTCATCTACAAACAGCAACGAAATCAAGGGGTCAGGTCTTTCATAAATAATTGGGGTCAGTGTGGAATTAAATTGTGAATCGCCACTAGTTTACTAGACACTATCTTAATAGTCTTGTTTTGCAATTAATCAAACGCTTAGTCTACAAATGATTTGTAATGTACCTATGTCAATTGTTGTTGACTGCATTGTTGTTAACTATTCAGTTAACAACAATTTACAGTGAAGGTATTCAGAATTGAGTAGCATGTATGTTTAATACATTCTGTTCGCAATTTGGCTGTGTTGTTGAGTTGACAGGGGCCTGTTGCAACGATTGAATGGCATGCAAAAAAGTAGTTTGCGTGATTAACGAAACACGCTACTACCTTGGTATGAGTTTAAAGTGTAGTGGCAATTAAGGATTGGGAATGAGTTTTGTTAGTAAGCGGTTATTGAGGTGTGGGTTTTTGTGTGTTTTATGCCTTGTGTCAATTGCAGTATTTTTTGCCATGGAGAACGTATCAAACTCAGTTTTGTTTAGGATAATTTTGGCACTAGATGTGAGTTTTTTAATATGCAATATTGCGCTCGCCATGCGATTTCTATCGCAGGGATACGGTGATTTTTTAAAGATGATTTCGCATAAAAATGAAGAAATGTTTTTATCAACGGTATTCGTATTATCACCATTGGCTTTTTCAAATAAATATTTAAATGATACGGGAAAAATATTAAGAAATAGTATGGTGAGTAACGCTGTTTCATTTGTTTTGATTGTGATTATTAACATAATCATAGGACTTTTATTAATCAATCTAATACAAAGTTAATTGCAATACTTGTATAAGTAAAGATTATGGTAGTCGCCCTCTCTGCTAGGCATAATAATATCGAAGCAGTGACAGTGAATCAATGAAGCAAGGCTTCATTGATTATTCTTTAATAACTGGTGCAAAAATATCTGATATAAACTAGTGTTCAAGTCTACCAATTACTGTAATCGATTAACACTAAGCCTAACATGGTTAATCCTTAATTAACTGCGCATACTTAGCCCGAATCTTTGCTGCTTTAGGTGCGGCTACTGCCATGCAGTAAGGCTGGTTTGGGTTCTTGTCAAAATAGTACTGGTGGTAATCTTCTGCCGGGTAAAACACTTCAGCAGCATTGACCTCAGTCACAATTGGGTTAGCCCAGATATGTTGTTGATCTAACGCTTTTATCATATTCACAGTTACCGTGCGCTGTGCTTCATTTTGGCAAAATACTGCTGAGCGATACTGCGTACCAATATCGTTGCCTTGGCGGTTAGGTGTGGTAGGGTCGTGCGATACAAAAAATATTTCAAGCAGTGTTTCAAAGCTAATTAAGTCTTCATCGTAAGTAATCTGTATCGCCTCTGCGTGGCCAGTATCACTATTACAAATCTGCTTATAGGTTGGGTCGGTAGTGTGGCCGCCAATGTAGCCTGATACCACTTTTTTAACGCCGTTAAGCTGGCTGAATACGGGTTCTGTGCACCAAAAGCAACCGCCTGCAAATACTGCAATTTGTTCCTGACTCATGATGTAATCCTTATAATAATGCTTTGGGTGTTTAAGCTATATTTTATGCTTAGCGCTAATTATCTGCTGTATTGTTAGTCACAACATCAAGCTAAACATTCATTTTTTCTAAATATTTCTCATCGCCATTATCCATGCAGTTAAGTGCTTTATACGTAGATTTTAATTCTTACTTTGCTTCAGTTGAGCAACAATTGGTGCCTGAGTTGAGAGGCAAGCCGATCGGCGTGCTAGCGGTGATGGCAGAAACTACCTGCTGTATTGCCGCCAGTTATGAAGCAAAAGCGTTTGGTATTAAAACGGGCACTTTAGTCAGTGAAGCACGAAAGCTCTGCCCGGATATCATTTTTGTAGAGGCGAGGCCGCCAGTTTATGTGCAGTATCACCACTTTTTAATTGATATTGTAGAAAGCTGTACGCATGTAGAAAAAGTGCTTTCGATTGATGAAATGGTTTGTAAGCTGACTGGTAGCCAGCAGCAACCAGAAAATGCGCTGAAATTAGCGGCAAAGATTAAATCAGCACTTGCGGAAAAGGCTGGAGACTTTATCCGTTGCTCTATCGGCATTGCGCCCAATACTTTTTTGGCGAAAGTGGCGTCTAACATGCAAAAGCCGGATGGCTGCGTGTTGATAGCACCGCATGAGTTACCGCAGCGTTTATATGGTTTAAGGTTACGTGACTTAAACGGAATTGGTAAGCAGATGGAGGCACGGTTAAATCGATATAAGATTACGACAGTGGAACAGTTGTATTCGGCTAATCGGCAACAGTTGCAAGTGGCATGGGGTAGTGTAGAAGGCGAGCGCATGTATGATAAGTTGCGCGGGATAGAGCCTTATTACGTGAAAAATGCACGCAGTAGTTTAGGGCATTCACATGTGATGCCGCCTGAACAGCGCAATGAAGTAGGCGTCAGGGCGGTGTTGCATAGGCTGCTACAAAAGGCTTGTATGCGTATGCGTAGCTACGATCTACTTGCTTCAAGAATCAGTGTTAAGGTGAAGTTTAGAAATATGCCCAGCTGGCAAAAAGAAAGTGCGCTTTCGCCCACAGATAATACGTTACGGCTGATTGAAGCATTAGAAACCTTTATGCAGCAATATCCACAAACTAATGCCGAACCTTATGCGGTAGGGGTGTCTTTTTCAGGGCTGGTCACCGCAGACGAAGTCGCTCGTGATTTGTTTCAGGTAGCCCCACTAGAAAGTGAAAAGAAGTTAAATCAGGCAATTGATAGCCTTAATTCAAAGTTTGGCAAAAACACGATTTACTTTGGTGGTGCACATGAGGCGCTAAAGGATGCGCCAATGCGTATTGCGTTTAATCACATTCCTGATATGGATGTAGAAAGTGATGAGTAAGTCATTTTAGGTGCTTATGGTTTGCGCTAAGTAAAATCATTAGTTACAAATTATTAACAATTGCAGGTAAGCCAATTTAAATCAATCGCGTTAACTGAGCATGGTCACGACTAATTGGCCTGATTCAGTGGCTTAATAAATTCTAGAAATAGAGGAGAAGTAAAATGCGTAAATTTAAGTTGAACGTTGTGAGTAGCACGCGCTTGGCGATGGCTGTGCCTGCATTAATCGCAGCAGTGTTTGCAACGCCAGCGTTGGCCAGTGATCAATATGTCGATACTGCCCGTGTGATTTCAGTCACACCACAAACCGAGCGTATCAATACTCCACAGCAAGAGTGCCGTACCGAGTATCAGCAACAGAGCTACTCTCAAGGTAATCGCTCTATGACAGGTGCGATTATTGGTGGTATTGCCGGTGGTTTGTTGGGTAATACCGTAGGTAGAGGTAGCGGCCGTATTGCTGCTGCCGCAGTGGGTGCCGGTGTTGGTGCGATTGCGGGTGATCGTATTGCAAATAGTCGCCCTAATGAAGTGGTAACGCGTAACGTCCCTGTAGATGTATGTTATCAGGTGGACCGTTGGCAAACTGTGAATACCGGTTATTTTGTTACTTATGAGTACAACGGCAGAACATACAACACGGTGACTGCAGAGCATCCTGGACGTTATGTAGATGTTAATGTGATGGTGGCGCCAAACCGTTATACAACATCACAAGTCAGCTATATTGAGCCAGGTTACCGTCGTGATGATCAATGGCGAGGTCATCGTGGCCATAAAAAGCACGATTGGAAAGAGCAGGAACGTGATGACCGCTATGATGGAGATAACCGTCGTTACTACTAAGCGTTAGATAGTGCATAGTATGCCCAGGTGATTGGGTTGTGATTCAGCCTAGTAGCAATAAATGCTACTAGGTTTTTTTACGTCATCTACCCCATATCGGGCTAGTTGCAAGTAAAATTAGTGCTTAACTATCAATTGAAAATAACTTAGTGAAGCTTACTGTAGACTGTGTATCGACTGGGCAACTCTTTGCCATGCCAGCAAGTAGCGTGCTGGCGTATTTGCTCTCTAAAGCCAGTCTCCGCGAAGAGGCTTTGCCGCTAGAGGCATTGTTGTGCTCGCAAAGCCGCTTGGTGCCTATGCCAGATTATCCTATTGCTGCTATTGCTGCGGCGGAGGACGGGCTGGATGTCGGCACGGACTACTGGCTGCGTGCTGATCCTGTGCATTTGGTGCTGCAGCGTGACAGCTTTAGCTTAAGTGAGCCTTGTCCATTACCTGTGTCGCGAGCACATGCACAAGCGATGATTGCCAGTTTTAATGCGCACTTTGCACAAGATGGTTTAAAGTTTTGTTTGGGGGAGTCTGGTGCATGGTATGTATCTTTAGCGCAGCCACCACAAATTAAAACTGCATTACCAGCAATCGCGATGGGTAAAAATATTGCCCACTTTATGCCGCAGGGCGGTGCATCAGGTCCATGGGTGGCGTACTTAAATGAGGTGCAAATGCTATTGCATGCACATGTTGCTAATACTGAGCGTGAAGGTGCGGGCGAGGTTGCGGTGAATAGCATTTGGCTATCTGGCGGCGGCGTGATGCCAGCGCCAGCAAGTGTAAAACCTGATAGCGATATTGATTGCTTAGCTGGAAACAGCACCTTGTATCAAGGTTTGGCTAAGCGCTCTGGATTGATGTATCACGGCATATTCGCATCATTGCAAACCCTTATGTTGCAGGTGGCAGGCCACGCGCACGTGCGTGTGCAATTGGCGCAGGATTTACTGTTGGCGGAAGATAGTCTACAGCCATTATTAAACGGGCTAAAAAACGGCAGCATCACACAATTGGTGCTTAATCTAGCTTGTTATGAAAAAACCTTGGTGGCGACAATCAAGCCGCTTGATCTTTATAAATTCTGGCGAAAAGCTAAACCTATGAGTGCGTATTTGCTATGACGTCGATTACACAACGTAATGCGCCTGCTGCAATAGTGCAGAGCCTTCAATCATCAGGCATCTCGCCGCTGATGTCTCGCTTGTTATCTGCACGCGGGGTGTCTGATATTGCGCAAACCAGTATTCAATTAAGCGCATTGCTGCCGCCGCAGCAGCTTACGCATAATCAGTCCATGGCAAAGTTGCTGGCTGAGGCAATCAAGACCAATAAAAAATTGTTAGTGGTTGGAGATTATGACGCAGATGGCGCCACCGCTACTGCTGTTGCGGTAAAAGGCTTGCGTTTATTTGGCGCTAACGTAGATTTTTTGGTGCCCAATCGTTTTGAGTATGGTTATGGCCTCACTCCTGAAATCGTCAAACTTGCCGCAACACAAGCACCAGACGTGATTGTGACGGTAGATAATGGTATTGCCAGTGTGGATGGCGTAGCAGTTGCCAATGCAATGGGCATACAGGTATTGATTACCGACCACCATTTGCCTGGCTCGCAAACGCCAGAGGCGGCCTGTATCGTTAATCCTAATCAGCATGGTTGTACTTTCCCCAGTAAAAATCTTGCGGGTGTAGGCGTCATGTTCTATTGTTTACTGGGCTTGCGGGCAGAGTTGCGTGAGCAGGGTGCTTATCAGTCCAGTGTTGAGCCAAACTTAACCGAACTGCTAGACTTAGTCGCTTTGGGTACGGTCGCGGATTTAGTAAAGCTGGATGAAAATAACCGCATTTTGGTAGAGCAGGGCTTACGCAGAATCCGTGCTGGGGCATGTAGCCATGGGGTTGCCGCTTTGCTTAAAATTGCAGGGCGTGAACCAGCAAAGGCCATGGCGCAAGATTTGGGTTTTTATGTGGGGCCGCGATTAAATGCAGCGGGTCGACTAGATGATATGACCTTAGGTATCCAGTGCCTGTTAGCAGACACTGAAAAAGATGCAGTCATGCTCGCCCAGCAATTGCATGATCTAAATAAACAAAGGCGCAGTATAGAAGCCGACATGCAAGAGAGTGCCAATATCTCGCTTGATGATATCGCGATTGCAGATCAATATTCGATCAGTATCTACGAGCCTGATTGGCACCAAGGCGTGATTGGGATTTTAGCATCCCGCATTAAAGAGCGTCACCATCGCCCAGTAATTGCATTTGCTGACGGCGGCTCCGGTTTGCTCAAGGGCTCTGGGCGTTCAATTGCAGGCCTACATCTACGTGATGCTTTAGATTTGCTGAGTAAGCATCAGCCTGATCTGATATTGAAGTTTGGTGGTCATGCCATGGCGGCCGGTTTGACTATAAAAGCTGAGGATTTCAATCTATTTAAATTGAGTTTCGAAACGGTAGTCAGAAGCCTACTCACCGAGGCGGATTTAGAGGCAGTGCTGGAAGTTGACGGTAGCTTAAGCGCGAACGATATGACCTACGCCATTGCACAAACGCTAGAAAATCAAGTGTGGGGGCAAGGTTTTCCTCCACCCTTGTTCTACGATGAGTTTGAGGTGGTCAATCAGCGCATCTTGGCCGAGAAGCATTTAAAACTTGGCTTGAGGGCATTGTCCAGCCAATCGGCAGCAGTGATTGATGCGATTTATTTTAATCAAACAGGATTTTTAGATAGCCAAATTCAAGCAGCCTATCAATTGCAAACTAATAGCTACAACGGCACGCAAAAAGTACAATTAAATATCCGGCATGTGAACGTTTAATCACAGTATGCAAACAGACCAGCACTTAATCACCAAACAAATGCTCCAGCCTTGGCTACCAGTCCGTGCAGTAGATGCGCATAAAGGTAATTCAGGCAGCGTTGCGATTATTGGCGGTGATAGTGGCATGGTCGGTGCCGTATTGCTAGCGGCAAGGGCTGCATTGCTGTCAGGAGCAGGCAGGGTTTATGCCGCAATGCTTTGTGACACAGCACCTGCGGTAGATTTGCTACATCCAGAGGTTATGATGCGTAAGCCAGATACGATTGCAGCATTGTCACAGCTAGATGCTGTCGCAATTGGCCCGGGTTTGGGTCAATCAGATAGAGCTATTGCCGTACTGACTTTTTGGCTCGCTCAAGCACGCCCTTTGGTGCTGGATGCAGATGCGCTGAATTTAATCGCTCAACATCATCATTTAACAGAGCTATTGAAAAGTCGGCATGCCCAAACCGTTATCACTCCGCACGTGGGCGAGGCTGCAAGATTAATGGCTATCGGCTCGGTAGCTGTGCAAAAGCAGCGAGTCGAAGCTGCCATTAAATTGGCACAGTCACTACAAGTGACTTGTGTGCTTAAAGGAGCAGGTACCGTAATTGCCCAGCAAGATGGCAGTTATTGTATTAATAGCACCGGTAATTCTGCGCTGGCTACAGGAGGCACCGGTGATGTGTTAACTGGCGTAATTGCAAGTTTAATCGCACAAGGCTTGGAGCCAGTTCACGCAGCTAAACTTGGTGTCTATGTGCATGGTGCGGCGGCAGATTATCTGGTTGCGCAGGGGTTAGGGCCTCTCGGTTTAACTGCATCAGAGCTCATCACTGCGGTGCGTAGCGAAATTAATCAACTAAGCCTATGCTAATCATGCAGTGTATTTAAGCTCGTAGCGATAGGGTTTTGTACTAGATGATTGTCTAAGTTGACACTTGGGCGTGCAAATTAAATGCACTAATTGCTACTTCAATTGCCATTTGAGCCAAGTAAATAAAATGTTGCCATTCCCTTGGCCGCCCACAATATAGGTAGATTGCACCGCGAATTGCTTGTACTCAATAGATGCAACCGGCGCAATCACAGGTATTGGCAGGTAATGGTAGTCTTGACGTAAAGTTACCCCTACCGTGTAGCCAGCGCCTAAGCGAAAGTCATTATTGGCATGCCACATTTTTTGAAAGGCGTATCCCGCTACAGGCTCCGTCTCGTTATGTGAGTCTGCAAATACCATTGCGTATATGCCATGCCAATCACCATCGGCATCGTACCTATATTTACCAATTCCTAGGCCCCATGGCTGCTCATTGTAGCCATCTATTTTTTCCTTATCATAGAACTGGCGGTTGTGCCATGTGCTGACTGGTACGTACAATTCGTACTCGCTGCTGTTCCATGTTTCGGACAACGTGTTTTTAACATCACTCCAAAATCCATCAGATGAAGTATCGGCAAATGCATGAAAGCAAGGTGAAATGATGAGTAGTGTTATAACTGCAAGTTTTTTAATCATGATTAATCATACTATTGTTCGTGCTTAAATCCCATCATCTAAAATTAAGTTACAATGTTGCACGGCCGTTGCTAATTAAAATAGCGGTGATCACTTCACTGGCAGTATCGCCTGCTTAAAGTACATAAGCCATATACTTTTAGTTTAAAAACACAAGAAAAATTAGGGGTAGCATGCCTAGAAAAATAGTCGTTGCCAATTGGAAAATGCATGGCAACTTAGCCACGAATCAGCAGCTTCTGCAAATTTATATTGATCGATTAGATACACTTAAAAATGTTGAAGTGGTTGTCTGTGTCCCATATCCATATCTTGCACAAGTGCAAAGTCTTTTGCAAAACACCTCCATCGCATGGGGCGCTCAAAATCTAAGTAAAGATGTCGTCGGAGCGTTTACTGGCGAAGTAAGTGCAAGTATGTTGAAGGACTTTGGCGCAACTCATGTGATTATTGGCCATTCAGAGCGCGCAACGGCTTATTGCGAGTCTGATGAAAATGTTGCAGCCAAGTTTATGCAAGCTAAAGCGCACGGTTTGGTGCCAATACTCTGCGTCGGTGAAACATTAATCGAGCGTGAGGCCGGTGTGATGGAGATGGTGGTTGCAAAACAGATTGATACCATTATTAATCTATATGGTGCGCAAGTGTTTGCCAATACGATTATTTCTTACGAACCCATTTGGGCGATCGGCACCGGTTTGGCAGCTACACCAGATCAAGCGCAGAGTATGCACGAGTTTATTCGGCATAGGATTGCAAGCCATCACCAAGAGGCGGCAGCCAGCTTGAAAATCCTTTATGGGGGGAGCGTAAATCCGCAAAATGCGGTACAATTATTCAATATGCAGGATATTGATGGTGGCTTAATTGGCAGGTGTTCATTAAGCGCAGAAGAATTTGAAGGAATTTGCCAGGCGGCATCTTAGGTTTTATATCGGCCAACATGTTGATTTGGCTTGGTTTTCTCCCAAGTGTTGCGGTGGTGTATAAGGTTAAAAATGGAAAATATTGTATTGGTAATTCATGTGCTGGCGGCTACTGGTGTCATTGGCTTGGTGTTGTTGCAGCATGGTAAAGGCGCTGATATGGGCGCATCTTTTGGTAGCGGCGCATCAGGTAGTTTGTTCGGTGTGTCTGGCTCGTCTAATTTTATGAGTCGCGCAACAGCGGGTTTCGTGTTTGTATTTTTTATTACCAGTTTAACTTTGGCTTATTTGTCGAGTCATAAAGCTAGTAGCGGTAGCGTGGTTAAAGCAATGTCAACTCAAGCGGTTGATGCTGCTAAACCTGCAGTAACTACTACAACAGAAACAACCAGTACTGAGGCTGTGCCAAAATAATCATGTAATTTAAGCATATGCCGTCGTGGTGGAATTGGTAGACACGCTATCTTGAGGGGGTAGTGACGAAAGTCGTGAGAGTTCGAGTCTCTCCGTCGGCACCATTTGGAAGTTTTGATTTTTTGGTTGAAAGCAGTGAATATCTAGTCTCGAAGTTGGTTGGTTCTGGCGGTAATAGTGCTGTGCTTTTAATTGTTGCAAATTCTTTAGTGATTTAGTCTGGGGTTTGTTAGTGCTAGAAAATTATTTTCCAATATTGTTGTTCATTCTTGTGGGTTTGGCAGTTGGTGTTGGCCCGCTAATCCTATCTAAATTAGTCTCCCCAAGCAGACCTGACTCTGCAAAAAACTCCCCGTATGAATGTGGCTTTGAAGCCTTCGAAGACGCGCGTATGAAATTTGACGTGCGCTACTATCTTGTTGCTATCCTATTTATTTTGTTCGATTTAGAAATCGCATTTCTATTTCCGTGGGCTGTTGTGTTGCAGGAAATAGGTTTGTTCGGTTTCCTTGCTATGATGGTTTTTTTAGGCGTACTTGTGATTGGCTTCATCTATGAGTGGATGAAGGGCGCATTGGAATGGGATTGATTGAATCATGAGTCTTGAAGGTGTTTTAGAAAAAGGGTTTGTCACCACTACGCTGGATACGGTGATTAACTATACCCGTACTGGTTCTTTGTGGCCGATGACTTTTGGTTTGGCCTGTTGTGCGGTTGAAATGATGCATGCAGGTGCTTCACGTTACGATCTTGATCGTTTTGGTATCGTATTTCGCCCTAGTCCACGGCAGTCAGATGTGATGATTGTGGCTGGGACTTTGGTCAATAAAATGGCGCCCGCATTGCGTAAAGTGTACGACCAGATGGCTGAGCCGCGCTGGGTTATCTCCATGGGCTCGTGTGCTAATGGTGGCGGTTATTATCATTACTCTTATGCTGTTGTGCGCGGGTGTGATCGTATTGTTCCAGTTGATGTCTACGTGCCAGGTTGTCCACCTACTGCGGAGGCGTTGTTGTACGGCATTATCCAGTTGCAAAATAAAATTAAACGTACAAACACCATCGCCCGTTAAGTTAATCGGTCTGTTAAATTAAGAACAAAATTATGTCAGCTAAATTAGATCAGCTATTAGCCAGTTTGCAGGCGGTGCTTGGTGAGAAAATTACCAAGCAAATTGTGGCTCTGGGTGAAGTTACTATTGAGTGCCGTGCCGAAGATTATCTCGCTGTTTGTCAGTTGCTACGTGATGCTACTGCTTTAAAGTTTGAGCAGTTAATTGACTTGTGCGGTGTGGATTATCAAGAGTACGGTGAAGGCAGTTATGATGGCTTGCGTTATGCAGTGGTCTGTCATTTTCTCTCTGTCTCCTTGAATCAGCGCCTGCGTTTGCGCGTATTTGCTAAAGATGAAGATTTCCCAATATTGCCAACTTTAGTTGGTGTTTGGTCTGTTGCCAATTGGTTTGAGCGTGAAGCGTTTGACCTGTACGGCATTATGTTTGAAAACCATCCAGACTTGCGTCGTTTGTTAACTGACTATGGTTTTGTTGGTCATCCATTCCGTAAAGATTTTCCTATGATAGGTAACGTTGAAATGCGTTATGACCCCGAACAACAGCGTGTAATTTATCAGCCAGTTTCTATTGAGTTACGTAATAACGTACCGCGCGTGATTCGTAGTGAAGGAGCGCATCGTGGCTGAGATTAGAAATTACACCATGAACTTTGGTCCGCAGCACCCAGCGGCGCACGGTGTGCTGCGCTTGGTGTTGGAGTTAGATGGCGAGGTGATTCAGCGTGCTGATCCACATATTGGTCTATTGCACCGCGGCACTGAGAAATTAGCTGAAAATCGTACTTACTTACAAAGTGTGCCTTATATGGACAGGTTGGACTACGTGTCCATGATGTCTAATGAGCATGCCTATGTAATGGCAATTGAAAAGATGTTGGGGCTCGAAGTTCCGGTACGCGCACAATATATTCGTGTGATGTTTGATGAAATTACCCGCGTGCTGAATCACCTGTTGTGGCTAGGTGCGCATGCCTTAGACGTAGGTGCAATGACAGTATTCCTGTATGCATTCCGCGAGCGTGAAGATTTGTTTGATGTGTATGAAGCAGTTTCTGGTGCGCGTATGCATGCGGCTTACTATCGTCCAGGTGGCGTTTATCGTGATTTGCCGAACTCGATGCCGCAATATCAAGTGTCATCTATGCGCAATGCCAAAACTGTAAAAGCGCAAAACGAGAACCGCCAAGGTTCACTTTTAGATTTTATTGAAGACTTTACTAATCGTTTTCCTACTTATATCGACGAGTATGAAACATTGCTGACTGATAACCGTATCTGGAAGCAGCGTACAGTGGGTATTGGTGTGGTGAGCCCAGAGCGTGCTTTAGCACTTGGTATGACTGGACCAATGTTGCGTGGCTCGGGTATCGAGTGGGATTTACGCAAGAAGCAGCCTTATGAAGTTTATGCGGATTTGGATTTTGATATTCCTGTAGGTGTTAATGGTGACTGTTACGATCGTTACTTAGTACGTATGGAAGAGTTCAGGCAATCTAACCGCATCATCAAGCAGTGTGTAGATTGGTTACGTAAAAATCCAGGCCCTGTGATTACTTCAGATAATAAGGTTGCGCCACCAAACCGTGAAGGTATGAAAACCAACATGGAAGACCTGATTCACCACTTTAAACTTTTCACTGAAGGCTTTCATGTGCCTGCTGGTGAGGCGTATGCTGCGGTTGAGCATCCTAAGGGTGAGTTCGGTATTTACATGGTGTCAGATGGCGCGAATAAGCCATACCGTTTGAAGATCCGTGCACCAGGATTCCCACATTTGGCAGCACTGGATGAAATGACCAAAGGCCATATGATTGCCGACTTGGTTGCAATTATCGGTACCCAAGATATCGTTTTCGGAGAAATCGACCGATGAACGTAGCCTGCAATATTTCTTCGTTGTTATTAGCATTTTCGTCATTGCCATGTGCGCTGTTGCGCTGCTTGGAGTAGGAATTAATTAGTATGTTAAGCCCAGAAGCAACCACAAAAATAGATTATGAGTTGACCAAATATCCTGCTGATCAACGGCAGGCTGCGGTGATGAGTGCCTTACGTATCGTACAAACTGAACGTGGCTGGTTGTCAAAAGAGAGTATTACAGAGGTGGCGCAATATTTAGGGATGCCTGAAATTGCAGCGATGGAAGTGGCAACTTTTTACAATATGTATGACTTGTCGCCAGTAGGTAAATATAAAGTAACGATCTGTACTAATATTTCATGCATGCTTCGCGGTTCTGATGAAATCGTTAGCCATTTGCAGAACAAGCTTGGCGTAGGTTTTAATGAGGTTACATCAGACGGTAAGTTTTGTTTAAAAGAAGGTGAGTGCATGGGTTGTTGCGGTGGTGCGCCGTTGATGCACGTCAATAATACAGAAATGCATGAATTTTTAACCACAGACAAAGTGGATGCAATTATAGAGGGGCTTAAATAATGGTCGCTTCTAGCAAGCCAGTTGTGAAAACAGATTTGGCTGGACAAACTTTGGTTACGCTACGCACGCTAACCGAGGAAAGTCCAGCGTCATTGGAAACCTACCTGAAGTTGGGTGGGTACGCCGCACTGAAGCGTGTGGTCACCGAAAAAGTTAAGCCTACCGATATTATTACTGAGGTAAAAACCTCTGGCTTGCGTGGCCGCGGTGGCGCTGGCTTTCCTACCGGACTTAAGTGGAGTTTCATGCCGCGTTATTTTGACGGTGTGAAGTATCTGGTTTGTAATACTGACGAAGGCGAGCCTGGCACTTTTAAAGACAGAGATATCATTCGTTACAACCCGCATCAATTAATTGAAGGTATGGCAATCGCTGCATATACGTTGGGTGCGCGTGTAGGCTATAACTATATCCATGGTGAAATCTGGCAAGATTATGAAATCTTTGAGGCTGCCTTGCATGAAGCAAAAGCCGCCGGCTATCTAGGTGAAAATCTATTTGGAACAAACTTCAGTTTTGATTTGTACGCAGTGCATGGTTATGGCGCCTATATTTGTGGTGAAGAAACTGCATTGATCGAATCAATCGAAGGCAAAAAGGGTCAGCCACGTTTTAAACCACCATTCCCAGCAAGTTATGGTGTGTTTGGTAAGCCGACCAATGTCAATAATACAGAAAGCTACACTAGCATCCCTTGGATTATGCAAAACGGCGGTCAGGCATTTGCTGATTTAGGCGTTCCAAATTCTGGTGGTACCAAGTTGTTCTCTATCTCTGGTCATGTTGAAAAACCAGGCAACTACGAAGTTAACATGGGCATGCCATTTACCGAGCTTTTAGCTTTGGCAGGTGGCATCTGGAAAGGCCGTCAATTGAAGGCGGTGATTCCTGGCGGACCATCGACTGCGGTGATGCCTGCATCCGCAATTATGGGTGCCACCATGGATTACGATGGTTTAAGTAAAGCCAGATCTAGCTTGGGTGCTGGCTCAATGATTGTGATGGATGATACAACTTGCATGGTAAAAGCCTTGCATCGTTTGGCTTATTTCTTCTATGAGGAAAGCTGTGGTCAATGTACACCTTGTCGTGAGGGTACTGGCTGGGTGTATCGTGTGATTGACCGTATCGTTAAAGGTCAGGGCAAAATGGAAGATTTGGATTTGCTCACGGATGTAAGTAACAATATCGCAGGTCGTACGATATGTGCGCTTGGTGAGGCGGCGGCAACCCCAGTGTTAAGTTTTATTAAGCATTTCAGGCCTGAGTTTGAATACTACATTCAGCACGGCAAGAGCATGGTTGACGGTAAATAACTGTAAAGACGGTAAAAATACATAATGTTGAATATTGAAATAGATGGTAAATCGATAGAAGTCGAGCACGGCAGCACCATTATTGATGCAGCTGATAAGGTCGGTATTGCGATTCCACGTTTTTGCTACCACCCTAAATTATCCGTGGCAGCAAACTGTCGCATGTGTTTGGTACAGGTGGAAAAATTTAACAAGCCATTGCCTGCATGTGCAACTCCGGTTGCTGACGGCATGAAGATATTCACACGATCAAAATCTGCGATTGAAGCGCAACAAAGCGTCATGGAGTTTTTACTGATTAATCACCCGTTAGATTGCCCAATTTGCGATCAGGGTGGCGAGTGCGATTTACAAGACGTTGCTGTTGCTTACGGTGTGAGTGGCTCTCGCTACACCGAAGAAAAGCGTGTGGTATTTAACAAAAACATCGGTCCATTAGTCAGTACCGACATGACGCGCTGTATTCAATGTACGCGTTGTGTGCGCTTCTTAAAAGAAGTGGGTGGCATGCAAGAGCTAGGCATGATTGGGCGTGGCGAACATGCTGAAATTACCGCATATGTAGATAAAAGTGTTAACTCGGAATTATCTGGCAACATTATTGATTTGTGTCCAGTTGGTGCATTAACAAGCAAACCGTTCAGATACTCAGCACGTAGCTGGGAATTAACACGCAGACCAAGTATCGCAGCACATGATAGCTTAGGCTCACATATTGAAGTACACGTGAAAGACAATAAAGTCATGCGTGTGTTACCGCGTGAAAAAGAAAGTATCAACGAATGTTGGTTGTCTGACCGCGACCGTTTCTCATACGAAGGTCTTAACAGTCCTGACCGCCTCAAAGTGCCAATGATTAAACACAATGGCGCATGGGTAGAAACCGATTGGAAAACTGCGCTGGAGTTCGCTGCTGGACAGTTAAAAGATATCACCAATGAACATGGTGGCGAAGCATTAGGTGTGTTGGTTTCGCCAAATAGCACCATGGAAGAAGGTTTCCTTGCTAAGAAACTAGCGAATGGCTTGGCTTGCGGCAATGTGGATTATCGCTTGCGCCAAACTGACTTTAGATTAGATGGTAAGCGTTTAGGTACCCCATGGATGGGTTGTAATATCCATGAAATTGAAGAGCTAGACCGTATTATTGTGATTGGCTCTAATTTGCGTAATGAGCATCCATTATTGGCACAGCGCTTCCGTAGAGCTGTAGCGAATGGTGCTGAGCTATCTGTTGTGAGTCCTTTGGATAATGATCCGTTGATGGATATTGCGCATAAAGTGATTGTGCGTCCAAACGACATGGTCAATGTGCTGGGTCAAATCTTGAAAGCGATGTCTGGCTTGCAACGTTTGTCACTATGCTTACCACCATCACTTACTGCGTTGTTGGATGACATTAAAGTACGTCCAAACACACAGGCAATCGCAGAGAGCTTGGCTGGTCATGGCAAAGACTATGACTTAATCGCACCAAAAGTTGGTATTTTCCTGGGTAATATGGCATTAAGCGATCCACGCTTTACTGAAATGTACAGTATGGCGGAGGCTATTGGCGGCATTACTGGCGCTAAAGGCGGTATCTTGCCAGCCGCGGCAAATAGTACTGGTATGCATATGATGGGGGTAATGCCATCAAGTACCGGTATGCACGCGCGCGCAATGCTGGAAATACCACGCAAAGCTTATCTGTTATTAAATATCGAGCCTGAGCTTGATTGTCAGCATGCTGCATTAGCAAAAGCTGCGATGGAAAAAGCTGAGTGTGTGGTTGCGCTGACTGCTTATAAATCACAAGCACTAGACAATGCGGATATTTTATTACCTATCACCCCGTTCACCGAAACCTCAGGCACTTTCATGAGCATGGAGGGACGTGTGCAGAGTTTTGCTGCGGCAGTTAGACCTTTAGGTGAGTCTCGCCCAGCATGGAAAGTATTGCGTGTGTTAGCCAATACCTTAGGTTTAGCTGGGTTTGATTTTGAATCTAGCGAGCAAGTTAAAGATGCGATTTTTGCAGGCGAGAAGCCATCTGCTGTCGTTTGGCGTAGTTTGAATAACAACTTGAGAGAGTTGGTTGAAATTCAGGTGAATATCAAACATGATGGTCTGCAACGTATTGGTGAAGTGCCGCAATATGAGTCTGATCCGATTGTACGACGCTCACCACCATTACAAAAAACCAAATACAACATCAAACCAATGGCACGTATGTGCAGCCGTCAGTTAGCAGCTTTAGACTTGGTTGAAGGTGACCATGTGTTGGTTAAACAAGACAAGGGTAGTGCGGTATTAACCGTACGTTTAGATGATCATGTGGCGATGGGTTGTGTGCGTGTGGCAGCTGCACACGAGGCGACCATCGGTCTTGGTGATTTAATGGGAGATATCACAGTTGAAAAACTGTCTCCACAGCAATTACTGGATATTAATAAAAACATTACGGAAGCGCGTGCCTAATGGAATGGTTATCAAATCTATTTGGTAGTTACTGGCCAGCAGTTGAAATCACTGGCTGGACTTTGATTAAAATTGTTGCAATCGTGGCGCCGCTGATGGGTGCTGTTGCTTACCTAACGTTAGCTGAGCGTAAAGTGATCGGCTATATGCAAGTGCGTATCGGTCCTAACCGCGTTGGTTACTTCGGTTTGCTTCAGCCGCTAGCAGATGGTATCAAGCTCTTGTTTAAAGAAGTGATTCTGCCTACGGCTTCTAATAAGGCATTGTTCCTGTTAGGTCCAGTGTTGGCAATCGCTCCGGCATTTGCAGCTTGGGCGGTTGTTCCGTTTGATTTGAATATGGTGCTCGCAGATGTAGATGCAGGCTTGCTTTATATCCTTGCCATGACCTCCGTGGCTGTTTATGGCGTGATTATCGCGGGCTGGGCATCTAACTCTAAATATGCATTCTTAGGTAGCTTGCGTTCAGCCGCACAAATCGTTTCATACGAAATTGCGATGGGTTTTGCATTAGTGGGCGTGTTGATGTGCGCTAACAGTTTAAACCTAGGCAAAATTGTTTTAGGACAAGAAGGTGGTTTCTGGCATTGGTACTTCATTCCATTATTCCCTTTGTTTATTGTTTACTTTATTAGTGCAGTTGCTGAAACGAACCGCGCACCATTTGACGTAGCCGAGGGTGAGTCTGAAATTGTTGCGGGTTTCCACGTTGAATACTCAGGGATGGCGTTTGCAGTATTCTTCTTGGCTGAGTATGCCAACATGATTCTAGTTTCAATGCTGGCAGCATTGATGTTCTTAGGTGGCTGGTTATCGCCTGTGCCATTTATTCCAGACAGTTTCTTATGGTTGCTGGCTAAAGTTGGCTTCCTTTTATTCTTATTCTTATGGTTTAGGGCAACTTTCCCGCGCTATCGCTATGACCAAATTATGCGTTTAGGTTGGAAAGTGTTTATTCCAATTACTATTGTGTGGATTGTGTTTGTAGGTGGCATGATGCAAACTCCTTGGGCTCATTTGTTTCACTAAAGTTTTCTTTCACTAGGTTTTTTTCGCTAAGTTTAGTGATTAGGTTTTGAATAAATTATGATTAAATCGATTAAACAAACATTAGGTAGCTTAATGTTATGGGAGTTGCTAAAGGGCATGGCGCTTACAGGCCGTTACTTTTTTGCACCTAAAATTACGGTTCAATACCCAGAGGAAAATACACCTCAATCAAATCGATTCCGTGGTTTGCATGCATTGCGTCGTTACCCGAATGGTGAAGAGCGTTGCATTGCTTGTAAGTTGTGTGAGGCCGTGTGTCCTGCGATGGCGATTACGATTGAGTCTGAGCAGCGTGAAGATAATACGCGTCGCACCACACGTTACGATATTGACCTGACCAAATGTATATTCTGTGGTTTGTGTGAAGAGTCTTGCCCTGTGGACTCTATTGTAGAGACGCGTGTGTTTGATTATCACGGTGAGCAACGTGGTGATTTGCTCTATACCAAAGAGATGCTATTGGCGGTAGGTGACAAACATGAGAAACAAATTGCGGCTGATAGAGCGCAAGATAAGCAATATAGATAGTCAGCAGTTTAGATAACAAACTATTTAGATTAGTAATAATAAGTTTAAGCATCTGATGCTAATTATTAATAATAAAGCCTTCATACATCGTTTAAGTACTTTTAACAGATAACCATTTAAAAATATGACATTTTTTGGCTTGCATTTTCAAGACATCGTTTTTTATACGCTCGCAACCATCCTGCTGATCGCAGGATTACGTGTTATTACCACACGTAATCCTGTTTATGCGGCGCTCTATCTTGTATTGGCGTTCTTTACTGCGGCGGGCATTTGGCTGTTGCTTGAGGCTGAGTTCCTAGCAATCGCACTGGTATTGGTGTACGTGGGTGCGGTGATGGTGCTGTTCTTGTTTGTGGTGATGATGCTGGATATCAATCTGGATAAATTGCGCGAAGGTTTCTGGAAAGCCTTGCCGGTTGCCTTGCCAGTAGGCGGCTTGATGGCGGTAGAAATGGTGATGATTGTAGGCGCACGTAATTTTGGCGCTGATGTAGTTCCAGCGCCAGCTGCTCGTCCTGCTGATTACAGCAACACGGCAGAGCTAGGTCGTGTGTTATATACCGATTATTTGCTACCTTTTGAGTTGGCATCAGTAGTATTGTTGGTGGCTATTGTGGCCGCTATCGCGCTGACTCTACGTGATCGCAAAGATAGTAAGTCTATGGATCCAGCGAAACAGGTACTGGTTAAAAAAGCAGACCGCCTAAGAATTGTAAAAATGGAAGCCGAAGTGGAAAAAAATGATGTGGTAGATACATCAGCGCAGGCTGATGATAAAGGGGCTAAATAATGGTCGGTTTATCTCACTATCTGATTTTAGGTTCATTGCTATTTGCGATTAGCGTGGTTGGTATTTTCTTGAATCGTAAAAATGTGATTATTTTATTGATGGCGATTGAATTAATGCTATTGGCAGTTAACCTTAACTTTATTGCTTTCTCACATTATCTGAATGATATTGCAGGGCAAGTTTTTGTATTTTTCATTTTAACGGTAGCTGCTGCAGAGTCTGCTATCGGTTTGGCAATCTTGGTTGTGTTGTTTAGAAATTTACGCACTATCAACGTTGACGATTTAGACAGTCTGAAAGGCTAAGTGTTTAGCATGAGTATGCAACAAATCTATCTTGCAATTCCTTTGCTTCCATTATTGGCCGCAATGATTATCGGTCTATTTGGCAAGTATTTGCCTAGAGCCGCAGCCCATGTGGTGACCATTGCTGGTGTGGCGATTTCTTTTGCCTTGTCGGTGTATGTGCTAAAGGATGCCATGGTTAGCCAACCTTATAATGAAACGGTCTATTCTTGGTTGAAGAGTGGAAATTTTTCGTTTGAAATCGGCTTCTTAATCGATAGGCTCAGTGCCATGATGATGGTAGTGGTTACCTTTGTTTCATTAATGGTTCATATTTATACCATCGGTTATATGCACGAAGATAAAGGCTACGCACGTTTCTTCAGCTATATCTCGTTATTCACCTTCTCAATGCTGATGTTGGTGATGAGCAATAACTTCATGCAACTATTCTTTGGCTGGGAAGCAGTAGGTTTGGTTTCTTACTTATTGATTGGTTTCTGGTACACACGCCCAACCGCTATCTACGCTAACTTAAAAGCATTTTTAGTAAACCGTGTGGGTGACTTTGGCTTTCTGTTAGGCATAGGCTTGGTTTTGTTCCACTTTGGCAGCCTTGACTATGCAGCGGTGTTTTCAGTAGCGCCTGCAATGGCAGACACCAAAATCAACCTGATTGGCAATGCATCATGGTCGTTGATGACAGTGACATGTATATTGTTGTTTATCGGCGCCATGGGTAAATCTGCACAAGTGCCTTTACACGTATGGCTGCCTGACTCAATGGAGGGTCCAACTCCAATTTCAGCGTTGATCCATGCCGCAACTATGGTGACTGCAGGCATCTTTATGGTGGCGCGTATGTCACCACTATTTGAGCTGTCATCTACTGCATTATCCTTTGTGATTGTTATCGGTAGCATCACTGCATTGTTTATGGGCTTTTTGGGCATCATCCAGAACGATATTAAACGTGTGGTGGCTTACTCTACGTTGTCACAGTTAGGCTATATGACTGTTGCATTAGGCGCATCAGCTTACTCGGTTGCTATATTTCACTTAATGACCCATGCGTTCTTTAAGGCATTGCTGTTCTTAGGCGCAGGTTCTGTGATTATGGGCATGCACCATGATCAAGATATCCGTAATATGGGCAATCTGAAAAAGTATATGCCGATAACATGGATTACCTCTCTAATCGGCTCATTAGCCTTAATTGGTACACCATTGTTGTCAGGTTTCTACTCTAAAGACAGCATTATTGAAGCAGCGAAGTTCTCTACAGTAGCTGGTAGCGGTTTCGCTTACTTTGCAGTGTTAACCGGTGTGTTCGTAACCGCTTTTTATAGTTTCCGTATGTACTTCTTGGTGTTTCACGGTAAAGAGAAGTGGCGCGAAGTTAAACATGACGCACATCACCATGATGATCATGATGAAGAACATCATCACGGTTTAAGTCCAACGGATGATCCGCATGAGCCGGGCTGGGTGGTTAAATTGCCATTGATCCTGTTGGCAGTGCCATCGTTAGCAATCGGTTATTTTGCAATTGAACCGATGCTGTTTGGTGATTTCTTTAAAGGTGTTATTTTTGTAGATGCACATGCGCACCCTGCAATGCATGAGCTTGCGCATCATTGGCATACCATTTTCCATTCGCCTGTAGGCATGGCTGTTCATGGATTGATGACGCTGCCGTTTGCATTGGCTGCATCTGGGGTGGTGCTGGCATGGTTCTTCTACATGAAGCGTCCTGATATCCCTGCTGCGATTCAGGCTAAGTTCAGCATGATTAATCAGATTTTAGAAAATAAATACGGATTTGATAGTTTTAATGATCGTTTCTTTGCGGCAGGCTCGAGGTTTATAGGTAATAAACTCTGGCAAATCGGCGATGTTAAAGTGATCGATGGTGCTATGGTGAATGGTACGGCTAATCTGATCGGCAAGTTATCTGGTGTGGTGCGCAAGCTTCAGACTGGTTTGATTTATCACTATGCATTCGCGATGATTATTGGCGTGTTTTTAATGCTATCTCTTGGTCTTTTAAAGATTTAATTCTTTTCTAAAGTATAAAAAATGCTTGAATATTTTTTGCAACATATCCTTAGTTTTTCCATCTGGCTGCCAGTATTGGCAGGCGTGTTGGTACTCTTTACCGCAAATGACAGCAAACCTAACCTCACCCGATGGTTAGCCTTGTTCGGCAGTGTTGTGAGCTTTTTGGTCACAATTCCGCTGTATACACACTTTAACTTTGCTGATGGCGGCTTTCAGTTCCAAGAGCGTTTTTTGTGGATTATGTCTTTCAATATTCATTACCACTTAGGTGCTGACGGTATTGCGATTCCTCTGATTTTGCTCACTAGCTTTACTACAGTAATTGTTGTGATTTCTGCATGGGAAGTAATCGAGAAGCGTGTTGCCCAATATATGGCCTCATTCCTCATTATGAGCGGCCTCATGATTGGCGTATTTAGTACATTGGATGCGATTCTCTACTATGTTTTCTGGGAGGCGATGCTTATCCCAATGTTCTTGGTGATTGGTATTTGGGGCGGCCCCAACCGTGTGTATGCTACGGTTAAGTTCTTTCTGTACACGCTGCTTGGCTCATTGCTCATGCTGGTTGCGTTTATTTATATGTTCCATCAAACCGGTAGCTTCGCGATTTCAGACTATTATCAGTTGCCACTGCCCCTGAATGTTCAAGTGCTGATTTTCTTGGCGTTCTTTGCGGCATTTGCGGTAAAAATCCCAATGTGGCCTGTACATACCTGGTTGCCGGATGCCCACGTTGAAGCGCCAACAGGCGGTTCTGTAGTGTTGGCGGCAATTGCGCTGAAATTAGGTGGTTACAGCTTCTTGCGCTTTGCTATGCCAATTGCGCCTGATGCTGCCCATTACTTATCAGGTTTCATGATTACATTGTCACTGATTGCGATTGTGTATATTGCATTGGTGGCACTGGTGCAAAAAGACATGAAAAAGCTGATTGCTTATTCTTCAATTTCACACATGGGCTTTGTTACCTTAGGTTTCTTTATCTTTAATAACTTAGGGTTGGAAGGCGCTGTTGTACAAATGATTTCTCATGGTTTCATTTCCTCAGCGATGTTCTTGTGCGTGGGTGTACTGTATGACCGAGTACACAGCCGCCAGATTGACGCTTACGGTGGTGTGGCAAACACGATGCCAGCATTTGCAGCATTCGCGGTATTGTTCGCAATGGCGAACAGCGGCTTGCCTGGTACTTCTGGTTTTGTCGGTGAGTTTATGGTGATTTTAGGCGCAATCCAAGTTAACTTCTGGTACGCGTTCTTGGCTTCATTTACGCTAATCTTCGGCGCTGCTTATACTTTATGGATGGTTAAGCGCGTATTTTACGGTGAGGTTGCTAACGCTAATGTGCAAGCGCTTAAAGATTTAAACAAACGTGAGTTCTTTATCTTAGCAATATTGGCAATCTTAGTGCTGGCCGTAGGTATCTACCCACAGCCACTCACAGATATGACCAATGCAACGGTTACTCAACTTCTTTCACATCTAGCAAATAGCAAGCTGCCAGCAGGCTTATAAGTCATGGAAAATATACGTTACGACCTCATTACCGCCTTACCTGAAATCATCCTGTTAGGGATGGCAATGCTAGTATTGATTACTGATCTGTTTTTAAAACAGTCTAATCGCATTGCTATTTACGGATTGTCTCAGCTAGGCTTGCTGTTAGCTGCCTATTTTACAGTGACGACACATGTGCCTAGCGTCGGCTATGCATTTACAGGTGCTTTTGTAGATGATGCAATGTCTGATGTGCTGAAGTTAATGATTTACGTGGGTACTTCATTGATCTTTGTTTACACCAGACAATATATACAGTTACGCAATATGTTTCGCGGTGAATTCTATGCCTTAGTGTTGTTCTCTGTTGTGGGCATGATGATTATGGTTTCTGGCCAGAGCATGCTCACCCTTTATGTTGGTTTAGAACTGCTATCTCTTAGCTTATATGCTTTGGTTGCACTCGATCGCGATAATCATTTTGCGACCGAAGCTGCTATGAAATACTTCGTGTTGGGTGCTTTGGCATCAGGCATGCTGCTATACGGTATGAGTATGATTTACGGCATGACCGGCAGCTTGAATATTTCTGACATTAATCATGTGTTAATGAATGGCAGTGGCATCCATGCCGTATTGGTATTAGGTTTGGTATTTATTGTAGCTGGCTTGGCATTTAAGTTGGGTGCGGTGCCGTTCCAGATGTGGGTGCCAGATGTTTACGAAGGCTCACCTACAGCAGTAACCATGTTGATTAGCTCAGTACCTAAGTTAGCAGCTTTCGCATTTGTGATTCGTTTGCTGGCTCAGTCGCTCCAGACTATGGCTATAGATTGGCAGCAAATGCTATTAATTATGGCAGTGTTATCTATCGTACTGGGTAACGTGACGGCGATTGCCCAAACTAACCTTAAACGTATGTTGGCATACTCTACAATTTCTCACGTGGGTTTTGTGCTGTTAGGCTTGATGAGTGCAAGCGGCAACGGCTATATCTCCGCTTTGTTCTACATCGCTAGCTATGTGGTAATGACGCTAGCCGGTTTCGGTATTATTCTGCTGTTATCACGTAAGGGTTTTGAAGCACAAAACTTGAGTGATTTAAAAGGCCTGAATCAGCGCAGTCCTTGGGTAGCGTTTTTAATGTTAATCGTGATGTTCAGCATGGCAGGCATTCCACCAACATTGGGCTTCTATGCTAAGTTCGCTGTGTTACAGGCGGCATTGCAGGCTGGCTTCCTGTGGGTGGTGGTGTTTGCTGTACTAATGGCAGTGATCGGTGCGTTTTACTACCTACGCGTTATCAAATTGATGTACTTTGATGAACCAGAAGATAATAGCCCGATTACAGCGCCATTCGATATGCGCGTTATTCTAAGCATGAATGCATTAGCTTTATTAGCAATTGGCATCATGCCGCAAGGGTTAATGACTATCTGTTTTTACGCTATCAGCAGAAGCTTAAGCTAAATGACTATATGGGTATTGCTAGGCATTATGTTCTTGGCTGCGAACCTGCCTTGGTTTTCAGATAAGCTGTTTTATATTATTCCGCTCAAGGCCGCAACCGGCACCAAAAATATAGCTTGGTGCCTGCTTGAGCTTATCATCCTCTACTTCTTGGTGGGTGTTTTAGCGCAGTATGCGGAGCGTGCAACCTTTGGTCAGGTTGCCCCACAGGACTGGGAGTTTTACGCTGTCACCAGCTTTTTGTTCTTGGTTTTTGCATTCCCGGGCTTTGTGTACAAAGTACTGTGGAAGAAAACTATCTAACCATTCCATTTAATCGCTAACGCTAGTATTTTCGCATGCTAGTGTTAGCGCTTAAAGTCGTTTGATCATCAGCCTTACTTGAAGTTTAGTCTTTTGCTATTATCTTCTATCACTAATTGCTTTATCCAACCTGTTACAGGTATACAGCACATCACTATTTTGAAATTAGCAATTAAAAGGTTTTCACATGGACTTGACTGAGCATTGCATTAGTACAGAGGATTTAGCGCAAGGCGATTTTCTTTGTGTTAAGCGTGATCAAGTACGTTTGCCTAATGGCAATATCAGTCAACGTGAATATGTGACACACCCTGGTGCAGTTGTTGTTGTTGCTGTATTAGCTAGTGGCAATATCGTATTTGAACGTCAGTTTAGGTATCCATTACATCAGGTCTTTATTGAGTTACCTGCAGGTAAGATAGATGCAAATGAGGCAACATTGCAGACTGGCCAGCGAGAGTTACTGGAAGAGACCGGATATATTGCCAAGGATTGGGTAAAGCTCGGCGAGCAACACCCATGTATAGGCTACTCCAATGAAGTGATACATATCTACTTGGCACGTGACCTGACTGCCGGTACTAGCCAATGTGATGAGGATGAGGCTTTAGAGGTATTTGATCTATCGTTAGCAGACGCGATACAACTTGTGCTGCAAGGTGAAATTACCGATAGCAAGACCATCGTCGCGCTGTTTCTTGCCGAAAGATATATACAGCAACATGGATAAAACGCCGCCATCAAAAGTATTAATCGTAGGTTATGGTGATTTAGGCAGCGCCATAGCCAAGCGTTTAACTAACTCAAACGCAGAAGTTTATGCGGTTGCCAGAACGCCAAAGGCTACAGCGCAGGCGCATATGATTCAAGCTGATGTAACAATGCCCAGTTCGTTAGATGCCTTACGTATGATTCAACCGGATATTCTGGTGTATTGCGTCGCTGCTGGCGGTCAAACTGATGCGCAATACCAGCAGGCTTATGTTGATGGGCTAAGTAATGTTTTGCTAACACAGCGTGATAACCCACAATTGAAACATGTATTTTTTGTTTCAAGTACGCGAGTTTATGGTCAACAAACAGATGAATTATTAAGCGAAATGGTCGCTGCTGATCCAACTGATTTTGGTGGTGAGCGTCTGCTAGAGGCTGAGTCTTTATTAAATACACTATCCTGTGGCACTACGGTACTAAGGCTATCTGGCATTTATGGCCCAGGGCGTTTGCGCATGATTAATCTGGCAAAAGCACCAGAACGTTGGCCAGCTTACGATGGCTGGACCAATCGCATCCACCGGGATGATGCAGCAAATTTTATGGTGTATCTGATACAGCAGGTTTTTGCTGGTCAGCAGATTAAGCCTTGTTATATTGTGACTGACTCGCAACCTGTTAGACAGTATGAAGTACTGAACTGGATTGCAGTTCAACTGAAATTGACACCCTCTGAGGCGCCAATAGCGAGTGCTGGAAAGCGGCTAAGTAACCAAGCCATGCTGGCAACCGGTTTTGTACTGCAATATCCTGATTACCAAGCAGGCTATCAAGCGCTACTGTCGGAGCTGGCGCATGATTAAACACCTGACTATGCTGCAGCATTTACAATTGATGTTGATGGCCTGTATGTTGCTGTTTGCGAGTAATGTGGTAGCCAAAGAAGATTTTTATACTTGGCTTGAAAATGTAAGGTACGAAGCCAAGGCGCTTGGTATGGCGGATGAAACCACACTGAGCTTTGTAAATCGCACAGTGTATTTACCGAGCGTGATTAAGTTGGATAGAGCGCAGCCTGAGTTTATCAGTCCATTTTTAGAGTATTTTGCTCAACGTGTAGATGATAGGAAAGTACAAAGAGGGCGCGCCTTGTTGCTTAAGCATCAGGCGCTATTGGCGCAGATTGAAGCCCAGTATGGCGTACCCAAGCAGGTGCTTATTGCATTTTGGGGCATGGAAACGCAATACGGCAATGTGCAGGGCAATATTGATATTCTGTCTGCCTTAGCTACGCTGGCTTATGAAGGGCGCCGCGCTGATTTCTTTAAATCACAATTGCTAGATGCGCTGTTGATGGTAGACCTTGGCTATGTTGACGCTGAAAGCTTTAAAGGCTCGTGGGCTGGTGCTTTTGGCAATATGCAGTTTATGCCCACTACCTTTATGCTTTATGCCGTGGATGGTGATGCCGATGGGTTGATTGATGTAACCAACTCACTGCCAGATGCTTTTGCCTCCGCAGCACATTATCTTGCGAGTATAGGCTGGCAAGCAGGTGCGCCGGTGATGCTGGAGGTCAAATTGCCAGCGAGCTTTGATTGGCAAAGTGCACAGTTGGCAATCAAGAAAACGCCGCTAGCATGGGCTAAATTAGGGGTGCAGGCTTATCCGCTTGCTAGTAATGAAGAGTCCGTAGCAGCAGGTGTTGATGCTGTAGCTGAGCGCGTGAATTCAACAGTATCACAATCGGTGCTGAATAATGATGTAGTACGTACGCAAGTATCTGATTTGTTGTCAAATGCATCAGCGACGGCTTCTCTCTTGTTGCCACAAGGCTGGCAAGGGCCTGCATTTATGGTGTTTGATAATTTCGACATCATTATGCAGTGGAACCGTTCGGTTAACTATGCACTTTCAGTCGCGCAGCTGGCTAAACTTTTAAACCAAGAGTCAGCGATCATGGGCGGAGATTTTGCTGAGGGCGGCGCACTTAGCTATCAACAGATGCTAGACCTGCAGAATCAATTAAATGCCCGTGGTTTTGATGCAGGAGTGGCAGATGGACTGCCTGGATTACAGACACAGGCTGCAGTGCGTGCTTACCAAGTTCAGCAACAGTTGCCGGCAGACGGCTATGCGAGCCCTAGTCTGTACCAAAATTTACTATTGCACTAATTATATTTATAGGCGCTATATCCATAGGCGTATCTATAATTACCATTATCAAACTTGGTATTTTAAGTTTCTCAGAAAATACTACGATTATTGTGATTGTTTTTGCTGAGCTGCTGTTATTTCTGTTTGCGCCTGATGTCACAATCAGCTAAAATCGTGCCCTGTTTAGAATTGCCAAGTAAATAAAAGTAATAAATGCTTTGTTGTGCGTAGGGCAATATCAAGTATAGGCGGTTAGCTCAGTTGGTTAGAGCGCTTGGTCGACATCCAAGAGGTCAGCAGTTCGAATCTGCTACTGCCTACCAAATTTAAACCACTTCAATATTGAAGTGGTTTTTTAATGCACTAAATTTATGCAGTTTGCAGGAACTCATCATTAATTGTTGATAGCGCGATAATTGCACGCGATAAATTGCAGTCTTTTATCCTGCTGTGCGATAATTCCTGTTTTATCCCTTACGTTATTCAAAAGCCGCTTGCGGCTTTTATGTTTTAGAGAGAAATTGTATGCCAGTCATTCGCCTGCCCGATGGGTCGCAACGTAGTTTTGATCAGCCAGTCACCGTGGCTGAGGTCGCCATGAATATCGGTGCTGGCTTAGCCAAAGCAGCGCTGGCAGGTAAGGTGAATGATAAGTTGGTAGATACCAGCTATTTAATTGAGGCTGATAGCGACTTAGCCATTATCACTGACAAAAATCCTGAAGGCTTGGAAGTTATTCGTCACTCAGCAGCGCATTTGTTGGCGTATGCAGTGAAAGAGTTGTTCCCAGATGCACAAGTCACAATTGGCCCTGTGATTGACAATGGATTCTATTACGATTTCTCATATAAACGCCCGTTTACACCAGAAGATTTAATTGCCATTGAAAAGAAAATGGCCGAGCTCGCGAAAAAAGACGAGCCTGTTACCAGAAAAGTATTGCCACGTGATGAAGCTGTAGCTTATTTCAAAAGCATCGGCGAGCAATATAAAGCTGAAATTATCGAATCTATTCCGGCTGGCGAAGATGTTTCTCTATACACAGAGGGCAACTTTACTGACCTATGCCGTGGCCCACACGTACCAAGCACAGGTAAGATCAAATCATTCAAGCTAATGAAGTTGGCTGGTGCATATTGGCGCGGTGATAGCAATAATGAGATGTTGCAGCGTGTATATGGTACTGCATGGCGTAACAAAGAAGAGTTAGAGGCTTATTTGTTCCAGCTTGAAGAAGCAGAAAAGCGCGATCATCGTAAATTGGGTAAACAACTGGATTACTTCCATATGCAGGACAATGCACCAGGCATGGTGTTTTGGCATCCACGCGGCTGGAGCATATGGCAAGAGATCGAGCAATACATGCGTCAAATGTTTAAAGACTTTGGCTATCAGGAAGTGCGCACGCCAACGGTCATGGATAAAACGCTTTGGGAGCAATCTGGCCACTGGCAAAATTACCGTGACAACATGTTTGTGACTTCATCTGAGAACCGTGAGTATGCGGTGAAGCCGATGAACTGTCCTGGTCATGTGCAGATTTTTAATAACCAGTTGCATAGCTATCGCGATTTGCCTTTGCGTTTGGCTGAGTTTGGTTCTTGCCACCGTAACGAGCCATCAGGTTCATTGCACGGTTTGATGCGTGTGCGTGGCTTTACGCAAGATGATGCGCACATCTTTTGTACCGAAGATCAGGTTGAAGCAGAAGTGGCTGACTTTATCCAGATGCTTTATAAGGCTTACGGTGATTTTGGCTTTAATGATGTGTTGGTTAAGCTATCAACACGCCCAGAAAAACGTGTAGGTGCTGATGAAACATGGGACAAAGCGGAAGCAGCGTTGGCAAATGCATTAAATAAAAACAATCAGGCTTTTGATTTACAGCCGGGTGAGGGGGCCTTTTATGGCCCTAAAATTGAATTTACATTAAAAGATAGCTTGGGTCGCCTCTGGCAGTGCGGTACCATCCAGCTAGACTTTAACTTACCAGAGCGTTTAGGTGCAGAGTACGTGGCGGAAGATAACACACGTCAACGTCCAGTAATGTTGCATCGCGCAATTGTTGGTTCGATGGAGCGCTTTATCGGTATCTTGATTGAAAACTACGCAGGTGCAATGCCACTTTGGCTAGCGCCGGTGCAGGTGATGGTGTTGAATATTTCTGAAAGTCAGGCAGATTATGTGCGCCAAGTAGTTGAAACTTTGAGGCAAAATGGCATTCGATGCGAATTTGACTTGAGAAATGAGAAGATTACCTATAAAATACGCGAACATAGCATGCAGAAAATGCCTTATCTGCTCGTTGCAGGTGAGCGCGAAATGCAAGCAGGACATTTGGCCGTGCGTACCAGAAAAGGTGAAGACCTAGGTTCTATGCCGATTGACGCGTTAGTTGAGCGCCTAAAAGCAGAGATGGAAGCTAAGGTTTAAACATACAGGTGCACGGCTTAACTATTTGGAGAATTTGATATAGCACAGGAAAAAGAAACCCGAATCAATGGCGACATTACAGCGCAACAGGTTCGTTTGGTGGGTGTTGAGGGTGAGCCCTTAGGTATTGTGAGTTTAGCTGAAGCTTTTGCGAAAGCTGAAGAAGCTGACATTGATCTTGTAGAGATAGCGCCAAATGCGGCGCCACCTGTTTGTAGATTGATGGACTACGGCAAGTTTAAATATGCCGAAAGTAAAAGACAGCACGAAGTTAAGCTTAAACAAAAGCAAGTGGTTGTAAAAGAAATCAAGTTCCGTCCAGGTACGGATGATGGCGATTACAACATCAAAGTGCGCAATATCATTCGATTTATTCAAGATGGCGATAAAGCAAAAATTACTTTGCGCTTTAGAGGCCGTGAAATCACGCACCAAGAGTTTGGTATGGCTTTGCTGAAACGTGTTGAAGCAGATTTGAAAGAATACGCAATCGTTGAACAGTACCCAAAAATGGAAGGTCGCCAAATGGTGATGGTACTGGGTCCGATTAAGAAAGTTAAGTAATGACTGTTTGATACTACAGTGATTACGCTAAAGAAGTAGTAAGTAGTACCCCTGAGTGATACGGCTAAACGGCATGCCTAGGCACTCTTAACCACTCTAAGGAGAACAAAATGCCAAAGATGAAAACCAAGAGCGGCGCCAAAAAGCGCTTTAAATTCTTGGGTAATGGTAAAGTGAAGCGTACGCACTCTCACTTGCGCCATATCCTAACGAAAAAGACCACCAAGCAAAAGCGTAAATTACGCGGCACGGCGATCATTTCTTCAACTGATGTCAAGCGCGTCCGCGCTATGATGCCAACACAATAGGAGTAGAACATGCCTAGAGTAAAACGTGGTGTCATCGCTCGCGCTAGACACAAAAAAGTATTAAAAGCAGCTAAAGGCTACCGTGGTCGTCGTAAAAACGTTTACCGCGTAGCTAAACAGGCGGTAATGAAAGCGGGTCAATACGCTTATCGTGACCGTCGTCAAAAGAAACGTCAATTCCGCACATTGTGGATTGCACGTATCAATGCTGGCTCACGTGAGTTCGGTTTGACATATAGCCGTTTCATGAATGGCTTGAAAAAAGCTGCGATCGAAGTGGATCGTAAAGTATTAGCTGACTTGGCTGTGTTTGATAAAGCTGCATTTGCAAAATTCGTAGAATTAGCAAAAGCTGGTTTAGCAGCATAAGTAGGTAGGTAAGTACTTTTCAAACTTAATTTAAGTTTGATGAAAAAAAGAGGCTTCGGCCTCTTTTTTTTGCTGTAAAATCCAACTTTGCAATTTTTACATGCAAATCAATGTATTACAAAAATCTATTGGGCGCTATTATTGGCGCTGCTTTGATTTTAAATTCGATTTTAAATTCTATAGCATTAATCATAATTAAAAGATTGAAACAACATGGCAGACTTAACGCATTTAATTGCTGAAGCAGAAGCAGATTTTATTAGTAGTGCTTCAATGAATGATTTGGAAATTGCTAAGGCAAAGTACTTAGGAAAATCAGGTTCACTAACAGATGCGTTAAAAGGTTTAGGCAAGTTAAGCGCAGAAGAGCGTCCTGCTGCCGGTGCAGCGATTAACGTAGTAAAACAAGCCATAGAGGCGGCACTAACTGCGCGCAGAGAGTCGCTACTCAATGCCGAGCAGGCAAAACAATTAGCGCAAGAGTCAATTGATGTGACTTTGCCGGCAAGAGCACAATCGCAAGGCGGTTTGCACCCAGTGACACTGACCTTGAAGCGTGTAGAGCAGTTGTTCCATTCGATTGGTTTTGAGGTGGCAACTGGGCCTGAGATAGAAACAGATTTTTATAATTTCACCGCGTTAAATATTCCAGAAGATCATCCTGCACGCGCCATGCATGACACGTTTTATATTGATGAGGCTAATGTGTTGAGAACGCATACCTCACCAGTGCAGGCGCGCTATATGGAAAATGCTTTAAAAAATAACCAAACACCGCCATTCAAGATTATTGCCCCTGGTCGTGTGTACCGTGTGGACTCTGATGCAACACACTCACCAATGTTCCATCAGGTGGAAGGTTTGTGGGTAGATGAAGACATTAGTTTCGCTAATCTTAAAGGTGTGGTTCAGGATTTCTTACAGAAGTTCTTTGAGCGTGATGACCTAACCGTGCGTTTCAGGCCATCATTTTTCCCATTTACCGAGCCATCAGCTGAAATGGATATGAGTTGGAATGGCGGTTGGTTAGAGATTGGCGGCTGTGGCATGGTGCACCCTGAGGTGTTTAAACACGTGAATATTGATAGTGAAAAGTACCGTGGCTTTGCCTTTGGTTTAGGTATTGAGCGTTTGACCATGCTACGTTATGGCGTTAATGATTTACGTCATTTCTTTAACAATGATTTGCGTTTTTTAAGTCAATTCAAATAACGCAATAGTTTGCACAAGCTCACATTGAGTACTTACAAATTTAATCCTTAATTCAAGGTTGTAAAGCATTATGCAATTTTCAGAAAATTGGTTACGCAGTTTAGTCGATACAGATTTAGATAGTCAGTCACTGAGTCACGCCCTAACAATGGCGGGGCTTGAGGTTGAAGAGATGCAGCCGGTTGCTGCAGCGTTTAACAAAGTAGTGGTTGCTAAGATTCTTTCTGCCGAGAAGCATCCGGATGCAGATCGCTTACAAGTGTGCAAGGTGGATGTAGGCCTGGCTGAGCCTTTGCAGATTGTATGTGGCGCAGCCAATGCACGTGCTGGCCTTATTGCACCGTGTGCCATGGTAGGTGCTGAGTTGCCGGGCATTTCGATTAAACAGGCGAAAGTGCGCGGCGTAGAGTCCTTTGGCATGATGTGTTCATCCAAAGAGCTTGGTATTAGCGCAGAGGCAGCCGGTTTGCTGGAGTTAGATAGTGATGCAGTGGTGGGTCAGGATATTCGTGAATATCTGGATTTGAACGATCATATTTTTACATTAAAACTTACTCCTAATCGCAGTGACTGCTTGAGCTTGAACGGTATTGCGCGTGATGTTGCAGCCATTACTGGCGCACAAACACGCTTCAAAGCCATTCCTGCTGTGGCGGCGGAGCATGCAAATAGCAAAAACGTACAAGTGAACGAGCCAGCGGTTTGCCCACGTTATTGCGGACGTTTAATCAGCGGCATTAACACGGCAGTAGCAACGCCGGCATGGATGGTAAAACGTCTAGAGCGTAGTGGTTTACGTAGCATTAGCGTGGTGGTTGATATTACCAACTACGTGTTATTAGAACTTGGGCAGCCTATGCATGCGTTTGATGCAGCTAAGCTAAATGGCGATATCAACGTACGATTTGCTAATGCAGGTGAATCTATCGCTTTACTCAATGACCAACTCATAGAGTTAAAAGCAGATGATTTAGTGATTGCCGATGCAAATGGTGCACTTGCACTCGCTGGTGTCATGGGTGGCAAGCCTAGTGCGGTGGGTGATGGCACAACCGATATTTTTCTGGAAAGTGCGTTCTTTACGCCAGCCGTGATTGCAGGTAAAGCACGCAGACTTGGTTTTAGTTCAGATTCATCTTATCGTTTTGAGCGCGGTGTTGATTTTGGCAACACACGTAATGCGCTTGAGTATGCAACGTCACTGATTAAAACCTTGTGTGGCGGCCAAGTTGGCCCTGTGACAGAAGTGCTGGCTACATTGCCAGCGCGTGACGCGGTGAAGTTAAGAATGTCACGTTTGGTCTCTGTATTAGGCATTAGCCTAACGCAGCAAAAAGTTGCCCAATTATTGACGCAATTGGGTTTTGAATTTGACTGTACTAATGATGTGTTCACTGTAGTGCCGCCTAGCTATCGTTTTGATATCACAATTGAAGAGGACTTGATTGAAGAGGTTGCACGTTTACATGGCTATGACCACATTCCAGCGATAGCGCCGGTTGCTGGTTTAAATATGCTGGCAGCACCTGAGCAGCACCTACATTTGAACCAGTTGCGTGATAGCTTGGTGTCTGCTGGCTATCAAGAGGTGGTGACGTATAGTTTTGTGGATGAAAGTTGGGAGCGTGATTTAATCGGCAACCCAACACCAATTAAGCTAAAGAATCCAATCGCAAGTAACTTGAGCGTAATGCGTACCAGTTTGTGGGGTGGTTTGCTGGATGTGCTCACTTACAACCTTAACCGCAAGCAAGAGCGTGCTTACTTATTTGAGATTGGCGCGGTGTATCAGCAGCAAGCAGGTACCTACCAAGAGACTACACGCGTATCAGGTCTTGCATATGGTAGCGCTAAGCCTGAGCAGTGGGCTGCAGCCAATACTGAAATTGATTTCTTTGACGTTAAAGCGCATGTGAATAGCTTAGTTGGGGCTGATGGCTTGCATAAGCAGGTGTCTTATGAAAAAGCCGAGCATTGCGCTCTGCATCCGGGTCAAACAGCCAAAATCTTGCTGAATGGCAAAGCCATTGGATGGTTGGGTAAACTGCATCCAAAATGGCAGCAGCATTATGATCTGGCGAAAAGCACTTATGTGTTTGAACTTGAGGTAGACGCGATTGTGGCTCGCCCATTACCGGCATATCAGGAAGTTTCAAAATTACTGCCTGTGCGCCGTGATTTGGCCATCGTTTTAGATGAAAATATTGCAGTGCAAACAGTGTTAAGTGCAATTCATGAGGAGAATATCGCCTTGATTGCAGATGTGGCATTGTTCGATTTGTATCAAGGTAAAGGTGTGCCAGAAAATAAAAAAAGCCTTGCATTATCAGTACTTATGCACGATACTCAAAAAACATTAACAGACAGTGATGCTGATACTGCAATCGCGAATCTGCTACAATTGTTGCAAATAAAATTTGATGCAGTGTTAAGAAACTAAGTCCTCCATACTATAGTAGGGGGGATTTATTTTTTTGCATTGAGCATCAACCAATAATATTAAATAGCGATACAAAGCATTAAAAAAACGGGAGTGTTTATGACTTTAACAAAAGCTGAACTTGCTGATTTACTGTATGAGCAAGTTGGGTTAAATAAGCGTGAAGCCAAAGATATGGTGGAAGCATTTTTTGAAGAAGTGCGTACTGCGCTAGAAGCTGGTGATAGCGTTAAGTTATCTGGTTTTGGTAATTTCGAATTGCGTCAGAAATCAGAACGTCCTGGCCGTAATCCTAAAACTGGCGAGGAAATACCTATCACTGCGCGCCGTGTGGTTACGTTCCATGCTAGCCAAAAATTAAAAAGCAAGGTTGATGCAAACTTTGCATCTTAATGCGTGTCCATAATTGACCATCGCGCCGCATCCCTAGTGCGATATACGGTGCAGTAGCAACTACGCTGCTGCACAAGTTGTATCAGAGTAAATAAGTTAGTTTTTCTAGCGAATTAGTTTTCTTAGTGTAGTAGTTATTGAGTGAGAAAGCCGAAAGTATGACTGAACAGGTCGCCAAGGTGCAATTGCCACCAATTCCAGCAAAGCGCTACTTTACAATCGGTGAGGTAAGCGAGCTTTGTGGTGTTAAACCGCACGTGTTAAGGTACTGGGAGCAGGAGTTCACACAACTTAAACCAGTCAAACGTCGCGGTAATCGCCGTTATTATCAGCATCATGAAGTATTGCTGATTAGACGCATTCGAGAGTTATTGTACGAGCAAGGTTTTACGATTAGTGGTGCGCGTAATCGGCTGGATGACCTTGAGTTTAACGCGAAGACCGCCCACAGCGAGAAACCTGCTAGTGTGAGGAGTGCTACTGTAGCTCTTACTGAAATTGAGCCTACTACTTTAGCTGCTGGTGAAGATAAGAGTAAGGCTTTTGATTACCAAGCGGTTAAAGCCGAGTTGCGTGAAATTTTGAGTTTATTACGTACAGATTTTTCGTTAGCAAATACGGCACATTAATTATTTATACTGCCAGTTTTATGGCGGCATGGCTTTTGCGATATAATGCACACCTTGTTACGAGTAGTGAGTAACAACGGTTCGGGGCGTAGCGCAGCCTGGTAGCGTACTTGCATGGGGTGCAAGGGGTCGTGTGTTCGAATCACACCGTCCCGACCAATCAATCAATGAGTTTTTAATATTAAAGCCGGCGTTTAGCTGGCTTTTTTATTTTGAGCTAACTATTTGTATTGTTTTTGTCTCGTTATATGCTGTCCACTTGCTACCTTATGTTTTCCCCAGGCAAAACCATTAAGAGCATGTGTTCTTAGGTATATTATCCAATCAGCATTTGTATGCATGGTCCTGTGTTGAATTCATCACTCTGTCCACAAGTTAAGCAGTATCATCAAGCTAGCTAAGTGTTGGCGTTTTTGTGACAGATATTTAAGCTTTCCATAGTTGGTATTATCATAGCGATAACTCGTTATTTAGCATACATAGTCTGTGCTATTATTTGAGGTTAATTGCAGATTTGTGGTTAATGGATTGGTTTGAGCATTAGCGTTTAATGAGTATTACAGCTTAATAGGAATGAAATGGAACACGCCGCATTTGTACATAATGAAGAGCAGTATATTGTGCACAACCCCAAAGAGGTTACACAGATTCTAAACGACTTGATTAAGCATAAGTCGATGATTAAAGTTTCATTTAATCGTGGTGCTGATGTTTATCTGACTAGTATTATTAGTATCGATGCTAAGGCTGGTGTAGTTTACTTAGATGTCGGTGTTGATGAGGAGTTTAACCGCCGATTGCTAGCAAGTAACCAGGTGGTTTTTATCAAAGAAGATGGCGTTAAAATTAAATGGACCAGCACACATGTGGCAGCGGTTGATTTAAAAGATGGCAAAGCGATTAAGATTACGCTTCCTAAAGATCTGATTCGACTGCAACGACGTGATTTTTATCGATTTAGTACCCCGGTGGCTAACCCTGTTATGTGCCGTATTCCTGTGCCGGATGTACTTAACCCTGAAGAAGAAACGATATTAGAGCTGACTTTGGTTGATGTAAGCTTGGGTGGTATTGGTACAATGGTTGCTGCGCCTCTCCATCCTGCGTTGGTGGTTGGTCAGGCATTGAGTGGATGTAAGATTGGTTTTCCTGATGTCGGTGAAACTAATCTTGTTTTAATGGTGAAAAACATCACGGAAATACATGTTCAGGATGCGGTGACTAAGTATCGAGTGGGCTTTGAGTATGTAGAGCCTTCAAGAGGGAATGAGGGGCTGATTAACCGTTATGTCTACATTCTCGAGCGCCAAGCCATTGCTTTAGCACACGGTGTAGCTTAGCCATTTATTACACTGCCACCTACGCGGCGCTAGCGCACCGTGTAGGTGAAATCTCTGGTCGATTAAATACCTAGAGACTCCGCCCATGCCAGTGCCGCCATGTGGCACTCATTCACCTTGTTTGCATCATATTGTAAAAGCTCTGCCAGCTCTAAAATTCGCTTACTGTCAGCACCCTCACATGCTTCTGTTAACTGTAGGAACGGCCCATACACGCCCTCACGGTTAAGTAATGCTTCACACACTGGCTCTGGGAGCTGAATTTTTTCTAGCACTTGATCCATCGGCATTTTTAAAATTGCATCTAATAAAGAAAATACGCCAACGATAAACAGATTATCTCGATCATGTTTCTCAAAATAGCTTTCGCCTAGTAGTTCGGTTAAACGTCCGCGCGTGATGGATGTTTTCATTAAAGCAGGTGGTGTGGAGTTTTCTCCTGCGGTAACCATGAGCAGCGTTAACCAGCGGTAAAGCTGTTTTCGGCCCAAGATGGTGAGCGCATGCTGAATAGATTGAATCTCACATGAAAGCCCAAAGCCTACAGAGTTAATGTAGCGCAGTAGCTTAAATGAGAGTGCAGCATCACGTTTAAAGCCATTTTCAATGTCTCTGTTGTCTGAATCTTGCGTGACTAGATTGAGCAGGTTTAACACGCTGTCAAACGACGGGTTGATCACTTTTGCCGTGAATGTTTCTGGTCTTGCAAAGTAAAAACCTTGAAAACGTCTAAAGCCGATTTCTTTGTATGCTTCGAACTGCTCTAACGTTTCAATCTTTTCTGCAACCATTTGTATGTTAGGCGCTGCATACTGCTGAAATAGCTTACGCGCTTCTTGTATAGTAACGCTTAGGGAGTCAATTTTAATGAAGTTGGCAAACTGGGTGAGGGGCTCTAGTTGAGCGCTGAGTTGCGGGTTATCAAGTGCGATTTTGTAGCCAAGTTTGTGTAATTCTCTACAACGCTCAACAACTGCGTCTCCGGCCACAACCGTACGTAGAATTTCTAATGTAGTACGCTGGGGGGGCATGAGCTCTATAAATTCACTCATGAGCATGGCTTCATTCACATTGATAAATGCTAACTTGTCGCCTAATAGCCATTGCACATCAATGTCGCCCATGGTGTTGACCAAAACATTTGAGCAGGCTTTGAGTTCATCTTCAAATACGGCAGTATCTGCATCAGCACTATGTCTGAACAGCAGTTCATAGCCGATGATGTGTTGTTTCACATCCATGATTGGCTGGCGCCCAATAAATACTTGATCTTCCATTTTTTTAGCCTTAAAGAATTCTGATAGCCTGATGCTAATTTTTATGAGTTAACGCAAGCATGAACATGATGCTCGGCATTTAATTATTGTAATAAAATTTTACCTGACTAAAGCTTACTGCGTGTTGTATTTGTGAAATATTTGGTAAGGTATGCAGAATTGTTGTTGAGATGAATAACATACCTTATATTGTGTGATGTGGATCTAAGAAGAGAGTAAAACTCATGAAAATAATCGTAACACCAACCCAGCCATACAGTGACCAAAAACCGGGAACATCCGGTCTGCGCAAAAAAGTGAAAATATTTCAACAAGCGCATTATCTAGAAAATTTTGTACAAAGTATATTTGATACCTTAATTGTGCCGAGTGATGCGGTGTTGGTGGTAGGTGGCGATGGTCGTTACCATAATAGACAAGCCATCCAGACCATTATTAGCATGGCGGCGGCGAATGGTTTTGCACGAGTTTTAATCGGGCAGGGCGGTATTTTATCCACACCAGCCGCATCGCATGTGATTCGTAAATACAAAACATTTGGCGGTATGGTGTTATCTGCGAGCCACAATCAAGGCGGCATTCATGGTGATTTTGGCATTAAGTACAACATCGGCAATGGCGGGCCGGCACCAGAAAAGATTACGGATGAGGTCTTCGCGAAAAGTAAGGTGATTGCTGAGTATAAAGTTTCTGATTTGCCGCAGGTCGATATCGATACTATCGGTGAGACCCAGTTTGCAGGGCTTGCTGCTGGCCAGACTTTTACTGTGCAGGTAATTGATGCGGTGCAGGATTATGCCGATTTAATGCAAAGCTTGTTTGATTTTAAAGCAATCAAACAACTGCTGGCGACAGGCTTTGAAATGAAGTTTGACGCGATGCATGCGGTGACCGGACCTTACGCAAAAGAGATTTTTGTGAATCGGCTAGGTGCTGCCAGTGAAAGCTTAATGAACTGCGAGCCATCAGAGGATTTTGGGGGTGGGCATCCTGACCCTAATTTAACTTATGCAGAAGATTTAGTAAAAATCATGTTTGCCGGTGAAAATGCGCTAGATTTTGGCGCGGCATCCGATGGTGATGGTGACCGCAATATGATTTTAGGACAAAACTTTTTTGTGACGCCGTCTGACAGTTTGGCAGTATTGGCTGCCAATGCAACCTTGGTGCCAGCATATGCAGGTGGCATTGCCGGTGTGGCGCGCTCCATGCCGACTAGCGGTGCGGTAGATCGCGTGGCTGCTAAGCTAAATGTGCCAAGTTTTGAGACGCCTACTGGTTGGAAGTTCTTCGGTAATTTAATGGATGCCGGTAAAGTTACTTTATGTGGCGAGGAAAGTTTCGGTACTAGTTCTAGCCATGTGCGTGAGAAAGACGGCCTCTGGGCGGTGCTGTTCTGGCTGAATGTGATTGCAGTTAAGCAAATGAGTGTGGAAGCCATTTTAAAAGCACATTGGCTGGAGTATGGGCGTAATGTTTACTCGCGACACGATTATGAGTCTATCCCCACTGAAGCGGCAAATAGCGTGATTGCGCATATTAAGGCTCAGTTCGCCAGCTTGCCTGATCAGGTGTTTGGTAACTATACGGTTAAATTATGCGATGATTTTAGTTACCATGACCCGATTGACGGTTCGGTCAGTAACAATCAAGGGATTCGTGTTTTATTTACCGATGGGTCACGTATCGTATTTAGGTTGTCTGGCACTGGTACGGAAGGCGCCACTTTGCGTATTTATCTAGAAGCGTACGAGCCTGACAGCAGTAAACATCACTTGGATGCACAGGTGGCGTTAGCTGAAATGATACAAATCGCGTTGCAGATATCTCTGTTGGTAGAGAAAACTGGCCGAGTTGCACCTACAGTCATTACTTAGAAATTTATTAGATATGCGATTGAGATGTTATGTCTAGCTCGCATGGTATTTTGAAGTAGGCTTATTCTACTTGCGTGATGGTCATTTCGCCTTTATACAGGCGGATGTCCATGCGCCCTAAAAATGACATGCCTAGCAACACGTCTCCATCCAGCCCGGGTGCAATCATGGCCGCAACATTGTGAGCTTGCACGCCACCTATTTTTACTGAATCTAACCTGACCATGTAGCCCACGCTGTCACCATTGGCGGTGTTAGTGCGCACTGCGTTAATGCTTTTCAGATTCAACTGGTCTGCCGTGGCTTGTGATATGGCAACACCGGTCGCGCCAGTATCTACCAATACGTTAACTTTTTTACCATTGATAAGCGCCTCGCTGCGGTAATGGCCATCTAGGCCGCGTTTAAGTACGACAGAACTAGCGTTGCCTAAGGTGTAGGTTTTGTTAGGGTTTTGAATGCTGTCTGCGAGGTAATAAATGATGCAGGCCAGTGCTAACCAGGCAGTAATAGAAAGTAGAGTGTTTCTGGACATATTGATTATGCTAGTTTAAATGCGATTGCAACAAGTGCAAAATAAGTCAGGTGATGGAGTAGCTGGTCAAAGCCGAGTAAGATCCAAAACCATTCACTATTATTGGCCTGCAGGCCAAACTTGTTGCTAGCATTCATTTTAGCCCAGTCGATATGGTAGTGGATAACCATATCAGCCAGTGCGAAAATCCACGCGTAAGCGCCTAGCCAGAATGCTAAAACGATCAAGGTACCTATCCCGTGTATCGCCGCATGCGCGATGCCGCCTACGTGGCCATAAATGCTTTTGTTCCTGTACATCCAAGGCGATGCCTGTAGTGGAAAGTCGCAGATGAAGTGCTTGATAAACAAGCCTAGTAAAGCTTCTATCATCAGCTTTAGTCTGCTTCGTCAATCCAGGCAAGTTGTATTGCTTCAAGGATTCTTTCGCCGCACTTATCAGCACTGTCATTAAATCCGTCAAGGTTTAGTACCCACTCCATTAAGTCCGTGAAGCGGATTGTCTTGGGGTCAATATCTGGGTGTTTGTCGTAAAGCGCCTCTGCGATTGCTTGGCTGTCCGTCCATTTCATACGTTTTTCTCCTTATGGTGGATTGATTATAGCTTTGTCCCCTGCAAAAATCATGTGCGGCATTTTATATAGGCAAAAAAAACCCGTAGCACTTGATAAGGTGTACGGGTTAAGGGGCGTTTTGGAGATATGCGCTTGTATTGATAAAAGCAAGTAAGATGCCAATTAAAATACCTTTATTATTCAATATGTTGTTTATTTTGTTATGGTTGAATTGTGCACCAAAATAAACCAACTTGGTTAATATCAACCACTTGTGCTGCATGGTGTGCTTTTACGGCTAAATTTTATAACTTTAATACTTCATCTTAACGATGATGGCTTGGCATGTTAAAATGAGAACAACTCCCTTTTATTCAAATATTTGGAAAACTAAAATACCATGTCGCAAGCACCATTTAACTACGCCAATACTTTAAATCAAGCTGACCCTGCATTGTGGGGCATGATTGAGCAGGAAGTTGTGCGCCAACATGAACACATCGAGCTTATTGCTTCTGAAAACTACACTAGCCCAGCGGTAATGCAGGCTCAAGGTTCACAGTTGACCAATAAGTATGCAGAAGGCTACCCAGGTAAACGTTTTTATGGTGGCTGTGAGTTTGTTGACCAAGTGGAACAACTTGCGATTGATCGTTTAAAAGCGCTATACGGCGCTGAGTATGCCAATGTGCAACCGCATTCAGGCTCACAAGCAAATCAGGCTGTGTATTTTTCTATCTTGAAACCAGGTGACACTGTAATGGGCATGAACTTAGGTCATGGCGGTCACTTGACGCACGGTTCACCAGCGAACCTTTCAGGTAAGTTGTTTAATATCGTGCCATATGGTTTAAACGATAAAGAAGAAATTGACTACGACGAGATGGAACGCATTGCCGTTGAGTGCAAACCAAAACTATTGATTGGCGGTGCATCAGCTTATGCCTTGCGTTTTGACTGGGCACGTATGGCTGAGATTGCTAAAAAAGTGGGTGCATATTTCATGGTAGACATGGCGCACTACTCAGGCTTAATCGCTGCGGGCGTATATCCTAATCCAGTGCCGCACGCTGACTTTGTAACGTCAACCACGCACAAAACTTTGCGCGGCCCACGTGGCGGTATCATTATGGCTAAAGCGGAGTTTGAGAAATCATTGAACTCAAGCGTTTTCCCAAGCTTGCAAGGCGGCCCGTTGATGCACGTGATTGCAGCAAAAGCGACAGCATTCTTGGAAGCAGCGCAACCAGAGTTTAAAACTTACCAAGCACAAGTGATTAAAAATGCACAGGCCATGGCTGAAACATTAGCTGCACGTGGTTTGCGTATTATTTCTGGCCGTACTGAGTCACATATGTTTATGGTGGATTTACGCCCTAAAGGCTTAACTGGTAAGGCTGCTGATGCAGCATTAGGTTTGGCACATATTACTGTGAACAAAAATGCGATTCCTAACGACCCTGAGAGCCCATTCGTGACGTCTGGTATTCGTATCGGCGCGCCAGCGATTACTACGCGTGGTTTTAAAGAAGAGGAAGCACGCTTGGTCGCAAATCTGATTGCTGACGTGTTGGATAACCCAACTGATGAAGCGGTGATTGCTGCAACCAAAGTGAAAGTACATGCTTTAACTGCACAATTCCCAGTGTATCAAGGCTAATTGTGAAGTGTCCTTTTTGTGGAACCGATGATACCCAAGTCATTGACTCTAGAGTTAATGACGAGGGTGATTCAATTCGCCGCCGCCGTAAGTGCGGCGCATGTGATAAGCGCTTTACTACCTACGAAACGGCAGAACTGCACTTACCACAGGTTGTGAAGCAAAATGGGACACGTGAAGAATTTAAGCGTGAGAAGTTAAGAGTTTCATTCACGCGTGCATTACATAAGCGCCCGGTACCAACCGAATACGTGGATAAAGCGCTAGACCACGTGACGCAGAAAATATTGGCGCGCGGCGAGCGTGAGGTGCATGCCAGAGACTTAGGCGAAATGGTGATGCACGAGCTTAAGATGATGGATAAAGTAGCCTATATCCGTTTTGCTTCTGTCTACCGGAGCTTTTCCGATGTGGACGACTTTAATGATGTAATCCGCGATTTGGATAAGCAAACCGTATCGGCTAAGCGCCGCTCTACCGATACTTAAAGTGTTTGCCAAATCTATCGTTAACCCGTCGATACCCTTCAACGTTTTTGTCTATATTATCCACATCTGATTACACCTATATGAACCTTGCACTGCGTTTAGCGGCGCAAGGTTTGTACACTACGCAACCTAACCCTAGAGTAGGTTGTGTCATCGTTCGCGATCATCAAATTGTAGGGCAAGGTGCCCATCTTAAAGCAGGTGAGCCGCATGCGGAAGTGTTTGCACTGCGGCAGGCAGGTGCGCTAACAGAAGGCGCCGATGTTTATGTGACATTGGAGCCTTGTAGCCATTTTGGTAAAACACCACCCTGCGTGCAAGCGGTAATTGCAGCAAAACCCAAACGTGTGATTATTGCGATGCAGGATCCTAACCCACTCGTGGCCGGCCGTGGAGTGGCTGCTCTGCGTGCGCAGGGCATAGAGGTTGAGGTCGGTTTGTTGGCGCAAGAGGCCGCCGTACTTAATGCGGGCTTTATATCACGCATGACGCGTGGGTTACCCTATGTGCGCAGCAAAATCGCCGCGAGTTTAGATGGCCGTACTGCACTGAGTAATGGTAAAAGCCAATGGATTACCGGTGCCGCTGCGCGGCAGGATGTGCAACATTGGCGTGCTCAGTCCTGTGTGATTTTGACTGGGATTGGCACTGTACTGGCAGATGACCCGAGCATGACAGTACGCTTAGCCGCAGCCATGCGCCAACCATTGCGCGTAATTGTTGATAGCCAGTTGCGATTACCTGTGGGCAGTAAAATATTAGAACCATCTATGTTGGCAAATAGTCCTGTAGTGGTGGCGTATGCCACAGATACGCAGCAGCGTGCCGCAGCCTTGGAGGCTAAAGGTGCTGAACTTCTCCACATTGCAAATCAAACGCAGCAGGTAGATTTGCCGCAGTTGTTGCAAGTTTTAGCGCAGCGCGGTGTGAATGAGGTGCTGGTTGAAGCAGGGCAGGGGCTGAACGGTGCATTGTTGCATGCAGGACTGATCGATGAGTTTATATTTTATTATGCGCCTAAACTGATGGGTAGCACCGCGCATGGCATGTTTGCCATGCCGGAATTCACTACTATGCAACAAGTGCCAGATTTGCAGGTGTTAGATGTGCGTCAGGTTGGCACTGATATCCGGGTGCGAGCCAAGCCTATTGCGCGCGCTATTTAGTGCTGTCGTGTTGTATCATCAGTTCTCATTGCCGTGAACTAACCCCTATTGACGTATGGTCATAATGATTGCGCACTTAATATTGTGTACTTGGCATTATGTTAGCGCTTAAATAGAAATGGAATCATCATGCTGATTGATACCCACTGCCATCTTGATGCAACTGAGTTTGACGCTGACCGCGATCATGTCGTGCGTTCTGCATTTGCAAATGGGGTGTCTGGCATTGTGGTGCCCGCTGTGGCGCGTTTTAACTTTGATGCTGTCATCAACCTTTGTCAGCATTACCAAAACTGCGTGTATGCGCTCGGTGTGCATCCCATGTATGTAGCGCGTTCTTCATTGGATGACCTGGAGTTACTGCGCACCTATGTACAAAATCACCAGCCTGTTGCTATCGGCGAAATTGGCTTGGATTACTTCTTAACTAATCCAAGCACTCATCCTGAAAACATCAAACTGCAAACCCATTTTTTTATTGAGCAGCTTAAAATTGCACAAGCGCATGATTTGCCGGTGATTCTGCATGTGCGCCATGCGATAGATGACATCTTGAAGCAGTTGCGCAAGCATAAAGTTAAAGGTGGAATAGCACATGCGTTTAACGGCAGCATGCAGCAGGCCGAGCAGCTGATTGCTTTAGGGTTTAAGTTGGGTTTTGGTGGAGCAATGACTTATCCACGTGCGTTGCGGATTCGCGCATTGGCGACGCAACTGCCCTTGGAGGCGATAGTGCTGGAAACTGATGCCCCAGATATTCCACCAGAATGGTTAGGAACAGCTGGCAGAAACAGCCCGGCGGAGGTGTTAAAAATTGCACAGGTTTTAGCAGATTTAAGGCAGGTTGATGTGGCTCAAGTGCTTGATATTACTGGTGCCAACGCCATAAAAATCATGCCAAAATTAGCTGACTTATGCACACCAGTTAATGCACTACATTAAGAAAGCCAAAAAAACGTTAACAATCAATGGGTGTTTTGTAAGTTGTTGATTTTTATAAGTTAAATAATAGATTAAAAAATAAGCGATTTAAAAAAAACCTTATAAATTGGTATGTTACGTTTTTAAGTCACAACAATTCACAAAGTTATCCACAGATATTGTGGAGAGTATTTGAAGTTCTTGGGAACTTTTTAGAAGTCAATATTTATATTTAATTATTTTTATAAAAAAGCGTGTAAACCGCTGGAATATTTATGCTAGTCAATCACGAGCAATACCGTACTATTTGGCCTAATTTTGAGCATGCACAACCGTGCGTGGAAATTATTGACCAGACCAAGCTGCCTCACGTTTTTGAAGTGGCTAGCCTAACAACCTTGGCACAAATGATAGTCGCCATTAAAACTATGCAGGTGCGTGGTGCGCCTTTAATTGGCGCTGCGGCGGCTTATGGTATTGCACTTTCAACTTTAGACAGCTGTGCTGATCGACACTTGCAGCAGTCTGCAGAGCAATTGATTGCGAGTCGCCCAACGGCGGTGAATTTAAGGTGGGCGGTGCAGCGCATGTTGAGTGCTTTGTTAAGGTTGCCAGACGCGCAGCGCCAATCTGCAGCATGGGCAGAGGCTGCGCAGATTTGCGATGAAGATGTACAGCTTAATCAGGCAATTGGTAAGCATGGCCTGACTTTAATTCATGCACAACATCAGCAAAAAGCACGCACCATTAATATACTCACCCATTGCAACGCTGGTTGGCTGGCAACGGTTGATTTTGGTACGGCGTTAGCGCCAATTTATGCAGCGCATAATGCTGGCATTCATGTGCATGTGTGGGTGGGGGAGACGCGACCTCGTAACCAGGGTGCTAGTTTAACAGCGTGGGAGCTGGGTCAGCATGGTGTGCCGCACACGGTGATTAGTGATAATGCTGGCGGACATTTGATGCAGCAAGGGCAGGTGGATATGGTCATTGTGGGCGCCGACCGTGTCACAGCGGCTGGCGATGTGTGCAATAAAATCGGCACCTATTTAAAAGCATTAGCGGCGTTTGATAGTGTGGCGCTGGGGCATCATGTGCCTTTTTACGCGGCAGTGCCGTCACCTACCATTGATTGGAACATAGAGGACGGCGTGAAGTCGATTGAGATTGAAGAGCGCGGCGCTGAGGAGTTGTCTTGGATGAGCGGTAAGTTGAGCGACGGTACAATCGCGTCAGTCAATATCTTGCCGCATGGTACTCAGGTGGCAAACCCCGCCTTTGATGTAACGCCAGCAAGATTGGTGACAGGTATCATTACCGAGCGCGGGGTATTCACACCGCAGCAATTACGCACGATGCAAAGATAATGCTAAGGATATTGTGATGACGGATCAATTACAGTGCGCGCGTGAACAGCTGTTGGTGTTAAGCCAGCAGCTTTGTGCGTTGGGTCTGAACCGCGGTACTTCAGGTAACGCAAGTATCCGTGTACCTAATGCGCAAGGGCAGGTTGGCTTGTTAATCACCCCTTCGGGTATGGCGGTGGAGCATATGCGTCCTGCCGATATGGTGTGGATGGATTTTTTAGGTCATGCACAAGGTGAGCTGGCGCCCTCCAGTGAGTGGCGCTTTCATGTGGATATCTTGCGTGCAAAACCAGCAGTGAATGTGGTGATTCATACGCATAGCATGTTTGCGACCACGCTCAGTACCTTAAGGCGCGATATTCCTGCCTTTCACTACATGATTGCGGTGGCGGGTGGCGATAGCATCAGGTGTGCAGATTACGCTTTGTTTGGAAGCCAGCAACTATCAGATAACGCTTTGCTTGCATTAACGCATAGAACCGCCTGTTTGCTGTCGAATCACGGCATGATTGCGGTGGGTGCAACGGCAGAAAAAGCTTTGAGCGTTACGTTGGAGGTGGAAACCTTATGTGAGCAGTATTTAAGGGCGCTGCAAGTGGGGGAGCCGTACATTCTGACTGAGCAGGAAATGTCAGAAGTACATGAGAGGTTTAAGGGTTATGGCGCATGGGCCAATAACCCTTAATAAGCATCATACCTAGGTGCTGAGCTTATGCTTGCCAGGCTTATTGTTCATTTTGTGGTTTGCCTGAGAAGAACAGGCGCAGGAAAAATGCCGCCATTAATAATACAAACACGATCACCCCTAAACTTAGTAAGCCTGTAAATGTGCCAAATAAATTTGCGTACATAGTCTCAATCTCCTCAATAAATATAATCACCTTGATTATTCCGTTGCTCATTCTATGCATGTGAGAATTTACTTGATTGATTTATATCAAGATTGCTTGAGTTTCTTGGCTTATTATTGGCGTAACTCAAGATTGGATTTGAAATGCGGGGCAAAACTAAACCCAGTAAAATAAACGCAGAATTAAGAGTTTTTATTTGTAGGTGTTAGGGCTTTAAAGTAAAATAGGCTCCCGTCTGTAATAATAATTTAAGTGCCTTCTCCATGACCAAATATGTATTCGTAACCGGCGGTGTTGTTTCCTCTCTTGGTAAAGGCATCGCTGCCGCCAGCTTAGGCGCAATTTTAGAGTCACGTGGTATCAAAGTGACCATGCTCAAGCTAGACCCCTATATTAACGTTGACCCAGGTACCATGAGTCCATTCCAGCATGGTGAAGTGTTTGTCACTGATGACGGGGCTGAAACTGACTTGGACTTAGGTCACTATGAGCGCTTTATTAGTCAGCGCATGGGTAAACGCAATAACTTCACTACTGGCCAAATTTACGAGACCGTGATTAAAAAAGAGCGTCGCGGTGAGTATCTAGGCAAAACAGTGCAGGTGATTCCACACATTACCGACGAAATCAAAGCGCATGTAAAACGCGGTGCCGAAGGTGCTGACGTGGCGATTGTTGAAGTCGGCGGTACGGTAGGTGATATTGAGTCACTACCATTCTTGGAAGCAATCCGTCAGATGGGTTTTGAAGAAGGTAGAAACAATACTTGCTATATTCATTTAACCCTATTGCCTTGGATTCCAACCGCTGGTGAGTTAAAAACTAAGCCTACACAGCACTCTGTAAAAGAGTTGCGTGAAATCGGTATTCAGCCTGATGTTTTACTCTGCCGTGCAGATCGTAATATTCCTGAAGATGAGCGCAGAAAAATCGCATTATTTACTAATGTGGCTTCAGAGGCTGTAATCAGCGCGATTGATGCAGATTCTATTTACAAAATTCCAGGCTTGCTACATGAGCAAAACCTAGACGGCATTATTTGCGATAAGTTAGATATTCAGGCAAAACCTGCTGACCTTGCAGAGTGGGAGCGTATTGCCACAGCTTTGGCAAACCCTAAGCATCTAGTGAATGTCGCTTTTGTTGGTAAGTATGTCGATTTAACTGAGTCTTATAAATCACTGACAGAAGCATTAATCCACGCTGGTATTCACACTGAATCTAAAGTGAAAATTCACTATATGGATTCTGAAGACATCGAGCAAAAAGGCACGGCTGCGTTACAAGGCATGGATGCGATTTTAGTACCGGGCGGTTTTGGTGTGCGTGGTACAGAGGGCAAAATTGCCGCAATTCAATATGCACGTGAGAACAAAGTACCTTATTTAGGTATTTGTTTGGGTATGCAGTTGGCCGTGATTGAGTTTGCGCGCCATGTAGCAGGCTTAACTGATGCCAACAGTACTGAGTTTAACCCGCAAGCGCAGCATAAATTGATAGGCCTGATTGATGAGTGGCAAGATGCATCGGGTAACATTGAAAAGCGTGATGAGAATTCAGATTTAGGTGGCACTATGCGTTTGGGTGCGCAAAGCTGTCCAATCGTGCCGAATACTTTGGCTGCGAGCATTTACGGGTCAGCCGTGAATGAGCGTCATCGTCATCGCTACGAGGTAAATAATCACTATGTAGATCAGCTAAAAGCGGCCGGTTTGGTGGTTTCTGCAAGAACGCCGACTGAAGACTTATGCGAAATGGTTGAATTGCCACAGAACGTGCATCCTTGGTTTGTTGCCTGCCAGTTCCACCCAGAGTTTACTTCTAACCCGCGTGCTGGCCATCCGTTGTTTACGGCTTACGTACAAGCGGCGCTGGACAATAAAAAGTAATCTGGAAGAAATAACCCAGCAATCAATACCGGTATAGATAAACGCAATATGCATGGAGTTTACAGCTAGCGTTTATCTATAGCTGTTTTATCGCTAAATATTAAGGTGTTAATCGTATGAAATTATGTAACTTTGATGTGGGTCTTGAGCATCCACTATTTTTAATTGCTGGCCCATGCGTGATTGAATCACAGCAAATGGCGATTGATACTGCCGGTCAGCTAAAAGAAATCGCGACAGCGCTCAATATTCCATTTATTTATAAGTCTTCTTACGACAAAGCGAACCGTAGCTCTAATAAAACATTTCGTGGCTTTGGCATGGATGAAGGTTTAAAGATTTTAGACCACGTACGTAGCCAAATCGGTGTGCCAATTTTGACTGATGTGCATACAGAAGAGCAGGTGCCGCATGTAGCGGCTGTGGTCGACGTGCTGCAGACGCCGGCATTTTTATGCCGTCAAACTGACTTTATCACCGCCTGTGCACGTTCAGGTAAACCGGTGAATATCAAAAAAGGCCAATTCATGGCGCCTGGCGATATGCGCAATGTGGTGCAAAAAGCCAAAGAAGCTAACGGCGGTGCAGATAATATTATGGTGTGCGAACGCGGCGCTTCATTTGGTTACAACACGCTGGTTTCAGATATGCGCGGATTGGCCATTATGCGTGAAACAGATTGCCCAGTGGTGTTTGATGCTACACATTCTGTACAGCAGCCTGGTGGCCAAGGTGACAAGAGCGGTGGTCAGCGTGAGCATGTGCCAGTGTTGGCACGCGCCGCAGTTGCCAGTGGCATTGCTGGTATCTTCATGGAAACCCATCCAGATCCTGCAAAAGCATTATCTGATGGCCCTAATGCATGGCCACTGCACAAAATGAGAGATTTGTTAGAAGTGTTGGTAGATTTAGACCGATTAGTTAAAAAAGCAGGTTTTATTGAAAGTACGTTGTAAAAAATAATTAGGCTACTGCACACGTACCAAAAGGTGAATGATGCGTTTAATGCGCTAATTAGGTGTGCGTCTGATTGATTGGTAGCCAAACGATTTAGAACTTAGGAGAAAGTAATGAGCGCAATTGTAGATATTATCGCCCGCGAAATTTTAGATTCACGCGGTAACCCAACTGTTGAAGCAGATGTATTACTTGAAAGTGGCGTGATTGGCCGTGCGGCTGTGCCTTCAGGTGCATCTACTGGTGCTAAAGAAGCGGTTGAGCTACGTGATGGCGATAAAAGCCGTTACTTAGGTAAGGGCGTGTTGCAAGCGGTTGAAAATGTAAACACTGAAATTACTGAAGCGATTATCGGTTTAGACGCTGAAGAGCAAAGTTTTATTGATAAAACTTTGATTGAATTAGATGGTACTGAAAACAAAGACCGCTTAGGTGCAAATGCAATTTTGGCAGTATCAATGGCTTGCGCACGTGCAGCTGCTGAAGAGTCAGGTTTACCACTTTACCGTTACCTTGGCGGTTCAGGCGCAATGCAATTACCAACGCCAATGATGAACATCATCAACGGTGGTGCACACGCTGACAACAGTGTGGATATGCAAGAGTTCATGATTATTCCAGCAGGTGTGCCATCATTCCGCGAAGCAATTCGTTGTGGTGCTGAAATATTCCATGCTTTGAAAAAGACTTTACATAAAAAAGGCCTTGCCACTACAGTAGGCGATGAAGGTGGTTTTGCACCGAATTTACCGTCTAACGAATCTGCGATCCAGTACATTCTGGAAGCGATTTCAGATGCAGGTTACGAGCCAGGCCGTGATGTTTACTTAGGTTTAGATTGTGCAAGTACTGAGTTCTATAAAGATGGTCGTTACCATTTGGAATCAGAAGGTTTGGCACTGACTTCAGGCCAGTTCACTGACTACTTGGCAACATGGTGTGATAAATACCCAATCATCAGTATTGAAGATGGTATGGCTGAGTTTGACTGGGAAGGTTGGGATATCCTAACTAAACGTTTAGGTAAAACAACTCAGTTGGTGGGTGACGATTTATTTGTGACCAACACCAAAATTCTGCGTGAAGGTATTCAACGTGGTGTTGCTAACTCTGTATTGATTAAAGTAAACCAAATCGGTACTTTGACTGAAACATTCCAAACCATTGAAATGGCTAAACGCGCTGGCTACACAGCAGTTGTTTCACATCGTTCAGGCGAAACAGAAGACAGCACGATTGCTGATATTGCGGTTGCTACCAATGCATTGCAAATCAAAACTGGCTCACTGTGCCGTTCAGAGCGTATTGCTAAGTACAACCAATTGTTACGTATTGAAGAAGAGTTGGGTGATGCAACTAGCTACGCTGGTAAGTCAGCTTTTTACCAATTATTTAAATAACGTTAAAGTGTGTTTGAATAGTTAAAATTGAAAGCCCTCACACTAATTTTTGTGATCTTGATTGCCTTGCTACAGTATCCACTGTGGCTAGGCAAAGGTAGCTGGTTACGTGTGTGGGATTTAAATCGTCAGGTTGCGCTGCAACAGGAAAAAAATACCACTTTAAAAGCACGTAATGGCACGCTAGAGGCTGAAGTGCGAGATCTTAAGAGTGGGCAGGCGGCAATTGAAGAGCGTGCGCGTAGTGAGCTTGGTATGATTAAGCAGGATGAAGTATTTTATCAAGTGATAGACCAGGCGTTACCGCAAGCGTTGCCACCACCTCCAGTTAAGCCATCTGCGACTACCGCTCCCTAAGCCTATCTTTTTAGGGGTAATTTATTACTGTCGCTCTAATTTAGGTTTGACCTAAGTCTAGGTTTACATTAAGCGCCAAGCGTTCAGATTCAAACGCTTAGCTTTCAGTTTTCAACTCAAAATCCATACAAGAACACACCACTGAATCATTGAGGCGTCTGTCTAGTGTTATAGGCAGTGGCTAAAGTGCGTAAGGTAGCGTTTGCAATGCCAACGTATGCCCATTGGCCGATAGCTGGTTATTTTCTGGATTTTCCACGTTAATTTCGGCACATCTAATTTCAGCCAGCAAGTCATAGCCACCCTGTGGTGACGGTGCGCTACGCACGACTTTACCAACTGCTTCATTTGCTGCATTTAGAATATTCTCACCTGGCTGTGCCGCGTGATTTGAGTGCGTCAGGTAAGTGCGGCGCTTGATGCTACCAAGGTAGTGCGTGCGTGCAACAATCTCTTGACCAGTGTAGCAGCCTTTTTTGAAGTTGATACCGCCTAGCAAATCTAGGTTTAACATTTGGGGGACAAACTCTTCTTGAGTCTCAGCTTTTACATCTGGGATGCCGGCCTGAATTTCCAACCATTCCCAATGTGAAGCATCTGAGATTGTGGTCTGTGATGATAAGGCGCTCCAAATTGCTTGTGCTTGATCTATATTTGCCAAAATTTCAAAACGTGCATGAGTGCTGCTAGGTAATTTTAGTAGTGAGCCATTTTCTAGCGATACTAACTCGTAGTCATGTTGAGGGACTGTCGCAAATTGCGAGCTGAGTAGCGCCTGTGCATTCGGGCCACTTAAGCCAATTTTAATGATGTCATGGCTCAGATCCTGTACCTCTACCTTGCTACGCATTACATACATTTTTAGTCGCTTTGCTGTGGCTGCGATTAACTCTAGCGGCATTTGCAATTGGATGCGGTCTTGCTGTGAAAAAGCCAGAAATAGCGCAAGCATACGACCTTTAGGTGTGCAGTAGCCTGTGTAGTGTGCAGATTCCTTTAACAGCCTTACGTCGTTAGTGACTTGGCCTTGTAAAAAATTAAACGCATCTGCCCCGCTCAGTTGCAGCAGGCCTAAATGCGACAGGTCGCACATCACGGTTGCGCTATCTAACAATGGTTGAGTGCTACCCGCGTTTTTTGTGGGTGTTGAGGTTTGAATAAATTCCTGCCATTGTTGATTGCTCATGTTAACCTTTTGTATTATTGCTTAGTATCAATTAAATCTTTTAAAACAGATCGCTGATTATAACGTGAAGCCGATAACCCTGAATTTCAAGCCCTCATTTATTTTATGTGCACTATTATTGTGGATGACTGTGATGAGCAGTTGGCTAGTTTGCCTAGTGCCACTCTCATTCGTTATTCAGTGCTTGTCATTATTACTGATTTGGTTAGTGGCTATTTATGTGATGGCGGGTGCTGGGTTGCATTTGTTGCCATGGTCGCCCGTCGCGTTGCATGTGAATGCAAAAAACCAGCTCAATATCATTAGAAAAGACGGGCAGAGCTTAAGTGATTTGTCATTAAACGGTGACAGTATCGTTACTCCCTGGCTAACCATCGTGCAGCCTAGGCCTAAAGACGCTACCTATTGGCAGCGCCTGCTAAACCACTCGGTATTAATTTTGCCAGACAGTACCGATGCTCAGAGCTTTAGGCAGCTTAGAGTGTGGATGCTTTGGGGGCAGCGCGACAAAGCGCGTTAATGGGTTTCACGTAGCATTGCCGACAGAGTCATCGTGCATCTTATTTAACTGGGCGTCGACGGCTTACTAAAGTTCGCCACTGTGTTTTTAGTTCATGTAGCGGGTGTTTAGGCAGGTAGGCAAATATAAATAATACCCCAGCCAAGCTCGCTAAAATCCAACGGATTTCAAAATTAGCGTTGTCGCGGCGCGCTGGTTTTTGCTTTTTCATTGCGCTCAGAATAGCGCTCACACTGTCCGCACGCACGTACATGCCATTAATTTCTTTTGCCAAGTCTTTTAAGTAGGCCTCATCAAGTTTGGATAAATAGCGATCGCCTTCGCCACTCGCTACGCTATCATTTCGGGTGCCTAAATTTGATTCTGAAATCTGGGCAATACCAGGTTGCATGGCAAAGCTTTCATTTGCCCAGTAACCGATGAGTTGGTTAAATTCATCAAATTTGGGGATAGGGGTGCCCTTGTCTGAACCTACCCCGACAAATAGCCAATCATCGCCACCTTGAAAAGAGGTCAGGTCCTGTCTATTAAAAATATGCAACTTAGGCGCTTCTTCACCATCTGTAAAAAACACAACTTGGGCAGGTGCAGGGAACGAGCGTATGGTTTTAGCCAATACAGGCATGCTGGATCTAATTCTGCTATTACCTGACCAGCCATTACGCCAATCAAAATGGTCGATGGTGTCGTTGATCGCGTCAAAGTTCTCGCAAACTTCGATTGGTGTATAAAGCGCGGCTACACTGACGCCTGCAAATAAACCAATGCTAATATTAGTGCCGCATGGCAGCTCACTGACGAGTTTGTGCAATGTATCTTGCGTATAGACTAACCGTGAAACTGGTTTTCCATTAATGGTTTTATCCACCACATTCATGCTTTGTGAGATATCCACGGCAAATAAGTAGCTGTAGATATTGCGCTTGATTGGAATCTTCGGATTAAATAATGCGATGACCAATAGTAAAAAAGCAGCGAGCAATAGAGCTACATCTTTGCGGTGACGTAAATAATTATAAATTGGATGCATAATGAATCAATCAGTCTCTCAGTTATTCAGCCTTAGCTTTAAGGTAAGCCTACCGGGATGTTGCCCATGATTAAGCCTGGTGAATCGCCTTCACCAGCCCCTGGTGTCGGGTTCTCTGGCAGCATAGTCAACAGACGGTCTAAATTATGCCTTGCTCTCCAGTTGCTGTTGTCTTGCCTTAAAGAAAGCTGGTAAGCCTTTTTAGCTTGGTTGAGCAGGTATTCGGCTTCATCATGTACTGTCATGTTGGTGCCTGCGATTGCCAGCCCACGCCTGAAAAAGATATTGCCTAGGTTATATTGAATCGCTGCTTTTTGCTCTATGGTTGCGCCATTCAGCGCTTTATTAAAGAGCAGGGTAGACTCTTTGTAGCGTTCATTTTTTGCCAGCCAATAAGCAGTTGAGAATTTAGCTTCAAAGCTTTGCAAATCAGTTTTTGGCTGTTTGCCTGTGCTGATTGCAGTGTTAAATGCATCAATCTGCTGAATGCGATTAAAGTAGTAGATGCAAGCAGTGCTGGCTAGCAGTGCAATGATGATGAAGAGCCATGATAGGACTTTTACATTAAAAAAGTGTGTTAATTTTTTTAATGAAATAAAGTTGGCTATGGTTGTTTTAATAGCTAATGCCATGTCGTTACCTCTATTCTTTTAACGGCCAGTAATAGTGCAATCATGATTGTGGCAATCATAAAGCAAATGTTTGTGTACTCTCGCCCCGGAACTTTCTCAACGTATTTAATGGGCTTCTTCTCACGATTGTTAATATCATTCATGGCTAATTGCAGTGATTTAGGGTCTTCTGCCTCATAAGCTTTAAATGGTGTTTTAAATGTCTGGAAATACTCGTGCAGCTCAATTTGTGCAGGTAAGGGCTGGTCTTCCACCGGAACAAAGTTCGGGTCAAAAATACTGAGTCCGCCAGGCTGGCGTAACACTATCCAATATAAGCTAATGTTTAAGCGTTGAAACCAGTCCCGGATTTTTTGCTGTGTATCAGCATCTACCCGTCCTGCACCGTCTGAGAGCAGGATAACCGCACGTGAACCTGAGTCGGTGACTTTATCAAACAGTCCCGCGCTACTGGTTAAACCACTGCCAATATTGGTTTGAAATAGTGCGTTACCTGCGGTTGCCTGCACTGCTGCAATCACGGCTTTTTTATTTTCACTCAGTGGCAACACATACATGGCAGAGTTACTAAAGGTAATCATGCCAAACATATCCTGCTGGCGTGACTTCACAAATTCAGTAATCAGTCTAGCTGCCGCGACGGACTTAGTTTCGCCTACCGTGGTGTTGCCATTATGGTCTGTAGTGCCAGAAAATGGATCATCCATACTGGCACTGCGATCTAATACCAGCGCGATTTGTGCGCCAACGCCAATACGCTCCACTTTTTGCTCGGTGGTATGCGGTGCGGCTAAGCCTAATATAATAAAAATGAGTGTTAAGACTGCTAATATTTTTAAAATTAGACCAATCAGATTCGAGAGTGGATCTGCAGGGAGCATATCTACCCAAGAATAGTGCTTGGCATGCGCACGCTGTAATAGCAAAGGTAAAAGTGCTAAAGGGAGCAGCCATAATACCCATGGATGAGAAAAAGCCATGGTTAAACTCCAGCCCTGTTGGTGGTTGGAATTAAGCCGCGTTCGCAGTCACGGCATTGCTTGGTGAATTTCAATAGCCACAGTGTCGGGTTGCTACCTACGCTGTGCACTGCGCTGGGCTCAAAATACACTTGGCGAGATAATCCAAAGAACTGTGATATTTCATCTTTGATATGTAGGAAGTTCGGGTTGCTTGCGAGGAACTCATCTACATTGCCGTTGAAAACACTGACTTTCGCGGTCTGGTTAAAGGCATGATGTACTGCAGCCACTGCTTGTTTTAGGCCTTCATCGTTTTGTGGTAGTTTTTTAATTGCACGGTAAGTTTTAGCAAAGTTCCCCCCCATGCGCGGCAGCCATGCGTGCTTACCAAAAATGTAGAGTAATGCAAGCAGGCTCAATACCAACGCACCAGTTGCAAGTTTCAGTCTGGTTTTTTCTTGATCATTCTTTAACAGTAAAGGCTCAAGAAACGTGCTCATATTGTTTTCTACTTTAACTTGGCCAAAAATTGCGATCGGTGAAACCGCAATATCCAAGCTGGGCACACGATATTTGACCAACTGTTTGCTATTTTTAGTGTTCACTAATTGCAAATACTCAGGGCCAAGTGCGGCATTTTTGGCAACAACGCTGTTGGTAAACACTTGATAAGCAAGTTTAAGTTGGTGCGTGGCGTAATCTTTATGCTCTACTTTGCTATGCTGAATCTCTTTTAGCTCAATCCCAATCACTTTACCTTTATAGCGCTTCTCGTAGCCAACAATCGGCAGCGAGGTCTCTACCAGTTTGTACGGTGCTTTGATGGTTAGTGTGACTTCTCTTTCAATCACGTCACCAACGGTATATCCAACCCGCTTAAAGGGGTCTACGGTACTAATGCTAACTATGCCTTCATCCACATCAGGCAGGTTTTGACTATCAAGTGCCAGTGCCTGAAGCGTGGTAATGCTTAGAATGGCGGCGAGTAATAGGTCTCTAAAATATTTTGTCATGATGATTTTTTAAGTGATTTAAGCGGCTACAAATTGATGAAAGTATTCTGTCAGCGAGTCTGCGTCAAACTCACCTTCTACATAAAAAGGCGGCATGTCGAAGCGCATAAAAAGCTCGTATATTTCATTGCGTCTGCTTTCAAAGGACTGCACGATTTTTTCGCGTAACTCTTTGCGCAAAAATAAGGTGCGTTTTTCGCCAGTTTCCGCATCATCTACATTGACTAAGCCAAATTCTGGCAAGTTTCTATATTCTGCAGAGTCCCATAACACCATCGGTACAATATGATGGCGCAACAGGTTAGATAATGCACTCTCCAGCAAGCTGTTCGGCATGTGGAAGTCTGAAATCAAAAACACCAGCGAACGTTCGCGTGGCAGATAGCGGTAAACTTCTGTAATGCCATTGCAGTTTACCTGTGCTGGGTGGAAGTCTTTTAATGACTCTGCCATTGTAATTGCATGGTGAGACTTGAAAGAGGTTGTGCTAATCCAATCCTCACGTACTTTTTCATCAAAGCCGATAAAGCCAAACGGGTCATGATGCTCACTTGCGGATTGTGCAATTGACTCTGCTATTTCTGCGGCTAATTTGATTTTTCTTTTTTTTGCACCAAAGTTCATACTGCCCGATAAGTCACAGATAACATAAACTGGGGTTGCACTTTTCTGGTTAAACAAGCGAACATACACTTGCTCCAGCGGGTCGCGTATGGTTTGGCGAATATCGATACGACGCGGGTCTGGGTAAGACAGCAGGGTGGTGTGCCCACGAAACTCCATCCCCATGCCACGTTGCGTGCTGGCATGGCGACCAGGATGGCGACCGCGCGATCTCCAGCTAATGTGATAGTCAAAAGATTTAATATTTTCAATCATAAAAATCCAACATAAAAATCCAATAGGTGGGTTACTTTTAACACCATTCTTTACGGAAATATGAGCTGAGTATCTGCGCTGGAAAATGCAACGGTTGCGTTACTCATAACCTAGTTGTGCAACTTGTACTATTTAGGCTACTGTATCCCGTGCATCTCGTGCTGCATCATGCTCATCGACTTATTTCGTCTTTCCCTTACTGACTTGATAACCCAGTCTTAAAATCTAGCAGGTTTGTTGTAACGGTAGTGTCACCTGCTAGGTTGGCCGTAGTTATGGCGCAGCGACTGCGTTCACAATACCTGAGAGCATTTCACGCGCAATCTCAGTGCGGCGCATTTCATACACTGGGCTAAATACCAAGCGATGTGCAATAGTGGAGTGAAACACTGCATGAATGTCATCCGGCAATACCGCATGACGGTTGTTTAGCCACGCATTTACACGCGCTGCTCGCAGCATCATACTCATACCGCGCGGGCTGGCGCCTGAAAGCACCAGACGGTTCATGTCTACGCCAGAAACCTTTACACCGTAATCCAGCGGGGCTTTGGTTGCTTTCCATAGGTTCAGGGCATATCTTTTCAGCGTGTCGCTGGCTTCGATACTGTTTTGAATCACACTTGAAAATGCATTGAGCTCATCAAATTGCAGTACATCAGGTTTTACGGTGTCGACCAGTGCATCTACATTATGGAATTTAGTGTCAAACACCAAAGCTTCCATGATGGCATCATCGTTTGGCACCACAATTGGAATTTCCATCATAAAGCGATCACGTGCTGCGGACGGAATCTCAAAAGTTTCTTCTTTTTCCACTTGGTTACGGTCAGCAAACACAATCATGTGTGGAAAGTAATGTTCGGTATTGAAGGCGGACAGGCTACGCTCAGCCATCACGCGCAGTAATAATGAGTGAACCTGCGGACGCGCACGGTTGATTTCATTAAAGAAGAATACAGATAGATTCTCGCCAGACATCAGCAATGGGCCTGGGCTCACATGCGGTTTGCCATCTTCACCCAGGTAAGTATGGTAAACCAAGTCGTTAGGCATTAAGTCAATGGTGCCTTCAATCCGCTGGTAGCCACCGCCAATGCCGCGTGTAAAAGCACGTAGCAGTGTGGTTTTACCTACACCCACGTCACCTTCAAGCAATACGTGACCACGGGCAAAAATTGAAGTGGTAATTAGTCTAATTGGCGTTTGTTGGCCAACCACAACTTTATTGACTTCAGACTCTAAGGTAAGCGCATGGTTGCGCCAATCAGCTAGTTGAACATCACTCATTGAGAATTCCTGTATTTTTTGAAATGGTTGTAATAGAACTTAAACACATGGTAAACGTTTTTATCGAAGGGGTAAACAGATCTGTATACCCCTTTATTAAAATATATCCTAAATATGAAATGAAAACGTTAAAAAGTGAATAAAAGTAGCAATAAAAAGTGAATATCGCTTTCGTAAAAATGGTTTTCCAGCGAAAATAGCGAAAGTTAGATCAAGTGCCTTGATTATTCATCGCTTGATTGGGTTCAAATAGACGTTTAAAAACTCATTTACAAAGTCAAAATTATGCAAAGACAAAATAGTTTCACAAAAGAAGAATTACTCAAATGTGGTCGCGGTGAAATGTTTGGTGAGGGCAATGCGCAATTGCCTTTGCCGCCAATGTTGATGTTTGATCGTATTGTTTCTATTACTGAAGAGGGTGGTAAATATGGCAATGGTCAAATCATTGCTGAGCTGGATATCACGCCTAACTTATGGTTTTTTGATTGCCACTTTACTGGTGACCCAGTGATGCCAGGCTGTTTAGGTTTGGATGCGATGTGGCAACTTGTGGGCTTTTATCTAGGATGGATGGGTGGTCCTGGCCGTGGTCGTGCATTAGGTGCAGGTGAGGTTAAGTTCACGGGTCAAGTACTGCCAACGGCTAAAAAGGCAACTTATACCATTGATTTAAAACGCGTTATTATGCGTAAGCTGGTCATGGGGATTGCTGACGCTACTATGCAGATTGATGGCCGCGAGATTTATGTTGCAACAGACTTACGCGTTGGTTTGTTTACGCGTACAGATAACTTTTAACCTTTTAGTTACAATCAGTTAAAATATATTCAATTAAAATTTATGAAATACGGAGTAATCGTGCAAGCGCAGCAATTCGATTGCGTAGCCGCCGCATACTCCTGCTTCCTTTGGTAACTTTTTATTTTTATAGGAGTACACGATAATGCGTCGTGTCGTCATTACTGGAATGGGGATTGTTTCCAGTCTAGGGAACAATAAAGCTGAAGTTTTGGATAGCCTGCGTCATGGCAGATCTGGCATCACTCTTCAACCTGAATACGCTGAGCGTGGGTTACGTTCGCACGTAGCAGGCTCAATTAAAAATCTTGATATCGAGTCGTTGATTGACCGCAAGCTATTGCGCTTTATGGGCAAAGGCCATGCTTATGCGTGGTTAGCACTGCAAGAGGCGATTGCTGATGCTAGCTTAGGCGAAGACCTTGTTTCTAATGTACGTACTGGCATTATTGTCGGTGGTGGTGGTCCATCAACTGACAGTATCGAACAAAGCAATGCCGTTTTAGCTGAAAAAGGCATCCGCCGCGTAGGCCCTTATATGGTGACTAAAGCCATGTGTAGCGGCATTGTGGCAACCTTAGCAACTGGTGCAAAAATTAAAGGCGTGAATTACGGTATTAGTTCCGCCTGTTCTACTAGTGCGCATTGTATAGGTGCTGGTGCTGAGCAAATTCAGTTAGGCAAACAAGACATCGTTTTTGCAGGCGGTGGTGAAGAAGAGCATTGGACCTTGTCTTACTTGTTTGATGCAATGGGTGCAATGTCTAGTAAATACAACGATACCCCAGAAAAAGCTTCAAGAACTTATGATGCAAACCGTGATGGTTTCGTGATTTCTGGTGGCGGTGGCATCTTAGTGCTAGAAGAGTATGAGCATGCTAAAGCACGCGGTGCAAAAATCTACGCAGAAGTCGTTGGTTATGGTGCAACTTCAGATGGTTACGATATGGTGGCGCCTTCAGGCGAGGGCGCAGTGCGCTGTATGCGTTTGGCGTTAGAAGGCGTAGAAGGCCCAGTTGACTATATCAATACCCACGGTACAAGCACCCCGGTTGGCGATACAAAAGAGCTGGAAGCGATTCGCGAAGTGTTCGGTGAAGGTGGTTTAAACCAAAGCCCTGCTATTGCTTCAACTAAATCATTGTCTGGCCATGCCTTAGGTGCTGCTGGTGTAAATGAGGCGATTTATACGTTGCTAATGATGGAAAATAACTTTATTGCAGCTTCAGCCAATATCGAAACCTTAGATCCGGCAGCTGAGGGTTTGAACATCGTTCGTACGCCGATTGAAAACGTAAAAATTGAAACAGCACTATCTAACAGTTTTGGTTTTGGTGGCACTAATGCGACACTGACGTTGTCTACGAAAAATCTGTAATGGATTTTTAGTTGTTATTTGGATGAGGAAGTATGGGTTTCAAAGCTAAATTCTTAGGTCTCATATTTCCTTTTCTCCTATTTGGTTGTGCAGGTTTCTCCAATCACACCGTTTATATCTCCGAGCAGCAAATCCAATCCAAGCTGAATGAAAAGCTAGTGATTCCTATCTCATTGCTTAAAGTGTTTGATCTTAGTTTAAGCAATGCCAATGTGAAGTTTGACCATGCGACAGGCAGGATGCATACAAAATTTGACACGCAATTATTGAATCAACTCAACGGCAAAAAGATGGCAGGCAAGCTTGCTATATCAGGCAATCTACAATTGGATTCCACCACAAATTCAGTGACTCTGAACGAGGTTGCGGTGGATGATTTTGTGATTGATGGTGTAGAGTCAAAGTATAGCGATGCCATGGGTGGTGTAGCAAAGATGCTTGGCAGTCAGCTTTTGAATGGCCTTAATCTTTACACGGTTAAGTCAGATTCGCTCAAAGTGGGTACTACGCAATATTATCCAAAAGAGATGAAAGTAACAGATCGCGGCCTAGAGATTACCTTAAGCCCGACTCCGTAAGTGGCGTGCTGATAGTGGATATTCACCTCAGCACAACTTTCAGTATATAGGGTAGTCAACACTTGATTGGGCGCAACCTCTGATTGCACCCAATCCAGTTTCTTGCTTACTCTGCAGTTGGGCTTCTGTATCTAGATAGCCAATGTGCATATGGAGGAGGCAGAACCCAAGCAGGTTGTTCCATCCCTAGTTCTTTCGCCGCTTGATATGACCAGTTTGGGTTTTCCAAGTGAGCGCGTCCTATCATCACTAAATCCAGCTGCTCATTGCGCACTGCTTGATCAGCAATTTTAGGTGCACCAAACCCCCATGCGGATGAAACCGGCAATTGCGTTTCATTGCGGACACGCTCAGCAACTGGTGCCAGAAATGCAGGACCCCACGGGATGTTGGTTTCTGGAATGGTAAACCCTACACTGACACTCAGCATATCCAGCCCAATCTGCTTCCACTCGTTCACTAATCGGATAGATTCGTTCAGCGTCTCTTCATCTTTATTATCATATTCCAAAACACCAAATCTAGCGGTAAGTGGCAAATGCTCTGGCCAAACCTCTCTTACCGCTGAGATCATCTCATTGCTGAATCTGGCTCGGTTCTCATAACTGCCGCCATACTCATCTGTTCTCTGATTTGAGTGTGGCGAGAAAAAGCTTTGCCCCATATAGCCGTGTGCAAGATGCAATTCTAGCCATTCAAACCCTGCATCGCGCGCGCGTTTTGCTGCTAGAACAAAGTCATTTTGTACGCGTTTGATATCGGCGACTGTCATTTCAGAAGGGACGCGTGCAAGATCGCCACCGAATGCTAGAGCGGATGGGGCGATGGTTGGCCATGCATCTGGATTGTCAGCGGGGATATGGTCATCACCTTCCCATGGAATATTGGCGCTGGCTTTACGCCCTGCGTGCGCAATCTGAATGCCTGGAATAGCGCCAGCCGCCTTGATTGCTGAGGCGATTTCGCGCAGTTGCTCAGCTTGCTCATCATTCCAAATGCCTAGGCAGTGCGGGGTGATACGCCCCTCGGGTGCTACAGCGGTTGCTTCTACTATCACCAGAGCACTACCGCCACGCGCCAAGCTAGCATAGTGCACTTTGTGCCAATCGTTAGCTAATCCATTATCTGCCATGTATTGACACATAGGCGGTATGGCGATTCTGTTCTTTAACGTCACACCCTTTAGTTGGTAAGGTGAAAATAAATTATTCATGATTATCCTTAAGTTGAAATTCAATAATTAATACTATTGTTCGAATATAATAGAACTATAGAATATTGTAAAGAGATGTGTTAAATTAATCCTATGCGACAAATCAAACACCCTACGATAGAGCAGGTCGAATTAACGGACATTATGTATGCTCTGGCTGATCCCACACGATTGGAAATTGTTATCCTGCTTGCGCAGGCAGGTAGAAAACTAACGTGCGGGGAAATTAATCTGAATCGCCCTAAATCCAGCATGTCGCATCACTTCAAAATTCTTCGAAGCGCAGGTCTGGTTGAGACCTTGATTGAAGGGACAGAGCACATGAACTCTTTGCGGCTTGAAGAAGTGGAAAGCAAGTTCCCAGGGGTATTGAGCGCAGTTTTGAAAGCGGCCACAAAAGGCTAGTTGTTTCGCTAAGATACCTTGTTTGCATAGCTTACTAGCTCGCAGCTCATCAAGTTACCGTTCATATTAAGAGACGCAGTTAGCTGCCCAGCTATCGAATATTACGTGCATAAGCGTTGTAACAAGAAAGTGGTACCCCCAGTTACTTTACCTCCAATATTTCATTTTCGTGGGCATTTTCTGCTTATGAGGCTGATTGTATTTTTGGCTTATTCCTGATTCAAGTGTCATGTCTAAGGTCGCCGTTTAACTCAAGCGTTGGTCACCTGTCCTACTTAAATATTATGGCGACCTAGTTAAAGGTAAACCAATTTAAATTTAGTATTGCTTTGTAATAATAATGATTCTCATTTACAATATGAGAATAAATCTTATTATCAAAGGTCTGCTAAATTGAATAAAAAAAATATTTTGCATTTATCCGTTATCTCTACCTTATTGTCTTATTACCCTTTACAGTCAATTGCCGCTGAGTTGGAAATGAAAAATGAATACACAGAGACTTTATCTGAGATCAAGGTAAATGCTAAGGTGGATCCTAATTCACTGCCACCAGCTTATGCTGGCGGTCAGATTGCTAATGGTGGCCGCCTTGGGTTGTTGGGAAATACTACATTATTAAATGCGCCGTTCAGCATATCTAGCTACACAAGCGAAATGATAGAAAACCAGCAAGCGATGACTGCAGCAGAGGTGCTTTCCAAAGATGCAGGGGTTAGATCTTCTGGACAAACGGGAGGGTTATTCGATTCCTTTTTTATTCGCGGCTTTCCGATTGGAGAAGGTAATGCAGGTGAAATTGCTTTTGATGGTGTATATGGTGTCGCTCCTAATTATCGAATTTTTACTGACTATGCAGAACGTATTGAGGTGATAAAGGGGCCTGCAGCATTGCTATATGGCATGTCACCGAATAGTGCTGTGGGTGGTGTGATTAACATAGTTCCTAAACGTGCAGCGAATAAAGATTTAACTCGGTTAACTACATCTTATGCTACAAAATCTCAACTGGGAGGTCATGTAGATATAAGTCGACGTTTAGGTGAAGACCGTCAATTTGGAGTGCGTTTTAATGGGAGTGTTTATGATGGTGATACTCCGCTCGATAATCAATCTAGGGAGGCTTTCGTTGGTGCTTTAGCGTTAGATTACTCTGGAGATCGTTTCAGAGCATCTCTAGATTTGTTAAATCAAAAAGAAGATATCAACGCACCGTCTCGCCCATTTCTAGTGGCAAATGGCGTGGGTTTACCTTCCGCGCCCGATGGGCAGCGCAATGTTACACAAAAATGGGAGTATGCCAATGTGCATGACCGATCAGCATTATTAAAGACTGAGTTTGATTTAAGCAGCACTACTACCGTATTTGCAAGTGCTGGCGGAGCGCATACAGATGTTGAGAGAACTTTTGGTACACCAACCATTCTTAACGCAAGAGGCGATACAAGCTCTACACCAGGAAACTTCATATTTAATATACACAGAACATCTTACGACGCTGGTATCAGAACACAATTCGATTCTGCTGCAATTACCCATGCAGTTACATTACAAACAAGTCTATATGAAGACCGCATAGATCGTGGCTCAAGAAATGGTACCGCAGTTTTATCGAATCTATATTCGCCAATTAATCAGCCCGATCAAAATATTGCATCACCATCAACGCCTAAATTATCCGAATCTAAACTTCAAGGAGTAGCGCTTGCGGATGCAATGTCGCTGTTAAATGAACGTTTGTTGATCACTTTGGGGGTTAGAAAGCAACAAGTGGAGTCTAAGAATTTTAGTGCAAATGGTGCTGTTACCAGCGCATATAAAGACGATGCATTAACACCTTTGGCTGGAATAGTCATTAAGCCTTGGCAACACGTGGCTTTTTATGGAAATTATATCGAAGGGCTTAGTCGCAGCGATATTGCGCCATTAACTGCTACAAACGCTGGTCAGAGTTTCGCACCATATAAAACCAAGCAGCGTGAAGTAGGTGTCAAGATTGATCATGGACGCTTTATCAGCACTTTAAGTATGTTCCAAATCGAGAAACCTAGTGGTCAGTTAACTAACGGTGTGTTTGCTGTTGATGCGGAGCAACGTAACCGAGGTTTAGAGTTCAATATTATCGGTGAGGTTACTCCTGGAGTGAGGTTGTTGAGCGGTGCAACCTTTTTTGATGCTGAACTTACAAAAACCAACAATGTAGCAACACGGGGGAAAACACCTATTGGTGTTCCCTCGTCTCAGGCCAATCTAGGTTTGGAATGGGATACATCTTGGGTGCCAGGATTAACAGTAAATGGGGCGATTACTTTTACTGATAAACAATATGTTAATCAGGCCAATACTCAAGAGCTAGCATCTTGGACTCGATTTGATTTGGGCGCGCGCTATACCACGGCTATCACAGGGCATGCGACGACTTTACGTGCAAATGTATTAAATGTGTTCGACCGAGATTACTGGTCAGGGGTTGCTTCTTATAGCGGAGTTTCAATAGGGGCTCCCCGCACCCTTATGTTATCTGCAACTGTAGATTTCTAATGTACAAATTAAGACCTATTATCTCAACAGATCTGAGTAACTGATGCAAGCTGATATTAAATTAAAAACTATAAATACAACCACTCACTCAACAAGTTCGCACCGCCCTCTACGTGGGCGCAGTAAGCGTGCTAATTTATTGATATGGTTGAGGAAAACTCACATCTATCTAGGTTTGTGGGGGGCGCTACTAGGGGTGCTATTTGGCGTCACTGGCATTATCATGAATCATCGCGTGGTGATGAAGTTGCCAGTACAAAAATCTGTACAAAAAGTAATTGAAATGCAATTGCCCAATGAAAACTTTGAAACTCCAGAGTTATTGGCAGCATGGATTGCGCAAAAGATGAACTTTAAAGTTTCTCAAGCAGTGTTCATTAAAGTCGAACCTAGCAAAGAGGTGATTTGGAATGATGTTAAAGTCAAACAACCAGAACGTTGGGCTATTAGCCTACACCGGCCAGATAGAGCAATTAATGCAGAGTATTTTGCAGGGAGTAAAGTAATTAATTTGGAGAATGCTGACTCCACTATAGTAGGCACGCTTACACGGCTTCATATGGCTGTCGGTGTAAATATAATCTGGGTATTGATTGCAGACTCGATAGCAGCTAGTTTTATCCTGCTCTCCATCACAGGGTTGCTGTTATGGTCTCAAATGCATACTGTAAAGTTAATAACTGTATTATTCAGTGTTACGTCATTGATTACTGCAATATGTGTGGCTTTCTCTATTTAGCTTTTGTGTTGCTGGTAGAGCTGGTTTTTCACTCTAGCGGCTCGTATGCATCATTAATGAGAGGTAAATTTTGCTATCGGCAATATCCACAATGAATCACAGTATACGGAGGTGGATATTGTTTAAAGTATAAGCGCCGCGGCAACAAGCCTGCCTTCACTCATTAAGATGTTATAGGTGCGACAGGCCGCTGCTGTAGTCATGCATTCAAGTGCAATCCCATGCTCGGTAAGCATTTGATGGTTCTTTGGGTGCAAAAACAGATGCGTTTTGCCCGTGCCGAGCAGCACCACTTCTGGCTTTAATTTGATTATTTCTTGGAAGTGTTTGTTTTCTAAGGAGCTCACATTTTCCGCATGCCAATCAAGCACAATCGTCTGTGGCATCACAATTAAGTTTTGCCCATAACGTTGTTTGTTGATCTCTATATAGCTATCGCTATACGCTGTAATCAGGTTGTTATTTTCAGCGGTGGTTAAATGTAACTTCATTGTTGATTTTTGCCTTTATTCTCTGAGGCTTAATTGAATCAAAGCCTCATTCTAATGTAAACTAATGCCTTTCACTAATAAGCTTTTTTAAGCACCAATTCACGCATTATGCAGCCTTTACATAAATCTAATAAACTTAACAATGTCTGTTATGACATTCGCGGCCCTGTACTTCAGCGTGCGCGCGAAATGGAAGAAGACGGCCATCATATCATCAAGCTTAATATTGGCAATCCGGCCTCCTTTGGGTTTGAAGTACCTGAGGAAATTCAGCAGGATGTGATCCGTAACATGGCCAAAGCGGGCGGTTATACCGATAGTAAAGGTCTGTTTGAGCCGCGCAAGTCTATTATGCATTACACACAAAGTAAGCATATCAAAGGCGTAACCGTTGACGATATTTTTATTGGTAATGGCGTGTCTGAGTTGATCGTGATGTCGATGCAGGGCTTGTTGAATAATGGCGACCAGATTTTAGTCCCAATGCCAGACTATCCTTTATGGACCGCTGCGGTTACATTGGCAGGTGGTACAGCCCGTCACTATCTGTGTGATGAAGAAACCGGCTGGATGCCGAACCTTAAAGACATCGAGTCAAAAATCACTGCGAATACACGCGGCATTGTAGTAATTAACCCTAACAACCCTACTGGTGCGCTTTACCCACGTGAGATTTTAGAAGGTATTGTAGAAATTGCGCGCCATCATGGTTTAGTCATTTTTGCAGATGAAATTTACGATAAAGTCTTATACGATGGTAACGAGCATACTTCGATTGCATCGCTAGCGGATGATGTGTTGTTTGTCACGTTCAATGGCTTATCCAAGAATTACCGTACTTGCGGCTACCGTGCAGGTTGGATGATTTTAAGCGGCGAGAAGAAGCATGCTAAGGATTACATTGAAGGCCTGAACATGCTGGCTTCTATGCGCTTGTGTGCCAATGTGCCGGGTCAGTTAGCAATTCAAACTGCATTGGGTGGGTATCAAAGTATTGAAGATTTAGTCGCACCAGAAGGCCGTTTGTGTAAACAGCGTGATATTGCGTATGAAATGCTTACCGCTATTCCTGGTGTAACCTGTACTAAGCCACAGGCGGCAATGTATCTATTTCCTAGGTTAGACCCCAAAGTCTATCCAATTGAAGATGACCAGAAATTCATTCTCGATTTATTGTTAGAAGAAAAAGTGCTTTTAGTCCAAGGCACTGGATTTAATTGGAAAACGCCAGATCATTTCCGCGTAGTGTTCTTACCGAATGTGGATGATTTGACTGAGGCGATTAAACGTATTGCTAGGTTCTTAGAAAATTACAGAAAAAAGCATGAATCAAAATTAGATGGAGCAAAAGCTTGAAACAGTTAAATGTTGGGATATTGGGCTTAGGCACAGTAGGCGGTGGTACATATACAGTATTAAAACGCAATGCAACTGAAATTACGCGCCGTACTGGTGTGGCAATTAATGTGGTACAGGTGGCAGATAGAAATTTAGCCAATGCAAAAGCGTTGGCGACAGATGCAGATGTGACTGATGATGCATTTGCTGTGGTCAATAACCCAGCGGTGGATGTTGTTGTTGAGCTGATTGGCGGTTATACCTTAAGCCGTGAGTTGGTGTTAAAAGCGATTGCTAATAAAAAACATGTTGTGACAGCCAATAAGGCACTGATTGCTTTGCACGGCAACGAGATTTTTGCAGCGGCAAAAGCAAATAATGTGATCGTGGCTTTTGAAGCGGCGGTTGCTGGTGGTATCCCAATTATTAAGGCTTTGCGCGAAGGTCTAGGCGCTAATCGTGTTGAGTGGGTGGCTGGTATTATCAATGGTACGACTAACTTTATCCTGACAGAGATGCGTGAAAAAGGTCTGAACTTTGCCGATGTGCTAGGCGAGGCACAGCGCTTAGGCTATGCCGAAGCTGATCCGACTTTTGACGTGGAAGGTATCGATGCCGCGCACAAGCTGACCATTATGTCTGCCATTGCTTTTGGCATGCCGATGAAGTTTGAGCAAGCTTACACTGAAGGCATTACCAAATTAGAGCAGGTGGATATCAAGTACGCAGAAGAACTAGGTTATCGTGTGAAGTTGCTTGGTATTACTAAGCGTACCGACAATGGTGTTGAGTTACGTGTACACCCGACTTTAATTCCAGAGAAACGCTTGGTGGCGAATGTGAATGGCGCCATGAACGCAGTGGTAGTGAAGGGTGATGCAGTTGGCCCAACGCTTTATTACGGTGCCGGCGCGGGCGCAGAGCCTACCGCTAGTGCAGTGGTCGCTGATTTGATGGATGTTGCACGCCTGATTGATGCAACGAGCGCTCAGCGTGTGCCTTACCTTGCGTTCCAGCCGGAGCAAGTACAAGATTTAGCGATTTTACCAATTGATGAAGTGCAAAGCGCTTATTACCTACGTTTGCGCGCTAGCGACAAACCGGGTGTACTTGCAGATGTGACTAAAATCTTAGGTGACCGCAGTATCTCTATTGATGCCATGCTGCAAAAAGAGCCAGATGAAAACGAAACTGAAGCAGATATCGTGATTTTGACGCATATCACTGTTGAGAAAAATATGAATGCAGCAATTGCCGCTATCGAAGCGCTTGAAGCGATTACGACTAAAGTCGTGCGTATTCGTATGGAAGAACTTGCAAAATAATGATTAATCGCCATCTTACTATGCACTGTGGGATGACGGACGTATGAGAGATTAAATGAAATACATATCAACACGCGGGCAATCGCCTGCTTTAAGTTTTAGCCAAATTTTATTGGGCGGTTTAGCGCCAGATGGTGGTTTATATCTGCCAGAAACCTATCCGCAATTCACTGACGCTGATTTAACCGCAATGCGTGGTTTGTCTTATGCTGACTTGGCGTTTGCAATCTTGTCGCGCTTTGTTGACGATATCCCCGCTGCGGATTTAAAAGCGATTATTGATAAAACTTACCGTGCTGATGTGTACGCATTTACCCGTGCTGGTCAGAACGCTGCGGATATTACGCCAACGCTGAAGCTGGAAGATAACCTATATTTGCTTAGCCTTTCTAATGGCCCTACATTAGCGTTTAAAGACATGGCAATGCAGTTGCTGGGTAACTTGTTTGAGTATGTGTTAACCAAAGAAGGCAAAACCACCAATATCTTAGGCGCAACTTCTGGTGATACCGGCTCAGCAGCTGAATACGCGATGCGCGGTAAAAAAGGCATACGTGTATTTATGCTGTCACCACATAAGAAAATGAGCCGCTTCCAAACTGCACAGATGTTCAGCTTACAAGATGACAATATCTACAATATCGCAGTGAACGGTGTGTTTGATGACTGCCAAGATATGGTGAAAGCGGTATCGAATGACGCAGAGTTTAAAGCACAATACAAAATCGGCGCAGTGAACTCCATCAACTGGGGCCGTATCGTGGCGCAAGTGGTTTACTACTTCAAAGGCTACTTTGCGGTTACGCAAAATAACAGTCAAAAAGTTAGCTTCTCTGTGCCGTCAGGCAATTTTGGTAACGTATGTGCCGGTCACATTGCACGTATGATGGGTTTGCCAATTGATAAGCTGGTAGTCGCTACTAATGAGAACGATGTATTAGACGAGTTCTTCAAAACTGGCGTGTATAGCCCACGTGGTTCAGCGAATACTTACCACACCTCAAGTCCTTCTATGGATATCAGCAAAGCCTCTAATTTTGAGCGCTTTGTGTTTGATTTAGTCGGGCGCGATAGCGATAAAACGCGTGCGCTTTGGACGCAAGTCGACAGCGGTAACAGCTTTGATTTGAACGCCGACGGATATTTTGCAAAAATTGCAGACTATGGCTTTGTGTCAGGCAGTAGTAACCATGCGCATCGTATGCAAACCATCCGTGAAACTAAAGCCAAATATGAGGTGGTAATTGATACGCACACTGCAGATGGCCTTAAAGTTGCACTAGCGCATTTAGATGCACAGACACCGATGGTGGTGTTAGAGACTGCATTGCCAGCCAAATTTGAAGACGCTATCGTGGAAGCACTAGGACAAGCACCAGAGCGCCCAGCTGCCTTGAATGGCATTGAATCTTTACCGCAAAAATTTACTGTGATGGATGCTAGTGCAGCAGACATCAAAACCTTTATCGCTAACAACACTTAAATAAACAGCCACATTCATCATGTATGAATGTGGCTGTTTATCAATGAGCTAATGCCTGCTATCGCCGTGCAGCTTTAGGCAATAAAAGTAATAAGTTTTTAATTGGGACAAACATGACGACAGCTTGGGTGGTAAGTTAAGAATGAAACAATATATCGACTTAGTGCAGCACGTGCTCGACCATGGTAATAAAAAAGAAGACCGCACCGGTACAGGTACCGTTTCTGTATTTGGCTACCAAATGCGTTTTAATTTGGCAGAAGGCTTTCCCTTACTGACCACCAAAAAAGTACATTTAAAATCCATTATTCATGAACTGCTGTGGTTCCTGCAAGGCAGTACCAATATTGCGTATTTAAAAGAAAATGGCGTACGCATCTGGGATGAATGGGCAGATGAAAATGGCAATCTAGGCCCAGTGTATGGCTACCAATGGCGCAACTGGCCTAAACCAGATGGCACGCACATTGACCAGATTACGCAGGTGGTCAATGCGATTAAAAACAACCCGGATTCACGCCGCTTGATTGTCTCGGCGTGGAATGTTGCGGATGTCGACCAAATGAAACTGCCGCCGTGCCATGCCTTCTTCCAGTTCTATGTGGCTCCAGCCGCACCTGATGATGCTGACCAGCGCTCCAAGCTCAGTTGCCAACTTTATCAACGCAGTGCAGACATATTCCTTGGCGTGCCGTTTAATATCGCCTCCTACGCATTGCTGACCATGATGGTGGCACAGGTATGTAATCTAAGGTTAGGTGATTTTGTGCATACGCTAGGCGATGCGCACATCTATTCGAATCATTTTGAGCAAATGCACGAACAGCTAAAGCGTGATCCGCGTCCATTACCAACGATGCGTATTAACCCTGAAGTGAAGGATATCTTCGGTTTTAAATTTGAGGACTTTACTTTAGAGGGATATGACCCGCATCCAGCAATTAAAGGTTTGGTGGCTGTTTAATGACGCAGTTATCAATTATTGTTGCAGTTGCACATGATGGCGTAATTGGCGTCAACAACACCTTGCCTTGGCACTTGCCTGAGGACTTGAAGCGCTTTAGAGCGTTAACCATGGGTCACCATATCATTATGGGTCGCAAGACCTATGATTCGCTTGGGCGCCTGCTGCCTGGGCGTACTACGGTGATCGTGACACGTAATGAAAACTACAAAGTAGAAGGTGCGCTGGTGGCTAATTCATTAGAAGCCGCCATCGCCTTATGTGAAAATGATGATGAAGTATTCCTAATCGGTGGTGCCGAGTTGTATCAAGCTGGCCTTAAACTGGCACACAAACTGTATATCACTGAAATCGAATTAGACGTAGCGGGCGATGCATTTTTCCCCGCGTTAGTATCTGCCGAATGGCAAGAAGTCGAACGTGAAGCACATACTTCCGAAAAAGGTTTGAAGTTTAACTATGCTACTTACGCACGTAAGTAGCATAGTTTTTTCATCTGCGCACAGTCCTATTGGTGCTGATTACTGTGCTACACAATCCACGTAATAAGTCGCTTTACCATCAACCACTTGTTTCACTAGGCCATGCACGTCAGTTTCAAAGCCGGGGAAGCGCTCGTTAAATTCACGGGCAAACTTGAGGTAGTTCACAATAATCTTGTTAAAGCGCTCACCTGGAATTAATAATGGAATGCCTGGTGGGTAAGGTGTTAGCAATACCGCAGTAATGCGGCCTTCAAGCTCATCAATTGCCACGCGGTCAATCTTACGATGTGCCATTTTCGCAAACGCATCGGTTGGCTTCATGGCTGGTACCATGTCTGATAAGTACATTTCTGTAGTCAAGCGTGCCACGTCGTTGGCTTTATATACACCGTGAATCTGTGCACATAAATCGCGTAGACCTAAGCGCTCGTAACGTGGGTTCTTTTGTACGAACTCAGGCAATACTTTCCATAATGGCTGGTTCTTGTCGTAATCGTCTTTAAACTGCTGTAGTGCCGCTACCATGGTGTTCCAACGGCCTTTGGTAATGCCGATGGTGAACATGATAAAGAATGAATACAAACCGGTTTTTTCAACAATCACGCCGTGCTCAGCCAGGTATTTAGTCACAATTGCGGCCGGAATGCCAAACTCATCCGAGAAGTCACCGTGAATATCCAAGCCTGGAGTAATGATGGTGGCTTTAATCGGATCTAGCATGTTAAAACCTTCTGCTAGGTTACCAAAGCCGTGCCAGCCTTCGTTGGCTTTTAGCATCCACGCGTCACGCTCTTCAATGCCTTCTTCTGAAAGGTCGTTTGGACCCCATACTTTGAACCACCAGTCGGTACCCCATTCTTCATCTACCTTGCGCATGGCACGGCGGAAATCCAGAGCTTCCATAATAGATTCTTCTACCAATGCGGTGCCGCCTGGTGCTTCCATCATGGCCGCCGCAACGTCAATACTCGCTACAATCGAATACTGTGGGCTGGTAGAGGTATGCATGAGGTATGCTTCGTTGAATACGTCACGATCTAGTTGGTTATTTTCTGCATCTTGCACCAGAATCTGTGAGGCTTGTGACAAGCCAGCTAGCAGTTTATGGGTGGATTGCGTTGAAAATACCATAGACTCTTTACAGCGCGGGCGGTCTGCGCCAATCGCGTGGTAATCACCGTAGAAATCATGGAACGTTGCGTGTGGTAACCAAGCCTCGTCAAAGTGCAATGTATCAATCTTGCCGTCCAACATTTCTTTGATTTCTTCTACGTTGTATAGCACACCGTCATAGGTTGATTGCGTGATAGTAAGCACGCGCGGTTTCACCGTTTTGTCGGTTGCAAAAGGGTTGCGGTCAATTTTTTTCTGAATGTTTTCCCACGCAAATTCACTTTTGGGGATCGGGCCGATGATGCCGAAATGGTTACGCGTAGGCATCAGGAATACCGGGATTGCGCCTGTCATAATGATAGAGTGCAATACTGATTTATGGCAGTTGCGGTCCACCACCACCACGTCACCTGGCGCTACGGTAGAGTTCCACACCATTTTGTTCGAGGTAGAGGTGCCGTTAGTCACGAAATACAAGTGATCGCAATTGTAAATACGTGCTGCATTACGCTCAGAAGCCGCTACTGGGCCGGTATGGTCAAGTAGTTGACCAAGCTCATCTACCGCGTTACATACGTCTGCACGCAGCATATTCTCACCAAAGAACTGATGGAACATTTGGCCAACTGGTGATTTCAAAAATGCTACACCGCCAGAGTGGCCAGGGCAGTGCCATGAGTAAGAGCCATCCGCCGCATAATGCGTAAGTGCTTTAAAAAACGGTGGTGGCAGGCTATCCAGATAAGCCTTGGCTTCACGGATAATCAAGCGCGCGACGAACTCAGGCGTATCTTCATTCATATGAATAAAGCCATGTAATTCGCGCAGTACATCGTTCGGGATGTGACGTGAGGTGCGTGTTTCACCATGCAGGAAGATAGGGATTTCTTCGTTGCGATGGCGTATTTCTGCGACAAACTTACGTAGTTGCTCAATCGCTTCTGGTTTTTCTTCGATAAACTCTTCATCATCAATCGACAAAATGAATGCTGATGCACGGCTTTGCTGCTGCGCAAATGAGGTGAGGTCACCATAGCTGGTGACCCCTAGCACTTCAGTGCCTTCTTCTTCAATCGCTTTAGCTAGTACGCGAATACCTAAACCTGATGAGTTCTCTGAGCGGAAGTCTTCGTCGATGATAATGACAGGGAAACGAAATTTCATTCAAATGCCTTTAAATTATATGGTGAGGGCGACTTCATATTGTGTAGTCGCTTAACTCTTAATCTATCTTTGTAATACGCTTAGGCTAGCTACTTCTCGCCAGATGTATGAAAGCCAATACCTAAAAGCGCTGATGTTAGATTTTTGGTAACGTCACGCCAACTTGACCCTGGTACTTGCCGCCACGGTCTTTATAACTGGTTTCACAAATGTCGTCTGCGTCTGCTTCAAAGAAGAGCACTTGTGCACAACCTTCATTTGCATAAATCTTAGCAGGTAGCGGTGTCGTGTTGCTGAACTCTAGTGTGACATAGCCTTCCCACTCTGGTTCAAATGGGGTTACGTTGACGATAATGCCGCAACGTGCGTAGGTTGATTTGCCTAAGCACACGGTGAGCACGTTACGTGGGATGCGGAAATACTCAACAGTACGTGCTAGCGCAAATGAGTTTGGCGGAATAATGCAGTAGTCTGCGTTTACTTCAACAAATGAATTTGGATCAAAGTTTTTTGGATCCACAATCGTGCTGTTGAGATTGGTAAATAATTTAAATTCTTTTGAGCAGCGAATGTCATAGCCATAGCTAGAAGTGCCATAAGACACCATGCGTTCGCCTGCCGCATTCATTTTGACTTGATTAGGCTCAAATGGCTCGATCATGCCGTGTTGTTCTGCCATGCGGCGAATCCATTTGTCTGATTTAATGCTCATAATTGTTTAAATTGATAGAGGTTTAAAGTGAATCGAATTATAAGGCCTAACCGCTGAATTACAATGAAAAATTGTAGGTTTTGACCTGAAAAAAAACCTCACACTTATTGAGTAAGTTGTGAGGTTTGTTAAAACGCTTTAGTCAGCGAAAAACAGCTTAGTGCTTGTCGCCACCTAATTCAATGCTATAGCGCCAGAACTGATCTTCAGATTCAAAAATCACGCTAGACTCTTGTGGATCACGACTACCTGCTGGGTATTGGTGTACAGGTGATTTATCTGCCATCCAAGCTTTTACCACAGGGTCCACTAAGCGCCATTGCGCTTCAACTTCACTAATGTGTAGGTAAAGTGATGGGTCGCCTTCCATCAAATTAAGCATTAAAGATTCATAAGAATCAATGGTTTCATCACCTTGTTGGCGTTGTGGGCCATCAATACTTAGCGTGCGCGTTGCAATGTCTAAACCTGGAATTTTAGATTCAATTTCCATTTTGATACATTCACGCGGCTGAATGTTTAGTGTTAACCAGTTTTGATGTTGGCCTTCTACCAATTGCATTGGTGCTTTTTTGAAGCGAATAGAAATAGCGGTGTTGCCTTCGTGCATGCGTTTAGCAGTACGCACATAGAATGGCACGCCTTTCCAGCGTGGGTTGTCGATAAACAGTTTTAGTGCAGCATAAGTCTCGGTGACGCTTTCTGTTACGCCATCACGTGCTAACTCTTCCAAGTAGCCTGTTACGTTCTCGCCATGACCGTCACCAGCTTCTACGCGGCCAGCTTTGTATTGGGCACGGAAAGCGTGTTTGTTCAGCTCGTTCACAGGAATTGGGCGGATAGACTCTAGTAGCTTGATTTTTTCAGCACGAATGCTCTCTGGGCTAAGGTCTGTTGGTTTTTCCATCGCAACAAGCGCCAAGGTTTGTAGCAAGTGGCTTTGTACCATGTCGCGCAGTGCGCCAGTTGCATCATAGAATGTGGTGCGATCGCCAACGCCTAGTGTTTCATTGTTGGTGATTTGTACATGGTCAATATGTTCGTTATTCCATAGAGGCTCGAACATTGCGTTGGCAAAGCGTGTCAGCATCACATTTTGCAATGCAGATTTACCTAAGTAATGGTCAATACGGTAGATTTGACTCTCTTTTAGGTATTTAGTCAGTTCTGTTTGTAATGCTTGTGCGCTTGGCAAGTCTGTACCAAATGGTTTCTCAATCAACACACGGCGCCAGTATTTACTTTCATCAACGAGTCCAACTTCTGCAAGTTGCGCAACAATCGGCGCAAAGTCAGTAGGGCGTACTGATAAGAAGTAGGCCAAGTTTTGTGGGAACACTGACTCATCAGACAATTTTGCTTGCAACTTATTCATTGCATCTGGGTCTGTCGGTGGATTTGAATGGTAGTGGTTACGTGCGATAAAACGCTCGAACACTTTTTGGTCGTAACCGTTTTTGAACTTGGCATCCAACATACCTTTAACATCGGCTTGCCAGTCTTCGCGACTTACTTCACCGCGGCCAACTGAGAGAATCACCATGTGCTCAGGTAGGCGACCAGCTGCATCTAGGCGAAACAAACCAGGCATTAGTTTGATGCGAGATAAGTTACCGCTCGCGCCAAACAGCACCAAGGTACAAGGATCTATTTTTTTTGCCATTATTTCAAACTTTCTTAAATAGGTTTTTGTAAATACTGCGGCTATTTTACATTCGCTAGATTGATTCATAATTTCGCAACTTTATGAATCACTCAGGTTAAAATAGCGCCTTTAAATGAATTAATGTAATTATACCGAAAAAGGCAGCACTGTTTTATGCAAACCACACAAACACTTGAAGTTAAATCTCTTACTTTGGCTAACAATCAGCATACACGTTGGTACCGGTTTAATTCGCAAGATGAAATCAATCAGGCGACATTAAAGCGTATTCTTCAGGCAGCAGATGAGGCGATTGAAAAATACGGTAGCTTTCTCATTGTGCTAGCGGGAGGCAGTACGCCAAAAAGCGTTTATCAGTTGCTTGCTAAAGAAAATGCAGACTGGGCGAATTGGCACGTTTACCATAATGATGACCGTTGTTTACCTGTGGACCACCTAGAGCGTAATAGCAAAATGGCGCGTGATGCGTGGTTAAATCATGTGGCAATTCCGCAAAATCAGATTCATGATATCCCTGCGGAGTTGGGTAATGTTGAAGGTGCAAAAGCCTATGCGCAAACTTTGGCTGGCGTACGTACGTTTGACTTGGTAATTCTAGGCCTAGGTGAAGATGGTCATACCGCCAGCTTGTTCCCAAACCAAGCCGTGGATAATAGCGCGGATGCAGTGCCTGTATTTAACTCACCTAAACCACCAGCTGAGCGCGTGACCATTAGCCAAAACCGTCTTGATAATACAAATGGCGTGATTTTCTTGGTGACTGGTGCTGGTAAGCAAGATGCAGTGAATAACTGGTTAAATGGCGTTGCGATCCCAGCTACTTTGATTGCCCCAGCTTGCGGTGTGGATGTATATAGTTTTGGCGTTGAGTTTTAATTCAAACTTTCCAAAAAAGATGCACTTAATTAATTGAAGGCTAAAATAATTGAAGGATAGCGCGAGGTCTTCGCGCTATCCTTCAAGATTTACAACACTGTAAGCAATGACTTAAAAGTGTTTTTAAATTGATGTTATGTGTTTTGGATGACGATGTTAGGGAATTTTCCGCTGTGATCCAAGCTTGAGTTAGCGATTTTAATCGCAGCCTTACGTGCAATCTCTTTGTAGATATTAGCTACTTTAGAATCCGGGTTTGCAATCACAGTTGGCTTGCCGCTATCAGCTTGCATACGGATATCAATATCCAGTGGCAATGCGCCTAATAAATCTACGTTGTAGTCTTTTGCCATTAACTCACCACCACCAGCACCGAAGATATGCTCTTCATGACCACAGTTAGAGCAGATGTGTGTGCTCATGTTTTCAACAATGCCTAAAATAGGGATGCTGACTTTTTCAAACATTTTAAGGCCTTTACGTGCGTCCAGCAGCGCAATGTCTTGAGGTGTGGTAACGATAATCGCGCCAGTGACAGGTATTTTTTGTGACAATGTCAGTTGAATGTCGCCAGTACCTGGCGGTAAGTCAATCACCAGGTAGTCTAGGTCGCGCCATTTCGTATCACGCAGTAGCTGCTCTAATGCACCTGTCACCATCGGGCCACGCCATACCATTGGTGTGTCAGTATCGATTAAAAAACCGATAGACATTGCTTGTATGCCATGTGCTTCCATGGGCTCCATGCTTTTGCCGTCCAGACTTTCTGGTCGGCCGCTAATGCCTAGCATTTGTGGTTGGCTTGGTCCATAGATATCCGCATCTAGCAAGCCAACGCTTGCACCTTCTGCCGCCAAGGCTAACGCTAAGTTAACAGATGTGGTTGATTTACCTACGCCGCCTTTACCTGAAGCTACCGCAATAATGTTCTTAACGTTTGGTAGTAAGCTCACGCCTTGTTGCGCCTTATGCGCGACGATTTTGCTGCTGACATTCACGGCAACTCTACCTATGCCTTCAATACTCAGTAGGGCTTGAGCGACGAGATTTTGTATATTTGCCATAACAGATTTAGCAGGGTAGCCTAGTACGATATCTAAGCTGACATCGTTACCATCTACCTTGATGTTTCTTGCTGATTTACCACTCACAAAGTCTTTGCCCGTGTTAGGGTCTATACATAGTTTTAAGGTACTTTGAATAAGTAGTTCTGAAATTGCCATGTCGTAAATTCCTGATTTAATCTTGATTTAATATGGGGTAGCGCTACAAGTGTTGATAACTTGAGTAAATTAATGGGTTATTTTAACTGATTGTGGTGTTGCCTTGTATGTTTTGCATCAAACTTTTGCATAAACTGTATACCAGTATTGGTTAATTTCATATGCATCCTTAAAAACCGTAATCATTGCTGTGTGAACGATGCCGCATTTGTTAGAATGTGGTTTTTAGCTCAATAGATTCATTTATCTCATGGCAACAGCAAATAATCCTCGTAAAATTCTAGTTACTTCAGCACTGCCGTACGCTAACGGTAGTATTCATTTAGGTCACTTAGTGGAGTACATCCAAACTGATATTTGGGTGCGTTTTCATAAAATGCAAGGTCATGATGTGCATTATGTATGTGCAGATGACACACACGGCACGCCAATCATGTTACGTGCTGAAAAAGAAGGCATTACGCCTGAAACATTGATAGCGAATGTACACAAAGAACATTCGGCAGACTTTTCAGAATTCTTAGTGCAGTTTGATAACTACTATTCTACCAATGCGCCTGAGAACAAAGAGCTCTCACAAAGTATTTATAAAAAATTAAAAGCAGCAGGCAAGATTTCAACCAAAACTATTGAACAGTTTTATGACCCAGTCAAAAACATGTTCTTGCCAGACCGTTTTATTAAAGGTGAGTGCCCTAAATGTCACGCAAAGGATCAATACGGCGATAGCTGTGAGGTTTGCGGCGCGACATATAACCCGACAGAGTTGATTAATGCATATTCTGCGGTGTCTGGCGCTGCGCCAGTGCGTAAAGAGACTGAGCACTACTTCTTTAAACTGTCTGAATGTGAGCAGTTCTTAAAAGATTGGACACGCTCTGGCACACTACAAAGTGAAGCTGCTAATAAAATGGGTGAGTGGTTTGAAAATGGCCTGAACGATTGGGACATTTCACGCGATGCGCCTTATTTTGGTTTTGAAATCCCTGACGCGCCGGGTAAATATTTTTACGTATGGTTGGATGCGCCAATTGGCTACATGGCAAGCTTTAAAAAGTTGTGCGCAGATAAAGGTTTGAATTTTGATGAGTACTGGGCTAAAGATAGCCAGACTGAGCTTTATCACTTTATCGGTAAAGATATTTTATATTTCCATGCTTTATTCTGGCCAGCGACACTAGAGTTCTCCGAGCATCGTAAACCTACCCAAATTTTTGCGCACGGCTTCTTAACCGTGAATGGTGAAAAAATGAGTAAGTCACGTGGTACGTTTATTACCGCACGCAGCTATCTAGACCATATTAAGAACCCAGAGTATTTGCGCTATTACTATGCGGCCAAGTTAAACAGCACGATGGAGGACATCGACCTGAATTTGGAAGATTTTGTTGCGCGTGTGAATAGTGATTTGGTGGGTAAGTACATCAATATCGCTAGCAGAACCGCTGGTTTTATTAATAAGCGTTTTGACGGGCAATTAAACCCATCGGCCAATAACGCTGTGGTGGCTGAAATCAAGGCTTCAGCAACTGCGATTGCTGAAAGTTATGCCGAGCGTGAATATGGCAAAGCATTGCGTGAAATCATGCGTTTAGCAGATGTAGCTAATGGCTTTGTGGCTGAAAAAGCGCCGTGGGTGATGGCAAAGCAAGAGGGGCAAGATGCAGCTTTGCAGGAAACATGTTCAGATGCGCTGGAAATGTTCCGTTTATTAACACTGTACTTGAAACCAGTGTTACCAAAACTGGCTGGTGAGATTGAGCTGTTCTTAAATGTTGCCCCGCTGAGCTGGGGTGCTGTTGCTAGCTCCTTATCACCGCAACATCGTATTAACGCTTATGAACATTTGATTACCCGCGTTGAAGGTAAGCAAATTGAAGCGATGACTGAGGCGAATAAAGAGAATCTACAAGCGACGCCAACACCAGCGCCCCATTCTCAACAGCGCCATGCGGAACATCAGCAAGCAGCCAATGCAGAAGCCACAGAAGCAGAATATATCAGTATTGATGATTTCACTAAGGTGGATTTGCGTATTGCCAAAATCGTGAATGCAGAACATGTAGAAGGTGCTGAAAAACTGCTGAAACTTAGTTTAGATATTGGTGAGGATAAACCACGTCAAGTGTTTGCTGGTATCAAGTCTGCCTATGATCCTGCTAGCTTGGTGGGACGTTTGACGGTGATGGTGGCCAATTTAGCACCACGTAAAATGAAGTTTGGCATGAGTGAGGGTATGGTGCTAGCTGCCAGTGATGAGCGCGGCGGCCCATATATATTAAGTCCAGATAGCGGCGCGCAAGCGGGCATGCGCGTTAAGTAAAGATTTATTAAACTTATTTTCCTGCGTGCAATCTACAGGAAAGTTGGAATAATCTGATTGTTGTAAATAAAGTTTAGACTTGTGTAGTGAAGTTGTACAAGTTTATCTAACTTATGAAAGGGTTTTAAATGAAATATATTAATGCTACGTTGATAGCAATGTTACTGTTCTCAGGGCAGTTGATGGCTGCAGATAGCAATGCCAAAACTGCAATTGGTGGTGGCTTAGGTGCTGCTGCAGGCACTGCAATTGGTAGCGTGGTTGGTGGTAGCACCGGTGAGGTTGTTGGCGGTGCAGTTGGTGGCGGCCTTGGTGGTGCAGTAACCACTAAAGGTAAAGGTCAGGCTGGCGCAGTGATCGGTGGTGCGGCAGGTGGTGCTGGCGGTGCTTATGTTGGCCGTCAAGTGAGTGGTAGCACGGCTGGCGCTGTCGTGGGTGCAGCGGCAGGTGGTGCTGGTGGTGCCGTGATTGGTAAAGTGATTGATGAGCCTACACCTAGAACCGGTGGCGGTGATTACAAGCGTAAGCACAAGCATGGTAAAGGCCATTACAAAAATAGACATAAAGGCCATGATGACTAAATAACACAGAGTAATCGGGACAATAAAAAAGCCGCGATTAGCGGCTTTTTTATTGTCACTTGAGCACTACTCTTTTTTATCAGTAGCAGCTTTTTTGTCAGCTTTTGTGGATTTCTTTGTTTTGCTTTCTGTTGTCGTATCTTTTTTGTCAGTTGCTTTCTTCTCAGTTACTTTCTTCTCAGCTTTTGCTGGTTTCTCTTCTTTTGCGTCAGCAGTTTTGCCTGAAGTCGCGGCTTTTTCTGTACCTACTGCTTGGGTGTCTTTAGCAGCTTTGGTTTCTTTAGCTGGTTTGTCTGCTTTAGTCGTTTTCTTTTCAGTGGTTGCTTTTACCTCTTTTGTGTCGGCAGTTTTTCCTGCGGCAGCTGCTTTATCTGAACCAACTGCTTTAGGTGCTTTAGCTGGCTTGTTGTCATTTGCTTTAGCGTCTACTACGGCTGCTGATTTGCCACTGATTGACACATCTTTACGTACACTTTGCAGGGTGGCCGCACCAACGCCATCGACTTTTTCTAGGTCATCGACTGATTTGAAGTTACCATTTTTTTTGCGGTAATCAATAATTGCTTGTGCCTTGACTGGGCCAATACCATTGAGAGATTCCAGTTCAGCTTGGGTTGCAGTATTGATGTTCACCGCGGCTAGCGCACTGATACTAAAGCTTAAGAAAACAAATAATGCTAGTAACATTTTTTTCATTTTAATTCTCCGTTAGATTCTCAGACTATTCGTTAATATTGTTTTAAAAACTAAACAATGCGATGCCCATCATAGCTTAAACCGTGAATATCAAACAAGCACGATACTAAGATAGGTTAAGACACACATTCGGCATGAATCGCTTCTAATGCTTTTAGCGGATTGGCTGCCTGCGTGATCGGTCGGCCTATCACTAGATAGCTGGACCCCATGCTTAATGCATCTGCAGGCGTAACAACGCGCGACTGGTCATCTTTGTTGACATTGGCAGGGCGAATGCCTGGGGTGACCAGACAGAAATCATGACCTAATTTAGCGCGTAATATTTCGGCTTCTAATGCTGAGCAAACCACGCCATCGAGGCCAGCTTGTTTAGTGAGTGTTGCCAGATTCAATACATGGCTGGCGATATCAGTTTGGATGCCAATTTGATTTAAGGTTTGCTGGTTCATGCTGGTAAGCACGGTAACCGCAATAAGAAGCGGCTTGGTAGTGCTGGCGTCAACAGCCTGCTTTGCTGCCTGCATCATCTCTGTGCCGCCACTTGCGTGTACATTAAGCATCCAAACACCGAGGTTGCTCGCAGCAGAACAAGCTTTAGCGACGGTGTTGGGGATGTCGTGAAATTTTAAATCTAAAAATACACCAAAATTCGAACGTGCCAGCGTTTCAACAAACTGGGGGCCTGCACTGGTGAATAGCTCTTTGCCTACCTTTAAGCGGCACAGGGCAGGGTCTAATTGCGCTACTAGTTTTAGCGCGCTCGCGCTGTCTGCATAATCGAGCGCAACGATGATTTTTGGGTCAACTTGTTGAGTGGTATTTAATGAAGTGGTCATAGTATGTATCGTTTAATTAAACAGCAGTAGGTTCTGATGGAAGCGCTTCCCATGCGTTACAAGCTGGGCATTGCCAGTGGTGGTATTTAGCTTTAAAGCCGCATTGTTCACAATGGTAAGCAGTTTTGTTGCCAATGGCATGACGCACGGCTTGCTGCATCAGTTGCGTATCTTGTAGGCTGTTATGTTTAGGTTGATTAGTTTCTACAATAGCTCGTGCCTGTAGTAATAGATCTAGTGTGTTGAGGCTAGGCTTTTTAATCAGTTCGGTGCGGGCGAGTTTAGCTGCACTTTCTGCGCCTTCTTCTACCAAGGTTGCCTCATACAGTACATTAAGTAATGAATTGAGTTGGTAGGTTTGTAAATACGTATTGAGTAAGGCAAGCCCCTCAGCGGTAGTATTTAAAGAACGGTAGCTGGCCAGCAATTTAGGGGCGATTAAGCCGAGGTATTCAGGTTTTTGAAACTCTACGCGCTTCCAGGTGGAGATGGCAGCTTTGTGCTCACCAGACTCGGCTTCTAAGTCGCCAAGTAATACATTGGCGCGTACGCAGTTTTTATTAGCGCTGAGCGCTAGGTCTAATTCAAACCTTGCGCTATGTGTGTCGTTTGCAAGTTTGGATTTAACTGCCATTTCGCAATAGTAGTGCGAGATTTCAACACGGAACGGGACGCCTGAAAGGCGCTCTAGCTCCGTGGCGGCTTTAATCGCACGTTCCCACTCACGTTCTCGTACGTAGATTTCTAGTAATGCGCGCAACGCTGGCTGGCGGTAACGATCATCATCTAAAGTTTCAAAAAGTTCTTCAGCACGGTCAAATAGGCCTGCTTTTAGGTAATCTTGGGCAAGCTCTGCGGTGACCGCAAGTTTTTGTTGCGGCTCAAGCTCTTTTTTTGTGAGCAAGTTAAGGTGTAAATGTATAGCACGATCCACCTCACCGCGTCTTCTAAATAGGCTACCTAGGGCAAAGTGTAGTTCGAGCGAGTCTGTATTGGCTTGTACTGCCTCTGAAAAAGCCTCAATCGCTTTATCATGCTGATTGGTAATCAGAAAATTCAGGCCTTTGAAATAGGCTGCAGGCAGGGCGGTTGATTCAGCTAAAAGCTGTTTAAGGTCTACACGTGCGGCTATCCAGCCTAAGCTAAAGAATAAAGGTAATGCTAATAGCCACCAGAACTCAAATTCCATTTTATTCTACTTTATTAATTGATTAAGATTGTGCGCTTAGGTGAGTGTGTGCAAGGTTATGGTAATGCGTTACTTAACCTGACTAAGGTAGATAACCCAAGCTTGTTATCATTTTACCTTATTTGACTATTGCATTATAAGAAATGGCACCATAAAAAAAACGGCAACCAAATGGTTGCCGTTTAGACTGGAACTTAAAAGCAAATGCTAGCTTAAATCCACACGTTCACGTAGTTCTTTACCCGCTTTAAAGTGAGGTACATGTTTTTCAGGTACCTCAACCTTACTGCCGGTTTTTGGGTTGCGACCCAAACGCGGTGGACGGTAATTCAAGCTAAAGCTGCCAAAGCCTCTTATTTCAATGCGTTCGCCTGTCGCGAGGTTATCAGACATAGCGTCTAATATTGCCTTCACTGAAAGCTCTGCATCTTTCATCACTAATTGCGGAAAACGTTCTGCAAGCAGCGTGATTAGCTCAGATTTTGTCATGCTTATATGCCTTTTTTTTCTTGATACTAAATAACGGGCTAATTATTTCTTGCTGTCTAACTTGGCTTTTAATAGTGCGCCAAGGTTAGTCGTACCAGCAGCCGCGCCATCATCTGGCAATTGAGCAGGTTCTTTAGATTTAGCAGATTTAGCTTTAGGTTTAGCATCTGATTTTTCTTCAGAAGTAGCACCTGAAGGATCAGCAGTTAATTGTTTTACGCCTAAAGAAATGCGCTCTTTTTCAACATCAATTGCTAAGATCACTGCTTGTAATTCGTCACCTTTTTTGAAGTTACGAATTGCTTCTTCACCTGATTGTGCCCATGACAAATCAGATAAGTGAACTAAACCATCAATGCCACCTGGCAAGCCAATAAACACACCGAAGTCTGTGATTGATTTGATTTGGCCTGAAACTTTGTCGCCTTTAGCGTGTGTTGCAGAGAAATCATCCCAAGGGTTAGCTTGGCATTGTTTCATACCTAATGATAAACGACGACGTGCTTCGTCGATTTCTAGAATCATTACTTCAACTTCGTCACCTAATTGAGCGATTTTGCCTGGGTGAATGTTTTTGTTTGTCCAGTCCATTTCTGAAACGTGAACTAAACCTTCGATACCTGGTTCGATTTCAACGAATGCACCGTAGTCAGTCAAGTTAGACACTTTGCCGAACAAGCGTGTGCTTACTGGGTAACGGCGTGTTAATGCAACCCATGGATCGTCGCCTAATTGTTTGATACCTAGTGAAACACGGTTTTTCTCTTGATCGAATTTCAATACTTTAGCTTCAACTTCTTCACCCACTGTTAATACTTCTGATGGGTGTTTTACACGACGCCATGCTAAGTCAGTGATATGTAGCAAGCCATCGATGCCACCTAAGTCTACGAACGCGCCGTAGTCAGTAATATTTTTAACGATACCTTTAACAACAGCGCCTTCAGCCAATGTACCTAGTAAAGCTTCGCGGTCAGCACCAGCAGAAACTTCCATTACAGCACGGCGTGAAACCACGATGTTGTTACGTTTACGGTCTAGTTTGATCACTTTCAAATCACATTCTTTGTTTTCGAATGGAGTAGTGTCTTTAACTGGACGTACGTCAACCAATGAACCTGGCAAGAAAGCCATGATGCCGTTTACAGATACGCGTAAACCGCCTTTAACTTTACCGCTTACGAAACCTTTGATGATGCGGCCTTCGTTCATTGCATCTTCAAGATCCAACCATGTTTCCATGCGTTTAGCTTTTTCGCGTGAAAGTACAGTTGAACCGAAGCCGTCTTCTAGCTTCTCAATTGCTACTTTAACAAAGTCGCCCACTTGAACTTCAAGTTCGCCTTGAGCGTTACGGAATTCGTCAGCGTTGATAACGCTTTCAGATTTAAGACCTGCGTTAACGATCACATGATCATTATCAACAGAAACAACTTCAGCAGTGATCACTTCGCCAGAACGCATTTCTTGGCGAGCTAAGCTTTCTTCAAAAAGCGCAGCAAAAGATTCCATAGATGAAGCAGTAGAATTAGAAGTAGAAGCCATTAAATAAAATTACCTAAAATATCCCACCTAGCAGTGGGGTAGTTAAAAAGCTACGCATCGGTGATGATGGGTAGGACTAAACAGGGTATTTAAACCCGAATCTGGAATTATAACTAAAACATTGAAAAATAAAAGACTATTAATGAATTTTTACTAATATTTTTTCATTTTTTTTCGGGTTTTAAATAGTTCTTGTGCACAATTTTTGATGAAATCAAGCGCTTGCGATGTAATCTTGATTTTATTTCGAAATGCTTGTCGTTTTAATTTTTAAGTGATGCACCCTAAGTCCTCGCTTTATAGATGAGTGAGAACTTAATCCTTACATTTTTTAAAAGCATCTAGCACGGTGTTTACTGCGTCTGCAATGCTTAGGTTGTCAGTTTCAAGCAGAATGGCATGTTCTGCCATCACCAAGGGGGCGCTTGCACGTCCTTTGTCTCTGGCATCACGCTCCTGCAGGTCTTGCAGGATGTTTTCATAATTTGCTGCTTGGTTTTTGCCTAGCAGCTGCTTGTAGCGGCGTTCTGCTCTAATTTCAGTTGACGCAGTAAGGAATATTTTGAGTAGAGCAGATGGAAAAATTACTGTGCCCATGTCACGGCCATCAGCAACTAGCCCTGGACTCTGCAGAAAGCTGTGCTGTAAATCTACCAATGCGGCCCTCACTGGTGCATGCACAGCCACTTGTGATGCGCCTTTACCCATGAGCTCAGTACGAATCTCACTGGAGATGTCTTGCCCATTGAGTAAGACTTGATCATGTATAAATTTGATTTGTAAGGATTTTGCGCACTTTGCTACTGCGTCGGCGTCATCCCATGCGATGTTGTTTTGATGCGCTGCGAACGCTACAACGCGGTAGAGTGCACCGGAATCCAGATAGGCAAAGCCTAGTTTGTCGGCAACTAATTGTGCCACTGTCCCTTTACCAGAGGCAGAAGGACCATCAATGGCAATGACGGGGATCGGGTGTTCTTGCGTATTCTTCATTTGGATAATTTATATTAGTGTGATTAACAGTCAATGCGTGAAAATTCGCACCGTAGTAACAGTCGCCCATATTGAAGTTATGACACCAGTTTCTTAAACTCAGTGAAATAGTTAGGGAATGTTTTAGCTACACAATTTGGATCATTAATGATAATGGATACATCGCCTAGGCTGACCAGTGAAAAACACATCGCCATGCGGTGGTCGTCGTAGGTGTCAATGACTGCGTTCGGTATTAAAGCTGCCGGTGGGGTAATAGTGATGTAGTCGGCACCTTCTTCCACAATCGCGCCTACCTTGCGCAACTCAGTCGCCATAGCTGCAATGCGGTCAGTCTCCTTGACGCGCCAGCTTGCGATGTTACGTAGGGTGCTGGTGCCTTTTGCAAATAAGGCCACAATTGCGAGCGTCATCGCGGCATCCGGAATGTGGTTACAGTCAATATCGATGGTGTTGATGTTGGCTGCCTTAGTTGCGGTGATATGGTTATCGCCGTAGCTGATATTACCGCCCATCAACGCTAATGCATCTGCGAAGCGTACGTCACCTTGAATGCTGTCTTTGCCTAAACCCGCAACTGTGACATTGCCTGCAATGGCACCTGCAGCCAAAAAGTATGAGGCGCTGGAGGCATCGCCTTCTACAAAAATTTCTTGTGGAGCGATGTAGTTGCTGTGCGCCGGAATAGTGAAGCTTTGCCAGCCGTTACGTGCTACTTGCACGCCAAATTTTGCCATTAAATTGAGTGTAATCTCAATATAAGGTTTGGAGATTAACTCACCAACCACTTCAATGGTGGCTTGCTGTTTGGTTAAGGGCAAAGCCATCAGCAGTGCGGTAAGGAACTGACTGGAAACATCACCGCGAATTTTAATCGGTTTTGATAAGTCTATTTGTGGTGCCGCAATTTTTAACGGTGGGAAGCCATCGTTCCCTAAATATTGTATGTCAGCACCGGCTTGTTTTAACGCATCGACCAAATCGCCAATCGGGCGCTCATGCATGCGTGCAACCCCAGAGAGTTGGTAGTTGCCGCCAGCCAGCGCTAATGCTGCGGTGAGTGGCCTGAAAGCAGTTCCCGCGTTACCTAAAAACAAATCGGCTTCTTTATTCGAGAAGTTGCCACCACAGCCTGTAACGCGCCAAGCGTTTTCAGCAAAGTTTTCTAGCTTTACGCCTAGGGTTTCTAGCGCTTCCAGCATGCGGGAGGTGTCGTCTGACGCCAATACATCACGGATTTCTGTCGTGCCATTCGCGAGGGCTGCCAGCAGCAATGTACGATTGGAAATACTTTTTGAACCAGGTAGGGTAAGTGTGCCTTGTGCCTGATGGCCTGCGGCCAGTGTGAGTTGTTCCATAATTAATTCTTTATTGTTGGTTATTGCTCTTTAAGCTTTGCCCAGTTGTTGCGCGCTGTGCTGGCGCGATCAAATAACGCATGCAGCGCATCGCCGTCACTCAGTTCCAGCATTTGTTTTAATCGGGATAGTTCGTCTTGGTATGCAGTGATTTCATTCAGCAGCGCAGATCTATTGGCGAGACTGATATCGCGCCACATTTCAGGGTGGCTGCCTGCAATGCGGGTAAAGTCCCTAAAGCCGCTGGCAGCAAAACCAAATAGCTGTTCTGCGTTCTTGCGTGATGCGATATCATCTACTAGCGCAAAGGCAAGTAGATGTGGCAGATGGCTGACTGCAGCAAAAATACTATCATGTGTTGTTGCCGGCATTTCGGTAACGTTTGCGCCGCAGTGTTGCCACAACTCACGAACACGTTGTATAGCATCAGGGTCGGTTGCATCTGTTGGTGTTAGTACCACATTTTTATTGCGATACAAGTCTGTAGTGGCGGCTGTGACACCACTTTTTTCAGCGCCTGCAATTGGGTGGCCGCCAACAAACTGATTAAATTGCTCGCCTAATATTTCCTTGGCACAGGCAAGTACATCACTTTTAGTGCTGCCTGCATCGGTAACCACGGTGGTTGCTGCTAAAGCTGGTTTGATCGCAGTCAGGATGCTGGCTGTTTGCGCTACTGGCGCCGCAATCAGCACAATATCTGCATTTTGTACTGCTTGGGTTATGTCGCTACAGGCGGCGTCTATCACCCCTAAATCTATTGCGGATTGTAAGCTTTCAGTGGAACGACCCACCCCTATAATTTGTGCCGCACTCCCTGCTTTTTTTAAAGCGAGTGCAACCGAGCCGCCAATCAAGCCCACACCAAAGATAACGATTTTTTTCAATTTTTTAAGGTAATTTACGACAATCAATAACCGCAATTGTAGCATTGTTGTAATTGCCAAGAATCATGGCGCTATTTTTTGTTTTTGCTGCCACTGAAAAATAGTTGAAATCATTAAATTTTGAATCATGATTTTTTTTGTAGCGTTATTTAAATATCTCAGTAATAATTGGTACAAATATTCTGCACAAAGTAAATAATAATGAGAATTTGGCAGCTAATAATATTTATTCAAATTGTACTGTTCTTTCATCCACCAGCGCTTGCTGCGAGCGTTGATGCTAATGCTGGCTCAAAAGTCGCTGTCATTGCTTCCTCATCATTTAACCCTGGTGTTATTAGCGCCAATACACTGCGCGCTATTTTTGTGATGAACCAAACCAAGTGGAGTGATGGCACACCAGTCAAAGTCTATGTTTTCTCAGATTCAAACCCCACACATGAAGTTTTTAGCAAGGAAGTATTGAAATTCTTTCCACGTCAGCTCAGGCGCGCTTGGGACCGGCAGGTATTTGCAGGGTTAGGGCAGTATCCTGAGCAAGTGTCATCTACACAAGAAATGCTCGCGAAAGTGAAAGCTACGCCTGGTAGCGTAGGTTATCTATTGTTGCAAGAGGTGAACCAAGATGTACGCATACTTCAAATATCGCAATAGACCTGGCCGTAACCCCAATTGCACTAAGCAATTGTTGGCGAGATGGATGCTGGTGTTTTCTGTGTTTGTGTCCAGCACTGCGGGTGCGGTTGATATGCAAGGTGGTAAGCTACAGCTACATGGATTTATTACACAGGGGATGGTGAATACCACTGGTAACAATTTTTTGGGTAAAAGCCGCGATGAGATTAGTTATGACTTTCGTGAGGTTGGCCTAAACGCTACCTATCGTGCGCTGCCCCAGTTGCAGATATCAACGCAGTTGATTTCTCGTAAGGCGGGTCAAAACGACAATGGCGAGTTAAGAGTTGGACATGCCTTTGTAGACTGGACAGTCGCCTCTGGCGATTGGGGTAGTTCTGGTGTGCGCTTTGGTAGAGTGCGGGTGCCTTATGGTCTTTATGCGGAAACTGGCGATGTTGCTTTTACCCGTGATTCCGCCATTTTGCCGCAGCCTATTTATTTTGATGTGACGCGTCGGTTACAAAAGTCAGCCGATGGGTTATCGCTTTATCATAACGCTGTGTCAGACTACGGTAACTTTGGCATCAAATATTACTTGGGTTATCCACAGGCTGATGGTAAGTCGACTGAGGCTACGTTTTTGGGTAAGGATATGCCCGGTCGATTGGACTCTAAATTGACACAGTTGGTTAACTTCTCATTCGATAGTAATAACGGTCAGTGGCGGCTTGGTTTTACCGCAGCCAATGTTAAGTTGGCGTATGACAGAAAAGCCAGTGACTCATTATCTAGCGGTGATATTACTTTAGTGCCCTACCTGTTGTCGGCACAATATAATGCTGAGAAATGGACTTTAACCGCTGAGTATTTACTTGAGTTTCTTGAGTTCAAAGGGTTTGGCCCACTCATGGATAGTAAAACAAGCGCAGATGGCTTTTATATGCAGGCTGCCTATCGTCCGGCGTCCAAGTGGGAAGTTTTTACCCGATATGACGCTTTTTATAGGGATCGTTCAGATCGGCATGGGAGAGAGTGGCAGGCAACAACAGGACTCCCAGATTTTATGCTTTATAGTAAAGACTGGTCGGCTGGGGTGCGCTATGACGTGAACGAAAGTTTTAGCTTGCGTGCCGAAGCACATCGGATTAATGGCGCTGGCTGGCTATCTCCACTGGAGAATTCAAACCCTGCGGCACTGGAGAAAAACTGGGATATGTTGATTTTACTTGCTTCTTATCGCTTTTAAATCTCAGTCTACATCATGTCATCACTAAGAAAAAGCCCGGATATTTTCTTTAGCCTTAAATGGAAGATTATGGCTTTGCTAGGCCTAGTTTTCGTCACGCTGACCTTATTGTTGATTGGTTGGGCTTATTTAAGCCAAGCAGAACGTTTAAAGCATGAGCGTGATGTTGTGCATGCGCGTTACCTCGTACAGTTTAAGGCCATGCTGGCAGATTTTTCATTAAAAACGTCACAAGTTTCTTCTTTAGTAGCAACCATGGTAAGTGTGGATGGCGCGCTAGCGGCAAAGGGCGCTACTACTTCAAAATGGCTGGGGCCTCGTGTTAGTTCTGCGTTGGCTTCGTTGCAGTTGGATTATGGCTTAGAGTCAATCCGTATCTACGATCAACACCAACATATGCTGGCTGAGTGGGCGGGTTTGCGACAGCAAAATGCCTTGGAAGCACAACAAGTTGCTGAGGCGATTCGACAAGAATCTAGTCTGGCATGGATAGATTGTACTGAAGTGTGTTTACAGTATGCCACAACGCCTATGCTCACTAATGGCAAGGTGAGCGGTGCGGTTGTGGTTGCGTCGTCAATGGCTGATCTAATCTTATCGTTTAATCGCTTTTCTGGTGCGGATGTTGGTTTTGTACTAAAAAGTGAGGCGGATCATTACCTAAATGCCTTGCCTAAGCTTGGTTTACGTATCGCTGGTTTATCCAATGCTAGTGTCAATTTACCTCTGTTACAGCAGTTGGAGAGTATTGCATTGGCAAAGGGGAATCCTGTTTGGCAGCGTTTGGCTTTTGCTGACAAATATTACGATGTGGTGTTTTTCCCGATTGAGCATAAATTGGTGAATGTGCCAGCTATGGTAGTGGTGATTGAAAATGTGACAACACAAGTGCTGGAGACGCATGAGTCCACATTGCAACGCTTAAAGTTTGGCTTTATTTTTGCGGCGTTCATGTTGCTGGCGATTTACTTCTTACTGAATACCCCCTTAAAACGTATTACTGATGCTGTTAAAGCAATTCCTTTTCTAGGGCAGCGTCAGTTTGAAGCGGTACGCGCGCAAATTAAAATACGCAAAAATCCAGTGCTTTTTGACGAGGTGGATCAGCTGGCAGAAGCAGCACTGAAGCTGACTGATCGTCTGCAATCACTTGAAAAAGATGCAAGTCTGCATCAATCTGAAATGTTGGATATGTTAGGTCGTATCACACAAGCCAACGCATTTTCAGAGCGTATTTTAGATACGGCACAAGTGATCATTGTGACGCAGGACGCGGATGGAAAAGTAACCAGCATCAATCATTACGGTGAACAGTTGCTTGGTTGGGACGAGCGCAGTTTGCAAGGTAAATCTTTAATCGATGCATTTGAAAAGCCGGACGCACGCGGGCAATTGTATCAAGTGTATCAGGGCATTATTTCAAACAGCATTGACTATCATTATCACGAGTGTGCAGTGCTATGTAACCATGATGTGAAGCGTGAAATAGCATGGCATCACTCACGCATGGATGGCGAGCAGGTACAAATTTTGTCTGTAGGTGTTGATATCACCCTGCGTAAAAGAAGTGAGGAGAAAAGCCTGTACTTAGCTGAGCATGATCAGTTGACCGGCTTGATCAATCGTCAGCGCTTTATGCAGGAAATCGAAGCTGCACTCGTCAGGCTGGATGGGACCACAGCGTCTGAGGCCTTGCTCTATCTGGATTTAGATGGCTTTAAGTATATTAACGATATTTCAGGGCATACTGCAGGTGACATGGTGTTGCGCACAGTGGCGGATATCTTGTCCAATATCTGCGGCACGCAGGATATTCTCGCGCGGTTAGGTGGTGACGAGATGGGTATCTTGATGCGGGATTGTGATTTGCCCAGAGCAATTAAGCTTGCTGAGGAAATTAACCGTCAGCTGGGAGAGATTAAATATCCGGGGCTGGCAGGTGACCACCACATCACGGCAAGTATTGGGATTGTGGCGGTAAGTGCTAATAATCACGATGCTAAGCGCTTACTGGCTAATGCCGATATTGCCATGTATCAGGCGAAGCTTACTGGCAGTGCACGCCTGCACGTTTTTTCTGAAGGTGAGCACCTGCAGCAAAAACTTGAGCAAAAAGTGTTGTGGGAAGACCGTATTAAACAGGCTTTACGTGAGCAGAGCTTTATCATGCAGTATCAGCCCATTCTGGATATTCATCAAAATGTGATTAGCCACTACGAGGCACTGGTGCGCATGATTGATGAGAATGGGGCAATGGTACCACCGGGCGAATTTATTGAGTTTGCCGAGCGTTCAGGGTTGATTAAACAAATTGATCATTACGTAGTACGCACTGTCATCAAGCGTTGGGCGGAGCTGCTGGCGGAAGGTAAAGATCGTAAAGTTGCTATTAACCTCTCTGGGCACAGCATGAATGATGAAAATATGCTGACCTTATTGCAAAGTTTGTTTTTACAGCACCCGGAGTTGCCTTCGCATATTATTTTTGAAATTACAGAAACTGCGGCTGTGGCAGATTTTGCAACCGCGCAAGCATTTATTGAAACAATACGTGCGTTAGGTTGTGCTTTCTCCTTGGATGATTTTGGTGTTGGATTCTCTTCTTTTTATTACGTGAAACACTTCCCTGTGGACTATGTGAAGATTGACGGCTCTTTTATCCGTAATCTTGCAGATAGTACAGATGACCAAATATTTGTGAGGGCGCTAACTGAGGTGGCACGCGGCTTTGGTAAGCGCACGGTGGCGGAGTTTGTAGGCGATCAGCGCTGCCTGACGCTGCTGCGAAGCTATGGGGTTGATTATGCACAAGGCTACTTCATTGGTAAGCCAGCCAGTGAGATAGTTTAATTTTAACCGTATGACTATAACCGTAAGACTACATTAGATAGCCAGCAAAAATTTAACGCCATTCACCGTCTATCAGTTTTTCCAGCGGCCTGTAATTTTGCTTATAAGCCATTTTTCTGCTGTCTTTAATCCAGTAGCCTAAATATAGGTAGGGCAAATCTAACGTTTGTGCCCACAGCGCTTGCCATAAAATGTTGTAGGTACCATAGCTAGTTGTGTTGTCACTGGTGTCGTAAAAGGTATAAACCGCGGATATGCCATCACGCACAATATCGATCACACTGACCATTTTTAGCTGGTCGCCTTCTCTAAACTCAATGAGCACGCTTTCTACGTTAGATTGGCATAAAAAGCTCTGGTACTGTTCAACATCATTTTCTTGTGAGTCTGAGTCCGTTTGTTCTGCAGTTTTGTCATCACTATGGCGAGCACGTTGGTAGCTTGCATAAAGTGCATAATGTTCTTCATGAAAACCTACCGGCAGTATTGTGGTAGTGAGGTTTTGGTGCTGTTTAAACGCGCGCTTTTGGCTGCGGCTAGGGCTAAATTTCTCTAAAACAACTCTTACCGGCACGCACTCTTGGCAGTTCTCGCAATGTGGTCTGTAGGAGAACTTTCCACTACGTCTAAAACCTTGTTGAATTAGCCCACTGTACACGTTTGCGTCCACTAGGTGCTGTGGCGCCGCAATTAGGCTTTGCGCCATTCTATTGGGCAGGTAGCCGCAAGTGTAGCCTGTGGTGACGTAAAATTGCAGTTTGTGCAGTGGCGTATCGCTAGGTAAGCTCATGGTAAAAGTATAACCCCATTTTTACTCTATATTGCTGGGTACGGCCTTGGTGAGTACAGATAATTGCGCAGCAAATGCTGCACGGTCAATTTCGCGTGCGCCAAGGCTGGCTAAGTGCGCTGTTTTCATTTGGCAATCAATCAGGCCAATACCTTGTGCTGTAAGGTGCTGTACCAAGCTTACAAAGGCAACCTTGGAGGCATCGGTTTTGTGATGAAACATACTTTCACCATAAAACATCTGGCCTATGCGTACTCCATAGCAGCCGCCGACCAACTCACCATCCACGTAAGATTCGGCTGAAATTGCAAAGCCAGCATCATGCAATCTGCAGTAAGCATCAATGATATCCTGAGTAATCCAAGTGCCAGCTTGTTGGCTACGCAAGGTGCTACTACAAGCAGTAATGACCGCACGAAACTGTGTGTTGAACCTTACCTCAAACGTTTTTTTCTTTAGCGTTTTTTGTAGTGAGTTTGATATTTTTAATTCGTTGGGAAATAGCACCATGCGTGGGCTAGGGCTCCACCAAAGAATAGGCTCACCTTCGCTAAACCAAGGGAAAATACCTTGGTGATAAGCCGTGAGTAAACGGGGCAGGGATAGGTCGCCACCAATCGCGATTAGACCATTAGGCTCGTTGAGTGCTTCAGTTAAAGGTGGAAAGTCACACTCGCCATCTATACTGGCAACTCGACCATTAGGAAGTTGATAATAACCGTGGCTCATAAACTTAGTCTTGATTTGCTGGCTTCTGTCATTTTGCGCTGAACATGCAGCATGCGGCGCATTATTCTTTAGAAGCATTACTTAAATGTAAGTTTTAAATATAAAGTAATAATGCAGATTGATAAAACTGTTTTGGCTATATTTTTAAGATTCTTGCTTGAATGGTGGGTTTGCTGACACTTTTTCCAACGACAAAACTTGAATGCCAGTGATTATTGGTTGGCCGACACCGACCGATAACGGATATTCCTCTACCTGCCCGGTAAGAACATAGCCCCGCCGTTCATAGAAAGCTAAGAGCTCCGGCCGTGAAGATAGAACCGACATTTTGAGCACAGAAGCATTGAAGTGTTGGGTGGCATACGCTTCTGCGAGAAGTAACATTTGTTTACCAATGCCTTGCGCTTGCATTGCTGTGTTAGTCGCCAGCATGCCAATGTAAGCGCAGGACTTGCCACCTTGCATATGCACACAAGCGACGATTTCCTGCCCAAGACGTAAGAGCAGAATCGTAGAGTGTTCGTGAAATAGAGAAAGCACTTGTTCGGTGGAAATTCTCTCACCAGCAATCAAATTTGATTCATGTGTCCAGCCCGCCTCATGCGGGGATGGCCGATAGGCTCTGTTCACGAGGGCTGCAATTTCTTTAGCATCTGTTTTGCAAGCGACACTTAGTTCAAGTGGTAGGGCTTTCATAGCTTAATTCTGGCTAACGTTTGAGTAATGGGTGCTGTTAAGCGTCCCGCTTGAATGATGGGTTAGGTTTCATGCCTATGACGGTTCCTAACAGACTTAGCTTTTGATGCATTAGCACGTAGTGCGGCTGCAAACGAGCGACGCGCCCAGAGCGCAGCATCATTGGCGTCCTCCAGCACGGTTTCTGGGGCCTGATAGTAGGATAGCCCAATAATTTTTCCCTGTCGAACATACTCAAACTGGCTAAGCCCTTGATCTCGAAAATCCGCGGAGTTTTCGGCATCTGCCTTCAAGTACAGTGTTTCTTGAGAAACTAAACCAAACATAACTCCATCGTAAAACACGCCATAGCCAGAGAACATCCGGCGCAAAGAGATTGGTCCGAACAGCCGAAACACATCGTTCAAATGTTGTGCAAATTCTTCTGATGCGGACTGGGTATGCATAGAGACCTAACGAAGAAGTGATCGGCGCTGCGCGGTTTTATGCGCAGCGTCCGACTCGACCGTTTGGTTAGCCATGATTGTTATCGTTTCTTATTTAATGCAGAACATGCTATTCCTGCTTTGTGAATATCAGTGGTGGATTTCTTTGATGCATCTTCAAAGCATAATTTTAATAGATCGCTCTTTTCTAATTTGATAAGTTCATTCAGTAATAATTCATCTTCTTTTGACATCGGTTTCTGTGTATTACTTTTCTCCAATATTTTGTATTGGATTGAGCAGTTAAAATAGGATTTAGCACCATTTTGAGTTGTATCAGACTTAATTATTGAGCCTTGGTCATAAACTTTATCTCCATCTCTCTGAAGAACCTTCATGTTTACATAGTTATCGCCTAAAAATACCATCGCTGCAACGGATGGGTAGTACTTACGTAAAGCCAGAAAAACTTGATTAGGAGGTTCTGAAAAATAAAATCCCCAATATGTTGCGTCTCCACCGCTATAGCCTTTTCCGTCACCTTTAAAAAAAGAATATCCAACGGCAACCGCTGTTAGTCCTGCTATTTTTATTGGTTTATCAAACTGGTAAATTTCATCACTAGAATCTTTGTTTAGCTGTTTTGTATCAAACCATTCGCCGCCACTGGAAATTTCCTTAAATTTACCTAGTGATAAGTAATTTTCTTTGTTTTTTGAGACGAATTCAAAAGCACTTGTTTGACAAGTTGAAAATTCTTGAAAAAGCTCTTTTGCACCATGAGTAAATTCTTCCGCATGAACAGAGAATACAGTCATTAGAAGGCTAAAAGTAAAAATTTTGATTACATGTAGAAACATATGCAATTCCTATGTTGAGTTGATTGGCTAACGTTTGAATTAAGGGGCGCCGTTAGGCGTCCCGCTTGAATGAGTGGTTAGGGGCAACGATACAATAAAGTAGAGATAGAACAAACCCCACAAATAGAAAAACATTGTAAAGAATAGTAAAGCGGCTAAGCTTCGCTAAACCAAAGAAGCAGCTAACAGGCCAAGAGGCTATATGATGCTGCTACTTAATAACACTAAAAACGATGCTCTCAGAGGGATGTCAGAGGGCCTCCTAAGGCAATGATTTTTACAAAACCCTAACAGTTAATATAGAGACCCATGGATATCTATATGAGTAATTGGAAAATGAATATACATGGCTGGAACCCGTTGCCCTTTCTTATTTTTGTTGACCTGAGACTCTATGTTGAATTATTAATATAGAGACAAAGCGTCATTGCAAAATGATTCTAGACGAAGTTGTTTTGTATGGGGGAAGTTTTGATTTCTTGAATGATTATTTTTGGCTTCAAGATTAGGCTCTCATCAATAAATTACTGCAAAAATAATCGAGTTTTTAAGAAAAATCTAGAAGTCTGTAAGAGCCTACAATTTTTCAGTGTATGTCTGAGGCGCAAGTCTTAACGCATTAGCATTAGGCACATTAAAATATTTTAAAAAACGCTAATGCTTTTTCACCAAAGTACCAGAGCGCAAAGAAGAATGCGCTGAAATAGATGGTGGTGATGATGAGCCAGAATAACGCGATTATGTACATCAAGCCGTCATCTTCAAGCTCGCCTATGCAATAAAATAAGATGGCTAGACCGGGTAAAAAGTTATTGAATGGTAACACTCCAAACGGGATTGCCATTAACCCGCCGGCTGCTAGCAGGATAAATCCACCCATTTTTTGGCCACGTATCCCTTCAGCAATAAAGGGGTAGCGTGGTTTGCTGATTTTTCTGCATAAGCCCAAAATCTCCAGACAGACTTTAACCAGCATTTTCCATGTGCCCTCGTTAAACTCAATCGCTAATATTTGCTTTGGCAGTATCGGAGATTCGTGGCCGTGTAATAATTGCCAGCCTAGTGTGGCGAAGGCGACGCCACCAAGTACCGTGAATGGGCCTAACGGGATGGGCTGTAAGAAAGGTAAAACCAATATGATGCAGATAAATGCGTAGCCGGCTTCATCCAGAGAGTCTAGCGCTTCGCCCACGGTTAATGGTTTGTCTTTGGCTTTTTCTGCAAATTGATGCAAAGTTTTTACTAAATTTGCGTAATCACACATAATTTTTAGTATGTTCTCATGGGCGGATTATGCCTCTATTGTATGCAATATTACGGGTGGCTGTGATCAAAAAAACCGTATTTAATTTGCCCGGTTTTAGTTTTGGTGTAATTGAACTATAAAAAAGCTTCTTAATCATATGATTAGCGCGTAAAATGCGCGCACTTTTATCGATTTATAGCAGATACCTTGGAACAATACTCAACAATGTTAGCAAAGCCTATTCCTAGCTATCGTCCTTATTGGGCGAAGCGGTTTGGGCCTGCGCCAATTTTACCGATGTCACGTGCCGAAATGGACGCCCTTGGCTGGGATAGTTGCGACATTATTTTGATTACTGGTGATGCTTACATTGACCATCCTAGCTTTGGTATGGCTTTGGTGGGCCGCTTATTAGAAGCTCAGGGCTTTAGGGTAGGGATTATTGCGCAGCCCGATTGGCAAAATGCCAATGCATTTAAAGTACTAGGCAAACCTAATCTTTATTTTGGTGTGACTGCCGGCAATATGGATAGCATGGTGAATCGTTACACTGCGGATAGAAAAATCCGTAGCGATGACGCTTATACGCCAGACGCTGCCCCTAACAAACGCCCAGACCGTGCGGTGCTGGTGTATAGCCAGCGTTGTCGTGAGGCTTATTCTGATGTGCCGTTGGTCGTGGGGAGTATTGAGGCGAGCTTGCGCCGTATTGCACATTATGACTATTGGTCAGATAAAGTGCGCCGCAGTATTTTAGTGGATTCTAAAGCCGATATTTTATTGTATGGTAACGCAGAGCGCGCACTGGTTGAGCTTAGCCACAGAATTGCAAAAGGCGAGAAAGTTGCTGATATTCAAGATATCCGCGGTACTGCCTTTTTACGTAAGAAAATTCCAGAAGGCTGGAGTGAGATAGAAAGCACCAAGCTGGATCGCCCTGGTGCGGTAGATAAGCCAGTTGACCCATATGAAATGAAAATGGGTAAATCTGACGCGAGCTGTGCCACGGATGAGGCAAAGGCCAAAACGGAATTGCCAGACGGTGTGAAGGCAATTGAGATTGTGCCTAATCTCAGGTTAAAAGCACCTAAGGCAGACAGAAGCAAACAAGTGGTACGTTTGCCTGCGTTTGAAGAGGTGGCGAATGACCCTGTGTTGTATGCCCATGCTTCAAGAGTGTTACATTTAGAGGCTAATCCAGGTAATGCGCGCGCCTTGGTACAGAAGCATGGGGATAGAGAAGTGTGGCTCAATCCGCCGCCAATCCCGCTTACCACTAAAGAAATGGATTATGTGTATGACATGCCTTATGCACGTAAGCCGCACCCTGCGTATAAAGATGCCAAAATCCCAGCGTGGGAGATGATCCGTTTTAGTGTAAACATCATGCGCGGCTGCTTTGGCGGCTGTACTTTCTGCAGTATTACCGAGCATGAAGGCCGCATTATTCAAAGCCGTTCTGAAGCTTCTATCTTGAAAGAGGTGGAAGAAATCCGCGATAAAGTCGACGGCTTTACCGGTGTGATTTCAGATTTAGGCGGACCTACTGCCAACATGTACCGTATTGCATGTAAATCTGAATCCATAGAGAAAAACTGCCGTAAGCTAAGTTGCGTTTACCCCGGTGTGTGCGAGAACCTGAATACCGACCATAGTGCGTTGATTCAGCTGTATCGTAAAGCGCGTGCCATCAAAGGCGTGAAGAAAATTCTTATCGGCTCAGGTTTGCGTTATGACCTAGCGGTGAAGTCACCTGAGTATGTGAAAGAGCTGGTACAGCATCATGTGGGCGGCTATTTGAAAATTGCGCCAGAGCACTCAGAAGAAAATGTGCTGAGCAAAATGATGAAGCCAGGCATGGGGGCTTATGATGAATTTAAAGCCATGTTTGAGAAGTTCAGTGCCGAGGCAGGTAAGAAGCAATATTTGATTCCATACTTTATTGCGGCGCACCCTGGCACTACTGATAATGACATGCTGAACTTGGCATTGTGGCTAAAGAAATACGACTTCAAACTAGACCAAGTGCAAACCTTTACCCCTACGCCAATGGCGATGGCAACTGCGATGTATCACTCAGGTAAAAATCCGTTGCGTAAAGTGACGGCAGACTCTGATGAAGTGCCTATCCCTAAAGCGGGCAATGTGCGTAAGTTGCATAAAGCGTTTATCCGTTATCATGACCCGAACAATTGGCCGATGTTACGTGAGGCGTTGAAGAAAATGGGGCGTGACGATTTAATTGGTAGTGGTAAGCATTGTTTGATTCCTGCTTGGCAGCCGCTTTCAACTAAACCGGTGACGACAGTGCGTGGTGAGCAGTTAGAGCGCACTGTGCGGCCTAGACGCACCACAGAGAAAAAGCGTAAGTACTCTTAACTTAAGCATTTTGTATGAGGGCAATACGATGTTAAGTAATTTGATATCTAATTTAAACAAAGCCCTCATCCCTCTGCTGTTGTTCGTTGGGCTCAGTAGTCCTGCCTTGGCAGAACAGGGCCTGTTTTGGAAAGCAGAGTCTAAAACTGCACATCCGATTTATCTGTTCGGGTCGATTCACACTGATGACAATCGAGTGACAGATTTTTCTCCCAGCATATTAGCGGCTTTAAAATCTGTCGATGCTTTCATGATGGAGGCTGGCGCGCCTCAAGACCCGCGCATATTGCAGTCGCAAGATGTTGACCTCAAAACAAGCTTGAGCCCTAACGAGTTTGAGCAACTGTATGCCTTGGCAGACTTTCATGTGATGCATCGAGAAGCCGCACTGCGTACTAAGCCATGGTTACTGGCGGTTGTGTTTGATTCGCCAAGGCCACTCACCCCATATGCGCAAGATAATTTGCTGATGCGCCTCGCTGAAGATAATGGCAAAGAAGTGCAGGGCATGGAATCTGCCGCGGAGCATTTTGCCGTCATGGATAGCCTGACCACCGATGAGCAATTGGCTTTTTTACGCAAGGTATTAAAGCGTAGCCATCAAGTTAAAGTGCGTGATTATGAACGGTTAATCAAAGCTTATTTAAAGGGCGATGCAAACAAACTGGCCGCGCTAAATGCACAAATCACCGGTAGTTTGCTGCCCACGCCGCTTTGGGAAAAAATGCGCGTTAAGCTGCTGGACGAACGTAATGCGGTGATGGCGCAGCGTATACTGGCTAAAGCGCAAGATAAAAGTTTGTTTGTGGCGGTAGGCGCTTCACACTTGGCAGGCCCAACCGGGCTGATTGCCGCTCTGAAACAAGCTGGATATACACTGAGTGTTGTGAAGTAACCTGAAGCTAGCAACTAATGTGTTACGTGGCGTCCTGCTTCATAGTTAACCACTTCCGGCGATTGATTCACGTAGATAAGTTTGTCTGTTGCAAAGCCAAGCTCTTTGGCTTGCGCAATTAAGTGTTGCTTGATTGGGTATGATAATTGAGGTGTGCGCGAAAGTATCCAGAAGTAAGATTTATCCGGGCCGCAAATCATTACGTAGTTATAGTACGGTTTATCCAGTTCAATAATATTGTACGCGCCGTAAAACGGGCCAAAGAACGATACTTTTAGTTTACCTGTACGCGTTTTGTCTGCGTTTTCCGGGTCAATAAAGTAAGCTTTACCCTCCGCTTCTTTCCACGTTTTTTTCTCTGCATTGAATCCGCGGTTAATCACTTTAATTCCACCATCATCACGCAGGCTGTAGGTGGCGGTTACGTTGTCCAAACCACGCTCAAAGCTGTGATCTAGCCGTGCGATTTCATACCATGTGCCTAGGTATTGGTTTGCATCAAAGCTTTCTATCACTTTTACCTTGTCGGGCACACCCATGCATGAAGTGAGCAGTAAACAGATTGATACAAGTAAGTAGCGTATGTTGAACTGTGTCATGGTAAGCAAGTTTAATCTCATTTATAGTTAGCGGTCTGACTGTTAAACGGTTTAAAAATTCTATCGCTAGCTATTTAATTCGTTGAATGGGCATTAGTCTGGTTTAGACATCCACGCAAAGAGTGATGCGCTCATGACTTCTTCGACCGACATATCAATCGGTGTTAACCAGTCACGCGGTACAAAAACAGTGTAGCCACCAATCATATAGCCCATGGGTAAATATACGGCAACACGGTCACCCTGAATAAACCCCTCTGGTAGGCCATCTGTATTTTTTCTGGTGATTAAGCCAACGATTTCAAGTGGGTGCCCCGGAACCTTTAAGGTCACCGCCTGTTGTGAACTGCCTTTTTTATGCGGCGCAAAGTAATCTGCGAAACTCTTTAATGACGAATAGATGCTTTTTACAACCGGTAGGTTTGTAAATGGAAATTCAATCAGTGAGAGTACTTTGTATATGTATTTGTGGGAGACGAGGTAGCCCAGCAATAGGATGCCGCCTAAACCCAATGCCAGCCCCAAGCCTGGAATATAGAAGTCACCTATGACTGGGCGTACCCACCACATTGCGATATGTTCTGCCCATGTTAAAAACGTATATAACAAATATACGGTAAGCCCTAATGGTAATGCTGTAAGCAGGCCGCGAAAGAAATATTGGTAAATACGTTTCATAGGGCTTCCGTTCTAAATGGCATGTAATATGCTGATGATATTGCGGGTGCAGCGTGACGGTTCAATATATTGATTACTGGTTTTCTGCTTTTAACGCGTTAAGGTCAGCTTCACTTAGCCAGCGCCACTCTCCAAGTTTTAGATCTTGTGGTAATTCTAAACGCCCGATTCTAATGCGCTTTAACGCTTCTACACGATTGCTAATAGCGGCAACCATACGTTTAACTTGATGGTATTTACCTTCTGCCAGCGTCATGTGAATTATGTGGTCGCTGATTTTGGTACAGGCGAGGGCTGCAATCGGTGCATCTTCATCAATGAGTTGTACGCCTTTTAAAATATGGGCGATTTGTTCATCGCTGACGGCATGTTTACAAGTGACTTCATATACTTTTGGCACTTTGTGTTTGGGTGAACTCATGCGGTGAATGAACTGCCCGTCATCTGAGATTAAAATCAGCCCGGTAGTGTCTTCATCCAGCCTGCCTATGCATTGCACGCCACGTTCTACCAGTGGGTGTGGCAGCAGGCTATAGATAGTGGGGTGGTGCTGGGTTTTATGCGAGCACTCGTAGTTGCCAGGTTTATGCATCATGAGGTAAGACTTTTCACGATACTCCCATGCTTCACCCTTAATGGTGTAATGCAGGTTTTCTAGCTCAAAAGTGGCATCAGGGTCATCACATAGTTCCCCATTGACCGTCACCTCTTCGTTAATAACAAGAATGCGGCATAGTTTGCGTGCACCAAAGCCTTGGTTGTGTAATATGCGTTCAATAGAAAGTTTTTTAGCCATAGCATGCATTATAAGGCACAAATAAAAACGCCCGCATGTTTCAGTGCGGGCATTGTGATGTTACGCTTAATTACAGCTTAGTCTTGACTGATGGTTTTGTAAGCAAATGCACCGATTACTGCACCAACAATCGGGGCCAGCCAAAATAGCCATAACTGCTGCAAGGCGATGCCACCCTCAATTAGAGCAGGGCCAGTGCTACGTGCCGGGTTAACTGAAGTATTGGTGACAGGGATGCTGATTAAATGGATGAGTACCAATGTAAAACCGATGGCTAGTGGTGCTAAACCGGCAGGCGCACGCTTATCCGTAGCGCCCATGATGATAAATAAGAACATTGCAGTCATCACGATTTCTGTGATTAAACCTGCCATCATGCTGTACCCATGGGGTGAGTGCTCTGCAAACCCGTTTGATGCTAAACCGCCTGCATAACCTTCCATCCCGCTTGCAATGGTACGAATCAGCAATGCCGCTAGAATAGCGCCTAATACTTGCGCAATAATATAGTGGGGAAGCTCTTTGGCGCTAAAGCGGCCGCCTGCAACTAGGCCAATCGAAACTGCAGGGTTGAGGTGGCAGCCCGAGATATGGCCAATAGCGTAAGCCATCGTCACCACAGTTAAGCCAAATGCGAAAGAAACCCCTAAATAACCTAAGCCTAAATCTGGAATACCAGCAGCGAGCACTGCACTGCCACAGCCGCCTAACACTAACCAGAATGTACCGATGAGCTCTGCAAGCGCACGTTTTGATAATGACATAATTACTCCAATCTTATAATGATTATTAAAATCTACATGGACTTCATTTATATCAACTGCATGGCTAATTTACTGCAATCATGATGTGACTACAAGCGAGTTTGCGGTAAACTAGGCCTTTAATTTATACACCATAGTTATATGTCTTTTAAGCACATCATCTCTCGCGACAATCCAGTTTTTAAGCAACTTAAGAAATTTGCAGATAATGCGCGCGAGCGCAGGGCCGAGGGCAAAACACTGTTGGATGGCGTGCATTTGATTGAGTCGTATATCGACACTTTTGGTGAGCCCGATTTAATCATTATTCCAGAGGGTAAAAGCAGTGTAGAGGCCACCGGCTTGATACAGGCTTTGGCCGACATTCCAACCATTATGCTGCCTACCTTGATGTTCGCAGAGCTTACTCCGGTGACGAATGCGACCGGTATTTTAGCGCTAGTGAAAATACCGCAATTGCCTGTTCCGGAAAAGCCAGTCTTTGCATTAATGCTAGAAGATATACAAGACCCCGGTAACATCGGTAGTATGTTGCGCACAGCGGCTGCATCCGGTGTTGATGTGGTTTACCTAAGCACTAGCTGTACCGATGCGTGGTCGCCCAAGGCGTTACGTGGCGGTCAGGGCGCACAGTTTGTATTGCCAATTGTAGAGCGTGTAGATTTAATTAAAGCATTGCAGGCGTTTGACGGTAATAGTTACGCCACCGCCATGCAAGGTGATTCACTGTATATGCAAGATTTATCACAACCCACTGCTTTTGTGATTGGTAATGAAGGGGCAGGGCTACGCCACCAAACCATGGCAGCAGCAACTAAACGGATTACCATCCCCATGGCCACCACTGCGCTGGGCTCGGTAGAATCACTCAACGCGGGTGCAGCGGCTGCAGTTTGTTTATTTGAGCGCATGCGCCAAGCATCGCTAAAGTAAACGTTGAGAACTCTAAGGATATATTAATGCGCAGACATCCAGCAGCTAAATACCAAGCAGAAAATCAAACATTTGGGCGTGCTGCGCAATCGACACAGCGCGGCTTTAGCTTGATAGAGATGATGGCAATTGTTGTGATTATGGGTATTTTGGCGATGGTGGCAATCCCGTCCAGCATGAGTCGCATCATTAAAGAGCAAATCACCGCTGCCTTGCCGCTAGCGGATATTGCCAAGGCACCGATTGCTACTGCATGGTCGCTCTCTCAGGAAATGTTGCCTGATAATGCCGCTGCAGATTTACCTAGCAGTAATAAAGTGGTGAGTAACTTTATTACCGATACGAAAATTGAAAATGGTGCGATTCATATGACCTTTGGTAATAAATCGCATCCGAAAATTAAAGACAAAATACTGAGCTTAAGGCCAGCAGTGATTGAAGAGTCTAAGGTTGTGCCTGTGGCATGGGTGTGCGGAAACGCAAAAGCCCCAGACAATATGACGGTAAAAGGTGAAAATAAAACGAATATACCGGATGAGTATTTGCCACGCTTATGTAGGTAAAGTGGCTGATACGTGCCGGAGCAGACTTGATCGTGAAAGTGACTAAGTATGGTGCGATGGTGATGCGGCAGCCGTGACTGCCGCACATACTACCTCATCTGTTAGCCAAAGTTTAATGCACCTCTGGATGTGCTTTTGTTGTCACTTCGCTCACCATGAGTTGTGTTGCATCCACTTTATCAAAGCTGTAGTGCGCATTACAAAAATCGCAATTCACTTCAATTTTTCCTTGCTCTTCAATGATACTGGTAATTTCTTCGTTGCCTAGCATGCGCAACATGCTTGAAACGCTTTCACGTGAGCAGCTGCAATGAAATTTAGTATTACTTGCCTCAAACAGCCGTACATCCTCTTCATGAAATAAGCGCGTTAGTATGGTTTCTGTTGGCAGGTTGAGCAGCTCATCGTCTGTAATCGTACCGGCTAAATGGCCGATGCGGTTCCAAGCATCTAAATCCTGAGTGCTGAGGTCTTCAGTTTTTGTTACCTGATTCATAGTGTCTGGTAGTTTTTGCAACAGCATGCCTGCTGCGGCGTTGCCATCGCAATGCAGCCAGATTCTGGTGTCAATTTGTTCTGAACGCAGCATGTAGTTCTCTAGAATAGTGCTGATGCTGTCACCCTCAAGCGACACGATACCTTGATATGCCTGACGGCCATCTTTAGGGTCTAGCGTAATCATAAATTGCCCGTGAGAAATAAGGTCAAACAGGCTTTGCTCGTCGGATACTTCGCCTTTCCACTTGGCGGTGGCGCGAATACCAAACTCTGAGTTGCACTCTACTACTAGTAATTTTAATGCGCCTTTACTTTGGATCTGCAGCACAAGAGAGCCGCTCATTTTAAGTGTAGCGGTCAGTAATGCGCTGGCTGCCATTAGCTCACCAAGTGCGCGTTTTAAGCCGGCAGGTAAATGCTGTTTATTCAGTGCTAGCTGTAGTGTGCTTGTCAGGTTAACAAGGTTGCCGCGTATAGGCGTGTTTTCAAAAACGAAGCGTTGTAGGGTGTCTGGTAATTTATTCATCCTGACATTTTAACATTAGCATGCAGCATTCAAAATGTTTGGATGGAGTATTTTAACGGTCAATATGTTTGCTAATGGAGCGCACATAAAACAGCTCTAGTGCGTCAGCTGGCGACAATGATTTGCTTGGTTTGTGGAATGGCCGATATCACCCAGTGCTCAAGCGCCCATTGCCATAGTGTATTTAATGGCGCGTTTTTGATGATACTAGGCGGCTGCTGGCCTAAAAAGCATAAGGCATCGTAGAGTAGCTCGCTGGCTGTGCCTATTTCTATGGGTTTTGCCAGTGTTTGTTTGCTCAGCTTTTCTTTATTGGCATTGGCGGCAACTGGCACATGTGCATATTGAGGTGTAGAAAACCCTAACTGTTGCTGCAAGTATATCTGGCGAGGTGTGGAGTCTAATAAGTCGGCGCCACGCACGATGTGGGTGATGCCTTGCGCGGCATCATCTACCACTACCGCCAGCTGGTAAGCAAATAAGCCATCCGCGCGCTTTAAGATAAAGTCACCGACATCAATGCCAATGTTTTGTTGAATCCGTTGTTGAATGCCGTCATGAAAGCTAATCGCATGATTGTCTGTCTTGATGCGCCAGGCTATCGCGGTTTCAGGCTTGATGGGCTGGTGTAGGCAAGTTTTTGGATAGATGCGTCCATCAATGCCGAAAGTAGTGCTGGAGTCGGCTATTTCTTTGCGCGTGCAGGTGCATGGGTAAATCAGTTGTCTACGATTGAGTAGGTCGAGTGCGTCAGCATAGAGTGCGCTTCGCTGGCTTTGGTAAACAACTGTGTCGTCCCACTCAAATCTAAACGCTTCCAGTTGATGCAAAATCGTGTCTGCCGCACCTTTGATCTCACGGGGCCTGTCTAAATCCTCCATGCGTACTAACCATCGCCCTTGGTTGGCTTTTGCTTCACAAAAGCTGGCGACGGCCGCTACCAATGAGCCAAAGTGCAAAGGGCCTGTGGGTGAGGGGGCAAAGCGGCCAACGTACATGCGGGTGGAACTTAGTTAACAGGTTGTAGGTATGGCGGGATGTGCCAGTAGCCTAGCTGGTTACCTAATAGCATGAGTTGGCAATGCAGGCGGTCATTGCCGCTGGCGCTGACATCAAACTCGTAAGTACGCAAAAACTGCACGTGACCACGGCGATTCCGTCCCAGCCATATTCTGCTACAGGCCACAGATTCATCTAGCAGCTGCAGGTTGAACCTGGCTGAAAGTTCGCTACCTAGCAAAATTGCACGTTCACGTTTGTTTAAACTGTCTATCCAAAACCAGCCGATGGCTAATAGGATAATAATTAAAATCATTTCCATTAATGCATACTCATTCTTATATAGGGTCTAGTTCTGACTCATCAGGCTCATCTTCATGCAGCGATAGGTTATCAAAGCTGGAAGAGCTTTTTACGTTGCCTGCGTTTTTACCATGCAATTTAAAGCGTAAGCGCAACTCATTGATTGAGTCTGCATTACGCAGGGCATCATCTTCAGTTATGCGGCCTTCTTCACATAAATTAAAGAGGGCTTGATCAAATGTTTGCATGCCAAGCTCTGTAGATTTAGCCATGACTTCTTTAATCATGTTGGTTTCACCTTTTAAAATCAGATCAGAGATCAGTGGTGAGTTGAGCAGGATTTCAATGGCAGCACAACGACCGCCACCTTTCTTGGAAACCAGACGTTGCGAGACAAAGGCTTTCAGATTGAGTGATAAATCCATGTGCAATTGCGCGTGACGCTCTTCTGGGAAGAAGTTAATGATGCGGTCAATTGCTTGGTTGGCGCTGTTGGCATGTAAGGTTGCCATGCAAAGATGGCCGGTTTCTGCAAACGCTAGCGCAAATTCCATGGTTTCTCTATCGCGGATTTCGCCAATTAAAATTACGTCAGGGGCTTGACGCAGTGTGTTTTTAAGAGCGTTAAACCATCCGTTGGTGTCTCTGCCTACTTCTCGGTGCGTCACTAAACAGTTTTTACTTTGATGCACATACTCGACAGGGTCTTCCACTGTAATGATGTGTCCGTATGTGTTTTCATTACGGTAATCAATCAGCGCCGCTAGGGTGGTTGATTTGCCTGAACCCGTGCCGCCTACCAAAATGACCAGGCCGCGTTTGGTGAGCATCACATCTTGCAGTGTCTCAGGTAAGCCTAAGTCATCAAATTTAGGAATTTCTGTCGTAATGGTGCGTAGGACCATCCCCACTTTTTCTTGCTGTATAAATACATTCACACGGAAGCGGCCTATGTTTTTAGGCCAGATAGCAAAATTACACTCTTTTTCTGTTGCAAATTCATTACGCTGTTTTTCATTCATCAGCGCTTCAGCAAAGGCTTTGGTATGCTCACCGGTCAGCTTCTGCTGGGTAACAGGTGTCATTTTCCCATCAATTTTCATGGCGGGAGGGAAATCTGCCGAAATGAATAAATCCGAGGCCTTTTTATCAAGCATGCCTCGTAAAAGATTATGCATGTAATTAAGTGCTTGTTCGTTTGTCATTCAAGAAACCTTATCTATTGGGGTTACAATATGGCACGAGTTAATCCATAATTAACACGTCGTCACTTTCAAGCTTGTTGCCGACAATTATCGTACTTAAGTTTAATTGTAAGCGAACATTCCCATCGTCAGCTATTGTTTCATAGGATTATTGATAAGAGTCATCACCGCATGAATGAAATACGTGAAAAAGAAGCCATCGATGCTTATTTAAAGTTGTTGCAGGTTAAAGGCGCAAACAGTGACGTGCTGCATAGGCGTTCGTTGTTTTTAGACCTTTTAGCTCAGAAGCTGGTGGGGCAAGTGTCGAACGGTGAAGTCTATCGCGATATTATAGAGACGGTGATGGACTCGGTTCCGGTAGATGCATGGCATGACAGCCTTACCGCTGCACGTGAGTTTTATCCATTCTGGATGAAGGATTTTAAAGCGATTGCCGCTTTAAACATTAACCCTGGCTTTGATGTTAAACCTATCGATTGGCGGCCAGTGCAAGCAACGCTCAAGTTGCTATCCGATAGTTTGGAGACAGAAAAGTTTGAGGCTGCTGAAAACTGGCCTTTAAAAGCTTACACTCAAGCCCTGCGTTTTGAAGGCGCTGAGCAGGCTTTGGTTGATACACGTGTTAAGTTAGCAAAAATCATATTAATTCGTCTGCGCACAGCGCCAGAAAAAGATAGTAAGGCGTATCGCGCCGCGGTAGACCTGACTTTGCCCTTATTTAGCATCAAGCATAGTCGCCGTTTATTTTTAGTCGTAGTGCGTGAGTTTTATCATTTTTGGTCCGGCAACCCAGATGCTGCCAGCATGGTACTTAAAGAGGGCGCTGGTAACGTATTAATCTAGTTCTAAAAAATACCCCAAGCACTGTTTGCACATATTTAGTGCAATGCACCGCCAATAGCACAATTTTAGTGCAATATTTTCATGCCATATGATGCAAGGTCTATACAAAACAATAAGTTATGTTTTGGCGTGATATTTGCTTATTTTGCGGGGCTTAAAATGTTTATAGGTGATTGAAATGGAAGCGTTAGTCTCAGCAAATGATGTTTTATTTGTATTGCTTGGCGCCATTATGGTGCTTGCAATGCACGCAGGCTTTGCCTTTTTAGAGGTAGGGACAGTCAGGCATAAGAATCAGGTCAATGCACTGGTTAAAATCATGGTGGATTTCTCCGTATCTACCATTGCATACTTTTTTATTGGTTACAGCATTGCCTATGGCGTAGATTTTTTTAGTGGCGCTGAAGTCCTGGCGGCTAAAAATGGTTTCGGTTTAGTTAAGTTTTTCTTTTTGCTGACATTCGCAGCTGCGATTCCAGCGATTATTTCCGGCGGTATTGCAGAACGCGCGAAATTTAATCCACAAATGTTCGCTACGTTCACTTTGGTGGGTTTTGTATATCCGTTTTTTGAGGGTATCGCATGGAATAATCACTACGGATTGCAAGCGTGGTTAAAGGCGGCGACCGGTGCGTCATTTCATGATTTTGCAGGCTCTGTAGTCGTGCATGCAATGGGTGGTTGGATCGCATTGGCGGCTGTTGTTTTACTAGGTGCACGTAATGGCCGTTACAGTAAGGATGGTCGTTTGCACGCATATCCACCGTCAAACATTCCGTTTCTTGCATTGGGTGCATGGATACTGACGGTTGGCTGGTTTGGGTTTAACGTCATGTCAGCACAGTCCATTCAGGGTATTAGCGGACTAGTTGCAGTGAACTCATTGATGGCGATGGTTGGTGGTACTTTAGCTGCATTGGTTATGGGTAAGAATGACCCGGGCTTTGTGCATAATGGCCCTTTGGCTGGCTTGGTTGCGGTATGCGCTGGCTCTGATGTGATGCATCCGTTAGGTGCATTGGCAACTGGAGCGATTGCAGGCGTACTATTTGTGCTGACATTTACATTGACACAACAGCGCTGGAAAATCGACGATGTGCTCGGGGTGTGGCCATTACACGGTCTATGTGGTGCTTGGGGCGGCATTGCTGCCGGTATCTTCGGGCTTAAAACCTTGGGTGGTATGGGTGGTGTGAGTTTCACATCGCAAGCACTTGGCACGGCAGTGGGGGTAACAGTTGCGTTGGTGGGTGGTTTTGTCGTGTATGGTGCACTGAAGCAATTGGTTGGCATTAGGTTAACTGCAGAAGAGGAATATGACGGCGCAGATTTGACCATTCATAAAATCCCATCAACAACCAATGATTAATCTGTAGTTAGTGTGATGATAGAAATTAATAAAGTCTGTCGGACGGTAATAAAGTCTGTCGAAAGTTGAAACTAAAAAGGCTCTTATTAAGAGCCTTTTTTGATACTACTAAGAAAATTTTGTCGCAATCCTATTAATAGATATTGGTTATTTTTGGAATATCCGCATATTTAAATTATATGCAAACATAAATTTTAAGAGCAAGAATTAAAAAACTAATGTCTCGATTCGGCCCTAAGCGGACGTTCAACGTTTAAATTAAGGGGCGCAGTTAGGCGTCCCGCTTGAATGATGGGTTAGCCGCGGTCACTGGCAAGTAAACTTACTTCGCCTGTAGGACCACTACGTACAAATAAGCCAGAAGATTGGTCAGAGTCTCGCCATGCTAGACCATCGGATGACTTACCATCAATTACAACTAAATATTTTGCAGATTTTGGCATTGAAATTGTTGCCTCATGACTTGAGCAATTTCTCTGGAAACATCTTGGCATACCAACGGTGAGTGACAAATAATGCGCAAATGCTTCCAGCCACGGCTCCTGGCAAAAGAAATACTTGTGACATTCTTTAGTATTTAAAAATTTCTTTATAGCTTTTAAGTTGAGTTTTAATAGCTTCTGGATCTAGAGGGTTCATCGTTGATTTAAGTTGGACTAAATCAAGTTTTGGGCGCGTATAATTTGCTTGGCTTGCTAATTCAAGCCACTCTTTAGATTTCTCAATATCTTTATCCACATTTCTTCCCAAATATAGCATTTCACCCAGCTCAGTTTGCGCAATAGGGAATCCTAATTGAGCTGCTTTGGTTAGCATTTCTAAGCTTTTTTTATTGCTGATGTTTGTTCTATAAACTTTGCCAGTATCGATATCAACAACTTTTTTTAAGCCTTCACGATAAGCTATACCTAATGTTGTTTGCGCGACAACGTTTCCTTTTTTGGCGCGGCTGGCAAGTAAAGGAATCTCATCTTCAGTTAAATGCTTAACACGTTGCTGGATTTCATAATCGAATTCATCCCATTCAACATTGTTGAGTTGCATATACCAATCTGAATTGATCCCTTTACTTAAAAGGCTACGGGTTGCCTGTAAAGATTTTTTTGCTTCAGGACGCTGTACAGTTTTAGGTGAAAATATTTGTACACCTTCTAAAGGTACAAAATAAAAGTCATCTACAAGAGATGACTCATACCAAGGCTGTTGGTCGTCAAACGTTTTTTTTCTTACAGCATCGGCTACTTTTTTCAGCACGGTTTCTATAGGTACACCAGGTTTTTTAATTTCATCAGATAGAACTGATGTATATAGGCTGTGCTTATTTCCTACCCCATCTTCTGCTAGTTGGCCTGGTGCAGTAGAGTAAGCAACTACAGACCCTTTTGGTGTGATGACTTTTGCAAGTCCTATGGATTCTAAACTTCGGTATTTACTAGGGCTGTTTGGCTGAAAGGGATTATTACGACAGGCATCTAAAATCACAATATTCACAACTGAGTTGGCACGGCTAAGGCCATCTAACATTGCTTTAAGAGGAAAGGCATTAACTTCAACCCCACGTTCACTGGTAAGCGCCATATCAATCGGAATTAAATAATTAGCGCCACCAATTTGTACGCCATGGCCTGCGTAGTAAATTAATGCCACAGAGCCTTTGGGTAAACCATTATAAAAATCTCTTACATTTGCAAAAAATGCTTTTCGGTTTAGATCATTTACAAGCTTTACATTAAAACCAACTTGCTTCAATGTATCTGCCATCAATTGTGCATCTTGCTTTGGATTAACTAGAGGCTTACTGGCATAGCTGCTGTTTCCGATGACTAGAGCCTGCATTGAAGCTGGCGCCGACTCTGCGTATGTATCAGAAATGCATATCGATAAAGGCACCGCTATTAATAGCTGACGTGTTTTATTTACAAAATTAAGTAATTGTAAATAAGTAAGGAAGTTTCTCACTTATCACTACCTGATGCTGTTGATAAAACTTCATCTACAAGGTCTGAATTGAGCAGATCTGCTTTAATAGTTAATAACTTCTCAGGCTCTTCTAAATGTATCCAAAGCTCCCCTGTTTCTGATGGCCCTGAAACAACCCGACAGCCATTTTTCCTGAAAAGATCAACTAGCTGTGCGTAATCTGTTGCTGGGTTAATCGTGATTTTCAAATGAGGCACAATCGCTGCTTGTGTGCTTAGTTCTCTGTAAGCAGAACTAGGTGCAAATAAGCCTAGTTCAAACATGATTGCTGATTGTGCGATCAATAAACTAAAGGCTAAGCCAAAGGCAGGGGTAAGTCCCCAATTATGACTTAAAATTTTTAAACGCTGGCTTAGTGTGGGTTTTTGATGAAACGCTTGGTACTTTTTCAGCAACTTGTCCCATCCAGCATCTGAGGCATATTGGGTAGCTTCATCTTTAACTGCTGATCTGAGTGCTTCAGAGAATTTTACTTGTGCCTGCAGCTCTGGATAACTGATTAAGTAATTGCGCATAAATTTTATATCATCGGCACTTAGTGTCCCATTCACATAAAATGGGAGTAACTCTTCAAATGTTTTGCGTTCTAAATCCATTTCAATCATGATTAGTTCCCATCACCTAAGGCCTTTTTTACGCATTCTTTAATTTTTAATTTTGCGTGCATTAGTCTTGTTTTTACAGTCCCTAATGGACAGTCTTGGATCTCAGAAATGACTTCTAATTTTTCATCATTTAAAAATACCATGCTAATCGCTTCACGTTGGTTAAGGGGAAGTCTCTTCACACACTCTCTTAATACCTCATCACGTTCAGCTTGTTCTAGTATTTGTAAAATAGATTTATTGTCATCTGGAATAGTATTAATGACATCTTCATCAATTTCTTGAGTAAACGGTTCACGGCTATATTTACGCCACCAATCTTTTGATTTATTGATGGCAATCGCACATAGCCAAGTTGAAAACTTGGATGAGCCATCATACCCATGCGGTTTTTTACAAAGCACCATAAATGTATCGTTAATAATCTCTTCTACGGATGCGTCATTCTTAACTTGGTAGCGGACAAATTTAGCCAAGTTTGGCTGATAGTGATAGTACATCCTCTTAAATGCTTTATCGTTGCCGTCAGCAATAAGGTTCAATAGTTGAAATATTTCTTCGCGGGGCAAATCAGTCATAAGGCTGTTTTTTTAAGATTTATTATTCTGTATTGTGGCATAAACACTATGCTTAGACAAAATTAGAATTTGTAGCTAAAAAATAAATATTATTGAACCTTGAGTAAGCTTTTAACGATTCATCCTATGTGAGGACAGTCTTAGTGCAAGCCTTTTAATATTATTTAATATAGGAGTTAGCATGCAAACAGCACATCAATTAACTGAAATGTATAAAAGTACCATTGAAGAAACTTTAGGTTTGATTGCCAATGTTGATGATGCTGGGGATATTCGATTCAAGCATCCAGAACTTGGTGTTTTTTACATATCGTTAGATGCGATTAATGATCCAGAATTTATGGTTTTACACTATCCAGCTTTTATCGATATAAACAGTGGCTTAAATGAAGAGCAGCTAAGAATTATTTGCAATCAATTAAATGCCAAGTGTAAAGGTACCAAATTGTTTGTTGTAGATAACGCAGATCATGATGTCTATGCCAGCTTGCAAATGCTGGTTGCACTTCCAGGGGAAATCCCCACTAGAGAGTATTTGTCAGCAACACTTAAACGAGCGCTGTCTATGATAAAAAGTAGCGTTACTAATTTTGCACATGAGGCAAAACAATTGCTAAGGGTGACTAGTGAGCAGTCATTAGAAGTGCAGTTACATTAACTGAATATATCAACCAAAAAGGGGAATATTAAATGAAAAAAGAAAAAATAGTACTTTTTCGATACTGGTATTTTGGGATGGTAGTATTAACGCTGAAGAATCATTTAAAGGGTTTCTTTTAGCACATCTATTCTGTAGTCAATAAATCAAAGTCATTTGTTGCAAGTGTCTTAAGAAGTCCCAGTATAAAAAATATTGGGTTAGAAGTTGATGAGCTTGCTACATTTGATTATTTATTAAAAGCATACCCTTCAGGTAATTTGGATGCCACAAGTCAGCTCGGAGAGATTTACTACAATTTGGCTGATGTGCTCAATGGGCAAAAATCCAGAAAAGGTTATCGAGATCTTAAAAAATATTTTAAATAAAGAACTCCATCCCAATCAGGTTTTTTTTAAGCTTTCACATCGCTGGGATACAGCTGGACGATTATGACAATAGCCTTTAAACTGCAAAAAAACAACTCCAGTAAATTAAAAATGATAAGCTGTATTAAGCCCCATATGTTGTATCGCATGACTCTATCAATCGCCTTGCTAGTTACATTCACTAGCTGTGCAATAACTAACGGCCCAGGGGGAAGGAAAGAGATAGGGCTTGATGATGCAGAGATGTTTGGCATAGTTGTTAAGACCTTTACCTTAGCAGATGGTAGCAAGGCAACACTAAGAAAGTATAGAGATAATTATTCTATTAAACTTCAAAAGTATTTTCAGGTTATTTATGTAAACGGTGTTTTTGACGTCACCTACTTATCGTCTAATCACATCGAAGGAAGCACACTTTTAGTACTTGAGACTAACACAGGGTATTGTGCTAAACAAATAAAAATTTTTTCAATAAAAGATAGAAATGTGAATGCTTGGGATTTAGGCGACTGTAACTTGACTCCTAAAATTACCTATTCCTCCAAAATTATAACATTTGACTATCAAATCCAAGGTCTCACTGGCAGAATAACTAAACGCTGGACTTTCCGAAATGACAACCTTTATTTTGGTGAGTTTGACACTAGACTCCTTAGCACTGAAGGATCAATCAACACATCACCGTTAAATGATAATGTGCCACGTTACATTCCGCCCCCCCCTGCTGCGGCTAGTGGCGGCTCAGAAAACGCATTGCCTGACAAAAGAGCTAAGACTAACAAAATAGCACAACCAAAAGAACCCAAAAAACCCTTACAAAATGAAAATAAAAAAATTGCGCGGCCAAGCCCTCCGCCGCCACTCATATTTAAGGAGCAAAAACAAAAAGCTAGCATTATTTTAATATTGGATAAATAAATGACACGTAACCAGACCTTTTTATTGCTTGTGTTAACGTTAATCTACTTGTCTGTGGAGCTTGCATTTAATGCAAGGCTACTAGATGTTGTTGGAGGAGCACCAACAGCTGACGAAGTAGATTCGATTGAAGTTTTTGGGCGGCTTATATCGGGCGCTGCTGTAGCTTTAGTCTTGCTACAGTTTCTGATGAGCTTCCGCCAAAAGTCCAAAAATAAAATGCCGAGTTGGCTAGGTGTTTTTTTTCTGTGTGTAGTTGCAATTGTACTTGTATTTGTTAGCTTGAAAGTATTGGTAGATAGTCTTGTTGAAAGCAGTAGTGGAGCTTTTCGCAAAGACAGTGTTAGCCTTGTGTTGATACAGCAGGCTTTAGTTCGTGGTGGTGTTAAATTGGATGGTCTAATTGAAGACCCTACGCTATTTTCAAAGCCTGAGGGAAAAGCATTTTTGGCTTTGTTTCCAATGATGGCAATTTCACTAGATCGTCTAGATGAGAGAATTCATGACGCTAAACTAAAAATGTTGAAGCAACACTTAGCCAGCGAAATCGGAGGAACTCAACGTTACTATGACACAACATACATTGAGGCTATTAAAGCAGCGCAAGCGGAGTGGGATAAGTACAGAGGTATTCCAGTTATAGGTGACGTTGATGCTACGATTGAATCTCAACACAATAAAGCTTGGGCAAAATATTTGTCAGATTTAGGTAGGCATGGCTGGACGCCCTCTACAGTGCCTAATGCTTATAGAAACAGGGTGATTAATAAGGTTAGAAGCCAAACGCCCGTACCTAAAAATTGGGACTTGACCGATGAGAGCGCCTTTCACGATGCAGTAGCGTCTAAAGTGAGAAAGAAAGTGAGTGTTATGGGCGTTACAATTAACGGTCGACGCATCCCTCCTGGTTTAGATTGGGATTCATTTCTTGCACACCCCAGCATACAAGAAAACCTTCGTAGTCAGTTGGGGTTGCCCAAGGACGTCAAACTAAAATCAGTTTATACAGCTGAGACTTTTGAGGCGGAAATTTTTGAGCGCATGTTAAGCGACAATGCGAACCGTCAATTGGTTGTGTATGAATCGCCTAGCGAAACTTTTGAGGATGGTGAAAGCAATTCTTCTATTGGTAAGGAATCTGCCCGTGCTGTTATTGTTCCACCGATAGCGCTTTTTTTCTCTCTTCTAGGTGCTATTGGGCACATGGCTAAGTTTGCTTATCTGATTGCACATTTAACCCCATCAATACAAAAGCACGTAAAACCTTTGTGGCTCGTTCCTATGGGTGTATTAATAACCATAACTTTTATATTGCTTTTGATTAACAACCAAGTCACTAATAGCCGAATTTACAAATATATGGGTGAACAAGTGTTAGCAAGTGCTCCAGATGGTAATGCACATAAGCTTAAAGCATATTTCTTGATTGCAGCTTTACATAATGTATCAGTGGGGCAGGGCTACGGCTACTCAATTAACGAAACTATACGCGTCAAAGTGTTGCGTGACTTTTCTTTTGGGTATCAGTCAGAAAGTCTTAAGTGACAATGCGATCAAATTTACTAAAACCCCGTCAAATCAACTTTTTTTTAATACTGAACTTGATTTTGCTTAGTGCCGCGCATGCAGAATGCCAAGGGGTGTCGATATATGCTCACCGAGGCGCCATGAGCGCCCCTGAAAACTCGCTTACTAGCATCAAAAAAGCTTTTGATGGTGATTGGGATGGAGCTGAAATTGATATTCAACAATTACTAGACCAAAAGTGGGCAGTCCATCATGATTTGACTCTCGGACGAACGACTAGCCTTATTGGCCGCAGTGTTTCAGATATCGACAGCAAAGTGTGGAAAGAGGTTAGATTAAAAGATAAAAATGGAAATGTAACAGAGGAAATAGCCCCCCTCTTGGATGATGTCTTGTCTGAACTATCAACCGAAGATAACAAAGTACTGAACGTTGAAATTAAACAAATTACAAGAGGTTGCAATGCGGCACAAAATGCTGTTAATACATTAAATCAAGGCCGACCTAATGGCCGTTGGTTTTTAACCTCAGTGGATGCCGACCAATTGAAATGTGTGCGTGAAGTTGATAAGAGTGGGTATGTCGGTTTGGTCGTTATAGACCCAAAAGCGCTAGCGAACCAAAAGGGTTTTGGTAGCTTGAGCTACAAAATTAAGCCTAAATTGATTGACTATGCATGGCTACATAGAATAAGGGATAAAGTAAGCCCGCCTGTAGGCATCCATGTTGATGCTGCTACGCTAGAGAACAACAAAAATTTATTAGTAGATGCTAAAGTTTTGGGCATGCCTATTTTCACTTACTCACTAGGCACTGAGCAAGCGCACATCAATGCAATAAAAAGTTCAGCACTGCGCACTGGACTGTATCCCAGCGGAGCTATTATCGATGGTGATCCAAACGACTTTTGTAACAAAATGAGTAAATAGAAAGTGGCTGGCTATAATTGGAATTTTGCAGGTACTACCAAATTTCTGAGAATAATATAAATGAGCGCTGAAGAAATCCTTAAGAATCAAGATCTGTCAAATGCAACAGAGACAGTTGCCGAACGTTTAGAACGAGGGCTTGTGCTTAGCGTTGTTGCTTCGCACATAGAACCAATAACCCGCTTTGACGCCTCTGATTTGAGTGATTCAACTCCCGAAGAATCTATAAAGGTACCTGTTGAGTTAACATTAACTCAGCAACTTTCTTTTTTAGCCGCAACAAAAGCCGGCAAGGGTGCACTTGATTGTGAGACCGTTAAAAGTTCAACTATTTTTCGTGATGCATTAGAGAAAAAGCTATCAAAAGCAGTTAATGAAGCACCAGCAGTCATAAAAAGTTGGGTGTCAGCCGACTCAGCCGCTTATCGTCGTATGATGCCAGCACAATCAGGTTTTTTAGAGCAGCCAAAACCCATAGGTTATGAATTTACTTGTAATGGTTGTCATGGGGCTTGCAAGGTTGTGTGCATGAGCTGTGGTGGCAATGGAGTAAATCCTTGTTTCGATTGTAATAGTTCAGGAAAAATTAGTTGCTACCATTGCAAGGGCGCTAAACGTATCTCATGTAGCTATTGTTATGGGCGAGGTAGGTGGACTGAATCTGAAAGTAAGAACGTATGGAATAGCTATACTAATAGCTATGAATATCAAACATTCACTGTACAAAAGTCATGCAATTTCTGTGATTATCAGAGTGGTTATCAGCAATGTTTCAAGTGTGATTCGCTAGGTAAAATAAGCTGCCCAGCATGCTCTGGTAGTGGTAAAGTTGGTTGCAGGCCATGTGCCAGAACAGGTGAGGTTGGCTGCGATCAGTGTGATGCAACGGGTATTCTCAACGAGAGTGGAATCATAGTTGCAAACGTTGAGCAAAACGAGCAGTTGAATATTGATACCGAAGATTCTAAATTAGAGTCCTTGGTAAGAGCTAAGATACAGTTACAAGAGTTGCCAAACTATGGACAGCTACTTGATGTGAACCATGATTTAGTCGACCTGACACTCAAAACTCAGTATCAATTACGCTTGGAAGTTCTTCGTGCCAAAATTAACGCCTCAGAAAAAGTCTTTTCAATATACGGCTTTGGCCCCCAGTCGACTGTCTTTAGTTTTGAGAATGTTGCAGGACACATGCTTGAAGGTGACTTAGTTACTTTAGAAAAAAAGGTAGGCTCTACATCACGCTGGCACCGTCACTCAGGCGGCGACTTGTTAGATATAACTGCTGATTTTTTGAGATCAGAACTAAATATGTGCATTGCTGAAAAAGTAACTGAAAGCAGATCAACCATACAAGCGGCAGCTAAAGAGGTGGAAACAGACTTCCATGGTTTAGTAGAAGCAAGCTATGTTGAACGAACAAGCTCAGCGTTAAAAATTGCATTGTCAAGGTTGTATAGTTCTGAACTATTTGAGAATGGAATGTATTTATGTTTATTAGTTGGTTTGACCAATGCTTTGGTTTATGTCTTAGGGCCAAGTGTATTGCAACTAATAGATTTTAATCGCGGCTATACGTTTTTCATCACTTTATTAATCGGATTTTTTGTATGGCTTATACTAGAAAAGCTAACAGTAAGTCGGATTAGTAGCCGTTTTGATCCGAATTTTGCAAAACGTGTTGTCAAGCAGTTGGATGCAGGTAATACCATTAGAAATTGGCGAATAGGTGTAGGGCTTAGTTTGTTTTTTTCCACATACGTTTTCCTGATAGCGGTTGATAGTTTACCTTTCATCCAGAACACAAAAGCAGAACATCGAGAGGCAGCTAATTCAACTCAGGTTCTAGATAGATGGTTCGTACCGACACCAACTGATTTTAAGCAGCGCGATTATCCCTCAACAAATTGGTTAGAGTCACAAGCAAATGCTGGTGAGTTCCGAGCCCAAATTGTATTGGGTTTGCAGTTGCTACTGGGTGCAGATGGTATGAAAAGGGACATTAATAAAGCCAAGTATTGGATTGAAACAGCCCAAGTAAAAAACAGCAAATCTAACTACGTGCTTCTTGGAAAAACAATATTAGCATTACATCAAGAGTCTACATCTGAAGAGTTAATATCTGCCTCTAGACAGTTAAAAGAGTTGGCAGACAGCTCTCCAGACTTTGTGGAAGCTAGGTATTGGGAAGCTAGAACCAAGCTTGATGATCGTAGCTCGGCATACGATTTGGCTGCCGGTTTGGCAGCACTATCTAAGGCTGCAGATGAAAAGCATGCTCATGCAGCTTTGTTGATGGGTGAGAATTACGTATATGGTAAAGTTGTTCGACAAAACTCATACAAAGCAAAACATTACCTTGAAATAGCTGCTGAAGAAGGGTTGGTTGAAGCCAACCAATTACTAAAAACATTAAAATAATCAAACTTGGCTGATACTCTAAAAATTACAAGGTTTTTGTAAATAAGCGCTGACTTAATAGTTAACTAGCGGCACTCAATCTATAAAATTAAGAACACTAAAAACATGAGTTTTAATCAGAATATGTGGTGGATTGAAGACCATTATTGGCAGGCCGACATGGATAGTGTGATGAGCAGCAACAATCAATTCACCCCATAAGCAATTGATTTAATGGGAATTTATTGACAAATAATGTTTGATTGTACTAATGCAGCCAACATCAACATTTGATTTGGTTTAAATAAATCAACAAATTCATATTGGTTAATCTGCGCAATTTTGACTTGATGTAAATATTTACAATAAAAAATATGTATAATTATTAATTGGTTACTGATGCTGTATTATCTTAGTAGCATTAATCATTTTTCGATTTTTTCAGTGAATCGTCTTAATAATGTTAACTTGTAAAAAGGTATGCTTTGGGGATTTTGCGAGCATATCCACTGACATTTTCTCGGCTGCGTGATTATAAATTATGCCTAATAAAAAAAGTTCTTTCGGTTTAAAGTTGATTTGCACCTTAGCTATATTCAGTGTGGTATTTATTCCGTTTTCTATGTACCTCGAATACCACAATATTTCAATTGGGGATTACATCACTAATTTTTTGATAACAAAGGAGGGGCAGGGATTTATGGGGACAGGACTGCTTTTGTTTGGGGTGGTTATCTTTGTTGCAGCATATATCGAAGATCAAAAAAATCTAGACATTAATCCAGGTTTCATTGCTCTCCCAATGTATCTTGGTGTATTTTTTGCTGGATTGGGCGCTTTATTAATTGCTGCATCAAAATAAAATCCAGTAGTGGTTTTTAATTGTTTTCATCTTTAATGTACGTGGTAGAGGGCGCCCCTTCACTGATTGCATTATGTTCACTCACTACTGTGTGATGTATTAAGCCCAGGATTGATTCAGCAATATCTGGGTCAATCTTGTTTAAATTAGCACAATCTCTCCATAGACTTAATAAATCATTAAACCTTGATTCATCTGCGGATGCTAATTGATTGTGCTTTTTAATGTAACCAATCTTCCTAGTGGCAGAAAATCTTTCACCGAGCACGTTTAGTAGCTTTTTATCCAAACGATCAATATCAGCTCTTAATTCATCTAGTGTGTTCATTTCACTCACTCAGTTTAGTTTATCGTTAACACCCAAACCGAATATTAAAACGTTATCAGTTTAGGCTCAAGTTTAAATAAATCAGATACCAAGCTTGATTAGTCATAAATAACGAATTAATCACATATGAAATCTAAATTATTTGAACCCTATTTAAAAAACCAACGATTAACGATGTAAGGACTAGCAGCAAGTAGTTTGCTAGTAATTACATTTAAATTAAGGGGTCAATAATGAATAAACGCGGTCGCATCTTACGTGACACAAGTAGTGGTGTAGGTTTGATCAGTTCCGAAGGTCATCAATATGAATTCAAACTTGAGGGGGTCTGGAAATCTGATATTGCCCCAGTTCAAAGCATGGTGGTTGAATTTGAACTAGATACAAATAATAACGTAATTTCTATTCAAGCAGTCAGTGAAAGTCAGTTAGCTAAGGAGCAAGCTGAAAAAGCACTAGAGGCACTTAAGGGTAAAAGTACAGCCGCATTTGATGATTTGAGTTCACGCGTTGGCAAGTCCGTATTGTTTGCGACTGCCGCATTATTTGTATCATGGGTTTTTCTAAACGCGATAACTATTCAGGTGACTGAATCCATGAAATACGGTGTTACGTTCTGGAAAATACTTGGAATAGTCAACGCATCTGGGGGACTTAATGCACTTCAAAACGGTGGTGGTGGAGACACTGGTATTTACGGATTCTTAGGATTCTTAGCTTTAGCAGGTCCATTTATATCGCAATTTTGGAAAGACCCTAAATCGCATCTTGGTAATTGCTTGCCACTTATTTTAATGTTGTTTGTTGGTGTGAGTATTTATATGAGCATTCAAGATGGTATGAATTCAGCGGGTAGCTTAGGGGCAGCTTTTGGTGGTGCAGAGGCAGGTAAGTTTGCACAGAATATGATGAATGAAATGATGCGTTCTGTATTGAAAGCCTTACACGTCGGCATTGGTGGTTACGTTTCAATTTTTGCAAGCGCTTACTTATTTATAATTGGCGCCAGAAAATTCTTAGCATCTAAAGCCTAAGTACCGTACTTAATATATCAAGGAACATAAAAATGAAAAATTTAAAGAAATTAATTTTAACCTTATGCATAACTACATTAATTTTAAATGTGATTGGTTGCTCTAATGAAAATGCTAACCAACCTGAAAACAGTAATAAAGCAGCAAACTTGGCGGATGTAATGTCTTCCAAAGGTCAGGAGCTGGCTGCTGCGGCTGCGATGCCGCAGGGTAATGTGAACACACCGTTAGATCAGTATAAAGAGCTAACTAGTGATAACGACATTATGTTTGCATACTATGCGCTATCAAGTATTCCTGTGGACTATGACAAGGTGTTGATGAGTTACTCTAATGATTACCGACTGGCTAGTGATGAGTTTAAAAAGCAAGATATCCTAAATGCGTTAAAACCAAAAATTGATCAAGAAATCGCTTTTGCTAAAAACTCACGTTATCTTAAAATGACATGGAATGGTTTTCGTTTAAACAAATATGATTTTCAGGCTAAAGGATTTCCTCAAGACGCTTTAGGGAATAACTCACACTTAGGTTGGGATAACTATGGCTATAGATTGGCTTTTACTAACGGTGATAGTTTTAAACTATTCAAGGTGCAAGACGAAGCTAAAGCAAGGCTCATTGAAGAAAAACGTAGCAAATATGAACAGTTTGATTTGGTCGTTTATGTCTATGCGCAAGATGCTGATTTGAACGAAAAGCACGTAAAAACTCAAATTTTGCATGTTCAGTTGTTAGATGCACGTGGTAATGAGCTGTTTTCTCAATAAATACTTGAAATATTTATACTCAAGCTATCAAGTGTAATGATTGATAGTGCATGCCTAGCCTACAAATAAATTTACAGGCTAGGCTAATTTTCTTCATGGAAGTATTAGTAAAGTGATTTTTTATGAGAGTTTTTTTAGATACAGAGTTCACAGATTTCGTTGGTGTTGTTCATGACCCTGGGCTCATTTCAATCGGCCTAGTTACTGAAGATGGAAAATACACATTTTATGTTGAGCTAACAGATAACTATACAGAAGACATGTGCAGTTACTTTGTCATTGAAAATGTTTTGCCGTTGCTAGATGCGCCGCCATTAGATTCGTCTAATTTAAATCTTAGAAACATTAATGCAAAAGCAACAATCTCAGAGTGTCGTAAATTACTAAAAGCATGGATTGGCCTGTTTGATGAGCAAGTTCAAGTGTGTTGTGACGCACCGAACTATGATTGGGCATTTTTCAAAAGCATTCTCGACGGGGATATATGGCCTCAAAATTTAGCCCCTAATGCTGAAGTCATTGATTCCCAAGATAGTTCTTTTAAAGAGACTTCGGATGCGCTGTATCGCAATGATTTGTTTAGGTGTCACCATGCCTTGGATGATGCACTGGTGATGCAAAAAACTTGGGCGAAGATTAGTTTTTAATTAGCTAACCACATTCACTAGTCACTTTTATGAAGTAATAAACGAGCCTTGAGATGCAAATCCTAAAGTGTTTTTATAACGTAGACTTTGATTAACTTTGAACGTCTGCTTTGGGCCGGTTGCTGCCATTAATTTTTAAACTTAATGACAGCCTAGTCCGCATAGTATCCATACAATAAGTGCTGGCAGTAGCAAAATCGTTAACGGTCTATTACTGTTAAGAAACTTCTATTAAACTGGTGACGATTCATAATAAAGAAACGGTAATCGGAATGGATAGCACCGGAAATCTCCCGAGTAAAAAGAAAATTAATATTAATCGAATAGATGAGTCATTTAACTATCTTGACGAGATTAAAAAACTTTGGCGAACAAACTCTCAGACGCTTGGTTTTTTTACAGATGGTGCCTTCCACGATCATGCAGTCAAGCAGCAAATATTAATTGCGACAAATAATGAGCATGAGTTTTGTGGTTACCTACTTTACAGAATTACTACTTCTAGAAACATTGCAAGTATCGTCCACCTTTGCGTTAGGTCAGATTTTAGGAATCTAGGGATTGCTGCGCTGTTGTTGGAGAAGCTTGTTTCAGAAACACAAAAGCTAAAAGGTATTGGACTTTATTGTAGGCGGGACTTTAAGGTAGCAAAGCTTTGGCCCAAACTTGGGTTTAAGGCTAGGTCTGAGAAGAGCGGTAGAAGTATATCTGGCAGCACTCTTACATATTGGTGGTATGACCATAATCATCCAGATTTATTTACTTCACTGAACAACCAAGATTTAAGTAATAAAGAAAAAGTAGTTATTGATGCAAATGTTTTTTATGATATTAAGAACCAAAGCAATGATGAGTCACTCGCTCTGACTGCTGACTTCTTAGAGGATACAATCGTCTTATGCCTCACTGATGAGATCTTTCAAGAAATTGAAAGATCTGGAGATCCAGCTAAAAGAGAGTCTGCAAGAGCATTCGCATCTAAGTTTCATAATCTACAATCCAGCCTTATTGAGACTGAAAGTAAGTTCCAGTTACTCAAAAAGCATATGCCAACAAAGATCAGCGAGCAAAATATCTCCGATTATAAACATCTAGCAAAAGCTATATGTGCAAATGCTAAGTATTACGTCACACGCGATGACCGTGTATTAAAGAAGGGAGATGAAATTTACTATGAACATGGAATTTCTGTGTTCCGACCTAGCGACTTAATTACGCAAATTGACTCCCTCTATCGCCAAGAAGAATACCAGCCAGAGAGGCTAGGCAGAACGATCTGGAATGTGAGCAGAGTTCAGTCCAAACAAGAAAGTCTGTTAATAGCTGCTTTTCAAAACCATCAGCAAGAAGAAAAGCAATACGAATTAAGATCAAAAATTGACAATATTCTTTGTGATCCTAAAAACTCCGAGTGCAACGTTATTTGGGACACCGAGAATAATCCAATTGGACTGATTGCATATTCAAATGGAAAGTGTACAGAGTTAAATGTATCACTACTAAGAGTAAAATCAAAACATCCTCTTGCAGTCTCAATTGCTCGATATTTAATTGAAACTATTGTCAAAAAAGCGTCAGATGAAGAGCGTCAGATTGTTCGTGTTTTAGATGCACATATATGTGAGGACTTAGTTTCTTCTTTAGAGAATGAGAGCTTTATAAAGTCCTCAAATGAATGGACTAAACTCATCATTGTTCAGAACCTAACTACTCAGCAATTAAATCAAAAACTAATATCCATAGATACTGAATATCCTGAAGTTAGAAAATTAACTAGTAGCATTAATGAATTTCTTTTGGATCCACTTCACAAGTTAGATATTAAGAAACTTTGGCAAGTTGAATCTGCAATATGGCCAGGAAAACTAACTGATGCTGATATTCCTTGTTTTATTATATCAATCCAACCACAATGGGCTCAGCAACTATTTGATAAAGGCTTAGCAGATCAAGATCTATTTGGTGCGAAAATTGACTTAGCATTAAATAGAGAGGGTGTTTATTACAGAGCAAAAATCAACTCCTCTGGAATATCCGCTCCAGCAAGGATTTTATGGTATGTCAGCGAAAGCAAAGCATCAGGCAAAAAATATCATGGAATAGGTGCAATTAAAGCACACTCTAGATTAGAGGAAGTTATAATCGATCACCCTAAGCCGCTTTTTAATCAGTTTCGTCGGTTAGGTATTTATGATTGGAAAGATGTTTTCCTAAAGGCTAATAAAGACCATGGTACAAAATTGATGGCGCTACGTTTCAGTAAAACTGAACTCCTGAAGAAGCCATTGTCAAGACAGAAAGCTCAGGAGCTATTACGCTCCCATGGTATTAAGACTCAGTTTCTTAATCCTTGCCCAATACCTTCTGATTTATTTTTTAATTTAATTTCTGGAATTTAGCGTGCATTCTTTGTTGTTATCTATTCGTCCTGAACATGCAAATAAAATATTTAGTGGCTCTAAAAAGGCTGAATTAAGACGAGTAAAACCTAAATTATCTAAGGCTGATACAGTTCTAGTTTACGTCAGCTCTCCTGTTAAAGCACTTGTGGGAGGATTTGAGGTTGACGAGGTGATTGAGGGATCTCCTGACGAAATTTGGTGCCAAGTAGAAAAGGTAGCCGGGATTAGTAAAGATGAGTTTCAGAAATATTTTGTTGGGACTAATAAAGCATTTGCAATAATGATAAATAAAGCATGGAGTTTAGGTGCTCCTTTGAGCCTATTAGAATTAAAAGAAAAGTGGCTGAATTTTCACCCCCCTCAAAGTTATCGCTATATTACTGTTGAGCAGGCTGCAGCTCTTGGCATCTGATTTAATGTACTTGTTATGACGATTGAAGTGGGGCTTAAGGTGGTTAGAGTAAAACCTGTAACGATTTCAATATTGAGTTTTAAAGTTAGGAAGATTGGTTTCCAACCACTTCTTATCATGTTTTTGTAGCCACGGTATTCCATTTCCTGGAATACCTTTCAATTTTTTTACAGGTATTCCAGGATTGGCTTTTAATATACTGATAAATCTTGTTCGATAAGATTTGATGACTTTCACTTTATGCTTCTTTTCCCATTCTTTTTTTAAGGCAGGGTGTGCAGCTAGATAGTCTTTGATGAAGGATTTGCGGATATTAAATTTCTGGCAAATAATTGTTTTATCTTCACCTGCAATGAGAGCCTGATATAAATCCTTTTCTTTATCAGAGCCCAAGATTCTTGGCTTTTCTTGATATGGAGTTTGTGTTTTTTTTAGCAGTTTGATTGCTTGTGTTACCGATACTCCTAGCTCTGCAGCAGCAGAGTTAACCGATCTATTTTCATTACTTACAAGGTTTAGTAATGTGTCCTGAACATTCTTTAACATTTTTCTAAGTTGTAGATCTCCCTCCAGATTGTAAATCGATGAAACATAATCATACATTTCAAAAAAATCGCGAGTTTCTTTAAATAGGAATGCAATCATCAAAATATGCTTTAACGGATGCCTTATGCCAGGATATTGTCTTATTAGTTGCCCTATAAATCCCGCATTTGGATCCTGTATTTGTTTGGTGAAGCTTAACGTTGGCAGTTGTACACAATCACCTATCCAGTCAAGAAAGTAATTTTTTAAATTGATTAGCTTGACTGAACCATCCATTGCCAAATAACCATCTTCTTTCGCTTTTAATAAATAGCAATATCTTAATTTTGTAGTATCTAAAAAAACATCGGACTCAGAACCTATTGAATTTCCCCAATTAGTAATTTCTGCCATCCTATAAGTCATGGTTTCACTAATTCTAAAATCTTGCCAAAATCCACTAGATTGAATACGGCATGGCAATATCCAATTTTTTAATGAGTCATGCCTAAATTGAGATCTAACGTAAATTAAAGGCTGCTGATGTTTTATGCACACAAACGTAGATGGCCATTGATTTCGCATACGCCACCAACTAAACGAAAAATTGGTAAAGTCCTCTTCTAGGCATGTTGCACAAGCTTTTAAAAGGTTTGATAGTTCTGGCAAGCTTGCCGGCAAACCAAGCTGTTGGTTCACATGTTGGTAAGTTCCACTCCCTATTGCTGTAGCAAGTGCATTAGCTCTCGTTAGGGGTAAAAATGGCCGGTAGAATCCAAACATAGTTCGATTTGTGATGAACTCTTCTAATGATTCAAAATGCCCCTTGGATTTAGAGTGGATATGGCCAACTGGAGTAGGAAAGTCTGGCCTAAAGCCTGCTGAAGGATGGCCAAAAAGTTGTCGACTGGTGTTTCTTTCAGATGTATTGCACGACAGTTGATGGAACCTCCCACACCAACTGTAAAGAGTTTCACTCTCTTGGAATCTTGGGATAGAAGCTGTAGGAAATAAATCTAAATTATTTTCAGATATATTCATTCTGCTCCAAGAGAGAATTTAGCTTTTAAAATTTTCGACTTATCAACCTGTAACTTGTTTTTTTACTACAGATTTTTCTAATAGAGCGGAGGGTATAGGTTCGTTGCAAATTTTATTCAGAGCAAATGCAAGTTTTGAGCAGCCTGCACGTATCAAATTGGCGGTTTCTTCAGCTGGTGCTTGGTAAGTTGTACATGCTTCTTGAAGTGTTTTTCCGTTAAGAAAATCAAGTGCAGCGTAAGTTGCTGACGAAGCTTTTCCAAGTCCAGGCAGCCCTTGATTCAATAAACCTAGTCCAACTGTACTATGTGGTAATGACAGTTTTTCAGCAACACGGCTTACTACACCTTGATGGGCAATATATTCATTGTAAATTTCCTTACTAGCCCAAAATTCAAAGCCTCGCTCTTGAGTAATTTCACGAGGTTTAAGTATTTCAGAAATGGCTTCATCAGAATTTTCATAGAATAAAGCAGCTAATAGACATAACGTTGGGGTCGTATAACGTGATGCACCTGGAGAGCAAGCGCCATCAATCGTCCAAATGTATTTGTCGGATATCCAATTGACGCGCGGAAATGTTTCCTCCAGCCACCATTTTGGTAAGACCTTGATGAGCATATTACTGGGTGTGGTTTTTACTCCGGGCTTGGAAACTCGGAAATTCTTTGTTTTTGCTTGCTTGCCTAATGCAACACTCGCTGCTCCACTATCAATTGGTGAGGCTAGGTTAAGGATTTCATGCGCCATTTTGGCGTATTTTTTCAAAATCTTGATTTGATCTTGCGGGAGTGAGCGTATGTCACTATTTGTATTGTGATCAGATATTTGATGAGGGTTTTTAAGATTTGCAAAGTTATTGTGAATAGACAGAAGATTATTGTGCTCGCTACACCATAGCACCCCGGGAATTTGGTGGCTGCATCGCCAATATGAGTACCCAAACTTGGAAAAGTCTTTCTCTGCACATGCTGAACAAAACTTTAAGGATTTGCCTCCTGCTCTAAAGGGCGCATGCCTTTGATAGGCTTCTCGGTGTTTATTTGATTTAATCCCCGCTTTACTTGGCCTTAACCCTTCAAGAGCGTTGAAAAATGCTGATAGGGTATGTTTTTCTACAAGGACTTCTTTTGACATTCCTAAAAGAGTCGCAGCATTTTTGACGAAATCATATTCCTCTAGTTGAGATTTCTGCTGTCCTGCCAGCTTGCTGATCAGTTGATCAACGCTTGCATCACTCTCTAAACAATTAATACTACGCATACGCGTACGCCAACTAACCAGCATTTCATCAGGTTGCAGCTTGCAAACCTTCAGTCTATTACCACTAGGTGCTAAGCCATTAGCTTGTTCAAAATTGCGATGAGAGGATCCGAATACAGCATAAGTTACCGGTGATTGTATTCCATTGTTAGCAGAAGTATTCGGTATGCTCTTTAATAGCTCTTCCCTTACAAGGGATTTAAAACGATTATCAAGGGTATCAGTGTTCTGACTATAAATTTCAGGATCACAAACAAAATGTTGAAATGCAGAAAAAAATTCTAGAATTTTGGTTGTTTCATCCATTTAAGTCCTCGATCAATTTTTAAGTTGGTATTTTGAGAGACATAAACATCTTGGGAGCCAAGTCTGCAGGTATTTCTCCAAGCTCCACCTGGGCCAAGACGCTCCTAAATATTTGATACATAAAGCGTCGAGAGTCTGCACTCAATTTACCATCGGATTGTGCCTCAGCGTAAATCTCAACCCATTCAAAAGCTTTACGTTCAACCTTATCTTGCTGTTCAGAGGTTAGGGATAATTTTTCGGGCCGAATTCCCACAACCAGATACGTTAGATTCACTCCCGCACCGCTAATTGCTGAAAGGTAACGCGTGGTTGGTGCGGACTGTTCTGACTCGTATTGAGACTGAGCCAATCGCCCGACACCTCCAATTTGAGCCAACTCGGTTTGGCTTAAATTTAGCCTCTTGCGTTCAGCTTTGAGTCGTTCCCCTAAACCTTTAGGAATTGTCATATGAATCCGGTACATATTTGTATAAATGTGTGATCAATTGTATATACAATTAATCAAAAATACAACATTGTGATAAATTAGTTATTATTTTTATACATTTGTTAGAATCTATGTCAGACCGGATTTTTGATACTACTAAAGCCAGAGAGAAATTTGAGATGACCGGCACGTCAGTTTCAGAGTGGGCGCGAGCTCGCGGTTTCTCTGCAATTTTGGTGTATCAGGTATTAGATGGGCAAAGGAAATGTAGAAGGGGCCAAAGCCATAAAATTGCTGTGGCACTTGGGTTAAAGGAAGGCTTGGTCATGGATATTGACGAGCTTTCTCGACAATTAATTGCAAATACTGCAATAACGAATTTAGAAAAATAGGAGATGCAAATGATGTAAATACAAAAGCCGAACCCTCATTGCTGAAAGATCCGGCTTTGCCTGCTATAACAGGAATACTTCTGGTTGGCGCTTGAAGTATCTCCCTTAATAGTGGGTAAGTCAAGAGTATTGTTGTCTATAGCATTCATTAATTATTGGATGCATATATTTCAATGCTTACTTAAATGCTCATTAAGGAGATTATTATGTTGTTAATACCGGACTATGCTTCTCCCCATTACTATATTAAGGAGTGAGAGGCATGGCATCAAGAAAAGGTATTTCTCCAGCTCGCCTAAAGTTGATATATCAACGCCAATCTCTACCACCATGGGATGAGACCTACATCCCAGGCATCCTTGCTACACCACAGGAGGCACCATCTATCTCTCGTGCATTCATATTAACACCTTCAAAATTGCGAGGTCGAGAAACTCACTTGCTTTCTACCGCAGAGCGTAATGCAGCACTGTTAGGGCTCTATCATCCAGATGTCATATCTTTACAGGAGCAACGCATGCTGTCTCCTGAGCCAACCATGCATCCTTTGTGGTCTATGTTAGAGGCAGAAAGAATACATTTACCTCCATTAAAAGGTGCTATTGATGTTGCCGAAAGATTAGGCTATTTGAATATGCTACCGAAAGTTCGTGTTCCGAATCCTATGGTTAAGCATGAGATGCTCACGGTTGTGTTTCCATGGATGGGTGACCTGTTGTGGGCCATAAGGAAACCAGATGGAAGCATCTTTTGCGCAAACTGGACAATTAAAGATAAGTTAATCGATTTTACAAGATCTGGTCCCAGGCGCGATGAAAAGCTAACATCTACCTCAAGTGCCAATGTTCTGGCTCGCCATGACATTGAGAAGTCCTATTACCAAGATGCAGGCATACCAACGTTCAGAATTTCAGGTGAGGATATTGACCATCATGTGGTTGCCAATCTTAGACAGTTATTTATCTACCATAGAAGGATATTAGAGGTTTCCTGCAGCCAGAAATCTGAAATTTATGAGAAATTTATCTCAGCCTTCGAGGCAGAAATCCCTCCAGGAGAGGTAATTGCACACTTTGTAATGCGCGGTAGATATTCTGCTGAAGTATGCAAGACAGTGTTGTATCAAGCGGTTTGGGAAAGACGGCTAAGAGTTGACCTTTTCCGGCCAATTTTAATCAATCGGCCTTTAAAATCTGAAACGAAGGATATTGTTACCTATTACCAAAAATGGTTTAAGGAAAAGCCATGAAAATTGGTACTCAGATCATCGCGCTAGAGGGTTGGAAATGTATACCGAAAGAGGTCGTTTTTCACTTCCTATGTAGTAACACTAAGCATAATCGTGTATTGCTAGTTAATTTTAGTGGAGGCATTGCTAAAAGCTCTGCAAAAGCTGATCTTCTCACTGTCAACAGATTGGAGTTTGAGAGAGGGTGTTTAGCTAAAACAATTGTACCTTTGGAGCAGCAGTTGAGCTTGCCTCCATGGTTAAAAGAGTTAGAAGGAGTCGACCTTTCTCAAATAGATCGTTACAGACCATCATTTTCTAAACATACACACCAACAAAGAATTGAGGATCGCTATATACATATCCAGTTAGCCCTGGAAAATCTTTCTTTCATTCTGTTTAGCAAAGATCCAGTGAAAGAGATTAATCGTTATGCTAGGAAGTGTAAGCCTATGCAAAACGAATCAAGATTTCGTTTATGGTTGTTAACTTATTTATGCTTTGGCCGGAATATATGGACATTGCTCCCGCCATATCATCATTCAGGCTCTTGGAGCCGAGAGAAGTTTCCAGATAAAAAGTTTGGAGCTCCTAATCTTGCGTATGGAAAAAAATACGGAAACGGAATGAATCAAGAACTTGCTGAGCAATGTTTAAAAAGCTATCTGAAGCGAGCTGCGCCAGGCGTCAAGATGAGTAAGATTTATGAGGAGGCCATAATAAATGACTTTAAATGCCAGGTATTTATTGCTAGCAATAAGATGAAAATCTATTTATCTCCCGATGGAAGACCTTTTCCTACAATTGACCAATTTAGATATCAGATCAAGAAAATATTAGGTAAAGAAACGATTCAAAAAACACTGTACGGGAAAGTTAGATACAGAACACGACTTGCAGCATCTAAAGGTAAGTTTACAGAAGAAATATCCAATTTGATGGAGCGAGTTGAAGCCGATGGGTATTACACAAGCGAGAAACCAAGGGGTTACTTAGACGGTACAACATTGCCACCTATGTGTGTGGTGATCGGTAGAGATGTTTTGTCTGGGATGAAAGTTGGTATTGGCTTCTCTCTAGGTGCTGAGCGTAATGAAGCTTATAAAATGATGCTCTTTTCCATGGCCGTTCCCAAAAGTTTTTTTTGTCAGCTGTTTGGAGTAACTTGTAATCATGAGGAGTGGCCAAGTGAAGGTTTATCCGGACATTTTTCCATAGATCGCGGTCCGGGAGCGAGAAGGAATTTGATTGAGAGTTTAGCCAGTAGATTCCCAATTCGTGATATGGCCCCATCCTGGTCTGGACAGTCTAAAGCAACGGTCGAGTCATCCCATCCGCGGGATGTTGCTCTTGAAGGAATGCCCACATTTCAACAAAGTAGACTAACCCCAGTCGAACTTGCTAAACGAGAAATTCTTGCACTTATTCTATATAACGACACTGCAGATATGGAAAGTAGAATCGACCCAGATAGCGATTTGGCCATGGTGACACCAAGCCCATTAGGGCTATGGAATTATTATGACAATATTTTCAGAAATGATGCTCAATCAATGAGTATTGATGATGCTATAAGAACATTCCTAACGTGTACAAAATTTACTTTGCAAGAGGATGGACTTTACCTAGGTGCAAGGAGATATATCTCCACAGAGTTGTCTGATCTAGGCTTGTTTGATAAATCTGGTGAATTCCATAATGTTGAAACCAAGCTCACTGGTTACATTTTAGAGATGTGTATTCGTCATGCGTGGGTCGAGATAAATAACAGGTTATATATGCTTGAAGCAATGCTTAGAATTAGAGGTGACGAAGAGGATTTGTGGATGTCTTTATCCGAACTGAACCAATGGGAAGATGCACGTAAATCAATTAAATCTGCTTACCGTATCCATAAAAGCGCATCGTCTTCGGAATTTAGACAAAGATATTATGAGGACACTGGGAAGTCATGGGATAGTGCGATACGTCGTGCCGGCAAGCCTCGTAAGAGCTCACTCGCAAAACAGGAGGCAAAAGAAGCTAAACAGACAAACTCTTTAAAAAGGGTCGCCTAATGGATAAAGAGTTAAATCCTTGGGCAGCTAGATTCGAGCCACTTCTTGATCAAAGCGTCCTCAGAAATAGGGCTCAAGTAACCGTCCCACCGTTGGTTAATTTGACATCGATGCCGGTAGACCTAGCGTGCAAGCGAATAGAAATCGCCTTAGATACTATATTTCACCCGACAACACAGTGTGTGGAGACTTTGCAGAAGTTGATGGGAATTGCACATGCGCATTGTGTCGTAACATATCCAAATGTTAAAGGTTTTATAACGGGAATTTATGCTCATGAATCACCATTACCTAATTTTTCCTATCCAATTTGTTTAACTGGGCTAGGAGGAGTTGGTAAAAGTAAGTTGATTGAAGCTTTTCGCAGGGTTCAGATTCCAGACCAAGAGGTTACAATAGATGCTGAGCATTCCCCGTTTATGCTTTGTGGAGCTTGGTCCGCAACGATACAAGCACGGAGTTCACCAAAGGATGTACTGAGAGCACTCTCAGGAATAGAGGGTAGCCCTGCAGAACTAATTAAAAGGTGTAGGCAACTCGGATTTAGAGATGGTGTTCCTTTTATCTTGGCTGATGAGTTTCAGTTTGCAACTGGTAGTGAGAGTGCCAATGCACGTGTAACTCAGATGCTACTTTCTATAGGTTATATTGGAATCCCATTTCTGTTTGCAGCCAATTATAGTTTGCTGCATCGGCTTCAAAAAAGGCCTGAAGAGGAGCAGCAGCGATTGCTTTCAAATTGCATTGTTTTAAGTCCTGATGCTTGGAATAGTTCAGACTGGGTGGACACCCTTAAGGCACAGTGTATTGTCGCTCCAGACTACATAAAACTTGATCCAGATATGGATGCAAAAGAATTTCATGCGTACTCGGCAGGTAGAAAACGCGCGATGGCAAAGTTAATTTCAATTGCGTTTCGCAATGAGTATGCAAATGGTGGGATCGTAGATCGCCGAGCGATACGTATTGCTTATGAAAGTATTGATTACGCACGCTATAAAGACCAAGCTGAGATACTTGCTACACAAGTTATTCAGAATCGACAGCAAAATAATAGAAGAGATTTATGGTGCCCGATTCCTGCCGAGCTAACCAAATCACAACAGTTTCTCGAATCGTCAATAAACTCACGGAAAGATAGTGTTGCAAAAGCCGAGCTAGAGTCTACTCTTACGTTAAGTGAACGTCGTAAAGTTCAGGCAATAAATAATGGCAATTCCAAGAGAGATGAGTCATCAGGAAAGGTCGTGTCAATAAACAACAAAAAAATCCTCACTGCAGAGGATCTAAAGCAAAATACGAATTTATTTCGTGAGAATATCTAACCGTTATTGCTGCTATATATCATGATCATTCTAATATCTCCATCTGACAGTGTTGAATTGATTCCAATAATCAGACTAGAAGACTGGTTAATACTTGAACTTAAGACTTTAGAAGGCGAGGGATACTATTTTTGTGGACGTGTTAATGGTCTAGGAAGGATCTCTACAAAGATAGTCGAATGGTATCCACAACGTAAAGTTGGCAAAACAGAAAGTGGCAGAATATATCAGTTAATAGATAAGCCTGGTGATCCCTGGAGTTTAGAACTCCGACTCATTCAATTAGCATTAATAAACAAGTATCAGTCCATTGAGTATCGGGATGTAACCACCGAAATAACTAGAAACCGTCATTAATATTTTTTCGTATTTGTTAGTTTTGCATAAACAACTAATTTACTCGATTGAGCTTATTGGCTTCTTCACTAATCAATCTGTACTATATATAACCTTTCTGGCATGATAGCAGTAGGATCTATAGCAATAATAAAATAAATAATTACGCTAAAGGGGCGCTAATCCCAAATGACAAAAATAAAAAGTAACTTTGATGCTACGGCATCTATGATAGGTTATTTATATCAAGCGCGGTATGCACTTTTAGTAAGCCTTCAAAGAGTCAGAGAAGTTCTTGACCCAGATAATTATTATGTCTCCATTGAAAAGTTGGATGATATTGCGTTTTCAGAAGGTAATAATCCAGTTGAGCTTCTTCAAACTAAATATCATGGTACTGTGGGAAATTTAACAGGTAGAAGTGTTGATGTCTGGAAAACCATTAGGATCTGGTCTGAAGGCATAAAAAATGGGCAGCTTGATCCTACAAAAGTAGATTTCACACTTATAACGACCCAAGATGTTGTGGAAGGATTTTTAGTTGAATTACTTCCCAAGGCTATACGTGATGTACAAAACATAAAAGAATCTCTTAATGCTATAGCATCTGAAACATCTAATGCAACAAACCTATCTGCATACAAAGCATACAACTCATTAAGTGATTTGCAAAAAGATCAATTAATAAAATCAGTAAGAATTATCAATCGATCACCTGATATCCTTGACGTTGAAAATCAAATAAAGAAAGAGTTAAGATTAATTATCAATGCAGAACATGTCGATGCTTTTATCAGCCGGCTTGAGGGCGAATGGTTTAAAAGAATTATTATTGCAATGGCCTCAGATGATAATAATCAAATTTGCCTTGCTGAATTAGTTTCCAAGTTTGAGGAGTTGCGTTCTCAATTTTCACTGACAAACTTAACCGCAGATTACGCTCACTCCGAACCTGAAGAGATAGATATTGATAATGATGGTAGAGTTTTTGTAGAGCAGCTTCGACTTCTAGGAGTTAATAATCAAGCGATTAGAGTAGCGATAATTAATTACTATCGTGCATACGAACAGCGTTCTCGCTGGTCAAGAGATGGCCTTGTTAGACCTGGAGAGCTTAAAAATTATCTTCAGTTACTTCAAGATGAATGGAGTCACCACTCCTCGCTAATATGCTCAGGCGTAGATGATTCTGATCATGAGCAATGTAAAAAAAGCGGTTTACAAGTTTATGCAGCATGCCAAAATGACGGGGCACTTTCTATACGAAGAGATTTTAATTATCACTATGTAGCCAGAGGAAGTTATCACACTCTGGCTGATGAATTAAAAATCGGATGGCATCCAAATTATCTTGCAATCTTACAAGAAGATAAAAAGGGAGTTGCTTAATGTCGTTAGACAGTTTTTTGACTCAAGATGAGATTAATTTATATAACCCAGCTTACTGTGGTTTCCTAATTTTTTCTTCACTACGCTCATTTTGTGAACTAGATAATCAAGGTATGCATTGTGCTTTGCCATATCTAGTCATTCCGATGGCAGTGTCCTCAAAAATATCTTCAAGTTTACCTAGGTCTACTAGCACTCCAATTGCTTCATGGATAAGCGATCAAGGCGGTGTATTGTCTGATTTCCCTGCAATGGTTACTGCTTGTATTCCTATAGTAAATGCTGCAATTCTATTCTTATTAGAGAATCAAGTAATAAAACTGTCGAAAGATGGTAACTATTCCATTAATGAAGAGCTTTCTAAAAATCCCAACCTATTCAGTAAGACCGAGAGTTTAAAACAGGCATTTCAAGCTACTAATCTTATTGGAAGATGGTTTTCTCATTCTTCATCTGTAGAAACAATTTATGCCCAATTAGGGATTAGGCCATGACCATGCAAATTTTACAGATATCACTTTATGGAAAAAATGGGGAGCGACGTGATGTAAAGTTTCAGCCCTCTAAAGTAAATATTATTACAGGAGCTTCAAAAAAAGGTAAATCATCTCTACTAGATATTGTTGAGTACTGCATAGGCTCGAGCGGCTGTAATGTTGCTGAAGGTCACATAAGAAAAACTGTTGATTGGTATGCCGTCCTCTTGCAATTCGATGACTCGCAAGTATTCATTGCACGTGCAGCACCTCTTCCAGGACAAAATACAAATAGTGTATGTCATATGATTATTCAGAGCGAAGTTAACATACCTGAAAAATCAGAGCTAAAATCATCAACAAATATAGATAGTGTAGTTAATTTTCTGACACAAAAGGTAGGTGTCCCTGAGCAAGAAACAGAAGTGCCCGAAGGGCAAACTCGTTCTGTCGTCTCAATCACTTTCAAGCATTCAAGATATTATCTTTTTCAAGGTCAGGATGAAATTGCCGCAAGGAAAATACTTTTTCATAGGCAGTCTGAGCCGCATATCCCTCAGAATATTAAAGATACTATTCCGTATTTTCTTGGGGCTGCAGATGATGATCGATTAAAAGACATAGCCTACTTGCGGACATTAAAACAGGATAAAGCTCGTTTAAACAAAAAGCTGAAAGAAATTGAGTCATTAAAAGGTAATGGTTTGGAGAAAGGTTATTTGCTTTTGGCGGAAGCGGCTAATGCTGGTCTTTACGCAGGAGATAATCTAATTCCTAATGAAAGTGAATTATTGATAAGTCTAAGACAAATCAGTAACTGGTCTCCAGATTTGGAGCTAGTAGAGGATAGTGATGATCCTCTTCAAAAATTAGAGAGTGAGTATCAGCGGCTCCAGATACAAAAACGCGAAATTCGATTTAAATTAAACTCCGCAGAGGAGTTTTCTAAATCGGAAAATGGCTACGGAAATGAATTGGAAGAGCAAAAGCTAAGGCTTAAATCAATTGGGCTATTCAAAAAGATAATTAATGCAGATCATATTTGTCCAATTTGTGATTCTCAACATAATGGGATTAATGATGCAAGTACAATAATTCAAAATGCTATCTCTGATTTATCAAATAAACTTCAAGGGGTTGAGCGAAATCGCCCAAGGATAAATAGCTATATCCAAAATTTAATTACAGAGCAATCCACTTTAGCAATTAAAGTTAAAACAGCACGTGAAAGCATTAACCAAATTAGGTTAAAAAGTACCGAGTTGAAAGGATTGCAAAGTCAAAATTTCCTTAAATCCAAAGTCTCAGGAAGAGTTTCTTTATATCTTGATGGAATTAATTGGTCAGATGATACAGGATCAATAAGGAAACAGATTGAAGAACTCGACCCCCAAATTGATGAGCTCGAGAAAAGATTGGATCCTGAAGCTCTCAAGGAGCGATTAGATGCACAACTGAGTATTATCAGTGAAGACATGACGCGGTGGGCAAGGGAGTTAGAGCTTGAACATGCAGAATACCCAATACGTCTGGATATTAACAAACTAACTGTCGTTGCCGAGACTAGTTTTGGGAAAATTCCTCTGGAACGGATGGGAAGTGGCGAAAACTGGGTAGGCTATCACTTAGTCACTTACCTAGCGTTGGCCAAATGGTTTATTAAAAATAATCGACCAGTTGGAAGATTTCTCTTTTTTGATCAGCCGACACAAGTCTATTTTCCGTCAGAAAAGGCCGTGACTGGAAATCTTTATGAAATTGAAAAAGATGAGGATAGAAAAGCTGTTAAGAAAATGTTTGAATGGCTTTTTAAAGTTGTAGAAAAAGAGATAGGACCAAGTCTTCAAGTAATTATTACAGATCATGCAGATATAGATGAAGAGTGGTACCAAAGTGCAGTTGCTGATGTTAAATGGCGTGGAAATAATGCATTAATACCAAACCATTGGTATACCTAATTGCTACCAAAATATTATTTTAGGAGTGAGCGTGTACGCAGAATTGAATGTTGAACTGAAATCAGGTGTGCAGCCGGGAAATATCTCTAGGCCACTGGCATCTCATTTTGGTAATAGTCAGATTTCAGTTGATGATGCCCTAGCAAATACCCCAATTGCTGGTTATGCCAATCAAGGGGTCGGTGCTGCCTCATTTCCATCTGGTGCGGTAGTAGTCTATCTTTGTATAGCAAACGATGAAATCTCTGTATATGTCTACGGTAAAACGATACCTCAATTAAAAGAGCAATGTAATAAGGCAATGAAACTGTTGAGGAAGATAAAGGGGGTTAAAGTTGCTGTGGCTTCTGCAAGTGTTTTAGTTCCGATTAATGGAACTGACGTTGATATCTTAACCGGCGAGGAAGTATCATGGCTGGTCCTTTTTAGGGATGCATTACTTGATAAGTCAATCTCTAAATTGATTACTGCTGCTGTAAATTCTGGTCTGGCAGTTTGGTTTTTTACTTCAACGACAACCCCTGCTATTGGCGCGTTGATAGGCTTGGCTGCAACAATGGTGGGTGTGATTTGTGAGGCAATACATTCTGCATGTGGTGCCGAGTCTTGGTGTTGGAAGGAGTCTAAATGAGTAAAGTTTCATCAGGTCAATCAATTGAACCAATGAGTTCATACGAAAGGTTAGTAAGCGATGCTTTACTTGATCTTACTAATACATACGAACTTATTAAGGAGCCAGCAAAGATAATGTTCGATATGGACGACTTAAGTCCTCCTGCTAAATATAAGCCAGACTTCGAAATTACTAATAGCTCCGGGAAAAAACTTTATATCGAGGTGAAGTCTGAGCATTCAATGTCATTACCCAATATGGTTAATTTTGTAAAAATTGACAAGGCCATTCGGAGGGATCTTAATAAGGGTTTTTTGATATTAGTTATCGGAGAGTCAACACATATGGTTCGATTTGCAACTCGTCCTGAGTTCAAGCAATTACATATTAGATATGCTAAAGATCGTTTTGAAGTGCTTGATGCTGTTAAGGCTGAATTTAATAAGTCATTTGAATAGGTCTAATCAATGTTGTAAGACTACTCAATAGTAGTGAGTAAATCGACAGACTTAAATGTACATTTTTTTAATTTTAATTCCATTATTTTTCAATGAGTTATAAATCTTGCTCCGACAGACTTTATTATTTACTATCAGTGATTGTGATAGGAAAAAATAAAGTCTGTCGGACGGTAATAAAGTCTGTCGAAAATTGAAACTAGAAAGGCTCTTAACTAAGAGCCTTTTTTGATACTACTAAGAAAATTTTGTCGCAATCCCATTAATGAATATTAGATATTTTGGGAAGTCCAGAATGACTTATATAGTTAAGTGGTACATTTAATAAACATTAAGACCGTATTGCCTGCGCATGTGCCAATGTTTCAGGCGCCGCCTATCTTTATGACTAAATCAATAGAGAAAACTTAACACAAGGACACCGCATGAAAAAACTATTAGTAACAATCCAATTAGAGCTAGACATCCCTGACACATGGGGCTTGGTAGAGCATCCCGACCAAGTACAAGCAATTAAGATGGATAATGGGCAGTATATGCACATGAGCTTCTTGCCTATGATGACATCAGACTTTAAAGCGGGTGCTGAGTGGTCGAGCGAATGTCCCGATGAGTTTACCGAGGAAGTCTTGGATATGGTTGCTGATGAAGAGGTTTTAATGAAGCTTGAAACTGATTAATTAAATACTGCGCTGAGATACCTAAGTTTTTAGGTATCTCAATATATTTAATTACTCACACATATCAATAACGCAGAGCAGCCAACTAAGCATATCAGCGATTGGTATTGCTATATTTAGCCCCCATGGCTTAGTGCCATAGGGGCTAAATATATAAGTTTGATGTAAGTAAAAACGTAGTCACTCTTACAGAAACGAGTAACCCGCTTTCATCATCAATTTATTCTGTTAATTCCAGCGATTGCCATTACCTTGAATGCTGAAACGGCCAGCACCAAGAAAAAACACTGCTAAAGCCGTGGCAAGGAACATGCCTTGTAACTCCAGCGCCCAGCCACCAGTTTGGTTAAGATGCAGAAGATCACCGGTATGCACCAACAGAATCGCCACTACCATATTGATGGCGATGATAAGGCCGCCGATGCGCGCCCATAGGCCGAACAGTACCAGCAAGGGAGCCAGCACTTCACCCACATAAACCAGATTACCTACCGCTGCGGGCAGGCCGGCCTGCGCTACCAAACCGGTCACAAAGTCGGCGCCATTCATTAGCTTGCTAATGCCGTGTAACAGAATCAGGATTGCCAGCGTTGCACGTAGTATGAGTTTACCTGTATCAGCACAATTACTATTCGTTGTCGTAGTCACCATCACATTTTCCTTTTTAATTAGTAGAAACGGTACTTCTTATTCATATTGAAACTAAGGCAATACGAAAACTATCACGTCGCGCTGTTGTTGAAAAGATGCAAGCACATCTGTTCTTAAATTGATATGTTTTGCTGTGCAGCTAGCTGGCGTAGGGCTGAGCTAGATAGCTCACTCAGAGCAGACCCAAGCAGACGTTAGAAGTTGTGCTTTACTTTAGGTCTAGTTACTTAGATAAAGTGCGATAGACTTTTTTGTAAAGTGAGTTGAGAGTCTCTAATTCACTTTTATTGTATGACTTTTCTCCATAACGATAATCTTTGGTAATCATCCGTTGTATTTGCATACGCAAACACCAAGAAGCCACCGATGAGTATGCTAAACATCAATAAAACTCTTCTTTTCATGATATGAGTGATGACACCATTACATTAAGTGTTTGCTTACCACCTGCTTAAGGGCATCAGGGTTATCCACACTTAAAAAATGACCAGATTTTGCAATCGCCTCAAGTTTAGCGTTAGGAACTTTATTTAAAGTCCGCATTCTTTCATTGTTTCTTGACCAATCATTTTCACCATATATCAAAGTCACCGGGCTTTTAATTTGCGAATAATGCTCAGGTGCCTTGGCCCAACTTTTCCAATTGCTTAAGACATTTCTGCCAAGATAGTGGTAGCCAGGTTTATGCCCTGTTTTATTAAAGAGTTTGACTAACCATGAAGGTAATTTCTTGATATGCGTGACCCCACCACTCATGACAAGGCCTAGGAAAAAGCTATTTTCAAAAGCCGAGAAAATGGCACCATGAACTGGAAGAGAGTAATTCCATAGCATGAAATTAGCGATAAAGTTCCCACGTCTCACACCATCGGCGTAACGTGTTTCATAGTCATAGGTGTTGACAGCAATCACCTGCTTAACTTTCTCTGGGATGGATGCAGCAACCGTTAAGGATAATGTGGCGCCAATCGACTCGCCGACTAAGGTGATATTTTCAAGGCCTAATTTAGCAATGAGGTCGATGATAGATTTTCTGAAATACGGTTCATCATAATTGATATTTTTATTGATTGAGGATTGGCCATGACCTGGTAAATCAACCGCATACACAGTGTAGTTTTTGGCATAAAACGGAATCATTTCACTAAAGAACTCAATTTGCGTTCTTATGGTGTGTATTAGTACTAGTGGCTCGCCTTTGCCAGTTTTAATGACACGAACAGTCTCTCCGTCTTTGAGTTTAATCAATAGTTCTTCGCCATTAAATCTTAAATCTTTTGGTGCGTTTTCCATTTCTTTCTCCCAGAATAATTGAATGCTAGTTTCTAGTTTGATGCTGATTGCTTACGTCTTACTTCGGCCACATTATGAATACGGATTAATGTTTGCTCACTTGCGGTTGGGCTTTGTGTTAATGGGTATACAAAGCAAAGCAGTGATTAAAGCCAAGCTGATATGAATGGCATAAGTAGTTTTAAAATCGATGATTTGTAACGGAGCTTTTGCTAGCAGCAGCACAGTAATGGCGACTCCGATGACGGTGCCGATTTGGCGTATTGCATGATTGATCGCGGAGCCAACGGCGTAATCTCTTGGTGGCAGTGCGTGTACCGCTGCTGCTGAGAGTGATGGCATGACTAACCCTATGGACATACCACTTAATAGTAATCCTGGTAACCAATGTTGAAGATAATGAGGATTGGCATCGGGGATTAACAAATACCACAATCCACTCAACGCGTATGTGATAGAGCCTGCAATCAGTAATGGGCGGTGGCCTATTTTAGAGGCTAATTTGCCAGCGATGATGGCGGTTGGTACAACGCTCAGTGGCCCCGGCATAATGGCGGTACCCGCTAGTGTTTGAGGGTAATGCCAAATCTCTTTCATCCAGAAAAAGAAAGAGAAAAACATGATGGAAAAGGCAATCGCAAACGTGAAGCCTGCCAAGTTGGCAAAAAGAAACGTGTGGTTTTTAAATAAATTTAAGTCGAATAATGGTTCAGGGTTAAGTTTTGCCCACGGAATATAACTGAGCAAAACAAGAATACCCGCTAGGATGATGCCGATTAATCCTGTTGTGTCCCATGCGCCTGTCCTCATCTCAACAATACCAAATGTAATGGCGCTAACCCCGACCATTAATTGCAGCATGCCAAGCCAATCTAGGCGGATTTTTTCTCTTGGATGCGCCGATTCACGCAATTGTGTAGCGCTCAGCCAAATACAAAATAAGCCGATGGGGATGTTGATAAAAAATGCCCACTCCCAACCGCCCACATCAATAATAAAGGACCCAATGCCTGGGCCTAACGCAGCAGCCAATGCACCCACCGCACCCCATGCACCCATCGCTACGGAACGCTTTTCTTTAGGGAAGGCTTCTAGCACCAATGCTAATGCGGCCGGGGAGAGTAAGCATGCGCCTATGGATTGGAATATTCTTGCGACGATTAACCAAAACACACTGGGTGATGCACCGCATGCAAATGACGCTGCAATAAATAACAACGTACCTAGGATAAATATTTTTTTTCTGCCGTATTTATCTGCAATGCCACCAGCAGGGATGAGTAATGCAGCATATACGATGGAATAAGCACTCATCGCCCAAGATAAATCTGTGGCTTTAGCGTTTGGAAAGCTCTGCAGAATATTATTAAAGCCTGCATACAGAATCGTGGTGTCGAGTGACACCATAAAAATGGCAATACTGGCGATCGCAAATACGCGCCATGTATTAGAGGCTGACTTTATGGCCGTTGCGTTAATGTTTGCAGCAGATTTCATGGTTAATTGATTGGTTCTCATGTGATTGAAATTTGAGTATGCTTAATTTTGTTTTTCTTTTTTATCTACTTTCAAATGCGAGACGCTCACAGATTTATTCAATTCGCTAGGTTGCCACCCACCGCCAAGCGCCTTGAATGCGGCAACGGCTGATCGGGCAGATTCTGTTTGTGCTTGCGCTTTTGCATCTGAAATTTTCAATAAATTTTCATCAGCATGGAGCACTTCAATTAAGCTCACTACACCTCTTTGGTATGCGATAAAGGATGATTCACGCGCCTGACTCATTGATTGCTCTCCTCGTGCTAAAGAGGCCGTTTGCTGCTCACGCTTCACCAATGCAGAAATGGCGTTCTCTACATCTTCGGTCGCCCGCAGTGTTGATTGTCGGTAGGCTGCCAAAGTCTCAGCTTCTTGACCTTTTGCTTGCTCGATTTGTGCATCTATGCGGCCAAAATCAAACAAACGCCAACGTAAGCCCACCACTCCTGAGGCTTGGTTGGCAGCGCTAGTAAATAAATTGCCACCAGAAATGGCAGTTGCACTGCCAATCAATAGGCTGAGGGCTACTTTTGGATAATACTCAGAAATGGCCTGACCAATTTTTGCATTGGCGATGGCTAATTTTCGTTCTGCAACAATGAGGTCTGGCCTACGTTGCAACAAATCGGCAGGAGAACCTACAGATGCAATTTGAGGCGCAACTGGAATAGGTTTAAATGTAGTCAGTTCAGCTCTGTATTTGCCGGGCGTAGCGCCTAGCATCACATCTAGCGCATTCATCGCCACATCAAGACCAGCTTCTAATACGGGGATAGTCGCTTCTACTTGTGCAACTGCTGCTTCAGCCTGCTGCACTTGAAGCTTAGGGGCTAACCCTCTGGAGTAGAGCATATTGACCTTGGTCACGAGTTGTTGCTGTGTTTCGAGTTGTTTTTTTGCAATCTCTAAACGAGACTGTAGGCCACGAATGGTAATGTAAGTATCAGCCGTTTGCGCAGCCACAGCCAAGCGCGTTGCAACTGCGCCAGCCTTTGCCGCTTGATACTCAGCCAAGGCAGCGTTTTGTTCACGCTTTAACCCACCAAAAATATCTAATTCCCAGCTAGCGTTAACGTTTGCCTCGTATAGATTCGCATCTCGGTCATAGTTGGGGACTGCATTAAGAAGTTGCCCTAATGGGGATTCCAACGATTGATGGTTGCGAATGGTCTGAGCGTTGATATTGCCAGAGGGGACTAATGCTGCATGTGCGGCACTCAGTCCGGATTTTGCCTGCTTGATTCGGGCTTGTGTCTGTGCAATATCTAAGTTTTGTTCTAATGCTAATGCAACAAATTTCGTTAATTGCGGATCTGCGAATCCTTCCCACCATTTCGCAAAATCAGCATTCGTAGTGGCTTGACGATTATCCAGCGCAACTTGCCCTAGGTAATGATCGGGTAACGCTGCATCCACTTTTTTATATTCTGGCCCAACGGCACAGCTGCTGAGAATACCAGCGCTTAATAACAGTGGAATAAAACGAAAAGTAGGCATAATAGTCCTTGAACTTATTAATTAAAGTTGTGACTATATTACAATATGGTCACTTATTGTCAATCCCCCAAAGTCAATGTATGCTATAAACATGATTAAAAAACTAGATAACAACTTACGTGGTCCATCGGAACATAATGTCCGCGATCAGATAGTAGAAGCGGCCGCTGAATACTTTAGCCGTTATGGTTATGAAAAGACGACCGTTTCCGATCTCGCTAAATCCATCGGCTTTTCTAAAGCCTACATCTATAAATTCTTTGCCACAAAACAAGCGATTGGTGAGGTGATTTGCTCCAACACCTTGAGTGCTATTTTGAAAGCAATAGATGAGGCGATGGTGGGCTCTCCCACAGCATCAGAGCGGCTAAGGCGCATGTTTAAAGCGGTTGTGGAAGCAAGCTCACAGTTATTCTTTGAGGATCGCAAGCTCTATGATATTGCTGCATCAGCTGCGGGCGAGCAATGGCAGTCGTGTACTCTTTATCAAGAGCAGATTAAAAAAATTATTCTAGAAATCGTGCATGCGGGACGTGAGTCTGGAGAGTTTGAGCGTAAAACACCAATCGATGAAACCGTGAATGCAATCTATTTAGTCATACAGCCATATGGCAATCCATTATTGCTCCAGCATAATCTGCACTTGGCTGAGCATGCCCCAATGATTCTCTCTAACTTAATATTAAGAAGTTTATCTCCATAAATTAATTTAGTGACTATTGACATAATTAGTCACTAGTATCAGAATGCGAGTTACTACTATTAGGGAGTAACTCGTATGCTTAGCCGTAAACTTATTTCAGTCAGTGTGATTGGTCTATCCACAATATCGCTGCTCGCGTGCAGTGAAAAAACGCCTGATGACCCGCGCACTCAAATTCCATTAGTTAAAACAACAACGGTTAAAGTCGCTTCTGAAGCTTCGCGTTCTTTTACCGGTGTTGTTGCAGCTAGAGTGCAGAGTGATTTGGCATTTCGTGTTTCAGGAAAAATACTGGAGCGCTTGGTTGATGCTGGGCAACAAGTGAAGCGTGGCCAACCATTGTTTCGTATAGACCCCAATGACCTGAAGTTAACGGCGATGAGTCAGCAAGAGGTTGTCATGGCCGCAAAAGCACGTGCAGACCAAACTGCGGAAGATGAAATAAGGCACCGTGGTTTAGTGGAAGCTGGGGCGATTTCTGCCTCCGTCTATGATCAAATCAAAGCGGCGGCTGATGCTGCAAAAGCACAATTAAAAGCAGCTGAATCACAAGCCGATGTAGCAAAAAATGCATCTCACTATGCAGTATTGGTTGCCGATGCGGATGGTGTGGTGGTTGAAACGCTGGCAGAGCCCGGGCAAGTGGTGAATGCCGGGCAGGCTGTGGCGCGTGTGGCACATGCCGGGAAGCGCGAGGCCATTGTGCATTTACCAGAAACCTTACGGCCAGCATTAGAGACAGTTGCCCAAGCAAAGCTCTTTGGTAACGGTAGCAAAACCGTATCAGCCAAACTCAGGCAACTTTCAGAATCTGCAGACGCTCTTTCTCGTACATATGAAGCGAGATACACTTTGAGTGAAGGCTTGGCCGATGCTCCACTGGGGGCGACGGTCACGATTCAGCTTAATGATAGTGGTTCTAGCGCCACCACAGGCATTGAAGTGCCCATCGGCGCGATATTCGATTCAGGTAAAGAGTCTGGCGTATGGGTGGTTGAAGGAAAACCATTACAAGTAAACTGGCGTCCGGTAAAGTTGCTCAGCATCAGTGAGGAGTCCGCACGTATAGACAGCAACCTTGAAGTGAATGATCAAATCGTTGCGCTTGGTGCTCATCTTCTGCACCAAGGTGAAAAAGTAAGGGTGGCGACGGATAGCAACCTTAGTGCTGATTTGAAAAATGGAGAAGCAAAATGAGCGGATTTAACCTATCCGCGCTTGCGGTGCGCGAACGCGCTATCACGCTGTTCCTGATTTTCTTGATTACGATTGCAGGCATACTCGCTTTCTTTCAACTTGGCCGCGCTGAAGACCCGCCATTCACGATTAAGCAAATGACGGTAGTGACGGCATGGCCTGGCGCAACGGCTCAGGAGATGCAAGATCAGGTCGCCGAGCCGTTGGAAAAACGTCTGCAAGAACTAAAGTGGTATGACCGTACTGAAACTTTCACACGCCCTGGTTTAGCATTCACGATGGTTTCGTTTCTGGATAGTGCTCCACCTTCTGAAGTGAAAGAAGAGTTCTATCAGGCACGAAAAAAACTCGGAGACGAAGCTAAAAAATTACCTGCTGGTGTCATTGGCCCAATGCTCAATGATGAGTATGCGGATGTGACGTTTGCCCTATTTGCATTGAAAGCTAAAGGCGAGCCACAGCGACTGCTTGTTCGCGAAGCAGAAAAACTTCGTCAGCAATTGCTGCATGTCAAAGGCGTAAAAAAGGTCAATATTATTGGCGAGCAGTCTGAACGCATTTTCGTGTCATTTTCCCATGACCGTTTGGCTACCTTGGGGATTACCCCGCAAGAGATTTTTGTTGCACTGAATAACCAAAACGTTTTGACGCCAGCAGGTTCTATTGAAACTAAAGGCCCACAAATATTTGTGCGCGTTGATGGTGCGTTAGAGAGTTTGGATAAAATTCGACAAACTCCAATCGTTGCAAAAGGCCGTACCTTCAAGTTATCGGATATCGCATCGGTTGAGCGTGGTTATGAAGACCCCGCTACTTTTTTAGTTCGCAATAACGGTGAACCGACACTCTTGCTTGGGGTGGTGATGCGCGATGATTGGAATGGCCTTGATTTGGGTAAGGCACTTGAATCAGAAGTGTCAAATATCAACGCCGAACTACCATTGGGCATAACGCTTAGCAAGGTGACCGATCAGTCTGTCAACATTAGTTCGGCGGTAGATGAGTTCATGGTCAAGTTCTTCGTGGCTTTGCTTGTTGTGATGGTGGTGTGTTTTGTCAGTATGGGCTGGCGTGTGGGCATCGTAGTGGCTGCAGCGGTACCGCTGACATTGGCTATCGTGTTCATCATCATGGCTGCGTCTGGTAAGAACTTCGACCGCATTACGCTCGGCTCACTAATTCTCGCGTTGGGCTTGTTGGTGGATGATGCCATTATTGCTATCGAGATGATGGTGGTGAAGATGGAAGAAGGCTACAGCCGTGTTGCAGCTTCAGCTTATGCTTGGAGCCATACCGCAGCACCTATGCTTTCTGGTACGTTGGTCACAGCGGTTGGTTTTATGCCTAACGGTTTTGCACGCTCTACAGCGGGTGAATACACCAGTAACATGTTTTGGATTGTCGGCATTGCGCTGATTGCGTCTTGGGTAGTAGCGGTGGTATTTACGCCATACCTTGGTGTTAAGATGCTGCCAGACTTCAAGAAGATTGATGGCGGTCACAATGCTATTTATGATACGCCACGATATAACCGATTTCGCCAAATGTTGGGGCACATCATTGCTCGCAAGTGGATGGTGGCCGGTACAGTGGTGAGCCTTTTTGTTGTTGCAATACTTGGCATGGCCGTGGTGAAAAAACAGTTTTTCCCAACCTCTGACCGACCTGAAGTGCTGATTGAATTACAAATGCCCTATGGCACCTCTATTTCGCAAACCAGTGCTGCAACAGCCAAGGTCGAGGCTTGGCTAGCTAAGCAGAAGGAAGCCAGCGTCGTGACCGCCTATATCGGTCAAGGCGCACCTCGATTCTTTTTGGCAATGTCCCCAGAGTTGCCTGATCCCTCATTCGCAAAAATTGTGGTGCTTGCGGGTAATGACAAAGAGCGGGAAGCGCTTAAATTAAGGTTACGTAGCGTCATTGCGGATGGACTAGCGCCTGAAGCACAGGTGCGTGTTACCCAAATTGTATTCGGACCGCCTTCTCCCTATCCTGTAGCCTATCGTGTCATGGGTCCGGATACAGAAAAGTTGCGCACCATCGCGAATGAAGTCGCACGTGTGATGCGCGCCAGTCCTATGATGCGAACGGTCAATACAGACTGGGGCACAAAAGTACCAACCCTACATTTCAAGCTAGATCAAGATCGACTTCAGGCCGTAGGATTGACCTCAAACGCTGTATCCTCACAGCTGCAGTTTTTGTTAAGTGGCGTCTCCATTACTGAGGTGCGTGAGGATATTCGTTCTGTACAGGTAGTAGGGCGCGCCGCTGGTGATATCCGTATTGATCCAGCAAAAATCAGTGGCTTTACATTGATTGGATCGGCAGGTCAGCGTATCCCATTGACGCAAGTGGGTGTAGTTGAAGTGCAAATGGAAGACCCCATACTCAGACGCAGAGACCGCACGCCGACCATTACTGTCCGCGGCGATATCGACGAAAGTCTGCAACCACCAGATGTGTCGAGTGCCATATTGACGCAGTTACAACCGATTATTGATAAGTTGCCTGCTGGCTACAGAATTGAGCAGGCCGGTTCTATCGAAGAATCGGAAAAGGCGACCAAGGCAATGTTGCCTCTGTTCCCGATTATGATTGCACTCACCTTGCTGATTATCATCTTGCAAGTGCGTTCGATAGCGGCGATGGTTATGGTGTTTCTGACCAGTCCGTTAGGTTTAATTGGAGTAGTACCAACACTGCTACTATTCCAGCAGCCTTTCGGTATCAACGCCTTGGTGGGTTTGATAGCACTATCAGGCATCTTGATGCGCAACACACTGATTTTGATTGGGCAGATACGTGAAAACGAAGAAGCGGGGTTAGATCCTTTTAATGCGGTTGTAGAAGCAACTGTGCAACGTGCAAGACCAGTGATCTTAACTGCTTTAGCCGCGATATTGGCCTTCATCCCGCTGACGCATTCAGTTTTCTGGGGAACACTTGCTTATACGCTGATTGGCGGGACGTTTGCAGGCACAATTCTTACGCTCATGTTCTTGCCGGCTATGTATTCCATCTGGTTCAAAATTAAACATCCGAGGAAAATTAGTTAATCAAGTTTCACATCTTAATAAACGTAAAAAGGGGGGGCATAAGCTCCCTTTGAGTTCCTACAGTACATGCCGCCTTAATAAGCGACAATTGCAGCAGCATAACTTTGAAGTTTTATGCAACTTCAATAATTTTTACTTTAGGTTTATTAAGCTCTTTTAATAACAGCTTGTAAGTATCAAGTTCAAATACCATCTCTGATTTAGTATTGGTCATTTGGTTAAATGCAGACGCATCCTCAACCGACCCCAAATAAATCCAATGTTCAAATAAATGCAGTGCTGATTTGTCATTGAAACTATGGGTTTCATGAATGCCAATCTTGCCTTTAAACGGCCATGTTTTAAGTTGATGTGTAATCATGGCTTGCTGCAAACGTAGAAAGTGAAGTTTAGATGCTTCCTTACCAGCACAGACTCCTTTACACCGTTTTAATTGATGGGCGAAGCAGGCACCTTTGCCAGATTCAAGTCCCAATAATCTTGGACATAACTGATGCGTTTCTGCAATTTTGCGCAACACCTCTATTGCTTGTCGTTTTGACTTGAAGGTACCAAACAATTGCCCTAAGTTTACAGGCTCAATTTCATCTAATTGCACCAAGCTAACAAGAGGTAGTTGCGTATGGTGTTCTGCGACGCGCCATGAACAAAGTTGCCTCTCACGTCTCAGTTGTCGATTGTAAATAGGCTGATGCTCTTTAACGAGCTTAGACTCAAGTAATAAGGCACTAAATTCTCCAGCAGTTTCTATCCATTCAATATGTTTGATTTCCTGACTAATCCGCATCTCTTTGGTAGAGGCGTGGTCACTACTGAAGTGCGACAACACACGCTCCCTGATATTGATACTTTTGCCAATATATAAAGGTAGGCTCGTGTCACCATAAAACAGATAAACGCCGGGCGTTTCTGGAAGGCTATCAATTAATTGCGCATCGATATGAGACGGTAGACTTTTAGAGCCCTTGAGTAATGCTTCAGCTGCATGGCGAACAGCAATACTGCCAAGCTCTTCGCTTGCCGCTCTTAAGAAACCTACCATCATTTCCACATCACCCATGGCTCGATGTCTGGATTCACAAACTAAGCCATGTCTAGCAATGATGGCATCTAATCCATGACTGCGATGTTGCGGATAGAGCTTGCGAGAGAGTTTGACGGTGCAAAGTACCTTTTGTCGTAAATCAATGCCAATACGCTTGAATTCATTCTTAAGAAACCCATGATCAAACCTAACGTTATGCGCACATAGCACAGCGTCTTTTAAGTATTCCAGCAACTCGCCCGCAATCTGTTTGAAAGTAGGGGAGTTGGCTACCATTTCGTTATTAATACCTGTGAGCTGCTGAATAAAGCCGGAGATTGGAACTTCTGGGTTAACTAGTGTTTGCCATCGTGACACTTCCTGATTGCCTTCATATTTAATGAGTGCAATCTCAGTAATTCGGTCCTTGAGCGGAGTGGCACCTGTGGTTTCCAGATCTAGTAATACATAACTTGCTAGCATGAGTGATCCGTTTTTTCTTTAATGATGCTAGTAACTCCTAAACTGTCCAGCCACAACACCATAGATCGCAAATTGCTCTTTAGGACGGATGATGTCAAAGTCTTTATTTGCTGGAATAAGTACAAACATATCCTTTTCTTTGCCCAAGGTCTTGATGGTGAATTTATCATCAATGATTGCAACAACGATATCGCCAATATTTGCAAAAGGTCTTTTTTCGACAATTACAGTATCTCCATCCAGTATGCCCAGATCTTTCATGGAGTCACCTTTAACAGGAATCAATTCAGTGACTGACGGTTTTTTAACAAGATACTCATCAATTGTAATGTAATCGCTACCATCATTATAAGTAGCAGTAAATGCACCCGCTTGTACGGTGTTGCTTGAGAGAGGACGCTCGAAGAAGCGTTTTCCCGGACTTAATTTTTTATCTGGGGCAATCTCTAGAAAGCCCATTAATTTCAAGCGTGCAACTAGCTTAGCAATCGTATTTTTTGATCCTACGTTTAATAGTGTTTGCATGTAGCTATAACTTGGTAAAGCGCGATAGCTGGCAAAGTAATCTCTTAACTGTCCCAGCTTCTCAATATCAGATTCATGCGCTTTGTTGAAATCAGTCATGTGAAGATGCCCTGTAGTTATGTATGATTAATAAGAACGTTCGTTCTTATTATCAGTCGAATTGATAATAATGGCAAGCCAAGTGGGTTTTATATTTGAATAGTGACTTAATTATGCGGTAATCTTTTTTAGCGTATGCACTACACGGTCATGTAACTATTGTTATGCATCAGAAGAGCCGCCTATTAGACGCAGGCTCATTTTAGTTACCAAGTTTAGCTCCGCTCAATCTATCTCTTCCCATTTTGACATTGTGATATGTGTCTATCTAAACGGATGAAGTCCAAAATTTACATAAATTACAGATAAAACAATGATCAAAATTTGATAATTAGAAGACTTATCCCTGCTGCTTGCTAACATCCTTAATCCCTATCAAAGTGAGTTAAGTTAGATGTATTTTTATATTAATACAAAATTAACTTGTATTTCTGACGTATAGGGGTAACCCCTTAAGGGTTAACCATAATTTATCTTTACGATTCAATCAACTACAGTTTGTTATCAGTGATCCTAAACTTAGGTCATTGGTACAAATTCGCTATTCGTATTACCAGCTTTAAATGACTACCGTTTTTTAATTTGGAGATAAATATGACCCTTGAGAAACATAAAGAGAAGGCAGAAAAAACACAGCCTGACAATTGTGAAACAGATGTTGAATCCTGCCATGAAGATATTCAGGATGCCAGACTTTCAAAAATTGCCGAGATCGCTTATTACAAAGCAGAAGCACGCGGCTTTGAACCAGGGCATGAACTGGATGACTGGATTGCCGCTGAAAATGAGCTTAGGTGGTATTAACTCTGGCAGTGAGTGCTATTAACGTAGCGCAACATAAATAACCGTTTTAATTTTTAGTAAAGGATATCGTCATGTCTGATAAAAAAGGTAATGTCCCAGTAACAACAAGCAGTAAAATCGAAACCAAAAAACAGTGGCCCAGTATGCATCCGCTTACAGATATCAGTAAGGCATTTGAAGAGTTTTGGGGTCAAAAGTGGCCATCTCTATGGGATCTGAGGCACATGCCTTCAGCAGATAATCTTTTTGAGTTTGAAGGCCAGCGCTTACCAAGCCTAGATGTAATCAATCGTGATTCTGAGATAGTCATTAAAGCAGAAGTGCCAGGTTTTGATAAGAAGGATATCAGTGTTTCAATCGCTGACGGCATTCTTACAATCAAGGGGGAAAGCAGCAGCGAAAGCAAGGAAGAGAAAGGTGATTATTACAGACGCGAGATTTCTAGCTCTTCGCTGGCACGTTCAATATCACTGTCAGGTAATGTTGATGAGTCAAAAGTAGTAGCCAACCTAAAAAATGGCATTCTTGAAGTCACATTGCCGAAAACTGAAACATCCAAACCGCGCAAAGTTGAAGTGCAATAATTTAGTTTTATTACATTCTCAGCCGCTGAATATGGCGCTGCACACATTCACCCGGCAATTGATTACCGGGTGAATTGTTACATATAAAGCGTTTAATGCTATCAAGAGCTTTCAGAAGTATTGGACTTCAATTTACGGAGTAATCGACTTCAACAATATTATTAAAACATGTTCAATATATTAACTTCAAATACTCGTATATTATTTTATAAAAAAGTTTTATGATAACCCCATGATTTAAATTAAATAAATCCTTTGTTTAAGTAGGGTTTTACGGTAATTAGCCTTCCGGCCAACAATAAAAAGCAGAGGCAATATCATGAGCAGCAATACGAGTGATATGAAGCAAACAGATGACCGTTTCCGTCAAGTGGTGGAAGCCGCACCAAACGCAATGGTCATGGTAGGCAAATCCGGAATCATCGAAATGGTGAACACGCAGGCTGAGATTATTTTCGGCTACCGCAGAGATGAACTATTGGGACAGTCTATTGATTGCCTACTTCCGGAACGGTTCCGTCATCAGCATCCACATCATCGAGACTCCTTTTTTTCTGACCTGCGTCCGCGTGCAATGGGCATTGGCCGTGATTTATTTGGCCGACACAAAGATGGCAGCGAGTTTCCGGTTGAAGTCGGGCTTAACCCGATTGAAACAGAGGATGGCATCAAAGTACTTTCAGCAATTACTGATATTTCGGCACGCAAGCGCATGGAAGAGCGTTTTCGCCAAGTGGTGGAAGCCGCACCAAACGCAATGGTCATGGTAGACAAATCCGGAATCATCGAAATGGTGAACACGCAGGCTGAGATTATTTTCGGCTACCGCAGAGATGAACTATTGGGACAGTCTATTGATTGCCTACTTCCGGAACGGTTCCGTCATCAGCATCCACATCATCGAGACTCCTTTTTTTCTGACCTGCGTCCGCGTGCAATGGGCATTGGCCGTGATTTATTTGGCCGACACAAAGATGGCAGCGAGTTTCCGGTTGAAGTCGGGCTTAACCCGATTGAAACAGAGGATGGCATCAAAGTACTTTCAGCAATTACTGATATTTCGGCACGTGTAAAAGCGAATCAAAAACTTGCCGAACACCATGAAGAGCTCGAGCGCAGCAACAAAGAGCTAGCAACATTCGCCTATGTAGCATCTCATGATCTGAAATCACCGTTACGAGGCATTTTCCAGATTTCACAGTGGATTGAGGAAGATCTAGGTAATGGAGATATATTGTCAATCCCAAGCCATATGAATTTATTGCGCGGGCGATTACGTCGCATGGAACTTCTGCTGGATGATTTGCTAGCCTATTCGCGCGCAGGACGCATGGAAGGAGGTCTCAGCCAAATTGATCTTGGTGTGCTGGCTCATGACATATTTGATATGCAGGCGCTCCCAGAGGGCTTTACGCTAGTAACTGCAGAAAACTTGCCTACCTTTACTACACTCGCTACTCCACTGGAGCAGGTACTTCGTAATCTATTTACGAATGCAGTAAAACATCACGACCAATTAACCGGGCGCATTAAACTGGATTGGCAACTTAAAAATAAAGACTATTACGAATTCAGCGTAACAGATGATGGTCCTGGGATTCCGCCTGAGTACCATGAGCGCGTTTTTGTAATGTTTCAAACTTTGCGACCGCGCGATGAAGTTGAGGGTAGCGGTATGGGGTTGGCATTGGTTAAGAAAATAGTGGAAACCTATGGCGGAAAAACCAGCATCACATCAGATGGCATCCGCGGCACCAGCATTCTCTTTACCTGGCCACTCAATATAAAGGGAAGAACGCCAATTGCAAACTCAATCTAGACACAACTACAAAGAAGTCACCTTGCTTGTAGTAGATGATGATGATATAGATGCTATTGCCCTGGAACGCGCATTACGCAAACTCCGGTTATTGAATACACTCCATCGCGCTAGAGATGGACTGGAAGCATTGACTCTGTTACGTTCAGGGGTGATCTCTCCTCCTTATATTATTTTGCTTGACCTAAATATGCCCCGTATGAACGGGTTGGAGTTTCTAGAGGCATTACGCGCTGACCCTATACTGACGCATGCGGTTGTGTTTGTTTTAACGACATCAAAGTCCGATGAAGACTTAGTAGCTGCTTATCGCAAGCATGTTGCTGGCTATGTCTTCAAACAACACATGGACCGGGACTTTCTTGAGGTGATTGGCTTGATTGAGCATTACTGGCGCATAGTAGAACTGCCGGTAAATAAGGAGATGTCATGAGACTGCTACTTGTTGACGATGATGAACTGGATAGGATGGCAGTTGTACGTGTTTTACAGAGCCCTAAATTAATCAAAGATATAGTTCACGCAAGTACCGCTGTTTCAGCGCTAAAACTTTTTGATGAAGGTACATTTGATGTCGTCCTGCTTGACTACAGGCTTCCAGATATGGAGTGCCTTGACGTCCTGAATAAGCTCACTCAGCATGCCAACAAACATGCAGCGGTAGTTATTCTAACCGGTATGGTTAATGATGAGGCGATAGAAAGAGACTGCATTATTGCAGGTGCACAGGATTTCTTACTTAAACAGGAGCTCTCGCAAAGACATTTAACAAAAGCCCTGGTTCATGCACAGGCACGTCATGCTCTCAATCAGCAATTGATGGAAACATATGCACGATTAAAATATCTTGCTGAAAATGATCCTATGACTGGCTTATCAAACCGGCACTATTTTGAGGATCACTTGCGAACTGCAATCTCGCGTGCAGAACGCTTTGATAGCAAAGTCGGATTACTCTTTCTGGATATTGATAACTTCAAACTTATCAATGACAGTCTGGGTCACGATACAGGGGACCAGATTCTGCAGCAAGTTGCAAATAGACTGCTCGGTGTAATTCGAGAAGGTGATATCGTATGTAGGCTTGGTGGCGATGAGTTTGCAATTATTGCCCATGATATAGAAACAGAAACCTCACTAGCTACGCTTGCCCAACGCATTATAGATAGCCTGGGCATACCTATCACGCTTGCGCATACAGAGCACTTTATTTCTTGCAGTATTGGCATTTCAACCTATCCTAATTGTGCACAAAATGCTGAAGATATGCTGAAACATGCGGATCTGGCAATGTATCACGTTAAACGCATGGGAAGAAACGGGTTTCATTTCTTTACTGAAGCCTTGCAGGAAATCGTTATGAACAAAATAGTGCTGGAACAACAGTTGCGGTCTGGCGCGCTACAAAGCCAGTTGCTGCAGTACTACCAGCCAGTCATTAATGCAAAAAATTTCAACGTTTGTGGTGCTGAAATGCTCGTACGCTGGAATCATCCATTAAGGGGTATATTGCCTCCAAGTGAGTTTCTTGGCGATATTGAAGAGCTGGGCTTCTTATCCGCAATTGATGTTGTCAATTTAGATTTAGCCTGCAAACAGTTGGCTGAGTGGCGTTCAAGCGGCTTAGTTAATGACTCGTTTGTACTGGCAGTTAACGCCAGTGAGCAGTTAATCAAAGAAGATAATTTTCAGGGCATCATCAAATCCGATCTAGACAAGGCAAACTTGCTTGGCTGCAACTTGTCCATAGAAGTTACCGAAGGCGTTCTGGTTTCTGATTTTGACAAGACATCCACGATCTTAAACCTGATTAAGGGCTATGGGGTAAAAGTCGCTATCGATGACTTTGGTACAGGCTATTCATCCATGGCTTATCTCAAATGGCTTCCCGCATCGATACTAAAAGTTGATCGCTCTTTTGTACAGAATGTGCCAGATAGCGTAGCAGATTGCCGGGTACTGAAAGCCATCATCGTAATGGCTAAAGGCTTAGATTTCGAAGTGATTGTAGAAGGAGTTGAAACGATTGAACAAGCACGCCTATGCTGTGAATACGGCGCTGATATGTTTCAGGGCTACCTTTTTTCAAAACCATTGCCACCTGAAGAGTTTGCATTTTTTATAGAGCAGCATAAGCCAGCTTCCTATAAAGTCTAGTAATTACATCTAAAAACAGCCTGCTGCTATTTCTGTTTTCATCTCATAAATTTAAATTAGATGTGATAGCCAATCTTACTGCCATTACTCAGGTAGACGGCAATTAGTAAACAAGTCATTGCCACGACTGTTAGATTTCTACGTAGCGGCATATACCAAGAAGGTAGCTCAGCATGATTGTATAGTTGCCGATCTCGTACCAGAGCCACAGCAAAAAACACAGCAAGTAACACAAATCCATAGTTTTTTGGAATGGATAAAGAAATCCACGCAATTAATGACGGTACCACGCTCCACAAAAATGATGAGCGTTGTTTATTGATTGGCAGTTCATGCAGCAGCATTGCGAACGACCAGTGCAAGGCGCCGACGAAACTCAGGATAACTGCACCATAACTTAATAAAAAGTGACGCCACATATCAAGATGGTTATAGTCAAAAAACAAAAATACTGTGGGGATGATAAAAGGTAATAAACCAAAGTAACCGAGCAATTTTGGCATTGATGAAAGATAGTGTTTCGTCATATTTTTAATCTTGAAATTGTTTTCACATATGTCGACATTTATTCTGCAATCCTCTCGATGCTGCCTATGCATAGCAAAGCCGACTCTTAATAGTTATATGTAAGTATCAGTATGCTTCATAATATTGCCGTCCGGCAATATCAAAAAATGTCAGATTGGATATTTGGCTTAATAGGTTTACTATGGAAACTGAACATATGATTGCTTATAAATAATTTACCTACAAAAAATTCACAGCGTAGTTTCGCTCTTATGAAAAAGAAATTTACACTAAAAGCAAAATATGACCCGCTACTGAAAGAGCCTGCCTATATAGCTCTTACACTGCTGACCCTTATTACTACTCTATTGTTACTTGGCTATCATCTTTGGCAGACTCACACACAAGCGCTAGATGAAGCAGATACCAATAGTGGGAATCTTGCTTGGGTACTCGAGGAGCGTTTGGACACAACTTTTCGTAGAATTGATGCAGACATTTCTCAAATTGCAAATAAAGTAGTTACTGAAGAGTATAAGTATAATGATTTCAAGAAGTGGACAAGCTATCTTGCTGGCTTTAAGAAAAACTTTCCTGAAGTTAATGGGTACTATATTTTTGATGCTACAGGTCAAATGCTATCTAGTTCAGAACCAAATGATCAACCCATCAACATCTCTGATAGAGAACATTTCCAGGCATTACGAGACAACCCCAATAAAGCACTAGTATTTTCTGATGTGCTTATATCAAGAACCAATGGGCGGCCAATGATGGTGGTTGCTCGCAGCATACGCAATCATCGTGGTCAATTCATTGGAATTACGTCTGCTACAATTGATCTAGACCACTTTCAGACGTTGTTTAACTCTATAAGAGTTGGCTCAACGGGCTCGATTACTTTAATGCGCAAAGACAACCAGAAACTAGTACTTCGATATCCGTCAAACCCTTCTGATTACAACAAAGAGTTCATTTCAAAACAAGCACAACGTATTCTTAAAGGTGAAAGAGCTGGTGTCGAACGCTATATCTCACAAGTTGATAATGTTTTTCGTATTGGTTCTTTTCGCGCACTAACTGACTACCCATTTTTCGTAAACGTTGCCTTTGCTGAGACAAGTGCGCTCGCACAATGGAGAAGTATGGCATTTAGATCAATTATTGGCACATCAGTATTTATAGTAGCACTGATTTTTTTACAAATTAGGCTTTGGCGTACAGAAAATTTACGTCGAAATGCTATCAAAAAACTGGATAGAGCTGCGCAAATTGATGAGCTCACCAATCTTCCCAATCGCCGTAATTTTATGATGAAGGCGGAAGATGAGCTGTCCCGTACCACGCGTAACGGTGGTTGCCTAACGGTGCTTATGATTGACATTGACAAGTTCAAGAACATTAACGACACATATGGGCATGAGTCAGGAGACGTAGTACTCAGGAAATTTGGAGAGTTATGCCAAGTATCTATGCGCACTTACGACATAGTTGGACGAATTGGTGGGGAAGAGTTTGCACTTTTGTTACCCAATACTAATCTTGCGCTAGGAGTCGAAGTTGCTGAGCGAATACGAAGGAATATAGAAAGTGCGTCAATAAAAACGACAGATGGTCAGATTATCCACTTTACTGTTTCAATTGGTGTATCTGCATTAACTCGAGACAACACTTCGATCGACATTTTGCTGAATCATTCAGATAAAGCTATGTATGAAGCAAAACATAGTGGTCGCAATAGGGTGCATGTATTTTCTTCAGATGTGCAAATGATTAAACAAAACTAATATAGAAATATTTTCCATAATATTAATCTTATCAAGAAATTATAGCTATCAATAGGCTACTCTTATTTACTGAACTTGCCTTATGAAATTATTTAAATATGAGACGTAGTATTCGTTCATATATGGCAATAAATTTAGAGGAAATAGACATGGCAGTGTTTTTTAAATCACACAGCAGGCTTTTATAAACAAGCCACCAATCAACTTTAGTGTTCAATCGACTTAAGTTTGATGCGCATTGTCTCACACTTGCCTCAGTCATCTTTACGGTCATGAAAGATTTAAATTTTCTGAAAGCATTCTAAATGCAAGAAAACTTTAACACTAAACCATGGTGGCTAGAATTTCCGAATAACATCGGATCTGAAAACTTATTTGAAGCTAATGAAGCTAAAGGTTTAACTTCAAGAGAAGCTAAAATAAGGCTAGCAAAATTTGGGTTTAATACTTTTAATGAAACTCAAGCCAAATCCTTACTGTTTCAGTATCTACAACGTTTCAAAAATCCACTTGTCATTATTTTATTAGTAGCAAGTGCCATTTCAGCATTTACTGGCGAGCTAACTAACTTCTTAATTATTAGCTTTATGGTTTTGTTGAGTGTTACCTTGGACTTTTTTCAAGAGTATCGAGCTAATGCTGCAGCTTTGAAATTAAAACAATCTGTTTCTATTCGTACTCTAGTTTTACGCGATGGGTTACCTCAAGAGATTGATGCTAATTTTATCGTTCCAGGCGATATTGTGATGTTGTCTGCAGGAAATCTAATTCCGGCTGATGGCGTTATATTAGAAGCTAAAGATTTTTTTGTACGACAGGCTTTATTAACAGGAGAATCATACCCTGTAGAAAAGCCTCCAGATAAGCCAGCAGATACCGCTATTAATTTGCAAGATGCATCTAATGCTCTTTTTATGGGAACATCAGTCATTAGCGGTAGTGCGACTATGCTAGTGATCAAAACTGGAGCCGATACTGCAGTTGGAGAAATTGCGGATAAAGTATCGCAACCCTCAAAACCCACTTCATTTGAAATTGGAACACATCGCTTTGGTCTGTTAATCATGCGGTTAACCATTTTTATGGTGATGTTTGTATTGTTTGTAAATGCTTATTTTCATAAACCTTGGTTAGAGTCTTTTTTATTTGCAGTTGCTTTAGCTGTAGGGCTAACACCAGAGCTTCTTCCGATGGTCGTTTCTGTTACTTTGTCACGTGGCGCAATGCGTATGGCAAAGAAAAAGATGATTGTTAAGCGGCTCTCAGCAATCCAAGATTTAGGCTCGATGGATGTTCTTTGCACTGATAAAACAGGTACTTTGACCGAGGCCAAAATTAAGCTTGAAAAACACATAGATGCTCTAGGTAAAACTAGTGAGCGTGTAATCGAGTTGGCTTATTTTAATAGCTTCTTTGAGTCGGGCCTAAAAAGCCCACTTGACGAGGCGATTATCTCTCACCAACATGTTGAAATTGGTACGTGGAAGAAAGTTGATGAAGTACCTTTCGACTTTGAGCGCCGCCGTGTTTCTGTCTTAATTGATAATGGAGAGTCACGCTGGCTTATAGTTAAAGGAGCACCTGATGAAATTATTGGATTGTGTAGCCATTACGAGTTGGAAGGCGCCAAAAATTCAGAGGTGTTAGATGAAGCGTCTCGACTATTACTACGTATTGAACAGCACAAGTTGGAAGAGGATGGGTTTAGAGTTTTAGGCATAGCTTGGCGAAAAGTCACTTTTGATCATCAACATGCGGTATTGGGCGATGAAGCAGAGTTGGTTTTTGTTGGGTTTGCAGCATTTCTTGATCCGCCGAAAGAGGGAGTGGCTGAAGCTTTAGAGTCGCTTAAGAAAGTTGGCGTAGCAATTAAAATTGTAACTGGTGATAGTGAGCTGGTTACTCGGCATGTCTGTAATCAACTCAAAATATCTGTGATCGGTCAACTTACTGGTGCTGAAGTAGCATTAATGGATGATTATGCGCTTCGTGCCAAAGTTGAAAGCATTAATCTGTTCTGCCGAATGAACCCATCACAAAAAGATAGAGTAATCTTAGCGTTGAAATCAAATGGGCATGTAGTCGGTTATCTTGGTGATGGCATCAATGATGCACCACCTTTACATTCTGCAGATGTAGGAATGTCAGTAGAGTCTGCAGTTGATGTTGCAAAAGAAGCGGCAGATATTATTCTGCTTAAGCAAGACCTTCATGTTCTGCATGCTGGGGTAATGGAGGGTCGGCGTACATTCAGCAATATTATGAAGTACATGATGATGGGCACAAGTTCAAACTTTGGCAATATGTTTAGCATGGCTGGGGCAGCTCTGTTCTTACCATTTTTACCAATGCTCCCAACTCAGATTCTCCTCAACAATATCCTCTATGACATATCTGAGCTACCGATTCCCTTGGATAAAGTTGATGCCGCGGATACACATAATCCACGAGTTTTGAATATAGACTTTATACGGAACTTTATGTTCGTCATTGGTCCAATTAGCTCTATGTTTGATTTTTTAACTTTTTATGTCATGTTGGTCATGTTACAAGCGAATGAACAGCTCTTTCAAACGGGTTGGTTTGTGGAGTCATTATGCACACAGGTCATGGTGATTTTTATCATCCGTACCCGTGGGAATCCACTTAAAAGTCATGCTCACCCACTGCTGATTGCAACTTCTTTGATGATCGTGGGGATCGCAATTATCTTGCCATTTACATCAATTGGAACTTATTTTGGCTTTGTCTCGCCCCCTACGAAGTTTTATTTGATATTAGGAGGCATGATGTTTACTTATCTTTGTATGGTTGAATTAGCAAAACAAGTGTTTTATCACAATTATAAATTGTTAAAAGTAGGAAACTAGCTTAACAGGGAAACGTTGGGAATCACTTTAGTGATGCGGACTGTGTTTTATGTCCGTGCGTGTGCGTGAGGCCTTCAACTATTGTGTGCAGGCAGTCGACATCTTCTATAAACTTGATTTTTCCATACACATGCATTGCTTGGTAGTTCCAGATAGTAGGTAATTGCCGGTGAGTATCGTGTTTGCTTGGGTACCAGTTGGGTGATACGTATGCATCTAGACCCCTAAAAATCACCAGTACATCATCGTCGCCTGTGGTTTCCTGCCAAATCGGATTAGCTCTTGCTACATGTGCTCGCAGAGTGCCAAGCTCTACACTGCATGTATCCATCTCAAAAGGAAGGTGGTTGGCTTCTAGGCCATTGGTGCTTTGTGTTACCAATGTACCCAGTGGGTGAGATGTCATGATATCAAAAAGCGCCTGCGGGCGATTTTCTGCAAAATGTGGTGGAATATAGATCGCTAACTTTATGGTGTTGAAGACATTGGTTTTATCTAATGGCTGATTAGTTTTCAGGAATGGCAACCGAGCGCACCAAGACAAAGCGCTTTTGCTTAGTGATGGTTGCTGAGCATTTGGCTAAACTGTCAGCAAGATTGGTCAGGCATGGGCGCTCATTGTTTGTTTTTTGTAGGCCGTGTGAGGCTGCATTTGTTTGGCTGCTTGGTTCCTCCACTTGGCCACGACAGGCTGTTATTGCTAACAAAATTAAAGTTGCTGATAGCACAGTGAGTTTCATGATGAGGTCATTCCGTGTATTGACTAACAGCACTATAACTTTCTACACCATGACACTACATGTACAATTTGTTATTCACTAGATATAACTGTACAGGTCAAAACACCATGCCAGAAGCATTGCCTTTACTTACATTAAATCCTGAAGACTCAGTGCCCCTAGTCGAGCAAATTGTTGCTGGGATTAAGCGCTTAACTGAGGAGCGTGTACTGCGGGTTGGCACGCGCTTACCTTCTATACGTAACTTTGCCACCCAGCATAATGTCAGCAGATTTACTGTGGTCGATGCTTATGATCGATTAGTTGCATTAGGCTATTTGGCGTCTCGTCGAGGTTCCGGTTTTTATGTTGCGGCACGGCAGCAGGTTGAAGTTACTGCAAGCACTTGCCGCCTAGACCAAGCTGATGATGTGTTATGGCTGTTGCATAATACTTTTCAGGGTATATCCGGGGCAGTCAGGCCTGGCTGTGGTTGGTTGCCTAGTGATTGGTTAAACCCGAGTGTGATACAGAAAAGCTTGCATGAGCTATCACGTAAGCCGGGCGAGTTTTTAACAGGCTATGGTGATGTGAGTGGCTACCAGCCACTACGGCAGCATTTATTGCAAAAGCATTTGTCTGATATTGGCATTAGTGCCGAAGTGAATCAAGTTATCATGACCAACGGCGCTACGCATGGTTTAGATCTAGCTGCGCGTCTTTTGATTAGGCCCGGAGATGCTGTTTTGATTGATGATCCTGGCTATTACACACTGTTTGGTTATTTAAAAACACTGGGTGCCAAGTTGATTGGCGTTCCGCGCAATATAGATGGGCCAGATGTAGCGCGCATGGAGCAATTGATTCAGGAGTTTCATCCTAAATTATTTTTTACCAATACCGTGCTGCATAATCCAACTGGTACTAGCACCAGTTTAGCAGTGGCGCACCAAATTTTACAGTTGGCAGAAAAGCATCAACTATACATTGTAGAAGATGATATTTACGGAGATTTACATCCAAGTAGCGCGCCTAGACTTGCAACATTAGATCAGCTTAAGCGGGTAATCTACATTAGCAGTTTCTCTAAGACTATATCGGCTAGCTTGCGTGTAGGTTTTATTGCCTGTGCGCCAGAGTTGGCTGCTAGGCTGCTGGATTTAAAACTGCTTTCCGGGCTGACTACTTCTGAGATTAACCAGCGAATTATGTACCAGATCCTAATTGAGGGGCGTTATCGCAAGCATATAGAGCGTGTACGTTCACGCTTGCAGGAAGTACGCGGACAGGTGATTGAGCAGCTGGAGCACAGCGGCCTTACATTGCATGTGGACCCTGTTGGAGGCATGTTTGTATGGGCGCAACTGCCGGCGGGGCAGAACGCTGCAGAGGTTGCCACATTGGCAACGCGAGAAAACATCATGCTGGCACCAGGTAACTTGTTTCGTCCTTATCAAGAGCCGTCATCATGGTTGCGCTTTAATGTGGCGCATTGCAATGATGATAGGATTTTTCACTTCTTAAGGCGGCAAGTAGGTATGAAAGCGACAAGTTAGCTTATTGCTCTAGTGCAGTCTATGCTGCCAGATGTAGGTGGATGGCGCGGCGTTATTTTTAAAATCGGCAGGGTGGCTATGTTAGAATCCAAGCATGATTTTTAACTTATTGATGGCTTAGTATGGCACGTTTTCACATTATTATCCCTGCAGCTGGTATTGGTAATCGGATGGAAACCGCTATTCCCAAGCAGTACTTACCTTTGTCTGGCAAGCCGATGATTTCCTACAGTATCCAGACGTTTTTTGCTTCCCCACGTATTGCCAGTATTCATTTGGCATTAAGCCCAGAGGATTATTTCTGGCGTAATCTTGATTTGGATGCTAACAGCAGGTTGCAGTTGCATTACACCGGCGGCGAAACGCGCGCGGAGACTGTGTTAAACACTTTGCAGGCCTTGCAGTCGCAGATAGGTGAGGATGACTGGATATTGGTGCATGATGCTGCGCGGCCAGGGCTAACATTAGCTTTACTCAATACCTTGCTAGATAGTTTAGAGCATGATGCAGTTGGCGGACTGCTGGCACTGCCATTGGCTGATACCTTAAAACAATCTAATGCGGATTCTCGTGTAAAAGATACGATTCCTCGTGATGGTCTCTGGCAAGCACAAACCCCGCAAATGTTTCGTTATAGCCTGCTGAAGCGCGCTTTAGAAAACTTTGACGGTGCCCCTACAGATGAAGCGCAAGCCATTGAGGCACTCGGCTTGGAACCAAAGCTGGTGGTGGGCTCACTAAGAAACATGAAAATTACCTACCCACAAGATATGGCATTGATGGAAGTGTTAATACAAAAGGAAATCGCATAATGAGAATTGGTCATGGCTTTGATGTGCATGCTTTAGTGGTTGGTCGCAAGTGCATTATTGGCGGGGTGGATATTCCGCACGACAAGGGGTTGGATGGTCATTCGGATGCAGATGTATTGCTGCATGCAATTTGTGATGCCTTACTGGGGGCTGTGGCGCTAGGTGATATTGGTAAACATTTTCCTCCAACCGATATGCGCTACAAGGGCATAGATTCCCGTCAGTTGCTAAGGCATGTGGTGAACTTAGTGCGAGAGCATGGTTATGTTGTTGGCAATATTGATGCCACCGTGATGTGTGAGGCGCCTAAATTAGGGCCACATACTGCTGCCATGTGTGTGCATATCGCGGCTGATTGTGGTGTTGAAGTGACACAAATTAACGTGAAGGCGACCACGACCGAGAAGCTTGGCTTTACGGGCCGGGGTGAAGGCATTGCGGCAGAGGCTGTATGCTTGTTGCAGCCTATTTAATCACATCTATCAAAGGCTATTATGCTGCGCTGGTTTGAAAACCTGTTAAATCCTTTTCCTGCAAAAGAAATCGTTCCCCCTCCCAATGCGTTATGGCCATTCTTATGGTCTTGCACCAAAGGCTCGCGCCTGTTTATTTTAGTGATGACATTCTTTACTGCCATGATCGGTGGTTTTGAGGCCATGCTATTTGCAGTGATGGGCAAGGTGGTGGATTGGTTAAGTAAAAGTTCACCAGCACTGCTGTGGCAGACAGAAAAAAATCATTTGCTGATGTTGGCTGGGTTATTGATTTTTAGCGGTGTGTTGATAGCCGTGCAAACCTTGATTAAACATCAAACGCTGGCGGGTAATTTTCCTATGCGCTTACGCTGGAACTTTCACCGTTTAATGCTTGGGCAAAGCATGAGCTTTTATCAAGATGAGTTTGCAGGGCGCGTTTCTGCCAAGGTGATGCAAACGGCGCTAGCTGTGCGTGATGTGTGGTTTATTGTGGCGGATATTCTGGTGTTTGTAGTGATCTATTTCGTTACGATGGTGGCTGTGGTCGGTCATTTTAATGCCATAGTGGTGCTACCTTTTTTAGTGTGGGTTGTATGTTATGTGATTTCGCTCAGCTACTTTGTACCAAGGTTAGCTAAAGTTTCGCAAAATCAGGCAGATGCTCGCTCGTTAATGACTGGGCGCATTACAGACGCTTATACCAATATCAGCACGGTCAAATTATTTTCGCACGCCGGGCGTGAGGCTTATTATGCGAAATCAGCCATGAGCGAGTTCCTAGGCACTGTGCATAAGCAAATGCGCTATGTATCAGGCGTGGAATTTACCAATCATATTCTTAATATGCTGTTGGTAATAGCAACCTCTGGTGTTGCATTGTGGTTATGGACACATAACGAGGTCAGTGTTGGTGGCGTTGCTGCTGCTACTGCTATGGCATTGCGTCTTAATGGTATTTCTCATTGGGTGATGTGGGAGCTTACCTCCCTTTATGAGCATATTGGCACCGCGCAAGATGGGGTGAACACCCTCTCTTTAACTCAGCAGATTATCGACAAACCTGACGCGCCAGCATTAAAAATCAGCACAGGCGAAATCTTATTTGATCAGGTGGATTTTGCGTATGGCATGCAGACCTCAGTACTAAGAGCCCTTAGTTTAAATATTCGACCAGGTGAAAAAGTTGGCTTAGTAGGGCGCTCTGGCGCTGGAAAATCTACCATAGTGAACTTGCTGCTACGTTTTTATGATGTAGAGAGTGGTCGTGTCTTGATTGATGGTCAAGATGTGCGCGATGTGACGCAAAACAGTTTACGTAGCCAAATTGCGATGGTGACACAAGATACATCGTTATTGCACCGCAGTGTGCGCGACAATATTCTGTACGGGCGGCCAAACGCCACAGAGCAAGAGATGATTGATGCGGCAAAGCGTGCAGAGGCTCATGAGTTTATTTTAGGCTTGTGTGATGCTAAAGGCCGTACCGGTTATGATGCGCATGTAGGTGAGCGTGGTGTGAAGCTATCTGGAGGTCAGCGCCAGCGTATTGCGATTGCACGTGTGATTCTAAAAGATGCCCCGATTTTGCTGCTGGATGAAGCCACTAGCGCGCTGGATTCCGAAGTGGAGCAAGCAATACAGGCTAGCCTATATGACTTGATGCAGGGTAAAACCGTGGTAGCAATTGCGCATAGGCTCTCTACCATCGCCGCGATGGATCGCTTAATCGTGCTGGATGATGGCAGGATTGTAGAAGAGGGTGATCATCAAGCTCTGATTAAGCAAGGCGGTATATACGCAACGTTATGGGCGCACCAAAGCGGCGGTTTTTTGGGTGAATAGCGCTTTTATTTTTTCTCAGGTTCATCAGTTAAATATATTCATATTTTAGGAGCGAAGAGATGTCTGCAAGCAATGAAGTAAAGCCACCGTTACCGCCTTTTACACGTGAAACAGCTGCGCAGAAAGTGCGGTTGGCCGAAGATGGCTGGAATAGCCGAGATCCGCAGCGTGTATCACTGGTATATACGCCTGATAGCCAATGGCGTAATCGTGCAGAGTTTTTAACTGGGCGTGAGCAAATTGTTGCGTTCTTAACTCGCAAATGGGCACGTGAGTTAGAGTACCGCTTAATTAAGGAATTGTGGGCGCATGATCACAACCGTATTGCCGTTCGCTTTGCCTATGAGTGGCATGATGACTCCGGGCAGTGGTATCGCTCTTATGGTAATGAGAACTGGCAGTTTGATGCTAATGGTTTAATGGAGTTACGTTATGCCAGTATTAACGATTTGCCAATTAAAGAGACTGAGCGTAAGTTTTTATGGCCAATCGGGCGCAGGCCTGACGACTATGCTAGCTTGAGTGAACTCGGTTTGTAGTGTTTGGAACTGCAAGCTTGAGTGTTTGAGGTGTTGGTTCTGGATTAGGGTATGCGGTAAATCATTTTGAGTGAAGCATTTGCGGCAACATGAAAACCGCAAATGCTTATTTCTTACTTGATGCAGCTAAAATGGCTTTAGCTGCTAAGTTGTGTTTGCTTAAGCGCGTTCTCTCACTACTAGGCCTTGTAGTCTGCCTAGCGTTTTTGAAAAGGCTAACACCTCTTCATTGGGGATTTGTCTGATCGTTTTTTGCGTTGCGGTGTCAATGACTTTTACAATCATGCGCCCAGCTTCTTCATCCATTGAAAACTGAACCGTTTGCAGCGCAGGCGCTACAAGCTCGTTCAATTTATTGACTGCGGCCGTCAACATGTCTTTATTAGCTTCAGTTGATGTTCTATTGTCAGACGTATCCACTGATTTTAAAGCAGCGCGATTCGCGTTATTAGCTTGGGCAGTAGCTTTCGCGTCTGTAGTTTGTTGCGTGCTGATTGGCATTTTTATGCCGCCGTAACCATCTATTGAAGAATTAAACATGTTAGCCCTTAAAATCGTGTCTTAAATTGTTATTGGGTTGAAAATTAAGTTAAATTTTGCCGTATCTTATAACTCTTTAACGGCAGCATATTTAGATAATTTAGGGTAAAAGCAAAAAATATTTAAAATAATTTAAATACTTATTAAATTGTTAATATATTCATATAGTTAACTATTAAATTATTTTTGTATTTGTAGCTTTTTTATGTTTTTTCTGTGATTTTTATGTAAAAGTCTAGTGAGTTAAGTATAGTTTTTATGCCTTTTAGGATTGCAAGCCAGCATTAATTTTATAAAACCAATCTTTATTGGTTGCGGTCGACTTAGCTGGTCTTTATATAAGCCAGGCTCATGGTTTGGGTAGTAATTTTTGGCGTATAAGGTAGCATGCCATTTGTACCCACTTAAATATCACAGGAAAGCTATGAAGCTTTACGAGCAGCTTGCTAACTCTATCGCCCAGTCTATTCAAGAAGGGGTTTTGTGCCGTGGAGATAAGCTGCCTTCGGTACGCCAAGCCAGTGTTAGCCGTGATGTGAGCGCCGCTACTGTGTTAGAGGCCTATTATTTGTTGGAGGCTAGAGGCCTGATTACGGCGCGTGAGCGCTCTGGGTACTTTGTCACTGGCGGTGCTGTGAATATGCCATCTTCGCCTGCGCCCATGATTGAAAGCCAGTTAGAATCTACAGAGGTAGATGTGAGTGAGTTGGTGTTTGAGGTGCTGGAGTCAATTCGGCTTAAAAACGTGGTGCCTTTAGGTTCTGCGTTTCCCAGCCCTCTGTTGTTTCCGCGGGCGAATTTAGCCAAGACCATGGCATCCAGTGTGCAGATTATGGACCCTTGGGCCAGTGTAGATAACCTAAGTGCAGGCGATATTAACCTTAGACGGCAGATTGCTTTACGTTACATGATTGATGGTTTACATGTGACGGCGGATGAAATCGTCGTGACAAACGGTGCGTTAGAAGCATTGAATTTATGCCTAATGGCAGTTGCCCGGCCTGGAGATACTATTCTCATTGAGTCACCAACCTTTTATGCGGCATTGCAATCCATAGAGCGTATTGGACTGCGAGCGGTTGAGATTCCTAGTCATCCTAAAGATGGGATTGATTTAGCAGCAATGGAGCGTGCCATTGTGCAGCATCAACCTAAAGCTTGCTGGCTAATGACTAACTTTCAGAATCCTTTGGGTAGCTTGCTTTCAAACGAGAAGAAACAGGCGTTAGTGGCGCTCATTACCAAGTATCAATTGCCGTTGATTGAAGATGATGTTTACGGCGAGTTGTATTTTGGTGATAAGCGGCCAGTGCCGGCAAAGGCTTTTGATACCGACGGCCTGGTAATGCATTGTTCCTCATTTTCCAAATGTCTTGCGCCTGGCTACCGCGTAGGCTGGGTTGCACCTGGGCGATTTATTAAAACAGTAGCGCGACTTAAATTAACCACCACTATTTCTGCATCGGTACCGGCGCAGGTTGGAATTGCCAAATATCTGCAAAAGGGTGGTTATGATAAGCATTTGCGCAATTTACGCCATGCCTTGTTGGTGAATCAAATTAAGTTCGTGGAAGCCATTGAGCGCTATTTCCCTGCTGGTACTTGCTTAACGTTACCGCAGGGTGGCTACTTTTTATGGGTTAAACTGCCTGATAACGTTAATGCACTTGAGCTGCATAAACTTGCACTCAATAATGGCATTAGCATTGCACCTGGCCCTATCTTTTCTGCACAGCGCCACTTCACCAGCTATATCCGTTTGAATTACGGACATATTTGGGATGCGCGCATCGAGGCAGCACTGGCAACATTAGGTACGCTAGTATTGGGGTTAATGCCACAGTCATTGCCGTAAGATTTTTGTCATCTGTTATGCTTTTTTTGTAAGCATCTGTCTCTGTTATTCATTAGCCTCAAGCCTTAAGCTTTAGTCACTGTAAAAAATAACTTGGCTGTTGTAGCAAAGCCAATTTTAAGGTGATTAAATGTATATCTATGATGAAATAGACCAGAAGCTGGTGGAACAGCGCGTTGCCCAGTTCAGGGGGCAAACGCAGCGATTTCTCAATGGGCAGTTATCTGAAGATGAGTTCCGTGTACTACGTTTGCAAAATGGATTGTACATTCAGCGACATGCCCCAATGTTACGGGTGGCAATCCCTTACGGGATGTTGACCTCCAATCAATTACGCACCTTGGCTTATGTTGCGCGGCGTTGGGATAAAGGCTACGCGCACTTGACTACCCGCCAGAATATTCAGTTCAATTGGCCCCGTTTGGAAGATGCGCCTGATATTTTAGCTAAGCTTGCTACCGTGCAAATGCATGCCATCCAAACCAGCGGTAATTGTATCCGTAACACCACTACAGATCATTTTGCTGGTGTGGCGTACGACGAAATGATTAACCCTCTCGTCTGGTGTGAAATTATACGGCAGTGGTCTATGCTGCATCCTGAGTTTGCATTCTTACCGCGTAAATTCAAAATAGCGGTAAGTGGCTCCGTGACAGACCGGGCTGCGATTGGTGTACATGATATAGGTTTGCAAGCAGTTGAGCACAACGGTGAGTTTGGCTTTAGAGTATTTGTGGGCGGTGGCTTGGGTAGAACGCCGCTTGTTGGCAAGCTGATTAATCCTTTTGTTGCCTGGTATGACCTGTTGACTTATTTGCAGGCCACACTGCGTGTTTATAACCTACATGGCAGAAGAGATAACAAATATAAGGCGCGTATCAAGATTTTGGTCAAAGACCTCACGCCAGAGGTGTTTGCTCAGCAGGTCAATGAACAATGGGCACGCATTAAAGGTGGCGCTGACACCGTGACCGCTGAGTTTGTTAGCGCGATTGCAGATAAGTTTACATGGCCCAGTTATGGCGTCTTGCATGAAAATGGCAGTGCTGCCATTGCACATCATTTAGAGGCTAGTCCTGCCTTTGCACGATGGTTCCGTACCAATATTCATCAGCATAAAATTACTGGTTATTCATCGGTGACCGTATCGCTGAAAGCGACAGGATCTCCCCCAGGCGATATTACTGCAGACCAGATGGATGTACTTGCCGAAATGGCTGACAACTATGGGTTTGGTGAACTGCGTGTTTCGCATGAACAAAATATCATATTGCCCGATGTTAAAACCAAGTCGCTCTATGCGCTATGGCAAGAACTGAGCGTGCTTAATCTGGCAACACCTAATATTGGGCTAATTACCAACATCATTGCCTGCCCAGGCGGAGATTACTGCAGTTTGGCGAATGCGGTATCTATCCCGGTGGCAGAAGCTATCCAGCAAAAATTTGATGATTTAGATTACGTGCACGAAATTGGCGAGCTTGATCTTAACTTATCCGGCTGCATGAACTCCTGTGGGCATCATCATGTCGGTCATATCGGTATTTTGGGGGTAGATAAAGCGGGTGAAGAGTGGTACCAAATCACTTTGGGCGGCAGGCAGTCTGGTGCGCTTAAAGCTGGTGTCAAATCAAACTCAGATAGCAACGCTAGCGCGGCGATTGGTCGAGTAATTGGCCCTTCGTTTGCACGTGAGCAAGTCCCAGATGTTATCGCACGTTTAATTCAAACTTATTTATCAATCCGAGAGAGCGATGTAGAGCGGTTTATCGATGTGGTTGACCGTGTCGGGATTGAGCCGTTCAAAAATGATGTTTATATGGACCCGTTACTGGCAAAGACTTCAAACTTAGTGAGGGAATCCAATGTCTGACTCTAAGAAAAACTTAATTCGTGGTGGTCAGCTTACAGTGAATGAGGTGCAGTGTTTTGACATGAATAATGAACAAGCACTATTAGTCCCGCCTGATGACGCAATTTGGATGGTGACCTTTGCTACTTGGCTTGCACATCAGTTGTTATTGGAAGGCAGGCAATTCCCTGTGGCTGTATTGATTCCTTCAGATGCTGATTTTGATGATGCTACCAGCACCCATGTGCATGCGTTATGTCAGGCAGATATTGCATTGATTGCGATAGATTTTCCAAGTTATACGGATGGTAGGGGGTATTCACTGGCGCAATTGTTAAGAAATGTCTACCAATGGTCTGGAGAGTTAAGAGCGGTGGGAGATGTGATGATTGACACAGTGTATTACCTAGCCAGATGTGGCTTTGATAGCTTTCTGATTAAACCAGGTCATGATGCGCAATTGGCATTAGACGCTTTGCATACCTTTAGCGATACCTACCAAAAATCTTATCGACAGCCGATTAAAAGTAATAGGCTGTAACAATGAATCGCTATTGAAATCTATAGCTTTACATCAGTTTAACTTGAGTTATTTTATTGTATGCAAGGACTGCAAATGAAAGATGCTAAAACACCATCTAAGAAGGTCATTCCGATTGTAAGCGCGCCAGCACAAGGTGGCTTTATGCCGATGTACGAGGCGCAAGCTAAGATATATCCACGCAATACCTTCGGTTTTTTCAAAAACTGGCGTTGGGTGATGATATGGATTACACAAATTGTGTTTTACGGTGTGCCGTGGTTGCAGTGGGGTGAGCGGCAGGCGATGCTATTGGATATCAGCACCCACCGATTCTATATTTTTGGCTTGGTGCTATACCCTCAAGACTTAATCTATTTGGTGATTATTCTCATCATCGCAGCACTAGCTTTGTTCCTGTTTACTGCGGTTGCCGGCAGGCTGTGGTGTGGTTTCTCTTGCCCGCAATCGGTTTATACCGAAATATTTTTATGGATGGAACGTAAAATTGAAGGGGATAGAGCTGCACGTATCCGCCTGGATGAGGCTAAGTTTGGAGTTAAAAAACTCTATATAAAATCCATGAAACATCTGGCTTGGATTAGCTTCTCAATTTTTACAGGATTCACTTTCTTAGGCTATTTTTCACCGATACGTGATTTATTGGACAGTATTATTCAGATTAAACTCAGCCCTTGGGAAACATTCTGGATTTGTTTTTATGGCTTAGCTACCTATGGCAATGCTGGTTTCTTGCGTGAGCAGGTATGCAAACACATGTGTCCTTATGCGCGTTTCCAAAGTGCAATGTTTGATAATGACACGCTTATTGTGACATACGACCAAGAGCGCGGTGAACCACGCAGTGGCCGTTCCAGAAAAGTAGACGCAAAACAGGAAGGTTTGGGCGACTGTATTGATTGCAACTTCTGTGTGCAAGTGTGTCCGGTCGGTATAGATATCCGCAATGGTTTGCAATATGAATGTATCAGTTGTGGTTTGTGTGTGGACGCATGTAACAGCATTATGGATAAAATGAATTATCCCCGTGGCTTAATTCGCTTTACAACCCAAAATGGTCTTGCTCAGCATTGGACCAAGCATCAGGTGATTCAAAAAATATTACGTCCGCGTGTGCTGATTTATAGTGCGTTATTATTGCTGCTTTCTCTCGGTTTGGTGGTTTCCTTGGCGATGCGCCCTGCATTTAAAGTGGATGTTAATCGCGATCGAGGTGTGATGTCCAGATTGGTTTCCGGCGGCAAGGTAGAGAATGTCTATCAGTTGCAAATTACCAATGTGACCGAGGCCAAAGAGACTTATCGCGTATCAGTGACTGGTATTGATGGCTTGTCGATGGCATCGCAAACCCAGTTCACGGTAGAGCCTGCTAATGAGCGGTTGGTGGCTGTGAGCCTGCAAATTGCCGATGGTGCAGTACGCAGCGGTACACATCCAATTATGTTTGAAGTGGAAGCATTGGGGACTAAAGAGCGTATTACCCAAAAATCTATCTTTTACATGTCCCGCTAGTCTGTATCACTATAAATAAGGGTTAAATCAAGAGGCGCCGGGTGCGCCTCTTCGTTTATACAAGCAGTGAGTATTTAATTGCTTAATCTATTCTGTTTGCTACGTTACTTTAAGCTTTAAGCAGCACAATCACTGCGCCGCTGCCACCGTCTTGTCTGCGTGCTTCTGCGTAGGCAATCACCTCATCACGTTGTATTAACCAGCCACGTAATTTGTGTTTAAGTACCGGCTCGCGGTTACGTGAGCCTAAGCCTTTGCCATGTACTATGCGTACGCAGCGTATGCCACGTTTTTTGCAGTCGTTTAAGAAGGTTGCTACGTAAAGTCTGGCTTCATCACTGATTAAACCATGCAGGTCGATGGCGGCCTGTATCACCCAGTGGCCGCGGCGTAACTTGCTTAAAATGTCAGGGGAGTGCCCTTCACGCAGGTAAAGTAGTTCTTCACCGGTTTCTATGTCATGTGCAGGGATGTAGTAATCGCTTAGTGAGTCAGCCAGAGCTTGCTGCTCATCGCGAATGAATTGTTTGGGAATAGGTTTCGGACGTAGCGGTGCATGATGCACGCGTTTTGGTTTGAGTGGTCGCGCATCTTTAACTGCCTCTAAAAACAGTTCGGATTCGTTGTCTTTTGCGTCTTCCACAATGTTGATGGCTCTATTGAGTAAATGAGGGCGGTTTGGTTACCACCCTCATTTGTACTTATTTCAAATAATCACTTATTTCGCGTGATCTAAATAGCGCTCTGCATCTAGTGCTGCCATGCAGCCTGTGCCTGCACTAGTGACTGCTTGGCGATAAATATGATCTTGTACATCGCCTGCCGCAAATACACCCGGTACGCTAGTGGCGGTTGCGTTACCAGCGCGGCCCATTTGCGTCACAATGTAGCCGCCCTCCATCTCGAGTTGGCCTTCAAAGATATCAGTATTTGGCTTATGGCCAATTGCAATGAATACACCCTGTAATGCAATGTCTTTAGTGCTACCGTCATTCACATTTTTAATGCGCATGCCGGTCACGCCAGTGTTATCACCTAGCACTTCATCTAGCGTAGCAAATGTTTCTAGCACGATTTTGCCTTCTGCCACGCGCGCCATCAGTTTGTCCACCAAAATGGCTTCTGCTTTAAATTTATCGCGGCGGTGTACAAGAGTTACTTTGCTTGCGATGTTGGCTAGGTATAAAGCCTCTTCAACCGCAGTATTGCCGCCGCCAATCACCGCGACTTCTTGGTTTCTGTAGAAGAAGCCATCGCAGGTTGCACAAGCAGACACACCTTTACCTGAGAATGCCTCTTCACTTGGCAGGCCTAGGTATTTGGCAGAAGCGCCCGTCGCAATAATCAGCGCATCGCAAGTGTATTCGCCGCTGTCGCCTACTAAACGAATCGGTTTTTCCGTGAGGTGTGTGGTGTGAATGTGGTCAAAAATCATTTCAGTGTTAAAGCGCTCTGCATGTTTTTGAAAACGCGCCATCAACTCTGGGCCTTGCACGCCATCTGCATCTGCAGGCCAGTTATCAACCTCGGTGGTCGTCATCAACTGGCCACCTTGTGCAATACCTGTAATTAATACAGGCTTGAGGTTTGCTCGTGCAGCATAAACCGCAGCTGAATAACCAGCAGGGCCTGAGCCCAAAATAAGTAGTTTGGCGTGACGTGTTGCCATAGTGATTGCTTTCTTAATTAAGGTTGTATCTTGTACGTTGGGTGTGTTGTTTTATTTTTCAAGTTTAAGTGACGACATGGTGGCCACTTTTGCATGAAGCTGCAATTGCCAACTACCTACATGCTCATGCACTTGAATTCCATGCCGCACTGTCATCTTAAGCTTGAGAAATTATCGTATTATCTTTCCAGTAGACTCCGTAGCATCCATGCGGTTTTTTCATGGGTTTGTAAGCGCTGTGTGAGTAAGTCTGCGGTTGCTTCATCCGAGGCAGCATCCGCACTTGGGAATACGCTACGTGCTGTGCGGCATACTGCCTCATGGCCAGCCACTAGCTCGGCAATCATGTCTTGCGCTTTAGGCACAGATTCAGACTCTTTAATTGAACTTAACTTGGCAAAATCGCGATAAGTGCCCGGTGCATAAACATCTAACGCACGAATACGCTCAGCTACTAAATCAACAGCTAGTGCCAGTTCGTTGTATTGTGTTTCAAACATCAAGTGCAGCGTGTTGAACATCGGGCCCGTGACGTTCCAATGAAAGTAATGTGTTTTCAAATATAACGTGTAGGTGTCCGCTAATAGATGTGAAAGACCCTGAGCAATATTTTTTCTATCTTCTTCTTTAATGCCAATATCCATTTGAACTCCTCATTAGACTCTGATTAAGGGTTTACAACGTTTTATGATTAGAATTGAGAATGATATTCTAATCGCTACGCAGCGACTTTGATACTGCTATAATTAAATCCGACACTTAAAATACGTTAAAGGTTTATCTTGTTTTTCAAAAAATCTAAACCAGTTAATGCTCGCCGTGAAGCTGAAGTAATTAAATCTAATGCCCTCGCTAATACGCTCATTAAAGAAGCTTGGTGGCTGGGTTTAGTACTCATCGGGCTGTATATTACTGTCATTCTTTTTACTTATAATCCTAACGACTCCTCTTGGTCACATATCGCACCTGATAGTGCCATTATTCAGAACGGCGGTGGTAGTGTCGGTGCCTGGATTTCTGATTTATTACTCTACGTATTTGGTTTTTCTGCATGGTGGTGGGCGGTCTTAGCCTTTTATGCCATGTGGTTTGTGTATTTAACGCTGGAGGCTGTCGACCAGAGCGAGAAGCCATTCTTGCTTTTTAACTTTTTTGGCTTTGCTTTACTGTTGGTAGCTTCAAGCGCCTTGGAAGCTGGGCATCTGATTGATTTACCAGCTATGCTGCCTGATAGCGCGGGTGGGATGTTAGGTAACGCTGTGGATGCCGGCTTGCGTAGCCTGTTTGGTTACACAGGCTCTAGCATGTTGCTGCTATTGATGTTTGTTGTTGGTTTTAGCTTGTTTACAGGTTGGTCATGGATCATGATCACCGAAAAGTTTGGCGCGTTTTTAATGGCGAGCTATGCATTCATTATGCTTAAATGGCAGGATTGGCAAGACAGAAAAGCCGGTAAAGCCGTAGAGCAGGAGCGTATCGAGTACGTTAAGAGCGAACGTAAGCGCGTGGTGGATCGTGAACCTGTGCAAATTGAAACGCCAGTGCTTGAAATCGCACAAAGCGTGCGTGTACAAAAAGAAAAACAAGTACCGTTGTTTGATACGCACCCTGACACTCCGTTACCGCCTATCCACTTGTTGGATGAGCCTTCAGGCACAGTGGAGTTACCATCGGCTGAAACCCTAGATTTCACCTCGCGCTTAATTGAACGCAAGCTGATGGACTTTGGTATTGAAGTTAAAGTGCTGACCGCATTGCCAGGCCCGGTGATTACGCGTTACGAGCTGGAACCGGCAGCAGGTGTGAAGGGTAGCCAAGTGACCAATCTGGTTAAAGATTTGGCACGTGCTTTATCAGTAGTTAGTGTGCGTGTAGTGGAGACGATTCCTGGCAAAACCTGCATGGGTTTGGAGATCCCGAATCCTAAGCGCCAAATTGTTTATTTATCAGAAATCATGGGTAGCCAGGCCTATGCAGATATCCATTCGCCATTGGCAATTTCTTTGGGTAAAGATATTGGTGGCAAGCCTGCGGTGGCTGATTTAGCTAAAATGCCGCACGTACTGGTTGCCGGTACGACTGGCTCTGGTAAGTCTGTGGCCATTAATGCGCTGATTTTAAGCGTGCTGTATAAAGCAGATGCCAGCCAGGTACGTATGATTTTAATTGACCCAAAAATGCTGGAGTTATCAGTTTACGAGGGGATTCCACATCTGTTAGCACCCGTGGTGACCGATATGCGCCAAGCGGCCAATGCCTTGAATTGGTGTGTGGCAGAGATGGAGCGCCGCTACAAATTGATGTCTATGTTGGGCGTGCGTAACCTTGCGGGTTACAACCAGAAAATTAAAGATGCAGATAAAGCCGGTGAGAAAATTCCGCACCCATTTAGCCTAACACCAGACGAGCCGGAGCCGTTGGAAGAAATGCCTCTCATTGTTGTAGTGATAGACGAGTTGGCTGACTTGATGATGGTCGTGGGTAAAAAGGTGGAAGAGCTGATTGCACGTTTAGCCCAAAAAGCACGTGCTTCTGGCATACACTTGGTGCTGGCAACGCAGCGCCCATCAGTGGATGTGATTACTGGCCTGATCAAAGCCAACGTGCCAACGCGTATTTCTTTCCAGGTTTCTAGCAAGATTGACTCACGTACCATTTTAGACCAAATGGGCGCAGAGGCTTTGCTAGGGCAGGGCGATATGCTCTATATGCCGCCAGGTACCGGTTACCCGCTACGTATTCACGGCGCTTTTGTGTCAGACCAAGAAGTGCACAAAGTTGTTGATTATCTTAAAGCACAAGGTGAACCGAATTACATCGATGGCATTCTAACCAACGAAACTGAAGAAGCAGGCGGAGCAGATTTTGTGGCTGGTAGCTCAGGCAATGGCGGTTCAGAGGTTGATCCGCTTTATGATGAAGCGGTGGGTATCGTGCTTAAATCACGCCGCGCCAGTATTTCATCCGTACAGCGTCAGTTGCGCATTGGCTACAACCGTGCCGCTCGCCTGATTGAAGATATGGAACGCGCAGGTTTGGTTTCTGCGATGCAGAGCAATGGTAACCGCGAAGTGTTAGCACCGCATCATGAGCCTTAATTTTTAAAGAAAAACATACGAACTTAATGAATATTATTAAAAAACTGCAAAATACTCGTTTGCATTTCATCAATGGTTTGCTGGTATTGCCAGTACTTTTCGTGGCGCAAGTTGCACATGCAGATGGCATGGATAGCGTAAGGGCGTTCTATGAAAAAACGCAGGCTGTACGCGCTAACTTTCACCAAGTGGTCACTGATAAACAAGGACGTAAAGTGCAGGAGGTGCAGGGCACCATGCAGCTCAAACGCCCCAATAAGTTTAGATGGGATTACAACAAGCCATATGAGCAACAAATCATTAGCGATGGCAAACAGGTGTGGCTGTATGACACAGAGCTGGCTCAGGTGACTGTGCGTGATATTGGCAAGGCGCTTGGCTCTAGCCCTGCCGCATTGCTGGCTGGCGGCAAGGCTATAGAAGAGACTTTTACTTTGGCTAATGCAAGCAATCGCGATGGTTTAAATTGGGTGAGTGCGCAGCCTAAAGATAAAGAGTCTGGTTTTGAAAAAATATTGCTGGGTTTCAAAGATAATCAGATTCAGGAAATGGCGTTGTTAGATAGCTTTGGCCATAACACGAAAATTGTATTTAGCAAGGTGGAGGTAAACCCTGCGCTGGATGAAAAGTCATTTTTATTTAAACCACCAAAAGGCGTTGATGTGGTGGGTGAGTAAGAAGTGGCGAAAGATACTTATTTATTTTGAACAGTCTATTTGAACCCAATACTCCACAAGCACCGCTTGCCGAGCGATTACGTCCTAAAGCACTCGACGAAGTAGTGGGGCAGTCGCATCTGCTGGGCGTGGGCAAGCCGCTACGTCTGGCCTTTCAGTCTGGAAAATTACCTTCCATGATTTTATGGGGGCCGCCCGGGGTAGGTAAAACCACCTTGGCACGCCTCATTGCCAACACGGCCGATGCAGAGTTTATCCCTATTTCTGCGGTGCTGTCAGGCATTAAAGATATCCGTGAGGCAGTAGAGCGCGCGGAGCACACTTTGCAGCAGCATGGGCGAAAAACTATACTTTTTGTGGATGAAGTGCACCGCTTTAATAAAGGCCAGCAAGATGCATTTTTGCCATTTGTAGAAAGTGGCTTGATTACCTTTATTGGCGCTACAACCGAAAACCCCTCATTTGAAGTGAACAGTGCTTTGTTAAGTCGTGCACAGGTGTTCGTGCTCAACTCTTTGTCAGAGGCTGAGCTATCGTTGTTGCTTGATCGCGCACAGCAGCTGGTAGCAGCCGACTTGACTATTACACCAGAAGTACGTGAGCAAGTGTTGGCTTACGCCGATGGCGATGCACGACGCTTGCTTAATTTTGCTGAAGGCCTGTTTAATGCTGCACAGGGCGCTGCTATCTCTGAAATTGATGAAGCGTTCTTACAGACCACGATGGCAAGTAAGCTGCGTCGCTTTGATAAAGGCGGCGAAGCATTTTACGACCAAATATCAGCCTTGCATAAATCCGTGCGCGGCTCCAATCCAGACGCTGCTTTATACTGGTTTTTACGCATGATAGATGGTGGGGCAGACCCGCTGTATCTGGGGCGTCGTATCGTGCGGATGGCGGTTGAAGATATTGGCATAGCAGACCCACGTGCGCAGACTATGGCACTGGAAGCCTGCCAGATTTATGAACGGCTAGGCTCGCCTGAGGGTGAACTGGCCTTATCCAATGCCGTGATTTATTTGGCGGTAGCGGCCAAGAGTAATGCAGCTTATATGGCATACAATCAGGCTAAGGCCTTTGTGGCACAAGATAAATCACGCACCGTACCATTACATTTACGCAACGCGCCAACTAAACTGATGAAGGCGCTAGATTACGGTAAAGAGTATCGTTATGCGCACAATGAGCCAGATGCCTATGCCGCAGGCGAAAACTACTTTCCAGATGATTTGCCGCCGCAACAATTTTACTCCCCCACGCCACGTGGTCTTGAGGGTAAAATAGCGGAAAAATTAGCATACTTGCGTGAGCTAGATAAAAAAGCCAAGAAATAAGCAGTCAGCCGCTTTCTCTAAGACTAATCCTTACAGGGTTGGCTGCCCAACTTGGGCAATGATCATGCTGGCGCGCATGCAACAGAATAAAATAAGGGATTCAAATGTTAGACATTCAAGCATTAAGAAATGATTTAGATGGCGTAGTAAGCCAATTACAAGCACGTGGTTTTGAGTTTGATGCGGCTAAGTTCAGTGCGCTAGAGCAAGCGCGTAAAACCGTGCAAACTAACACCCAGGATTTACAGGCTAAGCGCAATAATGCATCTAAACAGATTGGTATTGCAAAGTCTAAAGGCGAGGACGTGAGCGCCATTATGGCCGAAGTAGCCGGTTTGGGTGAACAGTTGAAAGCGGGTGAAGTGCGCTTGGCAGAGTTGCAAGCTGATTTACAAGGTCTGCTGCTCAATGTACCAAACTTGCCGCATGCGAGTGTGCCTCAGGGTAAGTCTGAGGCAGATAACGTAGAAGTACGTAAAGTGGGTACACCACGCACGTTTGATTTTGAGGTGAAAGACCATACTGATGTGGGTACGCCACTGGGGTTGGACTTTGATACCGGCACTAAATTATCCGGCGCACGCTTTACACTGATGCGTGGGCAGATTGCAAAGATGCATCGCGCCTTGGCGCAGTTTATGTTGGATACACAAACCGAACAGCATGGTTACGAAGAGTGCTACACCCCATATTTAGTCAATGCAGAGACATTGACCGGTACTGGCCAGTTGCCAAAGTTTGAAGAAGACCTGTTCTCATTAGCGCACAACGACAGTAAGTTGTATTTAATCCCTACGTCTGAAGTGACCCTCACCAATACCGTGCGTGATGAAATTGTGCCTTTAGAATCTCTACCGATTAAACTCACTGCGCATACGCCATGCTTCCGCTCTGAGGCTGGCTCTTATGGACGTGATACTAAGGGCATGATACGTCAGCACCAGTTTGATAAAGTAGAAATGGTGCAGATTGTGCACCCTGAAAAAAGCTATCAGGCATTAGAAGAAATGGTTGGTCACGCTGAGAATATTCTTAAAGCATTAGGTTTGCCTTACCGTGTAGTGTCATTATGCACAGGCGATATGGGTTTTGGCGCAGCTAAAACTTATGACTTAGAAGTTTGGCTGCCGGCGCAAAACACTTATCGTGAGATTTCCTCGGTATCAAACTGCGAAGCATTCCAGGCACGTAGATTACAGGCACGCTTCCGTAACGAGAGCGGCAAGCCTGAGTTGGTGCACACCTTAAATGGCTCTGGCTTAGCGGTAGGGCGTACATTGGTTGCGGTACTGGAAAACTACCAAAATGCAGATGGTAGCGTAACCGTACCAGAAGTATTAAGACCATATATGAATAATCTGGCAGTAATTACAGCCTAGATTTTTCAGCAATTGTAGATATTTCAGTTGTTGTAGTTTAGTGGAACTCGTCTATGTATTTGGGCGCCTGATGTTTTCTCTGGCGTCCACTGTCTATCAGAAAAAATTGGCGCAACATGGTTTGCACCCATTTTATATCGTTGCAGCGACCTACCTTGTACTCGGTGTTCTCGCAGCACCGTTACTTTACGCGATTGACTTTGGCAGCCTGAGACATGATTTCTGGTTAAATATATGGCTAGCGTCATTATTTGATGTTGCTGGGTGGATGTTTCTCGTGCTCTCACTTTCTAAAACTGATTTGTCTGTGTTTGGACCGTTAAACGCATACAAAGTAGTGGCATCCATGTTGTTAGCCATCCTGTTTCTGAATGAAGTTCCCAGTATGCAGGGTTTGCTAGGAGTGTTGCTGATCATTGCTGGTAGCTTCTTTTTGATGCCGCCAGCTGCAAGCTCTCAAGCTGGTGTAGTGTCTGGATTGCTGCGCGATAAAGGCGTGCAGGCACGATTCTTATCTATTTTCCTGTTTTCTGTGGGTACAGTTTTTCTTAAAAAGTCGGTGGCGGGTGGTGTACTTGAAACCATGGTGTTTTGGTCGTTAGTTGGGCTTCCACTGGTCTTATTGAGCAATTATTTCTTTTTGCCCAATACCGTTCAAGAGCAAATGAAAGCAACTAAACAGCATCTGCACAGTATTACCTTGATAGGGGTGATGGTGTTCGCCATGCAGTACTTTACCTTGTTGCTGCTTGCTAACATGCTGGTGGCTTATGCGCTTGCGCTGTTTCAATTAGGCATGGTGCTACAGGTGCTGATTGGTTATCGTGTATTTAACGAGAAGGATATCGCCAGAAAGTTGCTGGCGAGTTTAGTAATGATGGCAGGTAGTTTGTTGGTTTTGATGCACTAGCTTTTTAACAGGCTTTGGCTGTAGTTTCTAATATATTTTCCTGACCGCACAGCTAAATCCAACGCTTTATACGTACTTATTAAACGTTAGCTTAATTACGTGCAATCTTAAATGTATCAAACTCTGGGTTATGGCTAGGTTGGTGCTTTTCTAGTATGCGTTGATAGCTACGCACCGACTCTACAAAAATAACAGGTGCGCCGCCACTGGCATAGCCATATTTTAGCGTAGTGTAATACTCTGGGTTTTTGAGCAGTACCAGCGTCTTTTTAATATCCGCCCAGCTATCAGGATTTAGTTTTAATCGCTTAGCCAGCACGCGTGCGTCTTCAACATGGGCATAGCCTATATTGTAAGAGGCAAGCGCCATATAAGTTCTGTCTGGTTCCGGAATACGTTCCGGCACAGTATCAATAAGTTTAAGCAAGTACTTGGCGCCCGCCGGTATGCTTTGCTTAGGGTCTAACCTGTCGGTAACGCCCATTAGGTCTGCCGTGCCTTCTGTTAGCATCATCAGTCCACGCACATTGGTGGGTGAGGTGTTGTAGGTGTCCCAGTGTGATTCCCTATAGCTGACTGCGGCCAGTAAGCGCCAATCTATACCCGTAATATCCTGCGCTTGTTTAAATAGGTGTACGTATTTAGGCAGTAGACTATTGCTGCGCTCAAGAAATGTGGTGATATCTGACGAGTTAAGGCGCTTGTTATGGCCGTAATAGCGATCTAGCAAATTGCGTAATGTGCCGTCTTTTTTGATTTTCTCAAAAAACTTATTGATGTTGGCTAACATTTGTCGATCAGAGTTTTTTGACATGGCCCAAGCGATTTTTTCGGCAGGACCGATTGACATGGCGATGCTAAGGTTAGGGTGGTAGTTTTGCATGAGTGCAGCTAGATGGCTGTCTGCGACGGTATAGTCAAGTAAGCCATCGGCTACCTCTTCTATCAGTGATTCAGTATTGGTGCGTTTGATACTTTGCCATTTGAGCGCGTTATGTTTTTTTTGCAAAACGGCTAAGTGCTCTTCGTAGCTGGTACCCTCTGGTACGGCTAGTGTTTTGCCAATAATGTCGGTGATGTTATCCGGCTCTTTATTGATTTCATTGTTAAAAATAAGCTGTTGCTGTGTTTCTTGGTAAGGTGTTGAGAATAAAACCAGATGCTCACGCAAATGCGTAACGCTGAGGCTGGCCGCTGCAATGTGCGCTTTGCCTTTTAGCAGGCTTGGAATCACTTCACTAATACTATTGACCAGTACAAAGCGGATTTTGTAGTCAGGGTAGTAGTCGTTCACAAACTGCGTTGCTAAGTCGTACTCAATCCCTGCAGGCTGGTTGTCATTATTTAAATAATAGGTGGTTGGGCCATTGTGCGTAACAAACACAATTTCTTTTTTCTTGGCATCGATGGCTGGTGTGCGATCAACATCACTCTTAGGTTTACAGCCAATAAAGCACACACTAAGCAACGCCAGTGTGAATAAACGTAGTAGCTGTTTATTTTGTAAGAGGGCTATCAAACTTAGCGCTCGCTCACCACGCCATCTTGGGCGATTAAAATAACATCGGCTAACTGGTGGAAAATACCATGCTCCACAACCCCCGGGGTATTGTTGAGCATCGCATTAAGGGTGCTAGCGTCGATGCTTGCATCAAACCTCATATCAAGCACGTAGCTACCGTGAGACGTGATCCAAAAACCATCTTTTGCGGCATTGGGGCGCAAGTCACCCACGCCGCCCAGTGCTTCTAAGCTCTTTTTTGCCACTTGCCAGGCAAAGGGAATGACTTCGATGGGGATGGTAAAGTTTTGACCAATATGGTTGACTAGCTTACTTGCATCGGCCACCGCAATAAACTTTGTGGCAGCTTTGGCAAGGAGCTTTTCTTTGACCAAGTCGCTACCACGGCCTTTTAGCAAGGTTTTGTCGGGCGTGATTTCATCTGCACCATCAACATAGAGGTCTATGCTTGCCACATGCTCTAATGCCACGATAGGCAACTGCAATGACTGGGCTTTTTGTGCGCTAATGGTGGAACTTGCGATGGTGGTACATCGTAAGCCTTGCTCACGTGTTAGTCTGGCGAGTTCTTCAATGAAATAGTTTGCAGTTGAGCCGGTGCCTAGGCCAACCAGCATGCCGTTTTGTACATACTGAGCAGCACGAAGTGCGACTAATTGTTTGTCATTCATTTTGCATCCCCATGACTTTTTACTTATTGTGATTACTATATTAACGCTATTTACTTTGCTTAGTCATAAAAAAAGGGAGCGAGTTGCTCCCTTTTCAAATTTTTTTGCTATCAGCTGATAGCTGAAAAACTATTTCATTACACGGTTTCTGTATTCACCAGTGCGTGTGTCAATCTCAATTTTGTCGCCTTGCGCACAGAATAAAGGCACTGAAATCTCAAAACCTGAAGCGATTTTAGCTGGTTTCATTACTTTACCTGATGTGTCGCCTTTAACTGCTGGCTCAGTGTAGGTGATTTCACGTACCACTGTTGTTGGTAGTTCAACGGTAATTGCTTTGCCATCGTAGAAACGCAAGTCAGCAGGCATGCCGTCTTCGATGTATGGTAACGCGTCTTCCATGAACTCTGCGTCAACATCGTATTGGTTGTAATCTGCATCCATGAATACATAAGTTGGATCAGCAAAGTATGAGTAAGTCACTTCTTTTTTCTCAAGTACGATCACGTCAAACTTATCGCCAGCGCCGTAGATGCTTTCGCTAGGTGCTTCTGTCAGTAAGTTTTTGAATTTCATTTTTACAACGGCAGTGCTACGGCCTGACTTGTTGTATTCTGCTTTTACTACGACTAGTGGAACGTTATCCACCATAATCACGTTACCGGCGCGGAGTTCTTGTGCTGTTTTCATAGGGTGCCTTAGATTCTAAATGCGTAAAATCGCGCATTATACCTTATTTTCTGAGATATTTTTTATGATCTTTTCACTAAAAATCACCAACTTAGTGGCTAGATCCGTTTGCTGTGCAAGTGCATTGCATTGCTGCCTGCTGTAAGTGTTGAGTGCACTGAGATGGCTTAAATAATCCTGCCATGTTGCGGTGGATATCTGCTCTGATAGCCATGCATTGTGCAAGTTATAAGCAGTCACTTGGGTAGCGTCTGCACATTGTGCATAAAATAAATCTAAAAATGCATGCAGTTTTTTAATGTGGGTTTGTTCTGTTTGTAAGTATGGTTGCCAGATAAAAGGCTTGCCTGCCCAAATGGCGCGTATCCAGCTATCTTCCCCGCGTACAAAATTGATGTCACAGCAGCCGAGCAGTTGGTCGTAATCGCTTTGGCTTAAAAACGGAATTACATGCAGCGTAAGGTTTTGTTGGGTGAATGTACCGCCAATGTGCAGTGTGCTTTGGCCAAAAAAATCAGCCACACTGGGTAAGATGCTGCTGGCAGGCACGTAGCAACTGATGGGCTGGCTGGATTGTGCCATTGCTAACAATAAGGTAGTAATCGGCGCATGCGGGTAGCAGAATAAAGATACTTTTAAGTGTGGGCTCGGTGCCAAGCCTAAGCTGTCCCAGAAGCTTTGTTGCTGTGTGGGTGTTTGAGCAAGTCGTTGTTGCTGTTGAGTAATTGCATGTTCCCGCAACAAACCGCCGGTGCTGGTGGTGAAGCCCGGGAAAAAGAAGTGGCGCGTTAAAGCGCCGCGTTTTGAGCTTTTTGCATGGAAATCATCCACCCAGCTTTCAGCCGATAAATATTCTAAATTAATCCAAACCGTGCTTGGCTGCATGGTATCGAGGTAGGCTTGCGGTAGTTCACAGGCGAAGCTTTCGATAACGACAGGAGCCGCTGCAGGGAATTTAGTATCAGCATGCCATGCAATGATGCTAATGCCTTGAATGGATTGCTGCCCGAGTGAGGTGTCGATGGCTGGAATCAGTTGCTGGGCTACATGCAGGTCATCAATATACAGGTGGATTGTTAATTGGTGCTCGCTTTGCAATTGTTTTGCTAGACGCCAGCAGATGCCAATATCGCCAAAGTTATCGACTATTTTGCAGAATATATCCCAGTTTTTATCTATTGCCATGCGGATTTACAGCAGGTGAATATTAAAAATTTTTAGTAGTTGCGCGTAGCCGTAAAACAGTACTGCGGTGATCAATATGCAGGTGAGTAGCGTAGGCCAGAATCCAAACCTTGGCAGCATCCATGCAAACACTGGGAACATAGGCAGGGTGGGGATGACATACCAAAATGTGTAATAGGCATGATTGGCAATTTTCGCGGTGGGCTGATGCTCAATATAAAGCCAAATGAGGCTGATGATGGTAATTAAGGGAAGTGCGGCAACCAAACCACCAAGTTTATCGCTAAGTTTAGCCGTTTCTGAAATAACAACAATTGCTAATGCTGTCAGCAGATATTTAATGATGAGGTAGATCATGGCGGTTAGTATTTAATCTCAACGATTTCGAAGCTTGCTTCACCTTTGGGCGTAGCGGCGCGGACGGTGTCACCGATAGATTTACCCAATAAGGATTTTGCCAAAGGCGACACCCAACTGATATAGCCTTTGCTTGGTTCAAGCTCGTCTTTACCTACAATCCGATAAACGTGCTCGGTGTCATCGTCTAGATTGTATAAGCTGACCCAAGCGCCAAAATATACTTTTTCTAGGTGCTGCTGTTGGCTGGCATCTACGATTTCAGCTAAATCCATACGCCGCATTAAATGACGGCAGCGGCTATCAATTTGGCGCAGGCGTCGTTTACCGTAGATGTAGTCGCCATTTTCACTGCGGTCGCCATTGCCGGCAGCCCATGAAACGGTACGTACCACCTCTGGACGTTCTATTTTATACAGCTGGTGAAACTCTGCCTTAAGCGCTTCAAAGCCTTCAGGCGTGATGTAATTCTTTTCGTCGGTAGCGGCCATGAGGTAACTATTTGCTCGCTTTAGTTTCGTCTAGTAATTGCACATCTTTGACATAAAAACTGGTTTCACCAAAGCAGGTGGTCGGTACACCTTTGTGCTCTTCATAGATTAGACGCACACGCTCACCAACAGTTGTGTTGATTTTTTTTGCCACGCTGGCATCTCTAACGGTAAAAAAGAACTTCTCCGCCTGCGTACCCGGCATGGAAACTAAAATGAGCTCACCTTCATAAGTTTTGCAAACCCAACCTTTTTGCGAGAGCTTTTGGACATAGCCTGCACGCTCGCCTGAGGAATAAACCCAGCTTAATGATGCCCAGGTGTAAAGCGCAAACAGCGCGCAAGGAACCAGTATCAGCAAGGTGAAATAAGTCAATATTTTTTGAAGTCGAGTTAACATGGTTCGTTTCAGGTTTTAGGTTGTGAGTGCACCTATTTTATTTGCCTATTACAAATAATCCAATAGAATTGTGAAATGACTTTAAAGACGCTCATCCTTTGTCCATCCGCCCGGTTGGCGCGCAGTATCCAGACCGACATCGCACAGCAGCACCTGCAAGCAGCACAAACCCAGTGGCATAGCCCGGAGGTACAGACTTTATCGCAATGGCTGGAGCATATCATTGAGGAAAGTTTACTCACTGGCGGGATTGCAGCGCAGCGCTCGCCTTATGCATTAAGTGGTTTTAATGAGCAGTTGTTGTGGGAAGAGGTGATTACACAATCACTGAAGAAAAATGCCTTTGGAGAGCTGTTTGATGTTTCAGGCTTAGCCAAGGCGGCGATGGAGGCAAACCGCTACGTGGTGGCTTGGCGTTTGCATGTGCCAAGCGAGCATCAGGCAGAGGAGTGCCGCCAGTTCTTATTATGGCAGCAGGTTTTTCAGGCGCGTTGCAGTGAATTAAATGCACTGGAAAGCGTGCGTTATTTAGATTGGCAACTATCTCAGTTGGCTGATGCAAGCAGTGTATTGCCATCTAGAATCGCGTTTGCTGGTTTTGACCAAACTGCACCGCAAGAGAAGCGCTTGCGTGAGATTTTAATACAGCGTGGTGTGCTGGTTGAAGATTACACCACCATTGCCAGTGAGACCGCACAAACCCAGCATTTGTGCTTGGAGCACGAGGATGCAGAGTGCCGCGCCGCGGTGGCATGGGCTGCACAATATTTGGCAGCGCAGCCCAATGCCGTGATTGCGATTGTGACCCCACGCTTGAGTGAAGTGAGAAATCAGCTGGCAGATTTACTGGATGATGTGTTTTACCCTGAGAGTGTGCGCCCAAGTTTGGCTGCGATACCGCGTCGTTATAATTTTTCTTTAGGCACGCCACTGGCGCAGCAACCTGTAGTGCAGGCCGCATTGCATTTATTAAGGTTGGTGACGGCTTATCAATTAGCTTATGCAGATGTTTCTGCTATGTTGCTTTCTCCATTTTGGTCTGCAAGTCAGCAAGAAGCCGATGCGCGTGCTTTGCTTGACGCAAAGATGCGTGAAAAACTCCCTGCGCAGTTTACGCTAGCTAGTTTTGTTGTGTTTGCGCAGAAGCAGCATGACGATGGCTTGAACCTGAAGCAGTTGTTGTATGACCTTAACGCAGTGATGGCGGCAGTGCCGAGCAAACTGGCGCACGCTGCGCAATGGGGCGAAGTGCTAGATGCGTTGCTTGAGCATTTAGGTTGGCCTGGTGAGCGTACGATTAGCAGTTTGGAGTATCAGGCAATCAATGCATGGCAAAAGGCATTGCAGCAGCTGGCACAGTTGGATGTGTTGGGGCGGCGCATTTCTGCCAATCAAGCAGTGGCTTATTTGCAGCAAATATGTACCAGCCAAGTGTTTCAGCCTGAAACAGAACAAACGCCTTCGATTCAGATATTGGGGATCATGGAAGGGCTGAGTGCGCCAGTCGATGCCATTTGGTGCATGCATATGAATGACCATATCTGGCCGCCTCCGGCCCGTCCGAATCCATTGTTGCCTGCATTTATTCAACGCTTAGCAGGTTTACCCAACGCGGATGACAGTATTCAGGCAACATTTGCGGCAACCATACATCACCGCTTATTGTATTCTGCACGGCAGATTACTTTCTCAAGTAGCCGCACCGCAGGGGAGAGCCAGCTACGTGCCTCCCCATTGATGCAAAATATCCCGATGCTGACTGCCGATGTCAGCCTGGCTGAAACGCTAGCTGAGCAGTTAAGCCTTAAAGCACATGAAACTTTAGAGCACATGGATGACCACATGGCGCCGATTGTGCAAGAGGGCGATCACGTATCAGGGGGGACTGGCTTGCTGAAAGCGCAGGCAATTTGTCCTGCATGGGCGTTTTATCAATATCGTCTGGGCGCGAAAGCGCTCAAAGTTCCTACCAGTGGTTTAGATAGCATCATGCGCGGTTCATTGGTACATGATGTATTAGAACGGTTCTGGGAAAAACGCCACTTTGCCGATTTGCGTGACATGAGTACGGATGATTTCACCCTAGCGTTACAACAGGCGGTGAGTTTTACCTTAAAAGAGTTTGCGGCTGATACTGACGTTGCCTCCGCTGCGATACTTGAGCTGGAGCATGAGCGACTTTTTAATCTGGTCGGTGACTGGCTACAGTTTGAAAAAGAGCGTGGCGTAGTGTTCAAAATCGTAGGTTGTGAAGTGACCAAAATCGTGCAAATTTGTGGAATTGAAGTGACCTTGAAAATTGACCGAGTGCACCAGCTGGAAAATGGCGGTTTGGAATTTATTGACTATAAAACCGGGCAAACGCCTAAAACCAAAAACTGGGGAGAAGACCGTATTACCGAGCCGCAACTGCCCATCTACGCCAGTTTTTATGCTGATAACACCAACCCAGTTACCGGTATCTATTTTGGTATGGTGAAAACTGCCGATCATGCGTTTACTGGTGTGAGCGAAGTTAACTTTGAAGCCGAGCAAACCAAGCGTAAACCAACTTTTACCCAAAATTTTATAGATTGGCCACACTTGTTAAACCATTGGAAAGCTTGTATTGAAGACATTGCGCTGGAACTTAAAGCCGGTGAAGCGGCAACACGTTTTAGCGATGCCTCTGATCTGATGTATTGCGAAGTGACAACCCTACTCAGGCTGCCTGAGCGCCAATTGCAATTTGAGCGGTTTCAGACTGCGGATGCACAGGGTGTTGTTTGATGAGTGTAGACCAAACCAACAATACCGCGGCAGAAGTGCTGGAGCTTGACGCGCAAAACCGTTTACGCGCACTGGATTTATCTTCTTTTATTGTAGAAGCGCCTGCTGGTGCAGGGAAAACAGAGCTACTTACCCAGCGCTATTTAAAGCTATTACAAACAGTCAATGCGCCTGAAGAGATTATTGCCATTACCTTTACCAATAAGGCTGCGGCAGAAATGCGCTTGCGTATTCTGGATAGCCTGTTAAAAGCTGATAGCAAAGAAATGCCCACGCAGGCACATAAGCAAATTACTTACGACCTGAGCTTAAAGGCGCTGCAACAATCTAGCCAGAAAAACTGGCAGTTGATTGAAAACCCGTCACGGCTACGCATTTTTACCATTGATAGCCTTTGTGCGCATTTGGCACGGCAAATGCCATTGATGAGCCGGTTCGGCGCGCAGCCGCAAGTAACAACCGATGCCGGCGTGTTGTATGCGCAAGCCGCTGAGCAGGCGCTTGCTTTGGTTAACGGTACCGAGCATGGCGATTTAGTGAAAACAGCGCTACGTTATGTGGATAATGATACGAATCAGCTTAAAAATCTGCTGATTAAAATGTTGGAAAAGCGCGACCAGTGGCTACATCATGCGCAGCATGAGGTGGATGCTGAGCAACTGCAGCAAACTTTGCGCTACTTGGTAGAGCAGGAACTGCAAGTTGCCGCGCAAGAGGTGCCATTTAGATTGCAGCATTTATTAATGCCTACAGCACGTTTTGCCGCGTCAAACTTGCCTTGTGATCACCCCGTCGCCTTGTTAGTGGATTGGGAAACGCCACTGGCACAAAAGCAAGAAGCATTGCCAATGTGGTGTGCCTTAGCCGAGCTATTGTTAACTGCAAGCGGGGAGCCTCGTAAAGAAGGCGGTTTAAATGTGAAGATCGGGTTTCCGGCCACAGATGAAGGCCGTGCGCAAAAAAGCGCATTGATGGAGATTATTCACGCTGTTGAGGATGTGCCGGCCTTATATCGTGTTAAATCATTGCCTGATTTAAGTAACGAGAACACAAGCTGGCAAATTATTACCACGCTCTCCAAATTGCTTACGTTAGCAGTTGCTGAGTTGTGGCTAGTGTTTCAACGTGCCGGCGAGGTGGATTTTGTAGAGATTGCACAACGGGCGACTCATGCATTGTCGGACCATTTTGGTGAGCCTACAGAGCTAGCGTTAAAGCTGGATTATCAAATTCAGCATTTGTTAGTGGATGAGTTTCAGGATACAAGCCCTAGTCAGGTGGCATTGATTGAGCAGTTAACATTGGGCTGGCAATTTGATGATGGACGTACTTTATTTGCCGTGGGCGACCCGATGCAGTCTATCTACCGCTTTCGTAAAGCCAATGTAGGCCTGTTTATTGATGCTGCGGTGAACGGTATTGGTAACATCTACTTGGAGCGGTTACAGCTGTACCGTAACAATCGCTCTTGCCCGGCCATTATTGATTGGATCAACCAGACTTTTGCGCCAATATTCCCCATGCAAGATGAAGTGACGCAGGGGGCGATTCATTACCGGCCATTTATCGCCACTAGGCAAGAAATGCCTGAAACTGGCGTGGAGGTGCATCCGCTGATTAAGCAGGCAGACGAAAACTACGAGGCCGCTGCACAACGTGAGGCAGAGGCCGTGATTCGTATTATTCAACAGGAACGCAGCCATCACCCAGCGCAGAAAATTGCAGTGCTGGTCAGGTCAAAAAAACACTTATCGCATTTAGTGAGCCGATTACGGCGTAATCACCAAGATATTCCGTTTCAAGCAGTAGATATTGAGGCGCTGGAAGGTCGGCAGATTGTGCAGGACTTGCTCTCCCTGATGCATGCATTGCACCACAGAGCAGATCGGGTGCACTGGCTGGCTATTTTACGTGCGCCCTGGTGCGGCTTAACTTTGCATGATTTATATGAGCTAGCCGGGCGTGACCATCACCGTACGGTTTGGTCGCTCATGCAAGATAACAATATTGTTAGCCAACTATCTGTAGATGGACAAGCGCGCCTGCTGCATATACGTGAGGTGTTAGCTGAAGCTTACGCAAGCCAAGGTCGTATGAGCGTGAGCCGCTGGATTAGAGGCGTCTGGCTGATGTTAAACGGTACGGATTGCTTATGGGATGCGGCAGACGTGGTGGATGTACAGGCATTTTTTGCATGTTTAGATGGCTTGGACCGTAGTAATCAATTTTCACCAGAGCGCATGGAAAGTGAAATTACCAAACTGTTTGCTGCGCCTGATAGCCACGGTGAGCATCTGCAAATGATGACGATACACAAGTCCAAAGGGCTGGAGTTTGATACCGTGATTCTATTAGGATTAGGCGCTCCAACGGGCGGCAATAATACTGACAAGCCATTAGTGCTGTGGGAAGAGGTTAAAACGTCTGATAGCCATGAACTGCTTGCTGCACCCTATATTCCCAAGGGTTCGCGCGATAAAGACAAAGTGAGCCCATATGATTATTTAGAGTCGCGTGAGAAGGCACGTGATGCTAATGAGTCTGCACGTGTACTCTACGTCGCAGCAACGCGGGTGGAGCGCAAACTACACCTGTTTGGTATCGCCAACCAGAACGCCAAGGGTGAAATCAGCCCCAATAAAAACACGTATTTGGATTTGTTATGGCCAAGTGTTGCCTCAGTATTTGAGTCTGATCCGCAATTGGCATCCGAACAACAGGCACTGGATGATATTGCAAACTTCACGCCACAACTGGTGCGGCTTGTACAGCCAGCTGTGCCTTTGCCGCTGCAAGCGAATCAGGCGGCGATTAGCTATGCTAAACCTAATGTAAAACCTAGCTATCATAGTAGTTTGGATGCAGATACAGGGACCTTAGCGCACCGTTATATGGAGCTCATTGCACAGCAAGGTGTATCTCACTGGACGACGGCTCGCCTTGCAACGCTGGCGCCTGCAATGCAGCACTGGCTGCGTCAGCGTGGCCATGCCTCAGCAGCATCTAATGAGGCGGCAGCGGCGGTGCAGCGCATATTACAGCAAACGCTAAACAGTGCAGATGGCCAGTGGGTGCTGCAAGCAAGACCAGATGCTGAGTCCGAGCTAGGTATTACACGCAGTCAGCAGGATGCGGTGAAAAGCTATGTGATAGACCGCACCTTTGTAGAAGATGGTATTCGCTGGATTATTGATTACAAATCGGTGATTTTAATGCCGGATATGGCAGAGAGTGAACTTAAGGCGGTGGCCGCGCAATACAAAGCGCAGTTAGAAAACTACGCCATGTTGTTTGCACATGAAACCTACCCGATTAAGAAAGCGATTTTATTTTTAAGTATAGGTAAGCTGGTTATGATATAAACAATCATACATCACCGGCTGATGAGCAGTTAGCCCGTGCGTTGTGGCTTGTTTCATCAAAAAATGATTAGGGGGTGAGCTTATGCTGATTGGCGTACCTAAAGAAATCAAAGCGCAAGAGTACCGCGTAGGCTTGGTGCCAGAAAACGTACGTGAGCTAGTCTCGCGCGGCCACGAGGTGGTGGTAGAGGCTGGCGCTGGTGTCGGTATCAGTGCCTCAGATGCACATTATGCAGCAGCCGGCGCCACCATCGTACATGCAGCACAAGAGGTATTTAAAAGCGCTGAGCTGATTGTTAAAGTCAAAGAGCCGCAAGCCATAGAGCGGCAATGGCTACAAGCTGGGCAGATGCTTTTTACTTATCTGCATCTTGCGCCAGACCCACAGCAGGCGAGCGACCTCATCGATTCTGGCGCAACCTGTATTGCTTATGAAACGGTGACGGGTAAGGGCGGATTACCATTATTGGCGCCGATGTCTGAAGTGGCAGGCAGGCTCGCAGTGCAGGCTGGTGCTTATTTCCTCGAAAAAACACATGGTGGACTTGGCGTGTTGCTGGGCGGCATACCAGGCGTGGCGCCAGCGCAAGTGACCGTGCTTGGTGGCGGGGTGGTGGGGTTGCATGCGATTGATGTAGCACTGGGCATGGGCGCTAACGTGACAGTGCTAGATCGCAATATTGAGGTGCTGCGTAAACTACAAAAACAATTTGGCCATCGTTTGCATACGGTATGCTCAACGGCAGCTGCGATTGAGCAACACTGCCTCATGGCTGATTTATTGATTGGCGCGGTTTTGATTCCAGGCGCATCTGCACCCAAACTGATTACGCGTGAAATGGTGGCGCGCATGAAGCCCGGCAGTGTGATTGTTGATGTGGCTATTGATCAGGGTGGTTGCTGTGAAACCGCTCACCCCACCACACATGATGCACCTACTTATATCGTAGATGGCGTGATTCATTATTGTGTGGCAAACATGCCGGGTTCGGTGCCGCGGACTTCAGCTTATGCACTTAATAATGCAACATTACCTTATGTGATTGCACTGGCAGATAACGGCTTGCAAGCGCTACGTGATGATGAAGACTTGAGAAACGGCTTGAATATTCATCAAGGTAAAGTGACCAATCTCCCAGTGGCCAGCGCCTTAGGTTTTGCCTTTACCGAGCCAGCAGAGGCATTAGGGATGTGCTAAATCGATGGCCGCCTAAATTGATGCTCGTAGTGTGCATCTCACTGCTTTGTTTTAATTACGATTTATAGTGCTTAACTGCAAACTCAACAAGGACAAATGATACTTTTCAGGTACTATCTGTCCTCAATCAATTAATCTATTCGTCTCCTAATGCAAAAAGAAGTTAAAGAGCGCTCAAATCTAGCGCTAGTCGCCGCTGTTCAATTACCTAACGTGAGTGATGCTGAGTTTGAAGCCTCGTTAACCGAGCTGCGCGAACTTGCAAAAACCTTAGGCTATGACGTGGTGAAAACCTTTGTGCAGAAGCGTGCCGGGTTTGATATCAAAGCCTATCTAGGCGAAGGCAAACGAGAAGAGATTCGCGCTTTTGTGAACCATGAGTCATATGATATTGAGTTCGATAAAGCACCGGCCGATCTCAATGATTGGGAAATTGACACCGTACTGGTTGACCATGAAATCTCGCCATCACAGGCGCGTAATCTTGAAAAAGAAGTAGGCTGTGAAGTGATGGATCGTACCATGGTGATTCTGGAGATTTTTCACCGTAATGCACGCTCACGTGCCGCACGTGCACAAGTTGAAATCGCACGTTTGGGTTATATGGCCCCACGTTTGCGTGAGGCAGCTAAGCTGGCTGGCCCACAAGGCAGGCAGCGTAGTGGTGAAGGCGGCCGTGGTGCCGGTGAGTCACATACTGAACTAGATAGACGTAAAATCCGCGACCGCATTGCTGAACTGCAGCAAGATATTCTCGCGATGGAAGCAGAGCGTAAAACGCAACGTGCGCGCAGGCAGGGGCGCCAAGGGATGGCAGGTGTGGCACTGGTTGGTTACACCAACGCAGGTAAATCTACCTTGATGCGAGCGCTAACTGGCAGTGAAGTACTGGTTGCCAATAAGCTGTTTGCAACACTGGATACCACAGTGCGCGCGCTCTATCCGGAGAGCATCCCCCGTATTCTGGTGAGCGATACGGTAGGCTTTATTAAAAATCTGCCGCATGGTCTGGTTGCGTCATTTAAATCGACCCTAGACGAGGCGTTAGATGCATCGCTGTTGCTGCACGTGATTGATGCCAGTGATCCTGGTTTTGAGCGCCAGCTTGAAGTCACCAACGAGGTGCTTAGCGAGATTGGCGCAGATGATGTGCCGCGTATCCGTGTTTTTAATAAAATTGATTATGTCGGCGATGAGGCAGCGCAGGCTGAGATGACACTCACTCTACAAAGCCGCTACCCAGATTGCGTGGTGATGAGTGCGAAGCGGCCTGATGATGTAGCGCAGCTACATAAAAAGATAGTCACGTTTTATCAGCAGGATCAAATTGAAGCAGAGCTATTTGTACCGTGGGATGCGCAGCAGTTGCGTAAGGATATCTATGCAACTTGTCAGGTATTGGCGGAGACCTCTGATCATACAGGTGCGTTTTTTAAAGTGCGTGGTGAAGTGGACGCCGTTAAGAAACTGAGCGAAAGCGTGAAATTAGTTTAACGTGAAGTTAGATTGTGTGGCGTTGAGTAGCTGTTCGAACTGATCGACAGTAACTGGTTTTGAGTACAAGTAACCTTGTCCAAAGTCGCAGTCGGCGTTGCGTAACAAATCGCGTTGCTGATCAGTTTCAACCCCTTCAGCAATCACCTTCATACCTAGTTTGTGTGACATTTCGATAATCGCCTCACAGAGCACCATGTCGCTTGAGTTCGGGATGATATTGGAAGTAAAAGAGCGATCAATTTTCACAAAGTCAATATCGAACTTTCTGAGGTAAGCCAGAGATGAATAACCGGTGCCAAAGTCATCAATCGCGATTTTCATTCCAGCTTCTCTGAATGCATTTAACTGACTTACCACGGAGTCTCTGGCATCTAACAGCAAACCCTCAGTAATCTCGACAATAAAATTTTCACCAGATAATCCTAGCTGCTCTAAGCGTTCTATCCAATTAGAACAGTTGTCGTGCACACTTCTAAACTGCACCGGTGATTTATTGACGCTTATTTGCAGATTAGGATAGTGCTGCTTCCATTTTGCCATTTGACTGGCAACTTCATTAAACAGCCAGTCACCAATATCTACAATCAGGCCTGTATCTTCAGCCACAGGGATAAAGTCATTAGGACTCACCAATCCACGCGTTGGGTGCTGCCAGCGGATAAGGGCTTCCGCTTTAAAAATTGCACCTGTTGCCAGCTCTACAATCGGCTGATAGTAAACGCGGAACTGATTGTCATTTAATGCGCCCCATAAATCACTGATGAGACGCATACGTTTTAGAGCTTCTTCCTGCATCATCGGCGTGAAGTATTGGTAGCGATTACGTCCTTGCTCTTTTGCCACGTACATGGCTTGGTCAGCATTTTTGAGCAGTAACTCTACCTCGGCGCCATCTTTTGGATAGTTGCTAATGCCAATGCTGGTGCTCACGTGGATGACTTCATCCCCCAGATGAAATGGGGTTGTCAGTTGATTTAAAATGTCTTGGGCAATACGCTCGATATTCACTTGGCTGTTAATATCGTTAAGAATAATGGTGAACTCATCACCACCCATGCGCGCTACAGTGTCAGACTCGCGCACGCAGCTTTCTAGGCGCCGCGCTACATCTTTCAGCAGCATATCGCCAATATCGTGCCCAAGGGAATCGTTTACTTCTTTGAACTTATCCAAATCTAAAAACATCAGTGTCACAATTTGCCCGGTGCGTTGTGCTTTTTTAATATCTTGCTTAAATCGATCAAGAAACAGCACGCGATTGGGTAAGCCGGTTAACTGGTCATAATGAGCTAAATGGGTGACTTGTGCTTCTGAGGTTTTGCGGTTGGTAATGTCGGAGTGAGTACCAATCATTCTTAGTGGTTTTCCATCCGCAGACCTGCTCACCGTCATGCCGCGGGCCAATGTCCATTTCCATGAGCCATCTTTGCAACGTAGGCGAAACTCAGAAATGTACACGTCACTATTGCCTGAGAAGTAATTTTGAACATCACTAATCAGTATTGCCAAGTCATCAGGGTGTACTAATTGCCTACCGGCAGCCGCAGTCGGAGCGATTTCATTTTCAGCATAGCCGTAAATTTGGCTCCAACGGGCAGAGCGGTACACATGGTCGCTCGGTAGGTCCCAGTCCCACACCCCATCGCCAGAGCCTTCCAGCGCAAACTTCCAGCGCTCTTCACTTGCTTGTAGCGATTGTTCTATAGACTGTTGCTGTTTTAGGGTTCTGCGAACAAGTGAATACAGCAGCAAGGCGGTGATGAAAATAAAGGCAACACCCTTATAGGTGTTTAGTATCGAAAACTCTTCATAACTGGAAATTAGGCTAAATAGCGCAGAGTCTGTACCAAAAATCCAAATCAAACCAAATGCAAGGTAAATGCAGACAATGCGTAATACGATCAAATCTAATTTGGAGATTTTTTTACGGAAAAACTGGTTCACTGCATTAAGCCTTTGCCCACATATGCAAGCATTGTAAAGCGATTTGATATAGATACAAGACTTAGTTGTATGTTTCTATGGCGATTTTGAGTCGCTATTATCATCAGATAGAGGCCTGATTAAATGAAGTTTATATGACAGTTTTAAGTTTGATGTGGGTGGTGTGCCTCGACAGATTAGGCTATGTTTGATTATCACTAAGACGATTACAACTAAGACGGATTACTGCTGAACCATTGGCGCGCTTTTGTGCATTGACACAAGCGCGCCAAGTTTTTTTATACAAACTCTTTCAGTAGGCTTTTCACAAAGTCGGCCCGTAGGTTGATGGCTTCTAGTGCGATAGCAACTCTTAGTTTATCTGGTCCATTCATGCGGCATCGTTTATCGCGTTGCAGTAAGTTAATTAGTTTTAACGGGTCTATATCGGCTCTGGGGTTAAACTGTAGTTGAATCGCTGCATCCGACGCATCAATCTTAATAATCCCCAGCGGCTTAGCGGCGATGCGTAGGCGATGGCAAGCCATTAAAGCCTCGCCTTGCTCGGGTAGCAAGCCAAAGCGATCAATCAGCTCTTCTTGCAGGTTATCTAAGGTGTCGTCATCGTTGCAATTCGCCAACCGTTTATAAATCACTAGGCGCTCGTGTACATCCGGGCAGTAATCGTTAGTGAGTAGTGCAGGGGTGTGCAGATTAATTTCTGTGGTGACGCCCAGTGGTGCATTCAGGTCCGGCTCTTTGCCCGCTTTCAGCTGTTTTACTGCATGGTTCAACATATCGGCATATAAATTAAAGCCGATTTCCTGCATTTCACCGCTTTGTGAATCGCCTAGCAATTCACCTGCGCCACGAATCTCTAAGTCATGCATTGCTAAGTGGAAACCTGCGCCCAAATCCTCCATTAGCTGAATCGCATCCAAGCGTTTTTGCGCCTGAACCGTGATTTTACGGCCTGCTTCTGTGAGCAGGTAAGCATAAGCCTGATGGTGCGAGCGCCCGACACGGCCGCGTAGTTGGTGCATCTGTGCTAGGCCAAACATGTCAGCCTTGTTCATGATAATGGTGTTGGCGGTGGGTACATCAATACCGGTTTCAATAATAGTGGTGCATAGCAACAGATTATAGCGCTGGTGGTAAAAATCACGCATCACATGCTCTAGCTCGCGTTCGCGTAATTGACCGTGTGCAACGGCAATACGTGCGTCGGGCAGAATACGCTCAAGTTTCTCGCGCATGGAGTGTATCGTATCTACTTCATTGTGCAGGAAGTATACCTGACCACCACGTTTAAACTCACGGGTCACCGCTTCGCGGATAATGCCTTCTGAGTATTCGGTATGGAATGTTTTAATGCTTAAGCGCTTCTGCGGCGGGGTGGCAATCACACTAAATTCGCGTAAGCCCTCCATTGCCATGCTTAATGTGCGTGGAATCGGGGTGGCCGTGAGTGTGAGTACATCCACCTCAGCACGCAGCGCCTTGAGCTGCTCTTTTTGGCGTACGCCAAAGCGGTGTTCTTCATCCAGAATCACTAGACCTAAGTTTTTAAACTTCACGTCTTTCTGAATCAGGCGATGAGTCCCGATAATAATGTCGATTTCTCCCGCTTCTAATCCGCGTAGAGCTTCTGCTTGTTCTTTTGCAGTTCTGAAACGTGAGATTTCAGCAATTTTGATCGGCCATTCGGCAAAGCGGTCACTAAAGTTATTAAAGTGCTGTTCGGCAAGTAAGGTGGTTGGCACCAATACGGCAACCTGACGCCCACCCATGACGGCAACAAATGCCGCACGTAGCGCAACCTCAGTTTTACCAAAGCCAACATCGCCACATACCAGCCTGTCCATCGGCCGGCCAGATTGCATGTCTTTGATGACGTTTTCAATCGCTTCCAGCTGGTCTGCGGTTTCCTCAAAAGGAAAGCCTTCGCAGAACGCTTCGTAGTCTTGCAGGCTTAAGGTAAACGCATGGCCGCGTCTGGCCGCACGCTGCGCATAGAGGTTAAGTAACTCTGCCGCCGTATCGCGGATTTGTTTAAGCGCTTTTTTCTTTGCTTTTTCCCAGCTGCCGCTGCCTAAGCGGTGTAATGGTGCAGATTCTGGTGGGCCGCCTGAGTAGCGTGAGATAAGAAATAGCTGTGAAACCGGTACATACAGTTTGTCGTCACCGTAATACTCTAATAGCAAGAACTCTGTTTCACCTTCGCCTAGGTCAAGGTTCATCAAACCTTTATAACGTCCTACCCCATGCTGTTCGTGCACGACTGGGTCGTTGATGCGTAGCTCAGATAAGTCTTTGAGCATGCCTTCTGTGCTGCGGGCTTTTTCTTTCTCACGGCGGCGCTGTTGGCGCACAGTGGCGGCATAGAGCTCGGCTTCGGTAATAATGGCAATCGTTTGTGCATGGTTGTCGCTAAACACCACACCGCGATGCAGCGTGCTGACGCCCAACATCACGTGCGCATCGCTGGCTTGGAAATCAGCCCAGGTTTCACAAATGGCGACTTTTAAACCATGCTCTGCAAATAGTTGCGTCATGGTTTCTCGACGCCCTAGGCTTTCTGCCACAATCAGGATACGCCCCTTAAATTGACTGATGAATTCGGTCAGCTTATGTAAAGGTTGCTCTGCGCGGCGCTCGATATCGAGTGCTGGTAAGCTACTTGTTGTCTTACCAGCGTCTAGATTGCCTGTGGTGAGTACCACTCTGGCAAATGTATGCGTAGCACTGAAGAAGTCTTCAGTTTTAATCAGTAGATTTTCTGGCGGCAGTAACGGGCGCTCCGCATCATGTGCTAAGGTGCGGTAGCGCGATTGTGCCTCTCGCCAAAACTGCTGTGCACTTGAGTCAAGGTCACCGTGCAGGCACAACAGGCTATCTGGCGCTAGGTAGTCTAGCAATGTGGCAGTTTGTTCAAAGAACAAAGGTAAATACCATTCAATACCGCCGGATGCGATACCTTTGCTCACGTCTTTATAGATTTTTGCGCGTTGTGGGTCACCTTCAAACGCTTCGCGAAACTGGCTGCGGAACAGCGCAATGCCGGCTTCATCTAGTGGAAACTCGCGTGCTGGCAATAACCTGATTTCTGGGACTGGGTACAGGCTACGCTGCGTATCTACATCAAAAGTACGGATCGTTTCAATTTCATCATCAAACAAATCAATACGGTAGGGCAGGGCTGAGCCCATTGGGAATAAGTCCACCAAGCCACCACGCACACTGAACTCGCCGTGAGAGATTACCTGAGTTACATGGTGATAGCCTGCTTCTGCGCACTGCAGCCTCAGTGCTTCAATATCTAATGTCTGCCCTTTTTTGAGCATAAAAGTATTGGCGCTTAAATAAGCTTTAGGGCTTAAGCGAATCAGTGCGGTTGCCAATGGCACAATCACAACATCAAAAGCGTTCTGCGCAATATGATAGAGCGTAGTGAGGCGGTCTGAAATTAAATCTGGGTGTGGTGAAAACTGATCATAAGGCAGCGTTTCCCAATCCGGTAATAAATGTACGGATAAATCAGGTGCAAAATACGGAATCTCTTCTAGCAGCCTTTGTGCATCAAAGCCGCCAGCCGTGATAATCACTAATGGCTGGTGCGGTTTTTGCGCTTTTGACGCGGTTGCTAACATCGCTAGTGCAAACGCATCTTCGCCACTGTTTGCGAGTGTTAGCCGGTTGGCTTGGCCTTTATTGGGAATTGGCAGGGTATTCTGCGTCATGAGCTTATGATTTTGTTGCGATGGAAAAGGGCAGATTATAACGGCTGTTAGCGGGTAACCGTTATAAAATCTGCGTTAATTTAGGCAGTACCGCCGACCGTTAAGCCGTCAATTTTCAGGGTTGGCTGTCCAACACCAACCGGTACGCTTTGCCCCTCTTTGCCACAAGTGCCAACCCCTGAATCCAAGGCCATATCATTACCGATCATCGATACTCTTTTTAACACTTCTGGGCCATTGCCAATCAAGGTTGCGCCTTTCACTGGGTAGGTGATTTTGCCATCTTCAATCATATAAGCTTCTGCGGCACTAAATACAAATTTGCCGCTAGTGATGTCAACTTGGCCGCCACCAAAGTTGGCTGCGTATAAACCTTTTTTAACTGATTTGATGATTTCCTCAGGTGGTAGTGTGCCATTGAGCATATAGGTGTTAGTCATACGAGGCATTGGTACATGCGCGTAACTTTCGCGGCGTGCATTGCCTGTTAATGGCATATTCATCAGGCGTGCATTGAGCGTGTCTTGAATATAGCCACGCAAGATGCCGTCTTCAATCAATACGGTTTTATTGGTAGGGTTGCCTTCATCATCTACGCTGAGGGAGCCGCGGCGATCCGCAATCGTGCCATCATCCACAATGGTGATGCCTTTGGCAGCTACTTGCTGCCCAATCATATTACTAAATGCAGAACTGCCTTTGCGATTAAAGTCGCCTTCTAAACCGTGACCTATCGCCTCATGCAACAAAATGCCAGGCCAGCCAGCGCCTAAAACTACCGTCATGCTGCCAGCGGGGGCAGGGCGCGCCTCTAAGTTAACCAGTGCCTGATGCACAGCTTTTTGTGCATACTCATGCAAGATTTCATCGGTAAAGTAGCTGTAATCAAAACGGCCACCACCACCAGCAGAGCCTTGTTCACGACGGCCATTGCTTTCGGCAATCACGTTAATACCTACACGGACTAATGGACGAATATCTGCCGCCATCACACCATCATGGCGAGCCACCATCACTACTTCATATTCGCCGGCAATAGATGCAGTGACTTGTGTGATGCGTGGGTCTAGTTTTCTTGCGATTGACTCCAAATGTTCTAATAGTTTTACTTTTGCATCTGCCGAGAGCGATGCAATCGGGTCTTGCGGTAAATATAACTGTGGAGTTTGTGGCTTGATGATAGCGCTGGCGGTTTGCTCATTACCCAAGCTAGAAATGGATTTAGTGGCCTTCGCTGCCTCTACCAAGGCTTTTAAATTAATATCATCCGAATAAGCAAAAGCAGTTTTTTCACCACTTACCGCACGCACACCTACGCCCTGGTCTATGGAGAAATTACCCGATTTAACCTGGCCTTCTTCCAGCCCCCAGCTTTCGCTACGGCTATATTGAAAGTACAAGTCGGCATAGTCGATTTGATGAGACATCATATCGGCGAGCACGTTTTGCAGTTTCGCTACATCCAGATTAGCCGGTGCAAGTAGCGCCTCTGTTGCGGCATCGAAATGCGAGCCTTTAGTTAACTGGGCGTTTGGTTGTGTTTCTTGCGTTTTCATGGGTTTCTTTTCAAAAAGAACTCGGTAAATACTTGAGCTTATATGGCAATAAGCTATTAGGTTTGTTAGCTAATGGATATGCACCATGCGGCCATCATCACAATTGGGGCAGGGTGTTACATGACGCTAGTTATTTTAATCCCTAGCGTTACGTTACAAGCGATATTCATTTGTAACGTAACGGGTCAGCTTGATACTTAGCGCTATTGTTGTCCGACAACCTTAATAGTGCGATGTTTCAGTGCAGGTAAACTTTTTCTTAAACTTTCTTGATAGGTTGGGTTCATGGTAGCCATGACCACACCTGAACCACGCGGTAATCTATCCAGCACTACACCCCATGGATCGACAATCATGCTGTTACCGTGCGTTTCGCGGCCTGATATATGGTAGCCACCTTGTGCTGGCGCAATGACATAGCTTAAGTTTTCAATTGCGCGTGCGCGGATTAAGCTTTCCCAGTGAGCTTTACCTGTGGTGTCGGTGAATGCGGAAGGTACCACAATGATATTTACTTCACCCATGGCTCTATATAACTCAGGGAAACGCAGGTCGTAGCAAATCGATAGGCCAATTTTGCCAAATGGGCTGTCAATCACTTTGACCGTATCGCCAGCTTCAATCGTTTTTTCTTCGGTGTAATGCTCATTGCCTAGTTTTAGACCAAACAGATGGATTTTATCGTAGCGCGCCACTTGCTTGCCTTTGTCGTCAAACACCAAACAGCTATTACGTACTTTATTCGGCACATTGCTGACTAAAGGCACAGAGCCGCCAATCAACCAGATTTTATGTTTTTTTGCAGTTTTGCTTAAAAAGTCTTGAATTGGGCCTTTGCCTTCTTCTTCACGCGCAGTGACTTTGTCAGACTCTTTTAAACCCATGATGGCAAAGTACTCAGGCAGTACAATTAATTTGGCACCTTGGTTAGCGGCAATTTCAATAAGACGCTCAGCCTCGCTCAAATTGGCGCTGACATGAGGGCCTGATGCCATTTGAATCGCTGCCATTTTGATAATGCCTTTAGCGGCATTTTGACTGCTGAGTTTTGCTTTGGTTGTTGTAACGCGAGAGGTGATAGCCATGTAATATCCAAATAGTTTTAAATTCTTCTTAAAGCCGATGGGCTGGCTTGTTTATTAACTAATTAATGAGCGGGTTGCTCTGACTCTTTTTCGACTCATCTTCAGGCTTCACTTCCTGTGGGTTGTCCCAAGTGCCAATGATTTCATAATCAGTTGATGCAATTTTATTTAAAGGGTCTTTCAATACCTTTTGAGCTAAAAATGCGACGGCCCCTACTAGTGGCCCACCAGCCAATGCAGCAAGCGAAATGCTATCACTAATCCTTGGCGAAACGTTAACAAAAAGATGTTGTGTTTCTTTGGGGATACTGATTTCACCTTTAATGCGCACATCCGCAGCCGGACCAGCCATTTTAAAGTTGTCGCTTCGCATCATGCCTTGGTCAATTTTAACGGTTGCATTGATTTTGTCAAAAGCAAAGCCATTGCTAAACAAGTCTCTAAAATCTAACGTCAGGCGCCGTGGTAAACTTTGCAAGCTGAGCAAGCCTAGTAATCGGCCTACGCCTGGCTGCACTTGTAAAATCTGGCCTTTACGCACATCAAATTTCAGCTCACCACTCAGGCGGGTAGTGTCAAATTGATGTGGGCTGCCTGGCCAACGTAGTTGTCCAGTGAGTTTGCCTTCTCCGTCCATAATCGTTTCTGCATAGCCAAGTCGCGCTAGCGTTTGGCCCAAATCTTTAATGTCCCAGCGCACATTAAGTGAGGTGTTAGCGTTTCTTACCCAGTTATTCCACTGTCCTTCTGCATTAATGGTGCCTTCTGGTGTGCTGAACTTGATTTTTTGAATATCCCAGTTGTCATTCTGAGGGTAAGCAATCAACTCTAAACTACCCAGATTTTTTTTCTGAAACACAAAGTTATCCGCGGTAATATCTAGCGCAGGATAATCCTGCGCTAACTTGGTAAATTGTTTTAAGTTTTTATTGTCCGTCGTATTGCTGGCAGATGATAGTTGGTCTGGCGCCGCTTCTGGAATCGTAAAGTTACTTAATCGTGCAATTAACTTACCATTTTTTTGATCAATCCATTGTAAGTTGCCCGTAATCTCTTTGCTTTGCAGTGTAATGCGTAAGTTATCCTCGTTGTTCAGTTCGGTAATGTTTACCTGATTAAGACGTCGGTTGAAAATATCGAGCGCTTTAATCGTGACTGCTACTTTTTGAATTGGCAGCTTCATTGACTGACTGGATGAGTCTGCGAGATTCTTCGCAACATAACGCCATGCATCTGCATTGAGATAATCTAGGTTACCGTTTAAAGCAATGCCAGCCGCTCTACCAGAGTCGTTGCTCACGGCAGGCTCTACTTTAATGTCGCTGCCAAGCTGAATGTTGGCATTATTCAGCTCAAACTTACCATCTTTTAAAATACTGGTGATTTTAGCGCCAGCTTTATTGCCAATATTGACAAAAATATAGCTGGTGTTTGTGTCTATTTTTTTATCAACACGTAAGCTGAGTGGCTGGTTGGCATTTTTATCAAATGGTGCAGGTAAGGCTGAGGTGATGCCGACTAAATCAGAGCGAATGCCTATGCTGACACGCGGCTTTTGAATCAATATATCGCCTAACCATTCGGTGCCGCCGCTGATGTAATCATTAGCTTTTGCCAATGAGTGGTCAGTTAGCATCTGTTTGACGCTACTGTCGCTCAGTCTGCCTCTTACCTGTACACGTACGGACTTGTCTTTCCCTGAGCTTAAATTAAATGCAAGCGGGGAGCCAAAGGCGTAAGCCTTCATGTTTTTAGCGCTCAGGCTCGCTTCTGTGAATTCCAAGTTACCGTTAATTTGCGTCAGTGTCGGAATGTCTTCACTTTCCATTTTGCCGTTGGTAATTTGGTAAATGCCTTTATATTTAGATGCATCTATGTCCGCAAGCGGGATACTTAAGCCTAAGCCAAGTTTGCCTGTGCCGCTGGTTTTAAGTGTATCGGTAAAGCCTTCTGTAAGCGTGTGTACCGGGCTTTTATTTACAAAAACAATGCCTTCGCTCACCGGGCCTTGTAGCTCGGATTGCACATTGAGAATAGGATAGTCAGCATCCAGTTGTGCGATGGTGGTTTTACTCTTAATAATTTGGTTGCCAAATATATGTCCGCTATGTGTATTGAGTTCCATGCGGTTGCCTTCAAACAGCAGGTCCAGGCCTAGTTTTTCAATCACGGGCCAGTCTGTCCCGTATTCTAAAAGCGCATCGCTCACCTTGGCGGTAACTCGGAATATCCCCAGTTTTGGGTCTGGGTGGTTTTTACTATCTACAAACGGGAAGTCTGCTAACCTGCCTTTAACGGTTACATTAATATCGTTAGCCTTGCCCTCTAGAATTGAAGTATCTAACCAGTTGATCGTGGCTTCACCCAGCATATTAGGGTAATAAAATTTAGCATATTTAGCATTGCCGTTATTGAACTTACCCTTTAAATCCAAGTAACCACCTTTTTTACCATCCATCAGATAGCTTGCATTTAGCGTGCCTGATAAATGCGGACTGCTCACCGTCAGTGCGTTAACGTCAATTTTGGTGTTATTGGGGTTGATGTTCCATGTGATTTTTCCCTCCAGTGTATCGAAAGGGATAGGCCAGCGTAATGTGTCTTTTGCATCCACGTGTGCTTGTTTGCTATCTAGTAACAAGGATCCTGATTTTTGATTTGCCTTAAACTCACCGGATAAATTGCTAAAGCCTGGTATTTGTTGGTAAGCGTTGGTGGTCAAGCGGTTAAATTTAGTCGTTACTTGGTAACTTTTGGTGATGTTGTTTTGAGCCTGCCATATCACATTCAGGTCTGTCAGCTCGCCTTGCGGATTAATCGCGCTGATAGGCGCAATGAGCTGTTCAGGGAGTGGTAATTGCGACAAGCTTGTCTGAATGTTAGTCAGACCCAAGTTAGGCATGGCTAAATTAAAATCTTGTTTACCGTCAATGGTTTGTGTGTAGTTGGCTTTTACATCTTTCAGGTTGAGGCCATTCATTGCGCTGGCGTTGAGCTCACTCACACTTAGCGACTGACCAAATTTGGCAGGAGTGCCGAGTAGCTGGTTTTTGCTTAGATTTTTCCAAATAATATTGCCTGATAACTTGTCTAGTACCAGTGGTGCAAGATGATGCTTAGTTTGTAGCTGGATGTTTTCTAGTGCAACATGGCTATTGATGGATTGCACCTGATGATGTGAGAAATCAATATCAACATTGGTGCTACCGATGCCAGACTTAAGGTCAACCGGGTAATCTACCCAGGCTTTGTAAGCGGCTAGGTCTGCATTCTTGAGTTCTAAGTGTAAGTTGCCATGCCAGTTTTGGGTTTGGCGGACATCGCTACCATAAAAACTGCCGCTGACTTGCAGCGGGTGGCGGCTACCAGTCGATGGCAATGCATTTGCCGTGAAACTATGGTTTCGGACTAAACTTCTCCACGGCGGGCTGAGCACTTCTACATTTAGTTGGTTTAGGCTTAGCTCTGGTGCGCGTTTAAGTTCGTCCAGCCATAATACTTTTGCATTAGTGATGGCTAATTTATTCTGCCTTAATAACCAGTTGGTTAGGTCAGGGTTGGACTCCCCAGCCATGCTGATGCCTGCCACAAAGATTTCGCCATTGGCGGTGCGGCGTACCGTGAGTGCTGGCTCGCGAATAATGAGCTCGGCTAAATGTGGCTCTAGTAATGGTACGCTTAACCAAGACAAACGAACATCAATGGTTTTTAACTGTAGAGCGATGCGGTTTTCTGTGTCAAAGATATCAATCTTATTCAGCAGTAAGTGCGGATTGATTCCTTGCCAGTCAGCTTTGATATCGCCGATAGTGACTTTTTGCTTGGCAGACTTACTTGCAAAACCGGCGATTTCATCTTTATGCTGGCCGATATTTGGCATCAGCCAGAAATGAATCGTGAGTGCGATAGCCGTCACAATCACGGCTGAAATGCCAACTAGCCAAAGTAGCGCTCGATAAACCCAAAGTAGAGATTTTTTAACCATTGATTATGTGGGTTTTATTGTTAAATGTTTAGACCGCACATTTTACTTGAATATTGACAGTATTAATTGATATTCAAGGCCATGCAGTTGTAAAACTAGGTAAATTGATACAAATCTAGCTTAAAAATAAAAGAGTGTTTAAGACTATGCACGTTAATCATTTAGAATAACGGGTTTAGTCGGTTAGCGATTATTAATAGTCACATTTTCGCTACCTTAAATACATACATTAAGCCAACCGCATGTTGACCGGTGGGGCTCAATTTAATTCATTGGTTATCACTTGATTCAATTTAAACAACTTACATTAACACGCGGCCTTAAAATTTTAATTCAAGGTGCATCCATGCAACTGCACCCAGGCCATAAAGTTGGTTTGACTGGTGCCAATGGCGCTGGTAAGTCTTCTCTATTTGCTATGTTGCGCGGCGAAGTGCATCCTGAGCAGGGCGATTTGGAAATGCCAGCAAGTTGGGTGGTGGCGCATGTTGCGCAGGAGACTCCTGCGTTAGCCATGCCTGCCATTGAGTTTGTGCTGGATGGCGATGTTGAGTTGCGTGAAATTGAGGCCGCTTTAGTTGCCGCAGAGGCTAACCATCAAGGTGAGCTGATTGCAGAGTTGCATCAACGCCTTACCGATATTGAGGGCTACAGCGCAAGAGCGCGAGCTTCTGAACTGCTCAATGGTTTGGGCTTTAGCCAAGCTGCGCTTCAGCAGCCCGTATCTACGTTTTCTGGTGGCTGGCGTGTGCGCTTGAATTTAGCGCGTGCATTAATGTGCCGCTCAGACTTGCTATTACTGGATGAGCCTACTAACCACTTGGATCTGGATGCAGTGATTTGGCTGGAAGGCTGGTTGCAGAGCTATCGTGGTACTTTATTGCTTATCTCTCACGATAGGGACTTTTTAGATGCGATTGTGAATCACATTGCGCATATTGAGCAGCAAACACTGACCCTGTACCGTGGCGGATACTCAGATTTTGAGCGCCAACGTGCGGAGAAGCTTGCATTGCAGCAAGCCATGTTTGAGAAGCAGCAGCGTAAGGTTGCTCATTTACAAAGTTATATTGACCGCTTCCGTGTGCAGGCTACTAAGGCACGTCAGGCACAAAGCCGCATTAAAGCACTTGAACGTATGGAGATGATATCTGCTGCACATGTGGACTCACAGTTTGGGTTTGAGTTTAGAGCACCGATTGCTGCGCCAGATCCTTTGCTCGTGCTGGATGGTATGAGTGTGGGTTATCACGATAAGCCTTTAATCAGCAATATTGAGTTAGCCATCAGGCCAGGTGAACGTATTGGCTTGCTAGGTAAAAACGGTGCAGGTAAAACCACGCTGATTAAACTATTGGCCCATGAACTGGCGCCGTTAAGCGGCAAGCGGGTAGAAGGCAAAGACCTGAATATTGGTTATTTTGCACAGCATCAGCTGGAGCAATTGCGCCCGGATGACTCACCGCTACAGCACATGATGAAATTAGACCCGCTTACGCGCGAGCAGGAGCACCTTAACTATTTAGGCGGCTTTGACTTTAAAGGTGATATGGCAAGGTCACCTTGCGCTAATTTTTCTGGGGGTGAAAAGTCACGACTAGCATTGGCTTTATTGATTTGGACTCGCCCGAACTTACTATTGCTCGATGAGCCGACCAATCATTTAGACCTTGAAATGCGCCACGCGCTCACGCTAGCCTTACAGGATTTTGAAGGTGGCGTGATACTTGTGTCGCATGATCGTGCTTTGTTACGTGCGACATGCGATGAGTTTGTTTTAGTTGCAGATGGCAAAGCGGCGCCATTTGATGGTGATTTAGAAGATTACAGTCAATGGTTAAATGAGCAGCGCCTAAAAGAAAAGCAAGCCACGCAGGCGGTTGCCACTGATAAACCTAATAAAAATGACCGTGCGCTGAATAAAGCGGAGCGTCAGGCCAGAATTGCTGAGCGCCGCCCATTGCTGAAAGAGCTTGAGCAAATTGAGCGCAATATGGCACAGTGGCAGGCAGATAAAAAAGTGTGTGATGAGCAGTTGAATGATAGCGAGCTTTACACCAGTGCCGATAAGTCTGCTTTGCAAGCTTTGTTGAAAAAGCAAGCGGCTTTAACTCAGCAGTTAGAAACCGCAGAAGAGCGATGGTTGGTGTTGCATGAAATGCTAGAGGCAATACCTGCACTTGATTAACAGCAGTATGATTAATTATCAGTTTAAATGGCAGTTTATTTTGTTTAAGATTAATAAGGACCCCAAATGGAAATGACGTATTCACAACGCTTAAAGCTGATGCATGCATTGTGCTTGGCGGCAACGCATCGCGATGACGAAACACCTAATACTAATTTAGATGAATACGATGCATTGAACGCAGCCGATTACTTGAGCTGCTATGTGACATTTAAGGCGATTCAATCTGCTGACCGTTCACCTTTAGCTGAGCGCAGTGACAATTTTGATATGCTGAGCGTATATCAAGCGTTTGCGTTACTAAGTTATGCATTCTTTACAGCGCCACTCGTGCAGGAAGATATAAAACCTGATTTTTCAACCGCGCAAATTACCATTGCGAAAACGTTGTTTGCAGGCTTGCCTGATGCAGAACTGGTTGAGATTGTGGAATCTGGGCTTAATAAGTTTCAGTTAATTGCCGATGCAGAAGTAGAGCACTGGACGCAATTTAGAGAAAATGTCGATAAGTTGGTGATTGCATTGGTTGTCGCCGGTACGGACGATGATAGCCCGCATGGTGTTGAAGATGTATTGCCAATCTTTGGTCAGTTGCTAAGCCAATTATGTGAGGCATTTGAAGGCGCCTGATCATCATGCAATGAGCGCGCTGACTCACAGTGCCTTATAAGGCAGCGTGCCTCTGTCATATTAATGCTGGGGTTGCGCGCTGCTTATCGTATCGATGATATTGCCTTCTAGGGTTTGGTGAATCTGCTCCATTAAAAAACTGGCGGATTCACGCCCAAGTTTAGATTCGCGCATCGCCATATGCCAGCTTGAAATACACTGCCTTAAGCTGGTTTCATTCTCGCAGCTTTCAATTTTAGTTTTAATGCCGCGCCCCATCATGCCCAGATAGTCATCGGTGGCTTCAATCAGTATACTTTTCACTGTAGCGAGCTTCGTCGGGCAGATTGGCGTTACTTGATCTGTCGTTTCGAGTAAAGAGATTGTAATTGGAGATGTTTGTGTGGCGGCTGATATGGCTTGCTGACCCCGTGGGCGTTGGATATAACCTTCGGACTCCAGCTTTTTAATCGTGTCTAGCAGTTGGTCCTGCTTAAAAAACTTGTTCAGGTCATCTAGGTTGCGTACGCCATTCACCAGTAATAACACTTGGCGTTCGCGCACACTCAATGTGCGTTGATTGCTGGCAAACTCGTTAAAACCACGCGTGGATTTTTCATACACCATGATGTTGATCTCATGTGAGCGCCGCCATCAACATACAATGGGGTAAGCGCGTAATGAGGTGCATCTTAGTGTGTGAATGTGAAGTTAAGGTGATGTTTTTATTTCACATTAATGACGATTGTGTGAATTAAAACGGTTGTCATTTAGATTGCGTGCTGCTTAGTTAAGTAGTGACTGCCAAACATCGCGGATTTACGTTGACTACTGGTAATCGCCATCCAGATAAAACCAGCAATGATCAACCCGTTTAAAACGGCTGGTTTCCTGTAGTCTTTCTGCTTTTCCACCCAAATTGTTGGCATACTTATAACGCGCAACAAACGCGACAATTGCATTGTCTGCATCTATATTTTGATACTGCTTCACTTGTAAGCCTAACCATTTGATTGCCTCTTCACCTTCTAAATTCAGGTCTTGTGGTCTGGAGTCCGAGTGCCAAGTGCGTAGTAGGTAATCTTTTAAATCAGGCTTGCTGCTTGCAAGCGCATAGGCACTGTAACGTGAACGCATGAGCGCTTCTGCAGTGGGGGCCGGCGTGCCTAGGTGGTAAATCTCGCAGCATAAATGATATGGTTTGCCACTATCGCATGGGCACGGTGTCATGATTGTATGCTTTCTGGGATAGCCTCAAGGCCAATTGGCCTCTGCCTGAGATGAGATGATGCTTGATGCATCACCTCATTATTGTCAGGCTGTCTTGAGGCTAAAGTTAGGCAATTTCACGTGTTTCTAAAAATTGAATATCTGGATAGCGTTCTTGTGCCATTTGCAGATTAACGCGGTTAGGCGCCAAGTACACATAATCATCGGCACCATCTAATGCCACGTTAAAGCCGTATTTATCTGCAATGGTTTTCAAATCGGCATCAGAGCCACGTAACCAGCGTGCGGTGTAGCAGTCGTATGGCTCAAACACCATATCTACGCTATATTCATGCTCCAGTCGATGGGCGACCACCTCAAACTGCAGCATACCAACCGCACCTAAAATCAGATCGTTAGAAAGTAGGGGACGGAACAGTTGTGCAGCACCTTCTTCTGCCAACTGCTTTAAGCCAATTTGCAGTTGCTTCATTTTCATTGGGTTTTTAATGCGCGCACGGCGGAAAAACTCAGGTGCAAATGATGGAATCCCAGTAAATTTAAGGTTCTCGCCTTCAGAGAAAGTGTCACCCAATTTCACAGTGCCGTGGTTCGGAATACCAATAATGTCGCCAGAGTAAGCTTCATCCATGGTGGTACGGTCTTGTGCCATAAAGGTGATGGCGTTGTTCACGCTCAAGGTTTTGCCTGTAGCAACTTGCTTCACTTTCATGCCACGTTCAAAACGGCCAGAACATACACGCAAGAACGCGATACGGTCACGGTGTTTCGGGTCCATATTCGCTTGAATTTTGAACACAAAGCCTGAAAACTTACCTTCATTTGCCTCTACAGGGCGGCTTGCCGTGTTACGAGATTGTGGCGGCGGAGATAAATCTACCACAGCATCCAGCAATGACTGCACGCCAAAGTTGTTAATGGCAGAGCCAAAAAATACTGGTGTTTGTTTACCGTTTAGATAGCGCTCTTTATCAAACTCATGCGATGCACCACGCACCAACTCAATATCAATACGCAGTTCCTCGGCTTGACGGCCTAATAGCTCATCAACGCGTGGGTTATCCAAACCTTTAATGGTTTCTGAGGTGCCTTTTTCTGCACGCGGGTCAAAGAATGAGATTTCATCGTTATACAGATGGTACACACCGCGGAAAGTTTTACCCATGCCGATCGGCCAGGTCATTGGCGCACATTCCATGCCTAGTGTGGTTTCAATTTCATCCAGCAACTCAATGGGCGGGCGGCTTTCACGGTCTAGTTTATTAATGAATGTGATAATAGGTGTGTCGCGCATACGGCACACGTTTAACAGTTTAATGGTTTGCGCTTCCACGCCGTTTACAGAGTCAATCACCATCACTGCAGAGTCTACAGCGGTTAATGTGCGGTAAGTATCTTCCGAAAAGTCATCATGGCCCGGGGTGTCCAGCAGGTTAATCATGTGCTCGCGGTAAGGGAACTGCATGACAGACGACGTGACGGAAATGCCGCGTTGTTTCTCTAACTCCATCCAGTCTGATGTCGCATGACGTGCTGCTTTACGGCCACGTACCTCACCAGCGACCTGAATTGCACCACCGAACCAAAGCAGTTTTTCGGTCAGTGTGGTTTTACCAGCATCGGGGTGAGAAATAATAGCAAAAGTACGGCGGCGGGAGATTTCGTCTTGAAGCGATGACATGTTTTAATGGATTTGATTTAAAAGCGCTATTTTACCTGAAATATGGCTTAACTCGTAAAAACGGGTATCGGCTGAGCAGGCTTTGCTGTCAGTTGATGACGCATGGTTTATATTTTAGATGGTTAGCTCAAAATAAACCATGACATTAACGTCTTGATGACGCCTCATTTTTAAGTTCGCGCGTCACAAGTTTGGTTAATGAGCCAATCTCGTTGGAGAGCAGTATTAACAAATCATCTAGCGTTACAATGCCAGTAAGCATGCCATGTTCGTCCACAACAGGTAGCCTACGGACACCTTTTGAGGTCATCATTTTAATCGTTTCAAATACCCCAGCACTTTCTGTGACTACCGACAAATGCCTGACCATGATGTCACTTACCGTAATGACTTTACAATCCAATTCAGTTGCTACAACTTCTATGACTAAATCACGGTCTGTGACGATGCCTAATGGTATGGTTTGCTCTTGACTTTCTTTGACCACCACAACATCGCCAACATGGTGATTACGCATTAATTTGGCTGCTTCAAAAACGGTGGCATCAGCCCTAACTGTCACTACTTCTCGATTACAAATTGTGCTAATTGACATGATGGTTTCCTTTTTTATTGTTAAAGATTATTTTAACTATGCGTTTTAACCAAAAGCACTGGTACATGACTTTGTTTCACAACCGCATCGGCGTCACTTCCCATCATAAAGCGTGCAAATCCACGTAAGCCGTGCGTGCCCATGACGATTAAATCTGCGGGCCATTCTTCTGCTTGCTTAATAATCAGTGTTGAAACGCGATCACCTATGCTTTCTGCGATTTTGCTATCGGCAGATACGCCAGATTGAAGCGCGTTATCTTCAGCGGCTTTGAGTATTTTCTCGCCTTGGCTACGTTGAATGTCGGCGAGGTACAAGACATTGAGGTCGCCATTAGCATCTAGAATTGGGAAATAAGTATCAACCACATGTAAGAACCTAAGCTTTGCATGATGGATTTTGGCAAGGTTAATCGCTTCTGTCATGCCACAGTTTGAAGTGTTGCTTCCATCTATCGGGCAGAGAATTTGTTTGTACATTTTTATTTACATCCTCTCCATTACTATCATTCATGGCCTAACTTGGTAACAACATTCTATGCATTTAGTTAGTTTGAATATTTGCCAAAACTCTTGGATGCTTACGTGAGCTACGTACTGGCGTGTCGCTGGGGTAGCCAACAATAATCGGTGCAACCACTGTAAATTCACTAGAAATGCCTAGCTTGGTTTTGACCTCAGCTAAATTTAAAATAGGGGAAGCGCAGCCAATAATGCATGTGCCCAAGCCCATGGCACATGCTGCCAAAATCAGGTTTTCAGCTGCTAACCAGCAGTCCGCTTCAGACGCAGTTAAATTGGTGTTACTGCAAATTAAGATGAGCGTGCCTGCGTTGTAGAAAATATTAAAATCCTGATTAATTAATTGCTCAAAAAACTTAACTGATGGCTGCTGTTGGTCCGAGTATGTGCTGGTGATTAACATGGTTTTGGCCTGATCAGAGAGTTCTTTCAGTATTTTCTTGTCTTGTATGATGACAAAGGCCCAAGGCTCTCCATGCATGGCTGTAGGCGCACGTATCGCTGCTTCCAGTAAGCTAGGAATCGTTTCCTTATCTAGCTTTTGTGTTGAGTAGCTACGTACGGAACGCCTAGCTAATATGGCTTCGTAAAGGCTCATTTCCACTTCGAGCACGGCCATCTCCACATACTCCCAATAATCATTCGGATATTTTTTGTTTTAGCTTTTATTTGAACACACTACCAAGAATAAATTCATTAAGTAATCCGCGCGAGCACGTATAAATCAACAGAATAAATCGTGCCACTCCAGATTGTCTGTTGATATCCCGCTCTAGGTGATAGTGGAAATTGAAAACTTGAAATGCAGATATTGGGCGTTACTGCGCGGTCATAGACCGCACTTTTTTGGTGCTTTAGATAATGTAGGCGCATACAGGGTGTGCATTCAAGACCTATTCAATGACAGATATTCCCTATCGATATTGAGGCTTTTTGAATAAATTCGTTGTAATCATTGGCATGTTTAAGGTTGGCATGTTGATTGCTTTTATATTTTTAAATTCTGAAAAATTATCTTTTTGTTAAGTGAGTTAATCAGGATGTTAGGTAATTGTATATAAGGCGAACAAAAGGCTGATGATTTAAGAATACTGTGAGATAAAGTTTAAGTTTAGAGTCAACGCTGGCTCGTATTTATAGGTAGCACAAGGCAAAGGTGTCTTGATAATTGAATTAATTTCTGATGGATCGGGAGTTGGTTTGTTATCAGACGCCTTTTTTTTATTTGCCAAAAGTATTCATAAAAAAGCTAATTCATTCATTTTATTGAAATAAACAGCATGTAGCATCGCGCAGGCGGTAATGGCAAGTCACTGGTTGACTAATAGGCAGTAGTGAAGTTAGAGAGTGTTTCGATAAAGCTGGAACAGTATTAAATAATGAGTGATGGAGTTTGAAAGGTTTTAATAAACGATGCACAAAATAATTAATTTTAAGAGCAGCACTTTATTGCCACTAGCGCTAGTGTGTATCTCAATCGTAGCAATGGTGCATAGCATCAATAAAAGTAAAGCCGATAGCGCAATGCTAAAGCGAACGTATACCTTACTGAATCTATCAAAAAATATTCAAACGATACCAATTATCCAAAATGATAGTTTTAAGTCTCGCCTGCTGCCAGGCAATGAAGGCGTTGCAAAAGCGGTGGATAATACACTTGAGCGTATGTTAGATAACCTCATCCAGATGCAAAAGATTACTGCTGATAATCCAGCTCAGCAGAAGCAAGTAGTGGAGGTACGTACTGCTTTAGAAACATTTATTCATGAGTCTAATAAGTCGTTGATCAATAAGGGGGGGCTAAACTTATTAGGCCCTACTATATCGATAGTGTCTGATGGTGAAATTAACCAGTTATATGCCGTCATGATTGAACGATTGCGTGAATTTGATAGCGGACTACAGAAGTCTTCTCAGCAGCAGCAAAAGTATGCCAGTCTCAGTGGCTTGGCTTCTGAAATTATCATGTTGGTCAGTTTGCTACTTGGGGTGTCTATTTTCTTGAAGACACATAAGGGTTTACGTAAAGAGGTTTCTCTACGTCAGCGGGCAGAGGAGTACTGGAAGTCTGCACTAACGGAACTCAAGTATCAGAAATTTGCATTAGATAAGCATGCCCATGTAGTCGTCACTGATACTCAGGGGCGCATTCAATATGCTAATGCTAAGTTCTGTGAAATTAGCGGTTATGCCCAAGATGAGTTAATTGGTCAGAATCATTCCATCATGAATTCTGGTCAGCATCCTAAAGGTTTCTTTAAGGAAATGTACCGTATTATCGCCAAAGGCGAGACGTGGCATAACGAAATATGCAATCGCACGAAAGACGGGCAGTTGTATTGGATGGATACGACAATCGTCCCCTTTATGAATGACAATGGTAAACCTGAAAGTTACATTTCCATTCGTACCGATATTACCCAGCGTAAGGCGGTGGATGAGAAGAATCACCTGTTGGCTTTTTATGATCCGCTTACCACATTGCCTAACAGACGCTATTTTGTGGATAGATTATCCAAGGCTGTCACCGCTAGTAAACGTTTCGGGCGTAAAAGCGCGCTATTGTTTCTTGATCTAGATTACTTTAAAACGCTCAATGACACGCAGGGTCATCATATTGGCGACATGCTGTTGCAACAGGTGGCAAGCCGGCTGAAGAGTGCCATACGGGAAGGCGATACCGTTGCGCGAATCGGTGGGGACGAGTTTGTTGTGCTACTGGATGAGCTTAATGAGGACATTATTGAGGCTGCCGGTCAAACTGAAGTGGTTGGGGAAAAATTGTTAAATATACTCAATCAGCCTTATCTGCTGAATGGTAATGAATATATCAGTACGCTCAGTATTGGTGTGGCGATTTTGGATAGTCAAACACAGACGGAAGAGGACTTGCTGAAACAGGCAGATATTGCAATGTATCAAGCCAAAAAGGCTGGCCGGAATATGGTTAGGTTTTTTGATCCAGTAATGCAAGACACGATTAACAGCCGGGTAGCACTAGAAAGAGATTTGCGCAAAGCACTGAATGAAAGGCAGTTCCAGTTGCATTATCAAGTTCAAGTTGACAGTACAGGCCTCCCAGTAGGCGCTGAGGCATTGATTCGCTGGAGACATCCGGAGCGTGGCATGATCTCGCCAGCCCACTTTATTCCTTTGGCTGAAGAAACCGGACTCATCATACCGATAGGAGCGTGGGTGCTAGATACAGCCTGTGCTCAACTGGCGCTTTGGCAAAAAAAATCAGTCACCAGTCATATTGAGCTGGCTGTTAACGTTAGTGCAAAACAGTTCAATCAAGTCAATTTCGTGGAGCAAGTGCGTCAATCTATCGCGCGCCATCACATCAATCCATCTATGCTTAAGATTGAGCTTACCGAAAGCATGTTGGTCGATAATATTAATGACATCATTACTAAAATGAGTGAGCTGAATGCCATGAAGATTCGCTTTTCATTAGATGATTTTGGTACGGGTTATTCATCATTGCAATATCTAAAAAAACTACCACTCTCACAACTTAAGATTGATCAGTCTTTTATAAACGATATGTCGAGTGATGGTAGTGATCGGACAATTATACTGACGATTATTGCGATGGCGCGTGCGTTGAACCTAGACATTATTGCTGAAGGGGTGGAAACTGACGCACAGCTTGCTTTCCTGCGGAATTATGGTTGTGATCATTATCAAGGGTATTATTTTAGTAAACCTCTACCAATAAATGAGTTTGAGTTAATACTGGCAGAGGGGGCAGAATGTAGCCTAAATAATCCTCTACTTACCCTAGCGGCTTAACTTCTTAAGTTTAAGTGCTAGAAAATGGCTGCTATTTAGCCGCCGGGTTGCAATAAAAGCTTATTCTTTTAAACCACTTTTGTGGGCGATGCGTGCTAAATCTAGCACATGGCTAGCACCGGTTTTATGCATGATATTTGACTTGTGGATTTCTACAGTGCGGTGACTAATGCCAAGCTGACGTGCAATGTCTTTGTTATGGTAGCCTTGAATCGCTAGCAGCATGACATCGTATTCTCGCTCGGTCAGGCTTGCTATACATTTTACCGCCTCTTTGTAACTGGCATTTTCTGCGAGTATCTTTTCTGATTCCATCATGGCGGCAACCACCACGCTGATGAGTTTTTCACGTCGTACCGGCTTGGTTAAAAAATCAATCGCACCAGCTTTCACCGCTTTAACGCTGGTAGGAATATTGCCATGGCCTGTTAAAAAGATAATGGGTAGCGTGATGTCACGTTTAGCTAACTCAGCCTGCAGTTCGAGCCCATCCATTTCTGGCATTCTATAATCAATAATTGCACAGCCGGAACACTCCTGCGGGCAAACCTCTAAAAATGCCTGTGCACTTTCAAATGCCATGACAGGAATATTCTCTTGCGCAATCATGAGGGCTAATGAGTCACGAATCGCATGTTCGTCATCAATAATATAAACGGTAGGAGGAGTAGTTTTCATGGTGAAAATGGAAGTGTGAAGTGAAAGGTTGCGCCTAATTTGAAATCAGGATCTAACCAGAGCTGCCCGCCATTTGCCTCTGCTAAGGATCGGCTAATGGCAAGCCCCATGCCAATGCCTTTGGATTTAGTAGTGAAAAATGGCTCAAAAATATGTTTTGCAACTTCATGGTTGAGACCTGGCCCCACATCCTGCACCGACACGTGCGCCATGTTGATATTTGCATTAGTCCGTACGGTAATGCTGATTTCAGAGGGTGCTATTTCTGCCTCGCGCATTGCTTCTACAGCGTTTCTAAGCAGGTTGACAAGTATCTTGAGCACTTGTGTTTTGTTGCCGAGCACGAGCCTTATGTTGTTTTCTAATTGTAGTACAGGATGAAAATCAGAGTAACCATAACTTTTTGCGACCACGAGCGCCTCTTTGACCACATTGTTAATATCTAACTGCTCCCGAGTCATCTCGCCTTTGTGCAGAAACGAAAGTAGCTCATGCAGGCTACTACCTGCACGCTGTGCTTGTGCTACACAGCCTTCAAGTGCGCGTTTGAGACTGGCTGAGTCTATGACCTTTTGTTTTAATGCGTGTAATGCCACTTCGCTGTAAGCTGAAATGGCAGTTAGTGGCTGGTTGATTTCATGTGCAATGGCTGATGCAGTTTGTGTGGCTACTTCTTTAGCGAAAAGTGTTTCGGTTTCAGCATGTTGGTCTTGTAGTTTCTTTTCTATTATTTTTTGCTCGGTAATATCTCTTACTACGCCTAATAACCTAGTCGCACGCCCATCTCTAAAGTGGGCGCGTCCTGTGGCTGATATCCAACGCAAATCACCAGTAGTCGGGTTAATAATGCGGTACTCCACTTTAAGCTCACCATTACCTAACGGGTCTGTCGCATGACGGAGGGCAGATGCTCTAATCGCGCTGTCATCTGGGTGAATCTGAGGTAAAACAGTGCTACTGTTTTTTTCTGTGTTTTGTTCGGTCTGATCTGGTTCTGCTCCCCAATATGTGAGTAACTGTTTATTTGCATCACGCATTTTAAGGTCAGCATCAAAATCAAACACAACGAGACCTGCTGCTTTTTTTGCCAGCCTTAAGCTTTCTTCACTAATCCGTAAGGCTTGTTCTACGCTTTTGCGCTTAGCCACCGTATAAAAGGTGACTAATGTATAGGGCTTTTCTTGATAGCTGATCGGACTCAGGCCAATGTCGACTTCTAGCTCTTTGCCTTGTTTCGTTAGAACAGCAAGCTCGTTGCCACTACCCATCGGCCGCTTTTCTGGATTTTTTGCGAATTTTGTTCGGTGTTTAATGTGCTGCGCTTGATAGCGCTGGGGGACGAGTGCTTCAACTGGGAGGCCAATAATCTCCTGGGCTGTGTAGCCTAGTAGGGAGAGTGCGGCCGTGTTTGCCTCTGTAACTTTGCCAGTGTCGCTAATGAGCAACATGGCATCTGCAACTGCATCAAACAGTGTTTGAAAACTTAAACTTTGTAATGGATAGGCCAAGAAAAGTCCTTTAACAAGACACATCTAGTACGGCTACATCAATGATTATAGATTAAAAATAAAAGGGTGTGTGCCACTTAAATACCCTCTAATAGACTAAGGGTTCGCTCGTATATAAGTAGTAATTTGATTGCAGTAGATTGAACATTTGGCAGCTAGGTTGGATAAGAAGCTAAATAACAAGTACTTTTAATAATAAAACTGAAGCAGTTGCCAATCAACGCAGCTTTGTTTTTTTGATTAAGAGGAGATCTAAAATGAAAAAGCTATATCTAGGTATGCAGCGTTTTATTAACGATGAAGAAGGCGTGACTTCTATCGAGTATTCCTTGATTGCCTTACTGATTGCGTTGGTCATTATCCTAGCGGTAGAGGCTACAGGTGCTCGTGTTTGTGAGACTTTCAGAGATCTTGAAACGAGGCTAGGTGGTACCCCAGCAGCTTGTCCTTAGTAGAGAGTTACGCGAGGGGCATGATTAGCGTTGATATGCGCTGATATGTTGGTATAGGTGGATTGATTCTTGAGTGCACGAATTGTGCATGTTCATCCCGCATTTTAAGGGGGAAGTTATGCAATTGAAAATATGCGCAAGCTTATGAGCATGCTAGAAAATAGAGGGGATATATACCCCTAACAGATTAAGGGTTCGCTCGTATATTAGTCGTCAATCAATTGCAGTAGATTACGCATATCGGCAAAGAAATCAAGCTGATAAAAGAACAATAAGCACTAGGGAGGTTTGCCCTAAAGTGAAAGACACAAGAGCAGTAATCAATTGTAATTTTGTATGACGTGATTTTCAATAAAAAGGAGTTTTAAAATGAAAAATCTATATTTAGGTATGCAGCGTTTTATTAACGATGAAGAAGGCGTTACTGCTATTGAGTATGCATTGATTGCAGCGCTTATTGCTGTGGTGATTATTGCCGCCGTAAGAACAACAGGTACCCGTGTTTGTGAAACTTTCAGAAGTGTTGCAACTGCGCTTGGTGGTACACCTGCAGCTTGTTAAGACGATACGGGCAAGCAGTCGCAGTCTTGATGAGTAGCAATAAACCAATGTTGCTTGAAATTTTCAAGGGGTATTAGGTAACGCCAGTCAAGACTACGATTGCTAGCAGTGTTGATATTATAAAAACATAGCAAGGAAGAGGTAGCAAAATGACGCCGCGGCTAATGGGATTGTTAGCGTTACTGCCACTAGGTGTGTTGATGTTGTTGGCAACGAGGCATGATGTTAGCAGCAATCGGATCCCTAACAAAATAGTGTTAATTGGCATAGTGATTGGGGTCGTTTTAAACGGAGTGTTACCTGAGGGCTGGGGATTTAATTCACAGATACCAGGTGCATTAGGATGGTGGGTTTCACTGAAAGGGTTAGCAGTCGGTATGGGCGTGTTTTTACCAATTTATTGGTTACGTGCGATGGGTGCTGGCGATGTGAAAATGATTGGTATGGTAGGTGCGTTTTTGGGGCCGGATGATGTTTTAGGCGCTATTTTGTCAATATTTGTAGTGGGTGGTGTGATGGCGTTATTGGTGGTGATGTGGTCAAAACAGCTCAAGCCTATGTTGCAGAACGTCAAACTGATTCTTTATGGTAGTGCGGTTAAATTGAGTGCTGGAGAAGCGCCGTTGATGAATGATTTACCAGTTTCGGTAGGAAAGTTACCTTACGCAGTAGCAATTACTTTAGGTACCTTTACTTACCTGATTTGGCAGCGCTTGTAGTAATGGGTTGTGTTTGTTAGAGCGGAGTGTTCATGAGTGAAGTTCATGGAGAGTAAATAAGCGCTACTGATGTAAGTTTACGTATTGGTTAAGTGTGGGTGTAACCCCGAAAGAATAAAGATAATACAAATAAATAAAATTAACCGAAAAAGTGAATGAAATCATGACAATAGGCATGGCAGAATATAAGAGAGAAGCGCATGAAGAACGCCGTCATACACTGGTTCCCATGCAGCCTAGTACTATTGAAGAAACGGGCCTAGGTTTTCAGTTTATTGTAGAGCTTTTAACAAAAGCATTATTCTTGCGTGGCCAGATGCGATTGATGGATCTGGTTTCTTACGCAAAACTTCCAGTAGCAGTCCTAGAGCCATTGCTCGCCTTTATGCGTACAGAGCGCATGTGTGAGGCTGTGCGTAATAGTGAGGCTGAAACTGCGATTGCCTACAATCTGACAGAGTTAGGCAGATTACGTGCAGAAGATTATTTACGTAAAAATCAATATGTAGGCGCAGCGCCTGTCAGTTTATTGGCCTATATCAAGCAAGTGCGTCAACAGTCTATCGTCAATATGCATGTGACTCGGCCGAATCTATTAAGAATTTTTGATGGATTAGTGATTAAAGAAGGCTTACTCAAACAGTTTGGTGCAGCCATGAACTCCGGCCGAGCAATCTTTGTATATGGGCCAGCTGGTAGCGGTAAAACATTTATCGCAGAGCATTTAGCCAAATTGTTATCTGGCGACGTAGCGATACCACATGCCATCGTCGTAGATAATGAGGTAATACAGGTATTTGATCCTCTGACCCATCGCCCATCCGTACCAGCCGATGAAGTTGGTGGGTTGGGATTGGATCGTCGGGTAATGTCTGACCAACGTTGGGTGACATGTCACCGTCCAGTGATTAAAACCGGCGGTGAATTGACGCTCTCCATGCTGGATTTAGATTTTGATGAGAGCGCTCGCTTCTATCAGGCGCCGCCACAAGTCAAGGCCAATAATGGGTTATTGATTATTGACGACTTGGGTCGCCAGTTGACACCTGCCGTGGATATTATGAATCGCTGGATTGTACCGCTAGATCGCCATGTGGACTACTTAGCGTTACATACCGGCAAAAAATTCATGTTGCCATTTGATGTGATTGTGGTGTTCTCCACTAACTTAGCTCCTAGCAAACTAACCGATGAAGCATTTTTGCGTCGGCTTGGCTACAAGATTTATGTTGGGCCATTAAGCGAAGATGAGTATCGCGTAATCGCTCAACAGGTTTGCGAGGAAATTAATATTCCTTTCAGTGAGGATGGTTTTAATTATTTGTTGCATGAACATCACTACAAGACAGGCAGACCACTTTTTGCCTGTATTCCTAGAGATATATTGGAGCAGCTTAGAGATATTGCACGATATGAAGGTAAACCGGCAATTATGAGTAGAGAGTTGCTGGATTGGGCCTGGAATAATTATTTTGCCCACGATTAATGTTTGAATGCATCACGATATGTTGATGAGAACAGAAAATAAAGGGGATGACAGATGAAAAATCCAAGAGCATTTTTGATGATTGTGGTTTCAGTCGGCATAGGCTTAGGTGCTGTAGTGTTAGCCTCACGCTGGATCTCTCAACAAGCTGCTTCGGTAGCTTCTAGCAAGGTGGTTGTGGCTGCCATCAATATTGATTTAGGCACACCGCTTACACCGCAAATGCTTAAGTTGGCAGATTGGCCAAGAGGCAGCGTACCTGCTGGTGCGGCTGATGATATTAAAACTTTAGATGCGAGGGTAGTAAAAACCAGTTTATTACAAGGTGAGCCTGTGCTGGAGTCTAAATTAGCTCCACTTGGCGCAACCGGTGGTCTATCTGCAGTAATTGCTGAGGGAAACCGCGCAATGACTGTCAGGGTGAATGATGTGGTGGGTGTGGCGGGCTTTGCCTTACCAGGTAACTATGTAGACATTGTAGTGAATACCGAAGATGAAAGCGTGAAGGCTGAAAATGTGAACAAGAGTATTTCAAAAATTGTACTTGAGCACATTATGGTGTTGGCTGTAGCGCAAGAGCAGAACCGAGATGAAACAAAACCAAAAGTGGTGAATGCAGTAACCCTTGAGGTAACGCCAGCACAGGCTGAAAAATTAGATTTGGCACGCAGTGTTGGTACTTTGTCATTGGTGTTGCGTAATCAGGTTGATAAGAGCGTGGTGACTACAGAAGGGTCAACCAAGAAAAACTTACTTAACCGTGTAGATGAACCTCCAGTAATGGCAGCAGCGACACAACAGCCTGTTGTTAAAACCGAGGTTAAACATGTGGTGAAAAAATCTGCGGCACGTAAACCAGTAATGCAAAGAGAAAGCTACGAGCAGGTTGAGGTTGTGCGAGGCGCGACCAAAACCGTAGAGGAGTTTAAGCCATCGGTTCAGTAAAACCGTGAATGTAGTCAGTGTAATTAATGAAGCATCTACGAATGAAAGCGCTTAGTTTCAAAGGATAGTGAGATCGAGAAAGCGGTGATGAGTTAAGTCCAGACTTAAGCAAAACCTAGCTCGTATCGAAATTTGAAAGAGAAACGGCATATTGTCAGGGAGAAATGAGATGAACAAGCACAAGATCAAACGTGATCAGTTTTTACACAGCCAATTAAGGTTCTGTGTCAGTAATCTTCTGGCTGCTATGCTAGGCATGACGCTACTTTCAATGGTACCTGTACATGCAGCTGAGCCTCAAGCAAATATGCAGAATATCTTGGTCGCTGCGGTTACGCCTAAAAAGGCAGCTAAACCTACGCCATCCTCTACTGAGATTGTGCCTAGCGTTGAGTTATCTTTAGGGCAATCGCATTTAGTGAGGTTACCTGCAGGTGTGAATTTGCAACGTGTTAAGGTAGATGATGAGAAAATTGTACAGGTAGACGTCACCAGTCCTCGAGAGGTGGTGCTGCATGCTAAAGCACTAGGCTCAACCATGGTGATTATCTTGGATAAGTCTGGTCAGTCTGCTGTGATGGATGTAAGGGTGGTTGCAGTGACCACAATGATGGATGCTGCATCCTTGCAAACAAAATTGCAGCAAATCATGCCTAATGAAAAAGGCATTAAGGTGAGCACCGCAGCAGACTCTTTAGTACTGAGCGGCACCGTGACTGATGCAGTGAAAGCAGATAGGGCCATGGCGCTGGCAGAGGCATATGGCAGCAAAGATAAGGACAAAAAAGTTATTAATATGCTTCAGGTAGCAGCGCCGCAACAGGTAATGCTTGAAGTGAAAATGGCTGAGGTTTCGAAAAACATATTAGATAAACTAGGTGCATCTTTTGGCGCCTCCCGTGCTAATGGTGGCGTGGCTTATGCGATTGCATCTGGTTTTTTAAGCCTTACCAGCGCTGATCCATTATCTCCCGGTGGTTTGTTGACGATTACCAAGGGCAATACAGCCATTAAAATTGATGCTGAAAATAAAGATGGTATCGTTAAGATTTTAGCGGAGCCTAATATTATCGCCATTAGTGGTCAAGAAGGCAGCTTTTTGGCAGGCGGTAAAATATTTATTCCAGTGCCACAAAATAATACAGGTGGCGGCGCTTCTGTACTTACCTTAGAAGAGCGTGATTTTGGTGTAGGTCTAAAATTTACACCTACCGTGCTCGAAGAAGGGATGATTAACTTAAGGGTAGCACCAGAGGTATCAGAGCTTAATCAGGGTGGCACCACAGTGGGCGGCAGTGTATTCCCATCATTTACGGTGAGACGTGTATCTACCACAGTGCAATTGCGTGATGGTCAAAGCTTTGCGATTGCTGGTTTGATCAAAAACAATGTGACAGAGAACATCCGTCGCTTCCCAATTTTAGGAGAGATTCCAATTATTGGGGCACTGTTCCGTAGTAGTTCTTTTCAAGAAGATAAAACTGAGCTGTTATTCGTAGTCACACCACGCTTGGTTAAACCACTACCACCTGACTTTGCATTACCTACTGATCACTTTACTCCACCAAGTAAAACAGAGTTCTTCTTGAATGGTAAGTTAGAAGGTAAACCAGCTGAGCCAGCTGCAGATGACAACCCAACACAAAGAGCACCTGCATCTCAGCCTAATACGGCAGCGCCTGATCAAAGTGGTGCTAAAGATGGCTTTGAATTGAAATAAGGAGATAGTCATGCACACCTCAACATTTAAATACATTCTATCTGCCTTGATCGCATCTGTCGCCATGGCTGGTTGCGCCACTAAAACGCCAATGCTGGATGATCATTTTGGTGAGGCGGTGAATGCTGCGAAAGCGCAGCAGACGATCAACCCCGATGCATCAACGACTAATGAAGCTGTCTTTGGTGTAGATGGGGCAGCCGCAGATGCCGCGGTAGACACGTACCATAAATCCTTTACGCAGCCACCAGCCACCACTAACGTGTTTAACATTGGGGTTGGTAATACTGGCGGCGGAACTGGAAGTAGCAGTAGTAGTGGGACAAGGTAAGGCTTTGGCGCCCACTGGGCAACGAAGGAGAGCCACATGAGCAAGCATATAAAATGTAATCTGTATGGCATGCAACGCCAGCAAGGCGCAGTAGCGTTAATCGTTGCAATCTGCTTAGTGTCTCTCGTAGGTATGTTGGGTTTGGTATTAGATTTAGGTCACCTTTATGTGACTAGAACTGAACTACAAAACGCAGCAGACTCTTCTTCGCTTAGTGGTGCTAAAGAGCTTAACGGTAAAGTAACCGGCATTAATAACGCGATTACCAGAGCAATTGAAGCCGCAGGTAAAAATAAATACAACCTGAATAGCACTGCGGTAACCGTGACTGCCAGCAATATGTGGGTAGGTAGCTGCCCAAGTGATGGCTGTATGGTGCCGATTAGCTCGGTCACCAGTGATGCCTTAGCTGGTGATAAGACTTTTTTAAAAGTAGATACAGGTTTACGCACTATCAACACCTGGTTTATTCAGGTGTTGCCAAGTGTTGCTAATACCACACAGACCTTCGGCTTGGCGGTAGCCGGTAAATATGCCGTTGATATTACACCTATAGCTATCTGTGAGTTGCCAGATCCAGGCACAGCGCATGAGTTTGGCTATGAACGTGGTGTGTCATACAAAGTAAGCGAGGCTAACCCAATTGGCCCTGGTACCATGTTTTGGATAGACCCTGAGTCAAATACACCTGGGGTTTGCCCTGCAACCAGCACGAACGACACACTTCCCTATGTGTGTGCAGGTAAAGTTGGTTTTACACCAATTGTTGGCGGTACCGTTAACACCAACACGGGGATATCTGTTCCACAATTATCTGCGCTTGATTCAAGGTTTGGTGACTATACACCTCAAAATAAATGTGATGTATCTACCGCCCCACCTGATACCAATGTCAAAGAGTATAGGTATAACAATGCAGGGGTTGGCTCACCTAGAAACTGGATGGGCACAGACCCTGTACAACAAACGGTAACGTTTGTTCAGCGAACCAACGTTAACAATCTTTGCGGACCACCAAGTCGCCCTTGTATGTCTAAGCCATATGGCTTAAGAACAGTGGGAAATTACGGTGTTTTATGGTCAGGGTATAGAAAAACTGGTGCAGTTGTTTCACAGTGGCCAACCTTATATAGCGGAAACACTGCGACCTCTTATCCTGAACCATCACCATATGCGCAAGCAAGTGGGAGCTTCTATACAGCGCCACCTGCGTCTGCTCAACCAGGCAAAGCTGGGCGCCGGGTGCTCAATATGGTGATTGTCGACTGTACAACGGCAGGCGGTGTTTGCAGGCCAGCGCCAGTGTTGGCGGTTGGCCGGTTTTTGATGCAGCGCAGATCTGATGTGGCGGGTGATCGTGATGTTTTCGTAGAGTTTGGCGGTTTATTGCCAACTCCTTTACCAACCAGTGATATTAAGCTTTACAGATAATCATGAAAACCACACAACTAAAATTTAAAAGTAAGTTATGGCATGTTAAGCAGCAAGGCGCTGCTGCAATTGAGCTTGCCTTGCTATTGGTGCTATTGCTGATGTTTGTGACAGGTGTTGTGGAGTTTGGTCGAGCCTTTTGGTACAACGATGCCTTAACCAAGGCCACACGTGACGGCGCGAGATACCTTTCTAATATTAGAGTCAGTGCTTTAGTGGCGCTTGATGCTGCAACACAAGATCAGGCCAAACAAATGGTGGTTAATGCAGCTACGCAGGCGCAAGTGCCAAGTTTTACCACAGCACAAGTTGCAGTTACTTGCGAGCCAAATTGTGACGCGCCAGTTTATGTAAAAGTTGCGATTAATGCGTACCCCCTTACGATTGGTGGATGGGTTCCAATCTTCCTGCCAGTCGGTACAGCAACTTGGGTTACTACGCTATCGCCTTCTACTGCTATGCGGTACATGCGCTGAAGGGAATTGATGATGCTTAACATGATGAAAAATTACAGCAGACATCAAAGGCAGCAGCAAGGCGCGGCAGCGGTTGAGTTTGCGATTATTGCCTTACTGCTATTTATCTTACTGTTTGGCATTTTAGAGTTTGGACGTCTGTTTTATATCTATAACACGGTGCAGGAAGTTACGCGCCATGCCGCGCGTGAGGCTGTGGTGAGATGGGTTGATAACTCCAGCACTAGCCCGGCAAAAGTATTGGCACTGTTTGGAGGAGCCTCACTACCAGCTGGCGCTGAAATTACAGCAGCTAATATTGATATTCAATACTTAACTGCCAGTGGTAGTGTGCCTAGCCCGTTTCCATTAAGTGCGTCTGATAATATCGCGGCCTGTTTAACTGGCCCCGCGGGCTGTATTGCATTAGTTCAGGTTTCTATCGTTGGCGCAAGTTATGTGCCAATGGTTGGGTTGTTCCCGTTTCTAAATTTACCGATTCCGGCATCTACAGTGACGATGCCAGCGGAAAGTTTAGGTTATACCGGTTAAATAGAATGGCGGCAAAAAAATGAAAATAATCGTAATTTCGCCTAACAAGGTGTTGAGAGAAGAGGTTCTACTTAGCATTAAAGGGATAGATGCGTCTGGGCATGATTTGGTATTTGGGGATGGGTTTAGTCACTTGGGGCAAATGGTGGATACCGAGCGCCCAGATTTAATGATTATTGATAGTGTTTGTGTAGAGAACGGTAACCTCAGTATTTTAGAGGGGATTAGTCTGCGTTTCCACCAGATATCAATCATTCTGTTATCGCAAAATGCCTCATCAGAGTTCTTGATGTCGGCCATGCGTAGCGGCGTGAAAGACGTGTTGAGTTTGCCATTGCAGGCGAATGATTTGCAAGCTGCAGTGGGGCGAGTTGAGCTTAAGTTGAAGCAGTCCTCACAAAAAAGTAAAAAAGGTAAGGTCATTGCGTTTGTGGGCAGTAAAGGTGGCAGCGGTGCGACGTTTCTTGCATGTAACCTAGCTTATATATTGGCAGAAATCAGCAGTGCCAAGGTGGCATTGCTAGATTTGAACCTACAGTTTGGTGATGCCGTACTGTTTGTGAATGATCATGTTCCACCCAATACACTCGCAGACGTCGCCAAAAATATCAGGCGGTTAGATGCCTCATTGTTGAAGTCTTCTATGGTGCATATCTTGCCAAACTTTAGTGTGTTGGCCGCGCCGGAAGATGCTGAATCAGCACAGGATGTGAAACCAGAGCATATAGATGCGCTACTTAAACTGACCGCATCTGAGTATGACTTTATCGTGATGGATATTGGCAGAACGCTCAATGCCACAGGGGTTAAAGCTCTGGATTATGCAGATTTGATATTTATCGTACTGCAAGAAACATTGCCTTTTATACGTGATTCAAAACGGCTGTTGCATGCTTTTCGCTCATTGGGTTACGCAAAAGAAAAAATTAATATCATGCTTAATCGGCATGAGAAAGGTGGGGACATCCGATTAATTGATGTGGAAACTGCGCTAGGCATGAAGGTCTATAAAACTATACCAAATAGCTATCTTGCAGTTTCCGCTTCTGTTAACCAAGGTGTCCCTATCATGAAAGTTGCTAAGAATGATGCGGTGACTAAAGCCTTGCAGGAAGTTGCAGAAAGCTTGGTAGAAGTCTCCAAAGCCAAAAAAACTGGCTGGTTAGAAAATTTACTACACCATGCATCATTATTTTGAACGAGGTTGCGGCATACACGATTGACGGGATGTGGATAAGAATAAATGCTGAATTAAGGAAGGAATTTAATTATGTCATTACGTGATCGATTAGAAGATGTAAAAAATGATGCCGTGCTTGAACCGCAGGGCAACCAAGCTAATGGTCTGATGGGTAATAAAGTGTATCAGGAGTTAAGGTCACGTATTCACCGTAAGTTGTTAGATCGCGTTGACCTGTCCATGATGGAAAACATGGCACCGGAGCTATTAACCACCGAATTGAAAGTATTGGTGGAGCGCCTGCTTACAGAAGAGGCGGTGGCAATTAATGATGTGGAGCGCATGAATCTTGTGCGCGATATTCAACATGAAGTACTAGGATTAGGTCCATTGGAAATTCTGATGGCAGACCCAACGATCTCAGATATTTTGGTCAATACCTACAACCAGATTTACATAGAGCGTAAAGGTAAGTTAGAGCTGAGTGATGTGCGTTTTGAGAGTGAAGCGCATTTGCTGAAAATTATCGATAAGATTGTTTCAGGCGTAGGTCGGCGGGTGGATGAGTCTAGCCCGATGGTTGATGCGCGCTTACCTGACGGCTCTCGTGTGAATGCGATTATTCCACCCTTAGCTGTCGATGGCGCTATTTTATCCATTCGTCGTTTTGCCATCACACCATTGATGATGAAAGATCTTTTGCACTATAAAAGCTTAACACCAGAAATGGCAGAAGTACTTGAAGGTTTAGTCAAAGCAAAAGTGAATATTTTGATATCCGGCGGTACCGGTACCGGTAAAACAACATTGCTTAATGTGCTATCTGGCTATATTCCAGAAAGCGAGCGCATTATCACTATTGAAGATGCAGCCGAGTTGCAATTACAACAGCCTCATGTCGTACGCCTAGAGATACGTCCACCCAACATTGAAGGTAAGGGTGAGGTAACACCCCGCATGCTGGTGAGAAACAGCTTGCGGATGCGTCCTGACCGTATCATCGTCGGTGAGGTGCGTGGTCCTGAAGTAGTTGATATGTTGCAGGCGATGAACACCGGCCATGAAGGCTCAATGGCAACTGTGCATGCCAACACACCGCGTGATGCCTTAACTCGCCTAGAAAATATGATGGGTATGGCTGGTTTCAATCTGCCAACCAAGGCAATGCGTGAGCAAATTAGCTCTGCACTGACTGCCATTGTTCATATTACTCGTTTAAGTGATGGTCAGCGTAAAGTGACCAACATTAAAGAAATTACCGGCATGGAAAGCGAAATTATCACCATGCAGGACATTTTTGTTTACGAGCAAACCGGTGTATCTGATAAAGGCGTGGTCCAAGGACATCTCAAAGCAACAGGTATCCGGCCGAAATTTGTTGAGCGTTTGCGGGTGCATGGTGTGCAAATATCTGACAGCCTGTTTGACCCAACAAAACTGTATGAGTAGGAGCTTAATATGGACTATCTCTACTATCTATTTGCAGTATTAGCGTTTTTGGCGGTAGTGCTATTTTTAGAAGGCGCGTACATGGCTTGGAACGCTTACAAGGGGCCGGAAGCAAAACGCATTGAAAGACGCTTGGAGGCGATGACACTAGGTAAAGAACATGAAAGCACCTTGGTTAAGCAGCGCGTGCTTGCCCAATCACCCGGGATTGCTAGCTTTTTGCAAAAATTCCCTAGGATTAATCAGATAGATAAAGTGCTTTTGCAGTCTGGGCTTAATTATAGTGTGGCAAGGTTTCTGGGAGTTTGCTTGATGCTAGCAACTGCAGGTTTTTTAGTTGCGATGTTGTTTGGATTAAATTTCAAGGTGGCAGTTGTTATTGCAGCTGTCTTGGCATGCTTGCCATTTCTTTATATGTTGAGCGCCAAGCAAAAACGCATTACGACGATTGAGCAGCAATTACCAAGTTCACTTGATTTAATGGGGAGGGCGATGGTGGCTGGGCATGCTTTTCCTAGCGCCTTGCAGATGGTTGGCACTGAAATGCCAGAGCCGATTGCTTCCGAGTTCCGCATTGTGTTTGATGAAATTAACTACGGTATTCCAACATCAGAGGCATTAATGAACTTAATTCAGCGTGTTCCCAGCACTGATGTGAGTTATTTCGTGATTGCGGTGCTGATACAACGTGAAACAGGCGGTAATTTAGCGGAGCTCTTGGGGAATATTAGTGAGTTGATTCGAGCTCGCTTGAAACTGTTAGGAACTGTGCGTGTTTTATCTGCGGAGGGGCGCTTATCGGCTTGGATTCTAACACTGCTACCATTTGTGTTGGGTGCCGTGCTGCAACTGGTTAATCCTGAGTTTGTGAGCGTGCTGTGGACAGACCCCAACGGTCTGAGAATGGTGGTGATCGCTCTAATCTTGATGGTTTTTGGTATTTTTGTGATGTGGCGGATTATCAAAATTAGGGTCTGATACATATTAAATTAAGTGAGAACATCATGAACACAATTCAAATAATTTATCTGGTTCTTATTTTTATTACAGTGTTTGTTGTTGCGATGGTCATCTTCGGACAGTTTAGCGCCAGCCCCTTAGAGGCTAGGTTGCAAATTTTAAAAGATGATAATGCAGAGTCAACAGAGGATTATCCTGCTTGGGTGAGCCGTATTGTTAAGTTAACGGGCCCAATTGCCAAGCTATCTTTACCTAAAGAGGGGTGGGAGAAGTCACAGCTACGTATTCGCTTTATGAACGCTGGGCTACGTAGCCCAAGTGTGCCAATCTTGTTCTTTGCGGCTAAAACCATTCTTACCTTTGCATTGCCAAGCTTGTTTGTCTTATACACCGTTATTTCTGGTGCTGTTATTAGGCCGGATGATTTAATGATGTTGCTAATCTTACTGGCGGCGATTGGTTATTTCCTGCCAAACGCAGTGTTGTCGCATCGTATTGATAAACGTAAACGTGAAATTTTCGAGAGCTTTCCAGACGCATTAGACCTGATTATTGTGTGTGTAGAGGCCGGATTAGGGTTGGACGCAGCATTGGCGAGGGTGGGTGAAGAAATGCATGTAAGAAGCCCGATACTAGGGGAGGAGTTGCATTTAATTAATCTGGAGTTGCGCGCTGGTAGCTCACGTGAACGCGCATTACGTAATTTGGCTTTGCGCACAGGGGTAGAAGAAATTGATACGCTAGTAGCCATGTTGGTGCAGTCTGATCGTTTTGGTACCAATATTTCAGACTCATTAAGAGTGCATGCTGATAGTTTACGTACTAAACGCCGTTTATTGGCTGAAGAGGCCGCGGCAAAAATTGCAGTTAAATTGTTATTTCCACTTATTTTCTTTATTTTCCCGTCGATGTTATTGGTCTTGTTGGGGCCAGCCTTCATTAGCATACACAACGTTTTGTTACCAACACTCGCAGGGCAGTAAGTTGATAAGCCACGTTAGTTAAGTTGTAGCTTAAATAGCAGTAAGGAGGTGAATGATGAAAAGCAAACGCAAAATATTATCTATGGCATGTTGCGTTGCTGTGCTGAGTGCATGTGCATTTAATCAGAAGGCAGTAGAAGTACCGTCATGGATGATTAGCCCCAATATTAAAACAAGCAACGCACAAGCCAGCGCTAGCGCGATGTACAAGTTAGGCCGATATTATCAGGGTCAGCGGTGTGATGACTTGGCGATAGAGGCTTACCAAAAATCTATTTATGCAGATGCAAGTTACGTAGAGTCCTACAACGGCTTAGGTGTAGTTTATGCAAGGCAAGGCAAATATCAAAAAGCTATTGAGGCATTTAAGTCTGCGCTCAGTTATTCACCAGCAGCAGCCCATTTATACAGCAATATGGGCTATGCCTATTATTTGCAAGGGCAGTATGCAGAGGCTGTTTCTACACTAAAACAAGCAACGAATCTGGATCCATCAAATCAACGCGCACTTAATAATTTAGGTATGGCCTATGCTAAAGCTGGTAGTCAGGGTGAGTCCATTCAGGCCTTTACTCAGGCGATTAGTGTGGAGGCTAAAGCTGCCAATATAGCTGTGCCTGCACAAAATGCATTATCACAAGAAAATTCTGCTGACTCAGTCGAGGTGAAGCCTGCCAATATGACTGAAATTTTTACTGCTAAGGTTGCTACTCCACAGGTTAATTTACAGGAGCTACAACTTCCTAAAAGTGAGGGGGTAATTAGACCCGCATCTTTACCCGGGGCTGTTCCAGTGGTTAGTAGCAGCGTTAAGTTAGTACAATTGACATCTAATGTGTTTGAACTGCAATCTCAGCAGTTGACTGCAATGCCTATGCACGCATCTGAACAGCCTGCAGTAATGAGCTGGGCGCAATCTCGCGTTGAGGTTGCTAACGGTAATGGCGTGACCGGTATGGCAGGTAAAGTGGGAAAATACTTAGTTGGGCAAGGATACCCGGCAACGCGGTTCACTAATCAAAAGCCTTTTACTGTGAGGCGATCACAAATTCAGTATAGAGATGGTCACTATGCAGAAGCTCAGCTCATCAAAGATAGTTTGCCAGCATCTACCGAGCTAATTCAGCGCAGTGACATGCGTGCGGATATTAGTGTGCGTTTAGTACTTGGAAAAGATATGAGCACACACTTAGCATACTTTGGTACTCAACAACAGAAAACGCAATTAGCGTTGGTAGTAGATGAGCCTAAACATGGTATTGCATATTAGATAAATTTTGCTTGAGGACTTTTTAAACTGTTTTTGTAGTGTGGTGTAGTAAGTCGATGGGTTGTTTAATTCTTTAATTTAAAGGGAGCGTGAAATGGCTAATATGGACAATATTATAGAACCGGACAGACAAGGTATCTGGGTTGCGGCAACTTTCATTCTTGCGTTACTCGCATTAGTCATCGCAATTGTTGGAGTTACTCGTAATAATGATTTGATGTACATGACGCAAACGGAGCTACTATTAATTCACAGTAAAATTGAGGCACTAGAAGCAGGCAAAGCACCGCCAGCCGCAGCTGCTGCACCAGCAGAATCTGCAGCAGTACAGGAGTAGTCATCAACCTGTGGTTTGGTTATTCAACATGTGCAGAAAAGTTACCAACAAGCAATATTTTCAGCACATGTTGAATCTACCGATACAGCATAGATTCTGGTCTGAAAAGTAGTGTTAAAGCACTTATTTTGGTGATTTAGTCATATGGTATATGGGGAATTATCTAGTTTTTTTGATGTTGTTTAGCAACGGTTTATTGGGCAGAGACATTTTTGAATGTGCTGAATTTAGAAATTAATTAAGGAAGTTAGCGTGTTATCAGTTGGTGTGTTTATGTTTAATGGGGCCAGTTTTGGATTGCTTGTTTAAGCTTAGATAAATCTAAAGCTGGATTATCTATCGTAAATCATAGTTTGGTAATTTGTTGCGATGCATGTTTGACGTTTAGTGAGTTGATTTGTATCACAGATTAACCATCCAAAAAGGATGATGCTATGAACATTAAAGAGAAAGGAACGGCTCTAGTCGAGTTTGCGCTAGTAGCGGTGATGTTCTTTACCATACTGTTCTCTATCATAGAGTTTGGCTATCTTTTTTGGGGAAACTTGAGTATGCAGCATGCCGTGCGAGAAGGTGCGCGTTTTGCGGCAGTTGCAGGCTTTGACCCAACGCAGCCGGACCCGATACAAGAACGCTGTGACAGAGTGGTTCAATATACTGAAGATAATTCAATGGGATTTTATGCCCGTGTTTCACCTGTGGTGACGTTTAAAACGGTCGATGCCGCTGGAAACGTAGTTAACATTGGGAGCGGTTGTGGTGCTGCTCAGCAAATTGTTGTTACGCATATTGACTGTACGCTTCCGCTGATCACCCCGTTTACTCAGTTATTGGCAGTGTTAGGCACGAGTACCTTTGCAGATGGTAATTATCATTTTTCTGTTAGTGCTGCGATGAGAAACGAGGCATTCAAATGATTAACTATTCTAAATGTAAAATTAAAATAGCATCGCAAGGGCAGAGCCTCATTGAGCTGGCAATACTGTTACCCTTGCTGTTAATGTTAGTGTTTGGTGTTATTGATTATGCACGAGCGATTCAATTTAACAATATTCTTGTAGCAATGAGTCGTGAGGGCGCTAATTTAGCATCCAGAACAAGTGCGCTACCTCAAGATATTATTCGTGCATTAAATGTCACTGCAGACCCTTTGGTGATGAACACCCGGGGGCGCATATTCATTACGCGCATTATCGGTAAAAAAGTAGTGCCAACCTGTGTGGATGCGCCGCCAACTTTCTGTACAACCTTTGCTAATGTAGAAGCTCAGACTAGAGCTGTTTCTGGTGCTGCAGCGCTCACAAGTAAAGTATGGTCTTGTGCAGCAGGTTGGAACGGTAGTGGCAACTGTACTTTTGTACCAACTAACGCTAGTGCAGTTATTCCGATGACTCTCAGTGACGGTGAAGAGGTGTTTGCAGTAGAAACGCTCTATGACTATAACGTGATCGTCAACTATGTGATGCAAACAGGACCAAAACTTTATTCGCTGACGGTGCTGTAACACGCTGCCGACTGTAGGAGGTAATATGAAACTCTATTATCCACATAGCAACAAAGGCCAGATTGCGATTATTGTCGCGATAACGCTTGTTGTGTTGATTGGTATGGTTGGTCTTGCTGTAGATTCAGGTCGTGGTTATGGGGTAAAAGCCAAGTTAAGTGCCGCTGTGGATGCTGCTGCTATTGCAGCTGCACGTGGTTTAACGGTAGGGGATGATGACGCCGAGCGTATTGCTAATGCGCAAGTCGCCGCACAAAAATTCTTTAATGGTAATTTCCCTAATAATTATTTGGGCTCAACACCTACTTCGCTTAGCACCACAGCTGTACATAAAGTCGATGGTTACTGGCAGGTCAATGTCACTGCGACTGCAAATATGCCCACCACATTTATGCGAGTACTCGGTCAGAATGAATTAACTCTTAACGCTGCTGGAGAGGTTGTCAGGCGAGATGTCGATATTGTCTTAGTCATGGATACTTCAGGCTCTATAGGGTCTGCGATGGCTGGTCTTAAAAATTGCGCCAAAAACTCTTTCGTGAATAAGTTTATTGAAGGTCCAGGTGGTGATAGGTTAGGTTTGGTTAGCTTTGCATCAGGAGCTGTACTAGATGTACCAATCAACAAAGACGTAACAAGAGGGTTCAGTAAAACCCAGATGAATAACGCGATTGATGCATTTACCTCTAGCGGCTGGACAGGTTCTGCGGAGGGCATGCGTAGGGCGCTTAATGAGATTAATGCAATTCCGCCATCACTTCGCTCTAGCTTGCGAGTCATCGTGTTTTTTAGTGATGGTGCACCTAATGCATTACCTGCCACTTTTGATCGCCTATCAGGCCCTCCGAACCCAGTTTCCGGCGATTTAGAGTCTGAAACAAGTGGAGTTGCAACTGCGCGTGCAACAGAGTTGTATCGTGAAGATAGGCGCGATACTTTACGAGCCAGTTACAACAACATTAACGTGTTGAGAAATACTGGTTTTAATATTACCGGGGTGGGGGATATTCCACTTGCTAGCTACAATGGTGCGCGTACCTTAACCGGTAGCCCAATTACCAATACGCGGTGCAATGTTAATAAAGCTGCAAGAAACATGGTGGAAAATGCGGCCAATACAGCACGCAACCAGGGTATATATGTACACTCCGCGGCATTAGGTGCTGCTGTTAATAACCCTGAAACTAACTTTAGTGGAGGCTGTAGCACTAACAGTGAGGTTGGGGTGACCATTCTGAAACGTTTGGCAAACACCACAGACTCTACCTCCTATAATGCAGCGCAACCTACTGGTATTTATGTTTCAGCAGCAACCATTGCACAGTGTGATGATGCCTTTAGTAATATTGCAAGTGAGATATTACGCTTGACTAAATAATTGATTTTAATAAAAAGCATGACATAGCAAATGCTAGTATGTGTGTTTAGATGTTAATTTGTATTTATCTTATTGATAATTAATAAATTATTAGTCAGTAGTGTAGTTGTTTTTATAAAGTTTAATCGCGTTTATTTAACATCTCTCATCAATACTATTTTGTTGATATAAGGGCTAGCCCTGATGTACTGAATTCATTAATCAAGGTAAATTGTCACCTCAATCTCAGTAGTTCCAAATTGATGGTCGATAGCGCAATGTCGCATCAAGTGGTGCTTCTGTTTTTTCAATTTATCAATGAGGAGTTACTCATGGTGCTTGAAACAACTACGGTTAAAGGTAAAAAATCAATAGAATCACTAGCCCAAGCTATCAAACCAGCCATCAAAACGGTGCGTCCTCGCAAATTGGAGCAGCATACTGAATTAAACCTAGCAGATAACCCTGATAAATTACTGCGTATTGCGGTGGCTGCGTATTACAAAGCTGAATCAAGAGGGTTTGAACCAGGGCATGAGTTGCAAGACTGGCTGGAGGCGGAAGTTGAGGTGGCGCAATGAATGCATCATCAACCTCACATCAAATTAAAGGCATGATGCCCAGTAATCTTTTAGCTAGTCATGCGCAATATGAAGATTCTGGGTTAAATCTGCCAGAGTTGACCATTTATGACAATGGCATCATTCGGAGTTGTAGCAATGTCGCCAGTGAGTTACTCGGTTGTTCCTTAGATAAGCTCAGGTGGCGTCATATATCGATATTTCTTCCGCAATTATCAGAGATGGCAATTACAAAGGGCGGAAAAATTAACCCTAACTTAAGGTTCTTGTCTCACATCGGTCATCATTTTGATGTGATTGACATGCAAGGCGCACACGTTACATGCGCCTTGTTTTTTAATGAGATAGAGTGTTCCGGTAAACATTATTTAAGAGTGATATTCCGTCCGGTTGAGCCTCAGTACTCTTTGCTCTAGTAGCCTATATAAGTTGTATAAGTATTTATTGATAATATTGTAGGTTGTTCTCATATCAAACCGGATGTATATTTTTTTCTGTAAAACATATTCATGGTTTAAGCATGGCTAATTAAAGCCATGCTTTTTTCTGTGAATAATGATGATATATGGTCTTTATGCGAAAGATAATTGAATTAAAAAATAATATATAAATCAAATATCTATGATATAAAGGGTTGTAAGGTTTTATTGCTTTTAAGTTAATAAGGAGAATACTAATGAACTATTTAAAGCATATCATCGTAGCCGCCAGTGCACTTTTAGCTGTATCAGTTTCAATGCATACATACGCTTATACAGTAGTGCCAGAAGAAATGGTGCCTGAAGACGCAGCAGAGCCAGATATGAGTGCAGTAGCCCCTGTCACTGTAGGGGATGTTACTTACCTCTCAGGCGGTATAGGTAAATCAGAATCAGTTGCTATGCGCGGCAGTGCAAAAAATTATGCACTAGAAATTGTGTTTGTAGAAAAGTCTGGTGCCTTGGAAGAGTATTTATCAGAGGTTAAATTACAGATTCAGGACAGCAGTAAAAATAGCGTGTTGGATATTGATACACAAGGGCCATATTTTTTAGCAAACTTACCACAAGGTAAATACCTTGTTAGCGCTGAGTATAACGGTGAGGTTAAAACGCAATTAGTCGCCATCAGCAAAAATAAACACGCCAAACTAGTATTTTGGTGGCGTATGGTCGAGTAGCTTTTTATATTCGTGGCAGCTTTGATATTACAGAGAACAAACGACGCTAATCATCATAATAGTCATTGCTTTAAAGACTAGTGCTTCAAAGCGGTGACTATGTCATATATAAATACCCCCCGTGTATTTTACTACTGTTTACCAGGGCGCCCATCAACCTTGCAGTTTGCATCTTTGTATGGCCCACTAGACTTTATCCAGCCATCACCGGGGCTGGTTTGAGTGCACCACACTTCACCGTTTAGCTTGCTTTTCCATTTGTACCAAGCTGCGGGTGCTGACAACGCGGCGAGCGAAACCAATAAGCCGACAGCTAGCAATACCATGCTTTTTTTCATGTTTTTGGGTTTCATGGTTCTGGTGTACCGGTATCTTGGTTGCCATGAACTAACTCTGAGCGTGCAGTGGCCGCAAGTGCTTGATATTTAAACTTAAATGCATCCAGATTTTCTTCTTCAAGTTCCTCTAGATCTAATAATGCGTTATGAGCACCCTTAGTTGCCCTAATCAACTCATCAAGCTTGAGTTGAATCGCCTCAGTATCGCGATTCTGAGTATTCTGAATCAAAAATACCATTAAAAAGGTGATGATGGTTGTGCCGGTATTAATGACCAACTGCCAAGTGTCGCTAAAGTGAAATATCGGGCCGGTTATCACCCAAATTAAAATCACGGCAACCGCCATAGAAAAAACACGCGGACGGCCGCAGTAGTGTGCGGCAATCTTGGCAAAACGAGAGTACCAAACATTGTTACGCATACAATCATTCCTTTTGAGTTTTAACGTCACAATTAGGCGCACGCTGACTTAGAGCAACAGCTTTGGCATACGCTTAATGTGGCGTAGATTTGGAAAAAAAGTTCAGTATCACAACTCCAATAATAATGAGGCTGATGCCAATGATAGCGGCCGTATCAAGTGGCTGGCGATACACAAACCAGCCAATCATCGAAACCAGAACAATGCCGATACCTGACCATGCTGCATAAGCAATGCCAATAGGGAGTGTGCGCAGGGTGAGCGATAGAAAGTAAAATGCAGCAGCATAGCCGACCACCACCACGATTGATGGCACTAATTGTGTAAAACCTTCGGCCGCTTTAAGTGCAGATGTAGCAATAACCTCTGAAACTATTGCGATTGCTAAATAAAACCAGTTCATTGTGAAGCCTATCTATCTTTGATTTGTAGTGCGCGTTACGGCCACGCCCCTGAAGTGGTTATTAGGCCACAAATAATTATTCATAAGGCACTCAATACATTATTGAGTTCGCCACAATCGACAATATGAGTTACCCACCGACCACGGTGCTAATAAAGTGAGTGCCAGTTTCTGAGAACATTAACCAGCCGAGAACAGCACAGTTCATGATGACGGTAACACCGAACATTACCTGAAATTCTTTTTTAACCGATTTGTGGCGCAATATGCTTTGCGCAATTGCCGCACCAGGCCATCCGCCAATCAAGCTCAATAAGTGCAATTGGCTTTCTGGTGTTCTCCGGCGGCTATGCTTAGCGGCTGATTTATCCAAGGCGTAATTAATAAACGTCACCGTACTTAACGCTAGGTATAACCACAATAGCGTTAATGGAGCCCAACCTACCAGTACCGAGAGTGCTAAAAATGCACAAAATATTACCGAGAATTTAACGCCTAAAGTACTATTTTTATTTGGCATATGAATCGCCACTAATTTTGTAGACACTCATCAGCCGGGTTAGACATCAACGCACACCTTTGAGCTTATGGCCAGTTGCACTCCGTATGACTGGGCAATTTACCACAATATTGGTGTTTTCTAGCTCCACCTCTTCACGCTCCTGCGCGGCTAGCAAAGCCTCCTCAGACTTGAGTTCCTGAATGACGGATGGCTTTTTCCAACGCACTTGTATTACTTGCCAAAGAGGGCTGTAGTTTTTGTCATCATTTTTAGCGCCAACAGGATTGGGTGCAGATTGAAAAATGCTTATCTGCTCTTCGTTAGGAAATTTGTAAACACGCTCAACAATAGATTGATTAGATTGTGAGCGCACGGCTCCAGCTAGTCGAGGCACATAATTTATCCCCAACATTCTTGCCATATTGGGATCAGATATATCTGTCGTGACATACTCCACGATTTGGTTATCTACCCAAGCTCGACTCAATGGCAAGACGGCTTCTGTGCGCCTCACGTCAAAGAACGGGCTAGCACATGCAGTTAGTAAAGATGCAAGGGATAGTGCGGCGATTTTGGTAAGCATGATTTTCCTTTAGTATAGATTTAACCCGCTTGAGTTAAGAGGTGTAATTAAGTGCCTCGCTTGATACGTGTGTTAGCTTGAATACTCATAGAGCTATCTTTAATTTGCGACCGCCTGTAATAGCAAAACTCTCACGTTCATAAAATGCTAACGTTTTATCGAACTGCGGTATGGGTGGCGTTGTGACTTCGAGCCGCTTCCAGCCTCTCGATGTGCCGAAAGATTTTGCTTGTGATACCAGACGAAGCCCAACATGATTGGAGCGGAACTCTGGACGAACGTAAAGCTCTGGCATAGTGCCAAAAGAGCCTTCAGCATAAAGAGCGTAGCTTTCATACAACGCTACGAATCCAACTAAATTTCCACCATCTGCGCGTGCGACAAATACGAAGTATTTTTCGCGGTTGAGAAAGTCTTTGAGCCTATTCGTAGTTTCTTCCAGATCGAAATTAAATGCTTGAACACCTATAGTATTCATAATTTCACTCAGTAACTCACCGACCATTACGGCGACTTCATCGGAGTCACCCACAGTTGCTCTCTCGATGGTTATTTTTGCGCTCATCTGAATATGGCTAACGTTTGAATTAAGAGGCGCCGTTAGGCGTCCCGCTTGAATGAGGGGTTAGGCATGCTTAGCACCAAACATAATGATTGCCATGCCGATGAAACAGACTAAAACACCAACACAATCGGTGATAGATGGCTTAATTGACTCAACCAGCCAAAGCCACACAACAGCAACCCCAATATAAACGCCACCATAAGCAGCATAAATGCGACCAGCAGCAGTAGGATGTAGTGTGAGTAACCAAGCGAATATGGCAAGACTGAGACCGGCTGGAATGAGCAGCCAAGCAGAGCCACCTTGCTTGAGCCATAGGTAAGGTAAATAGCACCCTACAATCTCAGCGATTGCCGTAACTATAAACAGACTGAATACTTTTGCTATTTCCATTTGAGTGAATGCCTAACATGATCATAGGCGGATGCAGCAAAGCATCCGCCCAGCTTTTATTACTTCACCACTTCTTTCAATTGCTCCAAAATCGCTGGGTTATCTAGTGTTGAGATATCTGAAGTAATTTCTTCACCTCTTGCTAGTGTACGTAACAGCCTGCGCATGATTTTGCCTGAGCGAGTTTTAGGTAGGTTGTCGCCAAAGCGGATTTCATCTGGTTTGGCGATTGGGCCAATTTCTTTACCTACCCATTCGCGTAGTTCTGCAACGATTTTTTTTGCTTCGTCACCCTCTGGGCGAGGGCCTTTTAGTACCACATAGGCAACAACAGATTCACCTTTCACATCATGCGGTTTGCCCACTACAGCGGCCTCAGCAACTAGGTGGTTAGCAACTAGGGCAGATTCAATCTCCATTGTGCCTAAGCGGTGACCAGACACGTTTAGTACGTCATCAATGCGGCCCATAATGGTGAAGTTGCCTGTTTTGGCATCGCGTATTGCACCATCGCCCGCTAGGTAAATCTTGCCACCTAAATCCACAGGATAGTAGCTGGTTTTATAGCGCTCTGGGTCGTTGTAAATAGTGCGTATCATAGATGGCCATGGCTTCTTAATCACCAACAGGCCGCCAGTACCCCAAGGGACGTCTTTACCTGTTTCATCCACTACATCAATATCAATGCCAGGGAAAGGCAGGGTACAAGAGCCCGGCACTAACGGTGTAGCACCCGGTAATGGTGTAATCACATGGCCGCCTGTTTCTGTTTGCCAAAAGGTATCGGCAATTGGGCAACGGCTGCCGCCAACCTGTTCAAAGTACCACATCCAAGCTTCTGGGTTAATTGGTTCACCTACTGAACCTAGCAAGCGTAGACTAGATAAGTTGTAATTTTTTGGCGCTACTTCTGGCGTAGTTTCAGAAGCCTTAATCAGTGAGCGAATTGCCGTTGGTGCAGTGTAAAAGATAGAGACTTTGTGTTTTTCTATCATTTGCCAGAAGCGGCCAGCATTTGGATAAGTTGGGATGCCTTCAAAAATAATTTGTGTTGCACCCATCGCAAGTGGGCCATACGCCACGTAGGAGTGGCCGGTAATCCAGCCCACATCGGCCGTACACCAGAATACATCGTTTTCATGAATATCAAATGTCCAGCGCATAGTGTTCATAGCGTGTAGCAAATAACCAGCTGAGCTGTGTTGCACGCCTTTTGGCTTGCCAGTAGAGCCTGATGTATAGAGTAAGAATAACGGATGCTCTGCATTCACCATTACTGGTTCGCATGTGTCAGCTACGTTTGCAATCAGGTCATGCCACCAAATGTTATTACTGTTCCATGCAATCTCTAGCCCTGTTTTTTTCAGTACAACTACTTTTTCAATTACATCACAGCCACCCATGGCAATGCCTTCATCCACGGCAGATTTTAATGGGAGTGTTTTGCCGCCGCGGAATTGACCGTCAGAGGTGATGACTGCTTTTGCGCCAGCATCAATAATGCGCTCGTTTAAACTTTTAGCTGAAAAACCGCCAAATACTACAGAGTGAATTAGACCGATACGTGCACAGGCTTGCATCGCTACCACGGCTTCAATGCCCATTGGTAAATAGATAATGACGCGATCACCTACGTTTAAATTCAGCTTTTTTAAGCCGTTTGCAAACTGGCAAACGCGATGGTATAAATCTTTATAAGTCACCTCTTGTGTGGCGCCATCATCGCCTTCAAAAATAATGGCAACTTTGTTTGGAATTGTGTTTAAGTGTTTATCTAAGCAGTTGGCAGAGACATTTAGCTCGCCATCCTCAAACCATTTGTAGAAAGGTGCGTTTTCTTGGTTAAGGGTTTTGGTAAAGGGCTTGTTCCAGACCAGTAATTCACGCGCTAGCTTTGCCCAGAAACCTTCGTAATCTGCAGCAGCTTCTGCACAGAGCTGGTTGTAAGCGGCCATGCCTGAGACATTCGCATTTTTAACAAAGTCTGCGCTAGGCTCAAATACACGGTTTTCGTGAAGAACTGATTCGATTGACATGCTTAAAATCCCCTTAAATCTTTATGACCCGTTTATAATTTGGTGCAAGGACATCTAACTTATAAAAGATAGATAACCATTAAAAGTAAGTTAGTTACGTATGTGTAACTACGCCATATTACATGAAAAATCTTATGCTAACACTCGATAATTTGTTATCTCTAAACCGCGCCCCTGCTAGTGATGAGGCTTATGTACTGCATGCGGTATCTTGCAGTCCGTTTGTCGAAAGATTGTTTCGAAAAGATGCGCTTTTACTGCAAGATTCGTTACAAAATCATCAGAAACCCTACCTGTTGGGTGACGTGCAAAATTTTTTAGCAACACAGCATATTGTTGATGAAATTAGCTTAAAAAAATCCCTACGTTTGCTACGTAGTCGTGTCATGGCACGGATGATTGTGAGAGATTTGAACGGTTTAGCTGATTTACAAGAAGTGATGACCACGACCTCTCAGTTGGCCGAATGTGTTATCAATACTGCGATTAAATATCTGCATGATTGGCAGGCAGCCGTTTACGGTCAGCCTGTGGATTTGCAGGGTAAGCTACAGCAACTGATTGTGATTGGTATGGGTAAGCTAGGCGGAGGTGAGCTCAATGTTTCATCTGATATTGATTTGATTTTTGCGTATGAGTCAGACGGCACAACACAGGGAGCTAAATCAATCAGCAATCAAGATTTCTTTGCGCGCTTAGCTAAAAAGCTGATTGCTGCGATTGATGAAATCACTGAGGATGGTTTTGTGTTTCGTGTCGATATGCGTTTGCGACCATTTGGCTCAGAAGGCGCCATTGTATGCAACCTCGACGCGCTTGAAGATTACTATCAGAACAATGGGCGAGAGTGGGAGCGTTACGCATGGATTAAAGGCCGCGAGGTGACTGGCGGAGATGAAGTTTCACGTTTATTAAAACCATTCGTGTTCCGCAAGTATTTGGATTTTGGTGCTTTTGCCAGTATGCGTGATTTGAAAATTCAGATTCAGCGCGATGTAAACAGCAAAGGCATGCACGATAATATCAAGCTGGGGCGTGGCGGTATTCGTGAGATTGAGTTTATTGCGCAGGTGTTTCAATTGATACGTGGTGGGCAAGATGTGAGTTTGCAAATCAAGCCAACGTTGTCCGTACTTGGCTTACTAAGCAATAAAGGGCTGCTCCCTGCGCAAACTGTGGCGGAGCTGAGCGAGGCTTATGTGTTCTTAAGAAACCTAGAGCATCGTTTAATGTATGTGGATGATGTGCAAACACAAGAGCTCCCTAAGTCAGATGATGCTAAAGCGCGTATTGCCAAAGCCATGAGTTATGAAAATTGGTCAGCATTCTTACATCAATTAGACCAGTATCGCGCCCAAGTTCAGCAACATTTTGATGCTACGTTTAATGATGCAGAGGCGGCTGATGACGCACTAGAGGCAGAAAAATCTGTTTGGAACGCATCAGTGGGCGAGGCTGAAGCAGTTGAGAGCTTGCATCAAATAGGGTTTGCAGAGCCGCATGAAACATATCGCCGTTTAAATATTCTGCACCAAAGCAGCCGATACAAACAGCTGCCTGAGCTTAGCCGCCAGCGTTTTGATGCAGTGATGCCGCATGTTATCTCGCAGGCCGGAAAAGTGAATAATCCAGATGTTACCTTAACTCGGGTCACTGATTTGCTTGAAAGTATCTGCAGGCGGGCAAGCTATTTGGCACTGTTGGCTGAGCATCCGCAAGCCATGCAGCTGCTGGTTAAATTGTGCAGTAGTAGCCCGTGGCTTGCTAACTATTTAACCAGCCACCCTATACTGCTGGATGAGCTTTTAGATGACCGCACATTGCATGCCACGCCAGATTTTACAGCGATGCGTAGCGAGTTGTTGCAAAGATTAGCTGAAGTAACGGGCGATGTGGAGCGGCAAATGGATGTGATGCGCCATTTCAAGCATGCTTATATTTTTCGCTTTGCGGTACAGGACATTAACGGCGAGTTGCAGTTAGAAACCATATCAGACTACTTGAGTGCATTGGCTGATTTGATTTTGAGTGTGGCTTTAGAAATTATATGGCCCAATGTGCGTGGCAAACATTTAGACGTGCCTAAGTTTGCAGTGATTGGGTATGGAAAGCTGGGTGGTAAGGAGTTAGGTTACGCGTCAGATTTAGATATCATATTTTTATATGATGATGAAGCTCCAGAAGCCAGTGAGGCTTATGCACGGTTTGCACAGCGCATCAATAACTGGTTTAACAGCCTAACTTCAGCCGGTTTGCTGTATGAAACAGACTTGCAGCTGCGCCCCGATGGTAACAGCGGGTTGTTAGTGAGCAGGGTAGATGCCTTTAGGGATTATCAGCTGAATAAAGCCTGGATATGGGAACATCAGGCGCTGACACGCGCCCGTTTTGTTGCCGGCGATGCCGCAATTGGTCAAGCTTTTGATGCAATTCGTGCCGAGGTCATGACGCAGGCACGCGATGCATCGCTACTTAAAACCGAAGTGCTGTCTATGCGTGAGCGCATGCGCAAAGCTCAGCATGTGAGCGCAGGCATGTTTGATTTAAAGCAGGGTATTGGCGGGATTGTTGATGTGGAGTTTTTGGTGCAGTATTTAGTGTTATTGCATGCGCCTACTTATCCAGTGCTGACGGGTAACATTGGTAACATCGGTTTGCTTAAGCAGATGGCAACCCTGAAAATTATCGATGCAGAGTTAGCAGAAAGTGTGGCCACAGCTTATAGAGATTACCGTCACATGCAGCACAGGCTTAAATTGCAAGGTGCTACACAGTTGAACATTAAAGCAGAAGAGATTGCTGTTCAAATCGCTAAAGTCACGGAGTTATGGAATCGGGTTTTTGGCAATTAGCTTTTAGCGAGTTAAGTTTCGCTTAAATGGGGCGATAAGCAGTGTAATGTTAGGCTAAATGCGATCTGCATCGGCTTAGAATAGCTCGATTTCGCCTTCTTTTTTATTGTCTTGCAAACTGCCATTGGCGATTAGTAGCTCGTAAGAATCCACACGGTTGCGGCCATGATTCTTGGCGTAATATAGTGCGGTGTCTGCACGGTCTATAATCTGGCTAGAGGTATCAAAGGTTGATATCTCGGTGAAGCCAGCACTGACAGAAACTTTGCCAACCTGTGGAAACTCAAAATTGGCGACTTTTTGTTTAAAACGCTCAAAAATATTTTGAATATCAACCGTGCTGCTGCACTCAAAAAAGCCAACAAACTCTTCTCCGCCAAAGCGGAATAGCGGGTCAGCCTCCCTAAAGCTTTGACGCATAAGCTGAGAGAACATTAACAGCACTTCATCGCCAATTAAGTGGCCAAACTGGTCGTTAATTTTTTTAAAGTGATCAATATCAAAAATCGCTAAAAAGTACTTTTGGTTAGCTTTATCTTCCTTGCGATTGGTGCCGCTATGCATTTGGGCAAGAATCTTATTGATTTTAAAGTCAAAAGTTTTGCGATTGAGTAAACCAGTGAGTGTGTCGCACTCGTTTTCGTTGTTGAGCAAAATGAAGTTTTGATAAATATCCAATATCATACAAACGGAGTTGTATAAGTGCTCATTGGTATGGTCGGCATCAATGGCAATCACGCTGTCCACATGCCCCATGGTGCCAGTAATCGGGTGAAGTTTTATCGCGCGCTGTGCGTCAATTTTGTACGTATGCGGGGTGCCAGTTTGCAGGCAGTTGAGAATCGCCCGCTTAAAGTCAGCAGGCATATCTACGCTGCTTGTGTTGCTGTCATCAGTTAATGCGGTGATGGATTGTTTTTTTAAGTCACTCACATGATAGATAACGACGATTCTTTTCGATTCGTTATGGTTGAAGTTGATAAAGTCTGTGAGTGTCTTGATCAGCGCAACTTGCAGGGATAGGTCATCGCGCTCTTTTGTGAGTGTTACTAACTTACTCAATAACGAATTGATGCAGTATGTTTGCAAGATTTTTATTTGATATTGGTGATTAAATGCCTAAAAACTTAATCATAATCAAGTTAATTGATGACTGATTGGTGCTCATACTATCATAACTTTTTATGTTGCTGAGCTTAAGTAAATGACATCTTGGTGAGTATGATGAAATAAATTTTTTACCTAACCCTTTCGGGTGGTAACTTATTGTCGCAAATGATAGTTTTCTGTTTTTTTGCTGACCTTAACGCCCCCATCTTAACGCCGCAGTATGTACTGGGCTATCCCAATGTTGTTTGATTTCTTCATCTAATAGGCATAGCGTAATAGATGCGCCCGCCATATCAAGAGCGGTTGTGTAATTGCCAACTAAAGAGCGGGCAATTTTAATGCCGTGTTCGGTGAATAATCTAGAGGCCGTGTTGTAGATTAGGTATAGCTCCATTAATGGGGTGGCGCCAAAGCCGTTAATCAGGAGTAACGCTTCGCTGTCCGATGCCGGTTTTAACGCATCCAGAATGGCGCTCACTACATCTTGAACAATTGCATCAGCTTCACGCATAGGTTCGCGTTTGCGGCCTGGTTCCCCATGAATACCCACACCCATTTCAAGCTCGTTGTCGCTAATATCAAAAGTAGGGCGCCCCGCGGCTGGTACCGTACAGCTGGTGAGTGCAACGCCCATGCTAGCAGTGCGGCTGTTCACTTTATCTCCCAGTGCTTTGCATGTTTGTAAATCGGCGCCAGTTTCAGCTAGGCTACCTACACATTTTTCTACAATCACAGTGCCTGCTACACCACGCCGACCAGTTGTGTAGGTGCTATTAATCACAGCGCAGTCGTCGCTGGTAAGTACAGTGGCCGATTCAAATGGCAGCATTTCTGCTGCCATTTCAAAATTCATCACATCCCCTGCGTAATTCTTCACAATAAATAAAATCCCTTTGTCTGCATGCACCGCTTCGGCGGCGGCTAACATTTGATCCGGGGTGGGGGAGGTGAATACATGCCCAGGGCAGGCAGCATCCAACATGCCATAACCAATATAACCTGCGTGTAATGGTTCGTGCCCTGAACCGCCGCCGGAGATGATGGCTACTTTGTTGGGCGCTTTGTGCTGACGTGTTAAAAATAGAGGATCTGTATTGAGCTCAACCAAATCATGATGTGCTGAGGCAAAGCCACTGAGGCTTTCAATTAATACATCGTCAATTTTATTAATAAATTTTTTCATTACATGCCCTTTTTATCACGCACCTTTTTAAGCTTGGCTCGATAGTACTTGGTTACAAACTGCATTAATCATTAGCTGGCAGCTTTTTGCGCCTGGGTCTATATGTCCAATCGCACGCTCACCTAAGCCAGCGGCACGGCCCTTAGTGGCGATTAATGTTTTTGTTGCGAGCATACCTTCTTCGGCAGTTTGCATCAGCGCATGACAGATGACATTTATTTCGGTATTAGCTGAGGCTAGCGTAGAAAACTGCTGTGCCACAGGAATCAGCACATCTAACATGGTTTTCTCCCCCAAGCCGGCTTTGCCGCGTTGCTGAATCGCCTCTACACCTGCGGCAAAAGCTGCGGCATAGGTGGTAGTTGTGTCATCGTTTTTTTCTTTGAGTACTTTAGCCATGCTCATAAAAAAGCTCGCCAGTAAGGGGCCAGATGCGCCACCTATGGTGCTGAGTAATTTAAGGCCTATTTTATTGAGCGCTGCATCGGCTGTGAGCGCTGCAAGCTCTGCTTGTAGTTCAGTAATCGCTGCTGCACCGCGCTTCATATTGATATAGTGGTCACCATCCCCAATGGCGCGGTCTAGTGATTCTAGCTCTGATTCATGGTTAAGAATGGCGTCTCGTATGGACTCAGACGCTGATAAGATAAATGATGTTTTCATGAATAACACTATATAGCGAATTGATTAAAGTTGTTAAACTCTACACATGTCATAAAGTGATTTCAACTCATGAGCCTACGTTTCCGTTTAAATTTACTGATTACCTTATTGTCGTTGGCATTCATCTTGGTGGTAGGGTCTATCTTGGTAACAGATACCCGAATTTCAATCCGTGAGCGCGTTGAGGCTGCCAGCCGAGTGACGGTGCAGTTGCTGGATACAGTCATTATTAGCTCGACGTTAAATCCGGAAATGGGGCCTACACACGTTGTGCTGCAGGGTTTCTTGGCTTCTTTGGGTTATGTGCGCAGTAGTCACATCACGCTTTATGACTATCGTGGCTATGAGCTGTATCGCTCACCTGAGTCTACCTTTAAAAGTGATGTTGTCCCGCCACAATGGTTTGTGAAGTTAGTGCAGCCTAAGGTTGAAACGGTGGAGCGCAGGATTCGTTACGGTACTTTGGTTGTGCAGTCTAGCGCTGCAGGCTCTATACGTGAGGCGTGGGCTGGATTTAATCAGTTGATGTGGGTTGGCTTGGCGTTTTTTATCATACTGAACACGTTGGTTTACTTGCTGCTAAGTCATTCACTTAAGCCGATAGGCCGCATTTTAGGGGCAATTAATCGCATAGAGCAGGGCGATTTAACAACGCGTTTGCCCGCTTTCTCATTGCCTGAGTTCGACACCATAGGCCATAGCCTGAACCGCATGGCTGAGTCGTTAACTGCCGAGCGTTTGTTGGAAGAGAATAGGCAGCTTACCCATTTGATTCAAAAGCATATAGAAGAAGAGCGTCGTAGTTTGGCGCGTGAACTGCATGATGAGCTTGGTCAGTACGTCACTGCGATTAAAACCTTTGCCGTCGGTATTTCCAATAAAGCCAGAGCAAATAGCAGTGGTACTGGGATGACAGAGATTGCATCTAGTGCGCAGGTGATTGTTTCGGCAGCTAATCAAATTTATGATGGTATGCACAATATTGTGCGTCAATTGCGGCCTGGGGCACTTGATAACTTGGGCTTGGCAGAAACGCTGAAAGATTTGGTTAGTAGCCATCAGGTACAGCATCCTAAACTCCATATCCAGCTTTATTTGTCTGAAAACTTGCAATCAGGCAACTTGCAGAGCTTAGGTGAAACTATCAGTATTAATCTGTATCGAATAGTGCAGGAGTCGCTGAATAACGCTTTAAAATATGCCAAGGCCAGTACAATAGAAGTGCGGCTAAACAAAATGTCTGATGGTGAGTTGCAATTAACCATCAAAGATAACGGCATCGGTATGGATATTGATGCTGTTGACCAAACTAGCCATTTTGGTTTGCTTGGTATGCGCGAGCGCGTGCAGGCTTTGCATGGCTCTTTTGTAATAGCGTCTGCACCTAGTCAGGGCACCACAATTACAATTAAGGTGCCTGCAAGTACGGCAACTTAACAAGCACAGTGAGTTAATAAGTACAGCAAGTTAATGTAATTTATGTGCCCTAGGGCAGAAAGTCAGTCAATGAGTCAAATTAATGTGATGTTAGTCGATGATCACGCAGTTGTTCGTATGGGATTCAAAATGCTGCTTGAGTCTGATGTCGATATTAAGGTCGTGGCAGAGGCTGAAAGTGGTGAGCTAGCGATTCAGCGTTATGTTGAGCACAAGCCTAATGTGGTTGTGATGGATATTACAATGCCTGGTATTGGTGGCCTAGAGGCGATAGAGCGTATTTTGGCTAAAGATAGCACAGCCAAAATTTTAGTGCTGTCTGCACATGAGGACTCTGTACATCCTAAACGTGTGCTTAATGCAGGGGCGATGGGTTACCTCACTAAGCGCAGTGCGGCAGAAGAGCTAATCAAGGCAATCAGAACAGTCGCTGGCGGTAAGAAGTATCTAGAGGCTAGTGTTGCGCAGCAAATGGCGATTCAGCAACTCTCTGGCGATCAAAATCCAGTTGACGTACTCTCGCCTCGTGAGTTTGAAGTGTTTATGGCGCTGGCTAAGGGTAAAACCACCAACGAAATCGCCGAGACTTTGTTTTTAAGCCCACGTACTGTAGGTACGCATCTATACAATATCAAGCAAAAGTTAAATGCCAATAATTCGGCGGAAATCGCTTTAATCGCGATGCGTAGCGGCTTGCTCGACGCTTAATTAAATAAAAAATTGTGAAGGCGGCAGCCTGCCCTAGGCTCTGCAATTGGCTTTAAGCAGAATCAGTTTTAATCTTAGCGGGGCCGCTACGTATACTAATAATGCCGCTCAGTATAATCAGGCTGATGGCCAGCCATGCGTCTACACTCAGGTGCTCATGCCACCAAATAACACCAAATATACTTGCTAGTAAAATCGTCACATAGGCAAGGCTAGCCACCACCAATGTGTCTCCAGTGCGATAGGCTCGAGTGAGTGCAAGCTGCGCAATGGTGGCTGAAGCACCTAAGCCTGCCAAGGTGGCTACATCAGACCACGCTAAGGCGTGAAAGTGGTCAAACAGCATCCATGCGCCCGCACAAACTGTAGAAACTAAAGTGAAATAAAACACCGTGCGCCAATCAGGCTCATTTGCTTGGCCTAGTTGCTTAACGTGAATGTAAGCCAGTGCGGCTCCGGCTCCTGACAGTAAACCTAAAGAGCCAGCTAGCCACTGTGATTGGTTAATGGTGGGTTTTAATAACAACGCCACGCCAGTAAAGCCAATGGCAAGTGCGATGAATAGTATTTTTTTGGGTTTCTCATGAAGTAACATCGGCGTAAGTACCGCCAAAAACAAAGGGGAGGTGTAATTGAGAGTGATAGCGGTGGCTAATGGTAAATTTGCGATCGCATAAAAAAATAAAATCAGGGCGGTAAAGCCAACCGCTGAACGCGACATTTGTTTGCGCATTACGGGTGTGGCGAGCGGCAGTTTATTGTAAGCAATGAACAGGCCGATAAATAACAAACCAAATAAAGAACGATAGAACACGAGCTCGGCGCTGCTGAACTTTTGGGCGCCGAGCTTAACTAGCGCCCCCATGATAGCAAAGCCTAGTGCGGCAACGAGCATCCATAAGCTACCTAGATTAGGTAGGTTAAAGCTAAGCTTTTTCATGCGTATGCCCAGATAGCGTCATGCTTGAGCGGGCGTGAGGTGTTGCTGCATTTGTTTGCGATACCATTGATGAAAGTGCTCCATGCCTGTTTCCATTGGGTGCTGGTATGGTCCGCGTTCATCAATGCCTTGCGCAAACAGCGCATGGCGGCCATCATGCATGCGCTGGCAAATGTCATTGTCTTCCACTGCAGTTTCATCATAAGCGGCTTGTTGCGCGGCTACGTATTCGCGTTCGAATAAAGCAATGTCTTCCGGGTAGTAAAATTCAACCACGTTAGTACACGCGTTAACGCCACGCGGAATAATATGCGACACCACTAAAACGTTGGGATACCATTCAATCATCAAGAATGGGTAGTACACCATCCAGATAGCACCGTATTTAGGTGTTTTGTCGCCATGATATTGTGCCACTTGCTGCTGCCATGCCTGATAAGTTGGCGAGCCTGCTTTGTTCACGGAAGATTTGAAGCCTACGGTTTGTACACTGTAGTTAGCGCCAAACTCCCAGTTGAGCTGGTCACAGTTTACAAATTGATTAAGGCCTGGGTGAAACGGGCCAACATGGTAGTCTTCTAAGTACACCTCAATAAAGGTTTTCCAATTGAAGTTATATTCTTCAACCGCGACGCGATCCAACATATAGCCTGTAAAATCAAAATCTTGCTTGCTGCCTAAGTTTGCAAGATCTTTTACAATATCACGCTTGGTGTCAAACAATAAACCTTGCCAATTTTGTAAGGTTTTTTTATCAAGATTCAAGCAAGGGTTTTGCTCAAAGTGTGGCGCACCTAGTAACTTGCCTTCTAGGTCATAAGTCCAGCGGTGCAGAGGACACACAATGTTTTTCGTGTGCCCGCGGCCTTTAAGCATTAATGCTTGTCGATGCCTGCATACATTACTGAGTACGTTAATTCCATCTTGCTGGCGCACTAAGCTTTTCGCTTGCCCCATCCAGTCTAATACATGGTAATCACCAACGTTGGGCACCATCAGCTCATGGCCAAGATAATGAGGCGCATGGGCGAACAGTTGCCTTTGTTCAATGGCATAAGTGTTTTCATCAACATACCATGAGACTGGTAGTTGTGATGCTGTGTCTTGTTGGGAAACCAAAGTTAAAGATGCCATAAGAAAAAATGATTGGCAGTTAAAATTTTAGGGATGGCGATTTTTGCCTAAATTGCTATTTTTATCAAGTCATTATTATATAATTATCTATAAGTTTTGTGCTGTAAAACTTGCCAATAGTGAGGTTTTCGGCTACTCTCGTGAGAGTTTCTTTACCCTTCAATTAAAATTTAAATACCATCTTTTTAAATTAAATAAACCGAAGATGTTGTCGCGATTCTTAATCAATTTATGAATTGCGGGATTTTTATTTTTTGTAGGATTCAGCAATGCAGCCTGTATGAGGTTTTGTATTGCCTAATAATTTGTACGTCTAAATAACTTGTATTTGAGTAAATAAAAAAAATGTCAGACCATTTAATGAATACCTATATGCGTCAGCCTGTTACCTTTGTCAAAGGTAAGGGCGTTTGGCTATGGGATAACCATAATGAACAATATCTTGATGCATTGTCAGGCGTTGCGGTAAACGGCTTAGGCCATGCCCACCCCAAATTGGTAGATGCTATTGCCAAACAAGCCGCTAATTTGATTCATGTATCTAACATCTATCAAATTGCCGAGCAATCAGCACTGGCTGATAAGCTATGTGAAGTATCTGGCATGGACAAAGTGTTCTTCTGTAATTCTGGCTGTGAAGCCAATGAAGCGGCAATTAAATTAGCGCGTTTATACGGGCATAATAAGGGGATTCACAACCCAGAAATTATTGTGATGGATCAATCTTTCCACGGACGTACGTTAGCCACGTTGTCTGCAACGGGTAATCGTAAAGTACAGGCTGGCTTTGAGCCGCTGGTGAGCGGCTTTATTCGCGTACCTTATGATGATGTTGATGCAGTGAAGCAAGTGGCATTACACAATCCGAATGTGGTTGCGGTGCTCGTGGAGCCGGTGCAAGGTGAAGGCGGCGTCAACATCCCTAAAGATGCTGGTGCGTATTTAGAGCAGTTACGTGAGATATGTGATGCCAATGGCTGGCTGTTAATGCTAGATGAAGTGCAAACAGGGATTGCACGCACTGGTACTTGGTTTGCATTCCAGCACACGAACATCAAGCCTGATGTCATGAGTCTAGCTAAAGGTCTGGGCTCTGGTGTGCCAATTGGCGCGTGTGTTGCTAGTGGTAAGGCGGCAGAAGTCTTCACCTATGGCAAACATGGTTCAACTTTTGGAGGTAATCCTTTAGCGACAGCGGCTGGTTTGGCGACCCTCAATATTATTGAAGAAGAAAAATTACGCGAGAATGCCGAGAAGATTGGTAATTTGATTCGTGAAGGCTTTACTGCTGAGCTTAAAGGCACTCCAGGTGTCGTGACTGTGCGTAATGCAGGCATGATGATCGGTATCGAGTTCGATCGCCCATGTGGTGACCTGGTGAAAATGGCCTTGGCAGCTAAATTACTAATCAATGTGACGGCAGATAAAGTGGTGCGTTTGTTACCTCCGCTCGTGATGAATGAAGCTGAGGCAAAAGAGCTGGTGCAACGCTTATCTGCCTTAATCAAAACATTTTTATCACAATAAATCATTTACAACATAACTAACTGTAGTCTGTTTTAATAAAACTTGAACTACCAAAGATGATGGCAATAAAACACTTTTTACAATTTAATGATTTAAACCGTGACGAGCTTGAGTATGTGTTCGAGCGTACTCGTTGGATCAAAAGCCAATTCAAGGATTATCAGCAATATTGGCCATTACAAGACCGTACGTTGGTGATGATCTTTGAAAAAGCCAGTACACGCACACGCTTGTCGTTTGAGGCAGGTATGCAGCAGCTGGGCGGTTCTGCCATTTACCTCAATACCAGAGACTCGCAGCTGGGTCGTGGCGAGCCTGTGGAAGACGCAGCACAAGTGATCTCGCGCATGAGTGACTTGGTGATGATTCGCACCTTTGAGCAAGAAATCATAGAGCGCTTTGCTGCCAACTCACGCGTACCAGTGATTAATGGTTTAACCAATGAATATCATCCGTGCCAGATTTTGGCGGATATTTTTACTTATATTGAGCATCGTGGCTCTATTAAAGGTAAAACCGTGGCTTGGATTGGTGATAGTAATAATATGTGTCATACATGGCTGCAAGCTGCTGAGTTGTTGGATTTTAACGTGCATGTTTCTACGCCGCCAGGTTATGAAGTTGAGCCGGAGCGTGCTAATTTGTATGGTACAGACCACTTTGAAGTGTTTGCTGACCCCATGGATGCCGCGCGCGGTGCAGATTTGGTGACCACTGACGTGTGGACCAGCATGGGCTTTGAAGCTGAGAACGAAGAGCGTATGCGCGACTTTGCTGATTGGCAGGTAGATAGCGACATGATGCGCGTAGCAGCGAAAGATGCTTTATTTATGCATTGTTTGCCAGCACATCGTGGTGAAGAGGTTTCTGCCGAAGTGATTGATGGTGTGCAAAGTGTAGTTTGGGATGAGGCGGAGAATAGGCTACATACCCAAAAAGCACTTATGGAATATTTGTTGTTAGGAAAACTTTAGTTAACAATTGACAGGCTATTGTGTTGAATGCTGTGTTTGTAAGCATAAGGATTCAACCATCGCTTGTGAGTTGCGAAATATCTATAGATAGAAAGAGATCATGAGTAAAGTAAATAAAGTAGTGTTGGCCTATTCAGGCGGTTTAGATACTTCAGTTATTTTGAAATGGCTGCAAGACGAGTATCAATGTGAGGTTGTGACTTACACAGCTGATTTGGGTCAGGGTGAAGAGTTAGAGCCTGCACGTGCAAAAGCAAAAGCGGCTGGTGTAAAAGAGATTTTTATTGATGATGTGCGTGAAGAGTTTGTGCGTGATTTTGTATTCCCAATGTTCCGCGCTAACACCGTATATGAGGGTGAGTATTTATTAGGTACGTCTATTGCACGCCCACTCATCGCTAAACGTTTGATTGAAGTGGCACGTGATACCAATGCAGATGCAATTTCACATGGCGCAACAGGTAAAGGTAATGACCAAGTGCGTTTTGAGCTTGGCGCTTATGCATTAAACCCTAACATTCAAATCATTGCCCCATGGCGTGAGTGGGATTTACTCAGCCGTGAAAAACTCATGGCATACGCTGAAAAGCACGGTATCCCTGTCGATATGAAGCATAAGCAAGGCGGCAGCCCATACAGCATGGATGCGAACTTGCTACATATTTCTTATGAAGGCCGTCATTTAGAGAACCCAGCTGCAGAGGCTGAAGATTCTATGTGGCGTTGGAGTGTAAGTCCAGAGAAGGCGCCAGACGCTGCTGAGTATTTAGATATTGAGTACGTCAACGGTGACCCAGTGAGCTTGAACGGTCAGCCTATGAAAGCGCATGACTTGCTTGCGCATTTAAACAAAATTGGTGGTAAGCACGGTGTAGGTCGTTTAGATTTGGTTGAAAACCGCTATGTGGGCATGAAGTCACGCGGCTGCTATGAAACACCAGGCGGCACGATTTTGCTTAAAGCACACCGTGCGATTGAGTCTATTACTTTAGACCGTGAAGTGGCGCATTTAAAAGATGACCTAATGCCACGCTACGCTAGCATGATTTACAACGGTTACTGGTGGAGTCCTGAGCGCCTTGCATTACAAACGCTGATTGACCATACGCAAAAAACAGTAAACGGCTGGGTGCGCGTGAAGCTATACAAAGGTAATGTGATTGTGACAGGCCGTGATAGTAAAACTAACTCATTGTTTGACCCTAACATTGCAACCTTTGAAGATGACAAAGGCGCTTACGATCAAAAAGATGCAGGTGGCTTTATTAAGCTAAATGCATTGAGAATGCGTATCGCGGCAAATTTAAGAGATAAAAAGTAGGCACTAAATTTAAGTGTAGATATTTTAAAAAGTGATGGGCCTATGTTAATCACTCTTTAAAATGTAGTAATGCACTTAAGTGAGTAGTAAATACTTAAAAAAGCACCTAGCTAACACTAGGTGCTTTTTTGTTTTAAACTCGTGATGTCTGGTAAATGGTTAAAGTAGCTTAATCAACAATTAGGCGACCATTGAGCGCCTGTAGCGGACGGTTGTTATGCTGGGTCAGCGCTGCTAATGCATCGATTTGCTCTTTGCTTGCGGTCATTGGCGTTTTAATCAATATCCAGCGTATACCTTCTGTGCAAGGCGGGGAGGTGAGCGAGCCACTAAAGCGATAGTAATCTTGATTACTCGGCATCATTTCACTTGCAAGCAATCTTGATTTTAACGTAACGGCTTTGTTGCTCTCGTTAGGTAGTTGTTTTAAAACCTTTTCCAAACCTGGGTTAGGCCTGCCTTCTCTGAATAGTACGGCAACAATTGCCGTGTTGCCTTTGATGTCGCTATGTAAAAACTGTGCTTCCAACGGGAATGATTTGCCTTGGATGCTATGCTCGCTCGGCGTATGGAAATTGGCCTGTTTTAGCTTGAAAGTGATGTTGTCGATAGCAACAATATTGCCATCTCTAAAGTTTAACTGTATTGAGTGATTGGTTTGCAATATTTCTTTTGCTGGAAATTTCTGCAGCAGTTTCAACGGTTTTAAATTGGCATCCAGACTCTCTTCTATATCAATCGGTGATTGGGTGCTGCCAGCACTGCACATTGAAAATTCCTCACTCAGCTTTCCCCAGTGCTCTGGGCCTTCTTTACCATCGTAACTCCAGGCTAAGTTTTTTTTCGCTTCCTCAGCCTTGTTGTTGGGTTTCGCTGGTTTTTTTTCTATTGGCTTTGCTTCAGCTGGTTTGGCTTCTGTAGCTTTGCTTTCTGCATCTGCCGGTTTGGCACTCGTGCTGGCCTCGGTCTTTGCTTCTGTAGTAGGTGGTGCTTTGGCTGGCGCTGGCGTCACAGCTTTAGGTGTTGGGGTTTTATGGCTTGCACATACATACTGCATTGCGCGATCAAAGTCTGATTCTGGAACAGGTTCAATGAACTTAGCTTTCTTTACATCATCAATGCCAGCCGAGTGCACAAGCTCATTATTAAAGTATTGAAATACCTGAGTCGCCGCAGACTTCTGTGACGGGCAGTCAAAATACCAGAGTAATTTGGAAAGATTGTATTGTGTATCTGGTGATTCCAGGTTTTTTTGAACAGCTTTGTATTCAATTTTCACCCAGGCGCGCTTCAGTTTATCTTTTTCTAAGATAGATTGTTTGTCTATCATTAATTTAGAGGTGCTGTTCTCATTAACTTTTGCCCAATTGGCGGCCGAGCATGTGCTGATGCTTATAAAAAAACAAACGAGAGATAGCGTGAAGTAAGTGACTGCTTTTTGCATATTACGTTCCGACTTTATTATGAATGCCTATCGTTGATTAGCTTTTAACTTAAATTGGGCACTGATTTAGTATTGGTGAAAGTGATATTAAGTTCATCTATATTCATTTAACGGCTGAATTACGCATTTGTTTAATAAAAATTACACATCTTTGCCATGCAAGTTTGTGGCACAAGTTTTGGTACTGAAATTTATGCTGGCTGTATGAATATTTAAATGCTTTAACCATGCTAGGCGCTGTGTTGTTCTATAATCATCATTAATTTAGTGTTAAGTGAAATTTAATTGATGACAACAGAAGTGGCAGCCAAACGTTCTACCGTAGAAATTTATGCAGATGGCGCATGTAAAGGTAATCCTGGCCCTGGTGGCTGGGGGGCGTGGATCAGTTATGATGGACATGAAAAAGAGTTGTTTGGTGGAGAGCTAGTCACCACTAATAATCGCATGGAGCTTACGGCGGTGATTCGAGCACTGGAAGCTTTAAAGCGTGCCTGCCATGCAAAAGTCTTTACAGACTCTGTGTATGTACAAAAGGGTATTTCTGAATGGATTATTGGCTGGAAAGCCCGTAACTGGCGCACTGCAGATAAAAAACCTGTTAAAAATGATGATTTATGGCGCGTGCTGGATGTATTGGCACAGCAGCACACCGTAGAGTGGATATGGGTAAAAGGACATGCCGGAAATGTAGGCAATGAGCGTGCGGATATGTTGGCAAATAAAGGTGTGGACCAAGTATTGCAAAAGGGAGCTAGTGCATCATGAGACAGATCTTTTTAGATACGGAAACTACCGGGCTATATCATGCCCAAGGACACCGTGTGATTGAAATCGCAGCTGTTGAAGTGGTAAACAGGCGCTTAACCAAACATCATTTTCATTATTATTTAAATCCAGACCGCGAAATTGACCAAGGTGCACAAGAGGTGCATGGTATTTCGCTGGAGTTCTTGCAAGATAAACCTCGTTTTGCAGATATTGCGAATGAACTGATAGCGTTTATTGCCGATGCAGAGCTCATTATGCATAACGCACCATTTGATGTGGGTTTCTTGAATTGCGAGCTCGGCTTAATTGGGCAAAAAAAAGTAGAGGCGATTACTGCTAAAATCACGGACACGCTTAAAATTGCAAAAGAGATGCGCCCGGGGCAGCGTAATAACCTAGACGCTTTGTGTAAGTATTTTGGGATAGATAACTCAAAACGTACCTTGCACGGCGCATTGCTGGATGCTGAGTTGCTAGCAGATGTCTATATGGCGATGACGCGCGGTCAAGAGAGCTTGATGATTTCATTGGATCAGCCTAATCATGAAATGGCGGAAATGACTGCCGTGAGCCATGCGCCAGTGCTAGTGAAGCATGCCAGTGATGCTGAGCTTGCAGATCATGAGGCGTATTTGGCGGGTCTGGCAAAATCTGGTAACTGCGTGTGGAATGGCTAATGTGCAGTTATTCAGTAGAACAAATGATTGGTAAATTTAGGAAAGTAGCAAATAATGAATAATACAGTTCTTGTGACAGGCGGTGCTGGTTTTATTGGCTCTAATTTTGTACTGGCTTGGGTAAATCAGGGGTTAGGTACTGTGGTCAATTTGGATAAATTGACCTATGCCGGTAATTTAGACAACTTAGTGAGTTTAGAGCATAGCGCACATCATGTGTTTGTGCATGGCGATATAGGTGATCAGCATTTGGTTGCTAAATTACTAGATGAACACAAGCCTCGTGCGGTAATTAACTTTGCTGCAGAAAGTCATGTAGACCGATCCATCCATGGACCGGAAGACTTTATTCAAACCAACATTGTGGGCACGTTCCATTTGTTAGAAGCAGTGCGTGCTTACTGGGGTGCATTAAATACTGCGGATAAAGCAAGTTTCCGCTTCCTGCATGTATCTACCGATGAAGTTTATGGCTCATTAGGTAAAGACGATCCTGCATTTACAGAAACTACGCCGTATGCACCGAATAGTCCTTACTCAGCCTCTAAAGCATCTTCAGACCATTTAGTCCGTTCTTACCACCACACCTATGGTTTGCCAACCTTAACGACTAATTGTTCAAATAACTACGGACCTTACCATTTCCCTGAAAAGTTAATCCCGCTAGTCATTCATAATGCCTTGGCTGGTAAACCACTACCGGTATATGGCAATGGCTTGCAAGTGCGTGATTGGCTTTACGTGGAAGACCATTGTGCGGCAATCAGACGCGTGCTTGAGGCTGGCAAGGTTGGCGAGGTTTATAACGTAGGCGGCTGGAACGAGAAAACCAATATTGATATTGTCAGAATGCTGTGTCGCATGTTGGATGCTAAACAGCCCCGCGCTGATGGGCAGTCTTACGCCGATCTCATTACTTATGTGGCTGATCGCCCTGGGCATGATATACGTTATGCAATTGATGCAACAAAAATTGCAACAGAGTTAGGCTGGAAACCAGCAGAGACATTTGAAACCGGTATAGAGAAAACAGTGAACTGGTATTTGGCACATCAAGACTGGGTTAATAATATTACCAGTGGCGATTATCGCAATTGGATTCAAACACATTATTCAGAACGTGGTGAGGAAATGGCATGAAGGGAATTATTTTAGCAGGTGGCTCTGGTACGCGCTTGCATCCAGTAACACAGGTTGTTTCTAAACAGTTATTGCCGGTCTACGACAAACCGATGATTTACTACCCATTGACCACGCTGATGCTGGCCGGGATTCGTGATATTTTAGTGATTTCAACGCCAGAAGACACACCGCGTTTTCAGCAGTTGCTGGGCGATGGTAGCCAGTGGGGAATTTCTATTCAATTTGCAGTGCAGCCATCACCAGATGGTCTAGCACAAGCGTTTATTATCGGTAAATCGTTTATTGGTAACGATAGCTGCGCATTGGTACTCGGCGATAACATTTTTTACGGGCATGAGCTAGCAGTTAAAACGCAGGCTGCGGCAACCCTAAATAAAGGGGCTACCGTTTTTGCTTATCCCGTAAGTGACCCTGAGCGTTATGGTGTAGTTGAGTTCAATGCGCAAGGGCAAGCCGTGAGCTTGGAAGAAAAGCCGACCATGCCTAAATCTAGATACGCGGTTACTGGTTTGTATTTCTATGATAACGATGTGATTCGTATTGCAGAGCAGTTAAAACCATCGCCACGAGGCGAATTGGAAATTACGGATGTGAACCGTGCTTATCTTGAGCGTGGAGATTTACAAGTGGAGGTGATGGGACGCGGTATTGCATGGCTGGATACCGGAACCCATGAGTCGCTGTTAGAGGCTTCATTGTTTATTGAAACCATAGAAAAGCGCCAAGGCTTAAAAGTAGCTAGCCCAGAAGAAGTCGCTTATCGTATGCAATATATTGACGCTACAGCGTTAGAACAATTAGCTAATCGTTACATTAAAAACGCCTATGGGCAATATTTAAAAATGTTGCTGACGGAACAGGTGTACTAAATGCAAGTAATTAAAACTGCAATTCCTGATGTGCTCATATTAGAGCCTCAAGTGTTTGGTGATGAACGAGGTTTCTTTTTCGAAAGCTTTAATCAGCAAAAGTTTGAACAGTTAACTGGCGTTAAAACAGAGTTTGTACAGGATAACCATTCTAAATCTGCGGCTAATGTATTGCGCGGTTTGCACTATCAAATTGCGCAGCCGCAGGGTAAGTTGGTGCGTGTGGTAGCTGGCGAGGTTTTTGACGTTGCAGTGGATTTACGTAGGCAGTCTAAAACCTTTGGTCAATGGGTTGGCGCGATTTTGTCTTCAGATAATAAACGCCAGATGTGGGTGCCAGAAGGGTTTGCGCACGGCTTCCTAGTGCTGAAAGATAATACGGAGTTTCTATATAAAACAACGGATTACTACGCACCGCAGCATGAGCGCTGCATTCGTTGGGATGATGCTGACATTGGAATTGAATGGCCAACCGCTAGCTTGCCGCTCCATTCTGCGCCCGTACTTTCAGCTAAAGATCAGCTCGGCGCTAGTTTGGCTGATGCGGATGTATTTGAATAAGGTTTCTCATTAGCAATGCAATCTCCTCGCTATAAAAAAATATTATTGACCGGCGTAAATGGTCAGGTTGGGCATGCATTACAGCAAGCCTTGGCTAAGCAGCCAGCCTTGTTTGGTGAGCTGGTTTGTTTGGATAGAAACAAACTGGATTTATCTAATCCGCAGGCAATTCGCGGGGCAGTGCAAGCGATACAGCCTGACTTGATTATTAACCCGGCTGCTTATACTGCAGTTGATAAAGCGGAGTCAGAACCAGACTTAGCTTATGCGATTAACGCTATTGCACCTGGTGTGCTCGCGGAAGAAGCGGCCAAGCTAGGGGCTAAGTTAATACATTTTTCTACAGATTACGTATACGCCGGTAATAAAGTGGGTGCTTATGTGGAAAATGATGCCACCGCACCGTTGAGCGTGTATGGGAAGTCTAAATTGGCCGGTGAAGAGGCGATTCGTTCGGTGGGGTTGCCATCGCTGATTTTTAGAACCTCTTGGGTATATGGGGCTTACGGCAAGAATTTTTTGCACACGATTCTGCGTTTAGCTAAAGAGCGTGAACAGTTACGCATTGTGGCTGATCAGGTCGGTGCGCCCACGAGTAGCCTTTGTATTGCACAAGCGGTGTTACAGGTGCTTGCGCGATGGGATGGCGAGCGTTCTGGCGTATATCATCTGGTGAATGCCGGGCACACGACCTGGCATGGTTTTGCAACGGCCATCGTGGATGCTTATGCACAATTGCAGTTAACACACCACTGGCAGCCTCTTAAGGCCTTAGTGGCCAATATTGAAGCGATTACAACCGCTGACTACCCAACCCCTGCTGTTCGTCCCGCTAATTCATACTTGGATTGTACAAAGTTAAGTGCAGATTTTTCAGTGCAGCTGCCAGATTGGCGTGAGGCATTAATGGCAGAGTTTCAGGCACTGCCAAATCAGTGATTAGCCTAAAGCATCTGCCCAGCTGTTAGGCGTTTCATATAAGCGTACTTTTTCTAGTTTGAGATGGTTACCGTAAGTATCTTGGTAACGCGCTTTTAGAATTCTAAAAGCCTCTGCCGCCATGTTTTCTGCCGTAGGCACCGTTGGGAATACAACGGTCTTGTGGTTAGGTAGGGTATTCAAGAAGTTTAATATGTCTGTGTCATGTTGGTACACCAAAAACGCATGATCCCACACGTTAACGACAGCGTCTTTTGCTATCGCTTTTACATCAGAAAAATCCATCACCATCCCGTTATCGGACGTATTTTCTGCAGTGATGATGTCACCAGATAGCGTGATTTCGATTGCATAGCGATGACCATGCAAGTTTTTGCATTGGCTCTTATGGTTAGGAATCCGGTGGCCTGCGTCAAATTCAAGGCGGGTAGTAATGTGCATATTGATGTCATCAAAGAGTGATTTTAGTAGCACGTTCAAACATGCTGAACGTAATAAACAATCGTCATTATACCCTCACTCCGTGGAGTTGTTGGCTGATAGATGATTGGCTTAGGGCGTTGCAGGCGATTATTTACCAGTGATTATTGCCTAACAATTATTCATGTCTGCGTGTAAGTTGTGCATGTTGATTTTGAAAGTTGGAAAGCCATACATTAAAGTCGTTGAGTGACATTGATTTTGAATAGTAATAACCTTGTATCTTGTCGCATTGCATTTCCATGAGTATGTTTAGGCAACTTAATTCTTCTACGCCTTCAGCCACTACGGTTTTACCCAAGCTATGCGCCAACTGGATAATAGAGAGCACAATCTCTCTATCTTGCGGAGATTGCTCAATCTGTTTCACAAAGGACTGATCAATTTTAACCAGGCTAATCGGCATATTACGCAGCCTGGTCATGGAGGAGTAGCCCGTGCCAAAGTCATCCAGCGCAAATGAGCAACCCAGCTGCGAGATACGATTGATCACAGACATCGCTTTTTTCTCATCCAATAGCAAATCACTTTCTGTGATTTCAATCACCAATGATTTAGCCGGGATATCCCACAGTGCAATGGATTGTGCAATCAACTCGGGCAAGTCTGCATCTAGCAGGTCAGGCGAGGACAGATTGACTGTCAATGCAAAGCTATTTTGGTGCGTGGCGATAATTTCGGCGATGCGTTGGCATGCAGTGTTAATGAGCCAGCGGATAAATATTTTACCAAAGCCTTTTTTGTAGATGGTGTCGATAAGGCGCATCGGCGAAATACCAACCCACTCTGCATTGTGCCAACGTAAGAGCATCTCTGCACTTACACAAGTGGCGTACGCAGTGTCATGCTTAGGCAGGCTTACAATCGGCTGCAAATAGACTTCTAACTCATTATTCTGCAAGGCCTCAATAATCGCCTCCTCTAATGAGTGTGTGCTGGAGAATACGCTGGTAATGTGCTGATCATACATTTCAATCTGATAATGATTAATCATTGCATGGTGCAACGCCAATTTAGCGCACTCATACAGCGAGTGCGCTTTAGAGGTATGTTTAAACGTAGTAACGCCGCCAAAGTAAGGTTTTACAATCAGGCTGTTATTGACCAGTGGCAATGATGACTCAAAAGCGTGAATGAGCTCTGAGGCAATCAGGTTGAGCTGTGCTGGGAAGTGTAAGTCTTCAATAACAATTGCGAACTCATTGGGGCCAATATGAAACAGTCTGGTATCTTTGCTCAGGTGTTGCTGAATGAGATCAACGGCCGCTAGTTCGAGTGTGGATTGATTAGTATTTATCTTTCTTTCTTTATCTGCATTGATATTCAGGTTAAGTAAAAGCAGACCCAGATTGATATGTTCAGCCTCTGCCTTTTTAATCAGCTTAAGCATTAGCTGGTGGTTAGGTAAGCCAGTGGTTAAATCAAAGCTCTTGGAATAGTTATACCGATATTGATCAAACTCGTTAGTTGCAAGCGCTAATAAGTGTGTCAGCACCAGATGAAACTGATGGTCGTATCGAGATAGCGTTGCGTCTTCTGTGTGTAATTTTATGGATTGGCAAAGGATGAGTGCATCCCCCAACTTTGCTCCGGTTTTGTAATCCTGCAACCAATGGTGTAGTAGTTCATCGATTGCTTGATTGAGTTGAGACCAATTTAATTGCCTTGGCCATTGTTGCAATAGCTGTACGAGGCCAACAGCGTTAACGTTGAAGCTAACTGCTACTGTTGGCGAGGTGTAATGGTAGGGTCCAGCAAGGTCATTAGGGCTTAATTCATAAGCCTGCATGATGTTCAGTAAATCATTAGGGGATATATTCAGTGTGAATTCATGATCTATTGAACTGTAGATTTCTTCTTGTAATTTCTTCATTGGGCGGTGATAGGTTAGCTAAAATAATTATTGATATTGAGACCATAACTGTCAGGAGGTAGCCCCCTGACGATTTTGTATGGTTCACCGCTAGGTGTTAATGGTGCATTGATTAAATTGAGTGTGGGTGGATATTCGTTTTTTGTTTTATCTGGGTTGAGTAAAATCATCACCTTGGGCAACAGACGGCGCACACTATTCTGCTGAATCACAACGCCCACTTCTCCCGAGTTTAGTTCAACCAAGGAGCTTACTGGATACATACCTAAGAACTGCACCAATTGATCAATTAAATGCCCGTCAAATTTGCTGTCGCGCAGTGCATGTATTTTTTCTAGAGCAGATTGATTATAAACGCCTTTGGCATAAGCCTTGTTACTAGTGAGTGCGCAATACGTGTCAACCAGCCCGGCCATTTGTCCCGGTAGACTGATTTGCTTACCTTTCAGCTGAAATGGGTAGCCGCTACCGTCGATGCGTTCATGGTGCTGGGATACAGCAATCATGGTGGTGCTGGAAATACTAATGGTAACCTCCAATAATGCTAAGGCGTAATCTACGTGTTTTTTAAATATTTCATATTCTTCTGCCGAGATTTTCTCTCTCTTTTGTAGCAAATCTTTAGGAATTTTTACTTTGCCGATATCTTGTAATAGACCGGCTAGACCCAGGTCTTTAATCTGCTTTTTTGGCAGGGCCATGAAGTTGGCGAGCGCCATCAGCATGATAGAAACATTGAGTGCGTGGTTGTAAGAGTAGTCATCCGTTTGTTTTAAACGTGCCAACCACAACAGTGCATCTGAATTACGCTCAATACTATCGACCATTTCGTTGAGCGTTTCATCCACTTTATTTAAATCTACCAATTGGCCCTCTGCCATTGCATTAAAGAACTCGCGCGTGACTTGCTGTGTTTTCTCATAAGTCGGATAGATTGTGCTGATTTCTTGCTCTACCGGGTGTTTTTCTTCAAGCAGTGTATGGTGCAGATGTGTGGCGGTGTCTAAATCGGCAAGCGTTTTATTTTGATCGGCCTGAGTAGAAAGAGAGTTCGTCCTTCTTTTTAAATTTGGTCGCCAGCCTTTTAGCCCAGATACAAAGCGTGATAAATCTGCTTTGATTTGTTTGGATAAAGTCAGGTCCGTGAGCGCGCCTTCAGTATCAAGTTCGGCTTCTTGGCTTAAATAGCTCAGGTTGACGTTTGTGCTGTTGTGGCTAGTTGTTTGCGCTGTACTCTGGTTGAAATCCTGTTTGAAGTCTTGAATCTCACGCATCACCTTAAAAAAGGAAAGCTGCTCTTTGCTCTGGCTAAGTTTACTGCCTTGTGGGCGAGCGCTTGCTGTGGATGGGCTTGGTACCGCTGATTGATATATGTTGCTTGAAGCATGGTGTTGCACTGCAATCGATTTCTTTTGCGGTGCCAAATAGTGCTCACCAAGTGAAACGGTACGGTCTATATAAACAAACTCACACAAAGCCATCAGCGTAGCAATCTGTTCTGCATCTTCGATTAGTAAGCCTTCTAATAAAAAAGGCGTACCAAGCCAAGGTCGGTCAAGCTCGCACACAAACATACCAATTGCCAGTGCATGTACTGGAGTCTGTTCTTTGCGAATGTCAGTCAATTGATAAGGTCCTGAAAGTTGTTTTATACATGAACTGTATGGTTTACCTTAATCTGCGTATGCATAGTTTTAACGCATTGCTGTTGGCAATACATACTCATACTCGATGCACAGTAAACATTATCGTTTCATTCCACGCATCATTCAACGTCTTATTTTATGGCTGCATCATAACACTGATGTGCGTGCTGGCGGCTTGTCCTAATGCAGGTAAATGATAGCCACCCTCTAGTAATGAAACGACTCGTCCTTGTGCATGCTGTTTAGCCACTTGTTTAATAAAAGTTGTTATCCACGCATAGTCTTGATTAATTAAATGCATGCCTGCCAGTGGATCATCAATATGTGCGTCAAACCCTGCTGAAACGTAAATGATGTCAGGCTTGAATTGGTTGAGTGCAGGTAAAAACTCGTGGTTAAACGCATGTTGGTATTGTTTTCCATCTGCATTTGCTGCCAAAGGTATGTTAATCATAGTTGCTGTACGTGTATCAGCCCCACGGTGAGGGTAAAACGGATGCTGGAATGTTGAGCAAAGCATAACTTGTGGATTGCTTTTGAAAATATCTTCTGTGCCATCTCCATGATGCACATCAAAATCGATAATCGCAACACGTTGTACTTTATATTGGGCTAAGGCGTGTGCAACGCCAACTGCAATGTGGTTAAAAATACAGAACCCTGCGCTATTGGCACGACCAGCATGGTGGCCTGGCGGTCTAACACAACAGAAAGCGTTATCTACTTTCCCTTGCATGACTAAGTCGGTTGCAAGCAGTGCGGCACCACTGGCATGCAGGGTAGCGGATAAACTCATCGGGCCCATGGCGGTATCTGCATCCAGTCGCACTAAGCCTGCCTTGGGTGACAGTGCACGAATGTGCTTAATGTAATCAGGATGGTGAACACGTGCCAATTGCGTATCGCTTGCAGCTGGTGCTTCGTATACGGCAAGATGCTGGTAAATGCCTTGCTTAACCAGCGCATTCTTAATGGCAGTGATACGCGCCGGCGATTCTGGATGGTTGCCATCCATGATGTGCAATAAAGTGTCAGGGTGAGTAATGAAAGCGGTTGTCATACCATACCTGTGATTGATTGCTATATTTGGTGAGAAATCTCAGTACGTAACATTTTATAAATCGCTAATCTCTCTGCCGATATTTTATCTTGTTGCAGCGCTCCGGTAATCGCACAATCAGGCTCTTGCAGGTGCTTACAGTTGTTAAACCTGCATTTTCCTAGAAATGGCCTGAATTCAATAAAGGCATGTTCCAGCTCACCAGTGCTCAAATGGTGTAAGCCAAACTCTTGCAAACCTGGCGAGTCGATGAGCTGGCTGCTTGCGTCTAGGTGATATAAGTGCGCTGCCGTAGTGGTATGTTTGCCGCTATCTAGCACTTGGCTGACCTCTTGCGTGCGCACGGCTTCGGATGGTAATAGTGCATTGATGATAGTGGATTTGCCCATGCCCGATTGCCCGACCAGAATACTGATTTCATCTTGCAGATATGGTCTCAGGCTAGAGATATCTTGTTTTGCTGATAACGGTAATACCTGATAGCCCAGTTTGGTATACAGCTCCAACTTGTTCAGAGCATCATGGTTATCGGTCAGGTCACATTTGTTGAGTACAATCAGTGCTTTAATGCCGGCCGCTTCTGCTGCAATCAAACAGCGGTTGAGTAGGGCTTCGTAAAAGCTAGGCTGTGTCGCTAATACGATAATAATTTGTGTGACGTTGGCAGCCAGCATTTTGCTTTTAAACGCGTTGCTACGAAACAGCAGCGTTTTGCGGGGCAGGGTAGACTCAACCACACCTTCGTGTTTATCCGTGAGTTTGACTAAGACAAAATCACCGCAAGCAAGATCGGTTTTTTTACCACGAGTAACGCAACTGATGCGCTGCTTGGTATCCGTGAGTTCTATTTGGTAGCGTTTGCCGTAAGCGGCAACCACAGTGCCTTGCAAGCCTGTTTCATCTTGCGTATTAATTGAGATACTCACGTGCCCGCTATTCTGTAAATTTATAGTATTGTTGGTTAAGGTATTTTGCAACGTTAAGCTCTTCATCTTCAAACCATTTCAGGCCTAACATGGTGTTGCAATTACGTATTTGTGCAGCTAATGCGCTCGAATTTTTTACTTTACGAAACTCACGTGTATAAATGCCCGAGCCATCACCACCAAAGCTAGCGGCATGACAGCGTATACAATGTTGTTTAACCAGTGATTGACCCGCCGCTGCATCTGCATTTTGAAAAGGCTCGGCAAACGCACTGCAACTAATCAACAGTAACACTAAATATCGCAGTAACTTCATTTCGCTCACCTTATTTAAGAGGATGCTAACTAGTATACGCCGCTAATTTTGAAATTCGTATACTTGCTGGTGGATGTGAGTCATAAAACGCAGAGTGTAGTGGATCCGGCGTTAAAGTAGACGCGTTGTCACGATACAATTTGACCAAAGCCTCAATCAAGTACTTAGCATTTGCATGTTGCGCAGCATAGCTGTCTGCCTCAAATTCATTTTTGCGCGAGTAGCTCGCCATGATTGGTCTTAAGATAAATAAGAACACTGGTGAAACAAGCAAAAATAGTACTAACGCCATATGGTTGCTTGCCTCGCTGACACCAAGACCCATATAGAACCAATCCTGATTCATCAGCCAGCCAAGTAACGCTAAACCGAGAAAGCTTACAAAGAACATCATGGCAATACGCTTAATCACATGGTGGTGCTTAAAGTGGCCAAGCTCATGTGCTAATACCGCTTCAATTTCATCCGCATTTAATCTGTCTAATAAAGTGTCGAAAAACACAACACGTTTTGATGCACCAAAACCGGTAAAGTAAGCATTGCCATGGCTACTGCGTGCTGAGCCATCCATCACAAACAGGCCTTGAGACTTAAAGCCGCATTTGGTTAAGAGTGACTCGATTCTTTGTTTTAGCGCTTGGTCTTCTAGTGGCGTGAATTTATTGAAAAATGGGGCGATAAACGTTGGGTATACCGCAAGCATAATCAAATTGAAAGCACTCCAGATTATCCAAAGATAAAGCCACCAGTATTGACCAGCCCCTTGCATCAACCATAGTGCAGCAAACAGGATTGGTGCTCCTAGAATGATCCCTACAACGCTTTGTTTCAGTAAGTCGCTAAAAAACATCGCTGGCGTCATTTTGTTAAAGCCGAATTTTTCATCCACGACAAATGTTTTATAGTATTCAAACGGTAAATCAATCATGCTGCTCACCAGCATTGCACTCACAATCACAAGTGCACCACGTGCAATCTCATGATCTAAAATCAGGTTGCGCCATGCATCATCTATCCATTGCAAGCCTCCACCAATGGTTAGTGCTGCCAATAAGACGGCTTGCACTGTGGCTTCCAGCAGGGCTAATTTTGTTTTGTCAGCAGAGTAGTCCGCCGCTTTTTGATGCGCTTCTAGTGCAATATTTTCGCTAAAAGCTTGAGGTACTTGGTTGCGATGAGATTGCACATGTGCAATATGACGTCTGCCCAGCCATATACGTACAAATGTGGTTGCAATCAGCAAGCTAATAAAAGTGATGGTGAGAGTGTGAGCCATTTTATCGTTCGTTTAAGAATTGAATTAAGTTAATATACGTATTGTGAAGCATTTTATATGTGATGGTTCACCCAGTTTACTCAATAACACTCATTTTAATGGAAATCATGATGGCAGCAGCAGACAATACGACGAATCAGAATAATTTAATTTGGCTTGATATGGAAATGAGTGGCTTACTTCCAGATTCTGACCGTATTTTGGAATTGGCAGCGGTGGTAACCGATGCAGATTTAAATGTATTGGCAGAGTCACCTGTGTTTGTTGTGCATCAAACTGATGAGGTGTTGGATGGCATGGACGCTTGGAATAAAGGTGCACATGGTCGCTCTGGTCTGATCGACAAAGTAAAAGCATCTACATTAAGTGAAGCTGAAGCTTCAGCTCAAATGATAGAGTTCCTTAAGGCGCATGTGCCATCAGGCAAGTCACCGATGTGCGGTAACTCAATCTGTCAGGACAGGCGATTCATGGCGCGATATATGCCAGAGTTAGAGAGCTTCTTCCATTATCGTAATTTAGATGTAAGCGTGTTTAAAGAGCTTGCACGCAGATGGAAACCAGAAATTTATTCAGGATTTAAAAAGGCAAGCCGTCATGAGGCATTGGCTGATATTTATGAGTCGATTGATGAGCTTAAATACTACCGCGAACACTTTATTGTGAAGTAATGTGGGTTTAAGTGGCGAATGCCTGTCAACGGATTAATGACTCAATTGATTCGTCACTGAAAACGCAGATAAAAAAAGGCGCCAACTAAAGGCGCCTGAAGGGGAGAAATCGGCTTAGGAGATATGTAAGCTTGATTTTATATAAGCATCAAGCATGCCAACTTTCACCCCTTCTTTTTTTAGGTGTATTTAAATGAGCGTTTGGTATAAAGCTAAGTATTCTTGAGCGCTTTTATCCCAGCTTAAATCCTGAGACATTCCCGTTGTTTGCAGCTGTTTCCACACTTTCGGTTCAGCTCTGAACATATCTAAAGCACGTTGGATGCTTGCGATTAAGCCATCAGCACTCGCTTCTACCATTACAAAACCATTGGCAGTTTTATTGCCTAAGTGTGTTGCATCTGCATCAATAATGGAGTCTGCAAGCCCGCCAGTGGCGTTCACGATAGGTGGTGTGCCATAGGCTAAGCCATATAACTGATTCAAGCCGCAAGGCTCAAAACGTGAGGGCATCACAAACATATCGCAGCCAGCCATGATTTGGTGAGATAGTGGCTCGTTATAGCCAATCGTGACACTGGCACGGTTAGGGTTTTGTGCTGCAATCTCTAAAAATGCTGATTCTAATTCAGTTTCACCCCCACCCAACAATGCAAACTGGCAGCCTTGATTGATTAGGCTTTGCAGATGAGGTAACAGCATATCCAAGCCTTTTTGGTGAGTGAGGCGACTTACCACGCCCAATAATGGTGCATCTGCATCGATATCGAGCCCAAGTTGTTGTTGTAATGCCTTTTTAACTTGCTTCTTGCCTGCCAGTTTGTTAGCACTGTAATGCTTGGCTAAATACTGATCAGTTGCCGGATTCCATTCGTCGGTTTCAATACCATTTAATATCCCCTTAATTTCATGGCCGCGTTTGCTTAGCAGGCCTTCCAAGCCAAAGCCAAAAGCTGTTGTTTGGATTTCCTGTGCATAACGCGGGCTCACTGTTGAGATGGCATCGGCATAGAATATACCTGCTTTTAAAAATGAGAGTTGGTTGTGGTATTCAAAGCCTTCTATCGTGAAATTTGCGCTAGGTAAGCCCAAACTGGTTACCCAATGTGGCGGATAGCATCCTTGAAATGCCATGTTGTGCAGGCTGATGATAGATTTAGCGCGGGCGTGTTCAGTGAGTTGCATATAGGCCGGCGTTAAGCCTGTTTGCCAGTCATTGCAATGGACAATGTTTGGATGCCAATCTTTAAGCGGTGAATGGTCGCTAGCTAATATGGCCGCAACTTTTGATAACACGCCAAAGCGAATCGGATTGTCCTGCCACTCCAATCCTTGTGGGTCTGCATACGGCCCGCCATTACGTTCATAAATACTAGGCGCTTTGATTACCAATACTTTGACTTGTGTGCTCTCTATTGTGCCAAGCTGTATCTCAGCTTGGTCAATATGTGGTAGATGGTCTACCCATGCAATGGTTTTTAGGTCTTTTAATGCTGCTAATACAGCAGGGTAGCCTGGGACCAGTATACGAATATCAACACCTAGTCCTTGTAATGCAGTGGGCAGGGAGCCGCTAACATCTGCTAATCCACCGGTCTTAATCAGTGGAAAAACTTCAGAGCTCACAAATAACACTTTCATTGCCATGATTTTCTCGCTAAAGTTCTTATGTTTATTTTAGTATTGGCTAAAACTGATAAAAAGATTTTACTATACGACGATGCTAAATCTGGGTTTAAGAATATGAATTCCACAATAAATTTTACGAACACGTTTGCTGTTGGCATAGGAGCAGCGCTGGGTGCTTGGTGCCGATGGGGCTTAGGAATTGCCTTTAACGCAATCATGCCCAACTTGCCGTTAGGCACGCTTATTGCTAATCTAGGTGGTGGCTTGCTGATGGGAATGGCGATGGGGCTGATTGGACTAGGTGAACTGGATAACCCAAGTGTACGTCTATTTGTGACGACTGGTTTTTTGGGCGGCTTGACTACGTTTTCTGCCTTTACCGGGGAAAGTTTATCCTTGCTACATCGGCATGATTATTACTTAGCAGCGCTCCATGCATTTACTCATATGTTTGGCGCTCTTATAATGGCTGCATTAGGTGTTGCTGCTGTGCAGTATCTTAGGCATTAAGGATTAGCGATGGAATTTAATATAAAAAGCCCAGTCACAGTATCATCTATATTATTGATTGTTAAGTGAGTAGAAATGTACTTTTCATCTAGTGCTTTAAAAACCGGCTTATTAGCGTTACTTTCAATAGGAATGTTATCACTGACAAATATGGCGAATGCTGCTTGTTCTGCGTTATACAACCATCAGTTCTCTACCTTACAGGGTGGAAAAATCAACTTGTGTGATTATCAAGATAAACCCATTCTAGTTGTGAATACTGCTAGCAAGTGTGGTTTTACCCCACAGTTTGAAGCGCTTGAGGGCTTGTATAGTAAATACAAAAATCAAGGACTGTTAGTCATAGGCTTTCCATCCAATGATTTTAAGCAGGAGTTGAGTGACGACAAACAAATCGGTGATTTTTGTAAGTTAACTTATTCAGTTAAGTTTCCAATGATCAGTAAATCTTCAGTGAGTGGTAAAACAGCAAATCCATTTTATCAGCAGTTGATTGCAAAAACAGGGCAGGCACCCAGTTGGAATTTCTTCAAATATGTTATTTTGCCTGGTGGCAATGATGTTTACGCTTTCAGTAGTGACGTAAAGCCAAATGCAGCTGAGATTCTGAGTAAGATTAAACCTAGTCTAAAGTAGTCGTGTTTCTGCAATAAAAAAAGGTGCGATAAGCACCTTTTTTTTATTGTTGTGTTAACGTTAAGCCGACTATTTGCTAATGGCTGGGTGGCGCATTTTTTCTAGAATAATTGCAGAAAGCTCCTCTACTGAGCGACTTGTCGAGTCTGCCCAAGTAATGCCTGCATTGCGCATGAGCGTCTCGGCCGTTACAATTTCCTGACGGCAATTATCCAATGAAGCATAAAAACTGCCAGCCCTGCGCTCGTTACGTACCGCGTGCAGGCGTTCAGCTTTAATGGTCAGTCCAAAAATTTTACCTATATGCTTATGAAGCACTGCTGGTAGTGTGCCACGCTCAAAGTCTTCAGGAATCAGTGGGTAGTTCGCTGCCTTCACACCAAACTGCATCGCGAGGTAAACGCTGGTTGGGGTTTTACCACAACGAGATACACCCACCAGTATCACTTCAGCTTCTTCCAGACCGTTGTTGGTCATGCCATCGTCATGGTTTAGCGTAAAGTTAATGGCTTCCATACGCTCATTGTAGCTACTGCCCATGACGCTATGCGCAATACCTGCGCCAGTCAGGGGTTTTTGATCAAGCTCTAAGCCTAAAGGGTCAATAAACGTATTGAATAGATCAATAAAGTAGGCGTTACATTGCTTAAGCGAGTTGCGTAAAGCAATGTCACCTAAGGTCATAATCACAACTGGGCGACCGCCGTCTTCTTCTGTCGCATGGACGATGGCTTCTTGTGCTAGCTTAATTTTTTCTAGCGTGTTGGTGAACGGTAAGCGCACTTGTGTAAAGTGAGTGCTGGGGAAGTGCTCCAGTAACTTACCTAATGCACCTGCCGTAATACCTGTGCCGTCAGAAACGAAGAATGCGGTGCGCTTGATCATGACAGTCTATCCATTGTTGGTTGACTACTTTGTAAGACGCTGCCAAGTTGCAACAACCGTATCAGGATTAAGTGATACAGACTGAATGCCTTCCGCTACTAACCACTCTGCAAAGTCCGGATGGTCTGATGGGCCTTGACCGCAAATACCTACATATTTGCCTAAACGGTTACAGGTGCTAATTGCCATTTTGAGCAATACTTTCACCGCGTCATTACGCTCATCAAAGCCATCTGCAAGGATGCCTGAGTCACGGTCCATACCCAATGTCAGTTGGGTAAGGTCGTTTGAGCCAATTGAGAAGCCGTCAAAGTAAGCCAAGAACTGCTCTGCAAGTAATGCATTAGATGGAATCTCGCACATCATGATCAGGCGTAAGCCATTTTCACCACGTTTAAGACCATTGGCAGCCATGATTTCAGTGACCGCTTTGGCTTCAGCCAGAGTGCGAACGAAAGGAATCATCAGTTCAACGTTGGTCAAACCCATTTCGTCACGTACTTTTTTCATGGCGATACATTCCATCGCAAAACACTCTTTGAAGTCTTCTGCCATGTAACGTGCCGCACCACGGAAACCAATCATTGGGTTTTCTTCATCTGGCTCGTAGATTTCGCCGCCAACTAATTTTTTGTACTCATTTGATTTGAAATCAGAGGTACGCACAATCACTGGTTTTGGATAGAACGCTGCTGCAATGGTTGCAACGCCTTCTGCTACTTTGTCGATATAGAACTGTTTAGGTGTAGCGTAGCCACGTGAACGGTTTTTAATTGTGGTTTGAATCGCGGTTGGCATTGCATCCATATTTAAAATTGCTTTTGGATGGATGCCGACCATGTTGTTGATCACAAACTCTAAACGTGCCAAGCCTACGCCGTCATTCGGAGTTTTGGCAAAGCTGAATGCCATGTCTGGGTTGCCAACGTTCATCATGATTTTGCATGGTGCAGTCTTAAGTGCAGCAGCAGCTTGTGTGCTTACGTCATACTCGATTTCACCGTGGTAAACAAAGCCTGACTCGCCTTCCGCACATGACACGGTAACGATTTCACCTTCGCGTAAGACATCGGTTGCGTTCACTGCACCAACAATCGCCGGGATGCCCAATTCACGCGCAATAATTGCTGCATGGCAGGTGCGGCCACCGCGGTTGGTAACCAAAGCGCTCGCGCGTTTCATCACAGGCTCCCAGTTAGGGTCTGTCATATCAGCCACTAATACATCACCTGGTTGCACTAGGTGCATATCTGCTGGGTCTAGCACGATACGTACTGGGCCTACACCTACTTTTTGAGTAACAGCACGGCCTACCACTAATGGTTTTTCGCTGTGTTTGTTGAGCTTAAATGTCTCTGTGACATTATTGGCCGCTTCTTGTGATTTAACAGTTTCAGGACGAGCTTGCAAAATGTAGAGTTTGTTATCTACACCGTTTTTGCCCCACTCAATATCCATTGGACAGCCATAGTGCGCCTCAATTGTCATTGCGTAACGTGCTAGTTCTAGTACGTCTTCATTTGATAATGAGTAGCGGTCGCTATCTGCTTGATCCACTTCTACAGTGTGTGTACTTTTACCTGCACGTGTTGCGTCACTGAATACCATTTTAATGAGTTTAGAACCCATAGTGCGACGTACGATAGAAGGTTTGCCCTGTGCTAGTGTTGGTTTGTGTACGTAGAACTCATCAGGGTTCACCGCACCTTGCACCACTGTCTCACCTAAGCCGTAAGATGATGTGATAAACACGACATCTTTAAAGCCAGACTCAGTATCAATTGTAAACATGACGCCTGCGCAACCAATGTCGCTACGTACCATTTGTTGTACGCCTGCTGAAAGTGCAACATCGGCGTGGACAAAGCCTTTATGCACACGGTATGAAATTGCACGGTCGTTGTATAAAGAAGCAAACACTTCTTTAATTGCGTGAAGAATGTTATCTAAACCATGGATGTTAAGGAATGACTCTTGTTGGCCAGCAAATGATGCGTCTGGCAGATCTTCTGCAGTTGCAGATGAGCGAACAGCAAATGTGGCGCCGTTGCCTGATTTAGCAATCAGGATTTCATAGTTTTCTGCAATTGCTTTTTCCAGTGCAGCAGGAAATGGTGCAGCCATAATCCATTCGCGCACTTGTTTGCCACAGGCGGCGAGAGCTTGCGTGTCATCGACGTTCAGTTTATCAAGCTCAGCATTGATTTTGGCATCCAAGCCATTTTGAGCTAAAAATTCACGATAGGCATCTGCTGTAGTAGCAAAGCCAGTAGGGACCCGTACTCCTTTTGCAGACAGCTGAGAAATCATTTCGCCTAGCGATGCATTTTTACCGCCGACTGAAGGGACGTCTACGTTGCGTAAATTTTCAAATGGAATAACGTGGGCTGACATGATAGTTCCTTAGTTTCAAACAAATGATTAATTTTCTAACTATATATTACTCAATACTCGCGCTTCAATTAAGGCTTGTTGACCCGTTAGGGTGATGCCTTGTAGGTAAAAGGGGAGGTGAATGCGTTAGATTATTTTAATAATCCCTCATTTTGCCTAATTATGTTGGGGTTGTCACCTGAAAAACTGCACATTGAATAAAATCTTTGCTTTTTTAAATGAGGTCTAACACTAAAATTATTGGGACATGAATGTTATACCGTAGGAAAATTGCTTAGCCTAAGCTAAAATAAAATAAGAAACTAATTATCATTATTAATGTGATCGTCACTATGCAATCTTACCCAGAACACAGCGCTTCAACCAAGCGCGTTCCACTAAAAATCAGTTCAGTAGGCATGATCAATGGCCGCTAGTATTGAGGTGTCAACCAGTGGTCGTTTGCACATGGGCTTTTTTGATTTGCATGGTGGGCTTGGGCGTAAATTCGGCAGTATAGGTTTGAGCCTTACAGAGCCTAACCTGGTACTAAGTGCTAAGCGCTCTAAATCGTTACAGGTATCAGGGGCAAGCAATGTACCGGAGTCTGTGATTGCGAGAATTTCTAAAGTGTCTCAGCAGATTTTAAGTGCAATGAATATTGCTGAGTCAGTTGAAATCAATATCAGCGAGGCTGTGCCTGAACATTCAGGTTTGGGCTCTGGTACCCAAATGGCGCTGGCTACTGGCTCTGCTATTAGTCATTTGTATCAGCTTAATTTAACGAGCATGCAGATAGCCACATTAACTGGACGCGGTAGGCGTTCTGGCGTTGGTATCTCTGCATTTGATTATGGTGGTTTACTGGTGGATGGTGGGCGTGCAGTGTCCGCTTCACATTCAAGCCCGCCACCGATGTTGGCTAGGTATGATTTTCCTGAAGAGTGGGCTATATTATTAATTTTTGATGCAAGTGAGCCGGGTATTCATGGAGATCAAGAGAAAGTTGCGTTTAATGAATTGCCAACTTTCCCAGAAAGTCTGGCAGCCCATTTGTGTAGGCACGTACTAATGCAAGCCATGCCGGCACTGGTAGAGCGTGACCTAATTGCTTTTGGGCAAAGTATCCAGGTGCTTCAACAGCATGTGGGAGATTACTTTTTACCTGTACAAGGCGGCAGGTACGCAAGCCGATTGGTCAGTGCTGTACTTGAACGCCTTGAAGCCATGGGGGTTCCATGTTTTGGGCAAAGCTCATGGGGGCCGACCGGTTTTGCTATTTTTGCGAATAAAAACCAAGCAGAGCAGCATTTACAGCAATTAAAAACAACTTTCACCGATCGCGCACTTTCATGGAAAATTTGCAGTGCGTGCAATCATGGTGCAAAATTCAATAAATTCGACGTAACCGTATAAAATTGACAATGGTTAGGTTAGTGAAAATTAACACAAACAAACTAAAATTAAGGAAAGTAACAATGGAAAAAGCTAGCATTTTGCATGTATTCACGGCCGCTAAGAACGCAAGTCCGTTCGATGTCAATATGGCCTTTGACGCTGGCTTTGATAAAATTGTGCCGTATACCAATGTTGAGCTCTCTGAGGTAACTGGTTTAACGCAAGATGCAATTTTCTCACGCGGCCTCTCAGGTGTTAAACGTGAAGGTATTTTTATTGGCGGTCGCGATATTGATTTGGCAATGGATATGCTCAGTGCGGCTAAAAAAGCAATGTTCGCACCTTTTGCATGTTCAGCATTTGCTGACCCATCAGGCGCGTTTACTACGGCGGCAGCGATGATTGCAAAAGTAGAAGCACACCTTAAAGAGAATTTTGGCGAGAGCTTGACTGGCAAAACATTAAGCGTGTTTGGTTCTACTGGCCCAGTTGGTAGCTGTGCATCAATTATTGCAGCACAACAAGGTGCTAATGTGCAAATGGTTGCGCATAGTTCAGTGGCTTCTGTTGAGCCTAAGGCTGCTGCATGGAATGAAAAGTATCAAGTCAGTATGAAGGTGGTTGACGGTACAACAGAGGCTAAAAAAGAAGAGATTCTTGCACAATCTGATATCGTGATTTGCTCAGCAGCTGCGGGTATTCAAGTGATTAGCAAGGCGCAGTTGGCTCTTGCTAAGAACTTAAAAGTGGTTGCAGACGTTAATGCTGTTGCACCGCTTGGCGTGGAAGGCGTGAGTGTAAGTGATGACGGCGTGAAAATTGAAGGTACTAACATCTACGGCATTGGTGCAATTGCTGTAGGTCAGTTGAAATACAACACACAACATCAACTACTTAAACAAATGCTACCAACAGACCAACCATTTGAAAAACCAAAATACTTGGAATTTTCAGCAGCATTTAAGTTGGCGCGTGAGTTATTAAAAGTTCACTCTTAATCATTGCCTTATCAGCGCGGCCTTTTGTTGAGGCCGCGGTCAATGCTGGCTACAGGGTTGTAGCGATTGATGCATTTTCCGATGCGCAAACCGTTGCGTTGGCAGAGGCAGCGCTGATAGTGAAATATGATAATGGTGGGTTTGATGCAGAACACCTGTTGCAAGCGCTTCATACGTTAGAAAATGAGCGTATAAATAGCGGCGACTCGCAACTAAATCAGTTTATAGGTTTTGTTTACGGTAGCGGTTTTGAAGCGCAACCAGATTTACTGCAACAGGTAGCAGCGTTAATTCCCGTGATTGGCAACTCCTCTGCCACTTTAGCTGCGGTCAAAGATTTAAGTGTGTTTTTTGCAGTCATGCAAAAATTGAATATCAAGCACCCTGAGACTTTTGAACGGTTACCTGTCGATGTTGATTCAAGTTTGTATCTACATAAGTTTTGTGGCGGTAGTGGTGGCGTACATATTAAGCCAGCAGTGTTGGTGCAAAATGATTGGCTAGAGCAGCATTACTTTCAACGCAAACTTGAAGGCTTACCAGTTTCGCTATTGTTTTTAGCCAATGGTACAGAGATTGAGGTGGTGGGTTTTAATGAGCAGTGGGTAAATGCTAGTACTGACATGCCGTTTCGTTATGGCGGTGCGGTAAGTCATGTGGCGTTATCTGTTGCTGTACAACAGCAATTGTTGGATGCAGCTAGGCAGTTAACCACTCAATTTGACCTGCTAGGGCTCAATAGTTTAGATGCCATTGTGCGCACAACAAGCGCAGGCATAGAGCAGGTGTACGTGCTGGAAATTAACCCGAGGCTAAGCGCAACGGTTGATTTGTACAATCATAGTGATGGCGTTTTGTTTGAGTGTCATATGCAAGCGTGTAGATATCGGCAATTGGCAGGTGCTAGCCAGCTTCGAGATAAGTATGAAGCGGTATCTAAAGCGCATGCTATTGTGTATACCGATATTGATGTAATGTTAAATACAGAGATGGTTTGGCCAGACTGGGTAACAGATACCCCTGTTCAGCTAAGTACCCCATTAAAGATTGTGGCTGGTGCTCCAGTTTGCAGTGTGCTTGCCTATGCAGATAATGCAGTAGCAGCAAAAAAAGTAGTGCTGGCTAGAGTGCAGCAGATTAAAAATTTATTACAATCTACTCATTAAAAAATTTGCCTCAATGGGGCTAATGAGTAGTGCAAAGGAAAAAAATGCAAAATACCTCTTCAACACAAACCTTGGCGACAAAGCCTAGCGTTAACCAGCTTAGTGCACCATTGGTAAAACAGCTAATAGAACAAGCGGAAACTTTGCACGTTGGTGTTTCTAAACATGCTTCTGGCTGTACCATTGTCGATGCTGGTATCCAGTTTCCAGGCTGTGCTGAAGCAGGCCGTTTAATTGCCGAAATTTGTATGGGTGGCTTAGGTGAGGTGAGTTTGCAGGCGGATGACCGTTTTGCTGATTGGCACGACGCAATTGCTGTAAGCTCAACACAACCCGTATTTGCCTGTCTAGCTAGCCAATATGCAGGTTGGGCGCTTAGTCATGAGAAGTTCTTTTCATTAGGTTCTGGTCCGGCACGAGCATTAGCACAGCGTGAAGATTTGTTTAAAGAACTGGCTTATGTTGATAGCGGCACCAGCACATGCATCGTGCTGGAAACGGATAAGGTACCGCCAGTTGAAGTGATTGAAAAAATCTTGCGCGACACGAAAATGTCTGCAGAGCAATTAACGATTATTTTGACGCCAACCACCAGCGTTGCAGGTGTGGTGCAGATTGTAGGCCGTGTATTGGAAGTTGCTTTGCATAAAGCACACACATTGCATTTCCCGCTTGAAAATATCGTGAGCGGTACAGGTTTAGCAGTATTGCCACCTGTCGCGAATGACTTCATGACCGGCATGGGCCGAACTAACGACGCTATCTTGTTTGGCGGTTTTGTGAGCTTGCAGGTGAAGGGGGATGATGCTGCGGCTGCGAAGTTGGCTCAAGATTTGCCAAGTAGTGCGTCTAAAGACTATGGTAAAACCTTTGCAGAAGTATTTAAATTCTACGAGATGGATTTTTATAAAATTGACCCAATGTTGTTTAGCCCAGCTAAAGTGGCTGTTACAAACGTTGATACCGGCAATGTGTTTGAAGCTGGTCAGTTAAATGCGGATTTGATTAATATCTCGTTTCGTTAAGTGTTAGCGTGTGGATTGAACCCTGAGTCATTTTAATTATTAGTTTTACGCACACTTGAATATACCTATTTTTACCGATGATGCTGGTTGGCAGGGCAACCAGCTCAAGCTTGCCTTTGCAAAGCGTGGGATTGAAACCAGCTTTGTGTCACTACAAGATTGCGTGATTGATCTTTCGCAACCACGTTCGCAGATTCATATTCCAGGTTTTGATACCAACCCACGCGCAGCTTTCGTGCGTGGTGTGGCAGGCGGTAGCCTACAGCAGGTAATTACACGCCTAAATGTGTTGCACCTCTTAACTATGCAAGGCGTGCGCATTTACAATCAGGCGCGTGCAATTGAGCGTACTGTAGATAAAGCCATGACTAGCTTCCTGTTGCGTCAGCATCAGGTGATGACGCCGGCTACTTGGGCATGTGAGTCTAGGCAGCAGGCTGAAACCGTACGTCAGCAGGCTGCGCGGAATAATCAACAGTTAGTATTAAAGCCACTGTTCGGCTCGCAAGGGCAGGGTGTGCGTAAATTAGAGGCAGAAGAAGCTTTGCCCGTGCCGATGCAGCAATACGTGGATGGTGTCTATTACTTCCAGGAGTTCATCGAAACAGCAGATGCGCCGCATGATTACCGTGTATTTGTCGTGGCTGGTAAAGTGGTTTCTACCATGCGTAGGTTGGGTAGTGGCTTTGTCAATAACGTTGCGGCCGGCGGGCGCTGTGAGGCGGTTGAGGCTGATGATGCAATGGCGGAGATTGCCTTGAAGGCCGCTAAAGCGGTTGATATAGATTATTGCGGCGTAGATGTGATCCAAGCTGTGACTGGTGAATATTATGTGTTGGAGGTCAACAGTATTCCGGCATGGCGCGGCCTGCAAAGCGTGACGAATTTTAATATTGCAGAAGTTTTGGTGGATGATTTTTTGCAAAAGTTGAGCGAGGGTGGTGAGTGATGTCTAATCAGCTGACACCTGCGCAATTAGCGCAAGCCTATAAAAACGCATGTATGGCCGAGCTGCAAGCATTAAAGCCTGGCAATGTGCATGCGTTCTCAGATGGTCATGGTATGACGATTCAGGACTTTATTCAAAGTGCTGATGTAACGGCAGAGCCTATTGCTAGGCTAGGACTTTCTGTAGGTGAGCGTGTTTTTTACTCTGTGGAAGCGACCCAAAGCGCAGTCGGACAAAATACCAATTTAGGCATGCTTTTGCTATGCGCTCCGTTGCTACATGCGGCTTCTAGTTTGCAAGCTAATCAATCGCTATGGGAGCAGTTGCACCAAACATTAGATCAGCTGAGCGTAGATGATGCAGTTTGGGTTGCTAAGGCGATTGTGCTGGCAAACCCAGGCGGTTTGGGTGCCTCTGATCAGCATGACGTGCATGAGGCCCCCCAGATTAGTCTGCTGGAGATGATGCGTTCGGCACAGGATAAGGATCGCATTTCCTGGCAGTATGCGAATTACTTTCAGGATATAGTGGACTTTGGCGTTAATTTATATGCCGATGCTTTACTAAAGTGGGAAAATGCGGCTTGGGCAACCACTGCCTTATATTTAGGTTTTTTGACCAGATATGCCGATACGCATGTGTTGCGCAAGCATGGAGAGCAAATGGCTAACCTCCTGATGCAGGAGGCTAAGGGGATGGAATCTAACTATTGGGCTACGCACAATCCTAAACTGATGCAGAAGCAACTGCTTGTTTGGGATGCCTCACTTAAAGCAAGAAAAATCAACCCGGGTACGAGTGCAGACTTAACTGTGGCTACCTTGCTGGCGAGTGATTTGGCACTTGCAACATAAAAAGCGCGTCATCATAATTATCTCGTTCTAGCTATTTACTGTCAGGCGTTGCTCAGATGCTACAGGTAGTTAAGTATATTTACGCAGTAAACATCAACCATTCGGAATAAAAAATATAAATGAAAATTGCATTGTTGGAAGATGATCTGGCATTTGCCGAGGTGTTGGTAGAGTGGCTACAACAAGATAATTTTGAGGTGGATCATTTTAAAACTGGGCTAGATTTCTTACGCCAGTTCTCACATGAGCAATATGATTTATGTGTGTTTGATTGGGCTTTGCCAGACATGGAAGGACCAGATGTCATGGTGAGCATTAAGCTTAGAGCTAAAAAGCTACCTCCCATCATTTTTTTTACTGGCAGGTCTGAAGAGCAGGATATTGTTCGTGTGATTGAAGCTGGCGCTGACGACTATGTGGTCAAACCAGCCAGTCGTCCTCTGTTAATGGCGCGTATTCATGCACTATTAAGACGCACATCTAATCAGTTGGTTGATAAAACGAATTATGAATTCGGTGCATTGACGTTTGATACTAAGTTGAGGCTAGCAACACTTGCTGGAGAAGAGGTGAGGTTAACTGACAAAGAGTTTGATTTGGCATTGTACTTCTTGAAAAATGAAGGCGCTTTGCTATCAAGGGTGCATTTGATGAATGTGGTGTGGGGTGCCACTTCTGAGGTAGAGACGCGCAAGGTAGATGTACATATTAGTCATTTACGCACGAAACTAAAGTTGACGTCAGAATATGGCTGGAGATTAACTTCAATTTACCAGCAGGGCTATCGCTTAGAGCGTAATCGTTAATGAGTTGCTATTGTCAGATGCAGACAATTTACAAAACTTAACAAATCGGTATTGCTAGATATTGAAAAAAATAGGATGGTTCGTGGTATTTTGTGCGTCAGTTACAGTTTGAAAAAATAACCTGCATGATAACCATAAAAATAAAAAAACTTTCCCACTGTATAGTAGATTTGCTATTGGGTTTGGCAAAGATTGCCGTTGCGGATGAGATATTGCAATCTTGCGTTGCTGCAACCCATTCACACAATCACTATAAATCTGTAAATGATTTATGCAAATAAATGATAGGTTTTTTACAGCCATTGCACTTGCCCTCATAGCTTGTACCTTTAGCTTAAGCGAAGTTTTAGTTCGGTTTGATCATTTTTATTATGATTTAGGGCAACGCCTAAGTTTCAAAAATGCACCAGACAATATCGTGATTGTTGCAATTGATGAGGCGAGTATCGATGCGATTGGTAACTTGCCTTGGTCTAAGCGGTTCCATACTGAGCTTATCAATCATTTAATCAATCAGAAACCGAAGGCAATAGGCTTCGGTGTTGTCTTTTCTGAGCCAGAGCGCGATGCTAAAGAGGTCGACTCCGCTTTTGCGCAAGCGATTAAACGTGCCGGCAATGTCGTCTTGCCTGTTTTGCTTGAGGCTCCTTACGTGGGCGGAGCCGTTAAGCAAAGTCTACCTATTCCGCCGTTGGCTTCTGCTGTGGCTGGCTTAGGCCGCCTGAACGTTTCGCTAGATGCCGATGGCGTTGCACGCAGCCTTTACTTATGGGAAGGTGTGTCTGCAGCTGACTTATCCACGGTAGGCTTGCCACACTTTTCACAATCAGTATTGCAAGTAGCTCATCTACTCCCTGCTTATATAAATACTGTACCTCCTGTTATTCACCCATCGAAGTTGAGTGCTCTAGATGATGCTGCGCAACGCTTGGTTTCTTATTCGCCGCGTAAAGTTGATTTCTTCGGACCACCCAGACACTTTGATCAGATATCTTATGTAGATGTATTGGCCAATAAATATTCATCTGGTTTTTTCAAGGATAAGATTGTACTGGTCGGTGTGACGGCATTAGGGGGCGGTGATGTATTGTACACACCAGTTTCAAGCTACTCACAACCAATGCCCGCTATTGAGTTTCATGCTAATGCAATAGCCGCCATGCAGGACTCTTCATTGGTGGTGGATGCGCCAAGCTGGGTCGTCACTATGCTATGTGCATTATTGGCAATGCTGCCTCTATTGTGGCTGCCTAGAATGCCACCTTTGAAATCTGTGGCATTGATTGCAATATATTTTTCTACGATTATTTTAGCTTCACTTTCTATTATGCATTGGTGGAGCGTGTGGATTCCAGCTTCAAGTGCATTAGCCGCTGTATTGTTGGCGTATCCAATCTGGAGTTGGCGCAAGCTTAATTCTGCTCAATTATCTTTAGATAAAGAGTTGCAAAGGTTGCGTGATGAGTTGGCGGCCTTGGGGATGGTGACAGAGGATAGCTTAGACGAGGCTAATGTTGACCCGTTGCAATCAAGAATTTTAAAGGTGAATTTAACTGCACAGCATTTGCGAAATTTGCACAAAAGTAGAAACGATACCTTAGCGTTCATTTCACATGATATTCGTGCCCCGCTTGGTGCCGCAATGATGTTGCTAGATAAGTTCGAAGCCAATAAGTACTCACAGCGTATGAGCAAAATGTTAATCCGTGCACATAGTATGGCTGAAGGATTTTTGCAGGCATCACGTGCGGAGATGGCAAATGTGAACAGGTTCCATGAGCTGGATATGGTGAGCCTCACGCAGCAGGCGATTGATGATGTGTATGAAATATCGATGGCAAAGAAACTTAAGCTGCACAAAGACTTCCCGGAAGAGTGTGTGTGGGTAAGAGGGGATTTTGGTTTGCTGTTGAGGGCGGTTTCAAATATTCTGCTGAATGCAGTTAAATACTCACCAGAGCGCGGCGTGATCAGTGTAATCTTAAACAGCAATGAGCAATCGATGGTGCTGAAAGTGATTGATCAGGGCCCTGGAGTCCCTGCAAAAAAAATCGCCAAAGTATTTAAACGCTTCAGTCGGGCTGAGGGCGAGCATCAGGCACAGGAAGGCAGTGGTTTAGGTTTGTATTTTGTGAGTGTCACTATCAAGAAGCATCGTGGTAGCGTCTCTGTTCATAGTGAAGAAGGGCGTGGAGCTACTTTTATTGCTTCGCTGCCGTTGGAGCGTCGTAAAATTAATCGACCTATTGAATACGATCGCAGAAAGCATCATGTGTCGCCATTTAATGACACCATATAGTTTTTAACATCATTACTTTTAAGATATAATCTTGCTCTTGATTTTGTATATGAGTTGTATTCAGATAATTTTTTAGGAGGCAGTAATGGCTAATTTGTTAGAGCAATTAAAATCTATGACCACTATCGTGGCAGATACTGGTGATGTTGAAGCGATTAAGGCTGTTAAGCCTGTTGACGCAACAACAAACCCATCATTAGTGCTAAAAGCAAGCCAATTGCCACAATACGCACCTTTAATCGACGCTGCTATTGCATACGCAAAAGCACAAGGCGGCACTAAGGCTGAGCAAATTGACAATGCAGCTGATAAATTGGCAGTATTGATTGGTACAGAAATCACTAAAGAAGTACCAGGTCGTATTTCAACAGAAGTTGACGCACGTCTATCTTTCAACTTGGATGCAATGGTGGCTAAAGGCCGTAAATTGATCAAACTTTACGAAGATGCAGGCGTAAGTAAAGATCGCGTGTTGATCAAATTAGCATCAACATGGGAAGGCATTAAAGCTGGCGAAATCTTAGAAAAAGAAGGCATCCAATGTAACCTAACATTGTTGTTCGGTTTCGGCCAAGCGCGTGCATGTGCTGAAGCTGGTGTATTCTTGATTTCTCCGTTCGTTGGCCGTATCTTAGACTGGTACAAAGCTAAAAACCCAACAACAGAGTACACACAAGAAACAGACCCAGGTGTGGTTTCAGTACGTGCTATCTATCAATACTACAAAGAGCATGGCTATAAAACAGTGGTAATGGGCGCTTCATTCCGTAACACTGGCGAGCTAGTTGCTTTGGCTGGTTGTGATCGTTTGACAGTTTCACCAAACTTGTTGCAAGACCTAGCTGCTACAGAAGGTACATTGACACAAGTGTTGAAAGATACTGGCGCGACTAAAACAGCTCCAGCAAAAATGACTGAAGCTGAGTTCCGCTTTGAATTAAACCAAGATCCAATGGCAACAGAAAAACTTGCTGAAGGTATTCGTGGTTTCGTTGTTGACCAAAACAAACTTGAAGCAGCATTAAGCGAAAAACTTTAATACTTTGGTATTATTTTTGTAATTAAAGCGTAATCGTATCGCTTTAGAATTGACATAAGTTAGCTGGGCATTTAACATAAGTGTCCAGTTTTTTATGAGGCCGAATTTAGGCACTTAAATTCGAACTAGTGAAAGTCGAAGCACAGTCAATCTTAGTTGATTATCTCGTCATAAATTGCGAGTGTTAGTTAAGTGTGATGTGGAGCGAGTTTCGCAAAATAGCAATAAAATGTAATTCTTAAAATTATTAAACGGAGAAACACCATGGCATTAACACAAATGGCATTAGATTCATTAGATTTCGACGCAACAGTTGCATTAGCAACAACAGTTGCTCCACACGTGGACATTCTTGAAATCGGTACACCATGCATCAAGCACAACGGTATCAAATTGCTTGAAACATTACGTGCTAAATTCCCAAACAACAAAATCTTAGTTGACTTGAAAACAGCTGACGCTGGTTTCTACGAAGCTGAGCCATTCTACAAAGCTGGTGCTGACATCGTTACTGTATTAGGTATTTCTGATATGGGTACAATCAAAGGTGTAATTGATGCTGCTAACAAATACGGCAAAAAAGCACAAATCGACTTGATCAACGTTGCTGACAAAGCTGCTGTTACTAAAGCTGCTGCTGCTGCTGGCGCACACATCATTGGCGTGCACACTGGTTTAGACCAACAAGCTGCTGGTCAAACACCATTTGCTGACTTAGCTTTGGTTGCTGCTTTGAACCTAGGCGTTGAAATCTCAGTTGCTGGTGGCGTTAAAGCTGCTACAGCTAAACAAGTTAAAGACGCTGGCGCAACAATCATCGTTGCTGGTGCTGCAATCTACGGCGCTGCTGACCCAGCTGCTGCTGCTGCTGAAATCACAGCTATCGTTCACGCTTAATTTAAGCTCTTTTCAATAAGTTTTTATTGAAATGAACGATTAAAAAATCCTGACTCAGTAATGGGTCGGGATTTTTTTTGGCATTTTAAGTATTCTCTAAAATCATTGATTCGATAAGGAAATATCATGAGTAGTAGTCAAAAATTAATTTTAGACAAATTAACAAGCATCCTAGCTGAAACAGACAACTCTAAATCAGCTGAGCTATTGAAGCTGGTTGAAGGCGCAGGCCGTACATTTATCGGTGGCGCTGGCCGTTCTTTACTTGTATCACGTTTCTTTGCGATGCGTTTAGTACATGCTGGTTACAATGTAAGCATGATCGGTGAAGTGGTAACGCCAGCAATTAAAGCAGGCGATTTGTTGATTTTGGTTTCAGGTTCAGGCGGTACAGAAACATTATTACCATTCGTGAAAAAAGCAAAATCAGTTGGTGCTAAATTAGTAGTGATTTCTATGAAGAAATCTTCACCTATGGCTGACGCAGCTGATTTAACGATTCAAATTGGTAATGACAGCAGCTTCCCGTTAACTAACGGTATGCCAATGGGCTCACAATTTGAGCTTTCAACATTGCTTTTCTTGGAAGCTACGATTGCAGATTTGATTTTTGCAAAAGGCTTAACTGAAGAAGGTATGCGCGCTATCCATGCAAACTTGGAATAGTCGCAAGCTGTAGTTGCTATATCTGTTAAAAAAGCCCGACTAGTCGGGCTTTTTTATTACTTGAGTGATACTAGCTGTTGGTGGGTTAGCTGCTTTGCGTGCAGGGCTGTGGCCATCAGCGCGCCATTTACGCCTAATGCCTTTAACGTATTTAAATCTGCTATATCTCTAACGCCACCGGCTGCATATAAGTTAAAATCGCCTGCCATTGCTTTGAGGTCTGATAGTAGTGCTTGGTTGGCGCCTTGGTTGGCGCCTACATGCGCTAGCGACATGACAATAATCTCTTCCGGCCAATACCTTGTGCTTTCTAGTAAGGCTTTTGGGCCTTGATAGTCAGTTGGCATGAAATCAAGCGAGAGTATGGTTTTGCTGCTACTGGCATGGTAGATATCAAGGTATTGCTCGATACTTGAAAAGTTTTCACTGCCTAGAATGAGTTTTGCAGGCAGTTGCGACCATAAATCAAGTTCATTTGTATTGCTGATGCCCGCATCTAACCATAGTGTTAAGTTAGGGTAGTGCTGCGCGATAGATGTAATCACACTAAAGTTGTTAGTTTGTGTGCAGTCTTGTGTGTTGCTAAGTTTTTGTATCGCGTTCAGATCTGCAATGTAGAGCTGCTCAAAAGGGTAAAGCGCAAGCAATGCGGCAACGATATCTAAAGGTTGGCTTGAGGGGGTAAGTGCGGATACGATTGGACGGTAGTTGTGACGCTCACCTTTCTTTGCATGAACGACAGTACCGTTTAAAAGATCAATCACTGGAATTATTTGCATTAATATCTCAGGAAGCGTAATGGTTGGGATGCTTGGCTTATATGTTTTTAGTGCTAGCCACTTTGTTTAATCTATATCTTAGCCTACACTTTCAATGGCTATAGATATTGGTGATTCAGCGCGTATTATCTCAGCTTCTGTGTGCTTTGGCATACATCTAAGCAATACCGTGGCGGCTTTCCTATTTGTAAGCCATATATGTGCCATATGCCAAATTATGTAATTTAAGAGGACTATTCATCATCGAAGCATTAAAAAAAATACTAGTTTGTGAGTACATTACCGGTGGCGGCCTTGGTACCGAACCACTCTCTGACTCTTTGGTGAAAGAAGGCACGCTGATGCGGGATGCTTTGCTGCGTCATCTGGCTGAGATAAATCAATTTGAGATTGTCACCTTGCATGATGCCAGACTTCCACCGTCGCCATTAGCCAGCCATAGTATTGCAGTAGCAGCTGGACAATTTAATCATATTTTTACCGAGGCGCTGTCTAGTGTGGCGCTAGTGTGGCTGATTGCGCCGGAAACTAATGGTGTTTTACTGGAGTTAAGTGAGTTATGTTACGCAAGCCATGACAAAGGTGCCTTATTTCTAGGTTGTGGCTTTGATGCCACCTTAATTGGCACTAGTAAGACGTTGTGCTTTGAGGCCTTACGCGAAGCTAAAATTTATACCTTACCAGTATATGCAGGGGAAGACCTGGTTGCGGGCAAGTGTGACCAACTCAGTACGGAAAATATCAATTCTTGGGTCGCTAAACCAGAGGATGGCGCCGGTTGCGATGGTATTCGCTTATTTGATTCCATTGATGATTTAACGCGTTGGGTTAAGCAAGATGAGCGCTATTTGAACTATTTAGCACAGCCTTATCAGGCTGGAGTGGCTGCCAGCTTTTCTATGTTGTGCCGTAATGGCAAGGCTTGGCTGTTAAGTTGTAATGAGCAGCATATTACAAGTGATGGCGATCATTTTAGGTTGTCTGGAATTACGATTAATGGCATGACCGCCTATTGGCAACGCTTTGAAACGATTGCCAGAAAAATTGCCAAAATGCTGCCAGATGCACTGGGTTATGTTGGCGTGGATGTGATAGTGGACACTGAAAATGACGATAAGATTTATGTGATTGAAATTAACCCGCGCTTAACTACTAGCTACGTAGGGTTGGAGCAGGCGATAGATTATAATCCTGCTCAATTAATCATGGATTGTGTATTAAGCGATAAATTCTCTATGCCGAATCTAGCCAGAAAGCAGGTGTTCATTCAACTATGAGTCAGCAACGTATCATTGGTTGGGATGTTGGCGGGGCACACCTGAAAGCGGTGTTAATCAACGCGCAAGGTCATGTGTTGAATGCCAAGCAGGTCTATTGCCCTTTGTGGCGTGGGCTAGACGAGTTGGAGTCAGCCATAGATGCGATTCTGCCAGAAATGCAGGCTGAGTCGCATGTGGTGACCATGACAGGTGAATTGGCTGATATATTTCCAGATCGGCACAGCGGCGTGTTGGCGATTGCGCAGACTATGCAGCGCAAGCTCAGTGCCGTTAACTGTGAAGTGCAGCTGAGGTTTTTTGCAGGTAAGCAGGGCTTTGTAGTGTTGGAGCAGGTTGCACAGGTGACAAGTGATATTGCCTCGATGAACTGGTTAGCCAGCGTGCAATATTTGGCACAAAAATTACCGCAAGCTATTTTTATTGATATTGGCAGTACCACGACAGACATTGCACTGTTAAGTGACGGTGAGCCCAATGTGTTGGGCTTAACCGATGCAACACGCATGCAGTTTGATGAGTTGGTTTATACTGGGGTTGTGCGCACGCCACTGATGGCTTTGGCGCAAAAAATACCGTTTGCTGGGCAATTAGTCAATGTCGCTGCCGAGCACTTTGCGACCACAGCTGATGTTTACACTTTAACTGGTGAGTTATCAGCAGATGACAATATGGCAGACACAGCAGATGGTACAGATAGAAGTGTGGCGTCCAGTGCACGGCGTATTGCCAGAATGGTGGGGTGGGATGCGCATGACGCACCCTTAGCTATTTGGATAGCGCTTGCCCATGCGTTTAAGCATGCACAACTTAATTTGGTGCGGCAGGCTGTATTAACGAAGTTGTCATCTAAACAAAATACAGCGCCTACTTTACAATTGATAGGCGCAGGTGCTGGTGAGTTTTTAACTGCATCACTTGCACAGCAGTTAGGTGTTCCCTATCGCTCAGTCAGTGATTTTATTAGTGCAGAAAGTGGTTTGATCAAGAATATGGCGAAGGTTTGTTTCCCGGCTTTTGCAGTCGCTTCACTGGGGCTGTCCAGATGAGTTTGTTAACGCATCAATTGCATTATCTCGCAGATAGTGCACAGTATTTTGCACGTATTGCACACATGCCTTGGGCAATGTTTTTAGATAGTGGGCAGTTACCGGACCCAGTAACGGGGAGAGCAGGTAGCCAATATGGCCATTATGACATTCTGGTGGCTAAGCCGTTTATTACATTCACCAGTAATGGCGAGTTCACAGAGATAGTAAGTAAAGATAATAAGCATATATCGCTCGAGGATCCGTTCAAGTTAGTGAATGATGCTTTAGCGCCGCTCCATGCTGATCAATCAGCGTGGCCGTTTACCGGCGGAGCAGTTGGTTATTTTGGCTATGACTTAGCCAGACGGCTGGAAAAACTAGAAAATACAGCGGCAGATGATGGCTTAATCCCACAGATGCAAATCGGTATTTATGACTGGGCAGTTATCGTGGATCACCGCGCCAAAACAGCGCATTTGGTTTCAAATGGTTTTGACCGCCAAACTCGCGATGATTGGCAGTCGCTATGTACATTATTTGACGGCGTTAGCGAAGGCGATACTACAAAGTTGGCTAGTTTTGAAGTGACGTCTGCGGTACGTTCCAACATGGATAAAGTGGCTTATGCCGCAGCTTTTAATGCAATCAAAACCTATATTCATGAAGGCGATTGCTATCAGGTTAACTTGGCACAGCGATTTTCGGCGATGGCGCGCGGTGATGCCTGGACTTTTTATCAGCAACTCAGAGCAATAAGCCCGGCACCCTTTATGGCATATATGAATTTTGGGCATATGCAGGTGGTTTCTGGGTCGCCAGAGCGATTTTTGCAAGTGGTAGATGGGTATGTGGAGACGCGGCCAATTAAAGGCACTAGGCCGCGCGCTGCTGATGCAGAGCAGGATGCGCTGTATGCAAATGAGCTACTCACCAGTCTGAAAGACCGTGCAGAGAATCTGATGATTGTAGACTTGCTACGCAATGACATTAGCAAGAACTGTAAGACTGGCTCGGTTAAAGCCGATAAATTATTTCAACTACAAAGTTTTGCCAATGTGCATCACTTGGTGAGCATCGTGACGGGAGAGTTGTTGCAGGATAAAACTGCAATCGACTTATTGCGTGGCTGTTTTCCTGGTGGTTCAATAACTGGTGCACCAAAATTACGCGCCATGCAAATTATAGAAGAGTTGGAACCACATCAACGTGGCGTATATTGTGGCGCGATTGGTTATATCGGCTTTGATGGCAATATGGATACCAATATTGCGATACGTACAGCGGTATATGTGGAAAAACAAAATGGCGAAGGTGAAATCAGCTTTTACGCTGGCGGTGGTATCGTTGCAGATTCAGATGTTGAAAAAGAGTACGTGGAAACTTGGGATAAAGCCTCCAGTATGCTAAAAGTAGTGGGGTGTTTCAGCCGTAAGGCTGATTAACTTTAAGCCCTAAGTTTAAATCAAGGGGTCGCCTATGTGGGTAGTAAAATTAGGGGGTAGTTTACTGGGCTCGCCAGAGTTGTCGCGCTGGCTGGAAATGCTGGTTAAGATTAGCGATGGTAAAGTCATTATCGTGCCGGGGGGTAGTGTTTTTGCCGATGCTGTGCGTGTGGCGCAACAGCGGTCTGGGGTGAGTGATGCCCTTGCGCATCACTTGGCGCTACTAGCCATGGACCAGTTTGGCTTACTACTTACTGGGATTAACCCTGGTTTGGTTACGGCAAGTAGCGAACTGGAGCTTGCCGAGCGTGGCTGGCAGCATAGGGCGATTGTCTGGTTGCCGAGTAAAATGGTCTTGGCTGATGATGCGATTGCTAAAAACTGGCAAGTGACATCTGATAGTTTAAGTGCATGGCTAGCCCATAAAATTGGCGCAGAACGTTTGCTTCTGGTGAAATCTAAACCCCTGAGTGATTACGCAAATTCAACATCGGTGCTACTGCAAACCTTGGTGCAGGATGCGTTGGTGGATGTTGCATTTAGTGATTATTGCCTTGAGCAACGATTTCAAACCTATGTGGTACATAAAACCAATTATGCCGCTGTTGAGCCGATATTGAGTAAGCGCCGCATGGATGATGCTAGTGTTGCCTCAGAGCATGTGCTGCTTGTTGATTATTAAGTTGGTCGTTAAAAGAAAGTTGTATTATGTCTGCAACCCCTGTGTTTTCTGTGCAAGAAGTTGAAGTAAGGTTATCTGCGGAGCTACCGCACTGGTATTTGGAAAATGGCTGGATACGACGCAAGTATAAAACTAGCGGCTGGAAAGCCACGCTCATGGTGGTAAACACGGTTGGGCATTTAGCAGAGGCGGCGTGGCATCACCCAGACTTAACGGTATCTTATGCTTTTGTTATCGTGAAATTATGTACGCATGATGCGAAAGGCATTACCGAAAAAGACTTTGAGTTAGCAAAGAAGATTGAATCAGTCATCGCATGGCAGCCAGCTAAAGAGGGTGGTGCTTTAACAGGCACACCAAACGATGATGTGCGATTTAAATATATTAAATACGACGATAAATAGTATTCAACCGCTTTGCTGTCCTCAAGTTTTTAGTTTTTTAAAACTTATCGCTACGCTCAAATTTGCCAAAGTGCAGCATAATCGTTGGCAATATCAGTAAGTTAAGTATCGTCGAGGTGACCAAACCACCGACGATAATCGTGGCCATTGGGCCTTCAATCTCTCGGCCAGGTTCGCCGCTGCCAACTGCTAGTGGTAATAAGCCTAAGGCCGTAACTAGCGCTGTCATCAAAATGGATGGCAGGCGTTCAGAGGCGCCACGGATGCACGTTTCTAGACCCCATACGCAATTCTCTTCATCGACCAAGTGCTGAAAATGCGATGCCATCATAATCGAGTTCCGCAGGGTAATGCCAAACAGCGTAACAAAGCCAACTAATGAGCCTAATGAAATCCATCCACCTGTTAGCATCACGGCAAGTACGCCGCCAATTAGAGCAAAGGGTAGGTTGGCAAACGTGAGCAGTAGGTTGCGCAAACGTCCAAATGCGATATACAGCATTAAAAACACACTGACGCCAGCCAGTGCTGATTGCAGAATGAGTTTCTCCCTAGATTTCGCATTGGCCTCCGCGGCACCAGTAAACTCCAAATAAGTACCTGGGCTTAGCGTGAGTTCCGAGTTTAAGCGCGTTTTCAGCTCACTGGTGAATGAGTCAATGTCGCGGCCAGAGACGTTAGCCGTCACAGTTTGGATGCGTTTAGCCCCAGCGTGTAGTATCTTAGAGCGGCCGTTTTCTTGTACGATGTCTGCAACATCACGTAATCTGAATAGTTTGCCTTCGGCATTAAATAGCGGCAGATTACCAGCTTCTTGTACGTCATCTCTCGCTTCTAAATCTAATACTACGCTAACGCCAATCACGCGGTTGCCTTCATAAACCTGAGTAATAGGTACGCCTTCATAGGCTGCGCGAACGTTATCCAGCACGTCTGTTGGATATAAACCCAGTTGCGCCATTTTTTCGGGCCGCAGGCGCACCACTAATTGCGGGGTGCCAGGCGGCGACTGTACGGTAACATCAGCCGCACCTTTAATATCATTTAGGATTCTCGCGATGTTATTGGCATCGCTATCTAAAGCGTCCAGATTTTGTCCGTAAATGTTAATCACTGTACTGGCAGCGTAACCAGAGATGGTTTCTTCAATACGCTCGGTTAAAAAGGTGTTAATGGCAAAGTTGACCCCGACAAAGCCAGTTTCGGCCACGCCGTCACCATCGTGATCAATATCTTCGCCAGATAACTCTTCCCTAATATCCGTGAGGATGCGGCGCTGTTCTTGGCCCGAGATTGCACCGATTTCAATTTCAAACTCGCTATAGTGTGTGCCAAAAGTGTCTGCAGCATTCGGTGCACGGCCTACCCATTGGGTGACTGACTTCACACCGTCAATTTTACGTATGGTCTCGGAGACTTTTTTACCAATACGTAACGACTCTTGCTCCGAGGTACCAGGTACCGCTGTCATATGCATAATGTAGTGGCCTTCATGCAATGCAGGAATAAACTGGCTTTTAAATAACGGTAAAGTGCCTAGGCCAATAGCAATTAAAATGAAACTGGTGGCAATCACCACTTTGTAGTGCGCATCAACTTTCATTAGTACTTTTACATACATGCTTTTGAACATATGAATGAGTGGTGGATCTTTTTCATCCAGCTCCGCATTGCCCAGCATCAGGTAGCACAGTGCAGGGGTCAATGTGAGCGCAACAAACAACGAGGCCATAATGGCTGCAATATAAGCCAAACCAAGTGGTGCAAATAATTTTCCGGCAACGCCACCTAAGGTGAGTAATGGTAAGAATACTAATGCCACAATAAATGTGGCATAGACGACGGAGGTACGCACCTCCATAGAGGCATTGAATACTACTTGATAGGTAGGTAGCGGCTGCTCAAGCAAGCGGTTTTCACGCAGCCGTCTAAAAATGTTTTCGGTATCAATAATCGCATCGTCCACCACTTCACCCAGCGCAATGGCAAGGCCGCCCAATACCATAATATTTAAACCAATATTAAAGTAGCTCATGATCACAATCGCAGTGAGCAGTGATAACGGGATGGCAGTCGCAGAGATAAAAGCGGTGCGCACATTGAATAAGAATAAGAAAAGAATGGTAATCACCAGCACTGAGCCAATTAAAATATCCGCACGTACCCCGCTAATGGCTACTTCAATAAAATTAGCTGGCCTGAATAAGCCTTGGTGTAGCTTGATGTGTTCAGCGCTTAGGTTAGGTTCTAGTTCTTTCAATGCGCGTTCGACTGCTAGCGTTACGCCATGTGTATTGGCGCCAAGCTGGCCTTGTACTGAAAGGTAAACACCGCTCTCTTCATTAATAGCTGCTGCACTGATGGATGGCGCTGCGCCATCAACCACCTTGCCAATGTCTCCTAGCCTGATGGTTTGCCCGTTTTTATGAAGTAATGTGACGAGCGCCAGTTTTTCTGGGCTAGTGGATTGACCTTCGGTGTTAATGACGATGCGCTGATTCTTGTTCTCGATATAACCACTGCCGCGCACACCAGTGGCTTTTTTAACGGCCTCTTCCACTTGCAGGAGCGAGATGCCGTAACGAATCATTTTTTCAGGGTCAACCTGTACTTGCAGTTGCTTGACCTTGCCGCCAAACACATTCACGTCTGCAACCCCAGGAATAGCAAGCAAATGCGGCACGATGGTCCAATCCACTACGGTGCGGATTTCTGTAAGTGAGCGCGTTTTTGATGTGAGGCCGAATCCTAGTACGGTGCTCGCTGAGGAAGTGAGCGGAGTGATATTAGGCGTGATGCCTTGCGGTAATTTGTTCGCTAGCGTTGCAAGGCGTTCCGCAATCACTTGGCGATTACGGTAAACATCGGTTGATTCATCAAAGATAATCGTGACGATAGATAAGCCCGGAATTGACTGCGAGCGCATACTCTTAATGCCCACTGTGCCAGCAGCGCTAATCTCGATGGGCTGGGTGACCAAGCTTTCAACTAACTCTGCGGATAAGCCAGGCGACTCGGTTTGAATAATAATCTGGGTTGGAGCAAACTCAGGAAATACATCAAGGTTGCTGCGCGTTAGGCTAAATAAGCCATACACAATAATCAGCGTGGCTAAACCAATAATGACGCCACTAAAACGGATTGAGAAGCGAACTAATGCTTGCATCATAGTGAGCAAGCCTCTAGTGAGGTCTTGATGCAATCTAAATGATGGAAGCGGTGAACTGAAGTAATTGTTCGCATGGCTAGTCCCTTGTTTTTTTCAGCGTTATGGTTAGATGCGCTGTATTATTTTTTATCTAAATGTAGCTAGCAGAGGCTATTTTAATCATCATTCTCGTTCATTATTTGTGATTTAAACTCTTCAGATAGCAATAGCTGTGCACCGCTGACGACCACTTCATCATTAGCTTTTAGGTTGCCTTGATAGAACCAACCGTTTTCTACTTCGATATCGGTATGAATCGGTTTACGTCTAAACGCATCATCGCCAGTTTTTTGATAAACCCATGGTTTTCCTGCGTACCAAACGATGGCATTATTCGGGATCACGACACCACTACTTTTTTTACTGGAAGTAGCAGTAATGGCATTGACTTGCATGCCGGTACGCAACTCATTAGTAACGGCGTGATAGAAGTAGGTTTTGCCTTGTATCGTGCTGTTGGTGATAGGGGCAGGGGATATGTAATCTGCACGCATGGTGTGCGAAGGTGCCGCGGTCGGTGCAATGGTAATGCTGCTGTTTAATTGCGGTTCAGCTGCATCAAACGGCAGCGTGGTTTGAATCAGCACTTTTTTGTTTGAGATGAGCGCTTGTAGTAAATCACTGGCTTTGGGATTGGTAGCATGTTGTGCAAGTGTATCACCCCATAGTTGGCGCATGCTGTCTGCAATGTTTTTGGCGTTGGACTCAGCTGCAGCGATTCTCGTTTCATCCGCTTTGGCATTGGCTGCTGCGTTAGCCACCACTTTGTCTGAAACATTTTTGTTATCTTGATTGAGTGTTTTGAAGCGTTCTAATTCATTTTTATTATGGTTAAACGAAGCTTTTAAAACATCGATTTCTGATTTTATTGTCAGATAACGATTGCGTAGTTCAATTAAGGTATCGATGTTCACTACGTTGCCATAAGTGCTGATGCTAGCTTGGTGAGCGCTGGCTTTGAGTGGCGCAGTGAAAATGTCGCTTTGTTTTTGTGCGGCAGGGCTAATACTAACGACTGCAAGCCCTTCTTTATTGGCCACACGATTGATCGTTTCAATCTCTTCTTCTGTTTGTTCGGAAATGGCTTCAAACTCATCTTTTCCATAAAAGACCAGTAGCCAAAACAGCATGATAATTAAAAAAGCTTGTAAGCCAATAATAATGGCAAGTTTACGATTCATTCAGGTTATCTCCATCATGCGGCTAAGTTTTACGCTGCAAAGCCTATCAATCCTTGCGTACAGCATTAAAAGCATTAGGTTGAATACCGCGTTCATTCAAAGGGTGCTGTAATGTGTTTTCCAGATTGTTAATGGATGCGTATAGCTGGAAGTTGGCTAGCGCTAAGCTTTTCTGAGACATTAAGTCTTCTAGTTTTGCCATGGTGAGTTCAAGTCTGTCAATCTCACCGCCCGCAAATAGGCGTTGCATACGGTTGGTATTGTCTTGCTGTAGTGTGTACAGCCTTTTGTAATCCGCCAACGATTGCTGGGTTTGCGTTAATTTAGCCTGTGCCGCATGTGTTTCGCTAATGATGCGACTCTGTAAAGACTCAAACTGCGCTGCCTCGACTTCACGCAATTGGTTTGCTTCAGCAATGGCGTATTTATTTTTATTAAGTATGGTCATTAGGCTAGACAAGCCTAATGACCATACTTGACTACCAAACTCATAAGTATAGGAAGGGCTGACAGTGATGTCAGGGTATTGCTTTGCGATTTCCAGTTTGAGCTTGCCTTCTGCAACTGCGTAGCGTTCTAGTGCAATGCGTAAATCCAAGCGGTTTAATAACGCAGTTGATTGTGGATTGGCTACCAAGCTAGGATTGGCACTCTCGATAATCTTTTCAGCGTTAGGTGCATCTGCAAATGTCATTTGCTGCACTACGCTTAACGGCAAACCTAAGCTACTGGCTAACTTTGTGGTGAGCACCAGTTTATTTTGTTGCTGCGTGTTTAAATCAGTATTTGTGGTTTGTAGCAACAGTTTGGCGTGGCTTAATTCAACTTTTGAAGCCAGTCCTAAGTCCTGTCGCTTTTGATACATAGCAACAATATCTTGCCTGTATGCCAGCTCTTGCGCTAGCGCACGCAATTGCGCTTGGTTAAATTGAAGCTCGTAATAAGTTGTGGCAACTTGTGCGCGTAAATTCCATGCGGTTTGTGCTACTTCCAGCTTGGCGGATTCAGACAAATGCTGTGCATTCTCAATGCGAATGCTACGTTTATTAGCGGTTACAACCGGTATGTCGATACTTAAGCCGTATGTGTAGGGGCTAATATCGTCATTGGCGTTATCACTTTTGCCATAATTGCCACTTAATGTGGGCAATGGTCTAGCACCTGCAGTTGCTTGCGCGGTTTCTGCGGCAAGCCATTGTGCACGAGCAACGTCTAAATTAGGGTGAAAGAACAGTGCACAATAGATGAGCTCATCTAAATTCCATTGTGTAATCGGAAATGTACTTGGGGTGTAATTATTGTCAGCCAAATATTGCTTGAACTGAGCGCTATCGGGATGCTTATTTTCAATCTTATGAATAAGCGCTTGCTGATCAATCGGCTTGGCGATGTATTCCAGAAGGCCGCATGCAGATAGTGCCAGTGGCAGGCATACCAGCCAAAGTCTAGTGTGCATAAGCTGAAATCTAACTTTGCTAGAGATTAAATGCATGCGCTGATTGCGTTAGCCGTGCTTTTAAAACTAACTTACAATTTCTGCATGAACTGCATCCAATGCATCCTGTAGCGTTTCTTCATTTAATTGATTGATGGATGTTGCAAGAATATCAGCTGCTTCAACAGTAGAAATAGGTAGGTTATGACTATCCATTTCAGCAATTAGCCCAGCAGCAACGCCAGCAATCTTTAATAAAGCTTGTCGCTCGCGCATTAAGAGCTCAAGCTCGGTGCGCAGCATGTTGATTTCGTTTTGATTGATTGTGTTTGGCATATATTGAATAACTTTTATTTATAAATTGAGTATAGTACTAAGTGTATTTTCTCACAATCATTGACCGCACTGTTAGTTATTCAATATTCAAAGTGACTGAAAATAACAATTCGAAAATAAATTAGCATATTTTTTATATTATCCCTTTTCGGAATGGGATAACTTGATATACAATGGCGTCCTTGTTTGAACGACAGCATTTAAACGTTGTTCAGATGCCTAGCGAGAGTGGCGGAATTGGTAGACGCACTGGATTTAGGTTCCAGCGCCGTGAGGCGTGAGAGTTCGAGTCTCTCCTTTCGCACCAGAATTAGCAGTAAAAGTTAAAGCCCCATATATTTGTGACTTTTGTCATTAAGTAATGGGGTTTTTCTTATTTCTAGGCTTGGAATTGATAGTCTTGAAATTATCATCGCACTACGCGTGTCGATGAGAAGTCTAGCGTAGTTAGTTACATACTTAGTGGTAAGTAGCTTCGTCGCTAGCAGGGCAGTGTTATATCAACACAAAAGCCTGTGGGGTTAAGGTTATGTGCACATACATGTCCGCCATGTGCCTCAATCACTTGTTTTGTAATTGCCAGCCCAACGCCATGCCCCACGGTTTGACTACCGGAAATCCCTCTAACAAACGGTTTGAATATATCTTCCAGCTCTAGCGCATCAACACCAGCGCCTTCATCTGTAACGACAATATGCAGGCAGTTGTCAGTCGTGTCTTTATAGCAGCTAATGTTGATGGCGCTACGGTTAGGCCCATATTTAATGGCGTTGCGCACCACGTTCTCTATTGCTCTGTATAACAGGTCAGCTTGCCCCTCTAGGTTGTGTTCATGTGCTAGCTCCATACGCAGCTTGATATCTTTGGATGCTGCCTCAAACTGTGCATCCTCTACAATGCTGTGCAGAAGCTGATTTAACGCCAGTGTTTCCTTTTTGATTTGTACTGCGCCGGATTCCAGTCTGGATAGTGTTAATAGCTCCCCAATCAATCCATCCATGCGGTTAGCTTCCAGCGTGATGCGGTCAATAAACGCATTAACTTTGTTGGGTGTTTGTTTGACTAGCCCCAGTGCCATTTGAATTCTGGCAAGTGGAGAGCGTAACTCGTGTGAAACATGATGCAGTAACTTGGTTTGGCTTTGCAGTAAACTTTCCAGGCGCGATGCCATTGCATCAAAATCATGGCCTAAATCCGAGAGCTCATCACGTCGCCCACCCATTGCATTGGCGACACGTACATCTAACTTGCCATGTGACGCCTGCTCAAATGCGCTGCGCAAAATGTTAATCGGTTTTGAAAAATACCAAGCTAATAACGCTGCAAATAAAAAGCTGACAACTACGCCGCCTAGTAGCGGCATTGTTGGGAAGCGCGCATGTGGTTTGCGCGGAGTGCCTCTGTATTGCGCTATGCTGTCAGGCGGCGGCAAGTGTGCGTTGCCTGTTACATTTGGCGTGCTGTGATTACGCTCTGAAGATTTAGCGGTAGGGCTAGGGGCAGAGTTGCGCCCATTGTCCGGTACAAAAAGCAGAAATGATTGCCCGTTGCCTAATGCTATTCGTTTTACATGCCGTTGGTACTGGTCGTCGCGCACTAACTCCAGCGCTGTGTCAAAGCTTGCTTTGCTGTAGCTGCGTTCTAACAGCTCTTTGCCTTGGTTATCGATTGCCATGAGCGGCGGCATTGGGCGTTTTTGCCAGTTTAGTAGCAAGTGCTTGAGCGCATCTACCCCGCCAAATTGTAATGTGGATGCGGCAGCTTCAACCAGTGAGCGTGCAGGCGGTGATATCTCTACACCGGTGCTTTGCGAAGCTTCATGGCGATGCTGTAGCCAAATTGCAACGCTGACTCCTGTAACCGCAGTGAGTTGGGCCACAAGGAGAAACATAAAGAACTTCCAAAACAGCCTGTTCATGATGATTTGATCGGCAGTGTTTTAATCAATTGGTAACCCATGCGGTAGACGGTCTGAATACAGTCTCTACCATCTTTTAGCGTGCCAATTTTTTGCCTGATGCTACTCATATGTACGTCTATGCTGCGATCAAACCTTGCTAGAGGTTTGCCCATGCCGAGCTTAGCTAATTCCTTTTTGCTTACAACGTGACCGGCATTTTTAGCCAGTACTTCCAGCAGGTTAAACTCGGTGCTGGTCAGATTGATTTCGTTTCCATCTAACTCTACGCGGCGCTGCTCTGGCCATATGGTTAGGTCACCTACGGTGAGCTCGCTGTCAACCTGCAAATTGTCCTGCGCTGGTTTTGCTCGCCTTAAGATTGCACGAATGCGCGCGGTGAGTTCACGCGGCGTGCACGGCTTAGGCACATAGTCATCTGCACCTAATTCCAGGCCGAAAAAACGATCAGACTCATCCCCTCTAGCGGTGAGCATAATGACAGGTATATGACTTGTTTTGCGAATGAGTCCCAGTGTTTCAATGCCATTCATTTTAGGCATCATCACGTCCAGCACTGCTAGGTCAAATTGATTGCTAAGGGCTAGTTGTGCGCCGGTAATGCCATCGTTAGCTGTTGTCACGTCAAACCCTTCAGTGCATAAAAACTCTTTAAGCATAGCTGTGAGTTCAACATCATCATCAATCAGTAATATTTTGTGCATGGTGACATAGGAATTTGATTATATAGATGCGACATCATAACGATGACAATAAGTCCACGACAATAGCATCGCGGGACATTTACCTAACTTTACTATTGCTTAACCTGCATTTACAAGCGACCAAGGCAGAATGCAATTGTCATTTGATTGGTTATTTTCCAACCATGATACTTAATTTATTCATCTGGAGACTGTAAATGAAAATCACCACCCCAATTTTAGTATTAGCATTGGCTGCAATCGCTATTCCATTCGCCTCAAATGCAGAGCCTGCAAAACGTGATCATTGCGAGCATGCTGCAAAATCACATAGTGCCGGAAGGTTCTCGCACGATGCGTTTGCAACAAGAGGCTTGCCGCGGCATCTGGCTGCTCTGAATCTATCAGATAGCCAGCAAGATAAAGTGTTCGAGTTAATCTATCCGCAAGTACCACAAATTAGGCAATCAGAGAAACAGCGTGAACAGTTAATGGTTGAGCTTAAAGCCCTCTCAAGCTCTGCTTCTTTTGATAGTGATAAAGCTAAGCAGATTACAGAAAAATTAGCTGACATTGAACAAGAAGCAATGTTTAACCGTGCAGCTACAGATAATCAGATATTTTTGATTCTGAGCCCTGAGCAACGTAAGCAGTTGGCTGAAATAAAGCCGCATCATGCTGATGGTTTTAGCAGAAGCAGATTTCATCATGGCTCAGATCAAGCAAAAAAACTAGAGCGCTTGCTGTAAGTTAAGCATGTAAGTAATAAAGCGATCACGCTTACTCTTGATTGTAACTGGTCGTGACTGATGTTGACTGCATCTAGGTGTTTGCTGGGGAGTAACAATCCACCAAGCACCCAGATGCAATATTTATTTAAAACAAAACATAGTAATGCGCAGTACCAGCTTTATGCTGTTGTGTTAATCACATTGCCAGACGGCCCTTGTCCTGATAGCTTACTTGATAATGCTTGTAAAAATGACTCAAGATCGCTACTGGTAGAGGATTGCTTCCCCAATGCGCTCATTAGCTCGCTAAAGCTAGCGCTTAAAGCGTCACTCTCTGCATCAGTGCTGTCAGTAGATGTGCTGCTCGTGTTGCTAAGTTGCGCAATCAGACTTTGCAGTTTACTTTCTATGTCGCCTTTGCCCATACTCATTGGCGGAGGCGGTGGCATGTTGCCGGCTTCTGCAGATGAATCCACGCCTGTGCCATTTTGTGATTGCAGCGCTGCCATCAAGTTAGCCATAAACTCACTTAGGGCAGAGCTAGCGTCAGTGGTTGATGTTGTATCTGAGCTTGATTCTGTGTCGCTGGTTGAGGTGTTCGTACTGTCGGCATCTTTTAATATAGATGAAAGACCACCGCTAATGCCTGCTGCTTTGAGTGCACTGTCAATTGCACCTAGCAATCCACCTCCATCTTTGCCATGGCGTGATTCATCTTCTGGCTTAAAACGCGCAGCTGTGGTGCCTGAGCTCACTTGAGAGGTTTGGTATACACTGTTAGTAGATGAAACATTGTTAATGCTTGTCATAATAATCGCTCCTAATTAAATGAAATTTTAAAAATGCTACTCGTACTAAATCAAACAGATCGCAGTGCTTAATCTTGTGCGTTATGAATGCATGCATGTTTAATCAGTGGCGTGAAGCAATGTCGATAATCGGTTTTTAAAGCAGGTTACGTTGAGTAATTACTCAAAAATAACTTGAGTCTTGTTAAGTCAGCGTGATGAGTTAAGATTGTTTGTTGCCGTAATATCGACAAATGGTATCTTATTGAAATGAATGTAAACTTATGTAAGGTTGTGTAAAGGTATATATCAGCGTTCTTTAAATGATGCTTAGGCAAGAGGCATACTCGATGTTGCAGCCAAAATGCACTGGCAACAGCTCAAAATCAGCACTTAAACTGGTGATTTGCCAAAACGGATTCACAGTGTGTAGCAATTTCCTTAAGTAGGTTTAATGTCTGTGTTTATATATGTTTTTATCTTGCTTATTTCATCTAGACTTCATGGGTTTTCTTGTGTAACATCCACAGTCTTTCAACCTTAATTGTTTAGTAAGGTTTTGAATTTTTCAGGTAATCCACCTGAGTCTATTAAAACATTAAGCGACAAATAGGTTGTAGGCGTTAAAGGCTAGTTTGATATCTTGTTGCCATATGGCGTGATAGCAAACGATAACTTTTTCGTCCCCACTTACTTTATAAATAGCATGATTGTAGATAGCGCTTCATAACGGGCGCTTATTTGTGATGTGCAGTTAAGAATTTAGGAATGACAGCATGGCTCTGAATGTTGAAACCCTCAGCAACCTTGAACGTAGAATTACTATTAGCGTTCCTTTGCAACCGCTAGAGGCGCAAATTAAACAAAGATTAAATCAAGTTGCACGTACTGCAAAATTCTCTGGATTTAGACCAGGTAAAGCTCCTATGGGCTTGGTTAACCAACATTATGGTAATCAAGTGCGTGATGAAGTTTACTCAGCAGCGGTAGAAAAAAGCTTTGGTGAAGCGGTAGATGAAGCAAAATTGCGTGTTGCTGGCTTCCCTAACATTCAGCACAAACCATTTGATGCTGCATCAGAAACACTAGAATACACAGCAACTTTTGAAGTGTTTCCAGAAGTTGTGTTGGGCGATTTGTCAAAAGTTAAAATCGAGCGTCCAGTGCTTGAAGTTGGCGACGCTGATGTGAAAAAAACATTAGACGTGCTAGTTAAGCAACGTGTGAAGTTTGAGCCAGTAAAACGTGCAGCTAAAAAAGGCGATCGCGTTAACGTAACGTTAAAAGCGTTTATGGACGGTGAAGAAGTAGAGTCTACCGGCGACAATGGTATCGATTTGGTGCTTGGTGAAGCTGGCCGTATGTCTGCGTTTGATGATGAGTTGATTGGCGGTAAAACCGGCGCAACTAAGAAATTCGACATCACTTACCCTGAAGACCACAATCCTGCACAATTGGCAGGTAAAACAGTTGGTTACGAGGTAACCTTTGTTTCTGTTTCACAACCAGTGTTGCCAGAAATCGATGCGGACTTTGCAAAAAGCCTAGGCGTTGAAGATGGTGATGTGGAAAAAATGAAAGCAGAAGTTGCAGAGAGCCTGAAGCAAGAAGTTGCTAAGCGCGTAAGTGCAAAATTAAAAGAGCAAGTATTCCAAGCACTAGTTGAGTCTGCTGATTTTGATATTCCACGTATCTTACTGGAAACTGAAATCAATCGCATGATGCAAACTACTGAGCAAAATCTGAAGCAACGCGGTGCAGATTTGGCTAATATCCAGTTAGAGCCTGGCATGTTCGAAGATCAAGCAAAACGTAGCACTAAATTACGTCTGTTGCTTGGTGAGTTGATTAACACCAATGGCCTGCATGCAAATGCAGATCAAGTACGTGCAATGGTAGATGTGTTCTCACAAAGTTTTGAGCGTCCAGCTGACGTAGTCACTTGGTACTATGCTGACCACAAACGTTTAGACGAACCTGCTGCATTAGCAACTGAAGAGAACGCAGTGAGCTGGGTGTTGTCTCAAGCTAAAGTGACTGATAAAAAAGTTAAATTTGATGATCTAATGGGAAACGCGTAAATGAATAAGCACCTGCAACCTCAAGCTCAATCTGAATTAATCACCACTGGGTTGGGATACATCCCAATGGTGATTGAGCAAAGTGGTCGCGGTGAGCGTTCATTTGATATCTACTCGCGCTTATTGAAAGAGCGCGTGATTTTCTTGGTTGGCCCTGTGAACGATATGTCTGCAAACCTAGTGGTTGCGCAGTTATTGTTCCTAGAGGCCGAAAACCCAGATAAAGATATCTCGCTCTACATTAACTCACCAGGCGGCTCAGTAACAGCTGGTATGTCTATCTACGACACAATGCAGTTCATCAAACCAGACGTAAGCACTTTATGTATTGGCCAGGCGGCAAGTATGGGTGCATTTTTATTAGCGGCTGGGGCGAAAGATAAACGTTATAGTTTGCCAAACTCTCGCATTATGATTCACCAGCCTTCTGGTGGATTCCAAGGGCAGTCATCAGATATCGAGATTCATGCGAAAGAAATTCTTTACTTACGTGCGAAACTGAATGATATATTAGCCCATCATACAGGTAGAACAGCTGAAGAAATTGACCGTGATACTGAGCGCGATAATTTTATGAGTGCAGAGCAATCTGTCGCTTATGGATTAATCGATAAAGTAATCGGTAATCGTAACGAAGCTGTTTAAACTATTAATTTGATTAAAGGCGCCTAATTTCAGCGAATTAGGTGCCCGTTAATCCACGCGTAACACTACGTTAGGAAATACTAAATGGCGACTAAAGCCGACGACGATAAATTACTTTATTGCTCATTTTGTGGCAAAAGCCAACATGAAGTAAAAAAACTGATAGCAGGTCCATCTGTATTCATTTGTAATGAATGTGTGGACTTGTGCAATGACATCATTAAAGAAGAAATTCAAAACTCAGATGGATTAAAATCCACTGACACTAGCCTGCCTACGCCACAAGAAATTTGTAAAATATTAGACCAGTATGTGATTGGTCAAACACAAGCGAAGAAAAATCTAGCGGTTGCTGTTTACAACCATTACAAGCGTCTTGGTCATAACAATCTATCTAACGGCGGCCAAAAAGATGAAGTGGAAATTGCAAAAAGCAATATTCTGCTAATCGGGCCTACTGGTTCAGGTAAAACTTTATTAGCACAAACATTGGCAAGATTACTAGATGTGCCGTTTGTGATGGCTGACGCAACTACATTAACTGAAGCAGGTTATGTGGGTGAAGATGTTGAAAACATCATGCAGAAACTGTTGCAAAAGTGCGATTACGACACTGAAAAAGCACAGCGCGGCATCGTGTATATCGATGAAGTAGACAAAATTTCACGTAAATCAGACAATCCATCTATCACACGCGATGTGTCAGGTGAAGGTGTACAACAAGCTTTGCTGAAACTGATTGAAGGTACCGTTGCTTCAATCCCGCCACAAGGTGGTCGTAAACATCCTAATCAAGAGTTTGTGCAGCTAGATACTACGAACATTTTGTTTATTTGTGGTGGTGCGTTTGATGGCTTGGAAAAAGTGATTCGCTTGCGCTCTGAAAAAGGTGGTATTGGTTTTGGCGCAGAAGTGAAGAGCAAAGAAGATGTTCGCGCTGTGGGTGAGGTTCTGCGTGATGTAGAACCAGAAGACCTGATTAAATTTGGTTTGATTCCTGAGTTTATTGGTCGTTTACCAGTCGTTGCTACATTAGAGTCGCTGGATGAGGCGGCTTTGATGACGATCCTAACCGAGCCAAAAAATGCACTGACTAAACAATATATTAAATTGTTTAAAATGGAAGGTGTTGATTTAGAGTTCAGAGAATCAGCGCTGCTGCTAATTGCGAAGAAAGCATTAGAGCGTAAGACTGGTGCGCGTGGTCTGCGTTCTATCATGGAGCATTCGCTGCTAGAGGTGATGTACGAATTACCATCATTAAAGAACTTGAGTAAAGTTGTGATTGATGAGGGTGTGATTCGAGGCGATACGCCGCCGCTATTAATTTATGCGGATAAACCAGCCGACGAGGTCTCAGCTTAACTAAAAAGCCAGCAACTTAAAATTGCTGGCTTTTTAGCTTTTGTGCCGTGTACTTTTTGTTTTGCATGCGCACAGGTGTTTTTACTAAACGCATATGCCGCGTTAGTTAAAGTCAGTATTGCCATCAATCTAGCCCTGTAGCATTGGTGTTTCACTATATTTGGATATCTAGCTATAAATTTCTTTAAACTTTTTACAATTACTTGTTAATTTTGGTGTTAAATACTAATAAATACTTGAACTGTTAATAGTTATCCCCATCAATCAATATATAAGCTCTCTTGGGCTTAACTCTTAGCTTAATTTTGGAAGTCTACACATGGCACAATCATTACCTTCATACAATCCAGATAGTGGCTTATTACCGCTATTACCTTTGCGTGATGTCGTTGTATATCCGCATTTGGTTATCCCTCTTTTTGTTGGACGCACTAAGTCTGTCAAAGCCCTAGAGATTGCGTCAGAAGGCAATAAGCAAATTCTATTGGTTGCGCAAAAGTCAGCGAATAAAGACGACCCTGAAGCTAGCGACTTGCATGAAGTCGGTACGGTAGCAACTGTACTGCAAATGCTTAAGTTACCTGATGGTACGGTAAAGGTGTTGGTCGAGGGCGTACAGCGTGCGCGTGTCAGCGAGTTTACCGAAACTGACGAATGCTTTGCTGCTCGTGCAGAGCTAATCGCTGAATCTGTCAGTGACGTAGAAATACAGGCTCTAATGCGCACGGTGTTTGCACAGTTTGATCAGTACGTGAAGTTGAACAAAAAGATTCCGCCGGAGATTTTAACTTCGCTCGCTAGCATTGATGAGGCTAGCCGTTTAGCTGACACCATCGCTGCGCACCTGACATTAAAGTTAGAAGAAAAACAGAAAATTCTGGAAATGATTGATGTTGCCGAGCGTCTGGAGCACTTGCTGCGCTTAATGGAAGGCGAAATTGACATTCTGCAAGTAGAAAAACGTATCCGCGGTCGTGTAAAACGCCAGATGGAAAAAACACAGCGCGAATATTATTTGAATGAGCAAGTGAAGGCGATTCAGAAGGAATTGGGCGAGCAAGATGAAAATGCTGAAATGGATGAGCTCGAAAAGCGCATTGATGAAGCACGCATGCCAAAAGAAGCGCTTGCGAAAGTGTCTAGTGAACTTAAAAAATTAAAACTGATGTCACCAATGTCAGCAGAGGCTTCTGTTGTACGTAATTACATTGATACCCTCATCAATTTACCTTGGAAGAAAAAAACTAAAATCAGTAAAGATTTAGTCAAGGCCGAAGCGATATTGGATGATGATCATTTTGGTTTAGAGAAAGTAAAAGAACGTATTGTTGAGTACCTCGCGGTGCAACAACGTGTCGATAAGATTAAAGCACCAATTTTATGCTTGGTTGGGCCACCAGGTGTTGGTAAGACCTCGTTAGGGCAAAGTATTGCTAAAGCGGTGAATAGAAAATTCATCCGCATGGCGTTGGGTGGCGTGCGTGATGAGTCTGAAATTCGTGGTCACAGACGTACTTATATTGGCTCTATGCCAGGTAAAATTCTGCAAAGCATGTCTAAAGTTGGCGTGAAAAACCCATTGTTCCTGTTGGATGAGGTGGATAAATTAGGTCAAGATTTCCGCGGTGATCCTTCTTCAGCATTGCTTGAAGTGCTAGATCCTGAGCAAAACCATACCTTTGCTGATCACTACATTGAAGTTGAGTACGATTTGTCAGATGTTATGTTTGTGGCGACTGCCAACTCAATGAATATTCCTGCGCCTTTGTTGGACCGTATGGAAATCATTAATCTTTCCGGTTATACCGAAGATGAGAAAGTAAATATCGCGATGCGCTATTTACTGCCTAAACAGCTTAAATCTCATGGTCTGAACGAGCTAGAGGTACATATTTCAGAGCCAGCGATTCGCGATATCGTACGCTTTTACACACGTGAGGCTGGTGTACGTAGATTAGAGCAAGAAGTGGCTAAAGTTTGCCGTAAAGTGGTCAAAGAGCTGCTCACGACCAAAGCGAAGCAGGGCACAAAAGCACCTAAAAAGATTAATGTGACACCGAAGAACTTAGATAAATATTTAGGTGTTCAGCGCTATGACTTTGGCGTTGCAGCCAAAGAAAACCAAGTGGGACAAGTAACTGGGCTTGCTTGGACATCGGTAGGTGGTGAGTTGCTAACTATTGAAGCAGTGTTGTTACCAGGTAAGGGTAAAACTACGACTACAGGTAAGCTTGGGGATGTCATGAAAGAGTCTACACAAGCCGCGATGAGCGTTGTGCGTAGTAGAGCTGAGCGCTTAGGTATAGAAGGTAACTTCTACGAAGAACATGACATTCACATCCACTTCCCTGAGGGCGCTACGCCTAAAGATGGACCAAGTGCAGGTATTGCTATTACTACTGCCTTAGTTTCAATTCTGACGGGCATTCCTGTGCGTGCTGATGTAGCGATGACGGGTGAGATTACCTTGCGCGGTGAAGTGTTACCAATTGGCGGCTTGAAAGAGAAGCTGTTGGCTGCACATCGTGGTGGTATTAAAACCGTATTGATTCCACAGCAAAACGTGAAAGACTTGGCTGATATACCAGAAAACATTAAAAATCATCTGGATATACACCCGGTACAATGGATTGATGACGTGTTGGCGCTAGCCTTAGCTTCAAAACCAGTGCCACGTTCTGAGGAGGCTGACGTCGCAAAAGATGTACAACCTACTGATAATTCAAAGGAAAAGTCAGACGTTGCACAAGAAACAACTAAGCATTAAAAAATAAGTGCGTTTTAACCCGTATTAACGCTTGACATAGCCTTTGTTGGCTTGATATAAAGTTGATACGGGTGGTTTGTTACCCAGACTGTCTGCCGAAGTTTTTTATTTAATAAACCTTGAGAGGGGATTACACGTGAATAAATCAGAACTAATTGACGAGATTGCTAGTGCCGCAGGTATTTCAAAAGCTGCTGCTGGTCGTGCGCTAGATGCAACAACTGCTGCAATTACAAAAGCAATTAAAAAAGGTGATCTAGTAACATTGATTGGCTTTGGTACGTTTTATGTAGGTAAACGTGAGGCTCGTAACGGCCGTAACCCACGCACAGGCGAAACAATTAAAATTCAAGCTGCAAATTCTCCTAAATTTAGGGCTGGTAAAGCGCTTAAAGATGCTGTAAACTAGCGTTTTCGTTGGTGATGCAGGGTGCTTAGCTCAGTTGGTAGAGCGTCGCCCTTACAAGGCGAATGTCAGCGGTTCGACCCCGTTAGCACCCACCAAAAACCAACGATAATGTGACTAAGCCGTTTCTAATTTTATAAATTCAGAGTGCTGGTAGTTTAAGCGCTCTTTATTTTGTAAAAAATCTGCAGTAGTTAATGACTGCAGTGACTAGAAGCGCAAATTTTTAAGTATGTTATTTAATAATATACTGAGTTATGGAGTGGTAGTTCAGTTGGTTAGAATACCGGCCTGTCACGCCGGGGGTCGCGGGTTCGAGTCCCGTCCACTCCGCCAAATAAAAAAGCGAGCCTCTAGGCTCGCTTTTTTATTTCTATCTCGCCAATACTTTCATTAGGCGTTAATCCTATCCTTCCTCATCCGAACTTGTTCCCTTAATCTATTGTCATCACTCACTCAAGTCATGTTTCAACTATAACTTGTGATATATTAATGACCCTTGGCTTATGGTTGATATTGATTGTAAGCTTTTACATTTTTAATGATTTTTCAGCATATTTTTAAGAAGAGAACTTTATGTTAGATGGTATCCGTTCTGTAGCTAAAGGCTGGGTAGGGAAAGCTATATTGGCTTTCATTACAGTTCCTTTTGCTTTATTTGGGATTGACTCTTATTTGAGTCAGGCCGGTAATAATGCGGCAATTGCAAAAGTTGATGGTAGCGAAATCTCTGTGCAAGCATACTCAAATGCAATGCAGAATTTGCGTAATCGGATGCAAAGTGAAGGAAAAGCAGACCAGGCGCAATTAGACAGCCCAGAAGTGAAAGCAATGGTGTTGGATCAGTTGATTAATGAGCAGTTGCTAGAAAAGGAAATTCAGCGCGCAAACTATAAAATTAGCGACGCACAATTAGCCACTTATATTACTGCGATGCCATCTTTCCAAAAGGACGGTAAGTTCTCACAAGAGTTGTATGATGAACTGTTGCAGCAAAACAGATATACCCCGAAAAAATTTGAAGCCGAGATTCGTGCAACTTTATTAGCGCAGCAAGCACAGGATGGCATTGCTAAGCTTGGTTTTATTTCTACCGCGCGTGCTGACAAGACTTTAAAGCTTTTAAATCAAAAGCGTGTAGTCACAGTGTCTGAGCTTAAGACTAAAGACTATCTAGACCAAGTTAAAGTATCTCCTGAAGAGGTGAAAGCTTATTACGATAAGCATAAGGATAAGTTGCGTGATCCTGAGCAGGTGAAAATTGAATTCTTATTGTTATCAGCAAGTAGTTTAGTGCCTGGCATTAAGGTCGATGATGCTGATGTGAAGCGTTATTACGATGAGAATTCAGCTAAATTTAAAGGTGATGAGCAAAGACGCGCTAGCCATATCTTGATTGGTTTTGGTGTGAACGCAACGCCTGAGCAAAAAGAAGAGGCTAAGAATAAAGCGCAAGCTTTGTTAGCAACTATCAAAAAGAACCCAAAATCTTTTGAAGAGTTAGCAATTAAGAACTCACAAGACCCTGGCTCTGCAACTAAAGGTGGTGATTTAGGCAGCTTTGGCCGTGGCGCAATGGTAAAGCCATTTGAAGAAGCAGCATTTAAAATGAAGGTAGGTGAGGTTAGCGATTTAGTGGAATCTGAATTTGGCTATCACATCATTAAAGTCACAGAGATTACTGGTCAAGGCTCTGATTTTGAATCATTGAAAGCGCAAATTAAAGGTGACTTGATTTTCCAAAAGGCACAAGCTGAGTTTGTTGAAAAAGCCGAGAGCTTCAGTAATGCGGTTTATGAGCAATCTGAAAGCTTGGCACCGGTTGCTAAAATGTTTGGTGGTCAGTTACAGCTTTCTGGTTGGACTTCACGTGAAGAAGCGGCTAAGTTCTTCAAGAACGATAAAATCGTTAGTTTGATTTTCTCACCAGAATCTATCAAAGAACACCGCAATACTGAGGCTGTTGAGATTTCACCTAATAATCTGGTTTCTGCGCGTGTACTTGAGTACAAGCCAGCAGCAACAAAATCATTTGATGCTGTAAAAGCAGGTATTGAAGATTTGCTTAAACTTGAGGCGGCTTCAAAGTTAGCAATTGCTAAAGGTGAAGAGGCACTGAAAACCTTGCGTGCTGGCGGTTCAGTTGCTAATTTAGACTGGATCCCTGAGGTGAAGGTAGACCGTAAAAATGCACAGGGCTTAACACAGCTTGCAATGACACAGGTGTTTAAAACTGATGTAAGCAAGTTACCGGCTTACTCTGGTTTGGCAGATAGCAAATTGGGTTATTTGATTGTAAAAATCATTGAAGTAGATACTGCTAGCGTTGCTGATGCCGAGTCTGTGAAAACGGCCAAAGGCGAGCTAAGCCAAGTGTTATCAGATGAGTACTTATCAGCGTATAAACAATCGCTACGTGAAAAAGTTAAAGTGACTGTTAACCAACGTTTGTTGTTAGAAAATACTAACCACTAATGATATGGATGGCCTCGGAATGAGGTCATTCTTTTCAGTAGGCAATAAAAAAGGCACCTAGGTGCCTTTTTTATTGCGCGTTAATCGCTTAACTTAATCAATGCTGCCTGCAGCAGTGATATTCATACCACCGTCTACATAAGTGATTTCGCCTGTAATACCGGAAGCCAAGTCACTACAGAGGAAAGCTGAAGCATTACCAACTTCTTCAATCGTGACGTTTCTGCGTAATGCAGCGTGCTTCTCGTTAAAGCCAATCATTTTGTCAAAGTCTGCAATACCTGATGCTGCAAGCGTTTTAATCGGGCCTGCAGACACCGCATTAACGCGGATGCCACGTGGGCCTAGGCTTTGCGCTAAATAACGTACGTTTGCCTCTAAACTCGCTTTGGCTAAGCCCATTACGTTGTAGTTAGGCATCGTGCGTTCTGCACCTAGATAGCTTAGTGTTAATAGGCTGCCTTTACGGCCTTCCATCATCGGATAAGCTGCTTTGGCCAGTGCTGAGAAGCTATATGAGCTAATGTCGTGTGCAATGCGGAAATATTCGCGATTAACTGCCTCTAGGTAGTCACCAGCGAGTGCGACTTTAGGTACAAAGGCAACAGAGTGGACCAATGCATCTAAACCATCCCAGTGTTTAGCTAGTGCAGGGAATAGTGCGTCGATTTGTGCGTCTTCAGCAACATCGCATGGCAATACGATTTTTGAGTCAAAATCTGCGGCTAAATCTGCAACGCGCTTTTCATGTTTGTCAATTTGATAAGTGAATGCGAGTTCTGCGCCTTCTCTTTTCATAGCGGCAGCAATGCCATAAGCGATTGAGCGGTTACTTAATAAGCCCGCGATGAGTACTTTTTTACCAGCTAAGAATCCCATAGTTATTTCCTATTTACTTGTCATTAGAGGAAGGGGTGGTTTAGCATCGGCTAAACTCGATAGCTGCGTGATAGCTTAGATTCAGATTGATATATGGAACTATCGATTGCTTCCACTTCGTGGGTCTAGTGCATCACGCAAACCCTCACCTAGCAGATTATAACCTAACACGGTAATTAAAATCGCTAATCCTGGAAACAACGATAGCCACCAGGCAAACTGAATGTATTCTTTTCCATCGGTAAGAATGTTGCCCCATGACGCTTGAGGTGCTTGTACGCCTAAACCTAAAAAGCTTAAGCCTGATTCCATGAGCACGGCACCAGCTACCCCTAAGACTGCACTGACGATAATAGGGGTTAAGCTATTGGGCAGTAAATGGGTGAAGATTAGTCTAGCGTTTTTTGCGCCTAGTGTACGCGAAGCCATGACGAACTCGCGTTCATTTAAACTCAAGAACTCCGCGCGTACCAGCCTTGTAACACCCATCCATGAAGTAAGGCCGATCACGATCATGATGTTAATGATAGAGGGCGTTAAAAATGCAATCACGGCCAGTATCAGGAAAAAGCTAGGGATAGATAGCATGACGTCAACGATACGCATGATAAAGGTGTCTACCCAACCGCGATAAAAGCCAGCCAGCGCACCCAGTAGTATGCCGATAGCCGTTGATATACCGACAGCCACCAGACCGACGAGCAATGATATGCGGCCGCCGAACATCATACGGCTCAGTACATCGCGCCCTAATCCATCGGTGCCCATCCAGTGTTGCATAGAGGGCTGTAATAAAATGGCTTTTACATCTATGTAATTAGGGTCGTATGGTGCAACTACGGGGGCGAGCATCGATAATACGAACACAAACATAATGATGATGAAACCCGCTAAAGAGAGTGGGTTGGATAAGGCTTTTTTAATTAGGCTGGTGTGCATGTTCATGAGTGCTATGCCTTTGCTACGCCGCGGCGCACACGTGGGTCTGCCCATGCATATGCAACATCGGCAAGCAGGTTGCCAATAAGTGTTAGTGCGGAGCCTATCGTGAGTATGCCCATGACCACGGGGAAGTCGCGCATCAGCACTGCGTCGTAAAACAGTTTGCCCATGCCGGGGATGGCGAAAATAGTTTCCGCAATCACTGAGCCGCCAATAAGGCCAGGGATAGATAAACCTACAATGGTAATGAGCGGCAATAACGCGTTGCGTAAGGCGTGTGTGTAGACTACTTTACGTTCACCTAAGCCTTTAGCACGGGCGGTGGTGATGTAGTCTTGCTGCAGCACGTCTAGCATGCCGTTTTTCACAAATAAGGTGATGCCTGCAAGCCCTGTGATTGATGGAATAATCACAGGTAGCCATAAATGGCTGAAAGAGTCTTTGATTTTATGCCAGGTATCTAATGAGTCGTAATTGAGGCTGTGTAGGCCGGAGATAGGAAACCAGTTATGTACTACACCCAGCCAGTACATCAGCAGTAAAGATAACCAGAAGCTAGGGATAGAGAAGCCGATGAAGTTAAATAGGGTGATTGAACGGTCTTGCCAGCCTTGATATTTACGCGCGGCAATAATGCCCAATGGTATTGCCAGCGCTAAGGTGATAACTAGGCCGATGACATTAATCATTAAGGTGATTGGTAAAGCTTGTTGAATCATGCCTTCAGTCACATTGCCATCAGCATCTACGGTTTGCCAAAACACAGGTTTTTGGTGTGATGCAAACGAATTGCCAAAATCCAATGTGGCCATGCGCTTTAACCATAAACCATACTGCACGATGACAGGTTTATCTAAATGATACATCTCACGTAGTTTTTGCCTAGACTCTTCGCTCGCTTTAGGGTTAAAGGCGGCTTCATTGTTGGTGATATCACCAGGTGCCAGATGCATGATAAAAAATGAGATCAGGCTGATGCCTATGAGCATCGGTATCATCCACAACACACGTTTGACTAGATATTTAATCATAATAGTTATTGAGTGCTAATTTCATTTCTTCTTAAAGACTGTGGAATATACCAATCTTGTGAGTTATGGCCGATGCCGGCTGGTGGTGCAGGGTCGTCAATACCTTTAACGCGTTTATGTATTGCGGTTAAACCATAACCTGCAGAGAGGTAGATGACTGGGCTGTCTTCAAGCAGTATTTCCGCGAACTTATGGTAAATCACCATGCGCTTATCCGGGTTAAGTTCTAGCCGTCCTTGCTCAAGCAGTGCGTCAATTTTAGGGTTGTTGTAACCGATAAAATTAAATTGGCCAGGTGCTTGCTGGCTGGAGTGCCAAATGTTGTATTGATCCGGATCTAAGCCCAGCCCCCAACCTAATACGACTACATCAAAATCACCGGTTTTAATGAAACGACTAATAAAGCTTGCCCATTCAATAGCGCGGATTCTGACATCAATGCCAACTTCTTTAAGCCTGCGCTGGATCAGTACTGCTGATTTTTCACGCTCTTTATTTTGGTTGGTGATAATTTCAAAGCTAAATGGTTTGCCGTCACGTTCTAATATGCCATCGCTGTTGCTGTCATTGAAGCCAGCCTCTTGCAGCAAAGCACGCGCTTTGGCTGGATCGTAAGGGTAAGGTTGCAGTGCAGGGTTGCTCCAGCGCGTACCCGGTTTGTATGGCGAGGCAATGTTAATACCTAGCCCTAAGTAAACACCGTCGATGATTTCCTGTTTGTCGATGGCGTAGTTGATGGCGCGCCGTACACGCACATCATCAAAAGGTTTGTGTTTGAGGTTAAAGCCCATATAGGTGTAACTGTTGCCGAGTTCTTTATACAGCGCGAGCTTTTTGAGCAACTCAGGGCGGGCAGGGATGATGCGCGAGTATTTAATCGGGTCTAGACCCATCAGGTCAATATTGTCGGCCATTAACTCTAAAAACTGTGCGGAGTTGTCAGGAATAATCCGCGTAACCAGATTATCGATTTGTGCGGGCCCAAGGACAGAGTTGGCATTTCTGGAAAGCATCAGGTGCTCGCCGTGCTTCCAGTTGTCTAGTTTGTAATAGTTGCTGCCTACTGGTTTGCGTGCGAATGCGGTGGTGTGCAGATCTTTACCCTCAAGCAGGTGTTTGGGTAGTATTTGCAGGCCGGCCCAGCTATCTAGGGCTGGTGCATAGGCCTGCGCATAGGTGACACGGAACGTCTGTGGGTCCGGTGTTTCTGCCTTTTTTACCAGTAAGAAATCTGAAGCATAGGGGCTGGCGTTTTTTTCATCGGTCACGGCTTGCCAAGTAAACAGTACGTCTGCGCTGGTGAGTGGCTGGTTGTCTGCCCATTTTAGATTGGGCTTCAGCTTGAAAGTGATTGTTTTCTGGTCAGTAGATATTTGCCAGCTTTCAGTCAGGTCACCTTCTAGCTCAAGGTTCTTGTCGTATTTGAGTAAGCTATTAAAAATGTTGCTGCTGATTGCTGAGGATGCTGACTCTCCTGCGATCATGGAAATGAGCCCACTAGGCTCACCAGTCATTGCGTTAATCAATGTGCCACCAGAGGCTTTCGGTGCGCTGACGTTATAGTCAATCTGATTTTGTTGGTCACTAGGCGCACCACACCCTGCAATCAGTAAGGTAAGTAACAGGATGCTTGAGTTGTGTAGACTGAATAGTGGCGGCATAGGCAGTATTTATCTATTAACGTTAGCTGTTATTGGATAATCAGCTTGGCGCCAGGGGTAATATGGCTGGATGATTTTTTGTTCCAACGTTTAAGGTCGGCCACTGCCACATCAAATTTATCAGCAATGCTGTGTAATGTGTCACCACGTTTAACGATGTAAGTTTGCTTTTTGTCTGCAAGGCTACTTTTACTTGCAGATTTTTTAGCACCAACCGTGTCTTTAGCGTCTGAAACATCAATGCTCAATACTTGTCCGGTTTTTAGTTTGCCATTACGTAGCGCGTTAGCTGCCAATATTTGTTTTACGCTCACGCCGTAGTATTTAGCAATCGATTGCATCACCTCACCTTTTTTTACTTTGTGCATGATGGTTTGTTTTTGTGGCGCTTCTTTTTCTACTTCCTGATCCTCAATCACTGTTAGTGGTGCATCATCATTGGCGTCAGATTTGGGCACCAATATGGTAGTGCTTTTTTTCATTTTAGCTTGCGCGGATAAATCATTGACGTCTCTTAGTTGGGCTAGATTCATCCCAAACTTGTTGGCGATTTTATCCATGCTCTCACCGCGTTTTGCCTGATAAGTTTGCCAGTTAACTAAAGGTTTTTCGTAGTTAGCCAAGTTAGTTCTAAAGGTTTGTGCGGCCATGATCGGCAGCAGTAGTTCTAGGTTTTCACGGTCGCTATTAATCAGCGGGCGGTCATAGCTTGGGTTGAGTGCAAGAAACTCTTCATGATTAATTTCCGCAAGCTTTGCAACCAAATGGGTGTCGATGCGCGCTGGTGCGCTTACTTTGGCAAAGTAAGGCGTGTTAGCAATTGTTGGTATCTTAAGCCCGTAATTACTTGGGTCTGTCATCAAGTTCTTGACGGCCTGTAGCTTAGGCACATAGTTCTTGGTTTCGTCAGAGAGGTTTAGGCTTTCGTAGTCTGTGGGTAGGCCCATTTTACGGTTGCGCTCGATAGCTCGCCCAACCGTGCCTTCACCTGCATTATAGGCGGCGAGTGCTAAATCCCATGCACCAAACATGGCATGTAGCTTTTGCAGATAAGTAAGCGCTGCGTCGGTCGCCATGGTGATGTTGCGTCTGTTGTCTACCCACCAGTTTTGCTTTAAGCCAAAGTGTTTGCCTGTAGATGGAATAAACTGCCAGATGCCGGAGGCACTGCTTTTTGAATAAGCTTTAGGGTTGTATGCACTCTCAATCATGGGCAATAGCGCAATCTCTGTTGGCATGCCACGTTTTTCTACTTCTTCAACGATATGGAACAAATAACGTTGGCTACGCTCGACCATGCGTTGTACGTAGTCCGGGCGTGAACTGTACCACTCCTCATGTTTAGTGGTGAGGGCTGAGGTTGAGTCTGGCATGGCATAGCCATTTTTGATGCGTTGCCACAGGTCATCGTGCTGCGGTGCAGACTGATCTAATGTTGCGGTGTTGGTTTCAGTGCTAGGGTTGGTTTTATTGTCTTTGATCGTGATTTCAAGGCTATCTGCTAGGCGGCCGCCTCGTGAAGGTTTTTGGCTTTGCAGTTCTTTAGTGGCTTCGGTTTTGCTGCCCAAATCTCGCATGGCTGGTTTAAACGAGTCGTCTGAGAAAATAATAATCTCATCACCAGCGACATTGGAAATAGTGTTGGATTCTGCCTGCGATGTACTGCTAAACATCATACCAGCAGTGGCTAGGCTGATGAAAAGTGTGGACTGAAGTGTGCGCACGAAGCTAACAGGAGTTTGGATGGATTGACCAATGCGTAAGAAAAATTGAGTACCCATAAAAACGCTCTTGTTCATCATAATGCAACATAGTAACGAACGTGCGTTCGTAAAGTCAAGTTAAAATCACCGTAAATTACTTTATAAAAATTGTCTATCTTCATGATTAATATGAGTTTCTAAGCGCTCTCATTGCGCTGAATGTTTGTAAGAGGTTCGCATTTTTAGTATGTAAGGATGCTTGAATTTCAGGCATATGGCAGCGTAAAAATGGATTAGTTTCCAGCTCTAAAGCAAGGGTAGAGGGTAAGGTCGGCTGTCCTGATGTAAGCTGTACTTTTGCATCCTGCTGACGCTTAACTAGCGACATGTTGCCGGGTTCTAAACCAAGCGCAAAGTTAATGTTGTGTAATGTGTACTCATGTGTGCAGTACACTTGCGTGCTCGCCGGCAGTGCTGTCAGTTTTTGTAATGATGCCATCATTTGTGCAGGTGTTCCTTCAAACAGCCTGCCGCAGCCAGCGCCAAATAGGGTGTCACCGCAAAACAGCCATTGTTGTGCCTGATGTTCAATGTAGTAAGCAATATGCCCAAGCGTATGCCCAGGTACATCAATCACTTTAGCACTGCTGATCCAATCACCCAAATACAGTTGCTCGGGCTCACTTACTGGTTTGTGTGCAAATGTGTATTGCTCTAATTTTGGGGCAAAAACTTCTGCATCAGGATATGTTCTTAATAGTAAATCGACCCCACCGATATGATCTTGATGGTGGTGAGTAATTAGGATGGTTTGTAAATCTAAATCCAGTTGTCTTAGGGTGTTAATGATAGGTGTAGCATCTCCAGGGTCAACGACAATGGCTTTGTGCTGGTTATGTATAAGCCACAGGTAATTGTCGCTGAAAGCGGGGATTGGAATAATTTGTAATGGATGTTGTATATCGTCTATCATCTGCTTAAGTATATTACTTTACTAAAATATAGTTTGTTTTAATTCCATTAAAGTGACATCAACGCTATGAGCCAGCAACTAAATACATCAGCACCGCTGCATCCAGAGCATCAATGGCTAAATTCAGCGCTTGGTCGTTACTTGCAACAGGAAGAGCAGGTGCTGTATGACCAGGCGGTGGTCGATTTATTTGGGTTTAACGCACTGCAAATTGGCTGTTTGCAAATGGATTTGCTGCGTAGTTCACGTATCGCCAACAGATACAAATCTACAGAGTATATGAACGCGGCAGAGTTCCCACATTTGTATTGCTGTGATGACTTTCTACCTGTCGCAGATGCGAGTTTGGATTTATTGATCTTACCGCATCGGCTTGAATTTAGTGAGCGCCCCCATCAAACGCTGCGTGAAGCAGAGCGCGTGATGATGCCGGAAGGACATTTGTTGATATCAGGTTTTAATCCGCTGAGTTTATGGGGCATGGCGTTATTTTTAAGAAATTTACTGCACAACAATGATGCCGCTGCGAAGACATTTCCGTGGAATGCCAGTTTTATTGGCCTAGGCCGATTAAAAGACTGGTTAGCATTGCTGGGGTTTGAGGTGATTTCGGTACAAATGTGCTGTCATACGCCACCGTGTGAGCAGGAGTCCTGGCATCGCCGCTTTAGCTTTATGGATAAGCTTGGCGCAAAGTGGCTCTCGGCAATTGGCGGCGTATATTTTATTGTGGCCAAAAAACGCGTGGTAGGCATGACGCCTCTTAAGCCTAGCTGGAAAACTGCGCCAGTAAAACCAAATTTGGTAGTACGCCCAACACAACGTAAGCCCAGCCAGCGTGGGCATGTTGAGTGATTGAGATGTTGCGTGGCCGCGGTACCTTCAAGTAATGGCTTGAATTGCTGATTGGTTACATCTGCATTAATGCTTTTCTCACTTCTGCCTCATCAATATCTTTACCAATAATGACAATGCGCGACATTGCGTCTTCTTCATCCCAACCCTCAAGCAACGTGGGTGGATAGGGAGTGAAGTGCACGGCATGAATCGCTAGCGGTGCGGGTTGGTCTTCTGCGTGAATAATACCTTTTAAGCGTAATAGTTTGGCGCCATGGGTTTGGCACAGCTTCAAAATTACAGGTTTTAAATCGCGCCAGTTCAAGGGCTTGGGCATGGTGACGGTAAAGCTGGTAATACCATCTTGATGTGGTTTTTGCGGCAACGTGCCCTTAGGTGCGCTGGCTTTGCTTGGCGTGCGTAACCAGCGTTGCGGTGCTGCAGTTTTGCCTGTGGGGTCAAATAAGCCAACATCAATGATGTGGTCCGGGTTGATTTCGCCATGCTTAATCAAATGCTGATTAGCCCCCGGATTAATTTCGGCAAGTTTTTCCTGTAGTGCCTGTATCTGTGCCGGTGCTGCGATATCGGTTTTAGTCAGTAACAGAACATCGGCTACCGCTGCCTGTTTGAGGGCTTCTACATTGTTTTCTAATTGACTTAGTCCATAAACGCTATCAATTGTGACGACAACTGCATCTAACCTGAAGGTTGATTCAATCACTGGTTCATTCATTAAGTTGCCCAAAATCGGGCCGGGGTCAGCCATGCCGGTGGTTTCTATCACCAAGCGGTTAAATTGCGGAATCGCCTGTAATGCACGCTTAAAGAATAAATCGCGCATGGTATCTGCTAGCTCGTTTTTTAAGGTGCAGCAGACGCAGCCTGAGTTCAATAATACCGTGTTGTCTGCAATGTGTTCACTATCTACCTGTGTGGCCAGAATGTGGTCTAGGCCTGTTTCACCGAGTTCATTAATGATGACGGCAGAGTCATGCATTTTAGGGTCACTCAGCAGCTTGTTGAGTAGCGTGGTTTTACCTGAGCCTAGAAAGCCTGTGAGCAGTGTAACGGGGATGCGTTTATCCATAGGTTGAGATTTATCTTAATATTGAATTTATCTGGTGTTGAGTTTGTTGGGGCTTGCTCAAGTTAAATGTCAGCGTGTTTGCGTGTTGCAGTGCTGGCACAAGCCTTTGATGTTAATGTCAATAGATTCAACATGATACAGCTCCAGTACTTGTTTTGGAAACTGTGGCTTCACTTCATGTATGCAGGTTACTTCACCGCACGAAGTGCAGTGCAGGTGTGCATGCTGGTGCGCGTTCGGTAGTAGCTGTTTTTTGTTTGCATTGGCTTCACTGCGTGTGTAAGTATTGTGTGAAAACTGGAATTTCCATGCGCGGTTTTCACCTGAAATTTTATGAATCAGATGGTGTTCCGTTAGCCAATCCAGCACACGGTAAATAGTGACGCGATCAAACTCTTTTTGGCTGGCCATTTGCTCTAAGATTTCAGAATGGCTTAGTGCAGTGCGCGCGCTGGTAAGCACTGTTAGTACGGCAAGGCGCGCTTTGGTTGACCGTAAGCCAGCATCAGTAAAAATTTGTTGTGTATTCATGAGCAACTGTAGTGAGTTAGGGGCGCATTATGAACTACAGGAGAGCATGGAACAACCTGCTTTATGCCTTGCCCAATCTGGACGCTTTTGTTCAAATCTTTCCATACCAGCTTGTTCGGTGTAGGGGCTGCGTAGCAATTTTAGCAGCGCTTCAATCATGCTGGTGTCGCCTTGTTCGGCTAAATCAATCGCTTCTTGGGCGAGGTAATTACGCAAGACATAACGCGGGTTGTGGCTTGCCATGCGTGCGTGCCTTGCGATTACTGACTCCGTACTTTGCAATATGCGTTTTGCATATTGTGCTAACCAATCGTTAAAGTCTGCTTCAAAGTTTGTATAGCCTTGCTCGGTATAAAACGCGATTTTTAAATCAGCGATATTGGGTGCAGTTAAATTGAGATGCGGCAAATGTGTGAAAAATAAGGTCATATCCACTTCGGCACGAGTCATCAACTCAAAGCAGCGGTTAATCATTTCACCATCAGTCTCTTGCCAACCATCAAGCCCGAACTTCCCGACTAATGCGTCTATCAAGCTTTGGTTATATACAGCCTCATACTGGTCAAGCGCGTGATTTAAACCAACGGCATCTGGCAAAATGGTCGAGAGTGCGTCGGCAAGGCGCTCTAAGTTCCAGCGCCCAATATCATGTTGCCGGCCAAAGCAATAGCGCCTGCCTTGTGCATCTGTTGTGTTAGGCGTCCAGCCCGGATCGAAATTATCTACCCAGCCGTAAGGGCCATAGTCAATGGTGAGGCCGGTAATCGACATGTTGTCTGTGTTCATCACACCATGCACAAAGCCTACGCGCATCCAGTGGGCAATCATGCGCGCTGTACGTTCGCATATTTCTGTAAACCATGCTTCAATGAGTGCTGCAGAAGGCTCTTCTTTGGCTAAAGTATGCGTTTGTTGTTTTAGCCAGTCGCTAAAGTCGCGGTCTATCGTAAAGCTAATCATTTGTTTTAAAAGTGCATGGTTGCCACGGCTGGCCAATAGCTCAAAATGTCCAAAGCGCGTAAATGATGATGCTACACGGCAAACAATGGCGCCTTGCTCCATTTGGGGGTTGCCGTCATAAAACATATCACGTACGACTTGGTCGCCTGTTCTTACCAAACTTAATGCGCGGGTAGTTGGCACGCCTAAATAGTACATAGCTTCACTGCATAAAAACTCACGTAATGAAGAGCGCAATACGGCACGACCATCGGCACGGCGGGAATACGGTGTTTCTCCGGCACCTTTGAGTTGCAACTCAAAACGTTGGTTATTGTGTACCAGCTCGCCTAAATAAATTGCACGTCCATCGCCTAACTGTCCGGCCCAATTGCCAAACTGATGTCCGCCGTAACAACTAGCGTAAGGTTGCATTCCCTCCAGTAGCTGGTTGCCGCCCAAAGCACTTACCATGGCTGGGTCGTGCAAATCTTCATCGGATAGCCCTAGCATCTCAGCAACATCCGTTGAGTAGGCCATCAGAGAAGGCGCTTTCACCGGCGTAGGCATAACGCTAGACCAGAGTGCATCTTTTACTTGGCGTGTGTAGTTGGCGGTAACTGCGTCGCCGGGGAGTTCTCTGTAAAAGCGATTATCAAAATTAAGTGTTCTCATACCTGCATTTTAGATGGTTTGGCTTACTTAAAGTTACAATTTTTTGCAGTGAATCATAGGCTGCCTCATGTATCATTGCGGTTATATTGGAAATAGAAAAAACGGAATGAACGTATTTTACGAAGAAGACGGCAACTTTAAGGTTGCCAGCATCATGAGCGAGGCTGAAAGCTCGATGCAAGTTGAGTCAATTAGCGGAAAACGTAGCAAAATCAAGGCGGCTAATGTGTTGCTTCGCTTTGAAGCGCCATTATCTGGCTTTTTAGAAACCGCACAAGCCGAAGCCGATAAACTCGAGCTTGATTTCCTATGGGAGTGCTGCGGCGAGGCTGAGTTTAACTTTGAAGACTTCGCACAGGAATATTACGGTAAAAAACCAACGCACTTAGAGGCGGCTGCCATTGCGGTTCGTCTGCACAGCGCCCCAGTTTATTTTAACCGTAAGGGTAAAGGTCGTTATAAGGCTGCGCCGGCAGATATTTTAAAAGCAGCATTAGCCGGTTTGGAAAAAAAGCGCTTATTAGCAGAAAAAATGGCTGGATACGTGGAGCAGCTAAAAGCGCTGACGATGCCAGAAGAGATTATGCAAAAGCGCGATATGCTGCTGTATGAGCCTGATAAGAACGCATTTGAATATAAAGTGCTAGATACTGCGGCTGCTGCTCTGCATTTAAGCCATCTGAAATTGTTACATGCCTGCGGTGCAATTCCTTCTGTGCATGATTATCACTTGGGGGCTTTTTTACGCGAATATTTTGCAAAAGGCGAAGCGTTTACCGATGAGCAAATATCGGCATTGTCTGCAGGTCTCAGCTTTGATTTACCCATGGCAGAAGCTGAAGCATTTAGTATCGACGATAGCACTACGACGGAGATTGATGATGCTTTCTCTATCCGCCAGCTTGACGATGGCCTAATGTGCGTAGGCATACATATTGCGGCGCCGGCACTAGGTATTGAAGTGGATAGTCCTTTAGACCTCGCTGCGATGCATCGTTTATCTACGGTATACATGCCTGGCCATAAAATCACTATGCTGCCGGAGTCGGCTATTCGTCCGTTTAGCTTAGACGAAGGGCAGATTAAACCTGTGCTGTCGATGTATCTGCATGTGAATCCTGATCTAACGATTGCGCAGCGCCACAGTAAAGTGGAGTTGATTAAGGTGGCAGAAAACCTGCGACATGATGCGCTGGAGCCATATTTTAACGAAACTACACTGGCGGCAGATAGTGGCCACCCGTATTGGTCTAAATTATTGTTCTTATTCAACCTAGCAGAATCTTTGGAAAAAGCACGTGGTAAGTATGACCCCACAAAACCGCCACAGGTAGATTACAACTTTTATGTGAATGACGGAAAAGTGAGCATCTTAGGGCGCCATCGTGGTTCGCCTATGGATAAGTTAGTGGCCGAGTTAATGATTGAAGCCAATAGCCAATGGGGAGCGTTATTAGCAAGCCACCAAGTGCCGGGCTTATACCGTGCGCAAATGGGCGGCAAGGTGTACATGACCACTAAAGCAGAGCCACATCAAGGCTTGGGTGTTGCACAATACTCATGGAGTACATCGCCTTTACGCCGCGCAGTTGACCTGATTAATCAAAGGCAAATTATCAGTGTGGTACAGAATCAACCACCGGTTTACCCGCAAAATAGCGATGCACTCACCACACATATGCGTAATTTTGAGCTTACTTACAAAGCTTACAGCGAGTTTCAAATACGTATGGAGCGCTATTGGTGCTTACAGTATTTGATTCAAGAAGACATTCAAGAAGTGCACGCCACGGTATGGCGCGAAAACTTGGTGCGCTTGGATAATCTACCTTATATGACCAAAGTCTATGGCTTACCGGAATTAAAGGTCGGTACGCGTGTGAGCTTGCAAGTGCAAGAGGTAGATACGCTAATGATGGAACTACGGACTAAGTTCCTGCAAGTGTTAGAGAATGAAGCTGTCGTTACCGAAATACCTGCCGAGGATGAGGGAACTGAAGTGGAGGCGGCTTAAGTGTTTACTGCGGCAAAAAAAATGCTAAGAGGCTTTGCGCATGCAGCGTTGAGTGAAGCGGTTGACGTCAGTGAGCTAAACGGGGTGCGCGCACTACATTTAGGCTCGGCTACCGTACAAAGTGCCATGCGGATTAGAGAGCCTTTTGAGCTGGAGCTCACCTATACACGTGCCATTATGTGTTTTTTATTGTTTCATAGTAACGTTAAACACATGCTGACAATAGGCTTAGGCGGTGGCTCAGTGGCTAAGTATGTCTATGCACATTGCCCAGAGATTATGGGTACCGTCGTTGAAATTAACCCTAGAATCATCCAAGTGGCTAAAAATCAGTTCTTTGTACCAGATAACGATGAAAAGTTTGAGGTAATCGAGGGTGATGGCTTAGTTTATTTGGCTGAACATACAGAAGTCGCTGATGTGCTGTTTATTGATGCTTTTGATAGCAATGGCATTCCTCCAAACTTTTGTAGCCAGGACTTTTTTGACCAATGTGCCAATACGCTAAAAGATGATGGCGTATTTGTGATTAATCTCTGGGGTAGTGATAAAAAGTTTGACGTGTATTTGGCTAGAATCGAACAGAGCTTTAATCAGCGCGTACTGATATTGCGTACTGGTAAACCTGGCAACATTGCCGTATTTGGTTTTAAGCAAGGTATTGCAGATTTAAGGCTAAGCAGCCTGCGCGACCGCGCAAAAGTATTAGAAAAAACACACAAAATTGAATTTATGCAGTTTGTAGAGAAACTGGCAGACAATAACAATAGTAGTAATAACCGAATATTTATGAAAAGCGATCGTTAATTTATGGCACTTTATAAAAACAACCCACGTGATCCAAACAACTCGCGTGATCAACAAAGCCCACGTGAACCGCAGGGGCAACAAAATAGACCGGCACAGCCAAGTAGACATGCGCCCAATCGCTACTTTGCTACCTGTCCACGCGGCCTGGAACAACTGTTGGCGGATGAGCTTAAACAAATCAGCGCTAAAGTGGTGAACGTGACCGATGGCGGAGTGAGCTTTGATGGTGATTGGTCAGTGTGCTATGCGGCTAATTTGCATTCACGCATTGCCACCCGTATTTTGTGGCAAGTGGGTCGTGGTAAATACCTGAATGAAGAGGACTTATTCAACGCCGCCTACAAAATGAACTGGCCGCAGTGGTTTGATGTAAAGCATGACTTTATGGTGAAAGTAACAGGCGTTAAGTGCCCGTTAAAGAGTCTGGAATTTGCAACACTCAAAATTAAAGACGCGGTTTGCGATAAATTCAGATTGGCGGTAGGTAGCCGTCCTTACATTGATACTAAAACACCAAGTGTGCGTATCCATGCTTACCTAACTACAGATGAATATCAATATTATGTTGATACCTCGGGCGCAGCCCTATATCAGCGCGGCAATCGCGGCGCCAGTATTGAAGCGCCATTGCGCGAGAACTTAGCAGCAGGCATTTTAAAACTTACAGGCTGGCAAGCAAGGCAGCCGTTGCTAGACCCAATGTGTGGTAGTGGTACCTTCCTGTTAGAAGCCGCTATGGTAGCACTCGATATGGCACCGGGCATTAAGCGTGAGTTTGGTTTTGAAAAACTTAAAACGTTTGAATCAGACACTTGGAAAAAGATTAAAAACCAAGCGTTGAGCAAAGTTAAAAAAGTTAGTTTCCAAAAAATATACGGTTCCGATATGGATTTACGCGCAGTCCGCGTGACCAAGCAAAACCTAGAAGCCGCTGGTTTGTTAGAGGCAGTGCAGGTATCGCATGTTGATATGTTAAACGTGATTCCACCAGCTGATCATGGTGTATTAGTGGCTAACCCGCCTTACGGCGTGCGTATTGGTGAAGATGAAGCACTCACCTTGCTCTACCCAAAAATGGGTGAAACGCTTAAACACAAATTTGCGGGCTGGAACACTTACTTCCTCACCAATGATTTACGGATGCCTAAGCTGATGCGCTTATCGCCAAGTAAAAAAACACCGCTGTTTAACGGCCCGTTAGAGTGCCGCTTATTTGAAATTAAAATGGTGGCAGGGTCTAACCGAAAAGATAAACCAGAGGCATAAGGAAACCAAATGGCAGACTCATTAGATGCACTAAGAGCCCGCGTCAATGCATTTGTCACTGAGCGTGATTGGGCGCAGTTTCACTCACCCAAAAACCTCGCCATGGCCATGATCGTAGAGGCGGGCGAGGTGGTAGAGCATTTTCAGTGGATGACAGAAGACGAAAGCCGCAATCTAGACGCCGAGACTAAAGAGCAGGTTGGGCAAGAGCTATCTGACACTTTGGTCTATTTGTTACGGATTGCCGAAGTTTGCGGTATTGATTTAATTGAAGCTGCCAATAAAAAAATAGACCTGAACGCGCAAAAATATCCAGTAGAAAAGTGCAAAGGCAGCAACGCTAAATATAGCGCGTATGAATAACCAGCATATTGATTAGCACGATTGTTTTAGGAGCAAAAGATGAGCAATGCAATTCAATCTCCAGTAGCCACGCTCCTTGAACAACACGCCATTCCTTTTGACGTCATCGAAATTCCCTTAAGTGAAGATAAAAAACCAATACGCAGCCTAGAAGAACTACTTAGTAGCAAAGGGTTAAACCCCAATGCTGTCGTACGCAGCGTTGTGTTCAGGGGTGAATCTGGGCAGTTTGTATTGCTGGCGGTGGCTGGTGGTGGCCGCGCTGATTGGGGTGTGCTACGCAAACACCTGAATGAGCGTAAATTGCGAATGGCAGAATATGACGAAGTGCCAGAAGCCACAGGCTATGTGGTGGGTGCAGTGCCGCCAATTGCGCTGCCCGAAACAGTACGTGTCTTGGTAGATAAAAGCGTGCGCAATTATGAGAAAGTAATCATCGGGAGTGGGGTGTTAGGGTACGCGCTTGCGCTTAATACTCAGGCTTTATTGACCTTGTTTGCAGGTGCAGAAGAAGGTGAGTTTATTAAGATTGAAGCGCAGGGGTAGCTTGCGTCATTCTATATTTCACTTGATGCGCTAGCCTGCAACTTCTGCTTAGCTTCCTCTGCATAGGCCTGCTTTTCAAAGCAGTTGTTCCAGTAACCATTGCGGCCATGACATAGCTCCCACAGGCTAGACAAGGCGTAAGTAGGCAAAAAGAATATCCCCCATCGCTCGTATTGCCTCACATGCACATGTTCGTGCACTCGTAGTGCGCTAAGCTCGTTGTGGCATGTAGCTAAAATAACGTGACCAACGGTTATCGCGCCAAAGCAAAATGGATGAGAGCGTGATGCAAAAAAATTGCCCACCCAGCCGCCATGAAATTCAGCTACTCCGTCTATAAAGTGCACTCTGCCACCAAGAGAAATCATCACCAGCCCTAGCAATAAACCTAGTGCAGTGTTGGGGGCAACCCATGCATATGCAATTAGTTTAAAAATTGCTTTTTGATTCGAGCTCATTAAGGATTAGCGTTTGAATTAAGGAGTGTAGTTAGGCATCCGGCTTGAGTGATGGGTTAGGCATTTGGTCTAGTTTCACGATTAGCATAGTCCTTAGCTTGCTTTAGTTTTTCTTTGAAAATTGCGATGCATTGAATGGCTTGCTCATGAGAGGTTTCATACTGTTTTAAAGCTTCATAGCTTGTTGCTTTAGTTCGCATAATATCTGAATAGCTCATTTCACCATGCCAATTGATAAGGTTAGCGTAATCGCTTTCAAGAAGGGATAGAGCCCGTTCAATTGAAGGTAGAAAATCAGTAAAAATATTCGTATAGTTTTTCATTAGCTCCTTTACCGATTGTGTCTCAATACCGAAGCTAGCTTGTAAGACTCCAATTTCAATACGAGCATTATTTAGAATTGATTTGTTATCTGAAATTTGCCTCAATAGTTCTGCTTTTTCATTCTCAATTAGTTTCCTCTCTGTTGTTTTTTGCATTTCAATTGCAAAATTTAAGGATTTTTTAGCGATATAAAAACTTCCAAAACTAATTATTAGTGCGAATGTTGCAACAATGTCTGATGTATTCACGTGTTATTGCCTAACGTTTGAGTTCAAGGGAAGGCTTTAGCTAGTTTTGCTTGAATGATGAACTAGGGAGGTTACTTGTCATTTTTATCCCAACGCCTACCAGGAATAACCCACCCATAACATATAGCCTCAAATAAAATACGAAGTGTTCGCCATAGTGACCATTTAGGCAAAGCGGCAAGCCCTTCTTTGCTTGGATTAATAAATTCTGATAATAACTCTCTTGAAAAATCATAATGCTCCGCTGGAACCATGAATGTTTGAGTGTTGTAATCCTTTATTTGCATGCCTGGATAAAGTTTACTAAAGCTCCCACCGCGAATGAAGAATGGAATTTCATATGCTTCAAGCATTGCAGAAATAACAGTTGCTTCAGATTCAGATATTGGTGTGTATACAGGAACCATAATTCACTAACATAACTAGAAATCCTAATTTACGGTAAACTTGTAGCCAAAGACTATTTTTCTGCTTAGGAGTTTTGTTAACTGTTAAAAAAAAGCCTAGCAGATTAATCTGCTAGGCTTTAGTCATTCAAAGCTTGCTCAATTATAAAACAGCTAAAGCTGCTTCGTAGTTAGGCTCGTCTGCGATTTCAGCCACTAGTTCGCTATGCAATACTTTGTTGTGTTCATCTAGTACTACAACTGCACGTGCTGTTAAACCAGCTAGGCTGCTGTCAGTGATGAATACACCGTAGTCTGTTGCAAATTTAGCAGTGTTGCGGAATGTAGATAAGGTCACTACATTTTCAATGCCTTCTGCGCCACAAAAGCGGCTTTGTGCGAAAGGTAAGTCTGCAGAAATGCATAACACTACTGTGTTAGCTACGCTGCTGGCTTTTTGGTTAAATGTACGAACAGATGTTGCGCAAGTGGGTGTGTCGATGCTTGGGAAAATGTTTAATACTTTGCGTTTGCCAGAGAATGCGTCGAGTGATTGTGTCACACGTTTTGCATCGGCTAGTTCAAAGTTTGGTGCTGTTTGGCCTACTTGTGGCAGGTTACCGCCTACGTTAACTGGGCCACCTTTGAGGGTCACTGTTGCCATGCTTAATTCTCCTTATGTTTAAAGTGGCTAACTTTAGCGTTTATAGTTAAAGCAATCAACCATAAGTTAATTGTGGGTTAGTAAAAAGCTTGCTATTGCTGTAGCCTGTTTACATACCTGATTCATTAATTTTATGGGCTTTAGGCCAGTAGGTCTTCGCTCAAATAACCAATGGTCATGGTTTGGTTATGCAGTACGCTGTCGTTAGTGTCTGGTCTTGGTGCAAACTCACCGTATGAATAAAAGCCAGTAATAGCTGTTTGGTTACCTAAAATTTGCTGTACTAGTTTAACTTCGTCCGCCACTAGTTCTGCCATTACACCTTTGCGGCCAACGCAGCTGACACAGATGGCTAAACCTGTTTGGTTGACATTAGCATGACTAGAAACCAAGTGTGCAGCATCGCCAGCGCCTTCTACCAAGCGGTCATGCGTAGATTGGCATAAACGCACGGTTTCACCTTCATCTACGTTGCCGGCAAAGGTCAGGCTGTTGTTTTTTGGGTCAATTGCGAGCAGGGTGCGAATCTTCTCAATATCACGCTTGCCTTCTTCAATGACCGCAAATGGAAATTTCAAGCCGCTGCCTGGCAGTTCTTTGGCTGAGTGGGCACCTATATACATATTGTAAAGTGGTAGCGCAGGCTTGCCATCAAGCTCCAGCACCACGTTCTTGTCAGATTTAGTCACTTTGCGCGGTGGGCCGTAAGGCTTCCAACCTCTGCCAACGCCAGTGGCGGCGATTAAGCTATTGCCATACAAGCCTACCGCAATCACCAAGCCATCTGAAGCTGTGTCGTTGAATAGTTGTACGGTTTTAGTAAAGTTAAAGCCATCTCCAGCCATGCCGCCCATAATTGGCGTTTCGCCGAGTTCGCTTTTAAAGCCTTCCAGTAGCTCGGAGCCGTTCACATTTAAGCCATCAGAATACACAAGTACGGCTTTTAAGCTGTCAGATTTTAATTGTTTTGCCAGAGTGACTGCGGTTTCAAACGAGTTCTGCATGCCAGTCATTTTGGTATGGGTAACGCGCTGTACTGCCTTTTCCCATAAGATCGCAGTGATTTGCAAGCTATCATCATAAACGCCAGTGGCGGTGATTTCACCAGAGGTAGAACAGCCAATGATTTGCGCTGTTGGGTAACGTGCTTTTAATGTGCTTTGAAGTTTTGCTTCACTAAAGCGCTTGACTGATCCAAATACCAATACCAAATTAGCGGATGGTAAGGGTGAAGTGGAGGCTAAATCTTTGAGCGACATTTTAGCTGTTAATGATTCCTGTCTAATTATCATGCTTATCCCTTGGTGACCTGCATCGATCTTTAAAAATATTTATTACTGTCTAAGATTTTTATTGTATTCTGACAATTGTAATAAATTGTAATTTTATTATAGATTACCCTTTAGAGTGATTGAAATAAATATTATTATTTTTTTGATTAATATAATAATGGTATTGCTTATTAAGACAGACTGTATATAAAATGAAATATAACAAGTGCAGAAATGATACTAAAGTAGCGATGCATACAAAATAAAGGAGCTTACTGGTGAGCCAGGAAAAGCCGTTTCAAGAAAAGCTGACATTAGATCAGCTCTCAACAATCAAAGTAATGGTGATCGATGATAGCAATACGATTCGTCGTAGTGCGGAGATTTTCCTAAAGGCGTCTGGTTGTGAAGTGATACTCGCTGAAGATGGTTTTGATGCGTTAGCAAAAATATCGAATGAACATCCCGATTTGATTTTTGTTGATATTATGATGCCCAGACTTGATGGCTATCAGACCTGTTCTCTCATTAAAAGAAACGCCCGTTACAAGGCTACGCCTGTCATTATGCTATCTAGCAAAGATGGTTTGTTTGACCGGGCACGTGGTCGCATGGTCGGATCAGACCAATACCTTACCAAACCCTTTACCCAAGAAACACTGATAGAAGCAGTACAAATCTATGCTGCAAAGGCTAAAAGTAATCAAAAAGAGGTGGATTGAATATGGCAATACAAACTATTTTAGTCGTTGATGATTCTGCAACAGACCGTTTTTTTCTAACCGAAATGCTGGAGACAGCGGGCTACCGTGTCATTGGGGCTGAAAGTGGCGAAGAGTGTTTAACTAAAGTTAGCGCTAATCCGCCTGACCTAGTGTTGTGTGATGTGGTGATGCCTGGCTTGACCGGTTTTCAGGTGACGCGCACGCTGACAAAAAACCCTGCAACTGCACATATTCCGGTTGTGTTATGTACGGGTAAATCGCAGGCAACAGATTTGGCTTGGGCATTGAAGATGGGCGCTAAAGCCTGTGTTACTAAGCCTGTGGTAGAAGCAGATTTACTGGCGATTATTAAAACGATAGGCTAATCAACCTGAGGTTGATGAGTTTGCGTTGTTAATCATGCGTTTTTTATATTTTTATATGGTTCTGATTAGGATTAATAATTAATCGTGGCACAAACTTCTAATTTACGTGAGTTTCAAGAAGCGATACTTTCTAAGCTGAAAGACGCCGCTAACCAAGTCGGAGGGGAATCTTCGTCCCGTTTAGGTGTTACTGTCGGTGACAAAAGATTTCTAATCAACTTGCAGGACGTAAAAGAAGTATTACCAGTGCCTCCAATGCAATTGGTGCCATTTACAAAACCATGGTTTTTGGGCGTTGCAAACGTCCGCGGTAACTTATACAGTATTTCAGATTTAGCGCAGTTTATGGGTATGCCTGCAACATCTAAATCTACCAATAATCGTATTTTATTGCTCAGTACAGAATCTACCGCGCAGGTAGCGCTGCTAGTTGATAGTTTGATTGGTTTGCGAAGCGTTCAAGGCATGCAGCTTCAGTCTGCAGAAGATGAAGCAGATTTTTTTAGCTTAAATTTGTATAAAGATGCTGAAGGTGGAGATTGGCTAGAGCTTGATATAGAGGCGCTAGTGCAAAACAAAAACTTTGTGCAGCCAATATAATTGATGAAGTATAAGTAAGGTAACTTAGTGTTGATATCCTAGTGATTAAGTAAGCAAATAGTGGTTAAGTAAGCAAATAAATTTAGAAATCGGGGTTAACAATGGCATTAAATCTTGCAGCTATAAAAGGCCTGCCACCACAAATAGGCTCGTTGATGGGTGGGTTCTTCGCGAACGTTAAGGAAAAAATTTCTAACTCAACCATCGCTAAAAAAACCAGCTCAGATAGCGGTAGCATGAGTGCTGGTTACCGTCAGCTTTTCTTGCAGATTGTTGCATTTATTTTGTTTGCCTTGCTGAGTTTCTGGGTAATTAATCAGGTGCGTGTGAACGGCCCCATTTATAATATTCTAGATACTTATGACCGACTTACGGCAGATACTAATCCGCCACCAATGTTCCCGTTGGATGCTTTTGCGTCATATAACGAAGCTTATGTTGCTTCTACAAGTTTTAATAATCAAAAACGTGATAATGCCTTGGCAAATGCTGCTAAAAGTGAAGCCATGTTCAAGGAACGTTCAGAATACTGGCGTAAGAATTTAAGTAATAAAAAATTGGCCGCACCGTTGGAAGAGGTGATTAGTGCCGGTGCTAACTTTTTTGAGGTGGCAAATAAACGCTATGTTCCAGCACTACCTTTAGGAACTGTGGCCGCATCAGCCCCATTGCTAGAGTTAACAGCTGCTTTTGAAGCTTCTAAACAGGCCGGTAATACGTTTACCCAAATGATTGCCAAAGAGAATAAATCATTGATCGAGTCACAAACCAGCTTTATCCGATTTGTATTGGTTGGTTTGCTGTTACTAGGTTTGGTATTGCTAGGTTTGATGTATTTTTACGGTAAAAAACAGGCTGTGCAGTCAGTTACCTTAACTAGCCAACTTGCAAAAGAGGGCCAGGAAAACCAAGAGGCGGTATTACAGTTGCTAGATGAGATGGGTGACTTGGCGGACGGTGACCTAACGGTAAAAGCGGAGGTGCGCGATAACATTGCAGGGGCGATTGCAGACTCTATTAACTATACGATTGATAGTTTGCGCGACCTTGTAGTTGAGATTAACCGTGCTACCGAGCAAGTGACTTCTGCAACTTCTGTTGCGCAAGGTACTTCTGAACAGCTGCTAACAGCTGCTGAAACACAAGCCGCACAGATTACACAGACAACACAAGCAGTTAACGACATGACTCGTTCTATTTTGCAAGTATCTAGCAATGCGGAACAGGCTTCTCAGGTGGCGCAGCGCTCACTAGAGGCGGCAATTCAAGGTTCACAAGCGGTACAGAACACTATTTCAGGGATGAATGAGATTCGTACCCAGATTCAGGAAACCTCTAAACGTATTAAACGCTTGGGCGAGAGCTCACAAGAGATTAGTGAAATCGTGGAGCTGATTTCCGACATTACCGAACAAACTAATATTCTGGCGTTGAACGCGGCGATTCAAGCTGCGTCTGCTGGTGAGGCAGGGCGAGGCTTTACGGTGGTTGCGGAGGAGGTTCAGCGTCTTGCGGAACGTTCATCTGAGGCGACTAAGCAGATTAGTGCGATTGTGAAGACAATTCAGACTGATACCCACGGCGCGGTGGCGGCGATGGAGAAATCAACCGAGGGTGTGGTTGAAGGGGCACGCGTTGCGGATGCTGCAGGACAAGCGTTGAACGAGATTGAGTCTGTTACTACCAATCTTGCACGATTGATTCAATCGATCTCTACCGCGACCAACGCGCAAACTGAATCAGCCACTACCGTGGCAAACAACATGCAGATGATTCAGGAGATTACAACGCAGACAACAGAAGGTACAAAACTGACTGCTGAGTCTGTAGGTCAGCTCACCTCATTGGCGGAAGAGTTACGTGACTCAGTAGCTGGTTTTAAACTTTAAGACACGAAATGCTTTGCGTAGAAGTTTAATTTTTAGCATAAGACACATAAACCGCCATGAAAAACTACACACCGAAAATGGAAGTAAATAATGCCTGAAGCATTTGATACTGGCCCGTTGTCTTGGGTTAAAGATGAGATTGATCAGTCACTGCAAAAAGTGCTGGAAAGCTTTAATGAGGTCAATCAGAACCCAAGTGAGTTCGCTAACTTGAGGTTTACTATTGCGCATCTGTATCAGGTGAGCGGTGCGCTCGATATGGTTGGCTTAGAAGGTTGCAAACGCTATTGTCACGAGCTGGAAAAACTTGCTGATCGTTTGGCAAAGCAGCAAACTGCAGTGAGCCAAGAAGTAATGGATCACTTGATTAGCGCTGTGGAGGCTTTGTCTAAATATTTGCAGGATTTGCTAAATGGTCAACCAGACCAACCCATCCGGCTCTATAAACCACTCAAGCCTATCGTTGAAGCGCAAGGCGAGACTCTGGATGAAAGTGAATTGTTCTTCCCAGATGTAGATAATAGTGCGCCTAAAGATTTACCAAGCAATCCGATTGAAGAGTCTTCAATTCCGATTTTTGTATCAGAACAAAGAGCCGCTTTTCAAAAGTCTTTACTAGATTGGTTACGCACTAAAGATGCGATGGCATTGGATGGGATGCGTGATGCCGTTTCCAAAGTGCAACAAGTGCAATCTAAAAGTGCCCCAAGAACATTGTGGTGGACTGCTTCTGCCTTTACCGATGCACTTGCGCAAGAAAAAGTAGCCGACAATCCCGGTGCAAAGAAACTGTGTAGCAAGCTGGATCGTCAGTTGCGTAATGTAGCGATGGGTGATGCTAAAGTCCCATCACGCTTATTGCGGGATTTGCTCTATTACGTTGCGATTAGTGATAGAAGCACAGACACAATTGCGGCAGTTAAAAATACATTCGAGCTGGACGCTACTTTACCATCTGTGACGCAAGCAGCAGAGGCTGTTAGCTCTAATGCAGCCGAGCAGGCAGCATTGGCGCAGTTGATTGCAGATATCCCAACACTTAAAGATTTATGGTCGAATATTAGTGTTAATGATGTGGCAGCCAGTGCACTTGATTTGACTACATTGGTCAATAAGTTTGAACATATTCTCAATACTGTCCAGCAAGGCCTCAATCATGTGGGGATCGTTAGTTTATTTAATGCTACGTATCAAACTACAGAAGGCTTGCAGCATGATGCTGCAAAATTAAATGATGTAGCATTTATCGAGGTTGCTGCTTCATTGAATTTGCTAGAGTCTAGCTGCGATCATTACCAGCAGCTAGATGCAGAAGCTAACCAGAAAATTAATACGCAAATTTCACGCCTGCATGCCGTCATGCGCGGCGAGACCTTGGCACCAGCTGTGGATGAATTTGCGCAGGCACAGCATGACGCCACTTTAGTAGAGGCCGTTGCTAAACAAGTGTTGGCAGCGCTGGAAATTGTTGAAAAAGCATTAGATAGTTTCTTCAGAAACCCAGAAAACACTGCTGAGTTAGAAGAAGCCAGCAAACCATTACAGCAAATTTCCGCAGCGTTTGATATGTTAGAAATGCCTGTGCCAAAATCCATTGCACAATTGAGCGTTAATTTCGTTGAGCACTTTAGAGACCATGATAGTACAGGTCACTTGCCAGTATTTGAGCTGATTGCTGAAAACCTAAGTATGTTAGGTTTGTATGCGGAAGAATTGCCAAATGTACATAGCGAGGCTGAACGCGCATTGGCGGATGCATTGTTACGTTTAGAACAAGCGGCAGATAGGCTTGGACTTACTTCGTCAGCGCTCATTACACCAGCGCTAGTGCTGGCAGATTCTAGCCCTACAGAGGATGTGCTGGCAGTTGATCTGTCAGCAATCGATTTGAATTTAAGCGATGATGCTGAGGCTCAAGCTGAAGCAATGCCAGCTAGGGTAGCCGAAAATGTTGCTGACGAAGTGTTGGATCAGGCATTTGATGCTGAGTTGTTAGATATATTCTTAGCTGAGGCTGAAGAGGTGCTTGCCGCCTTAGCGCAAAATTTACAGGCATTACGTGTTAATGCAACTGATAGTGAAGCATTTGTTGAGGTGCGTCGTTCTTATCACACACTCAAAGGTAGCGGGCGAACGGTTGGTTTGTTAGGCTTGGGTGAAGTGGCTTGGGCGGTGGAGAATCTACTTAATGTGGTTTTAGAGCGCAAAACCTTTCCAACGTCGGCCATATTGGCTTTTGTTGAGAAAGTCAGCGCTGCATTTGCAAATTGGGTAGCAGAACTACAGCAAGCGCAAAAAGTTGCGCTTAATCCAGCGCCATTCCAGCAGCAAGCGGCGGCTTTGATTAGTGAGCTCGAGCAGAATGCTGCCGAGGCTAAACCTGTCGTTCAAAAAGAAGAAGTACTGATAGGTGGCACTCGCAAGTTAAGTAAAGCATTCTTTAATATATTCTTGGGTGAAGCGCAACAGCATTTACAAGCATTGATTGATGCGCATGCGGCCTTAGTGGAGAACTCTACCGATTTGCCTACACCAGAAAGCTGCCGTGCCGCACATACCTTGGGTAGTAATGCGCTTACCGCCGGATTTAAAGCGATTGGTGACTTGGCGCGCGCTTTAGAACATTGGCTAGATGAGCATCATAGTACCTGGACTGCGCAGCACATTGCACTGTATGGCAATGTAGTTAAAGCGCTGGCAGATGGTTTGGAAAAAGCCAAGGCGCTTAAAAACCCAAGATCATCACGTGCGTTGATTTTAGCCTTGAGTGAATCCACCGCTGCAATGCAGGCATCTGCTACGCAAGAAGCAGAAGCTGCTGTGCTTGAAATCGAGCGTGCAGAGAAATCTAAGAAAAAATCCAAGTCAAAAGCTAAAGCGGCGGAAGTGCCTGTGGAAGCTGTACAAGAGGATGTGCCTCCAGAAATTGGCCTTGAAGCAGCTAACCTTGCGCTAGTTGACCTTGTTCAAGATGAACTTGTGTCGGCTGAACCATTGGTTGAGTTGCCAGTGGAGCCGAGCGCACTGCTGGCAGCAGAACAAGCGTTGCTGCGAAAAGATGCTATCGTTAATGATGAGCTGTTGGCACTGTTTGTGGAAGAGGCGCGTGAGCTTATTCCGCAAATTGGTAAAGATTTAAGAGGTTGGCGCATTAACCCTAAAGAGGCTGAGTACCCAGACTCCTTACAGCGTGCACTGCATACGCTGAAGGGTAGTGCGCGTATGGCTGGACAAGCCGCGATTGGCGATAGCGTGCATGGGATGGAAGACCACGTGATTCGCGCGTTAAGGCATCAAGTAACGGTAGATGACTTTGATGCGATGTTTGTCGAGTTTGACCGTATCGGTTACATGCTAGAAGACATAGTGGGTGATATGAGTAGCGCTGTGACGAGCGATACGCCAGCACAAGCCAAAGTAAAAGCAGCGACTCCAAAATCAACCAGGCAGAGTGAGCGTAAAACACAGTTCCTGCGTATGCGTGCCGATGTGCTAGACCGATTGATTAATGAGGCCGGTGAAGTTTCTATTATGCGTTCTCGTATGGATAGAGAAATGCAGAACTTCAAACAGTCTTCTACTGATTTGACTGACAGTATTAGCAGGCTGCGTAGTTATCTGCGTGAGTTGGAAATTGAAGCAGAAACACAGCTGCAATCTCGGATGAGCTTGCTACAAGAAGCCAATGAAACGTTTGACCCGCTAGAGTTTGACCGATTTACCCGCTTGCAAGAGCTGACCCGTATGATGGCCGAGAGTGTTAACGACGTGGCTACCATTCAACATGGTTTGTTGCTTAACCTGGATCAGACCGATGCAGCGTTGCAGCAACAAAATCGCATGAACCGTGAGTTGCAACAAGGCTTGATGACAGTACGTATGTTGCCGTTCTCGACTATTTCTGAGCGCTTGCAGCGTATCGTGCGCCAAACTGCAAGAGAGTTGAATAAACGCGTAGAAATGACCATTGAAGGTGAAAGCATTGAGCTAGATCGTGGTGTGCTGGATAAAATGGGTGCACCGTTAGAGCATTTGCTACGTAATGCTGTTGCGCATGGGCTGGAGTCAACCAGTGAACGCGTCAAGTTAGGTAAGTCTGAGGTTGGCCATATTAAGCTGAAAATCAGCTTGGAAAACGACGAAATTACACTGGTAATTACCGATGATGGCGCAGGTGTGAATTTGGCTAAAGTTAAACAGAAAGCGGTTGAAAAGGGCCTGTTTAGCACAGATCAAGAAGTTTCAGACCAAGCGCTAATGACGATTATTTTTGAGCCAGGATTCTCAACGGCAGACACCGTTTCACAGATTGCAGGGCGCGGTGTGGGCTTGGATGCAGTGCGTAGCGACATTGCCGCACTGGGTGGTCGTATTGATGTAAGTAATGCATCTGGTTTAGGTGCAATGTTTAACATTTACTTGCCCGTAACACTATCTGTTGCACAAGTGGTGCTTGCACGGGTGGGTACTCAAATTTATGCAATTCCATCAGTAATGGTTGAGCAGGTGCAAAAGCTTAAATCATTAGATTTAAGCGATGCCTATAACGCAAACAAAATTAGCTGGGCAGGCAGGGAGTACCCATTACATTTCTTGTCAAAACTCGTTGGCGATGTTGACCATATTGCGCAAGCGCATACTTATACGCCTGTCGTGCTGCTGCGAAGTGGTGCGTACCGCACAGCGTTGCATGTAGATGAGTTGATTGGTAACCAAGAGGTGGTGATGAAGCCTATGGGTACCCAGCTTTCCCATGTGCCAGGCATGATTGGTGCAACTGTGATGGGCGATGGCGCGATTATTTTGGTGATTAACCCAGTGTTGTTAGCCAATAGGGAAGAATTAGCCAGCGGCTCGATTAAGGTTACCAATGTAGCCCCAGTAGTGGAAAAATTGAAGAAAGTAGCGCTAGTGGTGGATGACTCCCTCACGATGCGTAAAGTGCTGTCACGCGTATTAGAGCGTGATGGATTTGAAGTGGTGACGGCAAATGATGGTATGGATGCGATTCAGAAATTGCAGCTAATATCGCCAGCGATTATTCTGACCGATATCGAAATGCCGCGCATGGATGGTTTTGAGTTCTCACGCTATGTGCGAGATAACGTACAAACCTCGCATACGCCATTAATTATCATTAGCTCACGTACAGCAGAGAAGCATCGTAATGTGGCAACAGATATCGGCGTGAATGCTTTCTTGGGTAAGCCTGTGCAAGATGAGGTGCTGATTGAGCAAGTGCATGCTTTGCTTAATCATTGATAGTACTCACGTTATAGCATGAAGTTTTAAGCTCAAGTGCTGGCATAGGGTGATATCCTATGCTGGTAAGGTGCTTACCTTGTATTCACTATTGAAATGCATGATTTAGCAAGCCTTAAACCATCAAAAATATGCTGTATTTAGTAATTTATTTGTAGTGTTAAACACCTACATTGCCTACAAATACCCGTCAATAAGGTAAAATTACCTTATGCTACAAACGACACCATCCCCTTCAGTTTCTCCTAGTTTTGTCCATTTGCGCTGCCATAGCGAGTATTCGATTGTGGATGGTATCGTGCGCATAGACGACTACGTCAAACAGGCGGTGAATGACAAAATGCCAGCGCTTGCATTGACTGATTTGAGCAATTTGTTCGGTGCCATCAAGTTCTATAAAACTGCCCGCGGCAAGGGTGTTAAACCTATCATAGGTTGTGATATCTGGTTAGAAAATACGGATAATCGAGAGCAGCCTTCACGTTTGTTATTGCTGTGCCAATCCCACGCTGGCTACTTGACGCTATGTCATTTATTGAGTCGTGCCTATCTAAGCAACCAATATCGCGGGCGTGCCGAGTTTAAGCGTGCATGGTTCTCTGAAGTGGGTACTGAAGGCTTGCTGCTGCTGTCTGGTGGACTTGCCGGTGACGTGGGTCAGGCCTGTACACAAGGCAATGTGGGTTTGGCGAAAAGGCTTGCAAATGAATGGCATCAGTTATTCCCAGATCGCTTTTATCTAGAAGTACAACGCATTGCGACTGATGCAGGCAAAGCAGGGGAAGAGCAGTATATTCAGCATGTTCGCCGTATTGCGCACGAGCTAAACCTACCAGTTGTTGCCACGCACCCGATACAATTTACCTCTCCGGATGATTACCGCGCACACGAAGCAAGAACCTGCATTGCTGAAGGTTACGTGTTAGCGGATAAAAGGCGCCCGCAGAACTTCACCACCGAGCAGTATTTTAAAACGCAGGCAGACATCGCAGCACTGTTTGCCGATATGCCAGAAGCGCTTACCAATAGTGTGGAAATCGCAAAGCGTTGTAACCTAAACCTAACGCTAGGTAAAAACTACTTACCGCAGTTTCCTACCCCTAATAATGAAAGCCTGAATGATTACTTAATCTCCGAGGCGCGCCTAGGGCTGGCTAAGCGTCTGGAGGTGTTGTTTCCTAATGAAGAGGTGCGAGCTAGTAAGCAGGATGCCTACGCCGCACGCTTAGATTTTGAAACCAATGTAATTAACCAGATGGGTTTTGCCGGCTATTTCTTAATCGTGGCAGACTTTATTAACTGGGCAAAAAATAATGGTGTGCCAGTAGGACCCGGGCGGGGTTCTGGTGCTGGTTCTGTGGTTGCTTATAGCCTAGGCATTACTGATTTGGATCCGCTGGAATATAACTTACTGTTTGAGCGCTTCTTAAACCCAGACCGCGTATCTATGCCTGACTTCGACATTGACTTCTGTCAGGAGGGGCGTGATCGCGTTATTGATTACGTAAAACAAAAATACGGGATTGATGCTGTTTCACAGATCGCCACCTTCGGTACCATGGCGGCAAAGGCCGTGATTCGAGACGTTGGACGTGTGCTGGATTTGCCGTTTAACTTTGTGGATGGCATTGCAAAACTCATTCCGCTAGAGTTGGGTATTACCTTATCCGATGCGCTAGAAAAAGAACCGCAGCTAGCTGAACGCCGTGAAAATGAAGAAGAAGTAAAAGAGTTGCTGGAGCTTGCGCTACGACTAGAGGGCTTGGTGCGTAATATCGGCATGCATGCGGGCGGTGTGTTGATTTCCCCCAGCAAGATTGCAGACTTTTCACCCGTGTACTGTCAGCCAGACGGCGCGAGCTTGGTGAGTCAGTACGACAAGGATGATGTTGAAGCCGTAGGGTTGGTGAAGTTCGACTTTTTGGGCTTACGTACGCTGACTATTCTGGATATGGCATTGGAAAATGCAAATAAACAGCGTGCCGAGCGTGAGTTGCCGCCACTATCGTTTGAAACCCTACCTATCGATGATAAGCCAACCTTTCAACTGTTAAAAACAGCCAATACCACAGCGGTGTTCCAGTTGGAGTCGCGTGGTATGAAGGATATGCTTAAACAGGCGATGCCGGATTGCTTCGAGGATATTATTGCTTTGGTGGCATTGTACCGCCCAGGTCCAATGGATTTGATTCCGGACTATTGCCGCCGTAAGCATGGTAAGCAACGTGTTGAGTACCCGCATCCGCTTACCGAGCCAATTTTAAAAGAAACCTATGGAATTGCCGTTTATCAAGAGCAGGTAATGCAGATCGCGCAGGTGGTGGCTGGCTATAGCCTAGGCGGCGCTGACTTGCTTCGTCGCGCGATGGGTAAAAAGAAAAAAGAAGAGATGGATGCCCAGCGTAAGATATTTACCGAGGGTGCGACCAAAAACAACATGACTGAGCAGCAGGCCAGTGATTTGTTTGACTTGCTGGAAAAGTTTGCAGGCTATGGTTTTAATAAGTCTCACGCGGCAGCTTACGCTTTGGTTGCCTACCATACCGCTTATCTTAAAACGCATTATCCAGCGGCGTTTTTGGCTGCCACCATGTCTGCTGATATGAACAACACGGACAGTGTGCATATCTTTTACGATGATTGCGCACCGAATCAGGTTGAAGTGCTGCCACCGGATGTGAATGAAAGTGAGTTCAAGTTCAAGCCTGTGAGCAAGAATCAAATCTTGTATGGCTTGGGTGCCGTCAAAGGGACTGGTTCAGCTGCGATTGATGTGATTTTACAAGCGCGTGCCAAAGATGGCCCATTCACTAGTTTGTTTGATTTTTGCAGCCGTTTAGATTTACGTAAAGTAAATAGACGTGTTATTGAGTCGCTGATTAGAGCTGGCGCATTTGATAAGCTTGAGCCTAACCGACATGCTTTATTAGCAGGGGTTGCCTTGGCAATTAGTGCCGCTGAGCAAACCAATGCCAACAGCAATCAAAATAGTTTGTTTGGCGAGGCGTCAGACCAATCGGTACATGTACTGCCTAGCGTTGCACCATGGCCGGAACAGCAGCGCCTGCAAGAAGAAAAGGTTGCATTGGGCTTTTATTTTAGCGGTCATCCATATTGGTCTTACCAAAAAGATTTAAGCCAGTTTATCAGTACAACATTAGCGAATTTAGCACCAAAAGATCAACCGCAACTATTAGCGGGTATCGTCTCTGGCGTACGTAACCGCATGACGGCGCGTGGAAAAATGGCGATTGTTGGTTTGGATGATGGCACAACCAGGATTGAAGTGGTAGTTGGCAATGATTTGTTAAATCAATCACAGCAACTGCTGAAGGATGACCAATTGGTGATTGTAGAAGGGCGTGTGAGCCATGATGAGTTTTCGGGCGGTGTGCGCGTGAATGCACGCAAACTATATGACCTTTCTGCATTAAGAAATACCCGTGCCAGCTTTCTAAAAATCATGTGCAATGGCCAGTCCGACGCAGTTAAGTTAAAGACATTATTAAAACCGTACTGTGTGAGTGCATCTGATGAGGTGCGTGGTTGCCCGATTAAAATTGAGTACCATAATCAAATCAGCAAAGTGGAGCTGATGCTAGGCAATGATTGGCGCGTGGATTTGCATGATGAGCTGATTGCGAGTTTAAGCGAATGGTTGAGTAAGAATAATGTAAAAATCCTATATAATTAGCGCATTGTGGATAATGGTATATAAGTGGTCACACCGCTGATAATGACGGATTTATGCAAACTTAACGTTTCTTTAATAGGTTTGCGATTAACGCAAGCCTGCACCTGACAGTAAATTTAGGCATTATAGAATCAGATTATTTGAGACAAAACATAACGATATGAAAATTACTTATTTAGATTTTGAACAGCCAATCGCTCAATTAGAAGCGAAAATCGAGAGCCTGCGCTCATCACATGATGACCACGATAATTTGGATATCTCAAAAGAATTGACCGCACTAGAAAAGAAAAGCAAAAAGCTATCTGAAGATATTTATGGCAATTTGACTGCTTGGCAGATTTCTCAAATGGCGCGCCATCCACAGCGCCCATATACATTAGATTATATTCAGGCTTTATTTACTGATTTTGAAGAGTTGCATGGCGACCGTGCGTTTTCAGACGACCCTGCGATTGTAGGCGGTATCGCTAGATTTGAAGGCCAGCCAGTGATGGTGATTGGTCACCAAAAAGGCCGTGATATCAAAGAGCGTCAGTATCGTAACTTCGGTATGCCACGCCCTGAAGGCTATCGCAAGGCGTTACGTTTATTCCGCTTGGCTGAAAAGTTTAATATACCAATCGTGACGTTTATCGATACTCCGGGTGCCTATCCTGGTATTGGTGCTGAGGAACGTGGTCAGTCTGAGGCGATTGCACGTAACCTATATGTGATGGCTGAGCTGAAAACGCCTATCATCGGTGTGATTATCGGTGAAGGTGGTTCTGGTGGCGCATTGGCATTGGGTGTCGTGGATCAACTGCTGATGTTGCAATATGGTACTTATTCAGTAATCTCGCCAGAAGGCTGCGCTTCTATTTTATATAAGAGCGCTGATAAAGCTTCTGTCGCTGCGGAAGCATTGGCTATTACGGCTGATAAGCTTAAAACACTAGGTTTAATCGATAAAATTGTCCCGGAGCCTATGGGTGGCGCGCATCGTGCCCCTGATGAGATGATGGCATCATTAAAGGTAGCGCTGAAAGAAGAGCTGACTCGCTTTAAATCTAAATCAATTAAAACATTATTAGTGAGCCGTTATGAGCGCTTAATGAGCTATGGCAAATTCAAAGAAGTTGCTGAAAAGTAAGGCTTCTGTCAAACGGGCTGGTAAGCTAGCGTTAGCAAGCCAGCCTGATTCTAATGCACTTCATCCTGTATTATCTGAACTACACTCCTTTTTAAGCCAGCACTTATTTTCGAGCAAGTGCCTAGCTGTTGATGCACATTCACCAATCCAGCCGCTAGCAGCAACGCCTAAACTGTTGCTCGCACTAAGTGGCGGTTTAGATTCTTCCGTATTGCTACACTTATTGGCAACACTTATGCCCTCGCTTGGGTTTGAACTGCACGCCTTGCATGTACACCATGGTTTGAGTCCAAATGCAGACGCTTGGGCCGCTTTATGTAAGCAGCAGTGCCAGTTGCTTCAAGTTCCTATCACGATTACCCACGTGAAGGTAGATCAATCCAGTAAATTAGGGGTTGAGGCGGCAGCGCGCTTGCTCCGTTATCAGGCTTTGTTTGATGAATTGCGTGCCATTCAGGCAGATTTTGTTGTCACTGCGCATCATCAGGATGATCAGGCAGAAACCTTGCTCCTGCAACTGTTAAGGGGCGCCGGTGTGAAGGGTCTGAGTAGTATGGCAACCGTGGATCAAACACGTAGCCTGATGCGGCCGTTGCTGGGCGTAGCTAGGCAGTCACTTTTTGATTATGCGATACAGCATAACCTGACATGGTGTGATGACGAGAGTAACGACAACACTAATTATGAGCGTAATTTTATACGTCATGATGTCATGCCAGTTTTGCAGGCGCGTTACCCTAGCGTGCAATCTGTCATTGCCCGCACCGCTTCACATCTTGCGGAGGCGAGTGCATTACTAGAGGTGTTAGCTGAAATAGATGCGCAAGATTTAGTTGTTAACGGCAGTATTTGTTTGCAAGGTCTAGCGCAGTTAGGCATGGTACGTGCCAAGAATTTATTACGATGGTGGTTTGCACAGCATAAGCTTGCGATGCCTACTTCAGATCACCTTGCCGAGATGTTGGCGCAGCTGCTGAATGCTAAACCAGATGCTGAGTTGAGCATTAACATTCAGCATTACACGCTAAGGCGCTACCAGCAACGTGCTTACCTTTGCATACCACAAGTGAGTGAGTCATTTGATATGGTGTGGAATGGCGAGGCTACATTGATGGTGCCTGATGGTGGTTTACTTACATTCAAGCAAGTGCAAGGTGCTGGCTTAGCACTTAAATTTGGTATGGCCCGGCTTAGAATTACTAATCGTCGTGGTGGCGAGCGTTTTAAACCAGATGTTACAAGGCCAACACGAACATTGAAGCATCTTTTGCAAGCTGCCAATATTCCGCCTTGGCAACGTGACCATTTACCATTGATATACTGGCAGGATACGCTGGCGTGCGTGCCAGGGATAGGCATTGCACACGAGCTAAAAGCCGCTGTGGGTGAGTTGGGCGTAGAGGTAACCTGGCAACCCGCTACATTTGAAGCACATCGGTCATAGGCTTAGTTTAGGCCGGCTACTTTTGGCGACATAAGGCTGATAAGCCAAATTATTTCTTAAGTAATTGCTTGAGGTGCGGCCAAATGTTCTCCAAAACCAATGGTTGCGCGATGGCGTTTGGGTGTAGTCCATCATCCTGAATGAGGTTAGCCTTTGCCGCAATATTATCTAGCATAAAGGGCACCAGCGGGATATTGTGCTTTTGGCTAAGATTTACGTAACTTTGGCTAAAGTTTGTTGTGTATCGCGGCCCATAATTAGGTGGGATTCTCATCCCTACTAATAATATTTTCGCGCCAGATTTCTTACTTTGCTGAATGATGGTATTGAGATTGGCTGTCATTTCCGGAATAGGTAAACCACGAAGACCGTCATTGGCGCCAAGTTCAAGAATAATGATATTGGGTTTGGTCTGGTCGAGAGCGTGCTGGATACGACTAACTCCGCCACTGGTGGTTTCTCCGCTTATGCTAGTGTTAACGACTTGATATTGATAGCGTTCCGCATCTAATTTTTTTTGCAGTAATGATGCCCAGCCTTGTTGCTGTGGAATGCCATATGCCGCAGATAAGCTATCTCCATACACCATGATTTTTGCATTTTCTGCAAAAACTGGGGCAGACCATGCAACGAAATTCAAGAACAGCAAACTAAGTAGTACGGTTTTAAATACTAACAATAAACGGAACGACATGAATGCAACAGCCTCCTTTGATTCAAGCACAAGATTTACATTACGAAATTACTAACCATGATAACCAAATTCGCATACTCAGTGGCCTAAATCTCAGCGTTGCAAAAGGCGACCAAATTGCCATCATCGGTAGCTCAGGCTCAGGTAAATCAACATTGCTCAGTATGCTTGCAGGGTTGGATATCCCAACTGGTGGAAGCGTTCAAATTAGAGGTAGCGCATTTAGTAGTTTAAATGAAGATGGCCGTGCGGCCGTGCGTGCTGCCGATATGGGTTTTGTGTTTCAGTCATTCCAATTATTGCCCGCACTGACCGCGTTGGAAAACGTGATGCTGCCTTTGCAATTAAAAAGCCATGCAGCGGCAGAAAGACTAAGCTTAGAGGCCTTGGATAAAGTGGGTCTTAGCCATCGTGTGCAACACTATCCCAAACAGCTATCCGGCGGCGAGCAGCAACGTGTAGCTATTGCGCGTGCTTTTGCCACACAGCCTAGTATTTTGTTTGCAGATGAACCTACCGGTAATTTGGATAGTACCACTGGACAAATGATTATCGAGTTGCTGTTTAATATGAACCAAGAGGCTGGTACTACTTTGGTGTTAGTGACCCATGACATACAGCTGGCAAATCGCTGTAAGCGCCTTTTTAAGCTGGATGCTGGTGTTCTACGTGAAGTGACACCGTTATGATGCTTGCTATTAAATTAGCTTGGTCGCAGACCCTCAGTTTGTGGCGAGCAGGCGCTTTAAGGGTGTTGGTGTTTGCGCTAGTGCTGGCAGTTGCCGCCATTACTGCCGTGAGTTTCTTTACACAGCGCATTGAATCTGCCTTAAATCAACAGGGGAGTTTACTGATAGGCGGCGACCTAGCGGTTGTGTCAGGTCATCCTATTCCGCAAGCACTGATTGACTCAGCAGTAACGCAGAAAATTTCAACAACGCGCACCTATGAGTTTCCTAGTATGGTAATGCGTGGAGAGTCTAGCCAGTTAGTTGAAATTAAGGCGATTGAGGCCAATTTTCCGTTACGTGGTCATTTAACTATTGCTCAGCATGCCGGTGATATAGGGCAGTCTGTGCAATCTGCACCACAATCCGGTGAGGTTTGGATAGAGCCACGTTTAGCCACGTTGTTAGATGTTAAAGTAGGTGACCAACTGGAGGTTGGCGAACGTAGCTTAGTTGTTACTGCAATATTGCTGCGCGAGCCTTCACGTGGCGGCAATATGTTTAGCTTTGCACCGCGCCTGATGATGAACGCCAGGGACTTAGCGACCACCAAGCTGATTCAATACGGTAGCCGCGTGAAATATCAGCTATTGCTGGCATCTACACCTGAAAATATTAATGACTATTCTGTACAAGCCAAACCTAAGTTGAGTCGGGGGGAGCGCATCGATGATGTACGTAATGCGCGTCCGGAAATTAAAACGGCATTGGATAAAGCGCAGCAGTTTCTGGGCTTATCTGCCATGGTGAGCGTGGTGCTGGCGATGGTGGCCATGTTGCTGTCTAGTCTGCCTTATATCAAGCAAAGCCTAACTACGTTTGCCTTGATGCGCTGCTTTGGCGCCCAGCAAGCTACTGTGCTACAAATCTTGACAATTCAAACCCTCATCATCGCCTTACTCAGTGCATTGCTTGGTGCTTTACTCGGCTTTATCGCGCAGATGGGTTTGGCACAATTGGCGGGTAGTCTTTTTGTTGAAACACTACCGCCTACTTCATTCGCGCCGGTGCTGATAGGTATTTGCGCGAGTATAGGCATGATGATTGCCGTGGTGTTGCCGCATGCTTGGCAAATGAGAAATCTGTCCGCGATGAATATACTGAGGCTAGACACGTTGATGCTGCCACTATCAGCGCAAGCCAAGTTTTTGCCTGCTGCGTTGATGATGGTGCTGATGATTTTCTGGCAGGCACATGATATGAATATTGCGCTATTCACTATTGTGGCAATGCTGGGATTGAGCTTGGTTGTGCTGGGCTTTATTTACGTTCTGACATTTTTGGTGCAGCGTTTTTTGATATCAACTCCCCGAACCAAGCTGCTAGCTTCAGTAAGTTTGGGCATACAAGGCTTAAAGCGGCGGCTAGGCTTATCTACCGTGCAAATGATAGGCTTTTGTATGGGTTTGATGGTCATTATGCTGCTCACATTGATACGTGGTGATCTGATTCGTAATTGGCAAGCCTCTCTGCCTGCAGACGCGCCGAATCGATTTGTCATTAACATTCAGCCAGACCAGATAGATAGCGTAAGTCAATTTTTTACTGCCCAGCACATTAAAGATGCGGCGATTTTCCCGATGGTGCGGGCACGCTTAGTTAGTAAAAATAAACAGCTGATTAAAACGGTAGAGTGGCAAGATGAGCGTGCCAAAAGGCTTGCTGAAAGAGAGTTTAATTTATCTTGGGCGGCAGAAATGCAAAGCGATAATAAACTGATCGCAGGGCGATGGTGGCCGAGTCAGGACTATGGCAAGCCATTGATATCATTAGAGGAGGGGTTGGCAAAAAGTCTTAATATTAAACTTGGAGATGAACTGCAATTTGATGTGGCTGGAAGTCCGCTCACATTGATTGTAAGCAGCCTCAGAAAAGTAGAGTGGGATACCATGCGCGCTAACTTTTTTGCTGTAACACCACCAGGTGTACTGGATCAATTTACTGCCAGCCATATCAGTAGTTTTCATTTGCCGATAGGTGCCGAAAACTCACTCAATCAACTGATTAAACAGTACCCTAATTTAACGGTGATCGATATTGCAGCCTTGATGCAGCAAGTGCGCAGCATTATGCAAAGAATGAGTCAGGCAGTTGAGTATGTATTTGCCTTTAGCCTGCTGGTTGGGGTTGCTGTGTTGTATGCCTCTCTGGTTGCAACTCGAGAGGAGCGTGTTAAGGAGGCAACGCTGATGCGTGTGTTTGGTGCGTCGCGCCAGCAAGTGAGCGTCGCTTACATTGCTGAATTTGCCTGTATAGGCATTGTTTCTACATTAGTGGCCTCTATTGCGGCAAATTTCTTAGCCTATTATATTAGCGTGCGTGTACTTGATATTCCGTTTGAGTTTAATCTGAGTGTGATGCTGATAGGTATGGTCATTGCTGCAGTTGTTATCCCAGCTGCTGCATGGCTAGGCTTACGAGGCTTTTTGGATATCCCGCCAAGACAATTGCTCAATAGCATTTAAGGCACAGGGGATTGTGTTAACCAGATGTTGATGAGTACAAACTGATAAAAAAAAGGGGTTACAGCGAACTGTAACCCCTTTTTTTTATCAGTGGTCATTCGTTAAAATGACCAAGCTAATATTTACTACTGTTTATTTACTTGCTGATGTTTTTGGGCCGCCAAACTCATAGCGAGCACCAATCCAGGCCGCACGCGGTGCGCCAGGCAACAAGCCAAGTTGTTTTGATTCAGTACCATATGTACCATCAGCTGCAAACATTGTTTCCGCTAAACGACCGCTTACATTGTATTCACGATCAAAAATGTTAGTCGCTTTAGCAAACGCTTTCCAACCATTACCAATGTTGTATTGCGTGTCTAAGTTCACAATGAAATAGCCGCTTACTTTACCATTGCCAAGAGCACAGGTGTCAGCTTGCGCCGTATCAGAGCAAGCAGCAGTGTTGGCACGATGGTTATTGTTTTCATTGCCCCAGACATAAGCATTAGAGAAGCCAATCACGCTAGTGCCAATCGTCCATGCTGGCGTTACTGTATATTGACCACGCAGTTTTAACTGATGCGCAGGAATAGACGGAATACGATCGCCCGGTTTTGCGTAAATCATGGAGTTTCCATCTTCTGATGAGTTTGAACCACTAACGAACGATACATCAGAGTCATAAGTGGCACGCACATAGCTATATGAAGCGCTCCATTTGAATTTATCTAGGTCACCAGCCAGACCCATATCCAAGCCTTGGCGTTTAGTACGTCCTACGTTTTTGTAGTAACCCGCACCGTTTGATGAACCTGCGGCAGTAAATTGAATATCATCGTGGTTAACGGCTTGATATACACCAGCATTCCAACGGATGCTCTCTGTGAGTAAGCCACGACCACCAAGCTCATAGGTTTTTGCAACCACTTGGTTTAATGGCGGGTCATCCGCCATTGCTGATGGGAGTAAGCATGGTGCTGCTGGGTTGGAACAGCCAAGCTCAATGGCTGTTGGCGCACGGCTAGACTCGCTATAAGAGGTATAGAACGTTAAATTGTCGTTAGGCGTATGAGTCAGCCCGATACTCGGATTTAAACGTGTATAGCTATCTCTTGCCGTTAAACTGTTCGGGTTGGTAGCTGAGCGGTCACCTCTTAATGTATCTACGTTATCAACACGGGTGAAGTTCCAGCTTGCGCCACCAGTTAAATGCCACCTGTCGTTAAGAGATAATGTGTCTGTAGCAAATAAGCGAGCAGTAAATTGTTTGCCAGTGAGACCAGTAGTTTGTCTTTGTGGAAGCAAACCATCGCCAGCCATGATCGGTGCTCTTGATGGGTCAAATACATTAGAACTACCTGGAGTTCCGACCAAAATTCCATCATCAATAGCGTCACTCAATTCTGATATGTTTACGTGCTCAGATTGCTTGAATCGCATTAATGTGTAATCGTAACCTGCACCGACTACGAATTGATTTTTCTTACCAAGCCAATCTTGATTAAATGCTACTTGACCAGTTGCGCCATAGGTATCCTGAGTGGTTTTAGATGTGTTAAGTGTGGAGCCGGCTATTTCACAGTCATCACCAGCACCGTTACATGTTATGCCAGAATAACCGGCCAGTGCATCGCCATCTTCAATCTCAGCTTCGTATAAATCACCATTTTTGGTATGACGGTTAGATTTTCTGTAATAGACGTTACCGGAGAACATGGTGTCTTCATTAATCCAATGAGAGCCATTTAGCGCAAGGAAATGAGAGTAATTGTTTGTGAGATCTGGACGCGTGTGGATCTGATCACGATCACCGCTCAACAGGTTTTCAGGTGCGAAACCATTACCAATCAGATTGTTATCTGTACCGATGTAGGTAAGATCTAATTTTGTGGATTCATTCTGCCAGCCAAATTTACCAAATAACTGATTCAGGTGAGATGGTGAGTTTTTTCTCCAGCCGTCTTCTGTCGTATGTTGATAGCCTAGCATATAATCAACTGAACCATCTTTTGATACGCCACCAGCTTCGATTAAAGCGCGTTGGCGCCCCCATGAGCCAGCCTCGTATTCTAACGCCATGCCTTGGTTGTCACGCCCGCTTTTTGTGTGGACTACAATTGCACCACCTAAAGTGTTTAAGCCGAACAACGGATTTGAGCCCGGTACCATCTGCATATTGCCGATAGCAAAACTAGGAATTTTGTCCCAAAGGGTCACATCACCAAATGGTTCATTAACACGCACGCCATCTACATAAGTAGATAAACCTTGAGCATTGCCTAATAATGATGAGGCAGAGTAGCCGCGGAAGTTAATCTCTGGTTGCCATGGGTTACCTGACATATCAGACACGGTAACGCCTTGCATATTATTTGTCATGTAGTCGGCAATTGACACGCCAGATTGATTCTTAACATCTTTAGGTGATGCCATTTGAATATTAGCCGGCACTCTGTTTAACGGTAATCCAATGCCAGGCAGTGGTGTTGTTCCATACACCTCAACTTTTTTAAGTGTCATTGGTGTATCGTCTGCAAATGCTGATGTGTTTGCAAATGCAAGCATCACGGCAACAGCGCTGAGTTTCATTACTGGTTTCTTCATTTTGCTACTTTCAATAAAAAATTACATTTATCGTCATGTGGTTGTTATCTATATACATGCAATAAATATTCCATATTGCATTTATTGCAATGTGGTTTATTTAACCATTTGAATTTTATAGCGTATATTTATTTTTCATCACCAAATGCTACATTTGATAGCATCAATTACTGGTTGTTAATAACCAGTAATTGGTTGTTGGTAGCCAAAATGTGGTTGTAATAAACCATATTTTGGTTGAATATGTGGTGGCGTGATGAATAAACTATTGGGTAAAAGTAAGCTGAATGCTTTTTAATGTTTGTTAACTTGAGCGCAATAGGCAACGTGCCGTGCGCATTTTTGTATAAGTTGGCATAGTAAAGGCTAGGTTAAATTTTAGCTGAACTTCAATATTTAAACTGTTTGGAATGTTTCTTGCTAGCGTTGGCTGGTAAATAACAACCACATATCTGCATTTCAGGAGTAAGCATTGCAATTAGGGCACCTCGGTATCAACGACAACTTAATAACAGGAAAACAGCAGTCAAAAGTACTGATTGTTGAGGATGAAGCATTGTTTGCACGTGCAGTGGTGCGTCGTCTACAAAAATCCGGTTATGAATGTGCGCATGTGGAAAGCTTGCAAGATGCACGTAATATCGTGAGGCAGTTTACGCCAGATGTTGTGTTGCTGGATATGCGTCTGCCAGATGGTAATGGGCTAGATCTGCTGCCGGAGTTTGTCGCAAAAGGCGCTGTGGTGATTGTGATGACTGCGCATGGTGAAATTAGCGATGCGGTCAACGCCATGAAACAGGGTGCAGTTGATTACCTTAAAAAACCGATTGATCTAGAAGAGTTGCTATTGTCGATTCAAAAAGCTGAAACCGCGGCGAACCAGAGCAAGAGTTTGGATTATTCACGTCAGCGCAATGCGCACGCATCGGAAGGGGTTGAGTTGTTGGGTGATAGCCCTGCCATGCAGAATGTAAAAATGCAGATTACACGCATCGCACAACTGGTTTCCAATGACAGTGTGCCGCCCACGGTGCTCATTGGTGGTGAAACGGGTACGGGTAAAGATGTGGCTGCACGTTTATTGCATTTATCCTGCGCCAATAGTGAAAAGCCTTTCGTGCAGGTTGATTGTGCATCATTACCAGCTGAGTTGATGGAGAGTGAGCTGTTTGGGCATGAGAAGGGCGCGTTTACTGGTGCAGTTGGCGCCAGGCCCGGTTTGATTGAAGCAGCTGAAGACGGCACTTTGTTTCTGGATGAAATCGGTGAGTTGCCATTAGCCTTACAAGCCAAATTACTTAATGTACTGGAGCGGCGTGTGGTTAGGCGCATTGGTTCAACCAAAGAGCGCGCTGTACCTGCTAGATTCGTCGCTGCGACCAATCGCAATCTGCATGAAATGTCGCAGAGCGGGCGCTTTAGGCAGGATTTATACTACAGACTGAACATGATGAGTATCTCTATGCCGCCGTTGCGTGATCGCGGGCAGGATATTATGTTATTAGCACAGCATTTTGCTGCGCAAACTGCAAGGCGTTACGGCCTGACTAGCCCGCATTTTACACGTGAGGCGATTAGCACTGTGCAAGCTTACAGATGGCCTGGCAATGTGCGAGAGCTAAAACATCAGGTGACGCGCGCCATGTTACTTTGCCACAACGGTGAGTTAACGGATATAGATTTGGCATTGCCAAACACTCGACCTGCAGAGCCTTTACCGTTGATGTCTTTAGACTCGCATCAATCTGCTTTGGATGCCGCAGAGCGGGCGATATTGCTACAGGTGTTAACAGAAACTAAATTTAATGTTTCTGAAGCGGCGAGAAAGCTAGGCATAACACGCATGACCATGCGCTATCGTATGGATAAGCATCAAATCAAACCCTAGTGTATTCTAGGCTCACTACGCATAGAACTTTGTGCCAAATTTTAGTACGCCCAAGGTTAGCATCATAAGCCCTGTATGATTGCGTGATAGTCGTACTTACACGGCATAGCTACTTGCCATAGATTCGCTTCTATTTCTGATTTTCTTGTGAATTAACACACATCTGCAATTTTCTTAAAAATAGCTGCGTGGTATGATTCGAGCAATCATCAAATGAAAGAATCCCTATGCGAATCGGAACTCCCTTAAGTCCTAATGCAACCCGTGTCATGCTCTTGGGTAGTGGTGAGCTTGGCAAAGAGGTGATTATCGCTTTGCAGCGCTTAGGTGTGGAAGTGATTGCGGTTGATCGCTACGAAAATGCGCCAGGCCAACAAGTTGCACATCGCGCACATGTCATCGATATGACAGATGATCAAGCCTTGCGTCAGCTCATTGCACTTGAAAAACCGCATTTAATTGTGCCTGAAATTGAAGCCTTGAACACGGCGACCCTTGCTGATATTGAAAAGTCAGGCATTGCAACCGTAATTCCTACCGTTAAAGCCGTACAGCTGACGATGAATCGCGAGGGAATTCGCCGACTCGCCGCTGAAGAGCTTAATTTGCCAACCTCTCCTTACGCATTTGCGCGCAGCGAAGCGGAGCTTCAGGCCGCTATTGATTCTGGTATCGGCTACCCATGTTTTATTAAACCAACCATGTCATCATCAGGTAAGGGGCAGTCACGCCTTACGCAACCAAGTGAAGTGCCTGCCGCGTGGAGCTATGCTGCTTCAGCGGGCCGCGTTAATCAAGGTGTGGTGATTGTTGAAGGGCAAATTGATTTTGACTACGAGATTACTTTATTAACCGTGCGTGCTAAAAACGCGCAAGGTGAAATTAACACTTATTTCTGTGATCCAATTGGTCATGTGCAAGAAAAAGGTGACTATGTAGAGAGTTGGCAGCCGCAGCCAATGGCAAGCAAAGCACTGGAAGAATCTAAACGTATTGCGAAAGCTGTGACTGACAGCTTAGGCGGATTAGGCTTGTTTGGTGTAGAACTGTTTGTGAAGGGCGACCAGGTATGGTTTAGTGAAGTTAGCCCGCGTCCACATGATACAGGCATGGTGACGATGGCTACACAACGCTTTAGTGAGTTTGATTTACATGCGCGTGCAATTTTAGGCTTGCCTGTCGATGTAAGTTTACGTGAAGCAGGCGCCAGTGCTGTGATTTACGGTGGTCATAACACCAAGCAGTTGGCTTTTGAAGGCGTGGAAAAAGCCTTGGCCGTCACTAACGCAGATATCCGTTTATTCGGTAAACCAGAGTCATTTACTAAAAGACGTATGGGTGTTGCGTTAGCGTCTGGTAAAGATGTTGCGGAAGCTAGAACTCGTGCAAAATTGGCGGCTAGCTTGGTAACACCAGTCGAGATGTAACAGCCACACGCATGTAAATATTAAGTGCAGAATTGGCAGCCTTGATTTTAGTGATTGAGGCTGGTAATGCCCTGCAATCAAGGTTTTAAGACAATGTTGAATGAAATAGAAGAAGCAGGCAGTGATAAACGTACCTTTTTTGAACTGCTTGGCGGTGCGGAAAGTGGGACACAAAATATACGCCTGCTAGTTGAAACGTTTTACGACATCATGGATAGTGACCCTAAGGCCAAGCCTTTGCGTGATATGCATCAGCCAGATTTAACTTCTGCACGCGAGAAGCTCTTTATGTTCCTAACTGGATGGACAGGTGGGCCACAGCTATATATCGAGCGCTATGGTCATCCCATGCTACGTAAACGGCATATGCCTTTTGAGATTGGTGAGTCTGCCCGTGATCAATGGATGTATTGCATGATTAAGGCCATGCATCAGCTGGCGTATGACGACGACCTGATGAAGAAGTTGGCGAACCAGTTGTATGGGGTTGCTGACTTTATGCGCAACAAGCAGGGGCATTAAAAAAGGGCACGTGCGTGCCCTTCATTGTGTTGCAACGTTAAATTGCAGATTGTCTCGTCAATTATTTTCTAGATAATCCACCAAGTAATGCTGCGACCGGTGCTTTCTTCGTGTTAATTTGTCGAGTAGCGACAACGTTTTTGTCCTGCTGTGTGTTCGGCTCGTATGGTTTATCAAACCATGGGTCAGCGCTCTTTTTCTTAGCCGGGATGCGTCTAGCTGTCGATGTTTCACGCTCTTTCACTTGGCTAGCACCGTGACTGCGTGCGCGTGAGCTTGGTTTATCTAGTGCGACGGTTTCTTTACTAATTTGGCGTTTAATTAATTTCTCGATTTCAACGAGATATTTTTCTTCATCATCGCTGACAAAAGAAATCGCGACACCTAATGCGCCAGCACGTCCGGTACGGCCAATACGGTGTACATAATCTTCTGGTGCGCTAGGAATCTCATAGTTAATTACCATTGGTAACTCACTAATATCTAAACCGCGTGCAGCAACGTCAGTAGCGATAAGTGCTGAAACTGTACCAGCTTTAAACGCATCCAAAGCTTTAATACGTTCTTGTTGATTTTTATCGCCATGAATCGCATCTGCGGCAATGCCTTCACGTACTAGGCTGCGGCTTAAGCGGCTAGCGGTTAATTTTGTTTTGGTGAAGACGATGACTTGTTTTGCATCGGCTTCTTTTAATAGTTGAATCAGCAAAGCTTCTTTATCTGATTGCGCAACTTGATATACTTTTTGCGTCACATTGTCATTGGTTGCATTACTGCGCGCCACTTCAATCAGTTGAGGCTTGGTTAAAAAGTCATCTGCTAATTTTTTAATCTCATTTGAGAATGTTGCTGAAAACATTAAGTTCTGACGCTGTTTTGGTAATAATGCCAAAATGCGTTTCAAATCAGGCATAAAGCCCATGTCCAGCATTCTATCTGCTTCATCAAGTACTAACATTTGTACCTGATTAAGTTGCAGCGTTTTTTGTTCAATATGATCCAACAAACGGCCAGGCGTCGCTACCAACACTTCAACCCCGGTTTTAAGGTGAGGTGTCTGTGTTTTGATATCTACGCCGCCATAGACCACCAGTGAGCGTAATTGCGTATGTTTAGCATAGGCTTTTACACTCTCTTCCACTTGAATCGCAAGCTCACGTGTGGGCGTCAAAATCAACGCCCGCACTGGGTGCTTAGCTGGGGAGGTGCTGTTATTAGCTAGCGGTAGTAACTTCTGTAGCAGGGGTAGTGAAAAAGCCGCAGTTTTACCTGTGCCTGTTTGTGCACCTGCCATTAAATCCCCGCCCGCTAAGGCAACAGGAATTGCCTGTGCCTGAATTGGGGTTGGAATAGTGTAACCAGATTCAGTTAATGCACGTAAGAGCTCAGGTGCGAGTCCTAATGTGCTGAAACTTGGGCTGTCAGTCGTTACGATTTCTGTCATTTGTTGGGTACTGTTCAATTAAAGTCTTTACTTAAATTATGCAAAACTACGTGAGCGACGTGGTGCGCCATTGCCTGAGCCTGCGTTTGCACCGCCAAAGCCACTACGTGCTGGGCTACGGCTGTCATTGCGAGCACCATCACGGCGTGCAGGTGCTGCGCCACGATCGTTACGGCCTTCGCTACGTTGACCGTCGCGTGCATATGGTTTTTTACCAAAAGCTACGCTATCGCCAAAGCTGCGGTTAGGCGCGCCTGCATTGCTACCACGGCTACGGTCACCAGAGCTCTTATCAAACGCTGGACGGTCGCCAAAGCTACGTGCGCGATCGCCTGCTGGTCTTTCTGAGCGGTTAGCATCAGATCTGCCAGCATAACCAGCTGAGTTGCCATTCACTTCACGCGGTGCTGAATCACGGTTGCCACGATTTTCAAAACGGTTTTCGTTACGTGGAGCGCTATCACGGCTAGCGCCATTGCGATCATCACGGCCTTTATAACCACCGCGGTCATCACGTGGTTTAAAGCCACCGCGACCACCTGGTTTATGACCGTCACGACGGCTACCGCTAGGGCCATCCATCTTCATCGCACGTTTTGGCTCAAAGCCTTCAATTACTGCTGGTTCCATACGGTTGCCAGTGAATTGCTCAATTTTACGTAAAATATGTCTATCCATATTTGATGCAAAAGAAATCGCGATACCAGTATTGTTAGCACGGCCAGTACGGCCGATACGGTGCACATAGTCTTCTGCAAATTTTGGTAAGTCGTAATTGATGACGTGTGTAATGCCGTGTACGTCGATACCACGTGCAGCAACGTCAGTCGCTACCAAGATTTTTACATCGCCATGACGTAATTTAGTCAATGTGCGGTTACGTGCGCCTTGTGTCATATCACCGTGTAGTGCAGCTGTTTTATGGCCTGCAGCGTACAAATCTTCTGCCAGAACATCAGCATGACGTTTAGTGCTAGTGAAAATGATGGCTTGGTTCACTTCTGGAGCAATCAATAAATGCTCAAGTAGTTTATTTTTGTGTGTCATGTCATCAACAAAGTGCAAGCGTTGCTCAATGTTGGCATGTTTTTCACGTTGTGCAGCTACTTGCACTGTTTTAGGGTTCTTAAGAATCTTGTTTGCAATACGTGCGATGTCACCATCTAATGTCGCTGAGAACAATAGTGTTTGACGCTCAGCAGAAAGTTGTTCACAAATACGCTCAACATCAGGTAAGAAGCCCATGTCCAGCATGCGATCAGCTTCGTCCAAAATCAACATTTGTAAACGTGATAAGTCAATACGACCACGTTCCATGTGATCTAATAAGCGGCCTGGTGTAGCAACTAGAATGTCTAATGGTTGTGATAGTAATTTGTTTTGTAGTGGGTAAGGCATGCCACCTACGATACTTACAGTGCGTGCACGTAGGAATTTACCGTATTTACGCGCAGCCTCGTTCACTTGTGTAGCAAGCTCACGTGTAGGTGTTAACACCAAAATACGTGGACCACGGCTTTTTGATTCGTGCGGAGTTGCAAGTAAGTTAAGTGCTGGCAACATGAAGCCTGCTGTTTTACCAGTGCCTGTTTGTGCAGAGGCCATCAAGTCATGGCCTTCCATTACCACAGGAATTGCCTGTGCTTGGATAGGAGTAGGGGTGGTGTAGCCTGTTTCTTCAATAGCACGAAGGATTGCAGGGTTAAGGTTTAATGATTCAAAAGACAAGGTAGTCCCTTTCAAAAGCAGTTTTATAAAAACAATAAAAGGGCGCGAGCAAATACATGTATGTTTACAGTGATGTTGTAAAAAACAACATAACGCAAAAAGCAAGTTTCAAATATTTAGTTTCGAGATGCTTTATTTACCAGCGCACGGGCATAGCCGCTAACCAGTAAAGATAGATTTAATATTAAATCTAAAGATAGTCACTTCAAAAGTTCACGAGTGACTGAGGGTCAGGGCGATGAATCTAAAACTTTTAGAGCTATTTGTTTAGCTATTTAAAGTTCTAAGTTGTGCGCATTATATGCATTAATTACACTTTGTCAAAGAGTTTTTTCTATATTTGCATATTGTTAAATCATTCTTGGGGGTTAATGTGTTAAAATCGCCGCCTTTCAATGAACTGGTAGCAAGACAATGTCTCGTAATTTAAGAAATATCGCAATTATTGCCCACGTTGACCATGGTAAAACAACTATGGTTGATAAACTTCTACATCAAGCAGGCACATTCTCATCTCATCAGGCAGTGTCTGAGCGTGTGATGGATAGTGGCGATATTGAAAAAGAACGTGGCATTACTATTTTGGCGAAAAACACAGCGCTGAACTACGAAGGTACACATATTAATATCGTGGATACTCCAGGCCATGCTGACTTCGGTGGTGAGGTAGAGCGCGTATTAGGTATGGTGGATGGCGTGGTATTGCTAGTGGACGCTGTAGAGGGTCCAATGCCGCAAACTCGCTTCGTAACGAAAAAAGCGTTGGCTTTAGGTTTGAAGCCTATTGTAGTAATCAATAAAGTTGACCGTCCAGGTAGCCGTCCAGACTGGGTAATCGACCAAACATTTGACCTGTTTGCTAATTTAGGTGCAACAGATGAACAATTAGACTTCCCAGTAGTGTTTGCTTCTGCATTGAATGGTTTTGCAACCCTTGATATGAAGGTTGCTAGCGATAATATGCGTCCATTGTTTGAAACGATTTTAAGCCACGTGGAATCTCCATCTGGCGACAGCAGTGCACCATTGCAAATGCAAATTTCTGCACTAGATTATTCTACTTACACTGGCCGCCTTGGTGTAGGCCGTGTGCGTAACGGTAAAATCAAGCCTGGTCAGGTTGTTGTGGTAATGAACGAGAACAACCAAATTGCACAAGGTCGTATTAACCAAGTGCTAGGTTTTAGAGGTCTTGAGCGTGTGCCAGTGGAAGAAGCTGAAGCAGGCGATATCGTGATTATTTCCGGCCTTGATGACATTGGTATCGGTTTCACTATTTGTGACCGTGAGAACCCAGTAGGCTTGCCACACTTAGGCGTGGATGAGCCAACCTTGACTATGGACTTTATGGTGAACACTTCACCATTAGCTGGTACAGAAGGTAAGTTTGTTACTTCACGTCAAATCCGTGACCGTTTAACTAAAGAGTTGTTGGTTAACGTGGCATTGCGTGTTGAAGATACACAAGATGCTGATGTGTTCCGCGTTTCTGGTCGTGGTGAGTTGCACTTGACGATTCTTTTAGAAAATATGCGTCGTGAAGGTTTCGAGATGGCTGTAGGTAAACCACGCGTAGTTTACCGTGAAATCAATGGTGAAAAATGTGAGCCATATGAAATCTTGACGGTAGACGTAGAAGATGAAAACCAAGGTGGCGTGATGGAGGAGTTAGGCCGTCGTCGTGGTGAGATGCAAAATATGGAGTCAGACGGTAATGGCCGTACACGTTTAGAGTACAAGATTCCGGCACGTGGTTTGATTGGCTTCCAAGGCGAGTTCTTAACCTTAACGCGCGGTACTGGCTTAATGGCACATATTTTTGATGAGTACGCACCTGTTAAAGCTGATATGCCTGGTCGTCGTAATGGTGTATTGATTTCAGCTGAGCATGGTGAAGCGGTTGCTTATGCACTGTGGAAACTACAAGACCGTGGTCGTATGTTCTCAGTACCTGGTGATAAATTATACGAAGGTATGGTGATTGGTATCCATAGCCGTGATAACGATTTGATCGTTAACCCGGTAAAAGGTAAACAATTAACTAACGTGCGTGCATCTGGTACTGATGAAGCAGTGCGTTTGATTCCACCAGTCGCTTTGTCTTTAGAGTCAGCAGTTGAATTTATTGATGATGACGAGTTGGTGGAAATTACACCTAAAAACATCCGTATTCGTAAGCGTTACTTGCTAGAGCATGAGCGTAAACGTGCATCAAAAGAGTAATTGATGTAATAAAAAACCCAGCCAACTGCTGGGTTTTTTATTGTGCAGGTTTGATTGAGTGATAGTTAGCTAGTAATAAGTACTGATCGTGCCGTAATCGTCCCAAGTATTGGTTGATTACAACCAGAAATGTAATAATTTTGTAAAACAATCAAGTGGTTAGCGCTGTTTTGGTAGAATTAGAAAAGTAATAGATTTATCTAGCTACTTAATTTTTATACTTCACTAACAACAATAGGAGTTAACAATGTTTCGTTTATCTTTAGGATCAACTTTAATCGCGACGGTATTTTTTGTAAACGCTGCAATCGCAGGCCATGAAACAATCAAACCAAAAGCATATGACAGCCTAGGTAAATGCGTTAAAGCTGCATTAACTAAACGCGAAGGTACCATCGTAAAGGCAGAGTTTAAGTCTGAGAATAAAGTGGGCGTTTATGAGTTTGATATTGAAACTGCAGATGGCAAAGCGTGGGATGTAGAGTGCAATGCTAAAACAGGCAAAGTGACTGAAATTGAAGAAGAGGTCAAAGCTGATGATGCTAGATTCAAAGCACTAGCTAAAGTGTCAGAGGCAGATGCTAAGGCAACGGCACTAGCTGCACACCCTGGAACAGTTGTTGAAACAGAGTACGAACTTGAGTCTGATGGTAAAGCATCTTATGAGTTTGATATTTTAGAAGCAGACAAAGAAGAGGTTAAGGTAGAGGTTGATGCGACTACCGGTAAGATTGTTGAAGTTAGCTACGAAGAATACCAAATCGGTAAAGAGTAATCCGTAAAAGTGTATTAAACACTATACAAAATAAAAGCCAGCATATGCTGGCTTTTATTTTATAACTGTCGTGCGAATCAATATACCTAGAGTAGGTCATCGATTCCAGAAGCTATGCTATGAGTTAAGCCTACTGTGCCGCTTGCGCTTTAGGCAGTGGGGCGGATGCCTGCGGTGTAATCACGTTGGAGGTGTCTTCTTGCGCAGGCATTTCATAGGTAATGATAATAGATACCCGTCTATTTTTTGCGCGACCAGCCTCTGTTTCATTTTCGCTGATGGGTTGTGATGCACCTAGGCCAGTGGCACTCAGGCGCTGCTCACTGATACCCAAGCTGCTCAGTAAGCGTACAACGCTGCTGGCGCGCACCGCAGAAAGCTCCCAGTTTGAGAAGAACGTGGCGGTATGAATCGGTGTGTTGTCCGTGTGGCCTTCCACTTGAATTTTCCGTTGATTATCTTTAATGAGCGGCACAATTTCACTGATGATTGCATTGGCTGTTGGTGATAAATCAGCCGATCCAGCTCCGAATAGCAGATTATCCTGTATATCAATACGAATGCCACGGCTGGTTTGTATGACTTGAATCTTGCCTTCGGTAATCATAGGCGCTAACTTATTAGATACTTCAGCACCTGTTTTAGCCATAGAGTCACGCTCTCTACGCATTTTTTCTGAATATAAATGGCTGAGTGGCAGTGGTTTGACAATCGATGTATTAGCTTCCGTAACGCCGCGTGCACCTAGGCCTTTTTCTGTGCTTGTCTGGTTAACACCAGAACTGCCGTTGCCGCTAAATGCGGTGCCAATAGAGTTCGTGAGTTGTTTGTATTTGCCTATTTCTACAGATGAAATCGAGTACATAACCACGAAAAATGCGAATAAAAGCGTGATAAAGTCAGCATAAGAGACCAGCCACCGTTCGTGGTTCTCCTGATCTTCTTCTACTCTCTTACGGATGAGTTTCGACATGGTCTATATTCAAATAGCTTTATTGTATGGATGCGTGATTAGTGCGGTTTATCTAAGTAGCTATCTAAGCGCTCTTCAACAATTCTAGGATGGTCACCATTGGCAATAGACACCCATGCATTCAGCAGCATTTCACGTGTTTTTAGCTCTGCTTGAATGTGTGTTTTTAATTTGTTGGCAATGGGCAGGAATATCAAGTTGGCAAAACCAACGCCATAAATTGTGGCAACGAATGCAACAGCAATGCCGCTACCTAGCTTGCTTGGGTCAGATAAATTTTCCATCACATGAATCAGGCCGAGCACAGCACCTAAAATACCTACAGTTGGCGCATAGCCACCGGCTGCATCCCAAATTTTTGCAGCATTGCGCATTTGAACTTCATGAAAATAGATATCAATTGCGCATATCTCACGAATTTTTTCTGGTGGTGTGCCATCAATCATTAAGCGCATCCCTTTAATGATAAAAGGATCAGTTTCCCTTTTTAAGAAAGGCTCCAGCATGAAAATGCCTTCTTTACGTGCAAAATTGCTCCAAACTAAAATACGTTTAGTTAGTTCTTTTTTGTCATCAACCGGTTTTTTAAATACTAGTTTTAGCATTTTTAAACCTTGTGCGAAGGTTTTTGGTGGGGTTTGTACAAGTACCGCACCAAAAGTACCAAACATCACGATAAGAAAAGCTGCATATTGCAACAGCGAGCCAACGTTACCACCTTCAAGTTTTTGCCCTAGTATAATCCCTGCAAGAGCAAGGATTAGTCCGATTATGCTGCCCCAGTCCATGACTTCTCTCTTAAGTTGGCACGCAGCCTAGCAACCGCCTGGCTATGTAGTTGACATACGCGGGACTCTGAAACACTCATGACCGCACCAATTTCTTTTAAATTTAGTTCTTGTTCGTAATATAAACCTAGCAGGATCTTTTCTCGCTCAGGTAGTGAGTCAATCGCGGAAATCAACGCATCTTTAAAGTCGCCGATAAGCAGGCCTTTAATGGGGTCGCTATCATGATCTGTTTGAAAGCGGTCTAAAAAGTGCTCACCACTGTCTGCTTCATGAAAGTCTTCGTAATAAATCAGTTGGTGCCCGCTGCAGTCCCCTAGCATTTCATGATATTCAGCCAGTGATAAGTTAAGTTTTTTGGCTACATCGTTTTCTGTAGGGGGCTGGCCAAGTTGCTGCTCAAGCTGGCTGATGGCATGTTCAACATCGCGCATGTTTTTACGGATGCTACGCGGCAACCAGTCCGAGCTACGTAGCTCATCTAGCATCGCACCACGGATTCTCTGTGCAGCATAAGTTTCAAATTGGGCGCCATGTGTGTCTTCATAGCGATTAACTGCGTCTAGCAAGCCCATCATGCCAGCTTGAATTAAGTCATCAAGTTCTACACTAGGTGGGAGCTTGGCTTTTAACTGATAGGCGAGTTTTTTAACTAAGATAGCGTGCTGATCCAGCAAAACGTCTTTTTGATCTTTTTTCCCGAGCGCTGTGTACATAAATCGTCTTTAGCTTAGTTGTGCCTGCTTATTGTTAAAAATATTATCATGCTTGTAATCTAAGCGTTGTGCAATTTGTTTTAATGCGGTTGATGCGATTGCGAGCGGGAAGGCATCAATTACTGTACGACCTAATTTAGAAGCTCGGCTGATATGGTTGTCAGCAGGAATTGCACCAAAAAACTCTAATTCAATTTGCATAAAGCGTTTTGCAACCTTCGCTATATTACCAAATACTATTTGCGCCTGTGCTTCAGTTGAATCGTCCACAATGATACCAAAAGAACGCCGACCAAGCTCACTGCAAACTTGTTTAATCAATGAATACGCTTCAGTAATCGATTCTGGCTTGCGTGAAAGCTGGATAATAATTTCACTTTCGTTGAGTTTATGTAAAGGCAGTACATTGGCTGAGTTGAGCATGGTATCCACTAGCACGATGTCATACTGCTGACTTAATTGATTAAACATAAGGTTAAGTTGGCTAGCCGTATGGTCATCACTTGTTTTATTTAACAAGTTTTTGTGCATTAATTTCACACTAGAAAAACCATGTGTAGTCGCTTTGATTGCTTGCGCCAAGGCGTGTTTGTCAGCAATTACATCCTGTAGCGTGGGGGAGTGGTCTAACTCATAATGATGCTCCAGCGTGTGTTCTGATGCATGCATAACCAATACCTCACTGCCTTGATTAACCATAGAGGCTGCAAGATTGGTGATAAGGCGTTGTTGCGCTTGCGTCGAGGACGCTGATAGTACTGATAATATTCTAGGCTCCGGTTTTGCCATAATACGTCTTAGCCCGGCAGCCTGGTCGTTAGGCATGACGCCATTTTTATAATTAGACATGATTAAATCTCCGCTAATTGAGAGATATGGTCTGAGTTGTAGGTTTTCCCCATTACAAATGGCAACTCTTCCTCTAAAAATTCAAAAGGGCGATTCGCAGGTGATTTTGAGTTGAGTGCTAACTCAATCAGCGCGATATTATTAGCTAGATTGATATCTTCAGGAACGCGCTGCCCATTAGCTGTGTAATAAAGTTTTAATTTTTCACGAATAATCACATCAAGTGTATTACCTATAGTGACAGCTTCATCCAGTTTGGTAATGATGCAACCATCCAGTCCTTTACCCTTATAAGCGCTAATTACATCAGTTAAAGTTTCACCAGTATTAGTGGCGTTCAAACATAGCAATTTTTTAATGGAGGCTTTGCTACTTGAGAGTAGTGCGATTTGTTCAGTGACCATGCGATCACGCTGACTGACACCAACAGTATCAATCAAAATTGTGTGCTTATTCTTCAACTCATTGAGCGCAAGCGCAAGGTCTGTTTCATCTTTGACGGCGTAAACTACTACGCCTAGAATTTTGCCGTAAATTCTCAGTTGTTCATGCCCGCCAACCCGATATGCATCAGTTGTAATCAAGCCTAGGTTTTGTGTACCGTGCTTCATCACATAACGCGCTGCCAATTTTGCTGTGGTTGTGGTTTTGCCGACACCAGTTGGGCCAATGAGCGCAAATACACCACCTTGGTCCAATATTTCAGCTTCATTTTCTATCGTGTTTAGATTTTTACTCAGGATATATTTCACCCATGCCTGCGCTTTTTTACTGTCTAAATTTGACGGTAATTTTTCTGCTAAATATCTTGAGAGTGCCGGGCTAAATCGGGCACCTAACAAGCCACTTAATACTTCAGATTTAATAGGGTCGCGCTGCTGAATGTTACCCCATGCAATGGTCGCTAGCTGTGATTCAATTACATTGCGCATACTGCGCATCTCTTTTAGCATCCACACCATTTGTTTGCTGGTTGCCGCATTACTTTTATTGGCTTGTAGATTGTTGTGTGCATCCACATCATGGTTGAGGGGTGTTTGGCGATGATTGCTTGTCTTGATAGTGTTGTCCATACTGTCAGCTGTAACGCTTTGCTGTTGTTCACTAGCGTTTTTATTTAGCAATGACAGCCATGGCGTTGCGTCAGAAAGTTCACTTGTTGTATGTGCTGGGGTAGTGTTGACCATAGCGTTCATTTCTACTTCTCTAAACGCCATAATTTCATTACCGCCAGCAACCGCTCGGTTGGATAGAATCACCGCATCATCACCTAGTTCTTGACGGACTATAGTCAGTGCCTCACGCGAATTCTTGCCGAAGAATCGTCTAATGTTCATGCAGAACCTCCAATCAGGCTAGTAACTCGTATTGTTTTTGAATCAGGTAATTCTTCGTGTGAAAGTACACGTAAATTTGGTACAGCTCTGCGCAGAAACTTGGCAAGTGCAGCTCTTAATGGGGCAGAGACCAGTAACACTGGTGTTAAGCCCATTTGCTCTTGCTGCCTTGCGGCTTCTTCAGCTTGTCTAGATAAAGTTTCTGCCATGCCTGGCTCCATCGCGGAGCCGCCAGTATTGTTTTGCATTGCCTGTAACAGCAGACGCTCTAAGTTATTATCCAGAGACATTACCGTTACTTCATTGCCGGTAGGGAATAGTTGCTGGACGATAGCGCGTCCTAGCTGCACACGTACCAATGCAGTTAGGTCGTTTGTATCTTGAGTTTGGCTTGCGTGCTCTGAAAGGGTTTCAATAATTGTGCGCATATCGCGGATATGCACGCCTTCCATCAGCAGGTTTTGCAGCACTTTTTGCACTACAGACAGTGGCATGAGTTTAGGGACTAAATCTTCAATGAGTTTTGGAGATTCTTTGCTAATGTGGTCTAGTAGTTGCTGTACTTCTTGACGACCTAATAACTCGGCAGCATGCATAGAAATGATGTGGTTGATGTGGGTGGCAATCACCGTCCCAGCATCCACTACGGTATAACCCATGCTTTGTGCCTCATCACGAAGACCTGCGTCAATCCATACTGCAGGTAACCCAAAAGCTGGATCTGTCGTAATTTGCCCAGCAAGTGGGCCTGTGACCATACCAGGGTCTATGGCTAAGAATTGGCCGTAGTTTGACTCACCAGTCGCTATTTCAACCCCTTTTAAGGTGATGCGATAGCCCGACGGTTTTAGTTCAAGATTGTCGCGAATATGCACAGTCGGGGCGAGGAAACCAATTTCATTGGCAAACTTTTTACGTAGGCCTTTAATTCGCTTGAGTAAATCACCACCTTGCAACTTATCAACCAGTGGAATCAAGCGATAACCAACTTCTAATCCTACAGTATCTACGGGCGTTACGTCATCCCAACTGGCTTCTTCTACTTCTACTGGTGCAATTGGTACTTCTTCAACCTGAGGTTCTGCATTTGTGATTTTCTGGCGCTCGTCAACCAGATAAGCAATACCAGCTAAAAAGGTAGCTAATGCTAAAAATGCAACATTAGGCATACCTGGAATAATGCCCATACCGCCAACAATCGCGGCCGTGACATAAATGACTCTAGGGTTTGAAAACAGTTGTGTGGTTAACTGGCCACCAATATCTTCACTGTTTGCTACCCTAGAAACCACCACACCAGCTGCGACAGAAATCACTAGGGAAGGGATTTGTGCAACCAAACCATCACCAATCGCCAGTAGCGTGTAAATTTTGACTGCATCATCAAAGGCAAGACCATGTTGAATCATGCCAACAAATAAGCCGCCTATAATGTTGATAATAGTGACTAAAATACCTGCGACTGCATCACCACGTACGTATTTACTCGCACCGTCCATTGCGCCGTAGAACTCTGATTCTTGGCTAATTTCAGTACGGCGCTTTCTTGCTTCATCTTCACCGATTAGGCCGGCATTCAAATCGGCGTCAATCGCCATTTGTTTGCCTGGCATTGCGTCCAATGTAAACCGCGCACCAACTTCAGCAATACGGCCCGCGCCCTTTGTAACAACGGTGAAGTTAATAATCGTCAATATAACAAATACTACGATACCTACCGTGTAATTGCCGCCAATCAAAAAGTGCCCGAACGCCTCAATTACTTTGCCTGCCGCATCGGGGCCAGTATGACCTTCGGTGAGTACTACACGTGTAGATGCTACGTTTAATGATAATCGCAGCATTGTGGTGACTAATAACACGGTAGGGAACGCGATAAAATCCAGCGCTTTTTTGGTTTGCAAACCAATCAGCAATACCATGATAGATAAGGCGATATTAAAGCTAAATAACACATCCAGTGCGATAGCTGGCAGCGGCAAAATCATCATTGATAAAAGCAAAACAATGATGAGCGGCGCTGCAACTGTGCGGCTACCGAGATTGTTCATCCAAGCTGGTAAATTAATTGGATTCATTAAACAATTGCTCCAGATTCAGTTTATACATCTTCCACACCCGGAAGCGGTATCAGGCTGTGGGGGTCTAGCTCATCAGGCACCGGAAGGGTGCTTGGTACTTCAGGTTGGTAACCACCATTTTTATTGAAAATACGCATCTGAAAGACGTAAGCCAATATCTCAGCAACAGCTGTATATAGCGCTTCAGGAATTTCATGCTCTAACTCCGTGTGAGTATAGATGGCACGTGCTAATTTTGGTGATTCTACAATCAGAACTTTGTGTTCATCTGCGACTTCACGAATTTTCAGCGCTACAGCGTCTGCACCTTTAGCTACAACAACAGGCGCTAGCATACCACCTTCTTTATATTTAATAGCTACGGCGTAATGTGTTGGGTTGGTAATCACGACATCCGCATTGGGAATTTCCGACATCATTCTGCGCCTTGACATCTCACGCTGCTGTTGGCGGATTCTTGATTTAATTTCAGGGTTGCCGTCTGACTCTTTAGACTCTCGCTTGATTTCCTCTTTGGTCATTTTTAGTTTTTCTGCATACTGGTACAGTTGAAACGGCACATCGATAGCCGCAATCAGCACCAGCGCACTCACAATAGCCAAAAAGCTGGTGAGCAGTAAATGGTTTACTTCGGCAATACTTTCGTTCAGAGGTAACAGTGATAGCGAAAGGATCGACTCCATGTCATGTGAGATAACCACATAAGAAACAAGGCCAACTAATATGGCCTTGGCTATCGATTTAACGAGTTCAGCAACGGAGTTTTTGGAAAACATGTTGCTGAATCCTGTAATTGGATTTAATTTCCCAAATTTTGGTATAAGCGCTTTCTCGCTAAATACCCAGCCGCCGATAAGTGCTGGGGATGCAATTGCAACAAAAAATAATATAAGCGCTAGTGGCGAAAATGCCAGCAATAAATTATAAATGTTATCTGAGATTTTCATCAGAAGTAGCATCGGATCATAAGCATAAGCACGTTGAAAACTGAGGCCAGAACTCATGGAGGTTTTTAACGCATCTGCAAGTTGCCCACCCATCATTAGCATGGCAAAGCCTGCGGCTAACAGCACAGTTACCGTTGCGAGCTCCCTAGAGCGCGGAACATCGCCTTCCTCACGCGCTTTTTCTAAGCGCTTGGGGGAGGCGTCTTCCGTCTTTTCTAAGTCACTTTCTTCAGCCATTACGCGTCCTGTTGTTTGGTGTTGCTAGTAGATCTATTAATACAAATGTGATTACTATTTCAATAACTAAATTATTGATTGAAACCTTACCATTGCATCTTGAGAATAGGGGGTGAAAACCCTTCTTTCTTGCAGGTAATAGAGTAGCTGAGCATGTTTATTTGTAATTTTAGCTTTTATTTTAAATTTTTAAAAAATATTTAAAATAAATTAAATAATAAAAACAATAAGTTATAATTTTTTATTAAATTATTTTAAATATTTTTATAAATTACCCTAAAGTTTTCTAAAGTGCTGCCGATAAGTGTGTATTGGATGAAAGCGTTAATGTTTTTATAGTTGTGCCATTTAAACTTTAACGTCAATTCATTGCGTAAACTTTAGGAATTTTATCGACTATCATTAGTTAAAGAATTTTCCCTGTATTTTAATTACTCTAAATCGCTGTAATAAGAGTATGTGAATTCAGGCTACATTTAGGTTTCACTTAAAGCCAGTGTAGGTGCTTGTAAGACAAGCACCTACACTGGCTTATCTTGTTTGCTCACAAAAAATACCGACAGCATATGCTTGTTTATTGCGCCAAAAAGGCTCAAAGTGTTACTAACCATATTGGCATGTGGTTTTAACAACAGCAAGATATTTAGAATCGGAATTCAAAATGACTGAAATAGAATTGATGTCGGAAATCAGAGATGCCAACCTCAACTATTTAATGTTGGCGCAGCAACTTATCCGAGCTGATAAGGCGACCGCAATTTTCCGTTTAGGTATCAGTAGTGAGATTGCAGATTTGCTAGAAGGTCTGAGCAATATGCAATTGGTCAAATTAAGCAGTGCAAATGTCATGTTGGCAAGGTTTCGCTTTGATGATAGTGCAATCCTAGGTATGCTAACAAACTATACAAAAGACCGTTCACAAGCTCATTTGCATGCGGCCATTCTGATGTCAGGTCAAGTGGCGGAAACGGTTGTTTAAGTATAATCCGGATTGATGTGGTTATGCTGCTTAAAATAAGAAGGAAACTATCATGGAAAATAAAACCCCAGTGACTTCTGCCAAAAGTGTAGTCAACGAGTCGGAGCAGATTCAGCTTGCTATCCAGATGATCAAATTGGGTGCAAGGTTGCAATTGCTTGAATCTCAAACAACCTTATCTCGTGAGCGCCTGATTAAGCTTTATAAAGAGCTTAAGGGGGTTTCACCACCAAAAGGTATGCTGCCGTTTTCTACTGACTGGTTCCTAACTTGGCAGCCTAATATTCACTCATCTATTTTCTACAATATTTACAAATTCATGCTTGATTACACAGGTGAGACTGGTATTCATGCAATAATAAAGGCGTATAGCTTATATTTGCAGCAGGTTGAGACTGAAGAGTCAGCTGAGCCGGTATTGTCGATGACACGCGCCTGGACGATGGTGCGCTTTGTTGAGAGTAAAATGTTGAAGTTGCAAAGTTGTAGCTGTTGCGGCGGTAACTTCATTGTGAATGCTTATGATTTAAATAGCAGTTATGTTTGTAACTTGTGCCACGTTCCTTCACGTGCAGGGAAAACAAAAAAATCCAAATCACTCACCTATAAGGTTGTAACAATGACAGCCTAACGGGCGCTTGTAATGTTCTGATATTGTGATACAGTTTTGATAGCCTGACAGTAACAAAAATAAAATAAAAAAAATCAATACATGCTCTGTGTGACTAGGGAGGTGAGTGTGTATCGAAAATTAAATTGGCATCAAAATGCTGCAGTTATTTTTCAATAAAATTAATCTAAAACCCGCAACCCTTGCTGTTTTGATACAGGCGGTTGCCTTTTCTTTTGTCTTATCACTAGATTCCATTTTTCAAGCGCAGTCACTATATGTTGCCGATATAGCTAGCAACCGCCTGCCACTCTACTTAACGCTGATGCAGGCTGGTTTTGCCGTATGCCTAGCCTATGTCGCGAATATGGCAAAGTGGTGGCGTTGGATACACTTTTTTTTCCCGGTTTCTGTTTGGGTGATGTCTCAGTGGCAGATATCAAATACATTTTATCTAATAGGATTTTTACTTAGTCTTAGTCTCTATTGGACGACGTTTCGCACACAAGTCCCATTTTATCCTTCTATGCCAATTGTCTGGCAGCAAGTCTTAACCTTAATTCCCCAGTATCAGTCCATGCGTATCATCGACATAGGTAGTGGTTTGGGTGATATGTCTATGCATATTGCAGAAAAAAGGCCTGATTGCTTTGTTGATGGTGTGGAAGTAGCACCTTTGCCATGGTTGGTCAGTGTGGTACGTTCAAGACTGAAAAGCTCAAAAGTTAATTTCAGACTTGGTGATTACCACGCTTTGGATTTTGCAAATTACGATCTAGTTTTTGCTTATTTGTCGCCGGCGGCGATGACAGGTTTGTGGCAAAAGGCGCAAGCACAGATGCGCCCCGGAGCTTTATTGGTTAGCTATGAGTTTGAGATTAATGGTGTTGAGCCAACGCAGCTAATTCCGCTGGGTGACCATAAAAAAATGTTGTATGTGTGGAAAATCTGATAAATGTGATGCGGTTGGTTTAGCTGTAGCTACCTGACTGATTTTTTATATAACCACATGATTTTTAGGTATATATCTATATTAATAGGCAGTTGGTCTATGCTGGCTGGTTTTGAATTGTAAGCATGGTTAGAAAAAATTACTTTATTCAAGTAATTAAATTACGTTATATTGGCTATTCTATTGGGAATGTTTGAAATCGTAGTATCAAAACCTGGGGTGCGTAAGTATGTTTGTAATCATTGGTTATGTTGTAGTTTGCGGCACCATTTTTGGTGGTTACGCGCTAGCAGGTGGTCACTTAGGTGGTTTGTGGCAGCCGTTAGAGGTGTTGATGATTTTTGGCGGCGCAGTCGGTGCCTTTATTGTGGGTAATGACTCTAAGGCGCAGAAAGCGACATTGAAAGCCTTGCCAACCTTGTTTAAAGGCTCAAAGTTTAATAAGGCGCTTTATATGGATCTATTGGCGCTGTTATTTGAAATTCTCACCAAAATCCGTAAAGACGGCATGATGTCAATTGAGAATGACGTGGAGAATCCTGAGGCTAGCCCACTGTTTAGTAAATATCCAGCATTGCAGCATGATCATCATTTGATTGAGTTTATTACAGATTATTTGCGTTTGATGGTTTCAGGCAACATGGATGCCTTCCAGGTTGAGAATTTAATGGATAACGAAATTGAAACTCATCACATGGAAGGACATGTTCCTGCGCATTGCGTGGCAAAACTAGGCGATGGTTTACCGGCTTTTGGTATCGTAGCAGCAGTAATGGGCGTGGTGCATACGATGGAAAACGTTGCCTTGCCCCCAGCAGAATTGGGGATTCTGATTGCGCATGCGTTAGTTGGTACGTTCTTGGGTATTTTACTTGCCTATGGTTTCATCGGGCCTCTTTCTGGCTTGTTGGAGCAGAAGTTAGAAGAAAGTACTAAGATGTTCCAAACCGTTAAGGTCACACTTTTAGCTAGCCTTAATGGTTACGCACCTGCCATTGCAGTTGAGTTTGGACGTAAAGTGCTTTATTCAACAGAGCGTCCTAGCTTTGCCGAACTTGAGTCACACGTTAAACAAGCTAAAGGTAAATAAGGGAGCTTGTTATGGCAGAAGAATTACGCAAGCCGATTATCGTAAAAAAAATAAAAAAAGGCGGTGGTGGACATCACGGTGGTGCTTGGAAAATTGCTTATGCCGACTTTGTTACAGCAATGATGGCCTTTTTTTTGCTGATGTGGCTTTTGGGTTCAACATCTAAAGCGCAAAAGGAAGGCATTGCTGAGTATTTTAAAACACCACTTAAAGTAGCTTTGATGGGTGGGGATTCTGTAGGTGCCAGCGATACCTTAATTAAAGGTGGCGGTGGTAAAGATATGACAAAGAAACAAGGGCAGGTCAAGCCGGTTGATGGTCCGCCAGGCAAGCAAAAAGCGGTAGACATTAAAGATGCTAAAGCTGCGCTGGAGAAAGCTGAGGCTGAAAAGCTTGAGCTATTAAAGGAAAAACTGGAAAAAACTATTGAAGATAGTCCTACTTTAAGTAAATTCAAAAAACAGCTATTGATTGATATCACCACTGAAGGTTTGCGCATTCAGATTGTTGATGAGCAAAATAGGCCAATGTTTGAATCTGCCAAGGCCGAAATGCAGCCTTATGCTAAGCAGATTTTGAAAGAGATTGGGCAGATGCTCAATGGTGTCACTAATAAAATTAGTTTATCTGGGCATACCGACGCTGCACCTTATTCAAGTGGTGAAAAAGGCTACAGTAACTGGGAGCTTTCTTCCGATCGTGCGAATGCATCGCGTAGAGAATTAATCGCTGGTGGTATGGATGAAACCAAACTGTTGCGTGTGGTTGGTCTATCGTCTGTTTCATTATTTGATAAAGATGACCCACTTAATCCAATTAATAGGCGTATTAGTATTATTGTTATGAATAAACAGGCTGAGCTGGATGCATTAAAAGATGATGGTGAAGCCAAATTGCAATCAAATGCTGACCACGCTGCCATGGATAATGTATTGAACAAAAGTAATTGATAAGTTGGTGTTGTGTGGGCTTTGCTAGTTGGTCAAGCTTAGCGTTGCGGATTTGATGATGGTTGATGGGTATGCTTAATTAAGCGGAATTAACGCGTTAGGATTGTTGCTGTATGGAAACAAAAACATTACCAATAGCTGAGTTGCGAAAGCTGCTTGCTGCGGTCTCTGATCACGGTAAGCAACACTTGGTTGAGGTTGAAGCAGATCTGCTGCAAACAACCTTTTTATTGAGTGAGGCGATTGAGAAGCTAAGTAGCAGCTTTACTGCCGTGCATGAAGCGGTCTCTGCTCAGCAACAGGTTATAGATGCATTGGTTGCTAAATATGCAATCGAACAGCCGATTTTGGAAAAGTTGGGCGCTTATAAATCTAAAATTGGGGATGAGGTTAATGTGGTCATTACTAGCCTTCAATTTCAAGACCTCACCAGCCAGCTTGTGGCAAGGACGATCAAAAGAGTTAACGGTTTAAAAGACTTGCTGCATGAGCTGGAGTCGCACAGCAATGAGATGGATCCTGGTCATGAGCATGAGGAAATCGTTAAGTTTTTAGAGGAAATGAGTCGTAGTTTGCAGGTGGGCAGTCGAGCATTGTCTGGCGGCCTGCGTCAATCGGTAGGGCAGCAAGATATGGCTACAGGTGAAATTGACCTTTTTTAGTCTATAGCACTAAATATATTAAATTTAGTGCCGTTAAGCAGTATAGGTTAAGCATGAAAGCGCTCTGATTTTTATGATTCGGGTGATTATTTGTTAACAGTAATAAAGCGAGTAAATAAATGGCAAAAACAATATTAGCAGTAGATGATTCAGGCTCACTGCGCCAAATGGTGGCATTCAGCCTTAAAGCTGCAGGCTATGATGTAATTCAAGCAGTGGATGGACAAGATGGCCTAAATAAAGCCAAAGAGAAAACTGTAGATTTGGTTTTAACTGACCAAAATATGCCAATTATGGATGGCTTGACCTTAATTAAGAACTTGCGTGGACTAGGTTCGTATCAAAAAGTGCCAATTTTGATGTTAACAACTGAGTCTAGTGATGAAATGAAAGCTAAAGGTAAAGCAGCTGGCGCAAATGGCTGGTTGGTGAAACCGTTTGATCCAAAGCGTTTGATTGAAGTCGTGCAGAAGGTTATTGGTTCTTAACTGTTAGGGCTAATTTTTATAGTTTGTGCACCAGCATCAAAGTTTTAATGATTGAGAGTTTGAACCTGTTTTTCTAAACAATATTAAGCGTACTTGAGTGTTTTACTTAACTCTTATTTTTACCGTTAAGTGAGTTTAATGTTGCTTGGGATTAGTGATTTTGGCTTAGAAGTGTCTGGATACATGCGGTAAACGTGGTAATCGTATTGGCGTGAATCGTACATTTTGTACGTTGGCGTCCGTAAATAAATGGAGTGCGGCAATGACAATTGATATGAGTCAGTTTTATGAAGTCTTCTTTGATGAGGCTGAAGAGCTATTAGCAGAGGCCGAGCGTTTGCTTTTAGGTATTAATATTGACGACCCTGATAACGAAGAGTTAAACGCAATCTTCCGTGCGGCTCATTCAATCAAAGGTGGTGCCGCCACTTTTGGTTTCATGGATATGACCGAAATTACCCACGTCCTTGAAAATTTATTAGATAAGATTCGTAAGCATGAGATGGCGCTGACTTCCGAGCATGTAGATGCCTTTCTTGCCGCTAAAGATGTACTTAAAATGGAGTTAGATGGTCATCGATTAGCAACTGACGTGGATCAGGATCAGGTTGCTGATGTGAAAATGATGTTAAAGCAGCTTTCAGAGGCTGGCTCAGCTCCCGCGCCAGTTGTTGCCGAGCCGCCACCAGCACCTAAGCCTGTTGAAGTTGCACCTGTACAGCAAAATGAAATCCCAGACGGCATGAGCTGTTTTAATATTGTGATGCCAGACATTACAGAAAAAGATGTCGAGAATTTAAAAGAAGAGCTAGGACTTTTAGGTGAGGCTGCAGTAAGTAAGCAAGCTGATGGGCGCTTCGTTATTACATTGACCACAGATTCATCTGAAGCTGATATTGTTTCTATTTGCTCATTTATTGTTGACCCTGATGATTTAGTTATTTCATTAAAAAACAACTCCACAGCATCTACCACAACATTACCAGCTGATGAAGTTAAGCCAGCCACTGTTGAAGTTGTTGAAAGTAAAGTCGAATCTAGCGCTAAAGTGCTTGTGCAGGAAGAAGTTGGTTATGGCCTATTTGAAGATGAAGGCAAAGAAAAACAAGAAGAAGGTTATGGTTTCTTTGCGCCATTCCAACCTCATCCTGATGCAGTTAAATCCGAATTGATTGGTGATGACACTGCGCTTACATTATCTAATAGTGGTATCAGCAATGCACAACAGGCATCTGCTACAGCAAAAACAGAACCTACAGCAACCAGTGTACCTAGCCCTGAAGCAGAACGTAAAAATCTCGGACGCCGAGAATCTGATAAAGCGCCGCCTGCTAGTGCAGAAGCATCATCGATACGTGTTGGTGTTGAAAAGGTTGATCAGCTGATTAACCTAGTTGGTGAATTGGTAATTACGCAAGCGATGATTGAGCAGCGCATCAGCATGTTAGATCCGGTTCAAAATGAGGCATTAATCAATAGCGTGGGCCAGCTCACTCGTAATACCCGTGATTTGCAAGAGTCGGTGATGTCTATTCGTATGATGCCGATGGATTTTGTATTCTCGCGCTTCCCTCGTATGGTTCGGGACTTGGCCGCTAAGTTAAACAAAAAAGTGGATTTTGCCACAATTGGCGCGACTACTGAGTTAGATAAGGGCTTGATCGAGCGTATTGTCGACCCGCTTACGCATTTGGTTAGAAACAGTGTGGATCATGGTATCGAGATACCAGAAAATCGTAGAAAAGCCGGCAAGAGTGAGACTGGAACATTAACATTATCTGCAGCGCATAAAGGTGGCAGTATCGTGATTGAAGTGACTGACGATGGTGCTGGTTTGAATCGAGACAAAATTTTAGCTAAAGCCCATTCAAATGGGTTGGCTGTCAGTGAAAGTATGACTGATAGTGAGGTTTTCTCATTGATTTTTGCCCCAGGTTTCTCTACTGCTGAAGTGGTAACGGATGTTTCAGGCCGTGGCGTGGGCATGGATGTAGTGAAGCGGAACATTACTGCAATGGGAGGCGCTGTTGAGATTCGCTCTGCACTTGGTTTCGGTACCACAATTTCAATTTCACTGCCGCTGACGCTGGCAATTCTAGATGGCATGTCAGTTTCACTGGGGGAAAGCGTTTATGTTATCCCGCTCAATTTGATTGTTGAAACCTTGCAGCCACGTGCTGAGGATATTAAAACCGTTACAGGTGAAGGTCGTATGGTGCATGTACGCGGTGAGTACCTGCCAATTATCGCACTGCATAGCCTATTTAATCACGCTACTGATATCACAGACCCAACCCAAGGTGTGTTGGTGCTTTTAGAGTCTGACGGTAAGAAGTCAGCTTTGTTTGTTGATCGATTAGTAGGGCAGCAGCAGGTTGTCATCAAGAGTTTAGAAACAAACTTTAAGAAGGTGCTTGGCGTATCCGGTGCAACCATTATGGGGGATGGCTCAGTCGCCTTAATATTGGATGTCGCTGCTTTGATACAAATGGGACAAAGTACCAACTATATTACCGGCGCAGCCTCATTTTCTAACCAAAATAATCAGCATATGCAACGCAATGCATAAGGAGCTTAAGCAATGAGTACAGACAATGTAATAACTAATGTAAGTTCAAGGGCTAAAAGCGCAGAGGGTGAGTATCTAACCTTTGTGTTGGGTGCAGAAGAGTATGGACTCGAAATTTTAAAAGTTCAGGAAATTCGCGGGTATGACGCAGTAACACAAATTGCAAATACGCCAGAGTTTATTAAAGGCGTTGTTAATTTACGCGGAAAAATTGTCCCGATTGTTGATTTGCGCATTAAATTCAACTTAGGGAAGGTTGAATATAACGAGTTTACAGTCGTCATCATTTTGAATCTGCATGGTCGTGTTGTAGGTATTGTGGTGGATGGTGTATCTGATGTGATTGCTTTGAAAGAAGAGCAAATCCGTGATGTACCTTCTTTAGTGACAAGTATCGATACTAAATATATCGTTGGTTTGGCAACGCTAGATCAAAGAATGTTGATTTTAGTTGATATTGAACAGTTGATGACTAGTCAGGAAATGGCGCTAGTTGATGCTGTTGCAGCATAGGAGTAAACGCTTGAGTTAATAGGATATAGCTGGCCAACGTTGGAAGGTGAGAGTTTAGAACAGTTTTAATGTAAGCATCGCGAACATTTGATTGGTTCATTTTTAATCAAGATGCTCGATATAAAAAATAAAATACTAATTTCGATTAAATACTTCGTTACATCACTTTTGGGAGCTTACAGATGATTGCAGCATTGATTAATGGATTAACAGGTAAAACTTCAAAAGAATTAAAAGATAAAAAAGCCCTGATCCAGCAAGCTACGTTAGAAATCGCCCAAAAAGATGCAGAGATTGCTGAATTGAAAAGGCGAGAAGCCACATTGGCAACCATTAAAAGTGCGATGGATAGCTCCTCTTCAGCCATCATGATGGTTGACCGCAACTTCATTGTTACCTACGCTAACGTTGCGAGCATGAGTCTTTTTAATCACAATAAAGCAGAGTTTCTAAAAGTATTTCCATCATTTGATCCAGCTAAAATTATTGGTACTTGTATTGATGTATTTCATAAAAACCCGCAGCATCAGCGTCAAATGTTGGCGACTCCCGCCCGTTTACCATTTTCTACAGAAATTAAAGTCGGTTCACTTACCATTTCACTTTATGTTACTGCCACCTATGATGCTAAAGGGGATTACATTGGTAATGTTTTAGAGTGGAGAGATATTACTGCGATTAAAGCACGTGAAATCGCAGACTTTGATAGTCGAATACAAAATGAGTCAATTGCAAGATTCCAGGCAATGATAGAAATGGATCTGGACGGCAACATCATTCATGCCAATGAAACCTATCTTAAGTTGCTTGAGTATCAGTTGCCAGAGTTGTTAGGTAAGCATTCATCTATGCTACTTGATCCTGCAGATGTTAAAAGCCCTGCGTATGCAGAAAATTGGAAAAAGCTAGTGTCCGGTGAGTATGTAACCGGCAAGGTGAAACGTATCACCAAAAGTGGTAAAGAAATTTGGGTGCAAGCTTATTTAAGCCCAATTAGAGATATGGATGGAAAGGTAATTAAAATCGTGAATTATGCGATTGATATTACAGAGCAAAGCTTGCGTGATGCTGGTAACGCTGGACAGTTAGCTGCTATTGATCGTGCCTACTCAGTGATCGAGTTTAGTATGGATGGCAGGGTAACTAGTATTAATGAAAACTTTGAAAATGTTGTGGGATACTCAAAAGCAGAGGTAATTGGACAGCACCACAGCAAGCTGGTTGATCCAGCCTATGCCAATAGTTTGGAATATAAGCAGTTTTGGGAAAACTTAAACAAAGGTTTGTTTGATCATGGGATTTATAAACGCTTAGGTAAAGGCGGCAAGGAAATATGGCTGCAAGCGAGCTATAACCCAATTTGTGATGTGCAAGGTCGTCCAGTTAAAGTTTTTAAAGTTGCCATTGATGTGACACAGCAACATGTTGCAGAAATTGAATTGGCAGCTGCTGTTGCTGAGACTGATCATATTATTGAGGCCGCTAAGGATGGAGACCTAAGTAGCCGTATACCTCTAGCGGGCAAGACGGGAGCGATTGCCAGCTTATGTGATGGCGTGAATGCGCTGATGGACAAATTAACGGAAGTGATTATTCAAGTACACGAAGCTGGGGAAACGATTAACACCGCTGCTGGTGAAATATCCTCTGGTAACACAGACCTCTCTAGCCGTACTGAACAGCAAGCCTCAAGCCTAGAAGAAACAGCCTCTAGCATGGAAGAGCTTGCCTCAACCGTGAAACAGAATGCGGAGAACGCCAAGCAAGCCAACCAGCTAGCTTCAGCAGCATCAGGCGTAGCGGTTAAAGGTGGAGAAGTTGTTGGCCAAGTGGTGAACACCATGAGCGACATTAACGCCAGCGCCAAGAAAATTGAAGACATCATCTCAGTGATTGATGGCATTGCGTTCCAAACTAACATTCTGGCACTTAACGCCGCTGTAGAAGCTGCTAGGGCAGGTGAACAAGGCAGAGGCTTTGCTGTGGTGGCAGGTGAAGTGCGTAACCTAGCCCAACGTTCAGCCAGTGCGGCGAAAGAAATTAAAGAACTGATTACCGACTCAGTGAGCAAAACTGCACAAGGCACAGCACAAGTAGAAACTGCTGGTAAAACCATGCAAGAGATTGTGAACTCAGTACAACGCGTAACGGACATCATGGGTGAGATTGCGGCAGCATCTATCGAGCAAAGTGCGGGCATTGACCAAGTAAACAACGCCATTACTAGCATGGATGAAGTGACCCAGCAGAATGCGGCATTAGTTGAGCAGGCGGCAGCGGCGGCAGAATCGTTAGTAGATCAGGCGATGGGATTGATGGATACTGTGAATGCGTTTAAATTGAGTCAAGGCTCCGTCTATGCGAATAAATCCAATACTGGGCGAGGTGGTTCCAAGCCAGTTGCACTAGCAAGAGTTAACAGTACATTAAAGCAGCCATTAAGTAAGACATCGCAAGTGCCGTTGGCTAAGGCTAACGGTGCCAGTCATGATGGCGATTGGGAAGAGTTTTAATTAATAAAAATTAAAAATTAACGCGTATCTGTAGTTAAAGTATGTGACTTTATCTAGAGATGACGTTAGTTCTGCAGTTATGAATATGTAATAAAAATGGAGATATTGGAATGAAGCTACTTAGAGCGCTAACTGTTGCGCAGCGATTAATGGTAATTATTGCTCTCGCTGTGGTGGTGGTTGTAACACAGGCTGCGATTGGCCTTTATGAGCTTAGCCAAGTGAAAAATAGTTTGAAGTCTGTTTATCAGGACCGCATGGTGCCGGTGGGCTCATTAAATCAGATTGCGATTAATATGCTAAAAAATCGTGCGCGAATAAATGCAGCCTTAGGTCACTATACGGCTACAGTCGGTGAAAATGGGCAGGTGACCATTGAGCTGGATGCACAATATTCGAATCAACAAGCTGATTTCATTGAAAGTAGAATGAAAGAAATAACGCAGATATGGGATACCTATACCAACAGCAATTTATCACCAGAAGAAAGACTGCTAGCAGATAAATTCGCAAAAAGCCGTGGTCAGTTTGTTTCAATAATTCTAAAGCCAGCAGTTACTCAATTACGCGCCAATAATTATGAGGCTTTAAAACCAATTGGTGATCAGGCTGCAGAAGTATATGAAGCAGCTGAGGCCGATTTAAAAGTATTGCTTAAATATAATCTGGAAATTGCAGAAAACGAATACATCACAGCATCTGCCACTTATGAAAAAGTACGTTTGTTAACGTTTTCTGGGTTAGCTTTGGCGCTATTAATGCTGGTCTGGTTAGGTTTTGCGATTACACGATCAATTACGAAAGCCTTAGGTGGTGAGCCTGATACCATGTACGACACTGCTAAGCGTATTTCTTTAGGAGATTTGGATTTTACTATCCCACTAGAGGAGAATGATCGTAGTAGCACCATGGCTGCAATGAGTACTATGCAAGCTAACATCAAGCTATTAATTTCAGATATTGCTTTGCTATCACAAGCCTCACAACAAGGTCGCTTGGCAACGCGTGCAGAGGTAAGCCGTCATCAGGGAGATTTTCGTAAAGTACTCAGCGGTGTAAATGATACTTTAGATGCGATTGTTGGGCCGCTTAATGTGGCTGCAAATTATGTGGATAGAATCTCTAAAGGAGATATCCCGGCCAAAATTGTAGATCATTACAATGGTGACTTTAATACTATTAAAAATAATTTAAATACATGTATTGATGCTGTCAATAATTTAGTAAATGAAGCGATTAGCTTGGAAAACTCTGCAATTGCAGGGCATTTAAATAATCGTGGTGATGTTGCTAAATATCAAGGTGACTTCCGTAAAGTCGTTGAGGGCTTTAATAATTGCTTAGATGCTGTAGTTGGCCCATTAAGCGTAGCTGCTAGCTATGTCGATAATTTTGCAAAAGGCAATATCCCGACCAAAATTACCGAGCATTACAGTGGTGATTTTAATATCATCAAGAATAATCTAAATGCTTGTGTTGATGCTTTGAGTTTATTGGTATCAGATGCAAACATGTTGGCACAGGCTGCACAAAACAATGAGCTAGAGACGCGTGCAGATGTTTCTAAACATTGGGGTGACTATAGAAAAATAGTTGAGGGCGTGAATGGTACGTTGGATGCCGTGATGCAACAAACTGCTGCAGACGCGGCTGAGAAAGCACAGGAAGCGCAAATACTATCAGACGCTGTAGAAGAGACGCAACTGATTATTGAAGCGGCTAAAGCAGGTAATCTGAGTAGCCGAGTTTCACTTACAGGCAAGACAGGCGCAATTGCCAGCCTCTGCGATGGCGTGAATGCACTGATGGACAAAATGACAGAAGTCATTATTCAAGTCAAAGAAGCTGGGGAGACAATTAACACAGCTGCAGGCGAAATTTCATCTGGTAACACCGATCTTTCCAGTCGTACAGAGCAGCAAGCATCAAGCCTAGAAGAAACTGCTTCTAGTATGGAGGAGCTTGCTTCTACTGTGAAACAAAATGCCGAGAACGCAAAACAAGCTAACCAGTTAGCTAGTGCGGCTTCAGGTGTTGCAGTTAAAGGCGGCGAAGTTGTTGGCCAGGTTGTGAATACAATGAACGCAATTAACCAAAGCGCTCACAAAATTGAAGACATTATCAGTGTGATTGATGGCATTGCCTTCCAAACCAATATTCTTGCACTCAATGCTGCGGTGGAGGCTGCAAGAGCCGGTGAGCAAGGTCGCGGCTTTGCAGTAGTTGCCGGAGAAGTCCGCAATCTGGCTCAACGCTCGGCGAGTGCAGCGAAAGAGATTAAAGAGCTCATAACTGATTCTGTAAATAAAACCGCAGAAGGCACCAAGCAAGTAGAGAATGCCGGTGCCACCATGCAGGAAATTGTGAACTCAGTGCAGCGTGTGACAGACATTATGGGTGAAATTACGGCCGCCTCTATTGAACAAAGCGCCGGTATTGATCAGGTGAATAACGCTATTACTAGCATGGATGAAGTGACTCAGCAGAATGCAGCGTTGGTTGAACAGGCAGCCGCAGCAGCTGAGTCATTGGTTGATCAGGCTGTTGCTTTAATGGATACGGTCAGTGCGTTTAAATTAAGTGGTGACCATGGTTTGCAAAGTAGACCAAATCTAAGAACAATTTCACAGCCATCGCGCATTTCAGGTATTACTACACCTAAATTAACGCATGACTTTTCATTTGAAGAAGCCAAGCAAGCGCATGTTAAGTGGAAAACTCGTTTAGTAGACTACATCGCGGGCCGGTCAAAAGAACATCTGGAGGTGGAGAAGGTTTGTCGCGATGACCAGTGTCCATTAGGTGGTTGGATATATGGTCGCGCGCAAAAGCATGCACATACGCCTGAATACAAAGAGCTTAAAACTGCACACGCAGAATTTCATGAGAGCGTAGGACATATTGTGCGATGCGTGCATGAGCAAAATCAGACTAAAGCAAAGCAACTATTGGGAGGTGAGTTCTCTAAGACCTCAAAACGAACAATCAATGCTATCGATGCAATTGAATCTAGTGTGCATAAGCGTATGGCTCCGGCTAAGGTATTGACTAATAAGTCGAATGATGACTGGGAGGAGTTTTAGTTGTAATCAGCTGGAATGAATTTCTCAGTTGCTTTGAGTAATCTAATCATGACTCAGTATTTGATCTGTATTGATGAACATTCAATTTAATTAAATTTAGAAGTGTAACTAGTAAGTTAAAACGTTTTTTGCATGATTAGACTTTGTTTAAAGTGCCAGAAAGAATAAAACCATGAAAATCAATATGCCAGTGACGCAACGAGAACTGGAGCTTAATAGCACTCACCAACTAGTTTCTAAAACAGACTTGAAAGGCAGGATCACGTTTGTTAATAGAGATTTTATTGATATTAGTGGTTTTAACGAGGATGAGTTAATCGGTCAGAGTCACAATATTGTACGTCATCCTGATATGCCATCAGAGGCATTTCAGGATCTTTGGAGTACAGTCAAGTCAGGTAAACCATGGATCGGAATCGTTAAAAATCGTTGTAAAAATGGCGACCACTACTGGGTAGAGGCTGTTGTAACACCTATAAAAGAAAACGAGACGGTTTCCGGTTATATTTCTGTTCGCAAGAAGGCATCTAGAGAGCAAATTGAAGGTGCGCTTAATTACCATCGTTACCTTAAAGAGCATCATTCATGGCTAGAAGGAGTGATGACTAAAGTTAATAACTTTAAACGGAACTTCTCACTTAAAGCTAGAATCGTATGTATTTTTCTGACAGTGGCACTTACCTGTTTTTCATTGGGTATCAATGGCTTGTATGGTATTCAATATAGCAATGAGAGATTGTCAACGGTCTACAATGATCGTGTTGTACCACTTCAGCAATTGAAAATAGTTGCTGATATGTATGCGGTCAATATTGTCGATACCTCTCATAAAGTGCGTAATGGTAATATTAGTTGGACACAAGCAGAGCAAAACGTCGACGATGCAATTAAAGCAGTAGATAAAAATTGGCAAGCATATACAAATACCTATTTGGTTGCTGAAGAGAAAGAGCTCATTGCTGAAGCAAAGCCCCTTTTCACGCAAGCAAATCTAGCGACAGCAAGATTAAAAGAGATTCTAAAAGCTCGGGATCAAGCATTAATTACTGAGTTCACGGTTAATCAACTTTACCCAGCGATTGAACCTTTGTCTGAAAAGATTAGCCAACTGACATTGCTACAGTTGGATATTGCCGCAAAGGAATTTAATCAGGCTCAGGAGAATTACGTTTTTAAACGTAATGTAAATATCCTGTTTATTTTGCTAGGGCTATTGATTACAGGATTCCTCGGATGGCAACTTTACCACGCCATCATGCCGCGTATACGTATGGCAATTGAATACTTGATGGCAAGTGCACAAGGTGAAGATCATGACTCCGTGTTACGTACAGGTCACCGCGATGAAATGACAGATGTGATGGATGCCTATAGGGCATTAAAAACAAGAATAGATTTTGACTATACAGATACTTTAGCTGGTGTTGATAGAATCAAGTCTGCACTAGATAATGCGTCTATTCCAGTTACAGTAGGCAATGAGAATAATAAACTTATTTACATGAATAAGGCTGGATTTGCGTTATGGGAGAAAATGAGTGCAAATATCGAAAAGCTACACCCCGGCTTTGAGGTGGATAAATTAATTGGTGGTACACTGGGTAAGTATATTGAAAATGAAGAAGACCGAGCGTCTTATGTTGCAGAACTTAAAGGTAGTAAGGTACTTAACACCACAATGGCTGGTCGTCATTTAAGGTTAACTTTCAACCCAGTACATAACTCAGAAGGGCAATATTTAGGTCGCATGATTCAGTGGGATGACCGCACAGAGGAACTCACTGCTGAGCAAAGTATAGCTCGGTTAATTGATCAGACAGTAGCCGGAGATTTAACAAGTAGAATTGATGCAACACAGTATCCAGATGGCTTCCTAAAAGAGATAAGTGGAGGCATGAATAAATTGTTAGAGGCTGTAATTGGTCCTCTTAATATGGCCGCGAACTATGTTGATAATCTTTCAAAAGGTGTAATTCCTGTAGAAATTAATCAAGAGTACAAAGGTGATTTTAATATTATTAAAAACAACCTTAATGCGTGTGGTGTGGCAATCAAGTCTCTAGTTGCAGATGGCAATCTACTAGCACAAGCAGCTGAGGCTGGAAATTTAACTTCACGTGCTGATGCATCTAAACATTTGGGAGAGTACCGTAAAGTAATCGAGGGGCTTAATGCTACACTAGATGCGATTGTTGATCCTTTAAATATGGCTGCAAATAGCGTGGAAGATATTGCAAGAGGCGATATTCCTGAGCAAATCACAAGTCGTTACAATGGTGACTTTAATAAAATTAAAGATAATTTAAATACCTGTTTTTCATCAATTAACGCATTAGTAGCCGATGCTCAGCTACTTGCTGATGCAGCACGTGAAGGCCGCGTGACTGTGCGCGCTAATGCAGACAGGCACCAAGGCGACTACCGTAAAATTGTAAACGGCATGAACGAAACCTTAGAAATGATCGTTA